>FWPV01000006.1_pt1 | contig 922064 bp, 701 predicted proteins | sample 2228371 | NCBI WGS metagenome assembly FWPV01 (sample SAMEA103939776, study PRJEB20133) | metagenome | reverse complement strand
TGAAAATAACAATGATGGATATATATCAATGAAAATAGCTGCATGACCATTTTCAAAAAATCTTTTTTACAGGAAAAAATATACTTGACCAGTTGCTGAAAAGAAATGTCGGTTTCAACATTTTTTTTGAGCTATTTCTGGAACTCAAAACTTGGTCTGATGTTAAATATGGCTTATAAGAAATTCATTTGATTAGCAGTCGAAAAAATTGTCAGGGGGAAGAGAAACTAGAAATAATTTTAGAAGAGCTGAATCGAGAAATTTGATAATGCATTTTACTTAACACAATTACTCTTTTTCTAATCTTCTAATCTCCTATTCTTCTATCTATTCTCTTCCCTCTGACCTTGAAATTTCATCCTTTGATCTCACATCCCAAAAATTCGACTCTCGCTTTCAAATTCATTTAGATTTGCATCTCTGATCTTCATTCTTTTTGCAATTAGTTCCATAGAAAAATACTTTTGCGTGGTTGCGACGAAAACGAGTGCGGGGGGTTAAATTTGGTATAATATCAGACCTTTTTGGTCGTAAATTAATTTTCATTTAATTTGCCATTTATAGCCATTAAGCATATTTTTGCTGATTAATAATGCTTTTCATGAGAATTATATCATTTCTCATTGATGGCTTTTAAATGATCAAGGTAAAAAGCAGCTTGAAATTTGAAAGCTTGGCTAAATTTATCACACTATACTGGCAGATGACATTTTAAAAAATTTCATAAGCGATAAATTGAGTTTGAATTAGGTCCATACTGGACAAAATATCAATCTCGAAGAAGATGTCATTGGATTGTAAAGACAAAAAAGAGCCCTATTTGGGCTAACTTAGAAATTTTCGGTTACCAGATCATAAAATTAAACAATGAAGAAATTTCACAACATCTAGGCTTACATCTGAAATTGATCTCTGTTCGCCTCTGATGCTGAGATTTAATTGAGCCTTTGCTCGGCAAAATAAGGGAGTAGCCGCTATGGAATTGATCACGCTACCGCGAAGTGCAGAATTTGTAGCTTATCCACTATCAGCAGGCCAAAAAGCGTTATGGTTTTTGCAGCAACTCAATCCAAGTACTACTGCCTACTCAATCACCTGGGCAATGCGTACTGATGAAAAGTTGGATGTGCCAGCTTTATCCCGCGCACTTCAAAAGCTGGTTGACCGTCATGCTGCTTTCAGAACCACTTTCAGCTCGCATCAGGGGCAACCGGTTCAGATCGTGCATCATCGCATGAAGGTCGGCTTTATTACTGTCGATGCAACGGGATGGAGCCAGGAGCAATTAGACCAGGCGATCAATGAGCAGGCCCGAATGCCATTTAACTTGGCCACTGGTCCACTGCTGAGGATACATTTATTCAGTCGTTCCGATCATGATCATACTTTTCTGGTGTCAGCTCACCATATCATTACCGACCTTTGGTCGTTCGCCCTATTTTTCCATGAATTGGAAATACTTTATGCCAGTGAACTTCAAGGAATTCCGGCAGAATTGTCCCCTATTAAATTTGAGTATGTCGATTATGTAGGTTGGCAATTAAAGCTCCTTGCATCAGAGCGGGGTGAGAAGCTTTGGCGCTATTGGGAAAAAGTATTGGCTGGAGAATTGCCCATAATTAATTTGCCAACCGATCGCCCGCGACCTGCTATACAATCATTTGAAGGCGCGATTCAAAGCGTTCAGTTTAGCGCCGACCTTAAAAATCAGTTACGAGCAATGGGGGAACGATATAATGCATCGCTGTACCGCCTGCTCATGGCTGCATTTCAGGTATTGCTCTATCGCTATACAGGTCAAACAGATATTATTGTCGGCTCTCCAATCGCTGGAAGGAACCGCGAAACCTTTAATGTACTGGGCTACTTTGTCAATCCTTTGCCGATTCGAGGCGATCTCTCGGGCCGGCCAAAGTTTTCGGCATTTCTTGAACAATTAAATCAAAAGATCCTGACCGCGATCGAACATGGGGATTACCCCTTTCCCCTCATGGTGGAGCAATTGCAACCAGAGCGAGATCCCAGCTATACACCTATTTTTCAGGTGATGTTGACCTACCAGAAAACTACGAAGGTACTGAATAAGGATGCAATAGCTGCCTGGGTTTTGCGAGAGCACGGTAGAAAAGGGATGTTGGCTGGACTCCATTTCGAATATGTGGCGTTGCAACATCTAATGACCCAATTTGACCTTACGATGTTCATTGCTGAATATGAAGATGGGTTGGCAGTGGCAATCGAGTTCAGCTCAGGTCTCTTTGAAAGGGAGACCATCCAGCGCATGTTGGGACATTTCCAGCGATTACTGGAATCTATTGCTTCCGATCCTGAACAACCGATCGATCGCATCCCAATTTTGCAAGATTTCGAATTGCAGAAACTTATGTCGTGGAATTTGCGCGCCAAACAAAGCGGGTTGACTGCTGGCACCTTTGTTCATCGTAACTTTGAAGCCCAGGCGGATCGTTGCCCTGATGCAATTGCGGTCACCCTCGATCAGCAATCCCTTAGTTATGATCAACTCAACAGACGATCGAATCGGCTTGCGCATTATTTGATCTCGCAGGGGGTCAAGCCAGAAACGGTCGTTGGGATTTATCTCGATCGTTCCATCGATACAATTGTTGCGCTGATGGCAGTCCTCAAATCTGGTGGGGTGTTTCTTCCTTTAGATCCAGGCTATCCAAGCGAGCGGTTAGGCTTCATGTTGGCGGATGCAAAGGCGCAAATCATTATTACTACAGAACAGTTGGCCAATTCGCTTCCCAAAAATCAGGCAAGGATCCTTGCATTGGATCGAGCATGCTTAGCAATCGAACAACAGAGCGATCAAAATCCTGATGTGAATCTCTTCTCAGAAAATTTAGCTTACATCATCTATACCTCTGGATCAACTGGTCAACCCAAGGGTGTGCAGATCTCACATGGCGCGATCGCTGATCATTGCCTGCACATTGTGCGTCTTTACCAGGTCCGTCCTGACGATCGGGTGCTCCAATTTGCCTCGATCAATTTCGATGCCGCGCTGGAACAGATCTTAGTAACCTTGCTTTCTGGGGCCCGATTGATATTACGGGGAAAAGAAATATGGAGCCCCATTGAATTTTATCGCCGCATTTATGATTTTCATTTAACAATTGTGAATCCCCCGACCAGCTATTGGAATCAAATGATTAACGAGGTCGAACTCTTCTCAAAGTTGGACATCCCGAGTCACCTGCGATTAATGATCGTGGGCGGCGATGTGATGAGCGCCGAACGATATCGAAGCTGGCAGCAGTTAACAAACAATCGCATCCGCTTGCTCAATGCGTACGGCCCCACCGAGACGACCATTACAGCGACCACGTTCGAAGTGACGTCTCAAAACGACAATGACTTGAAACTCCCGACTATTCCAATCGGACAGCCAGTTGTTGGACGTGAAGTTTTCATATTAGATCAGGCTGGAAATTTGGTGCCGATCGGCGTGATCGGCGAACTCCACATTGGTGGAAATTGCCTTGCTCGGGGGTATCTCGATCGGCCTGATCTGACAGCAGAGCGGTTTATTCCTCACCCATTTAGCAGTTCGCCTGGCGAACGGTTGTACAAGACTGGTGATCTAGCTCGCTACTTACCAGATGGTAATATCGAATTCATCGGCCGAGCAGATCATCAAGTGAAGATCCGAGGATTTCGTGTCGAATTGGACGAGATTTATGCGGCATTGCAACAGCATCCAGCGGTCCAAGAGGTCGTCGTAATCGTCACCACCACATCAGGGGGTGAAAAGGCACTTGCCGCTTATCTATTATTAAAGCCAGGCTTTGATGCAGCTCGGGATCCGCAACAATGGCGAACCTTTTTGCAAGATAAGCTGCCGGACTACATGATGCCGTCCCATTTCGTCTTTTTAGATGAAATGCCGCGCCATCCCAATGGCAAAGTGGATCGATCGAAATTGCCGGCTGTGACTTCAGCTTATGCTGGCAGATCTCGCGATTTTGTTGCGCCCCGAACGCCAATCGAACAGCAATTAGCAGCCCTATGGTCGCAATTATTGGGAATTGAAGCCATTGGTATCCATGATAATTTTTTCACATTAGGGGGACATTCGTTATTAGCCACTCAATTGGTATCGAGGCTAAGAGACTTATTCCAGATCGAAATTCCATTACAGAAAATTTTCGAGACACCGACCATTGCCGGGTTGGCTTTGACCACCACACAGCTTCGTGCGCAATGGCAACAAGCGGAGCAATTGGACCAGCTATTATCAGAGTTGGAGCAGCTCAGCGATGCTGAGGCCAAAAAACTCTTAAACGAGACCTTAGAAACAGCGAGGTGATAGTTAGCGAAGTAAAGCTGCATTCAATAATTTCTCTCTTCGATACATGCATCAGTCCCTGAGAATGAGACTGACTAAAGTGTATCGACTTTCCTCTTACTTTCTAAACTGGAGGCGGGGTTATGGACAATTATAGCGATCGTATCGCAAAGCTTTCTCCTGAGAAGCGAGCATTGCTGATGCTGAAACTGCAGCAACAAAGCGATGGAATTCGTGTGCACCGGTATACTATCCCCAAGAGGGAAAATCAACATGAATTTCCCATGTCCTTTGCGCAAGAGCGGATGTGGTTTCTTCATCAGCTTAATCCCGATCGGCCGCTTTATAACATCGCTGGTGCAATTCGGCTTCAGGGTGATCTGAACATTGCCGCTTTGTATCGCAGTTTGCAAGAAATTGTACGACGGCATGAAGTGTTGAGAGGAAAGTTCATTGTCGAACAGCTTCAACCGGTTCAGATCATGCTTGCCCAGCTTGATCTGCGTTTGCCGATCGTCGATCTCAGCCATCTTCCTCCAGCGGAGCGAGAAGCTGAATTAAATCGATTAGCACAAGAGGAGGGTCAAAAGCCATTTAATTTGAGCCATGATCCACTCATCCGGGCCAGACTCATCAAATTGGAGGCTGGGGACCATACGCTGCTCTTAACCATGCATCATATTGTATCCGACGGTTGGTCCAGTCAACTGCTGTTTCGCGAGTTGGCCGCTTGTTATACTGCCTTTATGAATCACCAGATGCCTTATCTGCCGGAATTGCCGATCCAATATGCTGATTTCGCCCAGTGGCAACGGCAATGGATTGCTGGCGAACAATTACAATCGCAATTGAATTATTGGACCGAACAATTACAAGGGATGCCACGGGTGCTTTCGCTGGCGACCGATCATCCCCGACCCAATCTGCCGAGCGTCAATGGCGCACACTATGTATTTCATCTTCCTCAAGATCTATCCACCAAAATTCTCGCGCTCAGTCAACAGGAGGGTGCAACCCTGTTCATGACACTGCTGGCAGCGTTTCAAGTCTTGCTGTACCGTTATTCTGGCCAGGAAGACTTTGGCATCGGGACGCCGGTGGCCAATCGAAATCGCAGCGAAATCGAACCGCTGATCGGCTGTTTCGTCAATACCCTGGTCATTCGGGCAGATTTAACCAACAATCCGACGTTTCGAGATCTGCTTCGACGGGTTCGACAGGTGACCACTGCTGCCTACTCGCATCAAGATCTGCCTTTTGAAATTCTGGTGGACGCAATCCAACCAGATCGGAATATCAGTCACGCACCTTTGTTCCAGGTGATGTTCGTCCTACAAAATGCTTCCCGATTGCCAGTTCAACTGGCGAATTTAAGAGTGGAAGTCCATGAAATAGAGACCGCAACCGCTAAATTCGATCTTCTGCTTTCGATGGCAGAGACCGATCAAGGATTAAAGGCGATCTTTGAATATAACACCGATTTGTTTGAAACTTCAACTATAGAGCGAATGGCAGCGCATTTGCAGATCATTCTGAGCGAGATCGTTCGCAACCCAGAAATAAGGATCAGCGAAATAGACATATTAACGCCGGCAGAGCGACACCACTTGATGGTCGATTGCAACAGTGCGATCGCTGAACTACCTGAAATACCACTGATCCATCGGCTGTTTGAACAACAGGTGCAGTTGAGTTTTGATTCCACTGCCGTGGCTTTCCATCAGCAAGAATTGAGTTATAGCCAATTGAACGCACGCGCCAATCAACTGGCGCATTATTTGCGATCCCTGGGCGTTGGGCCAGAAACGATCGTTGGCATCTGTATCGAACGATCGATTGAAATGGTGATCGCAATGCTGGCCGTGCTCAAGGCTGGTGGCGCTTATTTGCCCTTAGACCCCACTTATCCCCCAGAACGCCTGTCGTTTATTCTGAATGATGCCAAAGCCGATTTCGTATTAACAGCAGAATCGATTCAGTTTCACTCCGAGAATCCAGACCTCCATGTAATTCGGCTCAATGAGGATTGGCCAATCATCTCTCGCCATCCTGGCAGCAATCCAATTATTGAACATTATCCAGATGGTTTGGCTTATGTGATCTATACATCCGGATCCACAGGAAAACCTAAAGGGGTGATGGTGTCGCATCGCGCAGCTATCAATCTTTGGATAGCACTGAATCGACTAATCTACTCTCAGTTCGGCAAGAAAAAGTTGCGGCTCAGTCTCAATGCCCCGATATTCTTTGATGCCTCGGTACAGCAATTCTTGATGCTATTGAGCGGTCATAGCCTTTATATTGTCCCGGCTGAGATCAGGCAGAATCCAGAGGCATTGGTGGGCTTTATTCGGGCGAGCCGATTGGATGTTCTGGATTGCGTTCCGTCACAGCTCAAATTGTTGCTCGAAGCGGGTTTGTTGCGTCGTGACCAATGGGTTCCCTCAGTCATCTTACCTGGAGGCGAAGCGATCGATGCGGCCACATGGCAGACCTTGATCGAGGCAGAATCTACTCAGTCGTTCAATATGTATGGCCCTACTGAGTGTGCAGTGGACTCGGTGGTCTGCCAGATTCATCATGAAACACTAAAGCCGGTTATTGGGAGGCCGATCCCCAATGTTCGGGTTTATATCGTGGATCAATTTCTCAATCCAGTGCCAATTGGAGTGCCTGGTGAACTGTGCATTGCGGGGGTTGGTCTGGGAAGAGGATATTTGGGTCGTCCTGAATTGACAGCTGAAAAATTCATCCCCAATCCGTTTACAGATGAGGTTGGGGCGCGGCTATATCGGACTGGTGATCTTGCCCGTTACCTGCCCGATGGTTCGATCGAGTTTTTAGGCAGGATCGACTATCAAGTCAAGATTCGGGGCTTTCGGATCGAGCTGGGGGAAATTGAGGCGGCGCTGGCGAAACATCCTGCCATTCAGGATGGGGTCGTAATGGCGCGCGAAGACAGTCCTGGGGACAAGCGGCTGGTAGCCTATTTGGTCCCGCGGCCCGAAGCGCCGGTCACGCAACGAGAATTGCGGACGTTTCTGCTTGAGCAATTGCCCGATTATATGATTCCGAGCACGTATGTGTTTCTAGAGAAGTTCCCGCTTAACCGCAGCGGCAAGGTCGACCGACTGGCGCTGCCCGCACCGTCACCGGCAAGGGGCGCCTCAGCTGCCACGTTGGTGCCTCCCAGAACTGGTCTGGAACAACAAATCGCCGATACCTTTTGTCAAATTTTGCATCTCGAAAGGATCAGCGTGTTCGATAATTTCTTCGAGTTGGGGGGTGATTCGCTTAAAGCGGCAGTGCTGACCAATCAATTGCAACAGCAACTGGACATCCCCTTGAATGTCCGCTCGATATTTCTGGTACCAACCGTGGCCGAGTTTGCCGAGCATGTGGAACAGCTTTGGCCCGAACTGAAGAAAGCCGCCCCAAAAGCTTTTCGCATGGCCATCCAGCCAATTGAGCAGGTTCCTCGCCAGCAAAAACTGCCGCTCTCTTTTGGTCAGCAACGCCTTTGGTTTCTGGACCAATTCGAACCCAACAGTGCCCTTTACAACATGCCAGTGGCGCTGCATTTGAAAGGTCGGCTCGATATTCGGATCTTGGAGCTGGCAATTAATGAAATCATCCGACGACATGAAATTCTGCGTACCGTTTTCATCGACAGTGATGGAAAGGCTCAGCAAGTTGTCCTGCCAGCTTTAAAATTACAGATCCCAGTGATTGATCTGCGACATCTGCCACCTTCGGAACAGCATTCGGAGGCGAAACGCTTTGCCAACCAAGAATCGCAGGTTCCTTTCAATTTATCCACTGGTCCGTTGATCCGAGCTAAACTATTTCAACTGCGCGACGATGAGTTTATCTTCGTGCTGACTTTGCATCACATCATTGTTGATGGCTGGTCGATCGGCATCATGCTGCGCGAGATCAGTTCGCTCTACGAAGCCTTTTTGGATGGCGAAGACTCTCCGCTACCCGATTTGACCATCCAGTATGCCGATTTCGCATATTGGCAGCGGCAATGGTTGCAAACCGACATCTTCAAAGATCAGCTTCAGTACTGGAAAACCAAACTGGCGCATTGCAATGCCATGTTGCAACTGCCAACTGACCGACCGCGACCAGCGTTCACCAGCTTTCGGGGCGATCGACATTTCATTCGAATTTCAGAGCAACTTACCAGCCAATTCAAACAGCTTTGCGAGCAGGAGCAGGTGACCCAATTTATGGGATTGATGGCTGTGTTTCAAACGTTGCTTTCTCGCTATTCAAACCAAAGCGATATCTGCGTTGGCACGCCCATCGCCAATCGTCCGCGCGCAGAGCTGGAAAATTTGATCGGCTTTTTTGTCAACACCCTGGTGATTAGAACCAACTTCTCCAATCAGCCGACGTTCCGCGAAGCACTGCAACGCGTCCGTCAAACGGCTATTGAGGCTTATGCCCATCAAGATGTGCCGTTCGAAATGCTGGTGGATGAATTGCAGCCGCAGCGCGATTTGAGCCACGCCCCGTTGTTTCAGGCAATGTTTGTGCTTCAGGAGAACTTCATGAATCAGGTCAAGCTGGCTGGGCTGCAACTTGCACCGTACGACGTGGATACGCACACCGCCAAATTCGATCTCACTTTGGTGATGTGGGAAGCCGAGGGGCAGTTCCAGGGATTTTTCGAGTATAATCTTGATCTATTTGAACCGAGCACAGTCGCTCGCCTGGCGGGACATTTTATCACCCTGCTACAAGGAGCGATTTCTGATCCTGAACTTCCTGTTGCCAAGCTGCCTTTGTTGACTGAAGCTGAGTACCAGCAGTTGCTGCACGAGTGGAACCGGACACAGGTCGCATTTCCGCAGCAGAAGTGCATTCATCAAGTGTTCGAGGCCCAGGTTGCTCGCAGCCCTGACGCCATCGCCGTGGTTTGTGGGAGGCAATCCCTCACCTATGCACAGCTCAACCAGCGTGCCAATCAGTTGGCAAGATATTTAAGACGAATGAACGTCGGTGCCGAGGTGCCAGTGGGCATCTGCGTCCGTCGTTCCGTGGATATGATTGTTGGGATCCTCGGAATTCTCAAAGCTGGCGGTGCCTATCTCCCGCTTGACCCAAATTATCCAGATGAACGATTGCGATTTATGCTGGAAGATACCGGAGCGCCTGTGCTGCTAACCCAGCAGGACATTCTGCCAAAAATCCCAGCCTTTAGCGGTCAAATTCTCTGCATCGATCGCGAAGCGGAGCTCATTTCTGAGGAGAAAAGCGCGAATTTGCGCGCTGAAATAAGTTCGGACAACCTGGCCTATATCATCTATACTTCTGGTTCAACCGGCAAGCCCAAAGGGGTGTTGTTATCGCATCGCGGCGTTCTGAATTTGACACAGGCGTATGCCCGAATTTTCAATCTGAGCTCAGAAAGCCGCGTCCTCCAATTTTTCTCCTATAGCTTTGATGGGTCCGTGGCCGATATCTTCATGGCCCTGCACTCGGGGGCGAGCTTGCATATTGTCGAAGAAGACGATCTGTTGCCAGGCCCAGGATTGCTCAATTTCATGCGCGAGCACGCTATCACCACGGCTATTTTGCCCCCTTCGGTCCTGGCAGTTCTCCCAGATGAAGGCCTTAGTCAATTAGCTTATTTGGGATCTGGCGGGGAAGCGACCACGCGTGAAATTGTGATGCGGTGGGCTCGCAATCGGGAATACTTTAATGTCTATGGTCCAACAGAAGCGACAGTCGTCGCATCAGCCTATCGGACCAATGAGCTACCAGACCACCTTGCCAGTGTACCTATCGGCCGACCAATTGATAACTGCAAGCTCTATATTTTGGATGCGAATCTGAATCCTGTCCCAATCGGTGTCGTTGGAGAACTCTATATCAGCAGCGTGGGACTGGCGCGAGGCTATCTCAATCGGCCTGACATCACAGCGCTCAAATTCATTCCCGATCCGTTCAGCACAGTACCTGGGGCACGGCTCTATCGCACTGGTGACCTGGCGCGATTTTTATCCGATGGCAATATCGAGTTTTTAGGGAGAACCGACCTTCAGGTGAAAATCCGCGGGTTCCGAATTGAGCTGGGGGAAATCGAATCGGCACTCGTGGAACATCCCAACATCAAAGAGGTTGCGGTCGAATCCAAGGAGGATCAGGTTGGCAAGAAACGATTGGTAGCCTACTTGACGCTGAAAAACAGCCATGTCCCATTGGTGAGCGAACTGCGTGAGTTTTTGAAGAATAAGTTGCCGGACTACATGATCCCCTCCGGCTTCATGATTTTGGACTCAATGCCACTGACACCCACTGGCAAAATAGATCGTAAAGCGCTGCCACCGTTAGATCAGGATCGGCCGGAGCTGGAAAGCGAGTTTGTCGCTCCGCGTTCCGCGATCGAAATGAAACTCGCCGAAATCTGGCGTGAGGTGTTGGGGATCGAGCAGGTAGGCATTCATGATAATTTCTTCGAGCTGGGCGGGGATTCGATCCTCAGCATCCAGGTGATCGCCCGCGCGAATCAGGCTGGCATGAAGCTCTCTGCCAAGCAGCTCTTCCAGTCACCGACCATCGCCGAATTAGCTGAACGGGTTACGATCGTCCAGCCGATCCGGGCCGAGCAGACGGTTGCACCAAGCATCGCCTCGCTGACTCCCATCCAACGATGGTTCTTCGAGCGTCAGCTCAAGCACCCGGGCCATTGGAATCAGGCGGTGCTGCTGATGTCGAACCAGCGCCTGGATGGCATTCGACTGCGGATTGTTTTGGATCATCTCATCCAGCACCACGATGCGTTGCGGCTTCGCTTTGAGCCCATCAAATTCGGTTGGCGTCAAAAAATCGCCTCAGAACCAGAGCCTACGCCGTTCATCTGCGCAGATCTATCACAAATATCTGAGGGAGATCTGACCGAGGCGATCGAAGCGATCGGAGCCGAATTGCAGGCCAGCCTAAATTTACACAATGGACCGCTAATTCGAATGGCTCTTCTCAAAATGCCCAGCGATCAATTGGATCGGCTGCTCATCGTGATCCATCACCTCGCTGTGGATGCGGTTTCCTGGCGGATTATCCTGGAGGACCTCCTGACCGGCTACAATCAATTGGCCAAGGGAGCGACTATTCACCTGCCCGCACCAAGCACATCGTATCTGACCTGGGCGCACAAATTGGTCGAATATGCCCAGAGCCCAACGATCGTCAAGGAGCTGCAATATTGGCTGAACCTCGATCGCACGGCTGCTGCACCGTTACCACTGGATTATCCTCAAAATCGATCTGCGAACACCGAGGGCTCTACCGCGGAAGTCGCAGTATCGCTCTGTAAAAAAGATACCCAGGCGTTGCTCAAGGAGGTGCCTCCGGTTTATGGCACTGAAATCAACGATGTACTGTTGACCGGCCTGGTTCAAACTTTCTCGCAATGGACTGGCAGGCGTTCATTGCTCATAGACCTGGAAGGGCATGGCAGGGAGGATATCGGTGAAGAATTAGATCTGTCTCGAACAGTCGGCTGGTTTACTACCATTTTTCCAGTGGTCATTAAATTGGAACGGAGCATAGATCCAGGCGAAGCACTGGTCCAGGTGAAAGAGACGCTCCGGCAAATTCCGAATCGCGGGATGAGCTATGGTCTCCTGCGCTATTTGAACGAGAACCATCGTTTGGTGGAACCGCTAAAACATCAGCCGCAACCCGAGGTGAGCTTTAACTATATCGGCCAATTGGATCAGGTACGGCTGCAGAGCATGCAGGTCAAATTGAGCAATGAACCAATTGGCCCATTGCGCCACCCGTCCGATCAGCGGACCCATCTTATCAGTATCAGCGCCAGCATCACGGCCGGGAGGTTGCAGCTTATCTGGTCCTATAGTGAAAACCATTTTCGTCGTGAAACCATCGAAAAATTGGCACAGCAATACATCAGTGCCCTGCACAAGCTGATCGATCATTGCCTGGCTGCTCAATCCAGCTATTACACCCCGTCCGATTTCAGTGAGGCGGATTTAAGTCAGGCAGAACTGAACGATATTTTAAATGAACTGCAAGCAGTGTAATCACAGGATAGTTATGGATAAAAGAAATATCGAAGCAATCTACCCATTATCGCCCATGCAACAGGGCATGTTGTTCCACAGCCTGTATGCTGGGGAAACTGGTGTCTATATCGAGCAGTTGACTGGGACCCTGGAGGGTGACCTCAATGTTCGCGCGTTTCAGCAAGCCTGGCAGCGGGTGGTGGAGCGTCATCCAATTCTGAGGACTTCATTTGTCTGGAAAAAGCTGGATCGGATTCTTCAGGTTGTCCATAAGCGGGTTTCGCTCCCGTTTGAAGTATTGGATTGGAGCAACCTCAGCGCGTCCGAACAGCAGGCTGAGCTGGACCGACTGATCAGCGCGAATCAGCGAGCTGGTTTCAATTTGAATGAGCCGCCATTAATGCGCGTCACCCTGATCCGTTTGGGAGAGCGGCGATACCAATTTCTCTGGTGCCATCATCATGTTCTGCTCGATGGATGGTCATTGCCTCTGGTGATCAAAGAAGTGTTTGCCTATTACCACGGATTGGCGCATGGCCGCGATGTTCGGCTACCAGCAGCACGTCCCTATCGCGATTATATCACCTGGTTGCAGCAGCAGCCCATGGATCACGCCGAGGCGTTTTGGCGCAAAACCCTGGCTGGGTTCCGGGCGCCAACACCGTTGGTAGTGGATCAAATTTTCGAAGGTCCTCCTGATCCACAAAAGAACTACGATGAAATCAAAAGATATCTCTCTGAGCCGCTCACAGCGGACCTCCAGGCCCTGGCTCGAAAGCACCAAATCACCCTCAATACATTGCTCCAGGGTGCCTGGGCAATCCTGTTGAGCCGCTATAGCGGCCAGTCCGATGTGGTGTTCGGTATCACGGTCTCTGGCCGTCCCGGCGAATTGCCTGGGGTGGAATCCATGATCGGCCTGTTTATCAATACGCTTCCATTGCGGGTAGTAGTGCCAGCTCAAGCCCCTCTGATCCCCTGGTTGAAGCAGTTGCAATCTCAACAGATCGATATGCGCCAGTATGAATTCAGCCCATTAGTCGAGATTCAGCGTTGGAGCGAATTGCCGGCTGGCATGCCGCTGTTCGAATCCATCCTGGTCTTCGAAAATTACCCGGTCGATAGCGCGCTGCTGGAGGGTAACAGCGATATTCAGATTGCTAACGTCCGCGGCATCGAGCAGACCAATTATCCGATTACTCTGGTCGGAGCCCCTGGAAAGCGGATGTATTTGCTCATCTGTTACGACACCCATCGGCTCTCCCGATTTGCTGTCGAACGCATGCTGGATCACATCACGACGTTGCTGGAGAGCATGGCAGCTCATCCCGATCAATTGCTCCGCGATCTCAACCTGCTCAGCCAGACCGAGCAACAGCAGCTATTGATCGATTGGAATCAGACTGATGCGCCATTTCCCCAGGACCGTTGCTTGCACGAGCTCTTCGAGGAACAAGTGGCACAATCGCCCAATGCCATAGCCGCCATTTTCGACAATGAGCAGGTGTCTTATGATCAATTGAATCGGCGTGCCAATCAACTGGCCCATTATCTCCAACAACGTGGCGTGTGCCCAGAGATGCGGGTGGGGATCAGCATGGAACGTTCGATCGATATGATCGTGGCCGTTCTGGCTATCTTGAAGGCTGGTGGCGCCTATGTGCCCATCGATCCCACTTACCCCAAAGATCGAATTGCGTTCATGCTGCGCGATTCGCAGCTTGCTATCCTGCTGACACAGGAGGCATTGCTCGAACGATTTCAATTAGACCAGGTTCAAGTGATTTGCCTTGATTCGGAATGGGATCAGATCGCTCGAGAAAGCGATCAGAACCCGAAATCCCCAGTGACGCCGGAAAATCTCGCCTATATCATTTACACTTCTGGCTCAACCGGCCAGCCAAAGGGGGCGCTGCTCGAACATCGTGGGGTGATTAACTTCGTCCATGAATTTGCCCGAATGCTAAATCTATCGCCTCAACGTCGGATGCTCCAGTTCGCCTCGCTGAGCTTCGATGCGTCGGTAGCCGAGATTTTTCCCAGCCTATTCAGCGGAGCGATTTTGGTCATCGCTCAGCAGCACGAGGCCGTCTCGGCGATCGATCTGAAAAAATTACTGCAGCAGCAGGCGGTTCACTCGATCTGTCTTCCTCCATCCATGCTCAATCTCCTGGATCCGACCGATTTGCCGATGCTCAACACGGTTGTTTCGGCTGGAGAAGCCTGTCACCCACCCATTGTGGAAAAATGGGTGCCAGGGAGACATTTTATCAACGCTTATGGTCCAACGGAAACCTCGGTCGGAGCTACTTATTATCCCGTAGCTGGGCCGCCCCTGGGCTTAAACACCGTGCCCATTGGTCGGCCGCTTCAAAATAAATGGCTCTATGTTCTAGACCCACAACTGAAGCCAGTTTCCGTCGGCGTGCCGGGCGAGCTTTATATTGGCGGCGTTGGCTTATCTCGAGGTTATCTGAATCGGCCCGATCTCACGGCAGAACGATTCATTCCAAATCCATTCAGCGCCATCCCAGGTCAGCGACTGTATCGGACTGGGGACCTGGTTCGCTACTGGCCGGACGGCAATCTCGAATATCTGGGCCGCATCGATCACCAGATCAAATTGCGCGGCTTTCGGATTGAAATCGAGGAGATCGAAGCCGTCATCAGCCAATTTGCAGGGGTGAAGATGGCTGCGGTGACGTTGTATGAAGACCAGATGGGTGATAAATCGCTTCACGCATACATCATGCCCGATGGTTCTGGCGCACCGCATTTCTCAGTATCGGAGCTGCAAAGTTTTCTCAAGACCAAGCTGCCAGATTACATGGTGCCAGCGCGATATATGCTGCTGGAACAGATGCCCTTGACGCCCAGCGGCAAAATCGATCGAAAAGCCCTGCCAGCAATCGATCAATCGCAGGCACTCACAGCGGATCGTTATGTGTCGCCTCAGACGCCCACAGAACAACTTTTGGCGACGATCATGTCGCACATTTTACAGGTCGATCGGGTGGGCCGGTTCGATAATTTTTTTGAATTGGGCGGCCATTCGCTGTTGGGCGTTCGGTTGCAGAGCCGTATTCGCGATGCCTTCCAAATCGAATTGCCATTGCGCCAATTATTCGATGCTCGCTCGTTGCTCGAATTGGCCAGCGCTATCGATGCCCTTCGCGCAGCAGGGCAGGTCAGTGACATGCCGGCCATAGTCCCTTCGCCTCGGGACGAAATGATCCCATTGTCGTTCGCGCAACAGCGGCTGTGGTTTTTGGATCAATTGCAGCCCAATAGCCCGTTTTACAACATCCCAGCCGCCCTGCGCGCCACTGGCAACCTGAACGTCGCGGCGCTCCAGCAGAGCCTCAACGAGGTCATCCGTCGCCACGAAACGCTTCGAACCAGCTTCAAAGTGAGCAAGGGCAAGCCCTATCAGGTGATTCAAGACCCGAGCGAGCTCAAGATAAACATAATTGATCTCAGTCAGATGACTGAAAAAGAGCAAGAACTGAAAGTGCAACAGTTGGCGACTGAAGAAGCGATACGGCCGTTCGATCTCAGCAGCGGACCGTTGCTGCGCGTCAACTTGATTCGGTTGCAGCCCGATCGCCATGTCATTCTGGTCACCATGCACCACATCATTTCTGATGGCTGGTCCATGGCGGTGTTCATCAGGGAGATTGCATCGTCTTATCAGGCGATTTGCGAGCATCAGCCGATCTCCTTACCAGAATTGCCCGTGCAATATGCCGATTTCCCCAACTGGCAGCGCAAGTGGCTGAGCGGTTCAGTGCTCGAACACCAATTAAGCTATTGGAAGCAACAATTAGCTGGTCTGCCACCGCTATTGGAACTGCCCATTGATAAGCCCCGTCCCGCTGTCCAGAGTGCCAATGGCGCTACGCTGACGAAAAAGCTATCGCAGGATCTGCTCAAATCCGGCCAAAAATTCAGCGGCCAGGAAAACGTCACGCTGTTCATGACACTGCTGGCCGCCCTCAAAGCCCTGCTATTTCGATACACTGGCCAGGGCGATATCGCAGTGGGGACACCGCATGCCAATCGCAACCGATCCGAAATTGAGCATCTGATCGGATTCTTCGTCAACACCCTGGTGCTTCGGACCCAGTTGGACGATGTACCGAGCTTCAAAGATCTGGTAAAGCGGGTCCGAGAGGTGACCCTGGGCGCTTATGCTCACCAGGACCTCCCATTTGAAATACTGGTCGAGGCCATTCAACCGCAGCGGGATTTGAGCCATACCCCGCTGTTTCAAGTAATGTTCGTCATGCAGAATATGCCATTAGAACCGCTGGAACTGCCAGGCTTAACGTTCGAGCCAATTCAGGTCGAGACCCGGACGGCAAAGTTTGATCTTTCGTTTATCGTGGCCGAAGCCCAAGATGGATTGCACATGATGGTGGAGTACAATACCGATCTGTTCTATCCTGCCACGATCCAGCGGATCATGGACCATTTTGAGCGGATGGTGCAGCTCGCGATTCAGAATCCCGATCAGCCCATTTCGCAACTCCCATTGCTCACCGAGGAAGAGTCACAACAAATTCTGATTGATTGGAACCGAACCGATACGCCGTTTCCCGATCAAATCACCATGCATGGCTGGTTCGAGCAGGTGGCGGCTGAGCATCCCGACCGAATCGCGGTCCGCTATAAAGATCAGGAGCTCAGCTACGCCGAATTGAACCAACGCGCCTCGCAACTGGCAAATTATCTGATCGACCAGGGCGTTCAGGTGGAAGATCTGATCGGCATCTGCATGACCCGCTCTGTGGAGATGATCATCGCCGTGCTGGGCAGCCTCAAGGCAGGGGTGGCTTTCATCCCGCTCGACCCCGCCTATCCCAAGGAACGCCTGCTGTACATGATCAAGGATTCCAATGTCACCATGGTAATCACGCAACAGGCTATTGCCAAAGAACTCCAACCAAATGGTGCGCGGCTGCTTTGCCTCGATGCCGGGTTGGAGCTCATTAGTGGCTACCCAACGACATCTCCAGGCATTGAGATCGCCGCTGACAATCTGGCTTATGTGATCTATACCTCAGGTTCGACTGGTAAACCCAAAGGGACAATGATTCAGCATCGCGGCTGGTGCAACCTGGGCCGCGCCCAGCAACTGCTGTTCAACGTCGGTCCGGGCAATCGGATTTTGCAATTCTCCGCGCTCAGCTTCGATGCCTCTGTGTGGGAGATGGTGATGGCGCTATGCAGTGGCGCCACCCTGGTGTTGACCGATCAAGAGTCGCTTTTGACCGGACAGGGAGTACTTCAGGTACTGCAGCAGGAACGGATCAATACCGTCACGCTGCCTCCATCGGTATTGGCTGTGATCCCCCAGGTCGAATTGCCAGAGCTGCATACCCTGATCACTGCTGGCGAGGCCTGCACCAAGGATCTGGTCGATCGTTGGGCCAATGGGCGTCGGATGTTCAATGCCTATGGTCCAACTGAAACCACAGTCTGCGCCGCGGTTTATTCCATCGATGCGCGAGAGGATCGCAACCCGCCAATCGGTCGGCCGATCGCTAATTTCCAGCTCTATATTTTGGATTCGAACTTCGCTCCGGTCCCGATCGGCGTACCAGGCGAATTGTGCGTCGGGGGAGTTGGCCTGGCACGGGGTTATCTGGGAAGGCCAGATCTGACTGCGGAGAAATTCATCCCCCATCCGTTCAGCAGCGAGCCAGGAGCACGGCTCTACCGTACTGGAGATCTGGTCAAATATCGGCCCGACGGCAATATTGAATTTTTGGGTCGCATCGATCAGCAAGTCAAGCTGCGGGGCTTTCGCATCGAGTTGGGTGAAATCGAAACCCACATCGCCAGCTTCCCAGGCGTGCAAGATGCCGCTGTCATCCTCCACGAGGATCGCTCCGAGGAGCGACGCCTGATCGGCTATTTCACAGTGGATCCTGGAAAGCAGGTTGATGTGCATCAGCTACGTCGTTTCCTTCGCGCACATTTGCCCGAATATATGGTCCCTGCCAGTTTGATTCGTTTGGAGCAATTCCCGTTAACGCCGAGCGGCAAAGTGGACCGAAAAGCACTGCCCGCACCCGATTTTTCGCGAGATACACTCGAAAATCCTTACGTCGCTCCTCGAACCGACATCGAGATGAAACTGGCAAAAATTTGTGCCAGCTTGCTCAACATCGAGCAGGTGGGCATTTACGATAATTTCTTTGAATTGGGTGGACATTCACTATTGGCTACCCAATTTATCGCCCATATTCAGGATGAATTTCAAGTGGAATTGCCGCTGCGGGCACTGTTCGAAGCCCCAACCATTGCCAGTTTGGCCGAAAGAATCGCAGCGCTGCCACCGTCATCGTTCAGCGCAACCGCAGTCAAAATGGAAGCTGAACAGCGCGGCGATCAAAAACTGGCTGACCTGATCTCAGAGCTGGCCAGCCTCAGCGATGAAGAAGCACAACGAATATTAGCAGCAGAGCTTCAGAGCGAATCGAAGCCATAAGCTCCTCGAAGCATTTTTGATGGCTGAGAGAAGCGGGGATTAGGGATCAGGGATCAGTAAGCAGTAAGCAGTAAGCAGTAAGCGGTTTCAGGGTATTCGATTGGGTCAGGTTAAGTAAAATGGGCAGAGAGCTTCACCAACAAAACAGGCACAATCGCGCCTGTTCAAGACGCCAAAAAAGTTATGTGGTAAGCCATAATTCGAAACCGTGCTTCGTTAGCTTGATCATCACGATGATCGGATAGGATAGTTATTTTTCCGCGTCCAATCAAAATTCAGGACACGGCAATCTGAGTTTGTCCGGAATCCAATTTTTGAACAGTGATCTAATTTTCAAATTTGCCAGCTTTGTTTCGTCAAACGTTTGACTTGAAATTTTAGCCCAATTTTAAGAGCCAAGGGCAATTGCTGTCAGCTTTTTGCTTTGCTTTCGATGAAAATTCGTTTTGAATACGAGTGGGAAAAAATCGATAATTGATATTTAGGGATTGGACATCAAGATAACAATATGAGCGAATATCAGGATATACTTGCGGCGCTCTCGCCAGAGAAACGGGCGCTTTTGGAATTGCGATTGCGCAAACGAGGAGGTCAATATAATACCTTCCCGGCTTCGTTTGCACAGCAGCGGCTCTGGTTTTTGGACCAGTTTGAGCCAGGAAATCCAGCTTATAATATCCCCTCTGCATTTCGATTGGTCGGAATACCGAATCTGCCAGTGATGGAGCGATGTCTCAACGAAATCATCCAGCGCCATGAAAGTCTACGGACAACTTTCATGTCAATGAATGGCCAGCTCTTACAAGTGGTTTCGCCTCACGCGCCACTGAAGCTATCCGTCGTCGATATCCAGGATATGGCCGAACCAGCGCGCAGCCAGGTGGCAGATCAATTGATCCGACAGGAAGCCCGCCGGCCATTTCAATTGACGCAGGGACCGCTGTTGCGCGTGATGGTGATCCGCCTGACGTCAAAAGAGTATATTTTGGTGTTTAATATGCACCACATCATTTCTGATGGCTGGTCCATGGGTATTTTGCTTCGGGAATTCATTGCTTTGTATCAGGCATTCCTGGAAGGCCAGCCATCGCCGTTGCCACCGCTCACGTTTCAGTACGCTGATTTCGCCAAATGGCAGCAACAGTTCTTGCAGGGCGAGCGATTGGAACAACAGCTACATTACTGGAAGAATAAGCTGGGGATCAATCCAGAGCCCTTGGAACTGCCCACAGATTTCCCGCGGCCAGCGCAGCTCAGTTTCGATGGCGCTACGCTGCCATTTCGATTAGAATCAAATTTGGTGCAGCATCTGCACCGGCTCAGCCGACAGCATGATGCCACGCTGTTCATGACGCTTCTGGCTGGCTTTCAGACCTTGTTACATCGTTATTCCGGGCAGGATGAGATCAGTGTTGGCACCCCGGTGGCCAATCGCACCAAAAAAGAAACAGAGCCATTGATCGGCCTGTTCGTCAATACGCTGGTGCTAAGAACCGATCTCTCCGGGAATCCAAGTTTCAGCGAATTGCTGATGCGGGTGAAAGAAACCACATTGGATGCTTACGCGCATCAGGATGTACCACTGGAGAAATTGGTCGAGATGCTTCAGCCTCAGCGCGACATGAGCCATACGCCGTTATTTCAGGTGCTATTGGCGCTGCAAAATACACCCGTCCCGAGCATCGAATTGCCGAATTTGACCTTAGAGCCAATTCTGTTCGATCGCGGGGTGGCGCAGTTCGACCTGAGCCTGAACGTTGCCGAAGTGAACGGCGAGCTCAGCGGCGCGGTGGAGTTCAATACCAGGCTGTTCCACCATCAGACCATTCAGCGCATGATGACGCATTTCCAGCGGCTGCTAACGGCAGCAGTGCGCGACCCCGGGCAGCCGATCGATCACCTCGCGATGCTTACCGATGAAGAGCGGCAGCGCATCCTTGTCGAGTGGAATCAAACCGCACACGATTACCCAGACGACCAATGCCTGCAACGATTGTTTGAAGCGCAAGTGGAGCGAACGCCCGAGGCCATCGCTGTCATCGATCCAACCAATCAACTCAGCTATCGCGAACTGAACGAGCGGGCTAATCAATTGGCCCATTACCTGCGACAATTGGGTGTCGCATCAGAGGAAGTTGTGGCGCTATGTATGGACCGTTCAGCCGATGCAATCGTTGCTCTAATGGGCATCTTGAAGGCAGGGGCCGCCTATCTGCCCCTGGATCCGCTTTACCCAGACGAACGTCTCTCGCAAATCATCTCCGACGCGCAGGTTCGGCTGATCGTCTCAGTTCAAAGATTATCCGCACCGCTGCCCAATAATGGCGGGACGATTGTCTATCTGGACGCCGATTGGGATCGCATTGCGTCCCAGCTTTCAGACAACCCTGGTGCATGGGCGCATCCGGATCAGCTCGCCTATTTGATCTATACATCTGGCTCCACTGGACAACCTAAAGGGGTCATGGTGTCGCATCGGGCCGCCATCAATCTCTGGGCTGGACTGCGCCACATCATCTATTCGAATCATCCAGATCAGCGCTATCGCGTTAGCCTCAATGCGCCGTTGCTGTTCGATGCCTCGGTGCAACAATGGGTTATGCTGCTCAGCGGTGCAACGCTGTGCATTATTCCCCAGGAGGTGCGGCTGGATGGGCAGGCCATGCTGAATTATCTCCGCGAGAAAAAAATCGACGTGCTCGACTGCGTGCCATCTCAACTGAAGCTCCTGCTGGACGCGGGCCTTTTATCCGATTCTGGCTGGGTACCGAAGATCCTTTTGCCAGGCGGCGAAGCCATCGATCCTGCTACCTGGGAAACGTTACGAGCAGCGCCCCAGGTCGATACCTACAACATGTATGGCCCAACCGAATGCGGAGTGGATTCCACGATTTGTCGCGTCACTGCTGGGCCATCGCGCCCTGCCATAGGACGACCGATCATCAATGCGACGCACTATATTCTTGATTCCCATTTGAACCCTGTTCCAATCGGCGTGGCTGGGGAGCTTTACATCGGTGGACCAGGTCTGGCGCGCGGCTATTATGCCCGGCCGCATTTGACGGCTGAGAAATTTCTGCCCGATCCATTCAGTAACGTCCCTGGAAGTCGCCTCTATCGAACGGGCGACTTAGCGCGATATCTGCCCGATGGCCAAATCGAATTTTTGGGTCGCATCGATCATCAAGTTAAATTGCGCGGCTTTCGGATCGAACTTGGCGAGATTGAAGCGCATCTGAAACGGCATGAGGCCATCGCCGAATCGGTCGTTGTCGTCCGCGAAGATCACCCAGGGAACAAAATGCTGGTCGCATATTTGGTCGCCAGCAACGAACATCGGCCCGAGGCTGTGGAACTGCGAGACTATTTGCGCGATCGATTGCCCGAGTATATGGTGCCATCGGCATTTGTCTTCATGGATCAACTGCCGCGAACCGCCAGCGGGAAGATCAATCGCCGCGCGTTGCCTGGCCTTGATGGCGCCCACCTGGCCGAAACAGCGCCGTCGCTTCCAGCTCGCACCCCAGTCGAGGAATTGTTGACCAGCATCTATGCCAGGATTCTCCATATCGATCATGTCAGCGTCCAGGATAATTTCTTTGAACTGGGTGGTCATTCGCTGCTGGCCACCCAGGTGATATCGCGCATTCGAGAACTGTTCAAAGTGGAATTGCCATTGCGAGAGCTGTTCGAAGCGCCGGTGGTGGCTGATTTGGCCCGCAGGATCGAGCAGGCACAACAGCGCAGCCAGGGTTACCTGGCACCTGCGATTGTTCCTGTGCCGAGAACGGGCGAGCTGCTGCTCTCCTATGCCCAACAGCGGCTCTGGTATCTGGATCAGCTTGATCCTGGCAGCCCTCAATATAACATCCCTATGGGATTCCGATTATCGGGGAAATTAGATTTTGCAGCCCTGCAAAATAGCCTGGATCGGATCGTTCAGCGCCACGAAAATCTGCGCTGCTCATTTTTGACCGTAGATGGTAAACCCAGTTTGCGCATTGCCCAGTCCGTGACAGTTCCATTGGCCATTATCGATCTGCAGGATATGCCCGAAGGCGAGCGGGAGGCCACTGTGCAGCAACTGGCAAGCGAGGAGACGCGCCGGCCATTCCAGCTCGAACAGCCCCCACTTTTGCGCGCTACGGTGTATCGACTGGATGAAACCGACCATTTATTGGTGTTAACGCTCCATCATATCATCTCGGATGGCTGGTCATCGGGTATTCTGATGCGCGAGCTGGCAGCGCTCTACCAGAGCTGCATAGTCGGGCAGCCAGCCGCACTGCCCGAACTACCGATCCAATACGCCGATTTTGCCCAATGGCAGCGCAACTGGCTCCAGGGGGAAGTGCTGGAGCAGCAATTGGCGTATTGGAAAGAACAACTGGCCGATTGCCCAGCTTCATTAGAATTGCCGACCGATTACTCGCGGCCCAATGTGCAAACCTCCAATGGCGCGCATATCACCTTCGAATTGCCAAAAGACCTATCGCTGCAACTGTGGCAGTTAAGTCGACAAGAAGGCGCCACGCATTTCATGACATTGCTTGCTGCGTTCCAGGTTTTACTATATCGCTACAGCGGCCAAAGCGATTTCTGCATCGGAACGCCCATCGCCAACCGAAATCGCAGCGAAATCGAAGGTCTAATCGGCTTCTTCGTCAATACGCTGGCGCTCAGGGCAAAATTATCACCAGAAATTAGCTTCCGACAGCTATTATCCAGGGTTCGCGAAACCACCTTATCGGCCTACGCCCACCAGGATGTGCCATTTGAAAAAGTGGTCGATGCGGTTCAGCCTGAGCGCAATATGAGCCACTCGCCCATTTTTCAGGTTATGTTCACCTATCAATCCAGCGCAACGCCAGAAATCGCATTGCCCGATCTTACGATCCGCGCTGTTCCGTTAGAAAACCATCTGGCCAAATTCGATCTGACGCTCTCGCTCGATGAAATCGATGGGGATATTCAAGGGGCATTCGAGTATAATACCGATTTATTCACCGCAGCTCGAATCGATCGTATGGTGCAACATTTTCGCCAGCTATTGACTGCGCTCATGAACAATCCAGATCAGAAAATCGCCCTGTTGCCCATCATGTCGGAGCCAGAGCTCCATCAAGTGTTGGATGTCTGGAACCGCACAGCACACGATTTTCACCAGGATCGATGCTTGCACCAGATATTTGAAGCCCAGGTGAAAAATAATCCTGAAGCAACCGCGGTGACTTTCAAAGACGAGCAATTGACTTATGGCCAATTGAACCAGCGTGCGAATCAGCTCGCCCACCACCTCCGGCGCTTTGGAGTGGGGATAGAATCACGGGTTGGCATTTGCCTGGAGCGCTCTGCTGAGACCATCGTCGCCATCATAGCGGTGCTCAAAGCCGGCGGCGCGTACGTGCCTTTGGATCCCCGCTATCCGGCAGAACGGCTGGCATTCCTGATCCACGATGCCCAGCTATCGGTGATTATTACTCAGGAGCATCTTTCCCAGCAACTTGAGGCCATCGCCATACCAATGGTTCGAATTGATTCAGATTTGGGCGAGATCGCCAGCGAAAGCAATGCCAATCCGACAACCCCGGTGCTGCCCGAAAATCTGGCGTACATCATCTACACCTCGGGTTCCACCGGCCAACCCAAGGGCGTTCAATTGCAGCACCACAGCGTGGTAAACACCGCGCTGAGCTATCAGCAGCTATTTCAGATCACATCCGAGGATCGCATTGCCCAATATTTCTCGTTCAGCTTCGATGGCTCGGTTGGAGATATTTTCGGAGCGCTCCTCTCGGGGGCAGCGTTATGTCTCGTGGACCGAGACAATATTGTTGGCGGCGAGCCATTGAACCGCTGGCTCCAAGAACAACGTATTTCGATTGCAATATTACCGCCGGCCGTGCTTAGCATGCTTCCGGCGAACGATCTGCCTCTTCTCCGGGCGGTCGCCTCTGGGGGCGAAAGCCCATCGCGAGAGACCATCGCCCGCTGGACTGCTGAAGGGAGGCCATATTACAATCTGTATGGACCAACCGAAGCGGCTGTGGTGACCACCCAATATGAGCTGAACCAACTGCCAGCTCAGGCCATGAACGCCATTATCGGGCGCCCCATCCCCAACTACCGTGTCTATGTGCTTGATCGTTGGCTGCAACCAGTGCCGATCGGCGTGCCTGGGGAACTATGTATTGCTGGCGTGGGACTGGCCCGCGGCTATTTCAATCGACAGGACATTACGGCGGCCAGCTTCGTACCCAATCCGTTCGCTCAACAGCCTGGTGAACGACTCTATCGCACTGGCGATCTGGTGCGCTATCGCTTGGATGGTCAAATCGAATTTTTGGGTCGGATTGATCAACAGGTGAAAATCCGCGGCTTCCGCATTGAGCTCGGTGAGATCGAATCGGTGCTGGCCCAGCATCCGCAATTGCGCGACGTTGTCGTCATGGCCCGAGAGGATCGACCCGGCGAAAAGCGATTGGTGGCCTATGCTGTGGCCGCTGATGAACCTCCACCATCCCTGGCCGAGCTGCGCAGCTTTTTGCAGGCCAGGCTGCCCGATTATATGATCCCATCCGCTGTTATGATGGTGAAAGCACTGCCGCTCACCCAGCACGGCAAAATCGATTATCGCGTCTTGCCAGCACCGGACCTGGCCGCCATTGATCGCGATCGCTATGTTGCGCCACGTTCGCCGTCAGAAAAACTGCTGGCCGACATCTGGAGCCAGGTGCTCAATATCCCCAAAATCGGCGTTCATGACAATTTCTTCGAATTGGGCGGCGATTCGATATTGAGCATCCAGGTCATCTCGAAGGCCAATCAGGCAGGATTGGCTCTGACGCCACGACACATCTTTCAAGCGCCGACCATTGCTGGCCTGGCGCATTTAGCCGATCAGCTCGTTCCACACCAGCGCATCGTCTCCGAAACCGGTGAGCTGACTGGAGAACTGCCATTGACACCCATCCAGCACTGGTTCATGGATCAAAACTTCATTGCGCCGAACCATTGGAACCAGGCGGTAATGATAGAGCTCAGACAAAAGATCAGCCCATCCATCGTTCGGCAGGCATTGGCCTATATTTTAAAGCATCACGATTCGCTCAGGCTTCGCTTCGATGCAACTGATCACGGATGGCGTCAACAGTATGGCAGCGAATCTGCCAACGACGTTTTCATCCACGTCGACCTCTCGTTGGTACCGATGAGCCAGCAAGCACGGCTAATCGAAAAGTTGACCCCCCAGGCCCAAGCAAGCCTGAATATCTCTTCGGGTCCGCTGATGCGCACGGTCTATTTTGATCGCGGCTCAGCGCACCATCCGTTGCTGCTCATGGTCGTTCATCATCTGGCCATCGATGGTGTTTCCTGGCGAATTCTGTTTGAAGACTTTCAGAGCCTTTCTCATCAAATCATGAACAAACAAGAGGGGGCGTTGCCAGGCAAGACCACCTCATTCCGCTATTGGGCGAAGAGGCTGACAGAACTCGCCCAGAGCGACCAGCTTCGCGCCGAGGCCAGTTTCTGGTTGAAAACGATTAAAAAGCCGGTCGTGCAATTGCCAAAAAATAATCCAGAGGGTCTGAATACAGAGGCGTTCACCCAAAAAATCGTGGTAAGCCTCAATGAACCGGATACCCAGGATCTATTGCAGCGGGTCGTTAAGATCTATCACGCCCAGATCGATGAAATTTTATTGACAGCGCTGGCGCGATCTTTGGCCCGACAAGCGGGGGGCAGCCGGGTGCTCATCGGGCTCGAAGGCCATGGCAGAGAGGACATTTTTCAGGATGTCGATCTGAGCCGCACCATCGGCTGGTTCACCACGCAATATCCTGTGCTCATCGACCTGACCGATGCGAATGACATCGACTCGGCGATCAAAACAACCAAAGAGCAGCTCCGACAGATTCCTCATCACGGGCTTGGGTTCGGCCTGTTGCGGTATTTAGCGAATGATTCGAACCTGAGGCAACAGCTCAGTCTGCTACCACATCCCGAGATCGTGTTCAACTATCTCGGCCAATTCGGCGACCAAACTGGACTGTTCGCTCCATCCGAACTGTCAACTGGCCCGATGCGCAATCCCAATGAGCATCGCCCCTATCTGATCGACATCAATGGCGGTATTCATGAGCGGCAATTGCGTCTGGAATGGACTTATAGCAAGGACATCTTTGCCCCGTCCACAATCGAGCGTCTGGCAAACGAATTCATTCAGGAATTGCGCGCCATTATCGGCCATTGCCGTACGAGCCAGAGTGCCAGCGTCACTCCGTCTGATTTCAAATTGGCTCGATTGGATCAGGCAAAGCTTGATAAAATCCTAAAGCAGACAAAAACTCGACCCGTGGCGGCTTAATCGCTGTCCTCGGCTTTCTATCCCGATCTCACATCGCTTTTGGGTCGAAAAGAAATGATGCCCCAGGGGCTCAGCTCTTGCGATCTTTATGGGTTGATGAAAATTTGAACAGTTCAAACTGAAACGTTCACGCGCTGCACCGCGCTCTGGAATGTTTCCATACCAAATCAGCGAACCCAGCCCTGAGAGTTGAGAATGAGATGATGATACCAATGAACAAAGACAATAATCGATAGATCATTTTAATACGCTGGTTCCGTTTTCTTATGAATGATATTCACAAAGGTAGTTCACAATATGATTTCGAACAATATTATCGACATTTATCCTCTTTCGCCTTTACAGCAAGGGATGCTGTTTCATAGCATTTATTCGAAAGGGAGCGGCGAATATATCGAACAATTGACCTGCCGCCTGGTCGGTGAGCTCCACGCCGAGCAGTTCGAACGGGCATGGCAAACGCTTATCGATCGCCATGCGATTCTGCGAACCGCCTTCGTCTGGGAGGGCCTGGATGAACCGGTTCAGGTGGTTCATGAGTCTGTGCCGTTTCAGGTGGAGCGCTTGGATTGGCGCCATCTGGCTGAAGCTGATCAGCAACGGCAATTGGACCAATTGTTAGAACACCGTCGGCGCGATGGATTTCAGATCACTGCCGCGCCGTTGTTCAGCGTCTCCCTGATCCGCATCGATGAAAATGCCCACCAATTGATCTGGATCTGCCATCATTTATTGATCGACGGCTGGACATTTCCGCTATTATTCGAAGAGTTTTTTACCTGCTACGAAGCGTTCTGCCGAAGCGAACAACCATCCCTGCGGCCAATTCGACCCTACAGCGATTACATCGCCTGGCTTCAACAGCAGGATCAGCAGCGCGCAGCGCAGTTCTGGCAGGCCCAGCTCCATAAGTTTGATACGCCGACGTCATTAAAAATCGAGCGAAATACGCAGTTCAACACGGCGGAGCCAGACTACCAGACGGTCACCGTCTATCTCTCGAGCCAACTCAGCCATGCATTGCAATCGTTTGCCCGAGGCCATCAGTTGACGCTGAACACCCTCATCCAGGGGGCATGGATCATGTTGCTAAACCATTATAGCGGACAAGAGGACATTTTGTTTGGTGCCACGGTGGCGGGCCGACCCCCAGAATTGATCGGCGCTGAATACATGTTGGGGCCATTTATTAATACCCTGCCGATTCGCTTTCAATTTCAGCCCAATGCGCGGCTCTTGGAGTGGTTACAGCATTTGCAGCAACTTCATAGCGAACTGAGGCAATATGAATATAGCGCGCTGGCTCAAATCCAGGGCTTTAGCGATGTTCCTCGCGATACCCCGCTGTTCGATAATATTCTGGTCTTCGAAAATTATCCCATCAGCCAGGCATTGGCTGGTCAGCAGCGCTCGCTGGCGATCCAGGACCTTCGCGCGTACTCGCGGACCAATTATCCCATTACCCTGGTCATTGCCCCAGGGGATCCAATTCGGGTGGAAATCGCCTTTGATGCGCGCCGGTTTGAACGCGAAGCTATTCGAAGGGTCCTGAATCATCTGCAACAGATTCTGAGCGAATTTGTCGCCCAGCCAAATCAAACCCTGGCAGCGTTTTCGGTCATGGAGCCAGCCGAGTATCAACAAATTGTCGTAGACTGGAACAAAACCGAGCATGAATATCCCGCAGATCAATGCATTCACGAACTCATTGCTGCGCAGGCAGAACGAACCCCAGAGCAAATTGCGATTCGCTTCGGGGACACCGAACTGAGCTATTGGGAGTTGGACCAGCGGTCCAACCAACTCGCTCATTATCTGATCAACCTGGGCGTAAGGACTGAGAGCGTGGTTGCCGTTTGCATGGAGCGATCCCCAGAGCTGATCATCAGCCTGTTGGGGACGCTGAAAGCCGGGGCTGCCTATCTCCCATTAGACCCGAACTATCCAAACGATCGTTTGAATTTCATCGTGCAGGATGCTGGGGCGGCTATCCTGCTCACCCAGCAGAGACTGACAGAGAAATGGGGCATCCCAGGCCTTACGATCGTGTGTATGGATTCGGACTGGCCGAGGATCGACGGAGAAGCGAAGACAAGTCCAAAAATTTCGGTTTTGCCGGACAATTTGGCCTACGTTATCTATACCTCTGGTTCAACTGGCAAACCCAAGGGCACATTAATTCCCCACCGCGGTTTGGTGAATCATGCTGCGCATTTGGCACGTCAACAGGCCCTGGATAGCGATAGTCGCGTATTGCAGCTTTTGTCGTTGAGTTTCGATGCGGCTGGTGAAGAGATATTTCCAACGCTGATCAGTGGGGCGACGCTGGTGCTTCATCGCGCGCCGCTTGAACTAACGATCAAGCAACTATTGGATCTTTGCAATGAACAGCAAATTACATTACTTCACTTCCCTGTGGGGGTGTGGCATCAACTGGTCGACGAGATGACGGAAAAGCGGCTGCAATTGCCCGGCTCGTTGCGCTGCGTGATTATTGGTGGCGAAGCCCCAGCCCACAACCGTCTGGTGGCATGGAGCGATGCGGTGAATGGCAGACTCAAGCTGATCAATGCGTATGGCCCCACTGAGGCAACCATTGCTGCGACTTTTTTCGAACTGCCAGCATCATCCGAACAGATGGCGCAATTGCCTCGCGTGCCTATTGGCCAGCCCATCCCAAATGTCCGAACCTATATTCTGGATGCCCACCTGCGACCAGTGCCAGTGGGGGTCGTGGGAGAACTCTATATCGCTGGGATCGGTCTGGCGCGGGGGTATTTGGGCCATCCAGAGCTAACGGCGGCTAAATTTCTTCCTGATCCATTTAGCACTGTGCCTGGCGAACGCATGTATCGGACTGGCGATCTGGCTTATTACCGCACGGATGCTCATATCGTCTTTGTCGGCCGCAATGATTATCAGATCAAACTGCGCGGGTTCAGGATCGAGCTGGAAGAGGTCGAGCAAGCGTTATTGCAGCATCCTGGTATTGCTGCAGCAGTGGTGGTGGCAAAGCCGGTCCAGAGCAACACGGCAAACCAGGAGGATCGCCAGTTGATCGCTTATTTCGTTCCAGCCGATCGCCGAAACGGAGGGGTGCATCCCAACGAACTATCCGATTTTTTGAGAGCGCGCCTGCCAAATTATATGGTGCCGGCTGTCTTCATTCGATTAGAAAAGCTGCCGCTCACCCCAAGTGGCAAAATCGACCGGGGACGACTTCCGGAGCCGGACTTAGAATTGTTGGTTGGCAAGCCGCCTTATGTAGCACCACGGCATCCAACTGAAGAGATCATCGCTAATTTCTTCAGTCAGATTTTATCGCTGCCGCAGGTGGGCATTCACGATAACTTTTTCCATCTGGGCGGCCATTCGCTGTTAGCGACCCGGCTACTGAGCCGCATTCGCGATACGTTCCAAATCGATCTGGAATTGCAGGCCATATTTGAAGGACCCACAGTGGCGGAGATCGCCAGCAAGGTGGAAGCAAGCCGACTCGCGCAGCGCGGGCTGTCGGCTCCGGCCATGCAGCCAGTACCTCGCGATCAACAACTACCACTTTCGTTCGCGCAGCAGCGGTTGTGGTTTCTGGATCAATTGGCTCCGGGCCAGGCCCTCTACACCATTCCCACAGCGTTACGGCTCAGGGGCAAATTGAATGTCCGCGCCCTGGAGCAAAGCATCAATGAGTTGATCCGGCGCCACGAGGTCTTGCGTACCACATTCGAATCGCGCGATGGTCAGCCGTTTCAGGTGATCGCACCCACGCTGTTCTTGCTGCCGCATAAAGTTGATCTCAGCAATTTGAGCCCGGATCAACAACAAGTCCAGGCGCAAGAATTGATCAAAGCAGAGGCACAACGGCCGTTCGATCTGGCTCATGGCCCACTGTTGCGAGTGCTATTGATCAAATGCGCTGATGACGACCATATCGTGGTTTTGACGATGCACCATATCATTTCGGATGGCTGGTCCGTAGCTGTGCTGATTCAGGAGATCGCCGCACTTTATCAGGCGTTCTCCGCTGGACAACCATCTCCCCTGTCAAAACTACCGATCCAGTATGCGGACTTCGCACATTGGCAACGCCAATGGCTTCAGGGAGCGGTGTTAGAACGGCAAATGGATTATTGGCGACAAAAGCTTCAGGGCGCGCCGGGGCTATTGCAATTGCCAACCGATCGGCCGCGGCCGCCGGTGCAGACCTTCCACGGCGCCACTGTAACGAGGCAGCTTCCTGCCAGTCTGATTGCCGATCTGAAAAAATTGAGCCAGCAAGAAGAAGCGACCTTATTCATGACCGTGCTGGCAGCCTTTCAGACCCTGCTGTATCGGCTGAGTGGGCAAACCGATATCTGCGTTGGTACCCCCATCGCCAATCGGAATCGCAGCGAGATCGAAGGATTGATCGGCTTTTTCGTCAACACGCTGGTGCTGCGAAATGATCTCTCTGGCAATCCAACGTTTCGAAAGCTATTGGCGCAAGCCAAAGCTACTGCGCTGGAAGCCTATGCCCACCAAGACATCCCATTCGAGATGTTGGTCGAACAACTCCAGCCCCAGCGCGATCTCAGCCATTCCCCGCTGTTCCAGGTGATGTTGGTGCTGCAAAATGCGCCGCATCAGGCGCTGGAGTTGCCAGATCTGACCATCACCCCCATGCCCGCCGATACCGGCACGGCAAAATTTGACTTTTCGCTGGTCGCCATGGAAGGCAACGATGGGATGCAATTATCTGTCGAATACAATACGGATCTGTTCGACGCCAGCACGATGGAACGGCTGCTCGATCATCTCCAGACTTTGCTCTCGGCAGTGGCCACCGATCCTGATATGCGACTGGCCGATTATCCGTTGATGTCCGGGGAGCAACTTCATCGGCTGCTTGTTGAATGGAACCAAACCGTGGCGCGTTTCCCAGCCGACCGTTGTGTCCATCAAGTTTTCGAGGCTGTGGTTGAAGGATATTCCAATCAGATCGCCGTATCATTCGGAGACATTGAACTCAGCTACCGTGACCTCAATCGTCGGGCCAATAGCCTGGCTCGCAAGCTGCGGTCGCTTGGCGTGGGACCAGAATCGTTGGTGGGGATCTTTCTCGATCGCTCTCCCAATATGGTCATCAGCGCCATCGCGATCCTGAAGGCGGGCGGAGCATTTCTCCCGCTGGATCCTCAGTATCCAATCGAACGATTGTTTTTCATGATCAACGACGCTGGCCTGCGGGCGCTCATCAGCCAGCGATCGTTATTGGATCGACTCCCTGGCCTTCCAGTGCAGGCCATCTGCCTGGATGCGGAAGGGGAATCATGGTTGAGTGACGATGCGGAGCCAGACCGTAATCTGGACAACCTCACCTCGCCCGACAACCTGGCTTATGTGATCTATACATCGGGCTCCACAGGCAGGCCCAAAGGGACTGCTCTGCCACATCGCGGCCTGTGCAATCTGGCGCTCGCCCAGCAACAGGCTTTCGACATCAACACCAATAGCCGCATCCTGCAATTCGCCGCGCTCAGCTTCGATGCAGCAGTCTGGGAATTGGTGATGGCGCTTCTCAACGGCGCCACGCTCTGTTTGGCCGAAACCGAACAAATATCGACAGGACAAGGCCTGATTCAGGTGCTCGCCGACCAAAAGATCACCACGGTTACGCTGCCACCATCGATGGCGCGGGTAATGCCGGACCATCCCTTGCCTGATCTGCGGGTTATGATCACCGCCGGCGAAAAATGTACCCCAGACATCGTCTCTCGCTGGGCGAACGGCCGAACGTTGTTCAATGCCTATGGTCCAACGGAAACCACGGTTTGCGCCTCGATGGCACGGGTGGAGCACAATTATCCTCAGGGACCGCCGATCGGGCGACCAATTCAAAACTTTCAGCTCTATGTGTTGGACGAATACATGAATCCAGTACCGATTGGCGCCAGTGGCGAACTGTATATCGGTGGTGTCGGATTGGCCCGCTGCTATCTCAATCGTCCAGACCTGACCGCAGAAAAATTCGTTCCCAATCCTTTTAGCGCTGTCCCCGGTGAGCGATTGTACCGAACAGGCGACCTTGTCCGCTATCTGGCCGATGGCAATATCGAGTTTCTGGGACGTATTGACCATCAGGTTAAGCTGCGGGGCTTCCGCATCGAGCTGGGCGAAATTGAAAACGTGCTTCATGAACATCCCGACATCCAGGATGCCATTGTGATCGTTCGCGAAGATGTGCCCGCTGATAAACGGTTGGTCGCCTATATTGTGCCTGCTTCAGGCTCCACCATGGAGACAGGAGCGCTGCGCCGGTACCTTCGTGACAGGTTACCCGACTATATGGTGCCATCTCATATCATTCCGCTTGAATTCATGCCGTTGACGCCCAGCGGCAAAGTCGATCGTAATGCATTGCCAGCCCCGGATCGATCACGGCCTGACCTTGAGATCAGCTACCAGGCTCCGCGCAATGAAACAGAAGCGAAATTGACCGCCATCTGCGCCGAACTGTTACATCTGGACAAAGTGGGGGTCTTCGATAACTTTTTCGATCTCGGAGGCCATTCGCTGTTGGCCACGCAGTTCATCTCCCGCATCCGAACTGCCTTCCAACTCGAAATCCCACTGCGGACATTGTTCGAGAACCCAACGATCGAAAAACTGGCAGAGGCGATCGTGAATTTGCAATCAACAGGCCAACAACAGTTACAGGAACCAGGTCCGGCCATCAGTCGCTATTCTCGCGACGCCCATCGCATGAAGCGCTCCGAACTGGACCGGGCAAAAATTTCAGATTAACATCAAATGATTCAACGAGCAGTAGCCAATTGGATCGAATTGCGGTCGATGAAAATGATTTTCATCGAAGGCTTTGATTTGCCATCAGGGCAAAAAATCTATATGCAATCAAGACCCAGGAAATGCATCGGGCTAATGCGATTGAGATTTCCGGGTAGGCTGTGCGGATATAGCACCATATCGAATCGGCCTCGATGGACAAACCAGATTCAAATCGAAAACTAACTTGGAACTGAATAACGAAATAAAATGCATCTATGACTGAGTCAATCAAAAATAATTTTGCAGATGAAGATATTTATGTATTCCCGACCTCATTCGCGCAGCAGCGATTGTGGTTTTTAGATCAATTTGCGCCAAATAGCCCGTTCTACAACATCCCCTCGGCAGTGAGATTTCAGGGCAATTTGAATGTCGGCGTGCTGGAGCAATGTTTGCAGGAAATCGTTCGTCGCCATGAGACGTTACGAACAACCTTCGCCACTGTGGATGGTCAGCCCGTTCAGGTGATTAGCCCGGCTGCCACGATTACGATGCCAAAGGTGGACCTGCGATCCATTCCACAGCAGCATCGATTGGACGAAGCGATCCGGTTGGCGACTGAAGAAGCCAGAACGCCGTTCAATCTTTCCACAGGTCCGCTGATCCGCGTCAAATTGCTCGCGCTCGACGAGCAGGATCATGTAGTGCTGTTGAACATGCACCACATTATTTCGGATGGCTGGTCCATGAGCGTGCTCATCCAGGAAATTGCAGTTCTTTACGAGGCATTTTTGCATCATCAGCCATCACCCTTGCCCGAGCTTCCCATCCAATATGCCGATTTCGCCCAATGGCAGCAGGAATGGTTGGCGGGCGAACGCCTGGAGCGCCAGATCGCCTATTGGAAAAAGAAATTAGATACCAACTTGCCGATATTGGAACTGCCCACCGATCGCACGCGACCAGCAGTTCAAACTCTCAATGGGGATACCTATTCGATAAAGCTTCCGAAGAAGCTGTCCGACCAGGTCAAAACGTTTGCGCGCGAACAAGATGTCACCCTGTTTATGGCGCTGCTGGCGGCATTTAAGGTACTGCTCTATCGCTACACCGGGCAAACCGACATCTGTGTAGGCTCGCCCATTGCCAATCGCACCCGCGCCGAAATCGAAGGCCTTATCGGCTTTTTCGTCAATACCATTGTCCTGCGAACTCAACCCGATGGCGAACTCTCGTTCAGGCAATTTCTGCAGCAGGTCAAAGAGGTCACCCTGGAGGCCTATGCCAATCAGGATGTCCCATTCGAACGACTCGTGGAAATCCTGCAGCCAGAGCGCGACATGAGCCACTCCTCCCTGTTCCAGGTGATGTTCATCTTGCAAAACAATCCCATGCTGGTCGATCGCGAGTTGCCTGGGGTCTCAATCAGCACATTGAACATCAATGCTGGAACCTCGACATTCGATCTGACGCTGATGGTTACCGAGCAGCCCGATGGACTGAGCGCTGCTGTGGAATTCAATACTGACCTGTTCAATAAAGACACGATCGTCCGACTAATGGAGCACTATCAGGTCCTGTTACAGAGCATCATCCACGAGCCGGATCAACAGATCTCCCAATTGCCGATACTGAGCGAGGCAGAGCGAGGGAAGCTTTTGATTGAATTGAATGATACCGAGACCGACTATCCGAGCCAGTTCTGCATCCATCACTTAATTGAGCAGCAGACTGAGCGTAACCCGGATGCTGATGCAGTGATCTTAGAGGATCAGCGGCTCAGTTATGGCGAACTGAATCGAAAAGCCAATCGATTGGCGCACCTGCTCCTGCACCAAGGGATCGGCCCGGGCAAATTGGTGGGAATTTGTCAGGATAAATCGCTGGATCTGATCGTCAGTGTGCTGGCGACTTTGAAAGCCGGCGCAGCATTCTTGCCCATCGATCCCAGCTATCCCGATGATCGGATCGCCCACATGCTGGAGGACGCCAATGTGTCCCTGGTGCTCACACTTGCCGAACATCAGTCCATCCTCTCTAATCATCCTGTCACAACAGTTCAGTTGGACACGATTGGGCCAGGGTTAGAGCGGCTGAACGATCAAAACCCCAATATCCCGATGACACCTGACCATCTGGCTTACATCATTTACACTTCTGGCTCAACTGGCAAATCCAAAGGTGTAATGGTGCCGCATCGCAGCGTGGTGAATCAGTATTTTGCCTGGGAGGAGGAGTTCGAGCTGGGAACGAAGGCGACCTGCCACCTGCAAATGGCGAGCTTTTCGTTCGATGTGTTCTGCGGCGATCTGGTTCGTGCGCTATGTTCTGGAGGCAAACTTGTCCTTTGCCCCCGCGACATGCTACTGGATGCAGAACGATTGTATCGAACGATGATCGCCCATGGGGTCAATATCGCCGAATTCGTCCCAGCCGTGCTGAGAAATTTAATCCAATATTTGGAGAGAACCGATCAGGACCTCGCTTTTATCAACGTGCTGATCGCTGGTTCTGACGTCTGGTATGTGAGCGAATATAAGAACTTCTTGAGATTCTGTGGGCCGCAAACACGTCTGTACAATACCTTTGGTCTCACCGAGGCCACCATCGATAGCACCCATTTTGAAGGGGCAAAAATGTCCCTGTCCGGGGATCGTGTGGTGCCAATTGGTCGGCCATTCGCCAATACGAAAATTTATATTCTGGATTCAATGCTGAATCCCACGCCCATCGGCATACCAGGCGAGCTATGTGTCGGAGGCGCTGGAATCACTTATGGGTATCTGAATCGACCTGACTTGACTGCGGAGAAATTTATCCCCAATCCATTTGCACCCCATCCCGGTGAACGACTTTATCGGACTGGGGATCGAGCGCGCTATCTGGCCGATGGCAATATCGAGTTTCTGGGTCGGATGGATGACCAGGTTAAAATCCGCGGTTATCGCATCGAGCTCGGCGAGATCGAGGCCACGCTGAGCAAGCACCCTGATATTCATCAGGCGGCAGTGATCGTAGCCGGGGATAGTAGCGAAACCAAACGGCTGGTTGCGTTTCTGCTGGCTCAAAATAGCGTCCAACCCTCCCCTGCTGAACTGCGCGCTTATTTGAAAAGTCATTTGCCCGAGTACATGATCCCAGCGTATTTCATCTGGGTGGAGCAAATGCCACTATCTCCCAACGGCAAAATCGATCGCAAAGCGCTATCCGGCTATGACCTCGGCGAAGCCATCGTACCGAGCGCCGAGTTCGTTGCCCCGCGCAACGCCACGGAGCAAATCATCGCTGATATCTGGCAAAGCGTGCTGGCATGCCAGCGTGTTGGCTGCTATGATAATTTCTTTGAGCTGGGAGGCCATTCTTTATTAGCTACCCAGGTGATCGCACGGTTGCGCGAGGCGTTCCAAACCGATGTTCCGTTGCGGTTGATCTTTGAATCGCCCACCGTAGCAGAGTTGGCCGAATATATCGATCGTTCGACGAAATCGGCCCAGGGGATTCTGCCGCCTCCCATTGTGCCGGTATCAAGGGATCAGGAGTTGCCATTATCATTTGCGCAACAGCGGCTCTGGTTCCTCGATCAATTCGAACCCAATAGTCCGTTCTATAATATCCCAAATGCAGTGCGTCTGCAAGGAGATCTGGACATTACAGCGCTCCAGCGCACGGTGAATGAGATCGTGCGCCGGCATGAATCGTTACGAACTACTTTTCATGTCATCGATGGTAAGCCGCAACAAAGAATTTTACCAGCGCTGCGGATTCCAATCCGATTGATTGACCTGGCCGAAATTCCTCCAGCAGACCAGCCATCCGAAGCAGCGCAAGCTTCGCTCCTGGAATCGCAACGGCCCTTCGACCTGTCCAGAGGGCCATTGCTTCGGGTGATTTTGGTGCGCCTGGCTCAGGATGATCATATCGTTCTGGTGATCATGCATCATATTATCTCCGATGAATGGTCGATCCAGGTGTTCACCAGGGAGATCGCTGCGATCTACGATGCCTTGATTCACAATAGACCATCCCCATTGCCAGAGCTGCCCATCCAATATGCGGACTTTGCCTATTGGCAACAGCAATGGCTGCAAGGCGAAGTGCTGGAGCGTCAACTGAATTATTGGAAGCAGCAGCTCGATGGCATCCCGGCCTTATTGGAACTACCGACCGATCGACCCAGGCCTGCTGTTCAAACATTTCGGGGCGATTATCAGACATTTTCCTTTTCCGAACAATTGTCGCAGGCGATCAAAACCTTCGGCCAACGGGAGGGAACCACTCTCTTTATGACTTTGCTGGCTGGTTTCCAGGCTTTGCTGCATCGCTATTCTGGCCAGGACGACATTTGCGTTGGCACCCCGATCGCTAATCGGTCCCAGTCTGCAACCGAAAACGTGATCGGATTCTTCGTCAACACACTGGTGCTTCGTGCTCGATTCCCCGATAACATCAGCTTTCGAACATTGCTGGATCAGGTCAAAGAAACCGCCCTCAGCGCATATATGCATCAGGACCTCCCATTCGAAAAATTGGTCGATGCGCTTCAGCCTCAGCGGGAGACCAGCCATTCGCCGCTGTTTCAGGTGATGTTTGCACTGCAAAATAAGCCCATAAGCCAGCAACAGATCTCCGTAGGACTCACGGCCAGCCCCTACGAAACCCATCTGGGCAGCGCCAAATTTGACATGACGCTATTCATGCAAGAGGAGGGCGAGCGCATTGCCGGGGCGCTCGAGTATAATACGGATCTGTTCGATGCCGAGACCATCGCTCGATTCATCCAGCATTTCGAAATCTTATTCAATGGCCTGTTGGATCAGCCAGATCGCGCGATTGCTTCGATTCCCATTTTATCGGATCGAGAATGGCATCGGGCGATCGTGGAGTGGAACGACACAACGATCGATGATGACCTTGGGCTGCCAATCCATCAACAGTTCGAAGCGCAAGTCAGCCGCACCCCAGATGCGGTGGCGGTCATCTTCGGTGAGCGCCGCCTCAGCTATGATCAATTGAACCGTGCCGCCAATCAACTGGCCCATCGGCTCCAACAGTTGGGCGTCGGGCCAGAGAAGATTGTCGGCATTTGTATGGAGCGGTCGCCGGAGGTCATGGTTGCCCTATTAGCAGTGCTGAAATGTGGCGGCGCCTATGTTCCAATTGATCCCTCCTATCCAATCGAGCGAATCGCATATATGCTGGATGACGCGCACGTCTCGGTGGTCCTTTCTCAGGAACGCTTGCTTGAGCGGCTACCTGTCGGTCATCCCCATCAAACCGAGTCAAACGCTGGATTCCCTGCTATAATCTGTTTAGATCGCGATTGGCCAGCCATTGCAACAAAAAGCGAGGCGAATTTGGCGATTGAGATCGATGGCGACAATCTGGCTTACGTGATCTATACTTCCGGTTCTACCGGCAAACCGAAAGGCGTAATGATCTCGCATCGCTCTCTCATGAATTACCTGCGATGGTGTCTCAAGAATTACCCGATCGCTCCAGGCCACGGCGCATTGGTTCATTCTTCGCTGGCGTTCGATGCCACCATCACTGGACTCTACGCCCCGTTGCTGTGCGGTAGCTCGGTTCATTTGACCCCAGAAACCGAGGATCTGGACATTGTAGCCCAAACTTTGTTGCGCTATCCTGGATTCGGTTTGGTGAAAATTACGCCAGCCCATCTGCAAATGCTCGGGGAACAGATCGCGGCTGAGCTGGCCGATGGACTGGCGCAGGCATTTATCATTGGAGGGGAGAATCTCACTCGCGAGCACATCCAATTCTGGCTGGAACATGCCTCGCAAACGCGCTTGATCAATGAATATGGACCAACGGAGACCGTAGTTGGTTGCATGAATTTCATTGTGCCAGCCAATTATCGAAAATCTGGATCGGTTCCCATTGGGTCGCCCATCGGCAATGTTCAGATCTATTTGCTGGATGCGCATCTTGAGCCGGTGCCCATCGGCGTGGCTGGGGAATTGTATATCGGGGGGATAGGCGTCGCGCGCGGCTATCTGGATCGACCAGAGCTGACCGCCGAAAAATTTATCCCAGATCCGTTCAGTCAACGGCCCGGGGCTCGCATCTATCGCACTGGCGATTTAGCCAAATATCTGCCAGATGGCACGATCGAGTTTCTGGGTCGCATCGACCATCAGGTGAAAATCCGTGGTTTCCGCATCGAGCTCGGCGAGGTCGAATCCGCCCTGGCAGAGCATCCAGCCATTCGCGAGGTTGTGGTTCATCCCTGGCAGACGAACGGCGCTCAGCGGCTGGCCGCTTATCTTGTACCCAACGATGATGACCTTCCAACAATCAGCGAGCTCAGGGAATTTCTCAGCAGCCGGCTGCCAGAATATATGATCCCAGCAGCGTTTGTGAAGCTGACCAATCTACCGCTCACGCCCAATGGCAAAGTAGATCGACACGCGCTACCTCAGCCAGAAGATGAACGACCAGAGCTCCAAAATCCCTTCGTCGCCCCACGCACACCAATGGAACAGACCCTGGTTGACATCTGGCAACAGGTGCTCGGCATCGAAAAGGTCGGCATATACGATAATTTCTTTGAACTGGGGGGCGATTCGATTTTGAGCATTCAAGTGATCTCCCGAGCCAGGCAGGCTGGCATCCATTTGACGCCCAAACAGATCTTCCAGTACCCAACCATCGCCAACCTGGCTGAATCGGCCAGCAGCGTGGTGCAATGCTATGCGGAACAGGGACCAATCACCGGGCCAGCGCCGCTCACGCCAATCCAGCATTGGTTCTTTGAGCTGCCGATTGCAGCCAGGCATCACTGGAATCAGCATATTATGCTCTCCGTCGGACAGCGATTGAATCCCCTCTGGCTCAAACGCGCTGTTGATGAATTGCTCCAGCATCACGATGCGTTGCGGCTGCGATTTTATCGGGACGCCGATGGGTGGCATCAAACCTTCGATGAACCAGATCATCGCACGCCGTTCTGCTGGATCGATATCTCGAACCTTCCAGAGACGGAACAACGTCGCGCCATCGAAATCCAGGCCGCGGCGATTCAAGCCAGCCTCGATCTATCTCAGGGTCCATTGATTCGATTCGCCCTTTTCGATCGAGGGCCGGATAAATCGGCACGGCTTCTGATCGTGGCTCACCACCTGACGATTGATGTCGTTTCATGGCAAATCCTCCTCGAAGATCTGTTATCCGCTTACCAGCAATTGAGCCAGGGACAATTCAGCCATTTGCCCGCCAAGACGACCTCGTTCCAATATTGGGCCAATAAATTGACTCAATACGCACAGTCTCCAGAGCTGCTGGCACAATCATCCTACTGGGAAGCGCTGCGTGCCGCAGATGCCGTTCCCATACCGCTCGATTTTCCAGGGGGCCACAACACCGAGGCCTCTGCTCGGGTCATCATGCGCACGCTATCGCCAGAGCTGACCCAGTTTTTGCTGGGCGTCATGCCGTCGACCTATCGCACCCCGGTGATGACTGTATTGTTAACGAGTTTGGCATTAAGCCTGCGGGAACATGCTGGCATGGAGAAAATCATGATCGAATTGGAAAGCCATGGTCGCGAGGCAATATTCGAGGACGTCGACCTTACCCGAACCATTGGATGGTTCACCGTCCTCTCCCCGGTCGCATTGAGTTTGAGCGGAGTACAAAGCCCCAGCGATGCGGTTCAAACCATCAAACAGCAACTGAACCAATTGCCCCAGCATGGTATTGGGTTTGGACTGCTCAAATATTTAGCTCCTAAATCTCCAACAGGAGAAAAAATTCGGGACATTCCACGGCCAGAGATCATCTTCAACTATTTTGGTCAGATCGGATCTGGCAGCAATCAGCCCGGTCCATTCGAACCAGCCATCGAGTCCGCCGGTTTCGATCGAAGCCCAAAGGACCTGCGCAGCCATATTATCGAGATCAATGGCAGCGTCAATGAGGGACAATTGCACATCGGCTGGGTTTACAGTGAGAATCTGCATCGCGCTGCTACGATCGAGCGACTGGCCGATCGGTTTATTGAACAATTGATTGCGCTGCTCCACTATTACCAGTCTGGCGCCACAGTGAGCTTTTCTATCGAAGATTTCCGGGAATTCCATTGGGGGCAGGAGGATGTTCAGGACATTATGAGCGAGCTGAGTCGAATTTAAGGATAGAGCAAGTATGGATAAAAAGAATGTAGTTGATTTTTACCCCATGACGCCGATGCAGCAAGGGATGTGGTTTCATTCCCTATTGTCGCCCGAATCTGGGGTCTATTTTGAGCAATTGAGCTGCACCATCTCTGGCAAACTCGATCTGGAAGCGTTTGAACGTGCATGGACCGCAGTGATCCAGCGGCATCCGATTCTCCGCACCGCCTTCATCGGTGAAAGCCTCAAAGAACCGGTGCAGGTCGTCCATCGCGATGTCGTGATGCTGTTTGAGCGACATGATTGGCGTCAGTACTCTCAAGAGCAACAGGAGCAGCAACTGCGCGCCTATATGGAGGCAGATCGTCGGCGCGGCTTCAAATTATCTGAACCGCCATTAATGAGATGCGCTCTATTTCATATCGGCCCAGATCGCCATCAACTGGTCTGGAGTTACCATCATATTTTGATGGATGGATGGTGTCTGCCCATCGTGTTAGGCGAGGTATTCATCCATTACGATAGCTTCAGCCGCGGGCAATCATTGCATTTGCCGGCGCGTCGGCCGTTCCGCGATTACATTCTCTGGCTGAAAAAACAGGATCAATCCAAAGCCGAGGCGTTTTGGCGAAAAACGCTGGAGGGATTCACCACACCAACCCCGCTTTTTCCCGTCGAGGGGACTGCCGGAGGACAGGTCTCCGGCAGTGCGGAGAATGAAGAGATCTATTTGTCCGAATCGCTCACGGCTCACTTGCAGAACTTCGCCCGCAAGCACCAGCTCACGCTCAATACCGTAATCCAGGCCGCGTGGGGATTGCTGTTAGCATCCTATAACCAGACCAACGACGTGGTATTTGGGGCCACTGTTTCCGGTCGACCGCCGGACCTCGCAGGAGCTGAGGACATGATCGGCCTTTTCATCAATACGCTCCCGGTACGAGTCAAAATTTCTGATCATGACACGTTGATCCCCTGGCTTCAACAATTGCAGCAACAGCAACTCGAAGGTCGGCAATTCGAATATAGCTCCTTGATCCAAATTCAACAATGGAGCCAGGTTCCGCGAGGGCTACCGCTATTTGAAACCATACTGGTGTTCGAAAACTACCCAATTGACAACCGGCTTACCCGGCAATTGGGCCTGGAACTGAATATCGAAAATGTCCAATCTCAAGAACGGACCAATTACCCGATCAATTTGATCGCCGGGCCGGCTACACAACTGATGCTGCGCGTCCTCTATGACAGCGGTCGCGCGGATCGAGCGATGATCCGTGCTCTATTGAATCAACTGGGACACATCCTGGAGCAGTTCATCAGCCGGTCCGATCTTCAACCATCGGAAATCGAAGTCCTCACAGCGGATGATAAAAACAAACTGCTGGTGCAATTCAATGCAACAGCAGGGAATTATCCTGATCAATGCGGCATCCATCACCTTTTTGAAGCCACTGCCGCCAAATATCCAAAAGCCACTGCCGTGGTGTTCGAGGACCAGCAGCTCAGTTATCGCGAGCTGGATTGTCGCGCGAATCAAATGGCGCGATATTTGGAACAATTCGGCATCGGACCCGAAACAGTGGTCGCCATCAGCGTGGAGCGATCACTGGCGATACCCGTGGCCATCCTGGGAACGCTCAAAGCTGGAGCCGCTTTTTTGCCCATTGATCCCGATTATCCCAGTGCCAGAAGGTCGTTTATGCTTCGCGACTCCGACGCCCGCGTGTTGATCACGCAACAGAAATTTGCTGCCCAGTTCTCAGATGCGTCCATCCCGATGATCCTGATCGATACGGATTGGCCAGCCATTGGGCAGCAGCCAGAGCATCCGCCAGCCGTGGCGATTGATCCAGACAATCTGGCCTATTTGATCTATACTTCCGGTTCAACGGGTCAGCCCAAGGGCACACTGCTCCAGCATCGTGGACTGTGCAACTACATCCAGGCCAATATCGACGCGCTGGGGATCAAGACATCCGACCGAATGCTCCAATTTTCGTCCTTGAGTTTCGACGCATCGGTCATGGAATTGTTCACGGCACTGGTGGCTGGCGCCACTCTGGTGCTCACCCGGCGAGAAGTGTTGCTTTCTGGCGATCGATTGTTGGATTTGATCGAGACGGCCGAGATTACAGCCACGCTGTTGCCGCCATCGCTGTTGGCCCTGTTGCCAGAACGACCGTTGCCAAAGCTTAAAACGCTCCTAACTGGTGGCGAACGTTGCACGCCAGCCATCGTCCAGAAATGGGCACCTGGCAGAAATTTCTTCAATGCATACGGACCAACCGAAGCGACCGTAGGCCCCACGATCTATCGCGTGGAGTCTCTCGAAGCCGCGAGGTCCGTCGTTCCTATTGGCAAGCCGCTCCGCAATACGCAGATCTTCTTGCTGGACCGAAAACTACGCCCAGTGCCGATCGGCGTGCCGGGCGAATTATATATTGCCGGGGTTGGCCTGGCCAGGGGCTATCATCATCAAGCAGCGCTGACAGCCGAAAAATTCGTCCCTAACCCGTTCAGCGACGTGCCAGGGCAACGGCTGTATCGAACTGGCGATCTGGCCCGCTATCGTTCCGATGGCAATCTGGAATTCCTGGGCCGAATCGATCATCAGGTGAAAATTCATGGCTTTCGTATCGAACTGGAGGAGATCGAAGCGGTCCTTGCCCAACACCCTGGGATCAGCGAAACCGTTGTGGTTGCCCATGGATCAGATGAAGCTGGCAAAGAACCGCGGCTTGTGGCTTATTATATTGCCAGCAACAGCCGTGGGCTGACGGTTACTGACTTGAGAAGTTTTCTGAAAGAGCGGCTACCCGAGTTTATGGTGCCATCGATATTTATTGAACTGGAAGCGTTTCCGCTACTCCCCAACGGCAAGATCGATCGCAAAGCGCTCCCAGCCCCGGACAATCAGAGGCCGGATCTTGAGAAAAGTTACGTGGCACCACGGGATGCCTGGGAGCTCGGACTGGTTCGCATCTGGGAGGAAGTTTTGAACGTCCGGCCCATCGGTGTAACTGATAATTTCTTTGAACTCGGCGGGCACTCGCTCCTTGCCGTACGATTGGTGGGTCAAATCCAGCAGCGATTGGGACGCGGGCTGCCGTTGAACGCGCTGTTTCAGGAACCAACAATTGAAAATTTAGCTCGCATCCTGAGAATGGGCGATGGAACCAGTTCCCATCCAACCCTTGTGCCGTTGCAGCCCCGCGGCGCTCGCAAACCGCTGTTCTTTGTCCACCCCTCTGGTGGCAGTGTCCATTGGTATGTCGGCCTTGCTAACTATATCGATGCAGATCAGCCGCTCTACGGCATACAGGCCAAAGGGCTTAGTGCTGGCGAGGAGATCCATACCAGCATCGAGGCGATGGCAGCCTATTATGTCAGCGCGATTCGGAGCCTGCAGCCAACTGGTCCGTACCATCTGGGCAGTTGGTCTTTGGGGGTCATCATCGCCTTTGAAATGGCGCAACAGCTCGTTGCCATGGGCGAATCCGTCGCCTTCCTGGGATTGGTGGATCAGGGCCCAGTGCCACCTGGCAATGCCCCTGTGGATGATGCGGCTTATCTGGTCGACTCCTTTGGCAAACATTTGCCTTTATCGATCGAAACATTAAGACAAATGGCCCCAGGGGATCAAATCAAGCATGTCTATGAACTGGCCATTCAAACCCAATGGATTCGACCCGATGTTTCGTTGCAACAATTCGGTCATTTCGTCCGAATTCTGAGAACCTATCATGATGCCTGGCGTGTCTATCACGCCCGACCATACCCGGGCAAAATTACGGTTTTTCGCGCCACCAATTCCCGCCCAGATAGTGCTGACGCTCCAGACCTGGGCTGGGCCGAGTTAGCCAATGGCGGCGTGGAGGTGCATGATGTCCCCGGGGATCATATCAGCGTGATGGTAGATGACGCGCAGGTTAAAATCTTAGCTCAACAAATTTCCAACTGCCTGGAAAAGGTCAATGCCGCAAAAGGATAAGCGCTTGAACCAATGAGAAACGACTTGCTCGAATGAGAGCTAAATTTTTAAAATGAATCACGACAGTGGAACATCAAAACATTTTGCGCACTGATCACCCAGTGATCTTATGAGACAGAAAATTCGTTTCACGCCCTTTCCTATGCTTTAGGGGCATCTCCAAAAATGATTTTTGATTTTAGAAGCTCAATCGCCTGGGAAAAATTCATTGAAATTCGATCCTCGCGTCGGCGAATTCCTGAGCTATCGAGATTGCTGACGAACTGAATTATGGCAAAAGCGTTCTCTCACAATTCGTTCCATCGCGTGGAGGATATCTCAGCGTGAATTTCTCTCTCACCGAGCAGATCAGGTGCAAAATGATACAAACGAGTTTATGCCCTTCCGGGGTTGAGCTTATGCGACGGATTGAAGATTTATTTTCAGACTTGAATTCAAAATCGGTGATCAAAATTTGAAATGAACAAAAAGCATCGATCGACTCATTGAACCAGTAACTCATTAAACTATGGAGCCAATATGAAAACAAAACTCATTCTCATCAGCCTGATCATTATCGGGAGCGTGGCATTGGCCACCACTCCTTAGGTGCGGGAAACGTGGGTTCGTCATTATCGAACCAGCAACGCCCAGCTCGATCTGGCAGTTGGTATGGCCATGGATGATTCGAGCAATGTGATTGTCATTGGAAACACGCGCACAACCAACGGCAATTTCGATTATTTGATTGTGAAATACGATAGCACTGGCCAGCTAAAATGGAACGCCAGCTACAATGGCCCGAATAATGGGGACGACCAGGTGGCCGCCGTGGCCGTTGATCGTCAGGGCAATATCTATGTTACCGGGAGCAGTGCGCCAGCAAATGGATTGGCAGACTTTGTCACCATAAAGCTCAACCGCGATGGTGTTCGGCAATGGGTTGCCCGCTACAATGGCCCTGCCAATAATCTCGATGAAGCGACCGCGATCGCTGTAGATGAAGCGGGATACGTCTATGTGACCGGTTTCAGCAATGGTGGCGGCCTGGTCCCATTCCCCGATATCGTTACCATCAAATATGATCCTTCCGGCCAACAGCAATGGGCGGTGCGCTACGATGGTCCCTCGGGATCAATAGATATGGCGAGCGCCATAGCAGTTGATAGGAATGGGAATGTGTATGTGACTGGTGCGACTGGCAGTGGAAGACCTGGATGGGGTTCGGCTCTGCAAACCGATTTCATTACGCTCAAATACAATGCGCAGGGCGAACAGGTTTGGGCGGTCACCTATAATGGACCAGCCAATGCTCAGGATATCGCCACCCATCTGGTATTGGAATCCGATAATAACGTTTACGTGGCAGGCACCAGCATGGGCACAGGGACACGATTGGACTACACAACCATCAAATACAACAGCGCAGGGCAAGTGCAATGGGTGGCGCGCTATAATAGCGATGAGAACCTCCAGGATAACATCAGCGGACTGGCAGTCGATGGTTCAGGGAATGTCGTGGTCACTGGCACAATAGGCAGCGATCTGTTCAATCCCAACAGTGACTTTATGACGATCAGGTACGATCAGCATGGCAACCAGCAATGGCTGGCACGATACAACGGGCCTGGCAATTCCTGGGAGCGAGCCGCTGGGGTGGCGCTGGATCGCGATGGCAATGTGTACGTTACCGGCCAGAGCGTTGGCGATACCACCGCATCCGATTTTGCTACGCTGAAATACGATCGTGACGGCGCGCTCCAATGGGTCGCCAGATATCATAGCGGCTCACGCTCTGATGACGCCAGCATTGCTATTCAATTGGATCGGTCTGGCAACGTCTATGTCGCGGGAAGTTCTGGCATCGAGATGAACGCCGGGATCGTGACGCTGATCAAGTATGCGCAGACCGACAATTTAGTCGCGGCCAATCGTCGCGCCCGAGCCGATCAGCGGCTGAGCCGCAGCTATCCCAATCCGTTCAACGCAGCCGTTGCCATTATCTTTGATGTGCCAGAAAGCAACCAGGTGTCGCTCAAGGTTTATAACATGATGGGCCAGGAATTGGCCACGCTCATCGATCAACAGGTATCTGCTGGCACCTATCAGGTTTTCTGGGATGCAATCGGTCATCACAGCGGCGTTTATTTTTATCGTTTGCAGATCGGGAACAATCTGGAATCCAATAAGATGATTCTGCTGCGCTGAGTGATTGGCTGCAAATCGATTTCTCTTTGGGCGACTTCGGCACAATGGTGACGAAATGAATCGCATTAAAGTAACCAATTCAAATTGTCTCAGTAGCCATGAATGAAAGCCCTTTTGATTTGGAACGCACTCAGGATATCTATGAACAAATTCCCGGTTATCCGAAGCCGGCTATGATCCCATTGCCAGCGCCTGGGGATTTAAGTTCTCTCGAAAGGATTGGTCTTAAAACCAGCCGAATTGGCAATTGGCTTGTGCGGTTCGCTTTATGGCTGTCTGGTATCTCAAATTTCCAAAAACGTCTTCCGCTGCAGCTCGATGAACTGCTTCGTCGCTATGACCTGCGGGGAGCTTATCTATTTGCACCTGTTGTCTCCGCCACGCTGGCGCTGGAGGATGATCCCCGGCAGTTGACGGCAATAGAACGGGCGGCAACTTTGCTGGTCGGTGCAAGGCAATTTTATCAGGACATCGTCACAGGCAGACTCGAGCCAGATCGCTATCGCGGCAATATTCTGGAAATGGGTCAATATTTGAACCTGTTCTCCACCTGCCTGATCATCGATGGCAAGCGGCCACGCGTCTTTAAAAGCTCCAATAACTCGCGGATCATCGTCCTGATCAAAGGACAGCAATTTGCGTTGGAGTTGAAAGACCCCGAACACTGGGCTCCGACTCAAATCACGCGTTCTTTAGCAGCTTTGGTCGAACTGGCGAATGCCGAACAAGAGGTTGTGCCAGCAGGCATCTTAACTGGAGCCGATCATCCAACGCAGTTGAGAATTTTTTCTCAGCTTCAGCGCGTCGCAGCAAATCAACAAGCGCTGACATTATTGCGGCATAGCTTTGTTATCCTCTGCTTGGATCTGGACCATCAACCATCGTCATACACAGAGGCGGCAAAAATTAGCCATAGCGGCAATTTTGCCAATCGCTGGTCTCATGCCAGCCTGCAAATCGTGGTATTTGGCAATGCCCGGGCCTGCATGATCTGCAATTTCAGCACAACGGTGGATGGAAATACCATGATGCGAGCGGGAGCAGAAATCAAACGTCGGGCCGCCAGCGTTCGATTCAGCGAGTCGGGGACCGCCATCTCTCCGCTCTCAGCAAAGAAATTGCACTGGCAGATTGAACCGCGTTTTATCCGAGAGGCCGAGCTCGATCTGAATCGGATAATCGATCATCAGCCAGCAACGTTTGAGATCGCTGGTGTAGGGAGCAACTATTTCTCCGCCCACGGTCTGGATGGCGTGTCGATCTTCATGATCGCACTCCAAATGGCGACCCGACAGGTCACTGGGATGATGGTCCAGTTGCGACAATTCCTATCGTTATCGCGCTATCGCTATATGGGATTGACCGATGCAATGGTGACGACACCCGAGGTGATCCAATTTATCACATATCTTGACCAAGAAACGATGGATTTAAAACAGGCCAAGACATTGTTGCAAGCAGCGATTACTTCCCAGCGGTCTGTCTGTCGCAGGGCCAGGTCGTGTCTCCCTTTAGATTCACTGATATCCCTTTACCTGGTCTCTACTACTAAATTAAAACGACGATGGGCACAAATAGTGATTCTTGCAACAATGGCAGTATTGCGGCTGTTGCGAGTGCTCAAGCCGTTAACGCAGCGTGAGGTGATCGTCTCGCACCCAGAAATCTATCACGAGGTGCCAATCGTGGGGCGTCCAGGAATCCGATTACCTTACGTAAAATACTTTGGCTTGCATTATCAAATCATGGCCGATCGGATCATCATTACCATGATGCCATCGGTCCAGTGGAACATACCCAACAGCGATTTCATCGCGGAGTTAGAACGAGCTTTAAAGCGCATTCAACAGATCATTAAAGGAACAACTCAATGACCAAACCTGAAAAGCTGATGAATAAAAATTTCTTCTTATTATGGCAGGGCCAGGCGGTCAGCAATCTGGGCACACAAATTTTTTCGATCGGCATGATCCTTTGGATCGTCGATGCCACGGGTTCAACAACCCTAATGGGTATTATCGCCATGGTCGCCAGCATTCCAGCGCTTATTTTAGGACCAATCGGTGGCACGGTGGCCGATCGTCTCTCCCGCAAATGGATCATCGTGATCAGCGATGTGCTGTGTGGCCTGGTGATGATCGGTCTGGCCGCATTGGTATTCTACGTCCCTGAAAGAAAAGAATTGGTCATTGCTGGCCTCTTTGTCGCATCGGTTTTCGTGTCCGTTGTGGGATCGTTCTTTTTCCCATCGATCTCGGCAGCAATTCCAGATTTGGTACCAAAAACGCAACTCGTCGGAGCCAATACTCTCAGCCGATCATCGATGCAACTGTCGCAATTGATTGGGCAGGCTTCGGGAGGCTTCCTTTACTCGCTGCTCGGCGCACCATTGATCTTCTTGCTGAATGGGATTTCCTATCATTTTTCAGCGATCAGTGAATCGTTCATTTCCATCCCACAGCACAACAACCAGCGATCCGGCACCTGGCGACAGCAATTAGCCGAGTTCAAACAAGAACTGATCGATGGTTTTCATTATATCTGGCGGCAAAAGGGTCTGAGAGAGGTGATTCTGGCTGCAACGCTGATAAACTTTTTCACGGTTCCGATTATCCTGTTATTACCATTTTTTGTCGAATCGCATCTCAATTTGGGGGATACTTATCGTCAATGGTTCGGAGTGCTATTAGCCTGCTATAGCATCGGATCGATTTTTGGCTATGTCTTCGCTGGCGTCAGCAAGTCCTCCGGTCGTCTTAGAGGAAATCTCATGATGCTGTTCATCATTTTAGCCTCTGCTGCCCATGGCTTCCTGGGGTTGACGAGCCATATCTATGTCGCTTTGCTGTTAGCCTTTATTGGGGGCTTTTTCAGCGGATATGTGAGCGTCAATATTACAACCATTTTGCAGTGGACCACCCCCAGCGAAATCCGCGGTCGTGTGTTTGGCGTACTCACAACCTTGGTCGGCGCGGTGACCCCCATCGCCATGGGGTTATCCGGCATCGTGGCTGATCTGGTCCACCAAAACATCCCGATGATCTTTGTGTATTGTGGTGCCATTATGGCGGTCTCATCTATGCTTATCGCGCTCAATAAAAATTATCGCGCTTATCTATCCTATGAACCAGCAGTCACTCAACACAGTGAGAACCCAGCAGTCCCGTCGCCGGCTGAACTGGCATTAGGGAACGAATAGCGACGTTTTGAGGTTAATCATGGTAATCTTTTTCTGCTCGCGCGAGCAAGCAATTTTAGACGGCATATTTTGGGATTTGAATCTGAAAGGAAAATCTCTCTTCGCCAATTGACGATGGAAAATTGGATCTATTCGAGAAAGATTGTCACACAACATCGATTTCAAAAAATCGCTTTGCTATTTTGAACAAGCGTGAAATGCGATAATTTTTCATGGTGGAAGCGTTCCAAATTTTGATTGAATCATTTTTTAAACAATTGTGGAGGAAGGAATGTCGAATTACTGTAAGGCTTACAGTGTCGCTGCTTTTCGTCAGTATCCCCATTGGTCGGAGAACAGTGTTAATGCCCGATTGGAGAAACAGACTGTAAATGGTGCCGAGATCGAAGCCCCAAGAAAATTGAACGATGATGACTTTTTATATTTACACGACAATTACGTGGTTTGCGATAGCATTTTCGAAGATAAAAATGTCATTTTCGATCAGGTTACCCCGGAGTGGATAAAATTCTGCACCGAGGTACTCAAATTTGAGGTTCCGAAGTTCGAATAACTGACAAATACAATCAAGCCAGGTACTCCTGTTCCCATGAAATCAACAGAAGTATGTCTAATACAACTGAGTCTGATTCAATTTCGAGATCCCATATATCGTCTACTTTATGCCAACATTTTTAGATTCGTCCTTTTATAATCCAATCTTTAAAAAAGGGCAAATGGGATGTTGGCTGAGATAAAATTGAGTCATTATCTTTGAAATCGTATTCGGGTTGAGCAACATCAATTGGCTTCGAGGAAAATACGTGGGACCGAACGAGATAAAATCTGGTCTCTCGAGGCTATCATAAAAGCGTTTTATCAAAGCAACATCGTCATCAGAACGATAATTCAACAACACGATTAAACACGAGGTGGAAGCATGTATCGAGAAGACAAGGAAGATACCACCATTTACAAGGTGGTCGTTAATCATGAAGAACAATATTCGATTTGGCCAGCGGATCGCGATAATCCATTGGGATGGAGAGATGTGGGCAAAGTAGGTCCCAAGGCCGAATGCCTGGCCTACATCAAAGAGGTGTGGACCGATATGCGTCCATTGAGCCTGAGGAAGAAAATGGAAGCTGCGGCCCAAAAGGGATCCGCTGCTTAGTGTTTAGTGTTCGATCATAGTTTCGCTGACCGGGCTTCCTGATGCCTCTTCAATCGGGAAGCCCGAAAAAATCAGCGATGTCGCCCATAGGAAGCACCAACAGTTGGATCAATAGCATGATGCCAATTAATCCCTGATGAAATGCTGGGAAGAGCATTCGACACTTTGGGGGCGCACCCGGCAGCGGTTCAAATTGGGTCACTGGCAATACCAGCAGTGCGTCAAGCTATCTGCTAATATTGGAACGGTTTCCCTCCCGCCAGTACCTCCTGGTTTTTGGCATCAAAGGTGGCCTGTTGACCGGTACGCAATGCTGCATTGGTCATAATCGTGGCAATCGAATGATGATAACCAGCAATCACGTGGGCATTCGGCTTTGTTCTTGAGCGTACGCATTCCATCCAATTGCGCACATGGGCCGAAGTCATTGGGTCTGTGCCAGTGGCTGCGCTGGTCACCACACGCGTCTCTGGCAATTGAAATCGCTCCAGCAAGTTGGCTTTCATACCCATGGCCGCCGCATGATATTCCGTCAGTCCACCTTCATCCGTCACCAAATTTTTATCCAGATCCAATTTTCCCCCACTTGAAAAATAATGCTCCTTCACTCCTCCTGCTGCATTATGCATTCGCGATGAATAGACGACCTGGAAGCCGGTGCCTGGATCATCCAATGGGCCATAATCGAACACGGCGGTCAGCGTGTCGCAATTCTTTCGGCCATCCTTCCACACATAGATGCCGCCGCCAGCCACTACGCTGCGGGGATAAGGCAGATTGGTGAACCAATGCACTGTATCGATTTGATGGCACATCCATTGCCCTGGAATACCCGATGAATAAGGCCAAAACAGCCGGTACTCAATGTATTTTCTCGCATCCCATGGCTCATAGGGTCGATTCATCAAGTAGCGCTTCCAATCGGTATCGCTCTCTTTGATGGCAGCAACCAGATGCGGCCGACGCCAACGCCCGGGCTGGTTGACGTTCCAGGTCATCTCCACAAAGGTGATCGGGCCAAATTTCCCCGATTTGATGTATTCATTGGCAGCGATATAATTGGCTCCACTGCGACGCTGAGACCCCACCTGGACAATTCGATCGCTTTGCATCACCACCTGAAGCGCTAATCGATTATCTGCCATGGTTTCAGCAAACGGCTTCTCCACGTAAACATCACACCCTGCCTGAACTGCCTCCACGGTATGCAAGGCGTGCTGAAAATCGGCCGTGCTGATGATCACGGCATCGGGATGGTGCTTTTCATAGAGCTCCTCATTATTGCGCGCTGGCGCCACTTGCTGACCCGTTCTCTGTGAAATAAACGCCACGCCCTCCTCCCGCCGGCGATTCCAAATATCTGAAACCGCCACGATTTCAAAATTCAGCTCCGCGCTGTGATCCCAAAAACATGGGATCAAAGCATCCCTGGCACGATCGGAAAATCCCACAATGCCAACCCGAACCCGATCGTTAGCGCCTAAAATTCTGCTATAACTTTTAGCAGAAAAACCAGCGCCAGCCCCGATCGTGGCCAGTCCAGCCGCCGATGCGGCCATCGTTTTTATGAAGTTCCGTCTGGTTAAATCCATTGCTGCTCCTCAAATTTCATCAAAAATTTCTGGCTAATTTTTCGCCAACGCCAGCTCTAACGCTGCCGTTGTGATATAATATTTGGCTTGCATGTACGCCCGTTCCCAATCTGGCAATTTTCCATCACGGAGAAATTGCAGAAATTTCTCGGTCACTCGTGCGAAATGGGCCTCGTGCCCGACGCGATAACTGTCAGGAATAAGAATTTGCCAGCCGTTACGGGTGGCCTGCATATCGATCCCAGGATAACGATCCTGGAGCGCTGCAACGGTTCGCTTGAGCGCCACCGCAAGGCCGTCGCGATATGTTGGATCCGATGGCTCCACATAGAGCTCAGGCCGAAAATTTTGCTCTTTACCCTGGCGTATCACCACGTCCGCTTTGCTGCCGCGCATCAGCGAGTAATGGAGATCTCCCCCATTCTCTGGCGCTTGAAAAGCCCATCTCACAGAGATCAACACGTGAATGCCCCGTATTTGATAGACCATCTCCCCATTGGCGGTCACTTCCAATTCTCCAGATTCATTTAAATAGGGTTTGAGATATTCGGGATAGTCAAGAAATCGTGTGACCTGCTGAAATTGGTCGCGACTGAGGACCGTTGGCCAGTGCCGCGCATGAACAAGCTGGATCTCACGTTCATAATCGATGCTCTGCTCTGGGAAACACTCCCACTGTACCAGGTCCACCAGATGGGTCGTCACATCCACCAGCCCGTCGCCCTGTTGCCTGGTATCGAAGTACCATCCCGGGCGCTTGAGCGGCTCACCCGACACATATTTGAAGAAATGATGAACGCTTTCTTTAATGATGGACGGCGATTCTGGCGTTCCAGGCTGCAGCTGGCCAAAGACCTCTGGTGTATGGATCAACTCCTTTTGGAGCATCGTGGTGATCTCATAGCGCTCGGTCATGATATCGTAAAGCAAAACGCCGTTCCGCTGAGCAAGATCAAATGCCCGACGCAACAACTCAAAGCCATTTCGATCGATGCACATGGGCTTATCGGCCAGCACATGCAAACCCGCATCCACGCAAGCTTTGATGTACTCGGTTTTTCGTTGATTATTCCCAGCGATGACCACCACATTGCCAGGTCGATCCCGCAACATCCGCTCAAGAAAATCATCCCCACGATAAATTACCATCTCCCAGCGCGTTGGATGGTCAGAACGGCGATTGTAGGCTTCGATGCGTCGAACATGGTCCAGAAGCTCAGGCCCATCTGGGGCAAAGATATGGACTTTGGGGGATACCGCCTCATACATCTGTTTATGAATCAGCGCTGCATGAAAATGGCCAGGATCCAACGTCATCAACCTCACCGCTCCAGACGAGCCAGCATTATTCGTCTTTGCCTTGTGGGCAAATTTGCAATTAACAAGCATCAAAAAAGATAAAACCAGCAAGATGGCATATCGTCGCTTCATTTTCATTATTGCCTCACTGAATGAATTATTTTCATTTGCCAGGCTTTATCCAATCGAAGCATCAGCACAAAATTCCTCACAATAGAGCAATGCGAAGCTTACCAATGCATAATACAATCGCGTCTTTCAAGCGCTTATCATCACAAAATCGATCAATATTTCTGCTCAAACAATAACGTCAACAGAGGAGGAATTTTCGGTGCGACTAAATGGTAGCTAATACTCCCCGAACGAATCCCACCGATTCGGCGACGCCAGGCAACGGGTCTTCCTCATCTTTCTCGAACTCAAAAGCAGCCACGCCGTTAAAATTCACCTGGATCAGTGTACGGAGCACGCGTGGGACATCTATCACCCCGCGACCGATCTCGACCGTTGTGCCCTCTCGCGTTGCCGCAGAAACATCTTTGATATGCACATCCAGCAAGCGATCGGCGAATCGCGCGATCGCCTCAGCAGGATCCTGGCCCAAACGCTGAGTATGCCCCACATCGATGCACAGCCCGATGCGTTTATCTAACGATTGAATGCGTTGGTACGCCGACTCAGGACTCGGATAGCGCTCATCCCCGGGGCCATGATTATGGATTGCCAGCTTGATATTATATTGCTGCACCTTCTGATTGACCAGTCCTAATAAATCATGCTCTGGCACGCCAATGATCAATTCCATTCCGGCTGCCATGGCATAATCGAACGCCCGCTGCACTTCAAATTCATTTTTCATATAAACCACACCACAGCCATACAGCCTCAGCCCAGCCTGTCTCACTTTCTCTGCGACCGATTTGATCTGCTCCTCACTGCTATCCAAAGGCAGATGAAAATCTTTAAAAGCAATATGCCCAATCCCCAATCGCCTGGTCATTGCCAGGGTTTGTTCCAGATTAAAGTGCCGAAACGTATAGGATGCTATTCCCAACGAAAATTTGATCCGGTCAGACAACCGCTCTGGTTCCATCAATCGTTGGGAAACAAGCGATGGTCGCGTCAGGAAACCTTTTCCCAAGGCAGTTCCAACCGCTCCAAGTGAAATCAGCGTTACAAATTCGCGACGGCTATTGCGCTTCATATACCCTCCGAAAATAAGATTCCAGCGAGCTTATTAGGGTGAATTTGCATGACACCAATAACGATCCAAATCCACTGGTCGAGCAATTTCGATGTTCATGAACAATCATACAACCTTTGACCATGGCGATCATATTCTTAGTGCACCCTGATTTTGAGGTTTCGGAACGAAACCGTATCTCCATGGTCTTGAAGCAGGATATGGCCCCGCTCGTGCTGACCAAACCCCTCAATATCTTTGTACTTGCTCTTTTGAATCAGGGCTCGAAAGCATTGAGAAGATCGGTCGAATGAGACAACTTTCACCCCATTGAGCCAGTGTTCGACCAGATTGCCATTCACAACGATGCGCGCTTCGTTCCATTCACCGATCGGCCGAGCCTGTTTGTGCTCCGCAGGGATCAAATCGTATAGCGAGGCGAGGGTTCTATTTCCGGCAACCCCTTGCTTTGCGTCTGGATGAAGTTCGTCATCCAGAATTTGATATTCCAGCCCCAGCGACGTGCCCGGCTGCACAAAATATTTGATCCCGCTATTGGCACCAGGCGTCAGCTTAAATTCCAGCACCAGTTCAAAATTGCTGAATTGCTCTACGGTGACGATATCACCGGCTTTTCCGCCGACCAGGACAGTCAGTTCCCCATCCTTGATCACCCACCCCCGTGCCGGGAAAGTCTCACCCTGAGCGCTCTTCCAGCCCTGGGAACTGATCCCATCGAACAGCAACCTCCAGCCCTGACGCACCTCCTCCCGAGTGAGTTCAATTTGGGCGTTCACATGCGTGCTCAAAAAAATGACAATCAGCCCAATCATTTGGATCAAGCAATTCTGTCTCATTTCTCTATTCCCTCCCGAGGTACTATTTCGTTGGTTCATCGATTTATCGTGTAACCTCTTGCTAAAAAGATGATCTGCTATTGACAACATCCGCGCAGGAGCATAAAATCCGAGTGCAAAAAGCATCTGATTGCTTCATCGCTGGGTCCAATTCATCCGATATAATAAAATGGACGATCTTTTCCCTTGCTATTTTCCTTCTGGGCTTCTCATATCAGCGATGTCAATGAACAATCAAAGCAGTTTGCCACCCAAACAAAAAAGATAGCACAAATGTAATGAGAAAAAAAAATCGCGTGAGATAGCTTTTCGTGCGCATCGTGGAAGGGTTAAGATAAAGAACTTTGCCATTACAATTCAAGGGAAACAGGTCATTCAAAAAATTTGATGCAACGAACGATATCGCTTGAACGAGTTGCAATCCAATCTTCCGCAATATCTCAGCACTGCTTTGTGATCGGCCTATTCAATATGCCGCATTGAAGCCGAATCGCACTCCCAGAGCGATTCTAAATCTTCTTTACAACAGAATAGTACATTGGGAGTGAAGCGAAGCACTCATTGAAGTGCAATAAGGATCGCTTCAGCACTTCGTCCCTCGCATTGACATAATTTTTAAATTGCAGTCTTGGAATCGATCCACGAGCCTGAGCGTGAATTGGATTGTGACTATTTTCATCCGGACAGGATTATCGCTCAAATTTCCAAAATGAACATAGCAATTAAAGATAAAAAACCCCTTTGCCCACGAAATACGCGGGATGACCCGAAACGAAAAGGACAAAAATGGCTTCGGTGCATTTTCGTGTGTTTCGTGAGGCAATCACTGATGATCTTTTTCAGCTTAAAATTTCGGTTTCAACCCTTCTTCCTTTGAGTCAACACTGATTCTGCCATTTCTTATACAATTTTCCGCTGCACCGGGTCATACACCACGCGTCGTTGTTCGAGATAAGAGCGGGTCGCCATGTGGCACGCGATCGTCACCTCAAATCCCCTATCGATATCGCAGCTCGGTTGGCCGCCATTGCGAATACATTCCAACCATTCTTTCAAATGAAGATGAGAGATGTCCACCGTTCTTCCATCGCGGAATGTATAAGTAAGTCCACGATCGAGATAAAATCTTTCGCTGGCAGAGGTCACAATGTCAATAGATTTGAAACCTGGCCGATAAGCAACAAGGGGTAATGAAGGATCGAGTGTGCCCTGGCGTATCTTTTCGGCGTAGCGCGTGCTGTCGCGATCCGCATAGACAGTCAAATTCGCCCCAAGTTCCATCGAGCCGTCGTGTCCCATAAATAATCGGCCCCGATACAAGCTGCTTGCCAGCGATGCACTATAGATCATTGTCAGCTCTTTGTCAGGAAATTCGAAAACTGCATGAAAGATGTCGGGGATCTCCCGATTGTCCCTGTAAAAATAAATTCCACCTGAAGCGACACAGGACCTGGGAATTCCCGCACTAAGGATTTGATTGACCGCATCGACCTCGTGCGATAGCAACTGGCCCGAAAGTCCGGTTCCATAATCCCACCATTTCGTCCAATTGTAGAACCGATCGATGCTAAATGGAACTCTGGGGCGCGAACCCAGCCATTGATTCCAGTCAATGCTATTTGGGTCCCCAGGTTTGGGATTTCCATTGGCATCCAGGTGGCGAATCCACGCGCCGTCTGGTGTATTGCGATTTGTGGTCGTCTCCACCAACGTGATCTTGCCGAGAATATTCTGAGCAACCAGGTCCTTGGCTCTGGCAAATGCCTCGCTCTGATGATATTGATGACCCAATTGAAAGACAACGCCATGGCGCTGCTGCCCGGCTTTAACGGCTGCCACCACATCATGCAACTCAGCTTCGGTTCGGGTGAGACATTTTTCACAATAAATATGCTTCCCAGCCTTGGCGGCATCAATAGTCATCTGCGCGTGATGAAAATCCGGTGTCGAAATGATTACAGCATCGATCTCATCGCTCATCAACATCTCTTGATAAGTGCGAAAACGTCTCGGCCGAGGGAGTGATCCTGGAGCATGATCGCTCGCTGCCTTGCTCGGCACGAGCGCCAATCCCCGTTCTGCTCTCAGGTCGAATACATCGCAAATCCCCGTGATGGCCACATGCAATGGTTCTTGTAACTCCCAGTCTTGCAAAGCACGATTCATTCTGTTGCGCTCCGCCTGCTTTCTTGCAGAAGCGATCCAATCTGGATGCGCAAAGCCCAGCGCTCGCGCAAGTTGCTCTCCTCGCGTTCCGAACCCAATGATGCCAATTCGAATTAATTCCTTGCTATGCCCAGGAGATGATCGAACATGAATAACCGATGGTTTGTCGTCAACAGATAGGATGTCCTGTATTTGACGCCTACGTGAACGATCATGAGCGAACTTTTTCAGCCAGGCTAACACAAAACCCCCTAATACTGGCACTCCAGCCATCGCTTTGAGCCATTCACGCCGGTTAACCTTTTTTGGACCTGGTTGCTGGTCCTTGATTTCTGTTCCCATTAGCCTTCTATGCTTTTGATTGATTATTTGGACCCAGCCATCAACTTGCCAATTGCCGATCAGTTATTGCCTTGCGATGACTGCAACTCTTTCAAGCGATCCGATGGAAATTGTTCAGAATCCTTTATGAAAAAAGTGACCCGTCTAAAATAGACAAATAAGTTATCTCTGTCAAGTTTTTTTTATTGAAAGACCTGATTTCTACCAAAAATTCTCGCTGATCTTGCCTGGAATTTGGTCCAACTCGTCGCTGGTCACTGGGTAATTGGGAGATGCAATAAATTTGATCGAGCAAGTTTATAAGTCACAGGCACGCCATTGGCACGTGAGCAGAATTTAGAAATCGGGCTGGCAAAAATAAAAAAAGCGAGGTAGATTTCACCTCGCCTTTCAATTTGGATCTCACATCGAAGCAGAAACGGAGCTATTTCTTCTCGTCGTCAACCACTTCATAATCTGCTTCTTCGACATCTCTCTCACTCTTCGTTCGATCACTACTGCCATATTGGGCACCTTGTTGAGCTCCAGCACCGCTAGCAGCTTGCTGCTGATATAACTTTGCCGAGACCTCGTTCCAGATCTGGTTCAATGCCTCCATGCTGGACTTGATCTCGTTTGTATAATCCGTTTTGATGGCCTCTCTCACGCGACCAACCGCAGCCTCTAATTTTCCCTTGGAGCTGCTATCGATCTTATCTCCGAGCTCTTTCAGGTTTTTCTCGGTTTGATAAGCGATCTGATCCGCCTGATTCTTCAGATCGGCCAGTTCGCGTTTCTTTCGATCCTCTGCCGCATGGGCTTTGGCGTCCGCAACCATCCTCTCGATCTCTTCTTTGGTCAAGCCAGTCGAAGCCTCGATTCGGATCGATTGCTCTCTACCAGTGGCTTTATCCTTCGCAGAGACGTTCAAAATCCCATTAGCATCGATATCGAACGTGACCTCGATCTGGGGAACGCCTCGTGGAGCAGGTGGAATGCCGTCAAGATGGAACCGGCCGAGCGTTCGGTTGCCAGCCGCCATCTCACGCTCACCTTGCAAAACATGGATCTCCACCGATGGCTGGTTGTCCGATGCGGTCGAGAAGATTTCCGACTTTCTGGTGGGAATCGTGGTATTCTTCTCAATGAGCTTGGTGAAAACACCACCCAAGGTCTCGATTCCTAGTGATAGCGGAGTGACATCTAACAATAACACATCAGTCACATCGCCAGCCAGCACACCGCCTTGAATCGCAGCCCCAATTGCGACGACCTCATCCGGATTAACGCCCTTATGAGGTTCTTTTTTGAAAATTTCTCTCACGATCTCTTGAACCCGAGGCATGCGCGTCGCTCCGCCGACCAATACGACTTCATCGATGTCTCGTTCTGTTAAGCCAGCATCTTTAAGCGCGATATCGCATGGCCCTCTCAGCCTCTGGAATAGATCATCGCATAACTGCTCGAACTTCGCTCGGGTCAACGTCATGCTCAGATGCTTCGGACCAGTATTGGTCGCGGTAATGAACGGCAGATTGATGTCGGTCTGCGTAACCGTTGACAATTCACACTTGGCTTTTTCTGCTGCTTCCTTCAACCGTTGTAACGCCATCGGATCTTTCGATAGATCGACACCTTCCTGTTTCAAAAATTCATCCACCATCCAATCGATGATGCGCTGATCAAAATCATCACCACCAAGATGGGTGTCGCCATTGGTCGATTTGACTTCAAAAACACCGTCGCCAATCTCTAAAATCGAAATATCAAATGTCCCTCCGCCCAGATCGAATACGGCAATCTTCTCGTCCTTCTTTTTATCCAGACCATAAGCTAATGATGCTGCTGTCGGTTCATTAATGATTCGCCGGACATTCAACCCTGCGATCTCTCCAGCTTCCTTAGTCGCCTGCCGCTGGCTATCATTGAAATAAGCAGGCACAGTAATAACCGCCTCTGTGACTTTTTGTCCCAGATAATCTTCGGCGGTCTGTTTCATTTTCTGCAAGATCATGGCGGATATTTCTTGCGGTGAATACTCTTTGTCACCAATCTTCACGCGTGCCACATCATTCTTGCCTCGAACCACTTCATAAGGAACTTCCTCGATCTCGCGTTTCACCTCGTCGTAACGGCGTCCCATAAATCGTTTGATCGAATAAACCGTATTTTTAGGATTGGTAACCGCCTGTCGCTTGGCGATCTGACCAACCAATCGCTCGCCATCCTTGGTAAAAGCGACCACCGAAGGGGTGGTACGTCCGCCTTCCGAGTTTGGGATTACGACAGGCTCACCGCCCTCCATTACCGCCACGCAAGAATTCGTTGTTCCAAGATCGATTCCAATTATTTTGCCCATGAACTGCCTCCTCATTGTTTTCAATTTATATGAAAAATCCTGCTCTCAATTTTCAAAAGTATCTTTCGATTTTTGCCCTTAATTTTTGCAAAATCCATGCCATTAAAAAATAAAAAGGGCAAACTTACAATCAGCGATATTTCATGAAGTTATAAGTTTGCCCGGCAAGGGATGGCAAAGTAGCCAGATTGGCACTTTGCCATCATTCTGCCTTTTTGGCAGTATTTTCTGACATTGTTCTATTACCGAAAGATTCGCTGGGTTTAGAACTACCTCCTGAATCTGATGATGAGAAGCTTTTACCCTCTTCTTTTTGTTTTTCACTTTTGTAGCTCGGACTCCGATAATCGGTAATGTAGAAGCCGCTTCCTTTGAACAGAAAACCATTGCCGGGCCCTATTAACCGCTGCACCGTGCCATTGCATTTCGGACAATTCTTCAATGGCTGGGCAGTAATCGACTGAAAGTGCTCAAAATGATATCCGCAATCCTCACACTGATAATCGTACGTCGGCATAGCTAATTCCACCTATTTTAATCCTACCCTGCACTTACTTACTTCAAGCCGCTTAGCGATCTGATAAGAATTTGCCAACTGAATCAAACCGGTCAATCTGTTTGAATATCGCTAAGAAGTAGTCCTATAAAACTGATTGCTATAGTTTGGGTAGTCAGTTGGCAAATTCGATTATACATCTTTTGCTTGTTAGTCAGATTCAGAATAACAAGAAAAGTCTCGAGATATTTTTGTTGATGCCCCTGGCTTCGTGCCTTTAATTGGGATCGTTATGGATTCTCCGCTTAGAAAAAGGCGCTCAAATTGAACCAGATGAAGCAAGACTATCTTTTGTCAATTTGAGCTGATAAAACTCATTTAGCCCTTAGCAATCGAACTATCGGGGCACTCGAATGGTCACATAGAAATTCAAAACGTTATTGCTGACCTTTCTTTTCAGCCGCATGAATACCAGATCACCAGGCTTCACCTCATCGATGATCGATTCATATTCTCTGACATTGGTCACCTGTTGTCGGTTCACCGAGGTAATCAGATCTCCCTCACGAACGCCCTTTCGATACGCTATGCTGCTTTGATTGACCTCGATAACGATAACGCCTTCCTCGTTCTCAAAACCGTATTGACGCGCACGGTCCTGAGTCAGGTTCGCCACTCGGATTCCCAATTTCTCAGTTTCTCTTGAAGCCAATTGCTTGGGCGGTCGGTCATCGGGTCGTTCTGTTAAAGTCACAATGACCTCTTTAATCTTTCCATCGCGAACAATTTTCAGCTTCACCTTCTCGCCCGGGCTTCGTTCCGCTATCCTTAGGCGAAAATCGTTATCATCGATGATTTTGCGACCATCAACTTCCAGCACAACATCTTGCTCCTTCAAACCCGCCTTATCCGCTGGGGTACCACGCTCCACGCTCGCAATTAAAGCCCCTTGAGAGCTCTCCAGTCCCAAAGCCTGGGTCATTTCTTCGTCCAACGCCTGGGGCGTTACCCCTAAATAGCCTCGAACCACATACCCCTTATCAATCAATATCTCCATTACCCGGCGGGCCATATTGATGGGAATGGCAAATCCGATCCCGTTAAAGCCACCAGACCGCGATATAATAGCAGTATTGATGCCGATAAGCTCCCCTTTTAGATTCACCAAGGCACCACCACTATTCCCTGGATTAATAGCAGCCGTGGTTTGGATAAAGTCCTCATAAGAGGAAATACCAATATTAGATCGGCCCTTGGCACTGATTATCCCCTCTGTCACCGTCAATTGCAATTGTTGGCTAAACGGATTTCCGATCGCCATGACAATCTGACCGACCTTGATCTTATCTGAATCACCCATTCGGGCAAACGGCAAATTCTTTGCGTCAATCTTGACAACAGCCACATCGGTCTTCTCATCGCGGCCGATGAGCTTGGCTACGTAATCCTTCTTATCCGCAGTGATCACGCGGATCTCATCCGCCTCCTGAACCACATGGTTATTAGTCAGGATGTATCCGTCCGCGCTCACAATCACTCCAGAGCCCAACCCTTCCTGTCGGAATTCTCGCTCACCACTATCGTCACGCCGTCGCCCTTGATCCGGCTGGCCAAAAAAATTAAAAAAGTCATCCCACGGACTGAACAGTTGCCGATAGCGGATAATCTTCGCACTCGTAATTGTCACCACCCACGGTTTCACATTTTCGGCCACCTGAATATAAGCTTGCTCGAGTTGAAGCAATGCATCCCCACTGTATAGCTGGGGATCAGTCGCCTCTGCAATCGCAGGCGATTCTATCTCACGATCATTTGATTGAATTGTTTTCGTCACTGCTGGTTGATTTGAGGCGAATCCATTGAAAATCAAATTGAAATTCGCCGAGATTATGAGGCCAGCAATCACACCAAGAATGCCAACCAACACCAGCAACGAAATATTTCGTTTTGACATCGCCATCTCTTTCTCCTCCTAAAACAAAAATTATATGCTATAATTGATATGTGTTTTCGATATTCATCGAAGCTGGTAATTTAACGACTCAAATTAAATTTAGTTGCGCTTTCGATTTTTTTGATTTGAACAATTGAAATCAACCATTGCCTGGTTCTCATAGGGTCTACATCATTCGAAATTCGAACGAATGACAAAGACAATCAAGACTCCCGCTTTTTAATATGAGTAATAATGCTCAATCTCGCTTTTCGATTTATTCGACAATCTGCTTTGATAAATTATTTCAATTTTCTCGGCTATATCGGCCGTTGTTTTCGAATTGCTCAACGATTTTCCGTTCCTCGTCAGTTAAATTTGACCTTCTGATCACTCGGATTGTGACATATTGATCTCCGATGCCGGTTTTGCTTTTCACTCCCAGCCCTTTAAGACGAAACGTTTTGCCGTCCCTGGTGCCAGCCGGGATTTTTAAATCGACCTTCTGATTATAGACTGTCTTAACGCGAATTTTGGTGCCTTTGATCGCCTGAATTATATCCAAAGGCACTTCACAGTAGATATCATTTCCCTTTCGCGTAAAAAAACGATGGGGGGCCACATGCAATGTAATGTAGATATCGCCTCGTGGCCCATTTCTAGCGCCAGCGGCACCCTGACCTTTCAGCTTAAGCTTTGTCCCATCTTCAATGCCTGCTGGGATTGTAATGGACAGGTTCTTGTTTGTCCTGACGGCACCAGTTCCTGCGCATACTGGACAGGTTCTCTCAATAATTGTGCCGCGTCCAAAGCAGCGCGGGCAGGTACGATTGACGGCAAAAAAACCTTGTGAAAACGAAATAGTACCACGACCATGGCAATCAGGGCAGGTCTTTGGTTTGCTCCCTTTTGCCGCCCCAGTCCCATCACAACTCTGGCATGGCTCTTCCAGAGCGATGTTGATCACCTGTTTCCCGCCGTTGATTGCCAGTTCAAACGGTATAGTTAACTCGTGGTAAAGGGTTTCGCCTTTCTCACTCGTGCCAGCGCGCCCTTTGCGAAACCGATCGCCGAAATCAAAAAAATCACCAAATATATCTCCCAATCCGCCAAAGCCAAATAGGTCCTCGAAGGAAAAACTTCCAGACCTACCCTGCTGAGATGAACCAGGGCGCCAAAACTGACTGAAGTCGAAACCTCCAAAGCCCTCCGGCGACCCACCCGCAAATGCGCCATATTTCCGCATTTGATCATATTGCTTGCGCTTGGCAGGATCCCGCAGCACGTTATAGGCCTCGGAAATCTCTTTAAATTTTGCCTCGGCCGATTTATCACCACGGTTTTTATCCGGATGATATTTCTTAGCAAGCTCTCGATACACTCGCTTGATCTCCTCGTCCGAGGCATTCTCGCTGACACCTAATATGTCGTAGTAATCTCGCTTGGGCATCGTTAGTTCTCAGCTACCTTTTCCAATTTCATCACTTTTACCTGGGCTGGCCGCAATAATCGATCTTGAAATTGATACCCAGAACGCCACTCCTCTGCCACGATTAAATCGCCATCGTGATGATTATTCTCACTCATCACCGCCTCATGAAGATTGGGATCAAACTTCTGTCCCTTCGCTTGAATGCGCTTCAGCCCCTCCCCTGCCAGAATATCCATCAACTTCTGATATATCAACCTTACACCATTGATAAATTCATTGTGTCCATTCTCGGAATCAATATGATCAAGCATCCGTTCGAAATCGTCAATCACAGGGAGCAGCGAGCCAACCAATTCACTTTTGAACAAATTTGAAAGTTCCAATCGTTCCTTTTCAACCCGTTTCTTGTAATTGATGAATTCAGCCTGCAAACGTTGCAGTTGCTCCAGATAATTGTTCTTATCGGCTGAATCTTTGCCAGCAGTTTTCGGCTGCTGCGAATCTGAAGCTTCGCCCTTCTTCTCGGCTGCTAACTCCTGATCATTCTTGTTCATTTCCTCATCATCGGTAATCTTTATCTCAAACTCATTGCTTTTATTATGCTGTTCTGCCATCCATCATCTCCATCAATTAATTGACCTCAATTTTTATCTCCTGTGCGCCGGATTTTTTCTGTTTTGGCAAAGTGACCTCAAGCAAACCATTTTCATATCTCGCTGTTATTTTCTCTTTGTTGACATCGTCGGGAATATGGATCGACCGTCGGAATGGTCCGTAATAGCACTCCGAACGCAGATGTTGCTTGATATCATGCAATGGCTTCCGCTCGCCACTGATCCGCAAGTTGTTCTCGTTCATACTGATCTTGATCTCATCTCGCTTAACACCTGGGACCTCTGCTACCACCACAAATGCTTCGTCTGTCTCTATTAAATCGACAGACGGTTGCCAATATCCGGACTCCCAATCCGGTTCGTTCTTCAAAAAATCTTTGACCACGCGATTGACTTCTTTGCGGAGATTTCTCAAATCCTGCCATGGATAAAAAAACATTCCTCGATACATAACCGCCTCCTTGGATATTTTCATTGCTGCTCTTTTTTCATCATTATTACAAACACTGTGCCATGCAAATGCTCCAATTTAACCCCATGTTTTTCTGATGATGGAACAGGCGCACGTTAGCGCGATAACATCATCGGTACTGTCAAATTGGCAGACTTTATTGAACATTTGTTCTCAATTTCGCCGATCAATAACATTTGATATGGCGATCAAGTGGCCAAACATTTCTCCGATATCAAACCAGCAATTCCTGGGATTGAACGAGCAATGCTGATTACTAAACGTCCTGTTAATGATTCCTTTCGAAATTGAACATTTTTTAAAGCGATCTTCTGGTTCTATTCTATGCGTGATGATGCTGGAGAATAATCGGAAAAGGTATCAGAAGGATCGGCTGCAAAAGCCTTCTACCAGCAGAATGGTCGTCGGGCAGGTTTTACGCATTGAATGCGGCCATCCCTATTGGTCAGCTTAATTGGACCCAAGATCTCAAAGCACTTCAACGAAGCAATGAAAGCTATTTTCGCCCCTTTTGATTTTAAAAATGTACACGTTTCCCTGCATCAATTCAGCAATTAGATAATTGAATCCAGCAGCAGAGGACACCTTGCGGCCATCAATTTCCAGAATGATATCATTCGGCTCAATGCCAGCATCATGGCTGGGACTAAATTGTTGAACAGAGACCACCAGCACACCTTCGCCCATCTTCAAATTCATTTGTTCAGCCAGGCGGCTGGTGATAGTCTCGACCTCCAATCCCAAATTGCGGAACTTTCTCGGAGGACGGGGGAACGCCATCAGCATCTTAGATCCAGTACGCTCAGCCAAAGTGACCGGTATTTTCAGCAACCGATCGCCACGCAGCAAAGTGAGCGATATGATATCCCCTGGTCGCTTCTGAGCGATAATGCTTTGAACAATATTTCCTCTGTTCACGATTTGATTATCGATTTTTACCAGAATATCTTTTTCCTGGATCCCAGCGCGTTCGGCTGGGCTGTCCTCTGAAACATGATCGATAAAGATGCCAAATGGGTATTTCAACCCCATCGCCCGGGCGATCTTCTCATTGACATCCTGCATTGAAATACCCAGGTAGCTTCGAATCACATACCCATGCTGCATCAATTTATTCATGATCTCTCGGGCCAGATTGATCGGTATCGCAAATCCATAGCCCTGATTATACCCAGATTGTGTGGCAATTGCCGTATTAATGCCGATAACCTGGCCTCTCATATTGACCAGCGGCCCGCCGCTATTGCCAGGATTTATTGGGGCATCGGTCTGAATGAAATTCTCGATCCCAAAGCTGTCCGAAATGATATTGATATCGCGCCCGATGGCGCTGACAATGCCAGCCGTTACCGTGGACCGCAGCTCCAGCGGATTGCCTATTGCCAGAACCCATTCCCCTATTTCCACGGAGTCAGAATTGCCAAGCTGGGCGACTGGTAACTGATTTGCGGCAATCTTGATTACCGCCAATTCGGTCAGTGGATCCGCTCCCACAATAGAAGCTTCAAAACTGCGATCGTCCGACAATGTCACTGTGATGCGTTCGGCTTTTTCGACCACATGCATATTGGTCAAAATATGACCCTCAGCAGATACAATGATGCCAGAACCGCTCGCTTTCTGCCGAAATTCTTTCGGAACTGGAATGTTTAAATATTGCTCTCCGAAAAATTCCTTGAGCTCTTTATCACTGAGTTGATTGTTCCATAACTCGGAGGTGTAGATCATCATCACGCTGTTAATGGCCACAACGGTAGGAATCACAGCTTTGGCGATTGCTGTGAATGAATGCGGAACCGCTGGCGTGTCGGTATGTTTGACGTCGCCTTCGTTCTGCGACTTTGAGGGAGTAGCTGAAGCAAATGGAGCAAACCATGGCGCTGCGATGAGCAGCGCCATCATTGCTATTAGGACGATGCGCAAGCGCATTTTCGCGAATCGAGTCGTGCAGCAGTTCATGATGTCATTTTACCTCTCGACTAAGCTTCCCAATGACGAATTACACAAAAATCATTTCCAGCATCACAATGAAATCAACCATCATCCACATCAAAGCAAAAACGCGCAGTTATTCTTCATCAAGATTTGTAATCTTTTTCCTCGAATTTCATCTGTTGGCCGTTCATTTATTCATCGCTGGAGTTTCTCAGGATCAGCAATCGGATCAGGTGCATCAACGCGACTGCGGTGGCTGCGACGTACGTCAAAGCCGCTGCAGAAAGCACCTTACGCGCGCCACCAATTTCATCCCTGGATAGATAATTGCCAGATTCAAGCAGCGTCAGCGCGCGACGGCTCGCGTTGAATTCCACTGGCAGAGTAATCACCTGAAAAATGACTGCACCTAAAAAGAGCCAGATGCCAATATCCATCATAATACCTGACCGGAAAAAGAACCCAGCGATAAACAGCGGAAAAGCCAATTGGGAACCCAAATTGGCCACAGGAAAAATACCGTTTCTGATGCTTAACGGCGCGTATCCGAGATGATGCTGCAGAGCATGACCAGCCTCATGGGCAGCGACCCCCAAGGCAGCAACGGAGGAAGAACGATAGATCTCGCTCGACAGTCGCAGTTTCTTCGCCTTTGGATCATAGTGATCAGTGAGCATACCAGGCGTCTCCTCAACCTCAATATCAGAAACACGGTTGAAGCTCAGAATATCTCGAGCCACCTGCGCTCCAGTAATCCCGCGCCGCGAGCGAACCTGATGGTATTTGGCGAATGTCGTCTTCACCCGCATCTGCGCCCACAGCGTAATGGCACCGCCCACAACGATTAATATCAATTCTAATGGGGAAAAAATACCAAATATTGGCATAAAGATGACCTCCCAACTAAATTTTCTTATTATTGATGATCTGTTACCTCGGCTATAATTTCAGGATTTCCACCCTTGATTTGGTTGACTCTCTCTAAACCTTTCCCTACAGGAAAACACCACAATTATCTCCCTGGAGACAGGGCAAACAGAGGGAATATCGATAAAGTAGACTGGAAAAAATTATTATGATTTCTCATCAGAGAAAGCAGGTTTCTCAATCCCGTAGATTACCCTGTAACTCGATAATCGCTCATCGCAAGCTGGCAGCAACTGCATCGATAACTCTTTTGATCCACTGCTGCAAGATTTCGGCATATCGTGGCGATATCAGTGCAATGGCTAATCCGATCAACAATAGGCCAGGAATTACTGGGAAAACCAGCCCGAGCATTCCCAGGGCCAACAGGAGGAAGAAATATACCTTTTTCTCCTCCTGAAATTTTTTCATCTCCTCATAGAGTGAATTTCTGCGTCTCATGGTTGTCTCAATCACTCTGCTTTCGATATTTAACTAAAATGAGCCGATTCCCGTTGTTTTCATCGCTGATATAATCGATCTCATCGACCGATCGCCGAATAATATGCAATCCGAATCCGCCAGTACGACGCTCTTTTACCGCTTGCTCAACATCATAGGGCCGATTGGGATCAAATTTGAAACTCTCTCCCCAATCCTGAATCACCACCACGAGTTGCTTATCATCAAATCCAGTGTAAACGTCAATCCAGTTATCTGGATTGGAGAAATAAGCATGCTCGACGACATTGAGGCAAGCTTCATAAATGGTAACCTTAATCTTGCCACGTTCCCGCAGGTCGAAACCGGCGCGCTCTGCCCTATCCAATACGAAGTTGCAGATGTCATAAAGCCGATCAGCGCGACTCGGCACTCGAATTCGATCCTTGGCAATAGCCATCAGACGCTGGACCTTATCCGAGTTGGTCGCTGGCGACAAACTGTTTTGATCCGTGATAGCGTTGTGCTGATGGACAACCGTCGCCTGCTGGTTGATTGCTACGTTGCTTATATCAAACCCAGCAGAGGCACTAAAAGTTTCACCGAACTCCTGGAGGGCATCTTGCTCCGATAGCCCCATCGATAAATAGGTGCGGGGTGAAAAAGTCACCAGATTATTGCGCGCCGCGGCTTTCACATTGATCAATTTGATGTCCCCACCCATCCTTCGTGCCTGGGAAGTCATTTGAATGAGCGTTACGATAAAACGGGTCGGTGGCAAATTGATATTTTGAAAGTCCAATATGAGGTCAAATTGATTGTTGTTGAAATGCCTTTGGAGCATCCGTTCGAATTCGTGCAAACGTCCAGGCAATTCTGCCCCACACTCCAGGGTGATCTGTACTGATTCCGTATCCATAATCCTTCATCCGCTCAGAATGTAGGCTCTTGTCCCCAACGCCGTTGCTGGGCGTTTGTTAAGAACAATCCCCCAGGGCCGGGAACAGGACATTTGGTCACACAGATACCACAGCCAATACACAGTTTCTCGTCCACATAAGGAAATTTCACCATAGCAATTGTGCCATCTAGTCGTCTTGCTTCGCGAATGTCAAATTTGATGGCTTTATCAGGCAAGGGACAATGCTCTTCACAGACCAGACAATCCTCGCCGCGATACCAGGGGATGCAGCGACTCTTGTCGAAATAGGCAGTTCCCATCCGCATCTGCTGCTTTTGTTCCAGCTCGAGCGGATGGATGGCGCCAGTTGGACAAACTTTGCCACAGAGATTGCAGTTGTATTCGCAATATCCATGCCGCGCATCGACCATGGGCGTCCAAAGTCCCTCCCAACCCGACTGCAAGAACCCAGGCTGCAAACAGGCGCCGGTAGTAGAACAAATCTTCACACATTCCTGACATCGAACACACCGGTCCAAAAAATCTGGCTCTGGCAAGGCCCCGGGAGGCCGAACCACCTGCCCACTGGACACAGGGCTCTTGAATCCGGTTCTGATCAATCCCAATATCACCAAGCTCGTTGCAGAAGAATAGACAAATCGGCGGCGCGATAGATCCACACGTTGCGGTTCCAATTTTGGTCGAAGCTGATATCGAATTGCATGGGTGGGACAAATTGCCACACAGCTCATGCATTCGATGCATTCAGCGCGAGCGTGCGACCGATAATCATCGTTGATCGCATCCATTTTGCAAATGCGCTGGCACTTGCCGCAGTCGATGCATTTATCCGAGGACACGGCAATGCCGCGGGTCAACCGCAATGATGCGAATAATCCAAACAAGGCTCCTAACGGACAGAGGTAGCGGCACCAGAAGCGGCGCGCGATCAAGCTGAATAGCACGATTCCTATAAAAATTACTGCAAACAGTACGCTTTGCTGAAAAAATATCGGATTGATGGGAAGGACGCGTTGCCGCAGCAGATCATACAGAGAAAATAATTGTTCTTGAAAAATACCGAGCGACAACATCAAATTCAGCCCTGATTCCACTAGAAAGGCGAACAACGGGTATATCGTCGCAGTCATGCTCCTCGTGAGGATCACTATCGGGTCGAAAAACCAGATGAGCTGAAGCGAAAAGACTGCCGCAATCAAAATCACGATCAGAATTGAAAATTTCCAGGAGCGGAGTCGCCTGAGGGTGTTGGGCTTATCCCTCCAAAACTTCCGGTTTAATCGGTCGCCCAGGTCAATGACGGTCCCAAGCGGACAAATCCAGCCACAGAAATATCTCCCCAAAAAAATCGATAGCGCCAAAACCACCACTGCCATGATAAGAGTCGAAATGACTGTCTTCGTCGCGAAAAATGTTGCAATAGCAATAAGTGGACTCGATCTCAAAAACAGATCGGCATTGATCCAGCTTTCATAAGGATAAGACGCTTGCAAAAAAAGATAGATGAAAAAGGAGAAAAAGACCAATTGGGAAATTCTGCGCGCGGTTAGCATGTGCCCCTCAGTGACGTTATAAAGCTGGTTAATTTCCTCGCATAAATCACAAGCTATCCAATAATGGTAGTGATCCTATGGTGCACCGTCCCGGTTATCCTTTTAAATCGATCTTATCGATTTTGATTCGATTCAATTCGAAACTCCCCAGCCCTCGTCGGTGAGCCTCAACCAAAAAGCCAAGTTCGGCAGGCCGCAATCCAAACAAGGTGGCTGCGTAAGCATCTGCAGCTACGGGATCGACTCCTGCAATAAGGGTATTGGTTTCCCTTACGTCGTTGAGATTGCCGCCCTGAGGGCCATTATTTACCAGAATGCGAACTGCATCGATGATGGTTAATTGCGGCCGAATGATGGTGTTGAGATCGACGATTTTCTGATCGAAGCGATTATGGATTTCACCGCGATTGCCGCCGATGACGCCCATGATATTTTTCATCCCCAGCGTCACTCGCGATAATGAATGATGCTTCGCAATCGGCACATTGATGAAAACATCAGCCTCCAATGCATCAGCGTAGAAGGGCCAGGACTTGAGCTGCTCGCCATTTGGAATAGCGATGGTTTTAAACTTTTGTTCGTAGATATGACTGACCTCCGCTCCAGCTTGCCGGGCCATTTGCTCGATCTGGCTGCGATGATAGCATCGCCGCGGCTCATTACAGGTTCGATCGAAGACCTTTACCTTGGCTGCCCCGGCCTTTAAGCATAATCGCACGATCTCTGCCACAACTTCGGGATTCGTTGTGGCCGCCTGTTCTGGCACGCGGTCCCATCCAATATTGGGCTTAACCACCACCACATCGCCCTTCTTCACGAAGCGGCCGATGCCTCCCAACGCTTCGATTGCCTTTTGAACCATTATACTCGGGGTGCCATTTTGAACCACGGCCAGTGCGGTCCCGCTGCTGAGCTGTTCATCGCTCATCAATAAACCAGGGTTGGGAATTATCCCGGCAACCGCCGCTCCAGCCGCTCCTGCCACCCTCAAAAACTCTCGCCGATTCATTGCCTTCATTCCATTCTCCATTGATTTTGATGTTCATTTCTTAATTTTCGCTGCATAAGAAAAAAACAGCCAAAGTTATTAGCCAGCTTTTTTTGAATCGATCTCCAACCAGTCTGCTGTGATTTATATACAAAAAAAATTGTCAAGAAGCAAGCGAAAATTGCCACCATTTCGTTATATTGAAATATGAATGATCAGTCGAAAAAATGATTTTTCTGTACTGAAGAAGAGAAAGAACCATCGAGAAGTCAGAGCATCTATAAACATTTTGTTCCAAATTGCACAAGGCTCGCGTATTTTTTCGATCCAGAGATTGGCCACCTGGATCGCCAATTATTCAATCCGTAAGAAATTCTATTATGCAACAAGGGACTCATAAATACCATGAAGACCTTTTAGGGACGAAATGCTTCACCAGTGTCTGGGCAAAAGCTTTAAACTTCCGAATTCAGCAGTCATTCTGAGGAGCGAATCAACCAAGAAAGAGGCTGTTTGTAAGAAAAATCGCTTCGATAAATAAATGGCTCGCAATGACTGAAAAATCGCCATTCACATTGCCTTTTTCCCAGCCATGAACTTGCATATCATTTCAACTGACCAATCGCATTGAGAATTCTTATGCAAAAGGAATTATGGCGCTACTACTGATTTTGCTGTTCTCTTTCAAAGCTATTCGCATGTCAGATCCTTTCTGTAAGTCCAGGACAAAGTTTGTGACAGAGATGAATCTTTTTTTGTGATGGATGATCTAATAGTTGACTAAAAAATTTTTTTGTAAACGTTGGAACAAAAGGCCGATTATTACATTTAACAGCTTTTCGAAATCAACCATGAAATTATGTTAAGGGGTGCGAGTTCTTTTAAATGATCCTTTCTGGAATCCATTTAGAAAATAGGGACTGGGAATTTACATTTTGTAAGGGTGATGATAAGGGTATAGGGCGCTAAGCAAGTAATGAATAGGATTCGCTTTGACAATCTGACCGAGCAGTAATACTCATCTCAGGCTGCGTCACCAACCTGCCGTTTCGCGATTCGAGACATTAATAGATGAATTCAGAGTTAATGAATCAAGCGATTGAGATTGAATCGCGTCTGGAGAAACGCGTTAAAATAAATAGAGCGGTCATCAAATCGGTCAGGTACCAAAAAAGCGATCATTCCTTTTATTTAGTCAATTTATTATTCTAAAGCTAATCTTTGAACCATTTAATTTTTAGGAGAAGTAAGAAACGTGTCAACTTTATTACCATTGAGCAAGGTCCGCAATATTGGGATTATGGCGCATATCGACGCTGGAAAGACGACCACAACTGAACGTATTTTGTATTACTCAGGGAGAATCCATCGCCTGGGAGAAGTGCATGACGGAAGCGCGACGATGGATTGGATGGACCAAGAGAAGGAGCGGGGCATTACCATTACCGCCGCAGCCACGACAACGAAATGGAATGGTCATGAGATCAACATTATCGATACCCCGGGCCATGTCGATTTTACCGCTGAGGTGGAGCGCAGCCTACGCGTATTGGATGGGGCGATTGCGTTGTTTTGCGCCGTGGGTGGCGTGCAGCCGCAATCAGAGACCGTCTGGCGCCAATCAGAAAAATATAACATTCCGAAGATCGCCTTCATCAATAAAATGGACCGAGTTGGCGCTGACTATTTTACCGTCATTAAAGAGATCGAGCAAACGCTTAATGCCAATGTGGTGCCGATCACCATTCCTATTGGACAAGAGGATCAGTTTGTCGGGATTATTGATCTGGTACAGATGAAAGCCGTTTATTATGATGATCATAATTATGGACTCACCTATACAGAGACCGAAATCCCACAGGATTTGAAGCCTCTGGCAGACAAATATCGAAACCAGATGATCGAGAAGATCGCAGAACAGGATGAAGAGCTGTTTGAGCTTTATATCGCGGGAAAAGAGATAACAGTGCAACAGATCCGAGCCGGTCTTCGCAAGGCGACCATTAATCTCGATATCGTTCCGGCGATGTGTGGTTCAGCATATAAGAACAAGGGCATCCGTCGATTATTGGATGCTATTGTCTATTACTTACCCTCCCCCGAAGATCGGCCTCCGGTCATTGGAGTCGCTAAACAGGGAGATGTGACGCCGCAGCGTCAGCCATCAGACGATGAACCTTTTTCGGCCCTGGTCTTTAAAATCATGAGCGATAAGCATCGCGGCAAGTTGTCCTATATTCGGGTCTACTCGGGTTCAGTAAAAGCTGGTGCCTTCGTCTATAATTCCACCCAGAAACGACGTCAGCGAATTGGCCGCATTTACCAGGTCCACGCCAACAAAATCGAGGAACGCGAGGCGATCTATTGCGGAGAAATTGGGGCGGTCATTGGATTAAACGAGACATTGACTGGCGATACCATTTGTCATGAAGATTATCCGATCGTTTTGGAGGCAATCGAGTTTCCTACCCCTGTGGTCTCAGTGGCAGTTCAACCGAACAGTCGTCAGGATCGGGATAAATTAGGGATGAGCCTCCAGAAATTGGCAGACGAGGATCCGACATTCAACGTACGGGTGGATCGTGAGACCGGCGAGACCGTCATCTCTGGCATGGGCGAGTTGCATTTGGAGATTTTGCTGGATCGTCTCAAACGCGAGTTCAATGTTGAAACAAAAGTCGGGACACCACAAGTCGCCTATCGCGAAACCATTTATCGCACCGTGACTGAGACAACCAAATATGTCAAGCAAACTGGAGGACATGGCCAGTATGCTCATGTGGTGATCGAATTAGAACCGCTTCCTCCCGGAAAAGGATTTGAGTTCGTCAATAAAATCGTTGGCGGTGTAATTCCGAAGGAATATATTCCCGCCGTCGAACGCGGAATAATCGATGCCATGGAGAAAGGGCCGTATGCCGGTTTTCCGGTGGTCAATGTTCGTTGCACGCTATTGGATGGTTCGTATCACGAGGTTGATTCTTCGGAAATGGCGTTTCGAACAGCAGCCTCCATCGCATTTAAGTCTGCCTTTCAAAAGGCAGGTCCGAAATTGCTAGAGCCGATCATGGCCGTAGAAATTACTACCCCAGAGGAACACTTAGGAGTCATTACTGGGAGCATTGCCACCAAGCGGGGCAAAATTTTGAGTATGGACATCAAGAATGGTACCCGAATTGTGAAAGCCCAGGTGCCTTTGGCAGAGATGTTTGGATATACTAACGAGCTTCGGAATATCACATCGGGGCGCGCCAGCGCCACCATGCATTTTAACCATTACGAAGTTGTCCCGTTCTCCATCGCTGAGGAGATCGTGGAAAAACGAAAAAATGCCAAAAATGGGAGATCCTAACTGATCGTTTTGTGAAAATTTGCTGGGATCATTCTAAAAACGAAATTGCAATGCAAGGCCAATATTCTTTCGTCTGGAATATTGGCCTTGTTTTTTGCTCGGATAAATAATTTTGATCTCATAAAATTTTCGCTTGACATTTTGAAAAAAATAATATATAATAGCGCTAAATCAACAATAGTCACTCCCACTTATATCTTAATTATCACCCCAATATTCAACAGGAGGAATTATGATCCGAAGCTCCAAATTTGCTATCAGCCTCTTGGTCATTCTGGCGCTGGCATCGTTTATGATCTGGATGAGCTGCGAGAAGGGTGCGAAATCTCCAGTTGAACCAACCGTGCAGGAACCGATTCAACTCAACAAAGCGCATCCGCAGATCCAGGCGACCATGGTCATCCAGGAGAATCACACGCCTGACCTGATGAAAAATCCGGAAGTCGTCGGCACCGCCGTGACCCTCACCGCCGATGGAAAACCTGCGATTATGGTCATGACCAAAACCGACAAATTGAAACTTGGTGAAGATATACCAGAATATATTGACGGCGTTCCTGTCGTCATCGAAGTGACTGGTGTTATCCGGCCGATGAAAGTCCCAAGTAGTGGTGTAAGCCATACAGCCAAACAAACCCCGCCGATCCAATTGGGAACATCGGGCGGCTGGCGCTATGACCTGGCCAATGGCTATTGCTGCGGCGGCACGCTGGGTTCATTGATCACTAAAGGTGGGAAAAAGTACATCCTCAGCAATTACCACGTGTTTGAATCGGACATCGTGCTCGGCGGCAATAATCGAGTGGCACAAACTGGCGATCCGATCATTCAACCAGGGCTCATCGATGTCAGTTGCAACGCTTCCAACGCCCAGGACGTTGCGACGCTGGTGAAATCGAGCAGCTTGCCGAATTCCAATGTGGACGCTTCTATCGCTGAGATCATTTCGGGCATGGTGCGAGATGACGGCGCCATTCTTGAAATTGGAACCATTTCTTCTCAAACCGTTGCCGCTGCCATCAATCAGAAAGTGAAAAAGAGCGGTCGGACCACCGGCCTAACCAGAAGCACCATCTCTGGCCTGAATGCGACAGTGAGCGTCGCTTACGATAATGAGTGTGCTGGAGGAGCAGCTTTTACAAAAACATTTACTGGCCAGATCGTGGTTAGCAACCGCGCCAGCAAATTCTTAGCCAGTGGCGACTCGGGATCTTTAATGGTTGAGGACGTGAGCACCAATCCGCGAGCAATCGGCTTGCTGTTTGCAGGAAGCAGTACAACCGCGATAGCCAACCCCATCAATGAAGTTCTGTCATTTTTTGGGGCAACTATGGTTGGCAATTAATTTTCACTGAAAAAAATTTAAATTGCAAAAACGTCCACTGGCTGGTGAGGTGGACGTTTTTGCTTTGTAATCGGCTAACAACCATGAAGAACTTTAAGAGTAAATATTTTCTTGGGGCGTTATTATTGGTTCTCATTTTTTCATGTCAGACAAAAAAGCGGGAGATCACAATGGATCAACAGGAGTTTCAGCAGATCAAAACCGTAATGGATGCCCATGTCGATTCATTAATGGCGATCGACGGGGTGGTGGGCGTAGGCATCGGCGCGATGGACAATGAGCGCCTTTGCATCAAAGTCATGGTGAAACAGGATGACCCAAAACTGAAGCAACAAATCCCTGCCCGACTTGAAAATTATCCTGTGGTCATCGAAGTGACCGGAGAAATTCGGGCGTTCTGATCTGTCAGGCGTGGAAATCCAAACCGAAAGAGCCTTGAACCGCCAATTGCACGAATTAAACCAATTGCGCTAATCGTTTATTCGCGCTATTAGAATAATTCGCGGAATTCGTGGTCAAAAAATTTTCCCCCAATAGACGATGATTATGCCGCTTAAAAACTGATAACGAAATCAGACCTGGAACCGCCAATTGCACGAATTAAACCAATTGCGCTAATTGTCAATTCGCGCAATTAGAATAATTGGCGGAATTCGCGCTTAAAAGTATTTGTGCCAATGCGCGACGATTTTGCCGAGCGCGAATTAATACACAAATCACCTCCCCCCAATCACCCGATCATCCCATCACCAACTTACTCCATTCCTTCCAAAAAAACGATGCAGATCCTGTCGTTCCCTGAAATTGATCTGTTCGGACCATACATCGATGGGATTGCGGTCGTCAGTTAAGATTTGAGCATCACTAATTTCAGGGACAAAGCGATTGTCCCAGGCGTGATTTCGTTGCACCACCTTCCAGTGCTCGTACGGATCGACATCGACAAAATCCACTGGTTTTCCGAGGAGTTCATCGGGAAATTCCAGGGTTCTATCGGCGGCAATGAGAATGACATTGCCCAGCGCATTGGGGGGCTCGTGCAAAGGCAGCGCAACGACTTCATTGAATTGCGACTTCAAGGTGGCGGCAACAGCTTTTACCAGCCTGCTCTCCCAACCGATGCTCTGCACATTAATCGCGAAGACTCCCCCTGATTTGAGATGTTCTCTGACAAGCATGAAAAATTGTTGGGTGATCAATTGAAATGGTATCGCGCCGCTGCCGAACGCATCCAGAACTATCAGGTCATACTTCTCTGAATGCGAACGAAGGAATTGCCGGCCATCACCATGAAAAACTCGACAATCCTCAGACCGAAATCCAAAATATTTTTTCGCCACCCGCGTCACTGAAGGATCGATTTCGACCGCATCCACCTGCCAGCCAGCCATGGAGAACGAGTTGGCCATTGAGCCGCCCCCCAGACCGATAAGCAACATATTTCCTGCGCGATCGAAGAAATGTCGGTTGATGTCCATCACCACGACATAACCATGCTGTGGCTCCCAGAAAAGCGCGGGATCGACGATCGAATGGATAGCCCCGTCAATTAGGAGATAGCGGGATGCGTTCTTGTCCACTACCCGAATTTCACCGTAGGGGCTTTGACCGACGAATAACAGCCCCTCCTCAGGCTTGATCCTTTCGGCAAATGTTCTCCATGAGAAAATTGTCAACAATGATAACATAAGAATCGAGCTGATCGAAATTGCGGTCGATTTTTTCTGCCAGATCAATATCAAAAAAGCGGTGAGCAGCAAACCGAAGCCGATGAAAATGGTCAATCGGTTAATACCAAAATTGGGGATGAGCCAGAAGCCAGTCGATAGGGCGCCGATCACACTGGCTAAGGTCGAGATCGCATAGAGATTGCCAGCGCTGCGCCCCACTTCATTCAAATGAGCGGTTTTGAGCTTGACGGCATAGGGGCTGATCATGCCCAATAAGGTGAGGGGTGGCATAAACAGCAGGGTGGCCGCGACCAGCACCGACAGCCGCAAGCCCAGTGGCTCAATCAGCCTCAGCACAGGCTTTTTGATCACGAGCATGATAAATAGCCAGATACCTGCGGCAGCGAGCAACAGGCTGAGTCGTTCGACTTTGGCGCCTTTATCGGCCCACCAGCCGCCGATGAAATAGCCGAGGCTCAATGCGGCTAATGTTACGGTGATCAATGCCGACCAGAGAAAAATGCTGACGCCGTAGAACGGGCCTAAAATGCGTGTGCCAAGAATTTCGAGAGCCAACACCGAAGCTCCAGAAACCGAGACAATCAAGTAGATCGGAAAATTTTTCATAGCCAAGACTTCCCCTGTGTTTGCGCTGTTATGATAGATGTGACGCTGGTTCTCTTTTCGATTCACATGTCAGGCGACCTTTCAGTAACTGATCGCGGACTTATTTTGAGCTAGTTTCGTTTGGTCCTTTTGATTTTCTCAGCAGACGGAATAGATAGACAACCAATGCGAGGATAATAAGTCCCAACATGATTTTGAATTGATAGCGCTGAATATCGCCAGTTAGCAGCGCCAACGCCCGCCCGAATATGTAGCCACCTGAGGTAAAAAGTACCGCCAAGCAGAATACGCTGATGATATTGAGCGAAACGAAACGAAGCGGCTTGACCCCGCTCGTTCCCAGAGCAAAGGTCGCAGCAATCCGCATCCCATAGAGAAATCGAAATCCGATAATCGCCAAATTTTGATGGCGATTCAAATAGCGATGAATTCGATCAACATAATTCTTCCAATTCAATCGCCGGGCTAAAAAATCCCTGCCATAATATTTGCCCAGAAAAAAGGCCGATTGATCAACTAATAGTGTGCTCAGGAATGCGATGGTCATCACTTGAGGCAATTTTAGTAATCCTCGATTGGCGGCGAACCCTGCCAGAACAACCGCAGTTTCGCCTTCCAACACAGCCCCGACAAAGAGAGCAACGTAACCATATTTTTCGATCAGCAGCTCAAGCGACATTGTGTGTTTTTTCTTTTCAAGCCAGGGTTTTTGATCACGACTTTGTCAGATGAATTGGAGCGCTTGTTTTTAGTACCAATCTTTTTGCTATCTCGACATCAATTTCCTCAGCGCCATCTTATTTATCCGTTGGTTTCATCTATCCGTTGGGAAAAAAGATTAGCCTAACTGCCTAATGGGTAGATGAAACTAACCTATTTTTAGATCTGACTAAGTCGTCCTATTTATTCGTGTCATAAACCCGCCAGTAAGGTCGCTCTGGCTCCCATAGCGTTGATATTTCCTCTGGCGGACGCACGATCACGGACTGACATTCGGCGGTCACGGTGCCATCGGGCAAGCGCAACTCGGCCGCCACTTTGCGGCTGCGATTGCCCTCGCTGACCAGCCAACCGACCGCTTTCAGTGGGGTATTGGTGGGTGTGAAATTGCGATAGGTGACCTCTAATTTCAATGTGACGAAAAGGTTGTCGAAATTGCCATCCAGCATCACGGCTCGGCCGGCGGTTTCATCCAGAATAGCGGCCACAATTCCGCCGTGAACAATGCCAGGATAGCCGTTGAATTGCTCGGGAACGATGGTGGTGCCTTCAACTTGATTCGTCTCGGGGTTGTTGTACCATTCCATTTTTAAACCGAGTTCATTCTGCTTGCCACACATAAAGCAGGTGCGAGAAGAGGGCTGTTTGATTTTTTGCTGCTCCACTTTCGGCTCCGATGATTTCGTTTCCATTCTAACTGTTCCCAACCAGGACTAGCCTGAACCAAAAAGATTCTTGAGCACTAATTGCACGAATTAAGCAAATTTCACTAATTATTAATTCGCGTAATCCACAGACTGGCGGGTTAGCCTGATTCGCGGTTAAAAAATCCTTGACCATTGTACAAGAATTTAACTTGTCAGCTACTAAATAAATGGTGGCACCTTGGACAAAAATGTTTTGGCCGCGAATTTCGCCTATCAGCTAACAGGCAGATCGCAAAATCAATGATTCAATGTCTTTTTGATTCTGGTTTATCCAGGCTGAATTGATTCTGAATGATATGAAAACTCTTTGAAATGGAAAAAGTTTCTGAAAGTGCAGGTGGTAATAGAGTGATGGAATACTGGAGTTTTGGAATTATGAAATGGTCGGCTATGCTTTTTTTCCTGTTGACTTGATGCCATATCTCGGGGATGATGGTCTCGGTCATTAGTGAAATTGAGGCCGCTACTTCATCGGTTAGCATCCTTTTTTCAAATGCAAATCATCACCCTCGATCCGACACCGCTATAATCGCAAAGATTCTATTTTGCCTGGATGATTCATGCTATCCCACACCTCCATAGATTTAATCTCCCGCCTCTGAAGATTGCAAATTCTAAGCGGCACGCTGCCTGAATTTGGGAGACTGCAATCGATTCGAATTGTGAGATTGAACGGATCTGGATCATTCTTCTCTAAGGCAAGATGTAGAAATATTTCACAATGTAAGAATGATAAGCATCGACGGGATGTGCTGCTCCTCCGCGACTCGAATTCACCAGGCTCTTGCGTCATAAAATTTCGGGATCGGCAGCGGACGCAGGCACAATCGTAACTGAACCCTGATGAGCAACTGCCTGATAAGCAGAGTAATGCCGAACCGCCACGCCGTAACGATCGTGGTTGCCTGCATCAATGTAACTGCTGGAAAAGAGGTTTGATGGGTCGGAACAGGCGATGATGTTGATATTTTCACCGCCTGTCCAATAAACCTATTGTTCCTTTACATCAAGCCCCTTCCTGGAAATTCCTGTCTTAAAATTTGACAAAACCACTGGCACGCTGCCTGACGAAATATTGAATGTCGCTAAGTCCTCCATTTGTGATTGAGCTTGGTATGGTCTTTTGATCAAAAATAAAATCCTTACGAATTAACTCCCTCTCGTTCACTGGTCCTCCGGCAGAAATTAAAGTGTCAAGCCTCTAATAGCTCTTCAAGAAATTAAGAAACGATGCATTTCCATAGCTTTACCCGTCAGAATTGGCTCGATCATTTCAAATAAATGATTTTTCGGCTTGTCATCTGATTGCTCATTGTCATCTGGATCAGGTAGATGCCTGTGCCGATAGCATGTCCATCATCTGAGCTACCATCCCAGCTAACAGTATAATTGCCAGCGTGCCGGTAACCGTTGACCAAGGTGCGAATCAATTGACCCTGTAAATTATAAATCGAAATACTCACTGCGCCAGAGGCAGAGATTGAATAGTTGAAATTTGTTTGCGAATTAAATGGATTGGGATAGTTTTGGCTGAGTCCAAATTCGATCGGAGAATGATATATTTGATCAACTGAAACTGGTATTGATTGAATACGCCAGGCATGAACTATCAATCTCCCCCCAAGCTCTCTCACAAATTCAATTACATATAAGATTCGATTTTCACGATCGTAATCTGCAGAAAAAATTTCATGATCCTTGCCGAAAAATATATTGATCGGAATTCGATAGGCTGCATAGGGTTGAGGCTCATAGCTCTTTATTTGACCCTGAGCCACTTTCGCGAGATCTGTTGGATTGTAAAATATGATCATCGGCTGCCGATTGTGAGCACGCCAGCCTTTGCCATCCGGATCCGTCTCATAGAAATCGGGATAAGGGACATCCGCGATCACCCAATCATGTCGCATCCTCTCACCATGATAGCCATACCAGTTATGCCCCAGGGCTTTATTGCCGATAATGGCAATGGCATTTTGATTATCGGCATTGAGCCAGAGCGCCTGTCGCCAATCATCGCTGAGCTTATAGCCATCGATTGAATTCGGGAACAGATATTCATTGGTCCCTTCCACTGAACCGTATTCCAGCAGCGTAGTAAACGGTAACTCGCTGTTGGCAGAGGGCGGATTTGAGCCAACTGGCGAAAAAGCGTAGAGGGTAGGTCCGAGCCCACTAAGGCCACCATCGCGACATCTGCCTACCACCAACATTCGTCCCGAACAATTGGCATCAGCCCAGGATTTCGGTACGGAGAAAAGCCAATCGCTCATCATCGCATCGATGGGAGGTTGATTGGCATTGCCGACATACCACGCCCCATATTTGATGCTTCGCGACAGGTTGGTCACATCGCAGCAACTAATGGAGGCATGCTTTTCGTCTGTTACGGTAAAATGAATGCTCCAGGAGCTATAGAGCCTTTTTTCTTCGGGCAGATATGTCAAGCCAGTTCTCCAGATATCCACAAAATCCCAGCTATTCACATTCGCGGGACGGATATTCACTGGCTGGGTGAGAATAACCGCCTGATTTAGCTCGGCGATGTTTTTTTGAGGTGAAATGATCGGCGCCGGGATGTTGACCTCGCCCACCAAGCCGTTATCAGGTTGATTAAGGTTTGTAATGAATAATGAGCCTGGAAAACCATCCGCTGCGCCAGCGAGTCCATTGTCACCATCGCAATAATAGGCAATGGCTTCGCCGCCCCAGTTAAAATCTTCAGGCAACACAATAGCACCCAAATAATTTAGCCCCACGGGGTTGATTAGGTCGGGAGCACCCTTAAAGGACTCAGTAGTTGCTGTTACGGTTGCCGAGCGGGCACTTTCATTGCCTGAGGCATCCAGTGCTGTTATAGAAAAAGTATAGGTGGTTTTAGGTTCAAGGAACACACAGGTATATTGAGTGGATCGCGAATAGCCCTCGATTTTGTCACCACTGTGAATCAGATATTCTACAACAGCCACATTATCCGATGCAGGGTTCCAGCTTAATTGAATTTTTGAATCGGATAGGACTTTCGCGGTCAGTCCAGTTGGTTGTGCTGGCGGAGTAATATCGGCATCAGAGAGCAATTCGATCTTATCGCAGATCAAAAATTGCTTTTGATACGCCGAGAACCATTCGATGGTAGTATTAATGTTGACCAGAGAAAAGATGTCATCTGTTTTATGAACTCCTGAATCGGTGATATTAAAAACAGTTTTGGCAAAAGAGTGGGGTTGAATTTCAGTATAAGTATACCGATAGTCGCTGAAGCTGCGCATGGTAAACCAATTCCCATCGGGTGAAATTTCATTGGGTTCATTTTGATCAGTAAAACTGATGCGCGCCGTGAAGAAGAATGTTTCATTGGAGTTGTTGTACCAAGTGACGACAATTCTTTCGCCGACACTGAATTGTCGGGGAGTGCCTCGAATTCCACGATAATCTTCAAATTCTCCAATTGGAGAATTAGCAATCAATCCGCCACCTCCTAAGGAGGTATAATTCAGATTGTTGCTTTTTATCACTGTACTCCACCCTGCTAAACCAAAGGAATTGGAAGAAGCCGTTGCGCCAAAATCGACCAGAATTATGCCATGCGCATTTGTAAATAATAGGCATAGTAAAATGATAATGACGGAAATGAATCCAGCCCGAAGTCGATAGATTTTCATTCCAACACTCCTCCTAAGTTAATAGCAGTTAATTGTGAGATGTGCAAATAGGAGATCACTTTTTGGGCTTGCCTCGCCAGCCATCCCATGTTTTGTGATCCTGCACCCTTTATTACCCTCATTTGTTAATCCTCTACGATATTTCCCAGCGCGGTCAAACCGCAACCTGTGCGCTATTGTATAGAATCTTGGGATAACCGAATTTTTGCACAAAAGGGCAAAATGCGCTGGGCATTAGCACGATGTGCCTGCAAAGTTCATGCTCATATTGGATGAAATATTTGGATGAAAGCCATTACTCCAAAAGAACCATTTTCCGTATCGCCCGAAAGCTTCCCGTCTGAATCGGATAAAAATAAATGCCCGCAGCCAGCCCTGTTCTATCAAATTTGACGTGATACAGACCGGCTGAAATCGATCATTTGCCAGTTGAGTTATGGTTCTTCCCAAGCGATCAAACTCGGTCAGCACCACCTGGCTGGGCTATGGAACCCTAAATTTTATCATCGTAATTGCTGCTGAACGGATTGGGATAGTTTTGCTGTAATTCAAATGCGATCGGTCTGCGATCAGCATCGTCGGCTACTCCGACTACTCCTGATACATTCAATTTAATCTGCCGACTGTAAAGCGACACGCCGTAGCTAGCGGATTGGTAATGCGGTAGCTATAAGACCCAGCATCTGTGGCGTGCGCTGAAGTGATAGTATACGAATTGCTGGTAGCCCCCGATAGCTCGATCCCATCTTTCAGCCACTGTTAATGGTTAGCTGTATCGCCGACAGTCACCGAAATTGTCAGGTTTGCGCCTGGAGCGATGGTCATGTCATTTTAACACCTATGCTATTCTGGAGTGTATAGCTAAGTCGAGTGACGAATGGCTTGGAATTGATGTCTTCGGATGCATTTTCGTCCAATTTTTCCGGCCCCAGCGCCAACGCTTTTTGCAGACGCTCCAGCGACTTTTGATACTCGCCCTTGCGGCAATAATTAATAGCGACATTCATCAGGCTCGTCTAATACTTCTGCCAGATCAAGGAATCAGCATCATGAGGGGGCGCTGATTCATAAATTTGATTGGCTTTTTCATAGTAGAATGTTGAACTATCGAATTGCGCCTTACCTGCCAATACTTTCGCTCTGCGGAAATATTGGTTGGCAAGCGTCGTGTCCGCCAGCGTCGCTGTCGAATCTAACTGGGAAAAACATGGCGTGGCTGCTATCAGAAAAAATATGAGGGCAAAATGACAAGCTTTCACGGCTGACTCCTCTTTTGCTGGATTGGTCATGCGCTTTATGATAATTTTATGAAAATATTTTGAGAATTGCAACGGAAATTTTTATTGCAGGCAAATATAAGCACTGGTAATGCCAGGCGCACGATCATCACTACTGCTGAAATAGGTCATTGCAGTTTCTTTATAAAAAATTTGAGTGCATGTGCCAGCTTTGAGCTTGATTTCATAGGGATAGTCGGAAGGCTATCGGGAGAAATGAGATGATTCATTTTTAAGAGGTCAAATAAAAAAATAGCCTCCACCTCATTGGTGGAGACTATTTTTTTCATACCTCACTCAGCTCGGAGCGACTCAACAGTCGCTTTCAATTGCTCGATTTGCTGTTGTTGGGCTTTGACCGCTTCGATCAACAGCGCCACCAGTCGAGCGTAATCCACCGATTTGGCATCTTTTTTATTGCTTTCATAAGCGACGACTTCGGGAATCACCTGCCCGACTTCTTCGGCAACCAGCCCAATGTCATGCTTGCCATCCTTCTTCCAATCGAAAGTGACGCCCCGTAATCGCTGCACCTTGTCCAGCGCATTATTAATCGGCTGAATATTTTTCTTCCAGCGCTTCGAGCTATACGTGGTCCAGCCATCGGCTATGGGATCGGTTGCGGAACCTTGAACGACCGTCAGGATATTGCCAGGCACCCCAGTCAGCAATCCGATGCCCACTTTGCCTGCTTCTGATACCTGAAAATCGGCATTGGCTGCGCCAGTTCCTGAGCTTGCGCCGATATACACACCATTTTTATCGCTGACGATATCGCGGCGATGTCCATTCGGCCCAATCATAATCCAGCCAACCCCATTGCCCAGCGGCGTACCAGCCTTTATCACTCCGGTCGTTCCGAAATCAATGACCAATTTAGCATCAGGAAAACCATTGCCGATGCCAACATCGCCATCTTCATCGATGGTGATTCCATTGACGGCTCCAGGTGCGGAAGATGAAGAACTGGTCAATAATCGAATCCCACCACCGCCAGGAGTCTGATCATCAAACAAAATATCTCTCCGATGTCCCGCTGGAGTGAAGGCAATGACACCAGGCCAGCCACCGGGGGTGCTGATATTGATCTGCCCCGAAGGTAACTGAAATCGAGCCAGACCTACTACATGCAGCTTGTGTTGTGGATCAGGATTTATAGTGCCAATGCCGACATTCCCCTCAGTGGGAAAAACATTATTAAAGCCAAAGACCTGATTGGCGCTGATGCTGTATGCAGAACAAGTAATCGGCATCCGTGGCACCAGCTCTGGATCGCTGCCGACTTGAATGCCCAAAAAATATGGCATTTCAAAGGCGATATTGAGCGGTGTCACCGATCCCAGATATGCAACGAACATGCCGCCAGAAACAAAAACCTGGTTATGGACTTCGCTCCATAACAGATTGTTGCTGCCATCATAGATTCTAAACGTGAGCTTATAATTTCCCTCGGGGACTGGTTGCTCATTCGATCCCAGTAACAGGCCCTGATAGCTAATAACCCGAGGGATTTGTGCCATCAAATTTTGAATTGAAAGCACCAATAATATCCCCAATAAGAAATAAATGATTCGTTTCATGATCGCCTCCCTATTTGACTAATATCATCTTTTGGGTTTGTTGAAATTGATTGGTTTGATGTTCTAATGCTTGCGCAATGATCCGATAAAAGTAGATACCGGACCCCATGGCCTGGCCCTGATCATCCCGACCATCCCAAACCACCAGGCATTGACCCGGTCCCTGAGCTTGCGACTTGACCAGACGAATCCGTTGGCCCATGGTGTTGAAAATTTCAATCGTCACCAAAGCCACCACCGGCAGATCGTAGCTGATGATGGTTTCAGCATTGAACGGATTGGGGTAGTTCTGGTGCAGCGCAAATTCAGTTGGCAGGCTCGGTTGTTCGGCTGGGATGACTTCAGTTGGTTTAGCTTTCTGTCCCCAGAATCCGGAAACCAGCAAATTATTTGTGGATTTACTGGCACCAACAATGGTTTGACCCGCAGTTGCCGAATGGAAGTTGTTGGATGATTTGGTACGGAGAACGCCACCTGTGCCGATTACATACTTGCCGATTCTATAATTCGCCAGCTCGGTCTTAGCCATCGATAGCGAATCAGTTGGAGCTGCTGCTGGAACTGTGGTGGAAATCAGCAGTGCCAATCCGACACCAAGAGTCCAGCAAAAGCAAAACGGTATTATTCCTTTGTTCATAATTGCTCACCTCCTTCGCATAGTATTATTTTTTGGTAGCTGTTAAATATAATAAGTGCTGCCAGCCTTTATGAAGTTTTAAACAGTTAATTTAAGCTGCTTCGGCATATCCAACAGATAGCTGAAACCGTCTTATGTTAAAGGTGTTTTGTCTGTGCGTTTCCTTCATCTGCTGGAATTATTTTAAAGGAGATCATCGAATCAGCAACAATTTTCGTGTCTTCACTATTTGGTTTGCCTTTAAGCTATATAGATAGACCCCGCTGGCTACAAGATGGCCGGCATCATCTTTGCCATTCCAGGTAATTTTATGAGAACCTGCCACTCGATTTCCCGCCACCAGCGTTGCCACTTCTTGTCCATATATATTGAAGATATTGATTTCCACTTCCGAAGCCTGGGGTAGCGTGTAGCCAATTGAGGTTTCAGCGTTAAAGGGATTGGGATAATTTTGATCTAAAGTGATAAGCTCAGGCAAGCATTGCCTGGTGTTGTTATTCGATACTTCCGTTGGAAATTGATATTCATAAGCCCCAATATCATAACCAGTACCTTTGGGTCGTGGATTGCCCTCATAATCCTCTGAGGGTGCGCTAACTGAGGTCCCTCTGTCGATGGCAGGACTGCTTCTTAATAAATGAAAATCCAGCTTTGTCGGATTGACAAACAGACTTTCGGCTGAATTCACGACCAGCGAGTGTCCATCCTGACCGCTATAATTGGTCCAGCCGCCGGCTCGGATTTGATCCAGCGTGAACTCATCGGTGTAGGCAATAGCGATGCCTCGACTGGATTCATCATTATGAAAGATGTTATAATCGCCATGATAATTACCAACTCCCATTTGCTCGAACGCCAGACCGATGTTATCGCCTCCGGCAAGAATGCAATTGTACATCGAGAGGGTATCTGCGGAATTTTCTACCCAGATGGTAAATACTTTAGCGTCAAAAAAGGTACAATTGATCAACAGAGTACGGCCTGGTTTTTCATCCCAGTCGATTTCGACATTCGCCACCGCGCTGTTATAGCCAATGCAATTGACCAGTTTGATCTGATCCTGCCATAGTTTGTAAGCACCATTCATGCAATCATAGGCCAGGCAGCGATTGAGCGTTGTGTTGCGAGCACTGATATCGAAGCCATCGAATACATCATACGTCGTGCATCGATTAAAAACAAAATCGTGTTGCGTGCCATGCCCCAGCGCAAAGCCATCGACATTTTGCTGGCGATCACGGGCGGTGTGAGCCGCACAATCGTTGAGCGTGCCATTGTAACAATCGGCACCACCCGAGGGAGAGGCGTCAAAACCGTCCAAATCGAAATGGTGAATCTCTACCCGGTTCAGGACGAAGTCATGCGCACCATTGGCAGCCCCAATTCCGAAAACACAATGATGGACTTCACAATCAGCCAGCTCGATATGGCTGCCCAGTTCCATCCAGATGCCGGTTTCCCAGTTGCAAATTTCAAGACCGATGAGCGTGATAAAAGAATGAGCGATCCCAAATCCGGTTCTACCAGAACTTACGATGCTGCCGTCAATGGCGGGTTTTTCTCCAGGGAAGGCGGCAAAGACGATAGCGCCATTGATGCCAGATCCACTGCGAGTGGTGGAGACTGGCTCGCTGTAATTGCCAGACCTGATAAAAACCGTATCGCCGGGCTGGAGGGTTTCGGCGGCGTGTTGGATCGTTTTCCAGGGTGCATTTAAGGTGCCGGGATTTGCATCGTTGGCCGAGGAATGATTTTTGGCAACGTAATAATTTGTCGCCTTGCTGAGATTGATCCAAAAGAATAATAGAATAGCGAGAGCCAAAAATATGCATCGCCAAAATAAATTTTTCGTCGCTGGCATCTTTGATTTTGCTTGCTGTGGTCCATAAAAGTTGCAGCCAAGATTAAACTCCAGATGTGGGATATGCGCATGTTCAATTTCCAACAAGCGCTCCTTCCGCTGGACTTCATCGCGATGTTTTCTGATATTAATAATCAGGGTTAAAATCGCCATCGTTGCGGTTAAGATGATGCCCGCCAGTGCTATCCAATTGCCAGCTTGCATTTTTTAATTCCTGTTGATTCAAAAAAAAGTTGGATGGCAAAAGCTGGGGTGATATCGTTTACCGGGATTTGGGATTTTAATATATAACCATCAAAGCGCCAGCTTTGCCATCCCCGTTGACTTTTTCAACCCTGCTGTTTCATTTAATCTTCAGCCAAATTATTTCTTGCTCAAAAAGTCCTTCGTAGAAATAAGCAGACCAATGACCACCAGAATCAGGCCGATAATATTGACGGTAACGAGCCGTGAGTTATTTAGGGCTGCATTGGCAAAGAGATTATTGCCCCAGGCTAAAACGGCACAAACCAGAACGTAAAACCATGCCCATTTTAGTCCCTTTTTAAAGGCGGTAAAGAGAACAATCAGTCCTCCTAACACCACGACTATCCCCAATCCTGCAGCCATCCGCTCCAGAATCAAAATATAATCCGTGATCCTGGGGCTTTGAGCGGAATATTCCCCATAGCTTTGTCCAGTGTACGAGGGGAATGAGCGAGCTACGAGCACTTCGGGCTTAATAAACCCAACCAGTCCATAGATCAGACCAAAGATCATCATGATCAACAGGATCACAAATGAGACCTGGATTGATTTTTTAGTTTCCATGTGAATTCCCTCCTCTTAAATGTTGACGATTAATTTACCTTAGCTATTGGCTATTCGTTTTTCTGCTGTTAAATCCCAGAAGTCAACCTGCGTACCTTTAGTTTAGGTTCACAATCGTTTGATCGCATCACCTCCTTCAACTGATATTTTCATTTATCCGACGCTGCCGAAAACTCATCAACGATGATGGATAGTAGCAGCTTAATTTTCTGCTTGTTGATTTGATATGCTGACCAATTGCAGCAGTGACTGGCAGCATACCAGTAGCTTGTTGTTCGTTGATCGGGTATGATGCACCTTCTGGTTGGCGATCCAATGGTAGAGCGTCGAAAGCCTCAATCCGGATAGTTGTGCTGCTGTCGCCACAGTGATTAGCTCCTGACTGCCGCAAACCGGACAGCTTTCGCTGCCTGAAGTTTGTCGTTTTTTTATCCTTCTTTTGTAGCTGATAAAAGTGATTTCCTTTATTTTCTTTTTTATGATTTCCTCCTCATTATTTTGATTGAAGCTATTGATTCCATTTTTTGGCTAGATTGAATCGGTAGCTGCTTGAGTTTCCATATTTGTCTAATTTAAAAAAACGCATAATGAGATACTTGACAAAAACATGAAAAAATTATGAAAAATTGATGATGCTCCTGGTGTTCCCCACTGCCATTTTTCATACAAATAAAAATTTCTTCTTGACATTCATAAAATTATGTTTTAGATTTTAGTCACAATGAATCCAGTCGCTTAACAATTGCAGGAAACTTGAGGTCCTGATGGCACTGAAAAAAGGAGCAGCGATCTATCGCTTTGCCGATTTTGCGCTGGAGGTGAGCGAACATCGTCTGCGGCGTGGCGATGAGGAAATTTATCTACGCCCCAAAGCTTTTGACACGCTGTTGTATCTCGTGGAACATCATGGTCACCTGGTCGGGAAAGATGAATTATTGGAACAGGTGTGGGCAGACACCATCGTCACCGAAACGGCAATGACGCACTGTATCGAAGAAATACGCAAAGCTCTTGTAGATGATGCGCACAGACCACAATTTGTTAAGACCATCCATCGTATTGGCTATAAATTCATCGCACCCATCATAAAAGTCAATGTGACGGACGGGGAGATCGTGGAAGAAGAGTTTACCGCCGTAAAAGTGACAGTGACTGAGCAAGAACAGGAAGCCATTGACGATCAAGAGACTTTCACGGTAGCTGCTATTCCTTCGTCGCCGCTTCAATCGCTTCACTGGTTTTTCACTCGCCCGGCAACACCATGGTCACGGGCTGGTCAAAAAATCTTGCTGCTTACCATGTTTTTGGTGTTATTGATTCTTGGTGCACGCTATCTCTACCTTCGCCGCCATCCCGCTATTCATTCGCTGGCGGTACTCCCGCTTACCAATTTGAATGCCGATCCGGCCCAGGATTACTTCGCTGATGGGATGACCGAAGCGCTGATTACCGAGCTGGCAAAGATCAGCGCTGTTCGGGTGATTTCTCGCACCTCCGTCATGCAATACAAAGGAGTTTATCGACCATTGCCAGAGATTGCCAACAAACTGAAGGTGGACGCTATTGTGGAAGGATCGTTGTTCCATTCTGAAGATCGGGTGCGGATTACTGCGCAATTGATACAGGCCAGGCCAGAGCGTCATCTTTGGGCCAAAAGTTATGAACGAAAAATAACTGATATTCTGTCGCTGCAAAGTGAAGTCACCAGAGCCATCGTCGCTGAGATCAAAACCAAACTCGCACCCCAGGAGCAGGCGCATCTAATCCGCGCTCGCCAGGTCGATCCCGACGCTTATCACGCTTACCTTAAAGGACGATATTTCTGGAATAAGCGGACGCCCGAGGGATTCAAGAAAGGGATTGAGTTTTTCAATCAAGCAATTGCCATCGACCCGAGCTATGCCCCAGCTTATGCGGGACTGGCAGACTGTTACAATCTGCTCAACGACTATGATGTTTTATCTCCCCGTGAAACTGTTCCCAGAGCAATAGCTGCCGCAAAGCAAGCGTTGGTAATCGATTCGACGCTGGCTGAAGCCCACGCCTCGCTGGGATTTGCCCTGGCGCGCTACGATTGGGATTGGATTGAAGCTGAACGGGAGCTATTACGTGCGATTGAGCTGAAGCCAAACTATGCCATTGCCTACCACTGGTATGCTTTGCAACTTGCGATGAAGGGGCGATTTCAAGAGGCCATGATTGAGATTAATAGGGCGCATGACCTGGATGCGCTTTCGCTGATCATAATTGCCGATATTGGTTGGATCTATTATTTTGAACGAAAATATGATCTGGCAGAAGATCGGTTGCAGCAAGTGCTCGAAATGGATCCGAATTTCATGTCGGCTCATGTCAAACTGGGATGGGTTTATGAACAGCAGGGACGGTTTGAGCAAGCGATTATCCAATTCAATAGTGCACTGGCTATCTCCGAAGAGAAGGCAAACATCACCGGGCTACTCGCGAGCAGCTATGCGCTATCCGGGCAAAAAACTGAAGCGCTGAAAATTATAAACACCTTGAGAATACAATCAAAACACAGATACATTTCGCCTTACTGGGTTGCGGTGATTTATGCATGTATGGGAGAAAAAGACAATGCTTTCAACTGGCTGAATAAAGCGGTTGCGGAACAAAGCGGAGGTCTGGTCTGGCTAAAAGTGGAGCCAAAGCTGGATGGATTGCGTGGAGATCCACGGTTCTCTGAATTGTTGAAGACGATTGGATTGTATTAGCAAGTCAATGAGTCGATCATCATCCAGTTCATCAAATTTGATAACTTTATCAATTCAGCATCCCCTGTTTTTTTCTCACCAGCATCGAAAATTATAATCATTGATAACAAGCAAAATGACCTTACCATTTTTTTCCGTTGTCAGCGTTGCAGCCAGAGGCAATCCAGAAGGTTGGGGAACGATAAAATTTTCCTTGACAATATTGAAGTAATTTGATATTATAAATTGGCCGGTTGAGAATTTAGGAAATTAGCTGATTCATTCATAAGCCAGATTTCCTGCACGATATGAAAAAGTTGTTCGAACGATTAAAATTATCAAATAGTGAATTTTTATGGCCCTCCCATTTCTGTGATCAGGCTTGTTATCTAATATCATGCTGCAAAGTTTTGGTTGGTCAATAAATCCGCCATAGAATCATTAGATTGTTATCCTCAATCAGCATTCGGCAGGGGGAAGCGAATTTCTTAATCCTGGTGCCTTTTAATCCGCCCAAAAACAAATTAATGGGTGGTTCTAAGTAGGAATAGCTTCGATTCATTTATTTCAAACTATCTCGTTCAGTTCAACTAAATCAGAGAAGGTCAAAGATGACAGACAGATCAAACAAACGAAAGAGCGGATTCTCCAGAGCACTCCAAAACATCCCGCAACAGATTCGTGCTTTGCTGGTTCTTTTTATCATCTTCCTGCTGGCGTTTTTCTTTGGCAGGAGGTTGCTGATCCCGAAAACTTTTGGCAAGTACGGTCACTATCGGGCGGCGGCAGTGGATCTGAATCTGGCAGTGCCTGCTCGCTATGCAGGACAGCAGATTTGCAACGACTGCCACGAAGAGATTGTGGCGACGAGAGACCAGCATGCCCATCGCACCATTGCCTGCGAATCGTGTCATGGGCCTGGTCTGGCCCATAGCGAAGCGCCTGACGAGCACGATATGACCGTCCCGCAGGAGCGGGAATTCTGCATTCTCTGTCACGATTATAGTGCTTCTCGTCCCAAGGGTTTTCCGCAGATAAATGCGGCAACCCATAACTCAGGGCAGCCCTGCCTGGAATGCCACCCTGCGCATGCGCCTTCGTTGCCACATGCACCAGGCGAGTGCAGCGCCTGCCATAGCCAGGTGGCAACCACACTGGAGGAGTCGCATCATCAGTTCATGTCGTGCACTGATTGTCATCAAGTGCCAGATCAGCACAAGATCAATCCCAGAGCCAACATACCCGTTTTGCCGCAAAGCCGAGCGCTTTGTGCCGAGTGTCATGCCGAAGGCAGAGAGGCGGCCGTCGAAGCGCCTCGGGTTGATTTCACAACCCATGGTGGCAATTATGTCTGCTGGCAATGTCATTACCCCCATTTTCCCGAGGTGAAACAATGAACCAAAACCGAACCGATCAAACCCGACGAGAATTTCTCAAGCGATGTTTACAACTTGTACCAGCAGCGACGCTGGTGCCACTGAGTGCCCACACCTTCGCAGCGGAAGGTTACGATCCCACCCAGCACGATTATGGCATGGGCATCGATGTTCATAAGTGCATTGGTTGTGGCCTATGCGTACAAGCATGCAAAACGGAAAACAATGTCCCCCAGGAGCCGTTCTATTTTCGCACCTGGATCGAACGCTACACCATTCCCGTATCGGGCGAAATCACCGTGGACAGTCCCAACGGTGGCGGTCAGGGCTTTCCGCCCAGTTTGATGGACCCAAAGGAAGTGATGCGCACCTATTTTGTGCCCAAGCTATGTAATCATTGCGCCAAACCGCCATGCGTGCAGGTTTGCCCGGTTGGCGCTACGTTCGTCTCTCGGGACGGTGTGGTGCTGATGGATCCAGATTATTGCATTGGCTGCCGCTATTGCATCCAGGCCTGCCCTTATGGCGCCAGATTTATGAATCCCTATACTAAAGCCACGGACAAGTGCAATTTCTGCTATCATCGCATCACCAGGGGCTTGCTGCCCGCTTGCGTCGAGGTCTGTCCCACCCAAGCACGGATTTTCGGCGAATTAACTCCGAGACCGAATCCCCTGTCTCGATTCCGTCGGATCAATAAAATTCAGGTACTCAAGCCTGCCTTGAATACTGAACCCAAGGTCTTTTACGCTAACTTAGATGGGGAGGTGCGATAACGTGGAAAAATTATTTGCGCTGCTCAATCATGCCTTGCAGAACGTCACTGGTTTCATCTACCCCAATGAAGTCGAGTTGCATTGGAACATCCTGATCGTCATCTATCCGTATATCACGGGCCTGGTGGCGGGCGCTTTTATTCTGGCGTCGCTGGAACGGGTCTTTAATGTGAAAGAGGTCCAGCCCACCTATCGGCTGTCGTTGTTAACAGCTTTGGCCTTTTTACTGGTGGCGCCGTTGCCATTACAAGCCCATTTATCGCGTCCCGAGCGGGGGATCGAAATGTTTTTGACGCCTCATCTGCAATCCGCCATGGCCATGTTCGGCTTTGTCTATTTGTGGTATTTGATGGCCGTGTTGCTGTTGGAAATCTGGTTCGATTATCGGGAGAACATTGTCAAATGGTCTCAAAGTGAATCGGGCATCAAAAAGTTCATTTATAAAATTCTCACCTTGGGCACCACCGATGTGTCCGAGAAATCCATTGCCCTGGATCGCAAGATCGGCAAATTCATCACGGTGATCGGCATTCCATCGGCGTTCCTGCTGCATGGTTATGTGGGATTCATCTTCGGCTCGGTGAAAGCCAATCCCTGGTGGAGCAGCGTGCTCATGCCCATTGTGTTTTTGTTCTCCGCCATTGTGTCGGGCATCGCCATGGTGCTGTTGATCTATATGGTCAGTAATCTGTTGCGGGGCAAAAAGAACGACATGGCCTGCCTGGACAAATTGGGCTCGTATTTGCTTTATGTGATGATCATCGACTTTTCGCTGGAGGCGCTCGATTTCATCCAGCGGCTGTACGAGGCCGAGGAGTCCATCAAAATCCTATCTGAAATGGTTCAAAGCAGGCTGTTCATCAGTCTGATCGTCTCGCAAGTGATCATCGGAACGGTGCTGCCGATCCTCTCGCTGGCGTTTGTCAAGCTGGTCCGCATCGCCGAAAAATTCCGCCGAGCCATTTACTTCATTGCCGCCATCCTGGTTCAAATCGGTATTTTCAGCATCCGCTGGAATGTGGTCATTGGTGGGCAGTTGTTCTCCAAGAGTTTCCGAGGATTGACCGTTTATAAGGTGGAGCTATTCGGCATCGAGGGGCTTTTGATGGCCATGGCGTTGCTGATTTTGCCGTTCGTCATTTTATGGGTGTTGGTGAAAATATTGCCTCCGTGGAACGAAAGAGAACTGAGGTTGAATTAAGTCGCAGCTTGAAAGAGAACTTTTAGATGCAGAACCTGGCTAATTTTCGATGATTGTTCAGGCCCGATCGAAAAGCACATGTTACCAAATCATGCGATAGCGGTCTTCTTCTGGTATTGAACGATAAAACCGAAGTGATTTTCGATGAGATATAAAACGCTGATATTCGTCATTACCGCTGTAATCATTTTTGTGCTCGGCTTAATGGCTCATTTGCAGTACTTTGACACGAAGCGGCACATCATCGAATTTTACAGCGAAAAGCAGATGACGCTGGCACGGCAGGCGTCGTTGGGTTTGGAGGCATTTATCAAAGATCGTATCCGAACCTTAGAAGTCATGGCAGATAAGCCAGCCTTCAAACGTTTCAGTATTCCAGATATTTCAGCCGAAGTGAAGTACACTTATCGCAAAGTCACGGGGTTTGAGTTCATTATTGTGGTGGATTACCGTGGCGTCACCCAGATCGGCTATCCAGGAAATTTTCCGTGTCTGTCAGATCAGACTGAGGAGGTGCAGCAACAATTCCTCGAACTGTTTTCAGCCGTTCGAGATAGACGAACGACCGCAATTTTCTCAAAAAATGCACTCGTGGATGGCAAGGTCTTCATCTGTTTGATTGCCCCGATTTACTCCTCTCATAATGAGTTTCAAGGTGCTATTTTGGGTGTACTGCACATCAACGATGCCTTGCAAGAGGCTTTGAAACCCATCTTTAAAGGACGGAACGATTATGTCTGGCTGTTGAACGAGCAGGGCTATCTGCTCTATCACCCCAGCCATGAAGATATGCTGCTACGGAATATGGTAAAATCGGAACCGAGCTGCCTCACCTGTCATCGAAAATTTACTTTTGAAGAACAGATGCTGATCACGGAAATTGGTGTGGGAATTAAGCAGAACAAGGGTGCACCCAGGGTAATGATCGGCTATGCTCGGGTGCCCTTGCAAAATACTTACTGGATTGTGGCCGTGAGTTCACCGTTTTCCGACCTGCTGGCCTCGATCCGCAATCAATTTATCAGTTTTCTGTTATTAATCATTTTCATGCTATTCACCATATCCATTGGCGCCGTGCTCATCAATCGCATCAACAACAAACTGCTTCGGGCGAAAATGGAGCGAGAGCAGGAACAACAAAAACATCTGGCCATCATTGGCGCCATGGCAGCCCGCATTGCTCACGAGATCAAAAATCCACTCGCCAGCATTCAAACGGGCATCCAATTGCTGGAAAGCCAGCTCCAGAATGGCGAACCGCAGAAAAGTTACTATGAACGACTGCGTAACGAAATTCAGCGGGTCGATAAAATTTTGAAAGGACTATTGTCCTACGCCCGTGAGGAACAGCTCGATGCTCGATTGACAGATATCACCTCACTGATCAAACGGTTCGTGGCGGTGATTACGCCAACCCTGGAAAAACAGGGGCTGGTGCTGGAGACGCAGATCGACGCCAATCTCCCTCAGGTTTGGCTGGATGAGCTGAAGATGGAGCAGGTGCTGTGGAACATCATGTTGAATGCTTCGCAGGCCAGCAAATCGGGCGGAAGAATTTTTTTGAAGATCGCTAACAAAACCAGGGGGCTGGAAATAAGAATACAGGATGAAGGTACAGGGATTCCAGAATCCAATCGCCAAAAGATCTTCCAGCCATTTTTTAGTACCAGGCCGCATGGCACTGGGCTGGGGCTGCCGATCAGCCAAAAAATCGTCGAGCTGCATCGAGGCAAAATCACCATCGACAGCAAGGAAGGAGTCGGGACGACAGTAGTGATCTATTTGCCTGCAACGGACGGTAGAGCATGACCGCATAGAACACCTGAGCTGATCATAGTCTAAATTAAACCAATTTCGAGCATGATGACTTGAAAGGTTAGATGGATTAGAATGAATCTTCAAACATGAAAATTAATTGGTAGTTTCAATTTTTGATCTGAAATTCAACAAGAAAATTTTGAGATGACACTATCCAAGTAATACATGCAAGGGCACTGACTGAAAAGCGTTTTGGGCCTGTCGAACCTTATCTCATTCCGTGGATTTTGTGGGTACAATGCTTCCATTTCAATTGCGATGCTTTTTTAGAAAATTGGGTTTATAACTAAGGACGATCACCCGCTCCATGGGCTTAATTCACCAATAATTGAAAGCAATCAGAACAAATGAATCCGTATATCCTCATTGTCGATGACGAGGCAATTCTGGCCTTTTTCTTAAAGAGCGCACTGGAAAATAAAAACTATGCCGTGGAAACAGTCGGATTGTTATCCGAAGCCAAAAAAGTATTGGAATCTAAATTCCCCGATCTCCTCTTATTGGATTTGAATCTACCCGATGGCAATGGTCTGGAATTATATCGCCTCATCAAAGAAAAAGGGCTGGGCATCCCAACGCTGGTCATCACCGCCCATGCCTCGGTTGGTTCGGCCATCGAGGCGCTGAAATTAGGCGTGGATGATTATATTATCAAACCGTTCGAGCTGGATGAGATTCTGGTCAATATCGAAAAACAGCTCCAACGGTTCCAGCTCAACAATCAATTCAATTATTACAAGCAGAGGCTGCAGGCTTCCTATCAGAATGAGTTCTTCCTCAGCACCCTCCCCGAAATGGAGCAACTTCAAAATCTGGCGTTGAAAGTGGCGCAGGTCGAAGAGAGCACCATTCTCATCGAAGGCGCCAGTGGTACAGGCAAAGAAATGCTGGCTCGGTTCATTCATCATCATTCCCCCCAGGCCGATGCCCCGTTTGTGGAGATCAATTGCGCCTCATTGCCAGAAAATCTATTGGAGAGCGAGCTGTTTGGCTACGAGCCGGGCGCCTTTACCGATGCCAAAAAGCGCAAGATCGGCTTGATCGAGCTGGCCCACAAAGGCACGCTGTTTCTGGATGAGATTTCCGAGATGTCGCCCGCGCTGCAAGCCAAGCTGTTGCGGGTGATTGAGACACGGGTGTTCAAAAGGCTGGGCGGGATTCGGGATATTAAGGTCAACCTGCGTATCATCGCTGCCTCGAATCAAGATATTCGGCAGCGGGTGGAGGAAAAGAAATTTCGGGAGGATCTGTTCTTTCGTTTGAACATGTTCTATTTGAAACTGCCGCCCTTGAAAGATCGCAAGGCTGAGATTCTGCTTATGGCGCAGTTCTTTTTAGAACAGATCGCCCGCCAATTGCGCCGCCCAGTACGACGCTTCTCTGACGAGGCTCAGCGGATGATACTGAATTATAGCTGGCCAGGCAATATCCGTGAACTGCGCAACACCATCGAGCGAGCTGTGATTTTGTGCGATGGCGATACCATCGAACTGCAACATCTGGCCTGCGAAATGATGCAGCGAGAAAAGGCATTGCAATCATTCCAGCCGACCATCGCTGATCTGAAGGAGAGTTCGTTGAAGCAATATTTAGATGGGATCGAGAAGTCGCTATTGGTGCAGGCGTTGCAGATGAGCGATGGGAATCAATTGCAGGCAGCGAAAATTTTGGGAGAGGAGAGGCATATTGTAAGATATCTAATTAAAAAGCATAATATTCAAGAATAGCTTTATGATGTGCTATATTTTGGTGACCTAAAAAAATTCTATTCTGTGGATTTGATGTGTTGAATCATCCTTCGTTGAGGTTTCCAAATAGTCAAAAAATCAACATGATCAAAATCTGAATCATTTGTAGCTATATGCTTAATTCCATTTTGTTTCATTGTTGCCAAATGAAAAGCATCAGAAGTTAACAGACCATACTTCTCACCAATAGCCACTGAATCGACTGCGTTTTTCCAATTTAATTCAGAAACGATTAATCCCCCATTGGTTAATTCTGTCAAATAATCTTTATATTCTTTTACTGGTTTATATGCAGAACCAATAAATTCTTTGTCATTTTCCCTTAGTTTTTTCTTTAAATCCCACAATGATGGTTTGGAGATTAGTTTTGAAACCTCAGCCATCAAGATTTTAAACAAGATTTCATCAATAATTACTGGGTTTATAACAGCTATTATCTCTCCTTTTTCGATTCTTTTTAAAAAAGTCGTGCACTCTTCACTATATTCCAAATTATTGAAAGCGTGAAACAAAAAAATATTTGCATCGACGAATATTTTATCCTCACCAAGATAATTGATTAATGACATGACCTATCCTTTCTGATAATAAAGTTCTTCGAGTTCCTCCATAGATAAAGAAACGTCTTTTACGATTCCTCTATATTTATCAGTGAGAGATTTTGGCTTAATCAAAATTAAGTTTGGTTTTACCACAATCGAGATATCCTCTCCTAAATCAGCTTCTTTGAGGAGCTCGAATGGAATGGTGAGATCTTTTTCAATTTCTTTGTGTATTGCTCTCATAATTTCGTCCTCATATTCTGTATTTAGATGAAATGATATTATTCACCACGGATGCTATTTTTGAATTATACCAGTATAATAAATTTGCAATTAACAAGCAAGCGATTTTTTTATTAAAGATTGGTAGCAAAGGTATATTGAATAACCAAATAAAGCTGTATAGTTTTCCGTTTTAGCAAATCTTTTTTTGAAAAGCCCGAGGCTTTTTTCATTCATAACCTAAATTTCAAAATTGAACTATGGCGATTGAAACAGAAAACTCTTTGCCTGCTGAATACGCTGATTGACACGGAATTCGAAAAATAAAAGGAGCTCTTACTGCGTTTTCGTGTGTTTCATGGGGCAATTATCGATAATCATTTTCATCAAAGAATTTCGGGCATCATTTCAGTGTGGAAGAAATGGTTTTTCGCGTGAACGCGCATTCGATATTTTGAGTTGGTTCTTTCTCAAATAAAAATTTCTGTGACAATCTGCTTATGCGGTATTATTTTTGGGCTACGGAAAAGGAATTGCCACGAAAGAGGACTTCAAAAGATCAACCTAAATTTTCAAAATGAACGTTAGCAGTAAAATATAAAAAAATTTTCCCCGCAGAAGAAACGAATGGCAACCAAATCTTCTAAGATGATTAATGCTGTCAGTGACTTTTCGTTTGTTTCGTGGGCTACCAAAAATATGAATTTTAATTTTAGAATTTCAGGAATAAAATTATCCAACCTCCAATGACCAGTGGAGAAAATTAGCCACTGCTTTAACCAACAGGAATTCAACTGATTATCATTCTAATTTTCCGAATTTGGCTTCTGTGCATTTGAAATTTTTGGCTAATTTTATCCTCCAAAACGCTCGCCCCTAAAATACCATCTCATTAACCCGCTGAATTTCCAGCGATTGTCTGAGGTTATATTCCTGGCATAAAAGTTGAATCTACTTTAACAACTGGATGATAAAGGACAGCCGATGAAAATTCTGGTAATCGAAAACGAAGAGTTCCTAGCGGAAAATCTGTGTCAGTATTTAAAAAAGATCGAGAATTTAAGCATTGAATATGTAACCAGCGCCCAACAAGCACTGCAGCTTTTATCCGAACAATGCTATGATCTAATAATCTCCGATCTTTGGTTATCTGATTTAAATTCTGAGGACTGGCTCTTGCAAGTCGGCGAGAGATGTCATGGCCAGAATCTCATAATCACGTCAGTTTATCCCATACCGCCACGCGTACGATCATCGACCAAGTTGAACATCATAGGCTATTTCGAAAAGCCTTATGATATAAAAATAATTGTCAACCTAATCAAACAATTAACCAAATCATGAGGAGTTGTCATGGTCAAAAAGGTTACATTAATCATCATGGTGCTGATCATCGCAACAAGCATAGGATCGGCACAGACCGTGAGTGTGGAGCCTTATGGAGTTTCGCCCCGAGACGCCGTCCAAGATCCGAATGATATATTTGATCGGGCTTACAACGGCTTGCTCAATGTTGGGGTGGAAACCCAGATGTATTTAAAAGGCTCTATTTCCACTGGCAAGCTGACCAGCCCCACTTGGAGCATCACCAAAGCACCGACTGGCTCGGTGGCGGCCATCACCAAGACAGTCAATTTAGATTCAGCAACCCAAGTGGCTGTGTTCACACCCGATCTGGTGGGCACTTATGTCGTGCAGTTTGCTGATGGCGGAAAATCGGCTACGGTAACCATCAATTCGGCAACCTACGTAGGAGTTGGCGATGGCAATTGTTCGCTTTGCCATAGTGCAACCACCAATGAATGGAAAAAAACGGGACACTATTCGCTTTTTGAGCGAGCCATGAATGGTGATCCCGAGGTAGCAGGACATTATGCCTCTTATTGTATCAGTTGTCATGTCACTGGATATGACAAGCAGGCCAATAATAACGGCTTTGATGATCGACCTTTTGTATTCCCCGATTCTCTCTATCCAGGACAATACGACAGTCTGCTGAAGAAATTTCCTGATGCCATGAAATTGGCTCGCATTCAATGCGAAAGCTGCCATGGCCCTGCCAGCGCCCACATGGGTGTAACCAGCGATTCTAAAATGGTATCCTCATTGAGCACGGCGAACTGCGCCTGGTGCCATGATTCTGGCACGTTTCATGTCTATCCTCGACAACTGGACTATTCAGCACATGCCCATGCCACTTCCATCCCGAGTGGGCCAGGTCGTGGTGCTTGCGTCCGCTGTCACACTGCCCCTGGGTTTGTCGATTATTTGAACGGCGTAGCAACTCCTCGAACTAATTATATGCCGATCACCTGTTCGGCATGCCACGATCCACATAGCAACAAGAATGCGCATCAGGTGAGAACCGTTACAGCCAAACTTGCCACCGGAGAAGTGATCACCGAAGGTGGGCTGGGTAAGCTCTGCATGAACTGCCATCAAAGCCGTCAGGTTGCGGCAACCTATACCAATGCGGCCAGCACTCGCTTCGGCCCGCATTATGCGCCTCAGGCGGATATGCTTAGCGGCAAAAACGCAGTTACCTTTGGCAAAACTCTACCCACTTCGCCTCACTTGAAAGATATTGAGAACTCCTGCGTGGATTGCCACATGGCGCCTAACACCTCGATTGATCCCAATACCATAGTTGGCTCGCATTCTTTTAAGGTAGTGGACAACAATGGGAAGGACAACGTAGCCATTTGTGAAAAGTGCCATGGGAAGATCGGCGAAAGTTTCCACGAAAAGAAATTTTACATCAACGGTAATGCCGATCATGATGGCGATGGCAAGGAGGAAGGACTCCAGGAAGAAGTTAAGGGCTTAATGGATAAGTTGGCCGCTCTATTGCCCAATCCCGATCCACATGCTGAAGTGAACAATACCTGGACCAAGACCGAATTGAAGGCGGCATTCAATCATCGCATGGTATACTATGATGGCAGCCTTGGCATTCACAATCCTGCATTCACCGTTGCGTTGCTGAAGGTATCGATCCAGGCACTTCAGAACAATGCCATCGAAGGCGAGATTGTCGCTATCGAAGATGTTCCCAATGACCAGGGCAAACAAGTGTTGATCATTTGGGATAAATTCGTCGATGACGGTGTGGCGGTTGATCCTGTTGTCAAATACATCGTGAAACGTCTCGACGGCGAAGTGTGGGTTGGCGTCGGTGAATATACCGCCCATGGCGCCGATCGCTATGCGTTGGTGGTCCCAACACTGTATGATTCCACCGCTGCTGGATTGGTGCTGACGACATTTAAGGTCGTCTCTATCTCGCAGTCAGGAAACGTTCGAGAATCGTTGCCAGCGAAGGGTTACTCTGTAGATAATTTGGTACCCCATGCTCCAGGAAACTTCATGGCAATGGTGGCTGCTGGGAATGTGGAGCTGAGCTGGGAAGCACCTGCTGATCCCGACATTAATTACTATAAGCTCTATCGTTCAACAGATCCGTCCTTCGTTCCTTCTGACGATAACCTGATTGCGACGACCATCGATTTAAAATACACCGATAAGCCAGCATCGTTAGGCAGCTACTATTACATTGTGGCTGCGGTCGACTTTTCTGGCAATTTGGGTGAATTCACCAATCCTGTGAGTGCCACATTGACCTCGGTGGATCAAGATGGAGCCGTGCCATTAACCTATGAGCTGTTCCAGAACTATCCCAATCCCTTTAATCCTGAAACTTCGATAAGGTTCTCGTTGAAGGATGCGGGACATGTCTCACTCGCCATCTACAACTCAACGGGCCAAATGGTGAAAAAACTGATCGATCAGGACATGAAGGCGGGGAATCATAGCATTAGCTTTATTGCCGATGGCATGACCTCTGGCGTTTATCTCTATCGAATCATGGTAACGAACAAGGAAGGCAATCAATTCCAGGCGGTTCGAAAGATGATTCTGATGAAGTAACGTATCTGAGCCTGATCACGAACGGCACCTTTGATCTGAACAACTGACTCGGAGCAGCGAAGGGCCGACTTTCCTTAGATTGGAGAGTCGGCTTTTCGTGTCTAAAGACAATTTTTAAAATTAATTTTCTGATCGCACTCATTTGGAGCTTTTAAAATTTTGAAAGTGACCATTCAACCTATAATACCAGAGAAATCACTAAAATCATTGGACCGCTCAAAAAAGCTTTGGCGGTCCGCAGATTGGCAGAATAATCCAGTCGAATCAAGTCTTTTGCATTTGAAATTAGCGGATGTTAGAGTGTTCTCAGCTATAAAATTTATCTTGCATTCGTGGAAGAATTTTGCTATACTAAAAAATAAATCATCTTTTGAAACTAAAAATAGGAGAAATGCTATGCGGTATTTTACCAGAGCAGCGATTTTGGTATCGCTCTGCCTCGTGTTCGCAGCATCGCTCTATGCGCAGGTCAATTTTGCAACCAGCATCCATGCGACGCGAGCGGGCAAGAACTTCTGGTACGGCGCCGATACAAGTGTCACCAAAGCGCCCGCACCAGGTTTTGAAACCTTGACCAAAGTGCCTATCGATCACCCCAATGTCGCCTGCAATGCCTGTCACCCTGGGGATAACCTGGATGCCAATGGCGATGCCTACCCAGTCCCCTATCCAGGCGCCAGTTGTGTGGATTGCCACGCCACCAAGTCGGGCATGAGAGTCACAGAGGACGATTGCTACGGCTGTCATAGTCGCCAGGCTACCGAGGCCAAGACATTGAACTATTCTGATGTGCACCGCAATGCCAGCACGCCGCTGAAATGCTGGAATTGCCATAAGAAAGCTGAGCTCCACGGCGATGACGGGGTTGCCTACAAATCGATGTTCGAGCCAGGGGCAATCAAATCGGACTGTAGTGATTGCCATACCACCCAGGCAGGAACGCTTCCCGATCATAGCAGTTATGATCCCCATCAAGGGAAACTCCATTGCGATGCCTGTCATACGCAAACGGCCATTGCCTGCTACAATTGTCACTTTGAAAGCCAGGTCGACGCGGCGAAAAAGCGAGCCAAGCAGGTCATCCATGGCTTCATCATTTTGGTCAATCGAGCGAAAGATGGCAAAGTTGGGACTGCCTCGTTCCAGTCGTTGACCTACCAAGGCCATGCCTGGGCCGCTTTTGGGCCATTCCATTCGCATTCCGTGACCAAGAACGGGAGAAAATGCGTCGATTGCCATCAGAATTTCGGTGGCCAGATCCAGGCCATTCAGGAATATAACGCCACGGGCAAAATCCAATTCGCCAAATGGAATGCCAGCGACAGCACCTTGAGCTGGGTGAAAGGTGTCGTCCCATTCCCTGAGAACTATCAGACCGCGTTCAAAATGGATTTTCTGACCTATAATGGCAGCAGCAATGATCCAGTAGCGCCATCTAAAAACTGGTCGACGATTGGCAAAGATACCTGGGACGGCCATCAGTTGTTCTTTGCAACACCATTGAGCCGAGCCCAGATGAGCAAGCTTGGCATGAATCCACCGACCGCCATCGATGGTGCGGATCATGTTGGGCAGCCAGTTAGTTACGCGCTGCATCAAAACTATCCCAATCCATTCAATCCGACCACAACCATTGCTTTCAATTTGAGTGAAGCCCAAGTCGTTACCATTAAGTTGTTCAATCTGGCGGGCCAGGAGATCAAGACGTTGTTGAACCAGCCTTTGCCAGCAGGGCGTCACGCTGTCACCCTATCGGCTCATGATCTGCCTTCAGGTGTTTATATCTATCAGATCACTGCAGGCGATTTTGCGGCCAGCAAAAAATTAGTGCTGATGAAGTAATGCACGCTTATGAAATCAAATAAGACATATCAAAGCTGACTTCTTCGGTTTAGAAGTCAGCTTTGATATTCGTCCTTGGAGCAAGTCGCTGGCTATTTAGAAAGTCAATAAATTGCTTTATTATTGTGATGAAATACCCAGCTTGATAATTTTTTAGTTGATTTTTTGAAATAATTTTGGTATTATAGCAGCGAATTCTTAGTCGATAATTCGCCTCTTGGGATATGTTAATCTCAATCGAAAAAAATGCCACATCCCTCTTCAGCTTTGGTCTGATCAATGGCAGCAGCCGATTCTATTGCCAGCATCTTTCGAAATCAAATATTTTTCTAATAAACGGCACTCCAACTCCCTGCACGGTTTCCAATTCCTCGCAGGGGTTATTTTCAATCAATCTGAATCGAGAACGATATGAAGAAGATCTATTTGCTTAATCTCGTCGCTGCAGGGTTGGTGATGTTGCTGATTACCCAGTGCAGCAAGTTGCAAAAAGACCTGCCGACCCAGCCGCAATCACCAGCGGTTCAGGCTCATCCCTTGGGCTGGTCTGATACCCAGGCCGCTAATTTTCATGGCAATTATATTCGCCAGCATCAATGGGATCTCACTGCCTGCCAGCCATGCCATGGCAAGGATTATGCAGGTGGGACATCGAAGAGCTCCTGCAACACCTGTCACACCGATACCCCCGAGGGCTGCACGACCTGTCACGGCGGCGTGGACAATAAAACAGGTGCTCCCCCCAAAGATTTGCAGGGCAATATAACCACGACAGCTAAGGGCGTGGGGGCCCATACCATTCATCTCGTTGGTGGAGCGATCAGCAATGGCTTTGACTGCACTGAATGCCATAAAAAAGTGGAAAAATTCAGTGACAGCCATCATATCGGACCTGAGTTGCTCCCCGCTGAAATCGTTTGGGGCGAGCTGGCCAAAAAAGATGGTGCCGAGCCATTATGGGATGGCGTCCAAACCTGTCAGAACGTCTATTGTCACGGTGAGTTTAAATTCGGCAATAAGGATAATAATCCGTCATGGATTAAAGTGGATGGCACGCAGGCAACTTGCGGTTCGTGCCACGGTTTGCCGCCTGGTGATCCGCATCCTGCCGTTACCTTGTGCTATTTCTGCCATCCCGGCGTGGTGAATGCCTCGATGGAGATTATTGACAAGGAAAAGCATATTAACGGAAAAAAGGATTAGCCACGGCAAATATTAGGTCAATTGTAAGTTTTCTCCCATAGAAATGTTATGCCACAGAATTGTCTTTAAAAGACAAATTATTTTTGTGAAGCTTGATTCTGGCAAAGGAGGACCCGACTGGCGGATGCTCTGGGGGAGAAAAATATTCAACGCAATCGCCCAATAGGCGGTCGTTTTGTGAGCGGTGACTTCTCCCACAGAAATGTTATGCCACAGAATTGAATTAAAAAACTTCTTCATGAAGTTTGATTCTGGCAAAAGAGAGCCCGACTGGCGGATGTTCTGGGGGAAGAAGAATAGTCAATACAATCGCCAAATGGTAGGTCCTTTTATGCTTGATGATCTCTCTCAACGAAGTGAGATGCCATAGAATTGAACAAACAAAAAACATTTCTGTGGGATAGCATTTCTGAGGGAGGATTAAATTCAAGGACAACTGAACAAGGCTGAGGGGGCTTCAAAAATGGAGATCTGTTTATGAAAAAAATCGGCCATATCGGATTTTGGGTGGTGGTTATCCTGACTGCCAGCGTCTTTCCCATTCATGCTCAAACGATCAACGCCAGGTTTACCACTACCGCTTATGTATGGGAACAGCAGGAGATCGATTCATCCAGGGCGGACCATTTTCGCTTTTACCAACTGGCACAATTGTCAATCGGCAGGCTGGGACTATCCAATCTCTCGTTCCACAGTTATGTGCAATTCTCCAATGACTTCGCCGAGAAAGCCGTCGATGATCCCCGCTGGTGGATTTATAATTGCTATTTCGATTTGAAGAACGTTGCCAATGCGATCGACATTGGCCTGGGACGGCAGCGCATCTATGCGGGGGTCGGTTACGGCACGGTGGATGGCCTGCAATTGCAGTATCGGCTCAAGGACTATTTCAAGCTCAAATTTTATATCGGAGCCCTGGCTCCCCTGGAAAAATCGGCCGAGATCAGAGACTTCAAATCCGATAACCTCACGTTTGGATTTCATCTGACCACCAACAAGCTAAAAAAAGTTCGGCTCGGTTTGAGCTACGCTCGTCAGAGCGTGGAAGCGATCCAATATCGTTCGCCTGGCCAATTCACAGGTTCGTTTCGATTGGAGCATCCCATCGCTGCCTGGCAGAAGGAGCTAATCGGGCTGGATGTGAGCAGCCAGATGACGGCCAAACTTCGGCTGAACGGCCGATTGGATTTCAACCTGCAGGCAGAAAATGTGAGGCGAGGCGAATTGGGCGCCCGCTACCAATTCAACCGCAATTGGGAGATCGGGGTGGATTATATTTATCGCACGCCATATATTGATCAGAATTCCATCTTTTCCGTGTTCGAGATCAATCCCAATCAGGAACTCGCTTTGCAAGGCCGCTATCGCTGGAACGACTTGCAATTTTTTCTCACAGCGGCCAATGTCATTTTAAAGGATGATAGCAATCTGCGACTCGGGTTTGGTTGTAGCTGGAAGTCTATTTATTTCGGCTATAATCGGCGATCTGGCTATGGCGGCGAGAGCGATGGACTGACGTTCAACTTCAGCTATCCCGTGCTGCCGAAATTGAACCTCACCCTCGGCTCGAATTTCGCTTCGTATAAACTATCCGAATTTGCGAAGGACAAAGATCAGGCCATCGCTGGCGTGCTGGGAGTGGATTATAGCCCCACGAAAAATCTGACGCTGCAAGCAGAGGGGCAGGTTTTGAACAATAAGATTTTCAGTCACGATGTACGATTCTTCTTCAGAGGATCGTATGCGTTGTTTCAGCGGCTATGATGGTAATATTTTTTTCCAACGGATCGATGAACCTAACGGATGAAAACCAGAACAAAAAATCCGTTGGTTTCATCTGTTGGGAATAAAAATAGAAGCAACGACCTAACGAAGCGAAACAAGTTCAAATAAAATTAACTACCATCTCTTTTCAGGAGAGAGTAATGAGAAAGCACATCATTTTGATTTTGTCGGGCATTGTCATTTTGAGCAGTTTCTTATTCATCAATGCCCAGGATACCCCATCCTTATCGAAAAGCCCGAAATTCTCTCATCAGAAACATCTTAAAGATGGTGGGATGGAGTGCAGCGATTGCCATGCGTCCATCGCCCAGAGCACAAAAGCTGAGGATCGCAATTTGCCAGGCCATGATGTCTGTCAGAACTGCCACGATGTGGAGGACGATAAAAATTGTACTTATTGCCACGTGGATGAAGAAAATTTGCAGCCCTGGCCGACACCAGACAGAAAATTCTATTTCAACCATCAGGTTCATAGCTCGATGGGATGCGAAAAATGCCATGCTGGGATCGAGGAGGTGGATACGGGGGCAGGCCGATTCATTCCTTCGCAGCAAAGCTGCAACGCTTGCCATAATGGTTTAGTCGCTACAATGGAATGCCTGGAATGCCACCCGCTCACCACCCAATTTCGACCTGATAATCATGTCCCTGCCTGGTCTCGTGAGCACGCCGTTCACGTGAGAGCTGGGATCAGCGACTGCGGCCATTGCCATACCAATAATTATTGCCAGGAGTGTCACGAGTCCACAGGTTTAATTTCGACCAAAATAGTGCCCCAGAGCTACTATCCGAATTATGCGCCCCATTTGAAAGGTCAGGAGACCCAGGTGATCAAATCGGTTCACGGGCTGAACTATCGCTTTGTGCATCAACTGGATGCGGCAGGCAAAGAAAAGGACTGCCAGGTCTGCCACGAGACTTCGAGCTACTGTGGGCAATGCCATAATTCGGGCCTCAATGCCCAGATGCGACCGGCCTGGCATGGTGGTCCCGATTGGGGCGCCATTGCCTTGGGCGTTGGAACAGGCGGCGGCCGCCATGCGGAATTAGCCCGACGGGACATCGAGCGCTGCGCTGCCTGCCATGAAGTGCAGGGCGCTGATCCTACCTGCCTTATGTGCCACACAGATTTCGACGGGATCAAACATACCAATCCTAAAACCCATGGCTCTGGCTTTGCCAATCGCTTCGAGGAAGATTCGAACTTTCATCACGACGACGGAGCAATTTGTTTTACCTGCCACACCAATACCAGAAAAGCGGGCGTGGGCTTCTGTGGTTATTGTCACGGATACAAAAAAGAAGATCATTAAAAGATAACAGGGGGCGCTGGTAAAGCAGCGTCACCTTTTTGATCAATCGATGATATTGAAACTAATCGTAGCAAATAAGAACCGATTGCATGGTGCTGCATCAAGCAATTCAGCTTATCGAAGTGCAAAATTGCACCGGCAGAAATCAGCGGATTCAACAGTTTCAATAATGTGCTGAAATAAACAACCAAGCAAGGGAGAGGGAGTGCGTTGAATTACAGAATATTTTTCACTACGATGATAATATTTATTTTGGCGGTTGCCTTGGCAAGCTTCGGCCAGGTGACAACATCCGATTGCATGGAATGCCACGGGGATAAAGATCTTGTTAAAATGAAAGACGATTCCATCGAAATATCCCTGTTTGTCGATCTGGACAAATTTGGCAATTCGGTTCATGGCGGCTTTGAATGCGTGGATTGTCATTCGAATATCAAAGAAATCCCGCATGACGAAAATCTGGAACATCCCGACTGCAATCAATGTCATGAGGATGTAGCAGCAGAATATGCGAAAAGCCTTCATGGCCAGAGCTTGGCCAAAGGGAATAAAGAAGCCCCTTATTGCTGGGATTGTCACTCTTCCCATTACGTCTATTCAGGACAGGATTCGCTATCGCTGACCTCCAAGCTGAATCAGCCAGCGACCTGTGCCAGGTGTCACTCCAATCTCGATGTGGTGCGAAAGTATCACATCCCCATCGCCGATCCATCGGGATTGTATCAATCCAGCTTTCATTTTAAAATCATCAAAGAAAGAGGCGCCACTGAATCGGCATCGTGCAGCGATTGTCATGGTGCGCATAACCTGCAGAAACGGACAGATCCGACCTCGAGCATCAATAAAATGAACATTCCAAAAACCTGTGCCCAATGTCATGGCGAGATATATAATGAATATATCGAAAGCATTCATGGCGTCGGCGTGATGGCGGGTCGGATGGATAATCCTGTATGCTCGGATTGTCATTCGGAACACGCTATCAAAGCGCCCACAGATCCGACATCAACGGTTTATTCGGCTGTGGTTTCCCAGACGCTGTGCGCCAACTGCCATCAGGCCGAGCGGATTGTAGCTAAGTATGGTCTGAAGGCTAATGTCGTGAAAAGCTATTACGACAGTTACCACGGCCTGGCCGTTCGAGGTGGGTCGGTCGTCTCTGCCAACTGCGCCAGTTGTCATGGCGTCCATAACATTCGTCCCTCTAGCGATCCGAAATCCACCATCCATAAATCCAATCTGGTCTCCACCTGCGGCACTTGCCATCCTGGTGTTAGCGAAAAGGTCGCTCAGGGGACCATTCATGTGTACGCCTCACCCGAATCGGATAAAATCATTTACTACGTCACCATATTTTATTACACCCTCATCATCGGCGTCATCGGTGCGATGGTATTGCATAATGCCCTGGATTTCCGCAAAAAGCTGATCGGCAAATTCAAGGGTAGTTTCGAGCCGCATCTGGCCAGTTTCAATGGCGGCATGATCGAACGGTTGACGCTCAACGAGCGAATTCAGCATTTCTTATTGATGGGCAGTTTTATCGTTCTGGTTTACACTGGCTTCGCTCTTAAATTTCCTGAAGCATGGTGGGCAGCGCCGCTCATACGCTGGGAGGGTGGATTTGCCTTCCGTGGCTGGCTCCACCGCATCGCCGCTGCGGTGATGATTGGCCTGGCGGTCTATCACGTCATTTACCTCATTACCACTCAACGTGGCAGAGAGCACGTTAAAGCGCTTATCCCCAAATTGAAAGACCTGCAGGATGTGGTTCAGATGTTGAGATATTATCTGGGCATCGTAGATGAGAAGCCAAAATTCGATCGCTACAATTACATCGAAAAAGCTGAATATTGGGCGCTCATCTGGGGTACTGTGGTCATGTCGGTCACTGGCTTCATCCTCTGGTTCGAAAATATTTCGTTGCGAATCTTCCCTAAATGGATCACCGATGTGAGCACTGTAATTCATCTGTACGAGGCGATTCTGGCGACGCTGGCGATCTTGGTGTGGCATTTTTATTTTCAATTCTTAGATCCCTCGGTTTACCCGATGAATACGACCTGTATCACAGGAAAAATGACCGAAGAACATTTTAGCGAAGAACATCCGCTGGAGTACGAACGAATATTAGCCAAACGAGCGGAACAAGAGGCTGCTGAACCTGCCGAAAATGTTTGAGAAATTCAGTCGGAGTCAGGGGAGCAGGTTATCAATTGGGGATTCATTAAAGATTTTCCAATTAAAACTGGAGAAAAAACATGGTTGTTATTATCGTATTATTGACCGTCATCATCTTCATTCTTGCTGACTTTTTCATTCGACTGGCCATGAAAAAAGTCGAAGAAAAAAGGATCAAAAAGGAGCGTGCCGCAGCGCTGGATATTGGCTTGCGGCTGGATTTTACGACCGAGGCGAAAACCCTCAAGCGAGTGGAAGTTGAAAATCCCAAAGCCAGGATTTTGGCGGTCGATGACGAAGAAATTGTGCTCGCCAGTTTTCGCAAGATACTGGTGCTGGCTGGCTATTCGATCGATACAGTGGAAACAGGTCCCGAGGCATTGGGCCTGGTTCAAAAACATAACTACGATTTCGTGTTCACTGATCTCAAGATGCCCGATATGGATGGCGTCGAGGTGACCAAAGCGGTGAAGCATCTGCGGCCTGATATCGATGTAATTGTGATTACGGGTTATGCCACCATTGAATCAGCCGTCGAGACCATGAAATATGGTGCGATGGATTACGTGCAAAAGCCGTTTACCGAAGATGAATTGGTGGCGTTCGTAAATAAGGCACTGATCCGTCGCCAGGATCGAATCGAAAAAACCACCAAGCCCCAGGTACATCTGGTCACACCATCGATTAGCGAATCGCTCTCCAAGCATGAAATCAATGTGCCTGCAGGCATTTTTCTGGCGCCGTGCCACTCCTGGATCAGCCTGGAGCGCAATGGCCTGCTGCGGCTTGGCCTGGATGATTTCACGCAAAAAGTGCTGGGCAAAATCGACCGCCTGACGCTGCCGACGCGAGGGCAAAGAGTGAAAAAGGGTGAGACGCTGTTTTCGATCCATCAAGGCGATCGCACTATCGACTTCCCATCGCCTGTCACCGGCAGGGTCATGTCCGTCCATGCCGAGCTTAACAGTCGCATCGATTACCTTCGCATGAAACCCTATGAGCTGGGATGGATTTGCAGCATCGAACCGTCCGATTTGAGCACGGAATTAAAAGCCCTCAAGATCGGCGCCGAAGCCATCGATTGGTATCAGAAAGAAATCGACAAGTATCAGGAGCTGGTCAAAACCATCAGCCGTGAGATGGAAAAAGCGCAAGCCGAACAGGGAGGCAAACCTGAAATAGCAGTTGAGCGATTGCAGCAGGAAATCTGGAATCAATATCCGAAGACTTTTTTGCAGTCATGCTTTTAATTGAGCATATTCAACAGACTGAACGTATCGATCATCGCCTTCAACTTAAATGCTGCCGTTCATTATTACTCTCGTGGTTACAGATTGTGATTAAGCTCATAATTACTTTTGCAGAGATGTGGGTTTCCCGTTAGATTTTGAACAAGATGCCAGTTTATGAAAAATAATGTCATGAATCAATTTCAATGTTAGCTTCAGGAACTATCATAAATTTTTTTGATGCTTGCTCTTTGCGTGCCATTGGATTTAAGGGAATGTCAAGAAGTTTGCTGGAATTGAAAGAATAATTTCTGTTCATTCAAATTTGCGCTTGACATCCACCAAAAAATATTATATATTTTATTGGCTTTGAAACTCAATTTAAAAAACAGAGATGCGAAGATGAAAGCTGCTACGCCACACTATAGCAAACAAGAATTCGCTCGACGGGGTGACGAGCTTTACGAGCGCAATGTGCGTCCCAACATTGATATGAGCGACGAAGGCAAGTTTGTGGTTATCGATATTGATACGGGAGATTATGAGATCGACTTTGATGAGCTTGATGCTTATGATCGTCTTATTTCTCGCCATCCTAACGCACAAGTCTGGGTAACGCAAGTAGGTTCTCGATATGCTCGTCGCTTTGGTCCACGCTATCAATCGGTGGCGATATGATCGTTGGCTTTGTTAACCAATATCGTGAAGCGATTATTCGTCTTGTGATTCATGGATTAAATGGAAAGCAGCATGTCCTTGAGGCTGTATAATTGACACTGGTTTTAACGGCTCAATCAGCTTACCTTCGGCGCTGATCGCCATGTTGGGTCTACCATTTCGAAGTCGTGGACGGGCTATTTTGGCCGATGGTAGTGAAACTATTTTCGATATTTATGAAGCCACGGTTATTTGGGATGGACGACCCCGTCGTGTGGCAGTAGATGAGGCAAATACCGACCCATTAATTGGAATGAGTCTTCTTTATGGATATGAGCTTCATATTCAGATTATAAATGGCGGCAATATTTTTATCAATATGCTACCAGAACAAAAATTACCTACCTAATCGTCAAATCAGTTAGTGCTAAGTTTCTCAAGTTCCCCCTCTAAATTGGTGGGCAGGATTTTTATCAGCCAACCGCGACCGAACGGATCGCTATCAATTAAATCGGGATTTTTTTCTAGCTCTTGGTTGATCTCGATCACCCTGCCGCTGAGCGGTGTCCAGACCATATTGATCAACTTTTGTTCTGAAAGGATTCGGGCACAAAGATTTCCCTGCCATAAATCTACATAGCGAGCTGGCAACTCGATCCGTTGAATGGATGCAATTCTCCCTGAAAGTGTTTCGCCAACCCCAATCGTCACAGCGCCCTCAGCTTCGAGCCGTGCCCAGGAATGCTGACCTAAAAAATGGTAGTTACCAATTTTATCGTCAACGCTGGATTTTTTAGAAATGACAGGGGGCTTCTTTTTTTGTTGAGCCAAATCTCTCAATATTGCTCCATGCGCCATTGCCCGATAGACCACGCCCAATAATTCGTTCACCTCAAACGGTTTGGGAATAAAATCGAACGCCCCAGCCTTAAAGCTTTGAATGGCATTTTCTACCATGGCATAGCCTGAGATGATAATCACGGGAATTTCAGGGTGAGAAATTTTGACCTGTTTGATGAGATCAATACCAGTAACACGTGGCAGCATCAAATCAGAGATGATCAATTTATAGCTGTTCTGCTGCAATTTTTTGATGGCGTTGTCTACATTGGTCGCCTCGTCGATGGTGAAGCCCTCTAACAAAAACACCTTGCGAGTGGCTTTGACAATGATCTGTTCGTCGTCGATGATCAATATATCAAAATGCTGACTCATAACTCGTGCTCTCAATTCGTGGTTGCTGAATTGCCATTCGTCGGCAAATAGATGGCAAAAGTGGTCCCTTCGCCCAGCGCGCTTTTGACTTCAATTTTACCATTATGTTTTTCGATGATGCCCCAGGCGATGGCCAGTCCCAACCCGGTGCCCTTTTGGCCTTTGGTTGTATAAAATGGCTCAAAAATTTTGGTGAGGTTTTCAGAGGCTATGCCACAGCCCGTGTCGGTCACTTCGATGGTGAGATACTCCGACCCATTGATGTTACTGTTTCTCGCCTCAATGATGATCTCCCCACCTTTTTCATCAATTGCATCCGCCGCATTGACCAGCAGGTTCATGAGCACCTGCTGCAACTGGTTGGCATCAGCTTTGATGGCTGGCAGGTTCTCTTCGATTTTGATCTTCGTTACAATATTTTTGAGGTTCAACTGGTTGTTCAAAATGCGGATCGCACGATCAATGACTTCATCGATCTTGACGATGCTCTTTTTAGGCGGCTCCTGTCGGGCAAAATCCAGCAGCCGTTTCACAATGTCCCGACAGCGGATGGTCTCTTTAACGATGATCTCAAGATCTTCCTTGACCTCGGGACTAAGCTCAGGCCTTTTCAACAACATGCTGCTGAAGGAGAGCACGCCGGTAAGCGGATTGTTGATTTCATGGGCAATGCCTGAGGTGAGCCTGCCCAGCGAAGCCAATTTATCGGATTGATAGAGCTGGCGTTGCGCCGCGACCAGCTTGGTGGTCATGTCATTAAACGATTTTGCGAGCAAACCCAGCTCGTCGTTTTTCGATAATTGAATTTTGTACTCCAGATTGCCTTCGGCTACAATTTTGGTCGCCTCAACCAACTGATCGACAGGATTGCCCAACATGCGATGCACCAGTAACCAAAGCAACACGCTGATGGCGATGATTGCACTCACTGCGAAAAAGACAACCATTCTTCGGTTGGCAGTGATCTGCTGCTCAACTTCATCCAGCGAAATGATGACATCAAGCACTCCCAGCACGGATTGGCTTTCATGATGAGCGTGACATTCGGCTTGCCAGCAGCTTGGTTCATTGTAAATTGCGTTGATAATTCCCAGGCTTTTCTGGTTATTGGCAGCAGTGAAAATTCTGGTGCGCTCGGGAATTGTCAATTTCTCCAACGGCGCATCGGCTGAATGACAGGCGAAACATGATTCGGCTTTTTTATCGACCATCTGATTCACTTCTGTTGAATCAGTCGAATAGATGATTTCACCAAGTTTATTGAATATGCGGATTTTTTCCATAGCACGCTGGGCGCCAATGGTCTCAATAACATTGTAAGTATGCTCTCGCTGATTGAGGAGCATATCATATTTAGTGGCGCTTTTAATGGTCTCGCTGCATTGGCTGGCATTTTGCTCCAGTAATTGAATCATGGTTCGGTGCTGAGATTCCAAAATGAAATAAGAAAGCAAAATGATAGTGATTACCGTAGCACCGCCCACAGCCAGAATGAGCTTATAGCTGATCTTGTTTAGCATCGGTATTTCCGATCGTTGTTTACAGTCACGTGCTTTGGCTAATATTTATCTAACAATTGATGCTCTAATATGGCGACTTGCGGGAGAGAATATAATCCAATTGCGAGTGATTGTCAAGCGAAAAATTGGGGGAATGCCAGTTCGGTCGGCTCTGGTATTTAAAACCGATAGCATTTCGGTGCTTGTAGATTAAATCCCCTGTGCTGTTGCATATATCTACAAAAAGAACAATGCAAAAAATTTTAATAAGCATTCAAAAAAGCATTGACTTATTTAGTAAGATATATTATATTACATGCGTAACAGAATTAGGAAAATTCAATCTGTTTCAAAATAATCTGAGACCAGATCTTTTTTCATAGACCATATTCATTTTTAACGCTCACATAAATGATGGTCCTGATTTCTATGATTCGTTCAGCTCGCTGCTTTCACTTCTCCCTAATCGTTCCTGGCTTATTTTCTTCGGTTCGATTGTTGAACTACTTTTTCTCAATCTCAAAAATTTGTTTGATTCAGATATATCATTCGTGATGCTAACGGGGAGGATTATAGCGCATAAATCAGAATCAGGTAAATTGCCCAGGCAATTTTTAAACTTAAAACAGACTAAAATACAAGACCAGAAAATTGATAGAACTTAATTCGGAGCGGAAGAGAGATTTGACTGGAATTATTTTAGCAGGTGGTAAGAACAGCCGCATCTCCATGAACAAAGCGCTCATTCAATTGGGCGAACAAACCATTATTGAACGAACCGTCAATCTATTTCAGAAACTGTTCGATGGGGTAATCATTGTCACGAACCAATTTCCCGATTATATGCACCTGAACGCCAAATTGACCAAAGATCTGATTCCAGAAACTGGGCCGCTTGGTGGTTTGTATTCTGGGCTGATGGCCTCTTCCGATCAGTACAATTTTGTGGTCGCTTGTGATATGCCTTTCATTGATCCTACCATTATTTCGCATCTTCAGAACTACGCTTACATGGGTCAATATGATGTAATTGTCCCAGAGATCAATGGCTTTATCGAACCTTTGTATGCGTTTTATTCCAAGAACTGCATTCCAGCAGTTCGTTATCACATTCGGCAAGGGGAATTGAAGGTTCGATCGTTTTATTCTCGCGTTCGAGTGAAAGAAGTGCCCTGCAACCATTTTGGTTCGATTGAACATGCGTTTTTTAATATCAATACCCGAGAAGATTTGCAGTTAGCAAGAAAGCTTTATTGTGGCTGATCTATTAGAAAAAGTAACTATTGTTCAAATCAATAATGATGAGATAACTGAGCAAGAAGACGTTGTTGTCAAAGAGACGCCGCTGACGATCTTTGTCAATGATCAAGAATTGGTGACGCTATTATGCTTGCCGCAGCATCAACAGAACCTGGCGGTGGGATTTCTGTTTTCCGAAGGAATTTTGTCGGACAAGTCCGAAATCGAGAGTTTGATTTTCAATGAAAATAAAGGCGTCATCTGGATCAAGTTGAACAAGCCGTTTATTATTGACGAGAATTTTCGCAAGGGCCGAACGGTTACCACAGGCTGCGCTCGGGGGTTGACGTTTCATCAGGTGTTTGACAAATGGCCTGGGGAATTCGTCTCCAGCCAGCTCAAAATTGAGCATCAGATTGTAACGGCGATCGTGTCGGATTTGAAGCAACGATCACGATTGTTCCAAGAGACAGGCGGTACGCACAGTGCATTGCTCTATCAAGAAAATAATTTTTTGTTCGAGCGAGAGGATATTGGTCGTCATAACGCCATTGATAAGATCATTGGCGAATGCGTGATGCAGGGTATTCCAGGTGATGACAAAATTTTGATGACCAGCGGCAGGGTCTCGTCGGAAATTTTATTGAAGACAGCCCGCTGGCAAATCCCAATTTTGATATCACGGGGCGCACCGACGTCAGCGTCGCTGAAATTAGCTGATGAAATCGGCATCACGCTGATCGGTTTTGCCCGTGGCAAGCGAATGAATATTTATTCCAACAGTTGGCGAATCAAATAAGAGAGAATGATGAATCGCACTGGGACGATTGAAGAACAGATCGGCTATCTCAAAAAACGTGGGCAGTTCGTCGATGAATATTTGGCTTTTCTCGAACAGATATTGACCCTTCAAGCCGATCAGCGATCGAAGATCAATAAAGAAAAGCTCGCTATCTTTGGCAAAACAAGCGATATCGAGTCCAGGCTGCCAATGGGCTTGCCACTTTTGGAAAAAAATAATGTCTACATCGAAGCTGAGGTTGCCCGATCCAGCTTCAGTCAACTACTCACCATCTTCGAGCGTTTTCCCGAACAATATCCATCTGAAACAATTGATAGCTTGAAACAAGCTCTCAATAATAATGATCAACTGCCCAATGAATTCATTCAAACATTAATTGCTGAAAATAGAGATTACTTTGGCCAGCTTGCCGAGGCGCTCAGCATCGAGCCTGGCGTGTTGGTTTTCATCGCCAAGACCATCAGTCTGCCGTTTTTGAAAGCTTACGCAGATTATTTGGCACCATATTTAGCTGAAAAGGACAAAGTCTGGTTGCGGCCGTTCTGTCCGCTCTGCGGCAATGTGCCTGCCATGGCCAGGCTGGAAAAAGAAGTCGGCCAGCGGCATCTCTGGTGCGCCGTGTGTCACACGGAATGGGTTTTCACTCGAAACCAATGTGCCTACTGCTCCAATACTGACCCAAACGGCATTCGATATTTTTTCGATGAGAACGATAATTTGTACCGCGTGTATGTATGTGATCAATGCAAGCGATATTTGAAAACTGTCGATGAAAATAAGTATGCGTTCATTCACCCGCTTACTATGGCGCTGGAAGATCTGATCACGCATTATTTGGATGAGATTGCGGTCAAAGAGGGCTATCAGAGTACGCTGTGGTGGAATGAAATCGATGCGTTTGCTCATCGGTAAATGAGGATAAAGGCAAGCCAGGCGCAGCTAAGTTAGACCGCGAATTACGCGAATTAAACGAATTACACCAATTATGAATTCGCGTAATTAGTCCAATTAGCGAAATTCGCGGTCAAAAATAGCAGATGAGGACAAAGGCAAAGCCAGGCGCAGCTAAGTTGGACCGCGAATTACGCGAATTAAACGAATTTCGCCAATTATACATTCGCGTAATTAGTCCAATTAACGAAATTCGCGGTCAATAATTGTAGAGGATAAAGGCAAAGCGACGGGCGGCTAAGTTGGACCACGAATTACGCGAATTAAGCAAATTACACCGATAATAAATTCGCGCAATTAGTCCAATTAGCGAAATTCGCGGTCCAAGAGAAATCGTCGCTGAGCAATATCTTTGAAAGCGATCAATACGAAACATATAAACATAACTAACTCTGGTTCAGTTAAAAATCTCAGCGGAGGAGAAGGCGTATATGAATGTATCAAGAAGAGGATTCTTGAAAGCTTCATGGGTCGCTGGTTCCACGCTCGCGTTAGGAGGTCTTGGGTGGAGTAAGGCATTTGCCAAATCACCCAAAGAGTACAAGCTCAAATACGCGACGGAGACCACGACCATTTGCCCGTATTGCGCCGTGGGATGCGGGATCATTGTCTCTTCGCACAACGGGAAGGTGATCAACACGGAAGGGAATCCTGATCATCCGATCAATCGCGGTTCTCTGTGCAGTAAGGGAAGCTCGCTGTATCAATTGGCCAACAACCCACGACGTCTGACCAAAGTGATGTACCGTGCTCCTTATAGCGACAAGTGGGAAGAAAAATCCTGGGAATGGGCATTGGATGAGATTGCGAAACGTATCAAGGCAACTCGCGATGCGTCATTCACTGAGAAGAACGAAAAGGGGCAGGTCGTTAATCGTACCACGCAAATTGCTTCGGTCGGCAGTGCGGCATTGGATAACGAGGAATGCTGGCTGTACCAGAAGATGCTACGATCATTGGGCCTGGTGTATATCGAACACCAGGCACGTATATGACACTCGGCAACTGTAGCGGCTCTGGCAGAGTCGTTTGGCCGAGGGGCAATGACCAATCATTGGAATGACATTGCCAACGCCGATTGCATCCTGATCATGGGAAGCAATGCGGCTGAGAATCACCCCATTTCATTCAAATATGTCACCGAAGCGATCGAGCGGGGCGCCACGCTGATCAACGTGGATCCGCGGTATACCCGAACATCAGCCAAAGCGCACATTTATGCGTCGTTGCGCTCGGGAACGGATATTGCATTTTTGGGCGGTATGATTAAATATATTCTCGATAATGAGCTTTACAACAAAGAATATATGATCGAATATACGAATGCTGCCCATTTGATCAATCCAGATTTTAGATTTGAAGACGGGCTTTTCTCGGGTTATGATGCGGAGAAGCGCAAATACGATAAATCCACCTGGAGCTACCAGCTCGAAGCCAATGGCATCCCGAAACGGGATGTGACGCTGAAAAATCCCAATTGCGTGTTCCAGTTGCTGAAAAAGCATTTCTCTCGCTATAATCTCGATATCGTCTCAAAGATTACGGGCACACCTGTTGAGAAATTGCTTGAGGTCTATAAAGCCTACAGCGAAACGGGCAAGCCTGGCAAAGCGGGCACGATTATGTACGCCATGGGCTGGACCCAGCATACGGTGGGCACGCAGAATATTCGTGCGATGTCGATCATCCAGTTGCTCTTGGGGAATATCGGCGTCGCTGGTGGCGGGGTCAATGCGTTGCGCGGCGAATCCAATGTCCAGGGATCCACAGATCATGGATTGCTGTTCCATATTCTCCCTGGCTATTTGAAGACGCCGAAAGCCTCACAGCAAACGCTGGCCGATTACAATGATCAATCGTTCGCCAAAACGAAAGACCCAATGAGTGCCAACTGGTGGAGCAATTATGCCAAGTATTCGGTCAGTTTTTTGAAATCGATGTTCGGCGACCATGCGCAGAAGGAGAATGATTTCGGCTATGCCTGGTTGCCCAAAATCGAGGATGCTGGCAATTACTCCTGGATTAGTTTGTTCAACGCCATGGATAAAGGCGAGATCAAGGGATTCTTTGCCTGGGGACAGAATCCAGTTTGTAGCGGCCCGAATTCCGATGGGACGATCAAAGCCATGACCAATCTCGATTGGCTGGTGAACGTCAATTTATGGGAGACGGAAACGGGCGCTTTCTGGAAAGCACCTGGCATCGATCCTAAGACCGTGAAAACCGAAGTGTTCATGCTGCCCTGTGCGGCTTCCATGGAGAAAGAAGGAAGCGTTACCAATAGCGGCCGCTGGATGCAATGGCGTTACAAAGCCGTCGATCCGCCTGGCGATGCCAAACCAGATGCCGAGATCATCCATGAAATCTTTATGCGTGTGAGAAAGCTTTATGAAACCGAAGGCGGTGCGTTTGCCGATCCGATTCTCAAATTGAAATGGGATTACGCACCGAATGGCCATGTCGATCCGCATCTCATCGCCAAAGAGATCAATGGCTATGATTTGACCACTGGCAAGCTGATGGCTCGTTTTGCAGATTTAAAAGATGATGGAACGACCTCATCAGGCTGCTGGATTTACTGCGCCAGCTACACCGAAGCGGGCAATATGGCGGCGAGAACCGATAACAAAGATGCTTCTGGTATCGGACTCTATTCGAAATGGGCCTGGGCATGGCCAGTAAACCGGCGGATTCTTTACAACCGAGCTTCGGTGGATAAATATGGTCAACCGTTTGATAAAGAGCATCCGGTGATCCGTTGGGATCCGCTGGCGAATAACGGCGAAGGCGCCTGGATCGGCGATGTGCCGGATGGTCCCTGGCCACCAATGGCCAATAAAGAGAAAGGCAAATATCCCTTCATCATGCGAGAAGAGGGCTTTGCCAGAATTTTCGGCATGGGTTTAGCCGATGGGCCGTTCCCCGAACATTATGAACCGCTGGAATGTCCCGTCGAGAAGAACCTGATGTCGAGCGTGCTGCTGAATCCAACTGCCAAGGCGTGGCATAAAGTTGAAGGCAACATGAACAAATTTGCCGCGGTATGCGATCCGAGATATCCATTTGTCGCAACGACTTATCGTGTTTCGGAGCATTGGCAGACTGGCGCGATGACTCGTCAGCAGGAATGGCTGGTGGAGATGCAGCCAGAAATGTTCGTGGAGATGAGCAAAGAGCTGGCGGCTGAATTGGGAATTAAAAATGGTGATAAAGTGATCGTAGAATCGGCTCGGGGTAAGGTCCACGCCAAAGCCGTGGTGACCGCTCGATTCAAACCGTTCAAAGTCGGCGATGGTGCGGTCATTCACGAAGTCGGATTGCCCTATTGCTTCGGCTTTATTGGGCTGGCAACCGGTGATAGCGCCAATAAACTGGCGCCTGCGATCGGCGACGCCAATACCATGATTCCTGAATCCAAAGCATTCCTGGTTAATGTCAGGAAGGAGGTGGCATGATGAAAAAAGTATCATTTCTTATCGATATCACGAAGTGTATTGGCTGTCGTGGTTGCCAGGTAGCATGTAAACAGTGGAACCAGTTGCCTGGGGAGAAAACTTTCAACTCCGGTACACATCAGAACCCGCCGATCCTGTCCGCGAAAACCTGGACGTTGATTCGGTTTGATGAATTGGACAATGGAGATCGTGTCAACTGGGTGTTCACCAAAATCGGCTGCATGCATTGCGAGAAGCCAGGCTGTGCCTCTGTTTGTCCAGTAGGAGCATTGGAGAAAACAGAGACCGGCGCCGTGATCTACCATGATAACAAATGCATCGGCTGTCGCTACTGCATGATGGGCTGTCCGTTCCGCATTCCGACCTTTGAATGGGATAAAGCGTTTCCCTACATTCGGAAATGCACCTTCTGCTTTGATCGTTTGTCGGAGGGCGAAATACCTGCCTGCGCCAAAGCCTGTCCTACTGGGGCGATTACTTTTGGTGATCGTGACGAACTGATCCAGGAAGGCAAAAAGCGCATGCAGACCAAACCTGATAGGTATAATCCCCATCTTTACGGCGAAAAAGAAGTCGGCGGCACTTCGGTGATGTACCTTGCCCCGAAGGATGTCGATTTCGCATCGCTGGGCTTTCCAGTGCTGGGTGAGCGGGCGCTTCCAACCTGGACGCACAATGCATTGAAATTCGTGCCAGGACAGATCGTGGTCGTCAGTGCGCTGATGAGCGCCTTTTACTGGCTGACCAAGCGGAAGATGAAGAACAAAGCCGAGCAGGAGGAGGTGAAACATGCCTAACAAAAAAGATAAGGTGTTTGGAACCGGCTCGATCGTGCTGTTTGTGCTCATCGGACTGGGTCTGATCGTCGCAGCGATCCGCTACGCGCTGGGACTGGGCGCAATTACCAATTTATCGGACGCCTATCCCTGGGGAATTTGGATCAGCTTCGACCTCCTCTGTGGCGTGGCGCTGGCAGCAGGCGCGTTTGTGACTGCCGCAGTAGTCCATATTTTCGGCGGCGAGACCATGAAACCGCTGTTGCGGCCCGCCATTGTCACCGGTTTTCTCGGGTACCTGCTGGTCATTTTAGCGTTACTGGTGGACCTGGGTCAATATCTGCGCATCTGGCATCTGACCATCTATTGGAATTTCCATTCCCCTTTATTCGAGGTCGGCTGGTGCGTAATGACCTATACCACAGTGCTGGCTTTGGAGTTTGCCCCGATGGTGTTCGAGCGATATAATCTCAAAGCACCGCTGAAATTATTTAAAAGAATCTCCATTGTGCTCATCATCGCTGGCATCGTCCTCTCGACCATGCATCAATCCTCGCTGGGAACGATGTTCTTGATTATGCCCGAGAAACTCCATCCATTGTGGCATACGCCGCTGTTGCCCGTGCTGTTTTTAACTTCAGCAATTGCGGTAGGCATTGCGATGGTGATCTTTGAATCCACCATCAGCGCCAGAGCTTTCAAACGAGAACCTGAAACCTTTGCCCAGGGCAGACTGGCAATTGGCCTTCCATGGGTATTAGGGATCTACTTCATCATGAAAATCGCTGATCTGATCGTTCAGGGCGATTTCGGATTGCTGTTCGAAGGTTCCGTTGCGAGCTATTTGTTCATCCTTGAGATCGTCATTGGTGTCATCATCCCCTTCTTTATCTTTTTGAACAAGGGCGTTCGCCAGAGCACCAAAGCGATGTTCAATGGCTCGCTCTTTGTCATCGCTGGCCTGATCCTGAATCGATTCAATGTATCGCTCTTTGGCATCAAGGCACCAGCGCATGCCTGGTATTTCCCACATCTGATGGAGATTATAATTACCGTCGGTATCGTTTCGGCGGGAATTATGGCGTATTATTTAATTGCTCGATATTTCCCAGTCTTCGCGGAGGAGCCTTCACATTAGTGAAACAGGTTGAGTCGAAAATCCTTTCAAAGGTTGCCAAACCTTTGAAAGGATTTCTCTCCTGGCCCAGCGCTTATGGAATGCTGGGGAATAAAAAGCAGCCATATAACTATTTCGAAAAGAGCAAAAATGAAAAGGACGCACGGATTTTGGTCGGGAATTTTGACCCTGCTATCAGTTGCTCTGCTTTTTTCGAGCGTCGCAGGTCAATCGGTCAAGCCGCTTTTGAAAGCTGGTGATCCCATGCTTGCCGTCGAAATCAAGGCGAATTTGACCAATGCGGAGCGGCAATATTTGGGCGTCAAAAATTCCAAAAAATTCCGCCTGAGCGACATTCAGGCTTCGGTTATCCTGGTCGAATATTTCAACAAATATTGCCCACATTGCCAGCGACAAGCACCGATCTTGAATGAATTATATCACGATATCCAGCAGGATCCTGAATTGAAATCGAAAGTGAAAATGCTGGGCATCGGTTCGGGCAATAATGCCAGGCAGGTGGAATTGTTTCGGCAGGAGAAAAGCATTCCCTTCCCGCTGATTCCCGATGATCAATTCATTTTGCATGACGAAGTGGGCCGTCCCAAAACGCCATTTACGATCTTGTTCAAAAAGACGGGTGATGGGAACGGTGTTGTCAGTGCTGTCTCCTCTGGCGTTGTTGTGAGCAAAGACAAGCTACTCGAGGATATCCGCAAGCTGGTGACTTCTGACATGCTGGTGCTTCGTGAAGCTGAGGAGCAAACTGAAGCGATCCAGCGAGCTGGCGATGCACCTTTGCTGAGTGACGAGGAATTTCAAAAAATAGTCACTGAACGGTTCGCCGTCTCAGGGGAAAAAGTCATCCAAATCCAGCGCATTTTGGTCGTTGATCCGATTTTCGATATTGTGTACAGGGTTCAAACGCAGCCAAAGGCTGGTTTGGCGAATGCCACTTATTTTGTACGAAAGGTATACCGCAACACGGTGTGCGGCAATTGCCACGATGCGCACTTCTGGTACTATTTTGATGTCAATGGAAAAATTATCAATTTTTATTCGATCTATTTGACAAAGGCTTATAACAAGCACTGGAGCGAAAGCGAGCTGGCACGTTTTAGCAATCGGATCATCGGCAGGTCGATCAGCGAAAAATTTGTCTTCAATCCCCAAACCGATGCCGTGACAGCCGCAACGATCACATCGAGCCTGATTTACGACACGCTTGGTGAAACGAAAAATCTATTCGCTCAATTGAAAAAGATGGGAGCAATTCAATAATTCAGTAAAAAAATTCAAACCGAAATTTGAGGAGGTTAATTCAATGAAACGAGCGATCCTGATGTGTTTCTTCACTCTGATGATCGTCCCCTTGCTTTTTGCCCAGGTAAAACTGGAGCACTACGGCTTTCTCAAAGGTGATATGGTTTATACCACCAAAGGCGTCAAGTCTTTTAATGCTGAAAATCTTACCGCTGCTCAGGTTGCCAGCGGCACCGATAATCCCGCCCTGGGTTTCACGGCGCAACATAGCCGTTTTGGATTAAAGGGCAGTGTTGGCGATGGCACGAAAGTCGGCGGTGTGCTGGAACTGGATTTCTTCTGGCCAGGTTTTGACGCCAATGCCCGCTCCCGTATTCGCCTGGCTTACGCTTCGATGACCAAAGGGAATATGGAATTGCGTTTCGGCCAGCAATGGGATCTATTTTCGCCCAATATCCCGATGACTAACAACACCAATGGCATTCTCTGGTATGCAGGCAACTACGGTTTTCGCCGAGCCCAATTTCAATTTCATTATAAAATGCCCATGGAAAACATGACGCCCATGCTGCAATTGTCCATTGGCGAAGCAACCCGAGAAGAATCGGGTTTGGGCAGCGACAATAAAGCGGCATTTCCGATGATCCAGGGACGGCTTTCCAGCAAATTTATGAACAAGCATACGCTGGGGCTCTATTTTGTTTATGCCAAATACGATCCCAATCCTGACCTGGATAATGATGAGTTCAACACCTCTGGCTTTGGCGTAGACTTCGATTTTCCCTTTAGCTCAATGTTGGCGTTGAAGGGCGAAGTCAACATTGGAACCAACTTAAATAACGCGAATCTATTCACCACGGTTGGCAATGGCGCTGCCAATGACGATCGGAAAAGCATGGGCTTCTGGGTCAATGCGATTTCCAAGCCTTCCAGCTCAGTTAACTTTGTTCTGGGATATGGCATGGATAGCAATAAAACCGACAATCTGGGGACTGGCGTAACGGAATCGAATAGCTCGATCTATGGGGACATCATTTTCCCATTTGGCAATGGCTTCTCCATTGTTCTGGAAGCCCAATATATCGCGACAAAGATCAAAAACCGCGATACCAATTCGGCGCTGGTGTTTGATATCGCAGGGGTGCTTAGTTTCTAAATCCAAAATAGTACATGACCGTCACCTCAGAGGTGACGGTCATATAATTTCCAAATAACGAATAAATGAAATCTCCGAGTCCTTCCGCCTCCAGGGAAACCCATGGCGAAGGACCGATAGGGTTTGATTGGAAACGGTCAAGCCTCCCGTACTTGGAAAGGAGATCCTTATTTTGGCTTTTTGCTTTCTGCAAAACAAAACCACTACGGACATCCTTTTTGACACCCTCATTCCATTTCTTGTATCACAAGAGATGCCCGACATGCCTGGAACGGGAGCGCTACCAGACTGCTTTCCAATCGATTCCCTGAGGAGAACACCGACACCGCTAATTGCGTGAATTATATGAATTGCGCGAATTGTTAATTGGCGTAATTCGGAAAATTCGCATAATTCGCGGTCAATAAGTATTAACCAAACTCAGGAGGTCTCATGCGCTTTTCAGGTTTTCGATTGTTGTCGTTCTTTGCAGCGGCTCTCTTTACCATCGTGCTGATAGCGAGTTGTGGAAGAGATAATCCCACCACGCCAAAATTCGAATCCGAAAATTTTCTCTGGATCCATTTCAAATCCGATTCGATCAAAATTGAATTTGAAGGGCTGCCCAAAATCGATGCCGATGGCGAAGAAGCGATCCAGCTCAGCTCGTTCATTACCACCTCACTGGTCCAGCCATATCAGGACAAAAATGGAAATCTCCATGACACGCGGCGCCTGTATTCCTACCAGATCGTCGGTGACGATGGCTTTTCTGCCTCGGTGAAAGGCTACTCCAACAACACCTGGGAGCATCTGACACTGGGGCACCTCCTCACTAAGACCCGACAGGTCGTCTTCCCCGATGACAAAATCGATCTGGCGGGTGCTTATAATGTAAAATTGGCCCGACACATCTACATTCATCGGAAACTGGATATCTCCACGCCAGATACGACTGCGTTCATCGAGCTACGGACGATCACTCCCACATCGGTCACCAATACAGAAGGCGTGACTGAAGCCGCCGTGCCGTTGATGTCTGCAATAACAAAGATACTGGCTGGGCCAGAAAACCGTCAATTCAGTCTCGTGGCGCTGGATGGGTATCAACCACCGACGGATTTGACCTGGGAGCAGCTCCAAACTGGCTACTGGCTCTTGACCAGCGAAATGACCCTGTTCACGGATCCAGCCGTGAACACTGGCAAATACAGACTGAAAGTGCTCGAAAAAATTCTGGTGAAATAATTCATGAAGCGTCTCTAACAAGTTGAATATATCATAATTTGTAACGGCCAGTCATTGCGAGGCGTTTTTTGCCGAAGCAATATTGACGACTGGCAGAGAAGATTTTACTCTAAAGAGCATCTTCGACTTCGCTCTTTCGCCAGTCGGCAGATCCACTCGCAATGACAACTATCAAAAATTAGTTATAGGAATGAATTCATTCATGAAAAATAGGATCAATTTACTGGCGTGCCTTACGCTGCTAATGATCACCAACTCAGGCTTTTCTCAATCGCAATATTTTTTTCTTGGTGATTCGCTAATCGAAGTTTATCGGTTGCAGGAAGTAGTAGTGCACGGTCATCGAGAACCCATCCCTGCTTCGATGCGGATTGAAATCGAGCAGGTACAGATGAAACAAAGGAATTCTGCCACAGTGGCAGAATTGCTCAATTTGGAGCCAGGGTTGAACCTAAAGTCAGGATACAAGGGTGAAACAGAAACCCGTATCCGTGGTTTTCGCTCCAATGAAGTACTGGTGCTGGTGGATGGCCGCCCCATTAATCCTGGCTATTACGGCAAGGTCGATCTTTCCATGCTGCCGCTGGACAACCTGGCGAAAATCACCATCGTGAAAGGTCCCACCTCAGTGGCTTACGGCGCCAACAGCATGGGCGGTGTGATCAACATTGTCACGCAAAATGGCATGGAAAAGCCCCGCACTGTCGTCGAAACCAAACTTGGGGATTATCAATTTCGCCAATTGAATCTGAATCACAGCCGCCAGATCGGTCGCTGGAACTACTGGATCTCGGGTTACGAGCACTATGCTAGGGGTTTTCGCCTGAGCAATGACTTTGAGCCAACGAAGTACGAGGATGGTGGCAGGCGGGAGTTGAGCTTTTATCACAAAGCTGGACTCAGCGGCAAGCTCGGCTATCAGCCGACTGAAAAATTATTGGTGACACTCGCTTCCGATTATCATTGGGCGAAGAAAGATATTCCCGTCGCCACTCGCTTCGTCCCTGGCGATACACCCCGCTATTGGCGCTTTCCTAACTGGGAGCGATATAGCGCTACATTGAGCAGCGAATGGAAAGCCAATTCCAAACTCACCCTCAAATCCATTTTTTTCGGTGATGCCTACAATGATCGGTTGATCAACTATCTAAACGCCAATATGAGCAGTGACCAGATCGATTACGATTCACGGCTGGAAAATTTTACCATTGGCGGATTGGCCCACGGCGAATATCGTCTCTCGAAACAGCACCAATTGCTGGCCGGAATCCAATTTCGACAGGATCGGATGGAAAAGAAAGCCGATCTGGATGAACCATGGGAAAATCACTTCGCGATGACTGGTTCGGTGTTTTTACAGGATGATTTTCAACCCTGGAAAAAAACGACGCTGACGCTGGGACTTGGTTATCATTTTCATCAAACTGAAACCGAAAATGCCAGGGGAAAATTCACCCCGATGGTCAGCCTTCAGCAGCAACTGCCTGCCCAGTTGAAACTCTTTTCCAGCTATTCCCATACGGTTCGTTTCCCCACGTTGCATTACCTTTATAGCCAGACCTCTGGCAATCCCGATCTCAAGCCCGAATCGGCGGACAAGTTCGAGATGGGGGTGAACAAAATATTTTTCTTCGCCCAACCGGATCGCTATATCGGCATGGACCTGGCATTGTTCTATAACCAGATGAGCGACATGATCTATCGCGCCACTCGCTCGCTGCGCTACAAAAACATCGCTCAGGCGACGATGCAGGGGGTGGAGGTTAGAACAAACTGGTCGCTCAATCGCTTTCTGGCTGGTGAATTCAGTTACAGCTTCATCGATTTTCCCCAGTCAGCACTGGAGATTACGGACTATCTGCCCGCCCATAAGCTCCGTTTCATGGTGACGAGCAAGACGGGCTTTGGCACCACGCTCAATTATGAAGCGGCTTATGTGGACGAACGACAATTTTATTACACGAGCAGCTATGTGATAACGATGCCCGCCTATTTCGTTCACAATTTAAATCTCATTCAAGAGGTCACAAAAAAGATCACTGTTCGGTTGGAAGTGAGCAATCTGCTGGATAAATATTACGAAGAGGAGTATGGCTATCCCCAGCCAGGTCGGCAGATTATGGGCGGGATGCGGTTGTCATTTTAGAAGATAATTCCTTTACAGCAGCAACAGCGGATCTGCTAAAAAAAATTCAGAATCTAAAGGTGACCTTCACCCAGAAGATGAGGGTCACCCCTGGCATTTACCAGATGACTTCGAAGCCGATCAGATGATTTCGCTCGTCTTTTTCCATCTGGAACAATTGATACAATGAAATTTCATTGGCATGATATTGCTCAAAATTAGCCGATGGGATTCTTTCACCCGAAGCCAAGATGACGAAAACTTGCCTGGCAGGCAATCCCTCAATTGTCGGTTGATGGATCGATGCAAAGAGGCGTTGCCACAATAGCTGCTCCTCAGGCGTCAATGATTTAGTGAACACGCCCACATTTTCAGAATAGAAGAAAAAGATTTTTCGGAGCCGAAATCCGATGGGGATGCGCTCGCCTCGAATTTTCAAATAGCCACTGGAATCGGCTGCAAACTTCATTTTTTGGCCGATCTCATCGAACAGATATTCTCGCACCTGTCCGTCACTGGTGAAAATGGCAAAACCCTGGTTCGCACAACCGATTGCAGTCAAAATATCGTTGACCGACCATTCAGTCGTTTCATCGGCTTTTTTATTTTGAGTTGAATGAAAAACTGGGGAATCGAGGAAGACAAACTTCCAGGTTCGATCGTCTTGACTTTCTTTTTTGAGGATCAATTCCACCTCTGATGGATTGTTGATCCAGTGCATCTCGTGCAGCTCGGGGAAAATGACCCGCATATATCCGAACTTTTTGGGCCACACCTTGTTCTGCATCCCAAACGCGCACAGCGCCGTTCCTGCCTGCTTCATTCTTATGCCAGAAACCACCGAAGAATAGCCATCGGGCGCTTTGATGATCAGCCGATCAATCTTTTCCCAGGCAATGTCTAAAAATTTCTGAACCACTTCTCTCAGGTAAGCGCCCTCCCAGGTGATGATCTCATTCGTTTTATGATCTGGCAATTGGATGGAGTGGATCGGCAGCGATTTGATTTCATCGAATCGAATGAATATAAAAGAAGATGAATCTTGGGTATCTTCACTAATAATTTTTAATTGAAATCCAGATTGGTTAGTATCCTGCGGCTCAAATGAATAAGCCAACGAAGCTATCGAGAAGGCTAATGCAATAGAACAAAACAATCGGATTAAAAGATGCATAATTGCTCCCTTGTAAAATTAAAAGTCGTAGTGATTCAGAATTAAAACTCCCCCACCATCGAAACAACAAACGTCCGCATCGGCATCAAATTGCTTTCCATGGGGGCATAGTTGTATTGCAGCAGGTTATTCACGCCGAATTGAAAGGTCAATTTGCCAGCTTGATAGGCAAGCCGGGTATCCAGAAATTTCATGGGCACGCGATCATTGATTGGATAAATTTTGACCGCCTCGATACGCGAAGCGTAGCGATAATCGATCTGAAGCTCAGCTTTGCCAAGCTGAAAACTCGATTTGATGGTAGCTAATAACCTGGGACGATAAGTGAGCGGCTCGTTCCATTTCAAGTCCTTATGATCCATTGCCGTCACGCTGGCTTGCCAATTGGAATTGAATTTCAGATAAGCGAGGCGAAACGGAACGTTGAGATTGCTGGTCGCTTCGATCCCCTGAATTCGGGCGTTGAAAATATTTCGGAATTGAATTTGCCCGCGGATCAAATCGAGATGCGGCTCGATTAAATTCTGATAGTCGCTGCGAAATAGCGCGACATCGAAGTTCCAATTCGGCGTAAGATACTGGCGCCAACCGATTTCATGCGCCCACGATTTTTCGGCTTTGAGGCGAGGATTGGCTTTGATCTTGAAATTCATAATCGCCAGTTCCAGAAATCGCTCCACAATCGTGGCAGCCCGAAAGCCGCTTCCAGTCGAAGCACGAAGGCTAGTATTCGGCCTGGGCTGCCAGTTGATGCCGATACGCGGGCAGAACAAATCCTCTTTGGGCCCGTCGACCAATTGATAGCGGTCATAACGGAACCCAACGGTCAGTCTGAAATTCTCCCTCACTTTCCATTCATCCTGGAAGTAAGGGCCAACAAAATAGCCGCGATGGTCCCCAAAAAATCTGGTGCTACCAGCATCGTGCTGATATTGCAGCCCGAATGTCACCAAATGATCGTGAAAAGGATACCAATCCGCTTGAAGCTCTCCCCCCTGCCCGATCGCCGGGTTGAAATCGCTGCTTTCGCCAAATTGATTGCCCATTAACGTCCGAACCAGCGAGGCACGAACATTGATCCCGAACCGAGCAGAAAGCGGGATGGCCAATTTCGAATAAAGATTGCATTGATTGGTCGTGGCGTAATTGTCCAAATTGGCTTCATCCACCTGATAGGGATCGTTCTGCCCCTTCCACTGGACGAAGAAGCCGCGATGGATATGGCTATAAGCGGCATACCCGGTCCATCTGATGTCATTGCCGAAACGATGATCCAATTTTGCCGTGAGATTGTATTTGGTGAAATCGCCAAGCTGGGTATAGCCGGTGGATTTGAAACGGCCAGCCGAAATTTGAACGCCAAGGCGTTGGAACTGCTGACTGTAACTCAGATCGGTCCGAACATAATGGAGCCGGCCGTGATCGGTCCACTCCCACTCCCGATAATAAGGCCGATCGTATTTTCCCAGGTTCATTGCCACGAGGAACTTAGCTGTCGGTTGAGGGGATTTGGTGATGATATTGACCACGCCTCCTAATGCTGAAGCGCCCCAGAGGCTCGAGCCAGCGCCTTTGAGCACTTCGATCTGCTCGATATCCAGCGGCGGCAGCGCATCCCAATTGATCGCCCCGGTATCGCTGGCATGAATCGGCACCCCGTCCAGCAGCAGGAGAACTTTATTGCCCGCCCCAAAGGCATAGCCCGATGAGCCCCGAATATTGATTTGATCGCCCACGAAATGAACTCCAGAAGTGGTCTCCAAGGCGCCAATTAAATCAGTGGGACTGCGCCGCTTGATATCCTCGGCCGATACGATGGACAGCGACACTGGCACTTGATCCAACCGCTGTCTGGTTTTACTGGCAGTAATGACGATGGGCTCGAATGAAATCGGAGCTGGTTCGAGCGCGAAAATGATGTGAACCGTCTCCCCTGCTTTGATCTCAACCCCTTTCTTAATCTGATTCCGATACCCAATCATGGAGACCTGAATTGAATAGGTGCCCGGTGGAATTCTTTCGACTGAAAAATTGCCATCCCGATCGCTGGCCGAACCGTAAATCGTTCCCAAAATTTGAACATTGGCGTTCGGCAATGGCGCCCCAGAGCGGGCGTCTATGGCCTTACCAATAATTTGACCTTGAGCGATCAAATCAATTGGCGAAAAAAAACTGATAATCACATTAGCGATGATTGAGAATTTCTGTAAGGTTGAGAGCATATTTTTATCGGCGATTGAACTTTGGGCAATTTATTCCATTATCAAATCATCCCCCCTGCCCTTTCGAATAAACAAATTTAGGGGTGAATCAAAGACCAATCCACATAAATATCGATACCAGAGACAGTCGAATTGCCTGGAATGCTCAGTTTGCCAGGTTGCCCGGGTTTGTTCGGATCTTGATAAATTCCGATTGTCCGAAAATCGGTGAGATCTGCATGTTCTGGCAACCAGAATACGGCCAGGTAATTCACATTGCCATGCCGCACTGGCAAACGATAGTGATAGGGATTGCTATCGATGCTATAATCGATGGACTTGAGCCAGAGCAAATAGTGGATATTTTGCTCGGGTGGATATTGATAAGCAGCGATGGCCGTGATATGGGTATTTGCTGGAAAAGGTCCGTTGAAATAAATGGTTCCCTCAATGGCCGCATCGCGGTCCACCCGGCTCCAATTGGCATAAAGCTCGATATAGAAAACAGGATTTTCATCGGTAATATCAAAGCCCAGCGGCTGGAGGCTGTTATTCGGATCCAGCGGCAGGGCCAGCACATCAGCCAGATTGGACTCGGTCTCGGTGCTATACCACCAGAGACTCACTGCATCGTAGTGGCCGAACGGTAGCTCCATTTCGGTGTAAACCGTATCCCGATCGATCGGGAGGCTGTTGGGGCTGTGATACAATTCATTAATGGCGTGCGGTGGGAATTTCGGTGCCACAATGAGATAAATGCCCTGGGTATTGGCGGGCGGTGTACCGCGAAAATAGATGGTCACGGCAATTTTGCCAGGCAGTGGGGCGATGCCGTGATCGATATGACAGGTCATGATCGTCAGTGTAAGGATAATTGGCAAAACTCGCTTTGGTTTCATTTTACCCTGATCGCAATTTTCACTCTGAAAGTGAGCATAGATCTCACGCGGTCTGAAGACCATGCATGATCATGGACTGATTCATTTAAGGCATTTGTCTCAAAAAGCGCTCTAATTTTGAATCAAGTTTTAAAGGCAGAGTCTATTATATTTTCTCCCACAGAATTGGAATCCCACAGAAATGAAAATAAGAAATTCTGTGGGGTAGCATTTCTGTGGGAGAGGTTTTTTAATCGGTTTGAGAGAGAGCTTCGATAGATATCATCGCAACAAAATAAGCTTCTTTACCGACGAGAAATCTCCCGCTTGCAATTGATAAAAATAAACGCCCGAAGCGACGTTCCGATTTCGCTCATCGAGCCCATGCCAATAAATGTAATGGGTGCCCGCTCTGAAAAAACCATCCGCTAATTTGGCAACCAGATGTCCGTTGCGATCATATATCTTCAATGACGCTTTTTGTTCGGCTGGCAACGCAAATGAGATAATCGTTGAACTGTTGAAAGGGTTGGGGTAATTTTGATACAGGGCATATCGTTTCGGAAGATTGATATTTTTTTTGTCCAAGGCCTGTGGCATATACCATTGGGGTTGGGAGAAAACCTGAACCGGATGCTCCAACGCATTCGCCAATTTTTCGCCATCGGCTTTGGACAAATTTTTAGGCAGAAAAAAAGCAGTGAAATTCAGCTTCAGGCTGACACTATCGCTTGCATTGTTGCGAAATAAGATCCCATGATCGCCATAAGAAACGCTATCTCCGGTATCACCCCCATCAATAAAAGTCTCATCGGCCTGCCCCCCTGCCTGGCTGTCATGATAATAAAGCATTACCTCCTGCCAGGTCGAATCTTTGAACGCAGCATACGTAAACAACGATCCTTGATCACCCGTGGCCAGCGTCCATTCTCGGACAGGATTGGTAATCGTTAGATCTAATTGATCTGGTATCCCATCAATAATGACATTTTGATTGTGCCGATTAAAGAAACGCATGCCGCTGGCAGCCGCATTAAAGTCCCATGACTGGCGCAATAGCTCCAGCCGAAGATAAATGTCCTCATTGGTGTTGAATTCTTTCTTCAACGTTTCGGGATCGAGATCAGCACCGCCGGCGATTGTGCCGCTGAATGGGTAGAACTTGGTTTTCACGTAAAAGGCCGTTTCATGCATCACTAAAGGATAAAATTGGATCGTCTGCCGGACCTCACGAATCAAGCGCACTACTGGTTTTGGGGTGTACCATAAATGGTAGCGGTCTTCATCAGCTTCCTGATAGGCATACAAATTCTCCCGTTCGTTGGCCGCCTGGCTGCCATTTTTCCCAATTGCAATGGTAAAGATCCCCAGATCGAACACGCCAATCAACCGCAGCTTCTGCGTATCAAAAATATCCACCCCAGCGCCGAATGGCGGTTTGATGATGATGTCTTCGATTAAGCCGTTTTTCTTGCTGAGCCGAACAGAATAATAATTATTGCTCACCGTCATCATGTTGGGATTGAAACTGAAGCCATAGGGCGAAGGGACGGGTTCATTGATGGTCGCAGATCGAAATAAATAGCCATAGGCACAACTATTGGGATCATCGGGATCGGAGATGATGATTTCCAGGCGCGGGTAATTTTTCGATTCCTCATTTTCAATCCAGGCCGAATTCGGGGCTCGGTCGCCCAGGTCCCGAATCATGAAAACCAGTTCATCCCGAAAGTCCAGCAAGCCATCATCGGGAAGAAAATAGAAATCCTGAAACGCTCCGGGACTGAACGGATCTTCGCCGTATTCCATCTCATCGATTTGAAAAGGGATCATTTTCCAGGTCTTGGTGCTGTCGTGAAAGGCATACATGAAGATTTCGCTGATAGGAACATCATAAAATGGTGCCAGGACCTCGCCGCGCAGGACCACTGGCTCGTAGCTGCGATCCTGATACATTTTTTTTTCAGCCGATGATCCAGCAGCTAACCCGGGCACCATGGTTAAAAATAGACCGATAATAAAGTTTATGCACTTCATGCCGATCACTCCCAGAGCTGACCAAACGATCGCTTATATCTTTCCGAAAAGGCAAATTTTAAAATTCGGCTCAAATTACAAAAATAATCGATAGAAGTCAAGGATTATTGTGTTACGTTTTTGCAAACGGGTAAAAGACGTATGTTAATCCATCGCCTTAAAGGTAGGTTTGGCAGTTGCGTTTAAGATTGAATGCCAGTTGGCCAGTGAGGCGCACTAACTGACATGCCGTTGATGCAAGCAATCGTCGATGAAGTCATGATGAAAAGAACAAGCTGCAAGCCTGCACAGATCTCTCGTCTGGAAACCCAATTAAAATGCAGCCTGGGCGCCAATCCTCAAATTCCACTGATAGTGATTTGTGGTAGGAATTTCGTAGATATTATTACTCCTTTCTACACGAGATTTTCCATAGGAGCCGTTGATCAGGAGTCTGAGCTGATTCAGCAAATTCATCCGCAGTCCTACGCCAAAATCGTGGGACGGGCCGCTGGCATATTCGAATGAATTTTTCTGGTATTCGTAGAACAGCGAAATATCCATGCGGCTAAGCAGGCCGGTTTGCAGGTCAAGGCGAAGGCCCTTCAAATTATACCGGTAGAAATAAGTTCGATGCCGTTGTCGCCAGCTTATGGTGGCTACATAATCTTTGGGTTGGACAATGCGGCCATAGAAATAGTCGAAATCATTGAGCTCATCGCCCGAAAAATTTAGATTGTAAAAAGTCAGTCCCGTCGAATAATTCCAGGCGCTATTGTCGTTTTGATTTTCAATCCTTTCTTTCATCCGGGAATATTCGCCATTGAGGAACAGATTGATGTGATTTGTCAATCCGAAATCGAATTGATCGCGAAGGATCCATTTCAGATCGTCGTTATAATTCTTGGAATAAGAGATCCAATGAAGCTGATTTTTCAGCTCGGCTTTTCTCAGATAAATGCCATTATAGAACGAGCGCCGAAAATCGACCGTTGACAGGGTCCGATGGATGGACAGATAGTTGACGCGGAGCTGAATGGCATGACGGTCGTACTTATCAACCGATTGGTAATACTCTTCAGAACCGTCAAAATAGCGATTGCGCGTGCTATTTGTCAGTTCTTGATGCTCAACAATAACTGAGCCTTCGAGTAAAATTCGCCGATCAGGGATCAAAGATAAGCCAATATCTGAGCTGAGGTTTTCACTTCTGTGCTTTTGGATTCCTGTCCCGATTTTCTGATTGCTTGAAGGATAATCAGAAAAAATCGAATGATCATCGTTATCTTCTTCAGCATTGTAATTAAGATCGACTCTCACATTCAGCAGGTCTGATAATCCATACCCGAAGCATAAAGGCAAATGAGTTGCCTTCCTGCGCTCGGAAAAATCGCTCCAATCATATTTTTGATAAGAGTAACCAGGATCGAACGAAAACCATAGCTGTCCTGCCTCTAACAATATATGGCGGAAAAAGAAAAAGTGCGGGAATTTTTTGGCAGACATGTTGATCTGGCCCTGGGAGAGATAAAGCAGCGAGCCATCCCAGGAAAAATTATCTTTGAAAGCGCTTTGAGCATAATCATGTGTGGTCAACCGATTGTAAATTTGCCACGCATTGCCCGGCAGATAGATGAAATTTAGATTGAAATTTCGATAGGAATTTTTATCCGATAGATCTTCGCCAGCCATCTGGTAGGATGTACTCACCTGGTATTTATCCCGGCGACCATAGCCACCGCTCAACGAAAAATTATGATAATCGAGCTTTTCGCTGTATTTTTGACCATCGGTCCGAGTGGAATTGAGTTTATATTGGTCACGCTGATAGTTTTCCGACAGCATGGCTCCTTTATACAATCGACCAAAGATATCCTCTAACAACAGTAGCGAAGGGGGAGCATTTTTCTGATCAGATTTTTGTTTTGTTCGAGTGGTGTCTTTTTGGGGGACCAAAAAAGAAGGAAGCGGTTTTTCCTGTGCGAAAGCAGCAGTGCAGAGAACGGCAACCAGCAGGAAGGCCAGCTTTCGGCTCATGGCGGTTCTCCTTGGTTTTGTGCGCAACTTTATTATGTTTTCAACCTGTTTCACTTTAGGCAAATAGCTTTGTTCCCAGAGAAATTTACCTGAGGCAACTTGGGGCAATTTGGCCCACAAGATAGAGAAAAATATCCCTTGACTTTCTGTTCAATTTGTGCTATTTTTTTAGAAATCGTATTACGCTCAAAAGAAATTCAGAGCAGAGGAGGAGTCCATCTTTGAGATGGACTCCACCTGCTCCACTTAAAACAGTTTTTGAGGAACAGATATGAGCGAGCTCATCCGTTTTGGCATCTCCATCGAAAATGACCTGTTGGAAAAATTTGACCGTTTGATTCAGGAGCGAAACTATAGCAATCGCTCCGAGGCGATCCGCGATCTCATCCGCAACGAGCTGGTACGGGAACAGTGGCAAGATAGCGAGGCTGAAGCTGTAGGTACCGTGACAATTATTTATGATCACGAAGTGGGCGATCTTCCCCACCTTTTGACCCGCATTCAGCATGATTTTAACCGACAAATCATCTCCACCCTTCATGTGCATCTGGACCATGATCACTGCCTGGAGGTGTTGGCGGTCAAAGGGCAGACCAAAATCATTCGCAAGATTGCCGATAGGTTGATCAGCCTTAAGGGGGTGAAACATGGCAAGCTGGTGATGACCACCACCGGGGCAGATATTTAATCAATTGATTTGTTTTCCAGGTAAATGAATTGATGTTAGTTTAATCCACAAGCAGGGAATTAAGATGAATACTTCTGCGTTAAAAATATTTGTAGCACGAAAAATAAAATTGTATTACAACTAAAAGCCGATGGGAGAATTACAATGAAAACTCTTTGGGCCGCATTAATGATGATACTTCATCTTACTGTAACCTCGATTTTCGCCACCGAAAAGCCAAAGGATCTGGACTCTGTGCGCTATCATTTTGCCCCAGTGGTGGTAACTGGTCAGCGATATGAAATGCCATTAAAGGATGTGGCAGCCAGCATTACCATCCTCTCCCCCATTGCTATCCGACAGACCAATCTGACCACGGTAGCGGATGCGATCTCATATTTAACTCCTGGGGTTTTTGCGACTCGGAGATCGGCAATGGGCTATGGCGTGGCCGCGCTGGCGGCCGGCAGCATTACGGTTCGCGGCATCGGTGGCAAGCCCAACTCCCAGGTGCTAATGCTCATCGATGGTCGGCCAGATTTTCAGGGCATTTTTGGGCATCCGATTAACGATGCTTATTTTTTAGATAATGTCGATCATATCGAGGTGTTGCGCGGTCCAGCCTCGGCAGTTTATGGGACGAATGCGCTGGGCGGCGTGATTAATATCATTACGAGAGCATTGCCAACCGCAGGTTTCGATACACAAATCAAGGTCGGCTACGGCAGTTTCAATACCCAGCACTACCGTTTCAACCACGCTGGAAACCTGGGCCGGCTGCAATATTTCGCTGGCATTGGCTATCAAAAATCAGATGGACATCGGGCGAATGGCGATTTTAAAGCCCAAAATTATGCCGCTAAAATCGCGTATCAAATTAATCCGAATTATAAACTCAGCTTCAATGGCAGCGTCACGCCATACCAATTTCATGACCCTGGGCCCGAGGGCGTTTCTTTGTATGGTTATTTTGATCATGGCGACATCACCCGCAGCTCGATGGATTTGACGCTGAGCCATAAATTTGATCGCACGGATGGCACCATCAAAATTCATGGCAATTTCGGCCATCATGAGCTATCCGATGGATGGAAATCGGATGATCAAACCAACGGCGTGATCGTTTTCCAGAATTTCAACCTTCCTTATGAGATCAAAACCTCGGTGGGATTCGATGCCAAAAGGTATGGCGGCACCGCATGGTCCAGCGGCAAAAAATTGGGCACTTTTTTTAATGATGAGTATGCTGGTTACTTGCATTTTCAGAAAGCGCTCATCAAAAAGATCATCCTCGGTTCTGGAATTCGTTATGAAAATAACTCCAATTATGGCTCCGAATGGATCCCCAAGTTCAGCCTGGTTTACCATCCCTGGTCGCAAACGGCGTTTCGGGGGACTATTGCGAAGGGGTTTCGAGCCCCTTCGGTCAAAGACCTTTTTCTCTATTCGCCCGCCAACCGGAATCTCAAACCAGAAAGATTGTGGAGCTATGAATTGGGAATTAATCAGTCAATGGGAAAATATGTATCGCTGGATCTCTGTGGCTTCTATTACGAGGGCGATCAATTGATCGAGACCGCGATGGTAGCGCCAGGCAGAATGCAAAATCAAAACATCGGCGACATCCAGACAAGAGGATTTGAGGTTGCGATTCAGGCAAATCCGTTCCCAAATTTATCTGCCAATCTTTCCTATTCGTACCTGGATCCCAACAGGACGCTTCCATTTTCACCCAATAAATTCAATTTCATGCTGAATTCCCAATACCAGAAATTGAGCTGCTCCATTTATGGGGAGTATATCACCAATCTCTACACCAGCTATCAATTGAATAAATTCCCACTCCAAACCACCATGGAGAAACTGCCTAATTATGCATTGGTCAATTTGAAAATGAATTATCGTCTGTTCGACAACCTGCAATTGGCGGTGGGAATCGAGAATCTGTTCGATGAATCCTATCAGATATTGAAAGGCTATCCCATGCCAGGAAGAGCGGTGTTCGGGAATCTTGTCTTTAATTTTTGATGAAAATGGTTTTGTTAATAAAAATGGAGCAACGGAGTGGTGGAGCACCATAGTGGTAAAATGATTCTTACAGCCAGGCCAAAACTCCAGAACTCCGTCAAATCACCTAACGAATTTGAGGTCATGAAAATAAGCACTCAACAAATTACACTGGTGGCAATGTTCATCGCCCTGTGCGTGATCATCCCATTCGTATTTCATTTGGCTGGGCTGGGCATGATGTTCTTGCCCATGTTTCTGCCAATCTTATTGGCTGGATTTATCATTCGGTTTCCGCTGGCAATGCTGGTGGGATTATTGGGGCCGATTGTTTCCGCGCTATTGACCGGCATGCCGCCGATGTTCCCCACCGCTGTGTCCATGATGGCTGAAGGAATGGTAGCGGCTGGAGCGGCTTCTTGGCTGTTTCAATCAAAAAAAATGCCGCTGTGGCTGGCATTACCAGTGGCTATCGTAGCCGAACGCATCACGCGAATTGCGATGATCTTTTTGATTCTGCCATTATTTGGCTTGCCTGGCCGGGAGTGGTCTATCGCGGAGATCACTCTGACACTCCCAGGCGTCGCCTTACAGCTATTTCTAATTCCCTTAGTGTTGTTCATGATGTGGCGATCGAATATCATCAAAAGAAAACTATGGTGGAAAATCTCATAACGCGCCAATATTTCGATCAATTGGCAGCGCGCTGGCATGCCAGCGCTGTGATGTCCAGAGATAAAATCTACCATTTGCTCAGGCACCTGGATTTTTCCCACTACCGATCGATTCTCGATCTCGGCTGCGGTACTGGCGTGCTGTTCCCGTTTTTGATTCAATTGGCCCGAGGAAATGCTCAAATCTTCGCGTGCGATTTTGCCGAAGCAATGACTCATATCGCTGTTCGCCAATGCCGCCCTGGGCCGATTATCCTGTGCGCCTGCGCCCGTTATCTGCCCTTTCAGAATAACAGCCTGGATTTGATCATTGCGTTCCATGTTTTTCCGCATATCAAAGGCAAGCAATTGGCGTTGCAGGAATGCTGGCGCGTTTTGAAACCAGGGGGCGAATTGGTGATCATACATGCACATGGTAGCAGGGAGATCAACGCCATCCATGATCAGATCGGTGGTGCCGTCAAAAATCACAGACTACCTCCAGCCAGGGATTTGGGACGCATGTTGGCTTCTGTTGGATTTAAGCTCGAACAGGTCCTCGACCATCCAGGGGAGTATTTGGTGAGAGGCCAAAAAGTGGTTCATAAACGAACTCGACTGGCCTTGGTTTCATCAAATATACCCAGGCCAGTCTAGGTCAACAATTTTATTGTGCCGATGTAAGGTTTCAGAGATTACTCGCCCAGCTCAGTATAATCGATTTCCGACCCAAGGAGACTGTGCGGAATCAAATAAGTCGCTAACATCAGGAATGCGGCAAAGATAATCCATCCCCTTCCGTCTCTGCCGCCACGGTTTCTATACCAGGCCCAGAGCCAGCCTATCATCGCGATCAGCGTTTTGTTATCTGTTAAATCCTTCCCAAATGGCCAACCGGTCCACAGCGCGCCGAAAGCAAATTTTTGCACCAGGGGACCCAAGATAAATCCCCCAATAAAAAACAGCCCGATCGTCCACAGCAAATATTTATGAGCTCTTCCCGCAGCATCCAACGCTTCTAATCCGGCGCGATTGGAGAACATCATGGCCAAGAACATCAATAGAACATGAGGCAAGAGCACCAGCGCGGGCACTGGACCTTTGAATCGCAACACGATCGGGGATTCGCCAGTCAGAGATAATTTTTGATCCCCTTGCGTCAGATAAACATAATACATCAATTTTCCAGCAGCGGCTTGATTGCGATGCGGGATGACAGCGACCAGCCGATCGTTTTCGCGGCTTAGCGGCAAAGTCGACCATTCGTCATTGGACTTATAGCGCTTGTACGTCACATATCCGCTGATAGAACTGTCTGGCACCGTCAAAACGATCGGGATATCGGTATTTACAGTTTGACTTCGAATCAGCTTAAATGAGATTCGGTTATCGGCAAATTGAACGTGACCTCTTTTCGGATAGGTTGGCCCAGTCATCCTTTGATAGACCGCCGAGCTAATTGTAATAATAAAAGCCAGGATCCATAGGATTATTTTATGATGCGCGATTTTCAAGTTTATCATAAGCATGTTCCTTTCGTTTAGTTTGTTCTGTTGAATGATAAAGCGATCGATTTGTTCCAAGCAGTTGAGTGCTGAGACGCCAGCATTTGACGGGAAATTCCTCGCGCTTTTGAACGAAAGCTTGCATCTGATATAAATCTTTTCTGAAGAGATGAGCAGTCACTGGGTCTATATGGTTGTTAGTGAGACAAAATTTCGGTTGACAATATGATTGAAATTTGCTATTTTATTGGCCTTCAGATTGAACCATTGGGTTAGTAATTCGTTTAAGATAGCAAATTAAATCAATCACCATCCAGTTCTAAAATCAATTCAGGAGGTATCCGATGAGGAAGGTTGCAACCTTGTTGGTCGTTTTAGCCGTTGGGCTAATGATGGCACTCTCGTTCGCTCAAGAAGCCAAAAAGGGAAGTTTTAAATATGTTGGCGCTGCCAAGTGCAAGATGTGCCATAAAGGCGAAAAGAACGGGAACATCTTTGAGAAATGGCAGGCGGATAAGCATTCACAGGCTTACGCCACATTGGCGACCGATCATGCCAAACAAGTTGCGGCTAAAGTTGGAGTGAAGGGCAATCCCCAACAAGCGCCAGAATGCCTCGCATGCCATGTGACTGGCTATCATGCATCCAGCGAGATGAAAGAGGCCAGCCTCACCTTGGACGAGGGCGTATCTTGCGAAGCCTGTCATGGCCCAGGATCGGAATACAAGAACATGCAGGTCATGAAAGATATTACGGCCGGCAAAGTGAAGGGCGCTGATTACGGATTGATCAAACCGACCAACGAGGTTTGTGTCAAATGTCACAACACCAAGAGCCCAACCTATAAGGAATTTAAATTTGCTGAGGCAGTAAAGGTCATCGCCCACCCGTTGCCGAAAAAGTAATCGTGCTCAGACAATTTCCACAACCAAAAAAGCCAATATCTATAATATTGGCTTTTTTATTTCTGAATGTCTTTGGGATTGAACCATATCTTTCTATCTCACCAGCACCATCTTCTGTGTTATCGAGACAGCAGCGGTCTTCAATTGGCAAAGATAAATTCCGCTGGCCAAATCCGAACCGTCAAATTCAATCCAATAGTTCCCGGCGGGCTGAAAAGTATCGACCGGCCTGCAAATTTCTTTTCCAAGCAAATCGAAGATCCTCAGAATAACCATCCCAGATCCTTGAATTGAATAACTGAGAGTCGTCACGGGATTAAATGGATTGGGATAGATTTGCATCAGTCGAAATTCTGATAGCATCTCACTGGAATATTGGCGAATGCCTGATAGCCCATTTTTAAATTTCACGTTCATGCTATCAATCGTGGTATTTCCAAACTGATCGCGGGCGGCAACAAAGACGCGATATTCGCCATCGGGATAATGGCTGGTCGAAAACGCCAGGTTTTTCTCCGACAGGTCGATCAGCGAATCCCCATTATTATTGGTCAAAATGTGATAGTAATTTCGGCTCTGCTCCATCCAATAAGGCGGGACGAGCAGCGGATCCCTTTTATAGATCACGGTGGCATACGGCGTGTAATTATTCGAGCCGTAGAAATTGTAGGAGTGATTTAAAATTTGCCCCAGGGTTCTGGGATGGACAATGCTATCTTCTGGCAATTTTTTTACCCAATAATAGGTCTCATAAGCAGGCAGTTGCCAGGGCGAATCGCCCATATAATCGGTGATCTTGGCAATAATGTCGATGTCGCCATATAGGCTATCGGGATCGAGGTAAATGCTCGTTTCGTTTGCACAGAAGGCAAATTTTGAGTGATCAAAAACATTCTCGATGATCGGCGGGATGAGATCGGTATTGGGCTGAAGCGATAGCAGTGGATTGTAAGTGATGCCCCACTCATTGTCGTCATAGCGCCAGACCCATCCTGAATCCTGAATCTCCACAAAATGAATGTGCCCCCAGTCCTCAGACCACTGGATAATATCGCCTAAATAATCGAACTGCTGCACCGTATCGCCCACATCAAATTGGATCGTTTCTTTAATCAGATGCGCATAAAGCCAGCCCTTTGAAAAATCGGCTGTCTGTTCCTCGCTGACCGCAATTCGCCAGTGCCAGTAGCCGCTGATCGTCAGCACGCATTTCACCACACCCGCTTCGACCGCAAAGGTCGGCTCGTTCATCGGCACGATGATGTCCAATCCTTGATGAAGATAAGACCAGTCAGGCTGGCCGTAACTCATGTGTTGCTCATAATAATTCCAGATCGTACGCACGTTATCGAATGGCACAAAGGGCCAGGGGATCTGTTTGTATTCGAGAGAGGATTTTTGCAGTCGTTTCTTTTCGTCAAAAGTTCTGAACTGTTTGCTTAATTCAACCCGCTCCATGAGAACCTGGCCCTGCTGGTCGTAAACTTTCAAGATTCCCTTTGATATGCCTTTATCCCGATATTGAATCCCCGCTAAAATTTTGCCATCTTTCAAAATTAGGTCGCGGAACGAATTTTTCCCGTTGAGCTGATCTTCAAATATCAGGTTCCCATCAGTTAGCGAATATGCTTGCAATCGCTTCTTATCAATTGCAGCCATAAAATTATCTGAAGATGAAACTTTGATCTTTCGGGCATAATTAAAATCTGTCTTAAACTCGTGCACTAACGCACCGTCGGAATAAACCTTCGCTCTATCTCTCAGCGCGATGGCGACCAGTTTTTCATCCTCTGAAATATCGAATTGATCGCCGCCCTCATAGCTTTGGATTTGATGCTCTGGAATAGAAATCAATTTAAAATATTGGGCATTCCCCACGCCGAATTTATTGCCACTCGAAGAAAATCCCCATAGCGAAGCGCCGATAACTGTCTCGGAAAAAAGCCGAATGCCAGAACTGGAATAAAAATGAATGGTCAATTCGCTTTTATCATGATGCGTCATATCCAGAAAGGCACAATAGCCAGCATTGGAAATATAAAGGTCAGCGCCTGGGGCTTGCACCAGTTCAAATAATAGCCTGCCATATTCATAAAACTTGAAGTGCTTCATCTCCCTGACTTCATCGCCCACCTGCCCGATTTCGTATTGACACCAGAAGCGACCATTTTCAGAGCTGATCTTGCTGGCTGGCCAGGAACTTTTATGGACAAATGTACCATTGGAGGAAAGCTGCATATTTTCTGGCATGACCTGAGTTTCAATCTGCTGCGAAAAAACTGGGTGGAAAAATATGGCGATGAAAATCAGAAGCTGAATTGGCTTTATCATGATTGACTCCTTTTCAAAAAATCGATCCGCTCAGCATGTTTGTTAAAGAAGATATAACATTTTTGGAAATGTGCAATCAAAAATTTGTGCTATTCTTTCTGATAAACGAAATAGTCCTTGACTCAGAAAATTTTTGTGTTAAATTCTTAAATGGAAATACAGCATTACTATTACTTTTTAGTCAGAGGTAATCTAAACATCCCCCCTGTCCCCCCTTCAAAGGGGGGAATCCAGGGAAGTCCCCCTTTGAAGGGGGATTTAGGGGGATGTTAAGTGATTTGAATGACCTAAATACTATTAAGGACGCTGCATGAATTTTGGACTTCCCGCGGTTGATTACATTGTTATCGGTTTCTATCTCATCCTAATGCTTGGTATCGGTTTCTATTTCTCCCGCTTCATGAAAGGGGGCAAAGATTTTTTCATCGGCGGCAACCTCATCCCCTGGTGGGTATCGGGTGTGTCGCTTTACATGACCATGTTTTCAGCCTGGACCTTTACGGGCGGCGCCAGCTTCGTCTATCACACCAGTTGGTTTGGGCTGTTGTACTTCGCCACGTGGGGCACGTCGTTTTTTATCGGCTTCATTCTCTCTGCCAGGCGCTGGCGCCGCACGCGGGTCACCTCACCCGTCGAATATATCAAAACGCGATTTAATAGCGCGACCCACCTGTTCCTCAGCGTTTATCTCGCCTTGACCATGCTCTACTGGCCCGCCCACCATCTGGCGTCGCTGAGCAAAATCTGCGCGCCGACCATGTTCCCAGGCTCCATGACCGCTATCGACGTGACCATCATTGTTATCGGTATTGTCATTCTCATCTACACCTTTTTGGGCGGTTTGTGGGCCGTCTGCATTACCGATCTGGTGCAATTTTTGATCTTGATCGTCGTTTGTGTAGTGCTCATTCCCGCCATATTTCTATCGGGCGATTTCAGTTCGCTCGGACAGGTGTTTCAGCAAATTCCACCATTAAAATTCAAGCATATTTTGCCCGATGGAACGCTGTACGATCACTGGTATTTACTGGGACTGATCGCCGCCAATATTTTCGGCAATTCCGTCGGCGAGAAAGCCCAGCGCTATTACAGCGTCCGTGATGAAAAGGAGGCGATGAAAGTCGGCTGGCTGACTTTCATTCTTTTCCTCACTGCACCCTTGTTATTCGGTATTCCGCCGTTAATCGGAAAAGTATCATGGCCCGATATTAATATGCTCGACTATTTTGCTCAGGTCACCAAACCCGAGGAAAATATTTTCATCGCCGTGGTCTTGCGCTACATGCCTGCTGGGATCGTTGGGATTTTCCTTTCAGCCATGATGGCAGCTTCCATGTCATCGATGAGCGGGGTGTGGAATACGGTCTCATCCATTATTTCAGTGGACATTTACAAAAATCGCTTCAAGCCCGCTGCCACTGAAAAAGAAACGCTCTGGGTGGGGCGCATCGCCGTGCTTGTATTTGCCCTAATTGCCATTCTTTTAGCCCTGATCATTATTCATAGCAAATACTGGGTGTTCTCATTTACCAATATCTTTTTCGGGCTGACGGGCATCCCAAGCGCGATCCCGATGTTCTTGGGAATTATGACCAAAAAAATCTCTCGCTGGTCCGCTGTGGCGTCCATTATGGCTGGCGTGCTGATGGCGTCGCTCGCTCGATTCGTGCTGCATTATTCGCTGGGACAGCAATTTTTAATTACCGTCGCCATCACCTTATTGTTCATTGTGCTCTCCAATCCAATGGGCCGACTTTATAACCTGCGTCGCAATTACGCCTTGATTTTCAGCCTATTGATGAGCTTTTCGTTATACTTCTTTTTCATGATTGCCAATAATAATCCGAATCTCTCATCCAGCAGTTTCATCAATTCCAGCTTGATTGGTTTCCTATCATCAGCTCATTTCTGGCTGATGCTGGCGACGCTGGCATTTTTTATCCTGACCTATAAATTCGCCGCCCTGTTCGGCAGAGACTTGAAGTCATCGCAGGCGGAAGTGAACCAATTTTTTGAAAAATTAAATTGCCCCATCGATGTCGCGAAAGAGGTCATCTCCGCTGGAGCAAAACATTCCAATGTTTTTCCACTCGTCGGGTGGATGGCCATGGGGTTCAGCGCTGTTTCGCTATTGATCCTGATCGCTCCTGCGGCGCGAACCAAAATTTGGATTAATCTGGGGATCAGCGGCTTGCTGTTTTTGTTTGGACTGGGGATGTTTCTGTCAAAATATTTTTCAAATCAGCGTTCGTAGAATGATGTGAAGTATAAATAAGCGCACACCAAAGACCGCCAATTCCGCCAATTTTTCCAATTGCGCTAATTTGGTTTTCAATAAAATCGATCTGGCTAAATTGGTCTACCAGGCGGACGGTCTAATTCTTTTTAGATTAGATTCACAAATGAAAATCATAGTTTCTTTATTCATAGCTAAATGGAACCAACGGATCAATATCTGCAGGATTCATTTAGTCATTGGGCAAGTATTGTTGGATTCGTTAACCAAAATCGGGTAATTAATCTTCAACCAAATGAGGGAAACGAATTCCTAACAATCCGTTGGGTTCATCTATCAGTTGGGCAAATTAGTACTGTCATCATAAACGAAAAGGAAAATCAATGATGCTATCACGAAAACAATTCTTAAAGCTATCTGGTCTGGCTTCTGGCCTTCTGTTAATCAATCCTACAAGTTTTTTATCAAAACTGAATACGAAATCAGGTAATGAAAGACTAAACCTGCTCTTTGCTCCCGAAGAAATCCCCGAGCTTCGCCGACGGCTTGAACTGCCAATGTTTCAAAAATTCTGGGAGGAGATGCTAAATGCCAATCTGGAAGATGATCGAAAATTTCTCGAAACGGGCATCGCGTTCAACAATCAGATCTGGCATCTCCCCCGTGTCTGCGATATTTTGCAGCGCGAGGCGTTCATTTATGTAATCACAGGTGATCAAATTCGCGGCGAGATGGCCAGGCTGGCTCTGGAAAAAATTCTGCAATTCAAGAAATGGGACTATTTTCTCGAGGCAGGAAAAGATGTGATTGGCTTGCAGCGAGCGCCTTATACCACGCAAACCCTGGTGCTGACTTTTGAATGGATCGAAGATTTATTACCCGATGAAATGAAACAAGAGGTGCTGGCGCAATTGCCTGAAAAAGGGATCGAGCCGTGCTACCGCAGTTGTTGGGGAATGCTGAATAAAGAGCAAGTGGTTGGCTGGGGATTTGATCCTGAGAGCAGTTTTTATGAAGAACGGGACATGCGCCGCTGGCCATGGATTTTATCCCGTACCAATTTGCGCGCTGTACCGATGAGTGCGCTGGCGCTCGGCGCGAAGTTTTTCGACGGACGTCATCCCCGCGTGCCCGAATGGATGAATGTGGTGAAGCAGACCTACGATGAATTTTACGACATGTTTGCCCCAGACGGCAGCTATAGCGAGGGGTCTGGCTATGCCAACTATACGGCCAGTGAATTGATTATCATGCTCTCAATCATTGAGTCAAAATGGCGCAATAACTGGTCTGATAAAATCAACTGGCAGGGCGTGATGGATTTCTTTTTGATGACCCGCATGCCGAGCCATCAGCATCCCGAAGGACATGTCAATTTTGGCGATGGAGGCAGCGGCTTTTTCTCGGACGTGGGGTTCTGGATCGCCCGAAAGTATCGGGACGGATTGGCGCAATTTGCCGCAGAAAATCATGCCCAAAAACATCGCATGTTGTCGGTCATTTTTTATGATCCGAATATTGTGCCAACCAGGCCCACAGGATCATGGTTCTACCGCCACTTCGATATTGGCTGGGTGATCGTTTCTACAGGATTTGAAAAGGATGATTTTGTGGTCGCCATGCGCAGCGGCGGTCCTGCCAATCATGAACACGCGGATCGAAATAGTGTCATTTTAAAATGCTTTGCTGAGAATCTGTTGGTCGATGTCTTGCATCCGCCGTATAGCCATTTGCACCCTGCCTGGGCATTGCGAACTTCGCCAGCCCACAACACGGTTTTGATTGATAACAAAGGTCATCAATATCACGATGGGCTGGAAGGAACCAATGCTTCGTTGGCTGAGGCGAAAGTCGTGAAAGAACAGAAAAAGGATGGTTACGCCATCGTCACCAGCGATGCCACCCAGGCGTATCAATTGGTGAACGAGAATGTGCAAAATGTTAATCGAACGACTCTGGCTGTGCCTGATATGAAATTGCTGGTAGTAGTGGACGTTCTTCAGACCAAAGATAAGCCAGCCGATTTCAAGGCGAGATGGTTCGTCGATAATGAAGATAAAAATGGGAAAATCGAAATCGATGGGAAGAAATTTACTTTCCTTCGTCCCAATGCAAAACTGGTGGGCGTCTGTGATAGTGATCATGATGTGCAATTGTCTAGCGATAAATTTCCTGTTCCAGAAGAGCATGGGGTTTATCCATTTCTGGATGTGGCGGCTCGAAAAGCTGGCAATAAGGTGGTCCTGATCACGGCTGCCGCTGCCATTCGGAACGATGATCCTTTGCCAATGTTTAATTTGAAGAAGACTAAAAATGGCTGGAAGCTGGTGGCGAAAAACAATGGGCAAAAGATTCAGGTTAAAATTGTCACCCAAGGTATTTATCCAGAGCTGTCTATTGACATGTAATTTGAGAGCGCAGAACGTGACCGTCACCTCGCAGGTGACGGTCACGTTGAGTATTGTCGAAAGGAATGTTATAAATGTTGAACCTCGAAAAATCAAAAAAACTTTTCACTCATGCCCTGGAAATTATCCCAGGCGGCACCAATACCAATGCTAAGCGGGTGTACAATCTTTTGGACGTGGAAAATTTTCCCGCCTACATCGAGCGGGGCGATGGGCCTTATGTGTGGGACATCGATGGCAACAAATATATCGACTACATCGCAGCGTTGGCGCCGATCAATATCGGCTACAATCATCCCAGAATCAAAGCCCGAATTATCGCGCAATTGGAAAAGGGCAGCCTGTTCTCACTGCCCAGTCCTAATGAAGTGGAGCTGAGCGAGATGCTGATCGAAAGAATTCCCTGCGCCGAAATGGTGAAGATTATGAAAACGGGAGCGGAAGTTACCTCGGCCGCGATCCGTGCTGCCAGATTGGCGACGGGAAAAGAAATGATTTTAAGTTCGGGCTATCACGGCTGGCATGATTGGTGGGCTGCAAAAATTGGAGAGAGGGGAATTCCCACCTGCTACAAAAATCTGATCGAAGATTTTGAATTCAACAATTATGCTCAATTGGAAAAATTAGTTGCCAGGCATGATGGCAAGATCGCCTGCATCATTCTGACGCCCGCTTCTTATGGCGTGGAGCCAAAAGATAATTTTCTCCCAAAAATCAGAAAGCTGGCGGACAAAAAGGGCATCGTTTTAGTTTTCGATGAAATCATCACAGGCTTCCGCTGGGCCATGGGCGGTGCCCAGGAAAAATACGGAGTGGTACCTGATCTGGCAGCCTTCGGCAAAAGCATGGCCAACGGAATGCCGATTGCCGTGCTCGTCGGCAAGAGGGATTTGATGGCGCCGCTGAGAAATAATCTCATTACTTCCACCTTTGCCAGCGAGGCGCTCTCCATCGCCGCTTCGATTGAAACGATCAAGATCATTGAAGAGGAAAAGATTATCGAACGATTATATTATCTTGCCGATCGATTGCGAACTGGATTAAAGCAAATTAGCCAGCAAACGAATTTTGAGATCGATGTGATGGATCCAACGCCAGCGGTGAAGTTTGAATTTCGAATTGATCGTGCAGAACAGAAGAAAAAATTGACACTGGAATTTATCAAACAATGCGCTGCCAGGGGATTGCTGGTGAGACAGGATGGCACGGGCGTTTCGCTCTGCGTGATAGCGGCGTTGAGTGATGCGGATGTGGATTATACTTTGACAAATTTTGATGAGGTAATCAGGGGTTTAAATTTTAAATAGGCAAAAACAAATTTCTTGATTTTGGACCTCAGAAACATTATTTTATCTTTGTATGGCGGTAAATTTAAATATTAATTCACGGTGAAAACGATATGAGAACGAAATATAACGAGTACTTTGATGGGAAATATCGTGTTCGTGAGTTGGGAGAATATATAGAAGCCCATCAGGGCAGATGTTTTGGAAAGCCGACATTCAAAGGAACCAGAGTGCTGGTACACCTGGTGCTCGAATCGCTGGCAGAACCAAATCAGACAGTTGAAAGTGTCGCTAATGATTATCATCTCCCTGTTGAAGCTGTTCAGGAAGCACTGCATCTTGCAGCCGATATTTACCATTTCGATCTTCGCCTGCCAGATCCATTTCCCGATGAAAAACCGATGACGAAAAAATACCAACATCAATTTGAGCAGCCAGCAATTATTGCAGATAAGGCAGAAGAATGAAACGCCATATTCTTGATGAACATGTGACTGCCAAACATGCTGCAGCAATCCGCAGGAAAGTTTCTTCCGTCGCCCAACTTGGAGTTGATTGGGGCGAAACTGGCTGGGATGATATTGAACAAATCATTCCTCACTTACATCATTCAAAAGCAACTTTTCATACGCTTGATGAAGACTTTTTCAAGCGAAGATTTTTGCATAATGATTACTGCATTGTGTTTTATGAAATACCAATTAATGATTTTGTCAAGAGTGTTCTTAATTTCCTTCGTCATCCCCTTTTTAATAGTCATACAAAACGCTTGGGCAAGATAATAAAGGTCGGGCTGGATAATATTATATATTGGGATATTGTCGATTTCAAAATTCATGAAACAAAATGGTCAACCTGATTTGGGGTTGATTTTTTAGATGCATACATAAAGAAAGATATTAACATGAAACTCTCCTTCTCCACCCTCGGCTGTCCCAATTGGGATTTGGACACCATCATTAAACAAGCAAAAATTTATGGCTTCGATGGCGTTGAAATCAGGGGCATCAGAGATGAGCTGGATGTAACAAAGCTCGCAGAGTTTAAAAGTCGTGCCAGCGAAACCAGAGATAAATTGCTCGATTCAGAAATTGAGTTGATTTGCTTTTCCAGCTCGATTCGGATGTCAGAGCCAGATCGATCAAAGCGATCGGGACATCTGGAAGAATTAAAACGATATGTAGAACTGTGTTTTAAATTTGATACCCCGTTGATTAGAATTTTTGGAGGCCAAATCGTAGATCTCTCCTGGGAGCAGGCAATTGACCAGGCAGCCGTAACGCTGGCTGAAATGATCGAAATCGTCGATGATGTGAACACTAAAATTGTCGTTGAGACCCATGATGATTGGATGGCAGCGGATCACTTCAAAGCGTTGATGGAAGCCGTGGGTTCTGATAAGGTCGGCATCTTGTGGGATGTGAACCATCCGTTCATGTTCATCGGCGAAGATCCGAAGGAAACCTGGGAGAAAGTGGGCAAATGGATCTATCACACCCATTGGAAGGACTCCAAGATAGCCATCGATACGGTCATGGGATTCGAGCCCTGCCTGATGGGCGAAGGCGATCTGCCGCATGAGCAAATTTATGATGTTTTGAAAACGGGCGGCTATAATGGCTATCTCTCACTGGAGTGGGAAAAGCGCTGGCACCCTGAATTGCCTGATCCAGAGATTGCGTTTCCGCAGTTTGTCGAATATATGAAAAGGTTGATGGATAGGTGATCATGATGTAAAAACCAGTTTTCTAACAGACGCCTGCAAACTCATCGAATCGATTCACACGTCGGCGAAATTGGAAGCAAGCGTTTCTAAACCTGACAGGTTTAGGAACGCTTGTAGGAATGGAGCGAATATGTATTTCCTCAAAAATATCTTGATTTTTTCCACGTGATCGGTTATATTCTATAAAATTTAACCGATGGATCTTAAAAAATATGCAAAATGAACGAATCGACCTATTTCGATATTCTCCTTGATTGGAATTACTGGGGAAATTTTCAATCTCAACTAAAAAAAAGACACACCTATTTAAAACGAGTCCAGGCGCTGTTCTCGCCTCGAACCGCTCTTACTTTACTGGGAATTCGCCGAGCTGGCAAGTCTTCGATTATTCATCTTTATTTACAAGAATTATTTGCTCAAAAAAGTCTGGAACCCAAAAATAGCCTGATCATCAACATGGAGGACCCACGCTTTACCAGGCAAATGACTGCCCAGGATCTTCATCAATTATTTGAAGCCTATTGGCAAAATCTGGAGCCAATTGATCCGATTATCATTCTTGATGAAGTCCAGCACGTCGAGGGATGGGAGCGTTTTGTCCGTTATCTGTTGGAAGCTAAAAATTTGAGAGTGATTGTAACAGGTTCGTCTTCAAAGCTATTAGATCAGGAGCTTGCCACTGTGCTCACAGGTCGGCATGTAGATATCGAAGTATTTCCGTTGAAGCTCAAAGAAATATTAGAATTTGAGGCAGTACCTTATGATTCGGCAATCCAGCTATCAAAAAATAAGCTTGCCATAAAACGGGCGTTTGATCTCTATTTCCAGTGGGGCGGATTCCCCGAAGTCTATTTATCCGATTCCATCGAGCGAAAGCGAGAATTATTGCATCGCTATTTCGACGACATTATTTTTAAAGACCTGGTGAAGCGATTCAATATTCAAGAAGTTCATAAATTAGAACAACTGGCCAATCTTCTGATAACCAACCTGGCGACCCTGCAATCTTATAATCGGTTGAAGTCACAAATTAAAGTCAGTATCGATACAGTAGAACGGTTTGTCCGCTATTTTGAAACCGCTCGCATGTTCTTTTTCCTCAAAAAATATGAATACTCAATCGGTGAGCAGATTCGATCCGTTCATAAAGTTTATCTCATTGACAACGGATTTTACACGGCGAAGGGCTTTCGATTTTCCGAAAATGCAGGAAAGCTGGCAGAAAATTTGGTGGCGATCGAGCTATTGAAAAGGCGATTGCTGCAACCCAATCTGGAGCTTTATTATTGGAGGGATTATCAACAGCGGGAAGTGGATTTTGTTGTCAAATTGGGCCCAGATGTCCTCCAGTTGATTCAGGTTTGCTGGGATGTGTCTGATCCTCGAACTTTAAAACGAGAAGTGAATAATTTACTCCGAGCCAGTGAAGAACTCAATTGTAATGATTTGCTCATTATTACCGAAGGTGTCGAAGATCTACTGGAGCACACTCTGAATCATAGCGCTCGCAAGATTCGTTTGGTGCCGCTCTGGAAATTCTTATTGGAATAACCAATTGGAATAAAATAAAACCATGACCTCAAAACAACGTGTCCACGCCGCCCTGAAACGAGAACCTGTCGATCGCATTCCGATTTTTATGTGGTTTCATCCCGAGACGGCAGTTCGATTAGCGGAGCTATTAGAAATTCCTCCCTGCTATGTTGCCGAAGCCATGGGCGATGATGTCCGCCAGACCTGGGTCGGCAACAATTATGCGATGGAAGGCATCGTGCATCAAAGCGATGGTGAAACGCATGTGGATGATTGGGGGATCGAATGGATTAAGCAGGGACCGTTCAATCAGATCAAAACTTATCCGCTGCTAAATGCTACGGCTGAGGAAATCTTGCACTATCAATTTCCGCACGAAAAAATCGAATCGTTACTGAAAAACATGGCGCAGGTGATGGCGCAAGCAGAGCATTATTTCATCGGCTGCGACGTCTCGCCCTGCCTGTTCGAAATGATCTGTCGCTTGCGGGGCATGGAAAATGCCATTGTCGACCTGGTCGATGATTCGGATATTAGCAGCACGCTGTTAGAAAAAAGCGCAAATTTTGCCATCGAGCTCAGTGAAACCGCCTGTGATCGCTTTGAGCTGGATTGGCTCTGGACGGGCGATGATGTGGGCGGGCAACGGGCGATGATTATGAGTCCCCAATACTGGCGGGAACAGATTCGTCCTCATTTGCAAAAAATTTTTGAGGTAGGAAAATCACGAGGGCTGTGGGTCGCCTATCATTCCTGCGGAGCGATTCGACCGATTATCCCTGATCTGATCGAAATGGGACTGGATGTGCTCAATCCGATTCAGTGCAATTGTCCTGGCATGGATCCGATTGAGTTAAAAAAAGATTTCGGCAAGCACCTGACTTTCATGGGCGGTGTCGATACGGTGGATTTGCTGCCGAATGGATCGGTAGCAGATGTTCGACGAGAAACAGAAAAGCTGATTGAAGCAATGACGAGCGATGGAGGCGGATTTATTCTGGCCGCCTCCCACACGGTTCCACCCGAAACGCCGATGGAAAATATTTTTGCCATGTATGAAGCGGTAGGAGTGAGTCAGGATGAAATATGTGATCGGGCAGCGGATATTCGGAGACAGAAAAATTAGATGGACTCCACTTCGCAAGTGGAGTCCATCTCGCTGCTTGACTGGGTGAGGAAATTATGCACGAACAACTCGGTTTTGGAATTATCGGCATTGGTAATGTCTCAGCTATCCATGCCAGATGTATTCATCAGATTGAAGGATGCCAATTGATCGCTGTTTGCAGCCGATCAGAGGTAAAAGCAAAACAAGCGGCGAATGAACATAACGTTCCATATTACACCAATTTTGTCGATTTGATCAAGCGGGATGATATCGATGTGGTGAGTATTTGTACGCCCAGCGGGATGCATCTGGAGCCAGCCTTGGCCGCAGCCAGGGCGGGAAAGCATGTGATTGTCGAAAAGCCGATCGAAATCACGCTGGAACGAGCCGATCAAATGATCGATAGCTGTCAGCGGGGAAATGTGAAACTTGCCGTGATTTTTCAACACCGCTTTGATGAAGCAGCGCAAAAACTGAAAATGGCCGTTGAGCAAGGTCAGTTTGGCAAATTGATTTTGGGCGATGCTTATGTCAAATGGCATCGGACTCAGGAATATTATGATAAGGGTGGCTGGCGTGGCACGCTGCAGTGGGATGGCGGCGGCGCGTTGATCAATCAGTCCATCCACACCATCGATCTGCTGCAATGGATCATGGGACCTGTGAAATCCGTTTACGGAAAAATCGGTACATTCACCCATCGCATCGAAGGGGAAGATTTAGGTTTAGCAATTTTGACATTTGAAAATGGCGCCATGGGGGTCATCGAGGGCTCGACCAGCATCTACCCAGGCTTCCCCGAACGATTGGAAATTCACGGTGAACAAGGTTCGGTAATTCTGGAAGGCGGGAAAATAAAGAGCTGGGATATTCAAGGGGAAAATTCATCCAAACAAGTGTTCGAAACGACGCTCAAAAAAAGTGGCGCGGCTGATCCCATGGCTATCGGAGTAGCGGGGCATCTGGCGCAATATCTGGATTTTGTCAATGCCATTCGTGAAAATCGAGAGCCATTGGTGAATGGAATCGAAGGCAGAAAGGCGCTGGAGATCGTGCTGGCGATTTACAAGTCTTCGAGAGAAGGACGGCTGGTTCAGCTTTGATCAATATTGGATGGTCGCAAATGAAAGGATTTGTGGACTAATGGAATGATGGAGTGAGGAATTGCGGAATAATGGAATGATGGAATCTTGGAATAAATGAAGAACGTGAAAGTATTCCAATTTTCCATTATTCTAGTATTCCATTATTCCAGTATCTGCTAGCTTGGCGTAGGATAAATGCAAATGAATGAAACCGACGGAGGATTCGATGCAGGACGGAATGGCGTATGCGCCTAAAGCGTTCGTGCAACAAGTGTGTCAAAAGGGAGAATTTCCCATTGCGGCCATTGGGCTGGAGCACGGCCATATTTATGGCATGTGCCAGGGATTAGAGGCGGCTGGGGCGACCGTGGTGAAAGTTTACGATGAAGATCCGAAGAAAATCGAGCAATTCAAGAAGCAATTTCCTGCTGCCGAACCAGCTTCATCAGAGCAAGCAATTTTGGAGGATCGATCCATTAAATTGGTTGCCACCGCTCATATTCCCTCGGAGCGGGGACCATTGGGGCTACGAGTTTTGGATCATGACAAAGATTTTTTCACCGACAAGGCGCCCTTCACCACCTTAGCCCAATTGGAAGCGGCCCGAAAAAAGGTGAAGGAAACGGGTAAAATTTGGGCGGTCTGTTATAGCGAGCGGGTGCAAAATGAAAGTGCTGTTTTTGCAGGCCAATTGATCGAGCAGGGAGCGATCGGCAGAGTCATTCAAGTGATAGGATTAGGCCCCCATCGGTTGAATGCTGCTTCCCGTCCTGCCTGGTTTTTTATCAAAGAAAAATATGGCGGCATCATCTGTGATATTGGCAGTCATCAAGTGGAGCAATTTTTATTTTATGCTGGGGCAAAAGATGCCAGGGTGGTGAGCAGTCACGTCGCCAATTTCAATCATCCCCAATATCCTGAACTGGAAGATTTCGGCGAGGTCAATCTTGTAGCAGATAATGGCGCCACCAATTATTTTCGAGTCGATTGGTTCACCCCCGATGGTTTGCGCACCTGGGGCGATGGCCGCACATTCATTTTAGGCACGGACGGCTATATCGAAATGCGAAAATATATTGACGTGGCCCGAAGTCAAGACGGCGATCATCTATTCTTGGTGAATGGGGAGGGCGAAACACATTTCGCTCTAAAAGGAAAAGTTGGTTTCCCATATTTTGGCCAGTTGATTTTAGATTGTTTGAATCGAACCGAAAATGCGATGCCGCAGGAGCATACATTCAAAGCGGCGGAATTGTGTTTGATTGCGCAGGAAAAAGCAGTGAGGATCAGGTAACAAGAGCAGATGATATTAGACCAAAAAAATTGTGGAGCAAGGGATTCCGCATCTCAGAAATCCAGTACTCCACAATTCAATGGCTCTCTTTATTCGATCTGGAATAGCTTCAGCATAATTTGAAGCCAACAGAATTAGCTGGTGACTTCCATTCGGGATTTGATCAACTCAACTTCCTTCGATAATCTTCGCAACTCTCTTTCAATCTCAGCTTCCCGTTGATTTATCAGATCGTAATGTCGCTGGGCAATGGGTCTGTCCTGTCGTGCCAGCCAGATAACGGAAGCAACCATCACCCCATTCAGAACAATAATGGAAGAAAGCAAAATAAAAAGCCAAGTGAAGTTTGCAGTCAAATCGTCAAATCGGTTATTAATATGAATTTTCAGGTAATCGATTTGCGCACTAAGATTTTTCTGGTCTTCTTCTAATTGAATCAGTCGTCCTTCTATTGAAAGCTTTCGATTATCGTCACTGATTGCTTGTTGGGCGTTAAGTGAAGATAGCAATAAGATGCTGAATAAGAAGCATAGCATGATCTGGAATTTTTTCCTCATATTCACTCCTTTATGTGGCACCTTCAAGCCCTAATTATTACAGCTACAATATACTTTTTAAAATAGTGATTGTCAAGTTTTTTTCTTCGATCCCAAAATATATGAGAACCATTTCGCTAACTTATTTTCTCATTCGAGCAAAAATTATTGTAGCTTTTTAATCAAATTCTTCTATATTAGCTGACACCAGAAGCGTAATGACCTGGCATGATAAAAAAATGTGATGATCTCAAAATGAATTCGAGGGAAAATATCTATTGCCACTTCTTTGCCTCTCCGTTCCAATCCATTGCGATCGTTTGGACTCGAACCAGCGGCGAAGTAAAAATTCGAAGGATTATTCTCCCAAACGGCAGGCGATCTGCCTCTGAATTGGTCAATCAAATTTATCCGTCTGCTGACATTGAAAAATGCGACCAGATCCATGAAATTGCAGATAACATTGTCCGCTTTCTGAATGGCGAAGATATCCATTTTTCGTTAAATTCGTTGGATTGGGATTGCATTAAACCGTTCCAAAAAAAAGTTCTGCTTGCTGAGTATGATGTTCCCCGCGGCTGGATCACAACGTATCAAAGATTAGCCGCTCATTTAGACAATCCAAAAGCAGCGCGAGCTGTCGGAAATGCCTTGAGAAATAATCCATTCCCAATTATCATCCCCTGCCATCGGGCGATCCGATCGGATGGAACGCCAGGTGGATTTCAGGGTGGGTCTGCAATGAAACAAATTTTATTGGAGCTGGAAGGAATTAAATTCTCATCTGCCGGAAGGATTTTGAATGGCCGCTATTATTATTAAGCTGCTCTCTTGGTCCGATTTTCGAAATCGATGTTAAAAATAAGCAATGGCAAAGCGTCTCTCCTTGTCAATTCGCCGATCTTACGTCAATATTTTTTCAAATCGATTGTCAATTAACTGCCTTAGCCCAATCAATCTTATTTCCAATCCATTCTTATCCGATGAAACGTTGCAGCAATTTTGATCTTTTGGCGCCATCTCTCTTCTGCATTATCGAAAGTATTCTTAGCAAGCCGAAATACAGGCCAAAATGGCAGGATAAAATAAGAAATTCTATTTGATTTTGCTTTGGGGAGACGTGGGAGGACACACGAATTACTCTTAGCTTCGAGAGGCTGAATCGTAGAGCTGGTGTAACGATGCCCGGATGGAAGCTCGCTCTTGATGATTCAGATTATCTTTTGAATCAACCGAACAAATGGTCCAATGATGTATTTGACCCATCCTTGTTTGCCCAATGGGTAGGGGAATTCATCGTAAATTTTTTCCACCTGAAAAGAACCAAAGGCCTGCTTGATTTGTTTTGCTGACATCCCCTCAGGGACTTTGATTTGAATGGTATTGGTAGCCTGGGACTTTCGCAGGACAATGATTTGGGGATTGGTTTGCGCACGTTGCAGCGCTGCCATATCGATCTCTCCTTTGAATCTAATGAATTTTTCCATAGCGTATACCCCACTTAATGCATAACGTGAGCGAAATATTAGAAGCATTTTGTTGAAGAAGACCCAAATACCGATGGTTTTGAATTCCAAGAAAGTTAATCTAATATAGGCATCAAAAATAACTTTCTCAAGCGAGTTTTTATTTGTTAAGATAAAAAATTATTCATAAAGTAAAATGACAAATTGGGTGAGATTACTCGCTAAACCTCCTATTCAACTGTATCATTGGGGATATAGTTCAATAATTATTTCGATTTGTTTCATGAAATTTTTATAATGATCCAGCTCCAAGAGCCAAAAAATTAGCCGCTTTCAATTTCAAAATTGAAATTGAATCGAGCATAGCGCCAACAAATTTAATCGATATTTAGACAGGCATTTCCTTTCACCAGCGACCCTGTAAAAAATGTCAAACGAGACAGCAACAAAATATAGTTGAGGCAAAATCATTCAACCGTGATGACTCGAATTTTGATCGGTTTTATTTTCGGAACTAACAATCTCAATTCTAAACCCAAACTCATGCCTAAAGTATCTATTCATAAGCCATAGAAGTCTGCATCAGTATTATTCTTTCTCAAACAGCCAATCTACCAGGCAAATTGCCTCGACGATTTGTAGCAACTTTCCATGCTGAAAAATGGATACCCATTCTGCTCCTAATGCGCCAATTGAATGCGCGCGGATGATTCTAAATCTAAACCCAGCTATCCATTGCTGGCGAATTGGGGATCAATGAATCACTTAAAGATTTGTGATTGGCAGGACATAAAATTTGCGCATGATAAAAAGACAGCCCGACTCAAGGCCGGGCTTGTCTTCCGAGAACATCGAAATGATTGGCCAACTACAGGCGCTTAGGATGGTCGAATATATCTTAATCCAGAACCTGATAGATGCTATCAAGAACCGTTCCATCGACCCATTTTACTACGGCCACGACTTTGTCCCCCAATTTCGGCTTTTCAGGTTTTCCGCCGCAGATCATTTCCACTTCTTGTTTGATCTCCTCGATCGGCCGGATGGGGAGCGAGGAATTTTTTGTGGCCGCAATGAGATCCTGTCGCAATGGATTGATGGCGATACCGCGTTCGGTAACGATCACATCGATAAGCTCGCCTGGTCCGCATAGGGTGGTGACTTCATCAACGATCACTGGAATTCGGTCGCGGAATGAGGGAATGGGCAAGATGGTGCATTTTGAAAACAGGCAATTTTGCCATCCGCCGATGCCGTGCAGCAATCGGCCATCGGAATGGGTGACCACATTGGCATTGAAGTTGACATCGACTTCGGTAGCGCCTAAGACCACGACATCGACCAGTGACGCGAAATTTCCTTTGCCATGGTAGTTGTAGCTGGTGAACGGGCTGGTATTGACGTGACGGGGATTTTCGCGCATCGAGCGAACCCCTTCCAGATCGAAGGTTTGTCCATCCAGGATATAGTCCGTCAGACCCTCTTCGAGCATTTGGACCAGATGCTGATTGCTACCACCTCGAACGAACCGCGCTTTGATGCCCATTTCTTTCATCATCTCTTTCAAGAAAATGGTAAATGCCAGGCTTGTGCCGCCGGCACCTGCTTGGAACGAGAAGCCATTTTTTAAAATTCCTGCTTCTTTGACAAATCGAGCTGCCAGTTCGGCAATTAGGAGTCGATCAGGACTGCGGGTAATTTCGGTCGTGCCAGAGACAATTTTTTCCGGTTCGCCGATCTTATCCAGTACCACAACATGGTCCACATAATTGCCATGGATTTGCCATGGGACACAGGGGAACTCGACCAGGTTATCAGTGACCACAATGACCTTATCAGCATACTGAGCATCGGCCAAGGCAAAGCCTAAAAGGCCGCAGGCCGATGGCCCGGTCAGGCCATTGGCGTTGCCAAATGGGTCAGCGGTCGGCGCGGCAATTACTGCAATATCGATGTGAACTTCGCCGTCCTGAACAGCCTGGTAACGGCCCCCATGGGAGCGCAGAACCCCCAGACCGCGCATTTTGCCCGCGCTGCAATAATCCCCCAACGGGCCATTCAAGGATCCTTCGATATGATGCACCACGCCGCTCTCCAAATGCTTGATGATCGGGGCGTGACACGGAAACGCTGCGCTGGGAAACCACATTAAATCTCTCACCCCAATTTCAGCCGCAGCATCAAAGATCTGGTTGGCTACTAAATCTCCATTGCGAAAATGATGATGGGTGGAAATCGTCATGCCGTCCTTGATCCCAGCTATGATGAGTGCAGTCTTCAGATCGGGCACCACTTTGTTCCCATCGGCCGGATAATCGGCACAACTCACAATAGGCGGTGCTGCTTTCGTTCCTCCAGGTCGATATTTGCCGACCCCCTGGTACGGAATTGCTGGCTTCTCATTTACTATTGTTGGCACCAGCCGACCAGCAGCGTTTTTCACCATATTTTTAAACATGTTGTTCTCCTCCTTGTTGCCAGTTCTCCGCAAGCTTGCCGCATTCGATGGCCAATCGAATGGTTCGTTGGGCCCGTTTTACTACCGGCGGATCGATCATTTTGCTGCCCAACGCGACCACGCCCAATCCATTTCGCTGAGCCGAATCGAATGCCATCACTATTTTTGTCGCTTTTTCGATTTCCTCTGGTGTCGGCGCAAACGCGTCATGAATCACCTGAATCTGGCGGGGATGAATGCAGCCCTTGCCATCGAAGCCCAGCGATTTCGCTTCCAACACGCTCTGTCTTAAGCCCTCCATATCGGTGACGTCCGAAAAAACCGTATCGATGGGCTGGATGCCAGCAGCTCTGGCGGCATTGACCACCTGGCTGCGCGCCCAGAAGCTCTCCCGGCCTTCAAGCGTGCGCTGCGTTCCTATATCTGCCGTGTAATCTTCCAAACCGATGGTCAGCGCCACGTTATTCGGTGAGGCAGTGGCGATCTCGTAGGCCCGTATTGCCCCAAGCGCGCTTTCGATAATGGGCATGTAATAAATGCTGTGTTTGAGGCCGCGATCAGCCAGAATTTTTTGAACCTGCTGATCCACCGTTTTCACATGATCGGCGCTTTCGCATTTCGGAATCAAAATCACATGGACATTATGAGGCACCACAAAGTTCAAGTCGTCCAAACCACGAGGAAGTTGATTGATGCGCACCATTCGTTCCGCCCCATAAAAATCGATCTGCATCAACGCATTTCGCACCAGCGTTTGGGCAGCATCTTTCTCCGATGGCGCGACACTGTCTTCCAAATCCAAAATAATGCCATCGGGCTTGTGAATTCCGGCATTGATCATAAACTTGGGTTCATTGCCAGGCAAATAGAGCCGGGACCGGCGAAACCGTTCACGACTGGTGGGGTATTGACAGAACGGTTTAAACTCGGGCAACCACTGCTTGCCCTGATCCAGGCCCAATCGGCGTACAGCCGTCTCCAGACGTGCCATTATGGTAAAAGGCAATGCCCCGCTATCCTCAAAATCGACTATCGCGTGGTCAATTTGGAAATACCTCAACCCATCGCGGATCAGCGCCTCTATAGCCGAGCCATACATCGTTTTCACCTTGCTGAGCAAATTAAGCTGTAGGCCCCCCGATGATGTGGGCGCGATGCGGAACCAACAATCAGAGCGGATGTCTGCGCCCTTTCTGCCGACCTCGGCGGCTAAGCTCATATTACCTCCTTGAAAAATGATTTGACAATCTCATGGCTTTTTAATATATTCAGGACTCAAATATACAAAATTTCCCGACAGAACTCAATAGAAATTTGGCAAGTCGTCCACAATGTCGCGGAACAGAGCCATGCTAAAATCGGCAAGATGATTAATGGATCTTTCAATTGAAGCAAACGATGACAAAAACTGAAACCGTTAAAGCGATCGTTGCAGCACTGGAACAGCGGTTCGGCGTCCCCCAGCGGGACAGCGAGCTGGACCCCTTAAGCAACCTGATACTCACAGTGCTTTCACAAAACACCAACGATAAGAATCGTGATCAAGCTTACCAGCGCCTCAGAGCTAAGTTTCCGAGCTGGGAGGCGGTCATGGAAGCCCCGGTCGAAGCCATCGAAACCGCCATTCGGCCGGGCGGTCTGGCGAAACAGAAAAGCGTACGGATCAAAAATATTTTGCAGTGGATCTACCAACAATATGGGGCGCTGAATTTGGATGCACTCTGTAATATGGATACTCAAGAGGCGATTAAAATCTTTTGTCAGCTCAAAGGAATTGGGGTTAAAACGATTAGCGTGGTCTTGATGTTTTCATGTGGGGTCGATATTTTTCCAGTCGATACGCATGTCCATCGGATTTGCCGTCGGATCGGATTGGTGGCTGCGAATGCCACAGCAGAAAAGACGTTCTGGGAAATGCAACCCCTGGTCCCAAGCGGCAAGTCGTTTTCATTTCATATTAATTTGCTGAAACTGGGGCGCTCCATTTGCCTGGCCCGAAAGCCTCGCTGCCCAGAGTGCCCCATCAACCAGCATTGCGATTATTATTTGGCTGGCCGATGATCGGAATGATCAGCTCATCTCCAGCCGAGAGCCGCTCCAGATTTCTATTGGGATTGTATTTTTGAAGTAACCAATAGGGAATCTCATAAACCTGATTGCATAAATACCAGATGTTTTCCCCGCTTTTTATTTTGTGAACTAACACTCCCTCGATGGTGTAGCTGGCAAAAAAATCCTCCTCAATGCCACGATGATATTCCATTCGCTTGCGTTGAAATTCTTTTTCAGTAACATTACTGAAAACCACCTTGATCTCCTGGCCTAATTGGATATCCTGATTGGGTCTCAGGTTATTGAGATTGCGAATTACCTGAGTTGGCACGCGCAACCAATCCGCATAGTGGCCAAGCGTTTCCTCATGCTGGACAATGATTTTGCCGAAAGAAGGCTTTGTTTGGCGCTGCGCAGACGCTTCGACAGAAGGAGTAACCGATACGCTTGGCGTTGACGGCACGGGCCGCACCTCTGGCGTCTTTGTCGTTTCGAGCCGTTGTTGATCAGTCCTGGCCTCGGATGGAAGTGTGCGGGCTGGCGGTTGGCTTGCTCCGCTGGGACTTGCGGGGGCTGAGACGGATGGCTGTGGCTGTATCTCAGGTTTGCTGGCCAATGGGGCCGATTCCGTGGTTTGAGCCAACTCAACGGGTTCTTGACGAATTCGAATCACCTGGCCGACATAGATCTGATGCGGATTATTGATGTCATTCAGCTCCATAAGCTCTGATACGGTGGTTTTGAAGCGACGGGCGATGGATTGAAGGTTATCCCCGCTCTCCACCTGGTACCAATCTGTGGCAACTGGTTCGGGACGTTTTTCAGCCGCCGGAATTTTAGCAAATGCCAGCATTGGATCGAAATTTTCCCGCCAGGGTAATCGCAGTTCAAAACCTTTGGGCAATGGCCGTTTCGAGGTGAGCACTGTGCTGCGCAAGCTGGGATTCAACCGCTCAATTTCTTTCATATCGAACCCGAGCCGATCGGCCAATAGCGATAGCCGAATATTATCGGGGAGCTTAAAAGCGATGAAGTTCTCTGGTTGATCGAAAGCCAATTCGCCAAAATAAACCCTGTAATTGTTATGAGCGTCCAGAGCCGCGATGAATTCAGCATAGAAATTTCGAGATGCGAACTGGTAGCTGCGGCTCTCATATTTCTCGATGATCACCCCGATATCCGTGGTGCCCAATTGCGCCACAGCGCGTTTTAAACCATTGACGCCATGATTATACGCATTGATGGTCAGGGGCCAGGTGCCCAGTTCCAGATAATTCTCAAGCAACAATTTGGCCGCAGCTTCGGTCGATTTAATCGGATCGAATCGCTCATCCACCAGATAGTCGATGGTTAAAAATCGGCGCCCAGTGCCTCGAGTGAACTGCCAGATCCCAGCAGCACCGAATTTCGAATAGGCGCGATAATTATAGGACGATTCAACGTGCGGAAGCGCCACTAACTCCCGCGGAATATTGTACTGATCCAGAACCTTGAGGATGTGATCTACATATCGACCAGATCGAATCAAGCCGCGCCGAAATTCGTCTCGCAATCCTTGCTGCGCCCGAACACTCTCCGCTGCCTTCAGAAACGTTGATGGAGTCGCCTTTTCACCGAATAATTGATAAACCGCCCGCTCTTCCGGAGCTAAGCTTTCTGGTACGATCCTATCAAATTGAGCCAAACGCCTCAAAATCGCTCGATATTTCTCTTTCACTTGCTCCACATCGCGCCAGGGCAAGCGCGCTGGACTATACTCGCTCATGGGGACATCGAAGGTCACGACTTCGTAGATGATCCGCAAATCGTTCATATCATGAATCATCACCTGATTGCTGCTATAAAGCGTGTACACCTTCTTCCAGAATGCCACGTTTGGCATGATGTTCTCAGGCACTGGAAATAGCACACTGCTTCTTCCTGACTCCTGACCAAATGCAACACCAACCAATAGCGTCGCGAAAACGAATCTAATGATCCAAACTTTCAATCGTTGTCCCCAGTCGCTTTTCATTGCTGCCTTTCGAATATATTTTATTGATCTAAAAACTACGGAATTACTTTGGGAGAACTCTTTGAATGAATCAGTGATTCATCGAATACTACAAAATTCTCAACTCAGATGACTATTTCCAGGTTTATGATTTGCAACCTCATTCCTTAGCCACTACTGCTGCGAGAAGAAAAGGAGCTTCTATCGCCCGGCTAAAGATCGAATAATACAATCTTCGGTCAAATAAAAATTATCGGCACAAGGTTCATCGAATGCAAGAATCCTTTATCAAGCGTCCAGACGAACATGCCAACAGATTTATTTTCGGGAATTGCGCAAAGATAAATGATCGATTATCTGATTCTTTTGAGCTGGTACAAAAAGCCACCATGGCAAATGATTTGACTGGGCAGCCCATTCTCAAAACAGAGCGAACTTATTGCTGGCGATGCTCCCTCAACAAGCTTCTCCTACGACCCTTTTCAAACCATCTGCTGTTCCGACGGCAATTGACGCTCCCATGATCGAATCGAGTATCGATCAGAATAGCGGGGCAAGATGGTGAAGCTGGATAATTCGGCCTTCTAATTTAATAGCAGATTTGAGCCGAAGGCATTATTCCAGAAGCCCATCGACGTCCACCCCATCGAGCTCCATCGAGCGATCCACGAAGAATCGAATATTGATCGGATCGTTTTCGATGATCCGCGTGATCACATCGATGAGTTGCTCCTTATTCATCTCGTACAATCGCTTAATTTGATCACCGATATTGACGAAATCCGCCTGATCATGGATCCAGGAATAGAGCAATGCCACGATATGCTTGCAAACCCCTTGTCGGCTGCCGCAGGTGCACGAGGTGGTGATCTCGTGTTCATCCACACGAATGATCACATGGAACTCTTCGAGGTAATCTCGAACCGTGCCAGAAATCCGATTGCCAGCAACCGCAGCACGCACGATCTGACCATTGCAATAATAATCCCAACCTTCTCCATTCGTATTCTCTTGATCCAGAATTCCAACCTGGCGCTCTGTGATTTCTCTCAATTCCGGTGCAATCGCATAATTTTCTTCTTGAAAAGCCATTTTGATAACCACACTGAATTTGAATCTAAAACGATGAACAATGTCATAGCTTATGCCACCCTCCGAATTCAAAGATGAATCCATTGCATGGCATAATAAATATATAAGTCGCTCAACAAAAAAGCAATGGATTTTTCATTTTTTTTGATGAAGATTTCTCGGCCATCAATAAATCAAAAGTGCGATGAATGGATCCAAACGTATTCCGCATCCATCCATGCCATCTACCCTTGGGCTCGTTACGATCCCAGACTTGCGCCTGGTTTTATGCGCCCTTTTCGTCTCCGATGCCGTTCCAATTAGACCGCCACTAAAATCAAATACTGGCATTGATTTTGGTTTGATGAAAAGATAATTAATTTTTGATCCAAATAGGACTCGTTAAGCAACGGTTCTCAAAACCTGTCTCGGTGGCGGTCACCAGTTCAGCCCGCAGGTAGCTACTGTTACCTGGCTCAATTATCCTTTGTTCCCATTGAAACGAATGGCATTGCATGAAATTTTGGAATTGAAATGCCAGCTTTTCTGTTTTGAGATCCAAATCTCCTCGATAAATTTTGAGTGATTTTAATTGACCAAATTCTGGTGTCGATTTGGCACGAACTCTGAGCATCAACGCCTGACCATGGAGTTCGGAACCGATCACGGCTGTCTCATTGGCGGCATTTTCCATGGTCATCTCAACGATGGGACCCGAGGTCACCAGCGTTCGATGCGCTTTGACAGCCTGAATAATGCCAGGAATAGAAGCATTGCCCTCGATCCATACGCCAGTTCGCATCACGCCGAACCGCTGATAATTGCCCTCGCGAAAAGTAAAAAATGGAAAACCAATTTGTCGAAACCGATTGAAGTTGCCATGGGCATCGTTGCCAGCGATCAGGCTCAATCTTTTTCCCGCTAACAGCAATTTCACCCATCGCGATGAACCATGCCGAAAAGAACGATCGAATTCGCCATTCCAGATCTGGAAACCATCCAATCGGGGATGCAACAGGTCGGCAAATTGCCAATCTCCGCGGCGAATCAGCAGCCACTGCAAGAACGGCGTGGGCATCTCTGGATGACCCGCGATTGCCAGCGCCTGGCCATCCAACCGATTGAGGATCGCTTGTAAAGACAGATCGGGTTGGGTCTGGAACCAGCGCTCCGCGCTATCCCCCTGGCCAGGAATAAACTCAGGGTGATCGATGACCAGCAAGTGAACATTCCGTTGCCGACCATTCCCTGCCGAAACTTCCTCACCAGGGAGCAAAATTATCTCCTCCCCATGATTGTTGAGTGCGTCTATTTCCGCACGGAACTTGTGCCATTTATTCAACCCAGGATCGTTGCGGACCCAAAAACCCTCCTCATCGTCAAGATCGTAGGAATGATCGGTCACGGCAAAAAAATTCAGCCCTGAAGCGCGGGCCATTGCCATAGTCGCAGCCAACGGTGCCCCAAATTCCACCTGATCCTCGGTGTAATTGCTGTGATAATGGAAATCCCCAAAATACCAATGATCAAATCGTGGCCACGCCTGGTCGGATAAAAAAACAGCTAATGGCACATGGGAGGAAATCCGATAATTGTCATTATGAAAGGCCTCAACCCTCCCATTGCGTCTCAAAATGATCTGAACATCAATTTCGACAAGCCCGGTGATGTCGTTAGGTCTTTCGACATGAAATATCCGATACCAGTAGCGATCGCTATCAATCAAGAGGTTCAATGGAAAGGAAAGTCTTTGAATGGATCGACCGGCCTGTTTGATCTCGATCGCCACTTCCAAAATCTCGATGGGGAACCAATGGGCATCCTTGATCAATAACAATATCGGGATTGCTTGCCCGGGCTCTATCCGAAAAGGGGCATCAGCGATGATCTCTGGTTGCCTCTTGAACAGCCGACTATAAATACCTTTGAATTTGTAATGTGTCTCAGCGTAAAGCAAAAATGGGATGATTGGCAGATGTATCAGATTCACCATGGTCGAAAACAATAATCGGTTATCTCTGACTGATTAGATAAATCGGTTCACAAGCGCCGGAGGAAAGAGTTGCCCTTCACCTGTTAGCCAATTTTTTTACCATGAATGCTGGCCTTGCAAGGTACAAACCGCCTGGCCAGGGATTCGTAGCACCCAGAGAAATTGAAGGGAGGAAAAGTGGCTTTGGTGAATTTTCGCGCGCTTCATCGACCGATCGAAACCAACATATTTCATTCAGGATTTCAGATCACATATTTGTCAAATGCATATTTGGCTTTTGAAATAAGGCTGAGCCAAAAATATCGATCCACTTTGTAGAGGAACGACGGATCGAAATAGCAGTTGATGGTACAACCCTGACAGAACGGAAAAGTTCCTTGCTGCTTTTTAAAGCGGCGATAGGCGTGCGATCGAATCACCTGCGTCAGATTGTTATTTAATGGAATCGCCAGTTGCGCATGATGAAAACAGGGGAGCAAAAGCTCATTTTGAGGGGAGATCACAATCGAAGAGGATACTGCGCGACATCTGGGGTGCGACGTCTGATTGCCACCATCCCGAATCAATTGATGGAATGCACGGTTGATGTAGACATATTTTTCACGCCGGAACTTATCTAAATAATCCACCGCCCGATTCCCGAGCGCAATTTGATCGCTATATTTGAAAACTGGGTTCACAATTAAAATCAATTTCTCCCGTTGGGCAAGGTCCACCAAGCCTTCAATCGCCTCAACATTGGTCGGGGTAGCAGTGAACAGCAGATCAGGTCGTTCGCCCAGGCTTTTGGCGATCTCGATACTTTGCATCACATCCGCATGGCACTCGCACCCGCGCAATTCATCATGCTGGTTGTTGTTCATCGAATCGAGAGAGAAATGTAACAGATCCACCAGCCCTTTCAGTTCCTTTGCCCTTTCAGGATAAAGCAGGCAATTGGTGGTGACTGAGGTCCGAAACAGATGCGCCTTCGCCATTTTTAGCATATCAGGCAGATCAGGATGAAGCAGGGGCTCCCCTCCGGTAAAATCGATAAATTCGATCCCTATTTTTCTGAGCGCGGCGAGATTTGTCGCGACATCCTCGATCGAACAATCGCCAGTTTCTCGGTAGCGTCTTTTCTTCCATAGATCACAAAAACGACACCGCGCATTGCAGCGATAGGTCACGTAATAATTGCAGACGATTGGTCGCATCTTTTTTACCGATATTCTATGCCTTTCCAGCTCACTTTCCGATTAAAAAGGAGTTCAAAGAATAACATCAATGAATAAGCGACAAAACACAATCGATAAATCGGAATGAGGATCAGCTTCAATCTTGCATGGAGCTTTTGTTCAAGCGAAGCCAACAGCAGATAATCGCCCACCAAAATTATCAAGCCGAAACCGATCATAAGATCATATCGTTTGCTAAACAGCATCAATCCGAGCAAGGTCGCGTTCGCGATCAGGCTGGTGGCGATGAGGAATTTGCCAAACCAATGGACGTTTTGGCCACCAAGCAACCATCGTTTTCGCTGCTCGATAAACTCTCGCCAGTTCTTCGCCGGACGTGTGTTCACCAAAGTATTTCGATCGACCGGGAAAATGATCTTCCAGTTGGTCTTTCGGTGAATCGATTGAAGCAGGGCGAAATCCTCGGTCAGGCTGAAGCCAACGCCCAGATAGCCCCCCACTTGCTGATAAGCAGAACGGCGAAAGGCGAAGTTATTGCCCATGCAGGTCAATGGCAGGCCCAGTCCTGCTGCTCCTGCTGCTACGGTCAGCAAATAAGCCCAATCCAGATTTTGCATCCGATCGAACCAGCCTCTGATCGGTTTCAACAAAGTAAATCCTGCCACCATGCCGACATCATCAGTGAAATAGCGAGACATTTGCGTGATCCAATTTTTGGGGACCACGCAATCGGCATCGGTGATAAAGATAATTTCACCTCGGCTCTGCTCGATCCCCTGTGAAATCGCGCTGGCCTTACCAGATAAGGTCGAAATCGGGGCAGTAATCGTGATGGTTTTGAATTGGGATTTTTCCGCAACAAACTGGGCAATGATCGTCCCGGTATCGTCCTCGGAGCGATCGTTCACAATGATGATCTCTAATTGATCTTTTGGGTATTCCAATTCGGCTAACGAAGCCAGACAGTCCAGAATCGTTTCAGCTTCATTTCGGGCCGCCACAATCACCGACACCGAACAGCTCGCAAGGACATTCAGGCGATGATTGCGAATCAAGCCATGCCGAAGTATTAATGAGCAGGCGATATAAAGGACGAACGGGAGAGAGAGCGCCAAAATCCAGAAGATGCTCACCGGCGTTGCCCTCGTGAAAAGGAATCCAGGACGAGTTGGGTTTTGATCTGGGATTGATGATAGCTGATTTTAAGCGGGAGCAGATCTGCGTCATCGCTTAACCAGAGCGTGAGCTCAGAGCCCGGCGCTGCCAATCGATTGGTGAGCAGATCGGTTCGCCAGGGCCGGGATCGCTGAGTGAGCTGGGTAAATTTTAGATTCAGCTTGATTGCCTTAAACCTCCCGGCAGGGACCTTGATAGATTCCTGATTGGATACAACTTTTACTTCCACCCTCGAAATGATGTATTCGGAATCGAGATGAAATGAAAGCAGATCTCCAGGTTGAAGTCGCTGCGATCGAAGAAAATAAAGCATGGAGAAATAATCGAAACAATCGTCTGGAATCTGCCACGAAAGTGAATCGCCCAATTTTGCTGATCCGTTACGATGATCGAATGAGAAATTCAATTGATGCTGAATGTTTTTCTGATCGATTCTTTTGACGATTCTATTCGGCAAAAAAGTCCGCTGATCAAAATAGGTCTCATACAAATTATCCAGCTTGAACATCAAGTTGGCCGAACCAGTGGATTTGGCATGGACTTTCAAATGATAATTATCGCCCTGCGTCGCTACCATTTCAAAATTTAATCTGGCGACTGTTAGATTGAGGTACTCCAATTTGAAAGAGAGCCTTTCATTGAGGAGATGAGGGGCCAGTTTCGCTTCGTTCGAATTAAAATTTATCGCCCCCAATAGTGTTGAGATCAAGCAGACGATATTCATCATCTATTTATCTGAAAGTGAGACCCATTAAATTTCAGTGAGCAAGATATAAACCAATTTTTTAAAAACAAGGCAATTTTTATTTGAGGCTACTCTTTGCGTGAAGACCCATATCCGAAGTTCTTTGGGTCACGATGAATACTTTTTCACAGTGCCAAATAATTTTCCAGCGCGATCCCTTAGAAATTTGCTGGCTTCAATACTGGACAATATCTTTTCGGCCTGATAAAGAGCCGTTAAAATTTGATCCCCACCGAAATCCGATGTGAGTTTCCCAGCTCGGATGTGAAAGGCACATACGCATAGTCCAATCGATAGCGACTAAAACCGACACCAAATCCAGTATGAATACCCTTGTCCTCGAAACCAGTTTGGTAGCCGAGACGAATCGCAAAATATTTGCTGAAGGTATATTCCAGGCCGAAGTTTAAATGACCATTACTCTTGAGAATTTTCATCCATTCAGCAGCCAGCAAAATTTCGCTGTTCATCGTCTGAATCGGCATGAGATAGGCCAACCCCAATCGGAGAGTTCGGGGAAGTTGTGTCGGCTCATCCTTTAGTTTGGACATCGAGCCGAGATTTTGCATCGCCAGTCCTGCTGCCAGACCACGAATAGGGGTAGCATACTGCGCCCCGAAATCGAAGGCGAGACCTGATGCTTCCTCGATGTAGATTTTCTGATAGAGATATTTGATAGTCGCCCCGAGGTTTAAATTATCCCCCAATTTTCTGGCATAGGATAATCCGAGCATGACGTCGTGGGCGGTCAATACATCCAGTGGCTCGGCCGAAGCGATGACACGTCGCTCGATCCCAGAAACGGAGTTGGTCATAAAACTGAACCCGAAACCGTTTTTGCCCAATCGGAATCCCAGAGCGGCAAATTCGTTGGTGATATCCTGAAGCCATTTATTATGGGTGAACAGCAGTTCCGTCCCGTTGAGCGCGACAAGTCCAGCAGGGTTCCAATAGGTCGCACTGGCGTCATTTGCAGCCGCAACGTATGATTCGCCCATGCCAACCGCGCGGCTTCCAGCGCCCAATTTTAGAAATGATAGCCCGGTACTGGCTGGATTGTTACTAGCGTAAGCTACTACCCAAAACAAAATAATTATCAACGCGAAAGTCGTGTGCAATCCTACTCTCATTTGATCTTCCTTTCGTCTCTGTAGGACAAGTGAGATGCTCCAGCAAGCTGACCTACAAATTGAAAACCCAAGAAAAGATGTGCTCGGGAGCGACGTCGTATTTTTTGGTCACAAAAGCATATTGGATCTGCACAGGCTTTTTGAACAGATCAAACTGATAGCCGCCCCCTAACGTCAAAGATCCATTATTCAGCCCGATTCGGGCAGCAAATTTATTCTGGAATAATCCCTCGGCTCCAACGAAGTATTTCGTCCCCTGCTGATCGTTCTGTTCCAGATCGAAGGCGAATAATAGCCAGGGATAGGGATAGCGCAACCCAATACCAGCCCGAATGGTCGTTGGGAATCGATCGGTTTTATCGATATCCTTCTCCCATACCTTATCGGTCTTCCAATCATATTTGGCGTTAATGTCTTTCGCCATGACACCAATTGTAAGATAGGGCAATGGTTTGGCCAGCAGTCCGATATCCACGCCCATGCCGAAATCAGAGATCGCTGCGTTATTGTCGCCAATATCTGGAATGCGATTATAGAGCACCTTCCCGGTGAGGCCAATGGCCAGCTTATTTCGAATGGGCATAACTCCAAATGACAAGGCGAATGCGTTCTCAGCATTGGAGAAATCCTGATAATGGTTCCCCTCAAAATCGCGACCATCGATGTGATCGACCCCGGCGTGGATCCAACTGATAGCGATCCCGGCATTCAAAGCCATTTCGCCAGAGGCATCATCGACTTTGGGCCGGATGCCAGTGGCAAAACCAACGTAATTGAATTTTCGATCCAGCGAAAGCAGCCGATATTCCACCGAAAGCTGACGCGTCTCCAAAAAAGGAATTCCTGCGGGGTTGTAATATGCTGCCACGCTGCCCTCTGCCACGCCAGTAAAAGCATTTCCCATCGCGTTCGCTCGAGCGCCCAAGCCCATTCGCATGAAAGCACCAGCCAGGATACCATCCTCCGCGCTCGCCATTTGAGCGTGACCGATCAGCAACAATCCCAACAGGAAGATCTTGATCTTTGAATTATTCTTCATCTGAAAATTTCCTCTTTAAGCAAATTAAAGCAGAATGTCCCAATTCAACCACAACATCTAACATGAACTATCGCAACGAAAATCCAAATACCATTTCCCGCTATTCCTAACATCGAATAAGATTCAAACTGCAAAAAAGCTTTCTGCCCAGCTCAGCCTTGCTCGTCGGCGATTTGCAAGAAAATTTTTGCAATGGTGGATTTAAATTCGCTATGACATTTCAATCGACAATCAGAAGCTTTCCCCAATACTTCCCATCTTCGATCTCTAATTGATAGAAATAGACCCCATTGGCGAGCAATTTTCCATCAGATGTTTTGCCGTTCCAGGCAATGGACCAATTGCCGGGCGAATAAATCTGTCCATCATCGATAGTGGTAATCAGATCCATGGCGAAATCGAAGATGCGCACTTTGGCTCGTGTCGTGGCCGTGGTATTGAACTGGAACCGGACAAAACCATCGCCACCGATTTGATTGTGTCGCAGTGGAGTGAATGGATTCGGATAGGCATAGACCCGTGGCTCTCCAGCCGCAGCCGAGACGACAAACGACCTTAAAATACTCCAGGTTAATCCATTATTATCGGTATAGGCCAGTCCATCGGCGCTGCCGACCCAGAGCCGCTTTTTCGGGGTCACCCCAACCGAATAATACTCGACGGTGTAGAATTTCTCTCGAGTTTCCTGATCGATGATCTGGGGGAATACATCCCAGGTTTCGCCGGCGTCGGGAGATTTCCAGAGCCCGCTATCGGTGCAGGCGTAGACGGTCTCGCCATCAAAAGCGAAATTCCATGCGAACTTGCCTGGCAGGCCAGTTTTCCAGGTTAAGCCCCCATCCGCGCTCCATGAAGTCGCGCGAACTTCGTTCGGATCTTCGGCATTGGCCGTACCAGCCCAGATGATCTTCCGATTGCCGATTTTTTGGAGGGCCAGGGATACTACAAAATTGCCTGAGATTGGCTGCTGCTGATTTTGATGGGTAAATTGACTGGTCCAGGTTTTTCCAGCATCGTACGAAACGTTGATGCCCTCGGCCGTACCTACCCATAAAGTATCACCCGCTGCTAACAGCGAGAAAACCCGATGGTTCAGATATTGGTCTGGGTTGAAATTGTAATTGTCTGGCGGCTGCACCACCCAATTTTTGCCTCGATCCGAAGATTTCATTAACCCGCCCCCGAAACTGGCGATCCAGACCGTGGAGTCGATTATAGCGATATCGTAAGTCACATTATTGATCACCGTCCAATTGCTGCGAGGAAACGGTTGCGGGATGTAATTCCAGGTAGCGCCTTTATCAATGGAATAGCTCAGCCCTCCACCAGCAGCAGTATGTTCGCCTCGGACCAGGGTATCGAAGGCTGTAGCGACCCAGATAATTTCATCGGTTACCGCAAGCGCTGAAACCCCACCGCGGCCGATACCATCTTTTTCACCATAGGTCCGCCAGGTTTGGCCACCATCCTCGGTTTTGGCAAGTCCCTTGCCTGTCCCAAGCCAAATGGTATTGTCATCTACGATTGCGATATCGGTTATGCTGTTACTCTTGAGCCCTGGGACAGGAAGCAAACGATAGGTCGAGACCTCGCTGGTCTGGATTTGTCCAGCAGCCAGACCAATACAGCAACTCAAGATCAGCATTGATAACATGATTGTTCTCATTATTTGATCACCGTAATTATGTGAATAACTTTTTCACTCACTAAATCGGAATAATCCTTTGCCTGAAATTCAAAACGATAATTGCCAGGTAAATTTTGGGCTGTAATGAAAATGGTGAGAGAGTAGGTAAAATCATTAGCGACTCTGTCACCGCTGGTGCCATCATCATACATCTTGAAAGGATTGCCGCTCGATGGCGAGCCATCTGGTTTGAAGGTATTGAACAGCACCTCTTTGATATCGCGGTTATCATCGGGATCGCTCACCCGTGCAGTGAGCAGAAAAGACCGATCGCCAGATGCTGGTAATTGGATCGTATCTGGGGCGGAAACACTGATGATTTGCGGGGGCAGCCCGAGCTGCTGCTTTTTCCAGGGCACGATCTGATAGACGAGATCACTGGCCTTGTTACGGCTATCGAACGCCTGAATGCTGACATGATAATTGCCGAACTTCCAGTGGGCAAACGCGGTGGTGGTTTCGATGGAGAAAATTCCATCCCCAGCGACGCTATCGCCTTGAACGCCCCGATCGTTCAACTCCCCCTGTTCCGCAATGCCAGTCAGGTTCGGTTCTAAAATTTGGTAGGTCACGCGTCTCACCACATCCTGACTGTCGGGATCAATGGCAGTTACGCTCAGATAAAACGGGACGATCTGATCCACGCAGACGCTGTCTGGAATGCGATAACTGACAATGATCGGCGCCCAATTTAATTGGCCAGGTTGAGCCTGAAATCGTGCGCTCAGTTCCTGGCTCCGCAACCTCGCTCGATCCACAGCCTGAACGATAAAATCGTACTGCCCCGGCTCAACATTGAATTTCAAACGAACGCTATATTTGCCGTCATGGGGAACATTATCGCCATGGACTGCATAATTTCCATCATCGAACATTCTGCCAGCGATCACCTGCCTCCCGGCCGACATCACAATACGAAACAGAACACTATCGATATCTTCTAAGCCATTCCGATCTTCACATTTCACCGAAAATATATAGCTCTGATCGATGCCGGTGAGGACGGTGTCGGGGATCAACAGGTTTGATAACACAGGAGGGAATTGCTCAGGTTTCACTGGACCATTCGACTCACAATAAAGAAGGACGACAAAAACGAGCCATGCGTACCGTAATTTAGCCAAACTCAAACACCTTTATTTTAAATTTAAAAGCCGAGTTGCAAATGCGCTCTTCACTCGGCAAATCAATGACCAACCATCCTATCAAAAGCTCACACATTTTATGTTTGCCTGATCACAAAAGTTCCCCGAATTTGCAGGACCTGCCAATGAAATTTTATCAACAAATGATTCCAAAGGCCCCTGGTTCCTCTGGGTTTGTCAATAGAATAGCATGAGCCGTACAAAAAAACAGCCGAAGCCAAAACGAGGACCGATTGAAATTCACTTAAAAACTACCCTGTTGCGCTTCTGCATTTGCGCAAAGAAATTGCCGCCCAGGATAACGATTCAAGCGCCAGACCAATGCATCACCATTAGCTATTAGCATTCCAGATTTCAGATGGAAAATTCAGGGTTGCCCGGCCCCAACTTAATCGAACAAATTGCATTGCTCCAATCGCGTGCATGGCGAGCAAATTTCTGAGCGCATGACAAAGGCGCTTCAAGCTGGCTCAATCTAATCAATTGGAACATTCGCTAAGGCTCAAAAGCTCAAGCCTGTGAAATAGATATTTCATTTGGAGGCGGGCTCAGCCATTGCTCCCAGGGCACCTGAGAGATATCATCGAAAATCCAATCCGCCTCTTTCAAATAGTTATTATCTCGGATCGTCGTTTTCACGGCAACGCAAAACATGCTAGCCATTTTGGCAGCACGGATGCCCAGCGGCGCATTTTCTATTACCAAACAGTTTTTCGGCTCGACTTCCAGTTTCTTTGCTGCGCTCAAATACGGCTCAGGATGCGGCTTCGTATTTTCAACCTCATTGCCAGTAACAATGGTATCGAACAGCGCTAAGAATTCTTTCCCGGTTACCGGCTCAATATTCTTACGGATTGCCCCGGTCACCAGCCCAATCTTTATTAGATTCTGCTTCAAAAATTCGATCGCCTTTCGGCTATTCGGATAAATTTTGGCTTGGGTGATCTGGTTATAGATCTCCCGCTTCTGTCGAACCATCTCGGTCAGTGTGCTTTCGTCCAATGATAAGCCTTTTTGCCGGGCCAACTGTCGGCCGATTTGTTCCGCCAATTGACCTTCGAGCAAGTAGACGTCCTCAGCAGCAATGTGCACACCATGGCTTTCAAAGACCTGTTGCCAGGCCATGACATGATAGGTCAAAGTATCAGCAATAACACCATCAAAGTCAAACAGCACCGCTTTAATATTCAAGTGATCCTACTCCCAAATTTTCCGGTTTTCGATTCAGAGTAAATCTCTTAATTTTGATCCACAATGATCTGATGACTGCACCGCATCGAAGCCGTTGGCTTGAACTTCTAAAGCTTCGCAAAACTGCTGATCATCTTTTCGCTTTTCGATAAAGTTTGAGGTTTTTTATCAGGCTGTTCAAAATAAATTTTTCTGGGACGATTGTCGGCAAATTAAGCCGATTTCCAGGTTGGCCAACGTGAGATAGGTATCAGAAAAAGACGCTACCACCCCGATTTGAAATAAAACCTTTGGCTCAGAAATATTTTGAACCAATCAAATGCGAAAAATGGTGCATTTTAAGAACGAATCTGCTCCAAAAAGATCTGATCTCTCCAAATTTTTGAATAGCCAGTCATTCTAATCAGCCTAAATCAGGATGCCTCACCCCTTGATTGGCTCGAAATTCATGAAATCAGCGTGATGCACGATCACGGCCTCCGGGCAACGATAGCCACCATCTCCTTCTTTAGCATGCACTGCGATGATATGAACAACCTTATCTGGCAGGCCATGCTTCATCGCCAACCCAGCGCCACTAAAAGGATGCCGCAGCAGCTTGCCAGTGTCGCTTTTCTTCACCCCTTCAGGGGTGCTCTTATATTCTAAAATCTTGCCCACATCATGCAATAGCCCTCCTGCGATCAAAATATCGTCATCGATCTCATAGCTGTTGTTATTGAATTGCCGAAGCTTTTGGGCAGCAACCAACGCAGTCTGAGTAACGCCTCTGGTATGCGTGATGATATTGACCGGGCAATTCGCGATCAGCAGCGTGAACGGAATTTTCTCCAGATCAGCTACCGTCCATCCTCCCATTGTGATAGCATCTTCCCATACCGCAAGCGTTTTTTCCCGCAGCTCCGTATCTTGAATAAGATTCAATTCAGGTAACAGCTTTATCAATTCTTCTCTCATCCTACCGACTCCCATATTTTATGCCATGTTCATGCCATTTTCTGCTTCAAAACCAAGAGCAAAGCTTAATTCGCTTGCCCCGACAAATAAAAATGATCAAAAATTTTATCAGCGAAATGCGTTCAAAGCCGGCGACATTGGTTAGCGACCGACTGGACAAATAGATATTGCATGGTTCCGATAAAAAGGTGATTACTGCCGCGTCCGTTTTTCATTCATGATTTTGAATTGTCTCCTGGTAAAAGTAAAGATATCGTTGCGACGACCGATAATTTGGATGGTTGGCCGATTTTTTTTCATGATCTGCTTTAGTGAACGCGCTGGTTGGTCATGATCGAACTCGCCCTCGATCGTGAAACCGAAACTACCGATCCCAACCTCCTCACCAGGGAACGGGAGCGGGTCCGAGCCGGCGATGATGGGAAATCCTTTTTGCCGGGCGACCCTGATCAATTTCGGCTCGGGCCAGAGGTTGAGACGCAAGGTGGTTTCTCCAATAAACAGTTCATCCTTTGACCGCTGATGCAGTTGCCTTGCGATCTCTTTGCCCCGCTTGAAAAACCACTTACCAGGCGCCCAATTTAGCGCAGGGATAGCATCTGCCGCTTTCACCGCCTCAATGAGTTCATCCATCGTCATGCTCCGGTCCGCGATGCTGTAATTCGAAATCAGCGAAAGTAGCTCCAATCCTTCGCGAGTCACCAATTGACGTCCAGCAAAAATGTACAACAGGCGGTGATTGTCCCTTTGGACAAGAATCGTCAACCGATCCTGGCATGGGACAAATCGGATGCCATCATCAGAAAAGCGTTCTGGGGATTGATAAATTTGATCAAAGAAATTCGCATCAGAGCGTTCCACCAGCAGCCAGATGGGAATGACAGAGGAACCATTGGAACGCACGCTGTTTGTTAGATTCTCGATCCCTTTCACCACAGCAGTTTTCAAATCATAAACTTCATACAGATGCACATGTCCATCAATTGCCAAAGTTGCATTTCCCATGTTGTCTTCTCCTTATTTATCTGCACAACGTTCAAATATTCGCACAAGAAACTTAAATTTTCACTTCTAATTCACCATCAAGGATCATCGAATCAATCCGATCATATCTCGAACGGCTTTTTCCATGCCGATTAAAACAGCTCTGGAGATGATCGAATGCCCGATATTAAGCTCTTCAATCTGTTTGATCCTGGCGATGTCGACGACATTCTGATAGTTCAACCCATGTCCAGCGCTCACGCCCAGGCCCAATTTGGCGGCGGTCATTGCCATCGAACGAATCCGCTCCAGCTCTTCGACCACCTGATTAAGATCGGTCGCATTGGCGTAATTGCCGGTGTGCAGTTCGACATAATCAGCGCCCAATTTCGCCGCCGCCTTGATCTGTGACACATCTGGGTCGATGAAAAAGCTAACAACGATGTTATTGGCGCGCAGCGTAGAGGTGACCTCCTCGAGCCGATCGAAATTGGTCGTAATATCCAAGCCCCCTTCGGTGGTCACTTCCTGTCGGCGTTCCGGTACCAGGGTGACCATATCTGGCAATACTGAAATGGCTTTTTTCACCATTTCCTCCGTTGGCGCCATCTCCAAATTCAAATGCGTTTTCACGACCTGCCGCAGTAACGTTAAATCGCGATCCTTGATGTGGCGACGATCCTCTCGCAAATGACAAACGATCCCATCAGCTCCAGCCAATTCTGCCAGCACTGCCGCAGCGACAGGATCCGGTTCACGGCCCCGACGCGCCTCACGAATCGTCGCAACATGATCAACATTCACTCCTAATCGCACCATAATGACCTCCCAAATTTTAGCCGGGTTTGATCGCCAAACCAGTTCATTTAATCCACCGAACCTTACTCGCTTTCGTTTGCCATCCAAAATATCAGTTTGCTATTCAACCGCGACCGACGGAGTTCCGATCCTTGATCGAGCCTGGAATTATCAGAATTACACTGTTCTCCCCTATCGCGCCCTAATTATGACAATGCAACTGATTATATGCAACGATTAGAATCATTCTCAATTATCGTTACAACAGGTGAAGTCATTAACTGAGGCGAAGCTATCTTGAAGATTATTGAAATAAACAAGGATTAGTTCGTCACTTCGTTCCTCGCAATGACATAATTAATGCTATTTCGGAATCCACCTACTAGTTGTGCCTATTTCGATGGTCGAGCATTATTAGACCTTATTGGACTAACTCTGTAATTGGCACAATTTTGAAGCCTTGCTTTTCCAATTTCGGCAACTCTTCTTTGAGCACAGTGAAAGTTTCCTCATACGGATGACCAATCGCGATCGCAGCGCCTCGCTTTTGTGCAATTTTTGCAATGGCAGCAAGTTTGCCTCTAATATAATCCTTGTCCTCCCCTCTTTTCCGCTCCAGAAAGCCATTGTTCACTGCGTATCGGACTCGATCTCGCGAAGCAATTTTCGACACCTGACTCCGATCTGTGGTACGGCTATCCACGAAGATCTTTTGATTATCCTTCACTTTTTTCAAAACGATCTGCATCACCCGGGCATCCGCCGTAGCACGAGAGCCCATGTGGTTGTTAATTGCGACCGCTCCAGGGATGGCATTGATCGCTTTTTGCACGCGTTCAGCAATGGCGGTATCCGATAAGCTGGTCATAATGGTAAATTCACCTTGCTCCACTTTTTCCTCCTCTGCTTCCATGGGAAGGTGAATCATATAGGCCTTCTGCTGGGCTTTTGCCAATTCGACCATTTTATTGGAATGCTTCTGACCTGGAATAATTGACAGGGTGATATCGTATCCCAACCCTAAAAACTGGCTGGTCGTGCTGTTATCATAGTATCCAAAATCATCGATGATGATTGCGATCTTCCCCGCTTTCCGCTCCAGACGGCTGTCCTTTATGAATACCACAGTGGCATTGACTTGTTGACCGCGGCCGATCACAATAATGGACTTATTGGCTTTTAAATCCTCTTCAGATTTGAGCACTTCCAGATCCAAGCGCTTAATCCGCTGAATAATTTCCCAGATGACCGAAACAGCCGCCACATCTGGCGGAAGCTGAACGGTTGTTGTATTGGCCGACTTTTTCACCCAGCCACTCTCAAGATTAAACGAACGAAATACATCATTCATCAACTGATCCAACGCCTGATCGATGGGGAGTTTCTCGAGTTTTACCTCTGGAGGCTTCGGAATAATTGGGATCGTATCGGCGGGAGCGACCTTGCGAGCCGGCCTTTGTACAGGAGGCGTTTCCCGTTTCGCATTATGCCATAATAGGCGGTAAATAATAAAAGCGCTCACGGCAATTAGAATCAGCAATCGAATCGCGCGAGCAAGGATATCAAGGAACTCTGCTTTTCGATTAGCGCGAGCTTTTTTGGTGGTCAACCGTGTGGTTCGCTTGCGAGCTGTCGGTTTTATTGACTTTCGTCGATTAGTATATCTTTTCTTCATCTGTGATCTCTGCGCGGATTAATAGAAATTTGCCTTAATGGTGCTCCATGATGGGACCCTGGCACTGGCTGGATCAAGCCTGGTTTCAAAATCGGACCAGCGACTGATCATCCAATAGCCATAGCGCTTAATGAATATAAAATTGGCATGACCTCGAGCAGATACCGGGTAGCTTGCTGCAAATTGATGGCGAACCTCAAGCGCATAATCGGCGCGTATCATCGCCGAGTCCGGGAATTCATTGCGTTGAATATTGGAGAAATTCAATGCCCGCAATGAATCGTTTGGGATCGAAGTGAACAATTTATTGATGTAAGATTGCTCATGACCAAGCGACCAATACTCGAAGATCCCTGCATTCACAGTCGCTTGATACGCATCAGGGATAAAGCGAAAGAGGTTTGCCGAATCAACCAAACATTTCATGTAATTTTCGACATTCTTCTCCCGAATCGCTGCCGCCATATTCTGCAACACAATAACGGGATCGGTCGGCAACTGCCAGCTTAAACGACTCTGGGTGGGCGGTTCGGCCTCTCGGGTTGCAAAAGGATTCTTACAAAAAACCATAAGAACCATCAACCCAACAATGGTCATCAATACCATTCCGTTGATAATCTTCATAAATCTTACACCATTACAATCCTGATCTCTTTAGCTTTTGCTGGTCATAATTTTTGCATCGAAAGCCCGATGGTCCCAAAAAGCCTGGCATCATCTGACTAATAACCATAAATTCCATGCACCAGTGGCTATGGAAACACTATCTTCGCTGCATTGAAAATAATTCGTCATGTCCTTTATGATGAATAATTCAATGAACCTTTTCAATCCCTATCTTTTCGTCTCTGCGATGCTTCCGAACTAAAAGATCAAAAATGGAGTGAATCAGAATCATTCACGTTCCCTGGTTTTACGTTCTATCGCTGTTTCCGCAGGATCAAACGCTCAGATTTTCAACAGAGATCACACGCACTTCGCCATACAAATAAAAAGGATTGCATCTCTGAATATCCAGAAAAGTTCAATACAATCCATCAATTCGGCGGCGACAAACGGGAAAATTAAACTCATCTTGATCTGCTCAGACCACGTGAGATCAGCCTGTTTACAAAATTTTTTCAGCAGATGCAGACTTCAATCCTTTCATTTTTTGTGCTCAATAATATAAAATAATTCTATAACTTTAGCAAGCACAAAATTGATATTTATCGAATCTTTTATTTTTGTAACCGGCAGGGGTTAAGTAAAGGATCTTTTTTTGCGCATTATTGGAGCACGGCAATTGGTTAAAAAAAATGCCAGGCCCCGATGTTGGTTCCTGGCATTTCATCAATGTGAGGAGATTGATTTATAGTTGAGGTGGGCTTTATCACTTCAAAGCTATTTCCAATTCTTAAAAGAAATGTTCGATGAAAAAAGAACACCAAAAAGCTCATGTCGATTTTTCAGGGTATCAAAGGCCAGTTCTTTCTATTGTTATGCAGGCGCTCTGGCGAAAATGAACTACCTGCTTTCAGAGATGGAGATCGTTTCGAAAAACTACTCAGCTTTGAGCTCAGATATTTTCATCAATAATCTTATTGACGATTCTTTGTACTCCCCCTCACTGGCAGCAAGGTTGGTAAGCAATTTAATTGCCTTTTCAACTTCGTTGATTTTCAAATAGGCATTGGCGAGGTGCCAATTTGTGTTTTCACCCAAAAGCTGCTTATTTTGTGTTTGACATAATGCTGATGCAGTTTCGAGATGCTTAACGCCTTTTTTAAATTCGCTCTGCATCAAGTAGCTCACACCCAAATAAAAATGCCCATACGGGTCTTCTTTTTTTCGTCGGACAAAGGTGTCCAATTTCTGTATCGCCAATCGGTAATTTTTTTGTTGATAGTATTTCATCCCCTCATCATACAAGGTTTGCGTCGATGAAAATTCATCGGCCAGACCTCTGACCTTGCCCCCCACATACGAGGCGCTTTCTATGATCGCCAAATGGGAAAAGTCTTTCTTAAATGGTTTTGCGAGCAGGATAATGAACAGAACCACAGCCGTAGCTGGGATTAAAACTTTCACCGCTGGCGTCTTCATCCACCCTCGGATGGATTCCAAAATCTCCTTTGAAAAATTGATCAAATCTGCCATGGCTGTTTTGCATGCCCCACGAATAGCCGTTAACTCCGTTTTTTTGGGTTGGACTGCATCCAAAAAGGACTTTGGCTCCTGCTCTAATAATTCGCTAACTTTGCTCATCCGATAGACCTCTTCAAAACATGCATCACAGTCTAATAAATGATCTTCAACGCTAAACCTCTCGTCCTCGTCCAGGAGATTGAATTGGTAAAGACTTACCAATCGTCGCATTTTTGGATTGTTACATTTCATTTCAAATGGCTCCTCGTTTCTCCAGTTTCGCCCGCAATTTCTTCCTTCCCCGAAAGACTGTCACATCAAGCGCCGTACGGGATATACCCAGTTTCCTCTGAATCTCCTCCCCAGCATATCCTTCCAGCTTTAATCGAAAGATCTCCTTTTCCTTATCGCTCAACTCGTTCAATGCCTGCCACAGCTCAGACGACAATTCTACCGATGCTACCTGATCCTCAGTTGAATGGACGGTTTGATGGAGCTTCATCACCTCATTCATATTTTCCGTCAAAATGTTTTGTCTCCGCGTGGTCGTCCGATAGTCCCCATTTATGATTCGATCTAAAATCCCATACGCCCAGGGCAAAATCCCTTTCTCGAAATCTATATCCCGATACTTTTCATAGATGACTATAAGAGCTTCTTGAACGTAATCCTCATTCGTTCTCATATTTGCTATCTTTCCCTCTTTTTCTTGACACTCGCTCCAATAGCTTCTTTCTCAGAATCATAAACAGGAGATATTCAGCCTCTTTGTTGCCGCTCTTGGATATATTTGCCAGCCAATTGGTAATACACGTATCCAGCACATTATGGAGGACATTCATCACTCTGACCAAAGAAAAATTCGGATCGCATAACGGACACCATTTTTGCACTTCCTGGATTGCATATCGGCATATCTCATCCGTTTTCTCTGCGAGATCAGCTTCATCGGTCAGTATCGGATACTTCCGCAACTCAAGTGCGATTAACTTGGTGAATCTTACTGATAATTTTTTGAAAAATTCTTCCTGCGACTGTGCGTTGCCGGCAACAGCCGAACTGACAAGTTGTTGTATTTCTGTTTTATTTAACATGCCTCTATTTTATAAAAATAATTCAAAAAAGCAAGAAAAATTTCCAGAATGTGAAATAGGCTTGCATAATATACCAGTCATTGTGCGAATGCATGAGAGACATCAAAAGAAAGTAATCGGTGAATGGATTAATCGAAAGATGGATTCAATAAACTTTACCGTGGATATTCGCTGAATATCAGAGCATCTCGGGCTGATACTAACCCTGAATGATGCTGATGCTCGGCGTTCCAATCAGAAAATGACCGCTTATTGCCCGTAATTAAATCAAGAATTGGGATAGCATCAATCTATGATTGTGATGGACCCCAACCTGCTCATTAAAATCTTTGGCCTATGATTCCAGAATAGAAAAATTCTTTGCACGAATTTTCAAATCCTGGTCTTCGCATTCTTTTCGATCACAAACGAAAAGGAGCTCGGTTTACAAGCTTTCGATTCGAGTTCGACGCTCAGCTTTCACGTTCCTTTGCTATCGTAAGATATGCATAGGCATTGAAGGTCGATAGGGCTTGTTTGGCCAGGTCGGAGGCATTGATGATTTTCACATCCCCATCTTTGGAACGCACCTTCGCAGTTGCTTCGATGATTGTGGCAATAAAATCGGGCGAAGGATCATCGATGTTGGTCATATCGAGGATAATTTTATAATAGCAATTTTTAAAGCATTTGCTAAATGCAGCAGTAAGATATGGGGTGAGAAGCTTGTTATTGATCGGTGGAAGAAATTTGATTTTGATGATATCACGATTTTTCCCCAATCGCTCAAGAATTATTTTTTGGATATCAGACATCTCTATTTTGCCGATTTTGTCCTCAATTATTGTCAATAAGCCCGATAAACGAAATATCAAATTGCGATCCTATCGATATTCTCCTTCGCGCTCCACCAAAGGGCAGAGGGTGAGACAGCATGTATCTCCCACTGGATGACTGGCAGAAGTTCGCGAGCTGTCAAAATCAAAGCTGAGCAAGCCGTGGCTGAATGAAAAAATCAAAATTCTCGATCAAGGCGATGATTTCAGGCAATGCGATTTTAAACCTCATCCCCTGGCCCTTTGCCTAACAGCAGCCCCGCGACTTCTCCTGTCCCTCTGCTCCCAGGAAAGGACCAGGGTAAGGTAAAAAAAGGTAGTGTTGTTCAACGATTCGCAGCACTATAAAGCCTTTCTGATGGCCCATTCGCTCGAACTGATATCAAAGCAGTCATATCGACTGGCAGATGAGCATTATCTTTTTTCGCTCAACAAATAAAAGCAGGCCAGTGTTTCCTAGCAAAATCATATCCTATCCCAAACTGCCAGAAGATCGCTCAGTTTAGATGCCTGGTTTGGGATGCGCGCAATCGTTCGTTTTAAATAGCGCGGTCAAGAAAAAAGCTGATGATGAGCAACAGCCCAGTAAACAGATGATTCATGATGGTGCCAGCATTGGCAGGAACCAGTTTCAAACTATTATCGTAATTTTGCTGCGCCACCTTGATTGATTTCAGCGCTAATGGCACTGTAAGAAGAGCTATTAATGAGGCAGGTGGCAAAGTGTCCGTGACCACTGCAATGACTACAATCAAGTAGGTCAATAACATGATTAAGATATATCCAGTGACCGCCTGCTGTTTTCCCAGCCGTACTACCAGATGATTTTTTCCAACCGCTTGATCGGCTTTCGCATCCTGAAATTCATTGATGTAGAGCACGGCGGTGATCAGCAAGGCCACAGGGAGCGAAGCGACGATCGGCACCCAGGAAAACTTGCCAGCCTGAACGTAAAAGGCTCCGAAAGTCATCAAGATGCCAAAGTTGATCCCAACCAGTGCTTCGCCAATTCCCCGGCCTACCAGATTGATGCGAGGGAAAACATAGAATATTGCCGATAACACACCAATTATCCCAACAACCAAAATCACCCAGCCGCTCTTATACACAAGATAAAGCCCTATCAAACTGCCAAGGAATAAGCAGACCACAGCCTCGATTAAAACTTCCCGAGGAGTGAGGAGGCCCTGTTGAATGAGCCGGCTCCCTCCAGTGAAGGGTCGGACGTATTCTTCATTGATTTCATCATTGCTCGTAATATGGTCGAAATAGTCATTGATAACGTTAGCCCCGGCATGCAAAAAGATGCCGCCGATGAGGGCTAATAAAAAATGCCCCCAATGAAATTGTTGGGTCATATTAAAAGCGATCACCGATCCCAACACGATCGGGACCACTGTTGCAGTAAAGAACGGAGCTCGAACCTCCATGAGCAAATACTTCACTTTTTGCATTCCCTCTTTCCTCCAATTATTCAAACAAAATCGATTTGACAATATTCAGCGTTTTGAATTTGCTATTCAACACTGGCCATTGGATTTCTGCTTTTTTATTGATCGTTGCAATACTATCTCGTTCCATGTTTAGTTCTAACGATCTGAGTTTTTCCCAACAATCGGCTTGATTTGGATCAGGACAAATTTCATCGATTTTATGGATTAGCTCGATGGCCCGATCAATTCGGCTGACAATTTCTTGGTATTCCTGCTGACTGATCAGACCGTGACGATATTTGATTTCAGAGAGCCGTTTACCAGCCTCATAAGATATCGACACGATATCGTCGCGACTCAGCCAACAAGTTTCATAACTCAAAAAATATTTCCAACTGGGTTTTAACAGTGCCTGTCGATAATCCTCCAGCGTGTGATAAAAAATTTTATAGCCGAATTTTTCTGGATTCTCGTAGGCGATGCTCCCGGGATCAAGAAACGGAGCCAATGGAGCGATGAAAGGTACGACTCTCGGGCCAAATTTATCCAGCAATTCACCGCAATATTCCACAGTTTTCAGGACCGAGTCTGAGGTTTGATATGGAAGGCCGATCATGAAAAATACATCGAATTTTTTGCAGCCCCGTTGCAGCGCCCATTGAATATTCAATTCAATGGCCTCGTTGGTGTAACGTTTTCCGCATTTGCGACGAATCCGATAATCATGAGATTCGGGTGAGAATTCGATATTAAAATTAGGAACTGCTGCTGCAAGCATTTCGAAGAAATTCTCTGGCGCTGGCTCAAATAGCTCGAAAACCAATTCATTCTTTATCTCAAGTCTTCTTAGCCCAGAGATCACTTTATCTGCATAGTCATAACCCGGTTGATTTAGATCCCCGATAATAAAAATCGGGCCACTGGTAAAACGGCTGATTTGCCGAATATCTTCAACGATCCGCTCTGGATCCCGAAATGAAGGCCGCAGCCGTTCGCAATAGTATTTCATCCCATATTTTGATCCGCCACAGATAATGCAATTGTGGATGCATCCCCGGCACGTCATGACCGCGGTAATGGGATAACGCCACCAATCGTGGATCGCGGTCATGCTTTTGGTATCGAAATATTTGACCGCCAGCTTGAAGAGATTTTTGTAATTATTCGTAAAGCTGTTCAAATCTTTTGGCAGATAGGTGATTGGATTGGAAATGACCTCCCCTTGCTTGTTTTTCCAAGTGAGATTGGCGATGGAAGAGTAATCCAGGCCGTGCTTCAACGCCCGCATTAGATGAAGCATTGGCTCTTCGGTGGAATCCCCCTTCATCACGAAGTCTACCTGTGGGTATCGAATGAGCTGATCATGAAAATAGGTCGATGAATACCCGCCAAAGATCACTGGGATCTGCGGATGATATTTTTTGCAAATTGCGGCGATTTCTAAGCTGCCCTGGGCATGAACCAGCCAGTGCAAATCGATGCCAAAGGCGACTGGTCGCATCGAAGCAATCATTTTCTCTGCATCGAATTTGCGATCGCTGAGCATCCGATAGGCTAAATTCACAATGCGAACGCCAATTCCATTGCGCTCCAGATGCTCGGCCAATGAGGAAAATCCCACTGGATACATTTCAAATATTGGCGTGGACGGCACGACATCGCTGATCGGCCCAAGAAGATTGGGTCGCTTGCGAAAGTCGTAGATAGCTGGTGCATGCAATAAAATCAAATCAGGCTTTTTAAACATGCTACTCCTTGATATGATACAGACCAGATCTTTGACTGACTATCCTTCGTCGAGTTGCTCCAATCGCCGCTGTTGAAAGATTTGAATCTGTTGGTTCAACAATCTGTCAATTCTCATCAGCTCAAGATCCGCCTTCAACTGAAGATAGTTCACTCGAAATTCCAGAAACTTGCTGATTTCTTGAACACAATCTAACTCAGGAACTAATGGTTTTTGTCCCTTTATTGGTTGACGACGCCGACGTTTCAAGGCTAACTCCCCCTATTCGATCCATTTCAAGATTCGGTAATATAAACTGAATTATTGAAAATTTCAAGCATTTTGTTCGCATTATTGAGAATGCTCTGAACGCTCAGCAGACAAACCATTGCTCTAACGCAAATATGATGATACCGGTCTTTGACTGAATGTGAGCAAAATAATTGCTATTGATTTTTAATTGCTGATCACTTAAATTGCGTTGTGAAATTTAAGAATCATTCTTTCGGCCTAACACAAATTAAAAGAGCATTGGCATTGCCAATACCCAAATAGCACCTAAATTTCTAAATTGAACTATGGCGATTGAAAGATCTTCGCCCATGGAATAATCCGAAGGACACGAAATTCAAAAAAGAAAAAGAGCTCTCGCTGCCTTTTGCCGTGTTTCATGGGGCAATTCACGATAATGCTTTTCATCTTGGAATTTGGGGGATAATTTCTTTGTTTAAGAAATGCCTCTGCGCGCGAACGAGCTCTCAAAATTTTGAGATGCTTCTTTCTCAAATAAAAATTTCTCTGACAGTTCCGCTTCTGGAGCATGATTTTTTTGGCCACTGAAAAGAAACTGCCACAAAAGAGAACTTTAAAAGATCAACCTAAATTTTCAAAATGAACCTTGGCAGTGAGACATAGAGACAATTTGCCCGCAGAAAAAGCGAGTTGCAAGCAAACCTTCTAAGAGGAAAAATGCTTTCAGTGATCTTTCGTGTGCGTCGTGGGCGCCTTAAAATATAAATTTTCATTTTAGCATTTCAGGTAGAACTTTTAAAAAAGGGCGAATTAGATGAATATAAGATTGCATTCACGCCTTACTGGGCAAATCCGAGATTACACCGCTATCACCATTGGCGCTTTTCTTATGGCAATGGGGATCGGCGCTTTTTTAACAGATGCGCAGGTGGTGCCTGGCGGAGTCAGCGGTCTTGCGATGGTCATTCATTATATCTCTGGCCGAAAAATTCCAGTTGGACTCATGATGTGGCTACTCAATATCCCGCTCTATCTTTGGGGACTCAAAGAAATTGGCAAACAATTCGGAGTTCGAACATTTGTAGGTTTCTCACTCAGCTCATTTTTCATCGATCTGTTGCGCGGCAATGTCCCTGGCTTCGGTTTCATCCAGTTGCAGAACTCCATTGCGATTCGGGACCTTTATCGCAACGATTTCATCCTCGCCGTGATGTTCGGTGCCGCGTTATTGGGGGTAGGACTGGGAATCATTTTCAAATTCCGTGGATCTACTGGCGGCTCCGACATTGTAGCGGCCATCATGCAAAAAAAGCACGGCTGGAAACCCGGACAGGCTTTTTTGCTCATCGATTCCCTGGTCATCACCACGGCAGGGCTGGTCATTCATTTGATGAATATCTCAACCTTTAAGCCGGCACTAACTTTGACCTTATACGCGTTCGTGCTGCTTTTCATTTCCTCCAAACTCATCGACATTATCATCGAGGGGATGGATTATGCTAAGGCCGCCATCATCATTTCTTCAAAGAGCGATGCGATTGCCTCGGCCATTATGGACGATTTAAGCCGCGGCGCAACTGCTTTAAAGGGCCGAGGCCTTTACACCAATCAGGATCGAGACGTAATTTATACGGTTGTTTCCCGAAAAGAAATCGGATTACTCACCGAGATCGTGAAGACCATTGACCCAAATGCCTTCGTAATTATCAATAATGTCCACGAGGTGCTGGGCCATGGCTTCCGACGGCGGATTTGATCCTAACAATCATTGAAAAACTCTAATTGATTGCGCTACATTATTCAATTATTCAATGCGGCAGCGCCGTCGAAAGGCTTTTTCCTGGCGGCGCATCTATCGTTCTGACGTTCCGGATAGATACTGATTTTGATTGACGTAGTTTGAAAAGACACAAAGCCAACTCATGGTAACCACACTTTGACAGCTTACAAATGCGATCGTTGGGTGATATGTCAGTCCTCGTAAAAGAAATCTTCACAAAATCTGGCCTAACGCCCTCACGGATCGAAGGCATCGATTTCGCGGTGAATCCCTATCGAGGCTGTGCACATGGTTGCCGCTATTGTTATGCTGAGTTCATGCGGCGTTTTAGCCATCACTTGGAGCCGTGGGGAAGTTTCGTGGATGTGAAGCTCAATATTGCGACTATCTTGGCGAGAGAATTGGACCGCCTCAACGGAGCAATGAGAAAAACCAGTTTATTTGAATCAAAAGATATTGAGGATAGCAATATTCGCGAGCGGAATAGAATTGTAAGTTTAAGCACAGTGACCGATCCATATCAACCGCTGGAACAAAAATATCAGCTCACCCGTCGCTGCCTGGAAATTCTATTGAAACATCAAATGCCTACCTCGATCTTAACCAAATCGCCGTTGGTTTGCCGTGATATTGATATCATCCGCCAATTTAAAAATATCGAGGTGGGATTGACTATCACCACAGATCGGGATGATATCAGAAGGATTTTTGAGCCAGGAGCACCTGCGATAGAGGCTCGCATCGAGACCCTCAAAAAACTGCACAGCGCAGGCATAAGAACTTATGCTTTCATCGGCCCTATGCTGCCGATGGATCCATATCGTTTAGCAGCTCAAATAAAAAATTTCATCGATTTTTACTTTATCGATCCGATGAATTATGTAGCCAAAAGCAAACACATTTACCATCAGCACAGGCTGACGTATGCATTACAACCTGCTTTTATTCAAGAATGTCAGGCGGCGCTAAATCAGCTTCTCAGCGCTGACTGCTGATGCCATATTTTTTCATTTTTATGATCAAATTCGATCGATCGATACCAATCGCTTCGGCGGTCTTGCTGACGTTTCCATTATGCTTATCAAGATGGAAAAGGATGTAGTCTCGTTCACAAGCATCAGAAAATTGTTTGATCGGCAGATCGAAATACTGAGCGAGCGTCGATTGCTGTGAGCCGATGAGATCAAATCCGATCTCTGTTGGGCCAATTTCATCCCCATCGGTCAATACAATGGCGCGGTGGATTATGTTCTCCAGCTCTCGAACGTTCCCTCGAAAGTCATAGTTCATCAAGCGGTTCATTGCTTGCTCGGAGATCGCGCGGATCGTCTTGAGATTTTTGCGGCTGTAAATCTTAATGAAATGCTCAACGAGCAGCGGAATATCTTCCTTGCGCTCCCGAAGTGGTGGGATCTCGATGGTGACGACATTCAGCCGATAATAGAGATCGGACCTGAAACGATTTGCCTGGATTGCCTTTTTTAGATCAACGGCGGTGGCCGCTAAAATTCGAGCATCGACCTTGATCACTTCTTCGCCGCCGACCCGCTCGATGGTGCCCTCCTGGAGAAAGCGCAATAGCTTCATCTGCAAGTGATGGTCCAGTTCGCCGATCTCATCGATAAAAAGCGTTCCTTCATGCGCGCGCTCGAACTTGCCTTTCTTCCGCTTGATCGCCCCAGTAAACGCCCCTTTTTCATGACCAAATAATTCACTTTCGATCAGTGACGGCGTGATGGTCGAACAATCAGCAATCATCAGGGTTTTGTCATGTCGTCGGCTATTGTAATGGATCACCTTGGCTACCAGCTCTTTGCCAGTTCCGCTTTCTCCTAAAATCAACACCGGGGCCTTTGTCTTCGCCACCTTCTCGATTCGCTCTAACATGGCCATTATCTTGGGACTTTTGCCGATGATTTTGTCGAGCGTGAACTTTTGCTGCTCCTCCTCGGTCTGGTATCTCCGTTCTCGCGAGAGATTGAACCGTTCTACCGCGCTCTCGATTCTGGGAATCAACAGCCTGTACTTAAGCGGCTTATCAAAAAAATCGAAAGCCCCAGCACTCATCGCCTTTTTGGTGATTTCAGCATCTCCATAAGCTGTAAGGATAATCACACAAATGTCTGGATATTCCCGTTTCAATTGCGTCAGAACATTGAAGCCATTCATTTGTGGAAGCTTCCAATCCAGCAGCACGACACTATAATCGCTTTGCCTAACTTTTTGAAGCGCCTCCTCACCAGTTGCCGCCTCGTCCAATAGATAATCATCTGTTGAGAGCCAACGCGCAATTTGCTCTCGCGCGTCTGGCTCATCGTCCACGATGAGTATTTTTGCTTTGGGCATCTTAGCTCCTATTGATTTGCGGAATGCTTGTAATGACCAGTTTCCCCAAATGATCGATGATTTTATTTTTCAGATCGTCATAATTATCCAAATAGCTGATATATTCTAAACCACGCAGATCGCTTGGCACCTCACTTGCGCGGCGTTTGATCAAAATCGCGCGTTTTCCCAGACCACATATCAATCCGTACTCGAATAAAACATTCGAATTCCACTCCGTGATATCGATAATGGCATACCGCGAGCTTTGGATGCCGCGGCAAATTTTGCACATAATGGCCACATTGCTCATTGTCTCATCTGCACGCCATGGAATTAAACCCAATCGCGATACTGCGGGCTTGATTCCCTGCTGATAAACCTGAGAAAACGAAATGTCATTCTTGTCAACGAATGGCATCCCCACAAACACCATTTTGCCGTCCTCCTCAATCGGCCAGGGACAATAGGGCGAGCCGGTCAAAAAACAGCGCTTCATGATGCTTTTGCGGCGCAATTCGATCGCCAGATTCACCTGAGAATCGGGCATCAGCACTGAATCCGGCCTCCATTTCAGCCCGCTTTTGACCATCTGAATTATCACATCAAACTTGAAAGGCTTTTGGATGTACGCCTGTGCCCCTCTGTCTGTGACGGCTTCCACCGCTTGCTCAAGCGTAGCATGGGCGCTGGTAATGATCACGCATGTCTCAGTATTGATCTTGCGAATCGCCTCCAAGGTCTCAATCCCTGACATCCCAGGACTGGGAAGGACCAAATCCAAAATGATCAAATCAAAACGCTGAGATTTTAACTTTTCTACGGCTTCCTCGCCTGAATAAACGGAAATGGCCCCATAACCTTCAGCAGTCAATAAATTCGAAAAAAACGAGTGAAAACCTGGTTCATCATCGATAATCAATATCCTCTTAGGACGAGACATATATACGTCTCCCTTGTCAATTCAATCCACTTGCTTGAATAATTTACTGGGGAATTATCTCCGCGATTCTTGCGGCCAAAGTCTTCCAAATCGCTTGATGCACGATCATGACATCCGTTACACCCAGCTCCTCTTTGTCCAAACGCGCTTCTGTCGCAGAAATGATAATGATTGGAATGGTTGGATTAAGCTGCTTGAATTGAGGAATAAAAGCCTTGGCAGTTCTTGCCCCATTCCGCTCTCGCTTCAAATTATAATCCAGTAATACCAAGTCAAAATGATTTTCTCCAAAAAGCTTAATCCCATCTTCTGCCGTTGACGTACATTTCACCACATATCCAGCAATATTTAACCAGCGCTTGATCTGGTCCAACATTTCCCGTTCATCATTCACGACTAATATGCGTTTCTGTCCAGATTTCATTATCGCTACTCCTTATGATTTTTTTAATTATTGTTCGTAGGGCAATCTAATTTTTACATTGGTTCCTTTATTCTTTACACTGCGCATTGAAATTTTGCCGTTATGTTCAAGCTCGATGATTCGCTTACAAATTGGCAGTCCCAATCCAAAGCCGTCGCGTTTCAGCGAAAAGAAGGGATCCCATACTTTTTTTTGAAAAGCTTCTTCCATACCCTTGCCAGAATCCTGGAAATGAAGGACAAAATAATCCTCCGAACGCTTAGCCCGAATGGAAATGGTACCACCATCGGGCATGGCCTCCACAGCATTTTTGATGATGTTGATAAAAACCCGATGAAGCCGGTTGGGGTCAACCATCGCTGTAAAGTTCAATGAATCACGATTAATCCGAATTTCCACTTTATGTCTTCGACAAAACCCAGAAGTCAAATACATCACCGTCTGAATGATCTCGGCCAGGTTGACTCGCTCAAATTGCGGCGGCTGCGAGCGAGAGCGCTCCATGAGCTCTCTGGTCATCCGCTCAATTCGATCCACTTGCGCTTGAATTTTTTTCATCGATTCCATAATGGTGAAAGATTGCAATTGTTGATTGTCATGCAGGTATTCGATCCATTGGGCCTCGCCCGAAATTAGAGTGGAGGCGGTTCGGATATCATGGGTGAGCCCGGACAATACATCTCCCACTGCGCTAGTACCGATGGACTCTGAAATTTGAAATTGGATGTCCGATAATTTTTCATTCAGTCGTGCATTCTCGATGGCAATCCCAGCCTGATTGGCGAGCTGCTGCAACAAATGCACTTCAGACTGACCGAAATCGTTCTGCTTAAAGCTTTCGACATTTATCAGGCCAGTCACTTGATCATTATAAATGATCGGGACGATCAGTTCCGATTGAACCCGGGGGTTTATTTCCAGATAATAATCATCATTTTTCACATCGACACAAAGGTAATGTCGCCGGGTTCGAATCACCTCTCCGGAAATTCCCTCATCTAAAGTTTTTCTTTTATCGAGATAATCTTTCGGATCAAATTTTTCTCCAGCAACCGCTCGAATGGTGACAATTCCATGCTGATTATCCACCAATTGTACATAAATAATCCGATCTTGGGCGCCAATTGCTGCCAATGTCTCCTGAGCCAGTAAGTTGAGAACCTGATCCAGATCCAATGTGGCGGTAATTTTTCTTCCAATCTTGTCAAGTACCTCCAATTGTCGTAACCGGATATCGCACAATTCGCCGATCTTGATGGCGATCGCTGTGCTCTCCGCTAATGCTTGCAACATATCAACATCACGATCACTGAAGGCCTCGATCTCAGAGCTCTCGATGTCGATCACGCCGATAATCTCATCGCGAAACCGGAGCGGGACACAAATCTCGGATCGGGTCTCAGGAAACACCTCCAGATACTCTGGATCCTTCCGGACATCGTTGGCAATTCGAGGTTCACCGTTTCGAGCCACCCACACCATAATGCTTTTGTTTTGATTGAGATCGACATAAAAATTGAAATAATCTGGCCCGGTGATCTCAGGTGCGACGGCTTTGGTCTCCAATATATTTTTCTCTGGATCAATCAACATCACGAAGCAGACCTTATTGCCCTGGCCGACGTTATTGAGGCTTTCCTGCGCAATGCAGGAGAGCACTGAGCGAAGGCTCTGTTTCTGCACCAATTCCTCGCTGATCTGTCTGAGCGTTATAAAATGGCGGTTTTTTTCATCGGCGATGGCGTAAAGCTGAGCGTTTCTGAGGGCAATGGCGGCAAGTCCTGCTAACATCTCGAGCAATTTCAAATCGTGTTCCGTAAACGCATCTAACTTGGGGCTTTCGATATTCAACACCCCTTCCACAGAGCCATCCACAATAAGCGGCGCTGAGATCTCCGATCGGGTTTCTGGCCAAGTATAATGATAATAGGGATCCTTTGTGACATCATTACATAAATATGGTTCACCAGTTTTATAGACATGGCCAATGATCCCCTCCCCATGTTCGATATCTGGCAGTTGCAGATCTGCCAATTTAAGATTATCTGGAAATTTTCTCCGCCACCTTTTAGTGGTTAGGTCTTTGTACCATAAAAAAGAATTGTTCGTCTTGGCGATCCCTTGAGACGCTTTCAAGATGTTCTTCAAAACCTGGCTCAATTCCAACGAAGAGGCAAGGTCTCGGGTGATTTTCAAAACAAAATCGAGGTCCTCACTGTTAGACATCATTCGGCTGAACAGCGTATTGTTTTGTACCGCTATAGCTGCATGTCCAGCTAAAATTTCCAGCATTGTCTTCTCGTGTTTCGACAGCCGAATATTACCCTCTACCCAAAAACTCAACACGCCTATAAGCTTGCCAACCACCTTCAATGGAATTCCGATAAAGATGCCTTGCGTTGGGATTCCATTTCGATGAAATAATGAATGTACCCCATCTTTATAATGAGAAACGCAGATCTCCCCTTGTTGCGCGACCTTGCCAATAAATCCTTCTCCCATTCTCACTGTGCGGGGGTGATCAACGCCCTCTTCGATGCCCTTTTTGGCGACCAATTTTAGCTTATCTTCAACTGTATCGATGATAAATAGAAGGCCAATTTGGGGGACCATTCGCAGGCTAAAACGAATTTCGAGGATGCTGGCAAATAAATCATCTGAAACTAAGTTATAAAACATCTTCCGATTATTTTCGGCAATTAATTCAATGAACTCGGCAGGCAGTCTTGCTAAATTAGATTTAGCATAACTCATCATGACTGTTCCTCTTGATTTTTGAATTCACAAATAGTTTCAATGACCTTGCTGAATTCTAAAGGTTTTTTTAAATATGCGCTCACCCCAAGTTGTTTGAACTCTTGTTCAATTTGGGGGCTCATCACTGCTGTGAGAACGATCACTTTAAGGTCAGGAGGACAATTTTTAATCCTTCCTTGTCGGATCATCGATAGCAATTTTAAACCGGCTCGGATCGGCACAGTATTTTGATTCAATGATCTGCCTGGGGGAAACATCACATCCATGGATACCAGATCGAACTGCTGGGACTCCAGTTTCTTAATTGCGTCATCTCCATCCAGGGCCAATTGGCAATCGAAACCGTTATTCTCCAATTCTCTAAAATACGGTATAACGCCCCAGCGTTCATCCTCAACAAACAGAATTCTTGTCGTCATGTCATTTCTCTCCTAATTGTGGCGGCATCTTTGGTAGAATAACAGTAAAGATCGTGTCATACCCCTCGTAAATGCTCACGCGGCGCAGGTCGTTCAAGAACGGCGTGCTTTTTACGGTGATTTGCCCTCCATGTGCCTCGACTATCTCCTTAGATATTTTTAATCCCAGCCCAGTCCCAGGGATATATCGTTTTTGATCACGAGGACTTCCACGACGAAAGCCCTTGAATATATTTTCATATTCATGCTCAGGAATTCCCAAACCTTTATCCCAGATTTCGATATGAATTTTCGATCCATCATCAAATCCCTGAATGCGAATATATCGATTATCATGCGAATACTTGACTGCATTGTCCAAGAGATTTATGATCACCTGTTCGATTTTGGGCCGATCGAAATAGAACGCAGGCAGCTTTTTCACATTATCCCGCACCTGGATTGAAATGCCCCGCTGTAAAGCTCTCAAGCGGTAATTGCTCACGCAGTTTTGTATCACATTTTGAATTAGGCTTTTCTCAAAGTTGAACCCGATCAAGCCTCGAGATCGCTCCGTGAACATCAAAGTGTTTTCCATTTGACGTTTCGCTCGGTGTGCTTCCTCAGCGATGATCTTGAAAATCTCATCGACCTCGCTCGATTTTTCTTGATTCACTTGAAAGTAACTTTTGAGACCGCCGATTTGAGTGATGATATTATGCAATGGGCTGCGGAATTCGTGGGCTGTTTCGGTAAGTGTGGTCTCTAAGAGGTTAATTGTCTCTTGATTTTTCACATTGCGAAGGCCAGTAGCTATCTGGCAGGCGAAAGTCTCTAAAATCTGCATTCGATGCCGCAATACATCCTCTGAACCATTGATTAGCCCCTGCTTATCTGAAAGATCAATTTGCAGGGCACCGATCGGTTTATCATCAACAATGAGCGGGATGACGTATTGAGATTTAAACTGTGCTTTCTGAGTGGTTGCCAAATCGCAACGAGGATCTGATAAACAATCTTTCACCAGAATCGATCGACGTTCTCGAATCACGCAGGCTTGCACAGTGTTCGACTTTAGGTCAAACGATATGTCGCGCAATACCTGTTTCCAATTCATGCCCGATGCATAACGGCCCTCAATTTTACCGCTTGTTTCGCTAATCAGAGATAATATCGCTCGCGGATAACCAATCCGAGCGAGGCAATGAAAGATATGACGAATTGCCTCTGGTTGCGATCGAGAAGATTGGATAGCAACACTGGCGTAATTGAGACTCTCTAATTGATCTAATATATTCGACTGTTCTTTTTTCATATATGCCTGGTCAATCCCGATTCCTGCCAGGGTCACAATTTTTCGTAGCGTATCGATCTCATTATCGGTTATGTCTTGGCGATGTTCTTTTTGATAACCAGCCTCCAATGTCCCGAACGCGATGCCATGTGACAAAATCGGCAAATAGACGCGCACCAGATTTTGATGATTGAACCGCTCGAAAATTTCCTTGTCCAAACGATCATCCCAGCCAGTCAGTTTGATTTCCTTCTTATTTCTCACCACCCAGGCCTGAATATCATTGCTATCCAGAGGGTGCCAGGCCATCACAAGCCACTCGTTGGGAACATTTTTGCCATCTATCGTTCCGATTTGATTTGATGTTGTCTCTACTTTCGAAATGGTGGCATAATCGAATTTTAAGACATCGACCACAGCGTCGAGCACGCTTCTGAGAATCATGTCGACATCGAGATAATTTGTAATCGCTTCCTGTATTTTTTCTAATGCGGTCAGCTCGGTGATGATTTTCGTTTTTGAAGCGATCAGATTCGCGTTCTCGATAGCCGCTGCTGCCTGATTAGCAAGGGTCGAAAGATAATACATATCATTCACAGAGAAAGCATTTTCCTGCTGGCTATCGACATAAATCACTCCAAAAGTTTTAATATTATTGGTAACAGGGTCAATTCGATTAATTGGTACCGCTAACTTCGATTTGGCATCTTCAAATAGGCGGTGACGAAATTCGGCAGGCTCATCATCCAGGTTCAAAGAAATAAAGGGCTTCTGACTTTGGAACACATATCCTGTGATCCCCTTTTCAATCGAAGTCGAATCCTCGGGAAATTTCTCTCCTTCAATCTGAGAGCGAAGTGCACATAGTTTCAGAGTATGCGAGGATTCCTCGTAAATCCTGACATAGGCGCGGGTAGCATGAGGAAAATCAAGACAAATTTCTGAAATCTTCTCTAAAATCCTTTCGACTTCATGCAGAGAGAGCAGCGAATTTCCCACATCGATCAATCTCTTGGTCTTGCGAAGGTCCTTCACAATACCAATTGTCCCGACAACTTTGTTGTTCACATCCTTAAACAGGCTAAAAGTAGCGCTCACGGGGACTGGTTCGCCGTTCTTACCGATAAATTTTGTCTCATAATCTTTAATTGAATGATTCGGACTCTCATTTAATCGGCGCATCACTTCGAAAGCCTTCTCTATTCCTGAGGACACTTCATCGGACATGTAAAAATCTTTCACCTTTTTCCCCCGAATATCCCCAAAAACCTCAATCGCCCCCTGATTCATATAGGTCATTGTGCCATCCAATGTGGTTACCACCACAGGGTCAGGCGTTGCCTCGATGATCAGCCGATACTTCTCCAATACATTCACCAACTGGGCATTTCTTATCGCAATGAGCAATTTAGTAGTGAGCATTTGCATCAGCGGCTCGTCAAACTCCTTAGAAAAGCCCCGTTCTGTGTAAACGTTGCCGTTTTCATCTCTTTTATTGTAAGCACAGAGCAATCCCACCAGTTCATTTTGTTCATCGAGGATAGGGAAATTCAGCGAAGAGTAGGCGACATCGGTGGATAAAAAATCGGAAGTATTTATATCTTTTCGGGTCGCTGGATGATTGTAAATTTGTTGGCGGGTTAAGTTGTGCGGTGTTTTGGTAAACGCAATATGACCATGAAGACCAGTGCCTTCGCCACTCACGATAGGTAATTTCTTTTGCTTATCAATTTTTTCTGCCTCGCCCAGCCCCTCTTTAATGCCATACGAGGTTTTGATGTAAATATGACCATCGTCCACTAACCATAAGGTACATAGTTCGGCATCGAGAATTTCTGTCGCCTTTTCGACGATAAAGTCAAACTTTTGATCGAGGATCTTATTGCCAGATTCGGAAAGAAGGACGCTATCCGTCTCTGACAGAAGCGACAATTTTTTAATCATGTATTTGTTTTGTTTTAGCTCATCACATAGATCTCGAAATTGAGATGGGAAATGCCCTTGATTTTGATTGGCATTTTGTTCTGATGAACTCATTTTAAAATTAACTCCTTTCTGTCATATTCCCTCTCGACTTTTGTCCGCTGCATATCAAATTATTAGCCTGTTAAAATAATATGACTTGCTTTTTATGGGTTTTCTTTTAAATTTGATCTACCATTTTATGCAAAACAATCGGAGTGTAGGTATTGCTATAACGGATTCGCTAATAACTTCAAGGTCGACATCCTTCCATCTAGGGCTGCTTCTTATGGTTAGCAAGGATGATAATGGCAGAAACAAACGCACTGCAATTATTGGTGGTACGTTTAACGCCCTTCACCTCGGGCACAAATATTACATCAAATTGGCGTTCGATTTTGCGGATGAAGTTTTTATCCTCTTGAGCTCTGATGAATATGCCAGAGTATGCAAATCTTATGAAGTAAATCCATATCCCACCCGCGCAACATCGATTAAAAATTATATTGATCAAATTGCTGATGGGAAACCGTTCCATATCATCAAAATGGACTCCGATGCCTTCCTAATCAATTTCTGCACCGCTAATGATTTTACTATGGCGGTGATCATCCCTGATTATTATTCGCTTTTTCAACGGATCAATAACATTAGAGTCGACGAAGGCAAACATCCTTTGCTGTTGCTCGTCACCCAACGAATCAGGACCAGCGAGGGATTTAATATTTCATCAACACTACTTCATAACTTGCAACACGAATATAGGCTGAATCCCAGACAATACTCGCCAGAATTAGCACTGTATTTCGATGAGCCAAAACAATTAGATGAGTTCGCAAATGCCGTGCCGAGATAGAACCTCTCTAAGAAAAAAGAAAACAAGCCACCAATAATTAGAAGTAATCCATAGTGCAGCGAAATTACTACAAGAGAAAGCTAATTTCACTACAAATCATCTGCATGAAATTATATTACCTTTCGAACGATTCAAATTCAATGATCGCTCAGATGGTTGAGCTTGTAAAGCTCGTTCAATGGCCCAGTATAAAATAGCAAAATTTAATCAATAATCAAATTGATTTTTTCTGCAAATTATTTTGAGCTGATATACAATCTGCACCTGGCTAAGAACTCCATTTATCAGCTCAATCAAGGCATATTCCAGCCACCATAACTAAAGAATGATATGATTCCAGATTTCCATCCCACTGCCCTACTGTCGAATACACATTTTTGATGTCCAAACGCTGATGCTGCTGAATGCACTCTCATTCACCGATCCTTTAGATACAATTTAGCCAATGAGAATAGGGCAAGATCGCCTCCCAAATCAATTCGCTTTGACCATAACGAAAAATTCAATATGATTTAATCCTGGCACAATTAGACCCAGAGCATTCGTTTTCAATACGCATATCATCTTCTTGGATGGGAATGCCCAAATCGGCCTGTTACAGATAATCGATTCTTTAATTCTCTTCTCCTGGCTAAATAAGCGCGCTATCGATCCCTATCTCTCCGCCTTTGAATCGAATCTAATTTTTCCTCATCAATTTTGAATGCAGAGGGACGCATTTCTTTATCATTTTCATGAAAAGCGCCATTTTAACTCAAAAATAAATATTGACATTGAATTTTAAAAGTGTATATTATATCATATAAATTAGTTTTAGTTTTCCGCCAACTTGAAACCAATATCTAAATAAAAAAGTTAAAAAAGCGGTTGCATTTAGTAGATGAGCTGATAAATAGTTGTTGTCTGGTAATACGAATAATCAATCGGGTCAATAATGTGCTGAAAATATGGTTGGATCAATGATCCGCTCGGAGGAATCATGGGGTACCCCTCGAATGAGTCCTTTAAGCTTGATTACACTTCCCTCCATTTTCAGCATGTTCTGGATTCAATGAGCGCTCTCATTAAATTTCACGGAGGCGACCGTAAAGATGAGAGTGACGAACCAATTCATCCATTAAAATTTAAGGAGGGTCAGTTATGGTTATCAGCGACGATGAAAAGCAGGTCATTGAAAAAAAGATCGATAAGCTCAAAAAGAAAATTGACTCCCTCAACAAGGCAATCTCTCTTCAAGCCAATAAGATTGCTGATACGATGACCTTAATGGTAATCAGTCGCGATGAAAATTTATTATTGGATCGGATTCAAAAGAAAAAGAAGGCGATTGAAGAACTGGCTGAGCTCAGAAAGGATCTGGTCACCCCAGGAACATATAGCGGGTCTAAAAAACGCTCGGTGGAAAAAGAATAACTGCATTAAATAAGAAGCTTCGTAAAAGTTGGGAGAGAAGACCAATCCGGCGCAAGCGTCATTCTCTCCCTCAAAACTTGTACTAAATTTTTTCTATACCACTAATTTTAATAAAGCGTTATTTGCTAATGATTGGCATTCGCATTGTTTGATGGACGGCTGGATGCTTTTTTCCTTTTCACGATCCTTACTCGTGTGCCTCGTGGGCTTGAAAAAAATTCGACCTCATCCATCAGTGCACGAACGATAAAGATGCCGCGACCACTTTCTTTCAATAGGTTTTCTGGTTCAAGAGGATTAGCAATTTTTTTCTCATTGAATCCCTCCCCCTCATCGTGAACTGTGATCACAATTTCATCATCTTGATATTCAAATTCGATGGTTACATTTTTGCTGCGATCCTGTTTATTGCCATGAACAATGGCGTTTCCTACAATTTCAGTAACAGCGATGGCCAGGCTATCCCGATCATCGCTCGAGAAATGCAACGATCTGGCTATTTTCTCTGCCACCAGTTCCACCTTCCGAACATTTCTCAAATCGCTTGCAATCACCATTTTTTGATAAGAATCTTGACGTTCTTTATCCAAAATGCCTCTCCTCGGTCTAATTGTACCAGGTTAACTCGAAATTGATATTGTTGAAATAATTCCGCTGAACTGTGTCCATTTTGATCGCTCGTCTCATTCCTTCGAAGCTCAGGTGTAGCTTCCGATTAGGACTATAACTAAACTTTAGAATTGGCCCAAAACTTATAATTGTGCTACTATTCCTGCTGATGGGAATGGTAGATGGCCCCATCAGGTTTTGATTTCTCTCGTTCCTCCTTGAGAATAGAAAGCCGGGCGCGATCAGAAATGATGAGACAGGACGAAAGCCCAGACTGAGTCGAAACCAATAAGTATCTCGATTCATCAACAGAAATTCGGTCCATCGCTCCCAATCTAACTTTCCGTTCTCCTCCAATTCAATCTTATTGCTCATAAGTAGTTGGGTGCGCCTTGCTATTTGTGCCTTTAGTTCTTGATTGAGAGAAAATTTTCGGTAGACATAGCTTTTCAACTCTGCTGATGTCGTGCCAAATTCAAAATCATAATCGACGTAGTTCGCATAAACTTCGAGATCATGGGCGAGCGAAAATTGACTGCTCGGCTGATAGATAATTTGTGGGAAAAGATGAAAAATCCGCATCCAATTATTATTAGCACTTCGTTCCCCAAAGATGTAGACGAGATGGTTTAAGATCACGCTGGCATTTGTGATCAACTTAAAATATGGAGCAAAATAATGGGTCTCAGTCAGCGCAAAATTCCACCGAAGTTCATCCCGATCATCAGGATTTGTCTTCGGGGTATCGTAGCGGTAGCGACTTATCGAACCATACATCCGAAGTGAATCAACCGGAGATAGCCTTAGGCTGATACGCATCAGCAGAGTAAGTCGCGAGCTGATAAAATCTGGGGAAATATAATAATAATATTTTGAAAATTTTTTCGTCCTTGCTGAATCTGGAATTTGGTTCTTCTGGTCATCCGTCTCATAATTCAGCGCGACATTCATATCGGCCAATCGATGCTGCACCAAAAGACCGATCTCATTTTCAGAGTGAAAATCGTTCCTGGACCGGCGCTCATCCAGATTGATTTGACTGTACCTTCTGACACTGGTCTGTCTCCCTTGCAATCCTGTACGAAATTGGAGCTGAATATTTGCAAAGGGACCATAACGCAAGAAATTAGCAAAGCCTTTGTTATTCTCTTCAAAACTTTCTATGGTCAACTGAGATATATTCAATTGATCGTAATTATCACGTCGTTTTTTGTTCCAGAAAACAACCAGAGAATCAAAAGCACCTTCCTGAAAATGCCTGGTCACCTGATATTTAAGCTCATAATCAGCATTTTGCCGACGCCTATAATTGTCCCCTTTGCTCAGGAGTGAAAAACGACTTAAATAATCCAGGATTGCAATTGAATCCGCAAGGAATTGTATATGATGAGTAAGGCCACGATCCCGACGAATTTGCCGATCATCAAATTTATAGCCGATCGCCGTAAAAAAATCATAGTTACGTCCTGACTGAAACTGCGCTCCAGCCATTCCCCAATGAGTATTGAAGTCGCTGATCAATCCTGATAATCTATCACGAAATTGGTTGGCTGCAGTGGCTAATTTGAACGACCATTGCGTTGTTAACGGTAACTGAAATTCAAGATGAAGCTGCTGATCGTCTTTCCATTTGCGATCGAGACTTGAGAGGTGAATTAGTGATGAACCAAAATTTTCGATGATTCTGAATCTTGCACTATTGAACAAAATTTGCTGATAGTATATTTGTCCAAGCCAACGATACGTATTAAGTTCTTGTTCAAATCCGATCTGGTATAAAAGCGAATCATTCGCATTCGAGGCAGCCGCAAAACAAGTTGTGATTGGCCATGTGATGAAAATTACAATGATGATCCCTGGCTTATTCATGATTCGCTTTTGAACCTAACTATTTATCGATCCTGAATTAGATCGCGCGCCTCAGTACGTTGAGGTTCACGAATGATTTTTAAATCCGATGAACGAGTTCTTTCAGGGGTAATAACACCTCCCGAAATAACTAATTTAAGCGCTTCTTCAATTGACATACTCAATTCAATCACATCGCGTTTTGGGACAAATAACAGAAAACCTGACGTGGGATTTGGCGTCGTTGGCAAGAAAACGCTGATCATATCTTGATCCAATCGTTCTTGTACTTCTCCTTTGGTATCTTGAGTTAAAAACGCCAGGGAATATACACCCTTCCTGGGATACTCAATCAACACGGCTTTTTTAAACACTTCCCGGCGTTCTGAAAAAAACGCATTGCTGATCTGTTGAATAGCACGATAGATGCGATTGATGAGTGGGATTCTGGCAAATATCAATTCGCCGAGTTGAATCAGCTTTCGACCGAAATAATTTTTGGCAACTAAACCTGTTAACAATATTAACAAGATCACAGTGATGAATCCCAAACCAACACTGCTGATTGGAATGCCGAACCGTTCCAAGACGTTTGTCACAAGACCCCGGAGCAACCCGTCGATCGCGTAAAACAATTTCCAAATAATGTAAATTGTAAGCACCAAAGGAATGAGCACCACCAGGCCGGTCAAAAAATATGTTTTCAGTTTGCGCCACATTTCGATCACTTCTTGTTTAATTAAATTTCAAATCAAACCATAAAACCTGATATGGCTCATATTGATTAATTGGTCTTTTTATTATGCGAGGGAACTTGAATCATAAAATAAATCTTCTCCCCATCTTTTCCCATCTGATATTTCTCTCTGGCGATCTTTTCAATATAACGATAATTGTTCTGAAGCATGTCAATTTCTTTTTCCAGACGTTGCTGTTCTGCTTTCAATTGTGCAATCTGTTTTAATAGCGCATTCTTTCGATATTGCAACTGCGCATATTTGATGAAGCCATGGTTTCCAAATAAAAATATCGATGACAACAGGGCGATAACAATTCCCAATACCAGCAACCGTGGCTTTTTCTTTGCTCCTGAACGATGAACTCCTTTCGGTTTCGATAGATATTTATTCATAGCTGCCAGACTAAAAATTCACTAGATTAATTTTCTGCCTTGTACTATTAGCAGGGCTGATGCAGTCTCGCCGATTTTTCGAATTGAATTCCGTTGACAATTTGCTCATCCCCAAAATGAGTCTACTCAAAGAAAATCGAATTTATCAGAATTTTGGAATAGCTGGTTATTGCAATCCACCATCAACTGGCAGAGAAGCACACTATATAAGACAACATAACTTAAAAGATTGCTTGGCTCCGCCTACGATGACCTCGGCACAAAAACTTGGTGTTTTTTTTCAAGCCCCTAATGAATTCTTGGAGCAAAATACCCAAAATTGGCCGTTTGTCATACCTACTGAAAACTCTCGGACAGGCATCTTTATCTCAACTTGACCCAAACGGCGATCTCATCGAAGACTCCCGCCCTCAAGCCGGTGGATATAGAAATGCTTAACTATGCCTTTAATCCTCTCCTCTGATCTGTCAATGAATTGAACGCTATATGGCTATACAAACTCGGATTATCGCCGTGAGTTTCAAAAAGCTAGGCCAGCTCTCTATTTATTGGCCAAAGCATCCGTTCAAGGATCACATCAGGATTTGTCCCTTCGTTTGCATTTTTTTTATTTGATTACTAAATGATATCCAATCCATGTGAATGCTGCGCCGCTGATCGCACAGATGAAATTTACCACATCATTATCGATCAGCCGATATCCGGCAATAAGCTTGGTCATGTTATTTTGACAATGGATCTTTTTTTCGGTGATTTTGCCGCAAGCGCTGCACTGATATTGGGCTTGAATAGTTGTGCCAAGAATGCTATCGACCAGGCTTCCAACCAGGCCGGCGGCGATGACAATGGCAAGCATCGCACCTGCCTTCAACACGTGATCATATCGCTGCGTTACCAAACTTCCGACGTATGCGATGATAAAACTGCCCAACAGCCCGCCAGTGAGTCCTAATAGCGTAACCCCGCCCGATGTTCCTGGTGCTACACGACGAAAAGTCAAAATATCTCGTGGAGCGTTTCTGGAAAAGACACCGATTTCTGTAGCCCAGGTGTCAGCGGTAACAGCCGAAATCGACCCAACAAATACAAAATACCAAACGTCGTGTGGAAAATAATTCCATAGCAAAACAATAATTCCAGCAATCCCGCCATTGGCAATAACCTGCCCCGCATCTCTCCTACCACCCTTCTGAAATGTATCGGCAAAACGCTGCTTCCATTTTTTCCCGAGTTTTGACAGCAAACTTGAAAGGAAAAAAAATAGCAAAATAGGAATACTAAACTCCCATTTTCCACTACCGAAGATGACGACCCCTAACAGGAAGGTTGAGATTGCTCCACTGCCATCCAAAAAATGCAATAAATATGAACCAGTGGCGATCAGCAATGCAATCGCCACCCCTATGCTGAAACTGGTATTTTGCACACTGGAATGGGTAAGCATGAAATGTAAGGTAAACGCAGCACCAATTGGGATCGTGAAATTATCAGAGCCTTTATAAGAGATCGCCTCACATGCCATTGCAATCACCGCAACGATCCCTGCAATCCATAACAGCTGATGGGTAGTAACCGAAATTGTCTCCAGCGACGAATAGATTTTGAGCCCGATGATGGTGACAATAAAACTGCTGATCAACATCGCTAAAGAACCCTGGACCGATTTTGGCTCGCCATCAAATTGAAAGCGAATGGGTCGTTTTACCCATTCGCCCACGATCGCGGCCATGGCATCGCCAATAGCCAGGATCAGCATGGCGATAACAAGAATCGCTCGATGGTTTTGCCAGAGCAATAGCAATAAAATAAAAAAAGAAACGGGATAAAACACAGTTCCATAGCTTACCCGATTCACCGCATGCATCCCTGGCATCCATTTTTTTTGAATAGCAATAAAATTTATAACGGCAAAGGCTCCAGCTATTATAAGCAGGGGCGCTGGCCGCTCCAAAATAACCGGAGTGACAGCGATAAGAATGCCAGTGAATATATGAACAAATTTGCGGGAAAAATTAATTGATACCTTGAGCCTCATCCGCAGCAGCTCAGACAAACCGATCACAACAGCGAGTAGCGTAAGAAGCACCGTAGCGCGAATCCAATCCATAGGAGTGATGAGTAAATTAGTTATTGATTTTCATTCTTTTTTTCGCTATAATATTTAAGAATTTTTTCGATCAAAGTCAATAACATTTTGTTCGATCATGGATCCTGTCTTTGAAAATAATATTGGTTACTTCTGAGCCAGCGATTCTAATTTTTCCTCAAGGGAGATCAAAACAATGAACAGAAATTTTGCTGCAGAAACAAGCGTCGGTTTCATATTATCGCTCGTTTATCGCTGTCACTGCGGCTTAATCTTTCGCGAACGGATTCCTTTCGGCAGGAATAATCCGCCGGGGAATTGCTCAGATTGAATTACTAATTTCAGTACTGGGAGCTTTAGGCACCCCAGCTCCATTGATCGTTCGATTTTTAACAATTTCGCAGATAACGAATGCTGGTGCTGATCGTATGTGTGCAACATATTTGACAATTATGACGAAACCGAGCAATAAAGTTATCCACATCCATCATTGTATGTTTTGACATCCAACATAATCCATAAGAAAATTTTTTATAAAAATTAATCTCCCTGAAGCTCAAGAGACTAAAGGCAGTTACCATTCTGTATTTCAAAAATGAACATTGGAGTTTTGTTACTATTTTTCACATCCATTTTCTAATTAATTTTTCAGTGGTTATCGAGGGACGATATTTGACTAACAAAATGTTGTTGAGGCCTTCATTCATTGGTCAATATCTTGTGTTAATAAAAATTCATGACGAATTTCATTGTCAGCAATCGTTCAGAAAAGGTGTTCAAAACTTGTCTACTTGTTCACAACTTATCCACATAGCATCAACATGTTGATGGTCTTTTCCTGCGGTTGTCTATGGACGACCGAAGCAAACTCAATCGCTGCGATCTCATTCCATAACAGTTTTCACTTTGAAGCTAAGCTGTTGGGTATTGCTTCCTGTTGAGGAACCAATTTCATTGGCGGAGGAAGTTTTAAATCATGACAAGCAGTTATCGCATTGTCAGATAGATTCTTGGGCTGAGAGTATAAAATCTCCATCCTGTTGTTACAGTCAAATACCATTTATTATCGGTGTCAAATTTTTCGAATCAAACACGACCAAATACAATAAGAGCACCGGGCCTCCAGAAAAAAATTGCTAATTGACGATGGAATGATTTTAGCAGTGAGGCCGTTTCAAAAGCATCTCTAATACTGAACGATGGGGCGACCGCTGACCGCAGGTTCTAATGCAAAAACAATGAACAATTTTCTTGGATTATTGGGGTATCACTCTAACTAAAAAATTTGGAATGTGCGATGATAAAAAGAAAGTTGATTTTGCTCATTATGCCGATAAATGATCATTTCGATCATTTCAAATCGCTATTAGATTGCGATGATTTCGAATTGATCACTGCGAATGACGGAAAGAGCGGCTTTGAGCTCACTCGCGATGCTGAACCAGATCTCATTGTTGCAGCAACATGGTTGGAGAAAATCGATGGGATCGAACTTTGCTATATGCTTCGTCAGAATAATCGATTGGCAGCAACGCCGTTCATCTTAATCGCTGATGACGATAATCCAGAAGTCCGAATCAACGGCTTTCGCAGCGGTGTGGATGCCATCGTTCCTCTTTCAATTTCACGAAGGGAATTGATCACTCGGGTCGAAACTCTTATCAGTCGATACGCTTTTTTAACAAAGCAAATCTTGAAAGCCAATCAATGCCTTGCTGGGAAGCTCCAGGATTTCCGAATAATCGAAATTATGCAACTGCTCAATTTGAACCATAAAACGGGCACTCTTAAGATCAACTCTCTGAATAAGATTGGTGAACTCGCGTTTTATGAAGGGAAAATAACCTGGGCGCATTGCAATGGTGTCGATGGCGAGGCTGCTGTTTTTGAAATGGCCACCTGGGAGCAAGGCTCGTTCGTATTTGAAAAAGAACTCATCCCTGCCGAGGTTAATATTCTAAAACCCACCATGCAACTCATTCTTGACTGCTGTCAGAAGATGGATGAGCTGAAACATCCTGAAGGTCAGCAATCTTAATTTTATTTTTTCAATCCTCTTCCTCTGTCCTCCGAATTCAAAAATCTTATTGTAAAAATCGAATTCAAAACGCTATGATGTAATAATTCTGTCACACGATGAAACAAATCGGCTGAATTGAAACGCTGGAAGCTTTCATTCATGAAATGTCCGACAATAATTTTATTTTTTTGCGCCAGATCACATTTTGCCTGGAGCAATGCTATATTTTGATGACAGCAAGTGATAACGATGAAAAATAGACCAGACAAAAACAGGCTCTATTCCAGGCAATTGGAAGTAACAAGCATCCCAGCCAATTTCTTGTTTGAGGTGGGCATCATTGGATAAAGAATTAAGATGGAGAGGCTCGACAGGATGCTGACATATTACGGCACATAAGTTGCAAAGGCTCATCATGAGTACCCCCAAGACTCAACTGAATGCAATTTAGCCTGAGGAGGAGGCCCCATGAGAAGTTGCAAATTGCTGATCGCTTTCAAAATCGCCTTGCTCGTTTTTTTCTTAGTGAGTATCATTTCAGCTCTGGCGATACCGAAATATTTCCATCTAAACAAACAAGACGTAGCAAGCCGATGCGCGGCCAATCAAGTTGTTGTGGAAACGGCTTTAGCTATTGCTTATGCGGAGAGCCTTGCTGCGGGACGAGCAGTATTCCCTGCTCAGCTATCGCCAACCATGTTCATCGATGGCAAAATTCCCACCTGTCCTGTGAACAATCAGCCTATTGCCTTCGACGCGAATACAGGCAAGGCATTTTGCCCCAATCACATTAAAGAGCATGTTCAAGGCCAGTAAACAGAAGCGGCATTTTGAGTAGAAAATTCCAACAACGCGCCATCACGCCATTTGTCTTCTTCACAGAGAAGCCCTCTCGAACGAATCGAAAACCAATGGTAATCGATTTTTTGGACGTAATTATTTTTGCAGATCGATGAATAACGGCTGTATGAAAACATCGACATTTTCATGCCGGACGATAATTTCAGGCATTGCTATTTCAGACAAAATCTCATGGCCCCTTCTATTCATTGGAGAAAGGTAATTTCTTATCTCTCTCCACCAAGTAGAGGGCTAAGGTGAGGTCAAGAAAGATAGCGTTCGTTGAAACATTAGACCAGGTGGATCTGAATGTGTTTTCTGCTGGGATATGAAGATAATCCCTTCTCCGTTCGCCCGCACTGTGGCAGGCGAACGGATTGAGGAATAACAATTATCAGGGAAAAATTATTTGAGGATAAATGTGCTGTTTATCGGATCAACCAGGTTTGGTTGGAAAATGATGATTCGTTGGAACGCGTCACTCTCATAAACTTCATGGAAAAATGCCACCAGCGTCCCATCACAGGATTTGAACCTTTTTAATATAATCCAATTTTGGAAAATTTTTATTCAGATAGTCGTTGCCCCCTTGTTGAATGAGCTGTTGAGAGGGCCCGAGGCCGCCAGGAGCACCCTCGCCGTAACCGCTGTAAAGTTGATCGACCACTTCCATTCCTTCAATAACCTTCCCCACTGGAGCAAAGCCCATGGCGTCGAGCCGCGAGTTATTCACATAGTTAATGAACAACTGGGTGGTTCGGGAGTTAGGCAGTTGGCTTTTCGCAAAAGTCACATAGCCGCGAAGGTTGCTTTGCTTCACTGGATCATCTGGGATGGTCAAATCGCGCCAGGTTTGAATCACCTTAGGATCGCCATGATAGCCGAATTGGGCCATGAAGCCATCAATGACACGGAAGAATCGAACTCCATCGTAGAAGCCATGTTTGGCAAGGTAATATAATCGATCAGCACCGTGAGGCGACCAATCGCGGTACACTTCTATGACAAAATCGCCTTTAGATGTTTCAAATTTGATTTTGAACTGTGCTGGACATGGCTGGAAAAGCTCGTCAAGATCGGGATTCAATATTTTCTCTGAAACTTGCTGCGGTTGAGGTTGGCTTTTGGTTGAAGCTTGCTGCTTCTCTTTGCCACAGCTCACGAAAAGAGCAAGAGTAAGAAATGAAATAAAAAATAGACGAGTCAATCTAAGCATTGGATACCTCCAAAAAATAATCATCGAATGTGCTGCATTTTGGCTTTGGAAATGATCAACGTATTGTTGGTTTTATTAATTGAACGTTGTGACATACGATTTGAATTATTCATCATCGTCCGGCAAAATCTTGCTCCTTACCACGGCCAGGATGCTTGATTGGGAAATGATGAGATAGCGCTTTTCATCGTATTCGATCTCAATGGCATCCTTGCGCAAAAAAATAGCGTAATCGCCGATCCTTACCTGAAGTGGAATGTAGTGCGTCTCGTTGCGTTTGCTCTTCCAGGGTTCAGATGTGTCGGCAATGTACGGGATGATATAGCCTGGGCCGACTTTTACCACATATCCACTGCTGATCTTCTCTTTTTCGGCGACGCCCTGGGGCAAGTATAAACCGCTATCGGTGCGATCTTTGCCGGGATCGGGACTAATTAATACCCGATCACCGATAATAATAATTTCTTTCTCTTTTTTCATTAAGCTTCATCCTTGGTTTGTTTTTGAAATTGGCGAATGATCTCCCCATGCAAAAAAGCCAACGGCATCGACAACGCTTCATCTATGGAGACCCAGCGCGCTGCTAAAATTTCATCTGGGGATACAGCAACCTGGCCGTTCGCTCTGGCATGAAATACCTGAACGACTGCATGGATCTCCCGTTCCGGAATAATTTCATCGAAGTAAAACAGAAATTCTGGTTCAATATCTAAACCGACCTCTTCTTTTACCTCACGAATCACTGCCTGTTTCACGGTTTCGTAGGGATCGATATGGCCGCCGGGAAGAGACCAATAATTCTTGTAAGGCTCGGTATTCCGCAAGGCCAGTAAAATAGACTCTGTGCCGGCATCTTGTTTGGTGATAATTGCGCCAACCGTAGCTTCAGGTGATCGAAATGCCATAAGAACCCTTTCACTTCGCCAACTTGTACAGCTTCAATATTAGAACTATCGAGTAATGGATAGATTAAATTTTTGTAGCCAAATATAAAACAGTTCCGCCAAATTGTCAAGCTAAAAATTTGAGCATAGATCCTGGAAAAAAGTTAGCTGCCATGTTTATCCCGCAAAATCTGATCCCGCATTGATGTTCGGATTCGAAAAGCTTCGCTTGTACCCCCATCAAGCTAAAGCTTTAGTGCGCCGCTGGAGAGTCCCCTAATAAAAGCGCGCATGAAAAATAGAAATAAAATCAGAAGCGGGATTGCAGCAATGGTATAGCCCGCAAAAATTGTCCCATATTTCACACCAGTTAGGCCGGTAGCACTGGTGGAAAAATAGCTCAGCAGCCCTACTGGAAGCACAAATTTATCCATTGATTGCAGCGTTACGAATGGCCAGATGAATTCGTTCCATGTGGCGATTAAATTAATAATAGCGACAGTCCCCAGAATGGGTCGAGAGAGCGGGAGCGCTATGTGCCACAGAATGCGATGCTCTGGACATCCGTCAATGGTAGCAGCGTCGAAAAGATCTCGCGGGAGAGATTCGAAGAATGACCGCAAAAGAAAAATGGCGAAAACCTGCCCAGAACTGACATAAGGAAGAACCATCACCCAATAACTATTCAAGAGGCCAAGCCCTTTCACCGTCATGAACGTCGGCACCAAGGTGAGAATGCCTGGGATCATCAAAAGCGAAATGATCGCATAAAACAGCACATTTTTCCCCGCGAAATCGAATCGGGCGAAAACATAACCTGTGATGGAGCCAAGCGTGATTACACCGATCAGGGTCAGGCCACTGACCAGTATGCTGTTCCAGATAAAGCGATGGATGATCTGCCAGGCTTCTCGATAATTTTCCCAATGAAACGGCCGCACCATTCCCCAAAAATGTTGATAGAACTGGGGAACGCTTTTCAATGAACTGATCAACATGAAAATAAACGGATAGAATGTCAATAGCAGAAGAGCGATCAGGATCAAATGGCTCGCCATGTTGTTCTCGGTCGTTTTATAGATTCTGAAGGAAAACTGCTTCGCACATGGATCCGAGAGCGGGGACGAATTTTGGCGCCTTAATGTTTTTATATTCACCATTGATGATCCTCTTTGATAACTGTTGTTCAATCGCGTGGTTGAATAAAATTCAGATTGGCGATGGTGATCACTAACATAAAAAGGAACATGACAAATCCGATGCCACAGGCGTAACCCATCTCATTGAACGAAAATCCTGTGAGGTACATCCACAATCCGGGAACCATGGTTTTATAGCCCGGTCCACCCCGGGTCAGGATTAAGAAAATCTCATAGCCTTGCACTGAACCCAGGACGGTTAATACCAGGATGACGCGGAGTTGTCTGAGCAGTAACGGCAGTTCGATTTTAACAAAGAGCTGCCATCGGCTTGCACCTTCAATGGTGGCCGCGTCGAAAATGGATTCAGGAAGGTTCATCAGCCCGGCATAAAAGACCAGCAGGGCTAATCCGGAAACAAACGGAAATCCGACTCCCAGTACCGAGGCAAGCGCAGTCTGGGGTGAGCCGAGCCAGGCCCGATCGAATCGTTCCAGGCCCAAAGCGCGCAACAACTCCGAGAGGATGCCCGTGTCTGAGTAAACATAGCTCCAGATCAAAATTGTCACCATTGTTGGCACGACCATCGGGATCACAAATAGCACGCGATAGAGATACCGAACTTTTTCCCTGGCAAGATGAAAGATCATCACAGCAACGATCAATGGGATGGCGATTTTTATTGTTGAATTAATCAGGATGACAATAAACAAATTTTGAATTGATTTCCAAAAAATTGGGTCATGTGCCAAACGCACAAAATTCCCAAGACCGATGAATTGGTGGACACCCCCAGGATCCCAGCGATAGAAAGCATGTTTGAAAGCGCTAGATACTGGCCAATAATTGAAAATCGCCAATAGAACGAACGTGGGCACCAGCGCCAGATAAATCAGCGAGCTCTTTTTTCTAATCATGCTGAAAGATCGTTTTATTTTTTCAGAACGAAATGTTGGATCAAAGTTAGATTGAAGCTGATGTACTTCAAACTGCCATCATCGATTCCATGGCTATCGATCGGACCCCATTTTCATTCATTCAATCGAGCTTTTTTGAGCGAGGGGTAACCGAACGCTCGGATGGATGTGAATGCTGTTCAAGATAATTTTGTTCAATTGCCAGAGACCAATCGGGCACATGGGTCGGTTCTGGCCACCCGTTTTCGGAGATCAATCGTGCAGCAGTTTCTTTGAGGCTATGATCCAGCGCGCGCATAAACTGATCGAGGGTCATGCCTTCATTCAAAAACAAGTCGATCAATCGCTCACGATGATCGGTAAACCGATGTCCTAATGAGTAATGCCATTTGACAGTGCAATAGCGCCTCAGGATGATCTCGGAAAAAGGGGTTAAATTTTCCGGCATTTGGGCGCCCTGGATATTGGAGATATACATCCCAGCCTCTGTGGCGATCAAGCTGGCGTGATCCGGGGCTGTGATGTAGCGGAGAAAATCGATGGTTGGCAAGAGGTCGCCATCGTCGCTGGCGCGTCGGGTGATATGAAATTGCATCCCGGCGCCACCGATGACGCACTGCTGGACACCGCAGCAAAACGGGGAATAGCTTCGAGGAATTGGCGGCGGATAAAATACTCCCCATTCAAAATCAACCAGTGGATCCAAATTGAGCCGGCGCACCAACCATGACCCAGTCCAGATCATCGGCGCGCGCTGGGTGACGAACAATCGGATCGGATCGGAGTGGGTGAGGTCCTTTTGCCAGAAGCGTCGCCACTCTTTCAACAGTCGCCAACATTCCCGGAACCGTGGATTTTCAGCGGCGAACCAGCCTTTCTGGGTTAGCCAGCACAATTCTTCGGGGGTGAGATAGCCCTGATAATAAGCCTCCTCGAGCTCAGATTTCTTTTTGTAATCCAATAGCTCCAGAATTTCGAAATAGCACTGATCGAACAACAAATCCGGCGCCCAATCCATGAAAACCACCCGATCGGTTGCTAATGGAATAAAACCGGAGTCCGCGAACGTTTGCTGCAGTTGGAGAAACTCAGGCCAATCTTTTGGGAGGGCAAGGCCAAATTTTCGAAACAATGCCTTATTGTAGAATATCCCGGTCTCGACCACATCGAAGGTGATGCAATATAACAAGCCATCTGGTGCTCGCTTGGCCTGGGTGAGTGCCTGATTCTTAAATAAATCGATCCACGCTCGATGTTCGGGCGCATAGGAGTTCGGCTCATTGAGGAACGTATCCAGCGGCAACCACCAGCCCTTGTTTTGTTCAATATCTGGCCAGACAGCTTCGGTGTTCAGGCTGAGGATCTCTGGGGCAACGCCTCCCATTAATTTGGTGCGCATGGCCTCGCCTTCAGAGCCACCTTCCATAATGATCTGCGGCACAAATTCGATGGTCACATCAGGGTGCAATTGCTCATATTGATCGGCCAGCAGCCGAATTGCGCGGAGTCGCTCGCCGACGCCGAATGGCTGCGTGCCAGGCGCATATATGCCTGGAAAAAATTCAATCACATGCTTCCTGCCAGGGTGAAGCGATCGGCCAAAATCGGTCATATTGCCCCAGCGCCAGTCGAGCTTGCCCCCGGAACCGCTTTCGGGCGCGGGATTTTTTGAACAGCAAATTGAAAGGATAAGACCAAAGATCAAGGAACGGAGATTTATTTTAAAGTGCATTGTTGAAGTTATTCGTTTGTCAAAGTGGTAGCAATTGGTGTAGCCAGTGAGCGACGATCTCATGATGCATCTTGTTCATGCAATTTTCTATAATGACACCAGGAGCACGTTCCATAGGCTTCCAAACTTGCTGGAAATCGATTGGAAGCAATTGGCCCACATGCGCGGCTACCTAAAAATCTTAATAGGGGGCAGCCGCGCTCTGTGGTGAATGCAATCGATCAACAAGACATCCGAGGGTGCTGCTAACTATATCGGCCAGCGCACAAGTTTGAAGCGGGCGACCACACCGCCATGATCTGACGGCCATAAACCAGAGGGTGTCCGGTTGAACTCCTCATCGCCCACCACGATCGCAAAGGCTGATCCCAATGGTGGATGAACTCGCCGCGGGAATTCATTGCGAACAAAGATGTAATCGATTCGCTCATAGAAATTAGCCACCGGATTGCGCAGATCGGCGTCATGGCCATAGGTATAGCCATTGGGATTATGTTTCAGCCGATTTTCGGTCCAGATATCGGTGTAGCCGCTGGCAAGCATGAATTGATAAGTGGCACCAGTCGGCGCTTCACTATTGAAATCGCCAAGCAGAATGATTGGTAATGTCTCGTTTTGCAAGTAAGCCACCAACTCTTGTGCTTGAGCCAGTTGGATCGGCAGAATGGCTGGGTTGGAAGCAGGCTCCAGATGGGTATTCACCACGCGATAGACCTGATTGCCGATCTTGGCCTTTGCAGCAACAAATCCCCGCAAAACGGCGAACCCAGTGCTGGGAACAATCAATCGCGCCTGAAAATTCTGCGCGTGGACATCAGCCACGCGAACATCGTCCCGAACCAGGATCACATCGAAATCGGTCAGTCGCACGTCATCGAACTTCAATGGGTCCAGGCTGACCAGCATGGGCAACTCCACATCGGTGTCCTGCACCATACCAGCGACCTTATAATGAGCGCCCTGAGCGCGGAGCGCGCGCAACAAGATATCCAGATAATTGTACAGGGTATCCACTGCTGGTGTTGTCCCCCCGATGACCGCATCCCCGGGAGATTGATAGCGAATCAGCGATACCTCTTGCAATCCAACTACGTCGGGCTGGGTCCAGGCGATCTCTCGCGCCAGCGAAACCGCACGCTCGGGAAAATTGGTCGATTGCACCTGTTGAAACACCTGGGCGACCAGAATCGGAATCTGATTTGGATCGGATGCACCAATGACAATATCGACATCGCCGCCAACATAGATGTTGCGGGTCATGGCGGTAACTGCCCCAGGCAGCCGGCCAAAAGTCACCACCTCCCGATCGCAATCCATCTGCGAGATCAATGACTGCGTATCCGCCTCGATGAATTCGTTCACCTGCGGCGCAGTCGGATTTTGTTTGCTGCAGCCCATCACGATCAATAGGCCAGCAACCAACAGATAAAGCACAGTCCTGAATTTCATAACGCCTCCTACTTTTTAAATGAATCAACCATTGTGGATTTATTGACCAGACAATTCAACGCTTGATCGCTGTAACAGATACTTCCAAAATCAATTTGCCATCCTGTCGCAAATACCAGCCTCCATCCAATCTGCCAGATTCAGACCATCGATTTGGGAGGGCATGGTGAGACTGATCCGCCTGCCTGAAGTTTAAAAGTACCCACTTTTAATATCCCAATATAATGCTTCTTCTCAAAATGTCAACTTTTCTTTTGATCCTCAGCAAAAAAATCAACCTCTGTGTTCAAATCAATCAAAATTGGCATAGGAGAAATGCAGCGTTAACATCACTGCTTTTTTGATCGAATTACGAATTTGTCGCTCCTGGTGCTGAGCTCAATACAAACAAGTCCCAACCTGAACTCCGCAGTTAACGGTTTATATTCATTCTCAAAGACAGTACTGACGGTTACTTCCCCGAAAAACAAAAATCGCAATCACTGAAAGGATTATCAATCAATCGACGATCGAACGATCTCGATTCGTATTGAAATGAAGAACGAAAAAGCATGGCAAATCTACAAAATAAGGCATCCACAGTTAGATCAGGCAAGATCAGGGTGAAATAGAAACAGGATCATTTGGGCAACCATGAATCTTCGATCATTTCTTGTTGGATTTGGCAAGGTTGCACGCAGCAAAGGATCATTTGTTAACCCGATCAGCAGGGTAACGCTTGTGAACCCGAGGCATTTTTCGGCTTATAGATCAAATAATCAAACAATGTGGTCCGAATTTTCCAATCCATTAATCGGGTTGACATGAGAATTTTTATGATTTGGTGGAGTGAGTAGCAATTGGCGAACGCCTCTCGCCAGAACGATCGCACAGACTTAGGCATGCTCCGCTCCGAGTACCAAATCGATAATCGGGCAAGCCATTTCAGATCGCTCCGATAATCCCCGATTGCGTAGCTTCCCCCTGGTGCGAGGAGTCGGTCCACTTCATTGAACACAGTGCTTGGCGATCTCCAGTTCTTGAGTCCCTTAAATGATATGATGCAATCGAATGTTCGATCGGCAAAGATGATTACGTCGCTTAAATCGTGATGAAAAAAATGGACATTGGTTATTTTCTGGTCGGCTTTATTTTTGTTGGCCAATTCAACGAGCTGCGGATTGGGCTCGACTCCGATCACATCGATATCAGACATGCGTCGGGCCAATTCCAGGCTAACCCAGCCGGGGCCAGATCCGATCTCCAGCACACGAGCGGTGTTGTCCAGATCCAACTCATGGATCACAAAGGTGACGAACTCCTCCCTCTCTCGGTGAAATTGCCATCTGGCCCACTCATTATATGCCTGCCAGTCCAAGATTATGGCCTCCGCCCCAGATTCAATTCATTCGGATTGAACGTCCGAGCCTGCTGATCGGCGCCGAATTAACATCTGCACCAGGCCGATCAAAATCAGCACAGCCCCGATGATTAGCGTGATATAACATGTCCGGCGTAAGTTGTTCATTGTCTCGATAAATTTTGCCAGCCGCTGCTCGTGTTGCTGCATTTGTGCTGATTTGACTGAAATTTCACGTTCGGTCATTTGTAATTCGGCTTGTTTGGATTTGATCAATTCGCTGAGGCTATCCAGGCTTCGATCAACGGATGCTGGCTCGCGGCGCAAAGAATCTATCCCTGCAGAATTCATTGAATCGATCACAGCAGCATTGGAGTTCAACTGGGACAATTCATCTCCATCGCATCGGCTGGTCCACAGCAACCACGGAAGGATTACGAACATCAATTCGAAACGAAAATTGCGGAAGGCTTTCATGCTCTTTGCTCCGATAAATGGATCGCCTCGATTATCTGCTGGCAGCTCACGACATGGGCAAATCCATAGCTCAAATTCAACAATGTGGCCTGATGGTATTGAGGATGACTGGTGGCCGTGCCATCGCTGAGAAAGTAGACCTCGTAATCATGCATAAAGGCGTCCCGAGCAGTGGTTTCACAGCAGAGATTGGTCATCACGCCTGCGATGGTCAATTGACAGATCCCATGCGCCTGAAAATGACGATGGAGATCAGTATTGAAGAAGGCGCTGTATCGTTTTTTATGCAAGACCTTTTCGCCGACTTGGGGGAGAACTTCAGGCAGAATTTGTGCCGCCGGGGTGCCCTCAATGATCAGGTCGCCCCACCATTTTGCCAGCATCCCACCATCCTCACTGGGGTTTTGATGCGCATGCCGGGTGAAAATCACCTGAATGCGGTGTGCACGGCACTGATCGATCAGTTGAACGACATTGGACAGGATCGGCGAGGCAATGGCTCGGAAATATTCCTGCATGTCGATCACCAATAGCGCGCTGCGAAGGGTATCAATCGTCGTCATCGGTAAAATCCATGTTCATCTTTCATCTATTTCATATCGAATGAGAGCGCGATATATAGACCCATAAAAGAAACCGCTGCAAGATCAGGGTGACTTATTGATCAAAAACCATGTCTTTCCGAATATAACCGCGCTTGCCATCTTGAAGCTGAACATGATACCAATCGCCTTCGATGCCGATGATGGTGACGTCGACCGCGGGCTGGAGCTGTTGTACTACCGCATAGCCGACACCTGGCCCCGAATAGATATTGGCTCTGTCAAGGGTAAATACTACCCGAGATTTTGGCTGAGAGAACACCGAAGCTGGCACCCAGCCAGATGTACCAGTAAACAATTCGATATGGTACCAATCTTGGCGTTTTTCGATCGGCGCGTATTGTTTGCCTCGGATGACCTCTCCCACTTTGGCGTAGTTGGTGCCCGGTCCAGCATACACGGGGGATGTTCGCTGAGCCGTCACTTCTGGCAGCGTGATATTTTTGGCCATTTCTTGATAGATCCATCCGATCTCGCCGTTCTTGATCTGAACCTGGCTCCAGCCGCCCTTCTGATCGAGCCACTTAACCCGCTCCCCAGCCGGAACAGTTGTGATGTGGCGATAATCTTGCCCTGGCCCCATGCGCAATAATGAATTTTCCTTCACCAGCAGCGTGCCTTTGGTGAGCTCTTTCACATGCCCCCCATAAACCCATCCAATGACACTCCCCCGAAGCAGGATTTTATACCAATTATTTTTGAAATCCAAAGCCAGAAATTCATCGCCCTTGATCAAAGTAGCTCTCATTAGGCTCCCTGCCGATGGTTGTTCATACGCCTCCGTATCTCTCACCACCTGGATGCGCGGATATCGCTGCCGATTCACCAGTCGTTTTTTAATCCAGCCTTTATCTCCGCGCGGCAAATCCACAAACAGCCAGTCATCGTTCTCGTCTAACGGAATCAACTGAACCCCCTCCTTCACGATCGCCACCCGACTGGATTTTTCGTCTGGAAATCTCATTACCTCTGCGTTGTTCGTGTTCACATACACTTCTGGATATTTCAAGTCCAGAACATCCCGCTCAGCAATCCAACCAGTGCTTCCGGGTTTTATCTGGATACGATACCAACCGTTTGCATTCATCAGAGGCTGGAAAAATTGACCGACATCGACGAGCGTAATAATGGAGGACTGGGTATTAGGTTCCTGCCGGACTTCGGTCTTGCGGACCACGATGATCTTTTTGTTCTCCTTCTCCCGCACAGATTTATCCATGATCCAGCCCTTTTGCCCATCCAACGTCTCCACCTCAAACCAGTTACGATATTTGCTGAGCCTGCGCAGCTCCGTGTTCACCTTCACTAATTTGACCGTTGGATAAGTTTCATCTGGTCCTTGCAGGATTTTAGCTTCCTCGGTAGTGATCAAAGATCCGGACATTAACTCGGTTTTTAGGGGTGGAATAGGCGCTGGTTTTTTCGATGCCCCCACCAGGTCCTTTTGAATCCAGCCCTTCTCGCCACTTGAAAGCTGAACGTAAATCCAATCATCACGCTGATCGATCCGCGTTAGCTCGGTCTTTTCGGGCAAGGTCCGAATCACTCGATAGTCCGTGCTCGGTCCATAGCGCAAATTGGCGCTGGTGGCAGTGTAGATCTTGTTTTGCCCAGATTCAAAGCCGGATTCATGGGCAAAACCCAGCGTCCCATCGGTGGTCTGGACTTCATACCACTCGCCCCGCTTGTCGATCCGCATCACAGTGGTCCCCGCAGGAAGCGTTTTGATCACTGTTTCCTCGGTGCTTGGCCCCAACCGCAAATTTACAGCAGAGGTCGTGGTAATTTTGACTGGAGCCGGCCTCACTGGTTTTGAACCCCATACATAAGTGGATGGGATATTGCGACTGGTGGTCTGTGTTGAAGGAACGTCTGGGGCATAACCATCACTAAGGCCAAACGAATCATATTCAGAAAATTCGGTTGTTGACGTCCCCGGATAGTAAGAGAATGAGATCATATCCTTTCGAATCCAACCGGTCCGACCATCGTTCAGCCTTACTTGATACCAATCGCCATCCTCGCCGATCACCGTAATAGGCGTATTCTTCTCTAATAGGGTGATGATCTGATAAACGGTTCCTGGGCCCATGCGTAGATTAACGCGATCGCTGGTCACCATCTGATTGGGCGTGTCCCGCAGCAGATCTTCTCGGATCCAGCCGACCCGTCGGGAGGGAAGTCGAACCTGGTACCAGTCATTCTTTTTGTCCACTCGAATCACAGGCGTCCCGGCTCTCAAGCGTTCAATCACCGCAAAGTTGGTTCCTGGACCATCCCGTACATTGCAATCCTGATTCGTGAATAAGGTCTGTTCGGTGTCGGCACTGAGATCATTGCGAATCCAGCCAGTTCCCCCAGTGGGGAGATAGACCTGGGACCAGCCATCGCGTTCGGTAATCTTAACCAAAGGCGTGCCTTTGGGCACTGTAGTTTGAATCCGGAAATCTGTGCTGGGGCCTAATCGGATGTTGCTTTGTTCCAGGGTAATCAGCACATTGGGGGCATAATCCACCAGGTCCTCTCGAACCCAGCCCATGCGCTGATCGGGGAGCCGAACGCGGAACCATTCATTCAGTTGGCCGACCCGGACAAGAATCGTCCCCTTTTTTACGCGCGTCAGAATCGGAAAATTGGTCCCAGCTCCCTGACGAATATTGCAGTCGGTATTGGTAACGTAATAAAGCGGTGTCTCATCGACGCTGATTGGCTGAGCTTCGGCGCTAACAGTGGTACTTTGAACAATGAAGTCCTTATAGATCCATCCTGTTCTCCCTTGCGGTGTGCGGACCTGATACCAATCCCCGCGTTGACTGAGCACGGTCAAGCGCGTGCCTCTTTCCACGGTCTCCGCAGTCTCATAATTGATCGACGGTCCGTGCTTGATCGCAGCGCGCTCTTTCACGATCAAATTTCGCTCTCGAACCGGGGTCACGTCGCTCTGACGCACCCAGCCGGTGCTCCCCCCTGGCAGACGAACCTGATAATAATTTCCCTCGCTTTTCAATTGAACCAACTCGGTTCCGGGATTAGCCGTCATTAAAACCGGAGCATTCGGACTTGGGGATTGGTAGATTTGGACGTTTTGACGAGGCGTGAGGTTGAGATAGGCCTCTTTGCGAACATCCTGTTTGGATACCCAGCCGCTCTGCCCATTCGGCAGATCCACCAGATACCAGTTGCCGCGCTGACCTCTGGCATCCAATGAACGACCCTTTTTGGCGATGGCGAACGCGCTATATTCTTCCCCTGGTCCTCGCCGAATCCGGGTATCCTCGATCACCACGATCTTCTCTGGACCAAGCGTCTGCGCCACTCCCCGAAAAATCCAGCCGGTCTGGCCACTCGATAGTCGCACGCGATGCCAATCGTTCTGCGATTCCAGCAAGATCAGTTCACTGCCCGCTCTCACCGTGCCGATCTTGCGATACTGCTGACCCGGCCCAGAATGAATATCGGTATCTGAAATAATCCTGATCCGATCATGTTGATCGATAAATTCAGGGCCGCAACCAGCCAGCATTGCCGCGATTAATATGATCATGATGGGGAAGGCGTGCTTTTTCATCTCCGTTCCTCCCAGTCTTCGCTCAGACTAATATGAACATCAAATTTCAGACATCTCTGAACAATTGAATGAAAGCCAATAGCATTCAAATTTCATTTAAAGATAACTAATTTTTCTCCAGATGTCAAGTGGTAATTTTCAACTTGCTAAATTCTGCAATGTATTTCGCATCGCAAAAACTATCTTGATTGGAATACTATGATGCCATTTCTGACTGCCCGCCACCTGACCGGCAGAACGATACAGTCTCTCTGCCGGTTCGCAGCAAAACTCGTAAAGGGTTTCCAAATAAGTGTTGCAATAAATATTGTCATCGCGACGAGCGAAGCGATGAAATAATCTGTTGAAATGTGATTGCGTGGATTCGCTTCCGATGACATTCCGCTTTAATAGTAAATCGAGAACCATTCTGCGACTAATCTTGGTCCGCAATTTTCTATGCTCGCAAAGATAGTGAGGAGGATTCGCTATCGGACCAGCTTAAGTGATCGCTGATCACCGCGCAGCCGATTCAGCAACATCGACCAAAAAAATCCCCCAAATACTTTGGCTAAAAATTGCCCCAGGATGATCAAAGGCATAAACACACCAAAAGCGATCGTCGGAAACAGCACAGAATCGACCAGCGCCCCTCCCACATTTGAGCCATTGGCTTTGATCAAAAATTTTTGTTTGAATAACAGCGAATAAATGATGCTATCGACTATCGCTGCACTGCTAAACGCCACCACACTGGCGATACCAATCGTGAGCGAAGAACGATTCAACATGTAAGTGATGAGTGATCCAGCGAAAATGAGCGAAAACATTTTCAACCAGAGCTGCTGGTGATGCCAGCGGTCGTGCAACCGATCGCGCACTGTCAGATCTAATCCGATCAAGACCAGGGCATTGATGATGGTCACCTTTGGCCCGAACCAGACCACCAGCAGATTTGCCAGCACGATGGCACCAAGATAAATCAGCACATAAATCATAGATCAGTCAAGTGAGAATTTCACTCTTGATATATACAAAAAATTCCCGCACCAGAATCAGCAGAAATGATCACCGAACAGCTCTGCGATCTACCATCCTATTGCGTTCAAATCGCCCATCAATTTTTATTGATTGGGCGATTGATGATTTGCTTTCTTGGGAGAATCCATCGGACCGCCAAAAAGGATTCGACCGATTTGCTCGGCGATTTGCCAGGCTTTATGCTGTGCAATATTCGAACATACAATGATCACCACATCCTCATCGAGATAGCGACGGAAATCAGCCGAGAAGATGCCATTACCGCCGTTATGCGCCACCACCTTCGTGTTTCGAGGCGTGGTCGCAACGACCCAGCCATAGCCGTAAAATGTGTCTGCGTTCGGCCCTTCCTGGACATGAGGCGTGTAATAGAGCCGTTTAGCGTCCTCTGAAAGGATGCGATCATCCCTGAGCGCCCTATGCCACTGATACAGGTCTGAAACTGTGGAAAGAATTCCGCCATTCCCGCGCAAATTCCAGTACGGTCCATCCGCGGCCCCCGGTTTGTCCAAAATCGTCCCCCAATCCTTCGCGCCCTGGTAACCGTGCGCGAGATCATCCACAGTCCAGCGCGGCACCCGATAGCCAGTGCGAAGCATATTCGCCGGCTGGAATAGCTGCTGGTTCAAAAACACCTCGTACGGCTGCTGCGAAACAATTTCAACGATGGCAGCTAACAAGCTATAACCGACGTTCGAATATTCATACTTCTCCCCGGGCTTGAAACGCAATTTGCTCGCCATGGCTTTTCGGATAAATTCATCCCGAGAGATCGGCTCGAAATCATCACCAATGGCCTCAGGAAAACCTGAGCTATGCGTGAGCAACTGGTGGATGGTGATGTTGCGCTTATTCCTCGGCACTTTTTTGAAGTATTTGCCAATTCGATCTTGAACATTGAGCTTACCCATCATCTGCAGTTTTAAAATAGCCGCCGCGGTAAATTGTTTGGTGAGAGAACCGATGAGATATGCGGTTTGGTTCGTATTTGGAACCACTTGTTCCCGATTCGCCAGACCATACCCTCGAGATAAAATGATCTTTCCAGAGCGCGCCACGAGCACAGCCCCGCAAAAACCGTTCGAATGCGCAGTTCTCATGTAATCCTGGATTTTTTGATAGAGCTCTTGCTCACTCTGATCCTGAGCCCCCACTGAGCCAATCGCGATCATGTACCAGAACATCAATGAACAAAGCGACAAACGCAACATAGCACCTCCAGCAAAAAGCCCATATATTTCCAAATTCGTTCAACCAAAATTAGGCATAATCATCTTTCTCGGAAAAGCATGAGTTCACATTAACAGATCGTTGAATTTGATCTCGCCAGTTGCGAGGTCTTTTTCAATCTGATGTAGCGTCTCATATCGGCCAATATCTCGCCAATAATACTGATCAGCCTGAAAACCGATGATGGGTTCGCCCTGCCCGATTAACTCCAGATAGATATCCACTATGGAACATCGACCAGTGGCAGTGGTCTTCTGAAATAACGCTGGCGAGATCACATGGATCCCACAGAAGGCCATCAAGTGAGTGTTACCGAACGGCTGACGCCTGAGCCTGACCCGTTGGTTATCTGCATCGTGGTGACCGCAGATAAAATGTCGATCATCCACAATGAACGTCCGACTGCTTTTGCGTTGCTGAATTGCCAGTGTCGCCAGTGCATTGTTTTCCAGATGATACTGATACATATCTGCCAAATCGATCGTGGAAAGAATATCTACATTATGCACGATAAAAGGCGCGGTTCCTGTAAAGAAATGCCTAACGTTCAACAGGCCACCGCCAGTGCCCAAAATTTCGGGCTCATAGCTCAGCTCGATGGCGATATCGTAATTGCGGTGACGCTGAAGAAAGGCTTCGATTTGCTCGGGAAAATGATGGGTATTGATAATAATCTCGTCAACGCCGCTGGCAATCAGCTTGAGGATGATCAGCTCCAGGATCGGCTTTCCGTAGATTTCAATCAAAGCTTTTGGTTTTTCGTTGGTCAAAGGTCTAAGCCGCGTGCCATAACCAGCGGCGAGAATCATTGCTTTCATACCACCCCTGCAATCGTGGGAAAAAATGCATACCAGACGAGCAATTCAGTATATTCAATCCGATTTAATTTCTTGAGTGAAGAAGATCCTCTCGTTGTTTTCAGCCATCAATTCCGATCTGGCCAAATAATCTCCAGATTATATTGCCTCCATCATGATGACCCAATATCGAACTTTGCACCGAAGCCGATCGCTCATGCAGTCTTTGGTTCAATCGAAGTGTGGATCACTTTAACCTGTACTCCCTTGGTCTTCAAGTACTCAGCCAATTTCTCAGCGCAGTAGACCGATCGGTGCTGGCCGCCGGTGCAGCCGAAAGAGATCATCAAATTGGAGAATTGCCGGGACTGATAATTGTCCACAGCCATATCGCAAATGCGATACACGTGGTTCAAAAAGTCCGCCACAATTGGATAATTGGCAAAATAGTCGATCACTGGGCGATCCCTTCCGGTCAAGCCCTTGAACTGCTCTTCTCTGCCGGGATTGGGCAGAAAACGACAATCGAATACGAAACCACCGTTGTTCCCGGACTTGTCCTCTGGAATTCCAGTTTGATGATAGCCGAAGCTATAAATGTGAACCACCAATTTTTGATCTTCGCTGAATTGCCTGAGCGAGTAATCCTGGATCAAATTGGAAAATATCTCTGTCAAAGTTGGGAGATGATCAAAAATCTCGAGCTTTTTGTTTAACAAAATTTCCAAATTTCTCAGTGCAAAGGGAACGCTTTTGAAGAAATGGGTTTTGCCTTTCACGGCGCTCAGGTAACCATAAGCGCCGAGAGCCTGCATGATCCGGATCAGGACAAAGCCGTAGAAATACTTTTTGAACCGCTTGGGATTGATCTTAATGAACTGGCTCGCGGTTTTCAAGTAAAGTTCGATCAGCTCCTCACGAAACTCATCGGGCAGATTGGCTTTCGCATCGTAGAGCAACGACCCCAAATCATACTGCAACGCCCCGCGGCGACCCGATTGATAATCGATGAAGTGCGGCAACCCATCTTTGATCATCACATTGCGCGACTGAAAGTCGCGGTAGAGGAAATATTTTCGCTCCTCCTGCAAGAGAAATTTGATCAGTCGACTGAAATCGCTATCCAATTCGGTATGGTTGATCTTTTTCTTATAGAAATAATTCAGAAATTGCCGCTTGAAATAATGAAGATCCCACTGCATCGAGTCCGCGCCAAATTCCTGGTGCTGATAACAATAGGAATAATCCAACGTCTGCCCGGCCTTGATCTGGAAATTGGGAAGATATTCCACCACCTGACGATACATTTCCTTAATCGTCTCATTGAAGCCGTGTTTCGCTCGGATGTCCTGCATCCAGCTAAACAACGTATCATCCCCGAAATCCTCTTCCAGATAGGCGCCTTGCTCCAGGTCCTCGATATAAATTTCAGGCACGCGAAGACCATATCGCTTGAAGTGCCGCGAGAACTCCAGAAATGCAGCCGCTTCCTGGTGATCCACACCGATGATGCCGATCACAGAATGATCGCCTGCAATGACGCGATAGATCTTTCGTTCTGAACCATCGCTTCTGAGCGCCACAATGGCATCAGGATTTCGATTGAACCGTTTTTGATACAATACTTCCAATCTTTTCATAATAAAGCTCTAAACTTTTTGTCCGGGAGCTGCTATTTGGATTAATAAAAAAATTGATGTCAAAAACAAATTTCACAAGCCAGTTCTGAACCGCCTATCGAAAATTGAATAGGTTCGAGCCTATGCTTTGTCTCCATTCCTAACTTTCCATGAAGATGTTGGAAGGATACAAGCATATCCATCGAGCAGTAATCGCTTAAACGGTTCGGCCCTACAATTTAGGCATTTCTTTTAACTTTTCAAAACAATTTTTGTTTAAAATTTCTGGAGCAGGTATTGATCTGCGGATTGCGTTCAACTGACATAAGGATTGATCGTTTTGGAGGAAAAAATAGAGCGTAATAGAAAGAAGATGGGATGCTGGGGCTTTATGGAGACCGGCCAGGATGTCATAAAAACATAAAAGCCCAATGCGAGATCAACCATTGGGCTTTTTCTCAAACCCAGTGACACAACAGCCCGATCGGCCAATTAATTTAATGCCAACTGCTGCCGCTCTGGCGAGCTGATTCTCAACAAATTTTCATTGCAGTTCCTCACATCGGCCTGAAATCGTTCCAACAATTGCTGCTTTTGATGGATGATCCGCTCGATTTCAGAAATCTTCAGATTGGTGTTGCTCTGATTCAGTTTATTTTGGTGGAAAAATCTCAAGATGATGCGTCGGAACGTTGAGTGAGCGGATTGTTGATGGGATGGTGCTTCGTTCAGGTACGAGTTGATTTGCTGTTCAATTTCTCTGGCAAAGTTTTGCTGATGTAGGAAGGCGGCTTGCAAGGTGGCTAATTTGCATTTTTGCAGTTTTAAAAGCGAAATTTCCTCGCGGAATGCAGTTTCATATCTCAATATAATATCGTGGTAGGCCTTTACTTTTGCTTGCAGCTCTCCGATTGATTTCTCCAGGTTTCGTATTTGATTATTCATTTGGCCTATTTTCAATTCGATGGTCTCGGAATTGTTCAAATCAAATTTCAAAAAGCTGTCACTGGCCGCCGTGTCCGAGTTCTTCGCGGCCGTTCGGAACATCGCGACATCCAAATTATACACCAGGCACCTCCACAAAATTGGTCGGTGATATAATACAACCCCAAAAGGGGACTCCACAGGTCTTCGAAATTGCAAATGGCATGCCATTTGGAGGTTTCTGGCTGAGCCAATTCAGTCAATTTTCAAAGGTCTAAAATTTCAAAAATCTCCAATAAAGGTTTTTCAGTACGAAAAACAAGACAAACAGAATGCGCCGGCATCAATGAACATGGGCTCTGGTATGATATCCCATGTAATTCGAGCTTACTAGATATTGATCATAGCATTGGGCATCTACACTATATTTTGAATCAAAATCGATACCGCAATGCAGGCTTGTGCAGATCTACCCATGAAAATTTTTGGAGATCAGCCTGTCAAGATATTGAGCACCGATTGCTCTTTTTGCTATCCACTGGTTCCCTGTTATTCAAAAAAGTAACCCATGTTCTGCTGCATGAAACGGCTTATTTGGGATTATAAAAATTATTTCATATTCAAACCAAAAAGCCGCTTCGGACGTTAAATGAGGGTAATTATGGTCGGAAACAGATCAGCACTGTCTCAACATAGGTCGAATATTGTGCAACTTGCGCTGCAATAGCACAAAATGTAGTGATCACATTTGAAATTCAGGAAGAAACAATGACGCGGTTGAAAAGAGGTTTAATTGGTTTGGTGATCGTCTGGCTATTCACCCAAGGCCAGGCGTACGCATTGCTTGGTCCTATTCGTGTTTTGTCCAGCGGTCAGGTGCTATTAGTTCCAAATAATGATGTCAAGTTATCGGAAGAGCACATCGATCTCTATCATCATCCGCTGGGAATCTGGCTGGTAGAATATCGCGGTCGCTTTCAAAATTTAACGGGAAGGGAATTGGTCGTGCCCGTGGGATTTCCAGCAGGTTTCGACATACGACTTATTGAGAACAATCTCCACTGCGATCGATTTGAGAATTTCAAAGCCTGGATCGATACGAGTCGGGTGATGGACATACAATTAATGGTACGATGTACTAATTATGTCGCCAGTACCGAATGCCGCTGGCGCGATGCAGATGGCTCGGGCATCGGCTTTTTGAACACATGGGAGCTTAAATTTAAGCCTTACGCGGAACATTGGGTAACGGTATCATTCAGCTTCATTGTGAAAAGGATGCCACCGATTTACAATCCTGATATCGATGAATCTTGGTATCGCGACTTGATGAACTGGCTTAAGACCGATTATGCCCAACGCGAGGAAAATGATTTTGAATTGCCGCTCAATATCGGTTCGTTCTGGGCGTTTTATCCAGATTCGATGGTCATTCGCACCTATCTTGCGCAGGATTGGTTGAAAATCGTTGCCAAATCCGATCGAAAATTTCCACCGCACTTCATTAAGAAGCTTGAGTACGGTGAACCCGTGGGATGCTACTCGCCTCCCGAAGTAGCTATGGATACCCTATCCGTGGAGCAGCTTGCAACGATGACCCCTACCGAGTTGACCTTGCTGCGCAACGCGTTTTTCGCCAAATATGGCCAAAGCTTTCAGAGCGCAATCGTAAAGAAATATTTTATGGCGCAGCCGTGGTATGCAGAAAGCCCCAATTATCATGACTGGTACCTAACACGATGGGATTTGGAAAATATCAAGCGCATTCTCGAGGCGGAACAGCGAATTCAACCCAAAGCTCCGCTCAACAAATGAGATGAATTTCAAAATTCTTGACCGATATCTTGAGAAATTGATCCCGAGATCTTTGGACGGGATTTGCGATGATTTCAAAGTCAGGTTCTCATTTCGTGCGAAAAGCCTTCTATAAAAAAACTGGCAGATATAACGGTTAGATCCGAACTCAGAGAAGCTTCATGTTAGTTCCGATTCTCTGTCTGGCATTTTTAGGTTTTCAAGAAAAGAAATGCCACGAAGCAGGGCTATAAAAGTCATTTCATTTTTGGGACAGGTGAGAATATTTTCATTAACGAACAGATAGGACGGCCACGATGCCTCAACGGATCTTTAAGGTTTATCTCAGTGCAAGACATGGCGTTTATTTTGATCCAATTTTAAAAAAATGGGTCACACAGCGGCGCAGTTATTGGGGAGTAGTGGAGGATTTCTGGACAGTGCAATTGGCGCGCGAATTATTTGTACTGTTGGATGAGGACAAGCGCTTTCAAGTTTTCATGAACCGCGATTTCTTTAATGAAGAACTGGGTGAGAGCGGCTTTCAGAAGTGGATGCAAGCATCTCATTTGTTCTTCCAAGAAGTAGGCGCACCGGAGTCGATTTGGAATGCCGCGAATGGCATCGCCCAGGCCATTACTGCTGATGCGAATGGCATTGCGTTTTACGATGCGGACCTGGTGTTGGGGATTCACGCCAACTGCGATGGGGGCGAAGCTTATGGTTATGAGGTATGGCATCATTCGGCAGCAAATCTCGGCAAGAAGCTATCCCTCCAGCTTGAGCAGTCGCTGCAAGCGCTTCCGACGATGAATCGTGGTGTTTGCTGTGATCGCTGGCACGATGCGCGCGCATTCTGGCGACAAGCTCGGGGTCGCGTCATGGCAGTGGTGAATTATTTTTTCTATGATCATCCTCTTGATAATGAGCAGATGAAGCAGCAAAAAAATATCACATTGGCGGCCCAGTTGACCTATCAGGGCATTGACAGGTTCATCCAAACTTATGGACATCAAATACCGAAGCGGGAATGAATATGGCTGATAATAATGCTGGAGTAACCACCTCAAAAATTAAGTTCTGTGACATTCGGTGCGAACATGCTGCTTTTCCCAGCGATGTTGCCATCGATGGAAGCCGGAGCTGTCGCACATTTGCCGCATTATGGTGCCGGGCATTGAACCAATACGTGACGAAAAACGCACCCTGCGCGGTCATATTCGGCCAGCGACGCCCCAAAGCGGATTTCTGACGCTTCAACTGTGCATTCGGTCAGATTTGTTCACTGCCGAAAGCATAAAATTGGTTATAATTCCGGGCTGAATTAGAATTGCATCTGAAAGGAGGTTTGCGATGAGAAGCGACAATTTCATTGATGCGTTCAAAATGCTATCTCTCGGAGCGCTCATCCTGATAAGCTGCGAACGACAATCGCCAATCTCACCCCAGGCAGAAGATATAGAATCAGTAGTCCGACATGAACGCGACATCACCAGGGATGAAGTCTGGCCAGCTAACAGGACGCACCTCGTCACCGCTGAGCTGCGTGTAAAGAACGCCATTTTAAAAATATCACCCGGCACAGTCGTTCGTTTTGAACGAAATGCTGGCATGATTATCGAACAAGGGGGCGGTCTCATCGCCGATGGCTCGGAACAGCCCATCGTCTTCACCAGTCGGGACAGCATCAAAGGGGATTGGAAGTGCATTTATTTTTCACCGACCGCGCTCCATGATAGTTGCCGTTTGATCAATTGTAAATTCCAATATGCTGGTGGAGACCCGACCCGGCACGCAACGATCTTCTGTGAAGATGCGACCCCAACCATTGTTGGATGCACGATCAGCCACAGTCCTGATGTCGGAATCAAATTGGTGGGCGATTGCCGCGGCATCACACTTGAAAATAATTCGATCACCAATTGTGATTTTGTGCCAATCCAAACCGATATTCGCAACGTCTCGGCGATCGGGCTCAATACCTATCAGGATAATGGGCTCAATCAAATTCGCGTTATCCGGGCTGAGGTCGATTTCGATGATAACTGGCGGTATCCTGGCGTGCCTTATCGCTTAGCCGATGGTATCACCATTACCAATGCCCGGCTGGCGATCGATCCAGCGGTGGAGATGATTTTTGAAGCAGATGAATCGATGGTCATCAGTCATGGGGGTGCCATTCAGGCCGTCGGAACTCCAGCAGCGCCCATCGTGTTCACTGGTTCTGGTTCAGGAAGCTGGAACGGGATCCATTTTTTCGCTTCTTCGAACCATGGCAGCTCCCGATTGTCCCACTGCATCATCGAACATGCTGGCAAAGATGTTCATTATCGCGCGAACCTGGTTTTGCACCAGGCCTCGCCAGAGATCACCAACTCGCTTATTCATCGCGGTAGTGGCTATGGCGTTTACATCATAGGCCCGATGAAAACGATCAATTTCCATAACAATCGGATTACCCAAAATGCCCTGGCCCCGTTCAGCGTTTCAGCCAATGCCGTGACAGGCCTCAGGCCGGGTGACTACCGAGGCAACGGAAACGATTGGATTGAAGTGCGAGGGGCGCCTTTCGAAGCACCGATCATCAGCGACTGCTATTGGGATCGTCTCGATCTACCCTATTACATCAGGGGAACGATTCAGATCCAATTCGCCACCCTGTTCCTGATGCCTGGCATCGAATTGCTCATGGCAGAACATAGCGGGATCGAAATTTTGTCCGGAGGGGGATTGATCGCTGATGGCAGTTCCCGCCAGATCGCGATCTCTGCTTCTCGGCCCATACCTGGCTATTGGAACGGCATCTTTTTCACCCGAGCCGCGAATTCCTCCCATTGCCAATTGATCCGATGCCGAATCGCCTACGCTGGCGGCGATAGCCAGCGACCGGGAATTATCTGGTGCGACAATGTTTCTCCGATCATCCGAAATTGCAGCATCGAGCACAGCTTGAACTATGGCATCTATCTGGTAGGCAGCGCCACTATCGTTGATCTCCAGACCAACTGGTTCATCGCCAATGCCCGGGGCAATTACTATCACGGTCCTTAATCTCTCGGAACATTTGAACTGCGGAAATGTTAAAGTGGGTTGATCTCGGACAGCACTTATAAAAATAATCGACTCAACTTTGCATTTGCGAGCATAATTTTTATGCGAAAAATTTTGCACTCAGTTCTCAAGCTTCGATTAGAAGAATTCATCGCGATTCTATTTTTTCTCCCAATGATCTATTTCACCTCGAAAGCCTATTTCTACTTCTTAGAGCAAGGAAAGGTACCGAAGCGAATTTTGGGTGACTGGCAGCGGATCTGGATAACGATTGCGGTTTTCATCATCTTTTTAATCTTGCTCAAAGTAAAAAAGAACTGGCGCTTCATTCGAGATTGGCTTCCGTTCGGATTCTGCATCGCGATTTATACCAATTTGCATGACACCGTTCATTTCGCTAACCCTGCCGATGTGCAGCATTGGCTCATCAAAATTGATCAATGGATGTTCGGAGTCCAACCCTGCGTTTGGGCAGAGCAATTCATCCATCCCACGTTGACCGATATCTTCATCGCAGCTTATGCCAATTATTTTGTGCTGAATATCTGTGTAGCCGTGGTGCTCTATTTTCAGAAACGCTATATGGAATTTCGCTATACCCTGGTCACTACCATCATCTGTTATTATATCGGCTATTTTTTGTTCATCATTTTTCCCGCTGCCCCTCCTCGAATTGTCCTCAAACCTTTTTTCACGGTCAGCTTGCATGGCCATATTTTGGAACCGATCAAACACGCCATCGAGGTCTCGGCGCAGGATAGTCGTGGCGCGTTTCCATCCTTGCATTGTGCCGTCAGCTTTGTCTCCATGTTTTTCGGCTGGTGCTACCTCCGCTGGATGTTCTGGTTGATGGTGCCCATGGTGATCATGTTAGTGGTCTCGACTATTTATTTAAGGCATCATTACGTGATCGATCTCATTGCGGGGCTAGTATTGGCCTTCTTCGCCTTCTGGATTGGGCCAAAACTGGAAGACTGGTGGAATGGATTGAGGACAAAATATGGCCAACAATCAAATCCACTCATCAATTCAGTCGATTCGCCTTCTTAAAGGACAGTTCGGAGTGCAAGTCAAACCAGCGATCGGAAAATTATATCAATTGACTTTTCTCCAAAAACATGCTATATTCCCATCACGCCTGGTTTCATTATGAACCAAAATTTCGAATTGGAACCCTGAGCGCTGTGCATAAAAACACTTTGTTCACAGAATGGAAGGATCACCCCGAAATCCTAAGAGTCAAAAATTCTTTCGGGGCGTTTTCGTGCCTTTGGTGGGCCTCTTAAAACATAAATCTTCTTAGAATTTCAGTAACCAGCAATTGAAAACCGCATAACGAAACATTTCACAAAGGAGATCGCGTATGAGTTTGCCAGCCAGCTATCGAGCTTATTTGGTTACAAAAGATGACAATCAGAATGTGTCAGCAGCGGTGACGGAGCGCCCTTTCGACTCCCTTCCGCCTGGAGATGTCGTCATTAAGGTTTCTTATTCATCATTGAACTACAAAGATGCGCTATCCGCCACAGGACATCCTGGCGTCACTAAAAACTATCCCCATGTACCCGGCATCGATGCAGCAGGAACGGTCGTTGTCAGCGAATCGGATCACTTTCAGCCTGGCGACAAGGTGTTGGTCACTGGATACGATCTCGGTTCGAACACCGATGGCGGTTTTGCGGAGTACATTCGCGTCCCTGCCGAATGGGTAGTCCCATTGCCCAACAATCTGACACTGAAAGAAAGCATGATTTACGGCACGGCAGGATTTACTGCGGCGATTTGTGTGAGCCAGCTGCAAAAAATTGGCCTGAAACCGGATCAGGGCGAGGTAGTGGTCAGTGGCGCATCGGGCGGCGTTGGCTGCTTAGCCGTAGCGATCCTGGCAAAAGAGGGCTATCAAGTGGTTGCCAGCACAGGAAAGCCCGAGGCGCACGATCTACTCAAACGATTGGGCGCCAAGCGGATTATCGGGCGAGATGAATTGAACGATCTTTCTGGCCGGCCGTTGCTGAAAGGGGTTTGGGCCGGAGCCATTGATACCGTTGGCGGCAATACGCTATCCACCATTATTCGATCGATCAAAGTTCAGGGAAGCGTGGCGGCTTGCGGCAATGTGGCCGATTATAAATTGGACCTCACGGTGTATCCGTTTATCCTCAGAGGCGTTAATCTTTTGGGAGCTGATTCTGCGCTCTGGCCGAGAGATTCCCGCTTGGAGCTGTGGAACAAATTGGCCAACCAATGGAAAATCGATTCTCTGGAATCATTGAGCCATACCATTCATTTGGAACATCTGACCGAATATGTCCCCAAAATTCTAAAGGGCGGGATTCTCGGCCGAACTCTGGTTGAGGTTAGCCATTCACTTGTTTGATTTTTTTTCATGAACCCAAAACGCACCCTTTGCATCAAATCATTCGACAAACGATGCAGCCAGTGACATTGGGTTCAAAACCGAATCATATTTGAAGTAACCGATTTGACAGGTGTTCTGAAAAGATATTCTGTTTTCCTCGCCTGAAGCACGGCTAATCTCATGGCAGAAAATTGATGATTTGAAATAGGAGCAATTATGGATTTTTCAATCCCAAAAGAAGTGGAGTCGCAGCTAATCGAATTCAATGGCTTTCTCAAATCTTATTTAAAACCCCGGTTGCCCCAATGGCAGAAAGAAAAAACTTATCCTCGCACTTTTTTTGAAGAGCTTGGCAAGCATGGATGGTTGGGATTCGATTTGAAAGATGGGGCAATTGTCGAGCAGCCATATCTGAAACAGGCCTTACTGATGGAAGCCCTGGCAAAGCTCTCCCCAGGCATGGCAATAACGATGCTGGTACAAATTTCATTGGGAACCAAGGGCTTGCATCTTTTTGGTACTGAGGCTCAGAAACAGAAATTTTTTGCGTCGGCGATTCGCGGCGAGACCTTGCTATGCGTGGGCAATACCGAGAATCTTGCTGGCAGCGACGTGGCCAACATATCTGCCCGAGCCGAACAGGTATCTGGCGGATGGGTATTGAACGGTGCGAAATCTTATGTGACCAACGGGGCCATCGCTGATTATGCCATCATTACGGCTGTGACAGATCCGGAAGCGAGCCGAACCCGAAAGCTATCACTGTTCTGGGTCGATTTGAACTCGCCAGGAATTTCCCGATACAAATTAAATAAAGATGTCTGGATTCCCTCGGATCTAACCCGAATTCAACTGAAACAGGTTTTCGTGCCTGAGGAAAATTTGATGGGCGTGCGAGGCAAAGGGCTGAGCCATATCCTTGAGATCTTCACCAACAGCCGCATCACCATTAGCGCGTTGGCATTGGGAACAGCAGTAGGGGCATACGAACTGGGCTTAGAGCGCGCCAGGAAGCGCAATGTCTTCGGCCAGAAGATCGCTGATCTCCAGGCCAAGTCATTTGAGATTGCTGATTTTTACGCCCGAATTGAAGCTGCCCGGATGATGTTACTTAAAGCCTGCTGGATAAAAGACCAGTTGCAGCAGGATTTTCGACTGGAAGCCTCGATGGCTAAATATCTCACTGTCGATGTTGCCAAGCACGTGTCCAACTGGGCCGCCGATCTATTTGGTGCCGCTTCCGTGGTCGTCGAACATCCGATTCATAAGTTCCCATTAGATGCCTGGGCTGTGGCATTGGGCGAGGGCACTCAGGATGTCCAAAAATTGGTGATTTTCCGAGAGGTGATGAAACGATACGCCGAGACAGTCTGAACTTCCGCATTGGGGGACCCAAAAGAAAGCACAGCTCCGAGCCAGAGAAACAAATCTTAAAATATAACTACCCTTTTCGAAGCTCGTTTATATTTCGAGGATCAAAAATAACGCCATGGCTGAATTCCAGCATTCTGCCATGGCGTTACCAATATTCCAATCAAACGAAACCCAGGCACAGCGTCGTGGCTTGATTGATTGAGCGTCAGTGTCTGATCTTATACTCGTGTGAAATTCGAAAAAACCATCCCATTCAGATCGTCCGAACTGAATTTTGAAACTAAGTCCCTTTTTGGGGAGAGGTGTCCCACCCAATTTAATGCCATTCAAAAGACTCATTTTCGTGGCAGTTCCATTTCAGTGGACCAAATGGAAAATTATTTTCAACAGGGCTGAGGCAACCCGTCCAATTGCTATTGTTTCTCGAATCGCTCAATGAATCCGAATGCGATAGGGCATCATCGGCCAGAGCAGAACCTGTTGCTTGAGAATGGCCTGCCATTGGAGCCATAGATTCTCCATCCGCGCAGCGACAAATATTTTTTGTATCATCGGATTCGAGAACAATTTCTCAATCCAGCTTTTCATCGAAGTGTAAACAACCACCTTGACTGACGCGGTGGTATCGATCCCTGCCTGGCGTTTGGCGAGTTCGATAGCGCGATTCAATCCGCCGAGTTCATCGATCAGGCCCAATTTTTGAGCTTGTTCGCCCATCCAGGATCGGCCTTGGGCGTAGGGCTCCAGTTCATCATAGGATTTTCCACGCGAACTGGCCGCTTTGGCAACAAAGTCCCGATAGGTCTCCAGCAACCGATCGCTCAATAACTTTCTCTCGTAATCGCTCAGTTTCTTGACGCCCAAAAACATATCGGCATGTTCGCCGCGTTTAATCGTTTCTGGCACGAGACCCAGCTTATCGTATAAACCGCTCACATTGGGAAACACGGACCAGATGCCGATCGAACCGGTCAAAGTTGATGGCTGAGCCACAATCGCACTGGCCCCCATCGAGACCCAATATCCACCCGAAGCAGCGTAATCGGACATCGACACAATGACGGGCTTCTTCTCTTTGGCCTTCAGAATTTCGCGCCAAACCAGATCACAGCCCAAGCCGCTCCCTCCTGGCGAATCTACCCGGAACACGATGGCCTTGACCGCTCGGGATTTCGTTGCCGCTCTCAGGGCGCGGATGATCGGCTCAGTTCCAGCCGAGAATTCAAAACTCACTGGATCAATGCGATCATCCCCTTCCTGAATGATCCCTTGTGAATAGATCAGAGCGATCTGATCCCGGCCTTTGTTCAGCCCCAGCGATTCCAAAGAAATTCGATCATAAGTGGCCGAAGAAATCTGGTTCAATTTGTTCTTATCAGCGGTGCCATTCAATACTTTCAAACGATCGAACAATTGATCCTCATATAAAATGCCATCGACCCAGCCGAGCTGCCGAAACTTCTCTGGTGAAAAATAGCCCTGATTCAACACAGACTTCACCCGATCTTCGGAAATCTGTAATCGACTGGCAATGGCATTGACAAGATGGCGATATTGCCAATCCAATAAATCGTTGAGCATTTCCAGCACTGGGGCGCTGTGCTTCTTGCGTCCCATTTCCTCGCCGGATCGCGATTTGTATTTGCCATAAGCGAAATAATCGACCGTGATCCCAAGCTTCTCGAATAGTCCTGGCAAATGAATGGTCTGGACCACCAGGCCGTTCATCTCCATAAATCCGCCTGGGGCAACGAAAATGCTGTCGGCCGCCAATGCCAAATAATAATCACTCTCCGCCACATAAGAGCCCAGATAGGCAATCACATACTTGCCGGATTTTTTGAAATTCGCCAGCCGTTCCCTTAGCTCATCGAGCTTCGCCCAGCCAAGGGTATTGCTATTGATCCGCAACAATATCCCCTTGATGCGTTGATCGACCCGGGCTTTTTCGATATTATCGCAGATGGATTTGAGGGACGTCGTGGGGCCGAGCTTGATCGGCAAGCTGGATTTTGGGACGAACTCTGGGATCTGGCCGGAGAGTTGAATAACCAAAGTCGTGTTATTCGCCACCGTTGGAGTGGTATCTGACAAACTGATAATGAACAAAACAAGCAAAATCCCGCCAATGAGCGCCACGGCGAATAGGGTGAGCAAAGTATAAAAGATCACATGAAATGGTTTCATCGATTGCCTCACATAGCTTGGTCGATCGTGTTGGAATCATTTATCGCAACGGCTCGATGCGACCGTTCTTAAAAGTCAGGATCCGCACCTCGGAATTGACGCGGCCGTTACCTTTTAAGGTGATTGGCCCTTTGATGCCAGGAAATTTATCCAGTTCATCGAGAAAATCGCGGATCTCCTGGCGACTTCGTTTCTGATGGCCAATGGCATGGGCGAGCACTTTCAAAGCATCGCAGCCATAAAGTTCCATGACCTCTGGGGTTCTTCGGGTTACAATCCGAAAGTCATTGCGAAACTTGATGAAATCAACATTGGTTTCGTCGATATAGTAGCTGCTACAAAAGATGATGCCATCCACGTAATTCTGATTTGTTCTGAGTTTTTCCAGATCGTACCAGTATTCGCCGCCAAACATTTTGGCCCGAATATTCGCATAAGCGAACTGCGGGGCAATGTACTGGATCTCCTCGGTGTAACAGGGGAAAAACACGCCATCGATTCCAGTGACTGGCACCTTTTCCATCCGGAAATCATCGAGTTCGCGGCTATAATATCGAACGAGCGAATCTCTGTTGCTAATCTGGAAACCGAGATCGCGGATACTTTTGAATTGGCGCTTAAGGTCCTGGGCATCCGCATAGTACCATTTTTGGGCGATGATCTTCCCGCCCAACTGGTCCACCGTTGCGGTGAAACTGTCGGTCATGTCCTTCCCATAGTTGTCTGCTGGCGCCAACGTAGCAAAAGTTCGTAATCCCAGTTGCTCCATTGCGTATCTGGCCAGCCGATTGCCGCGCGTTTCAAGGTCAGAATTGAGTTGAAAGATGTAATTGTTAATGGAGGCAACCCCATTGCCAGATGTGGTAGGCGCAATCAGCGGGATGTTGAACCCATCGAGCACAGCGGCCAGCGCAACGGTTTTATCCAGCTCCAATTCTCCAATGATGGCCGCTATCTGATTGTCGCGAGCTAATTCCTGGGCAGCTTTAACAAGCTTTACAATATCTCCCTCCGAGTCCTTCACCACCAGCCGGATTTTCACCTCTGAGGTGTCATTGAATTTCTTTTGAATATATTGAATGCCGGCCAAAACGCCCCTGGCTTGTTGGTTATAGGTTCCAGAAAGCGGCAGGATCACACCAATAGCGACCTCGCCTGATGGGATCGCGATATTGGTCCTCGTTAACACCTGTTTCACATTGGGCAGATACGGGTTGTCCGGATATTGCTGAACAAAATTTTGCAGCAAAGAGACCGCGCGGTCCCGATCGCCCTGTTCCAGATAGCGCTGCGACAATTTGATGGTTAAAATTGCCGAGGCAATTGGACTGGTGATCTGATCCTTTAGCACCTGCAATTCTGTAAAAGCAATGTTATGATCGATGATCTTCAGCGCATTATTTCGGCTCTTCTCCACCAACTTCTTGGCTTTGCCATAATCAGCCACCCATAAAAATGCCTTTAACGAGCTGAGATATTGACCCTGCGCGTAATAGCTGAAGCCAAGGGCATAATAGGCGTCATCCAGATAGTTGCTCTGTGGAAATTTGTCGATCAACTCTTTGAGAATCGCCACAGATTTTTTCATTGAACCAGCTCGATAATAGCTTTTTCCCAGCATCAGATACGTCGCAGTGATACGCTGATGCAATGGTATGCGATACAGCAGTCCCTCAAAAATATCAATGGCTCGGAGGTAATTTTGATTGCGATATTCGTTCACCCCTTCGCTAAAGGTGATCTCCACCTCAGGCACATAGCGAGCCCCATCGACTCGAATGGTCTGTCCTATCACAGGGGAATGGGAGATCATCGAGAAAAATAAGAGCATGAGTAGCAGTGGGGAGATTGTAATTTTTAACATCCTCATATCCTTCCCTCATTCAACAGTCACACTTTTTGCCAGATTCCTTGGCCGATCGACATCACATCCCCGGCGCACCGCAATATAATAGGCCAATAACTGCAATGGTATAATGGTTAAGATAGGTGCCAAAAACTCCAGCGTTGTTGGAATATAGATCACATGATCAGCCTTGCTTTGGATGAGATGATCATCTTCGCTGGCAATGGCGATCACTTTGCCTTTGCGCGCGCGAACCTCCTCGATATTGGTGATGATCTTATCGTAGGTGGAATCGCGCGTGGCAATGAATACGACTGGCATGTTTTCATCGATCAGCGCGATTGGACCGTGCTTCATTTCTGCTGCCGGGTAACCTTCCGCATGAATGTAGGAGATCTCTTTCAATTTCAGCGCACCTTCCAATGCCACTGGAAAATTATAGCCGCGCCCCAGGTAGAGAAAGTTCTGCTTATTTGCATATTGATCGGCAATGGCAGCGATGTCCTGATGCGATTCCAGGATTTTGTTTACTTTCTCGGGCAAGCGTTTCAATTCTTGAACGATCTCGCGGCCGCGACTGGCCGACATGGAGGTCATTCGGCCTAACAATAATGTGAGCAGCGCAAGCACCGTTACCTGGGAGGTAAAGGCCTTGGTCGAAGCAACACCGATCTCCGGCCCTGCATGAAGATAGATGCCGGCATCGGTTTCTCGGGCGATGCTCGAACCGACCACGTTGCAGATGCCGAACACTTTGGCCCGTTTGCGCTTTGCCTCGCGAACCGCCGCCAGCGTGTCGGCAGTTTCTCCAGATTGGCTGATAACGATCACCACCGTATCGCGATCTAAAATCGGATCACGATACCGAAATTCCGAAGCGTATTCCACCTCCACCGGGATGCGAACCAGTTCTTCGATCATGTATTCGCCGATCAACGCGGCATGCCAGGAGGTTCCGCAGGCGGAAATAAGAATTCGACGGGCGTACAATAGCGACTCGACTTCATGTTGAATACCGCCCAACCGCGCTGTCCCTTCCTCCTCCAGCAGCCGGCCGCGCATCGAATCGAAAATGGTCTGCGGCTGTTCCATGATCTCCTTCAGCATAAAATGGGGATAGCCGCCCTTCTCGATCTGCTCGAGATTATAAGGGATCTGCTCGATGCGCTTCTGGACAGGACGATCATCGATGGTTTTGATCACCAGACTATCGCGCCGGACGATGGCCATCTCATTATCATCCAGATAGGTCACATTGCAGGTATAGCCGGCAATAGCCGCGACATCGGAAGCGATCAGATATTCATGATCGCCTATGCCCAGCACGATCGGACTGCCGTTCCGCGCTGTAATGAGCAGATCCGGTTCATCGCTGCAGATCACGGCAATCCCGTAGGTGCCCTTAATCATTAGCAACGCTTCCCGGACCGCTGCTTCCAATCCGCCATTGGATTGATAAAATTCTTCGATCAAATGGACCAGCACTTCGGTATCGGTCTGGGTTTTGAAATGATGGCCTCGGGCCTGCAAATCTGTTTTCAAGCTGGCGTAATTCTCAATGATGCCATTATGGATCAGGGCGATCTTTCCAGTGCAATCATCATGCGGGTGGGCGTTCTGCCAATTCGGTTCGCCATGGGTAGCCCAGCGCGTATGGCCAATCCCAACAGTGCCAGGGACCTCGCGCTTCTCTAACTCTGCCTCCAATTCCGCGATTTTGCCGCTCCGCTTATGGATCAAAAGCCTCCCGGTCGCAATGGTCGAAATCCCAGCCGAATCGTAACCGCGATATTCTAACCGCTTCAGCCCATTCAATAAAATCGTTGCTGCTGGTTTGTATCCAATATAACCGACAATCCCGCACATATCCGTGTCGTTCTCCTGTCGTTATCCGTTTATGGATTTAATCTGGCAACCGAGTTTCTGTCCGCAGAGTCGCTGATCGGTTCCTTATCTCAACCTATTCCCATTCGATCGTGCTGGGCGGTTTGGAACTGATGTCGTAAACCACCCGGTTCACCCCTTTCACTTCATTGATGATTCGATTGGCTGCGGTAGCCAATAGCGCATCTGGGAGTCTGGCCCAATCGGCCGTCATTGCGTCCTCGCTGGTGACGGCGCGCAGCGCTATGACGTCCTCATAGGTGCGCTCGTCACCCATAACGCCAACCGATTGAACTGGAAGCAGCACAGCAAACGCCTGCCAGACCTTATCGTACCAGCCGAACTTCCTGAGTTCATGAATAAAAATATGATCTGCATGGCGAAGAATCTCCAGCCGTTCCGGGGTCACCTCTCCCAGAATGCGTACTGCCAGCCCTGGGCCTGGGAACGGATGACGCCCCACCAGTTGTGGTGATAGTCCCAGTTCACGGCCCACTTGTCGCACTTCATCCTTAAAAAGCTCTCGCAGTGGCTCGATCAGCTTCAAATCCATCTTTTCAGGAAGACCCCCGACATTATGATGCGTCTTGATCACCGCCGAAGGACCGCGCGTTGAAACGCTTTCGATCACATCCGGATAAAGCGTCCCCTGAACCAGATACTTCACGTCCCCAAGCTCCAATGCCACCGCCTCAAAAGTTCGAATGAACTCCTCTCCAATGATCTTACGCTTCTGTTCCGGGTCAATCACTCCTCTGAGCCGGTTGAGAAACTGATGGCTGGCGTCCACATAGCGGAAATTCATACCGAATTGTTGTCCAAACGTCTCCTGAACCTGCTCGGCCTCGTTGCGCCGCAGCAGGCCGTTATTCACGAACACGCAAACAAGCTGATCGCCAATGGCCCGATGGACCAGCACCGCTGCCACCGAAGAATCGACCCCGCCAGATAGCGCGCAGATTGCCCGCTCATCACTGACCTGGTGCCGAATACGCTCGACCGATTCATCAATAAACGATTTTGGCGTCCACAAGCCATGACATTCAGCTACGCGATAAAGAAAATTCCGCAAGATTAGGTTGCCATGTTCGGTATGCGCCACCTCAGGATGAAACTGCAGGCCGTAGATCCGTTGCTGTTGATGCCTGATGATCGCATAAGGCGAATTGGCCGTGCTGCCAAGCACTAAAAATCGGTCAGGCAAACTTGCCACCCGATCACCATGGCTCATCCACACTCGCGACTGCGGCGGCAGGTCCATGAGCAATGCATCCTCTGCCTCGATGTGCAACAGGGCATCGCCATATTCCCGATGATCGGCCGACGTCACCTGGCCGCCCAGCAAATGGCTGATCAATTGCAATCCATAGCATATTCCCAAGATGGGAATTCCCAGCTCGAAAATCCGTCGATCAACCATTGGCGCCTGTCGCTGATAGACAGAGGCCGGCCCCCCTGAAAATATGATTCCTCTTGGTTGCAACGCTTCAATGGCCTGTATGGGAAAATTGTAAGGCTTAATTTCAGAATATACGCCCTGCTCCCGCACCCGGCGAGCAATGAGTTGGGTATATTGAGAGCCAAAATCAAGGATTAAAATCAGTTCTTGGTGGATATTGCTCATCTCGCTGCTTCTTTCCGCACGACTGTCACGATTGGTCAATCACCCCAGATAGCGCTTGAACATTTCTCCTGAGCCAAAATAATTCATTGCCAAATGGCATTGCCAAAAGTCATGATCCGTTTATCATCTGAGCTGAGACGCCTGCAAAATGGTAAAATTTATCATTCCTGGCGAAACGAGGGATCTCGTATTTTATAAAGCAAAGAAGGATTGCTTCGCCGCTTCGCCCCTCGCAATGACTCGCTTTTTGCTGTTTTGCAGAACTCTCCATCTGAGGCACCAAAAAAAGAAACCGCTGTCAATATAAAATATTTTCATCCAATAGTCAATAAAAATTTCGATCTCACGCCATGCTGGCCAATCCCTGCGCTGCTTCATCTTTTCATCTGCCGCTTTCTATCGAGATAGCAGAATGATTTTCAATTGCCATTACAACGAAATTTCATCGCGCGCGAAACAAAGCAATCTGAATATAGTAAGCAGATTGCTTCGTCGCTTCCTTCATCGCAATGACAGCCTATAGTGCAGCCTGAAATTCTAAACCGAAAATTGTTATTTTCAGCCGCCCACGGAACCCACGAAAATGCACTGAAAGATTCTTTTTTCTACTATTACCAACTTTTTCTTCTTCGGGCTTGGTGTCGTCCAATTTGACTCCCAAGGCTCGTTTTAGAAATTTGGCAAAATATTTCTCCTGGACACAGAGATCACCCAGCAATCATGGAGATCATCGAACAGGGGATTACAATTTATCAATCGATGAACTCGGTTAATTTCTGGGATCTCTGTGTCCAAAAGCTGACAGAAATGAGCAAACATCGTTTGCTGTTTTGTAATGGATTCAATTCAGGTGCAAAATTAATATGGAACCCCTCTTTTGATTCGCAAAGCTGATTTCAGATAAGAATTGAGATGCCCGCGTAGCTGGTCATCTGCTCACCAGGTCGAATACATCGCCTTCTGAATCTTGGCCAGATCACCGCCCAGCATTTTTGTCATGAAAACAATCCGGGCGATGCTTTCTAAAATATGCGAATATTGCAATGCTTCCTCCAAAAAATCGCCGATGGCAAAAGCACCGTGGCCGCGCACCATCACAATCTTATAGTTCTTCAGCGCTTTCGGAAGCTCCTCCTCCATCTCTTTGGAGCTGGTACCGAATTCGAATTCCAACACGGGGACCTTGCGCAGGTAATAGGAGCCCTCGACATCGATGGCAATAATTTCGTCCTGAACCAAAGAGAGGGCCGTGGCGGTCAATGGATGGGTGTGAACGATAGCCAGACAAGAAGTGCCCTTATAGATCGCGCGATGGACGTTCACTTCGGTGGAGGTAAGCGAGATGCCGCTATCGTTCCGCTCCAGCCCAGTTTCGATGATGTCGCTCTCCTTGAGGAATCCCAACATAGAGCCGCGTCGCGTGATCAAAATGCGGTCGCCAATGCGCATGCTCATGTTGCCGCTATGCGAGTTGTTGAGCTCTTTTTCCCAGATCATGCGCCCGATCTTTTGAAATTCTTTGATGACGTCCTGATATTTCTCTTTAGCCATTGATCAGTTCCTCCAGTCCAAGTTGAGTTAGCTTTTTCGCCTGGGGTACACCATTTTGGTTCCAGCCACGAAATTGATAATATTCATCCAGCATGGGGTCCAGATTGACGGTTCTGCCCATGGCTGGGCCGCTTTTGACCGGTTCTTCGAGGAGCCGTTTGGGCAGGGTATCATCCTTGCGGCTGAATCCCTCGCGAAGATTATAGAGCCTTTCGAGATTAACGATCCGCTCGCCAATGAGCATCACCTCATCAGAACGGAATGGCAGGCCGGTGACAGCTTCCAGCAGCCTGGCCCAGACGAATTCGTTGGCAGCATAAGTGGAAAAGCGACAGACAACCATGGAATCGATGGCTGCGCCCAGGTCCATGTGACGCACTGCCTGGCCAGCCTTTCCCACTGAGGCAAATCGGTCGATCATGCGCGGAGCACCCAGAATCTCCGGTCCGATCACGAATCCGCCCCGGAGATGACAGCCGCCCCGATTGGAGATGGCGTAGGCCAGGCCCTGTCCCTGAGCGCCCCGTGGGTCGTAGGCCGCCAGCTCCAGGCCTTTCACCTGCATGGCATATTGTTCTGCGCCATATTTCGCAGCAAACCGTTTTGAACCCAGCGCGAGCTCCGCGCCGATCCCCTCGCGGTAGGCGATCTTACGGATTATCTCCTTCAATTTTTTCGCCTCTCCGAAATGGATGCCCGTATCGACAATGCCGCGCTGATTCAGCTCCATGGCACAGGCGATCGTTCCGCCCGTCGAAATGGTATCGAGTCCCAATTTATTGCAAAGATAATTCGCCTCCGTAATCGCCTCAAGGTCATCGATCCCGCAGTTCGCGCCCAAAGCCCAATCCGATTCATATTCTGGGCCCTCACCCTCCTCGTTCTGGGTCCGGGTCTTGCGGGCGCATTGAATTATGCATCCCCAGCACCCAGATTTCTTGATCAAAATATTATCGGTGATCGCTTCCCCCGAAATCTTCTCCGCGCCCTCAAATTGCGAATCCTGATAATTCCGCGTCGGAAAAATCCCAGCCTCGTTCATAATATTGACCAGTACCGCGGTACCAAATTCAGGCAACCCTTTCGATGTGATCGGATGGGCGCGAACCAGTTTATTAGCCTCATAAGTGACAAATTTCATCCGCTCTGGATCCGCGATCTCGATCTTTTTGGTGCCCTTAACCACAATGGCTTTGAGATTCTTCGAGCCCATTACCGCACCAACACCAGCCCGCGCCAACGCCCGGTCCTTATCGTTCATAATCGCCGCGATTAATACCTGATTTTCCCCGGCTGGACCGATGCAAAGCACGCTGGTGCCCTTGCCCTCTACCTCCTCCAGAAAATCAGTCGTCTGATGAACATCTTTACCCCACAATTCACCCGCATCTTTGATTTCGATCTGATCATCGAATATCTTGATATACACAGGCCGATCCGCTTTGCCAGTCACGATCAGCGCATCATAGCCGCATTTTTTGAAATACACCCCCCATTTGCCGCCAGAATTGGCATCAGTTATCGCGCCGGTCAGTGGGGATTTCGTGGTGACACTGAACCGCCCCGGGGTCGCTGCTGTGGTCCCGGTGAGCGGCCCAGTTGCAAAGATCAACACGTTCTCCGGGGCAAGGGCTTGAATCGAATGATCAACTTCATGATATAGCACCCATGCACCAAAACCTCGTCCCCCTAAAAATTTCCTCCAAACCTCAGCATCGATCGGCTGTTCCTGCACCGATCGGTCCGACAGGTTCACTCGCAATAGCTTTCCCATCCATCCATTCATGCATTTGTCTCCATTTATTTCATTGATCCAGTGATTTATTCTTTGAACTGCTGAAATGAATTTTCTTTTTTTATCAGATACCAATACCGCTTAGTCAGATCTGAATTCAACATCTTCCAAAATGCCCTTTCGAACGGAGATATTATAAAATTGCCTCCCTCAAAGGGTGATTTTTTTAATTCCCTTCTTCAAAAGAGAGGGCATTAAAATTTCCCTTTTCAAAGGTTGATGTCCTATAACTCCTCAAAAACCCGCATCGAGGTCTGCTCTGATGAGCGAATTGAGATTTTGCCCAAATTTCAAGACATTCCCTTTACCAAAATTTTTCAAAGAAAATGAATTTGATTCGGCGCTCCAATCGTCAGAAGCTCCAATAGCCTGATATCCCGCATCTCACTATTGCATGAATCAAACCGCCAATCACTCGCAGCCGCGAATTCTCCCTCAAACAAGTCTTATCGATCTAACCAGACAGCGACCTTATCCCCCAGCGATCATCGGAAAAACGCTCAACACATCGCCATCGCGCAATTCCTGATCTGGTTGGCAATGAATCCCATTGCACATAAGGATCAAATTGTCTTGCGCCGACAGGTTTATAAGAGCCAACGCGTCCCGAACCCGATCCCCTGATGAGAGATTCAGCTCGCATTCGCTTTTGCCTAATTTCTTTCTCAACGAAGCAAATAATTTAATTTTGATTTTCATAATTGCCCGGTTCTATTTGCATGATGATTTCAAAAACAATCGAGAGTTGGAATTCATTTCCAAAGAAGCCAACTTTTAAGACTTCATCTTCACACTTCATTTTCGGCATTTTAAAATTAAAAGTGTGTGATCATCCAATCTGGGATGGCCCTGATAGAAATTTGCCACATCTTGTTCGATCGCCTTTAAAATTGTAGCAGCACTTTTGCCGCGCATCGTCTCCAGCAATTTGATTAAGCGTTGCTCTCCGTAAAGCTCAAATTCTGATTCAAAAGAGGTGACGGCCAATCGCGCCGCCTCGATGATGCCATCGGTATAGCACACCAGCGCGTCTCCGGGGGCCAGGGTTAAAGTTTCAGTCCTATTCGCCTTTTCAAACGTTCGAACGTTTTGAGTGAGGCCGATGCCAAGGCCAGCGGACTGAATGAGCCGAATCGAACGGCTGGGATCAGCGGGAACAACAATTGGCGCACAATGCCCAGCGCGGATGAACTGAATGCTGTTGGCCGCCGCATCCAAAATTCCGATGATCACAGTAACGAAGATCTGCCGATCGACGATCGTGGTGGCGAAATAGCTGTTCAATTGAGCAGCAATTTGTTGGGGGTCACCAGTAAATTGACGGGAAAATCGCACCAGGCTCATGCATTGGGCCATATACAGAGCAGCCGAAGACCCCTTCCCCGAGACATCGCCGATTGTAAACAGATATCGATTTGGGCTTACGATCATGATATCATAAAAATCACCGCCCACAGTGTTGGCGGTCTGCATCGATGCAGCGATCTCAAAATTTCGAATTTGGGGTAAACGCTGGGGAAGCAGGCTGAGTTGAACCTGACGCGCCAATTGCAGCTCATATTCAAACAGTTCCCGTTCCCGAGCTTCCGCAATTTTCTTCTTCAATTGCTGACCCATTTCATTGAAATGATTGGCCAGTTCCACGAATTCGTCCTCCCCTTCGAGGCGAATTTTGTAATCCAGGTCCCCAGTAGCAATTTGTTGGATGCCAGCACGCAATTGAGCAAATTTTTCGATGATCGTCTCATTAATTTGTTCGCCAAACTTCACCACCTGCCGAAGCACAAAGCTATTGAACAGCAGATAGATGACCAGAAGCACCAGCAAAATCTGCGGGAGGCCAGAGAATAGAATAACTGGTTCCAATTTCATGATGATATCAAACGCCAGGAAGCGATTGGGAGCCTCATCAGCATGCCAAAACGGCAAATAGACCCGACCAAACACGAGCTGGTATTTATCTTTGAACAAAAATTCCAATTTGTTCAGGATCTTTTCAGGCACAGTGTAAGGGTACTCCAGTTGGATCGAAGTAGCGGAATCGGTAGCGATGGGCAAAGCGCCCAGGGGGAAGATGCGAATTGCACGCTCACGCTGCCATAAAAAATCTGCTCGATAAATGTAAGCACTCCACCGGCTGGGGGTCAAAGGATAAGCCTTCATCGAAGTGCCCGCCAAATAGCGCAGATTTCCGGTCAGCGATTTCAACCAATGTTCATCGATCTTGATCAAATAAAGGCGGTTGCCAGATCGCCGCGAAAAGATAAAATAATCGGTCTTTGGTTTGAGCAAAGGGATGATCCCAGGCCGACGCCGCATCTCAATGACGCCGATCCCTTTTAACTGATCCAGCTCAGCAACCGGCTCATAATCCGATTGTTCATAAAACAGGTGGAGTTGATCTGAATCGATCTGGTGCCATTCGATGTTTGGTGCTGGCGAGCCATGTTCGATCTGATCCAACTGATGCTGGATCGCCCGGCGCAGGTTTTCGGCCTGCCAGCCAGCTAAAAAAGAATAAAAAATGAGGGTCAATAAAACGAACTGGATGAGCTGCGGAAAGGTCGATTGGAATAGCCCGGATATTTTCAATTTGCGCGACAGCGTCGCGTGGTTGTAAATGAGGACCACGGGGATTTTGATCAGCATTGCCAACAAATAGAATTTGTAGTATGCGTACAAAATGGAGCTGATCAAATACCACCCATTCGCTGCAGCCAGCGTTTTGCTCTCTATTTTCCAGAAGGGATTCAGTCCCAAGACTGTACGATAAAGGAAAAATAGCAACACCAGGTAGATCCAGCATTCAAGCTTGCTGAGCTCTTCCAACCAGCGTGTATTTTGCAGCAAGATAATGATCGTCAAGGCATAGAAGAAAAATTTCACATAATCATTATCACTGGACAGCGCGATATAGCCGAGCAGGCCGAGCATTGATAGTGTCAGCAGGATTGTTTTTTTGCCCTGGCGATTATGGACGGCGATCATGGCGAAGACAAGGGCTATGCTGGCGGCGAGCTGAATTTGCAGCCCCAACCAGATGCTTCGGTGTTGCAAGGATGGATCATTGGTGAGAGTGATGACGACCAGCCAGCGCGTTGCTAATGTGAGTAAATAGAGCACCAGCAACAGGACCTCAACCGGCGGACGAATCGTTTTATAGCTAATAGCGAGGAAGCGGACCAAGAAAATAACATGAATGAGCAGGAAAAAACGCCAAGAAACGGTCCAGGAAAATGAATAGGCCAGAATCACACCGAGTAGGGAGGATAACCATCCCCACCAGGCGAACTGGGTCTGTCGGGAGAGCAATTGTTGCTTTGTCAATCGTGCAGCGAACTCACGCAGCCGAATGACCAAGCTGAAACGCTTATCGGCCAATTTTCCCTCTTGTTAAAAAATTTTTCTCTCTTTATTGATCTCGCCAGTGAAATTCGTGTGCATAATGGTTTTGATCTGATCATAACTCTCGGCGTGCTTCAGTGCCCACATCAATTTGGTCACGATGCTCTCCAGGCTCATATCATAAGCTTCGATCGCCCCTAATTTCAGCGCCTGTCGACCGACATCGTACAAATGCATCATGGTTGCACCTTCGCGACATTGCGTGGTCACCACGACCGGAATTCGGAGCTGTCTGGCCATGGCGATGGCTTCGAGATATGGATAGGCGATATTGCCTGTGCCAAATCCGACCAACACCAGCCCTTTGATCCCGCTCGCCAGAACATCTTTTAATATGCTCACAGGGGTTCCGGGGATCAATGTGATGACGGCGATGCGGGGCTCAAAACCTTTTTTTAACGTCAGCTTGCCGCTATGCCGATGCTTCCGATCATCGCTGAACCGAATGTCGATGCGGATCTCTCCCAATACATCCCAATTGACGGTCTCGAACGCCTTGAGCCGCGACTCCGATACTTTTGATGCGCGACTACCCAGGATAATCTCCTCATCGAAGACGATCATGACCCCTGCAATGTCCTCCTGAGCGACCCTGATGGCATTGATCAAATTGCGCCGCGCATCTGTTTCGATTTTGCCGCCTGGGATCTGCGCCCCTGTAAGGATCACTGGCTTGCCCAGATTCTGCAGAATGTACGAGAGTGCGCTGGCCGTATAGGCCATGGTGTCAGTCCCATGAGTGATCACAAACCCATCGAACTCATCGTAGTTGTTAGCGATGACATCTGCCATCATATCCCAATGGCCAGGATCGATGTTGGTGCTATCGATATTATCGATGTAGGCGACGTGCAGTTCGGCCACATGGCTGAGCTTGGGTTCGATGTTCAACAGGTTCTGGATCGCTCGCTCTTTGGGCGGAACGATTAGCGTCCCATCTTCATCTTCCTCCATCACCAGCGTGCCGCCGCAGAATAAAATAAGAATTTTGGGCATCATGCCGACTCGATTCATGGGTGCAGTTCAAATTGAACCTAAAATTCTAGAATGAACTCATCATTTTTAAATTTTTTTCTTGGACAAAGAGATCACCAAGAAAGGGATTGGAATGGTTCACTCACTGAACTCGGAGATTCTCTGGGTTTCTTGTGCCTAAAAGCAGATAGAATGGAACAACCACCATTCGGTATATTGCAATAGATTCTGTTTAGAAATTTAGATTGAATTCTGTTCCTGCTAAAATATATGGCCCCTTGGGGATAACGGCAATGGTCGCGCCGTTACCATGTTTTGCCAGCGCCATGTCTATTCCCGCTTCGACTGAGGAAATCGGGGTGGCAAAAATTTTATTCTTGTCCTCCGCAGCGATCCCTTCGCTGAACAAATAGACCTCAGTTTTTCGAAGCACCTTGGCATATTCTTCAAACTGCCATTGATCGACAACAAAAAAATCATCTCTCAAGATATTCTGCATGAAAATTTCGATATCCTCAGTCTCCCGGAGCAACTGGCTGAACTCCTTGCTCCCCAGCCCCTCGCGACATTCAGCCGCCAGAATAATGGTTCCGCCTTTTTTGACGATCGGCAGCGCCGCGGTCAAACCTTTAATGGACTGATAAAAGGTCGCATCGAGCGGATAGCCAGCAGAGGTGGTAACGACGATATCCACTGGCTCGGGCACAGTATCCCCAACCTGTTCTCGAACAAAAGCCACCCCTTGTTGATGCGCCAATTCCAGATCTCCTGCAAAAATGCCGATGATCTGCTTCTCCTCATTGAGCGCCACATTGACGATGAAATCCACCCCGGCCATCCTGGCGATTTCCAAGGACTCCTCATGAAATGGATTTCCCTCAATCACACCTTCGCGCGCGTTGGGATGCTCCAGAATTTTCGGGCTGTGCATCACCTTCACCGTATCGAGGCTGCTGATGCCTGGGCAGATCAATTTCCGTCCGCCAGAGAATCCGGCCATGAGATGGGGTTCAATAAAGCCAGTCGTGATCTTTAAATCAGCGTTTACATAGGTGCTATCCACCAGAACGTCCGTCCCTCGCGATGTCTTGCCCAGATAAGTATGCGTCTCGTTTCGTTTAGCATAGTGATTGACGATCCGATACGCGGATGCAATTTCGGCCCCCACGAGTTGGTCTAATTCCTCCCCTAAATTGGGACGATGAATTCCGGTGGCGATCAGGATCGAAATATGATCTCGGTCGATGCCGTTCTGCTCCAACGTCGCCAAAATGGGCGGCAACAGGACCTTGTTGGGGACTGGTCGAGTGATGTCGCAAATAACAATGCAGGCCGACTTCTTTTCTCTGGCCAGTTGGGCTAATGGGGGCGAGCCGATCGGTGCGGCCAGCGCGTTCGCCACGCTGGCTTCCGGAGCCTCGATTGGGTGGCTCGGCTTCATCTTTAATACTTTAACCAGATGCTCATCAGGGACATCGATCCACAGTCCCTCTTTGCCATAATCAATTTTTACCTTCATCGCCAGCCCCTTAACTGAATATTTCGTCCGTCAGTCAAATTCGTCTATCAATCCTGCGTTCACAGCTCGCTTCGAATTGGACAAAATGTACTAAATCCAAACCATAAATTCAAGCTTTTTATTCGGCAGAAATTTCGCTTGACATTTTGCTGGCTTATCCTTATACTTGCATCAAAATTCACCAAACAAGTCAATCAAACGAATTCTTCATTGAACAACGAGGGCAACCTATGCAAGTCGAATTATTCGCCATGGAGCGGTTTCAATCGCTCTGGGAAAATGTTGTGGAATACAATCTCTCTGAGAGCGGTGTCCATCCGCTCAAATTGGAGGAGCTATTAGATACTTCGGAATTGGATGGGCTTTCAAGGATTGCCCTCGGCTATAATCAGACCAATGGGAGTGAAGCGCTGCGCGCGGCCATCGCTCGGCTCTATCCTCCCGCCGGCCCTGAGAATGTATTGGTCACCACTGGCAGCGCTGAGGCCAATTTCCTGGTCAGTTGGGCGCTCGTGCAACCTGGTGATGAAGTCGCGATGATGTTGCCCAACTATATGCAGATTTGGGGACTGGCACGGGCGTTCGGCGCTACGGTGAGACCGTTTCATCTCAAACCGCAGGACGGTCGCTGGCAAATCGATTGGGATGAATTCGAACATGCGCTGACGCCGAAAACCAGATTGATCGCCATTTGCAACCCTGACAATCCCACGGGTGCGCAGCTAAATCAGGAAGAAATTCAGCGCATCTGCGAGCTGGCGCGGCCCTCTGGCGCCTGGATTCTGGCCGATGAAGTCTATCGCGGCGCTGAGCGTGATGGTCAATTAACGCCCAGCTTTTGGGGGCAGACAGAGAAAGTTCTGGCTGTCGCCGGGCTCTCTAAGGCCTACGGTCTGCCAGGCTTGCGGATCGGCTGGATCGTCGCTCCCGCCGATTTGATCGAACAGCTCTGGGCGTATCATGACTATACCACCATCTGCGCCAGTCCAACTAGCGACCATCTGGCGACCATTGCCCTCAGCTCGCCGAATCGCGAACGCATTCTGGAACGAACCAGAAATATCATTAACAGCAACTATGCGCTTTTGGAGCGCTGGTTCACCAGCCACGCCGACCTCTTCGAGTGGATTGCCCCGTCTGCCGGCGCCATTACACTGGTCAAATATCATCTGCCCTTCAAATCAATCGAATTAGTTACCCGCCTGAGACAGGAGCGCAGTGTGCTGGTGGTTCCCGGGGAGCATTTTTTCATGGAATACCACCTGCGATTCGGCTTCGGCAGCCCAGCCAGTTATTTATCCGCAGCCCTCGATCGCATCAGCGATTTCCTGGCAAGCATTCATCATTAAAACGGGTTCTGGACCTGTTCTTCGAGCTGCTATTCTAAGACAAAACTTTCTCTAAAGCAGCCCACGGAACAAACGAAAAAGCACCAAAAGCATTTTTTGTTTTTTAAATTTCGGGCCATTCCGCCTATTCCGTGGGCAGAAAGTTATCGCTTTCAATTGTCATGGTTCATTTTAGAAAACGCGGTTCAATCCGAAGGAACCGATTGAAAATAGAATAACACCTGAAATTCTAAATTGAAGTCTTCGAAAGCTGATCAATAATGCTGGTTACATTGTCTCTGCCTTGGGACATAGAGATCAAGGAGAATCAGAGCGTTCACAGAGAAATGACTATTTATCACTTGCTCCGTAAGCTCTGTTATTGCCTTGTGGACTCTGTGTCCAAGAAAGCTTTTTGATTAATAACCAGTTCATTTTAGAATTATAGGTAACAAACATCGCGCTTCGATCATCAGCGCTTCACGTGACCAAATAAAAAAGGGAATAGCATTTCGGCTATTCCCTTTGATTTATTCAAGCTAAAAAATTATGCCAACGCCTTGGCATCTTTCAGTTCTTTCAACAGCTCCACGAGAAAATCCCACACTTTCCCGATCGCTGGGATGCTGATCTTTTCATCCGGGGAATGAGGATTCCTCAGATCAGGACCGATGGAGATCATATCCATGCCGGGATTTTTATCGCCGATGATGCCACATTCCAGTCCAGCGTGGATCACCTCGACCACTGGGTCCTTGCCGAACATGCGACGATACAGTTTTTTGCAGCGGTCTAACAGCGGGGAATCCATCCTGGGAGGCCATGGTGGATAGCCATCGCCGCTTCGCGCCTCACCGCCAGCCAGCCGGGTCACCGCCTCGATGCGATTGGTATGCGCATGCAACCTTGAAACAATGGAGCTGCGCTGGCTGGTCAGCACCTTTACCGCGCCATTCTCCACGGTGATGTTGGCAAGATTATTGGATGTTTCCACAAGGCCAGGGATGTCCGTGGACATGGCCGCCACGCCGTGCGGCATGACCAACAGAAAATCGATCAACTTGCGCGTATCATTGCTGGTGAAAACCTGATTGTATTGACCAGCGCCGTCAGGCTCGATGGCAATTTTCAGTTCTGGATCGGTATTTTTAAACTCGCTTTTGAGTATCTGCTCTTGCTTGGCGACATCTTTGTTTACCTTTTCCCAATCGGATTTGGGGAAGAAAATCACGGACTCGCAATCGCGAGGAATGGCGTTATGAGCCCGGCCGCCCTGGATATGGGCCACTCGCACGTCAGTGATTTTCTGGATCGCATCCAGCACCCTGGCAAGAACCTTAATGGCGTTCGCCCGCTCTTCTTTGATATTGACTCCAGAATGCCCTCCCTTCATGCCGCTGGCTGTTAGCTTATAAGCGTGATATCCGGCTGGTATCAGCTCAAATTTGACCGGCACTGTCGACGTGGTGTTCATCCCACCAGCGCAACCAACCGTAAACACCCCTTCATCCTCCGAGTCCAGGTTGATTAAAATTTTGCCCTCAATAAATCCCGGCTGCAACGCGTTGGCGCCGGTGAGCCCGGTTTCCTCGTCGACCGTAAATAGCAATTCCAATGGAGGATGCGCGACGTCTTTGGAGACCGCTACGGTCATTGCCATGGCAATGGCGATCCCGTTATCCGCGCCAAGCGTGGTTTTGTCAGCCTTCAGCCAATCTCCATCATACACCAATTTGATCGGGTCTTTAGCAAAATCATGATCCGAATCGGGAGTCTTCTCGCAAACCATATCCATGTGTCCCTGAAGCACGGTGAGTGGAGCCTGCTCATACCCTGGCGATGCAGGAATTTTGACCACCAAATTTCCCGCCGCATCAGTTTTGTACGCAAAGTTATGCTCTTTCGCCCATCCGATCAGCCAGGATCGAATCTGCTCTTCTTTTTTTGAGCAGCGCGGTATCTTGGTGATCTGCTCAAACCATCTCAAAATTTCATTCGTCTTCTCATGTTCAAATTTCATCGCATCCTCCTCTATTATCCTCAGCTATTAGAATTATTAAATCCAGAATTTGAAAGCGGCTTAATATAACGAATTCGGCTCTAATTGTCAAGCAAAAAGCTTGCTCGAGTTGCAAGCCCTCCCAACGCTTCTCCCTTGATGGACAACTCCGGCATCAGCCTCTCAAACTCAACAATAAAAATCAGGAACAAAATTGTTCTCATGATCCTCACATAATCCAGATTCATCCGATAAAAGTAGCAGAATATTCTGTTTTCAGGATCATCCGCTATGGTAAAGCGTGGCTTTCGTACAGATTCAAAGATCATTTTTGAGATTTCAACCTTTCGATCAATTTATCGCGATTGATCTGACGCCATGATCTCAAGGTTTCAGCCCCATTTTGAATGCTGATGATTGGGCTGCTTGGGATTGGAGCAGAAAAATAGCTTGCATTTTTTGGAACGATTGACTATATTAGGCGGTTTTTGTAATGTACAACACAGAGAAAAATTGGATGATCAATTTCAGACACGGTTCGAGTGTTGGCGAATAGAGAGGAATGTAACCTTTAAGGAGTATCTGTTATGCCTATCATGCATAAGATGCGGGAGAACACGCACATTATTCTGTTCTTTTTGCTGATCATGTTTCTGCTCAGTATGACGATTGGTGGGCTGGTTGGTGGTGCCGATATCACGCATTTATTCACCCGAAGACCGGACACCGTATTATCCGTGAATGGCCGAGCCATTTCTATTGAGGAATTTAATGAGCGACGGCAGCAATATTTCAATTATTATCGTCAGCAAAACAAAAAAGAGCCAGAAGGATTTGAGCTGCAACGTCTGGAAGATGAACTGTTCGAATCATACGTTCGAGATATTTTGGTCCAACAGTTCGCCGAGAAAGCCAAAATCGGCGTTACCAGCAAAGAAGTTCATTACTACATGTTCGATGACCCCAGCGTGTACCTGGCTTCCTCGCCGTATTTTCGCGATGAGAACGGCAATTTCGATTTGAAGACCTATCAGGAAGTCATGAAGGATAGCCGCTATCTGCCACTATTCAGTCAGCTCGAAGAAGATCTGCGGCGTTCCATTCCCTACAACAAGATCAATCAACAAATTCTCACCTCGGTTTTTGTAACCGATGAAGAAGCACGAGCCGAATTTGCCAGGCGTAACCAGACGGTCAAAGTGAAGTATGTTAGCTTCAATCCTATCGAATTCAAGATTGCGGATAACGAGATCACGCAGGCTGAGCTCAAGAAATATTATGAAACGCATAAAGATAATTTCAAAGAAGAAGAGACCCGAAAAATCCAATATGTGCTTTTTCCACTCGTCCCCTCTGCAAATGACACCAGCGACGCGCTATTCAACGCTGAGGCGCTGCTCGATAGCCTCCGTGAGGGAATCGATTTCGCTTATCTGGCCCAGACCTATTCAGATGATCCAGGTTCTGCCCAGAAGGGAGGAGATCTGGACTACTTCGAGCGCGGCATGATGGTAAAGCCGTTCGAGGATGCAGCCTTTTCTGCCCCGGTGGGCGAAGTGGTCGGGCCAATCATCTCCCAGCATGGCATCCATATCATCAAGGTTGAGGACCGAAAAGTAGAGGATGGGAAGGAAAAGGTACGGGCTCGCCATATTCTTTTGCGGATCACGCCATCCCGTAGTACCTCAGAACTCGCGGCTGATGATGCCAATAATTTCATTGAAAATGCTAAAAGAGACGGATTTCTTGCTGCTGCGGAGGCAATGCGAATCAACGTCGATACAACTGCCTTCTTCGACAAACGGGGCGTGATCCCTGGCTTGGGCATTCAAAAGATGCTGGTAGAGGATATCTTTCATGCAAAGGTCGGGAAGGTCAGCCGGCGGCATTATATCGACAATCGCGGTTATGTCGTCTATCAATTGCTGGAGATCAAAAAATCCCGCATGAAACCGCTCAGCGAAGTGGAACAGATCGTAAAGAACGCTGTGATCCGCGAGAAACAGAAGCAGCGAGCCGAGCAGGCAGCCCAGCAATTTCGCGCCAGAATCCAACAGCCATCGGACTTCGAAACCTTGGCTGAAGCTGATTCACTGAAGATGTTAGAAACCGATTTCTTTACGATGGAAGGCTATGGCCGCAATGTAGTGCAGGATGCGAGTTTTAAAGGGGCAGCCTTTAGATTGGAGGTTGATGAAATTTCCCCAGTGGTTCGTGGAAATCGTGGCGTCTGGGTGATCAAAATGAATGAGAAGAATGACATCGATGCCAACGCCTTTGCTGCGCAGAAAGAATCCATCAAAAACGAACTATTGCAGAAGAAGCAGCGGGCTGCTCTTGAGGATTGGTATGAGAATTTAAAGAAACAGGCGAAGATCCGAGACTATCGGTATCTGTTCCTTTAAAACAATCCATCAGCCTATGATTCTATGACGATCAGATGGGCGATGAAGACTCAATAGCGTTCCCGCAAAATTCATCATGGTTCGGTGATGCTTCGGCTCCATCTCAGTGCCGAGGCATCACGAACCAAATAGACCATCGATTTTTGTCCCGCAAAACCGACAATTGCCAGCCACCACATGGTTCTGGATGATTTGGAACCCATATCTCTCGATCAGCAATTTACCACAATTGTAGCAATAGGTGTTTTCGGCATCGCTGCCGGGGACATTGCCCAGGTATACGTAATGCAGTCCTTCAGCCAAGCCGATCTCGCGCGCCCGATTCAGAGTGGCGACTGGCGTAGGACTGTGATCGGTGAGGCGATAGTGCGGATAAAAGCGGCTGATGTGCCAGGGCGTATCAACCCCTAGATCATCTTTGATAAATTTAGCAATCGCGGTAAGCTCTGCGTCCGAATCGTTCTCGCCAGGAATCAATAATGTGGTGATCTCCACATAAATATCGAGCTTCTTCATCAGCTTCAACGTCTCGAGCACCGGTTTCAATTTCCCGCCAGTCATTTTTCGATAGAATTGATCACTGAAACTTTTTAGATCGACATTGGCTGCATCCAGCACGGCATGGATTTGTTGCAGCGGCTCCGGGTTGATAAAGCCATTGGTGACGAACACGTTGAGCAGACCCTGCTGATGGGCAAGCTGGGCTGTATCATACGCATATTCGAAATAGATGGTCGGCTCTGTGTAAGTGTAAGCGATGGATCGACAGCGGTTATGCTTCGCCATTTGCACAAGCTCTTCCGGAGAAATATCCTGACTGAATCGTTCGATGTTCGTGATGTCTTTCACCTGGGAGATGTCATAATTCTGGCAGAATTTGCAATGAAAATTGCAGCCGACCGTGGCAATGGAAAACGACTGGGAGCCTGGCAGTACGTGAAACAGCGGCTTTTTCTCAATGGGATCAATGTGTACTGCAATTGCTTTGCCATAGACCAGTGAGAACAATTTGCCATCGACATTTTGGCGAACACCACAGATACCTACCTGGCCAGGCTTTACTCGACAGAAATGAGGACAGAGCTGACAGACGACGTGCTTGTCCTCTTCGCTTTGATAGAACATGGCCTCTTTCATTCGATCACCTCGATGATTTCTTTTTGCCGGCTCGTGCGCTGGCTGAACACGCATCCGCAATAGTTCTGGCGATAGAGCTGGAGTTGCGCACTTAACACCAGGCTCTGTTTATAACCATCCTTCTTCTTGAAGTTCTCGGCTAAGAAGTGGACCCCATACTGCTTTCCGAGCTCCTCCCCTATCCGATTGATCATGGCAGCGTCTTTGTGAGGGCTGATGGTGAGCGTTGTCGTAAAAAACTCGAATCCCTGCTGTTGGGCAAATTGAGCCGTGGCTTCGAGCCGCATGCGATAGCAGATTTGACAGCGCTCGCCGCGCTCTGGGGATGATTCAAGCCCTTTCACCAGTCGCATCCACAGATCCACTTCGTAGGGCTGCTCAATTAATGTAATGGATATCTGGCTGGCAATTCGCTTTAGCTCAGCCAGCCGACGCAGATATTCCTGCTCAGGATGAATATTCGGATTATAAAAGAAGCAATAAATGTCGTATGCATCCTGCAAACGCAATCGGGGCACAGTGACACAGGGTGCGCAGCAGGTATGCAGCAACAATTTGGATTTTTTCATCACATTAACCACTCATTTTCCGACGTTCAATCTCTTGGTTCAATATAAAAGAACATTCTCAAAAAGTCAAGCGCAATTTCAATCTGATCAAATCAGTGATGAATGTGCTTTTTATCAAATAAAAACTCCTCTGCAAGCAATTCGCAGAGGAGTTGTAAGTCTTATTGCTCAATTTTGATTGAACTCTTCAGTAGATCATCATTTCCCACTATCATCTTTTTTCTTTTTCAGGTCGCCCTCAAGGATCCTTCTGAGGCGTTCCAGCTCGCGCTCTGCTTTGCGGCGTTCTTCTTTAATGCGCTCCAATTCTTCTTCTGCGGATTCGGTCTCGCGTTGTTCTTTGATAATTTGCTCGAATAGCTCACGGCGACTTTCTGCTTTGCGAATGAGGATGTCTTTGTCGCTCAATCGATAGACCGAGGTTGGGAGCAAAGTAAGGCTCAAACCGAGATTGATGCGCCAGCCGGGGTAATTGGGCAAATCGGGGGCTGGAGGCGGAACAAGGGAGTTATTTACATCTTCGGTTAATCGGAGATCGGTCGAAAAACTCAGCGTCATCCAACGATAGGCATGGTAGCTGATTCCGGGAGACAGGTAAAGATAATCTTCCAGGCTGTAAGCGGTTTGTGGAGGGCGCTGCAAGAACTTGTTCCCATACAATTCGATCGAAAAATCGAACTCCGAACTGGGTATTTTCATCCCGATGCCATAGATGAACTGCTGGCTCATGTTAGTGACGCTGATATCGTATCTTGGAATCAGTTTTTTACCTACATCGTTATGGTTGATATATCCGAAATTGGCATGGATATTCAAATTGTCATCGGGATAGAGTGGATCTCTCGCATAAGTGAGGATCCCGGTAAATCCCCATTCAATCGTGCCAGCGGAGTAGGGTTCGAACGGAAGATTATGATATTTGGCCGTGGGGAAGCGGGTATCGAAACTGACAGCATAGGTCAACGACGTGCCTTTCAAATTATATGAGCCCAATTTGAGTCCCAGAAAAAGATCATCCGGGATATTGTACCCGGTTCGGCCTCTATGGGTGTCCTGATACATCACTGGAGCAATCGCCAGCTCAATATGATCGGTGATACCATAATTAAAACTCAATGCGCCTTGCACATCCCAGTAGGTGGCAGCAGTTGGTTGTGTCTGAGTAGAAACCTTTCCGAAAAAACGGGTGCGGCCATACAGCGTCAGATACCCAGGCTTGAGGTTCCAGGCGGATTTCACGTAAGTGAGGCCATTGCCTCCATTGATTCCAATGGCATGGCCACGAGGGACCATGGTGGCCATGAATAGAACCAATACCCCCGCACATACAGCGTTCATTAATTTCATAGTTCAAACCTCCAAATTGTTGTCATACCCCAGAAGATGCACTGCCCCTTTATGTTCGGTTTGACGGCTACAAATTATCGTTTTTTTTGTATATTGTCAATAGATATTTTTCATGTTACAACAACTTAATTGGAAAACCGGGCAATTAAAATCGATTGTCATTGGCATTAGCGGCTATAATAGACGATCCACCAATAAATTTGCACCAACGTTGCCACCTTGGTCACAAATCCGAGGAAATTGCCCACATGATACCAGGTGGAGCCTGAAACGACGATGGTATCGTTGGGCTGCAACATGGGAATACGCGATTGATCGCCTTTGTTGATGAACTCTTTGATGTTGACATCCATAACCACGGTGGTGGAATCGCTGCCTTTGGTGCGAATGATGCGAACGCGACTGAGCTTTGCCCCGTCCCGAGGACCACCAGCAAAAGCGATCAGGGAGATCAAATCCGTATCGCTGGGGACCAAATACTGTCCTGGCTTGGCCACAAATCCCCAGATATTCACTTTTATCAAAAGCTGATCATCAGTGCCCAGGAAATATTGTGCACCTCGAGGGAATTTCGATTCCTGAGCCGAACCAATTTTCGCGCCAATCAGACTAAAGCTCATCACCACTATCAATACCAACCATATCCACCCACGCCGCAATATCATATTACCTCCATGGTTCAGAAATTCTTTCTCATCGCTAATCCATCTTTTTTTCATTGATCAAGCGAATAATAGCAAAAAAAATCTCAAATATCAAGTTAAAATAATTTATTTATTGTGTCATTGACCAGTGGAGTTGGCTGAGAAAGGGCAAGCTTACAAATAAATTGCTTGCTAATTTGAGCGAAAAATGTTATTTTACCGTGAACAAAATTAAAGGGGTGTTCAATGTTTTCAGAAAACTTAATTGCTAAACTAAAATCTGCCAAAACGGTGGTGGTATTGACTGGGGCTGGCATCTCTGCTGAGAGTGGAGTGCCGACTTTTCGCGGCGAGGAGGGCTTGTGGAAAAAATTTCGCCCCGAAGAGCTGGCTAATTTCGACGCGTTTATTCAAAATCCAAAACTGGTGTGGGAATGGTATAACTATCGAAAGACCCTGATCAGTCAAGTCAATCCGAATCCCGGACATTATGCCCTGGTCAAAATGGAGTCCATGTTCGATGATTTTCATTTAATCACGCAGAATGTCGACAACCTACATCAGCGCGCTGGCAGTAAAAGAATCTATGAGCTTCATGGGAACATAATGAGAAATCGCTGCGTTGACTGTAATAAACAATGGGACAAAATTCCCCATATCAATAGTGACGAACTCCCTCGCTGCGATTGTGGCGGGCTTATTCGACCAGATGTGGTCTGGTTTGGGGAAGCGTTGCCGCGTCAGGTGCTGGAGGATTCGTTCGCGGTGGCAGAGGCCGCGGATGTGTTTTTTTCGATTGGGACCTCAGCAGTCGTGCAGCCAGCGGCGTCATTACCCATTGAGGCAAAAAATGCCGGCGCTTACGTGGTGGAAATAAACACCAATCCCACGGCCATCACAAATTTTGTGGACGAAGCGATCTTTGGAAAATCCGGCGAAATTTTGCCGCAACTGGTCGAACGGATTTCTATGAAAGAGTCATGAAACTTAGCGCTCTAAAACTTTTCATCATAACGGTCCTGCTGGGCATTCTCACCAGTTGTGCCTATTATAACACCTTTTTCAACGCCAAGAAATATTTCAATGACGCTGAAAAGCAGCGACTCAAGCGACTGGAGGATCTCGCCAAGCGGCGAGGTTCGAGCCAGCAACGCTCGGCAAATTTAGACAAGCCCAGCACGATTGAGCTGCAGAATTACGACAAATCCATTGAAAAAGCCTCCAAAGTGCTGGAAATATACCCGGACAGCAAATATGTGGACGATGCGCTGTTCTTGCTGGGTCAATGTTTCTACCGCAAGCAGGAATACAGTAAGGCGCAGCGGAAATTTCTGGAGCTCATTCAGAATTTCCCCAATAGCGAGTTTGTCTCTGCCAGCAAGCTGTGGTATGGCAAGACAAACATTGAGTTGCAGGAATATGATGCTGCCGAGAAAAATTTTCGGGATATCTTGAACAGCAAGGCGAATGACGAAATCCGCGACGAGGCCCAATTTTTATTAGGTGGATTGTTCAAGCATAAAAAAGAATATATCACCGCTATTTCGGAATTCCAGACCGCTGCGCGTCGGACGCGGGACAAGACGCTGCGCGCCAAAGCCTTTTTTGAAATGGGGGAGTGTTATTTCCAGCTCAAAAATTTCGCCAGCGCAGTCGAAAGCTATAAGCAGGCGCGAAAATACAGCCCAGATTCTAAATTCGAGTTCAACGCTATGCTTCGAGCTGGACTGGCGCTAAAGGAAATGAAAAATTTCGATGACGCCATCAAGATCTTCAATAGCCTGCTTGGTGACATCGTTAATGAAGAAAACTGGCCGCTCTGTCGTCTTGAGATCGGCCATTGTTATCGTTTAAAAGGCGAATTCGACCATGCGAGCGAATGGTACTTAGATATCATCACGCGACATCCCAGGACCGAAGAAGCCGCGACTGCCTATTTTTACCTTGGAAAAATCTTTCAAGAGCGGGATAGCAATTACGAACAGGCCAAGGAATATTATGATAAAGCCATTTTAGAAAATGCGAATGCTGAAGTCATTCCAGAAGCGAGGACCATTAGCAAAAACATCCAGCAATTGCTTACCTTGCGAGCGAATATAATCGCTCAACAGAAAAGCATCGCGCGGGGAAGTTCGATCGCTGCCATACTGGACCAGTATGACGCAAATAGTGAAGACCTTCCCAAATTGGACCTCACGAAGTTAGACACCCTCGTTGCAACCGCCCTTTTTCTTCCCCTGGATTCGCTGATGTTTGCTCAAGACAGATTGATGCCGATCTATGAGCGATATTACAGCAAACACTATGATCGTTTCGGAGAAAAAATTGTCGATGCCGCTCCTTTGAATCAAAATCGAAAGCGGATCGTGGAGCTTACCCTGCTCGATAGCCTGGTCGCTCAGTCATTGAAGATTCCTCTGAATTATCTTGAAAGTTATGTTCCTGATTCGCTGTATCGGATGTACGACCGCTATTATCCTCAGTACACCAAGAACAAGCTGCTCTACGAGCAATTTTATCAGCCAAAAGGGTCGACTCCTAAAAACGAGGGACAGGGAACTGCGTTTCAGGAGTTGATAAAGGCAAAATTGTCGCTGGCTGAGCTCTATCTGTTCGAATTCTCTCAACCGGACTCCGCGCTTAAAGAATATGTCGATATTTTGGAGATGGACACTTCAAGCCAGGTGATTCCAAGAACCTTGTTCTCCATTGGCTATATTTGTGAAAAGTTCAAACAGGATACGCTCCTGGCCGATTCTGTTTATCAGCGGCTAATCACCCAATTTCCTGATGATCCATTGGCCCAAAAGGCGCGCAAGAAGATCAAGACCATCGCTGTGGTAGATCCCAATGCGGCCCTTGCCGCCAAATATGCGCTTGCCGAGCAAGCCTATTTGGATCGACGCCAATATCAGGAAGCGCTGGAAGCATTCCAATCAATCTATAACCAGGCACCAGGCTCTGAATATGCCCCCAAGGCTTTGATGGCCATGGGATATATTTACGAACATGATATCCAGCATTTTGATAAGGCGTTCGAGATCTATCAGCATCTCGTGACCAATTATCCAACTTCTGCCTACGCCAAGCGGGTGAAATCCAAGGTGGACGAGGTGATCAAGGCGCGCTCCGCTTCAAGTCGGCCCAAAGAAGATCAATCCAACGTGGATGTCAGCGCGCTAACCAAGAAAGCGGTCAGCGACACGACGCGATTAGCAGACAGCGGCCTGACGGACCGCGAACAGTACCGCAGGCTGTTACGTCAGGAGATGGAAAAAAATGATCCCCGGAGAAAAACGCCACGACGGTGGTAAGGAAATATGATACCCAAGCGCACGGATCCTCTGACTCATGTCGCTCCTCAAACGATCAACTGCCCAATCATCGATAAAAACTGGCTTGCGCCAACTATTGTGCGGATGCGTCTTGAGAATGTGCCGCTCTCATCTTCTTTTCTTCCAGGCCAATTTGTCAATATCAAAGTGTCAGAGGGATACATCCCGTTATTGAGACGGCCATTTAGCGTGCATCGAGTCGATCCCAATGGAACGTGGTTTGAAATCCTGATTCAGGTGATTGGCCAGGGAACGGCTCAATTGGCGAAACATTCGGTGGGTGATCAGTTATCGGTTTTGGGGCCCCTGGGCAACCCGTTCTCAATCCCCGAACCATGCACTGAGGCGGTTCTTCTGGCTGGCGGGCTGGGAATTGCACCGCTGCTGTTTCTCGCTCAGGGGCTCAGCCAGCGGAATATTCCAGCTAAATTACTTTATGGGAATAAGTCCCAGTCGACCATCTGCTGTTTGGATGACTTCGATGCCCTAAAAATTCCCTATGTTCTCGCTACCGACGATGGCTCGGTTGGATTCAAAGGCACGGTGATCGATTTATTTCGTGCGGAGCAAAAACGGATCAGCTCACCTGCTCCTGCTATCTACGCCTGCGGTCCAACCCCAATGCTACGCGAGCTTCAGCCAGTAATGGCACAGCTCGGTTGGTCATGTCAGGTATCTTTAGAGACGATGATGGCCTGCGGCTTTGGAACGTGTCTGGGATGTGTGGTGAATTCCAGCGACTCAAATAATCCTTTTAAGTATGTCTGCAAAGATGGACCGGTGTTCAATATAGATGAGATCGATTTCAGTGAGTGATCTTTCCGTAAAAATAGGACCTCTAAAGCTCCGCAACCCGATTTTGACCGCCTCTGGCACTTTTGGTTATGGCGAGGAGTATGCTTCATTCTTTGATCTGAATCGATTGGGGGGATTGGTGACCAAGGCGGTATCCCTCACTCCTCGACCCGGGAATCCAGCGCCGCGCATCGCCGAGACTTGTGGCGGCATGCTCAATTCCATAGGCCTGGCGAATGTGGGAGTTCATAAATTTATTTCTGACAAACTGCCGTTTTTGAGGCAACTGACCTGCGCGGTGATCGTCAATGTGGCAGGGAAAACCATTGAGGAATTTGCCCGTGTGATCGCGGCGATCGAGGCAGCGGGCGGTGTTGATGGTTACGAACTCAATGTCTCCTGTCCCAATGTCAAAGAGGGGGGCATGGCATTCAGCGCCGATCCGAACGTCACTGCCAGCGTTACCCGATTGGCACGAAATGAAACGGATCGCTGCCTCATCGTCAAACTGAGCCCCAACGTGACGTCTATCGGCGAGATTGCGATCGCTGCTGAAGCAGCAGGCGCCGATGCGCTGTCCGTGATCAATACGTTAGTGGGGATGGCGGTGGATATTCGCACGCGTCGGCCGAAATTAGCAACGGTGACAGGGGGTCTCTCCGGCCCGGCGATCAAGCCGATCGCCATTGCGAAGGTGTTCGAGGTGGTCCGTGCGGTAAAGATCCCTGTGATCGGAATTGGCGGCATTATGAATTTGGAGGATGTCTTGGAATTTTTGATCACCGGTGCCACGGCTGTACAAATTGGAACCGCCAATTTCATCGATCCTGCGATCGCAGGCCGGCTTGTTGATGAGTTGCAGGATTATCTTGAGCAGCATCAGATCCAAAACCCTAATGAACTCATTGGCACTATTCGGCTGCCACGGTGAACATCATACACCTGGGCGCTTGAGGACAACAAGAACCTGACCCGCTCCTTATTCCGAAGAAAAATTAATCTGATTCGGATTAATCAGCATGAATCAGAATCGGCTGGCGATGAACGAGATAAACTTTGAGTCTATTGAATGGAGCGCACGATCAGATTAGAATTTTCACGGGATCAAATAATCAATCAAGAATAGAACCACAATGGCTTATAGCGACAGTAGCATCATCTGTTCAGACGTGCTGAGTTGGTTCTTTCTTTGAAAATTTCATGGAGTATCTCCTTTTATCATCCCATAAAAATCATAAATGATGAATTGTGAGTTTTGAAACCTTCAACAGGAGGTTTAAAAGCGATGCAGAAGATCGCAGGATTAGTAATTGTTTTCGTGGTCCTGAGCTGTTCTCGGCTACTGCATCATCGACAACAGCCGCAGGAGATCGATGGGATCATCTTCATTGATGAGCGGGAGGAACAGCGACAGGCCAAAGCTGCCCGGGCCGCTCAAGCCGCAACCCAGGAAAAATCGCGGCAGCAGACAGCCCAAAAAAAGAAAGAAGAGGTCCGAGATTTCAACGCCATGGAGGGCATTATCCTTCTTGATTTCGAAGATCAGGTTTCCGAGCGACCGGGGAAGCCGCTCCAGCTCCATCAAAAGAAATTTCAGACAGGATATGCGTCCTATTATGCCATGAGCCTGAAAGGCAACAAAACCGCCAGCGGCGAGCGCTATGACCCATATCAATTGACCGCTGCCCATCCTTCCCTGCCCTTCGGTACCATGGTACGGGTGACGAATCTGTTTAATAACGAGTCCGTTGTCGTTCGCATCAACGATAGAGGTCCGAAGGAAAAATCGCGCATCATCGATCTATCGTATGCTGCCGCCCAAAAGCTGGACATGATCTCTGCCGGTATCGTTCAGGTCGCTATTGAAGTCCTATCGATTCCAGAACAGAATAAATAATTCGCATTTCGGCTTATTGATCCAACTCGATCATCCACCATCATGGCATCCAGTGGCCGTATGGATGCAACTTTGCGCGATCATGATCAATTCACTCATTCACTCATAACTATACGGAGGAAGTTAACCTTTGTCATTCGCAAAATTGGGTTTTCGCGTTTTAGTGGCTATCTTTGGCATTCCTATTATCGTTGCTCTGGTTCTCTTGGGGGGTCTTCCTTTTGTTGGCCTGGTACTGCTCGTTAACGTTCTGGCTCAATATGAATTCTACCAATTGACAGAACGCAAACAAATGCATCCGCTTAAACTGCTGGGCCTGGCTGGAACGGTGCTGATCACGGTTTCACTCTATTATTTCGGCATCGAACAGCTATGGCTGATCGTCGCTGGACTTTTCTACATGACTTTGCTAATTGAACTATTCCGCAATAAGGGCTCAGCAACCTATAACATCGCGGCGACCACATGGGGGATATTCTATCCCAGCGTGTTTTTCGGATTCAACATTTTGATTCGAGAACTGCCCCAGTCATTGGGCATTGTGTATTCGGCTGGCGGACGATGGATCCTTCTGATGTTGATCACCATCTGGATCTGCGATACGGCGGCTTACTTTATCGGATCGGCCTGGGGGCGCCACAAATTGTATCCTCGCGTGAGCCCCCATAAGACCGTTGAGGGCGCGGTAGCTGGATTCATTTTCGCGATCCCAACGGCTTACCTCTGCCATATCCTCTTCATCAAAGAATTCCCCATCATTCATAGCCTGGTGATCGGTGTCCTGGTGGGAATTATGAGCCAGATCGGCGACCTGGTCGAATCGGTCTTCAAACGAGATGCTGGGGTGAAAGACACTTCCGGGATTTTGCCGGGACATGGGGGCTTTTTAGACCGTTTCGATGCCCCGTTGTTCATGGCTCCCCTGGTTTATGTCTATTTGCGTTTCGTGGTGTTTTAGCATGAGTGGCAATACTGTTCAAGGCTTTATGGAGCATATTATCCCGATCAGTCGGATCGCTCGCGCAAATGTTGATGTATTTCGATGCTGCTTCGATATCAGCTTCAACAAATTTGAGCAGGATCGGGAGAGTTCGTTGGCATTATGCATCGATCCGCTTCCATTTACCTGGGGCATTTTTTAGCTTGACATTTTATGAATTAATTTTTAAATTCAAGCCGTCATAATTGAAGGGTAACCATTATTCAAGGAGCATACCATGGGATTCATAGATGATTTTAGCAACGTTTTAAAAAGGGGCATTTCGACCATTGCCAGAAAGACGGACGAATACACCAAAATTGGCAAAATTAAGGTCGATATCATTGCGATTAAGCGGGACATCGATAAGAAGTTCAACGAATTGGGCGCAAAGACCTATCAATTGATCGTTGAGCAAAATAACACCAAAGTGGCCGCGAACGAGGAAGTGCAAAAGCTCATTGAGGATGTGAAAGCGTTGAATAAGCAGTTGCAGGATAAAAAGGATGAGCTGGAGCGCGTCAGAGAAGAATATGCCAAAGCCTCTGGCAAAAAGCCGGAAGATATCGACGTCACCGTGGAAGAGGGAGAAGCAAAAGGGTAATTCGATTGCGATTAATGACCATTGACAAGAAGGTAATCGTGCTGCTGGTATTTGCTGGTTCATTGATCGGCTGCGCCAGACAAAATCAGGTGAATCACGAGGAAAAAGCTCCGCTCGTTTTGTTTTCAGACACAACTGGTTCGCGAAGGCTACCTCTTGAGGCAAGGAAGTTTTCCACGGCCATCTCGATTGCAGCAGTGGGCGATATCATGCTGGCCAATTACACGAGCCAGTATATGCAAACGCATGGGCTGAATTATCCATTCGACAGCACCCGATCGATCCTTGCTGGGGCCGATATTGCTTTCGGCAATCTGGAAGCTCCGTTCACGCATACAGGCACCAAATTCGAGAAGACGTTCAATTTCAAAGTTCCGCCCGAATTTGCGCCAAGTTTGATCCATGCCGGGTTCGATGTTGTTACCCTGGCCAATAATCACATTCTCGACTACGGCGTGGAAGGGTTGAAGAACACGCTGCAGGTGCTCGATTCGATCGGCCTGGCTTATTGCGGCGCAGGACTCAGCCTGGAACAGGCCCAACGGCCAGCTATTCTCGAACGCAAAGGCTATCGGGTGGCATTCCTGGGCTATTCTTTGACTTTTCCAGAGGAATTTTGGGCCACTCGGACCAGCGCCGGCACCAATTATCCCAGAAATTTGCCAGCGAATATCGCTCATGCCGATTCGCTGTCCGATCTGATCGTGGTGACCTTTCATTGGGGCGCAGAGGGCAGCAATTATCCAAAGGACTATCAAAAGCACTTCGCTCATTTGGCTATCGATTGCGGAGCCGATCTCGTCATTGGTCACCATCCTCACGTGTTGCAAGGATTGGAGATCTACAAAAACCGGCTGATCGCCTATTCCTTGGGCAATTTCAGCTTTTCCTCGTATAGTCGGCGTTCCACTGAGAGCATGATCTTGAAGGTTCATCTCACCAAAAAAGGACTGCTGTTTGCCAAAATTATCCCGGTGAGTGTGGATAATTATGAGGTCGCTTTTCAGCCGCGGGTGTTGAAAGGCCGTCGTGCTAATGTCATTTTGGAGCATCTGAAAGAATTCTCCCAGCCCCTCAATTCAACTGGCATCATCGATGATCGAGGTTACATTTGGGGAAGAGAGCTGTCGGCAGGCGATAGCCTGATCGTCCAGCAATTGATCGATCAAAAGCCGGGCCCAACGCTGAGCCAATGACTGACGGTCGCTCGATGTCTATGTTCATTCATGCACTGCTAACGCGGATGCGTGGGAGCGACTGAACGGGTGAATCCGATGGGATCCATTGATTGAGCCATCAATCTCGTTTGCTGTTACCCGGAGGGCTTTTCATGCAAGTTGATGACCGAAGCCCCATCGCCGAGCATCTCATTGCTCATTTATGGGAGCAAAACTATTTCTCCACGATTCCACTTAAAGACATCCATGGCCAACCCGTCACGATCATTTCGACAGGGATAAAAAATACCGATGCCGGTCCCGATTTCAAAGGCATAAGTGTGAAATTGGGCGACCGGCTCTATACAGGCGATTTGGAGATCCACCGCGCGCCAGAAGATTGGTATCAACATAGCCATCACGCAGATCCCGCGTATCAACAGGTCATCATGCATCTGGTTATTGGCCCTCCCAAATTCAAAGAAACTGCGATCCGGCTCGATCGTCACCCAGTGCCAGTCCAGGTCTTTGTGGATCTGCGCGAGGATCAGTATCGAGAATTTGCGCATCGGTATCCCTTTTATGGGGTCACGCCGGATCAACTATCGACCTGCCAGCTCAGCGCGATGAAGGCTGATTTTAAACTGGCGATCATCGATCATTTTGCACTGCAAAGGTTGCGCGACAAAGCCGATCGGTTTGCCGAGCAGCGCGAGACCAGCTCCTGGAATCAGATATTGTATCTCGGTTTTATGGAGGCGTTGGGTTATTCGAAAAACCAGATTCCGTTTCGTCGGTTGGCACAATTGATTCCCTTTGAGGCGCTTAAGCGAGAGCTGGAACCAACCAGCGGCTCCCATCCCCCTTATCGGGCCTTAGGGTTACTTTTAGGTGCTGCAGGCCTTCTGCCCAGCCAGAATCAATATTTCGATTGGCGAAAAATTAAAGATCAGGATGCGAGAGCGTATGTGACCCAATTGGAGGAGGTTTGGGCCGAGTATTCCACGCGCTTGGGGCTACAATCAATGCGCCAGGAGGAATGGCAATTTTTTCGGCTCAGACCCTCCAACTTCCCTACACGGAGATTGGCCGGCGCAAGCTTTATTCTGCAACGGCTCGCCCAGCAGGGAATTTTAGAGACCATGTTGCAAATCATTCGAGCTGGAGCCGATACCGATCTGCAGCGCATCAGACAATTGGAGGAGCTGTTCATCTGCCAGGCTGAGGGCTATTGGGCTAATCATTATCGCGTCATCGCATCTGATCCGCAGTTCATCAATGACAAGGCGGCCACGCTGATCGGGCCAGATCGCGCAAGAGAGATCGTCGTCAATGTGGTGCTCCCCATTCTCCTCGCCTATTCGGCTGAGATCAACGATCCAGTGCTGGCAGACGGAATCGTCAACGTCTATCAGCGCTATCCTCGGTTTGCCACCAATTCGATCGTTCGGACCATGGCCCAGCAGCTTTTTCCTCATGTTAAAAACATGAACCAGCTCATTACAACCGCTGCCCGGCAGCAGGGACTCATCCATCTCTACAAACTATACTGTCAACGCGGTGAATGCGAACGGTGTCAGCAACATTGGCCTTCTCAAGACGAAATCGCTCGTCAATAAGCCACCCCAAATCTTTCCCAAGCAAATCGGATCAGTCGGCGTTTTGCATGATCGGGCCTCTCGCTCAGCGCAATAGAACTGCCGTTTTGCGCGAGTGTCAAGGCGGACTTAATCAGAAATAATTTGCATGAACCCCGAATTTTTGAATTGAATCTATTACAAGATCGCTATTGATGTTTGCTGAATTCAATAGGCCTTTGGAAACAGAGCCCCCAGGGAATTATCAAATTCCTTGATTGACAAATTCTGATCCATTGCAGGCTGATCTCTGTGATTGTTTGGAACGCTCTGTGTGTTAGAAAAATATTCTGATGAGTTCATTTTAAAATTTCAGGTGAAATAAGAAAAATTCGGATGAAGCTCTTCAGCGCAATCTTTCTATCAATTGATGTGGAGGGAGATGAGGGCATTTGCAGACAAGGTCAGATCAAACCAGGATGTTGCCATTCTCGACAATAATTCGGTTGTCGAGGGAAACCGTTGGGTTCCTCAGTACCAAATCGAGATGCAAGAATTTTTTGGTGATCCCCCCTTCATAGTCGGGCGAACCCAACGCAATATGGGCGCTGCCCAGCACTTTCTCATCTTCGATCGACTTGCCGGTGAGCATGGCGTTGGGATTTGTTCCAAGGCCGAATTCAGCAATAGTTCTGCCGGAGTTGCCAAAAGATTTGAGCAGTTTTCGGAGACGTTTGATCTCAGGTCCACCGGTGATCTGATAGGCATAGCCCTTTCGAATGCGAACCACGGCCGGTTGCTCCAACAAACCGATGCCGGGGATTGAACCATCGACCACCAGGACCCCGTGCGTTTCATTGCGATTAGGCGTGATATTCGCTTCGCCCGAGGGCAAACTGCAGAACATCCCAGCCGAACTGACAATGCCGGTATTGGCTTCCCCTTTATGCTGAGAAATCGGGATGATCAGATCAGTGCCAGCCGCTGTAGTCAAATGAATGCGCCGTCCGATGGAAAACAAATCCGAAAGTTTCCGGCTTTTTTTGTCGATAAATTCGTAATCGGTGTTAACGGCTCGGGCCAATCCATCGGTCGAGATCGGATGCAGACATAACACGCGGGCGCCGATGTGGCATAATTGCTTCAGAGTCTTGGAATGAATGAGGGGCACACTTGTGAACGCAAGGACAGCCGTTACTTGTTTCATCATATTGAGAATGATCGGCGACGGCTCGGCCAATCGGGAACTTTGCGCCTTAATTTCTAACAAAGCTGTCTGAGCCCGACTTTTTTTGGCACGGTTGAATATCAACTTTCCCACCGCTTCGGTGGTCTCGTCCACCACAATCAAACAAGAATCTTTCGGAGTGAGTTTGAAACAATCAAAGAGGATTTTATTGATCGCTCTGTCTATTCGTGACATAGTTTAGAACGAATCGATGTTTATTAAACTGCGGTGATATCAACCTTCTTCGTCGGTGCTGCCACTTTTACCCTGGCCAGAATAGTTAGTCAGATTATTCGTTCTATCGACATCAAATTATATGATGCGATGAGTTCGTCGTTTCGCCCGACACGGTCCCAGTATTTCAGCGAGCAAAATGCCTCGTCTCAGCTCGCTGCTCGATTCCATCGCCTGTTTGATCGATCGCAATAACTGGTTATCGCTTTTAGGGATCTCTATGGCCGGGCTGGGTGCTGCGTACGCTTGCGACTGACGCGTCGGAACGGCCCGCTCGGGCTGTGGTCCAGTTGGGACCTTCTCAATTTTCCGCGATCTTGGCGGCTCTGGTTTCTTTCTCTCAGTCGTCGGCCTCTTGGCTTCTTCTGGCTCGGCCTCCAGCCACGGCGGGAACCAGGGAGGCAGCGACGGTTCGCTTTCTGGACGTTGCTGACCTGTCCCCGCGCGTTTCTTCTGCCCAAAAATTTTATTCAAAAAAGAAATCAGGGCAGCTAAAATGATCAATATCGTGATCAGATCGTTCATATTCCACCTATGGTCTATCCACTGAATCGCAATTCACAAATGTCAATGCCTGTCAGTGAACGCAATTTGACTTTTAAGGCGTTCATTGGACCAGGCGGATGCTCTTTTTTAGCCTCACCAAGAGGTCGGTCACTTAAATTCGAAGGACCAACCGTTGATTATAGGACATCACATTCAAATTTTCGCAGCACAATCCCAACGGCAGTGTGATTACTTAGCGAGCTTAAACTAAGCCGTATCATTCTAAACCAGGCGAAGCGAGCGAGGAATATTTATATTTCAGGATTGAATGGTTCGATAAACAGATTTCTCGCTTCGCTCGAAATGACAAGGATTCATCGATAGAACTTGGCAATCAGATAAATAAAGGTATGATTGCCCACCTTTTTCCGGGTCAGCGCAATGCTAAAGCAAAGCTTTTGATTCTTCAATCGACGTGCGCTGCTCAACCTTTACCTGCTATCAAAGCTGTTCATTGTCCAACAATGACAGGACCAATTGAGCAAAGGTCGAAATATGCGAACCCGGTTTGAGAACAAATAAATTCTCGGCCAGAACCCAATTCAAGACGGGATACCATTCTTTCGCCTAATGACCTTTGGCATTACCGAAGCAATCTGGGGCTTCTCTGTCCCGCCCCTTATTCTCCCTTCTTGGGAGTTCCTGGGCTGGCAATGGTCTCGCGCATTCTGGTATCAGCCTGAATGTTTTTCAGATTCAGATAATCCAGGATCCCGAGGTTCCCCTCGCGAAACGCCTGGGCCATAGCTTTAGGCAATTCTGCTTCTGCCTCGACCACGCGCGCCTGCATTTCCTGGGTCAGGGCCTTCATTTCCTGTTCCCGAGCCACGGCCATGGCACGCCGTTCTTCAGCTTTTGCTTGCGCAATCCGCTTATCTGCCTCCGCCTGATCGGTCTGCAATTTCGCTCCGATGTTATCCCCCACATCCACGTCCGCAATATCGATCGATAATATCTCAAAAGCGGTCCCGGCATCCAGGCCTTTCTTCAGCACAGTCTTGGAGATCAAGTCCGGATTTTCGAGCACCTGCTTATGGGATTCAGCCGAACCGATGGTGGTCACAATTCCCTCGCCGACGCGCGCGACAATGGTCTCTTCGCCAGCGCCACCAACCAGCCGATCGATATTGGCACGGACCGTGACCCGGCTGGTCGCTTTCACCTGAATGCCGTCCTTGGCAACGGCTGCCACCAACGGAGTCTCAATCACCTTGGGATTCACGCTGAGCTTCACCGCCTCCAGCACATCTCGACCGGCCAGATCAATGGCGGTCGCTCGCTCGAACGAGAGATTGATGTTGGCTTTATCCGCTGAAATCAGCGCGTTGACCACCCGCTCAACATTCCCCCCAGCCAAATAATGCGCCTCCAATTTGTTGATGTCCACGGCGATCCCTGCCTTTGTGGCGCTGATCAATGGCCGAATAATTAGATGGGGATTGACTTTTCGGAGCCGCATGCCCACCAGATCCCGCAAAATGCGAACTCTCACTCCTGAGAAATATGCCGTGATCCACAGGCCCACTGGAATGAAATAGGAAAATAGCGATAGAAAAATAATGATCGCGATAACGATTAACACTATCAGTGCGGTTGGACTCATGATTTTACCTCCAAAATATGACAAGTGATGAAGCGCTTTTTGAAATGTAAATTGCCCGAATAATGCGGCAAACATCGAATAAGATGAAGCTTTAAATGCAAAACCTTCAGCATGGCAGATCGCGCCTTGCTTCTGAAAAAGGGATTCGGCGCGTCTCTTTTTTTGCCTTCGCAACCACCGGGGATGGAATCAATTTTTTGATGAAGCCTACTGCTGTTCCGATCGAGCATATTTGGAATGAAGGCTCAATGGACCGAACGATGGATCAGCGCAGTAGCAAAATTCCCTCATGAATCGGCTGGCTGCACTGGATCACCAATTGGTTGGACGCGCCGGTCCATTATGAAATTTCTCGGACGACCACCCGATTTCCCTCCACCATCACCACCTCGATCGGCTTATCCCGTTCCACAAAGCTCCCCTCGGTCATCACATCAATTTTTTGATCATCGATGACAGCGATGCCGGCGGGTCGAAGTGGTGTATAGGCGACACCGGTTTTGCCGACCAATTGGGCGAGATTCTCTGGCGAGGCATGAAATCCTTCCGCTTTATCCTGCTGCACATCCAAAATAATCCGTCGCCAGCTCTTGGATTTGACAATAACTCGCACCAACACCCCTGCGGCGATCAATGACCCTACCAATACCAAATTCGCTGCGGCCAGGCTCAATTTGCTATAAGCAAAGATGATCCCCAGAACCACCATCACGAATCCGAACACCCCAAATATATTGAACCCTGGCACGAGAAAAATCTCGATTAGAATCAGCAAGAAACCAATGATGATCAAACCACCCACGAGAATTTCAACTGGCATACTTGATCACTCATCCCAAAAGTTTAACCTGTTACAGCTCCTCTATCGTGTTTATGTGTAATCTTCCGCTACGCCCCTCCCATTCCAGGGACGAACCCACAGCGCCAATGCCATCATGAAGTTATCCACCATGGGATATCAACCAATGGCTATTTCATGTTGGGCTTTGTTGGAAAATATCCTTCTGTTTGTGCATGACCGCGCTGCGAGCTCCTGGCTCAAGCCACCTTTCTGACAATCACTCGATATCCTTCGACCTTGATGATTTTGATTTTTTGATTTGGCTCGATAAAATCGCCGTCAGCCACGACGTTAATGCGACGGTTATTGAATAAACCGATCCCGGCAGGTCGCAGGGGCGAAAGCGCCGTGCCCTCAGCTCCCAGGAGTTGTTCATAAAATTCAGGGGTGGAGCGATAGCCCTCAGCGCTTCGCTCACTGGTATCAAGGATCAAATTTTGAAATGCCCGCGATTTTGGGACAAATTTGATGATCGGGATGACCAGCACAAACGCGATGATGAACGAAATCCCCACGGTGGTGATGGAACTTAGCATCTCTTCGAAGCCGATCCCTTCTAACCGGGGGAGGAGACTCAGCACAAAGCTGGTGAGAATTAACCCGATTCCCAAGATCCCCGGCAGTCCAAAACCTGGGATGACGAATATCTCCAGCAGAATGAGCACCAGCCCCGCCAGGAAGATCAAGATTTCGGTCCATTGGGCCAAATTGACCAGATAATGGCTGCCGAAAAACAGGGCCAGCGCTAAAAGCGACAGCGTTCCGCCGATCCCCCAACCTGGGGTGCGCACCTCAAAGATCAATCCTAATATTCCGAGGGTCAGTAGCAGCGAACTGATGATGGGATTGGTAAGCCAATAGACCAGCTTCTCCGACCAGGTAATCCTGGTGCGGATCATCTGCTCCCCGCTCAATCGCAGCCGGGCCAGGACCTCATCAAGATCCTCCACCACCGCATCGGCGACCTTTAGCCGTACCGCCTCTTCAGCCGTGAGCGTGAGCAGCTTGCCCTTCTCGATCACCCCAGGGATGGCGACATCTTCATCCACCATGGCCTCAGCGATCTCCACCGGGCGATGATTGCGCTGCGCGATGGAGCGCATGACCGATCGGAGATACGAGACCATCTTCTCCGACGCTTTCTGCCCCTGCATATCCACAGGAGTAACAGCGCCAATCGAGCTGCCAGGGGACATATAAATGCTGTCGCAGGATAACGAGATCAGCGCCCCTGCTGAGGCCGCCTCATGGTTGATGAACGCCACCACTGGTACTTCAGCCTTGAAAATCGCATCCCGGATCTGGAGCGCCGCATCGACCCGCCCCCCAGGCGTGTTGATCTCCAAAATTACCGCTCCGGCCCGCTCCCGATTCGATTGTTGAATCACACGAGATAAATAATTCGGCAGCCCAAGATTAATCTCCCCTTCAATTTTGATATAATAAGACCTGGTCGAATCCCCATCGGCTCGCTCCAATGACTGGGCAGAAACCCCAGCAACAATCAACAACAAGCTCACCGCTATCAAGGGCATCAAAATTTCTTTCTTCACCGCTATGTTCATGACTTGTAAACCCGATCAATCCCCCATTTTTCATTTGTAATTTTGCCAAGACATCCTATTCTTGATAAACAAGCTTGGTGAAAAGTCTTTCATCTTCCTATATCGCTCTTAAACGACTCGTTCCTACCCTGGCATCAAACAATTCACTTTCTTCCCCTTCGTTCAAAGCGATCATCTTTAATCCAACCACCATTAATTTGTCCATGGCGCATAATTTTTGAAAGCGATAAAACCATGTCGCGCCAGCATATTGATGAAGAACGCTACCCGTTGATGGACCGGAGCGACTTCATCTCTGAATTGCGCCTGAAACAAATCCGCGATTTGCTGAACGGTGTTTTGCCCATTACAATGCTTCCAAACGAAACTTCCGAAATAATCCAGTTTGATCCTGAAATTCGGTTTGCTCAGACGAGGCAGAATATGCTTGACCAGCCATTTGTGTTTAAACTTCGGCTTGATCAAAATGATGGTCCCATCGTCCAGTTCCTCAAAACGGATTTTGGGCTCAGGAATCAGATCGAATAAATTGACGTCCGGCTTCGGTTTTGCAGGCATATTCGCTTGCCCAATGACTCAAATGAATCTAGTCCAAAAAATCTTTATCACATAACCATGAGCTTGACCCTGCTGTTCTCAATTACACAGCATGATCCATTCTTTTATCGCGCCGCTTGGTTAATTCATTTTCGGCTGATCGCTGGGATGGTTCAGCCCACGAGTTTTAACCTGGAACCCGAGATTCTAAAATGAAAATTCATATTTTAAGACGCCCACGAAGCACACGAAAATCCACCAAACCCACTTTTTGTTCTTTGGATTTCGCGTCATTATAATTGTCGGGCGAGAACATGAGTTAGAACACAATGGGGAGACGCGTTGATATCGTCTCCCCAATTGATAATTTTACATCACTGCACTGGGCGGAGCCGGTTCGTCAGCCTTGCCCGCATTTCGAATGGGGACCTGGACCAAGAGCCAGCCAATAAACACCAATAGCAATAAACTCACCCAGAATGGCAATGGGAGGAACGGGAATATCGATGGCAAAATCGAGCCATATTTGATTTCGAGCACAGCCAGCAGGGCAAAAAGCAATCCGATGAGCGCCTCGCCAGCGATTAACCCGGCAGCCAACAGCACGCCATTGTTTTCGACGCGAGCTTTCTGGGCTGCATTATGGTTTCGCGCGGCGCTAAATTTTTCCACGATCCCTTTAATCAAACCGCCGATAAAAATGGCAAACGTGGTCTCCAGCGGCAAATACATGCCCACGCTCACCAGCATCGGGCTGCGGACCTGCATGAGGATCAACCCGAAGCCCATGAGCATGCCGACGATGATGAGCGGCCAGGCCATATCGCCTTTCACAATCCCCTGGGAGAGTAACGCCATCAGGCTGGCCTGGGGAGCCGGATACTTCGTGCCCCCAAGTCCAGTGCCGCCAGTCTTGATGTCCCCTTCATGGAGCACTATGATCGGCAGAAACATAACAGCAGCGGCCAGGGTCACGCCGATGAGATCACCCACCTGCATCTTCCATGGCGTCCCACCAAGGATATGTCCGACCTTCAGGTCTTGCAGCATTTCTCCAGCCACGGCAGCGGCCACGCATACCACGGCCGCTACACCCAATACTGCTGCAACGCCAGTATCTTCTTTCATTCCCAAGGCTACCATTAAGATGGCGGCTATCAGAAGAGTCGAAATGGTTAATCCGCTGATCGGGTTATTGCTGGAACCGATGATTCCCACCAGATAACCAGACACGGCCGCAAAAAAGAACCCGGCCAGGATCATTACAATCATCGCCACCAGCGCTGCAACCGGGTCTTTCGCAAAATAAAGATAGATGAAAAACGTGGCGATGGCGGTCAATAAAATGCCGAGTAACACTTGCAGAAAACTCAAATCCTTTTCGGTTCTAATAATGACGTGCTCGCCAGTGGCAGCCTTCTTGACATCGCTGATCGACCGGCTGAGGCCGATTGCCAGGCTGTTCCGCATCCGGAACAAGGTATAACCGGCGCTCATCAACATGCCGCCAATGGCGATGGGACGAACGATGAACCGCCACACATTGTTGGCCATTCCGATCCACGTGGCAGTCTCCGCCTCGCCCGATGGCACCAAAGTCGGACCGATGAAATAGGTTAAAATCGGCACGAATAATCCCCAGGCCAGCAATCCGCCACTGAAGTTCAGCGAGGCCAGTTTGGGGCCAATGATATAGCCGACACCGATATAGGCAGGACTGATGCCAGGGGAACTCAGCAAAATGCCGCTCTGGCCGACCGCTTGTCCGGTCGCCCTGAGATCAATGACCTTTTTCGCAAAACTCACAAAGTGTTCCCAGCTACTTTTGAAGATGTTGAATTGGATCATTGCCTGGATCACCGCTCCGATCCCCATCGCGCCGAACAGGAACTTGGCGCCGGTACCACCAGCGCGGCCAGCCTTGTGAATTTCCGCAGCCGCGACCGATTCTGGGAACGGTAGTTCTGTATCTTCAACCATCACGCGTCGCAGTAAAGCGACAAACATGATGCCCAATATGCCGCCGACCAGCATGATGACGGCAGACAGGATGAAATTCTTCGCGGTAAAAAAACTGGGATACCAGATTTTAGCGATAAAAAAAGCTGGCAATGTAAAGATGGCGCCAGCAGCAACCGATTCGCCAATAGAACCCACGGTTCGCGCCATATTCTCCTCAAGAATATTCCCCTTGAACAATCGGAGAACCGCCATCCCTATCACCGCTGCAGGGTAAGTCGCCGCGATCGTCATCCCAGCTTTCAGTCCAAGGTAAGCGTTGGCAGCTCCCAATACCACGCACATCACCAATCCAATTAGCAATGCCTTGAGCGTAAATTCTTTGAGACTCTGATCTGCTGGAACATAAGGCTTGTACGACACTCCAGACGAGGCCTTCGTTTCTGCCATACAGTTTCCTCCCGAGGTTGGTTCACAATGACAAGTTGTTAGTGAGGCTGAAATGAGTATTTAATGCTGTTAATATCATTTACCAAATTGCCATACAACATAAAATAAAATCATCAAAAAGTCAAGAGAAATTTTCCGTGTCAGTATCAGCCTCTTGATTTTTTGGTTTAAATTTATTATATTGCCGCCAATTTATGAATCAACTCATCATGAGAACGCCAGCTTTTCTAAGGCTGGGCTCGTCTCTGCTGAGCGCAAATGTCAGATCGCTATTCGATGCGATCGCTCGAATGAGAATTTGAATGGCCATTTTGAAAGATATCACTCTGGGGCTTTATTATCCAGCCGATTCTGTGGTGCATCGCCTCGATCCGCGGACCAAACTGCTCTTCATTCTAACTCTGATGACCGCTTTTATGGTCACGCTGAGCTTAATTAAATTAGCCCTGGCTTTGGCGCTCGTGATCATTATCATCACACTGTCCAAAATCCCACCGAGTCTGGTGTTCAAGAACCTGCGCCCCTTTTTATGGTTGTTCATTCTCACGTTGTTCTTCCAGCTTCTGCTGACGCGGACCGGAAAATTGTTAATCACCTTACCGCTCATCCAGATGAATATCACCGATGTCGGGCTCAAAAACGGGTTGATCTACTCGTTTCGCTTAGCAATTCTGATCTTGTTTGCTGCGCTTTTGACCTTGACCACGTCTCCGATGGAGATCACCGATGCGCTGAATCGAGTTTTGAAACCGCTGCAAAGATTAGGCGTTGCCACCCACGAATTCACCCTGATGATGACACTGTCATTGCGGTTCATCCCGACGCTATTAATGGAAGCGGATAAGCTCCAAAAGGCTCAAATGTCTCGCGGAGCTCGGTTCGATGGAAATTTGATCCAGCGCATCAAGAGCATCGTCCCCTTGATTCTGCCACTGTTTGTGTCCGTATTCCAGCGCGCTGATGAACTGGCATTGGCGATGGATGCTCGATGCTATATTGGGGGCGCGGGCCGCTCCACCTTTAAGGAACTTGCGTTTCATCAAGCGGATTATCTGGCGCTCGCAATCACCGTAATTTTAGCGCTGTTGTTCCTGGTTGCAAAATTTTGATGTTTCCCAGAAGGTACAGAGATTTTCTGGCCCACAAGATCAAGTTTAGCTTATCAGTGCGATGTTTCCCTCACCGAAGCGATGGGTGGCTTCATGGTCATCGAATCGCAAGCAAAGAATGCTTCTATGATGTCAGAAATCGAAGGACTATTGTCCAAACGGATTCATTTTATGCGGCTCAGGATCGAGCCTCCGAAAAAATGATGGTATCACATGACCGAAAGTTTGACTCGCATGAGAAACATAAAACTGTTGCTGGAATATGATGGAACCCGGTTTCACGGTTGGCAATACCAGCCGGGTCTACGAACTGTTCAGGGAGAAATACAGCGGGCGCTCAAAGTCATTTTCAGTCAGGACATCACGGTTCACGGGGCTGGTCGGACCGATACCGGGGTTCATGCCCGCGGCCAGGTCGCCAATTTCCTCATTCATCATTCCATGCCGGTACATACTATCACGGCTGCGCTGAACGGAAATTTGCCCCGGGATGTTCGAATTATCACTGCCGAGGAAGCTCCTGAAAACTTTCATGCCCGCTACGACGCGATCAAGCGACAATATAGCTACACCATCGCCACCCGCGAGAAAGCGATCGATCGCTGGTATGTTTGGTGCTACAAAGCCAAATTAGATCTGCCGAGCATGAATGAGGCTGCCCAATATTTGCTGGGCGAACACGATTTCCGCGCGTTTTGTCACGTAGATCAGCCGCTCGAGCACTATCGATGCTTCGTTGAATCAATTCAATTGGAACAAAAAGGGGAGCTGATAATTTTAAGTATCGTTGCCAATCGTTTTCTCCACCACATGGTGAGGATCATTCTCGGAACACTCATCAATGTCGGCAGAGGATTTACGGCGATTGAGCAAATTCCTGTGATCCTGGAATCCCGCGATCGGAGCCGAGCTGGGCCGACGGTCCCGGCCAAAGGGCTATGTCTTGAGAAAATTTACTACTGAACTTGAATCTGAACTGGAGGTCTCACGCGATGAAATTTTTTATAGATACTGCTGATATTCATGAGATCCGGCAGGCTGCCGCATTGGGTGTATTGGATGGGGTGACCACCAATCCCTCATTGGTCTCTAAGGTGCCGGGGAAATTCGAAGACATCTTGAGGTCTATCTGTGAAGTAGTGAATGGGCCAGTGAGCGCTGAGGTGGTCAGTCTCGACGCGGAAGGGATGATCCGCGAGGGCCGCGAGCTGGCGAAAATCCATCCCAATATCGTTGTGAAGATTCCCATCACCAAAGAGGGGTTGCGCGCCATCAAACAACTGGAATCTGAGGGCATTCGGGTCAATGTCACGTTGATCTTCAGCGCGTCCCAGGCGCTGCTGGCGGCAAAGGCAGGTGCCAGCTTTGTCAGCCCGTTCGTCGGTCGCATCGATGACATCAGCGATTGGGGGATGGACCTGGTACGGGATATCGTGACTATCTTTAGAAATTATCAGTTCAAAACCGAAATTATCGTCGCCAGCATTCGAAATCCGCTCCATGTGGTGGAGGCCGCCCTGGCAGGAGCCCATATCGCCACGATTCCGTTTAAGGTCATTGAACAATTGGTGAAACATCCATTGACCGATATCGGGATCGATCGCTTCCTGGCCGATTGGGAGAAAGTGAAAAACCGATAGCGTTTTCAGCGCGACATCGGCTAACCATTCGGCGTTTCGAACCGAGATCAAGTTGCTCACCATGGATCAGCTCAATAAAAATTTCGGATATCACAATCGGCCTGATTCCAGTAATGACTGCCTCCCAATTCCGCTGATGGTTCTAATTCGGCGAATGGTTCAAACAAAAGCGAGCAAATTTTTCGCGGCGTAGATATCCAATCAGCACGAATTGCTCTGGTTTACGGTGAGCATTACCTTGGGGGGGATTATCCCCTTAGCCAGTTTTTTCGAAGGGGGTATAACGAAAGTCAGATGCGGATGAATCTGACTGGAGAGCATAAAAAAAGGGAGATTCATCATTGTTGAGAGATGATAAAATGAACAGGTTCGTTTCTCACACATTGGTTCTGATCGTTGGATGTCTGATCGGGCTCGTCATCGCGCCAAAAATAACAGAACGGCGTGCTGCGCCGATCTTTCACACCAATGCGTTGCCAGCAAGCTACGTATCAGCGAACCAGAATCCGGCAACCGGGACGACCACAGCATCTGGTTCATTTGAAAATTCCCGGCGCAATGCCATCACCGAAGCGGTCCGATTGGTAAGCCCTGCCGTTGTGGGGATCAACGTGCTGCAGATCCAGCAGTATCGATCTCGCGACTGGTTGTTCGATGATCCTTTCTTCCGACATTTTTTTCCTGAGACCCGACAGCAGATCGTGAAGGGCCTGGGCTCTGGCTTTATTATTTCCCCAGAGGGATATATTGTTACCAACGAGCATGTCATTAATCAGGCGGCAGAGATCGTGGTGACACTGCCCAATGGCAAAAAGTATCAGGCGAATATTGTGGCCTCGGATTACATCTCCGATATCGCTTTGCTCAAGATCGATTCCACTGAGCCGCTGCCATACGCCATCCTGGGAAACTCCGACGATCTGATCATTGGGGAATGGGCGATTGCATTCGGAAATCCCTTTGGCTTATTCGATATGGGGCAGCCATCGGTCACTCAGGGCATCATCAGTGCAACGGATCGAGATTTTGGCAAGCAAAGCGATAATCGCGTTTATAAAGACATGATCCAGACCGACGCGGCAATTAATAGCGGGAATAGTGGCGGGCCGCTGGTCAATTGCGTTGGCGAAGTGATTGGGATCAACACGTTCATTTTTTCCGGAAGCGAACGAACTGGCACCTCGATTGGATTGGGTTTTGCGATCCCGATTAACCGCGCCAAGCGGATCATTCAGGAACTGCGTCAGTTCGGCCGGGTCAACCGAAGATTCCGCACCGGGCTTGAAATCGAGGATATCAGCTTTTCTTTAGCCCGATATTTGGGGTTGCGCTCGACCGATGGTGTGATCGTTTCTGGCGTGGAGAACAACAGCCCAGCCAGTCGCGCCGGTTTTCGAATCGGGGATGTAATTGTTGCCATTAACGACCAGCCGATCCAAAGCAAGGAGGATGTTTGGGCGGTCATCGATAATTCGGACGTTAAAGGCGGCGACGTGCTGGAAATGCGCGTGATTCGTCGGGGGAGATATCTTGCCCTATCATTGAAATTAGAAGAAATCCGGTGAGGAGGCCCTGTGATTCAACGCTACACGCTGCCCAAAATGGGCGCCATTTGGACCGAGGAGAACAAATTCCGCAAATGGCTGGAAGTTGAACTCTGCGTTTGTGAGGTTCAATCGGAATTGGGGTACATCCCGGTCGAGGCGATGGAACAAATCCGTCGCAAAGCGCAGTTTAATACGCAACGCATTTTAGAGATCGAGCAGGTAGTGAAGCATGACGTCATCGCGTTTTTAACCAACGTGGGCGAATATGTGGGCGAGGCGTCCCGGTACATTCATCTGGGGATGACATCATCGGATCTATTGGACACCGCCAACGCGTTGCTCATGCGAGACGCCGGGGAAATCATCCGCAATGATCTGCATCAGCTTCGTGCCGTGATCAAGCGACGAGCCATTGAGCATCGCTATAGCTATTGCATTGGTCGCTCCCATGGCGTTCATGCAGAACCGACAACTTTCGGTCTGAAACTGGCCGTCTGGTATGACGAGCTGGGACGTCATTTAGAACGTTTGGACCATGCCATTGAAATGATCTCGGTGGGCAAGCTGTCTGGAGCGGTAGGTACGTTCTCGCACCTCGATCCTGAGATTGAAGCGCGGGTCGGACAAAAGCTGAAATTAAAGATGGCGCCGGCCTCCACGCAAATTGTGCAGCGCGATCGTTACGCTCACTACTTGACCACGCTGGCCCTGATCGGTTGTTCTTTGGAAAAATTTGCCACTGAGATTCGGAATTTGCAACGGACCGAAATCCTTGAGGTCGAGGAGTTTTTCAGCAAGGGACAAAAGGGCTCATCGGCCATGCCGCATAAGCGCAATCCTGTGAATTGCGAGCAAATCGCCGGGCTGAGCCGTGTCGTCCGCGCCAATGCGCTCGCCAGCATGGAAAATATTGCGCTCTGGCACGAGCGCGACATCACTCACTCCTCGGTCGAGCGGATCATTATCCCAGATAGCACCATTTTGATTGACTACATGCTCAATCGGTTCACCGCAATCATGGATCAGTTGTTGATCTACCCAGAAAATATGAAAGCTAATCTGGAAAAGACTCAGGGTCTCATTTTCTCCCAGGCAGTGCTGTTAGCACTGACTCGAAAAGGCATGTTGCGCGAAACCGCATATCGTCTGGTCCAGGATTGCGCCATGCAGGTTTGGCAGAACAAAGGGAGCTTTAAGCAACTGCTCATGCAACAACCCGAAATTCGGAAGGTCCTGTCGCCATCTGAGCTTGAAGCATGCTTCGATTTGCAGGTTCATCTCAGAAACATCGATCAGATCTTTCAACGCGTGGGGATTATTTAATGGACGCATCATCATTATCCCTGAATAAACCGATTTTCAACTCTGGATCAACCGATAAGCAGCAGCATGACTGGCTAATAAATCATGATAAAGGATTCGAGATTGTTTCGATATCAAATCGCCTGTGATAGCTCCAGCAGTAGATTTAGCCGTTCATTTGATGCCCAGAGAAAATTTGGATCTGATTAAGAATTTTTCGATGCTATTGAAGCAGTGAACTGATATAAAACGAGACTGGAATTTAGCGTCAAGTCAACTTGGCCATAATTAAGTCGCGATTTTGTTTAAATGATAGTGGATGGAGATGAAGGATTGAAAAAGAAGAAGAAATTACATGACGGGAAAACGAAGAAACTGTATTCCCTGGAAGAGTCTGATCAATTGATTCAGGAATTCAAAGATGATGCCATAGGCTTTGAGGTGGAGAGTGCCGAGCTGATCAAAGGACGGGGCATCATCAACAAGGATATCTCTTGCTATTTGTTCAACTATTTAGAGGGATTTCACATCCCAACCCATTTCATGAAGGATCTGGGAGGACGGGAGATGTTGGTTCGCCGGCTGGAGATGATTCCAGTGGAGGTTGTTATTCGGAACATCGTAGCGGGTAGCCTTTGCCAGCGCTTTGGGCTCGAAGCTGGCAAGGAATTGAACTACCCAATCATTGAATTCTATTTGAAAGATGCTCATCGCAACAACCCGATGATCAATCCCAGCCATGCCATCGCATTGCAATTGGCCACACCAGATGAGGTGCGCGTCATGGAGCGACTCACCTCAAAGATCAATGCGGTATTGAAGTCGTTTTTTCAGAGAAGAAATTTGATGCTGGTCGATTTAGCACTGGAGTTCGGTCGCTCGAAAGACAAGTTGGTGCTGGGCGATGAAGTTTCACTGAATACTTTTCGACTCTGTGAAGCAAGACCTGGCCCTGAAGTCACTCCGGCCGAGTTCCGCTTGCTAACCCCAGGAAACGAAGCGGAATTAGAAGATATCAAAAAGCGAATATATCAACCATCGTGATGACTTAGGCTGCTTTGTTAGATGAAGATTCATTTTTGCTGGTTCGTCTTCTCAACATCCCCCTGCTATCTGTTTGAAAAGCAGACTCGTCAAGGTCCTTCCTATGAAGGCTGGCAAAGGGGGATGTTTGAATAAAATCTGGCCGGGCAGAGCTATATAACTCAAACTTTTGCAAGATGAGGGTTTCATGGCAAAAGAAGGATTGCCGATTATTGTGGTCTTTGGCGCCATGGCCGTCGCGATAACAATCGGTGCGATCCTGAATCCAGGTCTGCTGTTCGGGGCATTTACGCTGATCGGGTGGGGCTTTGTGCTGTTTTCGATGTATTTCTTCCGCGATCCCGAGCGACGGATTCCAACCGAACCAAACGTCATTGTCGCTCCGGCCGATGGCAAAATTATATTGCTCGATAAAACCACCGAGGAAGTCTTCTTTGGCACACGGGTCCATCGGGTGAGCATCTTCATGTCGGTATTTGACGTCCATGTCAATCGCATTCCTCTTGAGGGTCGGATCACCTATTTGAAATATATCAAAGGCAAATTTCTGCCAGCATACCAGAATGCTGCAACTTACGAAAATGAGCAGACTATCATTGGCATCGAGAACGACAAAACTAAACTGTTGTTCAAGCAGGTCGCTGGGATTATTGCCAAACGAATTGTGTGCAATCTCCGAGATGGTTGGCTTGTGCAGCGGGGTCAACGGTTCGGCATGATCAAATTCGGCTCGCGAGTTGACCTGTTTCTGCCGCTCGAGGTTCAGCTTCAGGTCGAGCTCAACCAGAAAGTACGGGCTGGCGAAACGATCATTGGCCGCTATGAATAAGTCCTCCAGGCAATGACCATCATCGCCTGCGGAAAAGTAAATATTGTTGAAGTCAAAAATGAAAAACACCAAAAGTGTCATTCCCAATCTATTCACCACGCTCAATATCTTCTGTGGTTTTTTGGGCATCCTCAGTGTGCTGGAGGATAAGGTCATTCCTGCCTGTTGGCTCATTTCGCTGGCCGCGGTGTTCGATGTGCTGGACGGACAGTTTGCCCGCTTGACAAAAACCACCAGCAGCTTTGGCATCGAATTCGACTCATTGGCCGATCTCACCTCATTCGGTGTCGCGCCATCCATATTGCTGTACAAGATCTATCTGGTCAATTATGGTCGGCTCGGGATCATTATCGCCTTTCTTCCGCTTTTGTTCGGTGGGATTCGCCTGGCCCGATTCAACGTGCTGTACGGGAATAAACCGAAAACTAAGTTTGTGGGGCTCCCTATCCCCTATTCCGCCCTGTGCACCGCCTCTTTCGTCATTTTCAACTATCATTTTTGGGACGATATTCATTTATCTCGCATCCTCATTCCTCAATTGCTGTTGATTTGCGGATTGATGGTGAGCCCGGTGGAATATTACACGCTTCCAAAATTATCGTTTCGGCATAGCACAAAAAATTCGATCGGGATCATTCTCATCATCACGTTATTGACAATCCTTGCGCTGCGAACTCACGAGACCTTTTATCCTTTGACCATTGCTTATATCTTATGGGGAGTGATCCGATATATCTATCACCAAACGCGAACTCCCAGAATCCCTCGCGAGAGTAAAATGGTTCATCTATCAGAAAAAACCGATTGAATTTTTAATTCTTTTTCATTATATTCGATGGAGCTTTCGACAACCAAAATCAGGCATAGGATAAAACAATGCGCAAAAGACCGTTGGGAATCATCTTCGTCTTTCTGATTCTTGGGGCAATAATCGGCTCGGCGTTGGGCAACCTGGTGGCTATGCTTTTGCCCGATGGCGTCGTAAAACAGTTCTTTATCCGATCCGCCACCATCGGATTTGATCCCGTCACTTTGGATTTGGGATTTTTATCCTTCACTTTGGGATTTAAATTTATCTTAAATGTGATTGGGATTGTTGGTATCGCCTTCACAGCATATATGTTGCGGTGGTATCAACAGAATCGCTACTAAATTGGGGGAAGGGTCACTCACAGAGATTTCGCTGGCAAGTTGAAGTAGGAGGTGAGCAAAAATGTTCGGTTCAGTAGGAACCCCAGAACTGCTGTTAATTATGTTGGTCATTCTGTTGCTATTCGGCTCGAAGCGTTTGCCCGAGCTGGCTCGCGGCATCGGAAAAGGCATTCGGCAATTTCGCAAAGCCATGGACGATGTGAAAGATGAAATCGACCTGACCAATATCGATAAAGAGCTAAAAGGTTAAATTCACCGAGATATTCAATTATTTACCATTGTCTGAACGATCGTTCTAAACACCAGAGCACTCAAGCTCTCTCGTTTGGATCGCTGATGTTATCAGGCAAATTCATCATTGTGGAGGAAAAAATGTTTGGATTAGGAATACAAGAATTATTGGTTATCTTTTTCATCATTGTGCTGCTATTCGGAGCAAAGAAATTGCCCGATCTGGCGGCCGGCTTAGGCAAAGGGATTCGGGAATTCAAAAAAGCCACGCAGGGCAAGGACGAAGAACCCCCTAAAAAAATCGAAGAAGCGAAACAGGGTGAAGAGGCTTAGCTGTTACGCGGTGAAATCCATATTTCCGTCTGATCTATATTGCCACGCTCCGGCCAGATCTGAAGCGCTTCATCGATCAACTCTCGATGCTCAATACAATTGAGATCGAACCAATAAGAGTGATTTGACCAGATTCGATTGGGAGAAAATTGTTGTTGAATTGGGATAGCTCAGACTTTTCCGATGTTCGCAGTGCTTTAGATCGCAACCTTTATTCCTGCCAAGAGCTGACGCAACATTATTTGCATCGCATTAAGAATAACGATCAATTCAACGCCTTTATCACATTGTGCCCCGACCGATCTCTCCAGAAAGCGGCAGAGGTGGACACCAGGTTACGAAACCAGAGTGCTGGTAAACTGGCAGGTCTGATTGTTGCGGTGAAAGATAATATTTGCCTCAAAGGCGAGCGGACAACCTGTGGTTCTCAGATTCTGAGCAATTATACTTCCCCTTACAGCGCTACAGTGATAGATCGATTAGAACAGGCCGATGCCATTATCATTGGCAAGACCAATATGGATGAGTTCGGCATGGGCTCTTCGAACGAATATTCATGGTTTGGTCCGGTGAAAAATCCTCACGCGCTGGATCGAGTAGCTGGCGGTTCGTCAGGTGGATCAGCCGCTGCTGTTGCTGCGGATCTCGCGCTGGCTGCGTTGGGGTCAGACACTGGCGGGTCGGTGCGTCAACCCGCAGCGTTCTGCGGCGTGGTCGGGCTCAAACCTACCTATGGGAGGGTATCGCGGTTCGGGCTGGTGGCTTTTGCTTCATCCCTCGACCAAATTGGTATCATCACCCGAACCGTCCCAGATGCAGCGCTGCTGCTGGAAACCATTGCGGGTCACGACCCGCGCGATGCGACATCTGCCCCGCTGCCCGTGCCCAATTATTCATCCTATTGTTCTCGCCCTATCGCTGGACTGACAATCGGTCGCCCCATCGAATACTTTGGCCCAGGGCTGGATCCAGCGATCAGAGCCAGGATTGATCTATGTTGCCAGTTGCTTGAGCAATGCGGAGCCACTATCATCGAGCTCTCCTTACCCCACACCAGTTACGCCATTGCCTGTTATTATATTCTTGCCTGTGCTGAGGCAGCCTCAAATCTGGCGCGGTTCGATGGGGTTCGGTTTGGCTATCGCAGTCCCCAGGCTCTGGATTTGGACGAAATGTATTATCAAACCCGATCCGAAGGATTTGGCCCAGAAGTGAAACGGCGCATCATGCTCGGGAATTTCGTGCTTTCATCAGGCTACTATGATCGCTATTACCAAACGGCGCAACAGGTTCGAAGCCTGATCAAACAGGATTTCGAGGCGGCTTTTGAAATATGCCATTGCCTCCTTGCGCCGATCACAGCGACGCCGGCGTTTCGACTCGGAGAAAAATTAACCGATCCGCTGACCATGTATCTTTCTGATATCTACACCGTCTCGGCAAATCTGGCTGGAATTCCCAGCATGTCGCTGCCTGCTGGTTTTGATCCGCAAGGTTTGCCCATTGGCGTGCAATTGATGGCCAAACCGTTCGACGAACCCACACTATTTCAGGTTGGAGCGAACCTGGAGCGAGAGCTGAGTAATTACAGCCATGGCTGCTAACAAGCCCAAATATCAGCCCGTCATTGGACTTGAAATTCATGTCCAACTTCTCACAGCTTCAAAGCTGTTCTGCAAATGCAGCGCCCAATTTGGGGCTGCGCCAAATAGTCACGTCTGCCCCATCTGTCTGGGCCTGCCGGGCGCCCTCCCCATGCTGAATCGTTCGGCAGTGACCTCCGCGATCAAATTGGGCTTGGCGACCCATTGCCAAATCGCCCGGCGATCGGTATTCGTTCGAAAGAAATATTTCTACCCAGACTTGCCTAAAGGGTATCAGATCTCTCAATTCGATGCTCCATTGGGTCAGAATGGCTATGTGGAATTTGAGGACTGCGGGACATTCATGAAAATCGCGATCGCCCGGATCCATCTGGAAGAAGATGCTGGCAAATTGATCCATGATGAGCCGTATGTGCCAAAGCAGGAGAGCCTGATCGACTTCAACCGTTGTGGGGTGCCGCTCATCGAAATTGTCACCGCGCCGGAAATTCGTTCCGCCCGGCAGGCTGTTGCCTGCTTTTCCGCATTACGCCAACTTGTTCGCTATTTAGAAATCAGCGACGGCAATTTGGAACAGGGCAGCATGCGCTGCGACGCCAATATTTCGGTCCGACAAAAAGGCACGACGACCTCTGCTGGCAAGACCGAAATCAAAAATCTCAATTCCCTGCATAGCCTGCAACGGGCGCTGGAGTTCGAGATCAACCGACAAATTGAAGTGCTCGAGAGTGGTGGGCGCATTGTCGATGAGACCATGCTTTGGGATGTGCGCACGCGATCGGCCATTGCCATGCGCCGCAAGGAAGCCTCCCATGACTATCGCTATTTCCCAGAGCCAGATCTGATTCCGCTAACAATCGATCAGTCTGAAATCGAGGCGATCCAGAAAAAATTGCCAGAATTGCCGCTCTCCCGTCGCGATCGCTTCGTGAGCCAATATCACCTGGATCGATCTTTGGCAGCTCGACTGACTTCAGAGAAGGTCTTGGCCGACTACTTCGAACAGGCTGCTCAATTGGTATCAGATTATGGGTTATTAGGCCGTTGGATCATGGAAATAGTTTGGCCAGCTAAGCCGAATGTTTCAACATTGACGGATGTGCCAATCTCCAGCCATGCTCTGGCTGATCTATTGAATCTGCTGCTCGAAGGGAGTGTGAACGAGCGAACGGCTCGGGAGATTTTTAAGCAAATGTCAGCCACTGGCCAATCCGCCGGGACGATCCTTCGCGATCGCGATCTTATCCAAATCGCAGATCGGGACTATCTGACAGGCGTAATTTCTTCGTTGATCCAGCGCTATCCAGAGGAGGTCGCCCAGTTTCGTGCTGGAAAAAGCAAATTGTGGGCATTTTTTATGGGGCAAGTGATGGAACGAACCAGAGGCCGCGCCGATCCACACCTGGTGACCGAATTGCTCCGACAACATTTATCGAACCAGTGATATCGTATCGACTTTCGACCCGTTTTGTTGTGTGGTCCCGGTGTCTCGGAATCGTCACATGAAATGCGAGGTTCGTAGCCGATTAAGATCAGTACGCGCAAGATGAAGACGCATCGAAAATGTCAATGATGTTTTGAACCGAATCGTCCAGAAAGAAATCGGTTCTATTTTTCGTGATCTTCAATTTGATGATAGCTGGCTTTAATGATGCCCAGGAAATGCAGGCGCGGCAATTTTACATCTATCCAGAAAAATCTTGACTTTTATTTCTTTTCCGGTTAAATTTCAGCTCAAAATTTTGGGCTGCCGTTACCAACAACGACGGAACAGGCGCACCCTTTGGTCGAAGCTAATAAGTAAGAATTGAGAAAATTTGAGACGGTTCTGGCTTTGCAGTTACAGGCGAATAGCGTTATGCCGTTCGAATTGCGCTCTGAAGTCAATTGATTATCACATTACAAAACGATATGCAGCCCAATCAATCAATCCACTGGTCAGTGGATTTATGTTTTTGAATGGATTTGTTCGCCAGCGAGCCGATGCGAAAGCTATTCGTGTTCTGGTGAAGTTGAGGATTTAATTTTAGCTTCGGAAGGAAGCCGAGGAGAAACCCGAAGCTACTGCTACTAACAGGAGAAAAGGATGAGACCAAAAGAAATTAAAAAATTAATCGAACTGGTCGAGCAGAGTCAAATTAATGAACTTGAGGTGAGTCGTTGGGGAAAGAAGGTCCGCATTCGGAAAGGCTCCAATCCGTCAACACCCACAACGATAGGAACACCTCCTTCCTCTCTCTCGGCGCCTGCGCCATTGCCACAGGTTCAAGAGCCAGTGCCGTTACCAAGCGCCCCCGCAGCGGCAGCTCCGGTTGTTGCGCCGACTCCGGAGCCAAGTTCTGATAACATCGTCGAAGTACGGTCTCCGATGGTTGGAACGTTCTATCGGGCTCCTGCGCCGGATGCACCTCCTTATGTCGAAGTGGGCGACATTGTGGCGCCCAATCAGGTGCTTTGTATCATCGAGGCGATGAAGCTGATGAATGAGATCGAGTCTGAATGGCGCGGCCGCATCGTTGCGATATTGGTCGAAAACGCCCAACCGGTCGAATACAATCAGGTGCTATTCAAAATTGAGAAACTCTAAGCTAATGATCAAAATCCGGAGAAATAAGTTTGTTTAAGAAAATACTCATCGCCAACCGAGGTGAAATCGCATTACGGATCATTCGGGCTTGCAAAGAGTTGGGTATTGCCACTGTGGCTGTTTATTCAGAGGCGGACGAATATTCGTTGCATGTTCGGTTCGCCGATGAGTGCGTCCGAATTGGCCCGGGGCCGAGCACCGAAAGCTATTTGAACATCCCGCGAATTATCAGCGCAGCGGTGATCACTAATTCCGATGCCATTCATCCTGGGTATGGTTTTTTAGCGGAAAATGCCCAGTTTGCTGAGATCTGCGAGTCGTCCAAAATTTATTTTATCGGTCCGAGTTCTGAGATGATTGCCAGCATGGGCGACAAGGCATTCGCAAAGGCGACGATGAAGAAAGCTGGGATCCCCACGATACCGGGCAGCAATGGAGTTGTCCACGACCTCAAAACCGCCGAAGCGGTTGCCGAACAGATCGGCTATCCAATCATCTTTAAAGCCACGGCTGGCGGAGGAGGCAAAGGAATGCGGGTCGTGCGCGAGCGCAGCGAACTGGAATCCGCCTTTATAACCGCCCGCACTGAAGCCAACGCTGCTTTCAAAAATCCTGACCTGTACATCGAAAAATATTTTGAACGTCCGCGCCATATCGAAATACAATTACTTGGCGATCGCTATGGGAATATCGTGGCTCTGGGCGAACGAGAGTGCTCCATTCAACGCAAGCACCAGAAACTCATTGAGGAATCGCCTTCCCCGGTAGTTACCGAGCGAATTCGGAAGCGGCTGATCGACGTGGCGATCAAAGGTGCCAAACAGGTGAACTATCAAAGCGCTGGGACAATTGAATTTTTGCTCGATGAGAATGGCAATTTTTATTTTATGGAGATGAACACCCGAATTCAAGTGGAACATCCAGTCACTGAAGTAGTATTTGGTATGGATTTATTGAAACAACAAATACTTCTTGCCGCTGGTGAGAAACTTAATTCGGTGATTCGTGGTTATAAATTGCGTGGACATGCAATAGAGTGTCGTATCAACGCGGAAGACCCGGATAAGAACTTTCGCCCTTGCCCTGGCAAAATCGAACACTTTCATGTGCCGGGAGGACCTGGAGTACGCGTCGATACCCATGCCTACGCCCAATATCAGATTCCCAGTTTTTACGATTCGCTGATCGCTAAGCTGATCACCTGGGGCAAAGATCGCCAGGAAGCATTGGTACGAATGCAACGCGCTCTTGAAGAATTCATCATCGAAGGGGTGGCCACCACCATCCCATTCCACAAGCGGGTCATGCAGGATAGCGATTTTCAGAAAGGGAACTTTGATACCAAATATATCGAACGATTATTAAGTCAATACCAATAACCTTAAACAAAACTAAGGGAGAACCGAAGCATGGAAATTCCAAAGGAATTGCTGTACACGGAAGAACATGAGTGGGTCTTATACGATGACACAAGCGGCGTCGCCACAGTTGGAATAACGGACTATGCTCAGAGCGAGTTGGGCGATATCGTATTTGTGGAATTGCCTGAGCTGAACCAGGAAGTCAAACAGATGGAACCGTTCGGTACGATCGAAGCGGTCAAAGCGGTATCGGATCTCTTTTCTCCTGTCTCCGGAACCGTCATCGAAGTGAATACCATATTGCAAGATCAACCAGAATTGATCAATCAAGATCCCTACGATAAGGGCTGGATGATCAAGATCCAGATCTCCAATCCCGCTGAATTAGAGGCATTGATGAGTCCAGAGGATTATCGAAAGCATATCAGTTGATCCAAACAGCCGAGGTCAGTCAAACAGCGAGCGAATTTATTACGGAGCGAATTCATGCCTTTTATTCCCAATACTGATGCCGATCGCCAGGCGATGTTGGAGCGGATTGGCGTACCCGATTTTGAAGCTTTAATCTCTAATATTCCCGAGGAACTGAGGTTCAAACGGGAGCTAAATCTTCCCCCCTCGCTGTCTGAGATGGAGATCGCGCGGGAGATCCATCACAAAACCCGCTGCAATGAAAACGTAGCAGATGCCATTAGCTTTCTGGGGGGAGGTGCTTATGATCATTTTATCCCCGCCGCAGTCAATGCGATCGTTTCCCGGTCTGAATTTTATACTGCTTATACGCCTTACCAGCCAGAGGTGAGCCAGGGAACACTTCAGGCCATCTATGAATACCAATCGATGATCGCCGAGCTGTTTGACATGGAGGTTGCCAATGCCTCCATGTACGACGCCGGCTCTGCGCTGGCGGAGGCCGGCCTGATGGCGGTTGCAGAGACTGGTCGCAAAAAAATCCTGGTATCCCGCGGTGTTCATCCCCATTATCGTCAGGTATTGCAGACCTATTGCCACGGGCAGCGCATCCAAATCCAAATCGCAGAATTGGAAAATGGCATGACGAACCTGACTGATCTGGCTGCCAAAATCGATTCCTCCACAGCAGCGGTGATGGTGCAACATCCGAATTTTCTGGGAAATTTGGAAGAGGTCTTTGCCATTAGCGAACGTTGCCGCGAGGCGGGTGCCTTGCTCATCAGTTCTACCGACCCGATCTCATTAGGAGTTTTGGAGCCACCAGGCCGTTATCATGTCGACATCGCAACGGGTGAAGGACAATGCCTGGGAAATAGCCTGAACTTCGGCGGCCCCTATTTGGGAATCATGGCCTGTAAATTCGATTTGATCCGACGAATGCCAGGCCGCATCGCTGGAGCCACCGTTGATCGCCAGGGTCGCCGGGGCTTTGTGTTGACCTTTCAAACGCGCGAACAGCATATCCGGCGTGAGAAGGCCACTTCAAATATCTGCACCAACCAGGCGCTGGTAGCGCTGGCCGCCACGGTTTATCTGGCGCTCATGGGGAAGCAGGGGATCCAGCAGGTCGCGAACCTCTGCCTGCAAAATAGCCACTACCTCGCTGAACAAATCCAGCAGCTCGATGGCTATCAACTGGCCTTCACAGCACCGTTCTTCAAGGAGTTCGTGGTGTCCACGCCGGTACCACCGAACCAGATCATTGAAAAGCTGTTGTTGCAGCGCATCTACGCGGGGATCGATTTATCCCGGTATGATTATGGGCTGACCAATGGCCTGTTGATCGCCGTGACCGAGAAGCGCACCAAAGCAGAAATGGATGCGCTGGTAGATGCCCTCAAAATGTTTAAGAAATAAAACGGCCGAGCGGGGAAAAGCAAGGAACTTTTGGGACTACCATGAGTTGTATATATCGAATTTTCGACAATGCAATTCATACATAAATTTGATGAATCAAATGTGGAGGCCGCCTATCAGGGAAAGTTCGCTAAAGGTTTGTTAAGTGGTTAAGCGTTGTTCCGTAAAAAAATCGCCATTTAGAACAAGGGGGAATTAACCATCTCTTGGCCTTTTCCGAATTTTTCCTTTTATAGGTTAAATTCCGAATGGTTGAGGTGAACCTTTGTGGCTTATGAAAGGGCTGACCTTTTTCATTCGGTTTTTTTGTTTTTATCAGAAGCAAAATCGTGGAGGATTGATCTCATGAAAAAGTATTTCGCCATCGCATCATTGCTGCTCATCATGTTGTTCGTCTCACAGCAAGCTCTGGCTGTCAGCGAAGCGGCGCTGTTATTTCTATTAATCTCCCCGGGCGCTCGGCCCGCCGGCATGGGAGAAGCCTTTGTCGCCGTCGCCAATGACGCCTCAGCAGTATTCTGGAATCCAGCCGGATTAGCCTACCAAACCGGCCGTGAAATCACCTTTATGCATGCCAACTGGCTCCCCGGATTGACCGACGATCTGTTCTATGAATTTTTAGCCTATAAAATGAGCATCGAGGGGGTTGGAACGATTGGTTTCAATGTCGTCTATCTCAATCTCGGCAAGCAGATGCGCACCAGCTCAACTGGACAGGAATTGGGTGAATTCAACAGCAGCGAATACGCTATCTCCGCCAGCTATGGTGCGACCGTCACCGATAATCTGGCCATGGGGTTGTCGCTACGCTTTATTTACAGCAGCCTGTCTCCTTACGGCGCAGGCACTGAGCGCGGCTCTGGCACTGCCAGTGGCTTTGCCTTTGATGTGGGCCTGCTATATAATTTCCCGTTCCTCAACAATCGCCTGAGCTGGGGCATGAACCTCTCAAATATGGGACCAAAGATCGCCTACATCGATGAAGACCAGGCTGATCCGCTCCCCACCAACTTGAAAACCGGCTTCGCCTTCAAATTGGTCGATCAAAAATACAACAAAATTACCCTCACGGCCGACATCAATAAACTTTTGGTCACTCCGCGCAAGGGCAGCAAAGCCGATCCATTCCTGAAAGCCATCGTAACCTCCTGGTATGATGATCCATTTCAGACCGAATTGGATAAGATCACGCGCAGCGTTGGCATCGAGTATTGGTACAGCGATCTGTTCGCGCTGCGGACCGGCTATTATCATGATAAAGAAGGCAAGGTGCACTACTTTAGCTTTGGTGCCGGCATCAAGTACGCCTCGTACGGTTTTGACTTCGGCTATGTCGCGGCTGAAAAAGGCCATCCATTAGCCGATACCATGAGATTCTCCTTGACCGCCGGGTTCTAATTGACCGAGCAAGGTTGTCATCGGATCGCTCGATCAGCTCGTGGTTTCATTTTTTGATGGTGCATCACAGAACTTAGTAGAAATAAATTCATGCGATGAATTGACCATAGCTTCGAAAATACTTCTGAGTGCAATTAATGATCAGGAGTGGTGAGGCAAATCGGATCGAACCAGAAAGCATTTTCACAATCCGATGGATTTCATGATTCGTTCCGCTGTTCATTGCCTCGCTACTCCTGATTCATTCCCCAAGTTGGATCGATGTTTTATTCAATTATAATCGGACAATTCATGTTGAGATACCATTTGAACTATGACCTTACATCAGACCCTTTGGACAAAAGTCATTGCGATAATATTGTTGATTTTCAGCTCTAGCTTCGCAACAGAAAATTTTAAGCGTCCTTCATTTCACCCCAGCACCCCTTCAACTCGATATGTGACCTTCGAATCTGACAATGCGGTGACCGAAGCCTTTGACCATTCTGGACGAATTCGCGCCAATGTCCCAGCAACGCTCAAAGTCATGGCAATCCGAGTGCAGTTTCAGCGCGACAATGATCGCAATACTACGGGCGATGGCTGGTTCGATCTGTCCACTGGAACTGGCATGATCAATCCACCACCACACAATCGACGCTATTTCTCAAATCAGCTCCGTGCCTTGCGGGATTATTATCACAAAGTTTCCAATGGGAAATTGCTGCTTCAAGTCGAGGATGAAAATGGCGATGGGTTCGTCTATCCGCTTGCCTCTGATAGCGCCTGGACTTTGCCCCATCCCATGGCGTACTACAACCCAAATCAGACCGCGGAACTGCTGGACCAGCGACTGGCTGAATTGTTTCGCGATGCGATCCTGAGTGCTGATGCTGCTGGTTATATCGATTTTTCGAAATTTGATGTGTTCATCATATTTCATGCTGGAGTCGGTGCCGAATTCACCCAGGAGTTCGATACCACGCCCAGCGATATCCCCTCCGTGTTTTTGAATTTCAAGGATCTAAAAAAATCCCTCGGTCAGAATGCAGCAGATTTTTTGGGGATCCCGGTAAATGGCGGGAGTTTTTTTGTGAAAGAGGGCATTATACTCCCCGAGACCGAGAATCAAAGCGACTATAAAATTTTTGGCTTGCTGGGCACCGCGGCGTTGATGATGGGGTTTCAATTGGGATTACCAGCGCTGTTTGATACCGATACAGGTCATCCTGGTATCGGCCGGTTTGGCTTGATGGATCAAGGCTCGGGCAATTTCTATGGTTCCATTCCGGCCCAGCCGTGTGCGTGGAGCAAGATCTTTCTGGGCTGGGAGCAACCGATACTCATTTCTACTGGCGAAAAAATCCCGGTGGCGGCGGCCCTGGCGACCAATCCTCACAAAATCTATAAGATCCCCATTAATGCCAAAGAATATTTTCTGGTGGAAAATCGACAGCGACGCGTCCGCGAAACCCGAGATATCGCCGTCGGATTCGATGCGAACGGCAAACGCGTGGAGTTTTATTACAGCAGTGACGGCTCACCAGTGATCAATCCATTGGAAGGAATTGATGTCGTTGTTTCAGTCAATGAGTATGACTTTGATTTGCCAGGTTCTGGCATTTTGATCTGGCACATTGATGAGAATGTCATCGAGCAAAAATATGCCGAGAACCGGGTCAATACCGATATGACGCATCGCGGTGTGCATCTGGTTGAAGCCGACGGATCGCAGGACATGGGCTATTACTACAATTTCTTCGGCTTCGCCGGCTACCATGCTGGCTATGCCGAAGATATGTGGTGGGACGCAAACCCAGCCCATCTGTTCGTCAATTCATCCAATCAGGTCATGTTCACCCCTTATACCAGGCCGAGCACCCATTCGCACGCACGGGCGAATACTGGCATCTATATGACCAATTTCAGCCCGATCGATTCGATTATGTATTTCAATCTTGAAATTCGAAATTTTCAGGCGGGCTTTCCAGCTTTTTTGGGGCCAAATTCCGGTAGCAGCGCGCTGGTTGCTGGTGATTTAAATGGTGATGGCAATGAAGAAATCGTTGCAGCCGGGGCAAGCGGAACAATACTTGCATGGCAGGCAAATGGTGAAAAATTGATCGATAACGAAGCGCTTACCTTTCGGGTCAGCTTGCTGGGCGATACCACCTATCTGCCGCTGCCATTATTCGCGAAGATCACCGACGGATTTTTCCTCAATGCGCCAGCATTGGCCGATCTGAACAGTGATGGTGCCCTCGAAGTGATCGCAGGGGCATCGAATGGGAAACTGTATGCCTGGCTGGGAGAAGATCGGAACGGTGACGGCCAGGCAGATCTCTATTTTGAAGTGGATTGCGGCAGCCCGATTACCACCGTGCCGATCATCGGGGATTGGTATCCAGCAACACCCAACAGTGAAATTGCGATTGGGGATCAATCAGGTAAAATTCATCTGATTTCAGAAACCGGGCAACAGATCTGGCAAATCGCTATTTCCAACCGATCTGTGGAACGATTGATGGGCTTCAACGATGTCGGGGCAGGTCGATTTGTTGCGATCGATGAGACCAATACTGTCTTTTCAATTGATCAAAATGGAAGCATCATCTGGCAAAAGATGCTACCTGAGGCTGGGAAGCTGAATTATCCTGCGATCGGAGATGTCGATCGCGACGGTAGGCCTGAAATTGTCATTACCTCCAGCCAGGGACGTCTATTTATCTTAAATGAACAGGGTGAATTTCTGGCATCTTTCGCCAGTGTATCTACTGGTCACCCCCTTTCTAATCCAGCTTTAGCCGATATCGACGCCGATGGCTATCTGGACATTGTCGTTACAGGCGGGGGGAAAATCTATGCCTATCGTTTTAATGGCATCATATTGACGAATTTTCCCATCACGGTCGATCGCAATGTTCAGCATGAAATCTATCCAGACCCGGTTTTGGTCGATCTCGATGGGGATCAGAAAATCGAAATCATCGTTACATCGAAACATAATACTATGATGGCTTTTCACAGTGATGGGCAAAGGGTCAAGGGATTTCCGCTTTCGATTTCTTCACCGGCGAACTCGACGCCAGTGGTGACTTATGCGAACGCTGATGGCCCGCTTTGCTTGATTGCTCGGTCTGGGGATGATTTTTGTCACGTGTGGCCATTGGGTGACCAGTACAAGAACAGCCGAATTTATTGGGGCCAATATCTCAGCAATGCCCAACACACTGCTTATGCCCTTGCACCAGCCTCAGCTCCTTCTCAGGCCGGTGCTCTGATGCCAGAGAAAACTGTCTATAATTATCCGAATCCCACCGAAGGCACCTCGACCACGATCCGCTATTATCTAAGAGAGGCCGCAGAGGTGACAATACGAATTTATGATATGGCCGGGGAACTGGTCGAAGAATTGACAGCACCTGGGATTGCTGGCGTCGAGAATGAACGGACCTGGGACGTGACTCGGGTTCAGAGCGGGATCTATCTTGCCCGCGTCACTGCCAGAGCAGCGAACGAGTCAAGCACAACGATGATCAAAATCGCTGTCGTCAAATAAAAAGACAAGGCTTCTTTACGAAAGAATCATTGTGGATTAAATAGTGGCGCTCCCTTTTCATCAAAGCAAGGGGCCGAAATTCAAATTGGCAGACTCGAAATATCGCCTTTGAGATCGATCGATCCAGAAAGAATAGGAGATCGGAATTTGATATTAATCTAAATTTGAAAATCGAACAACGGCACTGAGAAATTCAATCCGCCTTGTCCACAGGAATTGCATCATGAAAAACTACGCAGATCAGGATTTCCTGTGTAAATGAAGGTGAGAATTTTTGATTTTGGAATTTCGTGTGCAGCATGAATCAAAGCAAATGGGTGAACAGCGGTGAAACGATTAAATTATATCATCTCATTGTTGGTAGTTAGTGCGGTGTGGGGACCCAATTTATTTGGTCAATTTGTGGAGTACAATCATCCAGAACTGAACTGGCTCACCATAGATACCGAGCATTTTCAGGTGCATTATCATAAAGGCGCAGAACGAACAGCGGCACTGGTTGCCAAGATCGCCGAAGAGATTTATGCGCCCATCACATCGCTTTATTTATACCAGCCTGATGGAAAGGTCCATTTCATCATTCGCGATCATGATGATTATTCCAATGGTGCGACCTATTATTACGACAACAAAATTGAAATTTGGGCGACACCGATGGATTTCGTTTTGCGCGGCAATCATAACTGGCTGCGCAATGTGGTGACCCATGAGTTCACGCACATGATCTCGTTGGGCGCTGCGCGAAAGCTGACGCGAAAGGTCCCAGCCTTCTATTTTCAATATATGGGTTATGAACCAGAGAAGAACCCATACGTGCTCTATGGCTTCCCCAATCGGATCGTCTCTTATCCTATCGCAACAACCACAGTTCCCAATTGGCTGGCTGAAGGGGCGGCGCAGTATCAATTGGCGAAATTGAATTACGACAATTGGGATACTCATCGCGACATGATCCTTCGCACTGCCGTTCTCGAGGGGACTCTGCTCAATCATCGGGAAATGGGCGTGTTCGGCAAAAACAGTTTCGGCAACGAAAAGGTCTATAACCACGGTTTTGCCCTGGTGATCTATATCGCCGAGACCTATGGTGTCGAATCGCTCAGACGTATTTTTCAAGAGCTCCAGAGCCCATTTCATTATACGGTCAATGACGCGCTCAAAGATGTACTGGGAAAATCCGAGCGCCAGCTCTATCGAGAGTGGAAAAGTTATCTGGAGACGATGTATAGCTATCGGGTTAGCCCCATCGTCAACAATGTGAGAACTGGAAAAATTATCGAAGGCCAGGGTTTCGCCAATCTCTTTCCATGCTGGGCGCCCAACGGAGTCAAATTTGCCTTTGTTTCCAACCGGGGCCATGACTATCTCTCTCAATCATCGCTCTATATCCACGATCTGTCGAAAGGAACTACCGAGAAAATCAAGAGCGGTGTGAGTTCATCGCTGAGCTGGTCACCAGATGGTGAGAAAATTGCCTACTCGCGAACGTCAAAACCAGACAAGCACGGATCCCATTTTCAGGATATTTACGTTTATGATCTCAAGAAGAAAAAAGAACGGCCGATTACGCGAAGCCTCCGCGCTCAGCATCCCGATTGGTCGCCAGATGGCAATAAATTGCTGTTTGTGACCACCAAAGACGGCACACAAAATATGGCTGTGCTGGATTTGAAAACCCGTAAGATGACATATCTGACAAAATTCAAAGATGGTCAGCAAATTTTCACTCCCCGGTGGGCGCCCAATGGCAATGCCATCGTCTTTTCTTATACCAAAGGTGAGGGCCGCCAGATCGGTCTCATCAGCGCCGACGGCAAAACATTGAAGGTCTTGATCGCCGATGAACACGATGCCCGTGACCCCGTATTTTCCCCTAATGGGAAAGAAATCTATTTTAGTTGGGATCGCACTGGCATCTTCAATATCTACGCGTTTGAATTGGCGACCAGAGAGAAGAAGCAATTGACCAACGTGCTTGGCGGCGCTTTTATGCCCTCGGTGAATCGACACGGTCAGCTATTGTACAGCGATTTCAATTCACAGGGCTACCGGATCGCCTGGATGGAGCGGCCAGGCCGCGTCGATGAGCAACAGAGTCGTTACTTGACATATCAATCAACCAAAGCCCAACTGGCCTCACGCGAAAATCAGGATATTTATTTAATCAATCAAGGCATCAGCGATAAGACGGTCAATTATAACGACGCCGAGGTCCCGCGATATGCGACGAGCGACTATGCTCTGACTTATAGTAATCTTAGTTTTCTGCCGCGCGTCATGATCGATTATGGAACCGTGAAATTGGGCACCTACCTCTATTCAAGCGATGTTTTGAACAAATACGATTTCTTTGCCGGCTTTGCCATCAATCGTGCCCGGGACTATGATCTATTTGGTATGGTCAATTATCGTCAATTTCGGCCCACGATGTTCCTTGAGGTCTATCATCGGCTGCTCCATCACGAAGAAACCGATAATAACTTTTATCCTTTCGGCGCCGATGTCACTGCCAATCCACCGGACACGACCCTGGTCAAATTCAAATACAATTTGACTGAGGTCGACGCAGGCCTGGATTTTAAGCTGAATGACCATCAGAACCTCAGGACGGCCTTTGTGTTCAGTCGCTATCGCGGAACCTATCACCCCAAGTACACTTATCCCAATGGGCAGGAATATCCGGCCACCAGCTATAATTACTTTATTGGCCGCGCCATTGAACTGAATTGGTCTTACAAAAATGTATTGCCCAGCATTTCGTCTGAGATCAATCCCGCAGCAGGACGAATCGTTTCATTGAAGTACAGCCAGGAATTCAATAAATTCATTCGCGATTTCACGATCACCAAATATGGCACCTGGGTGGAAGATTACGATGACTACAATTACGGAAAATTAGAATTGGATTGGAGGGAATTCATTCCGCTCTTCAACCATGGCAGGCATGCATTGAACCTCAACCTCCAAGCAGGCTGGATCGATCGCCCGGTGCACGAATTCTTCAACTTCTATGCTGGTGGATTGGTCGGTTTGCGTGGCTATCCCTATTACAGCATTGAAGGGACGAAGATGATTGTCACCCGAACGAGCTATCGTTTTCCAATTTTCAACAATATGGATGTTCGCTTATTCCACCTCCATTTCGACAAATTATATCTGGCCGGCTTCTTCGATTATGGCAATGCCTTTAAGGAAGATGCCCTGAATTTCTCCCAATTCAAAAAGACTGTCGGAGCTGAGCTACGATTGGATTTGTTCTCGTTCTACAATTTCCCGACGAAGATCTTCTTCAATGCAGCATACGGATTGGATCAGTTCACCAAGCGAGAAACAGATAATACGCTTTTGAACTATGGGAGGGAATGGCGCTATTATCTGGGCATTAGTTTTGGGTATTTCGACTAAATCAAATTATGGAGATGTCTCATGAACCATTCATTTCGATTCGTAATGTGTTTCATTGCGCTAAGCTGGATTTCTCTCTGCTATGCAGGCGAAGCTCATCTGGAGGGGCAGACAACAGCGCCCCAGGGTGTGGAAATAGCAGGGCCTCGGGCGCAACTATTATCCGAATATTTTAATCCGCTGAATTCGCTGTATGCCCAGGATACGTTGACCAGAGAGCAACGGTTGGCACAATTGCCGGGCTATAAGCTGCCCAAGCGCGCGCTGTTTTTTTCGGCTGTCATCCCTGGCGCAGGGGAACTTTATACCAAATCTTACCTGAAAGCCGGCGCTTTTTTCCTGGCTGAGGTGGCCGCCTGGACCGTCTATGGAACCTATACGAAAAAAGGTCAGAATCAGGAGAAGAAATATCAGGAATATGCCGACGCCCATTGGGATCCTGCTGTGTGGCAGCAATGGAAACAGAATTATGCGAATTCATTAGATGATGCCCATGCCAGCACCATGGAAAAATATCTGAGTGGCGATAAATCGGCCACCACAAAGCAGCAATATTATGAGATGATCGGCAAATATCCCGCTTTCTATGTTGGCTGGGATTTTGCCAGATATTACGAGAACCAATCGTTCTTCAACACCATCTCCATGGACTCCATCGAGTCGATCCAGCAAAATTCCAAGGACATCGGGAAATACATGGACATGAGAGACAAAAGCAATCAATTGTTCCGCGTAGCAAGAACTGCAACCAATTATGTGATCGTCAATCATATTCTCAGCGCCATCGACGCAGCCTGGACAGCCAAGCGGCACAATAATAAATTGCTGGAGGCTTCCATTCACGTGAGACAGATTTTCTATGCCGATCAATTTAAGCCAGTGATGTCTCTTGAATTAAAATGGTAAATTAGCATGAAAATTTCATGGTCTTGGATCGTTGTTGTTATCATCTTGATCATCGCGGGGACTGGTCTGGCCAGGGATGAATCGAACAGAATCGGTCAATTCCAGCAAAGCGGAACATCGCTCGGCAGTTTTAGATTGCAATTAATGAAGCCTTTTGCCCCAGCGCCGTGGTCGGCTGCCTTCGATTCGGTGCCATCCTCAGACAAGAGCAAATCGAACGCTCATGCGAGTGGGCATAAGGATCGCAAGAAGGCGTTCTTTCGTTCTCTGATCTTGCCAGGTGCTGGGGAATATTATGTTGGAAAACGAACTTTTGCCCAGACATTTTTCGCTGCCGAAGTTAGCTTGTGGCTAAGCCATTTCGCGTTTCAGCAATATGGCAAATGGGTGCGCAAAGACGCGCTGGCTTATGCCGCGACCCATTCTGGTGCGGCGATCAAGGGCAAACCGTCCCAATATTTCGTCGACATCGGCAATTACTCGGACATCTACCAATATAATGCAGCCAAACTCCGGTTTGGTGAATACGAAAAAGTCTATTCAGAAGCAGAATATTTCTGGTCCTGGGACGAGGATGATCATCGTCAGAAGTTTCAGAATATGCGCATCGCCAGCGATCGTGCGCGCAATCGCGCCACTTACATGCTGGGAGCGATTTTCGCCAATCACCTCATCAGCGCTGTCCATGCGACCTGGCAGGCTGTCAACCATAACAAAAAAATAGACCGAATGACGGATGCAACATTCCATGTTGGTTTTGTTACCGACTACAGCACTGGTCAAATTTTGCTGCAAATCGAAAAGGAGTTTTAAATGGAGAACGTAATAATCCTGGGTTCCGGCCCAGCAGGTTTGACTGCGGCCATTTATGCTGCGCGAGCTGAACTGGCCCCATTAGTGCTCAAAGGCGTTCAGCCCGGAGGCCAAATTACGCTCACCGATGCACTTGATAATTTCCCTGGATTTCCCAATGGGATATCTGGCTATGAACTGTTCCAGGCGATGGAACAGCAGGCGGCACGGTTCGGAGCCCGGTTCATCACCGAGACTGCCATTGAGGTTGACTTCAAAAATTTACCGTTCAAAATTATCACCCACGAGCAGCAGTACGAGGCCAAAACTGTGATTGTTGCCACCGGTTCTGATCCCAGGAAACTAAATGTACCAGGGGAAAAGGAATTTATCGGCAAAGGGGTTTCTTATTGCGCCACCTGCGATGGCTTTTTCTTCCGCGGAAAAAAAGTCGTGGTTGTCGGCGGGGGCGATAGCGCCGTGGAGGAAGGATTGTTTCTCACCCGCTTCGCGAGTTCCGTAACCCTTATCCATCGCCGAGATCGGCTCAGAGCCCACGCGCATCTGCAAACCCGGGCCATGGCCAATGAGAAAATGCGCTTCATCTGGGATTCAATAGTGACTGAAATTTTGGGGGATCAAGCGACTGGAGTCTCAGGAGTACGACTAAAAAACCTCAAAACCGAAACGGAGACAATTCTGGAGACCGATGGCGTTTTTGTCTTTATCGGTCACATTCCAAATACCCAGCTTTTTGTCGGCCAGCTTCAATTGGATGAATCTGGTATCATTGTGACCGATCGTCGCCAGAGGACCAATATCCCAGGGGTATTTGCTGCGGGAGATGTCCAGGATTCGATCTATCGGCAGGCAGTCACTTCGGCTGGCTCTGGCTGCATCGCAGCAATGGAGGCAGAGCGATTTTTGGCGGAAATGGAGGGAACGGCTTATCCCGGCAAATTGGCTTGATCTTGCATTAGCAACGGCTATGGCCTTCCTTTCATTCTCATGTTAGCAATTTCATTATAAACAGCCAGCATCAGATCACTTCGGTTATCTGGCTTTGCTCAAAATGATATTCATGCTGTTGAGTCAGATGAATTGGAGCAACATTCTCTCATGCAAATCGGATGTTGCTCCAGATCTATTTTTCAGAGCAAATTTCTTGTTCGCTAATTTAATTTCTCCATAGGCGAAAAGAAGCTCAATTGCCCAGCGTTTTTAAACCTCTTATGTCTTCAAATCTGAATCAGCAGTATCTTATCCCATAAGTTTCTCGCAACGAAAGAGACCAAAGCTTTCTCACTCAGTCCGATCAATTAACCAGCTCGCTCGATCAAACAATCGCTTCGATATAACCGCTTCTTGCGTTTTTAACCACCGCAGTTCTCACCTTATGGTTTTGAGATTCATTCCTTTGCAGAGTTTGAGAGCAATCAGCGCCCTTGCGCAACTTGTGAGCCGACTCCAATTTGAGGATGCGAATTAAAGCTCTCTACTCCTTTTCTTTTTTAGATCCTGATTGTTGATCCTCCCTCTTCTTGCGTTCAGGGGCCGGGGTCACTGTCGGCTGTGAACCAGTATTGGTCCCTGTCCCAATCTCCCTTCGCTCATTCCTTTTAGGTGGAGGCGGCTCTGGTTGGCTCGACTCATTCGATGAGGCCCCGGTGGCTGGCCGAGCCAGGCTGGTTCCTGGTGCGCCCCCGGCCGGGATTGCTGAAGTTGCTGAAGGCTCGCGTCGATCGAAATCCCGGCGCTGAGTCGCTGGCAAAGGTTGATTTTGTTGTCCCTTCCCATCCTCGTAATAATAAGCATCCACCCACCAGGGGATGGCATAATAATACTGCCAATTATAATTGTCCTGAAGCCTCGGACTGTCATAGATCAACCAATGCGAATTGTCGATCGGGTTGTTCTGTTCATGACAACTGCTACAGTCATCCATAAAATCGATTTGCTTTGCAACCGCCACTTCGGTTGAATCTGAATACGAAAAAACGGGAGGATGTTTGAATGTGGTATAGCATTGCATGACCATCAATGATCCCACCGCTGCTGTGATCAGCATCATCAGACCAAATGTTTGGATTGATTTCATGATTTACCCCAATCAGAAAATGAATATGGTTTTACAGGTTCTGGAAATAGATAATCTTGAGCTCACGATTCAGATTTGGGATTTTTTCGCCGTTGAACTCTCGATTGTTCTTGAGCAGATTTTTGACAGCAAACTCAAAAACCATCTGGTTCGAGAAATGCCATCGTACCGCAGCATTCATGTATCCCTTGCCCGAGCCTAATGATTTATCGTCGTTATCATTGATCCCAAAATCATATTCCCAGAGCAAAGTCAATTCTGGATCCAAAACGAGATGGGCTCCACAGAAGAAATTTATGTCCTTCTCATCCCCCCTGTTCTCGTCGCTATAATTGATCCCTCCATGAATGCCAAAATCGCTCAAGATGAGAAAATTCTTGCTAACCACCACATAAAATCCTTTTGATTTGATCTGGTAGCGATCAAGTTGAGGGTAATAAGTGCCGTATCCCTGCGAATCGAACCCGATCGATATGGAAGGAAGTTGATAATTTTCGATTCTGATTCGATATCGGAGATTCACCCCAGGCGCTCCGTTCCATAGCACCCGGCCCTGACCGATGATATTCTGTCCCCCGTAGGTCACGCCAAACATCAATCGATTTGTCAAACAAACGGTAAGGCCACCGATCATGCCACCCAGGTGGTAAACCCGAAGCTTGAGCTGAAAGGCTTTTCGCGAAAGAAAATTAGCGGTTGGCACATCAATCAAATTGATCGGACGAATATTTTGCGCAAAGAAAGCGCTGGTCTCCTCATACTGCGGTTGACTTCGATAGGTCTGACTATGAGCGATCATTGCCGGCGCCGTCAGCAAAGCAACCAACAACAAACAGATTGTCTTTCTCATTGTCCTGCTCCTTATAAAAGGCGAACTCACAATGCACTATAATGTAAACTTTTTCTTGAGGAAAATCAAGCATAAATTATCGTCGGCGCAAAAAAGATCGGCACTGAAATTAATTGGATCGATGCCCTGGAAATTGTTACTTGATATTATTTTTTTCGATTCAGATTTTCGATCACCTTAATAATACCAAGCAATGGCCGCGAAAGTTTCTAATGTTGGAATAGATTAATAATGCTACAAATGAAAGTTTAAATTAAAAAACAGCAATAATGTATTTTTTGCTTGATTCTCATGCTATCATCAGTTAATTTTGTTTGAAGATCTTTAATAATTTTTATAAGCAGACCAATGGGGGGAATTAGGGGAGGTGACGTATGGTGAAGGACATTCGAGGCGAACCGAAATCAGAACTGGAGGTATGCGACCTCTATTTCTCGCATCATGATTCCACTACAACAAGCGATTTTCCCGCAGAGGGGCCGCCTGACGATTGCCAGCCGATCGTGAAAATAGTGGATCTGCCATCGCAAATAAAAATTTCTCGCTCAATATCAAATGAAATTCTCCATCAAGTCGATCTCCGTATAAAAAAACTCATTCATGAACAACAAACCATAAAAAATACCTTCGTTGCGTTGTTTGAAGCGACCCCAAGCGCCGTAGCCCTTATCGATGCTCATCGCTACATCCAAAAGGTCAATCAAAATTTCGTTCGACTCATCGGCGTCAACCCAGCATATCTGGATAGCGCTCCCCATCTGTACGATTATTTTCATAAAAAAGATCGGAGAAAGATCGAGCGATTTTTAAGGAACCTTGAATCCAATCACGCTGATGCACCTCCTGAGGCCATCACCGTCCAATGCACGTGCTGTGACAAATCCTACCGCTTTGTGGAGTTCAGCGGCACCAGAGTCCCTGGTCAACACCACTTACTGATCATGTTGAATGATGTTACCCAACGCAAGCAATACGAGCAAGAAATTGTCCGACGAACCAAAGAGCTCGCGGTTCTCAATACGATATCCAGATTGATCAATCATCCAAAAGACCTGAAACAAATCTTGAATCTGGCGTTAGACCAAACACGATCGCTGCTGGGAATAGAAATGGGAGCGATTTATTTGGGCAATCAATTCGTCAAATCGCTGCAACCGATCGCAACGGTGGGAATGACGCTGGAAAACGCCAGCAATTTGTTAGCACAGCATTGGGAAAATATCAAAAAGATCAAAAAAGAAAAAGATGATCTCTTTTTGAATTCCTCAAATGGAAAATTCTGGGAGATTTTCGGCAGCCAGCCGCGCTGTCGCTCTCTGGCGATTATTCCTTTGTTTATTCGAAAAAGCTCCTTTGGCTTGTTAGTATTGGCCAGCAAAACGCAAATCGAATTTGATCAGGAGAAGCGACACCTGCTCTCAGCTATCGGCCATCAATTAGCTATTAATATTGAAAACGCCATTTTATTTAAGGAATTGGAAGAAAAAACCAGAGAGGTCGAGGCCAAAAATAAAGAGCTGAGTTCGTTCGTATTCACGGTCTCCCACGACTTGAAAACACCGCTGATCGCGCTTCATGGCTACATCAGCCTTTTCCGTGAGGAGTTCCAGGATTTAGTTGACCAAACTGGACAAGAATACCTCGATCGCATCATTTATAATGCCGAATACATGAATAAGATGATCAGCGATCTGCTAAAGCTCTCACGAGCTGGCCGGGTGGTTGGAATAAAACGCCGATTCTCCACATACAAGCTGGTGAAAGAGATCTATATGTGTTTCTATCCTCAAATTCTCCAGCGCCAAATCAATTTCTCCATTTCCAAAAGCCTTCCGATCATCTATGGCGACCGGCAACGATTGCAGACCGTCTTCGAAAATCTGATTGGCAATGCTATCAAATTCATTTCCGATAAGCGGCCTCCCATTATTGAAGTCGATTGTGTCGATCGAAACAACTGCTATGAATTCTGTGTTCGGGATAATGGCATTGGCATCGACCCAGCCGATCATCAGCGAATTTTTGAGGTATTTCAAAAGTGTGAAAAAAAGCTTCAGGACAATAACGGTACTGGTGTGGGATTGACGATCGTAAAAAAAATTGTGGAGCATCATGGTGGGACAGTTTGGGTTGAATCGAAATTAGATAAGGGCGCTGCGTTCTATTTTACTCTTCCTAAAGCTGCCTCAAAATAATCGACTTTGATCGGCCCAAAAGATATTTTTCGCCGCGGAGCTGTAATCATATTGGTTAAATAAAACGTTCCGCGGCTTTTATTTTTGAACGTCAGCGCAATTTCAACGATTATGCTCAATTCCTCGTCTGCTTTTCTCGATATTTTGATCTCATTGAAACGAACATTATTATTCAGCAGCCATAGCACAATAGATCCCTTTGGGTGCGTTCTGAACCTCAGCGCCATTTATCAATCGATTCGATGAAGACCATCGTTAGCTTTTAAAAACACTCTGCAACACATCCCATGAAAAATCGCTTGCTTCTTTTTTAAAAATTTGGTATTGTTACTGGCGCGTTTTATGATTAGTCGGTGAATGGGTTTGAAACGCTGTACGTGAACCATCTTTTGTTTATCGGTAAAATCTCACATTATCAGTTAAGAAGGTTACACCCGAATTCGTCTGATTCTTAATAAACTAACCTGGGCAAAGATCAACGGGTATGATCCTATTCAGCACAAACTGGGAAGGAAAACAGTTATGACATTAAGCGAAAAGTTGAAATCATTGGGAATCACGCTCCCTGTCACCCCGAAACCCGTGGCGGCTTACGTCCCCGCAGTTGTTGCAGATAAGTTTGTCTTTACTTCAGGCCAGTTACCGATCGTCAACGGACAATTGCAGTATCGGGGCAAACTGGGAATTGATATTACCAAAGAGCAGGGGTATGACGCGGCTCGGATCTGTGCATTAAATGCGCTGAGCGCCATTGCCAGTGTGATCGGCGATCTCGATCGCATCGCTAAGGTGGTGAAGGTGGTCGGTTTCGTGGCGAGTGCGCCGGGATTCACGGAGCAACCAGCCGTTGTGAATGGTGCGTCGGAGTTGCTCAAGCAGTTATTCGGGGAAAATGGAGCCCATGCCCGGAGTGCTGTCGGAGTAGCTGAATTACCGTTGGGGGCACCGGTGGAAATCGAGATGATTGTATTGGTCAAATAGCGCCGGCTTCTTTTGATCGAGCATTTCGCTGTCATCAATTGAGAAATGGCTTTCCCAAAAAGAAGCTCGATGCTCTGCATTCAAATTCAATTTCAAGAGACGATCAGATTATGACGACAAAACATCACTCAAGTCATTTGTCCAATCGCCGCCAGTTTATGACCAGCCTGGCGCTGATCGCATCAGCTCCAGTTGTTGGTGCTTCTTCTTTCTTAGGCGATCACCGCTCACGTACGGTGATTAAGCCTTCGCGATTAACATCAGGGGACACAGTCGGTCTCATTGCCCCTGCCAGCAGCGCTTTCGAGCCATCCACCATCCGAGAAGGGATTGAAACGCTCCAATCCCTGGGATTTCGCGTCAAACTCGGCCCGCATATTCGGGAAAAGCGCGGGTATCTCGCTGGCTCGGATGTCGATCGGGCTGCTGATTTGCATCAGATGTTTAAAGATGATGAGATCAAGGCTATCTTTGCACTCCGAGGCGGCTATGGGAGCATGCGTCTGCTCAATCTAATCGACTATGATTTGATCAAAAATCACCCGAAAATTCTGATTGGTTATAGCGACATCACCTCATTGCTGGTAGCGATCCATCAGAAAACTGGTTTGGTTACCTTTCATGGCCCAGTGGCGACTTCCAGCTTTTCGAAATATACGCGAGAAATATTCTGGAAAATGGTCAGTTCACCCCAGGCTGCTGGAGAAATTCCGCATCCTGAGCCTGCCAATCCACTGCGACCGACTGCCCATCTCAATACCATTCGACCAGGCAAAGCCACTGGAAGACTGATCGGTGGGAATTTAACATTATTCACGGCACTACTGGGCACACCGTATGAAGCTGATACCCGTGATGCAATTCTCTTTTTAGAGGAGACTGGCGAAGAGCCCTACGATATCGATCGCATGCTGACTCAACTGCGGTTGGCTGGCAAATTGGACCAGATCGCTGGCCTGGTCTTCGACAAATGTCCTGATTGTAAACCCAGCGACTACAAACCAGCATTCTATAACACCCTGAGCCTCGAAGAAGTATTAGAGGATAGGTTAGGGACTTTGCGCTGTCCTGTGCTATATGGGCTTCATTTAGGACATGAATCTGATAAACCCACGCTCCCGCTGGGCATAACAGCCACTCTGGATGCGGATCGCCAGCGTCTTATTTTCGAAGAATCCGCAGTGATCTGAAAAAAGCACCAAATTCGAACCTGGAATGATTCATCGTTTTTTCATGGCCTTTGGAACTTTTGCATCTTTTGAAAGAAATCATAACGAAAAAAACAAATAAGCTATAAAACGGTGTCCAAACCATCTGATGATCTCTTTGATAAAACGATCATCGTTATCGACAACACTCATTCGCGGGGCAAGTGGATCGTGCCAGCGATGGCGCCAAACGAATCACCATATTCTATCGAAAAAATCGATTGATGAGATGAAATCGCGATGACATTCGCCATTAATTCGTTCTGCCAGTCCGCGGATCAATCAAAAGATGCAAAATAATTTTCTTGACTTTGAAGAATAAATTTCATATTTTATACGTGCAAAAATGGGCGATTAGCTCAGATGGTTAGAGTACCGGTCTCACATACCGGGGGTCACTGGTTCGATTCCAGTATCGCCCACCAAAAAACATCGCCGAAGCAGAAACAAGGCACGGTAAGCTTTGATCGATGCGGTTTATCGTAGCTTTTCTTGTTCGAATATCTCTTCTAATCGCTCTTAACTTCTGATTAAGATTTCAAACATAAAAGCCTAGTACCGATTTCAAATTGCCGCCTAAACAAATTGAGGGCATGGCCAGTTTCATGCAATAGCCCTTGCCAGGGCCTAAGTACAACTCCCCTTCCACGGTCGTTCTCGGTGGTTATGCTTTTTCGGTCTTCTATTGGGGTTTCGCTGACTCAATTGCACTCAATCAGTTAATAAGATCAGCGCCCTGATAACGAGACAAATACATCGAAACCCCGCCCTAAGTCGACCAGGTTTGTGGTGAAATTTTCTTGGCAAATCAGGTCGCTTGACTGTATTAGGAGAAGCTTGCGGCCCGATCATTGTCCAAACAGATTCGCTTACTGAGCTTGCAGACGGGGGTGGAATGTTTTTATATTTGGGGCTCACAGCACATTTCCTGTCGATTCTGGTTCAAAAAAGTTAAGGAGCAGGTGAAATGGAACTGATACTCGTTAAAATCGAAAATCCCCAACATTACAATGTGATTTTGGGACAGTCGCATTTCATTAAGACTGTCGAGGACTTGCACGAGGCCTTAACCAACGCCGTTCCTCAGATAAAATTTGGCATAGCCTTTTGTGAGGCGTCCGACAAGCGCCTGGTGCGATGGTCGGGCAACGATCAAGAGCTAATTGGGCTGGCTCAACGGAATGCGCTGCAATTGGCGGCTGGGCATGTCTTTATTGTTTTCATCAAAAACGCATTTCCCATTAATGTCTTGAAAGAAATTAAAGCTGTGCCTGAGGTATGTCGAATTTTCTGTGCCACTGCCAATCCCCTGGAAGTAGTTGTGGTAGAATCAGACCAGGGCAGAGGGGTATTAGGGGTGATCGACGGCTTAAAGTCTCTCGGAATTGAGCAAGAAGAAGATATCCAAGAACGAAAAAACCTGCTCAGGCGATTCGGATACAAGCTCTAGTCGGGACCGTTGCCGCTTTGATGCATTACAACTCATCAAGCGCTTTAGAAGTGAAAAGCATGTCATTGCGAGCGATGCGATCTCTTTATTACCAAATTTGGAACGCTATAGAAGCAGGCCTCCCATCTGACCACGCAATGGGATTTCGCCAGAAAAATTTCCTGAGGGCATACATTTTGTATCGAACAAAATATCCCCAAATAGTTTGATTGATAGAATTATAACGGGCGAAATAAAGCATGATATGGAGAGCTTGATATTGAAGCCAGTTGTTTTTTGTTTGGATGGCTCGTGACGCATGATCAGCATCGCGCCATCTCGAGCAGCCACAGGTTGGATATTTCGGGAATACCGAAATTGCTCGCTATTTTTTCCCGACTCCTTTGGTTTCGATCATATCAATTTTCGTATCCTGGCCTTTTAGTCAGGATTTTTGTTTAATCCAAAAGCTCCTGAGAACGGCATTGACTTTGCCATCGATCAATGAATAGATAGTGGCTGATCGAAAACAGCAAAATTTTCAGCCAGGGCGATATTATCAAGCCTCGTCCCCTGCCCTTTTTCCTCACAGGAAAAAGCAAAAAAACCGTTTTCATTCAACCGGGCAATAATCGAAACTCAGTTTAATGATCATCAGTCTGAATTGATAGTGTTAGGCTTAGGGATGCTGCAATCTGAGATGATCGGATTCAAAGTGCGATGGATGATCCATTGAGCAAATTAGATAAATGAGCTCGGTGAAAACAAATTTTGATTATCTGGGGCTGAACCTTCGCTATTCTGCTCCAGTTAAACCTAAAGAAACGATAACCAGCGATGCAGTAATAGGGCATTCAAATTTTCTCATTGGATTTCACAATTCGATTTGCTCAATTGTGAAGCGATTCTCGGAGGTTTTTTCATGAAGCTGGCTGACATTTTATCCAATGACAGCGTAATAATCCCACTGAAAAATCACGACAAGCAAAAGATCATCGAGGAGATGGTCGATCATCTATTTAAGCATCATAAAATAGAGGATCGCGATCGAATTCTCAAAGCGATTTTAGATAGAGAGCAGGTGATGAGTACTGGGGTTGGTAACCAGGTAGCTATTCCACATGGAAAAGCGGAGGGTGTAAAGGACATCGTTGCCTCATTGGGAATTACTGATCAAGATGTTGACTTTCATTCGATTGATAACAAGCCAGTGCGATTGGTCTTCATGCTCATTGGGCCCCCGGATAAAACTGGCCAACATTTAAAAGCGCTCAGTCGCATTTCACGATTGATGCATCACCCAGAATTTCGGGACCGACTGATCGATTCCAAATCTCCCCAGGAAGTTGTAAAATTCATCAAAGAAGAAGAAGAGAAGTATTTTGATCTGAATTAAGCTCATGCTTTCGAAAGCCCGATTAAATCATTTCCTTTCTTTGAAGCGTAAAAAATTTCGTGACGCATATCGAAAGTTTTTGGTCGAAGGATATCATCTCTGCTTTGAAGCGTTGCTGTCAGATTTTGGGGTGGAGACATTATTGATTTCTCCTGAACTGGTGACCAAAGAGAAGTGCACAGCGCTGCTGCAACTGGCTCATCAAAAATCGGTCGAGGTCATCGAAATTGGAGCAGGAGATGTCCGACGACTGGCTGATACCGTCAATTCCCAGGGGATATTTGCCATTGTTCAGCAGAGCAAATTTCAAATGGATGCCCGTGTCGAGGCTAATATTGGGTTGGGGCTTGTCATCGACGAAGGGCAGGATCCTGGCAATCTGGGAACAATAATCAGAACGTGCGATTGGTTTGGTGTTTCAGCCATTTTTTTGGGCAAAGGGACAGTCGAATTATTCAATCCCAAAGTGGTGCGCTCTACTATGGGCTCAATTTTTCATCTCCCAATCTTTGAGGAGCTCGATCTCGTTCGCTGGCTTCCGGGCATGAAACAACGAGGTTATCACATTTTCGGCGCAGACGTCAATGGAACTTATAGCTACCATGAAATTCCCTATCCTCGTCCGCTATTGATTGTCATTGGCAATGAAAGTCGCGGCATTCGACCTGAACTTCATCCTTATCTCGACAGGCTCGTCAAAATTCCCTGCTACGGCAGGGCCGAATCGCTGAATATGGCGGTCGCCGCCGCATTGATTATTAGTCGAACTATCAATTAAACCGGGTAATCATCATGACCGTAGAACCTGAAACTCCGCTCTACCCTTCCATCCGCCAGGTGATTGTCGTAATATTGTTGACCATTGGCATCATCTTCCTGATGGGTGTGATTGGAACCGTGCTTGGTGCCAGAAAGGAATTGTTCCTTTTAGAGGCCATTGTCATCGTCCCAGCGCTGCTGTTCACGTTCAAAAATCGGTTTTCAGCAGTGACTTTGTTTCGGTTGCGGGGCGTCAATCTTCGAGTGGTGCTGATCAGCATCATCATTGCCCTGGGCATTGCTGTGGTGACTGATGAAATCGATCGGATCATTCAAATTTTTTTCCCAATGCCCGATGCTGTTCGCCAGGCTCTCGAGGCAGCGCTAAAAATTGAATCGCTTTCCGATCTGGTTATTATCTTTGTTTCCACTGTTGTGTTCGCCGCAACGGTTGAAGAGCTTCTCTTTCGCGGTTTTGTTCAAACCAGCTTCGAATACCATTTCGATATCACCAAAGCTGTTATGTCGAGCGCACTATTATTTGCGGTGGTCCATTTCAATCCCTGGTGGTTGATTCAAGTGATTATTATTGGAATTATTCTAGGCGTGATGGCCTGGAAAAGCAACAGTATCGTTCCCCCTATTATCGTTCATTTTATCAATAATGCCCTGGCAATCGTGTTCGTCAATTTGCCAGCCGAGCGATTGCAATGGTATCTGGCTGGAAACCATGTTAAAATTCCGATCGTGCTGGCTGCGGTTCTGGCGACCTTTTGGGGAATGAAATTGTTCTATGAATTCACCGAACCGTTCAGATCTGACGATTCTTATTAATCAAAAGTGTGCATTTCTGATGAAAATCGAATTATTGTTCTAAACAAGAAGATCATTTTTAAATTGGAGGAAACTATTGATCACATCGAGCAATATTCCCACAATTCGAATCGGTGTGCTGCAATCTGCGGATCGCGTGACATTGCGTTGCACTGAAAGCTTTTCTCTACAAAACGTTCACGGAGATAAACTCTATTGGGGCGAAGCGAATCGTGACTATATTCTCACCATTCACTCTGGGCGCCCAGCGACTGTCCGCTATCAGGTTCGCGCGGGGATCGAGAAAGACCTTGCCCACGCCAATGAACGTGCCGATGCGCTTCGAAACCAGGGGCTCCCAGCAACGGTGCGAACTGTTGGCGTCGATTTCGAAATCAATGGTCATCGCATTGATAATCGAGAGCATTGGATCGTCATCGGCGATTTTGACAGCTACGAGCAGGCCCTGGCGTTCCGCAATCGGCAGGATCAACTGGGAGAATTTGTAGTGGTTGAACAAGTGCTTTCACCAGCATCTGGCACCATTGAGCTCGCTGGCAAAATTTTCGAAGCACCGATCCGGTTGATCCCAGATCAGCAGAGTCCAAATACGCACATCACTGTCAAGGACATCATGATAGGCATTGAATTTCACTGGCAGCGGTTTGAAGATCTGGACTATCGCGGCATTATTGAAGTGGGGTTCAACAACCAGGGAAAACTGGCGGTGATTAATGAACTCGATCTTGAAAACTATCTGGTAAGCGTGAATTCATCGGAGATGACGCCGGATTGTCCATTGGAGCTGCTCAAAGCCCAAACAGTGATTGCTCGGAACACCGTGCTCGCCACCATGGGCAAACATCATTATAACACCAATTTTCATCTCTGTTCCGATGATCACTGCCAATGCTATCAGGGGAAGAAGCGAGAGCAGTTGGTCTCACGGCAGGCAGTGGAAACGACCCTGGGCCAGGTGATCATGTATGAGAATGAGATCTGTGATGCGCGCTATTCAAAAATCTGCGGCGGCATTATGGAAGCATATCATAACGTCTGGGAAAATCGCCTTATCCCGTACATGGTTATGGGTGTGGATAGCGACCAGCCCATCGACCATCCAGCCAATACAGAAGAAAAAGCCCGCTGGTTGATTGATACGGAAGTGCCAGCCTATTGCAACACGCATCTTCATCCCTTGCCGCCAAAGCTGGCCAATCTCTACTCCACACAGAATCTATTCCGCTGGCAGGTCACCTATCAGCGCGAAGAATTGGAGCAATTGATCGCCGAGAAAACTGGTGAGGATATCGGAGAGCTGAAGGACATCATCCCATTGGAGCGCGGTGACTCAGGCAGGTTGATATACATTGAGATTGTTGGCTCTAAAAAGCGATTAAAAATTGGGAAGGAACTTCAGATCCGGCGCGCACTATCAAAGAGCCATCTTTATAGCTCGTGTTTTTATGTCGAAAAGCAGCACGATAGCGATGGTCGTGTTGAACAATTTATCCTCAAGGGCGCTGGATGGGGACATGGCGTTGGGCTCTGTCAGGTGGGTGCCACTGTCATGGCGATGAAACAAATCCCCTATCAAAAAATTTTGCAGCATTATTATAAAAACACCAGGCTGGTCGAGCTATATTCAGCGAAATAAGCGAATAGCTCTGTGGGGAATTCCATGAAATCGCTGAAAAATGTTTTCCGCAAAGCCGCCGACTTGCTTATATTGTATGGGTGAAAAATTTGAGCAATTCAATTTGCTGAAGGAGAATCGGGAACTCTCTTTAGGTTAATTGATTCACATCTGAGATTAGGGGGGGGCCAGCACTGAACTGGGAACGCGGTGCTGGCCTTTTTTATTTCGGATTTTCATTTCTCCCCGATTTTTTCATCCAAAACGAAACCCATCGAATTTCATTCCAGACTGATCTTTCATCCTCCGAACAACATTCTTCTTGATTTTATGACAAAATTATGTTATGTTAGTCCCACCGAAGATTTCCTTGCAAGCCATTTCAAAGCGTATAGGCTTTGATGCAAATGGATTTTGCGATTCGCAAGGTGTCCAGATCTGATCCATTTGATCTGAAACAACGTTTGTTAGCTTTCACGGTTGTGAATCTTGAAAAGCAAGAATAATTAGCCATCGCAATCCTGATCGCCTCATGCGATTATTTAGAGGCGGATCTCTTACTTCATATTTGACGATGATCGCACGTTCGAATATGGCGTGTTGAAACTGAGTTTTGCATGAATGCCGCTCCTTATGACGGCCAAAATTGATTTAAAGCGGAGAGAAGATTGAGACAAGAAAAAAACATACGGATGTTGGATCGGAGTACTTTTTTTAAGCCAATCAAATATTTCCTGCATCCTGCGATCGATCAAAGACAAGGTTCATGCTGAATAGGGCGTTATGCAAACAAAACGTTCTCGATCTTTGTCGAAAGCAATTCTGGGTCAGCTATCAAGATGTCGCCATGATTGAACAAAGTGCTTATCACTTTAACAATGCTCAGCTATCATTAGCTCCGATAAAAATGGTTATCCCCAGCAAATATATGGCGTCCATCAAATTTATTTGAACTATGATGGACAACTTACTTGCTCTGTGGCTCTGTTTCTGCATTAAGAATTTTGCTATAACTCATGGGAAGGCTTTTGCCTTTCAGGTCTATTTGGCGCAAGAGTTCAGATAGGCTGAACCCAGTTAAATTCAAGAGTCATCAAAAAACAGCGCGTCAATTTTTATGAGGAAGCAAATAAAGGAATAGTGAAATGGAGCAAATCGTTTTTCCATTGACCAACGATCCAAATTTGTCCAAAAACAACCCAATCATCCAAGCGAAATTAATATGACAGAAAAAACGGATTTTCTGGTTATCGGCAGCGGCATCGCTGGTCTTTCTTTCTCTTTGAAGGCAGCTCAGCATGGAACCGTTACAGTGATCACGAAAAAAGAGCAGGCGGAATCGAATACCAACTATGCGCAGGGCGGATTAGCAGCCGTAATATCACCAGATGATTCTTTTGATCTTCACATCGAGGACACCAAACGGGCTGGAGCAGGCTTATGTCATGATGATGTAGTGGAATTAGTGGTACGCGATGGCCCAGAGCGGGTACGAGAACTGATCGCTTGGGGGGTCGAGTTCTCTCGGCAAAATCCGCCGCAAAATCAGCAGCTCGATCTGGGGCGCGAAGGGGGGCATAGCCGAAATCGAATAGTTCATGCGAAAGATCTCACGGGCAAGGTGGTCGAGCAATCGTTGCTCGAGGCAACCAAGAGGCATCCGAACATCACCATCTTGGAGCAAAATCTGGCAATTGATTTAATCACCGAACATCATTTGGGGCAGAAATCCACGGATCCACATCAGCCATTGCATTGCTGGGGAGCGTATGTGCTGGATGAGACCAGCGGCCAAATTCATCAATTTTTAGCCAGGACCACGATCCTGGCAACGGGCGGATGCGGCCAGGTGTATCAACACACCACCAATCCAGCGATCGCCACGGGCGATGGGATAGCAATGGCGTATCGGGCTGGGGCCAAGATCGCAAATTTGGAATTCATGCAATTCCATCCCACGACCCTCTACCATCCACAGGCCAAATCTTTTCTCATTTCTGAGGCGGTGCGCGGCTTTGGGGCTAAGTTGAGGACCCAAAATGGGGCGTTGTTCATGGAGAAATATCACCCCATGGCGGAACTGGCTCCGCGAGATATTGTAGCGCGCGCCATCGACGCGGAATTAAAAAAACGAGGCGAAGAATTCGTCTATCTCGATATCACCCATAAAAACCCGGACGAAATCAAGGCGCGGTTTCCGCACATCTATGAAAACTGCCTGAAATTTAACATTGACATTACCGCACAGCCCATCCCGGTTGTGCCAGCAGCGCATTACATGTGCGGCGGCGTAGTAACGGACCTCGATGGTCGAACCAATATTGAAAATCTCTATGCCTGCGGTGAAGTGGCCTGCACGGGACTTCATGGCGCCAATCGGCTCGCGTCAAATTCCCTGCTGGAAGCCGTTGTCTTCGCAAACCAGGTCTATCAATCTGTCATCAGCCAAAAGTATCGTTTTCCTGACATCAGTTACCCCGATATACCTGCCTGGAATGATGAGGGAACTTTTAATCAAGAGGAATGGGTGCTGATTTCCCATGACAAAGAGGAGGTCCAAAGCTTAATGTGGGATTATGTGGGTATCGTCCGGTCCAATTTAAGGCTGCAACGCGCGCTGCGCCGCATCAATTTGATCGCAAGAGAAGTGGAAAACTTCTATAAAAAAACCAAAGTCACTGCAGGACTGATCGAACTGCGAAACCTGGTGCAAGTAGCCCGGTTGATTATCAACTGCGCCCTCTATCGCAAAGAAAGCCGCGGATTGCATTATACCACCGACTATCCTGAGCGGGATGATAAAAATTGGTTGAGGGATACGGTTCTCATTCAACGAAATGGGAGAATAATTTTCTTATAAAACCCAATTGTCAATAATGAACAATGTCAGGGAAATATCAAGCGGCTTTGCCCACAAATTATTAAGATTCTCCCAAAATCTTAGCCGCTAAGAATTTCTCCCTGTGCATTTTCGTTTGTTACGTGGGGGTCTTTTAATATAACCTAAATTTCTAAGGTGAACCATGACGATTGAAAATGATCACTATTCGCCCACTGAATATATCGAACGAGACGACATTCGAAAAATAAAAAGCGCTGTTCGTGCGTATTCAGGTGTTTCGTGGGGCAATTATAGAAAATCATTTTCATCTTTGAATTTCGGGGATCATTTCATGCAAGAAATGTTTTCAGCACGATCTTGCATTTAAAAATCATGATTTGCTTTTTTCTCAAATAAAAATTTCCGTAGCAAATCCACTTTTTGAGCATTATTTTTGGCCAAGGAAAAGGACCTTAAAAGATCAAACTAAATCTTAAAATGAACTTTGGCAGTTAATCATAACGACAGTTTGCCCACAGAAGAAACGAGTTTCCATTTAATCTGTTGGGATAAAAAAAGATTTCAGTGACTTTTCATGTGTTTCGTGGGCATGTTACAATATCAATTTTCATTTTGGAGTTGCTGGCAAAAAATGAAATACGTAGTCAGCAAATCGAGTCTGCAAATGTCCCTGGCTATTCATCGATGACAATTAATTCTTGACTGGTATCTTAAAAAGATCGATAAAAATTTGGTGCAAATTTGAGCGGCAATTATTTTTTCGCTTTGGCTGGCAATATTGGCGTGGGCAAGACCACTTGGACCAGGCTGCTGAGTGACCGATTCGGTTGGCGGCCTTATTACGAGAAAGTGGTGGAGAATCCATACCTGGCGGATTTCTATCACGACATGGAACGTTGGAGCTTTCATTCTCAGATTTTTTTTCTCACCCAGCGCTTCAAAGCGCATCTGGAGATCCAGCGTACCACGATGACCTGCATTCAGGATCGTACAATTTTTGAGGACGGCGAGGTGTTCGCCAAAAATCTGTACTTGAACCAGGTCATGACCGAAAAGGATTATCGCAGCTATCGTGATCTTTACGAGACCGTCATTGATTCGCTCCGTTACCCCGATCTTATCATTTATCTGCGTGCTTCCACCTGGACATTAATCAGTCGCATTCGCAAACGGGGGCGGGAGTACGAACGAAGAATTAGTAAAGAATATCTGGCCCAGTTGAACCGGGCGTATGAAGATTGGATCAAACGCTACTCGCAGGGCAATCGCGTGTTAGTCGTCGATACCGACAATCTGGATATTGAAAAGGACACCTCCCGCGTCGATGAAATCATCAAGCGGGTGGGATTGTATGAGACGCAGATGGAGCTATTTCCGAGGATGAGTGAGATATAGCTCAATAAAATATGATGTCATTATGAATTTTCAAGCTGAATTGCATCGAGCCTATCTTTTTCTCTGCCGATCGCTTTCTTATTGATAATGAGTTTAGGCTTGGATATGATCGGTACTTTCAAACATTCTATATCCACAATCACTTTATCATTATCGGCTTCTTCATAAGACACACCATCTATTTCATTTATTATATCGATGCGACGCGGGATAACGCCAATCTGAAAAATAGTTCCTGGCGTTTGCAAATCCTCTATGGTAATACTATTCATTGGTGCTCCAAATTCCGCCAGGGCTTTATGCACTTTCTTGGCATTTTCAACATCAGGTCGGATAAATATATCTATATCTGCTGTCGCACGAGGGAGAATCCATGGGCGGCCATCGCATAAGCGCCAACCAATATAAATTCAACCTTGTTTTCTAATAATATTGTCAACATTTCTTCGTGGTCTTGATTTAACATCGTGTGCTCCAGTTAAAGCATAGATTTCTTCGGTTAGCTCCCAAACAAAAGCAATACATTCATTCGGTGGTAAATTCACAAAGTCATCATTGTATGGAATTTTACCTTTATAAACTGCCACTTGTTTTCTATTCATTTTCATCGTTTAATGATTTCCTCAAAAACGACCGAATTAAGGAGCGATAATAAAATATTCACAATGGCTGGGGCGAAATATTCGAAAGTGACGATGATCCACGGTTAAAATACGCTGAATATTAAGTCGTTCGGCAATAGCTACAATAGCGCAGTCAACAAAATCAACCTGACTATTCGAATATTTCTCTAAAATTTCAGCCGTCCTTGCCAGATCGTTTAGATTAAAATGCTCTACCGCCAATTCGCCGTTGTAAAGTGACTTTAAAAAATCGATCAACACAGCATAACCAAGTTCTTTCAATACCATATAAGCGAGCTCAGGCAAAACAACATCGGGTAAAATCGGAGCGGGCTCTGCTAATAAAGCCTCAGAACACGATTCGTGCATTTCATCGTCTGCATCTAAGACCGCCAACAGAAAGCCAGTATCCAACAATCCACTCATTCTGATAAACTCCATCCATCGCGTCGGTCGGCAGCTTTCTTTAATGTCGTTTCAACCTGTGTCGAGATATTTCCTTTGCCACTATGACCAATTCCAATAAAAGAATATTTTTTTGATTTCGGAGCTTGCATCTGCAAATAGTTTAGCAATGCCTCTTTTACCAGCGCTTCAGTTGTCGTTAATTTATGTTTAGCGATTTGCTTTAATGATTTAATGATTTCTTCCTCTGCCTGTATAGTAATCGTTGTCATAGCATTACCTCAAAGTAAGTGAAATTTGTTCTCAACATAATACAAATTTTCATCAAAAATGTCAAGCAAATATTTGGGCAATTGGGCAATTAGGTAATTGGGATACTGGGTAATTCGGTAATTTGGTGATTGGGCGTTGGTGTAATAAATATCTCGCTTCATTCCCCGCTCCTCCTGTCTACTCACCGATTTATCTGGCGCTTCACGGATAATTAATTGGAAATTCGCCTTTGTTTTATTATAATTCAGCCAGAAAAGAAAATGCTTCCAAAATAATTTTCTTGAGGCGAATGAAAATGAAACCATTAACCACTTTTATTCTGGCATTGTTGCTGATGGCTTCTTGGCCTTCGTGGAGCCAGGCAGCACAATCAGAAAAATTATGCACCATTAAGGGCACTGTCCTTGACGACCAAAACAAGCCGCTCCCCTTCGCCAATGTCTTCCTCAAAGGTCGAATGGAAGGGAGCATTTCTGATAACGATGGCAATTTTTCTTTCAAAACCAACGCCCTGGGCAAAGTCACCTTGCTTTGTTCTTTTATCGGCTATGCCTCTTTTGAAAAGGAGTTGGATCTGAGAGCTGGCTCGACCATCGAAGTCAAAATCAAATTGAGGCAGACCGAGATCAAAGGCAAATCGGTGATGGTTACCGCCAGCGCTTTTACCGCAGCGGATGAGGAAGGCGTAACGCTCACGGCCATGGATGTGGTGCGCACCCGAGGCGCGGCGGCTGATTTGTTCTGGGCCATCAAGACTTTTCCAGGCCTGCAGCAGGTCGATGAGGGGGCTGGTTTATTTGTTCGTGGCGGCGATGTATCGGAGACCGTGGTGCTGCTGGATGGCGCCATCATCAATCATCCGTACAAATACGAATCGCCCACAGGCGGATTTTTTGGCACGTTCAGCCCGTTTCTTCTGAAAGGCACATTTTTTTCCAGCGGCGGTTTTTCAGCGCAATATGGTAATGCCCTGTCTGGTGCGCTGGCCATGGAAAGCCAGGATATGCCCGACAGGCGAATGATGGGATTTGGCCTGGGCCTGGGCATGATCCAATGCTTCTTTGTAACAGGACTTTTTTATACGGTTATTTATCATCGCAACCTGAAACAGAAAGAAGTGGAACAGGCCGAGCTTAAAATTTTAACTCGGGACGCCGAGCTCAAAGCGCTCAAATTGCAGATGAATCCCCATTTTCTGTTTAACTCGCTCAACTCGATCAATGCGCTAATCACTCAACAGCCAACTCTGGCGAGAAAAATGATCTCGCAATTATCCGAGCTACTACGGATGTCGCTGGAAAGCCACGACAAGCTGATGATCCCATTACAGGAGGAATTGGAACTGGTTCATACTTATCTTTCCATCGAGCAGATCCGATTTGGGGACAAGATGGTCGTCAACGAAGATATCGATCCCGAGCTGATGACTACGCCGTTTCCCGCCATGCTGTTGCAGCCGCTGCTGGAAAATGCCGTGAAGCATGGCATTACCAATACACGGACAGGTGGGACGATTTCATTATCAATTCAGAAAGCGGGCGGCTTTGTGGTGGGTCGTGTGGTCAATGAAAGCGAGGACTTGAATTTAGCGACCGCCGCTTCAAGTGCTGGCAATGGCCGCTCGCTTCAAAATATCCGCCAGCGGCTGGATCGGATGTATGGGAACGATTATGTTTGGATCATCGATCGATCGGAGCCGAACAAATTTAAAGTTGAATTTCGATTGCCGTTGAGTGTTTAAAAAAATTATCGTCGCTTCGCCTCAAAACGATGAAAAATCTTCTCCCACAGAAATGAAATCCCACAGAATTTTTTTGTTTTCATTTCTGTGGGACAACAATTCTGTGGGAGACCATATCAAAATCTATGATGTTATAGAGATAAAGGCTTTAATCTTAGAAGAGTAAAAATGCAAACCATCAAAGCAATCATCGTCGACGACGAAAAACTGGGGCGGGATATCATCAAAGAATATCTGAACGATCATCCCCAGGTGGAAATTGTGGCCGAATGTCGGGACGCCCACGAAGCACTGGCAGCGATCGATCGTCACCAGCCTGATCTGTTATTTCTCGATATCCAGATGCCAGAAATTAACGGCTTCGAGCTGCTGGAAATGGTGGAGCATCCGCCGAAAGTCATCTTCTCGACGGCGTATGATCAATATGCCATCAAAGCCTTCGAGGTGAACGCTATCGACTATCTGCTGAAGCCGTACGATGCCGAGCGCTTCAATTTAGCCCTGGAGCGGGCCATTCACAGCATTCAATCCGACCAGGGACAGGATGAGACGATCAAGAAATTATTGCAATCCATTCAGCCAGCAAACCAATACTTGGAACGGTTGCTAATCAAGCAAGCAGGTCGGATAGTCATTATTTCGTGCAAAGAAATCAGCTCGATCAAGGCCCTGGACGATTATGCAGAGATCCGTACGCAGAAAGAATCTTTTTTAATCCAGCAGTCGCTCAGTCATCTTGAACAGCGCCTGAATCCCAACCAGTTCGTGCGGGTACATCGGTCCTACATCGTCAATATCGATGCGATCCGGGATATAGCGGCATTATCCAGCAACCGCTACAAGTTGTTTTTGAAAACTGGAAATGAAATCTTCGTCAGCAGATCAGGGTACAAAAAATTGTCCCGCTTCATGATTTGACAAATTAGCCCGCGATAGATGGTTTACGTTGACATCATCTGAACCGCAAAAGGGCCATGCTATTGTAGCCCAAAATATTCTTAAATCTTGCCCAAAAAATCAATTTTTTTTGTTGACTTAATAATGAAAAATTGTTATATTCTGTGCCCAAAAATTAGAGGTCAGAGGGTGTAGCTCAGCCGGTAGAGCAACGGCCTTTTAAGCCGTGGGCCCAGGGTTCGATTCCCTGCACCCTCACCAATTCCCATCAAAGTTGAAAGATGGGTTATTTAATTATTCCTGGGAATGATTGACTTCGCAGATGGTTTCACCAGAAGCGAAAAGTCACCGGGTCTCTCCCCAGCGGATCGTTTTTCGCGCCCATAGCTCAATCGGCAGAGCATCTGACTCTTAATCAGGGGGTTCCAGGTTCGATTCCTGGTGGGCGCACTATTCGATTAAATGGCTACCGGGTTCTGTCCTGGCAAAGGACGATCGTTGTTGTGTATTGGATCGCCAGAGCATTCCTCCTCTGGGGGATAACTGTGCATACTTAATTCCTGATGGGTGCCATATTGAAAAGCTCACACGAAAGTGGGCTTTTTTTATTGGTCGGTATTTTTCTATGATGTCCCAAAACTCAACTTACAACCATTGCCGGCTTTGTCCCAGAAATTGTGGGGCAGATCGATCGGGTTCAAAATTGGGCTATTGCGGCGAAAGCGATCAATTACGGATCGCCGCGATTGAAGCTCATTTTGGCGAAGAACCGCCCATTTCTGGCACGAATGGCTCTGGAACTGTGTTTTTCTCTGGGTGCGGCCTAAAATGCATCTATTGCCAGAACTATCAAATCTCCCATCATCATCTCGGCCGTGTGATGACCATACCCGAAGTGGTTGACCGTCTGATCCACCTGTTAATTGAGCGTCAGGTGCACAATATCAATTTCGTTACCCCCGATCATTTTTTCCCCCATACGATCGACATCGTCGCATCGCTGCGCAATCATGGATTTTCGATTCCGATCGTATACAATCTATCTGGCTATCAAGCCATCAGCTCTTTGAACCTGATCGAATCTGCCGCCGATATTTATCTCCCGGATTTCAAGTACAGCGATGCCGGGCTGGCAAAGATTCTATCGAACTGTGACGATTATCCATCGGTCGCTTTAGCAGCTATCAGTGAGATGGTGCGACAAAAAAGCTTCCTTGATAGTTTTCAGGATGATTCTGGGGAAGCAAAGCCGATCGCTTCGCGCGGCGTATTGGTAAGGCACCTCATTCTTCCCGGTCAGGTCAAAAATTCGATCGAGGCATTGACCATTCTTTTTTTAGAGTTTGGTGAACGCCTTCCGATTAGTTTGATGTCCCAATATTGCCCGATCAAGACTTTCTCCTGGGATTTTTTAAATCGAACCGTTTCTCCAATGGAATTCACTGAGGTATATCAACATGCCCTGGAGCTCGGTTTTGAAAACGTGTTTGTCCAATTTCCCGAGGCTTCGAGCAAAGCCCGGCCCTTCCTCCCTGATTTCAGCCAACCGAACCCATTTCCGGGCAACTTGGTGCAGCAAAGTCGCCTATGCGGGGCCGCTGAAAATGAAATATGAGCTGGCACGGGATATTTCCGCCATTGATTTGATTTAAAAACCCAAACCCCCTCCTACCTCCTCCTCATCGCTGAGATCCTTGATGAACGAAAAATAAGATCACAAGAAGCATAACGAAAGTGGTGACAGCAAACTAATTTCGTTGGAGAGAGAACACCAATTTTTGCCCGGAGTCCCCGTTATTTGACCCATTATAGCCCTTCTATTTTGCTTGAGAAAGATTGACCTGTGTTGACATAGCTTCTAATATGAATGGCCAGTCGAATAAATCACATTCCTGACCTAAGACCTCGGCGGAATGATCGAAGATATCGAACAGCTATGAACATTCTGTTCCGAGCGGAAAAAAGCTCTGGAAATAATTTGATGCAGGATTTGGCCGAGTTGATCTGATATTCAATCCTTGAGGGGTTAAATGTGTTTGGCTATGGCCTGATCAGTATCATGAAGTACGTTTCGGGAGGAATGTTCAACCAATGTCGTGGCAAAAACACTAAATTTGAAATTCAAAGTTCATTGCGAGGAAAAACCAGGCAATCTGTCATTAGAGAGATTGCTTCGCTTCGCTCGCAATGGTATTGCAATGCGATGGTAATTGAAAATCACGCTACCAGGATCTGGGCGGAACCCCGTTGATTTGAAAAGTAGCGATCTTTACGAGGAGCGGAGCGACGAAGCAATCTCTGAGTTCTTTGAAAGATTGGTTCGGCAAAAACAGTCGCCCATGACTTGCAAATCGCAATTCACCTAAATTTGCTCAAGCACCAACAAGCATAAAATTTCAACTAATCATTCGCTTTGCTAATCCAATGGTCGCTGGCATGTTTTTAGCGTTGAATGAGGCTCAGGCAAACGATCTTCAGAAATCTCAATGTATCGATAAGCCGATGGATATGGCTTGGCTGGCGATTGTAGATGGTTCGAATGGGAACATGGGCGATCCGATAGCCTCGCCGCAGGGCTTTGACGAGCAGTTCAGATTCGGTTTCATAACGATTGCTGATCAATTTGATATGTTTTAGCACTTCAGTCCGAATTAGTCGGTAACCGGTTTGGCTGTCTCTCACGCGTTGCCCCGTCAATATCGAAATCATCAGGGAGGTCATCCGATTGCTGAATCTTCGGTCCCATGGCATAGCGGAGAAGTCATGTGTGCGGTCGCCCAAAATTATATCAGCGTGCGCCGATTGATAGGCAGCAAAGAAATTTGGAAGGTCACAGGGATCATGCTGGAGATCGCCATCCAGCGTGACGAGCGCCAGAAAGCCGTTCTGAATGGCGAATGCGAATCCTTTTCGCAACGAATATCCTTTCCCGCGGTTGACATCGTTATGCAAAACAACGCATCCACTCCGGCAAGCGATTGCCCGCGTATTATCATTCGAACCATCATCGATCACAATAATTTGATCCAGCGGGATGAACTGGCTCGTTCGGCGAATCACTTCAGCGATGGTCTCCTCCGCATTGAAGGCAGGAATGATTGCGCAAATATCTCTCATTAGCATCTCAAGCCTTTTGCATTGCCAATGCGATGACACGCCGGGCAATTTCACCCGCAGCATCGGGATAATGGAACTTCTGAAGATTGCGCCGCATTTCAGCCAACCTGGCGTCATCGAAGATCAGTTGTTCGATTATCTGTTTTAGAAGCGGGCCAGTAAGATCCTGCTGCAGAATCATGGCGCTGGCATTGGCTGCTACCAACACCCGCGCGTTTTTTTCCTGATGGCCTTCTGCCGCATGGGGCAAGGGGACAAAAATGGCAGGAACTCCCACTTGAACCAGTTCCGCAATGGTAATGGCTCCAGCGCGACAAAATGCCAGGTCCGCCGCCGCATACGCCTCAGCCATATTAAAAAAGAACGGCTGAACAACCATCCGATGGGGAAACTTTTGGCATTCGGTTCGAATTCGCTCGTAATCTGGCTCCCCAGTTTGCCAGAGAATCTGAATTTCCGTTGAGAGCACGGGCAACGCATTCAGGAGCGCCTGGTTCAAAGGCGCCGCCCCCTGACTGCCGCCGAACAGCAGTAGCGTGCGCTTGTCTTGCGACATGCCAAATTGCTCCAAAGCCTTTGCGCGATCCAGGCGGGCCGATGTTAATCGAATGGGATTGCCGGTAATCCGAAATTTATCGGGATCAGCCTTTGGTAAATATTGCTTCGCTTCCTCAAAAGCAAGATGAATTTCATTCACTTTTGAGGCCAACATTTTCGTGGCTATCCCAGGGTAGCTGTTCTGCTCCTGAATTAATGTAGGAATCCCGAGCAAATGAGCTGCATAAACCACTGGATAGCTCACATAACCACCAGTCCCCACGACCACCGCGGGTCTGTAACGAAGCAACAGAATTAAAGATTGAACCAATCCGACCACAAGTGAAAAGAAAAACCAAATCGTTTTCAAGCCTAACTTTCTCGGAAGAGATTTGATATATACAGTTCTTAGGGGATACCCCTCTTTAGGGACAATTTTGGTCTCGATCCGTTTTTTGACTCCAACGAAAGTAATTTCGCAATCGGGATGAAGCGCTTTGAGCTGATTGGCAATAGCAATGCCTGGATAAATATGCCCACCAGTCCCCCCTCCAGAAATGATCACCCTAAACTTTTTTGATTCTTTCATACCCATAATTGGCCCAATTGGTTGATCTCTGATTGAATTTTGCCAAAATTAAGCATAATAAATTTCAAAGTCAATACTAATTCTCGGTCCTATCATCATCCTCTCTGCTAATGATTGTCTGACCAGATCAGCTAATTTCCATTTCGAAAATTCATGGATAAGAAGTCTCACTAACCTTTTCGCACAATGGATCACGGCCTGGTTTCCCGGAATCTGCCCGATGAACCCTCCCAAAAATCGAAACTATGCTGCCTATTTATGCGATCGATCATAAATTAGTTTGCAATTCTCCATTTTTTTTGTTATTTTCTTTCGTGACGACAGCGATGATTAAATAGCATCAGAAAGAGGCTATGCAAATTTACTATTTCTCAGATACAGACTGGCAGCGACGATTGAGATTGAATGAATCTGATCTAACAGACCTGTTCGATCGTATTTCCGATGGCACAGACACCAGCGATTTGGTCCTTTCGAATTACATTCTCAGCAGGTATTCCTGGAGCGGAGGCATTGCCTATGCACGGAATTGGCTCACTGCCGATAAATTTGTCACGCGTCACGGCAGATGGAAATTCACCAGTCTGTTTAAAATCCCTAAGGATTTGCCAAATGCCTTTAAGCTCATTCGAATGGAGTTGGGAATCCGGAGGCTCTCCTACCCGCTCTGCCAGTTCGACCGCTACGGATGGAAATTAACTTATGAATCATTACTCGACCATGTCGCCTTCATTTTCGCCCATGAATTACATCATTTTCGCCGTTATCATCTCGGCTTACATCCTCACGAAGGTGAGAATTCTGCCAATCAATGGGCATTGGATCGACTCCATCGATTGAATTTTCATGTCAATGGCACCAAGCTCATTCAACCCAATCGCAGGAGAATCTCTGCCCTTCGGTTCGCCGCCAAACTGTTAGACCCATTTAAGCGCTATCGGTCATTGACTGCTGGGGATCGGGTGATGATTCAATATGACCCAAAAGGATATTATCAAGGCCATATCGTCCCGGTCATCCGGCCTGTTCGGAGCAACTCCCGACGCGTCGTCATTGAAACGGCTGACGGAAAACAGTGGCGTTGGCCTCTCGAATGGATCGCTTTGATTTGATCTCGCAAGTCTATTGTTCCTTAAACCAGATTGGATGATTTGGAACGCTGGAAAAACCTGGTGAGAGATAAAAATTGCAAGAACGGATTGAGCATTACAGGGAAATGATCTTACTGCAAATGTAAATTAATCAGGAGAAGAAATGAAACTGCCGAGGCTCGAGCTCTATACCAAAATTATGATCGGATTAATATTCGGTGCCATCATCGGAGTCATCGCCAACAAAGCTGGCTTTGCCCCGTTCATTAGTCATTACATCAAACCATTTGGGACAGCCTTCATTCGCCTCATCACCATGGTGGTGGTGCCACTGGTATTTGCCTCTCTCTTCGTTGGAACTGCCAGTCTCAACGATATCCGCAAGCTCGGAAGAATCGGCAGCAAAACGATTGCTTATTATTTGTGCACAACAGCCATTGCCATAACAATTGGCTTGATACTTGCAAATACTTTGAAACCAGGCTCGGGAATATCGAAAGCGACGCAGGAGCAACTGCTGGCCAATTACTCCGCCGAAGCGTTATCCAAGATTGACATTGCATTAAAGAAGCCAGGGCTTGCAGAGACGCTCATCAATATTATTCCGCGCAATCCGGTTGAATCGCTTGCAGGGGGCGACATGCTCCAGATTATTTTCTTTGCGCTGATATTTGGCATTGCGATTACTTTGATTCCACCAGGGAAAGCGGCACCAGTCATCGCTTTTTTTGATGGGGTCAACGAAGCGATGATCAAGCTCGTTCATCTCATTATGGCTTTTGCGCCGTACGGCGTATTTGCATTGATCGCCGCGATAATCGGAGAGTTCGGTCTGGGAATTTTAGGGCCGTTGTTTAAATATTCGCTCGTCGTGATTTTTGGCCTGTTGATCCACGTCAGCGTGATCTATGGGCTGGTCCTGAAACTGCTCACCCGCGCCAGAGCCAACGTGACACAATTTTTTCGCGGTATTCGACCAGCACAATTGATCGCTTTCAGCTCCAGTTCCAGCTCTGCTACTTTACCGATCACCATGGAATGCGTAGAGGAAAACATAGGGGTATCCAAAGAAATTTCCAGCTTCGTGCTCCCATTGGGCGCAACGATAAATATGGATGGCACGGCGCTCTATCAAGGGGTAGCGGCTGTGTTCATTGCTCAGGTGTTCGGCATTGATCTCACTTTGGGACAACAACTCACCATCGTGTTAATGGCAACGCTGGCCTCTATTGGCGCTGCCGGTGTTCCAGGGGTTGGCATGATTACGCTAACCATGGTGCTGAAGCAGATCGGGATTCCATTAGAGGGCATTGCTCTCATTTTGGGTGTGGATCGGATTCTGGATATGTGTCGCACCACCGTTAACATCACCGGTGATGCAGTATGCGCTACTATAGTTGGATATTCCGAAGGTCAAATTCGCACATCATGAAATTTGAGCGCCCAATAGGCCATCCGATTAGCTTGGATTTCTATCCATTCGATACCGTAACTCAGAATAGTTTGTTGCCAACTGTTCCTATGGGAAAAGAGAGATAAATGAGATTCAGCCTTTGGATGAAAATACCCATTGCTGCAAATAAATTGATTTTCCTGGCATGACATCAACTGAAAATTGCTCCCGAAGGGGCAGGACACGGTCATGATCATCAGGAGGATATCATGAAAGCCAATACCATTGAAGATGCGCTGCGAATATTCGATCCTAATTATCCCTTGATCGAAGAGGATGATATCAAAGCTTATTATGTAGATCGCGATCCCAGTCCGCTGGCTGAGATCAAGACGATTTTAAAAACCGATACCGGATTCCCCAAGGTGCTGCTTTCGGGGCCACCTGGTTGTGGCAAGTGTACCGAATTGGGCAAGCTGAAACAGGATCTAAAAAAAGAATTCCATACGATCTTATTGCCTGGCAAAAATTTCATCAGCAATTTTGAATTCAACCTGGAAGGTTTGATCTCAAAAATTTTGAAAGAAGTTGGGGCGATCGCCAAGAAAGAGAAGTTGCCGATCGGCGACAAAATCGATAAGTTCTTGAACTATGGCTATGGCTGGGAGATCAGCAAAGAGGTTGCCGTCGCTGTAAAAGGCGGCAAGCCGACCGAGATATTGCTCGATACTTCTACGCTTGATAAAATCTCGAAAGATGCTCAGCAAGAACAAAGCTATAAAGAAGTGCTCAAACAGACCTCAAAGCCAGGCGTGGGCGATATGATAGGGCTGCTGAACGAAGCCATCGAAGATATTGATCTGCAGACCAAGAAGGACGTGCTGGTGCTGGTTCCCGACATGGATAAAATCAGCGTGGAAAATGCGAAAGACCTGTTTACCAAATCGCTCCGAAATCTCACACGTCTCCCGTGTTTCATGGTTTACACCTTTCCATTGATGTTGAAATATGATCCTGATTTCATCAGCCTTTTTAACAATTTCAATGGCATTTACTATCTCTCCCACTTTGCGATCGGAGATCAATATGGCCATCCAAATGAAAAAAATCGCAACAAGCTCAAGGAGATCATCACCAAAAGAATGCCCAGCAAACTGATCTATGACGATGCGATCGAGAAAATCGTCACCTTGAGCGGAGGGATTGTTTTCGAGTTGGTCAAATTAGTCAGGCAATGTTGCATCGTATCGCTCATGGAAAAAATTGATTTCATCGATGAGGAAGTCGTCGATATGGCGGAGCAGCGCATTCAAAATTTATATAGAATTGCCTATTCGAAAAAAGAACTGGAACAGCTATTGGAAATCCGTCAAACAAAATCGCTGGTCAATTTTGAGGCAACCAAAAAGCTTTTTAACCAAATGAGCTACACCGAATATGGTTTGGACGACCAAATCTGGTACGACGTTAATCCCATATTATTCCCACTGCTGGAGGAACTTGGATTAGAAGGAGAATAGCGTATGAACGATCGGGCAGAAAAAATCTCACTTGATGAAATGACGAATTTGATCGAAAATTATTGGACACCATTGGATTTGTTTCGAGTGAATGATGCAATCGTACGGCTGGTGAAAATTAAAGGGAAATACCACTGGCATCGACATAGCAGGCAGGATGAGCTATTTATCGTTCTCAAAGGACAATTGAAGATCAATTTAACAAATCGCCAGGTGATTATTGATCCTGGGGAAGCTTTTTTGGTGAAACGAAATACACCCCACCAATCCGAAGCGGATGAGGAAACCGTGGTCCTGCTGGTGGAACCCAAAGATATCATCACCAAAGGGGACTAGAATCGAACCAGGCAACCAGGATTTGCATCCCAGTTCTCAAGATGAGCTGCTTTGCTGGTCTTTGGTTCTAAAATCACAATTCAAGAATAGAGTGTTGCTTTGAGCCCAATGGGACTGACCAACATTCGCACCGCTCACAGCATTTCGGTTTATCCAATTTTTGCTCTTGAATGGGGCAATTTTGAAATCAGCCGCTCGTTCAAGAAGTCAAATTAGGGCATAGGCTGATTGTATTTCGAGGCATTGATCAGGATCATTCGAACCGATTTCTGCGGGATTATTCCAGGCTAAGAATCCAGCGAAACTTCCAATGACTTTCCGGGGGAGCGAAGCGATCGATTTGTGGATGACTTAGCCATATCGGGAACTCGACGCGAAGCATATGCTGCTTGCCCAATATCGTTTGATAGAAACGCCATCCCACTCCAGCATCATAAAGAAAGTTTTGCTCCATCCTATCAGACCAAATTCTTCCGATATCGAAAAACAGACAAAAATCAATCCCCTGAACCAGCGATCGTATCTTGGCGGGCAATAATTGTTGAACATTTCGCTGAACCAATTCGAGGTTGAGTGCGGCTATTCGTTCCACAACCAGTGGCTGGTTACCATTAAGGAGCTTATCATAATAGCCTCTCATATTTCCATCTCCAGGGAGATAGTAGGATAATTGATACGGCAGGGAGCCGGTGGAGCGAAGATAAAAATGTTCAAATCGCTGACTCGCATTGGACTCGGCGATCCCGAATTGCTCCTGAACGGGAATTTGCCCCCTCCATGATCGGGCGTAGCCCCAGAAATTTCGCACATTCACCTTGGTTTGGCTGTTAATGCTTCCCAATACCGCCTGATGCTCCAACATGAATCGATAGAAATTAAAACGGCTCCGCCATAATGCATCTGAAACCTGGGCCTGAACTGCATATCGATATTGTGGGTAGATCTTCGTATTGGATGAATTGCTATAGGACAGGTAGAACTTATTGATCGTTCCACGATCCCATTCATGCACCAGAACCGCTCGGCCATCCAGGTTCATCTTCCGATCAGTATAGCGCTCATCGTAAACATGCTGGTGAGCGAAACCAAATTTGAAATTTTGATTCTCAGCACTGGCGAACTCACGGCTCTTGACGTAATTGGCGCTCAGATTCATCTGAGCTCGACCTTCGGCGCGAAGGAGATAAAAATGCCGCCACCAGTTGACATTTATGCGCTCCCATGGCATGGAATAACCGATTTCATAATCGACCTGATGGGAGCGAACGCCATACCACCATCGGGTTCTGAGTATGTAGTAACGGTTCAGATAACCTCCTTGCAACTTCACGCCAATTTTGGGTCCATCCACATCATTATACCAGAGCTGGGGCCACCAGAATACGGAGTAAGCGTCTCGGGGTAGATAATACATACTGGGAAAGTCCGGGTAAAAAAAGTGCTTCATCTTGAATCGGCCATTATTCAGCCGATTTTGATCCAGAATCACATCCGCTGGATCCAACTGAAACTTGCAAATTTGAGATTGAGAATGAAAAGAGATCATGCCATGCTTTTCATCGCCCGGCCAGCGTTGGCGCAATGTATCTCCCGATCGGGTCACTGCAATCATTTCGACCGGCATCACCCCAGAACCCAATCGCTTGATCGAATAATCCGTTCGCCAGTTCCCATCGCTCATTTTTTTTGTTGCTGCATCGGTGATGGCATAATCGATTCGCCGGGTTTGATCGATCCATTGTTCAAAAAACCATCTCAAATCCTGACCGCTGATTTGCTCGCAGACCGTTTGCAGCGCATGCCGATCCACGTGCTTAAATTTCCATTGTTCATAATAGCATTTCAGCACGCGGGCAAAATCTTCGCGACCCAATAGATATTCCAGCATCGCAAAGATACTGGCTGGTTTCGCATAGACATTGTAGCTGTATAGATAAAGATTTCCCAGCTCCCAGGGGGGAGTAGCTACGGGCTGCTGAAACCCGCTAGAAAGGTAATAAAAGATGGAATTCAATTTAATTTCATCGAGGGGCACCAGACCGAACTGGTTGCGGATGAACGCGGCGCGAATCGGAATGGACGGTGTTATTTTCACCATTGCAGCAGGATCATGCTCCCGAACCAGTCGTTCGCTCAGAAAAGTGACAAGCCCTTCATCCAGCCAGCCCTCTGTCGCTTCGTTGTTAGCCAGCGCCCCATAAAAATAATTGTGACAAATTTCATGCAGGATCAAGGTCAAATCCGTGTTCCCCAGAACCGCTACCATCGGATATTCCATCCCCCCTGGCAAGACCCCTTCTGCAAGCGTCAATTGTGGATAAGGATATGCTCCGATCGAATCATTGAGCCAACTCAATGCCCGCTGCGCGTTTTTTAGCGCTATATTGTGCCACGACCGTTTGGATTTCTTTTGAAACAAGACATGGATCGGCACCTTTTGCCATTCTCCAGTCTGATATAAATAATTAGGGCTTGCGGTCCAAACAAAGTCGTGAACATTCTCCGCATGAAATGAAACCATCCGACGCGGAACCGTTCCATTAAGAGCTGCTGAGGTTAATACCAATTTTGGACTTGGAAAAGCAGTATTGCCAGCCGAATCGATCGCTACTCTGCGCCATCCGGGATCTCCGCTCACGACCTCTCCGGTCCCAGCCACGATGAATGAATCGGGCACATCGAGCTGGACATCGAAAATCCCAAATTCACCGTAAAATTCACCCAACCAGTGATAGGGTATCGCGTGCCATCCATGCTTATCATAGACGCAAATTTTCGGATACCATTGGCTGATCTCGTAATGATTGCCTCGATAGCCGCCCTTACCGCCAGCGGTGGTGAATTGCCGGATCTTTGTGACGAAATTCATTCGGATAAACAAGCGCTCACCTGGCAACAGCTTCATACCCAGGCGCAATGTGAGGATCGTATCATCGATCTCTCGGTCAAATGTCACTTTGTGATTTGAACCAAGTTTCATGATGAAGATCGAATCGACTCGGATCCACCCGAAATTTGCGCTCGTCGGAAAAATATTGACCGAAGCGGCTTGAGCTTCCCGATCCATAATGGAATATTTCTGAAACGCATTGGGGTAGAGATGAAAGAATAATTCGGTAAGCGTATCTGGGGATTGATTGTGATATTCGAGTTCCTCAATTGCATCGATGCAATTGGATTTGGGATCGAGACTCGCGCTGATTTTATAGTGGACGAACTGCTGCCAGTACGATTCGCCATAGCACCAGGAGCTGGAGATCGTCGTTAAAACGATCGCCACAATGATATGCCGGCATTTTTCCAATTCAGTCCACCCTCTATGTTTTCAGCAACGATTGACAAAAAAAGTCGCGCAGTCCAAGCGATTCGCTTTATCTCATTTCGATGAGTGATTCTCTCAACTTAATGGGGTCAATCGGCACAACACCGACCTCGCCGCAGACCACCCCCGCAGCATGGTTTGCCAATGTCACAGCTTCTCTCAATTCCCCTCCACAGGCAAGCACCAAAGTCAACGTTCCAATCACCGTATCGCCTGCACCAGATACATCATGGACTCTTCTTGCTTTTGTTGGGATTTGGTTGAATTCTCCTTTCGCCGTTAGCAGGCACATCCCCTGACTCCCTAAGGTCATTAAGACGACCTCACAAGCCAGACGCTCCATCATGAGCTGACAGGCCCGCTCTACTTGTTCGATGGAATCAATTTTCAGTCCTAATACCGCTTCTGCTTCTTTGCGATTCGGCTTAAATAGCGTTACGTTTCTGTACTCAAAAAAATTGTCAAATTTTGGATCGACAGTAATTATCTTCTGATGCTGCCTTGCCAATGCAATGACCTTGCTAATGAGCTCTTTACTCAATAAACCCTTATTGTAATCTTCAAGAATAATTGCATCGACACGTTGCATGTTCGAGCTGATTGCCTCCAGAGCTTTGTCCAGAATTCTAGAATCTATCGGTATGCGACTCTCTCGGTCAGCTCGAACCACATGTTGATCATTGGCAATGATCCGCGTCTTTACAACCGTGGGACGAGATTCATCAACGATTATCCAATCTGTGGTAAAGTTGAACGATTTCATCAGCTCCACGAGCTGATGCCCTTCCATATCGTTTCCCACCACGCCTATGGGAATTGGAACTGCCCCCAAAGAAGATAGGTTGTTGGCAACATTCGCCGCACCACCCAGCCGAACGAACTCATTGGTCACTTCAACGACCGGTACTGGCGCTTCTGGCGAAATTCGGTTCACTACACCCCACACATATCGATCTAACATCAGATCGCCAATTACCAAAATCTTCTTCAGTTTGAATTGTTCAAAGAGCCAATCTAATCGATCCATGCTGATTCTGATCATTGCGTTTCCGCCATCTGCTAATATAATCATTCAAAATTAAAAGTCAACAGTTTTTTACGATCGCTTTCAATTATTTTAATGAGCTCACGATAAACTGCTCAAACCTTGAGCGTAAAGTATTGCTATCTTCCGCTGCACCGAATGGCACTAACATTTCTTGAAATGTTCGTTTTGAACTTTCATCAAAATTAAAAAGACAATTCGATCAGTTCTACCTGATGTGATAGCACATCCCAGATTGCCACAGTATGTTTGCCAGTCAACCAACCACCACATTCTCCCGGATTCACAACAATTGTGCCACTTGGTGTCTGAGTCACCGAAGCGGTGTGATCATGTCCGTAAATGATGAGGTCAAATTTTGCGGATTCTTGTAAGGCTGACAGCAAAATTGGATCATGCAGCACCAACACGTTTTTCTGATTCACTTTAAATTGATGGGGCGGCTGATAAACTTTGCCCTCGTAAACACGATAAAGGCCCAATATCTCCCCGTCATTGTTCCCCAATATTATTTTAAAGGGACAATTCAATTGTTTCATCTCTTTTGCAGTAAACGGTGCAACCAAATCGCCAGCATGAACCACGAGATCGACCTTTCGCTCGTTGAACAACCGCACCGCAGCTCGAATCGCTGGCAAATTATCATGGCTATCTGATAAAATTCCAACACGCTCAATCGTTTCCATCTGGCATCCCTCAGATTTGATTTCTTTCTATGGTGGATTTATTTGTCTGACTTGCAGGACTAAAGCCTTGTCCAGCGACAGCCACACCTAAAAAATCGAGCCCCTAAACTGCGCAGGATCGCTGAAAAACTTTTGGTAATTGAACGGCTGATCCTTCATTCGGTTTCATGAAGAAGCCCACTGCCTTTAATTTTTGTTAGCTGAAGTGAAATTCGTTCGCTTTGGCTGATGTTGGAATCTTTGCTCAGTAATGGAATAGGTCACAAATAAAATCCCACCTCGATCAAAAACTTGATCGCGGTGGGATTGTTGAATCAGAGAGCGTGTAATTGGATCGGCTCAGCTATCTTCGGTTCACCGACCGACCGCTACTCACGACGCTATCTTTGATAGTTCAAAAATAGCTTCTGTTTGCCTGCTGGGGAATCGTGCGATCATGCCTGTTCAGGAATCGCTTCGCCATATTTGGCAGCAGCTCGAGCCTCGCGTCTCAAACGAATCCGTTCTGCAATGGTTTCCAACACCGCATAGATGACCGGCACAACGATCAAAGTCAGAACCGTTGCTACGGTCAATCCTCCAATGACCGACCGCGCCATCGGCGCCCAGTTTTCTCCGCTTTCGCCGAGGCCTAATGCTAACGGCATCATCCCGAAGATCGTTGTCAGTGCGGTCATGAGCACAGGACGCATTCTGACCTTGCCGGCCTGCTGAATTGCTTCATACAGCTCCATTCCTCGGTTGCGGAGCTGATTGGTGTAATCGACTAACACGATCCCATTGTTGACAACGATGCCCACCAGCATCACGAGACCAACCAGGGCCATTACGGTTAGCTCGGTTCCAGTAACCAACAACGACAACGCAACACCAATGAACGACAGCGGGATAGTAAATAAGATGATAAATGGGTCAAGCAGCGATTCGAATTGTGAGGCCATGACCATATATGTCAAAAGGATGGCGACGATCAAAGCCAGCCCCAGATACATAAATGATTCCTGTTGCTCTTCAGCGACGCCACCGATCTCGATGCGAAAATCGTTGGGGATCGGCAATTGTCGCAGCGCCTTTCTAATGTCACTGGTTGTAGTCCGGAGATCGCGTCCTGCAACATCGACATCAACGGTAACCAGCCGTTCCTGATCTTCTCGGATAATTTGCTTGGGCGCTTTAGAGTAATCGACCGTTGCAACCGCCCGAAGCGGGATCTGCTTGCCCATCGGTGTTAGCAACAAAATATTATCGATATCCGTTTTATTGGTTCGCGCTTCCTTGACCAATTGAACCCGAATATCAAATTCGTCTCCGCCTTCGCGGAAACGGGTCGCCACCGTCCCCAAAATGCTGCTGCTGATGACCTGCCCAATTTGAGCGGTGCTCAAACCAAGATCCGCAACCCGATTGCGATCGAGATTGATTCGTAATTCTGGGACGGACTCCTTGATGCTGGTTTCGGTATTGACCACTCCTCTGATGTTTTTCAACCTGGACTCAACTTCCGAAGCCAGCGCTTCGGCAACTTGCAGGTCATGTCCAAAAATCTCGACCCGTATATCAGCCCCACCTCCCATCACGGCCTCCTGGCCACGATCGGCGAACCGCGCTCGAACGTCTGGCAGATTCTTCAATTTATCCCGAAGATCATCCTGAATTTCAAACACGCTCCGATTACGCTGTTTGCGGCTTTTTAATCGGATGGTAATGTCTCCCTCGCTGGATCCCTGCGTCGAGAACAATGCCATGACCCCCTCACCCTGACCAAAATTCGTATAGATATTCTCGAGCTCCGGTACATTCTCCATGATAATCGCGTTCAGTTGATGCATGCTCGTTTCCATCGCCTCCAGACTGGTTCCTGGACTGCGATCCACGGCAATAGACATAAAGCCCATATCGCTATTGGGCAGGAAATTGCCACCAATACTGAAAAGGATTATCACCGAGATGATAAACATCAAGAGGGCCGTACCCAGGACGATCTTCTTGTGACCTAAGGCCCACGCCAAACTCCGGCTATAAATATCGGTTAGATCCGCCAGCCAGCCAGCCACTCGCCGACCAAACCTTTTGAAAAAACCATGATCCTTCGACAAACGCTCTCGAACATCAATAAAACGGGACGCCATCAACGGGATCAAAGTCAATGCCACGATCAGCGAGATGGTAAGCGAAAAGACAATGGTGATCACCATATCCTTGAACAACTGCCCCGCCAGTCCCGGCACAAATAAAACTGGCACGAAAACCGCCAATGTGGTCAGCGTTGATGCCGTGATTGCCATAGAAACCTCAGAAGCTCCCTTATCGGCCGCCTCGTTGGCGCTATACCCCTCTTCTCGATGGCGAAAGATATTCTCTAACACCACGATCGAGTTATCCACCAGCATGCCAACCGCTAAAGCCAATCCCGCCATCGAAATGATATTCAGTGTCAATCCAGCCTGATCCATCACCGCAAACGTGGTAATCATCGAAATGGGGATCGAAGTGGCCACAATCAGTGAGCTGCGAACGTTCCTGAGGAAAAACAGCAACACCAAGAACGTCAGTGCGATGGCCTGATAGGCTGTGTTACCGAGATTCGACATAGAGCGAGTGATGAATGTGGACATATCAAATACTGTCTGAAACTGAATCCCTCTCGGCAATTCTGATTGAATTTGGCCTAACCGTTTCGTCACCTCACGGGCCACCAGCACGGTATTTGCGTCCGATTGTTTCATCACCATGAGCATAACGGCTGGTTTATTATTGTTCCAAACCTGCTGTCGTTGTTCGACGAATCCATCGACGACGGTGGCTACATCCTTAACCCGGATGATTGTCCCGTTCATCATGGTGACTGTGGTATTTTCAATTTGGTCGATCGATTGATATTCGCCAGCGGTCTGAATGGTGAATTCCTGACGTCGGTCATCGATCCAACCTGAAGGAAGCTGAAGATTATTGGCCTGGAGCGCACCGATGATCTGTTGAATCGACACGTTGTGGGCGCGCATTCGAAGCGGATCGGCCAGCACCTTGATCTCACGTCGCATTCCACCGATCGTAAAGGCCGAGGCCACCCCGGGGATTCGCTCGATACGCGGCTCGATATCCTGTTCGGAAATGCGACGTAGCTCGGCCTGACCATGCAAATCCGATTCAACCGCCAAATATAAAATTGGCTGAGCTGATGGATCAAAGGTGAACACCATCGGCGATCGAATATCGCGAGGCAAGACATCTTTGATAAACTCCAGGTTATTGCGAACGTCGATCTCCGCCTGGTTCATATCAGTTCCCCAATCGAATTCCAGCATCACCAACGAAAGCCCCTGAGATGAGGTGGAACTCACTTTTTTGACATTCTGCACCGAGGCAACCGCCTCCTCAATCGGCCGCGTCACCACGGTTTCGATATCAAACGGCCCAACGCCAGTGTATTGTGTGATCACTGCCAGCAGCGGGAAATCTAATTTCGGATAAAGATCGATTTTTAATCGAATCAGCGAAAACAAACCGAAGCCGACGGCAATGAGATAAATCATGAACACCGTCACGCCTCGCTTTATCGAGAATTGGGTTATTTTCATAGTTGCTCCTCCTCACCTTTGATGATCGTCACAGCCGCACCATCCCGAAGGTTGTTCTGACCAGCGATGACCAATTTGTTGCCAATTTCAATCCCAGCATTCACCGCCAGCGATTTATGGTTTGCATACTGAACGTTCAATTTTTTCTGAACAGCTTTATTGCTATCCACGATGAACACGTAATAATTTTTGATCACCTGATCCTGCCCCTGGATGCGCTCTAAAGTGGTATTTTCGATCACAGCAAAGCGCGGCACCACAATGACATCTTTAATGACGCCGACGATGACTTCCACCTGGGCGTACATACCAGGCTTAAGCAAGCGTTCAGGATTATCGATCAGCACCTCCACTTCTGCCATGCGCGTTAATGGATCCAGCACTGGGCTAATTTTAGCTATCTTGCCTTCGAAACTACGATCGGCATAACTCTTTACCGTCACTTTCGCTGGCTGTCCCAAAGCGAGCTTGCCCAGGTCCTCTTCGGCGGCATAGAAAGTGATCTTCACCCGATCCATTTGCACAATAGTAACCACAGGCATTGCAGGACTGGCCATATCGCCAGCCTCGTAAAAGCGGTTACCGATCACGCCGCTAATTGGCGCAGTGATCGTGGCATCCGCCAATTGGCTATGGGCGGTTTTCACTGCAGCTTCCGCCTGTTCGACCTGAGCTTTGACCGCCTCAAATTGGGTTTTAATGGCATCAAATTGTTGAGGGCTCATGGCATGTTCGTTCGTGAGCCGCTGGGCACGCTCGAATTCTACCCGCAGATTCGCTTCCTGCGCCCGCGCAGCAGCCAATCCCGCTTCCGCCTGTCTGACCGCCTGCTCGATCGTCGTCGCTACTACTTTGGCAATCGGCGCTCCGCGCTTCACCTCGTCACCGACATCAACAAAAAATCGATCGATCCGATCCGGAATTTTCGAAAACACCTTCACCTCTGTCTCCGCCTTGATATCGCCGTTGTAAGTTAACGACTGAACCACATCCCCCATTTTCACCGTCATCACTTCAACTGGTATCTTGACTTCAGTTTCGGTAGCTTTTGAGCTCGGACGACTGCACCCAGATAGGATCATCGCATATAGTCCGATTAATACTGCTGCAAATAAGACAATCCGTTTCATGTTAAACTCCTTACCATTTTTTTATTCCCAATTCCACAATAATTTTTTTGCACGTTATAGCACATTCGACAACTTTCCAGTCACCTTGCGCAATTGATATCGCGCCTTTTGATATTCATAGACTGAATTGGCATAATTCAATTTCGCTCGAGTCAACGCCAATTGCGAATTCAACACATCTAATTGGGTGTTCATCCCCTCGTCATACATCAGATTAGCTAAACGCAGCGCTTCTTGCGCCAATTCAACGGTTTGTCGAGCCGAAAGATATTTTTGCCGCGCCTCCTGAAATTTATTATAGACAACCTCGGCTTCTGCCGCTATTCCATCATAGACCTGCTTCTCAGAATCGTACATTTTTCGTAAATCCAATCGCGCTTGCTGATACTGCGCCGCTGATTTGAAGCCTTTGAAGAGCGGAATTTGCAAGCTCAATGCAGAAGTAAAACCTTTGCTGAAATCGTCCTGCTTAAATTTATAATCGTTTCTCATCGCCATGTAAGAATAATCTGTCTGGAAAAATAGTTTGGGCAGGAAATTGCTTCGTGCCAAAGTGACGCCCTTTTGCGCCATATATTTTTGCTCTGATAACGCCCGCACAATAGGCCGATCCTTCAGGGCCAGCCGCTGAATTTCCTCCAGCGGCAGATCGCCGAATTCATCATTGACATATTGTAACTGCCCCTGGACCTCGATTACTGCCTCTCGCTTCAAACCCAGGATCGTTTTCAACTGGGTGAGAGCGGTCTGGTAATTGTTCTTTGCAGCAATGAGCTCTGGCTGCAAGTTGGCCGCCTCGACTTCAGCGCGCATCTTATCAAAGCCAGACGCCATGCCGACATTGTATTTTTTGATTACATTATCCAGGTTCGCCTGAGCTTGCGCCACTGCCTCTTCTTGCACCTTAACCAGTTCTTTGGTCAATAAGCAGAGATAAAATGCATCGGCCGTCTGATAGATCAACTGTTGCCTTTGCTCTTCGAGGTTCTGTTCAGCCGCATCGCGCGCCGCCATGGCGACCTGTATGCCCGCAATCCCAGCGCCCCCTAAAAACAATGGCTGAGTAACACTGGCGCCATAACGAAATGTGTTCTCAATGCCAAAGGCAACTCGAACATAATCCGGGTATAATTCCAGTCCAGGCGTCCCTGGGGGCAGCATCATCTTAATAAAGTTCGGAATCACGGTCTCTTGAATGGCCCAGGCCTTCTGAAAACTGACCGAACCATCCAAATGTGGCAGGATATTGGAAATCGACTCCCAAACACCAGCTTGGGCTTTCGATAGCTCCTTTTCCGCCATTCTGAAACCAGGGTTATTCTTCAGTGCCAAGTCTACACTTCGTTCTAAGTCCAATACCAGGATCTCCTGCGTGCTGCCTGTCATCGGCCAGAGCAACACCAGCATCATTAATAAATGGACAATTTTCTGCTTCAATTTCATTCCAACCTCCCATGGCATCTGTGCCACTTCAATATTTGTCAATACATTTAATTATTCGCAAAAGCGACCCACATAACGAACTGGTGAACTTCAATTGTCAATTGCCTGATTACAGGTATCTATTTTCAAAAATCTATTTGCTTTCGTATTCAAGAAATCATAACACACGCTCGGAAGCAGTGGGATAGCCAATTTAAGGTTATCCATCCAAGCATGAGTCATGAGAAGCCTAATCGTTTGCATCACCTCCCCAATCGGTTCTTGGATGTACAGGATCGTATTTAATACCAAAATGCCCTTACCCTCGCGTTAAAAAATTTATCGCTACACGACAACCTCAGCCTGTCACTCGTTCAGTCCCTTAAATAGCAGCTCCACAAGTTCCTCGGCCAATTGATCCGATAGAATTTGTTCCTGGCTGTTGAGTTGGATGATCAAAAAATGCACCAATATAGCTCCGATAACATGCACGACCAATTCGGGCTTGGCGCTCGGCCCGAACTCACCAGAGTCAATACCCTCTTGAATCATATCGGTAAAAATTTTTGCGTGAGCTGCCACCTCGTTTTCGAACCCATTCATGCATGGTAGTTTCTCAAATTGAACAAATATTTGCAATACAAATTTGGCCAATTCCGGATACTGGAGACTAATCTGAAATCTTCGTTTGAGCAATTCCACCAGTTTTTGCTTCATCGGAATTTTAAGGCTGGCGATCTGTCTCAAATCCTCGGTATGATAATTTAGCGCTTCTTTGATCAACGCCCGATAGATTCCTTCTTTGTTGCCGAAATAGTAATAGATCGTAGGCTTGGTGACATTGGATAATTCCGATATCTCGCGCATGGAAACGCCATTATAACCTTTTTCAGCAAACAATCGGGCTGCAGCTTTGAAGATCGTGGTCTTCGTGGTATTTTCATCGCCTATTTCAAAGGCGCTATTTGGTTTCATCATCATAAATCTACTTACCGGTAAGTAAAAAGCCAGTTCAAAAAAATATTGATCACGTCGATTCAACAGAAATTTGCCAACTGTTACGCCTGTGCTTCATTAAAGTTTCATGATATTTTGGCTTTTTTTGAGGTGCCTGAAAGAAAACATTGAACCTTCACTGAAGGGATTATTGGTTTTGCTTCGGGCATCTTTGCCACTGCTCAATTAACACCCGGCGCCTGTTACTCAACAAGATCAATGTAGCCTATTTGCCCTGCTTTTTAGCAGGCAAAGACAATCAACTCAAACAAACGATTTCTCCTTGAAGCAGCCATTCGTGGCTGAATAAAAGCATCATAATTTTCTATCAGGGCGAGAATTTCAGGCTTACTCTTTCAAAACTCATCCCCTGGCCTCATCTGCTCAAGACAAGGGAAATTGCGGTCTTCTATTTCTCCCAGGATAAGGCCGGGGATAGGACAAAAAGACGTTTTTCGTTCAGGCACTTTTGAATTTTTCTGTCAGAAACCAGAATTGCTCCCTCCGAATAGCAGAATGCTGGAACGTTCGTCGCGTGCCAACATGTATCCCCAAAGTGGAAGCCCAGTTTCATCGACCTCAAGATATATCAATAAACTGCTGGTCTCTTGAATTTGAATCACAGAAGAATGAATCTTTTTCAAGATGTTTCGAGCCACATGTCCTTCAAGCCCGCTGCATCAGCACCTCTCGCTCATACCGCTTAACCTCTTTGAGTAAATTGGTTCCAATGGGGAGATCATGGACCAGGCAAAAATAATCCCAAACTGATCCGAAAGGCAGGGTCTTGATTTCCTCCAAAAGCGCCAGTCGCGCGAAGAGATCGCCTTGATTTTCGTACTCGCGCAATTTTGTGATGGGCTCCAACAAAGCAAGCAGCAGGCTTTTTTGTGCAGCATGCGTGCCAATGACATAGGCGCCGATCCGATTCATGCTGGCATCGAAAAAATCCAGTGCAATGTGGACTCGCTGCAATGCTTCTGCGCGAACGATCTCTTCTGCCACGCCTTTCAAATCATCATTTAAAATGACGACATGATCGCTATCCCAACGAACACCGCGACTCACATGCAGCAACAATTCCTCAGAGAATTGGAGGATCGCAGAAATCTTGTCGGCAATGGACTCGGTGGGATGAAAATGTCCCAAATCCAGACAGACCATCTTGTTTCTGGCAATCGCATAACCAAGATAAAATTCATGGGAGCCTACTACATACGATTCACTGCCGATCCCAAAAAGCTTGCTTTCGATAGCATCTTTCATTTCGGTTTCTGGATAGTCGATCGTAAAAATTTCATCCAATGATTGCTTGAGCAAAACACGATGGGTCCAGCGATCGACCGGGGCATCTTTGCTGCCATCTGGAATCCATAGATTATGAAGGCAAGAGCTGCCAAGTTCTCTTCCCATGAATGCGCTGATCTCGCGGCAGCGTTTGACATGCTCAATCCAAAACGCTCGGATCGCAGCGTCTTTGCTGCTTAAAGTAAAGCCATGGCTGGCTTTGGGATGAGCAAAACAGGTGGCATTGAAATCCAAATTGAGCTGATAATGCTTCGCCCAATCAACCCATCCTCGAAAATGTTCTGGGAGAATGGCATCACGGTCCACACTCTTGCCGCCAAATTCACCATAAATGGCATGTAAATTCACCCGATGGCGCCCTGGGATCAATCTCAGCGCCTGGTTTAAATCCATTCGTAGTTCTTCTATATTTCGGGCTTTGCCAGGAAAATTGCCAGTCACTTGGAGCCCGCTTCCAGCCAAAGATGCATCTGAAATTTCGAAGCCGCCAACATCATCGGCCTGCCAGCAGTGCAGCGAAATAGAAATCTGACGAAGTTGCGCAATCGCTTTTTCTGTGTCCACACCCAATTCAGCATAGCGCTGTTTCGCTATCGCATAAGATTGCTCGATTCGCGTTGAATGATCCATAATCTCTCCTTGCTTGTTTCACAGAGTGTCCATCAATTTTCTTCTAAGAATTTATCGCACGAAATATACAAATTTTCTTATTGCGTTCAAAGGCCTTTTTTTCTCAATGCATCATCACAATAGCAATTGCCAGCTTAATGCATGTTAAATTTTCGATGAAACTATTGAATCTTTAAAAAAAATTTCTTATTATTGGCCGCTGAATTTGGTTTCCGTAGCGAAATGGGTTCGCATGTATTAAAACTTGGAGGAGGAAAAAATGATACCCAGAAAAATGCTCTTTGCAGCGTTGCTCTTGATGACTCAGGTGATGACACTTTTTGGTGAGGTGAAGATGACGACAGGGCCAATTCTAATGCCGGTTCCAGCCGCAATGAAGCTGACAAATGACAAATTCATACTATCCGATTCACTCTATGTGGCGATCAACGGTCATGCCAGTCCACGGCTTCAAAATGCAACTGCCCGGGCAATCGCTCGATTAGCGCGGCTAACTGGTTTGTTTCTCCCAGTAGACTCCATGATTGGAGCCCCAGTGCCAGAGAAAGCCAATTTGATCATTCGTTGCCAGCGGTCAGGAAAATTAGCATTGCACGAAGATGAAAGCTATCGGCTGTTGGTTTCAGGCCAAAAGATCGAGCTAAGCGCTGACACTGATTTAGGCGCGTTGCGCGGGCTGGAGACATTACTTCAATTGGTGATGGCTGATTCCAATGGCTATTATCTGCCCACGGTGGAAATCGAAGACGCCCCGCGATTTGCCTGGCGGGGTCTGCTGATCGATGTGGGACGGCACTTCATGCCCGTTGATGTCATCAAGCGCAATATTGATGGCATGGCCGCTGTTAAAATGAACGTGCTCCACTGGCATCTTACAGAGGATCAGGGTTTTCGTATCGAATGCAAAACCTTCCCCAAATTACATGAACTCGGTTCCGATGGATTCTATTATACCCATGAACAGGTCAAAGAAATCGTGGCCTACGCCAGCGACCGTGGCATCCGGGTGGTGCCCGAATTCGATATGCCTGGTCATGCTACCAGTTGGTTTGTCGGCTATCCAGAATTGGCCAGCGCGCCAGGGCCTTATCAGATCAAACGAACCTGGGGGATCCACGATCCAGTGATGGATCCAACGCGCGAATCCACCTATCAATTCTTAGATAAATTCTTCAAAGAAATGGCAACCCTATTTCCCGACGAATACATTCACATCGGTGGGGACGAAAACAATGGCAAATATTGGAGCGCCAATGCCGAAATTCAGGCATTTATGAAAAAGCACAACCTTACTACGACGGCGGCGCTTCAGGGATATTTCAATCGCCGCATTCACAAAATCCTTGCCAAATACGGCAAAAAAATGGTTGGATGGGATGAAATTTTTGAATCAGAATTGCCGAAAGATATCGTCATCCAATCCTGGCGAGGCCGCGAAAGCTTATATGAAGCGGCTAAGAAAGGTTATCGCTGTTTGCTCTCAAACGGCTACTACATCGATTTGATCCAGCCTACTGATTACCATTATCTGAACGATCCGCTTCCAAGCGACGCCCCCATCTCTGAAGCGGAGCGGGCTTATATCCTCGGCGGAGAAGCTACGATGTGGTCGGAGTTTGTCTGCGCTGAAACCATTGACTCGCGCATCTGGCCTCGAACCGCGGCAATAGCCGAACGCCTTTGGTCCCCAGAGCACATCCGTGACGTGGAAGACATGTATCGACGGCTGGAGACGATGAGCTTTCGACTTGAACTTTTGGGATTAACGCACGATAAAAATTACGTGATGATGTTGCGGCGTTTGGCAAATAACAAAGATTTTGCTCCGCTCAAAACCCTGGTCGACGTGATCGAGCCAGTTAAGATTTACACCCGCGGACAGCTCAGGCAATACACTTCTTTCTCGCCATTAACCCGCGTGGTGGATGCTGCCCGACCTGACGCCAAAGTCGCCAGAGTATTTCGGAACCGAGTGGATAGTCTGCTCGCCAATCCAGGCTCGGCAAATGGCCTGTGGCAGGCGATCAAAGATGATCTCACCACCTGGCAGAGCAATCATGAGCGGCTCAAACCGATCATTAAGCGATCTCCAGTTCTTCAAGAGATCGAAAGCCTGTCTCAGGACCTGTCTCAAATAGCCGCTATTGGTCTTCAAGCAGTCCACCATTTGGAAAAAGGCCAACCTGCAGATAGCAGTTGGATGACCACTAGCCTCCGCATTGTCAAACAGGCCAAAACCCCACGGGGCGAAACGGAACTTATGATCATCTCGGCCATCGAAAAATTGATTGATAAAGCGGTTCATATTACCAAGTAATTCGAATAACGCTGATTCCATCCGTCCTCTGACGGGTGGAATCAGTGCTATATTTTTGAGCCTTGCTATTCAAACGCACCCGCTTTTCTGTTGATATCCATTAACCTGAAGATCCGTCGTTTCAGCGGCCCAGGAAAAATATCGTCTACAATCAGCGAGAGACTGGTCTGAGCATTCGTTGACTAAAACTTTGAACCAGAACATAAAGGGTTTGATGATGAGCAAAAATATAAAAGTCGACCTTACTGGAAAGACCGTACTCATCACTGGGGCTTCTCGGGGGATTGGCCGAGCGATTGCTATCAGATTTGCCGAGTGCAACGCCAGGGTAATTGTCCATTACCATAAAAATCGAATCGCTGCGGAAGAAACGCTCGCGCAGCTAAAACCAGGCGAGCATTTCATCGTTGCGGCTGATATATCCGATCCGGTGGCGACAAAGATGATGGTTGATGAAGTTCTGAGCAAAACACCATGCATTAATATCCTGATTAACAATGCAGGCATATTTGAAGAAGCACCGATTTCAGAACAGAGCTATGACGAATGGCGGGACGTCTGGCAACGAACCCTTGGGACCAACCTTATCGGTGCTGCCAATGTCACCTTTCTGGTTGCGAAGAATATGATGCAGCATGGTGGGGGCAAAATTATCAATATTTCAAGCCGTGGGGCTTTTCGAGGTGAGCCGCTGGCGCCCAGCTATGGCGCCAGCAAGGCAGGGCTCAACGCCATGAGCCAATCGCTGGCGCAGGCCCTCGCACCTTATCATATCTTCGTCTATGTCATTGCTCCGGGATTCGTTGAGACGGAAATGGCGCGACCAGCGCTTCAGGGCGAACGCGGCGTTGCGATTCGCAATCAAAGCCCACTCAATCGGGTCGCCTATCCCAGTGAAATCGCCAATACTGCCCTATTTTTAGCTTCGGAAGGGATCGATTTTTTAACTGGCTGCATCATCGATGTTAACGGCGCCTCCTATTTGAGATCGTAACTGGATCAAATGATTGATAGTTTATTCTGGTTTCCTGATTTGAAATCACCATTTTGTACCACACGAGTTTCCGATTTCATTTTTGCATTGACAGGCAATAACGCTTTCTGAATGCGATCAGAGAATCATCGGTTATGTGTGGAGATTCTCCCTAAAATTCACAATATGCTGAGGATTAATTTCACAGCGAAGCCGATTTTTTTAATTTTTTCCCTTGACTTTTTTAATTTTTATTTATATTATTAGTGCCTTGATCCTGGGAAGAACAAAATATCTGCATACTCATAATTAGACCAAGACCAACGATTCAGCAGAATCAGTCAATCAAAAGAGGGCAAAACGAATGAACTCCAAGTGGGATTGGAGCATTATAGTTTCGTCTCTTCACTATCATCCTTTTGTTAATCCATTTTCCCCCTCCCCATTCCTTTTGATACTATTTGCTAACATGGAGAATTGAACCGATGACCGACCAGTATCTACCCATCTTGCTGATAGCATTTATTTCCACCGCGACCGCAGGGCTGATACTCATATTGAATGCTTTATTGGGGCCCAAGCCTAAACATCGCAAAGATTTTCCGTCAAAATATACGCCATTTGAATGCGGCTCCGATTTGCTCCAGGACAATCAGAAACGAATTAGTATTCGGTTTTATTTATTGGCATTGCTGTTTGTTTTGTTCGACCTGGAAGGCATTTTGCTCTATCCCTGGGCGATTGTCGGGAGATCTTTGGGCTGGCTGGCCTTTGGAGAAATACTGGTATTTTTGCTGTTTTTGATAGTCGCCTTCTTTTGGGCATACCGAAGAAAAGCGCTGGATTGGAGGTAAATCGAGCATGTCGCAACTTGAAATTCCGAATAATATCATCACCACCAAATTGGATCAATTTATCGGCTGGGCGCGAAGCTACTCGTTGTGGCAATATGTCTTTGGCACAGCCTGCTGTGCCATGGAGTTCATGTCCGTCAGTGCTGCCCACTACGACACGGATCGCTTCGGGGCCGCCATGCCGCGATATTCACCACGCCAGGCAGATATGCTAATGGTGGTAGGCACGATCACCCATAAAAATGCCCCGGTCTTGCGCCGAGTATGGGAACAAATGGCGGAGCCCAAATATGTTGTGGCAGTCGGGGCCTGTGCCGTCAGTGGTGGCTTCTATCGCAATTATGCCACCTTGCAGGGCTGCGATCGGGTGATTCCTGTCGATGTCTATATCCCTGGCTGTCCCCCACGACCCGAAATGATTCTCGATGGCATTATGGCGTTGCAGGAGAAAATCAGAAAATCCAAACAATATCTTTAAAACCACTGCAAACAGCTTGAACCGCGAATTACACGAACCAAGCCAATTTCGCTGATAATTAATTCGCGTCATTAGCGAAATTCGCGGTCTGAAAATTGAATCAATATATGAAAAGGAACTAAGCCGAATATGGCGCACTATTGGCTGTTAAAGGATGACCTGAGCGACTTTTTTGAGCAATTCCCCCAGGCTGAATATCACGAGGAGTTCGAACAACCGAATATTCGGATTCCCGCCAGCGACTTAGCGAAAGTTTTCGACTTCTTCAAAAATCATAAAAAATATCCGATGGACATGTTGCTGGATATTACAGCCGTGGATTATTTGAGCAGCGATTATGCCGAGCGGCCCAACCTTACTGGACGAGAAGAGGATCTCTATTCCCCAACGCGCTTCGATGTTGTTTACCATTTTTATTCAGTTTCCACGAACAAACGCGTGAGAGTTATTACAAGTTGCGGTGGGGAACAACCAGAGGTGATTAGTAGCTATCCCTGGTGGCAAGCTGCTCATTACCTGGAACGAGAAGTTTGGGATATGTTCGGTATAAAATTTCGCGGTCATCCAGATTTGAGACGCGTGCTGTTATATGAAGAATTCGAAGGTCATCCATTGCGGAAAGACTACCCCGCGCTTGGAGAACAACCCCGATTAGCATTACGAAATCCGGAGCAAGAGCATGGCAGAGTTTGAAATCCCTGCAAAATACAAAGTCGAAGAGGTTAAGAGACGAAAAGAAATCTTAGAACTGCCCATTGCCGGTCCAGGCGATGAGCCGATCAAGGTGAACCTGGGGCCATCCCATCCAGCCATGCATGGCACGATTAAGATGGTCGCTGAATTGGTCGGGGAAACCGTCGTCAATATTGATGTAGAACCTGGTTTTCTGCATCGTGGGTTCGAAAAAATGATGGAAACTCACACCTATGCTTCGGCGCTTCCCTATACTGATCGTTTGAATTATGTGTCGGCATTTATCAACAATTTCGGCTATGTGGCCACCATAGAAAAGCTGTTCGGCATCGAGATTACGGAGCGCTGTGCCTGGCTGAGAACCTTGCTTTCGGAATTATCTCGGATTACAGATCATTATACCTGTCAGGCGGCCATTTGCAGTGAGCTCGGTGCGATGACTCCATTTTTGTACTTCATGCAAGCTCGTGATTGGATTTGGGAGCATTTCAACTGGGCTACCGGGGCGCGCCAGACCTATAGTTTTGCGCGAATCGGCGGTTTGGCTCGGGACATCTCCAGCGAATGGCTCGACAAATGCAAAGAAATTTTGAAAAGCAATATTCCGCTGCTAAAGGATATCCACGGCCTCATGGATCGCAACCGCATCTTCCTGGATAGAACCCAGGGTGTTGGCGAAATCAGCAAAGAGGACGCGATCAATGCTGGCATCACAGGACCATTTTTGCGCTCCACTGGCGTGGCTTACGATGTGCGCAAAGCGATGCCGTATCTTAAATACGACGAGGTCGAATGGGAAGTCCCCGTGGGCAAATACGGCGATAATTACGACCGCTGGTTTGTACGCATGCGGGAGATCGAGGAATCGATGAAAATTTGTTTCCAGTGCATCGAAAAGATGCCGAGAACAGGTCCTCTTTTTTCCGATGGTTGGCAGGCGCATCTACCAGAGAAAGCAGAGGTCTATACGACAATCGAAGGGCTGATCAAGCATTTTAAAATCATCATCGAGGGACCAAAGCCGCCAAAGGGAACCGTCTACCACTGTGTTGAAGGATCCAATGGCGAATTGGGCTTCTTCTTGGTATCAGACGGTTCAGGAACCGCCTATCGACTGCACGTCCGCGCTCCGAGCTTCCTGATCATGGGTGTTTTAGATAAAATTATTATCGGGCACCAATTGGCCGATATTATTCCCATTTTTGGGACAGTAAATATGGTTGGGGGAGAATGCGATCGGTGATTTTAGGAGTGTGATGGTGGATTTAATGGATTGAGGAGCAGATTTTCTTAGAAGGCATTCGACCGCCAATTTCGTGAATTTAAGCGAATTGATTTCTGAGAAATTGGCAAGTAAGGCAATTTGCAAATTTTTCTCATCTGGAATTTTGCTCAATAGCAGAGATAAAATTAAAGCATTAAGGAAGTATATGGAATTCACCCAGGCTGAAAAAAAAGAGATCGAATATTTACGAACCCGTTATCCTGACGCCCGCTCGCTTACACTCCCGCTGATGTGGATGATACAAAAGCGAGAAGGCTATGTCCCTGACGAAGCAGTTTATTTGATTGCTAATGAATTAAAGATTCCCCCCATCTGGGTGGAAGAAGTGCGGTCCTGGTATTCGATGTTTACCAAACACAAAGAAGGCAAATACGTTCTGGAGGTCTGCAATAATATTTCCTGTTCGCTAATGGGGAGTCAGGCGATCATCGATTATTTGTGCAAAAAGTTGGGCATCAAAGTCGGTGAGACCACGCCCGATGGAATGTTTACCATCAAAACCGTCGAATGTTTGGGCTCCTGCGGCACAGGGCCGATGATGCAGGTGGGGGAGAACTATTATGAATTATTGACGGAAGATAAAATCGATAAAATTTTGGATGATTTAAGAAACGGCAAAGAGCACGAGCAGCAGCCACAGGAGTTTCCTGAGTACCAGTGACCCTCGACCGCTAATTATGCGAATTAGACGCTAATTTCGCTAATTATTTTTAGAGTTAAAAAATGGAAGAGCTATTATTCAAAGAGGAGGTCTTTAAAATTGTCGGGGCTGCCATGGAAGTCCATCGGGTCTTAGGTCCTGGCTTTTTGGAAGCGGTTTATCAAGAAGCATTGGCAATTGAGTTTAAATTAAGAAACTCCCTTTTGTCGAATTCCCACAATTGAAGATAGATTTCAAAGGCATTATATTAAAAAAGCATTACGTTCCAGATTTTTTATGCTATGATGAAATCATTGTTGAAATCAAAGCCATTCAACAATGTACCAAAGATGACGAAGCACAAATAATCAATGCATTGAAAGCAGCTAAGAAACTTGTTGGAATTTTAATGAACTTTGGAGAAGCATCTTTATTTCATCGCAGATTTGTCAATACCAAAAATATCAAAAAGACAAATTATAGCAATTCGAAAAATTAGCGCAATTAGCGGTCCTAATCTAAGCGCTAATTACACGAATTAGACGCTAATTGCGCCAATTCGATTTGTGAGACATCAAAGAATAATTAGCGAAATTCGAACAATTAGCGTAATTAGCGGTCCAAGCTAAACCGCTAATTATGCGAATTAGACGCCAATTGCGCCAATTTGGTCTTAGCGCAATTCGAATAATTAGCGAAATTAGCGGTCCTAATCTAACCGCTAATAACACGAATTAGACGCCAATTGCGCTAATTCGATTTGTGAGACATCAAAGAATAATTAGCGAAATTCGAACAATTAGCGTAATTAGCGGTCACAAGAGCTTTCAAAAACAGAGATACGCATGTCCGATATGAAAATTCTACTAAACTACGAACGCAATGGCAAAAGCCACACGCTCGAAAGCTATCTCAAACGAGGCGGCTACCAGACTGTCGCCAACAAATTGGGCCAATATAAGCCCGAGCAGGTCGTTGATGAAGTTAAGAAAAGCGGCATTCGGGGACGAGGTGGCGCTGGCTTCCCCGCAGGTATCAAATGGTCATTTCTGCCGAAAGGGACGGATAAGCCCATCTATTTGATCTGCAACGGCGACGAGGGCGAGCCTGGGACTTTCAAGGATCGGGTGATCCTCGAGGAAAATCCGCATCAACTAATCGAAGGAATTATCATTAGTGCCTACGCCATTCAGGCCAAACATGCCTACATTTACATTCGGGGCGAATATGGCTTTGCGCTCCGCCGAGTGCAGCAGGCAGTGAAAGAAGCTTACGAAGCGGGCTATCTGGGCAAAAAGATAAAGGGCACTGATTATGTGTGCGATATCACCGTGCACAAAGGCGCTGGCGCTTACGTGGTCGGCGATGAAACAGGATTGATGAACTCCATCGAGGGCAAAAAGGGCCAAACCCGAAACAAGCCGCCGTTCCCTGCCATCGAGGGACTGTATGGCTGCCCCACGATCATCAACAACGTCGAAACCCTGGCATCGATTCCCTATATCGTTGAGCATGGCGGGGATCATTACAAGTCGATCGGCACGGATAAATCGTCTGGCACCAAACTGCTGTCGGTGAGCGGCCATGTGCGCAAGCCTGGCGTTTACGAAGTGGTGATGGGTTATCCGTTTATGGAATTTCTCAACAAAGAATGTGGTGGTATTTTGGGCGGGAAAAAGCTCAAAGCCGTCATTCCAGGTGGTTCCTCTACGCCCGTGCTGCGACCTGAAAATTGTGAGAACATGACCATCGATTATGAATCCATCGCTGCGGCAGGCTCCAGCCTGGGTTCGGGCGCCGTCATCGTGATTGCCGAGGGCACCTGCATGGTCAAATTGCTCGAGGTGCTAACCCATTTTTATTATCATGAATCCTGTGGCCAATGCACTCCCTGCCGAGAGGGAACAGGCTGGCTGTATAAAATCGTAAAACGAATTGAGGCGGGACAGGGGAAAATGGAGGATATCGATCTGTTGACCAGTATAACCAAACACATCGCTTTCCATACCATCTGTCCCCTGGGCGATGCGGCTTGTGGGCCTGTAGATAGCTTTGTCAAACGGTTCCGAGAGGAATTTGAGGAGCATGTCAAAAAAGGCGGCTGTCCGTATGGTGGGAAATTTGAACGATTGCAGAAGGTAATTGGGTAACTATGTAATTGGGTGATTAGGTAATTGGGATCATTAGGAAATTTGGTAATGAGGTAATTCGATTTTATAGAACGCGGATGACACTGATGACGCGGATCTACGCGGATAAAAACAAGCGGAAAATCCGCGAAGATCAGTGTAATCCGCGTCATCCGCGTTCCATTTTAACCTTAAAAGATAAACAATATGAAAGACGTGACGCTAACTGTTGATGGAAAGAAGCTGACTGTTCCCGAGGGGACGCTGATTATTGACGCCTGCGAGCAGAACGGAATTTACATTCCCCGTTTTTGCTATCATAAACATCTCACTAAAAGTGGCAACTGTCGGATGTGCCTGGTGAAGATCGAGCGCAATCCCAAGCCCCAGCCATCTTGCATGACGCCTGTGGCCGACGGGATGATCGTTTACACCAACACGCCCGAGATCGCCCAGATGCGCAAAGCCATGCTGGAGTTCATTTTGATCAATCATCCGCTGGACTGCCCGATCTGCGATAAAGCGGGCGAGTGCATGTTGCAGGATCAATACATGATGTTCTCGGGTGATAAATCCCGTTTCAACGAAGAAAAAGTTGCCAAAGAAAAGCTTTACATTTTCAGTGATCGGATCATTTATGACGCCGAGCGCTGCATCGCCTGTTCCCGCTGCGTCCGTTTTACCCGTGAGGTCTCCAAGACCCATAAATTGGGACTGGTGGAGCGTGGTGATAAAACCTACGTCTCGCTGGCGCCAGGCGACACCTTTGACGATCCATACAGCTATTGCGTCACCGATATTTGCCCCGTCGGCGCATTGACCAGTCGGCAGTTTCGCTTCAAAGAGCGGGTTTGGAATTTGCATAAAACCGATTCTATCTGTGCGGGCTGCTCCAGGGGCTGCAACATCATCATTGAGACCAAGAACAACAAGATCTATCGGGTTCGACCACGAGAAAATCCCAATGTCAACAAATCCTGGATGTGCGATTTTGCCAGGATCTATTATATGAACCCGATAAAAAACCGAGCCTCTGGAGTGCGGATCAATCACAAAGCAGCCGATTACAAGAAATTTGTGGAAGAGGTCGCTGCCCTATTCAAAGAACATGGCAAAGGGATGGCATTTGTTGCTTCCGCTTATGCCACTAATGAGGAACTGGCGCTGGCTAGACAGTTGGTCGATGCCATGGGCATTAAAGCGGTTTTTTACAAGGCCGATCGGGTTTGGGACGAAAAGACATGCGAAGTAAAAAGCGATGATATTCTGGTGACTGAAGATAAAACGCCAAATATGGCTGGCGTGAAAAAGACATTCCCCAATGCTCTGGACATTTCAAAGCTGGTGCTTAGCGATTATCAATATGCTTTTGTCTGGGGTCAGAATGCTCCAATGGAAAAATTGGCTGGCTTGCAGCTCATCGCCCTGTCCGCCATCAAAGATCAGGTTTATGAGAAGGCGAAATGGTCGATTGCGGGCCGAATTTCCACTGAAAAGCATGGCTCGTTCACCAATGTCGATGGCTATGTGCAATCATTCCGCAGGGCAATCAAAGGCGAAGATAATTATGATGAGCTGACGTTCTTTGTGGATGTGCTGAAGGAGCTTGGTATTCAACCGATTGGGCGGACGGTTGAGGAAATTCGAAGAGCAATTTAGGCTATTAGAAATAAATTTTGCCCAACGGATAGATGAACCCAACTGATCTTTAAATTATTTATCCGTTGGCTTCATCTATCAGTTGGGAAATATTCTTAAGCACGTGCTAAACATGAGAAATTTAACACGAATAACTTTTGATCCCAATGTTATGGGCGGCAAGCCTTGCATTCGTGGCATGCGTGTTACTGTCGGGATGATTGTAGGACTCATTGCTTCAGGATATTCAAAGCATGATATTCTAAAAGCATATCCTTATCTTGAAGATGAAGACATCCTTGAAGCATTGGCTTGCTTGGCAGATCGATCAAAAGCAAATATCAAGATCATGCAATGAAATAAGGATAAAATTAGCTATGTCTATAACCGTTGCCATAAAAAATGAGATCCACGATTTGATTGACGAATTGCCAGATAACAAATTAATCGTGATATATGATTTCATAACTTATCTGATGGAAAAAAGGTTAACAGACGAAGACTTTTTATCGATTAAGGAAAAGCAGCGCATTCTGAATAACCTCCGTGAAGCCTGTCGTGATGTCAAAGAGCAAGAGGTTGGAATTCAGTCTCAAGAAACATTAGAGGAACTCATTAATGAGTTTTCGGATCGTTCCAACTAATCGTTTTAAGAAAGACGTGTTGGAACTGAGCAAAGACTATCCTCATATTTGGTCGGACTTAAAAGAACTGAATCGAATTTTAAATGAAAATGAGCGAGCAGGAGCATCCTTAGGAAGTAACATATATAAAATACGATTGAGATGTTCAGATATCCAAAAAGGGAAACGTGGCGGTTATCGTGTCATCAGCTATGTGAAAAGTGAGGAGCAGGTTGTTCGGCTGTTAACAATTTATGCGAAAGCGAAAATTGGGGATGTACGAAAAGAAGAAATTTTACAGATATTGAAAGAGGAAGGTATCATTTAAAAAATATTTCAAAGGTAGATTGCATGGAATCCAGTTTCTTAGGCATCAATACTGTCAATTTTATTACCAGCTTATTATTAGCCACCGCCGTTTTTCTGTTCATGTTTATGATGGGCGCTCTGATGAGCTGGACGGAACGGAAGCAGTCGGCTGTGTTGCAGGATCGCATCGGGGCAAATCGGGCGGCAATTCCTTTGCTTGGCGGGAAAAGATTGGCTTTGTGGGGATTCATCAACAACCTGGCCGATGCCATCAAAACGTTGGTGAAGGAAGATTTCAAGCCCCGTGCCTACGATTTTCTGATGTACAATCTGGCCATCTTCTTCGCCTTTGTCCCTGCTACGATCACAGCGGCAGTCGTTCCCTTTGCTGGTGAACTGTGTCCTGCTGAATTCTTTCAAGCCTGGTATCTGAAATGGATTCCCTGGCTGCCCGAATATTTCGCCAATCACCTGCCCGATTTCAGCTTTCGGGTGCAGGTGGCCGATTTGAACGTGGGCTTGCTCTATATTTTCGCCATCAGCGGATTGAATATTTTCGGCGCTATCCTGGCAGGCTGGTCGTCCAACAATAAATTCTCCATGCTGGGCGGCATGCGGGGCGCTTCGCAGATGATCTCGTATGAAATCAGCATGGGGCTATCGCTGTTGGGTTTGATTTTTATTTATCAGCAAGTCGATATCTGGGAATTGGTGCAGGCTCAGCGGGAACTGGCCTGGGGCTGGCTGCCCAAATGGGGCATTTTCTTGCAGCCCGTCGCCTTCTTTCTATTTCTATTCGCCGCCATCGCCGAGAACAAACGCATCCCGTTCGATTTGCCCGAAGCCGAATCGGAAATTATTTCAGGTTATTTCACCGAATACTCTGGCTTCAAAATGCTGTTGTTCATGTTCGCTGAATTCATCACCATTGCCTTTGTCGCTGTCATCCTCACCACTTTGTTCTTTGGTGGCTATTCAGTCCCTTATCTCATGGCCGATGGTTTTCATTGGCCCTGGGGCGGCTTTACCCAGCTATCCCATGCGACCGTGGTGATCCTGGAATTGCTCTCGTTTACATTGAAGGTCTTTTTCTTCTGCTGGCTATTGCAGCAGATGCGCTGGAGTTTACCCCGATTTCGCTATGACCAATTGATGAGTTTTGGCTGGAAAATTCTGTTGCCATTGTCCATTTTAAATTTGATCGTGACGATTATTATTGTAGCAGTGGGTGGATTTTAATTTAACATCTATCACCCGACACTTGATCGCTAATTACACGAATTAGACAAATTACGCTAATTATTAATTGGCGCAATTCGAATAATCAGCGCAATTAGCGGTTTAAAAGATTATCTGATAGCATGTGGTTTGTCCTTTTCCAAAGCAAGGAACCTAAGGAGATTTTGAATATGAGTTACCAATTACCAGACCTGCCCGACATGAAATATTATGATCGCAAGAAACGAGCGCTGATGGATCAGCTTTATGTGAAGGAAATTGGCCGAGGCGTCTGGATTACTTCGAAGCATCTTTTTCGAAATTTATTCAAATGGTTTACGTTCCGCAAGGGCGGCGTGGTGGTTTACTATCCCGAGGAGCAGCGACCTGATTTATCGCCGAACAATCGAGGTCGGCATGTCCTGGTACAGCGCACCAATGGCTCGCCCCGCTGTGTGGCCTGCCAGATGTGCGCCACCATCTGCCCCGCTTCCTGCATCACCATCGAGGCAGAAGAAAGCGATGATCCGATCATCCAAAAACGACCTAAGATTTTCAACATTGATATCAGTCGCTGCATCTTCTGTGGCTTCTGCGTGGAAGCCTGTCCCGTGGATGCGATTCGGATGCTACCGACAACGGAGAAACTGGTCGGCTATAATCGTTTCAAAATGGTTTATGATCGGGATACGCTGTTGAATTGGCATCCCGTGGTGAGTGATGATGTGGTGCATGGATATAATCCGTGAGTTCACTATAAGAACCACGAATTGCACGAATTTCACAAATTCAAGATTTGATAACTTCCAAAAGAAGCAATTCGTTTTCATCTGCCAGTTGGCTGATTCGTGGTTTGCACCTTTTTAGAGTGGACTCATTCATGATTTTATAAAATTCGTGCAAGGTATTTTTAAAATGGGGGTCCTAGTTAAATATGAAAAATTCTAAAATCATTGTTGAAAAACATTCAGATGGTTACGTGGCTTACCCGCTTGGTTTAAAAGGGATCGTGGTTGGCGAAGGTAATAGTTATGAAGAAGCATTGACGGATGTGAAATCGGCCATCAGATTTCATATCGAAACCTTTAGCAATGAGGTTATTGAGGATTGATTTTAAGAGTAATTTATACACAAGCAGGCATTCGGAGAAAAACTTATTGAGCGGGCGATACGAAATTAACTCATGAAAGTCCGAGAGGTAATTAAAATCATAGAGAACGACGACTGGTATTTGGTAACTACAAAGGGCAGTCATCGTCAATATAAACATCCAATCAAACCTGGGCGGGTAAATATTGCAGGACATCCCAATGATGATTTGGCTCCTGGAACTTTGAATAGTATCTTCAAGCAAGCTCAATTAAAGAAGGAATAGAGGTAATAAAGATGTATCGTTTTTTGGTAGTCATTGAAAAGGCTAATGGCAATTACTCAGCGTATGCACCAGACTTGCCTGGTTGTGTCGCCACGGGCAAGACTATTGAGGAGGTTGAGCGCAATATGCATGAAGCAATTCAGATGCATATCCGAGGCCTGCTTGAAGATAAGTTGCCAATCCCGCCTTCTATTGCTTTATCTGAATACATGGCGGTGGCTGTCGAATGAATATCAATTTTAAAGTATATTGTCGTGATTACATCAGCAATACACAAAGCTAACTGACTCAAAAGGAAATACAAATAAATAATACCAAACAGAGGAGGATCTTCGAGCTGCCATTTCTTATGGCGCAGAGATGGTTGGAGAATTTAATTAGTGGTATATAACTCTACTTGGTCAGATTACCAAAATCTATCGATAAATACCTGTCATTTCGATCCGCCAAACGGCGAAGAGAAATCTGTTTATCGAACCAAGCAATCGTGAAATGCGAAGATTCCTCATCCGCTTCGGCGGATTCGGAATGACACAACTCAGTTTAATCTGACTAAGTAATGATGATTCGGGGTGATTTAAATGCATTATAAAGTACGACTGAAAAAAACTGAAGAGGGCTATGCTGTCTGGTGTCCTGGCCTGCCAGGCTGCTGGTCTCAAGGCGAGACCGAAGAGGAAGCGCTCGAAAACATCAAGGACGCCATTCAGACTTATCTGGCAACAGTCGAAGAATTGACCAAAGATGGTATGTCTCGCTTAGTTGAGGTCCCAGCCTGATCATGCCAAAGTTGCCAGGCATAAATCATAAACGTGCTGTTAACGCCTTTGAAAAAGCTGGCTTCTGGATTGTGCGTGAAGGCAAACATATCTCAATGACGAACGGAGAAAGAATCATTACGATCCCTCGTGCCAATCCAATAAATTCCTTTACGATGGCTGGAATTATAAAAGATGCAGGATTAACAATCGAAGAATTTAGGAAGCTTCTTTAAGCAAGAAAGATCGAACATTCAATCGAGATAGTGATTAAAAAGGGAATTCTCAATGGATTTCAACATACTCATGTACTACGTCTTCGGAATCGTCGCCATTGCAGGCGCATTGGTGCTGCTGTTCGCCAAACACCCGATTCGTGGGGCGATGGGATTGCTGGCAACGATGGTCGCTTTAGCAGGCATGTACGCCATCCTTCAGGCACATAGCATCGCCATTTTTCAGCTCATTATCTACGCTGGCGCCATTATGGTTTTGATCATCTATTTCATCATGCTATTGGACATCAAAAGCGAAGACTATCTGCGCCCGTTTTCAAAGCTATTCTGGATTGGCGCTCCGTTGCTTGCGCTGCTGGGCCTATTTTTCCTTTATAAGCTGTACACGGCCATTAGTGGCGAGCCCAATGCCTTCGCCAATTTAAATCCAGATCTGATGCCCGAGCAATCGGCTCACGATTTCGGTGGCATTAAAATCTTCTCAAAAACTTTAATGACCAAATTTCTCTTCGCCTTTGAATATGTCTCGACGTTATTGTTCGCTGCCATCGTGGCAGTGATTTCGATCGTTCAACTGGATTGGAAAGGTCGCAAGAATGAGTAATCCGCTGACTGATTTTATATTTGGGACTGGAGGATTTTTCACTCTCTCGATTGTGATTTTATTGTTTGCCATCGGCAGCATCACCTTTATTTTTCGGCGCACCCTGCTGCACATGCTGATGGCTGTGGAACTGATGCTGAACGCCGTCAATTTGAGCCTCATCTATTTTTCCCGAGTGCATCAAAATCACGACGGCCAGATTTTTTCGTTGATGATCTTTGTGGTGGCGGCCTGCGAAGTGGCGCTGGGCATCGCCATTATCGTTCACCTGTTCAAGCGGACGGGCACCATTAGCGTTGACGCATACACTTCAGAAAGGGGCTAATTTTTTATGGAGAACAGCCTGATTCTTGTTATCGTAATCTTGCCGCTCATCGGCGCTGCGCTAAATGGCGTTGTGGCAGCGACCAATGCATATAGAAAAAAACAAATTTGGGGCGAAAAGTTCGCTGGCTATCTCGCCTTTTCCACAGTGGCGACCTCGTTCGTTCTCTCGCTTTATGCCGTATTTGTGAAAATGGCGGGCGCTGAATCGATCAGTTGCACGCCTTACGAATGGGTCGCTTCAGGGGGGCTGAAAGTCAGCCTGACGTTTCTGATCGATCACCTTTCCGCTGTCATGCTGCTGGTGGTCACGGGCGTTAGCGCTGTCATTCATTTCTACTCCATTGGCTACATGCACGGCGATGAATCCAGCGTGCGCTATTTCTCTTATTTGAACCTGTTCGTGTTCGCCATGCTGGTGTTGATTCTGGGCAACTCCATGCCAGTGATGTTCGTCGGCTGGGAAGGTGTCGGTCTCTGCAGCTATCTGTTGATCGGCTTTTGGTACAAAGATGAAGAAAAAGCGATAGCGGGCAAGAAGGCGTTCATCGTCAACCGCATCGGTGATTTTGGATTTCTGCTGGGCATGTTTTTGATCTTCGCCAATGTCGGCTCATTGACCATTGCTGATGTCAACGAATTTTTCCATCATCACAATTCATTAAATTTCTTCTGGACCAATGTCGCAGCGATATGTCTGTTCATTGGCGCCACGGGTAAATCGGCGCAACTGCCGCTGTATGTCTGGCTGCCCGATGCCATGGCAGGCCCCACGCCAGTCTCGGCGCTGATCCATGCGGCGACGATGGTCACGGCAGGAGTGTACATGGTCTGCCGTTTTCATGGACTTTATCTGGCCGCCCCCATCGCCATGAATGTGGTTTTATGGGTCGGAGGCCTGACGGCAATTTTTTCAGCAACGATTGCGCTTTATCAGAACGATATTAAAAAAGTGCTGGCCTATTCCACCGTCAGCCAGTTGGGATTCATGTTCATGGCCGCTGGCGCAGGCGCTTTTGTGATCGCCATTTTCCATTTGATGACCCATGCCTTTTTCAAAGCCTGTCTCTTTTTAGGCTCAGGCAGCGTGATCCACGCTATGGGCGGTCAGCAAGACATTCGCTTCATGGGTGGCTTAAAGAAGCACATGCCCGTGACTTATACGACTTTTTTACTGGCAACATTGGCCATCGCTGGCTTTCCGCCATTTGCGGGCTTTTTCTCCAAAGATGAAATTCTCTGGAACGTCTTTGCCTCGCAGCATGGCAATAAGCTGGTCTGGATCATCGGGACGATTGCAGCCCTGTGCACAGCATTCTATATGTTTCGATTGGTCTATCTCACCTTTTTCGGTAAATTCCGAGGTACGCACGAGCAGGAGCATCATCTCCACGAATCGCCAAAGACGATGACCGTTCCGCTGATGATTCTGGGCGCTCTCTCCGTGGTCGGCGGCTGGATCGGCATTCCCAAATTATTGGGCGGCGAGACCATCCCCAATTTATTTGAGCATTTTCTCGAACCCGCCGTTACCAAATACGGACACGTCCATGTGGAGCATTACAGCCATAGCACCGAATTCTCGCTGATGGGTCTGTCTGTTTTGATCGCTGTGATCGGCTGGTTGCTGGCTCGCTCTTTGTTTAGGGAGATCAAACGAGAACTGCCCGATCCCAGCACCTATACAGGTGTCCCCAAAATGCTCTGGAATAAGTACTGGGTGGACGAAATTTACGATGCAATCATCGTCCGTCCCTTGAAATATTTATCGACCAATATCTTTCTGAACATTTCGGACAAAAAGATCATCGACGGAGCTGCGGATGGCTCGGCCTCGGGCTGGCGCAATGTCTCCAGCATTTTTGCCAGACTGCAGACGGGAAATATGCAGGCTTATGGATTTTACATGATCGTGGGGATTGCGATAGCGGTGGTGGTGGCGATGTATGTTTTTTGATTCGAAATTCGATAATATTTCTGCAGTGGCGTGCTCAAAAAATTATTATCCATTATGGCGATCGAACACACTTGAAGAATTGATAAAATTCGAATAGGAAGGTTGAAAGCAAAACGTGCCAAGCGTCAGTCAATTTTTTGGAATTGCTATTTACATGCATTTTAACGATCACACACCCCCTCATTTTCATGCCGAATATGGTGGCAATGAAGAGCTTTATATGAAATTGAGACGCTGCGCATTTATGCGGGCAAACTTCCTCGTCGAGCTCATAATCTCGTTATTGAATGGGCGGACCTCCATCGTAATGAACTGATGGAAAATTGGCAGAGAGCGCGACGGGGATTATCTTTGCTCGATATAGAACCGCTTGAATAGGGAAAGAATATGATAAAATTTGACAAACTGATTCGAATCAAATCAGTGATGGTACTAAAAGATTTTTGGGTTCGTTTAGAGTTCACCGATTGCACTCAAAAGGAAATTGACCTGGAACCATTTCTACATGGACCAATCTTTCAGCCGATAAAGAACAATCCTCTAATGTTCCGCTCAGTCAAAGTCGATCAACGAATGGGGACAATTGTCTGGGATAATGGAGCAGATATCGATCCCGACGTACTTTATTATGGTTTAACGCCTGCCTGGATGGAACACGAAGAAGAACCAATATTAAAAGTAGCGGACCATTAAAGCTACCAAATCAAATTAATTCAAAATTGAGAATTGAAAGCTAAAACTTATTTCTGAGCATAAAAAATGAAAGTTAAAAAGCATCTGATTGAAGAGATAGAGCGATTGGATGAAAATCAATTGACAGAGTTGGAAGATTTTCTGAGCTTCTTGAAATTTCGCTCTCATATCAATCGGTCTTTTTCTATCTCTGAAGTACAAATCGCCAGGCTTTATTCAGAATCAGGGGAAGAAGATCGAGTAATGGCAGAGCAAGGGATAGACGACTATGCTATCGGTCTAGCAAAGGAAGACAAGCTATGATAGCAGTCCGTCGTGGAGAAATCTGGCTGGCAGACTTAAACCCGACTCGTGGATCAGAACAAGCTGGTATTCGTCCTGTGCTGATTTTTCAAAACGATTTGCTGAATAAATACACGACTACTGTTTTAGCGATTCCGCTGACAACAAATTTGAGACGGGCTGCTCTCCCCTCCTGCGTTTTGATTTCATAGGGAGAGGGAGGACTGGCGCAGGATTCAGTTGCTCTGGGTCATCAATTAAGAGTCATCGACAAATCCAGATTGCAAAAAAACTTGGCCTGGTCGGGCAACAAACCATTGCCACTATTGAAAGCAGAATGCTTTTTACTATGGGCATAATTTGAGCAAGAAGAAAGTAGATGCCTTGCTCCTCATTCAACACTTGAAATCATTAATCTAAAATGATAACAGAACAAGATAAAAAAACCATTATCAAATTAGCTAAGAAATATAACGTTTCAACGATATTCCTCTTTGGCTCTGCTATCAAAGCATCGGAGGAATCAAACGACATAGATATCGGCGTAAAAGGAATCGAGCCTCGATTGTTTTTTAAATTCTATGCTGAGCTATATAAACTTTTATCAAAACCTGTAGATTTGGTGGACCTTTCGACAAGAACATTATTTAATGATCTGGTAGAAGAAAACGGTGTTAAAATTTATGGATAGTCTCTCCAAAAAAATTCTTGCCGAGAGAGAAAATATAGAAAAGGCATTGCTTAATCTCGAAAAGGCATTGAAAAGAAAGAGAAAGACCACCATCGAATTAGCAGCCATCGGCACTTTTCTTCACAATATTTACAGTGGAATGGAAAATATACTAAAGCAAATTCTCCAAGATAAGAATATTAAGGTTTCAAAGTCTGAATCATGGCACAAAGATTTATTAAATCTATCTGTTACTAATAAGATCATATCACTCAGTCTTTCTGATGAGCTTTATGAGTATTTAACATTCAGACATTTCTTTGTACACACCTATGGTTTTATGTTGATGGAAGATCAATTGACGGATTTAGCTAATAATGCCTCAAGAATCTGGTCTGAGTTTTTATCTGAAATAAAAGATTACACATCGACTTCAAACAACAATGGATTACAGGAGTCATAAATGGGTCTACTATCCTGGACACTCTTCATCCCCCTGTTCGGCGCTATCTTCATGATGTTCATTCCGAGCAGCAAAACTGATGAAAAAAGCGGCGCCTCAAAATTCGGCTGGATCGCTCTGGTGGTTTCCTCCCTGGCAATGATCATATCATTTTTCGTTGCATTGGGATTCGATAATTCCACCGTCGGCTATCAATTTGTTGAACAAGCCGAATGGATTCCCCAGTTCGGACTGAACTATCACGTCGGCATCGATGGCATCTCCATTCTCCTTTTTATGCTGACCACGATCATGATGCCGTTCACCGTATTGAGCTCCTACAAATACATCGAAAAGCGCAAAAAAGAATATTATATCTGGTTGCTGTTGCTCGAGTTCTCCATGCTCGGCGCATTCGTGGCGCTCAATCTGTTCATCTTTTACATCTTCTGGGAATTGATGCTGATCCCCATGTTCTTTTTGATCGGTATCTGGGGCGGACCGAGAAGAATTTATGCCACGATCAAATTTGTGCTGTTCACCGTAGTCGGATCCCTAATGATGCTGGCAGGCATTATTTATCTGGCCATCCAGGCTCGACAGCATTTCGGCGCTTTTACTTTTGAATTCGAGCAGCTATTACAATTGGACATTCCCGTCCAAACCCAACTCTGGCTATTCGCCGCATTTGCGCTGGCATTTGCCATCAAAGTGCCCATGTTCCCCTTCCACACCTGGCTGCCCGACGCCCACGTGGAAGCCCCGACGGCTGGTTCGGTCATCCTGGCGGGCGTGCTGTTGAAGATGGGCGGCTACGGCTTTGTTCGTCTGGGAATTCCGCTATTCGGTGACGCCGCAATCAAAGCTGCTCCTCTGATGCAAACGCTGGCTGTCATCGGCATCGTCTATGGCGCCTGCCTGGCCTTAGCCCAATCCGATTTGAAAAAATTGGTCGCCTATTCTTCGATCAGCCATTTGGGCTATGTGATGCTTGGTCTGTTCGCCCTGACGCCCGAAGCCATCGAAGGCTCGATTCTGCAAATGGTCAATCACGGTGTTTCCACAGGCGCACTCTTTATTTTAGTCGGAATCATTTATGAACGCCGCCATACCCGAGAAATTGCCGAGTTCGGCGGCTTAGCCTATCGACTGCCACTGTTCGCCGTGGCGTTTATGATCATCACGCTTTCTTCGGTGGCATTGCCAGGCACCAATGGCTTTGTCGGTGAATTTTTAATATTGCTGGGCAGCTTTAAGAGCGCCTGGGCGCATTTTGTCGCCAATCAGGGAGCGTTTCGCCTGGTGCTCATGGTGTTTGCCACCTCAGGAGTGATTCTCGGCGCCTACTACATGCTGTGGATGGTGCAGCGAGTGTTCTTCGGGCCATTGAAAAATGAGAAGAATAAAAATCTAAACGACCTCAGCCTGCGGGAAATGATCGTGCTGCTGCCGTTCATTATTTTCGTGTTCTGGATTGGCGTTTATCCGAAAACCTATTTGAACAAAATGCACACCTCAGTAGCACATTATGTGGAGCAGTATCAGCCCGAGGTCTTAAAACAAGAAATGGTTAAAGTGCAGCCGCCTGAAGAATCCAGCGAAAATATCGACACGGAACATATACGACCGTTAGACATGAAAGAATTAGAATAAAATTAGCATGGATATTGAAGAAATTCAGGCGAAAGTCAGAGCCAATCAATATGTCTATACCCAACATGCAGAGATTGAGCGAATAGCAGAGGAATTAAAGTTTACTGAAATAGAAGATGCTCTATTAAACGGTCAGATTCTTGAACAATACCCAGATACGGGTCGTGGAGAAAGCTGCCTTATCGTAGGTTTCTCAAATGATTTGCCTATTCATATTGTTTGTGGCTGGCGAGGAGATAAAGTAGCTCTTATCACCGTTTATATTCCCCGTCCGCCAAAATTTATTGATCCCTGGACAAGAAGAGAAAAATAATATGCGCAAAGTAAAATGCAATTTTTGTGGCAGTAATCATTACGAAGAACGCAGGATCGATTATCTCTATAGCCACAAAGGAAAATATTTACTGGTACCCAATACCCCAGTGGAGGTATGTCTTCATTGTGGCATGATTTATTATGATGCAGCGGTACTCAAAGAGATCGAACGTCGTTTCTTTGCCATTCATCGGAAAACTGAAGAACCCGACCGTTATATTGAGATGCCGTCGAAAGCTTATGCTTAATTCCGTTTTCTGAATGCCACTATAACAGAAAGTTGAATTTCTATCTCAACAACTAATAATTTATTTAGCAGCTAATATTCACTGGACAGAATCATGAACGAATTATCCTTTAATTCAACTTTTATAATCGGAGAGATCAGCCTGGTCGCCCTGATTGTCATCTTAACACTGGTTGATGCCCTGCAACGCCCCATTTTCGCCCTGTTCAAAGATGACCAGCCAACCCTGGCACTGGAAAATCGAAACCGACAATCCAGTTGGCTGGCGGGCATTGGCCTGATCCTGGTCGGTATTTTGTATTTTGCTTACGGCAAAGCTACGTCAGGGCAACAGGTTTTAATATTGAATCACGCACTCAGAGCAGGCGGCGGCGTCTATATCGGCAAGCTGGCGTTGATCGGAGCGGGCCTGCTGGCCATTCTCATGTCAGCCCGCTATACCTTGAGCCAGGCCATCCCCGCTATTGACTATTACCTGCTGCTGTGCTTTTCGCTGCTGGGCGCCTTAACCCTGATTGCCGCTGAAAATTTCCTGATGATCTTCCTCTGCCTGGAAATGATGTCCATTCCAATCTATGCTTTAGTCGGATTGAAAAAATATAATCCTCGGGCTGGCGAATCGGCCATGAAGTATCTGCTATTGGGTGGATTTTCATCGGCTTTTTTGCTGCTCGGCATCTCATTCTTATATGGCACGACGGGCAGCCTGGTCGTCTCCGAAGTGCTCAACAATCTCTCATTCACTGCGGTCAATACCGATTCGCTGCTGTCAGGCCTGGGGCTGATTTTCCTGTTCATCGGATTGGCGTTCAAAGTCTCCATGGTGCCGTTCCACGCCTGGACGCCCGATGTGTACGAAGGCGCTGCCACTCCGATCACCGCCTTCATGAGCGTGGCAGTCAAGCTGGCGGCCTTTGCCGTGATCTTGAAAATCTTTGCTGGCTCAGTCACGTTTGGAAATTTTGATTCTGTATTTCAAGCCATCTTCGGACTGTTCGCTTTGATCACCGTCATTTATGGCAATTCCGTGGCCATTGTTCAGAAAAATGTCAAACGCATGCTGGCGTACTCATCCATCGCCCATGCGGGCTACATGGGATTGGCCCTGGCGCCCATGAACCATAAAATCGAAGCCGTCCAGGCCGTTTTGTTCTATGGTATCGGCTACATCGCCATGAACATGCTGGCCTTCGGCGTGCTGGTCTATCTCACCCATAAAAAGCAATATTGCGAAACGTTGGATGATCTCAAGGGCGTGGCCCGAAAATATCCTGGTGCCGCCGCCATGATGGTGGTTGCCATGTTTTCCCTGGCGGGTCTTCCGCCTGCGGTGGGTTTTGTCGGAAAAGTCCAGATCTTTCTGCAATTGTTGGAAGGCCAGATGTACGTCACAGCGGTGATTGCCCTGATTTTCAGCCTGGTGGCGCTCTATTTTTACATCAATGTGCTGGTGGTCATGTACATGCGGGAGCCAGATAAGGAGCTTGAGCCCATTGGCAAAGAGGGATTGTTACCGACGTGGATTTCATTGGCTCTGGCGGCCATTTTTGTGATCATTCTCGGCGTTCTGCCATCGCCGTTATTGAACTGGTCGCTAAAGTGGGCCGAAGCGTTGTTTTAAGCCATCGAATAAATAGATTGCGTTGCTAAAAATTATTTGCCCTCCCAACTGATTCCATCGCTCTCAGCGATGGAATCTGTCTTCCTAAAAAATAAATTTCTGAGACCTTTCATTTCTGAGACCAATTTATTTCCCAACTGATGCCATCACTCCCAGCAATGGCATCAGTCTTGCAGAAAAACGAATTTCTGAGACCTTTCATTTCTGAGACCAATTCATTTCTTAAATGATTCTATCGCTCCAAGCGATGGCATCAGTCTTGCTAAAAAAAATTTCTGAGACCTTTCATTTCTGAGACCAATTTATTTCCCAACTGATTCCGTCGCTTCCAGCCATGGCATCAGTTGGAATTAATTTCTTTGTTTGATTTGAAAGTCCAGAGGTTGTTGACAGAATAATTCAAAATCGTTCCCACGGCGATGCCGATCAGGTTTGAGATCAAATAATAGACGTGGAAAAAATGGGTGAGAATCCAGAGGATGCCCAAATTTCCAATAAATCCAGCAATGCTGCTCACCACGATAAATTTCGCCATTCGAGTCAAATAAGCTTTCACGCCAGGCTCGCCCCGATCCCGCCAGGTCCACAGATCGTTCCAGATGAAATTGCTGATCATGGCCAGCCCAATCGCCAGCACGCTGGAAATCAAATAATAAATGCCAACCACTTCAGTGAAGAACCACAAGCCACCCATGTTGACAAAAATTCCGCTGCCGCCCACGATCCCAAATTTCAGGAAGCGAACAACATCGAAGCCAATTTTTTGTGATAATTTTGATAGAGCTATATTCATAAGATCGGCCCCTTGTAGTTGTAGCACCGATAAATATAAAACACCCTGAACACCCGCCCCCGACGGACAATCTGCAAAGGCGGCTCTTCAACGACCGACTCAAAATATTTCTTGACATTATCCATATTGCGATAGCGCTGCGCATCACTGGTGATGAAGATGGCGTTCTTGCCAATCAATTCATCAAAATTCGTCCAATAGGTATATTGCAATCCCTTTTCTCCAATGATTTCGCCAGAATGGGTTGGCTCATGATTTGGTGTATAAAACGTGATCTCGCTGGGAATTTTGTATTCGTGACCGAAGATGAACGTAGCTTCACCCATCTCCTGCTTGAGTTGCATGACTCGTCCTGACAATTCCTGCCAGCCCGTCCAGGTATCGCCCTTGCGACTGGGGAACATGGGAACAATCGGCATCAAGTGCATAAATAGGACAATCACCAATCCGAGTATCAACCCTGGGGTGAACCATTTTTTGAATCGCTGTGACCATTTTGTGTGCGCCGATCCGATCCAGGCGATGCTGGCAGTGATCGATGTAATGTAAGCAGGCGCCAGCCAGTTCATCTTCACCAGGCTGCGAAAGCTCGATAGCGTGAAAACCAGATAAACGGGCAGGGCGATCCAGAACAGCAGGGAATATTTCTCATTCTTTTCTTTGAAGCTGAGCCTGCCGATTTGAAACCAGCCGACCGCCACAAGAATGAGAATATAGGGGGTCAACATCCCCAATTGCGAGCCGATGAGCTGAAAGAAATAATCCAATCGCAGCCGGCGCATCTGCTCGAAACGATTTGAAGATTGAAACATAAACGACGCCCACTCGTGCTGGGCATTCCAGATGATGACGGGGCTGAATATGAGCAATGCCAGCACCAATCCCAGGTAAGGATGAACCGAAAGCAGCCATTTTCTTTGTGAACGAGACAAAAGAAGGTAGATAAAAATTCCAGGGACGATCAAAACTGCTGTATATTTGCTCAACAACCCCAATCCCAACGCAGCTCCAGCCAGATACCACCACTGCCACCGATCCGATTCGTGCAATCGCACCAGGCTGTACACAATCAACGCCCAGAAAAAGAGGAACGGCACATCAGGCGTGATAATGATCGAGCCGATGGAAAAGATCACCGTGCAATTCATGGCAACGACCGAGAGCAATGCCCACCGCTCATTCCCGAACAGGCGTTTGGTGATGGCATAGAGCAACAGCATCAGTCCAATCGAAAAAATGATGCTGCCCAATCGGATAAAAAAGACATTGTCCCCGCCAATCCAGGTAAAAAAAGCGATGATGTAGGCGGTCATGGGCGGATGATCGAAATAGCTCAGCGCCAGATGTTTGGCGTATTTCCAATAATAGGCTTCCTGGGGGACGAGGGAAACGAAGTTGATATAAATTAGCCTGAAAATAGTCAGCGAGGTTATTAAAAAGATCAATAATTTTTTAGGATATTTTTTCATTGAATAAACCATTCAGTTCGATATGAACTTTAAAAAAAAAGCCCCATTTCTTTGATCAAGAAATGGAGCTTTATAATTAATTCCCGGCAACGACCTACTCTCCCGCCCCGTTCCCAGGACAGTACCATCGGCGCTGGAGGGCTTAACTTCTCTGTTCGGAATGGGAAGAGGTGTTTCCCCTCCGCTATGGTCACCGGAATTTTATTGTCAATTTGATGAGTTGCAAGGATCAAGATTGAATTCATAGGCTAAAGCCACTAACCATCTGCTGCCATAGAGGCGGCAGGTAAGTCGCACGGCTTATTAGTACCACTCGGCTGAATACGTTGCCGTACTTACACCTGTGGCCTATCACCTTGTCATCTCCAAGGAGCCTTTAGCCCTCTGCCTTGCGACAGAGGGAGGGATATCTTATCTTGAGGTGGGCTTCGCGCTTAGATGCTTTCAGCGCTTTTCCCTTCCGAACATAGCTACCCAGCTGTGCCGCTGGCGCGACAACTGGTGCACTAGAGGTTCGTCCACTCGGGTCCTCTCGTACTACGAGCAGCTCCTCTCAAATATCCTACGCCCGCGACAGATAGGGACCGAACTGTCTCACGACGTTCTAAACCCAGCTCACGTACCGCTTTAATTGGCGAACAGCCAAACCCTTGGGACCTTCTCCAGCCCCAGGATGCGATGAGCCGACATCGAGGTGCCAAACCAGGCCGTCGATGTGAACTCTTGGGCCTGATCAGCCTGTTATCCCCGGAGTACCTTTTATCCGTTGATCGACGGCAATTCCACTTTCAACCGCCGGGTCACTAAGTCCTGCTTTCGCACCTGCTCGACCTGTGTGTCTCGCAGTCAAGCTCCCTTATGCCTTTACACTCTACGCACGATTACCGACCGTGCTGAGGGAACCTTTGAGCGCCTCCGTTACTTTTTGGGAGGCGACCGCCCCAGTCAAACTACCCGCCTAGCATGGTCCCCGAACCGGATTCACGGTTCTGGGTTAGGATTTCAGTAGAACAAGGGTGGTATTTCAACGGCGACTCCATGACAACTTGCGTTGCCACTTCACAGTCTCCCACCTATCCTACACATGCAATACCAAAACCCAATACTAAGCTGTAGTAAAGGTTCACGGGGTCTTTCCGTCCCGTCGCGGGTAACCGGCATCTTCACCGGTTCTACAATTTCGCCGAGACTCTGGTCGAGACAGCGCCCAAGTCGTTACACCATTCGTGCAGGTCGGAACTTACCCGACAAGGAATTTCGCTACCTTAGGACCGTTATAGTTACGGCCGCCGTTTACTGGGGCTTCGGTTCAGTGCTTCACCGCCTTACGTTGGTTGACACGTCCCCTTAACCTTCCAGCACCGGGCAGGTGTCAGTCCCTATACATCGTCTTACGACTTAGCAGAGACCTGTGTTTTTAGTAAACAGTCGCCCAGGCCCTTTCACTGAGGTCCTTTTCTGCTCCTCCAGCAAGTGGATTCACATACTCAGGACGCCCCTTCTCCCGAAGTTACGGGGCCATTTTGCCTAGTTCCTTAACCAGAGTTATCTCGAGCACCTTAGGATTCTCACCCCATCTACCTGTGTCGGTTTGCGGTACGGTCATCTATAAATCTCGCATAGAGGTTTTTCTCGGCAGCATGATTACGGTCAGTTTGTGGGCTAGGCCCTCCCCTTCATGTCTCGGAGTATTGATCGAACGGATTTGCCTGCTCGATCCTCCTACGCACTTGGACCGGCAATCCAGTGTCCGGCTGACCTGTCACTTCTGCGTCACCCCATAGCTCAAGCGATTTACAGATGGTACAGGAATATTAAACCTGTTTTCCATCACCTACGCCTTTCGGCCTCGGCTAAGGGTCCGACTAACCCTGAGAAGATTAACTTTACTCAGGAAACCTTAGACTTTTGGTGATTCCGTTTCTCACGGAATTTATCGCTACTCATACTGGCATCCTCATTTCCATCTCCTCCAGCACTCCTCGCGGAATACCTTCGCAGGTTAATGGAACGCTCCCCTACCATACCCTGCCGATTGGCAGGACATCCGCAGTTTCGGTAATGAGCTTGAGTCCCGATTATTGTCGGCGCGCGCTCACTTGACCAGTGAGCTATTACGCACTCTTTAAATGATGGCTGCTTCTAAGCCAACATCCTGGTTGTCTGAGCAATCGCACATCCTTTATCACTTAGCTCATATTTAGGGACCTTAACTGACGGTCTGGGTTGTTTCCCTCTCGGCTATGAAGCTTATCCCCCACAGCCTGACTCCCGTAAAACAAGTGTACGGCATTCGGAGTTTGTCAGGGGTTGGTACCCTTGTAAGGGCCCTAGCCCTATCAGTGCTCTACCTCCGTCACTCTTTGTTACGAGGCTAGCCCTAAAGCTATTTCGGGGAGAACGAGCTATCTCTGAGTTTGATTGGCCTTTCACCCCTATCCACAGTTCATCCCCCAGATTTTCAACTCTGGTGGGTTCGGACCTTCACGACCTTTTACGATCGCTTCATCCTGACCATGGATAGATCACCCAGTTTCGCGTCTACCGCATATTACTCATCGCCCATTTCAGACTTGCTTTCGCTACGGCTACCCCGCAGAGCGGTTTAACCTTGCAATATGCGAGTAACTCGCCAGTTCATTATGCAAAAGGCACGCCGTCATCCGCTAAAAGCAGACTCCGACTGTTTGTAAGCACATGGTTTCAGGTACTATTTCACTCCGGTTCCCCGGTACTTTTCACCTTTCCCTCACGGTACTAGTTCGCTATCGGTCACGAGTGAGTATTTAGCCTTAGGTAGTGGTCTACCCAGATTCTCACGGGATTCCACGTGTCCCGCAATACTTGGGAGTTTAGTCCAGGAAGTTATCTCGCTTTTCGTCTACGGGGCTATCACCCTCTTTGGCCGATCTTTCCAGAGACGTTCGACTAAGGAGATAATTTTTCACTTCCCGGCAAAACTGCACTCTTGCCCGACTAAATCCCGCAACCTCTGCCCTACAACGCGTGCAGGCTTTAACATAGAGCAGATTTAGGCTTCTCCCATTTCGCTCGCCGCTACTCTGGGAATCGCTTTTGCTTTCTTTTCCTGTGGGTACTTAGATGTTTCAGTTCCCCACGTTCGCCCTTTCCTGCCTATATATTCAGCAGGAAGTGTTCCGACATTACTCGGAACGGGTTACCCCATTCGGAGATCCACGGGTCTCAGGTTGTTTGCACCTACCCGTAGCTTATCGCAGCTTACCACGTCCTTCATCGCCTTCTCGTGCCAAGGCATCCACCATGTGCCCTTAGTAACTTACCAAAAGCCTCTAATGGACAGCAGATGGTTACTGGCTCTTTTCGCCATAGAATCCATCTTGGTTGGTTACCCTTCTATCAAATTGACAAAGAACATTATATTTTATCTAATGTGGAGCTGATCGGAGTCGAACCGACGACCTCCGCCTTGCAAGGGCGGCGCTCTCCCAACTGAGCTACAGCCCCATAGCAAATCTCAACTCGCGCTTGAAGATCGTCTGATTCAACTCGAAGCCAACTTCAGACGCCCTTAATTTTATGGCATCCGAGATTAACCTTCCCCACGGTGGGCCTAACTGGAGTTGAACCAGTGACCTCACGCTTATCAGGCGTGCGCTCTAACCGCGACTGAGCTATAGGCCCAGATATCAATAATCGATGAACATCTTATTGGGGCGCTCAAACTGCAACTCAGTTTACAGCTCGCACCGCAAAGGCAATTTGGTTAACAACAGCCTGCTCAGCTCGTTATTTAGACGAAAAACCTCAGTTCCTAACAAAGACCCTGAGGCAGAAAAAATAGTAAGTGCGTGCATGGTCGGATTCAGCAAGGTTATTACCCACTGCGTTCTTTGGTGATCGCAGTTAGGGCTCCATAGAAAGGAGGTGATCCAGCCGCACCTTCCGATACGGCTACCTTGTTACGACTTCGCCCCAGTCATCGGTCTCACCTTCGACAGCTCCCTTCTGCCGTGAGGCAGATTGGGCCACTGGCTTCGGGTGCTCCCGACTTCCATGGCGTGACGGGCGGTGTGTACAAGGCCCGGGAACGTATTCACCGCGGCGTGCTGATCCGCGATTACTAGCGATTCCGACTTCATGCAGTCGAGTTGCAGACTGCAATCCGAACTGAGACAAGTTTTTAGGGATTTGCTCCACCTCGCGGTATTGCTTCCCGTTGTACTTGCCATTGTAGCACGTGTGTAGCCCTGGACGTAAGGGCCATGAGGACTTGACGTCATCCCCACCTTCCTCCCCGTTATACGGGGCAGTCCCCTTAGAGTGCCCAGCTTTACCTGATGGCAACTAAGGGCAAGGGTTGCGCTCGTTGCGGGACTTAACCCAACACCTCACGGCACGAGCTGACGACAGCCATGCAGCACCTCTGCAGCCGTCCCGAAGGAGGTTCGTCTTTCGGCGAATTTCGTCTGCACTTCAAGCCCAGGTAAGGTTCTTCGCGTTGCATCGAATTAAACCACATGCTCCACCGCTTGTGCGGGCCCCCGTCAATTCCTTTGAGTTTCAACCTTGCGATCGTACTCCCCAGGCGGGGCACTTAATGCGTTAGCTGCGGCACTGATCCGCTTTGACACGAACCAACACCTAGTGCCCATCGTTTACGGTGTGGACTACCAGGGTATCTAATCCTGTTTGCTCCCCACACTTTCGCGCCTCAGCGTCAGTTACGGCCCAGGAAACCGCCTTCGCTACCGGTGTTCTTCCTGATATCTACGCATTTCACCGCTACACCAGGAATTCCGTTTCCCTCTACCGCACTCAAGAACTGCAGTTTCAAAGGCAGGCCATGAGTTAAGCCCATGGTTTTCACCTCTGACCTACAATCCCGCCTACGCGCCCTTTACGCCCAATGATTCCGGACAACGCTTGCCCCCCCCGTATTACCGCGGCTGCTGGCACGGAGTTAGCCGGGGCTTTCTCTGGAGGTACCGTCAAATATCTATCCTCAGCGAATAGATATCATTCTTCCCTCCTAACAGGACTTTACACTCCTTAGAGCTTCATCATCCACGCGGCGTTGCTGCGTCAGGCTTTCGCCCATTGCGCAATATTCCTCACTGCTGCCTCCCGTAGGAGTCTGGGCCGTATCTCAGTCCCAGTGTGGCCGTACACCCTCTCAGGCCGGCTACCCATCGTCGCCTTGGTAGGCCGTTACCCTACCAACTAGCTAATGGGACGCAGGTCCATCCATTAGTGCTATCCGAAGACAGCTTTGATTGACAAGCCATGCGGCTCACCAATATTATCCAGTATTAGCCCCGCGTTAGCAGAGTTATCCTGGGCTAATGGGCAGGTTACCTACGTGTTACTCACCCGTTCGCCAGTTTACTCGGGATTCCGAAGATTCCCTTTCTCCTTGACTTGCATGTGTTAAGCACGCCGCCAGCGTTCGTCCTGAGCCAGGATCAAACTCTTCGTTGTAAGATTTTCTCAACTTTTGAGCAATCTTACTGAATTAACCAGGCCCATGCACGCGTTACTATTTTCTAAAGAACATCTAAATTGCGATTGCAAATATAATCAATTCATCTCAAAAAGTCAAGCAAAAAATTTAAATTTTTTTTGCTCTCTTACCGCCATAGCTCTCTCTTTACAGCGGGCTATAATATAACAAAATTTTTGTCTTTGTCAAGTACTTTTTTTAGAATTTTTGAGCATATCTCTGACTCTTATGCTACCACGCGATGATATCGCTTCTGACCCACCCGTAAAATAATACCGGAATTGCTTAAATGATCGATGGTGATTTGTTGATCGATTGACATCACTTTACGATCATTAACATAACAACCGCCTTGCTGGATGAGCCTCCGGCCATCGCTTTTGGAAGATATAAGCCCCACTTGATGAAATAGATCAACAACATTTATTCCTCGTTCCAATTGCTCTTTGGAAATCCGAGTGGTCGGCATGCCATCCAGATCCCCCTTTCCTGCTCCAAAAATAGCCCGAGACGATTCCTCTGCTAATTGGGCTGCGGCTTCACCATGCGTTATTTTGGTCGCTTCATAAGCAAGAACCCGTTTCGCCTCCCGAAGATCTGCTCCTTGCAAAGAGCCCAATCGGTTGACCTCATCCATTGGAAGAAAAGTAAAAAATGCCAGGAATCGTTTGACGTCTCGATCATCCACATTCACCCAATATTGATAATACTCATAAGGCGAGGTTTTGCTTGGGTCCAACCATAATGCCCCCCGGGCTGTCTTGCCCATCTTGTGACCTCCAGCAGCAACCAATAGTGGAAAAGTTAAACCGTAAGCCTCTTTTCCCTCGATTCTGCGAATTAAGTCGATACCAGCAACGATATTGCCCCATTGATCGTCGCCTCCCATTTGCAAAATACATTGATGACTTCGAAATAACATCAAAAAATCATAAGCCTGGAGCAGTTGATAATTGAACTCTAAAAACGAAAGACCGGTCTCTAATCGAAGCTTGTAGGTTTCCGCTGCCAACATCCGATTGACGCTAAAATGTCTTCCAATCTCTCTCAAGAACTCAATATAGTTCAATTTCAGCAACCATTCGCCATTATGGAGTAAAGCAGCTTTTCCTTCATCAAATTTTAAAAAACGATTTAACTGTGCTTTTATCTTTTCACTATTATTGCGGATTTGCTCTTCATAGAGCATTTGACGCATCTCGATTTTGCCGCTGGGATCTCCGATCATGGCAGTTCCATCGCCCAAAACTACGATTGGAAAATGACCTTCTCGCTGAAAATGCATCAGCGCCATGATGGGCATTAGGCTGCCAGCGTGAAGACTATCGGCTGTCGGATCAAAACCCACATAGGCAGTGATCTTTTCTTTCGTTAGGATTTGAGATAGAGCTGGTTCATCAGTGACTTGCTGGATGAACCCCCGTTCTTTCAGAATTTCTAAAGCGTTTCTCGTTTCCAAAACATCACCTCAATCGATTCATTTAATTTTAAATCGACCTTTTTCCTTAAATTCGCGCTCCATTATTCGCTGCTCATCACGCCGGGCAATATCTTTTCTTCGGTCCACAATGGACTTTCCCCGCGCCAAACCCAACTCAACCTTTGCTTTGCCGTTTTTAAAATAAATTTTGAGTGGCACTAAGGTAAAGCCACGCTCTACTACTTTACCCGTCAATCGTTTTATCTCTTGCTTATGTAATAATAATTTTCTGGTTCGGTCGGGATCGTGATTATAAATATTGCCTTGCTCATAGGGACTAATATGCATGTTGTAGATAAATGCTTCACCATCTTTGATCGTTGCATAGCTATCCTGGATATTTCCTTTTCCCAAGCGCAAAGACTTTACTTCAGTACCTTGCAACACGATCCCAGCCTCAAAGGTTTCTATGATCTCATAGAGAAACCGTGCTTTTTTATTTGCGATTACAACTTTGTTGCTCATCCATTTGTTCCAATAATTTGGGACATCTCTAAAAATCGGCTTTTTTGAACGGCCAAAAATAAGGGTTTTCAAAATAAAAGTCAAGAACAAAACAAAGTGCTTGACTTTTTTTATTTTTATTCTTATTTTTATATGTACAAAAAATGCCGAAGTGGTGAAACTGGCAGACGCGCACGGTTCAGGGCCGTGTGGGCACCGCCCGTGTGGGTTCGAATCCCACCTTCGGCACCAAATTCTCTGTTTTCGGTAAGAAATAGGCAGCTTCGGCTTGCCTATTTTTTTGAGGGTGATATCAGCTAACGTCGGGTGATGAACGCAAAACTCTAAAATGATTTTGACAAATTGCTGAATGCATTAAACGCTCTTCAAAGTTACTTAACATTCATCTATATGACTCAGATCAAATGCCATTTTTTTAGTCAATGATTAGTTGTTTGGAGCTTTAGAATTTTGGGTCAATCCAGCTCGATTTTCATCGCGCACAATTCAACCCTCTCTTAAAAGCTAATTCTATCCTACGATCAAGGGGATGGCCTGACATTTATCCTACCCACTCTATTATCATATAACAAATTTTCCCTTGATTTTTTCTTCATTTTGCTCTATAATACCATTACATATCCGCTCATTAAAATAGCAAACCAATAGTATTCATATACAATGAGGAGACCAAATTGAGAACATTCTCATTCTTGCTGTTTGCTTTAATCTTGATCTTCAGCAGATGTGCTTATATCCCCATTCCCCCAGCACCAATTTCTGATCTTGGACCTGAAATCCGGATCGGTATTGCAGAGAATTTGCTCACACTGGCTTTCGAAACCGAAGGCACAGTGGACATCTATAATTCAGACGAGCGATTGCTGGCAGAGGGGGGTTCAGGGAAACGCTGGCAGGTCTCATTGTCTCAAGCAGCACCAGCAAGTCTAAGTTATCGCTTGCTCTATCGGGAGACCGAGGATGTCTATAATGCACGACAATTGGCCGCAACCTTAGAACGAGCTGGTTTCTCCAGTACTACCAAGCAGATAAAAAAACGATTGCTCCGAAATGGTCAGTTAAGGAACGTAATTTTTTATCAAATACTATTGAAGCCGATTTTTGATTCTGAAGCTGATGCAAGGCAATATCAACGACAAATTCAGCAACAATTATCCACAACAATCCTGCCCTTCTTCAATGCTCGACCCGCAGGAAAAATTATTTTGATCAACGAGTCCACAGGAGTGCGTTTCGAATCCCCGACAATGATACGTGTCATTGGAAAATTGTTTAAATTGACGACGATAACGGGAAAGGATTTTCATTTTGAACGCGAGCAACAACGGACCTACCGCAATCATCTGGAGTTCTGGATTGATCAATTTGGCGGGCTTACAGTTGTCAATCAGTTGCCCATCGAAATATACTTGCGCGGCGTGGTTGGGTCGGAAATGAACCAAGGATTTCCCATCGAAGCCCTAAAAGCCCAGGCAGTTACAGCACGCGGTTATACCGTTGCTTGGCTGGATAAATTGCACCGCATGGCGCCTTTTGACATGTGCGATGAAGTTCATTGCCATGTCTATGGAGGCGTCGAACGAGAAGCTCAATCGGTCACTGAAGCGGTCATGCAGACCCGAGGCCAGGTTCTGATTTTTGATGACCAGATTTGCGATACCCGATATGCTGCGGTTTGCGGAGGACATTCAGAAAACAATGAGAATGTCTGGGGAGGCACACCACAACCTTACCTTCGCGGTCACCCTGATACTAGATCTGCTCGATTGGCAGCTATTGGCAATCTGGCGAACGAATCGAATGTCCGGCGCTGGATTGAGAGTAGTCCTGATGTTTTTTGCAACACCACTCAGACCCCGATTCCTGACGCGCTTGCCTACACCAGAAAATATTTTCGTTGGACCGAGCGCTTTTCAAGGTCGGAGCTCAGCCAAATTATCGCCCAAAAAACAGGCCAAAATATCGGCATGCTCAATGAGATAGTGCCGCTCGAGAGGGGGATCTCAGGACGATTGACAAAAATCGAACTCCGAGGCACCTTAAAATCGATTGTGATCGAGAGGGAGCTTCAAATCAGAAATGCGTTGTCTCGAAATTATCTTTATAGCTCTTGCTTCGTGGTTGACCGCCAGGGGAATGATTTCATTTTGAAAGGCGCTGGATGGGGACATGGTGTCGGTATGTGTCAGACTGGAGCTGGTGTTATGGCCCTAAAAGGGTTTGATTATCGGGCAATATTAAGTCATTATTACCCCGGAGCGAAATTAATTAGAATCTATTGAGGGCTGTTGGCTTGCAATTGATAGCCAGAATCTATTTTCATGGGATGACGGTGGCAACATTTTGTTCATTGCATCATGACCACCGCATCGAAATTCGAACGAACGAAATTGCACTTGCCCGTCAACTTTAGTTGGAAAAATTTTGAGGTCAGACAATAGCTGGCGTTGACCAATTGGCATTATGATTGATTTAACAAAATCTAATTTACTCCAGATGATGCCCGGATATTTTTAGATGCGTTGAGCGTCTTTAGCAAGAACAGAACGAATTGTTTGATTTTCAACCGATCGTTTATTAGATCAAAGGTTAATTGGATATAGCGATCATGACAGAAGGACAAGTTCAGTGAAGGTTTTATTCATTTTTATTGATGGTTTAGGAATTGGCAAAAAGGATCCAGGCACGAATCCCTGTGCTCAGGAGCCGATTCAATTGTTCGATTGTTTTATATCCGATTCTTTTATCAAGCCGCTCCCATTTGATGGAATTTGTAAACCGATCGATGCTCAGTTGGGGATACCTGGAATTCCGCAAAGCGCAACAGGTCAGGCAGCATTATTTACTGGTGAAAATGCAGCCAGGTTGCTCAATCGACATCTCAGTGGTTTTCCAAATCAGCAGTTACGGGAATTGATAGCTACCCACTCCATCCATAAAAAGCTCAAAGATCTCGGCAGGCGCCCGGCATTTATTAATGTTTACCGTCCCATTTTCTTTGAACATGGCCCCGACGCGCTATTGCCATTTCTCTCTGTTACAAGCATTGCTAACTGGCAGGCTGGACTCCAATTTTTTGATCTGGATCATCTGCTCGCCAAGCAGGCAATTTATCATGATTTCACGAATTTTGAACTCAAAAAAATGGGGTTTAATGTCCCGTTGTTTTCACCAGAACAAGCTGGTGCGATCCTGGCTCAGGCCAGCCAGCACTATGATTTTTGCCTGTATGAGTATTTTATCACCGACTGGGCCGGACATGCGCAGAATTTGGAATTGGCTACCCATATTTTGGTCCACTTAGAACGGTTTCTTATCACAGTAATTCGCAACACCGATTTATCCGACACCCTGATCCTTGTTACCAGTGACCATGGCAATATTGAGGATATTTCGGTTAAAACCCACACCAATCATCCAGTTCCATTGTTAGCATGGGGAAAAAATAAACAAGATTTGCTTTCGAAGTGCGAATCTTTAGTGGACATCACTCCAGCTTTGCTCGAACTGTTCGATGGTCAACATTAATTTCAAGATGAAAATTAAATCGGCAAACATCAGGCTGTCACTCTTGAAAAATGCGATCAACCAACTTCTCCATTCAAGCGCGAGAACTGATAAACACGAATGAATTTCAAACCAAGAGCAGAAGCACTATAAATAAAATTATTCGTGAGCTCAAGATGTCTTGATCCCAATCGCGTAAATGTTTCTGATTAGGAATCGATTCCCGATGCTTATTTTTGGTGCATGGATACTGCTTCCAGTTTTTTCAATCCATGGGACAAATAATAAAGCAAGGGTGAATAGTGATTTTCAAAAAAATAGATTTTTGCTCGAACGACTTTCATTCTTATTATGGGACTTTATACGTTTTTGGCAGCGCAGCATGAAACAACAACTCGTGGGCTGTCCATCCCGAAGTTAATACCTTCCGCAAAGCTGTATACTTTTCTGTATTGGCAAATAACAGATTGCATCTTTGATTCGCAGTCGCTATAATTGGAAATTTTCTATTGCAATTTCAGATTGGTAGCTTCAATTGAACTGGCATTGAGATTGCGAATATTTTAGGGTTGAATATTTTGAAAATTTTACTTGACAGTTGTTAATAAATTTTATATAATATTCTCAGAACTGGGTCAAAGAACATGACATTGACTCACCACAGCATAACTTTCAACAATCTCTGATTAGGAGAGGAGGTTCAAAAAGATGTTGGTAGCAGTAAGAGTAGATCGAGTCACGCTGGACACATCGACCAATCGGTTTGTTGTGATCCTCAAGGATGATGTCCATAATCGCTGGCTTCCCATTGTGGTGGGTTCGAATGAAGCTCAAGCGATCGCACTTCAATTGGAAAAAATCAGCCCGCCCCGTCCTCTCACGCATGATCTCATCAAAAACATTTTGGATTCGATCAAAGCGTTTGTGACCCGCATCGTCGTCAACGATCTTCGTGAGAACACCTATTATGCCGCCATCACAGTTAAGACCAATGGCACCGTAAAAGAGGTCGATGCTCGTCCCAGCGATGCAATTGCGCTCGCCCTCCGTGTTCAAGCGCCAATTTTTGTTGAAGAAAGTGTGATGAAACGGGCTGCCATTCTAGAACAGCTTCCAGAACCTCAATTTGGCGAGGATAGTTATGATCGGCCGGTCAGCGATGTTGATCTCATGGAAGAATTGAATATCAAGCTTCAAAAAGCAGTTCGCGAAGAACGTTTCGAGGATGCTGCGAAGATCAGAGATGAGATCTTGCTGCTTAAAAACGAACGCCATCAATCGTGATTCATCCTATCAGCCCAGCGACATTTTTGAAACCGCACTGCTAACCAACGCTATCAATTTAGCTGTGAGGATTTTTAAGGGGGCATAGCGAAGTTCGGACTATGCCCCTTGTTTCTTCTGACATTCCCGAATACATAGTTTAAGAATCCTTGATCTGACTAACGCATACCGCAAAGCTAAGCTTCAGTGGCGATCTGCCAGCGACCGCTTTTTGGAGCATCATCCTTCCAGGAGGATCGGCATTTCCGTGGACAAGCTTTATCGTGCCGTTCCATTATTCTGATTCACCCTCCTGTCCCATCCACACGTGTCAGGCTATTATTCACCTGCACCACCTCAATCGTATACTTAATTGAGCGGCTCACGCAGCGATCAAATTCGCTATCATGACCATTCGCACAATGCGAAAGCTGATGATCTTGGGCTTATTTTAAAACTATGGATATTTTGCTTGCAAAATAATTCAAGATCGTTTATATTAGAGCATGATTTTCGAATACGCTCCTTTAATGAAGTCATGCCTTGTGAAACGCGACAATAGGAATAAATTTGAATTGCGCTGCTTGATCTCTTTATATCGAACGATCTTTTAAAAGAGCATTAGACTCTCTATGTTCCATGATATATTTGTCCTCAAGCTGACCACGGAAAAATAAAAATGGAGACCTGCTGAATGGCACCATCGGCTCGCAATCAATCTCGCAAAACAATTTCTCCTTGGTTTTGGGTTCCCAGCTTATACTTTGCTGAGGGAATCCCGTATATTGTAGTGATGACCGTGTCCGTCATCATGTACAAGCGTCTGGGAATTTCAAACACCGATATCGCGCTCTATACCAGTTGGCTTTATCTGCCATGGGTGATCAAGCCGCTATGGAGCCCATTGGTGGATTTATTAAAGACAAAACGGTTCTGGATTCCAACCACGCAATTGCTCATCGGAGCTGGCTTAGCAAGCGTCGCGCTTACCATTCCGCTTCCAAAATTCTTTCAGTTTACCCTGGCATTTTTCTGGCTATTGGCGTTCAGCTCAGCGACTCACGACATTGCGGCTGATGGTTTTTATATGTTAGGTCTTAGCCAACACGACCAGGCCTGGTTTGTCGGCGTTCGCAGCACGTTCTATCGCTTCGCCATGCTTACTGGACAGGGGCTCTTGGTGATCCTGGCAGGATACGTTGAAAGCCATTCTGGTCTCCCACTAGTAACTGTTCCGGTAGCAGCGGTCCAGACTACTCAAGCCAGCCCAGTTTCAGTTTTGCCCGAGAGTTTAATTGTCGTTCCCCAACCGGGGGAACTCAGAGTCATCGTGACCCCAGCGCAATTGGCCATCCCATTAAAAGCTGCGGACAAGCAACAATTCAAACAGTTTCTGGCCCAGGTTCGGGAATGGAATGCCAGTCAGGGGCAGAAGATCGATTTGGCAGTGGAAAAGGAGAAAAAGGCTACCTGGTGGCAGCAGCATGTTAGTCAGCCATTGAAAAAAATCATACAGAAAATGTTTAGAATCCGGCCAGCCACGTTAGTTCAGACGGTCGATACTGGCAATTTCGGAGCTGTCTATCTTCATCTATCCGATCAACCTCCTGCCAATAAGAGAATAGTCGTCACCTTTGGCCGAGAATCGGGTGACAAGAGCATTTCGCTGGTAGAAGGCAGCCGATTTGAGTTCACAGCCGAAAATTGGAATAAGCCAGTTATGGCTGCCATCCAACTGGATGCCAAGCTGAAGGGTCCTGCTGAGGCGAGGTTCGTCACCCGTGCAGGAAATGTCCCGCTCTCGTGGACAATTACTTTTTTGTTCCTTGCGGGCCTTTTTATTTTATTTGCGATCTATCATCGGATCATCTTGCCTCATCCAGCCGAAGATGTGGCTCGAACGATGCCCAGCTTTCAAACCTTTGTGAAAAATTTCATCGATCCCTTCGTCTCGTTCTTTAAAAAGAAGCACATCTCTCTGGCGTTGGCCTTTCTATTGCTTTATCGGCTGGCCGAGGCTCAGTTGGTGAAACTGGCTTCTCCGTTCCTATTGGACCGCCAGGAAGCTGGCGGCATCGCGCTAACCACTGGTCAGATCGGATTTGTCTATGGGACGGTCGGTTTAACAATGCTCACCATTGGCGGCTTAATCGGAGGTTTTCTCGCCGCCAGGGATGGGCTCAAGAAATGGATCTGGCTGATGGTGATCGCCATTAATGTCCCCGATCTGGTCTATGTCTATATGGCCCATGTCCAGCCGGATAATTATTGGATCATCAATTTGTGTGTCGGCATCGAACAATTGGGCTACGGATTTGGGTTCACAGCTTACATGCTTTATATGATCTACATTTCTGAAGGAAAATATAAAACTGCTCATTTCGCTATCACCACCGGTTTTATGGCACTGGGCATGATGATCCCTGGCATGTTTAGCGGCTGGCTTCAGGAGATCATCGGCTATGAAAAATTTTTCATTTGGGTGATGTTTTGCACGATCCCAGGTTTCATCATCGTTAAATTGTTACCGATCGATCCAGAATTCGGCAAAAAGAAATAAGCGCTTCTGATGTAGTCAGGACCTCAGTCGAACATCCTGTCGATCACTTGATGAATGGCAACTCGTTCCTCATTAAAATTGAGGTTTCTCAATGAAAATCGAGCCAGTGGAATATGCGCTGAACAGCCAATTGGCAATTATTGACTGGTTTTTTATTGCTCTTTTTATCTTCATTTCTGTTGGGATCGGCGTTTATTTCAGCCGGCGTGGGACAAAAAATATCCGTGAATATTTTGCTTCAGGCCAAGGGGCGAGCTGGTGGCTGGTGGGGACTTCAATGGTCGCAACGACCTTTGCGGCGGATACCCCGCTGGCGATTAGCGGACTGGTCGTAAAGCAAGGCATTTGGGGCAATTGGTTCTGGTGGTCGCAAATCCCCATGTTTGTGCTGGGCGTCTATTTTTTTGCACGGCTCTGGCGCCGGGCTCAAATTTTAACTGATACAGAGTTAGTAGAGCTCCGATATTCTGGTGCGCCAGCTAAAATTCTCCGCTGCTTTCGAGCTATTTATTTTGCCTTGCCCTATAATTGTCTCATCATGGGCTGGGTCAATTTATCGATGACCAAGATCATGGGCTTAACATTTCACCTCCCCAAAATTTGGGCTGTGATGATCTGTATCCTGATTACCGGGGCGTATTGCTCAATTTCTGGGCTGTGGGGCGTAATGGCGACCGATTTCTTTCAATTCTTTTTCGCTATGGGAATGGCCATCGTGCTGGCAGTGGTGTCCGTGCAGGCGGTTGGAGGATTGGGCGCCATCCTGAACAAACTACCCGAATTGTATGGCCCCGAGCGCGCCGATTCGATGGTATCGATCATCCCTGCCATTCAGGCCCCAGATCGTGGTTTTACGATTTTTCTGCTGTACATCCTCCTACTCTGGTGGACGGTCGGGAATACCGATGGGAGTGCCTATTTCGCTCAACGCATGATCGCTGCAAAAAATGAGAAGCATTCTTTTCTCGGCTATCTCTGGTTCAATATTGCGCATTTCTGTCTGCGGCCCTGGCCCTGGATCTTAGTGGGTATGGTTGCCGCCGTTCACTTCCCGGGGATTGCGTTAAAGAACCCACTCACTGGAAGGTTAGAGACCGATCCAGAATTGGGATATATCGCAGTCATGCTCACTTTTCTCAAGCCAGGGCTGTTGGGGATAATGCTGGCCTCTTTTTTAGCCGCTTTTATGTCCACCATTTCTACTCAGATCAACTGGGGCGCGTCCTATCTCATCAATGACTTTTACCGACCATTTGTCAATAAAAATGCCAGTGAGCGGCATTATGTTGTGGCCTCGATCGTTACGACCATCCTGATGGCAGTGCTCGGCGGGGCGATCTCCTTTCTCATGAACGATATCTTTGTAGGCTGGTTGCTATTCTCCGCCATTAATGCAGGGATTGGTGTTGTCTATATCGCGCGCTGGTATTGGTGGCGCATCAATGCCTGGTCCGAAATATCAGCAATCTCATCCATCATCGGCGTCGTTGCTTTGATTTTATTCATTCGATCCGATGCCGTGCTGAAAGGGGCACTTCTCATCATCATTTTGATCAGCGTGCTCGCGCTGCTCATCTGGGGCATGCGGCTCAAGCAGTGGCGCGCTCAATATTTGAAGTCCTCCATTTTCATTCTATTCATCGCAATCGTGGCGGTCACGGTCGTGCTATGCATTACTTTGCCGGAGAAAAAATTTCCCTGGACCCTCATTTATACAGTACCCATTTCGATGGCAATCTGGCTTTCTGTCACCATGCTAACGCCACCCGTCGATGAAGCAAAGCTGCAAGCTTTTTATTGTCGGGTTCAGCCGGGAGGACCAGGGTGGAAAAAATTCGCCGAGAAACAGCCGGCCGGTTCGAGCACCGGCTCGCTATTTACCCGTCACAATATCGCTGGGGCTATATTCGCGATTATAGCCGTGTTCTGCGCGCTATTAGGGATCGGAAATTTTTTGGTTGGCAACTGGTGGATCGCATTCTGCCTCACTGCGATATTATGTCTCAGTATCATCATCGTGATCAAATTGCTTTCATCCGAACATTGGCAAACTTCCTGTCGCAGTTGACCAACTTTGTTGTGAATGATGATTATCCTGTGTCAAATCACAGTGAACTGATCAGATGATCGGACCTATTCAGTCAAAGAAGCATTTTGAACTGATTCGAGCAAATTTCAAACGCACCCATTGCTTCGGCAGCATGCCTTGGCGTGATTTCGATCGCAAGCTGTTTCGTTCGTCATTAATATTTCTCTTGACATTTATCAAAAAATTGGCTAAAATTCAACGTATTTTGAATCGCTCCGATGTGACAAAAATGCTCTCATTCATCGGGCTAACTATCGCCTCTACTCAATGAATCGGAGCGGGAGAAGTTAGCTGATCGAATTGATTTAGTCATTCACAACAATGAACATAGAAGATCAGTAGCATGATAAATTTTGTGGGCGTAGACGGCTGTTCCGCTGGCTGGTTTGCTATTGCTTTTGCCGATGACAATCATCTTCATTTTCAAATGTTCGGATCCATCGATCAAATGTGGGAGGCATTTCGGCAGGCCCAGTTGATCTTGATCGACATTCCGATCGGGCTACCGCATTGGCGCAACCGAAGTTGCGATGTCGAAGCAAGAAAAATTTTAGGTCGGCGCGGCGCCAGTGTGTTTCCGGCCCCATCGCGTCCAGCCATTAGCGAAACAGACTATGAGCGAGCGGCCATTGTAAATTATCAAATCCTGGGTAGAAAGCTATCGATCCAAACCTGGAACATTATCGATAAAATCAAACAGGTGGATCGATTATTGGATGCTGATCCTCGGAGTCGGGCGATCATTCGGGAATCGCATCCCGAAATCTGTTTCTGGGCGCTTGCTGGTGGGAGGGCAATGGCTTTCAACAAAAAAACCGAGGCGGGGATGACGGAACGATTGGGCGTGTTAAAACCACTGAATCCTTTTGTAGAAGTGACATTTCAAGCCGCCGTGCAATCTTTCAGGCGCAAAGACCTGGCTCGTGATGATATATTGGACGCTATGGCGCTGGCGATCACGGCTGCATCACCATCCGATCTGCTGGTCACCCTGCCAGAACACCCCGAATTCGACCAGAAAAATTTGCCAATGGAGATGGTCTTTACTAAGCGCTATCTCCGTCATTTAGAATAAGCCCATCATAACCAGCGACGATTGGGAACCACCAGCTTTTTGTTGTTCCTTTATCGTTGCTTATTTTTTTCTGATAGTCTTGATCGCGGCAAAAAAATAGCAAAAATGTGGGAATAAGTTTTAGAACTAAATGCCAAATACACGACCCCAGCATCGGGTCGAAAATTGGTTCAATCTTGGATAAGATTATACTCATTTGTCCCATTTCACCCATGAAGCGAAAAAATCGAGAAGCAGCGGAACTCCTGGAGAAAAATATCGACAGAGCTTCCGTTTCAGTCATGCTTCTCTGCCCGAGAACAACACGGTTTATAGCGTCGGATTTTTGATTTTGCAGACGCGAGATATGCTGTTTTTCGCTCTGGTTGGTAGAGATGAAACAATTCCTGGGCGAAAAGAATGCTAAAAAGTGATATAGTAATAGCGATGCGATCGTGCAAGCTGTGGATTGAGAGGAAATCATTATGAATCACCAAACGAATTCCTGGCACACCCAAACGGTGCAACAGGTGATGGAGCATTGGCGCACCGATCCATTGAACGGCTTAAGCGAGGCCGAGGCCAATCAGCGGCAGAAGCAATGGGGGCTTAATGAACTGGTTGAGCATGGCCGCAAGAAGCCGATCGTTATTTTCCTGGAGCAGTTCGGAAGCACACTGGTGATCATTCTGATGGTTGCGGCTTTGATATCAGGCTTTTTAGGGAAACCCACAGAGACAGCCGCAATTCTGGCAATTGTTTTTCTATTTGCACTGTTAAGTTTCATCCAGGAATATCGCGCCGAAAAAGCATTGGAGGCGCTGAAAAAGCTGAGTGTACCCTTGGTGCGTGTTCAGCGTGATGGCCAGATCAAAGAAATATACGCGCGCGATCTGGTCCCCGGAGATATTGTCTTCTTAGAAGCGGGCAATTTGATCCCGGCCGATCTCAGACTGATCGAAAGTGTGAATTTGCAGGTGCTGGAATCGATTTTGACCGGGGAATCTGAATCGGTGGAAAAAGAGACCGAACCACTTCACTCGATCAATTTGCCGCCGGGGGATCGAAAGAATCTGGCATATATGGGGACCCAAGTGACGTATGGCCATGGCAAGGGCGTAGTTGTTGCCACTGGCATGAGAACCGAATTGGGCAAAATCGCTACGCTGATCCAGCAAGTCGAATCTGTTACCACTCCATTACAGCGCCGGCTCGATCAGGTTGGCAAATTGATGGCCATATTGGGGATTTCGGTGGCAGCCGTGGTGATGATCATCGGCCTTTTGAGCGGAGGAACGATCAGCGAAATGTTTCTCATCGCAGTCAGCGTTGCTGTGGCTGTGGTGCCAGAGGGCCTGCCGGCTGTCGTAACCGTCACCCTCGCCTTGGGCGCCCAGCGAATGTTGAAGCGCAGGGCGCTAATTCGGAGGCTACCAGCGGTCGAGACCCTGGGATCGGTCACTGTGATCTGCTCCGATAAAACCGGGACGCTGACAGAAAACCGCATGACCGTTCAGGTCATCGACGTGGCTGGTCACTCCATCGCACTGGGGGAATTTATCGCGGCCAATAATCTCGATCAACCTGCCGCGTCTGAATCATTGCTTTGTCGACAGAAACTGTTCGATGGAAAGCCCAAATCTGTCTGTATGGTGTTGCTTGGCGGAGCGCTCTGTAACGATGCTACGCTGCGGCCAGATCCGGAGACCGGCCGCGTCCAATTTATTGGAGATCCCACAGAAGGGGCGTTGCTGGTTGCTGCCTCTAAGGTTGAGATTAATCAGACCAAATTGCTCAATCTCATGCCACGGATCGCCGAACTGCCGTTCGATTCGACCCGGAAACGCATGACCACGGTTCATCGAATTCCTTCAGATAGTCACGATCTGCCAGATGAGATCAAGTTTGTTCGATCCAATGGTCTTCCGTTTCTCTCCATTACGAAAGGCGCATTCGATAGTTTGCTCGACATTTGTAGCACGGTGTGGGTCGACGATCAACAGGTGCCTCTGAATGACGAGTGGCGGAATCGAATTCACTCGGCAAATGAAAAGATGGCTAAACAAGGTATGCGCGTGTTGGGCTTTGCCATTAAATGGCTTGGCCAAATTCCAGATAAAAAGGAATTGCGCACGCTCGAGGAAGGGCTTACTTTTATCGGGATGATCGGGATGGTGGATCCCCCGCGGCCAGAAGTAAAACAAGCCGTTCAAACCTGCAAACAGGCGGGCATTCGCCCAATTATGATCACTGGCGATCATCCGCTGACCGCCCGATTTATTGCAAATGAATTGGGAATTTCCAGCAATGGGGACGTCGTCACCGGGCAGGAGCTTAATTCGATGACGGATGAAGAACTGGCCAAAAGCGTCAGGGACACCGTGATTTATGCCCGCGTATCTCCCGAACACAAATTGCGCATCGTTCAGGCGTTGCAGCGCCAGGGCGAGATAGTAGCCATGACAGGAGACGGCGTGAACGATTCGCCCGCATTAAAGCAAGCGGATATCGGGGTCGCGATGGGTGTCTGTGGTACTGACGTATCAAAACAGGCCTCGGATATGATCCTGCTGGATGATAATTTCGCCACTATCGTCGCTGCCGTGGAAGAGGGCCGGGTAATTTATGACAATATCCGTCGCTTTGTGAAATTTTCCATTGCTGGCAATTTGGGGAAGGTGCTGGTGATGTTGCTGATGCCTTTGTTCGGAGTAACCGTCGCATTGCTGCCATTGCAATTGCTCTGGTTGAACCTGCTCACCGACGGTCTGCTCGGCCTTGGTTTGGGTTTAGAACCTGCCGAAAAAAACACCATGAGACGACCGCCTCGCAATCCAAAAGCTCATTTCTTCAGCGAGGGCCTGGGCGTTCATGTGATGTGGGTTGGACTGTGGATCGGCGCAATCGCTCTGTTCATCGGTTATCATTATTATGATCCCCTTAACCCTGAGAATAGAACCTGGCAGACTATGATTTTTACTGTGCTTGCCTTCCTCCAAACTGGACAGGCATTAGGATCTCGCTCTATGAATAAAGAAAGCATCATCTCGCTGGATTTTCGCGCTAACCCGACAATGTGGTTGATGATCTTCGCCGTGGTGGGACTGCAACTGGCCGCCATCTATCTGCCAGTCTTCAATCGCTTTTTCAATGTAAAACCACTTAGCTTTACTGAGCTATTCATCTGCGGCGTGTTAACTCTGGCTGTTTATATTCCTGTGAAAGTGGAAAAATATCTTCGCAGAAATCAGGCGATTTAAAGCGATGTTCAAATCACAATCGCGGTGCTCTGGTATGGATAATGGGAATTGAAAAATTATTTTCGGGGTCCTTTCAGATCAAGCGCTGAGGCGTCGAACAATTGTTGGATCTGGGGCTCAAACGTTCATCTGATGCTTCATGAATTTTTGGTGCCAGATTTCCCATGCCTGCACAGGTAGGCATGACATGAGTAAATCTAAATTTAATTTTACAGCAGAGACGGGGCATAATTGAGCCAGCGTTTGATAGTCCAAGCCCCGCTCATCAGCCATGGGATGATCAGTTCGCGACTCGAAGTTCAGTTATCGCATGGGCAGGGCTATTTTAAGAGTATCGCCCGGCTTCTTTTTGCGCTCTGATGGCTATGGCGATCGGTCACCATCACCTCAAGCTCGTATTCGCCTGCTTTCAACTGGCTTGCATCAATCGCCAGATATTCAACAGACATCTCACCCGTCCCTTCACGTTCTATTTTGGTTGCAATGGAGGATTTCCCAGTCCCTGAAAATAGCTTACCTACTCCCTTATTCTCCCGCTTTTTCAATACCAGCTTATAATCGATATCAAACGATGTGGTACCCTCTTGATTTGGCGTGAGATGATAGACCTCAAAATAGATGTAGATTGGTTTCTTCAGCTCGAAACGACGGATAGGATTTGGAACGACCAAAAGCCCATGCTTGACAAATCTTCCTGGCTGGCTGGCAGGAGCAATGGTGGTGGCCAGTTGGATATCGCTGAGTGCAAGTCTGCTGATATGATAATCAGGCACTGCCGCCTCAATTTTCCAGCCGCCTAAAAAGTCGCTCTGGTTTGGACGCACAAAATATGCCACGTGATAAGAGTCAGGCAGAACTTCGAAACGGTACAGATCAATGTAGAACTCATTTTTGGACACCGCCATCAAACTGGTTTCGTGCTGATGCTCGATTTCCTGCCAGGCACGATTATGAAGCGCAATTCCTTTTTCCACCTCGATCTGGTGGGGCTGCTCTTCCTTGCCGGGCTCGCTGATTGCACCCAGCGAAAAAGCATTGTAAATTTCAACCAAGGTCTTTCCCTCCGAACCGCGAAAACTGCTGAGCATAAATGCGACATTCAGCGGCTTGATCGATTTGTCCCAACGATGCCGATCGGTTGAAAGGCCGGTGAATACTGACTGCTGGCTTTCTCGGGCCATTTCATTGATCAATGATTGTTGCTCAAGTGGATCGGACTGCAATAAACGATAGTAGATGTTGCCGAATTGCACGCGGTCCTCCAGCATGTGCGGATCCATCATGATAGGGGTAAACCGCCAATAGCCAACAGTATTTTCCAGCACAAAATGAAATACCATTTTCGGAGTGGTTGGAGTCGCATAATAAACCCACGATTCATTGCCTGGCACATCCTGTCCGACAGTAACCGCCCAGTCATCGTATTGACCATGTCGGATATAGATCAATCCCTTGTCATGGAATTCATCATTGAGCTGGTAAACGCGAGGAAAATTCAAATAGCCGAGCTTATCTGGGCTATTGAACCAGGTTCGAAAACCGTCAAACTCGAAATGCCGTTCCGCGAACAGTAGCCGACGATAGTGCTCGGCAAGGCGATAGTTGATCTCAGCGGCTGGAGTGGGATCCCGTTGCAACCAAATCGATTTGAAAAATTCAATTTTGTGGGAAATATCGCTGAGCGCTCGATAGCGGTCTAATTCCCGATCGTTCAAAATATATTTCAGATCCTCGAAAACCAAATCGGCGTCAATGGCATTCTGGATTTCATCGACTGCCTGCCAATAATGGCGCTGCCCCAATTGCGGCTCATTTTGCTGGTAGTAAATTTTGGCCAGAGAAAGATAGATCGGCTGGCGCGACATGGCGGGGGATGATTTCAATAATGCGTGAAATATCGAATCTGCCAGAGCGAGCTGACCCATCCGACGGTAAAGCTCGCCCATTGCAAAGCGCGCATGATCCCATGGCTGCTGTTTCAACCAGTTGATTGCCTCCGATGCATCGAGATGGGAGATGAGGTAACGATAAAAGCGGAACAATTTAATTTGCGGTTCCACCAGTTCAGGTCGCAATCGGATCTGCGCATGCCCGAGCTGAACCGCAATCTGGTATTTTTCCTGATATCGATGGAGCACTGCCCATTGATAAACAACATCCTTGAACAACGAATCTCGGGCCAGAACCCACTCAAAATGTCGTTTCGATTTATCCCAATCCAGCTTACGCAACAGCAGGACTTTGAATTTGCCAGTCTCGCGATAGCAGATGGCGCTATAGTAGTGAGCATCCTTATTCTCTGGATCATCCGCAAGAACATTTTGGAATTGCTCGTTAGCCTCCGACCATTTCTCCTGCGCCATGGCAACTCTGCCCAGCCCGATTCTCGCCTGCGCCGAGCGTGGGTTGATCTTCAGAACCGCCTGATAAGCTTTTCGCGCTGCTTCGAGCCGATCCCTGGCCAATAGCGAATCTGCGCGGAACAGCATTCCCTCGATCATGGGAAGCGATTGCATCGCCTGTTGCATCTGTTGAGCGGCATTGCTCTCGCTCAGCTCACAGCGATCCCAATCCGCGTGCATCACCGCTTGATCCCTGCAGTCGAATCGGACCACTGCGGATCCATTCTCAGACGTTTGCTTCCCGCTGCTTGCCAATTTATCGCTGCCGTCGGTTTTCTCGCCAGGCCATGAGAATTCCGAGCGCCGTTGCACGTTTCTTTTATCGATAGGACAGCTCTTTGGCTCGGCATACAGTCGGTTGAAAGTTGACAATAGCAACATTCCACCGACCATGAAGGAAGTGATGAAGCATTTCATTGAAATCCCTTCGGCTTTTTCGCCGTTTAATTCGAATAGAAGATAGCAAATGTTTCTCCAAAAGTCAAGCCCTGAATTTTCGCGTGAGGGGAGAGATTTCAACAAAGGTTCATACTCAACTCAAATTTGGAGAATGCATAACGCCAATTGAAAAGGAAAACCCTTATACGCAGCCACGGTGACGAGCGAAGCGCGTAGCAATCCCCAATCAAAAGGAAATTGCCTCGCTTCGCTCGTGAGAACATTGCGTTGTAACGATGATCGATAATGATTTTACCTGTTAGCTTTATTGCGAAATGCCAGCAATGGGCCATATTATCATGCCTGACCGTTAGCTGGCGGTCATGAATGATACTGTTTTATGTGAATCCGATTTATACAGCACAAACCAGTTATCAGTAGACAAAAAAATTCCCACCAGCAAAATTGCTGGTGGGAATTCCGTTTCAAACATCAGCCTTGAATGCGAACGCCGGGACGTTATTCGCCCACACGCGAAGCTTAAGCTTGTTCAGCTTGGCTGGCTTTGTCGGGCTCAGCATCTTCTGAAGCTGCAGATTTGGCTTTCTTATTCGTTTTCTTCTTCGCCGCTTTTGGTGCTGGCTCAGTTTCAGTTTGGTCCGCCGAATCTGGCGACGAATTGGCAGCTTCAGCCTTCGGCTCTCGCTTGCGACGTGAAGCCTTTGGCTTCTCAGCAGCAACCGCTTCCGACTCAGCCGGCTCTGCTTGAGCAGGTTCGGCGATAGATGCCTCAGCCTTAGCGGGCTCAGCAGCAGGCGCTTCCACTTTAGCTGCCTCAGCTTGTTCTTGAGGACCGCTGGGTTGGTCCATTTGAGTTTCCGCTGGCGTTTCCTTCACCGGTGTTACAGCCTCGGCCAGCCCTGCTTCAGGAATTAATTCCTCTTCTGCTTCAATAAACAGGTCCTCAGGCGTTTCGATCTCCACCTTCTTGCCTTGCTCGCGCTGTCGAATGACGCTCAAAGCATGATCAATCTTTTCGGACAACACGATTTTCTTGGCATCTTTATTAAATTCGATCACGCACAATTCCAGTTCATCGCCGACCTTATAGCCATCGGATGGCTTGGTTAGATTGCTCTTCTGCAAATGAGACATCGGAACAAAACCATCCACCACCTCTGGCAATTCGACAATTACGCCTTTTTCAATGAGCCGGACGATCTGGCCTTTTACAATTGTCCCAGGCTTATAAACCGTCTCAAATTTGTCCCATGGGTTCTCTTTGGTCTGCTTATAGCCCAGCGAGATGCGACGATTTTGTCGATCGACATTCAACACCACCACTTCGATCACATCGCCCTTCTTGACCACCTCTCCCGGATGCCGTACCTTTTTGGTCCACGACAGATCAGAAATGTGGATCAATCCATCAATGCCCTCTTCCAGTTCGACAAATGCGCCGAAATTGGTCAGATTTCGCACCTTGCCCTCATGACGCGAGCCCACAGGATATTTTTGCTCCAGAGAATCCCACGGGTCTGGCTGCAACTGCTTCAGCCCAAGCGAAATCTTTTTCTCGGCCTCATCGATGTTCAAAATTTTCGCTTCGACAATCTCACCCACTGCCAGGATTTTCGATGGATGCTTAATATGCTGTGTCCAGGACATTTCGGAAATATGGATCAATCCTTCAACGCCCTTTTCCAACTCAACAAAGGCGCCATAATCCGAAATGTTGACCACTTTGCCCTTCACCACGCTTCCCACAGGATATTTGCTCGGCACATTTTCCCAAGGATGCGGCTGCAATTGCTTCAGGCCCAGCGAGATGCGATCCTTTTCCTCATTGAAATCCAACACCATCACCTTGATGGTCTCATCGTAAGATACGATCTCTGAAGGATGGCTTACCCGTCCCCAGGACAGGTCATTAATATGAAGCAGGCCATCAACACCGCCGAGATCAATGAACACACCAAAATCGGTGATATTTTTCACTGTACCTTCCAAGATCTGTCCCTTGGCCAGGTTGTCGAGGATCTTCTGGCGCTGTTCCTTCATTTCTTCTTCCAACAACACGCGATGCGACACCACGATGTTCTTGCGGAGATTGTTGACCTTGACCACCTTGAAATCCATGGTCTGCCCAATGTAGGCATCGAAATTTCGGATCGGTTTCACATCGATCTGCGAGCCAGGCAAGAACGCATCGACCCCGCCCAGATCGACCACAATCCCTCCTTTGATCCGGCGCGTGCATTTTCCTTGTATGATTTCGCCACGCTCGTAAGAAGCCAAAATCCGCTCCCAGGCGTGGATAAAATCGACCTTCCGTTTCGAGAGAATCAACCGGCCTTCGCTGTCTTCAATTGTATCGATATATACCTCAATGTCGCTGCCGATTTTAAGCTCTTCAGGATTGCTAAATTCTTCAATGGGAATCGTCCCCTCGGATTTAAAACCGATGTCGACTGTAACTTCCCGCGTACCGACCGAGAGGATCTTGCCCATGACCACCTCTCCTTCAACGTAATCGCTGATGGTTTCTTCATAGAGCTTGCTCAATTCATCGAACTCTTCGGTCGAATACTCCCGTTCTTCCTTCAATTCCTCCAACTTCACAATCGCAGGTGCTGTTTGCCCACTTTGACCCTGTTGCACGATATTCGTTGGCTTCGAATCACCTCCTTGATTGTTGTTTTGTTGATCCACCACCTCAGCTTCGATTGGTTGGGTGGTATTCTCGGTTTGTGACGACATTTAATTATACCTCCTAAGTTGTGTTAAGCGATTCTGCATCACAGAATCGATTGGTTAATTGGTTCATGGTTTTGATCACTGCTGTGATCGTGAATTGAAAATAGCTACACTTTAAAAATCTGAATGAAAAATTCACCTGATTTGTATCGATAAGTCCGCACCCCCAAACAGCTCTTACCATCCGCCAAATGACAGATCGCGAAATAGCGTTTTTTAATTGCAATGCTCGATGTTGAAAACGAGCCTGTGAGACAAGACCTAAAAGATCGATCCAGCCTGATCGATGGGTTCGCAGGGTACATGGTCACGTCATGGAACATTTGCTCTCTCGCCAAAACGGCGAGACAAAAGCTAGCTGAACGTCTCTTATCCTGTGTGCTTGCCAATAACCCGCTGCCACTGTTCCACCACAAAATCAACCTGCTGATCGATGGTTAAATTCGAGGTGTCCAGCACAATGGCATCTTCAGCCTGGCGCAACGGGCCGTTGGCGCGCTCGCTGTCCTGTTGATCGCGCTGTTGTAATGCTTGCGCCACGCGAGCGAGGTCGACTGGCTGATTCTCGCGGGAAAATTCTCTCTGCCTGCGCCTTGCGCGTTCTTCCAGGGATGCGGTGAGGAAAATTTTTAGCCGCGCCTCTGGAAAAACGACGGTTCCAATGTCTCGGCCTTCTGCGACAATCTTGCCAGCCGCCCCTGCTTCCCGTTGCAATTTCAACATCCAGTCGCGAACTGGCTTCAAGGCCGCCACGTTGGCCACTGCATTGGAGACAGCTTCGCCGCGGATCTGGCGAGTCACGTTTTTTCCATCCAATAGCACATTGAGCCGACCAGCTCGCTGGTTGAGCTTGATATGGGTCTCTTCTAATATTTTTTTGAGCTGAACCTCATCGGCAATATCAATGCCCAGGGTTAACAGCTTCAGAGTCAGCGCCCGATACATCGCCCCGGTATCCAGGTAGGTGAATTTCAATCGTTGGGCCACCAAACGCGCTGTCGTGCTCTTACCAGAGCCTGCTGGACCATCGATAGCAATCACATCAAGTCGCTGCTCACTCATTGTTCCCCATTGCCATTGCTTTAAGTGCTCTGACCTCCTGTTCGGTCAAATAGCGCCATTTCCCGGGCCTTAATTCGCCAACGCGAATCGATGCAAATTGGGTTCTGATTAACGATACAACTTCATATCCCAATGCCTGCAACATGCGACGCACCTGTCGTTTGCGCCCCTCATGAAGGGTGAGTTCAAGCCTGGTTCGATCGCGCTGCAAAATCCTCACCTGACACGGATGCGTCATGCCATCTTCCAGTTGAACGCCGGATTGCAACTGCCGCAAATGCTCCGTGCTGATCGGTTTGTCGATCTTTGCCTCGTAAACCTTGTTAATCACAAAGCGGGGATGCAATAACTGAAATGCCAGAGCTCCATCATTTGTAAATAACAGGACACCCTGGGTATTCTTATCCAGCCGGCCCACAGGAAATACGCGCATGTCGTCTGGCAATAGCTGCATGACAGTTTTGCGGCCCAATTCATCCTGCGCCGTCGTGATATAGCCGATCGGTTTATTCATGACGATGTAAATGAACTTTTCGGCCGGCGTGACCCGTTTCCCATCAACGGTTACGATCTGATGATGTTCATCGATCTGCGTGCCGAGCGATGTGGCAGTTTGACCATCGATGGCCACGCGGCCAGCACGGATCAAATCTTCGCACTTTCGCCGCGAACCCAGACCACACCAGGCTAAAAATCTATTCAGTCTCATCATCGCTGCTGGTTGCTTCATCCAGATCGGCTATTTTATCCACCACTTTCTCCTCAGCCTCATCGCTATAAAGTGGCAATTCTTCCTGGCCACTGCCAAGCAATTCCTCGATCTCCCGCGGCCGTGGAAGATCGGCAATGCTGTTGATGCCAAAATACTGGAGAAATTCTGGCGTGGTGCTATATAGCAGCGCATGACCGATCTGATCGGATCGGCCAGAGATATAAATCAAATTTCGCTCTAACAAATTTTTCACTACGCCGTCAGAGTTAACGCCGCGAATGGCGTCGATTTCGGGACGGCTGATCGGCTGTTTGAATGCAATAATGGCCAGCGTCTCCAGCGCAGCCCGCGACAATTTCGTACGGGTGCGGCCTTTATAATATTGCTTAATGTATTGGGCATAATCGCTGCGGGTTATGAATTGATACCCACCCGCCAGCCGCGCAATTCTGAACGCATGCCCATTTTGATCGTATTCTTCATTGAGCTGAACTACGATCGCCTCAATATCGGTCGTCTCTAACTCGGTAATGACGTTCTTGATGCGCTGCTCAGTGATCGGCGTATCAGAGGCAAAGATCAACGCTTCGACAATTGGCTTTAGTTCCTTATACGCTATCACGCTTCCTCGCTATCCAGATCTCTCCAAATGTCTTGGATTGCCTGACCATCAACTCCCCCCGTTTGATCAGCTCCAACAACGCGATGAAAGTGACCACCAGCACAATCCGATCGTGCCGCTGAGCCACCAGATCAAAAAAAGTGATCGCCTTGCCAGGTTGCACTCGCCCCAAAATGTACTCGATCTGCTCTTCCAAACTGATCTGAATCATCTCAACGTGATGAAAAGACGGCTTCGGCATGCGATCCAACACTTGCTTGAAAGCGCTGATCAGCGAAAACAGAGTTACATCCTCGGTCAATTCGATCCCGGTCTCTGGCGCGATCTCATCATAATGGCCTCGAGGAAAGACATAGCTCTGCGCTTCCTCTAACTCCGAGAGCTTCACAGCCAATTCTTTGAATCGTTTGTATTCTAATAGGCGACTCACCAGCTCGAGGCGCGGATCGATGACCTCTTCTTCCTCCTCGGTTTGGGGGCGCGGCAGCAACATCTTCGCTTTAATGCGGATCAACGTGGCTGCTAATAATATAAATTCGCTGGCGCTTTCAAGATCGAGCAATTTGATGATTTCCACATATTCCAAGTACTGCGCTGTGATCTCAGCGATCGGAATATCGTATATGTCCACCTCATTTTTTTTGATCAAAAATAACAGGAGATCTAATGGCCCTTCAAAATTGTCCAGTTTTACTCGGTATGCCATTGCTATCCAATTTTCATCGCTTGGTGGACTTCTGCCATGGTCTGACTGGCAACCCGTTGGGCCACTGCATTCCCATGAGCGATTATTTCTTTGATCTCTCCCAGATGCTGCTCATAATAGCTGCGCTTTTCGCGAAACGGGGCCAGATATTCACTCAATTTCCTGGCTAAATTTTTCTTATCTTCGACACATCCAAGCGCCCCACTGCGGCAATCCCGTTCGATCTCTGCTGCTTGCTCTGGATTAAATTTGCGATGATAAGTAAACACATTACAGATTTCTGGTCGGCCTGGATCGCCCCGGCGAATTTTCAACGGATCGGTAATGGCCATTTTCACTTTGGCCAGGATTTGCTCTGGCGAATCGGACAATAGGATGCTATTGCCCAGCGATTTGCTCATTTTTCGACCATCCAGCCCAGGCAAACGGCTGAACTCGGTCACCCGTCCCGAGGGAATAACGAACACTTCGCCATAGGTCGCGTTGAACTTTCGCGCGATCTCCCGCGTCAGCTCGATGTGAGGCAATTGATCCTCTCCCACTGGCACCAGATGCGCCTTGTAAAGCAGGATATCAGCGGCCTGGAGCACAGGATAGCCCAAATGGCCATAGCTCATGTTGTTCTCCAACCCCAGATCCCTGGCCTGCTCCTTTACGGTTGGATTTCGCTCCAGCCGCGGCACAGTGACTAACATGGATAAAATCAGATGGAGCTCTGCATGTTCTTTGATCTTGGATTGCACGAAAATCGGGCTCTTCTCAGGATCGATACCAGCACTGAGCCAATCGATCACCATTTCGATCGTATTTTGTTCGATCTCCGATGTGTCCAGATTGGTGGTCAACAGATGCCAATCAGCCACGAGGTGAAAATTCTCATATTCATTCTGCAAACTCACCCAATTTTCTAAAGCGCCCACATAATTGCCCAAATGCAGCTTTCCAGTGGGCCGCATTCCACTTAGAATCCGCTTTTTCATCAAAGTTGCTCTCCCAACCAAAAATCAAGCCGACATACGACAGCGGAGCACTTCAGCTCCCTCGGAATCGAGACGAACTGAGCCTTCTCCCTGCCAGACGGCCATATTGTTGATGCGATAGTTGCAGTAATCAATTCATGTAGAGATAGGGTTTCCAGCGATGATCGATGTTGCCGACAAAATAGCGGATGAAGAACAGATAATTTGGGCGCTGCGGTTTTTTGGCCAATCGCATCCCGGCCTCCTCCGGCGTACGATTGCCCTTCTTGTTGTTGCATTTAACACAAGCACAAACCAAATTTTCCCAACTATCTTCGCCGCCCCGGACCTTCGGAATAACATGATCGATCGTGACCGGCCCGGATCGCGTCCCACAATATTGGCACTGGTGATTATCCCGCTTGATGATGTTCTTCCGCGACAAAATGATCCGTTTCCGCGGTACATTGATAAAGCGGGTTAACCGAACGATACTGGGCAGAGGATAACGTTCCCGAACCGAGCTGATATATCCGTCGTTTTGCTCTACCAGCTCCGCCTTGCCTAAGAAGATCAAAATGATGGCCTTCTTCACATTGGTGATTGTCATCGGCTCATAATTTTGATTCAGCACCAGCACATGTGAGTGTATCATATCCATTTCAACGACATGCAATTCAATCTCGCTTTTGCTTTTTTGTCGCTCAATTTACGGAAAAATTTCCTAAGAATCAAGCGAATTCTCTTTTAAAGACCCACCCCATAGAGTGCCAAACCTTTCGGACCCATGGTCTCTATGCCCATGATCAAAGCTGAAAAAGCTGTTCTACATCAATGAACATAGCATTCGAATCGATCTGAGATCTCAGACATCGCTTCTTTTGTTTTGCCAGATGGGTAATCCTGCAAATACCGAAGCTCACAGCTCTCCCAATCTTCTTGATAAGAACCGAATACAAGTCCACCTCTCAAAGAGAAGTTAGTGGGATGCCAATTTGAACTTGGCCAACAAGCCCTGGTTCGCTGAAAGCTGTCAAAAAAACGGCAACGCTCCGCGCATTGTTCCATGCACATTCGATGCATTGCGGGCAACTACTGCGCTGAGTTGGCAATTGTTCCGATGCTCCCCCAGTTCTTTGTCTTCGGGATTTCATTCCATGCCTGATATCGATCTAATTGAAGCATCGACCCATCTAACCTATTTGCCGTTGAAACGCTCCCATATCCTGGTTTGGATCGAAAATCCTATCGGCCCTTTGCGCGATCCAAAGGCGCAGGTCGTTCAGAATTTTTCAGCTTCATCGATCAGCATAATAGGAATATCATCTTCGATATGGTATTTCAATCGGCATGCATGACAAATTAATTTCTGGTTCTTCTGATCATATTCCAAATCGCCCTTGCATTTCGGGCAAGCAATAATATCTAATAGTTCCTTCTTCAGCATCTCCGTATGCTCCTTAATAACTGACAACCCAACACAACACCTGGTACAATTAAAGCGTTTTGTTCTCCAATATTCTAAGCGCATTTCACGGCAAGCGCCGAACATTGCGCTGCTATTGATTGCCAAAGCGAAAATGGTCACTGACCAAATTCAAACTAAAGATCTAAATTGCGCCGGCGACTCAACACCCATCAGTTACCAAAAAGTCGCAAAGCGATCACAGCGCAACTCATTCTCATTCAGCGCTCAGGGAGCGCAACGATTCTCATTGATCTCTGTGTCAAAAATAGATATGATTTGACAGCATCAATTCTTAGTTTTCGATGAATTGAATTTAGAAATTATGGGTCCACTTGAAATTCTAAGACGAAAAATCATTTTTCAAAACGCCCCAGACCCCAAGAAAAGACACGAGAAGCGATTTTAATTCTCTGGAATTCGCGTCATTCCGTGCTTTTCGTGGGCAGAGAATTTTGATCTTTAATCGTCATGGTTCATTCTAAAAATTCAGGTTCCAAATAAGACCGGCTTTGTCACATCAGACAAGTTAGCCGCAAATCAATGCCACGTCAGGATTCGGTGTAAAAGCCCATACGACTGAATTTCTCAACGCGATTCCGGATGAGCTGATCAATTGGGATTTGCTTCAGTTCTTTCAATTCTCTTAAAATGCTCTCTTTTAAGATTTCGGCTGCTTTATCGACATTGCGATGCGCGCCGCCCGGTGGTTCCGGGATAATGGCATCGAGGATTTTCATCTCTAATAGATCGGCCGATGTTACTTTCATGGCCTCAGCAGCGAGATCGGCCTTGGTGCTGTCGCGCCATAAGATGGCCGCACATCCCTCGGGCGAGATCACCGAATACCAGGCATTCTCCATCATCAACAAGCGATCGCCAACCCCGATTCCCAACGCACCGCCACTGGCGCCCTCGCCGATCACGATCACCAGGATCGGCACTGGCAAATGGGACATCTCGAACAGGTTTCGAGCAATGGCCTCAGCCTGCCCGCGCTCCTCTGCACCGATGCCAGGATAAGCGCCCGGGGTGTCGATGAGGCTCACGATCGGTCGATTGAACTTTGCGCCGAGCTTCATCACCCGCAGCGCCTTCCGATATCCCTCAGGATGGGGACTGCCAAAATTGCGATACAATTTCTCTTTGGTAGTTCGGCCTTTCTGCTGGCCGATGATTACCACCAGTTCATCCTCGATTTCACCCAGTCCAGCGACAATTGCCGGGTCATCCCCGTAGGCACGATCCCCATGCAGTTCAATAAAGAAGTTGGTGATCCGCTGAATGTAATCGAGCGAATATGGGCGTTGCGGATGTCGCGCCAACTGCACCCGCTGCCACCGCGTCAATTTCGAATAGATCTCTCCGCTCAGCTTTTGCGCCTTCTCTTCCAGCTTGGCGATCTCCTCCGAGACCTCTTGATCATAGATCACCGCATAAGATTTTAGCTCCGCTATCTTCTTCTCTAATTCCACCAGCGGACGCTCAAAGTCTAAGGTATACCGTTCCATAAGATTATATCTTCAAAAAAGTCCTGATGATTATTTCCAGATCCAATAACAGTGAATAGTTCTTCGCATAATAAAGTTCATAGCTCGTCCGATTATTCTCAACAGAGGAGCTCATTCGATTGACTTGGTAGAGCCCTGTCAAACCGGGCTTCAAACTCAAACCGGACTGAGAGGGATTTTGCCCATCAAAGGCAACAATATCACTCCCAACCAAGCTCAATTGACCCTTCAAAATATACCACCAGTACGGCAAGCGCCGCTGTCGTTCCGTCAATTTAGGTCCGACCAATTGCGCAATCTTCAGCCGATTCCCATTCGCGCCAGAAATGTCTTGGGGTTGAAGCTGCGCGTGCTTGATCCATCGCAAGTAAAGCAGCTCAGGGATTGCCACAATTAACATCACAAGCGAAATGCCGATATCGAGCAGTCGTTTCATGACAATATTGATCGGACGGTGCAATTGATATTCGATATCCATCAGCGGCAGATCGCCGATATAATCGAGCGAAGCTTTGCCGATAATGACGTCCATGCTGCTGGGAATCATCTTGAAATTCAGCGCCTTTCGGCGCGAATGGGCGATGATCTGCAGAATTTGATCGTACGAAATTTGCTCGGTCGAAAAAATTATTTCTTGAGCCCTGGTCTGCCGCACGATCGCATCGAAATATTGCAGATTCCCCCATATTGGTATGGAGCCATTGGTCATGGCTGCCGATGCGCCATCAGGGGCAATGATTCCGCAAACTTCATACCCCGCGTCGATCCGCGTGCGCAGCTTGTCAGCGATCTTCAGCCCGGATGCAATCGGCGCGACGATCAACGCCCTGCGCCCCAAGAGCGATTTTCCTGGAAAATGTTTCATCGACGCGAAAGGCAATCGCGATAGCACCTTAATTGCGATGCGCCATCCAGCTAAAAATAGCACATTCAAAGTCCCGGCAATTAACACTACAGCCCGCGAAAAGGCATACTGGTTGAAAAAAAATGTCAGGGACGTATTCATTACCAATCCTACCAGCACACCATAGAAGGCGCGGAACGCCGAGTATTTCCTGCGGCCGTAGGCGCCAGCCGTGGCCAATGAAATCATCCATATCAAACTATATACCAGCATGACGACCCAATAGGCATGCAAATGTCGGCCAACTGTACCAAAGCGAATCTGGATTGCTAACAACATTGCGAGCTGGATGAGTCCATAATCGACAATCCCTGGTGCCATTCTGCGAAAAAAGCGGGCGGCGAAACTCAGCGTCGCTCGCAGCCAGATTCCCAACATCAAAAACCATTGCGGCACATGCCAATATCGATGATGATAATGCTTTTCAACGAACAGCTTCATCGCCCGATAAAACTGCAAGGTCAGATCGACATCGCTGTTCTTGGAACTCTCCCCCTTGAAGTGGATAATTTTGGTCGTTGGCAGATAATAGATCTTCCACCCTGCTTGGCGAATGCGGTAACACCAATCTAAATCTTCGCCATACATAAAAAACGATTCATCCAGCAGCCCAATGGTCTTTACCACTTTAGCGCGAAAGAACATGAAAGATCCAGAGATCGCCTCAACTTCATAGGTCTCGTCTGGATCGAGATAAGTCAAATTATAGCGGCCAAAAATTTTGGACCGGGGAAATAGCCGGCTCAGCCCAGAGATCTTCGCGAACGCAACCCAGGGGGTAGGAAAGCTCCGACGACATGGAAGCTGCAAGCTGCCATCCGGGTTTAGAATCTTACAACCCACCATCCCACATTCTGGGTGTCCTGCAAAAAAGTCCAGAATCACCCGAAACGTATCTTCCTGAACAATAGTATCGGGGTTGATCAACAAGATATATTCGCCTTGCGCCTGAGCAATAGCCTGATTATTGGCTCTGGCAAAACCCACGTTCTCAGCATTCGCAATGAGCTTCACCTCGGGAAATTTCTGCCGAATTAGCGCCACACTCCCATCGCTGGAAGCATTATCCACAACGATGATCTCGGCCGCGATATTGCGGCATGCTTTTTTGATTGAGGTGATGGATTGTTCCAAGAACTCCTTTACATTGAAATTAACAATAATGATCGATAATTCCATTTGCTCATTCGCTTCAAGACAATCCAATGACGCGTGCTTTTCGGGCTGCAAAAACCCTTCTTCTTTTGCGATATCTTTCGTCACCTGAATCGCGTTCGCCCTTTGCTGATAACCTCGGGTTGGCCGCAAGAATGGCTGCGATGTACTTCCCGATATATTCGAGATTCTTTGTAGCCAGATGATTTCAAAAAATGAATTGAAACATACTAAAATTTTAGATAATAGTCAAGACTAAATTTCGCTGTCCTATGTCATTGGTAATGGGCGGATCAGCAGCGCCGCAGCGCGCAAGAATGCCAGGCTTGGTTTCATTTGCGTTCTGGCGACTTATCAGCGAATCTAAACCAGAGGGATCGCCCTTGATCAACGATTTGTCAGGCCGCTAAGCCTTATGGTATTTGGTCCCTCGAAGAATCGTAAAAGCACGATAAAGCTGCTCTAATAGAATTAAACGGGTCATTTCATGCGTGAAGGTCATCTTCGAAAGGCTCAGAACCCGCATGGCTGAAGTCAGTACGCTATCGTCCAAGCCCAATGCTCCGCCGATTACGAAAGCGACTTCTCCCACTCCTTCGTTCATTTTCTTTGCAAGAAACTCCGCGAACTCAGCAGAGCTCAGTTGCGTTCCCCGCTCGTCCAGCGCAACCACATGCTCGAACGATCTGATCTGGCCGAGAATTCGCTCTGCTTCTTTGCGCTTCACCAGTTGCTCATTGCTATTTTCGGTGATTTTCTCGGCTTTGACGATTAGCCATTCAATTTGACAGTAATGCGCCAGGCGCTTGAGAAACTGCTGCTCACCAGCTTGCAGAAACGGCTCTTTTGTTTTGCCCACAACGATAATTTTGATTTTCATTTTTGATGGTCACGATCATTATCAATAGTTCATAACAAAAAAGCCTCAACAAATGCATTGTTGAGGCTCATCAGAGTTCAGTAAGACTATTACTTCCTGACGACGTTTGTTGCTTGCAAACCTTTTTCAGTCTCTTGGACTTCAAACTCCACGGTTTCGCCCTGCTTTAAGGTTTTGTAGCCCTCGGCATTAATCGATTTGTAATGCACAAAAACGTCTCCTCCAGACTCACGCTGGATAAAGCCATAGCCTTTGGAAGCGTTAAACCACTTCACAGTTCCTCGTTCCATGAAACTGACCCTTTTTAAAAAATAAACAGTTTAAAGACCAATTTCCGGCTATCCTTCTTCGAACGGCAAGGCAACCTCATCCTTCTACTGTTTCAAAGAAAAATCGCCCAACTGGTACTTGATGATTTGCAACGGCCAAAGATAAAATTAATTTTTCTAAAAGTCAAGTAATTTTTACTTAAAATAGTTGAATACCTCCGTTGCTTCATCGCCAGCAAGATTTGCTAAATGAACTGCTGGAATAATCCCTGGGACCAATCACTCAGGCAATCCAAGGAAATTAAAATGTCCTGCCCAAATTTGATTCTTTGCTTTTATTGAACGATTAAATTTGTTACTCCGAAATGATCTGTGGCTTAGAAATGATTCATAAGCCCATTTTCTGCCTGTTTTCGCTCGCCGCTTTGACGCGATTTTCATCGCCATTCCATTGAACCAGGCATTTTAATGGTCAAAGTGGCGCAGAGTTCACCCTTAAATTTCAAATGGAATGGGCCACTATAGCGCAAACGCCTCAGCGATGGCCGAGAGCACTTCCTGGGGGATGGGACCGAGGTCAGACGCAGCACAGTTATCGCGAACCTGCTGACTGGTTTTTGCCCCAGGGATTGCGGTATGGCAGGCCGGATGGGAGAGGCAGAATCGCAGACTCACCTGGCTCATGGTTTGATCTGGGTAGCGATCGAACAGCGCCCGCCATTTTTCGAGTTCGGTCAAATAGCGATCCAACTTTTCGGGGGAAAGATTGAACCGCCGGTGATCATCCTCGCTAAATCGGCTGTTGCGATCGAATTTGCCCGTTAATAATCCGAATAAAAGCGGGATCCGAACGATCACCCCAATGCCGTGGGCCATAGCTCTGGGAAACAATTCTCGTTCGGCGTCTCGCTCCAATAGATTATAGCGAACTTGAATGCAATCGATTAACTCATGATATTGATCCAATAAAAATGCCTGCTCGATCTCTTTGAATGACTGGACACTCCAGCCAGCGTATCGAATTTTGCCCTGTTGTTTCAGCCGTTCCAGCGCCTCCCAAGGGTCTGGGCGCAGAAGCTTCTCGGTATCTGGACTATGAAGCTGCAGAATATCGATAACATCAAGTTGTAAACGCTTCAGACTTTGCTCCGCAGCCCAAATGATATAATCCCGATCAGCATTCTGGCGAATTGGGCCGTAACCGCGGTCATCTTCTGGAGTACTATGATAAAAATCATTGCCTGCCTTGGTGGCAATGATCAAGTTTCCCTTACCTCGCTCCTTGATCACTTCTGCGATCAATTGTTCCGAATGTCCAAAACCGTAGACATCGGCCGTGTCAATCAACGTCACCCCTTGATCGAGCGCTTCGTGAAGCGCACGTTTCGATTGTTCGTCATCCGTCGGTCCCCAGTTCATGCCGCCAATCGCCCAGGCGCCAAATCCAACGGTGGACACGATCGGGCCTCGACTGCCCAGTTGCGTGTATTTCATATTCGACTCTCCAGCGAACTGATTTCAGTTTGATGATTTAATCTCTGTTTAAAAATTAGCAGATCACTTATATTTACTATTGATAAGCTCGTTCAGGCCTCATTAAAAATCGAAAGCGCTCAGGAATTATTTGAATTTTCCTGCGACCTTTTATCTCAGCCCGGTCGCTTGCCTTCTATGACCTTGCATTTCCACGCCTCAGTTTTCGGACCAAAAATGAATCGCTGAATAAAAAGAGATTGGATTTTGGTATATTCATTTTGAGAGTTTTAATGAACCCAGATTTCAAAAATGAAGCATGGCGAATGAAATGAAAAATTCTTTGCCCACCAAATAAATTAATTGACGCGAAATCAAAGTTCATTTAATATGTTTCTGAGCTTTTCATGGGGCAGTAATTGATCATCATTTTCGCATGAGAATTTCGGGGTAAATATTTTCACAACCCATTTTTTTTGTAAAACAATTCTGCCATTGGTCCTAAAAAGTACTTGCCATTTTGCGGATATTCTTTTAAATTTGCTGTCTATGAAACCAGCATTGATTGTCCATGGCGGTGCCTGGAGCATTCCAGCCGAGTACGAATCAGCTCATCTGGCTGGTGTTTCTCGGGCGGTCGCTGAAATCTATCCGCATCTCCTGGCCGGGATGAGCGCCCTGGACGCGGTGGAAGCCGCGGTTAGGATTATGGAGGAAGACCCAACCTTCGATGCTGGCCGGGGTGCGTTTCTGAATGCCCGAGGCGAGATCGAGCTCGATGCCATGATCATGAATGGTGCCACGCTTGAATTCGGAGCGGTAGCCGGGGTTCAGAATATCCTCCATCCAGTCACCTTAGCCCGCAAGGTAATGGAACAGACGGAGCATTGTTTTCTGATTGGCGCTGGAGCACAGCTTTTTGCCCAGCAGATTGGAATCGAATCCCTTGCCACGGAACAGTTGCTCACCCCGCGAGAGCTCGAGTTCTATGAGCAAATCAAAAACGATCCGTCGTTTCATCCCCATCACCCTTTCGAACCTCATCCCGGCGGGACCGTGGGTGCGGTAGCGTTCGATGTTCGCGGCCATCTGGCTGCTGCTACTTCCACTGGAGGGACGCCCCGAAAGCTACCAGGACGGGTGGGAGATTCGCCGATCATTGGGGCCGGGACTTATGCCGATGATCAGTCAGGCGCTGCTTCCGCCACTGGCTGGGGCGAATCCATTATGAAAGTGCTCATGACCAAAACGGCCTGCGATCTGCTGACGAACCTCCCGGCTCCTGATGCGGCACAAAAGGCGGTTGATATTCTCAGCCAAAGGGTTCAAGGTTGGGGCGGCATTATCCTTATTGATCGAAATGGGCACTATGGCTTTGCCCATAATACCAGCAAAATGGCGTTCGCTTATATGAGCGAATCTGGCTCAATCATCGCTCGCATGCAATGTTGACCAATTCACCATCATCTCGTCCGCAAAGGAAACCGGATTGGGCGCTTTCTATCAAAAAATTTCTGTTCAATTACTGCCGCTCAATTAACTTCCAATAGCTCCTCATTCGGGTTAAGTCTTTCTGATCCGATTCGCGAACGATCTGGTGAAGAAAAGTGGGACCTGCATCCTGTTCGAATCGTTGCGATCGAGCAATGATCTGATCACCGTAAAATGCCTCGGCGCGAAACGCAATCTCCAATTCCGCCGGCTCATAGCGCCTCCAAATATCGGAAGGAACCGGTTCCAGCGCCCATTCAATGAAGCGCACATGATTGACATGCCGGTTCACATCCAGATCGGCCCGGCGAACTCGAAACGGCAGTTCCATCTCCGGCCGCGTAATTTCTGGGAGCGCTTCAAACGCATCTTGGATCGCACGGTCCTGACGATGAGGATAGCGCGGCAAATGATCTTCGGGTCGAACTGGCTGTTTTGTTTTTAAATCCAAAAGCAGCCACGAACTGGAGGCAAGACCGATCTTCTCTTGATGGCTATTCAGAATTTCAAACTCTCGCAGTGCGAACAAATTGACCTTTGCCGATGGCCAGGTATTGATGAAAACCGTTTCTCCCCACGCTGGATAGCGAAGGATTTTGATGTGATATCGAGATAATACCCATGTCAAATTTCTGGCCATTAACTCTGCAACAGAAACGCCCAGGCGACTGGCATGCTCGCTGGCGCTTTCCTGCATGTAATCCAGTAGTGCGGAGAGCTTTATTTTTCCGCCAGGCCCGACTTCATAGGACCTGACACGAAATTGCTGCTGGTAAACCGCTTCCAATTTTTTCCTTTCGATCACAATCTATTTTATCTGGCTAATCTGTCTCGCTACATTGTCGATGTTTCGCTCGATATTTGAATTGCTAAAAAGATTTCTTTCTGAATACACACGCGAAACACACAGAATTGCGCTGATAGCTTTTCCTGCCTGTTAAAATTTCTGGATGAATATTTTATGCTGCGGGCAAAATGTCTTGATGTTCTGCTTCTACAATTTGTTTTAGAAATGAATACTTTGGTCGCACAAACGAACGGTCTTAAAAATGTTGGACACGGAAATAGAACTCGCACGGAAATACGCCTTACAAAATCTCTGAGCCGATGGCAACTCCGTGGGAGTATTTATTGACATCTTGTATTTCCAGCTCGCTGAAGCTCAGCTCGATTTAGAGCGCTCCAGTTTGCCTTGATTGTATCGGGCATCGGAATTTCGAAGCAATAAGGCAAAGGCGATCCCAGCAAAACCCAACAACGAAAAGATCCACATACCAGCGGTGTAGCCCTGGGTGATGTCATTCACCTTTCCGATCAAAATATTAAAGCCAAATAGCCCGATGTTCTGAATCATGGTCATCAGGCCATAAGCGGTGCCCAGCCGCTCTTTATCAACGATCAAAGCCACGGATGGCCACATCACTGCCGGGATGAGCGAGAATGCGATTCCCATCATCGCCATGGGGATCATCAAGTAAATTGGAATTTCGGATTGGATGCCAAAGAATTCGCTATGCAGCGCAATGGAGCCATGGATGCCTAAGGGTGCTGCCAGGTCGATTTTGTAAGCCATGACCAGATAAACTGGAATGATAAGCAACGAGCCCAGCATCATCAAACTAGCCCTGCGGCCAATGCGATCGGCTAACAATCCAAACAGAGGCGTGAAAATCATAGCTGCCAATGTGAGCATGCTCGAAAGATTGCCCCCGACTTCGCGGGTAGTCTCGTGAACCTCTTGGAAGAATTTAATGGCGAAAGTCTGAAAGGGAAACATAGCAGAATAAAATGTGACGCACAGCGCGCTGATAAACCAGAACGACGCCCCGAATTGAAAAATTTGCTTCAATTCCACCTTTTCAGTCTGACCATCTTTGGGGATATCGTATCTTTTGATAGCATAGCTGTCCATCAAGTAGTAAATGATAATAAAAGCGACCGCTGAAATTCCCGCAGCGACGGTAATCAGTAACGGTTTTTGCCACGAGTCGTAGAGTGACCGAGCCCAGGTGGGGGAATTCAACGCCATGAACGACCCCAGACGCGCTACGGTTAAATTTAAACCGAAGGCAAACGAAAGCTCTTTTCCTTTGAACCAGCGGGCGATGATCGTGGTGATGGCCACAATCATGGACTCAGCACCGATTCCATAAATAAAGCGGCCAGAAGCCATCAAATAAATATTCCCTCTGAAAGCCGTGACCGCACTGCCAATCATAACCAGAAGCACAAAAAGGAACACCGAACGCCGCGTTCCAATTCGATCAATTATAATTCCACCAATCAATACCATGATGATGTTGGGGAAGCTGTAGATGGCATTGAGCAAGCCGATATTAGCATCGGAAAATCCGAGCTGGTTTTTCAACAGATCTGCCAGCGGGCTGATGCTATCGTAGATGTAATAATTGCCAAACATCGCAAGGCTGATGAACAGCAAGATGAGCCAGCGGAACAGCGGTTTTGGCTGGGATCGATGAAATTCCATTGAATTCTCAGTGACCATGAGATTTCCTTCCGATAGTTTGCATTGATATGACCTCATCTTCCATAAAACAGTGGGAAAAAATTGGGCCTAATTTATCCCAATAAAATGACAATGTCAAGGGAATTTTTAACGCCGAGTCACTAAAATAGCAGAATCCCTAGCTGCCTTTTGAGCCCCGATTCGATTGAGCTATTGAATTCGTGATGATCGCTCCTTGAGCGCAATAGCTTCCTTCGGCAAATAATTCGATGATGCTGCTGAAAGCTCTATGCAAAATATTGCAGGTAAAATTGAAGGTTTTTGCACGCTATGATTATATCGAACCCGATCAACAGATTTTTCTGAGGCTATCTCATTGAAAATAAGAGGGAGTTTTCGGGCTCTTTTTGGTATAATAATTGCCATTTTTTAAAGAATGAAAATTATCTTTTGCCACCTTGAGTGTCCAGCAGCACCATATCGAAATTCTATTGCGACAACATTCTTTATCAATCAATAGCACAAGTCAATGAGAGGGGGTGAGACTTAAGAAATTTTTCTATTGTGATGCGTTTTTGTCTTCACCGCACCTGAACCATTGAGGAGATGGTTCGATTGTCTTGCTTCGGAGCAGCTCATTGAAAAGCATCAGCCTATTTCCAGGTAGTGAGCTTCAACTGGTGGAAGGATAAATTTTCCATTGATACGGGCGAATTTGCCGAGCGCGAACACTGAGCACCGTAGCCACTTGCTTGTTTGTTGAAACCGGATCGTTCCACCCGATGTCACTGCTGTCCGTTCTGCCAATTGAAATCATTAATCGGAAGATAAGCAATTTGCAATCGCTGAGACCAGCCAGGGATAAAGATCATACTGAGCTGACCCCGAGGAATTTACGTTTTTGCCAAGCAAAATTAGGAGGAAAGAGATTATGAAGCGATTTTGGTCAATTGTTTTTGCGCTGCTGCTAATTCCTGCTTTGGGATTTGCAGGGGTAACTGGAAAAATATCTGGAAAGGTCGTGGATAAAGAAACTGGCGATCCACTGCCTGGCGTGAACATCGTCATTCAAGGGACGACCATGGGGGCGGCGACCAATGCCAATGGGGAATACTTCATTATCAATGTGCCAGTTGGGACCTACACATTGGTGGCCACGATGATCGGCTATAAGCGTGTGGAAAAAACCAATGTTCGCTCGGTCCAGGATTTAACCACTGTGGTCAATTTTCAGATGGAGAGCACAGTGATGGATTTGGGCGAGACGGTCACCATCACTGCGGAACGCCCCATGGTTCGCACGGACGCTACGGCTTCAACGCGGGAAGTGGAGGGGGATCGGGTAATGCTCTTGCCCAAAGTGGACACGTTTGAAAAGGCCATCAGCCTGCAGGCTGGCGTCGTTGGCAGCAATGTCCGGGGTGGCCGCGGGACAGAGCTCACCTACATGGTCGATGGGATGACCGTGGAGGATCCGCTTCAGGGTGGTGTTGGTGCTACCATCAATCGCAATGCCATTGCTGAAATTGTTCTCATGACTGGCGGTTTTAGCGCTGAATACGGCCAGGCGATGTCTGGCGTCGTCAACCTGGTCACCAAAGAAGGCGGAAACAAGTACAGCGGTCAACTCCGCTATACCACCGATGAACCATTCGATGAGCGCACCTTTTCGGCCAATGATAATATCTATGAATTGAGCTTCGGTGGTCCCATGCCATTTTTCAGGCCATTGAAATTCTACCTCTCGGGCCGGGTATTTACTACCGATTGCAAGGGCAGCAATGCACAAGGGGCCAATCCTGGGCCAGGATATAAGGTTTTAGATCCTGCTGGCAATAACTTGGGATGGTATCCCCATAACTCGGAACAACAATATAGCACGCAAATAAAGCTGACCTACAATTTCACGCCAGACATGAAACTGACTTTCGGAGGGTTCAAGTCCCGGGATCAATGGGATTTTTATGATTGGGCCTGGCGCTATACCACGGATCAAGCCGGCTACGACGAATTCGGTTGGTCGCTCACTCCCAGTACCAGTATGCTGGATCATTATCACTCGCGAATGTTAGAGAGCGCTCAATATAAATTGAATTGGACCCACACCTTGAGCGCTAAAACTTTTTATACAGCGAATGTCACCTACTTCAAAAATTACGACAATACGGCCAAACGGGAATTGCGGGAAGAGAAGAACCGTTTCCTGTCATTGTTTGAAAATTGGTGGAAGGACTATCGTTTTGTCCCCATCGATAACCGCGATAGCGATGGCGATGGTGTTTGGGATCAGTTCTCCTACCGGCAAAGCGGCTATTCCAATACGCCGAGATTCCCCTGGGGCAATCCGTATGGGATTTCGAACGTTTTTGTCGGCGGCGGCGATACGCGGATGGGCTCCCGCCTCTACAAAAGCAAGTATCTGGCAACCAAATGGGATTTTGTCAGCCAGGTCACTGTGAATCATCAGGTCAAATTCGGTTTCGAATATTTCATGCACACCATGGAGAAAAATTATAACTCATTGCCTTGGGATCCAGTGCCGTTCCAGGACATCTACAAATATGAACCCAAAAGCGGAGCGGTTTATTTATTGGATAAAATGGAGTGGCGCGGATTGGTGGTGAATGCTGGGGTGAGGTTGGATTATATTGATCCGCAAGCGCGAGTGCGCGTGGATGTGCTGAATACCAGCCCGGATGCCCCATGGACCGATGCCGAGGTCAAATGGCAGGTGAGCCCGCGATTGGGAATTTCTCATCCGATCTCTGAGAAAACTGTGATGCATTTCAATTACGGCTGGTTCTTTGAGGAGCCGCGCTTCAACAGCCTCTATGACTTTGTGGTGATGCCACCGCAGTTGCTGCGACGTGGGAATCAATATCTTGGGAATCCCAATCTGGAAGCACAGAAAACCAAGGCGTGGGAGTTCGGCGCTGCCCATCAAATTACCAATAATTTGAGCCTTGACATTACCGGCTACTACAAAGATATGTACGATGTGGAAGGCATCCGCTTTGTGCCAGCCATCCCCAATACCTATTCGGTGTTTACCAATTCCGAGTATGGCAAAGCCTATGGCATCGAGTTCTCCCTGAAAAAGCGTTATAGCGATAATTTCAGCTTTGATTGCAACTATACTTTGGCCTGGGCCCGCGGGACCAGTTCCAATCAACTGCAGCACTATCAATTAGTCACCAATGGCCCGCCTGATCCCTATACCGGTCAGATGAAGGTCTATCCGCAATTGGATTATTGGTTGGACTTCGATCAACGGCATACTGCCAATTTGGTGTTCGATTATCGGCTGCCAGACAACGCTGGCCCGACGCTGTTCGGCTATCATCCGCTGGAGAATTTCGGCGTGAACCTGATCTGGCGCTATAACAGCGGTCGTCCTTACACCCGGGAGGACAGCCGCGGCAATCAATTGGGCGAATTCAATGGCGCGCGGCAGCCCTGGTATATGCGAACCGATGCCAGAATCAATCGCGATTTTGCAGTATTCGGAGTGAACACTTCTCTATTTGCCGAGATCGAAAACTTGTTCAATGAACGGCGCGCCACAGCGGTTTACCCCCGCACCGGAAGCGCCTACTGGAACGGTATCGTCTATCCCAAAGGCTCAACCACCTTTTATGAAGGTACGCCCCAATACGATGTCAATGCAGACGTGGGCATTAAGGAATGGGATCCCCAACCGTTCAACGAAAAGGGCCTGCGACAACAGCTCGATCCAGTTGATTTGAATGGCGACGGCGATTTCGATGACATCATCGGAGCCAACGATGGGAAGGTCACGCCGGAAGAATATTATAATGCGTATCTGCGCTACATCAATGATTCCTACCGACGCAAGACCAATTTCATGCGGGGACGGCGCATCTGGATCGGTTTGCAGCTCTATTTCTAACTGATTATTCTTGGAAGGAACTCCCTTCCAGTGACGATAAAGCACAAATATATGGAGGTGAGAGGATGAACCGAATCTCTCGATTATGGTTGATATCACTCATGCTAATTACGAGCCTGGTGCTGGCTGGTGGCCCTATGGTATTGGCAGCCACCAAAACCAGCCCGGCGAAAAACTCGCTATGGAAGACTACTTATCCCGACAATATGTTTGACCTGCGCTATCATGACGTCGGTCAACTTTATTTGCCCATCACCAATTTTGGCATCCATGGTCATGAGGTGAGCACGGGCAGCGCTGGTGGCATCTGGCCCAAGGGCTCGGGGCAGGCGTACATTTTCGGCGCTGGTATCTGGATCGGCGCGATCAAAAACGGGAAGAAACTGGTATCGGTCGGCTATAACCCCAACAGCGGTCAAAGCGAACTCGTTCCCGGGTTTGAACTCGACCCAACCCATAATTACAATTTCAATAACTCCGGCGTTCGGGTGCTATTGAGCACCGATTATCCCGATCGCTTCTTGGCTGAGGGAATGCCAGAATGGCCATTTGGATATTACCATCCTGACCCAGATGGCAATCCAGACACCAATGATGCGGACACCGTGGCAACCTGGGCACAAGCCGGTGAGGGCTATAAGCCCGTCACTGTCTCGGTTCAGGATAGCTATGCCTGGTTCAGCGATGTGGATCAAACGTACAAGTTCGACGCCAGCGCGGATATTCTTGGGGTGCATGTCATCCAAACCGGTTATGCCTGGAATTACTTTTTTAATCAGGATTTCGTGTTTTTGTCCTACGATATCATCAATGCTTCAAACGATGAATTAAAGGATATGTATCTGGCAGTCACGTGTGACCCAGACATTGGCGATGCGGCGGACGATATGGTGGGGTTCGATGAATCTCGCAATATGGCGTATGTCTATGACAACGATGGCAAAGAATCTGGCTGGTCCACCCCACCTGGCTATCTTGGCTACGTGTTTTTGGAGAGCCCAATCGACCCGAAAACTGGTCAGCAATTGGGGTTGACCGCATTTCGAATTTTCACCATCGACGTTGATCCTGGCACAGATGTAGAACGATACGATGTCATCAGTGCCAATGGCACATTCGATGTGGATACCAGCCCAGCAGATAAGCGGTTCAGCATGCCCACCGGGCCTTTTACGCTGAAGCCCGGGGAATCTGCTCGCGTGGTTGTCGGTATTATCTGTGCCAAAGATAAAAAATCTCTGGAAATCTCCTGTGATCTGGCCCAGCAAATGTACGATCTGGGATGGGTAAGTCCTGCTCCTCCCAGTGAACCGAAACTGACGCTGATCCCTGGGCCAGGAAAAGTCACCATTCGCTGGGATAATAAGGCTGAAAATTCTGTGGATCCTGTTTCTGGCGAACGGGACTTTGAAGGCTATCGTCTCTATAAAAGCCGGACTGGCATTGGCCCGCTGGGCAATTGGAAAGTTGCAGATCCAACCACCGAGTGGCAGTTGATCGCCCAATGGGATCTGGCGAATGGCATCACGAAGAATCAGCCAATTAATCCGCTGGATCTGTATGATGAAGCTCATCCCTATGACAAATATTTGGGTGATGATACCGGTTTGGTGCACGAGTATGTCGATGAGGACGTGATCGATGGCGTTGAATATCATTATGCCATTACCTCCTACGACCGGGGGAATTTAGCGATCCGCAGCCTCGAGTGTGGGCTGATCTTGGGACAAAATCGCGCCTCGATTCGCCCAGGATTTTTTACAATGGGATATGAGAAAGCCAAAGTGTTGAACGTCACCCATGTCGTTAACAGCGGGACGACCGCTGCGCCGCCAAGGGTTGCCATCGTTCCGACGCTGATGGATCAGGTGATCGACGCTCGTTACGAAGTGAGCTTTAGCTACGTGGGCACCACCAAGACATTTTCCGTTACCAATTTGAACGACAACTCGATCGTGATCGACAAATCGACTAAATTGAGCGGAGATACCTATTTTAACGGCGTAATGTTGACCTTAAATGACGTGCCGGCAGGGAACCTCGTGACTGGAGCCTGGGTCGGCGAGCCCAATACGAATTGGATGATCACCAATGTGAAACCCATTGTCAAAATGCCTTATGATTATGAGATCCGCTTTACAAATGAAGGTACGGCATCAATGCCAGCTCAGCTCAAGCTGCCGTTTGAAGTATGGCGGATCGAGCAAGATTCATCCTATCGGGCCAGAAGCCTGTTCTTCCAGGATAATCCCAGGGATCCGGCTGATAAAAAAGGCAAATTGACCAATGGGGACATCATCAAGGTCATGGAAGACTATGTGGATTATATTACTGGAGCAAAGAAAACCGCCTTTACCTTCCAATTCGATGTGTCCATCCCCGAGGAAGCCATCGATCCAGTGCCTGGCAATGTATTCAAGCTGGTGCTTTCTAAACCCTATAGCCCCAAAGATAAATATCAGTTTGAGACCGTGGCCGAGAAAATCGACCCCAAAAAAGAACAACTGAAAAATATCAAGGTCGTACCCAATCCCTATATCGTGCGCAATACGTGGGAGCGCAGTGGCGACTATGCCCGATTGATGTTTATCAATCTCCCAGAACGATACGTCATTCGGATTTACACGCTGGCGGGCGACCATGTGCGAACGATCGATTCTCAGACCGCTGCGGCAAACAATCTGGAGACCGGGCCAGGCTGGGTGTTCTGGAATTTGCTGACGCACAACGACCAGAAGGTGGTCCCTGGTGTTTATATTTTTCAGATCGAAGTTCCTGGGGTCGGAAACCACATTGGCAAATTTGCGATTGTCAGATAACCTGGCAAACCGCTATGATCAGATGAACAGCTCGATTATCGAGGAGGATATAGAGATATGAAAAAAATAGTTGTCATCACATTGGCCATCGGCCTGATATGGTCTGGGCTTTCCCAGGCGCAATTCTCAAAACGGGGCACCTCTGGCGCTCAGTTCTTAAAGCTGGGCGTGGGCGCTCGGGCACAAGCTATGGGAGGCGCCTTCACCGCGGTTGCCAACGACGCCTCGGCGCTCTATTGGAACCCGGCCGGCGTCGCTCGAATCCCGAATAACGAATTGATCTTCGCCTATACCGATTGGATCGCGGATATCAATCACGCCTATTTCGGCTTTGTCTATAATGCCGGTGAGATCGGCAGTTTCGGCTTAAGCTTGACCTCTGTCTCCATGGGGCAGATGGAAATTACTACACCCGAAGAGCCGCAAGGAACCGGCAACTTTTTCAATGCCTCTGATCTCGCCTTCGGCCTCACCTACTCGCGCAATATGACCGATCGATTTTCATTCGGAATTACATTGAAGTTGATCTCAGAGTCCATCTGGGATATGAATGCTTTCGGATGGGCATTTGATATCGGCACCATGTACGATGTAGGATTAGGTGGGCTGAAATTGGCGATGAATATGGCCAATTTTGGGCCAGAGCTGCACTTCACCGGGGCTGGGTTGCTCACCCAATTCAATGCGTTCCCGGAAGCAGGCAACGTCGCACCGGTCAATGTCTATTACGACACCGACCATTATGCGCTACCGATGACCTTCCGATTGGCGCTCGGCTATGCCTGGGACCCGTTCGGCGATCAGGTGAATGTGACAGAATGCCTTGAGTTCGTCAAAACCAATGACCGCGCCGAAGCATTGATCGTTGGTGCAGAAGCCTCACTGATGGAGCTGTTCTTCGTGCGTTTTGGGTTGAATACTACGCCTGATGACGAAAACGAAGAGGGCATCTCAGCCGGGGCCGGCGTTCGCTTGAATTTGGGTTCTTATAAGGGAAGATTCGATTATGCCTTTACCGACTTCGGTCGACTGCAGGGCATCCATCGCTTCTCTATTGGAATCTCTTTTTAACTGATTTTTTATGATCCTCACCCTTGCGAAGGTTGGATTTTTTCATTCCCACAACCTTCGCAAGGGTTTCTCTTTTTCAAACCGCGACATCAAATCTGGCAAGATTGAGAGAGAAGGGCGATCCAATTCATCTCAATGAGTCATTTTTTCCCCTCAACTCGCACCATTTTCGAAACAAATTGGTCGTTCGAAAACCAACCAAAAACCGCTCGACCAAGGCCTCGCTGACGTTATAGTTAATCCAGACATACTCATATCGCCCTCCCGACCGCCTTCGCAGCGCTAATCCCTTCAATCGCGAATGCTCCAATAGCTCATCGAGCAACAATAGGCCAATCTCATAAGGCCGCAGTTTTCGCTCTGACACCATGAAATCACCCTCTTTCAGCCATCCATGTGCAAAAGGCTGGTCATGGTTGACACAGGTCTCGCCCACCGAATCAACCCACTGTTTTATGAAATTGATCGCTCGGACAATTCGAAACAGCGTGATCAGATCTGTTCGCGAAAAATTTTCTGTCTCCACTGAGATCGCCGTCGAACGATATAGCAGAAAATCCGTTCCAGTGATATAGCCCTGTCTCACACAGTTCTGGAAGGTCACTGCCCCTGGTGGCGGGTAAAAAATGCTGGGACCGATGACCACCGGCAAATCTGCCAAAAAAAGGATATCTTGCAGCATCTGATCCAGCGTATCTTCGGGCAGCCCAAGGATCAAATAGGCCACGACCTGCAACCCAAATTGCCTGGCCCAAGCGACCACCTGCGAGAAGTGCTGGTGTGATTGATGTCGGGAGATCTGTCGTTGGATTGTTGCGCTGCCGCTGACCAGCGGGATATTGAGCCATTGGAATCCCGCAACTTTCATCAATCGGATCAAATTTTCGTCCAGCGAATCAGCCAGTACGCCGTTCATGGCAGAAAGCGTCAGCTTATAGCCAGAAAAGCGATCGGCGATTGCTCCGAACAATTGTCGGGCGCGCTCCCCATCAGCAGTCAAATGGTCATCCTCAAAATCGAACTGACGAACGCCGTTTCTTATACCCAGTTCCATCTCATCAAGCACGCGATCGATGGAGCGAAACCGAACCTTTTTGCCCATCACCTTAGCGATCGAGCAGAAGTTGCAATTTTTAGGGCAGCCACGCGAGGTGATCAACATCGCAATGCGGCCGTTCAGTTCCACCAGTGGAAGCTCATCGATGTTTTCAAGATATGATCGAATGGGATTGACGATGATGGTCCCATTGTCGAAATACGCAAGGCCGTCGATGGATCTTAGCTCGGCTAAATTCTGATTTCGGAGCGCAGCTATTAGCTTTAAGATTCGCGCTTCCCCTTCCCCAAGAATGACGAAGTCAAAACATCCAGTCTTCATGACCTCTTTGGGCACTGCTGTGGCATGATGCCCGCCGGCCACAATGGGGACCGCTGGCAAAATCGATCTGCACAATCGCGCTGTCTCCACTGCCATATCAAAATATGGGGTGAAATTGCATGAAATCCCAATCAGATCGGGCTGCATGGCTCGGACATGCCGGGCAATCTGCTCGAAATCCAATCCAAAATGTCGGAAATGGGTGAACAACTTGAATGGGCTGAGATCATTTGCTGGATAATAGGATTTGAGATAGCCGAGCGGCTCGGGAATGGCAATGGTGCGCTTCTGTCGGCTTGCCAGACAATCGAGCAAATCGGTCTCAAATCCCGCACGGTCCAGCACTGCCTGAATATATTTCAACCCCAGTGGCTGCTGCCGAATTTCCGTCTGATAGAAATCCTGAATTGGGGGATTGATGAGCAGGATTTTTTTAATCGAATTCATACTTGTTGCTTCATTGAACTGAATTATACTGGCACAAAATTATGCCGGCGCGGCCATTGGATTTTCTCTCGAATCAATCGAAATGTCCGGATCTGGTACGGTGCAATTTCGATTTCAAAGCCATTCTCGCAAAGCTCGATCTGAGATGATGCCAAATCTCGCTCCAAAAGATCCGTCTCATTGACATGACTGATATGAAAAGCGAACCTGAATTGCGCCTTCGTTATTTTGCCATGCGTCTCATAGCAGCGCAGGATCAGGGAATCGTCATCCTCGGATTGCTTGAGGCCGGTAATAATTATATTTTCTGCCGAGCATTGGATAAACGATCTTTCCAGCGGCAATGTGCCTGGATGTCGATCTGTCATTGCCACGAGCAATGGCTGGTTCAATTCATAACCAGCGCGCAGCGAATTGGCTGAACGCCAATCGCCTTTGTGAGGCAGCAGCGCGTATTTAAAATGATGGAGCCCTTTATCTGGGATTGGGTCTGGCTCGTAAGAACATCGCAACAGCGAAAGTCGCATCTCGGTCTGATTGACATCGCAGCCGTACTTGCAATCGTTCAGCAGGCTCACCCCGTGGCTTGTATCGCTCAGATCGAACCATTTTTGCGTGGGATATTCATGTCCGTTCGCCGGCCGCTCGATCGTTCCGAATGGCAGTTCAAAATGAGCACGGGCATCGGACGAGAGGTTCAACGGGAAGGCAACTTTCAAAAATAAATTCCCAGTCTGCCGATTGCCCACCTCCTGCCAATCCACAGTCGTTGGAAATTCAATCCTGCTTAGTTTGCTATAAATCGCCACGCGCTGAATAAATGTCGACTGGCCAAATTTGTGGACCACCTGCATCAGGAAACGAACCGGGCCTCGCTCCAGCACTTCAATTCGCACGGGCTGGGCCAATTCGATTGTCTGGTCAATCGGCCCAATCACCCAGGCAGACATGTCATGTGGTTGCTCATGCAGGAGCTGAAACCGATTGGCGTTGCTGCCAGCGCGAATGAACTCCATCCCATCGGCTTTGGAAACGATGCTTGCAATCTGACCGGTGGCGGCATCGAGTCGAATTCGATAATGGCAATTTTCGATTGTATAGCTATCGTCTATTGCTAAGTCGGTTTGATAGTTCGGCTGAGTTTCAACTTTGCGCCACCCGTAAGCCTTGTAGCCCATGGCTGGGATCGCTTCGGCGACAAAAATCACATCGGCGCAATGCGGCTGGCGAGCGATCACCTGGCTGGGGACCACATGGCCCTCCTTATCGACGATTTCGACCCACTCATCGGATAAAAGCGGCAGCGTTACCTCGACCACATCGTGCCGTTCCCAATTGCTCGGGTTAAAGATGACGATCGGACCTGCGTCCATGCTTTCTGTCTCGATCTGATCGGCAATGGCCGTGAGGCTTCTTTGCAACGCCTGCCGGGCTGCCTGGATGAATCCATCGGTAATTGGGAGCGCTTCCTGGTAGGAAGCATGGATCGCTGAACCGGGCAGGATATCATGAAATTGATTGAAGCAAGCTCGCTCCCACCCTTCATCGAGAACGAACCTGGGATAAGGCAGCTCGAAGGGCAGCGCCATGCTGGCGAACAATTCCAGGATTGGGAACAGATTTTCGCATTGACGATTGCGCAATTTGATATCGGCATGGGTGGTGTAACACCCTTCGAAAATGAATTGCAGTTCATCTTTAACTATTGGAAGCTGGGGATATTTGGCAGCCACTGTGTCGAAATAGTTCTCGACGGTATTGAATTTGGTGGTAGGCAGATGTGGGTTAGCGCCAATGGCCAGTCCCCGCTCGATATCGCGTACCGTTGGACCGCCCCCATGGTCACCTACGCCATAGACATGCAGATAATCCCGAATTCCCTGCTTACGAAACAGCTCGAAGGCGTAATTGGCCGTGTCGTATCCGATCGAGCCGTTGTAATTTGGGGTAGTGGCCGCCAGGACGCGAGAGCCATCCGGGCCTTCCCACCAGAACACATGGGGATTATCTTTGCCGCAGCGCATGAAATAATAATATTCCACGCCGCATTTTTTAAGGATCTGTGGCATGGTCCACACATGGCCGAATAGATCGGGCTGCCAGCAGACTTTCGGTGCAACCCCAAAATGTTTTGTCAGGAAACGATTGGCCAATAGAAATTGACGCACCAGCGTTTCACCGCCAGCCATATTTTCATCCCCTTCGACCCACATGGCCGCCGTGATCTCCCATTGGCCTTTATGGACGAATTCCCGAATGCGATGAAATAGATCGGGGCGCGTCTTCATGATCGCTTTATAAATGGAAACCTGGCTCTGGGAAAAAGTGAAAAAGCGATATTTCTCCATCAGTTTTGTCATGGTCTCGAAATCGCGCTGGCATACCGCCACCGTTTCTTGCCACACCCAGAGCCAATTCATATCGATATGCGCATGGCCGATGAAGTGGATGGTAAAGGTTTTGACCAATTTGAGGATCGGCGCCAGTATGTGGCCGACCTCGGTGAGGGATCGCTTGAACCCCTCATCATCGTTTGCGATGTATTTGTTGATGTCCAGCGCTTTCTTTGCCCGTTCGATGACCTGTCGCCAGTCTTCGGACCGATCGGGATGCAAAAGCAACAGCTTTTCGGCTAATTGAATCTCGGGAGAGATCCTGGTGGGCTCGATGTGCTGGAGCTTCACCTTTCTGAAATCCTCCCAATGAATCGCCTGGACCACATCGTTGAAATACCCCAGGCTCATTTTCGTCGTCACAACCTTCGGGGCCCCCTCGCGATAAAAATAATGAACCACAGCGCCGTCGCGCGTGATGGCAATTTTTTTAAAACACGCGATGTAGGTCCCAGCCACCGGCGAGACCACCGCGATCTGGACGCTCTCCACTGTTTCGCCAACCAGATTGGTCAACGCCATTTTCCGATGATACCAGGTATCCACCGCATCGTAAAGATTGGTCATCGGATGAGACCACATATCCTGCTGGTCGAACACCATGCAATCCCGCATCGCCCGACCAGATCGAAAATGCAGGTCAACGCCAGCCTGGCTGAGCGGCGAGCTGAGGTCAATATAAATATCGTACTCGAGAAAATCCCCGGGCTGAATCGTAATGGCATCATCAGCAATGGTGACATAGCTATAGCCAAGCGGATGGCCGTCGGTCTCGGTTTTGAAGAAGAGGACATTGGGTGGATGTGGCTGGTTCATTCTGACGTTCCTTTATTTATTTTCCTGATCCAGAGAAAATGCAATGCAAGATGCTATCCATACACTGTCTAAATCCCATGGCTTGCTTTCTTGCCTTTTTAAATTTGGCCAGAAAAATAAACAAATTTGAAGTCAGAAGCAAGCTAAAATTCGTCTGAGACGCAAGGAGCCGTTCGTGCGCCCCAAAAAAGAAATCCCACAGAAACCGAACCATACTCTCATCGCTCCAAAATTGCTTAGCGCACTCATCCTGCAAATACCGATAGCAACTCAAATGGAGGGCTGAGAATTTCTATGGCTTCTGTGGGATCTCAATGCAAAGAGAGTTCTTTCGCTTCGAAAGATCACTTCAAGGAAAACGCCACCGGGACCTGGATCCACACATCGATCGGCTTTCCTTTGAGCTCTGCAGGCTTCCATTTGACCGAGCGAATCGCTTTCATAGCTGCTTCGTTGCAGGCATCATCGACAGTTGAATGGAGGATTTTTGTCTCCACCACATCACCCTGTTCATTGATGTGGACGCTCACGACCACCTTCCCGCTGACTTTTGCGGCACGAGCGCTTTCAGGATAAATTAAATTTTTCTGAATTGCCTCCATACCTTCCTCTGGGATCGGCGGTTGATCATAGGGTGATAAATGCTCCCCAGGTGGTAACGGCGCCGGACCCTGGGTCTCAATCAAGCCTTTTTTTACAGTCGGCTCAGTTTGGCCTCGATGCAGCTTAAATCGGACTGGGATCGAAACCCAAACATCAACTGGCTCACCCTTTCGCATGGCGGGTTTATAATCAACCGACTTTATCGCAGCAACTGCCGCCGTATCACAGCCATAGGTCTGGTCCAATGATTCCAGGATCTTCGTATCATCAACTTTGCCAAGAGTGTTAATGTGGGCGTAAACAACAACCATTCCTTCAATGCCAACTTCCCTGGCCTTCTCAGGATAGATTAGGTTCTTTTGAATTGCGGTAAAGCCGCCGATCGGTTCTGGAGGTTCATCATACGTCACAAAGAAGCTGGCGCTATCTCCCGGCTGAACTATCTTTGATGGCTTTGTCTGAGCCGCTTGCCCAACCGAACCTTTTCCCATTTCAACATCGCCGCTTACCAAAACAGTTCGACGCTGGCAAGATAAGGCAACGCCCAAAACGATCACTGCAACGATCGTTACCTTCTGGAGCAAATTTAGACGGATCATAACGGTCTCCTTTCGGTTTAGAATGTAATTGAACCGCTGAAGAATGAGTTTGTTGGATTGATGAAAATAGCTGGTGAGTGCTGGAGCGTAACTCCAATTTGTTGTCTGACGAATTGACTTCAAAAGCAATTTGCTGTAATCCACCCGTTTCCCCTGCAAACGATGGATGACAAAATCATCGCAGGCCTGCTCGCGATAACGGGACAATTGCTGATTTGCCAGCCAGACCAATGGATGGAAGAAAAACAAAATTTGAAGGATGTTTTGGATCGGGATGATCCACAGGTCCTTGCGCTTGATATGGGCATATTCATGCAGCAATAGCGCCTTCAGCTCTTTGTCCGGCCAGGAAAGGGTTGATTCTGGCATGTAAATTTTCGGTTGAACAATTCCCCAGGTAAAAGGCACCGAAATGCCTGGAACAACAAATAGCCGAACGCGCCGGGCCCCAAATACATCGGAGCAAAGTCGATGGCAATCGGTTAGCTCGATGCCCGTGCCGATCACCTTGGTCCGAAATTGGACGAGCTGATACAGCCAATACCCCAATAGCCCAAGAACAACGCATCCCCAAACAATTAACAGATATCCCTGCAAGCTCAATCCCAGAGTCTGATTCGATCCAATCTCAATTTCAGGAAACTGGAGCAAGGGGATCCATTCTGGAATCATCGGTGAAGTTTTCGGGATAAAATTTGGGAGGTTAATCTTTGGGGGTACCAGGACCTTCATCAATCCCAATAACCAAATAAAGTAGAGAAATCGGGCCTGTTGCTTTTTAAACAACTGAGCGGCGATGAAAATGAAAGCAAGAAATAGCCCCCATTGGATCGAGATCACGGTGATGTGACCATACCAGACTCTGGCGAGCCCTTCAATGTAAGTGAGATGAACTGGCATGTTAAGCCTCCTCTCTAGATCGGATCAATTGCTTGATTTGCTCCAGCTCTTCCGGTGTTAATTTCGGGGAATCCAGAAGAAAAGCAGCGAGTCGGAAAAACGAACCATCGAATGCTTGCGATACCAAATTTTCGGTGGCTTCTTGCAGCAGAGAATTTCGATCGACCGCCGCATGATAATAATTCACCAACCCGATCTTCTGCTTTCGCAGCAAGCCTTTTTCCACCATCCGATCCATATAGGTTTGAACGGTTGTATAGGCTTTTTCTGCGTCTGGAAATAGTGTTTGCCACACTTCCCGAACAGACAAGACCCCCTTTTGCCACAGCAGCTGCATGATCTGCCATTCCAATTCTGATAGATTGATCGAATTTTTCATATTCTATCCTATACTTTTAGGAAGTCTACTACTATTGTAGTAGTAATATAATACATTTTCTCTTCATTGTCAAGAAAAATTTTTGGATTTGATCCTAATTTAACAAAAAAATTGTTGCGCTTGTAGTCGAAAAATGTTATAATGGACAAGTGCGTTCGCTGAGCTGGCTGACGAAGCTAAAAAGTAAGGTTCATCAATGCATCCATTTTGGAGAGAGACATGAGGAAATCTATTTTGGTAACCGTGATCGTGCTGAGTTGGGTGGTGCCGCTCGTTGCCCAAACTTCTGGATCGAAATATATTGATATGCTGTGCGCCGAATTAGAGCGATCCATGGCAATACGATTTGACGAATGGAAGTATACCACCCAAATGGCTATTGATGCCTGGCGTCCCAATTACGATGAGGTCGGCTGGAAGACGCTCAGAATTGATGAAAGCATCTATCCAGATTCGGCGTGGTTGAGGAAGAAGATTATCGTCCCAGAGCGGATCCTTGGCATGCCAGTGTTGGGAGGCACGTTACGATTGGTCGTCTCTGTTGATGATGCTGGTATCTGCTGGATCAATGGGGAGAAAAAAGGGCTATTCAAATGGACTGGGGAATATGTATTGAGCCGTGACGCAAAGCCAGGGCAGGAGTTTTCTGTTGCGATTAAAGCGATTAACACTGGAGGCCCGATGCGGCTGTTGGAGGCCAGATTGGTGTGGGATCGTGCGAAACCGCTTGCGGATAAGGTCCAGGATTATATCTTAAGCCTCCGCGTGGGTCAAAAGTTATTGAGCGGCGATACCTACCTGAAAACGGGTCGCGTGCAATTGGATCGCGGGATCGATCTCAGCACCGTGCCAGCGCGCCAGCGAGCCCAGTTGCGTAAGCAATTGGAGGACGCTGCTCGGTTGATCGAAATCACGGCGTTGAAAAATGGCTATCCCCAGATTTTCGAAGCCTCACTGGAAAAATCTCGACAATCCCTAAAGCCGATCGGAAAATTTGCTAAAGAGTTCACCCTGATATTCGATTCTAACGCCCACATCGATTGCGCCTGGTTGTGGCGCTATTTGGAGACGATCAATGTCGCCAAAAACACCTTCACTTCGGTGCTGGATATGATGGAGGCTCGTCCCGATTTCACCTACACCCAGAGCCAGGCGCATCTCTATTGGTGGATGGAAACCCTTCATCCCGAAGTTTTTCAGCGCATTCAGCAACGGGTTGCCGACGGTCGCTGGGAGATCGTCGGCGGCATGTGGGTCGAGCCAGATTGCAACCTCATCTCAGGAGAGTCGTGGGCCAGACAATTGCTCTACGGCAAACGCTATTTCAAAGAGAAATTCGGTGTCGATGTGAAAATCGGCTGGAACCCGGACTCTTTTGGTTACAATTGGAACATGCCCCAATTTTACCGCGATGCTGGCATCGATGCCTTCATCACGCAGAAGATCGGCTGGAATGATACCAACATGTTCCCATACCGATTATTCTGGTGGCAGGCCCCAGATGGCACCAGGCTGTTGACCTATTTTCCCAATGATTATGTGAACGAGATCAAGAATCCGTTCGCCCTGGTCGATTGGCTGCGCCAATTCGAGGCCAACACTGGCTTGAAGAATATGTTGGTGCTCTATGGTGTGGGAGATCACGGCGGTGGCCCAGACCTCGAAATGATCAATCGGATCGAGGCATTGAAGAAATTGGATATTTTCCCCACAGTTCGTTATGGCACCGCCAAAGAGTATCTCGATTGGATCCGTAGCCAGGACCTGACCAATCTGCCAGTTTGGAATGATGAACTATATTTGGAATATCATCGCGGCACCTATACCACGCAATCGAATGTCAAACGGCAACATCGCGAGAGCGAGCAGTTGTTCGGCAATGCCGAGCAAGTGGCTGCGCTCGCTGGCCTTTATGGCCGACCCTATCAACGCAATGATATGCTGGTCGGCTGGCGGGGCGTTCTGTTCAATCAATTTCATGACATTTTGCCGGGCTCAAGCATCTATGCCGTCTATAAAGACGCTGACGAACTTTATCACCACAGCCAGCAAATCGCCAGGCACGAATTGGATGCATCGTTGAAATTTCTCGCTGGCATGGCCAATACCAAGACCAAAAAGGACGTTGTTCCAATACTCATATACAACCCGCTCGGCTGGCCGCGCAGCGACGTGGTGGAGCTTCTGTTACCAGAAGACGATCGTCGAGTCTACTCCGTATTCAATAGCCAGGGCAAAGCGATTCCCTCGCAAATTGTCCCGGCCGAAAGGTATCGCAACAAAATCACATTCATTGCCGAAGATGTCCCGGCCATGGGATATACGGTTTATGAATTGCGAGTTCATCAGCCAGGCCAATGGCCGAATCTCGCCGCCACGGATCTCTCTATTGAAAATGAATTCTATCGATTGACCATCGACTCGACCACCGGCTGGCTGAGCAGTGTTTATGATAAGCGTCTGGACCGCGAGCTCCTTGCCGGGCCTGGGAACGAATTGCACTTGCTCAAAGATCAGCCCAGCGCCTGGGACGCATGGAATCTGGGATTAGGAGAACGTTATCCCAGCAATTTTCGCGGCGCAAAGCTCGTTGAGCTTGGACCCGTGCGATCGGTCATTCGCGTCCAGCACGATTTTTTAAAACCAGGGCAGGAGAAAAGCTATCCAACCCCCAATAATCCAAATAGCTATTTCAGCCAGGAGATCATCCTTTATCGGGGCATCGATCGCATCGATTTCGTGACCGAAGCGGATTGGTGGGAGGAGCACGTTATGCTGAAAGTGGCGTTCACAGCCGCCGCTTCCGATACGGCCGCAACCTACGAAATCCCCTTCGGTACGATTCGCCGGCCAACCACCATGCGCAATGACTGGGAAAAGGCGCGATTTGAGGTGAACCAGCAACATTGGTTCGATCTGACCGATGGCAGCCAGCAGTTCGGCGTCAGTCTATTGAATCGAGCCAAATATGGTGGCAACATCCATGGCCAGGTGATGCGGCTCAGCCTGCTTCGCTCGCCCAAATGGCCTGATCCAATGGCCGATATGGGCAAACACCGCATCGAATACTCCCTCTATCCGCACAAGGGCAATTGGAAAGATGGGAATACCGTTCGCAAAGGATTTGAATATAACTATCCGCTCGTGGCAAGAATCGTCAGCGCGCAAAAAGGAAAGCTCCCCAGGACCCATTCGTTCGTTTCTGTCGTTCCAGACAACGTCATCCTCGCTACGATCAAGGTCGCTGAACCAGAAAATAGCTTTGACGCGAATGCACAGGTAAATCCGCATCTCTGGATCCTGCGACTCTATGAAGCGCATGGCGAGGCCGCAGAAGCCACCATCCAACTTCCGCGACAGGTGAGGCAAGCGCGGCTATCGAATATTTTAGAACAAGATGGGGAATTGCTTCCAATCCAAGGCAGTTCGATAAAGCTGAAGCTGGCTGCGCATCAGATTGTGACGGTCAAAGTTTGGTTAGAATAAAATAAAGCCTCCCAAAGTGTTACTTTCGGCTATTGTGGAGAGACTGAGCCGGCTTTGGGAGGCCGCTGTGGAGGGAGGAAGTCGTTGTTCAAAACTCTGCTAATTCCCTCAACTATCTGCCACTCGGATCGGGACCCAAATGATTGTGCCCACTGGAAGCCGCAGCGGGTCGCTGACTTTGTTGATTCGCTCTAACACCTTCCAATTCACCTGATATTTGCGCTCCAAATCGAATAAGGTCTCGCCGGGATTCACAATGTGAGGTTCCAATCTATATGATCGTTGTTCAACGCCCTCATTTTCTGGTCGGTCAATGGGAACTGATGGCTTCTGTATCCCATTTTTGATCCCCTTCATGGTCGAGCTGATCTTCGGCACATCGCAGACGATCTGAACCCAGCCCGCTGACAGCATCAACATGAACATAATCATGAGCAGCAGCATCAAAAAGCTGAAACGGATCACGGATCGAAACATTTTGGTTACCTCCTGTCTTATTAGTCCTGGCAACATAAGGAGGTCACTCATCGGCGCGCTTCTTTTTTGCATGGGACTTACCCTCCTATTGATTGGATTCGAATCCGCTAATAATATTCACAAAAATGATGCCATGAAATCGATAAAAGAAAGAAGAGGGTAAGGTTTGCCATATTTAAGAGTTAGCAGAAGCAGCTTCAAATTGAAGCTACCAGAGGATTGCAGCAATATCACAGCATGATTGCTATTTTTTTACGACATTTTTGAAAATGGCGAATCGGATAGTTTTGGGCAAATCGAGGTTTATGGAGAGGAATGCACGGCAGAACAAACAAAGGGCTTAGAAATGGCCAGGCAAGATTTTGGTGGATTTTTGATTTGCACAAACGAAACCTTTTCGAACAATGCGACGCAGCGGGAATTGCGACAACACGATAGGATTCATGTAACCAGCCACCCTAAAGGATTTCGCTGCGCCGCTGGAACGCTCCATGATGAAAATTTGATTTCAGCCTTCGGCCACTACTGGGGTTGTTCAGGCATGAGTCGGGTCAATGTTTGTTCAAAAACCCCAAAGGTCGGTGCATCGTACAGACAAAAAACCACCAGGTCAATATTACTGCTCCCCTTGAGGTAGTCGATCGTTGTTGTCAACATAATTTGTGCGCATTTATCCACTGGATAACCGAAAATCCCGGTGCTAATAGCCGGAAACGCGATGGATTTTAGCTGATGCTTATCGGCTAATTTTAAACTGTTCAGCGTGGCATTGCGGAGCTTGTTGTCTTCATCGCCCTCCCCCATGCGGGGGCCTACGGCATGAATGACGTACTTCGCCTTCAAATTTCCGGCCGTTGTGATCACGGCACCGCCGACAAACGTGCCGCCGATCTTGTTGCATTCCTCTTGGATGGCTGCCCCCCCCTTGCGCCGTATTGCACCAGCCACACCACCGCCTAAAATAAGTTGGGCGTTCGCCGCGTTCACAATGGCATCTGTCGCTAGGTCCGTTATATCCCCTTGGACCAATTCAATCACATGATGATCGATCATCCTTCTCATCGTTTTTCCCTCCTCATCTTTTCTATGTTAGATTGCCGTGAAATGAATCAATCCGCCATTCCAGCGAAATGACCGAATCCCATAATTCGTGAAAGTAACAGGGGGTTCCGTCGCTTCGCTCCTCGCCCCGACTCGATATTTGACATTTAGCAGATGTCTATTTTTATGTTTTAGTGCCCCAATTTTCTCGGGCAGCAATCTGAAGCTTTACAATTTTTGCCCGCTGGCCGAGTCAAATAAGCGTTTGCATCCGCTTGCTGGTCACTGATCGCAGTTCCCAATCACAGTTTAAACCATCATGGGATCGGCACTGGCTTGCGATCCTGATCCACAGCCACGTAGGTGATCTCAGCCGAAGTCACTGGTACTTCCTCGCCAGGGCGTTCCCAGCGGCTGGCCATTACGTCCACCGCGATGGTGATCGAAGTCCGACCTTTCCGAATCGTTCGAGTATAGAACGAGACCTGATCGCCGACAAACACTGGTTGATGAAATTCAACCTTGTTCATGGCCACGGTCACATAGTTCATCACTGCTGTCTTGCGCGCCTCAAGCACGCCTGCCAGGTCGATATAAGAGAGGATGACGCCGCCAAAAACCGTCCCATACCGATTGGTATCTTTTGGCATCGGCATCACGCGGAGCACTGGATCTTGCTGTATCATTCCTTCACTCAACTGTTAGGTTGATTAACAAAAGAATTATTCCTCTGTTTATGGATTATCCGCTATCATAAAATCATCTGCGAATTATTTTTTCGAAAATCCAATGACAGGATTATTCGAACAGCAACATGCCTGGCTCCCCCCTCAGGCATCGAGATTATTGAATTTCCCTTGAATGAATTGTTCCGCCAGGTCGACTTCAAATTTGCTACCGATAAATAGCGGTGTGCGTTGATGAAGTGTCGTGGGCTGGATTTCTGAGATATTGCGATAGCCATCGCTGGCTCGTCCCCCGGCCTGTTCAAAGATGAACGCCATGGGTGCTGCTTCGTAGAGCAACCGCAACTTGCCCGATGGTTTTTCTGGATTCTTATAATCGAGCGGATAAAGAAAGATCCCACCATAGAGCAAGGTCCGATGGAGGTCGGCCACCATGGATCCGATATAGCGGAGCGAGTATGGCTTGCCCGCGTGGTTGTCCTTGCTCTTCAGATAATCCACAAATTGCTGAGTCCCCCGATCCCAATAGTGATAATTTCCTTCATTCACACTGTAGATATTGCCCTGGGCAGGGATTTTGATGTTTTCATGGGATAACAAAAATTCACCAACACTGGGATCAAGGGTAAAGCCATGAACACCGTGACCGGTCGTATAGACCAGCATCGTCGAAGAACCATATACCACATAGGCAGCGCCTACCTGCTTGTAGCCTGGCTGCAAACAATCGGCAAGCGTGCCGCGCTTCTGATCGCTAATTTTTCGGTGAATTGAGAAGATTGAGCCAACACTGACATTGACATCAATATTGGAAGAACCATCGAGCGGATCGAACAACAGCACATATTTTCCACATTTGTACTCTTTGGGAATGAGGATCACATCCTCCTCTTCTTCCGACGCCATGACGCATACCCGGCCAGTTCGATCCATCGCTCGCCGGATGACCCCATGAGCGAACTCATCCAATTTTTGGACGGCCTCGCCCTGGATGTTCGTTCTGCCAGTTCTGCCAAGGATTTCGACCAATCCAGCTTTATTGACGTCGCGAGCGATTATTTTAGCCGCAAAGGTGATGTCATAAAGCAACTGAGTAAAATCGCCTTTGGCTTCAGGAAAGCCCTGCTGCTGGCGCTCTAAAATAAACCGTTCTATCGTAATTAAATCCATCCCTCTTCTCCCATGCATAATTAAAATTGCTTGCGAAAACGAAAGACCGGTCGAGCCAGATGAACGCTTTACTAAAGCGCAAACGAAGCCTTGAGTTTTCGATCCCGTTCGAATCGCTCCAGGGCCAGTTGGATCAGACGATCTATGAGTTCACTGTACGGGATACCGCTGGCCTCCCACAATTTTGGATACATGCTAATTTTGGTGAAACCGGGGATTGTATTGATCTCGCTCACAAAAATCTCTCGATTGTTGCGCAGGAAAAAGTCCACGCGGGCCATACCTTCGCAGCAGAGCACCCGGTAGGTCTTGATCGCCAGTTCCTGGAACTGATGGATCAGTTCGGATGACAGCTTTGCAGGGATCACCAACTTGGCGCCGTGTTCATCGATATATTTAGCTTCGTAGGAATAGAATTCATGCTGCGGAATGATCTCGCCAGGGATGGAGGCAATTGGATTTTCGTTCCCAAGAACCGAACATTCGATCTCACGGCCCTGAATATACTGCTCAATCAATATTTTTGTATCATATTGAAAAGCATCCTGGAGCGCTGGCAAGAATTGCGCTTGCTCTTTGACCTTGTGAATGCCGACTGAAGAGCCAAGATTAGCTGGTTTCACGAAAAGTGGCAGGCCAACTTGCGCTGCTACCTCATTGAAATCGATCGAAGCAAGCTCACGATGATGGAACACCAGAAATTTCGGCACAGGGACGCCAGCATCGCGCAGCAAGCGTTTCATCACATCCTTATCCATGCCCACTGCCGAGCCTAATACTCCAGCGCCGACGAATGGTGTATTGAATAATTTGAGCAAGCCCTGAACCGTGCCATCCTCGCCATAAGGGCCGTGGAGGACCGGAAACACCACATCGATGTGTCCCAATGATCGATTGCCAGTAAGACTAATCAACTCATTGCCGGCCTCCGCAGATGGGATCAAAGCGACCTTTGGCGCACTCGCCCGATTCAGCGCGATCCGCTTGGGATCGTCAGCATGAAGCAGAAATTGCGACGACTCCCCCAAATACCATTGCCCCTCCTTGTCGATCCCGATCAGGACCACCTCATATTTCTCTTTGTCTATGGCTTCGATGACATTTTTAGCGGATTGGAGCGATACCTCATGTTCCGCAGATTTGCCCCCAAAGATTACCGCAACCCGAATTTTCCTGTTCACCGTTTTTCAATCCCTCACAATTTTATTCTGTTTATTATTTTTTGTCGATAGCTTTTTCCAAGAACTCCAGTTCAATTTCATCAGGTGCTCTCCCACAATATTTATCCAGCAGGTGTGATCGCTATGCCAGAAAATGATAAAGGATCAGCACACACTTTGGATGAAAGGCAATTGATCATTGTTCTGATCCCAGGTCATCATTATGCTGGGGAGCATATCTTTGCGGGTTAAATGCTCAATCGATAATGCTTAAAACTCCAAATAATTTCCTTGACGATCACCTGTGCGACTGCGAAGGTGGGGATGGCAACCAGCATCCCGAAGATGCCACCGATATTTCCCCCTATCAAGATGATAATGATCACCAGCAAAGGATGAATTTGTACGCTGCGCGAAACGATAACTGGCGAGATAAGCACGTTATCTAACAATTGGATCATTGCAAACGCGATGATAATTCCCATCACAGAACCAGCAGTGCCATTTTCCACCACGGCAACCAAAATGGCTGGCATAGCGCCAACAATCGGACCGAAATAAGGGATCATATTGGCAAGACCAGCAATCATCCCGATGACGAAATAGTAGGGCACTTTCAAAGAATAAAGCGCGATCACCGACAGGGTCCCAACAATGGAGGATACCAGCAATTGGCCGCGAATATAATTGCCCAACTGAAGATTAGTTTTATAGAGCAGGTTGAGCGAGAGCTCGAAATAGCGGTTTGGCACCGATTGAATAATGAACTTCTTGATATTATAGCCGTCCTTCAGAAAAAAGAATGTGATAAATGGAACGGTCACAATCAACGTAAATGAGGAGACGATGGCAAAGATCATATTTAAGCTTTTGCTCACCAGGGAGGTGAACAAATCATGCAGCCGCGAGCTCACCTCTCGGGCGATTTCTGGATTTTTCAGTATCGGGATGCGATGGGTCAAGGTCAATTGGATTTTATCGATCACGGTCTGCGAATCTTGATTTGCCAGTACCTGGGACAGGGTTTGAATTTCTCGACTCAGCGTGGGCAAAAGAACTTTGATACCGACAATAATGAGACCGCCGAATACGACGAAGATCATTCCAACTGCCGCGCCTCGGTTGATACCCAGATTTTCCAATCGATCTACCAATGGGGTTAACAGCAACGAAATGACCAGGGACACCAGCAGTGGCAATAAAATTGGCATGAACAACGGCAGCAAACGGATCGTTAAACCGATGCACAGGATGAGAATTGCCACCTTGACAATTTTTTTGATCAATTGTTTGTTGAGTATGATCACCAACTGCTGATCTTGGCTTGAACTCGGGGCGCCGTTTTTCGGGTGCTGTGCGTGAACATTCATCGAATGATTACTGAACTTTCGTATTGCTGTTTTAATTCTTGCAGTTCATTATTGCTGAGCCGCAGTCGTTCGGCTAACATCTGAGCCAGTTTGAGCAAGATCTTATTGCCGAGTCTCGGTTTGCTCTCGATCAAGCTGAACAGATCGGGCCGGAAAAGACCGAACACGCTGGAGTTTTCCAACGCGACCGCGGTGGCGGATCGCGGCGATTCATCCAGCAGCGCCATTTCGCCAAGGAATTCGCCAGAGTGCAAAATAGCCAGTTCCTCCCGATTGGCGTCATCGTAGTTCTTATAGATGCCGATCTTGCCAGTCTCGATCACGTACATACCAACCCCGGGTTCATCTTCAAAAAAGAGCACCTCGCCTTTTTTGTAGTGGCGATGATGCAAAATGCGCTTAAATTCGCGCAGCTCACTCTTTTTGAGTTGGCTGAAGAAAGGCACTTTCTTGAGAATTAGATCGAGATCTGGCTTGTGCCGGCCATTTTTATCGAATATATTGTTCCAATAACTGCTCGGCATCGCTGCTTCATTTATGAACGAAAAATTCGGCTGCCATTTATGGCGAAAGATTTTGTTATCAAACTGACTTTTTTCTGGCTAAATATAACACTCCCAAATTTATGAGTCAAGGCAATTTTAATTTATAATTAAATTTTATTTTTCTATTGATTTTATTTAATAAATCAGTTATTTTATACGCCATGAAATTTTTGATCTCAACAATTTCGTTGCTCATCTTTATGTTCTCGGTCGTTGCCTCGCCCCAGAGCGATCGAAGCCAGTCCAGGAATCGATTGGAACAGATTCGAAAAGAGATCGACAGCTATCGACGCAAGCTGCAACAGGAACAGCGCAAGGAGAAGCAATTGGTGGATGCGATATCGCAGTTGGAGCGCGAGCTCGATCTGACGCATCAGTTGGTGATGGAACTGGAACGAGAGGAGCAGCACCGCGCCAGAAAGATCACAAAGATCAGCCAGGCTCTGGATACCACTCGAACCGAGTTGGAGCGCCTGCAACAGATTTATGCGCGTCGGGTCGTCCGCTTCTACAAATACGGCCGGGTCAAAGACATTGAACTATTGCTATCCGCTCGATCGTTCAACCAGGCCCTTGCCTGGGTGAAATTCCAGCGGTTGATTGCTAAAACTGACCAGCGCAATTATCAAAATATCATTAAGAAGAAAGATAAGATCGAATTCCAGCGTAACCAGCTCAAGCAAGAAGCTGTGGCGCAACGCCAAATTCTCAATGAAAAAAAACAAGAGGAGGCCCGGCTAAAGGAAGCGCGCAAAAAACGCAGCGATCTTTTGGCACAAATTCAAAACAATAAACAAGCATTGCTGCAACGATTGAAAGACTATGAGCTCTCCATGAACGAGATTCAACGGCTCATCAAGCTCGAAGAGGATAAGCGCCTCAGCCTGGAGCAAGAGGGAGTAGTTCAGACGACCGATTTTCCATCATTGAAAGGCCGAATGATCTGGCCGACGCGAGGGAGAATCATTAATCATTTTGGTCGCTATCAACATCCGAAATTTAAAGGTGTCACGCTGCAAAATATTGGCATTGATATTCAAGCTGAATATGGTCAGGAAGTGCGCGCCACCGGGAAAGGGATTGTCACCGCGATCACCTGGCAGCGCGGCCGCGGCAATATCGTCATGATCAACCATTTCGGCGGTTATTTTACCGTTTATACCCATCTCGCCCAGATCTTCGTCCAGGTGGACGATAGTGTGGAGATCGGCCAGGTAATTGGGACAGTTGGCGACTCTGGATCATTGACGGGTCCTCAGCTCCACTTCGAAATCTGGAAGAACAAACAGCCGCTGAATCCGGAGGACTGGCTGAGCTGACAGATCGATCCCGGCAAACATCCGATGCCGAACGGCATTCATTGTTGCTGATGTGTGTATTCTTGCAGGCTCAGGAATCGGAATTCGATTTTTAGAATAAACCATTTTTGCGCATCGCTACGGAGAGTGCTATCGGCTAAGTGCATTTCCGAATCGAATTTTTGGATTTTTGCTTTGGCAATTAGCTTTCTCTGGCAGAGAAGGTTACCGTTGCGCATCTGAGTGGTTCATACAGGCACGTGGCTTTATCATTTGTGAAAGCCACTTACAAGAAGTCATTTTTATCAACCAGATTCATCGATTTCGATCCTGCTGATGCGAATCGTTCATGTTAGCAGGATCGACCGTGATCGCGAGCTGTGGCGATAAGCTGCTCGGGTTGTCTTCAATTCAACGATGGTGCATATTCATGGCCTTTGAAAATATTATTGGACAGAAGCGGGTGATCGCCATGCTGGAGCGGTCGCTAATGAGCGATCGTTTGCCCCATGCGCTGTTGTTTCACGGCCCAGAGGGCGTGGGAAAAGAGGCAATGGCGATCGAATTGGCCAAGGCGCTGTTCTGCCAGGTGGAGAAAATTTATTGTGATCAGTGCAGCGATTGCAAGCGGGTGAGCCAGTTCAGCCATCCCGATCTAATGGTCATTGTTCCTGCACCAAAACAGCCAAAGCCAGAGGAGTTGCAGCTTATCTATGAAAGCATGATCAAGAATCCCTATTATCGCGCGCAACTTTGGGCAACACCAATGATCTCGATCGATCAGATCCGCGCATTGAAAAAGAAAGTGACGATGAGCTCGTATGAGAATAAAGGCCATGTGGTGCTGATGTTCGATGCGCACCGGATGACAGCAGAGGCAGCCAATGCGTTGCTTAAAATTCTTGAGGAGCCAACCGGCAGGCTCACCATGGTGTTGGTATCGTCCCAGGCCAACCTATTGTTACCGACAATTGTCTCCCGTTGCCAGCAAGTCCGATTCGATCCGATCGCATGGCAGGATATCGAAACTGCTTTGATTAAAAAGCAGTCGTTGGATCGAAAGCGGGCTCAGGTCGTTGCACGGATGAGCTTCGGCAGCTATCGGCGCGCTCTGGAGTTATTGGATGAAAATGTCGATCAAAAGCAGCAATTGATGATCGAGATGCTGCGCAAGGTTCTTCTTTCTGACCTCGAGATATTGGCCATGGTGGAAGAATTGGTGAATCAACAAGAAAGACGAACGATCAAGGATTTGCTGGCGTTGATGCTGGTGTGGTTTCATGACGCCATGATGATGGAACTATTAGGAAACGAGAGCGATTATAAAGAGAAAATCATCAATCTCGAATATCTGGATACCCTCAAAAAATTCGTGATGATAATGGAACGCATCGATTATGAGGCCGTGACTGCCATTATCGAACAGGCGATCTCATACATCGATCGCAATGTGCACATAAACTTGGTGATGTTGCATTTGATGTTTCAATTGAAGAAGCATCTGCGGAGAAAAGGTCATGCATGATTATATAGAAGTGGTGTTCAAAGGCGAACGAAAGCAGATCTACGCCAATCCCCAGCAATTTCCCTTTAAAGTTGGTGACTATGTGATCGTTGAAGCGGATAAAGGGGAAGACCTGGGCCAGGTCAATCAGGCTGGGGCACTGCTCTCGATGAAGAAGAGCGATGTGCCGCTGAAATCAGTCATCCGGAAGACCACGCCGGAGGATTTAAAGAAGCTCGAGCAAAATCGGGAGAAGGAGCGGGCAGCATTTAAGGTTTGTAAGGAAAAAATCGAAAAACATGGGCTGAACATGAAGCTGGTGGATGTGGAATACCAGTTTGACGGCAATAAGATCACGTTTTATTTTACAGCGGAACGCCGCGTAGATTTCAGAGAGTTAGTAAAAGATCTGGCAGCACAATACAAGGTCCGCATTGAGTTGCGTCAAATTGGTGTGCGGGATGAGGCAAGGCGGTTTGGAGGCTACGGCATCTGCGGCAGAAAACTTTGTTGCACATCCTTTCTCAAAGAATTCGATCCGATTACCACCCAATCCGCAAAAGAGCAAAATCTGCCGCTCAATCCCCAGAAGTTATCTGGCGTCTGCGGCCGATTGATGTGCTGTTTGAATTATGAGCTCGAGTTCTATTTGGAGGCCAATCAGAAATTTCCAGCCGTGGGAACCCAAATTCAAACCGAAAAAGGCATTGCCATTGTCGATAAGTTCGACGTGTTCAAAGAAGATGTGATCTTGAAATACGAAAATGAAGAATACGAAAAACGATCGCTGGAGGAAATAAATCAGTTGCTCAAATCCTCTGCGGCACCAGCCGCAAGCAGCTAATACAGCTCAAATACAAACGCCTCACATCTGATGCTTCGTTTGTTGGCGTTTCCCCTATGCTGAATTCTGTTTTTTAGCTGACCGGGTTGAAATCCCCTAAGGTGATTCATCGGCATTGCCGAACGATTTTTTTTGTGAGACGATTTGGTCAATGGCGGATTCTGGCCCTTTGATCGATGAAATTTATGATATATTTTTTGATTCGCCCTGCTAATGCATCCATGGCCTCATGGTAATGTGAATGCATCAAGGATAAATCTGGTTCAATTTGAAACTGATGGAGAACAAAGTGGAAGCAAAACAAAAGATTTTAGTGACAAGCGCGCTGCCGTATGCAAATGGGCCGCTGCATCTGGGGCATTTGGCTGGCGCATATCTTCCGGCTGATATCTATGTGCGATACCAGCGGCTGAAGAAGCGCGATGTGATTTTCATTTGCGGCTCTGATGAACATGGGGTTCCCATCACCATCGCTGCTGAACGACAGGGCGTTTCGCCCCAGGAGATTGTGGACCGATATCACTATTTAAATAAAGCATCGTTCGAGAAGGTCGGCATGAGTTTCGATAATTATTCCCGAACCTCGTTGCCGCTGCACCATAAAATTTCACAGGAGTTCTTCCTGAAATTGCATTCCAAGGGCTATTTGAGCGAGCAGACCGTTACGCAGCTCTTTTGTGAACATTGCGATCGGTTTTTAGCTGATCGCTATGTGGAGGGTACCTGTCCGATCTGCCATGCACCAGGCGCTCGTGGCGATCAATGCGACAGTTGTGGCCGTTCCATCGATCAAATTCAATTAATCGATCCGATCTGCGTGACGTGCGGCAATCGCCCGGTGATTCGAGAAACGCGACACTGGTTTCTCAATTTGAAGAGCTTGCAGCCCAAGATCAAAGCCTGGTTGGATACTAAGACGCATTGGAAGGAGAACGTCAAGAATTTTTGTGAAGGTTGGTTTAAAACCGGGCTGGAGGATCGCGCAGTTACCCGCGATCTGCGCTGGGGCGTTCCAGTGCCGTTGCCAGGATATGAACACAAGGTGCTGTATGTCTGGTTCGACGCGCCTATCGGCTACATTTCTTCGACCGTGGAATGGGCGCAGAAGATCGGACAGCCCGATAAATGGAAGGAATACTGGCAGGATAGCTCCACCCGGCTGATCCACTTCATCGGCAAAGACAATATCGTGTTCCATGCCATCATTTGGCCACTCATTTTAATGGGCCATGGCGAATACATTTTGCCGGACAATATTCCAGCCAATGAGTATTTGAATTTGGAAGGGAACAAAATTTCGACCAGCCGCAATTACGCCGTTTGGTTAGATGAGTATTTGTCCAAATTTCCAGCCGATCCGCTGCGCTATTGCCTGGCTGCCAATGCGCCCGAGAACAAAGATGCCGATTTTTCCTGGAAGGAATTTCAGCAGCGCAATAATAATGAGCTGGCAGATATTCTGGGCAACTTCATCAATCGTTCGCTCACTTTTTTGCAGAAGCATTTTCACAATGCAGTTCCCAGTCCAGGCCCTATGGATGAGCTGGATCGGGAGATGTTGTCCCGATTAGCTCAGGCACCAGAGGAGATCGGCAATTTGTTCGAAAATTTCGAGGTGCGCAAAGCAGTGGCCTCCTTTATGGACCTGGCGCGCTTCGCCAATAAATATTTCAATGATCAACAGCCATGGGTCACGGTCAAACAACAGCCAGAAAAATGCGCAACCACTTTTTATGTCTGTTGTCAGGTGCTTAAAGGCCTGGCCATTTTAATGGAGCCAGTGCTCCCGTTCTCAGCCCAGGAACTTTGGAAGATGCTCAACATGAAAATCCCATTATCCGAGTGTCGCTGGGAGGACGCTGGTCAACCCGATCTACCAGTGGGACACCGATTCAATCAATCTAAAATTTTATTCACCAAGCTGGAAGATGACGTGATTGAAGCAGAAATCAGAAAGCTTCAGGCCATAACCAACAAGAAAAAAACAGAATCAGAGGAGCATTTGATGCCAGAAAAAATCTCTTATGAGCAATTTCAGAAGGTCGAATTGCGGATCGCCACGGTGTTGGAAGCAGAGAAGGTCGAGAAGGCAGATAAGCTGCTGAAGATGAAAATCGACCTGGGCAGCGAGCAGCGCACCATTGTGGCTGGTATAGCATTACATTACACGCCAGAACAGATGATCGGCAAGCAGATCGTGGTCGTGGCCAATCTCGAACCAGCCAAGATCCGGGGGATCGAATCCAATGGCATGCTCCTGGCCGCTGTATCGGATGACCAGCAGCTTTCTCTCATCGTCCCGGAGAAACAAATGCCCAATGGAACAGCGATCCATTAATAAAATACGGCTGGTCGATTCTCATGCGCATCTTGATTTCGAGAATTTTGATGCGGATCGAGATGCGGTCATCCACAATGCCCAATTGGCGGGTATCGCGGCGATCATCAATATCGGGATCAATCTGGAGACCAGCCGCAAGGCGATAGCGTTAGCCGATCAGTATCCGTTTCTCTATGCCACAGTGGGGATTCATCCGCATGACGCTGCTCAGATGATCGAATCGGATTGGCAGCAACTCGTGGAACTGATGGCACACCCGAAAGTGGTGGCAATTGGCGAGATCGGACTGGATTATTATCGCGACTATGCCCCGCGTGAGGTGCAAAGGGAGGTGCTGCTGCGGCAGTTGGAGCTGGCCGTCCAATTTCAGCGACCAGTGGTAATTCACACGCGCAATGCCTGGCCGGAAATTCTGCCTATATTCACTGAAACCTTTCGCGGGAAATTGACTGGCGTGTTTCACTGTTTTTCTGGCGGTGACCATGAAGCCAGGGCAGTGCTCAGCGCCGGCTATTTTATCTCATTCACCGGGGTGGTGACATTTAAAAACGCCAGTGCCCTAAAGATCGCGGCCCAATCTGTTCCGCTGCACCGATTGTTACTGGAGACCGATTGTCCATTTATGGCGCCAGAACCGTTTCGAGGCAAACGCTGTGAACCAGCGCACCTGCCGTATTCTGCGCGGAAGATCGCCGAGGCCAAAGGAATTGATCTGGCAGAATTGGCGGAGCAAACCACGCGCAATGCCTCGAAGCTGTTCGGAATTGCTATCGAATAGCATTGGTGGTTGGCGCCTGTTTAAATAGCGAACAAGATGGATCATCAATGGCTTAAGCCCAAGAAGAGCTTGGGGCAGAATTTTCTAACCGATGAGAACATCGCCCGAAAGATCATTGCAGCGCTGGAATTGACCGACCAGGATCGGGTGTTGGAGATCGGCGCTGGAACCGGGGTGTTGACCAAATATCTCATCGAGCGCGCTCGTCAGGTCATCGCAGTGGAAATTGATCACAAGCTGATGGAGCAATTGCGTCACCGATTTGGGGCTGTCAAGCATCTCAGGTTATTCGAGACCGATATTTTAAAAATTCCGTGGGACCAGATGCTGGAGGCGGGTAGCGACTGGAAAGCAGTGGCCAATTTGCCATATCATATCACCAGTCCAGTGCTGTTTAAATTTTTTGACCATTTCCAGCGTTTTGAAAGCGCCACATTGATGCTTCAAAAAGAGGTGGCGCAGCGGCTCAATGCTCGTCCCGGTTCAAAGTCCTATGGCATTCTATCCCTGCTCAGTCAATGCTATGCCGAGGTCCAGGTGCTTTTTGATGTTTCCCGACATGTTTTTTTCCCGAAGCCGCAGGTGACTTCTTCGGTGGTTCGGTTAAAATTCAAACGAGAGCTGGATTTTGACCAGTCTCAGGAGCAGTTGTTTCGGCAATTGGTGCGTGGGACATTCAATCAGCGGCGAAAGATCTTGCGGAATTCGCTCGCGGCTATTCCAGATCTGAATGTTGATATCAATAAGCTCACGTTTGATTTGAGCCGGCGACCAGAACAACTATCACTATCCGAATTTATCGAGCTAACCCGACAAGTCGCCGATCATATTTTTATTAGCAGCAATGAAAAAAGATGATTACAGAGATACTTGCCGTATTAATGATGTTGGGCAGCAATGATTGGCCAGATTTCAAGTTATCAGTGAATTCGTCAGATGCCATTACAAAAAACCGAAGCGATTGTGCTTAAGACGCAGCGGTCTGGTGAGACCAGTAAGATCATCACGCTGTTCACACCGAAATCGGGCAGGCTTCGGGTCGTTGCCAAAGGTTCGCGCGGACTCAAAAGCCGCTTCTTTGGAACGCTCGAGCCGTTGAACCACATCGCGATTGTTTATTATTTCAAAGAGACGCGGGAGCATCAATACCTAAGCCAGGCGGATATCATCAACTCTCACGAGCAAATTAAGGCGGATCTCAAAAAATACGCCCTCGCCAATGTGCTCTGCGAGTTGGTGGATCGAACTGAGCTGGCACAGCCCAATCCCTATCTATTCCAGATCCTGCTCGATGCGCTGGGTGGGATCAATGATGGTCAGACTCATCTGAATAATTATCTCTATTGGTTCTTGCTGCGCTTTCTCAAGATCAACGGCTTTGATCCGGACTTTAGCCGATGTCGAAATTGCCATACCCAGACCGCAAGTGGCATGGTTCGTTACTCATTAAGCAATGGCGGTTTTTATTGTGAACGATGTCCCATTTCAGAGCCAGCAGGCGTGACCGTATCAGCCGCTACTATTCAGTCGCTGGCAAAGATGAAAACGATTTCAGTGAAAAATGTGGAGTCCATTTCCTTCTCGGCTCAAAGCGAGGCAGAAACGTTGCTTCTCGCTTACCTGTATTTTCATATTGAAGAAGCCAAACATTTGAACGCTTGGAAATTCTATCGACAGATGCAGGCCCAAAATAGCGATGCAGCGAACGATCGGAAATTGTGACCGACTGTTGTTGATGATTGTCGATTCCAATAAGTCCGATCGAGTGCTGAAGCAAGTCGAGCACTGGGAATCGTTGCTCACGCCAGGGGTCAGATTGTATGACACCTTATGATCAGTATTACAGGGGGATTTTTCATTCATGAGAAATTAACGTTTTTTAGAACGCACAATAGATACAAAACAAACGCGAAAACAAGGAAGGCATGAGTTATGAAGATTTCATCGACAGAGATCATGGAGAAAATTGTGTCTTTATGCAAGCGCCGCGGTTACATCTTTCAATCCAGCGAGATCTACGGCGGTATTACCAGTTGCTATGACTACGGCCCGTTAGGGGTAGAATTAAAGAAAAATATCAAAGAATTCTGGTGGAAGGCGATGGTCCAGCTTCGGGATGATGTGGAAGGGTTGGATGCCGCTATTTTAATGCACCCACGGGTGTGGGAGGCCTCGGGCCACGTGGAAGGTTTTACGGATCCGTTGGTGGATTGTAAGGTCTGTCACCATCGGTTTCGCGCGGATCAAATTGCCACCCCGGGCAAATGTCCCGATTGTGGAGGCGAACTGACCGATATCCGCAAGTTCAATTTGATGTTCAAGACCCACATGGGCCCGGTCGAAGAGCAGGCCTCGGTGGTTTATCTTCGTCCTGAAACCGCCCAGGGGATTTACGTGAATTTCCTCAATGTTCAAAAAGCGGCGCGACAAAAGATCCCGTTCGGCATCGCCCAGATCGGCAAGGCGTTCCGCAATGAAATCACCCCAGGGAACTTCACATTTCGCACCCGTGAGTTCGAACAGATGGAAATGCAGTTCTTTGTGAAACCCGGCACCGATGCCGAGTGGTTCGAATATTGGAAGGAACAGCGCATGCAATGGTATTATCGACTGGGGATTACGCGCGAGAAACTTCATTTCCATCAACACAGCAAGGAGGAGTTGGCGCACTACGCCGCCGCGGCATACGATATCGAATACGAATTCCCCTTTGGCACCATGGAACTGGAGGGGATTCACAATCGCACCGATTTTGACCTCAAACGCCACACCGAATATTCTGGTAAGGATATGTCCTATTTCGATGATGAGACCAAGGAACATTACATTCCTTACATCATCGAGACATCGGCAGGCGTGGATCGAACCCTATTGACCTGTCTGATCGATGCCTATGAGGAGCAACAATTGGAGAATGACACCCGCGTGGTATTGCATCTATCTCCCAAGATTGCTCCGATTAAGGCTGGCGTTTTTCCACTGGTGAAACGGGACGGTATGCCCGAATTGGCCCACAAAATCGTCGACATGTTGCGACGCTATTATATGGTCTTTTACGATGAGGCCGGAGCAGTCGGTCGGCGCTACCGGCGCCAAGATGAGATCGGCACGCCGTTCGGGATTACAGTGGACTCTCAATCGCTACAAGATCAGACCGTCACGATTCGAGATCGGGACACCATGTTGCAAGACCGCGTGGCGATCGATCAAATCAAAAATTATCTGGACGACCGGATTTTAGGGGAGTGAGATGAGATCAAGCTGATCTCATTCTGAAATCCGCTCAATCTTAATTTCGCCCAGATGAAAAATTGTTGATGAGCGTTTCAACGATTTTTGGGGGAGCATCATCATCTGGAAAATATTTCAGAGATAGTCTCTGCTGCAAAAATCGGGTTCAGATAAAACCGATCCCTGTGGATGCAGAAATCTCCGATGCAATCGCCGTTTAGTGCAAACATTAATACAGATGCCTGCATGCGCAGGCATGGCCAGTTTTATGTTTTGCAGAAAGAATAATGACTAAATATCGCTTCTAAAAAAGGGAAACAAATGCCAAAGACGAAGCCGAAGCCACAGGTCCCGGAAGAGGACGTTGATGCGATCAGGCAGATGCGAATCGAGCGGTTGAGCCGCCTGCTCTTGTTGGTCGTGCTCTTGGTAATTGGCCTGACGTTTTTCTGGATGGTGAGGCCGTTCCTGGTATCTGCGATCCTGGCAGCGGTTTTCTCGGGCCTGTTCTATCCGCTTTATAAATGGCTGCTGAAGCTATTTCGTGGCAGAAAGAACATCTCCGCTTTTATATGCTGCCTGATCCTGTTCCTGGGATTGCTGATCCCCGTGTATGGAGTGGCCAACATGGTGTCTCGCGAGGCGATCTGGTTCTATGAGAGCGCCGAGGATGTCGTGCGGGAGATCATTGCTCAAGGCGATAGCGGGGTGCTTGGCCGGATCAAAAATTTCGAGCCGATCAAAAAACTTCGGTTGGATCAGATCGACTGGCAGAAGGAACTGGGAGAACTGGCCAAACGCCTGGCATCGCTCTTGGGGACTATCATCAACAAGGCCTCAAAAAGCACCTTTCAATTGATCACCAATCTGTTTCTCACTTTCTTCGCCATGTTTTATTTCTTCCGAGATGGCGATCGGTTCATCAAACGATTTAAATATCTCAGCCCATTATCGGATCAATATGAGGAAGCATTGATCCAGCGATTCATCTCTGTTTCCAAAGCTACAATCAAAGGGACGCTGCTGATAGGAATTCTGAAAGGCACCCTGGGCGCGATTACCTTCTGGATTTTTGGCATTCGCGCCGCAGTGCTGTGGGGCGTTGTGATGGTGATCCTGTCGATTATCCCCATGGTCGGCTTCGGTTTGGTGATGTATCCAGCCGCGATCTTCATGATCGTCATGGGAAAAGTCTGGCAGGGCATCGTCATGTTGCTCATTGGGAGCGTGGTCATCGCGCAGATCGATAATGTGCTGCAACCCAGATTGGTCGCCAAAGAGGCTGGGATGCATGATCTTTTGATCTTTTTCTCCACCTTGGGGGGATTAAGCATGTTTGGCGTTATGGGGTTTATTATCGGCCCCATCATCGCGGCGATGTTCGTCGCGGTTTTAGAAATTTATGGCACCGAATTCAAATCGCAGCTCGATCTGGCGCAGCGCATCGGCGCACAAAAGAGCAAAGAAGCAGCACCGCCTCCTAACACCGAGGCATAGCAGAATGATATTTTCAATTTCACCCTGGGCTCTTTGGGGTTCCAGGATCGATCGCATCGATCAAAGCTTCCGTTCGGCGCTTGAATGGGGTCAGGCTATTACAATTTTGGGCAGGACAATTCTGGAGCAAGTATTTATTCGGCGGCGCTATTTTATGGCAAGATGATTTTTGGGGCAAGTGGTTTTTGGGCAGGATGATTTTATAGCAGGATAATTTGTAGCAGGATGATTTTTTAGACAGAGGCATTTGGGGCAGGATAATTTTTTGGAGCAGAATTATTCGATAGCAGGATGATTTTGGGATGGCAAGGTTTTGGACAGGATAATTTTTAGAATGAAAATTTTTAGCAGGATTATTTTATGGCAGGATGACTTTTTAGACAGAGGGATTTGGGGCATGATAATTTTTAGAGCAGCTATTTATTCGGCAGGATACTTTTTAGCAGAATTATTTGTAGCAGGATGATTTATGAGATAGAATTTTTTGGATCAAATTGTTTGGCAAAGTGATCGGATCAGCGATTTTGGGGCGATAGAGGTGATGGATTTGCCCTGAACATTCTCTGTCACATTGGCATCACAGTCGAATGAAGGTGCTAAACGCTAAATCAGAACCATTCAGGAGGGAGAATAATGACGTCTCGACAACGGGTGAGTCTGGCGCTGCAACATCAGGAGCCGGATAAGGTGCCGCTGGACCTGGGCGGAAGCGGGGTTACTGGCATGCATGTGAGTTCGGTCTATTTACTGCGGCAGGCCCTCGGGTTGGATAAACCGGGGACACCAGTAAAAGTCATTGAACCATATCAGATGTTAGGAGAGATTGCGCCAGATCTGATGGAAGTGCTTGGGGTTGATGTCGTCTCATTGAGTGGGCCCAGAACCATGTTCGGCTTTAAAAATGAGGGCTGGAAACCCTGGGTGACGTTCGACGGGACGCCAGTGCTGGTACCAGAAGGCTTCAACACAGATCCTGAGCCAAATGGAGACATCCTGCTTTATCCCGAAGGGGATAAATCGGCTGCACCAAGCGGTCGAATGCCCCGAGGCGGCTGGTATTTCGACGCCATCGTTCGCCAGCCAGCCATCGATGAGGAGCAGCTAAATGTCGAAGACAACCTGGAAGAATTCGGGCCAATCTCTGATGAAGATCTGGCCTACTTCAAGACGGAAGTTGAACGCTTAAGCACCACAACCGACAAAGCTATCTTGGGCAGCTTCGGTGGCACCAGTTTCGGCGATATCGCTTTGGTGCCAGCCGTATGGCTCAAAAATCCCCGCGGCATCAGGGACATCGAGGAATGGTACATCAGCACCGTAGCCCGAACAGATTACGTATTTAAGATCTTCGAGCGACAGTGCGAGATCGCCCTGGCGAATCTGGAAAAGATTTATCAGGTTGTCGGCGATAGGGTTGCTGCTGTTTTTATTACGGGGACCGATTTCGGGATGCAAACTGGTCCATTCATCTCGCCGGCTGCTTATCGCAAATTGTACCAGCCGTTCCATAAAATGGTGAACGATTGGGTCCATCAACATACCCAATGGCGCACGTTCATCCACTCCTGCGGCTCGGTTTACGATTTGATCCCCGATTTCCTCGATGCTGGGTTCGATATCTTAAATCCGGTGCAATGTTCTGCGGCTGGGATGGATCCGAAGCAGTTGAAAGAACAATTCGGGAAGCGGATCGTGTTCTGGGGGGGAGCTATCGATACCCAGAAGACCTTGCCTTTTGGGTCGCCCCAGGACGTGAAAAAGGAGGTGATCGATCGGATCAAAACTTTTGCACCAGGCGGTGGCTTTATTTTCAATGCGATTCACAATATTCAAGCGCGAACGCCGGTGGAGAATCTGCTGGCGTTGTTCGACACATTCAATGAATATCGCAACTATCCTGTTTAAGGGGAATGAGTCCAAAGAAAAACTAAACGCTATTCCGATGAAGCAATTCGATCGAACCCAGTTAACTACCTTCCCCCTCTGCCAGCGAACCAGCAAGTCCGCAATCGAAAAAATTGCCTGGCATCCTTCAGCAGCACCCCCGCCGGTGAGCGAGCCGCATCGAGCGCTCATTGGTAGAATCGCCGAACAAATCATCGATGCGCGAGCGTGCGGTGCCAGCGTGATCCTCGCATTCGGCGCTCATTTAATAAAAAACGGTTTGGGGCCCCTGGTGGGAAGGCTGGTCCAGCAGGGGTACATCAGCCATGTGGCGACCAATGGGGCTGGTTCGATCCATGATTGGGAATTTGCCTTTTGTGGCAGATCGGAGGAGGACGTCCGCGCAAATGTTCGGATCGGACAGTTCGGCATCTGGGAGGAGACAGGCAAATATATTAACTGGGCCGTGCTGCTGGGCGCCGCCAGCGGCTCGGGCTACGGCGAATCAATCGGCAGGATGATCGCCGAAGAAAGTCTGTTGATACCATCTCTTGAGGACCTGCACGAACAGGTGCTCACTCGGCTCGGCAAACGCGAATTCGCTGATCCGAAGCTCGCCGGGATGATCGATCTCCTCAGCGCCATCACAGGAGAAAAATATTGCCTGCCAGTAGGCCGATTGCCGATCCCTCATCCGTTTAAACAACATAGCTTCCAGGCTGCCGCCTACAACGCAAAGGTGCCTGTCACGATCCATCCAGGTTTCGGATACGACATCATCTATGCAAGCCCTTATAATTGTGGGGCAGCTATTGGCCGCGCCGCCGAGGTGGACTGGTTACGATTTGCCGATAGCGTCTCTCGACTGGAGGGAGGTGTGTATCTGTCAATTGGTTCAGCCATTATGTCCCCCATGATTTTCGAGAAGGCTCTCTCCATGGCTCGAAATGTGGCGCGACAATCAGCCCGCGCGATCAGCGATTTTATGATCGTTGTGAACGATATTCAGCCGACCGGGGATTGGCGCTGGGGAACGGGGCAGGAACCACCCAAAGATTCGCCAGCTTATTATCTGCGATTCTGCAAGACATTCGATCGCATGGCTGCCAGGGAAATGCATTACCTATGCCTTGATAACCGGGCGTTTCTGACCAATCTCTATCATCTTTTGCAGGAAAAAGATTGTCGCACATAGATCACATTATTTTCGCACAATTCATGTACAACAGGAAAAATTGAAAGATACTCTGGCCCTTGAAGGTCCAATTCTTGGGAAGGAGGAAACGACGCAGCTTACGATGAACAGTTCGCCTGACATGACAAGTGACTCGATTGAGATCATCGCGCCATTCGATGGCCGCGGGATCACCACTGCACTCTTCGATTTTGATGGCACGCTATCGCGCGAGCGCGATGGATGGATTAATCTCATGGTAGCGACCAATGCGGCTGCCATGGCCTCTTCGCTGCCAGATGTGCCAATATCCGAAATCTTCGATTGGACTATTAACGATATCGAGCAGACGATTGGGATCCCAACCTTCCAACAAATGAAACGATTGGCTGAAGCGATTCGCAGCCGCGCTGGAATAGCCTTGTCTCCGCAGCGCTACAAAGACGTCTATAACACCGCACTGGTCGCCATGGTGAAAAGCGTTCATCGCCAGGTTGAGCTTGGTCAGCGACCCATCGAAGATCTAAGGGTCTCCGGTGCCATTGAGCTGCTCTCCGCGTTGGCGGAAAAATTGGGTCATCATGCTCTGTTTCTCGCCAGCGGAACTGACATCGAACCGGTCAAAGAGAGCGTCCAACGATTGGGCTTTGGACCCTTTTTTGAGGACCGCATCATTGCTTCTGGGTTCAATGGTCAATTTGATGATTGCCCCAAGCTTCAGATCATCAATCAGCTTGTGCGGGAACGCCAGCTTGGTCCGGGACAGTTATTGACGTTCGGCGATGGCGTCCCAGAGATTGAATATACCGTTCGAACCGGTGGCATTGCCGTGGGAGTTTTGACGCCAGATCAAAGTCATTATAAATTTCGGGGACATTTCACTTTGGAGAACAAGCGGCAGCGCCTCATTCGAGCCGGGGCACATGTGTTGGTCAGCGATTTCCGCGAGGCGCGAAAATTGATTAATCTGCTGTTCACCGATCAAAAATCATTGGCGCGTCCCGAAAAAATCAGTTGAATTGATCGCCAAAAATGCATATTATATCATCTGCGCAGAACAATTCCTGAGCCTTTGTTCTCACAAGCATTCAATTGGAATTTGAAATCGATTTCGAGACGGGGCATGCAATTTGAAATCTGAATCCATTTTTGAATATTCATGTTTGGGCTTGAGCTTGGCATTCGGTCAATAAAAAAAAACAAGAAAAAAAATCTGGCTTGAACGATTTATTATCGATCAAGTGAAGGCGCGCTACCAGAGATGCGCAATTGAAGGTTCTTTTAATTTCTTCTTTTTGGCTGGTCCTCTTCTCAGAGAGAACAACCAATAGTCGCTCAAATTTGCCGAGAAAGTGCAAGGGAAATTTTTCTTGACAAATTGGTTTTGAGATATTGCAACTCCCTGGTCAAAAAAGCGATTTCCAGGGGAGGTGAATTGTGTCTTTTTCCAACGAGTGGGGAAATTCCTTACTCTTAATTTGTCCTTCATCAAGGGAGAGCTGCCGTGTTCGAAATATCAAGGGCCAGGATTCTGAAACTGGTATCTATCTTTCTGCTTCTTTTATCAGGATCCTGGGGCTTTGCTCAGCCCCAGGGACGAACTGAATTGGACATCCCGAATATCCCAGGCTACATTACGCTGAAATGCGATTTCCACACCCATACTGTTTTTTCCGATGGGGAGGTCTGGCCGACGACTCGAGTGGAAGAGGCATGGCTGCAGGGGTTGGATGCTATCGCCATTACCGATCACATCGAATATCTGCCACATCGAGAGGATATCAAGCCGAACCATAATCGTCCCTATCAAATTGCCAGGGCCAGAGCGGATGAACTGGGCATCATTTTGATCAAAGGAGCGGAGATCACTCGTGACATGCCGCCGGGACATTTCAATGTGCTATTCCTCAACGATATTGATCCATTGGACACCAAAGAGTGGCGCGATGCGCTCAAAGCGGCCAAAGCACAGGAAGCGTTCGTGTTCTGGAATCACCCGGGATGGCGCCAACCAAATGAAATTCCCATCTGGTATAGTGAACACGACGAGCTATTGCAGGCTGGCTTGTTCCAGGGGATCGAAATCGTGAACGAATATAGCTATTATCCTTTGGCTTTTCAATGGGCGCAGGAGAAAAAGCTCACCATCCTGGGAAGCTCAGACGTCCACTCCCCGATCCAATTGACGTATGATCCAGCCCGAGGTCAGCATCGTCCCGTTACATTGGTCTTTGCCCGCGAAAAATCTGAGGCGGCCATCAAACAAGCGCTTCAGGCGCGGCGCACCGCAGTATATCACAATCAATGGCTGTTCGGTGACATCCAATTCTTGGAGCCAATTTTTCAGGCTGCCACCCATGTGCAGACGCCGATGGTCTCGATCAAAGCCAATGGCAGAGCAATGGTTCAGCTTCGAAACGATTCGGACCTGCCTTTTGAATTGGTCGCAACCAGCTCGCTGGAGGAAATTTCATTCCCAGAGACCCTCACCCTTTATCCGAAACGGACGGTTGCTTTTGCAGTCAGGAGCAAATTGAAAGGCTTTGTGGGCGAAAAGAGAATCAGCCTGCCTTTTAGGGTCAAAAATTTGTTATCGGCGCCGGATCAGGGTATGCCGATAAACATTAAAATAGAGTTCAAATTTCTGCCCGAGTCATGATCGCCTCGATCCCGTGCAATTTCATTGGTTGGGCAATGAGCTGATAACCTGAAGGAATGATCGCTATGGATGATCTCTTGAAATGGCGGAAGGAATTTCCGATCCTTGAAAAGACAGTTTATCTGATCAATAACTCTCTGGGCGCGATGCCGCGCGGTGTGTATGATAATTTAAAATTATACGCCGATATCTGGACCACCCGCGGAATTCGGGCCTGGGAGGAAGGTTGGTGGGAATTTATTGGTGAGATCGGTAATATTTTAGCGGATATCATCAACGCCCCCCAAAATACTGTCTCCATGCATCAGAACGTCACCATCGCCGAAGCTGTGGTGCTTTCTTGTTTCGATTTCCGAGGCAAAAAGAATAAGATCGTCTATTGCGATATGAATTTCCCCTCGGTGATGTACCTGTACCAGGCGCAAATCCCGAATGGCGCCAGGATCCAGATCGTTCGATCGGAGGATGGCATTACAGTTCCGACTGAGAAAATGGTCGCCGCGATTGATGACGAGACGTTGCTGGTTCCGATTTCCCACGTGCTCTTTAAAAGCGCCTATATTCAGGACGTGGCGCCAATTATCGAGAAAGCCCATGCCTGCGGGGCCCATGTCGTGCTGGATACCTATCAGTCAGTAGGTGCCGTTCCCGTCGATGTCCAGAAGCTGAACGTCGATTTTGCGGTGGGTGGATCGATCAAGTGGCTATGCGGGGGCCCGGGCGCAGCCTACCTCTACGTTCGCCCCGATCTCGGCGCCCAATTGCAGCCCAAATTGACTGGCTGGATGGCGCATCAAATGCCTTTCGCCTTCGAACCAACCATGCGATTTACCGAAAATATCGCGTTCAAATTTCTAAATGGTACGCCCCACTTGCCAGCCCTCTATGCGGTGAAGGCTGGCTATGAAATCATCCGGCAGGTTGGTGTTGAAAATATCCGGCAGCGATCGATTCAATTGACCGAGCGGATCATTCAGCACGCCCAGCGGTTCGGATTTAAAATCAACAGCCCCCTCAATCCTGAGCAGCGCGGCGGCACCGTGGTCGTGCAACTGGAAAACAGCCAACAAATTGCAAAAGAACTGTTGAAGCGGGATTTTCTCATTGACTGGCGGCCGAACGCCGGCATCCGAATTTCACCCCACTTCTATAACACCGAAGATGAAGTCGATGCGATTATGGAGGAGATCAGGAAGCTGGCTGAGGGTTCAATTAAAACCTAAACTTCTAAAATGAACCGTGGCAGGCGAAAATGAGAACTCTCTGCCCACGAAATACACGAAGTGGCACGAAATTCAAAAAACAAAATGCCCTTTTGGTCTTTTTGCGTGTGTTTAATAGGGGAATTCGGGGGAATCATTTTTATCTCAGGTTTTCATCTGAAGTGCTCAATTGACCTTTTTACTGCATTGATAACGATGGCTGTGTAATTCAATACGCTTTTGGACACAGCGAACCCAGTGAATGCCTGGGTTCACTGAGCGAGAAATTCTAATCCCTTTATGGGGATCTCTTTATCCAAGAAATATGATGAGTTCTTATTGTGAAAATTGATTTCATTTTCTAACGCACCAGCAAGAGGTAAAGTGAGCGTTAATCAATTTGAAATCGAACAACCGGCCGATCGGCCTCTATCACAAGTTGCAGATAGTTTTATCGACCCTGGAAACGAACATCAGCAAGCGATCGATCGTTTAATTCGATTGAGAAAGCTTTTGCTTTAGGTTGATTGTTTTTTCTCTGCGGATCTATCGTTCAGGGAAATATCTGGGTTCTGATTGGTCTGAGTTCATTCATAAAACCCAATTTTCGCAAGAGTCATGACGCGTTATCCAAAATTATTTTTCATCAAAAACACTGGAGGATAAAACCATGGCGTACACTTTTAAGGAACTCAAGGGGAAGACAGTCGCGGAACTGCGGGAAATTGCCAAAGGGATCGAACATGAAGCAGTCAAAGGATACACCCAATTGAACAAAGAGCATTTGCTCAAAGCTTTGTGCTCAGCCTTGAATATCGATATGCACGAACATCATGCTGCCAGGCTTCAGGAGAAGACCAAGATCAAAAAGGAGATCCGCAAGTTGAAACTGGAGCGGGATAACGCCATCGCCAGCCATGATCGCAAGAAGCTAAAACAGATCCGACGGCAAATTAAGGTCTTTAAGAACAAATTGCGGAGAGCGATGCTATAACATCCATTGAGCCAATGAGCCGCTGACTGGTCCCGCGCAATGGCCAGTCAGCGGATGGGCCCTTTGAAACCACTCATCTTTTTGATTGTGAGACTTTCATGATGAAGTTTTTCAGCAGCGCAGTTACTGCTTTTTTGCTGGGTTTGTGTTGCTTTCATTTTCATCCATTGATGGCTGAAACGAAAGATCAGCGAGCGGCTCAGCATCACGTAGAATTCAAATCATCAAACCTTCCGATTATCATTATCCATACCAATGGCCAGCAGATTATCGACGAGCGGCGAATACGAGCGCGAATGCAAGTGATCTATCATGGAAATGGGCAACGCAATAACCTTTCTGACCCGGCCGATGATTACGATGGATGGATCGCTATCGAGCTGCGCGGCAGCGCTTCCATGGCTTATCCAAAGAAGAGCTATCGGTTAGAGACGCAGGACAGTAATGGGGAAAATCTCAATGTATCCTTGATCGGCATGCCAGCGGAAAACGATTGGGTGCTCTATGGCCCTTATGACGATCAGTCATTGATCCGCAATGTGCTGGCTTATCAGCTTTCCAATGATATTGGCCGGTATGCCAGCCGCACCCGGTTTTGCGAGCTGGTGCTCAACAATGATTATCGCGGCCTTTATGTGCTGATGGAAAAGATCAAACGGGATAAAAACCGGGTCAATATTTCTAAGCTGGATTCGCTGGACCGATCTGGAGATGCGATAACGGGAGGATATATTATTAAATTTGACAAGGTGGAGGGGGAAAATGTGGGTGGCTGGTGGTCGAACCGCGGCATTTTTTATCAGTATCACTATCCCCGCGCCGATGCGATTTTGCCCGAACAGAAAGCTTATATACGAAATTTCATGAACCAATTTGAAGCAGCGATGAGCCAGCCCAATATCGCCGATCCAATCTCGGGCTATCCGAAATATATCGATGTGCCATCGTTTGTCGATCATTTCATCCTGAATGAGTTCTGCAAAAATGTCGATGCCTATCGGATCAGCAATTTCATGTATAAGGATCGGGATAGCAAAGGCGGCAAGCTCTGCGAGGGACCGATCTGGGATTTTAATCTCAGCTTTGGCAAGGCCTGGTACAAGGAAGATCTATTTCGAGACGATGAATGGGAGGTCGATCATAATCGATATAAACCCAATGATTGGCCGAAGGTGCCGTTCTGGTGGGAGCGATTGGGGCATGATCCGAGCTTTGCTCAAATGGTGCAACAAAGATGGCGGGAACTCAGGGCCACGGTGCTCAGCCTGGATTACGTGTATCGCACCATCGATCAATTGGTGGATACCTTGCGCGAGGCGCGCGTGAGAAATTTTGATCGCTGGCCCGAAACAGCTAAAGATCATAGTTATGAAACCGAAATCCTGATGATGAAATTATGGATCAACGATCGCGTCAACTGGATCGAGGCACATCTGGACCAGTTGATCGCGGTTGGGGACCCTGTTCCAACAGATAATTTTCGTTCGGACTTTGTGCTTGAACAGAACTACCCGAATCCGTTTAATTCGGCCACGACGATCCGCTATCACCTTCCCCAGTCAGCCCAGGTACGAATAACCGTTTTCAATACCCAGGGCCAGCAGATCGTTCGCCTCATCGATGAACTCCAGCCAGCCGGGAGCTATCGGATCTCCTGGGAAGGGAAGGATGCTAATGGAACGCCAGTGAGCTCAGGCACCTATTTCTATGAACTCCGCGCCGATCGACAAACGATAATCAAGAAACTTGTATTGATCCGATAATTTGAAATATTTTTTGATGGACCAAAATAATGCTTGACACTCAGCTTTTTTCCCTTATATTGATATATCGAAACCGCACAATTAACCAGGAGGTTGCTCCGACATCATTATTCGCTGAGCTGCAGCTTTGTCTCCCCTTCTAAGATTTGCTCCAATCCTCCTGAAGCAACTCAAATTTCCCGCAATTTGTCCATTCTAAACTGTCAGGAGGTAGCCATGACCGTCCGCAAACCTCTCGGCGTTCTCCAGCTCATTTGCCTGGTCACAATATGGGGCATGGGGCACATGAATATCACTCCTTTCATCTCAACTTCATTACTGGCTGCTGAAACAGATGAAGTCAGCTCGAGCACATCAGGGCTGGTTGTTTCTCCACTCGTGCTCGATTATGGCTTTACGCTCTCCAGTTTGAAATTTACGATCAAAAACGATGGTACTGGCTCGATGAACTGGACCGCTCGCGAGAATCCAGATGAAAGCTGGATAGCCATTATCGGTGCGAGCAGCGGAATCTTGAACGCTGGACAATCTACCCAAGTCCAGGTTGATATTGTGCGAACCGGTTTACCCAATGGCCCGAACTATGGGGAGATCCTGGTCACCTCTAATGCTGGCTCTCAACCGATCGATATCATTGTCGAAGTAGGACCCACGCCAACCTCGCCGATTCTCTATATCGAGCCACCTGTGCTGGATTTTAATATTGGATTGACCAGTTTAACTTTCAAAGTAAAGAACCGAGGGGTTGGGAATCTGACCTGGCAGGCGACCGAAAATCCATCGACCTCTTGGATCACATCGATTTCACCTGGCTCAGGCTCATTGGCAACGATGGAAGAACAGGAGGTTACGGTCCAGGTGAGCCGTGCCTCGCTGGGAAACGGCCAATATCAAAGCCTGATCAGCATCAGTTCCAATGCTGGGAACAAAAATATTGAGGTCGAATTGATTGTCGGCCAGAGACCTCAGGTAATCCGTGCAAATGTTGGGGGCAATTCTTATGCTGATAGAAACGGCAACAATTGGTCGACAGATCGACCCTATCACGCTGGTGCATGGGGTCACGTTCGCGGCCATCCGTATAGCGTCACAGCCGACATCAAAAACACCCAGGACGATGCGCTCTATCGCGATGAGCTCTATTGGCTGGACGCGTATCGATTCGATGTCAGCAACGGCAACTATACCGTCACGCTTCACTTCGCGGAGTTATATTATGATTACACCAACGGCCGTGTGTTTGATCTTTATATCGAGGACAATCTGGTACTGAACGATTTCGATATTTACGCTGAAGTCGGTTTTCAAACCGCCGCGATCCGACAATTCTCCGGAATTGCCGTGAATGATGGACGATTGGACATTGAATTCGTCCATATCAAAGCCCATGGTGAGCTCACAGCCATTGAACTTATTGCTGAGAGCGCGCAGCCCCCATCTATTTCGGTCTCTCCTGGTTCGCTCTATTTCATCGCCACCCTCGGCGGCAGCAATCCAGCGCCACAAACCATCACCATCACCAACAGTGGCGGCGGGACATTGGCCTGGACCGCTGCGGAGCAACCCGATCAGCCCTGGATGAGTCTGTCCAACACCAGCGGCGGCTCGGGCGACAAAGTGACCGTCTCGGTGACCAGTGCTGGCCTGAGCGTTGGGACCTATCAGGGCACGGTTCGCATCAGCGATCCCAGCGCCAGCAATAATCCCGTGGATGTCCCTGTAACGCTCACCGTGGAGTCTCAGCAATCTGGGCCATTGGTGTTGGAATTGAAAGATCACAGCTATGCCTATCCTGGCGAGGATTGGACCAATGCCATTGATGGGGATGTGAATGGCTGGGATGGCACAGTGACGACCGAGGGTGATCCACCCTACGCTGTGTTTGGGTTCAGCGGAGGCGCGACCCGGCAGATCAACAAAGTGCGGCTGTTGACTGATACGGGCGTAGGATTTTCGGCCCGCTGGGTGAAAGAGTTTCGGGTTCAGGTATCGACCACAAACACCAGCCCCAGCAGTTTCACCACGGTGCTAACGGCCACGAAGAGCGGCGGCGCCTGGCAGGAGTACAGTTTCGCAGCCGTATCAGCCAAGTATGTCAAATTGATCATCGATCAACCGTCCAGCGGCTATCGACAGTTGGGCGAGTTCGAGGTTTATGGTGGCGAAGGTGGCAGCCCCACGCCAATAATAGCCGTGAATCCCACCTCCCTCAGCTTCATCGCCACCCTCGGCGGCAGCAATCCAGCGCCACAAACCATCACCATCACCAACAGTGGCGGCGAGACATTGGCCTGGACCGCTGCGGAGCAACCCGATCAGCCCTGGATGAGTCTGTCCAACACCAGCGGCGGCTCGGGCGACAAAGTGACCGTCTCGGTGACCAGTGCTGGCCTGAGCGTTGGGACCTATCAGGGCACGGTTCGCATCAGCGATCCCAGCGCCAGCAATAATCCCGTGGATGTCCCTGTAACGCTCACCGTGGAGTCTCAGCAATCTGGGCCATTGGTGTTGGAATTGAAAGATCACAGCTATGCCTATCCTGGCGAGGATTGGACCAATGCCATTGATGGGGATGTGAATGGCTGGGATGGCACAGTGACGACCGAGGGTGATCCACCCTACGCTGTGTTTGGGTTCAGCGGAGGCGCGACCCGGCAGATCAACAAAGTGCGGCTGTTGACTGATACGGGCGTAGGATTTTCGGCCCGCTGGGTGAAAGAGTTTCGGGTTCAGGTATCGACCACAAACACCAGCCCCAGCAGTTTCACCACGGTGCTAACGGCCACGAAGAGCGGCGGTGCCTGGCAGGAGTACAGTTTCGCAGCCGTATCGGCCAAGTATGTCAAATTGATCATCGATCAGCCGTCCAGCGGCTATCGGCAGTTGGGCGAGTTCGAGGTGTACAGCAGCGATATGATGGCAAAGGAGAACGCAGCGGACTCTCCTTTGGATCAAGAAGCAATTGCGGAATCAGAGCGCATTTGGGGAGAAGCAGCAAGTTTTAAGCTCGGTCAAAACTACCCGAACCCATTCAATCCCAGCACGGCTATCCAATTTGAAATTCCAGAGGAAGACATCGTGAGCATCGTCGTCTTCGATATTCTTGGACATCAGGTCAAAATTCTAATCAATGAAAGATTGAGGCCAGGCCTGCATGAGGTGCAATGGAATGGCAATAATGATGCGGGGATGCCGGCAGCCAACGGGGTATATTTTTATCAGCTCAAATTTCGGCAGATGAGTGAGATCAAAAAAATGATATTGCTGAGATGATTTTGGCTTATATTTGGTCAAATGCACAAATCCGCGACTGACAACCCATACGAACAACAAGCGTTTTTTTAGAAAGGATCTTTTTTCGATTCGATCGAGCCGAATTGAAAATAGTTCCGATTTGCCTGGCAAGTCAGGAGATTTTTAGCTGAACTATTGGTTTGATCAAAGGCAGTGTAGCAGCTTCTTTGCTGTTGGATCGGTTATGAAGGATCAATCCACAACCAAGATTTTCATGTTTCATAAGCCAAAAGGCGTTGTGGTAACGCGGAAGGATGAGCAAGGTCGTCGGACGGTTTACGATTGCCTGCCAGTATGGGTGTTCAGGGACGGCTGGGTGCCCATTGGACGTTTGGATCGGGACTCTCGGGGACTATTGTTGTTCACTCAGGATGGCCAGCTCGTCGAACGCTTGACGCGCCCCCATGCGTATTTGAAAACGTACGAACTCTGGGTGCGCGGACGGGTGAATGATGCTCATATCGCCCAGATCAAGAGCGGCGTGGTTGCACAGGGTGAATTGCTAAAAGCGATGGAAGTTCAATTATTGGGTGGCGCAGGCCCAAAATCGCATGTCCTGGTCGTGCTGGATGAGGGCAAGAACCGGCATCTGCGACGCATGTTCGCCCAATTGAAAGATCCGCTTCATGGAACTGCGCTCAAAGTCATGGACCTGAAGCGCATCGCCTTTGGCTCAGTGAAATTGGACATTCCATCTGGAAGCTGGCGATTTCTCACTTCAGAAGAAGTCGACTCGCTCATCCATTAACCGTTAGCGTTGAAAAGGCAATCCGAAGTCATTGCCCGACACATTATTACCAAGTCCAAATCTTTTCATCAGCGGCCAATGGTCCGAATGAAAAGGCAGATCGGCTTAACAACCGCCATCTCCATCGTGGTAGCCAACATGATCGGGACTGGCATCTTCGTCACCACTGGATTTGTCGCCAAACTGGTCCCAGGTCCAGGCTGGGTGCTGCTCTGCTGGGTGATCGGCGGGCTTATCGCCATATCCGGGGCGTTGTGCTATGGAGAATTATCCACCCGAATGCCTGAAGTGGGCGGCGAGTATGTCTATCTGAAAAAACTCTATCATCCCCTATTTGGCTTTCTCACTGGTTGGACCAGTTTGTTCGTCGGTTTCTCTGCCCCAATCGCCAGCGCAGCTTTGAGCTTCTCCGCCTACACCTTCTCAGGCTTCAAGATGACCATAGCAGATAGCCAGCCCCTCCCACAAAAAATCGCCGCGATGCTGATCATCCTCATTTTCACCCTGATCCACTATCTTGGTGTAAAAATCGGTTCCAAGGTCCAGGTGTTGCTGACCGCCTTGAAAGTTCTGATCATCCTTGGGCTGGCAAGCCTGGGTCTCTGGTATGGGAGTAACAGCCAATCATATTTTTCTCCAATCGAAACGCCAGGCTCATTTGATGTATTATCGTTTGGAACGGCCATTATGTTGGTGATGTTCTCGTATAGCGGCTGGAATGCCAGCAGCTATATCGCTGGCGAACTCAAAAATCCAAGGCGCACGCTCCCCTGGTCATTGCTTTTCGGGACGATCATCGTGATCGTCCTGTACCTTGCCATCAATCTTTTTATCCTGGCGATGCTGCCTTACTCCGAATTGCGTGGCACGATTACAGTCGTACATGCGGCCGCAGCCCATGCATTCGGAGACAGGGTTCATCACACTGTCAGTTTGTTAGTAAGCCTGGGCTTGCTCTCGTCGCTGAGTGCCTTCATCATGATCGGGCCCAGAGTCTATTTCGCTATGGCTCAGGATAAATTATTCTTGCCTTTTGCGGCTAAAATTAACCCTCGCTATCAGGTCCCCACGACATCGATCATCATTCAAGGCATCATCGCAGTGATCATGGTGGTCATCAGCCCTCTGGAACGATTGTTATTATACATCTCGTTTGCCCTGAACATTTTTCCCTGGCTGGCGATCGCTGGATTGTTTAAGGCGAGAATTACAGGGATCGGCGAGGCGAGTGCGGTGAAGGTGAAGGGGTTTCCATTCATTCCGATATTCTATCTGACCGCCAGTCTCGGATTAATGGTCATCATGTATCGGGCGCGACCCATAGAATCCACAGCAGCGCTGGCGACCGTGCTGATTGGCATCCCGTGCTATTATCTCTGGATGAAAATCATCAATTGGAAAAAGCCCCTGTGATAGGATAGTTTCTTCACAAGGGCTTTTACCCACCGTGTCTCAGCGCACCAGCACCATCTTTTTGATGGCCTCAAAATTTCTGGCTGTCATTTTATAGAAATAGATGCCGCTTACCGCTGAACGCCCCTGATCATCTCGGCCGTCCCAGTGGATAGAATAAAATCCGGCTGGTCGCATTTCATCGATCAGCGTCCGCACCTTTTGTCCCAATACATTCATCACCTCAAGCTTCACCAGCGCTGGCTGAAGAACCTCATACTGAATAATAGTCTCGGCATTGAATGGATTCGGTTGATTTTGACCCAGATGCCATCGCTTCGGTAACTTCAGATTCGAGATGCTGCCGATCGTAGTGATCAGTGCTGGTGCATCGTCGATCAGCAGTTCGATCAATTCAAAATCAGATGAGACCGGAACACCGGCCGCGCTTTGCTCGAACAGAAGATCGATCATTAAGTTTTGCTGGTGCAAAGAATGACCAGCAGCGAACGCAAGGATAATCTGATCTGATGTGCTATTGGCCGCGAGAGCGATCTCGGAGTTCTCACGAACCGAGCCAGAGCTAAATTTTAATGTGCTCGCATTGTAATGTATCTTCATCTGGCCCGAAAAAGCAGGGGAGGAAAAATTGATGATGATTGGCAAAAGAACCATTGCATTCTCCTGCTGAACCGGATCCTGGAGTTGAAGCGTCACGCTGGCCTGGCTCGATTCACTTTCGGCGCGGCCCCAATTCCCTGTGACATCGCCATAAAGGATACCGCAATAATCCTGGTTCAATTGAGAGCGCTGGAGTGCGATATAAGATCGACTGTATGGCGCTGTCACCCAGTTCGAATCGGTGATGGCAAAATCGTGTGGCACAAAGGTCCAATCCTTACCGACCGGGAAGAGCGAAATTTTCCCAACCACCCGCTGCAAAATATGCGAAGCATCATAAGCAGAAACCGCCCCATTCCCGGTGACGTCCGCGGCAATTTTTTGATAAGGGGTCAACTGTCGCGTGCCCACCGCATATTGGAGCGCAAATGAAGCGTCCAGCGGTGTAATTGCTTCGCGCAGATCATTCGATTTTTCTGGCTTCACCCGATAATTCCCAGATTGAAGCCCTATAAATTTGTACCGTCCCTCGATGTCACTGGAAGCCCGTTGGCTTGCCGCCCCAGTTAGCTCGATGATCGCTTCGTTCACAGGCATCTGACTATTGGCGTAATAGCTCAACTGGCCCTCAATATTGGCAATTGTGTACAAATGCATGTTCACCGGAATAGATCGTACTGGCTCATCCAGGTCAGTACTCGAAATGGCAATGGTACCATAATAATAGCCGATCTTCAGCGTGTCGCCACTAATGATGGAATTGAACTGCAACTGGATGTTCTGGCTGGCGCCAAGGGGGACGGTTCCGGTTGTCGGATTGAGCGTTAGCCAGTCAAGATTAACGCGCTCGCCGGCAATCATTACATCGTCGATGGCGATATCGGCGTTATCGCTGGCTACCACATGAAACGCCAGCCGCACATTGGAATAGCCGCTGAAGGCCGCGAGATCAATTATTGTGTAATACCAGGTAAAGTCATCCCATACACCGATGTCGCCAAATGTCCATAGCCTTTGCCAATTCTGCCCCCCATCGACGCTGATCTTGAGAAACAGGTCCCCATTATCATGTGGCGAAACATGCCAGTAGTAGCTGCTCTGCCACCAGAAGCTGACATAGGGAGAGCGAATGGTCGAAAAATCTAATGTGGGGGTGATTAGCCATTCACTGAGATTGATCCCCCAATAGCATACCGCGCTGTAATTGCCGGAGAAGACATAGGTCTGGGAATCAATAGTCCAATGGGCAGGCTGGGTTCCGCCAGGGCTGCTTGGGCCATCGATCTTGATCCAATTGGCCGGCGGCATAGTGCCGCTCTCAAACCCCTCATAAAGCAATATATCCCCTGAGCTCTGGGTGATGCGATTATCATGGAGAGAGATTTTTGGCCTCTTCTCATCCATTGCCAATTTATTTCGCAGCAGAATTTGAGTCATTTCTCCACAATCTTCGATCTCTTCCGCCTTGCTTTTACTCGGCCAAAAACGAACAGGTTTTTCATTTATAGGGACGACCCAATCAGTCTGATCCGCTCCTGAAGAATTTGCCCGTTGCGTTTTCACGAGCTCGGGGATCTCTGCCTTCTGCTCTGCGATGACCATTGAGCTGGCACGCCAGTTCAGGCTGAAATTGAGCGGACTTCCGCCGGAATTGCTGATCGTCATTTCCCTGATTTCTGATTGTCCACGAATGAGGCCGATATGAAACGAATCAGGAACTACTGAGATGTTCGGCGCGCCGAGCTTGATATAATGAATCGACTGGTAGGCATCGACCCTGCCAGCTCCAGAAGCTAAATCAAAACCGGGATCACCGATATCAATCGACTGATCATTCATAATATTGGCGATTTGCCTGGCATTCAAATTGGGTGCGGCTTCCCGAATCAGCGCAGCGATGCCAGCGCTATGCGCCGCAGCAGCAGAGGTCCCCACAAACGGATTGCTAAAAAAACCAAGCTTGCCCACCTTGGTCTGGATGCCGTCAATGGCCGAATGGTCTGGCTTGGCCCGTTCGACGAAGCTGACTGGATTGCCGCTGATGTCATATTGATAAATCCGTGCTGGCCCCCGACTGCTGAAACTCTCTACTTGATTATGATTGGGATCGCTGGCATTAATGGCAGCAACGGCCAGACAATGTTCGGCAGTGCTGTGACCAAAGATGGCGCCAGGTCCCCCCAAATATTCCTGAGGACTTACCTGGGCACCAAAGGCATAAATTGCAAGTCTCCGGGACTGTCCCCGGTACTTCTTCAGGCATAAATGCACGGTCATGATCGTAGTACGAGGATTGGTGTAAGCAAGCATTTCGATTGGATCGTCATCCCCGTCCTGTGTATCTTCGCTGGACGCCAACACTGATTGCAGTCTGTCATCATACAGATAGAGGTCATAGTCATCTCTTGCTTTGCCAAACTGGTTATTCCATTGGAGCACAGCGGTGATCGTTGCTTTAGGGCCTAATTGAATATTCAGGGTCTCATCCCCTGGCGCAAAATTGTGCCAGCCATCGTTATCACTGTCCGAGAAATCCGCCTCGTAATGATCTTGCTGCAGATCGCCAGCCGAGGAAATGTAAACGACGTTATCACTGGTCACCAACTCATTCACCGTTTGAGCGATTATTCCATCCTCAAATACTGGCTCAAGCGGATAAAGGATGTCATCGCAGATCACGGTACAGCCTGCCTTTTGCAACAATTGGATGTTATTGGCGAAATCGGCCTCGCTGCCCCCCTTGTCGGCAAAGGCGAGCTGAGCTCCTGGGGCAATATCATAAGCAATTTCGAGCATCGCTGTGCCAGCATCCCCAGTGTAACGGTTATTGATGATCTCAATGTTTGTGGGAAGATCGCCGCTTGCCTGCGAGTTAGCCAAATGGCTCACGCCGTCCGAAAGAATGCCGATCTTTTGGCCGCTCCCGGATACCTGAAACGAGCTCCGCGCCAGATCAGCTCGCAAAATGGCATCACCAGCCGTTATCACCTCGCCCGACTGGGGAATCGCCGGCAACACCGGTCGGATGTGAAAAATTTGCTCAAGCTGTGCAATTTTTTCAAGCTGGGCCAGGGAACTCCACCCCACGATCTGATGATGATTCGAAACGACTGGCAAAAGTTCCGTGGTCGCCTCGATCTGGAATTCGAGTTGCCGGAGCTCCCTCAGGAGGGAAGCCGTAATGGCCGTCGTTCGCAATACCACATGCACCCGTTGCTGATGATCGATTTGTAGCAAGGGACTCATCCGATCATCCAATAGACCATCACTTTGCCCATTAAGTCTCTCAGATCGCCATTTCATGAGCAGATCAAAAATCGCGGTATTGAGCTTATTCGCCGCTATCATCACCCCCAGACGTTCGTCCTTGCCTCCATGAGGTGGCATAACAAGAGAGAGATCCTGACCAAACAAAGACGAAAGCCATGCGAACAAGGACAGCATCATTGCAACAGATATTCGGGTCTTCATAGTTTGTACCCCCAGAGAGATTTGGTTTTATCCTTCCACTTTGGATTTTATGCCCATTCCCATAAATCAATGCACTTGGGCTCATCGACATCTTATTATTGCATTACTTGATGAATCATCAAGATTGCCATATTAAATGGGCGATCAGCGAATGGACACCTTGAGCATTCCAACATAAAATCTCATTTCAGAACAGCGACATTCGAAATTATCCTTGGGACTTTGATTTTTTTATGACTGCAAACATAACGCCAAACTGCATGCAAAGCGGTTAAAGCAGGGTCCTGATCAGAAAATTGTTGCTTTTCTCCTCGCCATTCAATAAATTCGAATCGAAAAATGAGGGGCATCAGACGAAAAATGTGCTCTGAAGTGATCTTCTGGTTGAATGCAAATAATCCATTAGAGCGTTTCAAAGTTACTATTGCAATGCACGCTGTCGTTGCGAGCAGCAAAGCGACGAAGCAATCTGGAGACAACAAGGAATTCTCTCGCATGGCTCGGAACGATTCTGATATGTATCAGTAACTCGGAATCATGCTACTATAAGTACATCGAATGGACAAAGGTGAATTTTATTTCTGAATCTCTAAAATGAAGAATGACGATCGAAAATGAGAACGCTCAGCCCATGGATCGCTAACTTCAGCGTAGAAGAAATGCTTTTGGTGTACTTTGGCGTGTTTCGTGGGCTAATTATTTTTCATCATTTTCAATTTGGAATTCCAGTTTATTATCGAATCCGATTTGCTCGGTGCTGGTTTGCGAGCAGAGTAAACCATCAAAATAACGAACGAATCAAGAGGGATCACACGTGTTCAATCAAACTTTAAAAGCGATGTTAAGCCTCATGCTGATTTGGTCCCTTACGACCGTGGCACATGCTCAACGGACGCGGTCGATGCTCAGCAGAAGCTATCCAGTAACCGAATTGCAGCGCATATTGGTGTCTCAAGCCGATTTTCATCCATTTCCACGTTGGGCAGAGCGATTGGCCTGGCAGGCTATACCCAGCCCGTTGCGCCAGCATTTGATCGAAAGGGGGGAACAATTTTTGAACTATCAATGGCCGGTTCTGCCAGCCACTCAATTTCTTGAATATGCTCGCACCGGGAATCGGGGGAACTTCGAGCGCCAGGGTTTTGCCCGGCGGGAGGCGCTCTGCAATTTGGTCTTAGCTGAATGCGCCGAGGGCCAACGCCGCTTTATGGATGATATAGCGAATGGCATCTGGGCGATCTGCGAGGAATCTTATTGGGGAGTGCCAGCCCATGTGGGCATGCAGAAACAGGGTGTCGGGCTGCCAGACATCACCGAGCCCACCGTGGACTTGTTTGCCAGCGAAACTGCGGCATTACTGGCCTGGACCCACTACCTGCTCGGTGAAGAACTGGATCGCATCTCGCCGTTGATCAATCAGCGCATTCTGGTCGAAATAGATCGCCGGCTTCTAACGCCATGTCGCGAGCGCCAGGACTTCTGGTGGATGGGATTTGTTCCTGGAAGCACCATCAACAATTGGAACCCGTGGGTTAATTCCAATTGGCTGACCGCGGTCTTGCTCATTGAAAAGAACCCAGGCCGGCGCGTTCAGGCCATTGAGAAAATTATGCGCAGTCTGGATGTTTTCATCGATAGCTATCCGGATGATGGCGGCTGTGACGAAGGGCCCAACTATTGGGGTCGGGCCAGCGCATCATTGTTCGATTGTCTCGAACTGCTTTATTTAGCCAGCAACGGCAGAATCAACCTCTACCATCAGCCGCTGATCCACGAAATGGGGCGCTTTATCTATCGCGTTCATATCGACAAAGACTATTTTGTCAATTTCGCTGATGCGGCAGCGATCGTTTATCCCGAAGCCAATTTGATCTATCGCTATGGCCAACGTATCGGCGATGAGGTCATGCAGGCCTTTGCTGGCTATATTGTCTCACGACATCCCAAGCTGGATCGACTGTTGATCAGCAGCATCGGCAGACAATTGCCGGCAATTTTCAATTATGAGGCGCTGATGACATCCAGGGCACAGGCTCCGCTGTTGCGCGATGTCTGGTTGCCTGGCAATCAAGTGATGATCGCCCGCTCCCAGGCTGGCTCCAATGCTGGCTTGTATCTCGCAGCCCAGGGCGGCCATAACGCCGAAAGTCATAACCATAACGACGTGGGAAATTTCATCGTTTATATAGATGGTGTACCGATGATCATCGACGTCGGCGTAGAATCCTACACCCGAAAAACCTTCAGTGCCCAGCGCTACGAAATTTGGACTATGCAATCGGGCTATCACAACTTGCCGACTATTAATGGCATCATGCAAAAAGACGGTCGACAATATGCGGCCAGGGATGTCCATTACTCTGCCGACGATGCGCATGCTCAGTTGCGCCTCGATATCGCCAGCGCTTATCCATCAGAGGCAGGTATCAATTATTGGATCCGTACCATTCGACTCAATCGCGGCCAGGATATCACCATCACCGATGATTTCGATCTTCAACAGGCCAGTGAAAATATCCAGTTTAGTTTGATGACGCCGGCTAAACCCGAGCTGATCGCCCCTGGACACATCCAGCTAACCCATCAGGTCGAACAAAGCTCAGCTCAATTGCAGATCTATTTCGATCCAGACAAATTAAAAGCTGATTTCGAGATCATTCGGATCGAAGATGATAATTTAAAGGGCGTGTGGGGACAACAGATTGGCCGAATTCTGTTGAAAAGCATCGTTCCCATGTGGCGTGAGACGTTGACAATTAAAATTGGGCAATGATCCAGAAATAAATATCCAGGTGATTGATGCCAGGTTCGGGGCACTTTGGTGACATCATTCCCAACCTATGCCCCAAGCATGGGCGAAGCTCTTGCCATTAATCGTCAGCTTACACGGATTTTCCATGGGCAATTCGATTTGCTCGGGAGTAATTTACAGCTACGTACAAACAACAAGCTCGCTATCTTATCGATCCGCCGACTTATGGAGAAGCAATCTTTGTGAATAATCATAACAGATATTGCTTCGCTCAACTGGCATGGCCTGGTTACAAGCAATCTGATGGTTTCGTTCAGGCAATCTCCAGCAGGAATCGCGATCTTATCGAGCAAGGCTAAAGATTTTCAGTGAAAAAACGCCGTCTATTTGGTTCATTATTTCAGTTTCAAGCATGACGTTGTAGGGGTATTGGCAGCAGAGTCATTATGGGGATCGATATCGAAATTCAATGAGAAAAAAAGAAAGACCGATTTGGGTCCGTCGTGAAAAAAGCTTGAAAAATTCCACCCTCCTTTTCCGATTGCCATCAAATCACGCGAAATCGAAACGTGCGATGTCCAGCAAGAATTGCTCCCCAATTCCAATCCCAGGCTTTGGCGATTTCAGTATGCGCGGCGAAGCCACATTTCGCGCAGGAAATTTCGGCGCGATCTTTGAGATAGCAGCCCACATTGATCCGACCATCGGGCTCGGCATTGGCGATCAGCCAATCATGGCAGTTCCAGGTATTTCGCTTTAGCGCCTGAAGCGTGGCAATCGAATCGAACAGCGGATAGCCTTGTCGCTTCAATGCGATCAATTGGTCAACAACCTGCTCGCGCTGCGGGGCGGGAAGCCACAAATCATCCGAATTGGGAAACGGATAATAGAACTGGATGGTGATGCCCCTCACCCGAGCGGACAAAAATTTCACCAGCGCTGGGATCTCGTGAAAATTGAGACGGGAAATCGTGATGTGCGCCAGGAGATTGGAATGAGAGGATGCCCGAAGATTGGTCAAAATTTTCTCAAAACATGGCCCACGATTGCTTTCATGAGCGTATTTTAATCCATCGATGCTCACCCAAACGACATCGGCAGAGGTCTCGATGGGCAGCGTGCCATTGGTCGTCACTCCGACTCGGAAAAATTTGGTTTGGGCATAACTGACCAAATGATTCAGATGATAGTTACCATCCTTCCATAACAGCGGTTCGCCACCTTCAAATACCAACAATCGGACGCCAAGGTGATACAGCTCATCCATCACCTTTATTGCATGTTCATAAGAGATGCTCAGCGGCTCCATTTTCCAGAAAGGACAGGAACGACACCGCAACGTGCACCGATAAGTGATCTTGAAGCTGGCCAGAAGCGGCGAGCGTTTGTGCAACAGCCGTGCTTTAAGATTATGTTTGAGAAAATACCAGTAGTGGGATTGTAGCATAACCAGATCAGCCTGACTCGTTTTTTTAACCAGGAAAATCACATCTAAACATCCTTTGAATGCGCCTGGCAAATACCTTTGGAAGTCCCATGACATTTTTTCAACAGCAATTGGTCCACGATTAATCATCCTGGTTCGATGCGTTTTGAATTCCTCTTGCCAAATTCTGGAAACGAAGGGCTCTTTTCATCCAATGAGCTCTCGCGCCTGTTGTTGCAAGGTATCCCAGGCCAATTGCACATCCTCCCAGGTCGTTTTGATGTTTCCGATGGCGAATCGAATGGCGAACTTACCGCGCAATTTGGTATGCGAGAGCAATAGCTTTCCGGTGCGATTGACCCGCTCCAGCAGTTGCTCGTTGAATTGATTTATTTTTTCATTGCTGAGTTTCTTGTCCGGCACGAAGCGGAAAACCACGGTGCTGAACGGCACGGGCGCCAGCAGTTCTACCTGATCGTGTTGTTCCATCATGTTTGCTAATTTTTGAGCAAAGCTGACATGCTGCCGGAGGATCGATTGGATTTTTTTGGTGCCAAAAGCACGGATCACCAGCCAGAGTTTCAAGGCGCGAAACCTGCGACCCAACGCCACGCCGTAATCCATATAATTTTTGACCCGATCGGATTCGGCAGTGCGGAGATATTCCGGGGTTAAGCTGAACGCCTGCTTTAAAACATCGGGCCGACGACAGAACAGCACGCTACAATCGATGGGCGTGAACAGCCACTTGTGAGGGTTGACGATGATCGAATCGGCGCGCTCCCAACCGGTGAACAAAGCTCGTTTTTCTGGGAGTATTGCCGCAGAGCCCCCATAGGCCGCATCGACATGAAGCCAGAGACCATATTGTTCACAGATCGCTGCGATCTCCTCGACAGGATCGACACTGGTGGTCGAAGTGGTTCCAATGGTGGCGATCACGCAGAGGGGCTTGCGACCATGGGCCAAGTCGCTTCGAATCGCTTCGTGAAGCGCTGAGACATCCATCCGATAGTGAGGATCAGATTGAATTTTGACAATATTCTCTTGTCCGATGCCCAGCACAATTGCCGCCTTCTCGATGGAAGAATGAGCCTGGTCGGAAGTGTACATTCGCAACGTTGCCAATTCGGAGCGACCTGCCAGTCCTTTCTCGCGGATGTTTAATTGAGCAAATTCCCGTGCTGCCGCCATGGCACAAAGGCTGCCTACTGAAGCCGTGTCATTGATCACTGCATCAAATTGCTCCGGCAACCCAACCATCTGGCGAAGCCAATCCAATACCACCTCCTCCAGTTCCGTCGCTGCTGGCGAAGTCTTCCAGAGCATAACATTCACGTTCAAGGCACTGGACAATAGTTCCCCAATAATTCCTGGGTACGACCCTGTGATCGAAAAATAACCGAAGAACCGAGGATGATTCCAATGCGTGATGCCAGGAAGAATGTCTCGATGGAAATCATCCAATATCTCTCCCAACGGTTCAGGCAGGGTTGGTGGCGATTGCGGCAAGCGGGATCTGACTTCACCTGGCTGAGTTAGCGGCAGAACCGGATAATCATCCATTTGCTCCAGATATCGAACGATCCAATCCACGCTCTGATGAGCAAATCGTTGAAAGACATCTTGCGGCAGATCGCCATGAAATTGTTCAAGAAGATCCTTTTTCATCTCCATATCATTTATCCCTTATCTTGCCCTCATGAACTTCGTTTTTGGATACAAAAGATACAAAATGAAAAATAAATTTCAAAGAACTTTTAATGAAGTTACGGAAAAGAGGGAGAGCCAGGGATGGCGTTGAACTCACCCCCGGCCGCCTTTCTTGCGAAGAGAGGGGGAGGTTATTATTCGCGCCTGGTGTGCGAATCCCCGCACAAAAAGCCCGCTTCTCTTCTCAAGAGAAGGGGATTGGAGGATGTGATCAGCGCGATTGGCTCCAAACTCACCCCCCGGCCCCATCTCTTGCGAAGAGAGGGGGAGGTTATTTTTCGCGTTTGATGTGCGAATCTCACATAAAAAGCCACCTTCTCCTCTCAAGAGAAGAGGATTGGGGGATGAGTTCAGCGCGATTGATACAAACTCACCCCCGGCCCCCTCTCTTGCGAAGAGAGGGGGAGATTATTGCTGGCGACTGATGATAGAATAGTGGCGTTAAGAAGCCCCCTTCTCTTCTCAAGAGAAGGGGGTTTGGGGGATGAGTTCAGCGCGATTGATACAAACTCACGCCCATCCACTTTCTTGCGAAGAGAAAATGAACATGTATCGATGCATCGATGAAAAGAACCGCGATGCGAGACTACCGAAACCGAAATTTGACCCTTTGCTGCTTAACAATCTTCGTAATTTTGCTTTTCCCATAATGAATGAAATCTGGATCGCTCAATACCCCCTCGCTTCTTAGCCGCTGAGGTTTCAATTTACCTATAAATAGCGCTTCGAAATCCTAAAATCAGGCGAGCTGCTGTCGATCGGTTTATTTGAAAAAAGGGAAGAATTCCTATTGCATTGCATAATACTTTTTTTTATATTTCAGCGCAGTGAAATGGACCAACAGTGATGCTATGAATCGGAGGAACATCTATGGGAAAAACGATCATCGAAAAGATTATTGAATCGCATTGCGGAAGCTCAGTGAAACCAGGTGATATTGTAGATGTAGAGATAGATGCACGAGTTGCCAGAGATTTTGGTGGGGCCAATGTAGTAAAGCATCTGCGCGATCACAGCCTGACCGTTGCCGATCCAAGCAAGACATTTTTTACATTCGATTGTAATCCTGGTGGCTCAGATCAAAAATATGCTTCCAATCAACATGTGTGTCGCTTGTTTGCGCGAGAAAATGGGATTAAGGTGTTCGATATCGATATGGGGATCGGGACACATGTCGCAATTGAGCAGGGATTGATTGCCCCTGGGGAGACTTTTGTTTCCACCGATTCGCATGCCAATATCATGGGAGCTATCGGCGCATTTGGTCAGGGCATGGGAGATCAGGATATCGCCGCTGCGTGGGCTTATGGCAAGGTATGGTTCAAAGTACCAGCAACGGTGAAAATCATCCTCAAGGGGAAGCCCTCACCGCTCGCATCAGCCAAGGACATTGCCCTTGCAATTTTGCGGGTCACTAGCGCAAATGGATTATTGGGATTTGCCGCCGAGGTTTACGGCGACATTGTGCCATCGCTCGATCTGGCCGAGCGCATCACCATTGCTTCCATGAACACTGAAATGGGTGGCATCATTCTGTTTTTTGCGCCGAATCAAGAAGTCATCGATTTCTGCTCCCACGCCCGGGGGCATAAAGTGGAACCAGTTTTTGCCGATCCCGATGCAAAATACGATCATGAGCTCGTCATCGATATCGATGGACTGGAGCCATTGATCAGTCGCCCGGGACATCCAGAGGATGTGGTTTCTGCATGTGATCTGGCCGATGTAAAGATCGATTCCGCATTCATTGGTTCCTGCACCAATGGCCGCTTTGAGGATATGGTGGAAGCGGCCCGAATTTTGAACGGCCGCAAAGTTGCACCAGGTGTGGTGCTCAAAATCGTGCCAGCCACCAATTCGGTTTGGAGACGCTGTTTGGATGAAGGGCTCATCGATATTTTCAAGTCGGCTGGGGCTTTGGTGGGCAATGCAGGTTGCGCTGGCTGCGCGAACGGTCAGATCGGCCAGAATGGCCCAGGAGAAATCACCATTAGCACTGGCAATCGCAATTTTGCTGGCAAACAGGGCAAGGGAGCGGTCTATTTGGCGTCGCCCGCCACCGTGGCCGCATCGGCAGTGGCAGGCATTATCACCATTGCCAAACGCATCCCCAGGGATCCAGTTTTGTTCCAATCTGGTGTCATAAGAAGAAAAGAAAAATCAGAGCAACAAAAAACCATCAGCACCAGCACCAGGCCGACCCAATTGAGCGGACGGGGTTGGGTGATCCGCAAAGATAATATCGACACCGACATGATCTTTCATAATCGCTATCTCGCCATCACGGATGTGCAACAAATGGGGCAATACACCTTCGACAATCTACCTGGCTGGGAAGATTTCGCGAAAAAAGCCCAGCCAGGGGACATTGTGGTGACGGGCAAAAATTTCGGCGCTGGAAGTTCCCGCCAGCAAGCAGTGGATTGCTTTAAAAGCCTGGGAATATCCCTGATCATCGCCGAATCTTTTGGAGCCATCTACGAGCGGAACGCCATCAACGCAGGACTGCCGATCCTGCGAGCGGATCTGGTGCAATCAGATATCCATGATGGAGAGATCATTGAAGTTGATCTAAAAACTGGCAAAATTTTCCGGCCTAAAACACAAGAACAATTTCAAGCAGAACCATTTTCTTCAGTGCAAATGGAGATTTATCAGCGAGGCGGACTCCTGGGGTGATGCACATCCGATCTTTTTGTCTGATAACGCTTCAGCTATCCTATCGATATTGCACGCCCTCTTTGTCGCTTTAAATATCGATCGGCTCTGAATCTTTTTTCCTCTGGGCACATCAAATTAGCAGTGAAATGGAGATACACCATGGAAAAAGAAATTGAGCCGATCATCAAAAAATATTGTGGGGCTATCGAGGAGCGGATCGCTGCCTGTCATGATAAAAAGGTCGCGCAGCTGCTCAAACAACTCCTTTTTAATGAAATTCGGCAACAATGCAAGAATAAAGCGATATTGGCCTCTGCGAGAGACTATATCGATGCCCTTATTCGGCAACGATTTCAGAAAAAACAGAACTGAGCTCTATCCATGTTACAAGTGAACAAAACAATACCCATCGAAGAATTAGTTGGGAAATTTCCGCTGGCTGTCAATTATCTGATGGCCAAAGGCATCAAATGCATCGTCTGTGGCGAACCGATCTGGGGGACCCTGGAGGACGCTGCAAAAGAGCACGGTTACAGCGATCACGAAGTGGATAAACTCGTTGAGGAGCTCAATCAGCAACTTTTGCCCGCTGTTTGAGCGAGAAAACCGAGATACAGGTTGAATTCATTTTAGCAGAAAAAGGACGGCTTTATGAAAGCAACGATTAAACGGGTGAATGGTTTAAGCCTGGTTGGCAAGGCAGATTCCAATCATTGGGTGCCGATGGATACTGTTGAGGACTTTGGCGGAAATAATGCTGGCACGAAGCCGATGGAGCTGGTGCTATTGGGGCTGGGTGGATGCACGGCGATGGATGTCCTTTCCATTATGACCAAGAAGCGCGCGCCGATTCATGATTTCGAAGTAGTGCTTGAAGCCGAACAGGCAACGGATTACCCCAAAGTATTCACCAAAATCAAGATCAACTACATATTCTACGGGGATAAAGAGAAGATCAAATCCAAGGATATAGAGCGTGCCATTGAGCTTTCGCGAGATGTTTATTGCCCGGTTTCTAATATGTTGAAACATTCAGTGGCTATCGAGCACCATTACGAAATTCGAGAGCCCAAAATAACAGCGGATTCCAGTGCTGCTTAGAGCTGCCTTTCCCCTCTTAGCCCACCGGTCACGCGCCTATCAAAGGCCATGGCGTATGTTCGACAAAATAAGTCTTGTTTTTTTCAATAAAACTTTTATATTTCCGTTAACAAAAATGACGGAAAAATGGGTATGGAATTGACAGAACAAGAACTGATACGTCGAGCAAAGCAAGGAGATCGGGCGGCTCAGGCTAAGATCGTCAAAGATCATGAGAAAATGGTCTATAATTTAGGGCTGAAATTGTTGGGCAATGCAGACCAGGCAGAAGGCGTATTGCAGGAGACATTTTTAAAGGTGCTGCAGAACTTGCCAAAATTTGAGGAAAAATCACAGTTATCGACATGGATTTATCGCATCGCTACCAACCAGGCATTGATGCGATTGCGTTCTCGGAAACGCCGTTTTGTGTCGATCGACGATACCCCAGATTTCGACGATAAAGATTATTCGACATTCGCTCAATCCTTGGATGCAACCCCGTTGGATGATCTGCTCAATCAAGAATTGCGAGAGAAGATGGACCGCGCGATTCAGCAGTTGCCACCGAATTATAAAACGGTGTTCGTCATGAAGGATATCGAGGGTCTGGCATTGAAAGAGATCGCCGAAATTTTGGATCTTTCTTTGCCGGCGGTGAAATCCAATTTGCATCGCGCAAGGGTCACCCTTCGAAATAAATTGGCTGAAATGTGGAATTGAGGATTTTGCGATGGAATGTTTTGAGTCTCTTGAAAAAATTTGTGAAGCTCTTGGAGAAGATATCGATAGCCCAATTTGCAAAGAGGTTGAGGAGCATTTGCAGAGCTGTCCACGTTGCTGTGCCCATGTCGACTCGGTTCGCAAGGTGGTTCGACTTTACCAACGAATTGGCGATGCAGAGGTGCCCGCAGCCGTGGACGAGCGATTGTGGAAGGTCCTCAATCTGTCAAAGCCTGAGGACTGATATGGCGTTGCTTTACTTTTGTCGCCCACCAATCTTTCCGCAGACCGAAATTTTGTTAAACCCCAAGGTTCTTTGGATCCAAACCCAAAGATCGGTGACGGTTTAAAAAATTTGCCATGATTTTTCTGTATGAATCATTCCTGATAATTTTAAGCACGCCGATTATATCGTTCATTGGCTTTTAGAATTGAACTGTCTTTCGCTTGCCTCTCCATTCGGCTACCTTTTGGATCAACCCATTACCAAAAATCTGTCTTCTCCAAACTGATAAAATGTTTATTTCAGCATATTATTCCGTGACAATTTTTTCCCGTGAAAAATAAACCAGAGAATCTTTAAGTGGAACTATCGCGGAACAGAATTTTTGAACCTGGATTCGATAGTCATTCATATTGGCGATCATCTGGTGAAGCGTTTCCCTTAAGTCTAATACCAAGGTATTTGAAATCATAAAAAATTTCTCCTGGCTATCTGGTTTTAGACTCATCGATAATTCTTTCAGGTCAACAGTGATCAAAATTGATAGAATCCGATGACGGCTTCTGGCCATGAGATTGCCGCAGGGCGATAATTCGCTTGACAGATTGGGGATTATTTTGTATATTAGCGCGTTTTTTAACGACCATCCACAATGAGATCGTCATAAATTTGACTAACAGAAAGCGAATTGGGATCAAATGAGCGCAGCGCCGGGAACGAAAATCCGAAAAATTGCTATTGGCGCCGACCATGCAGGCTTCGAGCTCAAGGAAAGGCTGAAAAAATATCTCACCGAACAAGGGCATCGACTATTCGATTGTGGGACATTCAGCACGGAGGCTGTCGATTATCCGAAGATCGCCTTTCAGCTCGCGCAAATGGTGAGCAGTGGCGAATGTGAACAGGGGATTATGATCGATGGCGCTGGCATTGGATCTGCCATGGCGGCCAATAAGGTTCCCGGGGTGCGCGCTGCCCTGTGCTACGATATCTCCACCGCGCGCAACAGTCGCGAACATAACAACGCCAATGTCCTTACCCTGGGCGCAGGACTGATCGGTTTTGAATTAGCCAAACAGATCGTCGATACCTGGCTGGCTTCCGAATGTACTGTCGATCGACACCTGCGTCGGGTTCAGATGATCCACGACATCGAACAAGGAAAATTATCCGTGAACCATTTACCATTACCTCCTACTGCCCCAACCGGTATGGCAGTTTCTGAGGATGATATCAAAAAAATCGCTTCAAGGGTGCAGGCACTGCTCAATCTACAACAGGGATTTGGATCGGCTGGAGCCGGCTCGCCTGCCGGTTGTCAGAATCCTACGTGCAATTCCTGCGGCCAATGCGCCGATAAGGCTCCCGAAGCTGTTCGGCAATTCATCTCCATGGGTGCTGCACGCATTTCCAACGCCCCTGGGGGCATCGGTGCGCCCCAGGACCTTGCCAGCTTTATCGATCATACGATTCTAAAGCCCGATGCCACCGTGGCGGATATCCAGCGGGTTTGTCGTGAGGCAGTGGAGTATCACTTTGCCGCCGTATGCATCAATCCTTGTTATGTGAAACTGGCGCACGATTTGACTCGCGGCTCCGGGGTGAAGGTGTGCAGCGTGGTTGGTTTCCCGCTGGGGGCGAATGTCACCGAGATCAAAGCGCTGGAAGCGCGCCGGGCGATCCGGGAGGGAGCGAAGGAGATCGATATGGTGATCAATATTGGAGCTCTGAAGAGCGGGAATGATGAATTAGTGTTTCGCGACATTCGCGCGGTAGTGGATGCTTGTGTGGATGGCAGCGCCATTTGCAAGGTCATCATTGAAGCTGCATTATTAACCGATGAAGAAAAGGTCCGGGCGTGCGAGCTGGCGAAACGGGCCAGAGCCCATTATGTGAAGACGTCCACGGGATTCGGGCCAGGCGGCGCCACGGCGCATGATGTCGCGTTGATGCGACAGGCGGTAAGTGGCACGCGCATCGGCGTTAAGGCCGCAGGGGGCATCCGAACGCTGGCTGATGCGCAAAAAATGATCGAAGCCGGGGCAACTCGCATCGGCGCCAGCGCCGGGGTGAAGATCATACAGGAAGCATCAAAGTTATCGCAAGGCTGATCGAATTGTCCCATTTCTACCCTTATGAGGCAGCGATCGCTCGATTCGTTTTTTAGAGTGATGATTTCTGATGCTGCGACTCGTCGATGGTGTTGCCCAGCAGATGAATAAATTGAAAAGCACGATATCTGTTTCGATTTAAAGCTTAAACCACACTTCGAATTTGATATAAAGGAGAGCCCAATTGGTTGACTTACGCGCTTATGTTTTTTTAGATAACCTCCAGCCACAATATGCCGCATTTCTCGGAACTGTGGCACAGGGCTTTCTGCCCATCGCCCACATGGCTTCGCTTTATGTGGAGATCTCCCCGGGAATTGAGATCAATCGCATCACCGATATTGCCCTGAAATCGACCCGGGTAACGCCGGGAATGCAAATTGTGGAACGCCTCTATGGCTTGCTGGAAATCCACTCCGAATCTCAAGCGGATGTTCGCCAGGCGGGACAGGCGATATTGGACGCGCTGGGATTGAAGGAAGAGGACCGTTGGAAGCCAAAAATCTATTCCAGCCAGGTGATCCGCCGGATCGATGACCATCAGACGCAACTGATCAATCGGATGCGGCATGGCAATATGATTATCCCTGGCCAGACGCTTTACGTGATGGAAGTGCAACCCGCCGCTTATGCTGCTCTGGCAGCGAATGAGGCGGAGAAAGCAGCGGAGATCAATATCCTGGAGGTTCGTGCATTTGGCAGCTTTGGTCGCGTCTATCTCGGTGGCGAGGAACGAGATATCGACGTGGGCTGGCGCGCGGCTGTTCATGCCATCGAAAGCGTCACAGGAAAAGTGGTTGAGGGGGCTTCGTAACTCGTATCCATTCAAGATGAAATCTTATCATCAAGACCCATCAAATGCCCTTGGGGGCTGAGCAAGATGATGCAGGAAATTTGTTTATGAAATTTCCTGCTTCTCGTCAAAGCAGTTTAACAATTATCTAAGCTGTTTATCGGGATCATAACGAATTTAAACCAGAGCTTTGAATAAATCGATTTTGAAAATCTAAATACTCAGGAGGAATGAAGCATGGCCGAAGCTTTAGGAATGATTGAATGTCGCAGTTTTCCAGCAATGGTCGAAGCTGCAGATGCGATGGTAAAGGCTGCGAAGGTGGAACTGGTCAGTTACGAAAAGACTGGTGGAGGATACGTCACTGCGATCATCCGCGGCGATGTGGCTGCGGTGAAGGCCGCTTGCGAAGCCGGCCAGGCTGGTGCCGCCAGAGTGGGCGAGGTCGTCGCCGTCCATATCATCGCTCGCCCGCACAGCAATGTGGATCTGGTGCTGCCCCTGGGCAGAAAAGAACAGGTCGCCGCTGAACTCAAAAAAACGAAGCGCGAGGAATAAATCGCTTGAGGGAATCGAGCGAGGGTCCCGATTGACATGGGATGCGCCCATGAGTCTGGGATGTGAAAGCGGCATTATTGCGCGCACCGGGCAGCGATATTTAAGCTGCAGCTCGCTTGGTTCAGCATGATCCAGCGACCATGAATAACCATGACTGACGATGCGGTTCCTCATAGTGAATGATGGGTAGCTTTTGTGCGCTATAGAGGCGAGAACCAATTTTACGCTACCAAATTTATAAACAGGAAAATTTATGGTATTAGCCAAAGTGATCGGAACGGTGGTCGCCACGCGAAAAGAGAAGAGCATGGAAGGGCTCAAATTTTTGGTGTTGCGTCAGGTCGACCTCGATGGCAACGAGATTGGGGGACATATCGTTGCTGCGGATGCCGTTGGCGCAGGCCTGGGCGAGATGGTGCTTTATGCCACTGGGAGCTCGGCTCGGCAGACTGTGATGACCGATAAGCGCCCCTGCGATGCGGTTGTAATGGCCATCGTGGATAACTGGGAGGTTAACGGGCAGATCAAATATAAAAAGGGTCAGAACGATTGAATGGTCCTGCGGTTCGCTACTTCTCAGTTTTTTACGAGGTATCATAGAGCAAACAGCTCTCACCATATCGTCGGCTAACCCAGCAACTAAAATATAACCTAAAATTCCGAAAGGAACCAAGGCAGAGGAATATAAGCACCCTTGGCCCACGAAACAACACACGGAGTGACGCGAAAAAAAGTAAATGCTTTCAGGGTGATTTCGTGTGTTCCGTGGGAATCATAAAGATTAAATTTTCATTTTAGAGTTTCAAGGGATAGAAAATTTTCAGGAAACAGAATTGGAACTGATACGGAAATGAGTTCGAAAAAGCTTTTTTTCCGTGTGAGTTCTGTTTGCGTGTCCGAAAATTCTAAGCACTTTCGTTGCTGAGACCAATATAAGCACCCTTGGCCCACGAAACGCACGGAGTGACGCGAAAAAAAGTAAATGCTTTTAGTGTCCTTTCGTGTGTTCAGTGGGGATCTTAGAGATTAAATTTACATTTTGGAATTTTAGATGTAATTTGGGGGCTATTCAAATTGGAACGACCATTTTTGATCGGCAAAAAAATCTATCTCAGACCAGTGGAGCCCGAGGATGCGAACTTTCTCTCTCGGGGAGAAAATCATCCAGTGGTTCGCGAGTCATTGTTTTTGGCGTTTCCCGTGAGTTTATCCGCAGAGCGAGAACGCATTGATCAATACATCAAATCCAGAGACTCGATCGTCCTGACGATCGTCAATCCACGGACTGACCAACCAGTCGGCCAGACTGCTTTTTTTCGCATCGATTACATCAGTCGTGCAGCAGTTTTCTATCTGGCGATCCTTGATCCAGCCGACTGGTCGAAAGGCTATGGCTCGGAAGCTACCCAGCTCATGGTCGATTATGCTTTCGCGACGCTCAATCTCAATCGCATCCAGCTTCATGTATGTGCTGAAAACATTCCAGCGATCAGGATCTACGAGCGGGTTGGCTTTATCAAAGAGGGGGTGTTGCGACAGGCCATGTTTCGAAATGGCGCTTATGTAGACTTTTTGGTGATGGGGATATTGCGCAGCGATTGGCTCGCGCGTTCTCAAAATCATCAAAACGTGTCTGCTTAAATCGATTGCTTCTGGACCAGATTTCATTCCTCGAATCGCTTTAAGTTGACATGATCTTTTGCAGAACTGCTTAGAGGGACAAACCCGTCGTCCCAAAAAACAGAATTTGATTCAGTCCAATGGCAATAACTTTAGTGTAGGAGCGCATCTTTGTCTCTCCTAACGGAAAATCAGATCGAAACGATCGCCCAAAAGATTGTCAATATCATCACCAGCAAAACTGGTCCTGGGGATTCAGGTAAGCCGAGCGACTATCCAGGTAGCTCGGGCTGGTTGGGTATTTTCAACTCTATCGATGAGGCCGTATCAGCCACCACGATCGCACAACGACAGTTGACCCAGATGACCCTCCGCAAGCGGGATGAAATTATTGCCAGCATTCGTTCCATGATGTTGGAACATGCTCGCGATTTGGCCGAGTCAGCGGTAGAGGAGACCGGATTGGGCCGGGTTGAGGACAAAGTTGCCAAAAATAACCTGGTGAGCGAAAAAACTCCCGGGACAGAAGATCTCTACCCGACAGCCAGGTCTGGCGATCATGGTCTGAGCCTGTTCGAGCCAGCGCCCTATGGTGTTATCGGTGCCATCACGCCAATTACCAACCCCACTTCTACCATCATCTGCAATACTATTGGCATGGTCGCCGCAGGAAATGGGGTGGTTTTTAATGTGCATCCTGGGGCAAAAAAGACTTCGATCAAAAACATCCATCTGATTAACCAGGCGATCGTTCGAGTGGGTGGACCCGTAAATCTGGTGAGTGGCATTGCCGAGCCGACCATTACTTCGGCGCAGCAATTAATGCGGCATCCCGGGATTCGCATCCTGGTGATCACTGGCGGCGGAGGTGTTGTCAAAGAAGCGATGAATAGCGGCAAGCGCGCCATCTGTGCTGGTCCTGGAAACCCTCCGGTCGTGGTCGATGAAACCGCTGATCTGGAGCGCGCCGGGCAGTTCATCGTGAAAGGGGCTTCGTTTGACAACAATATCATCTGCGTGGATGAAAAAGAGCTGATCGTGGTAGAGGCCGTGGCCGATCAATTGACCAGGATCATGTCCAGCCATGGCGCAGTAATGCTAAAACCACAACTTCTGCCACAACTTGAAAATTTGATCTTCGAGAAAATGAATGGTCCAGCCAGGCCAGGCGTCATCAACAAGTCATTGATCGGCAAAAATGCCAGCCTGATCCTCTCGAAGTTAGGCCTATCGGTCGATGATCGAATTCGATTGGCGGTAATCGAGGTCGATCGCGATCATCCCCTGGTTTGGACCGAGCAGATGATGCCAATTTTGCCATTGGTGCGGGTGACCAATGCGGCGGAAGCCATCGAATTGGCGAAGCAAGCCGAGGCTGGAAATTTTCATACGGCCGTGATGTATTCCCGCAATCTGGACAATCTGAGCCGCATGGCTCGGGAGATCAACACCACGATTTTCGTGAAAAATGGGCCAGCGTACGCTGGATTGGGTTTTGGAGGCGAGGGCTACACATCATTTTCCATCGCCAGCCCTACGGGCGAAGGCTTAACAGGTCCGCGCAGCTTCTCAAGAGAGCGGCGTTGTGTGTTGGTAGATCATTTTCGGATCGTTTAATATGAAACAATATCCTGCAATTGCGCTGATCGAATTTAGTAGCATCGCGACGGGGGTGAATGCTGGCGATGCCATGATCAAAAAAGCGCCCATTTCCATGCTGAAGTCAGGAACGGTCAGCCGGGGAAAATATCTGGTGCTGATCGGAGGAAGCACGGCTGCGGTCGAGGAATCGTTTCGGGCAGGCCTCAGCGTTGGCGAAGCTGCGGTCATCGATAAAGTTTTTCTGCCGGATGTGCATCCCCAGGTTCTGAACGCTGTATTGGGCGCCCGAAACAAGATCAACCACGAAGCGCTGGGAGTCATTGAAACTGCATCCATCGCAGCAACGATCGCCGCCGCCGATGCTGGGATAAAGGGCGCAGTGGTTGATATCATCGAAATCCGGCTGGGCGATGCCCTGGGCGGCAAAGCGTTTGTAATGATGAATGGAGCGGTCCACGATGTCACTGCCGCGGTCACCATTGGGCTGAACGCCATCCCCAATGAAGCAGTATGGCGCAATCATATCATCATTCCTTCGTTGCATCATGAAATGGCGCGCCAGATCGACCAATCGAGTCGATTCGCCCTCGCAGAATACCAAAAAATAGCCGGGGATGAGAGCGAATATGCTATTGGGTAGAGTGATTGGTACGGTGACACCTTGTATGGTGTATTCAGGATTGGAAGGCGTCCCGCTGCTGCTGGTTCAGCCGCTGGATAAGAACTCCCAGCCAACGGGCAAGCCCATCGTGGCTTGCGATGCCACGCGAATGGCCGGCCCTGGCGAATTGATCTATTACGAGGGGGGACGTGAGGCCGCATTGGCGTTGGACCCCTGGTTCGTCCCGGTAGATCATACGATCATCGGCATCGTGGATGGCATTCATCTGGTTGATAATCGGAAATGATCCTGCCACTACCGGCCTTTGGATCACAGAGCATAGCATCGCTCCAGAGCCCCGTAGCGTTCGGGTCAAAAAATTCATTTAGATTGCTGCCGAAGGCAATCGATAAATCATGATGAAGATCTCTCGGTGGCCGACAACAAAACTGGAACAAATGCGAACAAGGGATGATATCATTTTGAGCTAAAATTCATCGGGTGCCCCTTTCTTGACCGGCCATTGGCAGTCGCAATATCCCGATTTTGTGCATAGTGAAATTAAATTCATTGGAGGAACTTTGTGATTATCGGCAGAGTCGCTGGTGAAATCTATTCGACGATCAACCACAGCTTCTATGACCAAAAAAAGTTACTGATCGTGGACAAACTGACCCCGGCGGGAATGCCTTCTGGAGATTACCTTATTGTGGTCGATTCGGTCGATGCTGGCTTGGGCGAAACCGTGTTGGTCGTCGATGAGGGCAACTCTGCCCGACAGGTGGTGAACGATCCCAATGCGCCCATTCGCTCGATTATCGTCGGGATTATCGACGCCGTGGTTGTTTAACACTCATTTCAGTTCCCGGTCAGCGCCGGAGAGTTTTTCCCGGTGAATGATATTATAATTCGTTTTCTTTTTGATCGACCTTTGACCGTTATTTCCGATGCCGATAACCAACGTTTGAATGGATTATGGTGTCGCAGTCAAAGTTCTGGGGACTCTGATTTTGAATCTGATTTGGTTGAATCCCAAAATCCAGCTTATCTAGGGGATCCGTATTCGTTAGAATTATGAAATTGGTGCTGGAAGCAAAAGTGCGAAGTTATTATGATGAACGAATGGCAATTGCGGCGGGAGATCGTCGCCATTGGTAAACAGGCTTATGAACGGGGGCTGGTGACCGCGACGGATGGGAATATCAGCGTGCGCATAATGGGCGATCGCTTTCTGATAACGCCCAGCGGCAGTTGCCTTGGCGAGCTGGCTCCAGAACAACTGGTTTATGTGGACCAAGAGGGTCGAGTGCTATCTGGCGGGAAACCTACGGGCGAGCTATCCATGCACCTGGCCGCCTATCGAGAAAGACCAGATATCAATGCGGTGCTTCATGCTCATCCGCCGATCACCACCGGTTTTACCGTCGCTGGCCAATCCCTGGCGCAGTGCGTTATTCCCGAGGTGGTGGTGATCTTCGGCACGATCCCAACGACGGAATACGCGACAATTTCCACCGAGGAGGGTGCGAGAGTTATCCGAGAACTGATCCGCGATCACGATGCCCTGATACTCGATCGACATGGCACAATTACGGTGGGCAAAACGCTCATCGAGGCGTATCGGAAGCTCGAAAAAGTCGAATATTGCGCCCAAGTGACGCTGGTCGCTAAACAATTGGGCAAAGTAAGAACGCTTTCACCTGAACAAATCCAAAAATTAGAAGCGGTCAGGCAAAAATATGGCTATCAAGGAAAGCAATCGCTATGCGAAGCGTGTGGCCTGTGCGGCACTCCATAATAGCAACGAAGAGTGAGTGCAAAGCCTGATCCCGCAACCATTCATCTTTGAAATGGCAACCAATATGGCAACTCAAGAATCAAAGGTAGAGATCACTGGATTTTTAGCCAGACATTATGACGAACTGATCAATTTTTTTTCTCTGGGCAGTTATCCAATCTTCATTCGCCGGGCGATCCAGCGGATGAATATTCAGCCTGCGGATCACATCCTCGATCTGGGATGCGGCACTGGTCGGAACGCCTGTTTAATGGCGAAATACCTGGCTCCTGAAGGTATGATTTTGGGGTTGGATATCGGCGAGGAAATGATCCAGCAATTCCAGCAAAAATGCCGCCCCTTCCACAACGTCCATATCCAAAAAATGCGCATTGATGAGCCCCTGCCATTTCAAAGATTTTTTGACAAGGTGCTGATCTCCTTTGTGTTTCACGGCTTCCCTGATGATAAAAAAGCGATCATCATCGATAATGCGAGGCGAGCGCTCAATCCTGGTGGCTCGCTGTTCATCTTGGATTATAACGAGTTCGATTTGGGACAAAAAAATATCTTGTTTCGCTGGGGATTCAAAAAGTTCGAGTGCCGTTTGGCCCAGGATTATCTCAAAATCGACTGGAAAAAATGGTTATCTGACCGGGGTTTTCATGGATTCGAAGAATATCTGTTTTATGGCAGAATAATTCGGCTGTTGAGGGCCGAAGTGAAAAATTGATCGAGCTTGATTTGGACCGCTGATTTTGTCATATATTCAATTCTGGCGAATCAGCACAATCGCATTCATTCGCGGTAGCCGCAGTCGAACAAATTAAGCCAAGAGGCCGCTCGGATTGGTTGCTCCACAGACCTGGCCATTCAACTTCGCGCAATTCGACCAATTCGCGCAATTTGTGGTCTCTTGGGTCAATCAAAAAATGCTTTGATCACGAATTCAACCAAAGCACCGCTGATTTTAATTCGCGCAATTCGACCAATTCGCGCAATTCGCGGTCTCTTGGATCGATCGAAAATTGCTCTGATCACGTGCCAACCGAAGCACGGCTGATTTGAATTCGCGCAATTAGACCAATTCGCGTAATTCACGGTCCCTTGGGTCGATCGAAAATTGCTCTGATCACGTGCCAACCCGAAGCACGGCTGATTCGAATTCGCGTAATTCGACCAATTCGCGTAATTCGCGGTCCCTTACGCCAATCAAAAAATGCTTCGATGACGAATTCAACCAAAGCACCGCTGATTTGAATTCGTGCAATTCGACCAATTCGCGTAATTCGCGGTCCCTTGGGTAAATCAAAAAATGCTTTGATCACGAATTCAACCAAAGCACCGCTGATTTGAATTCGTGCAATTCGACCAATTCGCGTAATTCGCGGTCCCTTAGGTCGATCGAAAATTGCTCTGATCACGTGCCAACCGAAGCACGGCTGATTTGAATTCGCGCAATTAGACCAATTCGCGTAATTCGCGGTCTCTTGGATCGATCGAAAATTGCTCTGATCACGTGCCAACCGAAGCACGGCCAATTTGAAGTCGCGCAATTCGTGGTCACAGGAAGATGAAGGAGACAGACTTTTTGAGATTAGCATCACAACAGCCTATTCGTTCCACATACGACTGCATCCCTTGCGCCATTGGCAGCCTGATCACCCTGTTCAAGAAAGGCCTGGTGGCAGAGGCGGACCAGGAGCCCGTCATGCGCGCATTGTTGCGCTATCTCAGCACCATTGATTTTCAGCAATCGCCGCCTCAGATCGGCCAACAGATGCATCGGATCATCCGCGAGGTGCTCAATAATCCCGATCCATATCTCGACATCAAAAGGCAATTTAATCAATTGTTGCTGGATCATTACCCCGAGTTGAAAAGATGGGTCGAGCAGGCCAGCGACCCATTCCAAATGGCGTTGCGATTGTCCATCGCTGGGAATGTAATCGATTTTGGACCGAATCAGCGATTCGATATTCATCAAACGTTAGAGCGGGCGAAATCGATCATGTTGGCCATCGATGATTCAGAAGCGTTGCGACGATCGATCGCGAAAGCCCATTTGCTCCTCTATCTTGGGGACAATGCAGGCGAAATTGTGATGGATCGAATTTTTTTGGAGACAATCGACCACCCCAATGTCTATTTTGCGGTCCGTGGCGCGCCGATCCTCAATGATGCGCTGAAAGAGGATGCGAAAACGGTCGGCATTGACAGAATTGCCCATGTCATCACCAATGGTGATGATGCGCCAGGGACAATTTTAGCGAATACTTCATCGGAATTCAGGGCGATTTTTAATCAGGCGGATCTGATCATTGCAAAAGGTCAGGGCAATTACGAGGGCCTGTGCGATTCTCACAAAAATATCTTTTTCTTACTGATGACCAAATGCGAGCATGTCGCCGGGCATCTGGGGGTAAAAAAAGGGGACTTTGTGGTGAAACAAGTGGGGAATCAATGAGTTTCATTAGTCAAATCTGATAGAGAAGATCAACTTATTAACTGCCCCTGCAAAGCTTCAAATGCAATTCAATGGGGCAATTTAAAATGGAGTAGCGAATGTATCCTGTTCTATTCAAATTTGGCGCGTTTGAACTTCGGAGTTATGGTCTTGCCTTAGCCCTCAGTGTAGCGCTGGGCATCTGGATCTCTTTAAAGCGAGCATCTCGCTATGGGGTCAAGAAAGAGATCATTTTGGACCTGGCGGTGATCATTATGCTGGCGGCCATTATCGGCAGTCGGTTCTGGTACGTGATCTATCATGTTGACGAATTTCGAGGCCACTGGTTCGATACCATCAATCCGTTTCAGGGCGGTACGATTGGCATCGCCGGGCTGTCCATGGTAGGAGGCGTGGTCCTGGCGATCATCTCCGCGCTGGTTTATGCCAGAGTAAAAAAATTAGATTTTCTGAAGCTGGGCGATACGGTTGCGCCAGTGTTTTTGCTGGGAGAGGGGATCGTCCGGGCTGGCGGTTGCTTTTTGAACGGCTGTTGTTTCGGTCGCCCGACCGATAGCCCGCTGGGCATTGTCTTCCCACCCGAAGGTGTGGCTGGTTCGGTGTTCCCGCATACCCACCTCTGGCCAGCTCAATTATTTGCCTCAGCCTTGGGATTCCTCGGGTTTGCCCTGGCCCTCTGGCTCGACCGAAAATCTAAATTCAAGGGATTCACCTTTTGGCTGGTGTTCGGATATTATGCCATCGATCGCTTCATTGTGGATCAATTTCGGTATTATGAGTCCCCACAGGTACTGGCTACGCTGGGGCCAATCACCTTCAACGCCAATCATCTCTTGCTGGCAGCATTGTTTGCAGCGAGCGTCTATTTCTTCATTCGCGGATGGCATCAGCAACGAAAATCAGATCAGAAATAAAGTAAGGCCGGCTGATTTTAGATTGCATGGCGGCACCGGAAACGAATCGAAATGCCACGATTTCGGGTCTTATTTCATTTCGCAGCAGGGGCTTTTCAGCGCGAACGGGCATTCGAAACCAAGCAATGCTCTTTTCTCAAAAAAATTTCCGCGTCAGTTCCGCTTTTGTGTCCAATTTTTTTTGAGGCTACGGAAAAGGAACTGCCACGGAAAAGGGCTTTAGCATCTCGATTAAATTTCTAAAATGAACCTTTGCAGCGAAGAATAGAGACGCCTCGTCCGCAGAATAAACGGATCGCCACGAAACTTTAGGGAACAAAAAATTCTTTCAGTGCCCTTTCGCGTGTTTCGTGGGCCCCAAAAAATTTTTCATTTGAGAATTTCGGGTCTCATCTCATTAAAAAAAGCCTTTGATGCGAAAGGCATTCGAAACCAAGCAATGCTCTTTTCTCAAAAAAAATTTCGGTGTCAGTTCCGCATCTGTGTCCTATTTTTTGAGGGCACGGAAAAATTCATCCCATTCATCTCGGATTATCTGTAATTAAATTTAAGCGCATTGAAAGCAATCAATCTAATATCACCGGGGTCGGATCTGTTGGACACTGCACCGTTGCTCACTATCAAGGTCTATTCTAGAATCTTTGAACGATGTGAAGATGCCATTTCAGCCTGGATGGAGGAACATTTCCAACGAAAGGCGATTTCAGATCGGTCCAATATGAGATAACGCCCCTGCACAGATTACTTCGTTCAGCCAGCTCAAATTTCATTTATGTACAATTGCCAGCTTCAAAATTTTTCTCAAGCCCAGCTCAGGCATGTCGATATGGACGATATAGAGGCCGCTTCCCACCAATCGTCCTTTCTCATTTTTCAAATGCCAGCGTAACAGCGAGCTTTGATCATCTTTGATAATGGTTTTGACCAGCACACCAGCCAGCGAAAAAATTCGGATCACGGCTTGCTGTGGCAGATGGCTGAAGGTGACGAACTGGTCTGATGTCGCGGAAGCATTGCTGAAAATCCCATAATAGGGATTGGGATAGACGTTGATTTGCTTGACATCCTGCTGAGCATCTTCGATGCTAAAAGATGGTGCCAGGGTCTTGAAGGAAAATATATCACCGACGCTGTTTAAATGGTTTGCATTCACAACGATGTAATCACCCGCCTGCGGCACTCGCTCCCCATAGCGACTGAAGGCACAAACATACATGAGGTCGATCTTGCTGGCATCATTCAACATATTCGCACTCATATAGGGCTCTTTTGGCGTCGCCGAATAAGCTGAGGCAAAAATGTAGAGGAACTCGCGGGTTGCATTGATGCCGCCTTCGGTGTCATGCCTTCCCGGGAACCATTTGCCATCGACTTTTCCCGTGCTGGCGTTATTTTCCTGGAATCCAACGGCCAGGCGTCGCGGTGGATTTGCTTCCACATCATAAACGGCCAAGGGCATGGGCCGGAAATCCTGATATGGATAACCAGATTGGGGATTGACGATAAATTCGGCAAATTCTGGTTTGGCTGGCGGAGCGAAAGCAGCCCGCAGGTAGCGATATCCCATCGATACATTAGGATCATTGGGATCAAGAATATTGCCGGCGTCATCCGTCGCAGCAAATCGAATCTGGATATTTCGCAAGCCCGAGGCCGGGACGCTGGAACCAAAGAAATTGGCGCCCCAGCCAACCAATCCCGCCCAACCTTCTAATTGCCAATAAGGCAGAGTACCGCGGAGGTCACTTTCTCTGGTGACCCAGCGATGCTCTGGTGGATAGTAGAGGTAACCTTCATCTCTGGCGCCCGGCGTCACATCTTGAACAATCACCTGAACGCCGTCGGTGATCAGGTAATTTTCATCCCCGCTCTGATTGGTTTGGTCTCGCAATAAGGTTTCGCCGGTTGTCGCATTGATGAGCCGCCACAGCAACTGGTTTGAAGTGCCTCGATAGAATTCCACGCGATAGTCATCGCCCGTCAACGCAGTGGGATCGATGATGATGGCAAAAACCTTCCCATCGCTGGAGCCAGCCGTATGCTGTGCGAAAATCGTGTCGCCGACCGTGGCCTGCAATCGCTCCCCCAGCTTCAATGATTTGGGGACGACCGTCACGACCCGGGCTTCGCTCTCCAACGATCTGATCGGGTCAAAACGATCGGGATTATAGGTGTAACAGGTCACTGCGAAATAGTATTCCTTGCCATTGATGAGTGCGCGATGATTTAGCTCATCCCGGTTGATGTGGAGCGATCGCTTAATGCCGCTATTAGTTCCTTTCTGCACGGCTCTGGTGACCACTGCGCCGAACTCATCATCGAATTCCTCCTGAACGATGGTGGTGACTTCATTTTTCACATCGTAAGTCGCCAATTTCAGCCATTCGCTTTTCGGCCAGGCGTTTCGGGAAGGCAATTGGTAAATATTATAGCCTTCGAATTTATGTCCAGCGTGCTCCCAGCGTTCGATGGCTTCGACATTGTCCTGACTGGAGCTCCAGTTGAGAACGATCTGTCCGTCCATTTCAGAAGCAGATACGACTGGCGCAGGAGGTTCTTCTGGAAATTCGAACAAATGATTGAAGGCGGCTTGAGCCAGGCGATCATAATATTTCATGGCCGAAATGCTCAACAATCTATCTCCGCCCAAACCGGCGACCAGGGCGATGGTGATTTCATTGGTATCGCTCAGCGACAGGCTGAATGGGCCAGAGGACAAAATCATTCGACGATCGCCGGGATTGGCATCCACCCAGCCTACACCCGTTACTGGATCCCCTGTCACACAGAATTTTGTAACCGCTCCAGTAAGAGGATTGAGATAGGGTTCCAGCGGAGCGGTTGGTCTATATCGAAATCCTCTAAATAGATTCCAATACTGCAAGGTCGCATCATAGATTCTCCCCCAGTCGGGATCGTTCATCGAGCTGGCAAAGAAGGTGAAAGTTGTCATGGGCAAATTACGGAAACCAGAAATACGTTTTAAACCGAAAATGGCTTCACTTCTAGTTTTTGGTACGATTGGTCCGGCTAAAATATTGTACCCAGCAGCGGGAGGCGATAAATGATGCTTCTCAAACTCAATGTCTGAAAACGATGAGTTATAAACAAAACCTAAATTTAATAGCGTGTCGCAACCTACCAGATCATCACCCAATTCTCCTAAATCTGGATCAGACCATTGCGCCAGGTACATGCTATCGATCCGGGCCTCGCTTGCGGTGCTCTCAGTTCCTTTGTAGATCAAACGGACCTGCTTGAAAATGCAATTCTCCAGACCAGGGTGGCGCCATGAAGGCATATAGCTCCAAAGGGTCACCTGAACCTCTAACCCGATCGGCGGCGATCCCATAAAATTATTAGCCAACGCTGTATCCAGATCGTTACACACAAACCATACCACCTGATCAGCATCTGCCAGGCCAGGTTCATCAGCATAAGGATATGCATTATGGCTGCCAAAATCATCAATAGAAGGGGTGTAAATTCCATCGCCGTCACCATCATAAAATGGCGCGCCTTTCTGCCAGGGCCATTCCCGCCAGTCTTTGATATATTGGTCCCGCAATTGCTTTAGCTCATCGTAACTGATCTGAGATGCTGGCTTACCCAGCAAATCGGTTGCATCCTGTATCAGCAAATGGTCGGATAAATCCCGGCGAATCCGCCAGATGCGATTGACATTCGGATCAGCGGGATTTTCCGCCACGCCTTTGGAAATGATCTTGCCCGGTTGAGTGCCAGCTCGATAATGCTGCCCACCGACTCGAATTTCTGGTGTCACACCGTCTGTCACCTTTCCGCCCCAGAGGATGCCATCCTGGTAAATAATATTGGCGGTGCCGCGGGGATAGAAGGCGCCGGCATTGCCATCGGGAGCGGTTGCCATCCGGCCATCAGCCCAAACCCACATAGCAATATTGCCCGCATTGATCATGGTGTGAGCGATAGAGTTATTGATGGAAGATTTTGGCAGACCTGGCTTGGGATGATATTTTTCTTGAGCCTTAATTGGTGGTTTGTTGTTCAACATGAGGCTGATAAAAAACAGGCAAAATGGAATGTGTTTTCTAATGATTAAATAAAGTTTCATTATTTCACCCTCCTTGTAGGACAAGATGGCATCTTGTCCTACAGTTGGACAGGGTGCCATCCTGTCCTACAATTCTATCTGTAATCCAAACCGAATCTCCCGGGGACGACCGAACAGATCACCGCCCTGAGTGATTTGATAGTGTTGTCGGTGCTCCAAATTAATTAAATCATAAAGCACAAAGAATTCTTCGCCCAGTTTTTCAATTAAGAATTCTTTTGAGCCGGGATACAGGTCAAACGAGCCATCTTCATTCGCTGTGCCAGTTCGCCAATAGACATGCTGAATATTTTTTCGATTGAATAGATTCTGAATATAAACCAGTCCAGTTAGTGAAATTTTCCCCAATGAAAATTGCCGATCTAATTTGAAATCAAACTGGTAATTCCAGGGTGTAATGATCCGGGCAATCTCATTTGATCGGAATCTTGAATCGGCGTCGCTCAGTATACTGCCAAGGTCAGCGCTGAAAGGACCGAACGGACCATCATAGAGGGTAAAATTATGACCGCTGTTGAATCGAAATAGCAGATGCAAACCAGTCCCAGAGATCCAATTTGAATTCGTACTATCAAACTGATAGCTCAACAACGCATTGAGGCGATGGCGTTGATTATAATCCAACGGAGTCATCTGCCAGGCTTCATGTTCTATTGGCTCGATGGAATGGAGGTTTTCCTCGACTTCGCCGATATTAGAAATTGGGTAAGAATTGAAGCCTCGAACATCAGACAGGGTGTAGTTGATCATGGAAACAAAGCCGTGGTTATGATATTGCCAGCTCAACTCCAGCCCTTTTGCAATGGCTTCGCCAGTATTGGCAAGGATGATATAATTACGGCCCACATTATAGGTTGGCCAGAGGGATAGCCGATCGCATTCCAGATGCCCTTCTATCAACTTATAAAAGACGGTGGCGGTGATTTCCAGTTGCGGCTTGGGCTGATAAAATACTCCCACCTGAGTTTGGGTCGCGGTTACTGGCCGGGCGTTGAAGCCATGAGGCTCAGGATTAAAATAGCCACCCGCTAGGTCTTTGTAATGATAGGCGCGACTGGAATAGACATCGCTAAAGCGAACCTGTTGGGCATATTTGCCCCATTCAAAAAACAGCTTGAGATGATTGTTGAATAAAAAGGACACGCCCAGCCGGGGCAAGAGGTAATGATGGGTTGGTGACTTTTTCATTCCCTCTGGCAAAATATTACCCGGGTAAAAGTCAAAATCCGGATTCTCGCGATCGCGGAAAATCGGCTCATCGCTGGCAAAGCTATCATAGCGCAATCCCAGATCAAGCTGCATTTTTTCTAATATAAATCGATCTTCAAGGTAAAAAGAATAACTCATCGGATGCCGAGGCCCATCATTTACCTCATCGGTTTTATCAATTTTATTTCCAAAAATATCGTATCCAAACGCATCGACATTGCCCCAGTTGCGGATCAATAGCAACTGATCTGTGTAGTGAGTTTCATCCACCTCATTCAGCTTGCGATATTCATTCATAAATAAGAGTGAATTTCCGATGGTAAACTTTCTTAGCGTCCGACGTTGAAACGCGGTTCCGAAATTTAAATGATGCTGGCCCAACTGTTTTTGTACGAAGCCAGAAATGGCCCAATAGTTTTCAACCGATTTGGAATAGGTGGCAATAATATCGCCTGGTGATGAAAAATAAAACCAATAAAAATTCAGGTCTGCTGGGCCGAGAATATAGCTATCGTAATACTGGGTCAAACTGGGTTGTGCGTCCCAGGGCAGCCCTTTGGCAACGATGGCCAGGCTATCGCGATACAACCAGAAATTATCACCGAACATGGGATCATAATTTTTCTTGCCCGAGCCCAGCAAATCGATCTGGAGATGGGCATTCAGATTTTTTGAACCAGCATAATCCATTTGCAGCGAAAGCAGACCGGCATATTGTTCCAGAACCGGGATCCTTTTCTGATTGAAAGCGTGATAAATGGGCGTATCGTTTTGCTGCTGCTTCTCATAATCGTAAAGCCCGATCGTTCTGAAGACAAATGGCTGATAGTTGGCTTCAATGATTCCATTAAAAGCCAATCGATCGGCATTAGCATTGGGAATATTGCCGGGCGGAATGGTAATTCGATCAGTACCGGCAATCTGATAGAGACTCCTTCCATCGTCTTTATTAATCAACGGAAATTCAGGCCCGCCGATGGTAAAGCCGTTCCAAAACTTTCGGTAATGGTCGGCAAAAAATTCTCGTTCACCGGCGACAAAAAAGTGGATATTATCTTTGAACAGCTTGCCTTCCGACAGCAGCAACAGATTGTAGTAGCCGTAGGAAAATGTTCCCAGCCGTTCTTCATAGCTGTGGGTGAACCGATCGCTTTCACCGCGAAGCTTGAGGCAGAAATTTTCTCCCCCTCGTCGTAGTCGATGCTGGAATAAGGCAGAGGCGTGGCTGCTGCTGACCGATGGACTGGCGTGAAGCTCGATTTGATCCAGCGCTTCGGGAATGATCCGAAACAAATTTCTGCCAGTGAAAGCGCTGCGGATGTCCGCGCCTTCAAACGAATAGGCGATTTCATCGGGACGACTGCCGCGGACGTGAAGATTTTCGATGCCTCGAAAATCCTGCCGCACTACACCAGGGAATAGACCATAATATTCCTGCGGTCCTCCACGAAACGGCAGTCGGTTTAAAATTTGGAGTTGAAAGCATTGTTGATTTAAGATGGGAAATTTTGTTTCGGACAGTTGCGCTCGAGCAGCTTGATCTGGCGTAATTATGAAGAGCATCGTAGCGGAGCAGCACAGGAACAAAATCAAGGCCGCGGTCCAGAGTCGATCTGGCTTGGAAATCACTTTTGCTTTCATGGGCACACCTTCATTTGCTTGTTAGCGATTAGATTCCTGCAAAGCAGAAAAATCTGTCATTCCAAGCAAAGCGAAAGAATCGCATGACTCGCTAAAGCAATAAATTGCTTGGTCGCTTCGTTCCTAGCAATGACTCGATAATTGATATTTTCTAGACGCCTGCGCGAATAGTGCATTCGAGAATCTTCTAATGGCGCTTTAAAAATTTCATCTAAAATGGCAAGCGTTATTTCAGCCATATCACAGGTGCGCTGGGAACTTTGTGTCAAACATGGTTAAGCTTTTCGGCAATCGATGCAGACGTATGGAATGGTAAGATGTAAAGCGCCATTCATTTTGGCAATATTGTTCAATTTTAGTTTTATTCGATCAAACACAAGCGCTCGGTCATCCTGGCTCAGGATTTTTTCCCAGCTATCCCAAAATGCCAGCTTGATGAAAAAATGATTGAACATAGCGCTGCCATCCAGAAAGCGCATTGAGAAATGGTCCTCAGAAACTTTCTTGATAGAGAAGCCGGCATTTGAGATCATTTTAATGGTCTGATGAAGAGGCTTCCGTTTGTTAGAGATATGGGTGTACATTCGATCTATTTCTTGCAGTTTGCCCAATTCGCGCAGGACTTCTTGAAAGATCTGATAGAATTCCATCATGGTTCCCGGCAGATTGACCGTCACGATCAATTGGGCGTCAAACTGGCTCACCCGAGCGCATTCTGCCAGAACCATCTCTAGGTCCGATACATTATTGATGCCATTATTGGAGACGATCAAATGGAAAAATTGGTCAGGGAATGGAAGTTGTTCTCCCTCCCCGCAAATGAGCGCGATATTGGATAATGCCTGCACCTGGGCCTTCAATTGCGCGCGCTTAATGGCCGTAAACCAGGGATCGATCCCATAGATCAAGCATGAGCTGCCCAGTCGATTGGCCAGTTCAATCAATGGAAAGCCGTTGCCGCATCCGAGGTCGAGCACGTTCATATTGGGCTTCATCACGACGCCATCCAAAAGTTTCAAACCGAACGGTGCAGACCAGAGCGGCAGGTCATCCATAATCGAAATGAGCTGTGGATCATTTGAATCAAACTTCTGGCTAAGATAATGCTGCATCATTGAAATCCCTCAATTCATCCGCTTCTTCAAAATGCAAATAATGAATGAGTACCAGCGTTGCCGATCAGCCGAAAGGATTCTTCAATTTATCAGGGAACCCATAGGCTTCCCATCAGTAGAATAGTAAAAATTTAAATAAATTGCAACCATTATTTAACCACAGGAGCAGTTCGTGATGAAAAAATTTTTCCTCCCTCTTTTGACGATCATGTTTTTGCAACTCACTTCACCCCAATTCACCATCCCCTGTACCAATTATTTGATCACCAAAGGCGCCACTGTCGATGGCTCGACCATGATTACTTACGCTGCCGATTCTCATGAACTTTATGGAGAGCTATACTTCACGCCGGCCGCAGATCATCTGCCGGGCGCGATGCTCGATATTTATGAGTGGGATTCTGGCAAATTTTTGGGCCGTATCAAGCAGGTGGCTCATACTTACGCCGTGGTCGGAAATATGAACGAGCACCAGGTTTCCATCGGCGAAACCACCTGGGGTGGCCGCGAAGAATTGAAGGACCCCAAGGCCATCATGGATTACGGCAGTTTGATGTACATTGCCTTGCAACGCGCAAAAACCGCCCGTGAGGCCATCAAAGTGATCACCGATCTGGTTGCTGAGTATGGTTATTATAGCTCTGGGGAATCGTTCTCGATCGCTGATCCGAACGAGGTCTGGATCATGGAGATCATCAGCAAAGGACCGGACAATAAAGGCGCGGTCTGGGTGGCTCGCAAAGTGCCAGATGGCTATATTTGCGCCCATGCCAACCAAGCCCGCATTCGACAGTTTCCGTTGAATGACAAAGAGAATTGCCTCTATTCCCCAGATGTGATCTCGTTTGCGCGCGAAAAAGGGTATTTTAAAGGTGAGGACAAAGATTTCAGTTTTGCGGATGCTTACGCCCCGCTGGATTACGGTGCACTGCGATTCTGCGAAGCCCGCGTATGGAGTATGTTTCGACGTGCTGCCCCGTCATTGAACCTGTCAATCGATTATGTAAAAGGCGTGAAAGGGGCTCAACCCTTGCCGCTATGGATTAAGCCCGACAAGAAGCTCTCAGTGCATGATGTGATGGAATTGATGCGCGATCATTTTGAGGGGACAGAATTCGACATGACCAAAGATGTGGGGGCTGGCCCTTATCAATTACCGTATCGCTGGCGACCACTGACCTGGAAGGTCGATACCGTAACTTATTGCAATGAACGCGCTGTTTCAACGCAACAGACAGGCTTTTCGTTTGTGGCGCAAGCGCGTTCCTGGCTGCCAGCTCCAATTGGCGGCGTGCTATGGTTCGGCGTGGACGATACCTATAGCACGGTCTATGTCCCAATGTATTGCGGCATCAAACAGGTCCCTCATAGTTTTGCGGTCGGAACAGGATCATTCGATGAATTCACCTGGGAGTCGGCCTTTTGGGTGTTCAATTTTGTGGCCAACTATGCTTACTCCCGTTATAGCGATATGATTAAAGATATTCAAAAAGTGCAGCGAGAGCTGGAGGGCAAATTTTTAGCCGATCAACCTGACATCGAAGCCGCTGCGCTCGCGCTCTATAAACAATCCCCACAACTCGCCCGGGATTATTTAACCGAATATTCAGTGAAGCAAGGCGATGCCACAGTGCAGCGCTGGAAAAAATTGGGGGAGTTTCTGCTCTATAAATATCTGGATGGTAATGTGAAAAACGAGCTGGGCAAAGTCACCCATCCCGGTTATCCCGAATCCTGGTATCGCCGCATCGTTAATGAAACCGGAGATCATTTCAAGGTTAAGTCTCTGGAATAATACTCTCATATCCGACACTTAACGCTGGATCTGCTTCGTTTTTTGCATTTCATTTTTTGAAGAGATGAATAGCTCGCCAGACGATGAGAGGTTGCGTTCGCTGCTGCGAACTCTCATCGAACCAGCTTTCATTAGACCTTCGTAACCAAAATCTGACACCAAAAAGTTGCTTCATAAAAAAACAGTTGACATTTGAAATAAAAAATTGTATACTTTGCCATCCAAATTATCCAATCCGTCGAACCATGAACGAGGGAGGAAGTCAATGGAAGGCGTTATTCAGAAGGCCATGGAAGTTTTCGAAATTCCGCCTCATCGCGCTCACTATCTTTTTCTACTGCCCGCTTTCTATGTTGCCAAAGCTGATGGCAAACTTTCCATGAAAGAAATCATGACGCTGAGATTAAATGCCGTTACTCTCGGCCTCATCGGTCCGCAGGACGAAGACAGTGCCGATCTCGAGCAGTTTTTCGAAAAAAAGATTGAGCAATTCGGTCGAGAGCTGAAACTCAGCGACCTGGATCTGTTGGCCAAAGCCATCAACGCACGGTTGGACAATTATCCGCAAGACAAAGCAAGAACCATTCGGGAAAGTATCTATCAATTATGCATGAACGTCGCCGACGCCTCGGGACCTCTCTTCGGAGAAAACATCACCCCAGAAGAGCGGGAAATGCTGAAACAAATCTTTTATAAATTGGAAAAATGAGATAGCCCGCGCAGACCGCCTGGGACTCATGAGACCGACATTCACCAGTTTTCTCAACCTGAATGGGGTTTGGCGACACATGAAAATCGATCTGACCGGGATATTTAAATTGATGCTTCAAGCTACCGTTTCTCGTGAAGGGACCTAACAGGCTCTTTTTTCCCTTCTTTCTCATAAGCTCGAATGGGGCCGAAGAGTTCAACCCTGATCATTGACCAATCAAAAGATTCGTTGACCAGCAATTGCATCAGCGGATCGGTTATTTAGCTCAGTAAGGTCCCCAACCATGAAAAAGGTTGATGAATGGACCGCAAAAAATGGGCATCGAAAATCGCTTATACCATGCTCGAGACCAAGTGGTCTTTTGTTATTGTTCGTAGATTCCACAATTGTAACGGGACTATTCATTGCCAGCGAACAAAGATCTCTCGCGCATAAAGGATGCACATTGTCTGGTTTGAACAACAGGCTGGCCAATGAATCTGTAATCCATTTCACCTACACATCAATCAAACCAGGGAGGAAAAATGTTAACCACAAAACGAGTCGTCATTGCCACCATCTGCGGATTTGTGTTTGGCATCGTGTGCATGCTTCTCGCCAGCTCGAATCCTAATGTCACTGAACCATTGTCAACCACTACGAAATGGATGATCATCCTTAGTCGCACCATGCTGGGATTTACCATCGGTATCAGTGCTTTCCGATTGAACTGGTGGCTGCATGGCATTGTCTTAGGCGCGATCGCCAGCATCCCCATGGCCATTCCGATTATTGATCGCATGGGTGTTGCCATTGGCACAATCGTTATGGGAATTATTTATGGCTTCCTGACTGAATTGATCACCTCGGTTTTATTTAAAGCCAAATCAGCCGCAAGACTGGGAATTTAACACATCAAATCCTCAAGGTTGCTGAAGCTTCGAAAGTCTAATTTCAGAAGAGTTGTGAAGGTCGATCAAACATGAATCAGACTGTTTTTGATCGACCTTTTTATTTGACGTTCTGAGCCTTTTGCGGAGGATCGATAGACGGAAAATTTTTGAAGCCAAAAATCTGCTTGCTTTTTTATTCAAAATGTTTATATTGCACGCGTTCAAATTGATAATCAACTGGCTTAGATGACAGACCTCACGCTAATTTCATCACGCAAGCAACCATCTAAGCCATCGGTGGAAGTCGCGCTGCACAATGAACTGGGTTTGTTATTGGCGGCCGATCAAGGAACAGAGCAAAATATCAAGGCATTTGAGTTTCAACATGGAATGACCAGTGAAGGCCTCCTCAAGCTTTATGTGAATAATGATGAAACTTTTGATTTTGCCGAATGGATTGGTGAATATTAAATGCTGACTCGTCTCGGTGATAAAAACAGAAACACGATAGGAGGCTCAGTCTGCTGATTAAAACATATCACTTTTCAGAACAAAACGGATGATCCAATCCCGAATTTTGAATGGAGAAAGATAGAAAATGAAATTTCACACCGAATACCTCTGGTTCAATACTGCTCGCAAACGAGAATTCATCAATATCACCTCTGAAGTTGAAAAGGCACTGAGAAAAAGCGGCATTCAGGAGGGCATGATCCTGGTATCGGCCATGCACATCACGGCGGGCGTCTATGTGAACGATGCGGAATCTGGGCTGATTCAAGATATCGAAGACTGGCTACAAAAATTGGCTCCCGAAGGCGTGAATTATCGGCATCATCGCACGGGCGAGGTCAATGGCGATGCCCATCTCAAAAATCTGCTCATTGGGCATCAGGTGATCGTGCCCATCACCAAAGGCGAGCTGGATCTCGGTCCATGGCAACAGATTTATTACGCCGAGTTCGATGGCCAGCGCCGCAAACGGGTCATCATCAAAGCGATGGGGGAATGAATTGCAAATTACTGATTCCATCGCTACGAGCGATGGAATCAGTTAAAAGCAAAACCACGAATCCCACGAATCTCACAAATTTGAGTTTCATCATGCACCATAAAATCAATTCGGGTTAATCCGTGTTATTCGTGGGTTGAACCTTTTCAGAATGGACTAAAGGATATTATGGCAAAAAATATTCGAATTGCACTGGCGCAGATCAATGTGACTGTCGGCGACCTGGCGGGCAATGAACAAAAAATCAAAGACACGATTCAAAAGGCGCGGGAATTTCAGGCGGATCTCATTGCCTTTCCTGAGCTGGCCATCCCAGGCTATCCACCTGAGGACCTGCTGCTTCGCCCCCAATTTGTTCAGGATAATATCAATTGCCTGCAGCGGATCGTTCCTGCGACACAAGGCATAACCGCCATCGTGGGCTTTGCCAATCGAGAGCAGGACAAATTATTCAATGCCGCCGCCATTCTGGCGGATGGCAAATGGATCGATGTCTATCATAAAATTCATCTGCCCAATTACGGCGTATTCGATGAGAAGCGCTATTTCGAAGCGGGCCATCGGCCGCTGATTCTGGAGTTGAACGACATCAAAATCGGCGTCAGCATCTGTGAGGATATTTGGATTCAGAACAGCGTGATCGAAACCCAGGCGCTGTCCACTGGCGCAGAAATTATTTTGAACATTTCATCCTCGCCCTACCATTCGGGTAAGGTGGAGGAACGGGAGAATTTGCTCAAACACAATGCGGTGAACAATCGTGCGCTGGTCTGCTATGTGAATCTGATCGGCGGACAGGATGAATTGGTGTTCGACGGCAACAGCCTGGTGGTGAATGAGCAGGGAGAGATTTTAGCTCGGGGTAAGCAGTTTGAAGAGGATTTGATTGTGATCGATCTGGATGTTGCCGCGCTTCCGCAAATTCGTTCTGCTGATCCATCCTATCAGCAGCGACGCCAGCAATTCGAGCCGCCGTTCAAAATCGAGCTAGTCGATCTGCCTATGACAAGCAGAGGACAGGCGCCGAAAAAACCGATCATCACCCGAGCTAAAGTCGATCGGCTCGATCCGATTGCTGAAATTTATCAAGCACTGGTGCTGGGCACAAGGGATTATGTGCGCAAGAATGGCTTCAAAAAAGTGGTGCTGGGGCTCAGCGGCGGCATCGATTCGGCGCTGACCGCTGCCATTGCCGTGGAGGCGCTGGGGGCCGAAAATGTGATTGGCGTCAGCATGCCCTCGGTCTTTTCGTCCCAGGGCAGCCTCGATGATGCGGCGCAATTGGCTAAGAATTTAAACATCAAAAATCTGGTCATCCCCATCCAGGATACCTTCGAAGCCTATCAGACGATGCTCAGGGAGACGTTCGCTGGCCTGCCGTTCGACATTGCCGAGGAAAATATCCAGGCGCGGATTCGGGGCAATATCATCATGGCGCTGTCCAACAAATTTGGCTGGCTGGCGCTGAGTACGGGCAATAAAAGCGAGATCAGCGTCGGCTATTGCACCCTATATGGCGACATGGCAGGTGGTTTTGCCGTGATCAAAGATGTGCCCAAGACGCTGGTCTATCAATTGGCTAAAAAATTAAATGAGACCCTTGGCCGCGACATCATCCCGCAGAGCACCATGACCAAGCCGCCGTCTGCCGAGCTGCGGCCCAATCAGAAGGATGAGGACAGCCTGCCGCCTTATGATATTTTAGATCCGATTCTGGCCGAATATGTGGAAAAAGATGCGTCGGTCGAGGAAATCGTGGCGCTGGGCTTTGATGAAGCGATCGTGCGAAAAGTGATCCGCCTGGTGGATCAGAGTGAATATAAAAGAAGGCAGGGCGCGCCAGGCGTCAAGATTACCCCGCGATCATTTGGCAAGGATCGCAGGATGCCGATAACGAATCGGTATTGGTTTTGACCGCTAATTTCGCGAATTTTTCGAATTGCGCGAATGCGGAATTAAGGAGTCATTCTTTTACAGCTCTTTCTTTTGACCACAGAAATGTAATCCCACAGAATCGGAAATTAGAGATTCATTTCTGTGGCACAACAATTCTGTGGGAGAAAGAAGCATTTTTAGCACTCAAAAACAAAAGGCCGCAGAAACAAATGTAGAAAGCTTTCACTTCTGAGACCACTTTATTTCTGATTATCATTTCTGTGGGAGGAAATTTTGATCTTGTGCAGTTATAAAATATAGCGCTCTCTTCTTTCAGCCTCAATTTCTTTCCAGTTGCCGCCTTTCCAATATGGATAAGCAAAAGTCAAGCTAAAATTTTCCGATAAAGTTGCTTGCAAATCAGTTTAGCTCTTTTTAAATTAAAATGCCGATACCCGATCGATGCCGGATTTAACTGATGCTCATCCTAAAACGATGCAAAACTGATGAAAATTCTGGGCGGGAATTGAATCAGTTTTCAGCTATGATGGTTTGGATTTTCAACGGACAATCCTTCTGCCAGAGCGGCTGAACATAATTTGTCATCTGCGGAAACAAAAATTAGCGCGGGAAGCTCCCTGGTCAAAAGCGCCTGGTTGATGATGAGTGCAGCAGCAAGCTGAACTGCATCATAAGCGCGGAGCGGATGGTGTTTGGTTAATTGAATTGCCTGGTGGATCATCGCCGTATTAAGCTCAGCAATCCAATACTGGTTCGAGCAATCGAACAGGAATGAACTCAATATCCGATCTCTGTCTCTTTCAGATACTGTTCCCTCTCGACATCGGCGGCAGAAGGCGCTTGCCACTTCAACCTTCGTGATTGTGGCCAGACTGATCTGATTGCCGCTATCGGCATGACAAATCGATTTAATCCATTCACTGCCAGGTTCCTTTACATAGCGTTTGATGATCCCACTGCTATCAACCTGATAAAAAGCCATTGTTAGTTACCCTCGTTCTTCAATAATCAACTGGGAAAGCGGTTTGCCAATAGAGAATTGCTCTGCAAGGGCGTCTCGTTCGCTTTCACTCATCGGTTCGTATTGATGCTTTTCTTGTTCATTGACTTGAACAAATAGTCCGCTCTCTTTAAAGAATTTTTGATATTTGCCTGGCAGATCCAAATCTTCTTCACCAGCAAGATCGTTCAAACGTTTTAAAATTACATCCTCTATTCCAGTTTTTTCGATTAAAGCCTGGCTTTTTAATCGATGCCACAACTTATTTGGCAGCTTAATAGTTAATTCTTGCATTTATTGTCTCCCCACTCTTAGCTTGCTATTCATTTTCATCTGGTCTGTTTTAAGCCCAAGGCTAATAGCCGATTTAAATCGTCATCGGGTACACTGCTCTGAATCTCTTTAAACGCTTTTAAATAACTCTAATCAATCGAAGCAAGAAAAAGCGACTATTTCCCATTTTCTCAGTTAGAGTGTTGTTCATCTTCGAGTACCTGGCCTCATGCGGCTCGGCTTAATATACAAAAATATGTGCAAAAGTCAAGCTAAAATTTTCCGATAAAGTTGCTTGCAAATCAGTTTAGCTTTTTGTAAATTAAAATGCCAATAGACAGCCAGTGCTAGAATATTAAATCTTATTTTGGTAGAATATGTGGAAATGACACTCGATTGCGGAAATGCTTTGATGAAGCGATCGTGAGAAAAGTGATCCGCCTGGTGGACCAGAGCGAGTACAAACGAAGGCAGGGCGCGCCAGGGGTGAAGATTACGCCGCGGGCGTTTGGCAAGGATCGGCGGATGCCGATCACGAATCGGTATCGGTTTTGACCGCCAATTTCACGAATTTTTCGAATTGCGCGAATGCGGAATTAAGGCGTCATTCTTTTACAGCTCTTTCTTTTGACCACAGAAATATAATCCCACAGAATCGGAAATTAGAGATTCATTTCTGTGGCACAACAATTCTGTGGGAGAAAAAAGCATTTTTAGGGCTCAAAAACAAAAAGCCGCAGAAACAAATGTCGAAAGCTTTCACTTCTGAGACCACTTGATTTTTAAGATTCATTTCTGTGGCACAACAATTCTGTGGGATAAAAAAGCTTTTTTAGCACTCGGGATGAAAGCTCGCAGAAAAAAATCCTGAGAGCTTTCACTTCTGAGACCTTTGAGATTCATTTCTGTGGCACAACAATTCTGTGGGAGAAAAATTTTAAGCTATCTGAGCAATTCCATGGCAGGCTCCATTCTTCACTCAGAATTTTTAACTATTACTCGACAACAGGAAAGCCAAAATGCCAACAGCCAAAAACGAAAAGCCAATCACCCTACAACAATGCCAACACCTCGTCGATGAATGGATCAATACCGTCGGTGTGCGCTATTTCTCCGAATTGACCAACCTGGCGCAATTGGTCGAAGAAGTCGGCGAGGTCGCCCGCATTATGTCCCGCACCTACGGCGATCAGAGCTTCAAAAAATCGGATGAGGACAAAAAGCTGGCTGAAGAATTGGCGGATGTCCTATTCGTACTCATCTGCATTGCCAATCAAACTGGCGTGAATTTGACCGAAGCGTTCTGGCAGGGGATGGAGAAACGAACCAACCGGGATCAGGAGCGGCATCGGGCGAATGAGAAATTGAGAAGCAAAGCTTCCTAAACCTGGGAGGTTTAGGAAGCCTTTCATAATGAGCGATGGTTGATAATCAAACAAAAAAAATTCCAGCCGTCACCGTCATAATTCCGACTTTCAATCGGGCGTCGTGGCTGGCAGGCGCAATAGATTCGGTTTTGAATCAAACCTTTCAGAATTTCGAGCTGATCGTCATCGATGACGGGTCGACGGATGAGACGCCAAAGCTGGTGGCGAAGTACGGTGATCGCATCCGCTATTACGTTCAACCAAACCGCGGACCCGCATCGGCGAGGAATTTGGGCATCAAGCGGGCTCAAGCGGATTTGATCGCTTTTTTGGATTCCGATGATCGTTGGCTGAAAGAAAAACTCCACGAGCAGGTGGGGGTTATGCTGAATAACCCAGAAATCAAAATTTGCTACACAAACGAAATCTGGGTCCGGCGAGGAGTAAGAGTCAATCAAAAGAAAATTCACCAAAAGTATTCCGGTTGGATCTATCAAAAATGCCTGTCATTGTGCATTATTAGCCCTTCATCAGTAATGATTCGTCGAGAGGTATTCGACAAGGTCGGTTTGTTTGATGAACAATTTCTTGTCTGCGAGGATTATGAGCTTTGGTTGCGGATCAGTCATCGATTTCCGATTTTTTTTATCGATAAGCCACTCATCATCAAATTTGGGGGACATGAAGATCAGCTTTCGCGGCAATTTTGGGGGATGGACCGATTCCGGGTCCAGGCGTTGGAGAAAATGCTGAACGATAACTCACTTTCAGCCGAAGATCGAATCGCCACGATAAAAATGCTCCACCAAAAATGCTCAATTTTGATCAATGGCTTCGAGAAGCGCGGCAAAACAAGCGAGGCTGATTATTATCGGTCAATTCGAGACAAATATATCGCGAATGGGAGCTCACCATTGGACCAGTCGGTTTGTTCGTCAAGCTGAATCAACCGGAGCTATTCATCGGTTTTCGATGGTCAGACCAAATTCGAAAAGGGGAGCTAATTATCTTGAACCAGGAGGCTAACGGTGCTCGAAAAATGTAAGTGGTTCAGCGATCGATTTCGAGCGAAAGCAGAGGCCGGCAGAGCAAGTCAACGAGCATTATCGTGAGGACAATTTTAGTGCTGGGATGGGTGCCAAATCAAAATCCGAGCGAATACCTTGTTGCAGCTTGTGATATCCAAGCCAGGCCACCATCGCAGCGTTATCGGTGCAAAGGATCGGTTCTGGCACGTAGATCTGGAGACCATCAGCCGCTGCGCGCTGCTGAAAAGCCGTCCTGAGTCGACGATTGCGCGCAACGCCACCAACCAGGCAGACATGACGAACGTTTTTATCGTGAGCGCCGGCAATTGTCTTCTCGACTAACACTTCAATTAAAGCTGCCTGGAAGCTGGCTACAATGTCAGCGATATGGGCTGTACGCTCCTCAGCCGGCAATTGCTTGAGAAAATATAATACTGCCGTTTTCAGTCCGCTGAAGCTAAAGTTATAATCATGGGTCTTCATTAAGGAACGCGGAAATCGAATATAATTTTCATCGCCTTCAGCGGCTAATTTATCGATAATCGGCCCACCAGGATAGCCCAGCTCCAACATTTTAGCCACCTTATCAAACGCTTCGCCAGCCGCATCATCCAGGGTTTGTCCCATAACCTCATAATGATCTATCCCCTTTACCAGGACAAGCAGCGTATGGCCGCCAGAGACAACCAAAGCGATGAAAGGAAATTCAATATCAGGGTGATTAACATAAACAGAAAAGACATGCCCCTCGATGTGATTAATTCCCACCCAGGGGACCTGGAGAGCATAAGCCAATGCTTTGGCCGTATTCAATCCCACCAAAAGCGAACCCACTAATCCCGGCCCGTATGTGACTGCAATACCATTGAGCTGAGAAAATTCGATCCTGGCATCAGACAGAGATTGTTTGATGATGGGCAGAATGAGTCGCAGATGTTCTCGCGAGGCCAATTCTGGAACAACGCCACCGTACTGGTGATGGATGGTTTGCGATGCGATGACATTCGAAAGCAGACCATTTGAGCTGTACACGGCCGCAGCCGTCTCGTCACACGAGGTCTCGATTCCCAAAACAATCATAATGTGTAATCTAAATTTCTAAAATGAATTGATCGCTTATCAAAATTTTTTGGGACCCAGAGCGCATAAAGCAATCACAAAAATATCGCAGAGCAAGTGAGGCTTATTTTATTCTCTGTAAGCTCAGTGATTCTCCCTGATCTCTGTGTCCAAAAATAATTATAATCTAACCAGCATCAATTATCTGTATTCGATAACCCGAATTGACAAATTCAACTGCAATAGCGGCTTCATTTGATTTTTTCCACAACGATTTTGAACCGCTTTGGTTTGACATCTCGATAGCGAACTCCTTTCGGAGTCTCTATATATGCCAGGTGATTCTTGCTCTGTGAGGATTTCACTTTTTGATAGTCGATGTACGCCTTTATGTCATTCTGAGTGACATTCAAGAGGAGCTCAGCTCCGCCTTCTAATATCAGGGACAAAGTCGAAGGCAGCACCGTCACTCTCAAGTCTGGCGGCTGATTGATGACAGTGACTGGTATTTCCGATAATGGCTTTTCCATTAACTTCTGAACATTGACGTAGATATTAACCTCTCGAGTCAACAACCGCAAATGGTCAATATCTGGCCTGATTAGCCGCACCTTTTCGGTAAGATTACGGTTGATATTTTTATAGCGCCGTCGTTCCGTTGAGATCGTGTCAATTCTTTTGAGCTCCGTGATCGGAATGACGAGCTCCGCCGAATCTGGGATCACTTTTATTTCATCGACCACCGTGTAACCTGGTAGTGTAATAATTTCGACATCAGGTCTCACCACGACCTTTGTAGTGATGAGATCGACAATAGAAATTTTCAAAGTTTCTGGATAAACGATGTTTAATACTTCGACATCACTGGAGCGAAGCAATTTCACCTGGTTTTTTTCTAAAACAACATTGGCCGATCGAAAAACATGGGAGACATCGAGGTTATAAAAGATATCTTTGCGGAACATCAGGGTGAGCAGCGATCGTCCCTTCCCCCAACAAGTTATTTTTACCTTATTGGGGATTTCAGAACCGATCACGCGATTGGATCCGAGATTCGTAATCCGAATGGGAACATTAAAAGCGAATCGATAATTATCTTCCATCTTAACAAAGAACCATAATAAACTGGCCATGGCGACTACCGCCAGTTTGATTTTCAAATTGCGGACAATTCCAATACTCATGATTTTCATCTCGGTCATCTTACTCACTAAACGTGAAAAGAGGGTATTCGGAATCGCGATCCTGGTACCCTCTTCGGCAGTCAATAAAGCCATCGCAGCTTAGGATTTGGGCGAGGCGAAGATTCATTATTTATGAGATTGACCAATCACTTTGCCGATGCTCAATTCACCATTATCGATTCGAATGTTGAAGCCACACTCTGGATTGGTGCAAACCCAGGCCTTGTACATAATCGATGAACCCTCACGACCATAGTCCGATAAAGGAATGAGTACTCCAGTGGAGCATTTTAAACATTCCGGATAAGCAGTTTCCATCATAAAAGACCTCCCCTCACAATTTTGTTCAAGTTTTAAAATCCCCTATGAATTGATCTAATAATGATATCGCCCTTGGATTTTGTGTTTCCATCCCTCCTTCAAAAAAGTGAATACCTGGTCAAAATCCTCACATAATGATCCTCATTTTCCTCGCCCGAATCCAAATCCATCGTAGCAAACCAGCGATCTATCGCTTAGCCAACGAAAAATTTAACATAATTTGCAAAGAAAGTCAATACATTTTTTTCAATATAAAAATTGATGTCATTGTTGACTGATGCCCCTCGCGTTATGCACTCTGACCACCCATTTCTGCTGAGCCAGCCTTACCACAGCAGCCGTACCGACAATCCAGTTGCAACGGAGATCAATAACGAAGCGATGAGATTGATGATCAGTAATTGCTGACGGTTTGCTTTTCGATGAAGTATCAGTCTGGGGATAAAAGCAATCGGAATAAGAAAAAGGAACCAGCCTCCAAAGATCATCCCCGAAGTGGAAAAAAATCGCTCAAGATAGCCGATACGTCGCTTGTTAGCGTTGGGAAAATTGATGGTCTCTCCTGCGGTGGGCCGTGTTAATTGCTGAACAAACTTTTTCACGTAATAAATAATAACCCCGCCTCCGAACATCGAAAACACCAGGCCAGTGAGCGTGATAATGAGCTTTCTATTTAAATAGTATTCGGCGATGAAACTGCTCTCGATCCGTGGTAAAGGGACTTCGAACAAATGATAGCATGCAAGCCAGATGAAAAATACATGCAACATTTGATCGATTAAGAAGACGAAAACCGAATCGCTAAGCAGTTTTCGCGTGAATTCCAGCTTCAACCAGTCCAGAACGAAGTGAACGCCAAATAGAAATAGTATCGCCTTGCGAAAGCTTGCAAATTCCAGATAGGGAAACGCCACGATCATATTTGTTATGAGTGAAATGAAAATATGAGGCAGGAGCCCCCATTTGTATTTCGATTTTAACGCAAAAATTTTATCTGACTGGAGTGGAAAATCAGCGATAAAATGCGCTAGGAGCAAGAGCCAGAATAAATTCATCGATTAGCGGTCCTGGGAACTTTTATTAGAACCCATTATCATTGTCTCTCTGGAATATCAAGCCTGCGTTATCGTGTGAGATGCGAGAAAGCATGGATGAACCCCAGGCCCTCGCTTTATTCTTTAACGACCCACAGCTTAATCTTGGCCTCAACTTCGCTATGCAATTTAATTGGGATCTCGTAGATCCCCAATGCTTTGATGGGTTCTTCGAGCAAAATTCTTTTGCGATCGATCTCGAAACCTTTTTCCTTTAATAAATCGGCGATATTTTGGCTGGTCACAGAACCGAATACCCGGTCTTCCTCACCCACAGCCACCGTGGCGGTACAGGACACGCCATTGAGTTTCTGCGCCAACAACTCTGCGTTCCTCTTATCCTTATTCAGCTTCAACTTGATTCGTTTTTGTTCCTCTTCCAAAATCTTTATATTTTTTTCATCAGCTTTTAACGCCAATCCCTGAGGAATAAGATAATTGCGCGCATAGCCGTCTTTCACATCGATGATTGTGCCAACCGTGCCCAAGGATTCGACATCTTTTTTCAAAATTACTTTCATCAGCGGTCTTCCCTCTTGCATTTAGTTATCGACTCATTTCCGACACATAAGGAATTAGTGCTAATTGTCGGGCGCGCTTAATCGCTTTCACCAGCATCCGTTGATGCTTGGCACAAGTGCCGGACGTGCGGCGCGGAATAATCTTCCCTTGTTCGGTCGTAAAACGCATGAGCTTCTTGTCGTCACGGAAATCTATGTAGATAGCACTTTCCTCACAAAATCGACAGATCCGTTTTTTCTTTAGCATAGCTGATTGCTTCTCCTGGTTAGATCATTGGTTCATTACATCACAAATTTAAGTCCTTGTATCCGAAATCGTACGGTTCAGGTTGCGGCTCCTTTATCATTGGCGTTGGAGCATGGTTTTCCTGGATGTTTGTCTCAGCCATCTCCGTTTCAGTCGGTTCATAATCATATTCTTTTTCGTCGAACGCCGTCTCATACTCATTTTCGTCCTTCGAGGAACTCTTGCGATTAAGGAACTGAATTCGCCTGGCTTTGATCTCAACTACATTACGACTCGTCCCATCATCATTCCGCCAACTTCGACTTTGGAGTTCACCATCAATGATGACCGCACTCCCTTTGCTCAGGTTTTCGTAGCAGCTTTCGGCCAGCTTGTACCAGGCAACCACGCCAACATAACAGACATTTTCCCGCCACTGTCCATTATTATCTTTAAATTTCCGATTTGACGCGATAAAAAAATTGGCGACCGGCGTCCCATTGGTGGTTTTTCGAAATGATGGATCACATGTTAAATTCCCCGCAATGAGTACATTATTGATATCAGGCATCTTCAGATTCGACATCATTCAGAACCTCCCTGAAAATCATTCGGACTCAAGTCATTTCACTATTTTCATCTTCGCAAATTCTATACAATCCATTCATGTTCATCTCCCTTTTTCCAAGAAGATGTCTGGCTCATCAAATGGCTATTGAATTTCCTCTGAAGCAACAAGCTCGATGGGCTCTTCTTCGGCTTCCTCCAAATCCTCAACTTCGATCAATTCTTCTAATTCTGGGATTTCTTTTTCTTCCTTGACCTGTTCTGCCATTTTGATCCGCTCTAAATGCATGAGCGCCTTCTTGCTCAAATTGACGGTCAGGTAACGCAAAATGTTTTCATCAAGCCGATAGTCCCGTTCCAAAATTTTAATTAAATTGCTGGGCGCTTCAAAAATGATCTCAACATAATAGCCATATTGTCGTTTTTTGATCTCATAAGCTAAACGACGCTTTTCCCAGCGGTCGACATTGATCACTTTGCCGCCATTATTATTGATGATCCTGAGTATCTTCTCGATAATGGCGTCAATCTCTTCGCTCTTTAACAGGGAATCAATGACTACAATGGTTTGATAGGTTTTCAAATTATTTACCTCCTGACTAGATTCAAGATTTAAAGTAATGGCGCAATAACCAGGGAAATGACGCTCATTAATTTGATCAAAATATTGAGTGATGGTCCTGATGTATCTTTAAACGGATCACCCACGGTATCTCCAACCACGGCTGCTTTGTGCGATGCCGATCCTTTGCCCCCAAGTGCGCCACTTTCAATATATTTTTTGGCATTATCCCATGATCCCCCAGAATTGGCCATAAAGATCGCCAACAGCACGCCTGATACCGTAGTACCTGCCAGCACTCCACCCAACATCTGGGGGCTTTTCAAGATCAATCCGAAAAATACTGGCGTAAATACGGCCAACAAGCCTGGAGCAATCATCCGTTTGATCGCTGCTTTGGTTGCGATATCAACACAGCGCGCATAATCTGCCTTGGCCTTGCCCTCCAGGAGACCAGGAATTTCTTTAAATTGACGCCGTACTTCCTCAATCATCTCGAACGCTGCCCGTCCCACGGCGCGCAGGGCAAACGATGAAAACACAAAGGGAAGCACTCCCCCAATAAATAGGCCAGCCATGATCCAGGGATCATCGATATCCAGGCGAAGATTCTCGCCGATAGCCCGCGCAGCGGTTTCGCGATAGGCTGCAAAGAGAGCCAACGCTGTCAACGCGGCAGAGCCGATGGCAAATCCTTTGCCGATCGCAGCAGTGGTATTGCCCACTGCATCCAGTTTGTCCGTTCGGCTTCGCACTTCTGCCGGAAGCCCCGACATCTCGGCGCATCCCCCAGCGTTATCGGCGATCGGACCATAGGCATCGATCGCCAGTTGGATGCCAGTAATCGACAGCATGCCCAGGGCGGCAATGGCAATCCCGTATAAACCAGCAAATACGTAAGCCACAACGATCGCCACGGCGATCACAATCACCGGCAGGGCCGTGGAGAACATGCCATTCGCCAATCCCGCGATAATATTGGTTGCTGGTCCTGTTTCACTGGCCTCAGCAATGAGACGCGCTGGTCGCCGCGATTCAGCAGTGTAATATTCCGTCAACAAACCCACTGCAATTCCAGCGATCAATCCGGCGATAATGGCGCCATAAATAGATGCCGCACCAACCAACCGACTCTCGCCAGCAATCCATTGCACTGGCTCGGGGACAAAAAAACGAATCACAAAATAGCTGGCAGCCAGCATCAGCAGCCCTGCGATTCCCGTGCCGATGTTCAGAGCCGTTTGCGGATTGCCCCCTTCTCTGGTTTTCACAAAAAATGTACCGATGATTGAAACAATGATCCCAACGCCAGCTAACATCAAAGGCAGAATCACGAAATTACCATGCCCTGCTCCCGCAGCCAGAACCATGGCGCCAATGATAGCCCCAACATAGGATTCGAACAAATCTGCTCCCATGCCAGCCACATCCCCCACATTGTCGCCCACATTGTCTGCAATAGTTGCTGGATTGCGTGCATCATCCTCAGGAATACCAGCTTCAATCTTGCCGACCAGATCAGCTCCAACATCGGCGGCCTTTGTATAAATTCCTCCCCCCACTCGGGCGAACAGGGCAATGCTGGAAGCCCCCATGGCAAACCCTGATAAAATGGTCATGACTCGCGTTAGATCGGCATTGGCTTTTAAGCCACCAAACGAATAGAACAATATGGTGATCCCGATAATCCCCAATCCGACCACGCTCATGCCCATGACTGAGCCGCCGCTGAAAGCCACCTTCAGGGCCGCATTCAAACTGGTGCGAGCTGCCTGAGTCGTGCGATAATTAGCAGCCGTTGCAACCTTCATCCCAAAAAAGCCGGCTAATCCGCTGCAGAAAGCTCCCACAATGAACGACACGGCTACCAAACTTGTTCCCTGGGAGGCATTTCCCAGCGCTAATAACACTGCTACTGCCGCTACAAATACAGATAGTACCTTATATTCCCGAGCTAAAAATGCCATCGCGCCTTCGCGAACCGCAAGCCCAATCGCCTGCATCCTTTCCGTGCCTGGATCCTGTCGATTAATCCAGCGCGTCTTGATCAAAGCATAAATCAATGCCAAAACGCCGCTCAATAATCCCAACCAGACCAACTCGCTCCGCACCATTCATCCTCCTCAAAATTAATCTCAATCGCTAATTGGCTTATTGTCATTGGCAGTCACAGACCCCAGATCCGTTGCGCAACATCATTTTGTTGAAGCCAGGATTTCATTATCCTTCTTTTTTCTCAGTCGCTTCTGCTTTTTCAGCCGCTGGAGCTGCTTCTGTCACTTCTGGTTTCACTTCCTTTTCCACAGTGGGTGGCAACACGTTCACAATGGGCTGATCCAAATCACCAACGATCGTTACTTTATCAATTGACAAAGAACGCGCTGTAATTGTATCCCCAATATTCAAATTTGAGACATCTATGGTGATTCGCTCGGGAATATCCAACGGCAAACACTCGACTTCCAGTTCCCGTAGATATTGATGTAAGATTCCTCCTTGTTGCTTCACCCCTATCGCCTCTCCGACAAGCACGATCGGGACATTGATGGTGATCTTCTCTTCGAGGCTCACGCCTTGAACATCGATATGCACCAAAGTTTGTTTTACTGGATCGACTTGAACATCTTTAATAATGGCTTTTTGTTTGCGTTTTTTGCCAATTTGAAAATCAATTAAGCCGGACTCAGACGCTAAGACCTTCAGGGTCTCTCGTTGATCAAGTATAATTGGGACGGCAGGGCTACCATGGCTATAAAAAATACCTGGGATCTTCCCCTGTTGGCGCAATTTCCTGGCAAATCCCTTGCCAGTTCTTTCACGTGGTTGAGCTTGCAATAATTGTTCGGACATTCTAATTCTCCATTCGCTTCCTATAAAAATTCGTCAATCAAACAATATACTAATGGATTCTTCATTATGAATCCGCTGGATCGCATTGCCGAATAGATTAGCAACCGAAATCACCTTTATTTTATCAAACATCTTTCCTTCATCCAGCGGAATCGTATCGGTTACAACAATTTCAGAAAATTGGGAATTTTTCAATTTTTCGGGCGCATTGCCAGATAGAATTGCATGGGTACATCCAGCATAAGCGCCTTTGGCTCCTTCCAAAAAAGCGGCTTCTGCCGCCTGTAACATTGTCCCCCCGGTATCAACGATATCGTCAATAATGAGGATGTTCTTGTCCTTCACCGAGCCTATAATGCTCATCACTTCAGCTTTATTTGGCTTGGGCCGACGTTTGTCGGCGATTGCCAGCGGAATATGAAGCCGTTTGGCATAAGCCCGGGCAAATTTGACCCCGCCAATATCGGGGGATAACACCACCAGATCTTCTATGCCTCGTTTCAAATAATAATCAACCAATATGGGGGCTGAATACAAATGATCCAATGGGATATCAAAAAAGCCCTGGATTTGGGCAGCATGAAGATCCATGGTCAGAACGCGATCAGCGCCCGCAGTGGTGATCAAATTGGCAACCAGTTTCGCAGTGATCGCCACCCGCGGTTGATCTTTTCGATCCTGTCGGGCATAACCATAATATGGGATTACTGCGGTAATTCTTTTGGCCGAAGACCGACGCGCTGCATCGATCATGATCAGCAATTCCATCAAATTGCTGGCTGGAGCATTGGTAGACTGGACGATAAATACATCACAGCCACGGATATTTTCATTATATTTTACCCAAATTTCACCATCACTGAAGTACTGAATACTGGAGTCCCCCAGCGGGATACCAAGATAATTGACAATTTTTTGGGCTAATTGCTTACCATTTGTTCCAGCAAATACTTTCAAAGAATTGCTCATCAAGTTAAGGCCCTTACATAAAAAATGACGAAAAAACCCATGGAGCCGGCCACATAGTAACCTGAGGGGAACATTTAATCTCATATCTGATTGCCGGGAATATCACCCCCGAATGTCGGCTCCAATTTCGCTCTTCGTCATTAACCATACAGTACGTTAGAGCTACGATCGCTAAAAACAAGCTGGGGCGGGAGGATTCGAACCCCCGATACAGGGACCAAAACCCTGTGCCTTGCCGCTTGGCCACGCCCCAGTTTTGGACCATCAAAAATTTAGTATAGCTCATCTTCTGAGGTGGACTCTTCGATTGGAGCCCCAGATTCTAATTTTCGATTGTATTCCTCAAGAATCACTTTTTCGATCAACTGTCGAAACTCGTTATTAATTGGATGGGCAATATCTCGAAACGAACCGTCAGACATTCTCCGGCTGGGCATACTCACAAAATAGCCATTTGCCCCTTTAATGACTTTCATCCCGCGGACAACAAACTGATTATCAAACGTTACATTGACAAAAGCCTTTAGTTTTTCCTCGTTGCGTAGGGTAACGTTGACTTCTGTTATTTCCATTCCTCTCTCCTAAAAAATAATAAATTTGGTTATAACATCCCTGGTCTTGCACTGGCCTCTTGTTGTCATCCCCGATGAAGCACGTTCCTATCATATTGCCCTTGGTTGCAGTCCCGATAACATTTGATAACAGAAAACAATTTGTCCCGTGTAATTATGCGTCCCCTACTGGTTCCCTTTCCCTAATTCTCAAACTACAGATGGGTTGTTGTTATCATTGGCATTGCAAAGATAATTTGGCAGGGCATGAAATTTAACTTCTCCACCTCCACCACATCTGTATGATTCTGAAACAATCCATAGATCGTTGATCCACTGCCCGACATGCTGGCAAAAAATGCTCCCATATCATAAAGCGTTCGTTTGATCTGCTTGAGCAATGGATAACGCGGAAAAACCACCTCCTCTAAGTCATTTCGAATGATTCTTCTCAAATCGGAAATTGCCACATCGTTTAAAAACAGGTGCGATAATTTAATACTTTTTTTTGTCTTTGTCAAGCTAAAATTATAATTACTAAATGCCCATCTTGAAGAAATTTCAATATTTGGATAGACGAGAATACACTGAAAATCAAATGGCAGGTCGATCGGTTGAATCTGATCCCCGATCCCAGTGCCGATACAAGTCCCGCCATATAAGAAAAACGGCACATCCGCACCAAGTGATCTGGCAAGCTGATGCAGATCCGAGATCGATAAATCAAGGTGCCAGAGCTGCGATAGGCCTCTTAGGACTGCTGCAGCATCGCTGCTTCCGCCTCCCAAACCGGCTGCAATCGGGATCCGTTTGTACAGCCGAATCATTACCCCTTCATCCTTACCGCTGAGACGCCGGACCGATTCAGCAGCCCGAGAGCAAATGTTCATACTTCCTTGGGGTACCCGTCCATCGTCGCACCACAACTCGACCCGTCGATGCCCGGCATTTTGAACGACCACCTCGTCATACAGGTCGATTTGTTAAAAGATCGTTTCAATCTCATGATAGCCGTCGGAACGTTTGCCCGTGATGCTCAGCCCAATATTAATTTTGGCATAAGCTCTCTCGCAACATTCCTTCATGACCACTGGCACAACTTTCAAATGAATTTATTTATACATCGATCAAATTGCTGCGGGCAAACCACAACGATCCTGTCGCATTGATAAAATAAAAACTCCATCAAGATGGAGCTTAAATGAATTGGGCATTCAATTGGATACGATCTTCTTTTCGCCGGTAAAAATTAAGAATTTTTTTTGAATTTGTCAACATTTATTTCTCAGCCCATACATTTATCTTGCAATCCTTGCTTTGTTTTTGTATCTTTTTAGCACTATTCAGAAAAACGAGGTGAAATTGGAGATGACAAAGGCGTTTTTTATTTCGGATCTTCACATTGGCGCTGGTAACAGGACAGACGAACAAAATAAGCTAACACGGCTATTTTCATTTTTCGATCATATCAACCAACCAGGCAACGAGCTTTTTATTGTTGGAGATTTATTCGATTTCTGGTTCGAATATCGGCATGTGATCCCGAACTCTTACTTCGATGTCTTTTATCATATTCATCAGCTTATTCAAAACCGCGTTTCAGTGCATTTTCTGCCTGGCAATCACGATAGTTGGATCAGGGACTTTTTTGCTAAACACATCGGGATGCGAGTGCACCCGGAGATGTTTTCAGCAGAAATCCAATCAAAAAAAATTTTGCTGTTTCATGGCGATGGAATCTCCAAGAAAGATGTCGGATATCGGATTCTCAAAAAGATCTTTCGCAATCCGGTGAACATATTCTTATATCGCTTGATCCATCCTGACCTTGGCATCCCGCTGGCGAAGTTGATGTCCCAGGGGAGCCGAAAGCATACGGCAGGAAAAATTCTTAACGATGAGGAGGATTACTGGAATTTTGCCCTGGAGAAATTCCAGTTGGGGTTCGATTATGTGATCGTCGGCCATTCTCATAACCCTCTATTAAGAAAATTGGGCGCTAACACATTTCTCAATTTAGGTGATTGGATAAACCATTTCAGCTATGGTGAATTAGATCAAGGCGAGTTGATTTTGCGCTATTGGAACAGTTAATTTTTCCACATCGTTTAATTCATGAAATTTTGAAAGGCTCTGGGATAACAATTTTTGATGATTTCATACCATCAGGATCGCCCTTAGCAAATTGGGATATAATATTTTTGTCAGGCCCCTGCAAAATATGGTGAAATTTGTCATTTCGAGCGAAGCAAGGAATCTCACATTTCTCTAAGCGGCAAAGGATTGCTTCGTCGCTTCGCTCCTCTCACTGAGTCGCTCTTCGTTGTTTCGTAAAACTCTATATTTTTGCTGGAATGGCTGAGACCACGCGGACACGCACGCGCTGGATCTAAAAATCTTTCAAGCTAACAGAATAGCTGAGGAACAAATGCGGAGATTTCGTCGGATGATAGAATCAAATAATATTTCAGGCACATCACAAAGATTTTCTAATTTGAGTCTTCGAAGCTGGAGGGTCAGGATAGCGATTTTATTGGGTCTACTCCTTTTGTTTTTGATTGTGTACATCGCGATTTTGAGTCAGGATCTCCCTTCGCTGAGCCAGTTAGAAAATTACGATCCTGAACTTGCCACAAAGCTCTACTCCCGCGACGGTGTGGTTATCAAAGAGCTATTTACCAAGAAACGCATCTTTGTTCCGCTGGAGCAAATTCCAGATAACATGGTAAAAGCCGTATTAGCGACTGAAGATCGCATTTTTTACAAACACTGGGGCGTTAATCTCAAACGATTCACTTATGTTATGGTGGTGAACCTTACCCATTTTCGTTACCAGCAAGGTGCAAGCACTATTACTCAGCAATTGGCCCGACAATTATATCTGAATTTAGAGAAGAAAATCTCCCGCAAAGTCAAAGAATGGATCACCGCCATTCAGATCGAACGGACCTACACCAAGAACGAGATTTTGGAGATGTATCTAAATCAGATGAATTTCGGTCAGGGCAACTATGGAGTTCAGGCTGCGGCGCTGGATTTCTTTGGCAAGAATGCACAGGATTTAACGTTGGAAGAATGCGCTCTGTTAACCGGCTTGTTACAACGACCCTCCTCATACTACCCCTATCGCTATCCTGAACGCGCCCTGCAACGAAGAAATGTGGTATTGCATAATATGCTGGAGCAAGGCTACATCACCCGCGAACAGTATCAACAAGCTATTGCTCAGCCGCTGCGATTGAAACCCTACGATCCCAAGGCGATCTATGGCATCGCACCCTATTTCACCGAGTATGTGCGGCAGCAGCTTCAAGATCGTTATGGCATGGATCTCTACAAAGGGGGTTATACTGTTTATACCACCCTCGATACCAGGATCCAGGCGGCAGCCGAGCGAGCGTTGCAAAACCAGCTTCAGCAGTTACAGCGAAGATTTAATAAGCGAGTCATTGCCAGTAATCGGGCTAAAAAGTACATCCCAGAAGATGTTTGGGCGGAGATTTCTTTCGAACGGTTGAAGACCAATGAGAATTTATTGGATTCGTTATTGACGGAGTATGTGCCCATCCAGGCAGCGCTAATGGCCATTGATCCACGGGATGGTCAAATTTTAGCGATGATTGGTGGCCGAGATTTCGAAAAATACAAATTCAATCGCGCGCTCCAGGCAAAAAGACAACCGGGCTCCACGTTTAAGCCCATTGTATTTACTGCGGCGATCGATAATGGCTATCCGCCCTGTTACGAACTATTGAATCAGCCAGTGGTACTTTACCTGCCGAACGGTGATCGCTGGGCGCCGCGCAATTACGACAACTCGCAGGGCGGGCCGACGACCCTCCGCGAGGCATTGCGACGATCGCTGAATCTGGTGACTGCCCGATTGGTTCAGGAACTGGTTCCTCCGAAAACCGTGGCCGATTATGGCGCTAAGTTGGGTTTAACGACTCCAATTCCGCCTTATGACGCCGTGGCACTGGGCTCGGCAGATGTTATTTTGAGTGAAATGACTGCGGCGTTTGGTGTTTTTGCAAATCAGGGCATTCTCACCAAGCCATTCGGCGTTTTGAGAGTGGAAGATAAGTACGGCAATAAATTGGACGAAAATAAACCGGAAATAAAAGAGGTGCTTCGCAAGGAGACAGCGTACATCATGGCCGATATGCTCAGGGACGTCGTCGATCATGGGACTGGTGTCGCGGCTCGAACCACCTATCATTTCTATCGTCCTGCAGGTGGAAAGACAGGGACCACCAATGGTTTCACCGACGCCTGGTTCATCGGCTTTACACCGCAAATTGTCGCTGGTGTTTGGGTCGGCTTTGATGATCCAGCCCTCTCCCTTGGGGAGGGGCAAGCTGGCGCCGTCGTGGCATTGCCGATCTGGGCGCCTTTTATGAAAACCGCGCATGATACCCTTGAGCTTCCCGTGCTCGATTTCGAGATGCCGCCGGGCGTGGTTCGATTGGAAATATGTAAGCAAACCAAAAAACTGGCGTCCGAATATTGTCCCGAAATCATTTCTGAATTATTCGAAACACGCTTCGCTCCAACCGAACACTGCGATGCCCATTCCGGTTTCTTCGATAGAAAAAAGATGCAGGAGAACATCCGCAAACGAACGCGATTTTAATTGTTCAACTCTAAACGCTGCTCGGCGGGATGAAACCAGTCCATATGAGGATCCTGCCGAGCAGCGTTTCTTGCTGCTGTCCACACATCCTCATGGCTCACGGCCGCCCAAAACCAGTCAGAAACATTGCTGAACAATAGCACAGCCTTTAGAACAGATGCAATCGCCCGCAGAAAAATAACTCATGATTCTCCCTCACCGGTCTAACGAATCCATTTCAAAATCAATGGCGGGACCTGGCATGGCTCAGGGCCAATTCTAATCGCTTCTAATAGCGCACGCTTAATTTGTTCGGCATCCAAATCTTTGGAGTAATAGACATCTGCCAAAGGTTCTCCGAGTTCTACCCTATCACCGACTTTATGTCGCAAAACAATTCCTGCGGTGGGATCGATGGGATCGCCGATTTTAGCACGACCCGCCCCGAGGGCCATAGATAGCAATCCAATTTTTAGCGCATCAATTTGATGCACATACCCCTCGGTCGCGCCAAGCACTGTCTGATGATACCGGCTGTGGGGATAGCGTGCAGGGTTTTCAATGACCGTGGTATCGCCTCCCTGGCCGGAGACCATTTCAATAAATTTGGCGAATGCCGCACCATTGGTTAATAGCTCTTGCAATTCATCGGGATGGCGGATTGTGTCTCCAGCAAATCGAAGCATTTCCGCTGTGAGCGCCAAAGTGATCTCGACCAGATCGGCTGGGCCAGCGCCCCGCAGCGTATCAATCGCCTCTTTAACCTCCAACCAGTTTCCAACCGCGTACCCAAGCGGCTGATCCATGGCCGTCATAATAGCAGTGGTGGGCAGGTCAAACCCCTTTGCGATCGCGATAATGGTTTCGGCCAATTGGGTAGCCTGCTCGTGCGAACTGAAAAATGCCCCACGACCAGTTTTCACATCCAACACCAAGGCCTTTGCCCCCTCGGCGATCTTTTTGCTCAAAATGCTGGCCACAACCAATGGGATCGACGGCACGGTTCCTGTGCGATCGCGCAGCGCATAGATCTTCTTGTCCGCAGGCACGATCTCATCAGTCTGGCCAATCATGGCAACGCCGATTTTTTCCACTTGCCTAACAAATTCAGTCAGACTCAATTGCGTTCGAAAGCCGGGGATTGACTCCAGCTTGTCCAAAGTTCCGCCAGAGTGACCCAGCCCTCGACCTGACATCATCGGCACAGCTATGCCAGCCGCTGCTGCCAGCGGAGCTAATACCAATGAGACCTTATCGCCAACGCCTCCAGTGCTATGCTTATCCACAGGCAGGCGATCCAGATGGCTGAAATCCACAGTCTGCCCCGATTCAACCATGAGTTTCGTCAGGGTACGGGTCTCTTCTAAGCTCATTCCTCGAAAATAAATCGCCATCAGCAGGGCGGCCATCTGATAATCGGGCACGATGCCAGCCACATAACCGTCGATCACGGCCTTTAATTCCACCGTTGTGAGTTCGTCACCATCCCGTTTTTTCACGATGAGTCGTTCTATATTCATCACATCCCTCGGTTGCTTTCAGAAAATAAAAGAAGCAATCTAAAAACGATTGCTTCTCCCGGTCATCAGTTATTTTGTTGAATTCCAGGTTAATCGCGATTGGCCAGTCGTTTGATCTCCTCGACAAACTGGTATGCCAATGCATTGGCCTGATCCATGGTTCTCGCTTCAGAATAGATTCGAATAATTGGCTCGGTATTGGATGGCCGGATTTGCACCCAATGATCTGGCCACAAAATCTTCAATCCATCTGTCATATCGAGACGATGATCTCTGTATTTCTCAGTGATTGCCTCCAACACCTGAGCGATATTGGTGTCCCCCACCTCGATTCGATTTTTCGCTATGGCATATTGGGGCAGAGATCGTTGCAACTCACCGATCGTGCCCCCGAATTCGGCCAGGTGTTGCAAGGTCAGGGCAATACCCACTGGAGCATCGCGGCCCAAATGCAGCTCTGGCAAAATAACCCCGCCGTTGCCCTCGCCGCCGATCACTGCCTTCACTTCCTTCATTTTCTTGGCAACGTGGATCTCTCCCACTTTGGTTCGAAACACTGGAACGCCATATTTTGCTGCTATCTCGTCGATCGCCTGAGTGACCGAGACATTGACAGCCACCGGTCCATGTCGCTTTTGGAGCACAAAGTTGACAGCCAGCGCAAGGGTATATTCCTCACCCAGGGGATTGCCATTTTCATCGATAATAGCCAGACGGTCGACATCGGGGTCGACCGCGAAGCCCAGATCAGCGCCGTTCCCTTTGACCGCTTGACACAATTCCTTAAGATTCTCCGGCAAGGGCTCTGGCGGCCGGGGAAACAGGCCAGTTGGCTCCTCATTGATAAAAACCACTTCGCAACCCAACCGCTGGAACAACTGCGGCAAAATGGTTCCTCCAGCGCCATTGACACAATCCACAACAACCTTGAATTTTCTGGCTGCGATCTTTTCCGGCGAAATCAAATTTAATCTCAATATCGAATCGATATGATGCGCAATGGCGGTATTATTGAGCTCGGTCTTGCCAATTCGATCCCATGGGACAAATTGAAATTGACCAGCGTTGGCGAGCTGAATGACTTTTCCGCCTTGGATCTCGTCCAGAAACATACCAGACGAATCGATCAACTTCAGCGCATTCCACTCAATTGGATTATGACTGGCCGTGATCGCAATCCCACCGCGAGCGTTAAAATGCTCCACTGCCATTTCCACCGTTGGCGTCGGGCAAACGCCAATATCGATCACATCGCATCCGACTGCCATAAGCCCGGAGAGCACCGCGTGTTTCACCATCGGGCCAGTGATGCGAGAGTCTCTGCCGACCACGACCTTGCCCCCACCTAAGTAAACCCCGAACGCCTGGGCATATCGCAGAATTAACTCCGGGGTTAATCCATCCCCGACTACACCTCGAATTCCCGAAATACTCACCATTAATTTCGCCACGTCAACCTCCCGTTGCAGTTTTGTATCAGCAGGTCCTTTGTTAATACCGATTATAATGAACAATATCGCTTAGTTTTCTTTTGGGAACATGCAGAACACCTTGTTCATCCTTCCAGTACTTGACTGAATCTTTCAGTTCTTCCACAACCGGCGCTTCGTCAGGATAACCTAACGCCAGGACCGAGTCGATTTGATAATGTTGGGGAATACCAAAGATCGATCGAAGTTGATTCCGGTCGATCGATCCCAGCCAGCATGACCCGACCCCCTCATCCAGTGCAGTCAGGATCATATTTTCGATGGCAGCCGCCGCATCCACACTGCCATTGCCGGATTTGATCATGGTGTTCACCAGGACCAAAATATAAGCTACTGGACGTTTTCCTTCAGGCGGATTACCAGCAGGGGCAATATAGCCAGCCCATTTCAGCGCTGGGAACACCTTGTTCACCATCTCCGGTTCATCGACGATGATGAATTCCAACGGTTGAAGATTCGCCCCGGACGGCGCTAATCGTCCTGCATTAACCAATCGTTCTAAGAGTTCCTTTGGAAGAGGCTCAGGCTTGAATCTCCGGATAGTGCGACGCTTGAGAATAATTTCATAAACGCTCACTTTCAGCTCCTGGTTTATTCTGATGTCAGGTTCAAAAAAAGTTAATTCGGCACTTTAGTGCTCACAGATGCATCTAAAAAACCAAATTCTCCTCCAGCGCGAGTTGACTTTTCGATGCGCGCAGGGAAACGCTTTTCCAATCAGGACCGCTTCTGTGCAGAGAACGACTGGCTCCACATCGTTTGGTTCCGCTCAGGCATCTTTGGGTCAAACCCAAAATTCTTACTGAATGTCCATCAAACCCATTTCGGCTTGATCCCAATCCTTTTCGCTGGACGCTGGATGGTTTATCGGATAGATTGAGCGAAATATCATTTTCTGCGAAAGAAAATATATCGAAAATTTGTCCCAAAATCAAGGCTAATTTTGAAGCCAAGCACTATTGAAACCGATCGATCAAAAGTCCATGTCGCACGCCACGATCGCTGATGATCACTGCATCGCTGTGCGTCTGTTGCATAATCGCGGCGACAATCATCCCTCCAGCCAGAATCACATCCGCTCGATCGGCTGGCAGGCCGGGCATTTGTTTGCGTTCCTCAATCGTCTTCGATCGCAATGTGCTGACCAGCTTCATCACCTCGGCCTGGGATAGATGAAGTCCATGAACTAAATCCGCCTGATAGCGACGCAACTGATGTTGCATGGCACCCAGCGTGGTCATCGTCGCCCCAACACCGATGAGGGCCTCGATTCGACCAGACATTGGAATCTCCGTGAACGCTGCCTTGATGGTTTGATCCGCTAATTGATAGTGGTCATCGCTTACCGGGTCTGAGGTCAAAATTTGCTCGGTAAGCCGCACAACACCGATATTTAGACTGATCTTTTTGATGAGATTTCGATCGTGGCCGAAAATGAATTCAGTGCTGCCCCCACCGACATCAAAGATGAGCCACTGGCCCTGAGGAACTGGCAAACTGGACATCACCGCCAGCCAGGAAAGCCGCGCTTCTTCTTCCCCATCAATGATCTCAATTTTCAGATTGGCCTCTCGCTGCAGCCGGTCCACGAATTCTCCTGCATTGGCTGCCGAACGCAGCGCCATCGTGCCGACAGCCAGGATCTGGTCAACGTGATGCTCCCTGGCGATCCCCAAGAAAGATTGAATCGCCGCGATGCTGCGCTCCATCGCCGGCATCGATATCCGACCGCTGGTATGCAATCCCTGGCCGAGCCGCGTGACCTGCGAGCTATCCAGCACAGTTGTCCAACCCCCATCCGCGTTCTTCTCGGCGATCAGAAATTTTATCGCGTTGGTCCCAATATCAAGCACGGCCGCTCTTTTCATCTTCAATTGCCACTCCTATTTTGAGCCCACAGATCACATCCTGCTAATCGGCTTCAACATCCTTCCCCAGGAAATGCCGAAACCAGAATTGGACATGCTCTCGCATGGCGTGATTCCGCTTATCTTCACCGATCCCATGACGAGCATTTGGGTAGAGCATCAGCTCAAAATCTTTGTCGAGCACCTGGAATTTGCTAATGAGCTGAATCGTGTTTTGCATGTGAACATTGTCGTCCATGGTCCCATGGGTGATCAACAAATGTCCTTTATACTTATTCGCATGGGTGAGCACCGAACCGAACTCGTAGCCCTGGGGATTTTCCGTTGGGCTATCCATATAGCGTTCCGTATAAACGCTATCGTATAATCGCCAATCGATCACCGAATAGTCGGCAATCCCGTGGCTAAAATAGTCCGCACCGTAGGTCAAAGCCATACAGGTGGTATAGCCACCATAGCTACCGCCGGCGATGCCGATGCGATTGGAATCCACAAACGGCTGTTTGCGCACCCATTGTGCCGCCGCTATCAGGTCATTCATTTCCCATTTCCCCAGATTGCGATGCATCAGTGCTATTCCATTTTTGCCGAAGTGACCCGACCCGCGATGATCGACACTGATCACGATGATGCCGTGCTGCGCATAATAGTGCCATCTCAGGGATGGGAACGAGTTTGATACCGTTGCGGCACCTGGGCCGCCATAGACCTGAAACAGGACAGGATAGCGCTGGGAAGGTTCGAAATTTGGAGGTAACACCCAAATCGCTGGAAGATCATAGCCATCCCCAGAAGGAATAGTGAACAATTCCACCTTACCCAGATCGTATTCATCGAGCGCTGCCGTCTTCGTAGTTCCAAGCATGCGGATCACTTTTCCATCGTTGTTGCAAAGATCCATTTGGATCGGCTGGTGAATATTTTGATTTCGATCGATAAAAAATTTGCCTCCTGGAGCGACCTGACAACGATGCGTGCCAGGAGTCATGGTCAGCCGTTTCAAATTTTTGCCATTTAATTGAACAGAATAAAGATGATTTTCGGTCGAGTTCTCCTTTGAGCCATGAAAATACACCATGCCGTTGGCCTCATCTACCAGTGCGATATCATTCACATTCCACTCGCCACTGGTAAGCCTTTGCCTCAAATGCCCGTCCAAATCGTGATAATAGAGGTGGGCCCAGCCATCTTTATTCGACCGAATCAGCATCCCGCTGCCGTTATTAAAGATGTAAAGGTCCTCAAAAAACTCGACCCAGCTATCCTGATGCTCCTGATACACCAATTTGATCTGTCCGGTATTGGGGTCTGCCGAATAGATAATGAGATGATCCTGACCGCGATTCATCCATTGGAACAAGAGCTGCTTGCTATCTGGCGTCCAAAACGGCCAGGCCACATAATGATCGGCCTTTTCGTCAAGATCGACCCAAACCAGCTTTGCCTGATCGAGATGATAAATTCCCAATCGGACGTATGGATTCGGATCGCCAGCCTTGGGATAGCGAGTGATCTCTAACTGGCCATGAACGCCATCTGCCCGAAATAGCGGAAATGTTGGCACAGGACTATCATCGAATCGCAGGAACGCGATCATTTTGCTGTTCGGAGCCCACCAGAACGCTGCATAGCGCGATGCACGGCCCAAAATCTCCTCATAATAAACCCAAGAAGCGTAACCATTATAAACCGTCTCCGATCCATCGTTGGTCAATTGGTGCTCCAGGCCACTCACCACATCCAGAGCATACAGGTTATTATCTCGCGTATATGCCACGTACCGCCCATCTGGGGAGAACCTCGCATTCTTCTCCGGGGCTGGGGTGGCTGTGATCTGCTTAAATATCCCTTTCGAAGCCGAATAATAGAAAAGGTCGTTTTTCTCGTTGAAAACAAAACCGCTGTAATCATCCAGGCGATCGGCAGCTCTCTGGATTAAAAATCCTTCAGGCAATTTATCTCTGTGGTTCTTTTCGTCAAAATAAATCGAGCTTTCACCGGTCCGTGCATTGACCCGCAGCAGCTTAAGAGGAGCTTTTTGATCTCCTCCTGCCGATTCCATGACGAGATAATGGTTTTCATCCAGCCAGCCCACAATTTGCGGCAAAGTGCCCAGCAACCTTGGTTCGCTGCGCTTGAAAACCTGTCCAAAAGTCAGCGCTTTTTTCTGTGACCAGGCATCAGAAGACATCATAACGAACAAAGACATTAGAACGGACATTAGAATTAATTTCGCGGATCTTCCTTCCATATCGACCTCATTGAACTTGGGGGTAAGAAGACTACTGACAAAGCTCAGTGGTATTTTTGATGGACCAATAATAGCGAAAATAATTTATAATTTCAAGGGGAAAATCTGTCAGCGGAAAAAAGTTTATCGTTTAACAATTAGAATGAACAGGTTCCCCTTTGCAAATAATATTGCCAGCCGCAGTGATCGAAATTCGCTGAACCTTGTGCTTGATTTTTAAATTTTATTTTTGTACATTTGCTCCCAATTTAAAAGCGCACCTGGAAATTGAACATCGGATCGAAATAATGAAAATGAATCGACTAAAAATTTTACTGCTAGTGGTATTGGTGATTCTTTGTACTGGATGTGACTTAACCACCAAATGGTTGGCAGCACAGCATCTTCAATGGGCTAAACCAGTGACCATCATTCCCAATTTATTGGAACTCCGCTATACCGAAAACGAAGCCATCGCTTTCAGCATGTTGCATTCGATCGAATCGGGGAAGCGAAAGTGGATCATCTATTCCCTCTCCACCTTTGCATTCATCTTTTTGGTGCTGTTGATCTGGGAGGTGCGGAAGGACTCATTGCTGGGATTGACAGCCCTCATGCTCATTCTATCGGGAGCCATTGGCAACCTTTCGGAGCGGATCTTCCGCGGCTACGTGATCGATTTCATCCATCTCCATTATTACGACCGTTTTAGTTGGCCGATCTTCAATGTCGCCGATATATTAATCACCTGCGGCGGAATTTTGCTGGCGTTTCTCATGCTTCGCAAAAAACAGAGACATTCCGGATGAACGGCTCGCGATGCATCTAATAAACCAGCTTTACGCCTACGCGCCATGAAGATGCGATGACAGCTTACTGCTTAAATGACTGTTGCGCGGTTCGATTTTGAACGCCATTCTGTCTCCATAAAGCGAACTTGGCTGGGACGAGGCCATTCGAATTACACCAATCGGTTCGCATATCAAACGAAATGGGTGGCAGCACCTGCGAGAAAATTTAATTGACTTACAAAACTACAGGTTCATCTTGAGAGGTAATTGCTATGAATTTCAGTGAAGCTCCTACAGCTCCGATGGATACCAAACAACTCAAAGCAAAACTAGCGAGCTTGTGCCAGCAATTCAATATCAGTCGTTTTGAGGTGGAGGACATTGTCGAACTCATAGAAGATGGGGAGACTGTCGATTGGATCATCAGCCAATTGCGGCTGGATAATGCGGAATTGGATGCCGCTCAATTTGAATCTGTGCTAAATGGGCTAGCCTCGCTTCTTGCCCCGGCAGAGGAAGAACAATTGGTCGAAGAAGCGGAGTTTGAAGCTGGCGAGGAAGCGGTCGAAATCAGCGAGATGGAAGCCGAAGCCCCGGCAGAGGAGCTTCCGAGCTTTGATCTCTCGCAGCTCGATATGAAGGAATTGGGCCCTCAGTTGGAAGCGCTGACCGGGATAAAGATGCCTACTGGCTTTAACATGAAACAGCTCCAAAAGATGATCACCTCGCCTCAGGGGGCCTTTTTGGCGGATTTCGGCCTGTTTTGCCAGGAGCAAGGGTTTGACCTGAATGCCATCTCTGATCCAAAACAGCTCGAGACATTGAATGAACAATGGATGGCCACCCCTCGACCGGCTTTCGCAGGCAAAACGCCCGCTGAAATGAGCCAGGAAAACCCAGGGCTTTACTCGTTCAAAAAAGTGGAAACATACCGCCGGACCGAACCGCGAATCGGAAGAAATGATCCCTGTCCCTGTGGGAGCGGGAAAAAATATAAAAAATGCTGCGGCAAAGGGAAGTAAACGGGGAAGTGCGATCAGTGAGCAATAATCGTCGACAAAATCTATTTTGACCAATTTCATGGATCTTGGCCCGAGGGCTACGGCAGAAAAGCACACTTTATCCAGCGAAATTCTGGCAATCAAAATGAACTTAGCCTGTCCATTGCGCTATGAGACTATCCGATTCAGAAAGCACCCTATTTTTTAATTTGTATCACCCTCTGCTGCTATTCGCGAATCAGCAGTATCGGGTGATGAACGATGTGTTTACTGTTTCGGGGTTGCGCAAGAAGTCTTCCGAGCAACTCAGCGTGCTGCGGCAAATTTTGTATCAATATCCCATTTTATTCGACCAATTTATTGCTTCCAATCCATTTCACTTTCTTCCTCAGGAATTGGAACTGATCAGAAGCTGGCGACGATGGATCGTTGGCCGGTTTTTCATCTTTAGGGAGACCAATTACTACACCATATTTCTCTCCAACGTTCGGCCAATTCGCGCTTACGCGGTGCTGGCGCTCAACGCTCAATTTTCTCAGATCTTCGCTGCCCCGCTGCCGATCTACGTGGAAACCGCGCTGCTTCCGTTCCGCGATAAGATTATCGCCGACGGCATTTTCAGCCATTTCCGATTGCAATTCAGCAGTGGTTTCATTCGGCAGTTGCATCAGGCCTACAACGATGCCATCGATCACGAAGGGATTATCACTTCGCTCTGATCAAATACCTCAAACGCTGTCGGTAACCGTGAATTCCTTTCCTCCATCTTGCTGCCCGGCTCAGACTATCTCACACAAAATTTCTGCACGAAATAATAGAAGAACACAGAGAATTGATTAGTTTAAGCGATGCGATTTTCAATTCAAAATCAATTTGATTATTGGCTGGCATCCTGAAAGTCTAAAACAAAAAATTTTTTATGATGCCATGGAACACATGAAAATAAACTGAATTCACTTTTCATTTTTTTCTTTCATGTCGTTCCGTGTGTTTCGTGGGCCATGTTTTTTATATTTCTCTGCCATGATTCATATTAGAAATTTTATTATCGGTCTCATAAACAAGAGGTATCAAAATTATTGGCCATGGAAACAGAACTCACACCGAAAAAAGCCCTTCGGAACTTCATTTCTGTGTCAGTTCCAATTCTGTGGCCCCAAAAATTTTTATCCTTTCGTGTCGTTCCGTGTGTTCCGTGGGCAAAGAGTCTTTCTGTTCCTCTGCCTTGGTTCAATTTAGAATTCAAAATCAGAGCGACGGATTTTATTGCTGCTATTTGGGCGGTCGGTTTCAAACGCGGATCCACTTGAAGCGGGGGGCGAGGCAAGTCGAGGTCAGCTTCTTATTCGATCCTCAGTCAAATCATGCTCAGCGATTTTAGCAAGAAAATGCCCAGGGAGATTGTGACCACCGAGCCCAGAGTTGTCATGACAATGATATTGCCAGCCAGCTCGCTATTGCAGCCCATTGCCTCTGCCATGACAAAGCTGACGATAGCGGAAGGTGTGGCGAACAGCAGAAAAACCACGCCAAGGTCCTGTCCCGATAGCCCGAGCCGAAACGCCAGGACCGCGATCGTTGCCGGAATAATTACGATCTTCAGCAGGGTAGCGATCATCGCCAATCGCGCATCTTTTTTGATGCTTTCGAAATCCAACGATCCACCGATGCCGAGCAATGCTAATGGTAGCGTGATGGCTGCCAGGCTATTAATGGTTGTGGTCAGAAATTGCGGCAGTTCGATGTCGAAATAGGAGAACGGCAGGGCGACGACGGTAGCGAGGATCAAGGGGTTGCTGAAAATCTCAATGAGCATCTGTTTTAGCGTTAAATGTCTTTCAGCACGGATGGGGACTGTCAAGGCGATGATGGCCAGGATATTATAAAGCGGCATCACAAACGCCAACAAGATAGCTGCCTTGCCCAACGCCTCCTGTCCGAACATATTGGCGATGAGCGCAAAACCAATTATGGCAAAATTGCTGCGAAAGCTCCCTTGAATAAATGAGGCGCGATCCCGACCATTATCCGATAAGGCCAAAGAGAGCAGCCAGCTGAGACCAAAAAAAACGAGCACGCTGAGATATACGAAAAGGATCAGCTTCAGGCTAAACGTCATTTTCAAATCGGTTCGAGAGAGGCTCTCGAATACCAGGGCCGGCGCCGCGACAGAAAACACGATTTTCGAGGACAAGGTCACGAAATTGCCATTGATCAGCCCCTTCTTCTTGAGGCCATATCCAAGAAAAATGATCAAAAAAACTGGGGCAACACCATTGAACGAAAAAATCAGATTTTGCATGGATTGTTCTCTATCGGTATCACAAGTCTCTGGGGTTTCATTATGCCCAGAAGATTTACGCTACAGGATATTCTTTTTCTGCTCCAAATAATAGAGATAATTCTCAAATGAGACATCCGACGGCACGCGATGATCGACCATCGGAATGTATCCGCCCTGCGCCACCAGCGGTTGAATTCGCTCCAGCTCGCGATCAATGGCCTCCTTGCCCTTGATCAGAGCCGTCTTATCTACGCCGCCCATTAATAGCACGTCGCGGCCATAGCGCTGTCGCAGAACAACCGGATCGGTATGCAGCGCTTCGATCGGAAACATGCAATTGATCCCAGCTTCCAGCCAACCGGGCACCAATTCGTAGATACATCCATCGCAATCGAGAACATTAATCTCCACACCATACTTCTTCAGTGCCGCGGTGATTCGCTTATATCGCGGCACCATGAGTTCGTGGAACAACTTCGGCGAGATCAGCGGCCCGCGATTATAGCACATATCCTCCCACCACCACGCCATATCGACCTGCATTCCAGGCAAAGTTCGCTCAATCAGGTTCAGGGTCAATTGGGTGAGATGTTCCATCATCTCTTCGACCCAATCCCGATCGGTCATGATCGCAATGGATAACTGTTCCACGCCCATCCAATTTCTCAATACGCCATAGAGCGAACCAGCATCGAACCGAACTGGCATCCCAGCGGCATGGGCTTGGGCTACCGCGGCCTGGAGATCGCCTATTCGGCCTGCATAATTTGGATCCAGCCGCTCGGTCCGATAGCGCTCCCAATCATCGCGCGTCTCGATGCCAAATTTGATATATCGAGGGATCGTTTCCCCGGTTTTCGGCGCCTGGCAGATGATCCCCTCCTCGTTCTGATATATCTTGTACTCCTCCGATTCCTCCAGCACCTGATAGGAAAAACGGGGACAAAGGCCATTTTTAGCCGGCAGCCAGGGAATGATTTCAACGCCCTCCAACCCCAGATACAATTCGACCTCCTGGTTCGTTCGGACATGAACAGGCAGACCCTGCGCATGCCATTTCTCAATCGTCTCGTCCCAATAACCAAATTCCATATTCGGAACACGATCTGGCTTTTGCCAGTGCGTCACATAATGAAAGCGATCGCGTGTCGTCAACTTGGTTTCCTCCAGTTTGTTTCATTGATCCCCCATTTATTCACGGGGCGGTGACCTCGAATTTCTTTATCAGTAAATCGAATCTTTTGAACCTCAAATCCTCTATTGGAGCCTAAATTTCCCTGGCAGTAAAATGCAAAAGCCCTTTGCCCACGAAATACACGGAATGACGCGAAAGAAGAAAAGCAAAAAGTGCTTTCGTTTTTTTTCATGTGCCGTGGGCGTCGTTTTCGTTTTAGAATTTGTGATACTATAAATTTTTTAGGCCACAGAATTGGAACTGACACAGAAATGAAGATCCGAAGGACCTTTTTCCGTGTGAGTTCTGTTTCCTTGGTCAAAAATTCTGAGAGCTTTCGTTTCTAAGAGCAATAACAATATTTCTAAAATGACTCAAGGCAGATGAATATAAATTTCCTTTGCCCAAGAAACATATCGAATGGTGCAAATGGAGCAAAATAGGTTCTTCTCTCTTCAATTCTCCAGCATTCCTTTTTTCATCCAAACAGCTCAGCTTAGATGATCGATTGACACTCAATTAGCTGCAACGGCATAAAGAACGAAAATATCAGTACCAGAATGCCCCCGAGTCATTTTTGGCCGCTTAATATAGCGCACTGCCTGCAAAATAGCAAGAAAAACTTTCGCATCGTTTGATGACCATGGATTAAAAGTTTCGCTTGATATTTTGATTTTTTTTGTTAAATTCATTGGCGAACCATCAGGTTTCTCAGGTTGGCATAGCGATGCCACAACCAAATGAAATTTTCTATCGATCATCGTACTGGGAAATCAAAATATTTCATTGCCTGAGATTAAGATCAACCACAGAGAGGAGCGATAGCCAGTGACAGCGCGAGTGGAGAAATTACGAAAGCAAAGCCTTGAGACCCAAACGTCGATCACACCTGAGCGCGCGATTTTGATCACCGAATTTTACCGATCGCACGATGCGTTAACCATTTCCGCGCCAATGCGCCGGGCATTGGCCTTCAAATATCTTATGGAACATAAAGCTGTCTGCATCAACGATGGCGAATTGATTATCGGTGAGCGCGGCCCTGGCCCGCGAGCTACCCCAACCTTCCCAGAAATCTGTTGCCACACGGTTGAGGAGCTCGAGATACTCAATTCGAGGGAGAAAGTCGCTTACGCTGTCTCAGAGGAGACGAAACGGATTTATCGTGAACAAATCATCCCCTATTGGAAGGGCAAGACGATTCGGGAAAAGATTTTCGAGGAGATGACCGATGAGTGGAAGGCGGCTTATCGTGCTGGAGTATTCACGGAGTTCATGGAACAACGCGCTCCAGGGCATACGGCTTTGGATGAAAAGATCTATTTAAAGGGCTTTCTGGGATTCAAGAAAGAAATTCAAGAGCAGCTTGATCGATTGGACTATCTGAACGATCCAGAGGCTTACGAGAAGCAGGAGCAGCTCAAAGCCATGGCAATTGCTGCCGACGCTATCATTCGCTATGCAGAGCGGCATGCCCAACTGGCCCGGGAGATGGCGCGAAATGAAGCTGATCCGATCCGCAAGCGGGAATTAGAACAAATTGCTGAGATTTGCTCGTATGTGCCGGCTAATCCACCACGGACCTTTTGGGAGGCGCTGCAGGCATATTGGTTCACCCACGTGGGCGTGATTTCCGAATTGAACACCTGGGACGCCATTTGTCCCGGCCGATTCGATCAACATCTCTATCCATTTTATCAGCGAGATATCGAATCGGGCATTCTCACCCGCGAGGATGCCAAGGAGCTCTTACAATGCTTCTGGATTAAATTCAACAATCAGCCAGCGCCCCCTAAAGTGGGCGTCACTGCTCAGGAGAGCGGCACTTATAACGATTTTGCCCTGATCTCCTTAGCCGGTCAAACTCGGGAAGGAAAGGATGGCACCAACGAGCTCTCCTTTTTGTGCCTCGATGTTTTGGAGGAATTGCGGCTGGTGCAACCCCATTGCTGCATTCAGTTAAGCCAGCAAAATCCGGATCGATTGCTGAAGCGCGGCCTTGAAGTCATTCGCACTGGCCTGGGCCAACCCTCAATTTTCAATGCCGATGCCGTGGTTCAGGAGCTCATTCGTCAGGGCAAATCCATTGAGGACGCTCGCATGGGTGGCACCAGTGGCTGTGTAGAAACAGGAGCGTTGGGCAAAGAAAATTACAATCTCACCGGATACTTCAACATGATGAAGGTGCTGGAGATCACGCTCAATAATGGAGTCGATCCCAGAACTGGCGAAAAGATCGGGCTTGAAACCGGTGATGCCGCGCAATTTGACAGCTTCGAACAATTATTCGATGCCTACAAAAAGCAGCTTCGACATTTCATCGACATAAAAATCCGCGGCAACAATATCATCGAAAAAATCTATGCCCAATACATGCCAACGCCGTTTCTCTCGCTACTGATTAGCGATTGCATTCAGCGGGGCAAAGATTATCATAATGGCGGCGCGCGCTACAATACCAGCTATATCCAGGGCGTGGGATTGGGCAGCATCACCGATGCGATGGCCTCGCTCAAATACAATGTGTTCGATCACCGCAAGCTGAGCATGGCGCAAATGCTTCAGGTGCTCCGGGATAATTTTGAAGGTCACGAAAATATTCGGCAGATGATGCTCCATCAGACGCCGAAGTATGGCAATGACGATGACTATGCCGATGCACTGATGAAACGGTTGTTCGATGCCTATTTTGAGGCGATCGATAGCAGGAAAAACATGAAAGGCGGAACATATCGCATCAATCTGCTGCCCACGACGGTTCATGTCTATTTCGGCTCTGTGGTGGGGGCAACACCTGATGGCCGAAAAGCTGGGGAGGTGCTCTCTGAAGGGGTGTCGCCAGTTCAAGGAGCGGATCGCAACGGCCCGACTGCAGTGATCAAATCGGTCGCCAAAATCGATCATTTGCGCACTGGAGGTACGCTGCTCAATCAGAAGTTTACGCCATCTCTGCTCAACAATGACAGCGGCATTGCTGGGCTCAGCCATCTGGTGAGGTCATATTTTAAAATGAACGGCCATCACATTCAATTTAATGTCGTCACCGCTGCCACGCTCCGAGCGGCGCAACAGCATCCGGAGAAATACCGCGATCTGATCGTTCGGGTGGCCGGTTATAGCGATTACTTCTGCAACCTGAACAAAGGGTTGCAAGATGAGATCATTGCTCGAACCGAGCACCAAAGCTTTTAGCAGCCCATAGAAATTGTCAATCTCCCCAGTCGTTCTAAAACGAAAAACTTTGCGGCTAAAAGCTCAGTTCCGAATGATTTGCTCACCCATTGCCTTGGCAGGGATCGAGCCTGAATCTATTGCTGAAGCTCAGCAATAATAGGATATGATAGCCTTGATCAGGTTATAAATCTTCAAATGGAACTCCCAGGGGATGCCATCGACCGACATCCCCGGGCAGCCTGACTTTCCATCCACGGCGCTACCAGATTGAAAATAGAACTCGATGAGTTTTGTCTCTGCTGCTTCATTAAAAAGCTGGCGATAATCCCCAACACGATTTAATGACAAGAATAGCCCAGCGATCAACGCATACGCTGCCCAATTCGAAACACCCGCAACGATGGTGGCGTCGGTGGCTACACGACAGGCAAATTTGCCAGCGTGTTCCGCAGTAATGTTCGCTACGATCACCTGCCAGGGAATAGAACCCATGCCGATCTCATTCCCCCCATCTCCGATTCCGATAGTAAAAATCGGTTGAGGAGCGCGATCCCTGTGTTCGAATAGCGCATGGATTGGCGCGGTATAGCTTCCAATTGGGATCCCATTCATGGTCATCGGCTCGCCCTGCAGTTCCCCTGGCCCTTTATCATTGAACCAATCAATATTGCGCTGATCAATTGAACCGTGCTGATGGATGAACGACTCCAGTGTATGGCTGGGTCCCACCCGTTCGATGGCGATCAGACAGCTCAACTGGTCGTAATGCGAAAAGAACTCTTGGACATCTTCAATCATTGCTTTCGCTTTTGGCTGCCCTGTTTCATCATGCGGCCTATTGTCGTTCCGCGGCTGCTGCAATGGAAATTCGACCAGTTCACAATTGTGCAATTCATTTTGATAGAGACCAAATCCTGGGGCGAGGGATTGAATGCAATGACGATCGCTGATCAACAGCACTTGATATCCCAGAAGGTTCAATCCCCGGGCCAGAAATAACGCCCCAGGCGGGCCATCATTCTCTGGCCCTGGGGGCGTTGCGTTGGGGATAAAGAACCCGGTCGCAATGCCCACCTGGCAGCCAGGATGTTCAACCAGGAATTGGATCGCTTGAGCCAGGTGGCCCTGGGTTCGGGTACAGAGATTATCAGTCGGAAGCCGGTGAATGCCCCGGCATCCCAGATCGGTCTGAATCAGCCATTCCAATTGAGCGAGCTGCTGGGCCAGAATGCTGTCAGCGGTTTTCATAGCGGCACGATTGATGCGCATTAAAATTGATGTCCTTCAGGCGTTCATTTGAGCGATAAACAAAACTTTCTTTATATAAAAAAAACACCCCATGACTCTTGTCACAAAATACCAGGGACATGCCGAATTGTCATGCCTGCACTTTTAGGCACCTCCTTTCTTATATAATCGAAATCTGAAATAGGTCATTAGGATTAAAAGTGAAAACTCTTTGCCCACGAAGGACACGGAAAGAGGAGAAATTCGAAAAATAAGAAGTGCTTTCCGTGTGTTTTCGTTTATTCTGTGGGCCATTTAGAAAAGAATGCTTCATTCCAAAAATTCAGGTTGAACGCTGGTGATTGGTTATGTCGGCCGCTCGGCAGAACTTTGCTTCTGTACCCAATGAGCGATGAGGAGATTATCGAGCAATCACCATTTTTCGGGTCAGGCGCTCGGTAGGCGTGATCAAGGTATAAAAATAGATGCCGCTCACGGCATTTTCCCCCAGATCGTCCCTGCCGTTCCAGTATATGGTATAAAAGCCGGATTTGTGGAATTCATCCACCAGCGTCTTGATCTTTCGACCCAGCACATTGCTGATGACAATTTTCACCTGGCAATCGAATGGTACCTCGTATCGGATGGAGGTCTGCGTATTAAAGGGATTTGGATAATTTTGCCACAAGATCAATTTTTCGGGTTTCGGGGCTGTGAGGGAAATGAGACCATGAAACTTTTTTTTGCCAGTTACGGTCACCTGCTCTAACTTATAAAAGTAAGTTTTGCCAGGATCCGCCGTTTTATCCTGATACGAATAGTTCTCCTGCCCAACAATGAGCTGATCATTGATCCTGGTGAAATCGTTATTGGGAGATTCGCTCCGATAAAGATGAAAGCCAGCGCAGTTATCCTCATAACTGGCAATCCAAAAAATATCGATTGTCGCATCGCTGTTGATGCGGCCATAGAAAGCACTGATCTGGGCGAACTGCGGATAATAGGTGCAAGCCAGGGCGCATCTGCGAAATTCAGAACTCTGGCCATGATCTGTAAGGATCTTTACTCGCCAAAAGAACGGCCGGCCGATGCTGATCCGATCGAACCCGGTCAGTTGATTGAGTTTGATCGCTTTGCTCCGGCATGTATCTGAACAGATCCATTTCGAAAAGCTGCTATCAGAACTGACCTGGATCACATAACGACATTTGGCCAAATCGATCTCCGAAGAGAGCAGCGAGTCATTTTCCCAGATAAAGGTGTCCTCCTCATGAATCCGACCTCCCTTAACCGGAAAAATCAAATATGGCGATAGCAATAATGTTTGCTGGATCGAGCGAATGACCCAATAATGGACAATAGCAGTATCTGGCCCCACAACGGTTAGCCAAATGGTATCGGCCAACACTTTGAATGACTTGAGATGATAACAAAAGCTGGTATCTCGCTCCACTGCCGGGTGCTGTTGAGTGGTCGACCACTGAAATTGGAGCTCAGTTCGATCCCCTTCGAGCACCGAAACGGATAAAATGATGCTATCTGGAGGTGTCATTGATACGGTTTCTTGTGCAGGATAAAACTCCAGTCGTAACGGCCGAGCGACAGCGGATTTTTGCTTCTGAACATACCAGCGATGGAAAAGCTCGCCATCTATTGCCCAGAGGCGCACCTCAATCGTGTCGACATCGTGTCCGCTGAGAGAGGAATGATAAACAAATAAAGAATCTCTGGCCAGCGAGTCGATCTGGCGATTCACCTGCCATTGGAAACGACAGTTTCCAGCATTATTGACCCGGAAAATTAGAGTATCGCTACATGCTAATAATGTGTCCTGCGGCTGCCATTGGATCGAGCTCCCCTTAGGGATCGGCTGGAGCGGATTTGGCCATAAAATCCATCGCACAGAAATCGCAGTATCGGCATCAGCAATGCGCAGCACGAGCGTATCGATAGTTGCGCGATTTGGTGAGCATCGGTATAAATAGTGATGCTGGCGTGCCTGCCGATATTCAATACCATTCAGCGACCAGAAATATCGCAAACTATCGTCATCCGGATCGTGACATCGGACATTGAACAGGAGGCTATCGCATTGAGTCAATAGCGAATCAAGTGGTGGCCAACAAAACCGGATTTGGGGCGCTCGATTGGATCGCTGGCGCGTACGCACAATCCAGATATGCGAAACCGTAAAATCATGGTCGATGATTTCAACCTTTATCGTATCAGGCGCTGTTGCTTGATTCGGCTTGGTGAAACGATAGTCTGGCGCAACCGCGCTACTATCGTATCTGCCATTGATGAACCAGCGCCAACGGAGTTTTTGGTTCAGCGATGAGTCAGCCACAGCCGAAAGGATCAAAGTATCGCCTGGGGCAATGGTCGTGTCGGATTGGGGCAGAAATAGCAGATGATTTAGGTTAAGCCGTGTCGGCGTCAATTCAATCGTCCATTGATATCCCAAACTTGTGTCTTCAGCAATGATGGTCACTGAGATGATATTTTTACCGGGGAGAAGCGAATCAGAATGCAGCAAAATCCAGGGAGCACAGATCCCTTCACGAATCCGCTCATTCACCCGCCAGCGAAACCGGAGCGAGTCGTCAAGAGTGGATCGCACTTGTACATAGCACTTAAGCGTGTCACCGGCCGTGATTGTTGTATCTGAGCTTGGACTGGCCGCAACGAATGCGACGCTGCGATAAATTTTCCGTAGCGACAAGATCCACGAATGGCTTAAAGTCGTGTCGCCCTCCTCCCCCCTAATTTTTACCGCAACAGTGTCCGAGCCTTCATGCCCAAATTGATAGGATCGAAATACAATTCGATTCGAGTTGTTTGAAATCGGCTTGCCGTTCACCAGCCACTGATATGAATATTTTTCTGAATCGACTGGAGTAACAGAAAAACAAATTGAATCATTTTTGCAAATGGCGGTATCTTGTGTAGGATAGAATCGGAATAGAGATTCCTGGTCGGGATGAAAGGAAACCGCATTGGATTGGGCAATCTCCTGTCCCATTGAGTCGACGGCAGAAACATAATACCAATACCCCCGGTTTGGAATGATGCCGTTATCGATAAAAATAGTATCCGAGCGAAGAGATTGATAAATCTTTCGAAACGATCGTTGTTTGGCTTCCTTGCGATAAATAAAATAGCCGGCGAACTCGGGATCGCCAGTCCAATGCAGGCTCGGAGGATACGAATTGTCTATGGTTAAAGTGGGAGGCGAGATGATCCGATTTATAAATGAATAATCTTGTTCATACCGAAAACCTTCATCGGATGTAATATCGATGGCAAGCCTTGCTTTGTATCCTGGCGGACAGCTACGATCGACCATCAGTATCATTGGAGCCGCTTTATTATCGAACTCCTGATTAAAGGCCAGTAATGGAATGGTTATTTTCGAATTCAGGATGTTCACCAATGGGTCGTGGCTGGTGAGTTGGATATTTACCTGGCGCGCGGTCGAAGCGAGATTCTTGATTTTGACCCACGTAGGGATTATCAGATCATTAGACTGACGATCCGTTTCACCAGGGAGCTCGAATTGTATTTGTTGAATGATGATATTTGGTAAAAATTTGGAATGAATTGCCCGGTAGATGTTGATTCTGCCCGCCCCTATCAGCCCCCGATACCCTGGGTTCTTCAGATAGATATTGTCGCTGCTCCACAAAATTCTTTTTTTCAGGCTATCGGTTTTAGTAATTTTCTCTGCGGATAAGAGCAAAGCCGCTAAGGAGGTCACATTGGCGGCAGCAATGGCGGTAGGAGATGGCCAAAAATGGATCGATTCGGGCACAGCGATGCCGGCGAATGGCTGATCTGGCGCAGCGAGATCGATCCAGTGGCCGAAATTGGCCGATGGCACTTTGTGATCGAGTTCATCCGTTGCCGTGATCGCCCACACCTCAGGAAATGCTGCAGGATAGACTGGCGCTAGAGAGCGATGATCCCCAGCAGCCGCAATCATCACAACATTTCGGCTGGCAGCGTAGCGAATTGCCTGATGCAGCAAGCGAGAAGAATCTTCGCTCGCCCAGCTCAAACAGATCAATTGCGCACCTTGATTCGCTGCATAGACGATCGCCTGAGCCGCAGCAGCCGCAGGAACCAAAATTTTACCCTCTTGATTGAATAAACCAGCCTTCAAAACCATGATCTCGCATCGATTCACGGAACCATCACCCCTGCTACTGGCCATCGGCGTCTGTTTGATTATTTCAGCCAGCGCCGTTCCATGTCCTGACTCATCAATCGGTCGGCTTACCCACTTGATTCCGTACCGGGCCATGATTTCTTTGGGGACGAAATTCCATCCCCATAGATCGTCCACCAGGCCATTCCCATCATTATCCTTCCCATCGGCCTTCTCGAATCGATTGCGCCAAAGCTTATCGCTCAAATTTAGATAGGCCCAGTCGACCCCAGCATCGATTACCGCAATCACGACTGGATATTTATTGCTCAGACCGGAGAGCCGGTAAACCATCAAATCCTCAAGCGGTCTGGCGATCGCGGCATCAAGCTGCGGTTCAGCATAATAATAGTAGTTGTACTCAACCCATTCGACAATGCCCAATTTCTCATAGCTCTGTTTGATCCGGGCTGGCGCTTTGAATTGGGAAAATCTGAACAGATAACAGCGATCGAGGGTTTTTCCGTTATTCCGTTCTTTGCGGAACAATGGAATGATTTCTTCGAGTCGATAAAGCGAATTGAGTGAATCTAATTGCGGAACATCAGTGATGAAGGTTGAAGAGGCCAAATTGATTTTCAGTGGGATCTTGAACCGGATGATCAGCTCGTTGTGCGCATATTGTTCTGAATCGAATGAAAGCTGCGACTTTTCGGTTGGCGGAATGGCAAAAAATCGGCATGGCGCTAAGATATAACTGCTCAGCACGATGAATCCTGCTAAAATTTTTATGCCAGCCTTCATCATTGCAACCCCTGCTCTGATGCAGTGCTTTCAGGATGGATTTCTGGAGAAACGGATTGAAGATCAATCTGGAATGTGATTGGTATCTTGACTTGTTTCAGGGTTATGTTGTATCAATTCTTCGATAACATTTCTCCAGAATGAATATTAGTCTGATGAATTCTCACGCTCTCCCAGCACATCGATAAGTGCTCGATCATGCATTTCCCCCACGTTTCAAAATTGCTTTCTTTGATAAGAAGCCATATCGATATCGTAGCCACTCGTTTCTTGTAGTAGCTTAAAATAACCCGGTCCAATTTTTCAGACACCCCATCTCATTGTGCAATTCGGATGCGGCAAATCGACGTGTAATGAATCTACCATCATGATTTGTTTTGTTGACCCTAAAAATTCTGATGCTGATCTTATATATCACGAATTCTCGACATTGTCAAGCAGTTTTTTGCAGCGCGAAATAGTTACGACCACAATCTGCTGTCCGAATGAACGCGTGTCAGTTATTGAGTAATTGGAATCATTTTATGCGCCCCAAACTGATAACTTCTGCTGAACATCGTTCACCTCTGTTACCCCTTCCAATTTTCGTTTGTTCCAATTAAAAAGGTCAGCGCTCAAAGCTCATCAGCACGTTGATTCAATCGGCATTTTCTTACATGCAAATTTATAGAAAGAAATCCAATAGTCAAATATAAAAACATCTTGCCCACAGAAAAATCGGATTGCCAGGAAATCTCATCAGGCGAAAAATTCATTCCGTGCATTTTCGTGTTTCGTGGGCACATTAAAAGAGAAATTTTCATTTTAGAATTTCAGGTTAGATATCTTTTCGATCCCGTGCATTTCGGGACTTTTTTAAGCGTAAGCTATATTTGATGATCCAGAATCTTGGGCTTCATACATTTCATGAGTTGGAATGCCCTTGCGATTCCATTGGATAAAAAGAGTCCGTGATGTTCTCGATCTCAAATGAAATATCCAAATATCTGGGTTAAAAATGATCGAGGATTTCGTTATAGCTTTGTGAGTCCCTGCAAAATTGCTCGAATCATATTTGACAAAATTTTCTATTGACATTCTTGATATTTTTTCTTATATTTGGCAGGCTTTGAGGAGAAAAAAACGATAATTTGAAACGAAGGAGTCTATGGCACATCATAAATCGGCAATTAAACGGATCAAAACCAGCCGAAAACAAAATCAACGCAATGTGAGCTATAAATCTCGAATGAAGACCGCGATAAAAAAGGTATTAGGCATAAAAGATAAGGATGCGGTTCAAAGTGAGGTGAGGAAGGCTTATAAGTTGTTGGATCAGTTGGCTGCGAAAGGGATCATTCATAAGAACAAAGCTGCGAATAAGAAATCTAAATTGGCCAGATATGCGAATAAATTGGCCGTGTAATCTGTTCGCGAACGTTTTTTAAATCTCTCTACGACTGGCATTGTATCTGATCATCGATCAGATCGAAAAGACTGAGGCCGGAGTGGCTAGCCAAAACCGGTAACTCCCCCTAATCCCGGGATGGCATTATAACTCCGGTCTCTTTTTTTTGTCAAATTCCAAGAAGCTTATAGTTGGGGGCCTCTTTCGTAATGATCACACTGTGCGGGTGATTCTCTTTGACCGTTGCTGGGGACACCCGGATGAACTTAGCGCGTTCCTTCAACTCTGCAATGGTTCTCACTCCACAGTATCCCATCGCCGCTTTCAACCCGCCGATCATCTGAAAGATCGTATCGCTGAGCGGTCCTCGATAGGGCACGCGGCCTTCGATGCCTTCAGGTACCAGCTTGTTCGCTTCTTCCCCCTCTTGAAAATATCGATCGCTGCTCCCTTGCTTCATCGCTTCGATGGAACCCATGCCGCGATAAACCTTATAGCTTCGGCCCTCCAGATAAATAATTTCGCCAGGGCTTTCTTGGGTGCCTGCGAACAGATTTCCGATCATCACGGTATCTGCACCGGCAGCAATGGCTTTGGCAATATCGCCAGTCTGTTTGATGCCGCCATCCGCGATCAGGGGAATGCGATATTTCTGGCATACCTTTGCGCAATTCATGATGGCGGTGATCTGAGGGACGCCCACCCCGGAAATGACCCGGGTCGTGCAGATTCCACTGGGACCAATTCCGACCTTTACAGCGTCCGCCCCGGCCTTGATGAGATCCTCAGCCGCCTCGCTGGTGCCGATATTCCCAGCGATAATTGGGATATCCGGGAATTGTTTTTTCAGCGCCTTGACCGAATCGATGACACCCTGGGAGTGACCGTGAGCAGTATCAACAACCAGGACGTCCACTCCAGCATCGATCAGCGCTTGTGCCCGTCGATCGCGATCCGGACCAACTCCAATTGCTGCACCGACCCGAAGCCGACCATGAATATCCTTTGCAGCAAGCGGAAAATTTCGCTTCTTCTGAATATCCTTGACCGTAATCAACCCCTTCAGCCGACCCTCGTCATCGACCACCAGCAGTTTCTCAATTTTATGCTTCTGCAGAATCCGCTCAGCCTGTTCCAGGGTGGTCCCCATTGGTGCTGTGACCAAATTGTCCTTCGTCATCACTTCACTGATCTGCTGATGCAAGTTCGTCTCAAATCGCAGATCGCGATTGGTCAAGATGCCGACCAACTTATCGTCCTTCACGATGGGAATCCCAGAGATGTGATATTTTTTCATCACCTGGACCGCGTCGATCAACAGATTTTCTGGCGCCAGGCTGATTGGTTTTAAGATCATGCCGCTCTCCGAGCGCTTCACCCGATCCACCTCCTCGGCCTGTCGCTCGATTGAAAGATTTTTGTGAATGATCCCAATGCCGCCCTCTCGGGCAATGGCAATCGCTAATTCCGACTCGGTCACCGTATCCATAGCGGCACTCACCAATGGGATATTCAATTCGATCCCCCTGGTCAACCACGTCCGCGTTTCAGCCATACGCGGAAGCACATCAGATTTGGCAGGAATTAAAAGCACATCATCAAAAGTTATCCCGTCAGCTATGATTTTCTCATCTTTCATGCTGCCATGCTCCTTCTATCTCTTATCAATCCATTCATCTGCAAGCTTAATGAATGTTCAGATCATGTCTTTAAGCTTCAATCGGCTAATCAGAACCAAAATTGATTTCTGTTTCTGAGCGCATTGCGTTTCTCATCCCATTGAAAGTGATGGATCCGCCCCGGCACTGATGAAGCGATTCTTCGCGGCTCAGCCTGTTTATGATTCTGATAGCTCCTATTCATTTGCCCAATAATACTAAATATTTTTCTTAGAGTCAACCATTTTTAAACGCCCAAAACCCGCGCGGCCTGGATTCATACTCGAATTAAACATTATCATTTTGACCGGGCATAGGATTTTGCTGCATTGTGTCCGGAAATAAAAAACGAAAGAGATCAACTTCTTCCAACAACTTCAGGATTAAAGATTGATGCTTTAGGAATTCAGCCGAATCTGTTACCCATACATCTCGCTATGAATTTTCTTGGCAAAGATCTCAGCAAATTCCCGTCTTTCTCGAGGGCCCCATAGCAATAAGAAGAAGTGCTAAAACTTATTTTTCGTCGCTTATTCATGTTTAGCCAAAAATTCTAAAATGAACTCATCATTTCTAAACTAGTCTTCTTGGACACAGAGTTCACCAAGGGGTCACAGGGATCACCGAGAAAAATTAGAATTGATCACTCGGTGAGCGCGACGGTTTTCCGAGGTCTCTGTGTGCAAAGGCCAATAGTATTTAAAAACCACCCTTAAGCATTTTGCAATAAATTCGATTTGGCAAATCAGGTATAATCCAATAATCCCAATGAGTATTTTCGTGAATCGATGATGAACCAGATCGATCTGCTGATTGCTGGTGAGAAGAAGGTCGCCGAAAATAGTGCCAATGGGCAACATATTTCAAATTTCATCGTTAATCGGGTACAAAAAATCGGAAAGCGACCGTGAATCATTGGAAGAGCAGCGTAAAGATCTTATTCACGCGCTGAAAAGTGCAGTTGATCATGATATCAGGCATGGTTTGCCATGGTATCGACTTTGTGAGAAAATTTTGTGTTGCTTATTTCGGAAAATTTTCCTATTATTGGTGACTTTAGCGTTAGAAATGCAGCACAACAAAGCAGTGAACGATATGTCAATAGAGCTGATTAGAAATTTTTCGATCATCGCCCACATCGATCATGGGAAGTCGACGCTTGCGGATCGGCTTTTAGAGGAAACCGGGACCCTTCGCAAAGAGGAGATGGTGGACCAGGTTCTCGATAGCATGGATCTGGAACGGGAGCGGGGGATAACGATCAAGGCGCATGCCATCACCATGACCTATCATTCTGATGATCATAAAACCTATACGCTGAATTTGATTGACACGCCGGGCCATGTCGATTTCTCCTACGAGGTTTCTCGCAGCCTTGCAGCTTGCGAGGGGGCTATTTTGGTGGTCGATGCCACCCAAGGGGTGGAGGCGCAGACCATCAGCAATCTCTATTTGGCGTTGGAGAACAATCTCGAGATCATCCCCGTGATCAACAAAATTGATATGCAAAGCGCGCGAGTTGAAGCGGTCAAGCAGCAGATTGTGGAAATCATGGGAATTGATGAGAGCGAAATTTTGCTTTGCAGTGCTCGCGAAGGGATTGGCATTCACGCGCTGTTAGAAGCGGTGGTGCAGCGGATTCCGCCGCCAAAAGGAGATCCGAACGCGCCGCTGCAAGCGTTGATCTTCGATTCCATGTTCAATAGCTACCGAGGGGCGATCGCATACATTCGAGTCTTTCAGGGTGAAATTCACACCGGGATGCCCCTCAAATTTTTCTCCCATGACAAAGTCTATGAAGTCGCTGAGGTCGGCATTTTGAGATTGAAGAATATTCCGCGCGACCGATTAACCGTTGGAGAGGTAGGATATGTCATCGCGGGCGCGAAAGAAGTAAAGGACACCAAGGTTGGCGATACAATCACTTCTGCTGAAAATCCAGCGCCAAAGCCGCTGCCCGGTTATCGGGAGGCCAAACCCATGGTGTTCAGCAGTCTGTTCCCGGCGAAAAATGAGGATTATGAGGATCTTCGCGATGCATTGGAGCGGCTCAAATTAAATGATGCAGCATTGACGTTCGAACCTGAGAATTCCATCGCCCTGGGATTTGGGTTCCGCTGCGGATTTTTAGGATTGCTGCACATGGAGATCATTCAGGAGCGTCTGGAGCGGGAATATCATCTGAACCTGGTCAACACCCTTCCCAGCGTTGCCTTCCGCGTTCACAAGACCAATGGCGAAATTATCATGGTGGATAATCCCGTGGAATTACCCCCAGCGGGAAATATCAAGTTGATCGAAGAGCCGTACGTTCGGGCGAACATTCTTACACCGACAGAATATATCGGCAACATCATGAAGATCGCCCAGGAACGGCGCGGCATCTATAAGAACACCGATTATATCGATCCCACACGGGTGGATTTGCATTATGAATTTCCGCTGGCCGAGATCATTTATGATTTTTATGACAAACTCAAATCGGTGAGTAAAGGCTATGCTTCTTTCGATTATGAATTTCTCAATTATCAGCCTGGCGACCTGATTAAATTGGATATTCTGATCAACAAGGAGCCAGTCGATGCCCTTTCGATCATCATTCATCGCTCTAAAGGGTATGAGTGGGGGCGAAAAGTCTGCCAGAAGCTGAAGGAATTGATCCCCCGGCAGATGTTCGAAGTGGTGATTCAGTCGGCGATTGGTAGCAAAATTATTGCTCGAGAGACAATTCGGCCGCTGCGCAAAAACGTCACCGCCAAATGTTATGGTGGTGATATTACGCGCAAACGAAAATTGCTTGAAAAGCAAAAGGAGGGCAAAAAACGGATGAAACAGTTGGGAAGTGTCGAAGTGCCCCAGGAAGCATTTTTAGCCGTGTTGAAGGTCGATTGAGCCTATCAGACCCAAACGATGACTTGACGGCTGCATCATCATTTTTGGGATCGCACGATCAATTTCCTTGTTGATCATTCTATTGGCCTAATTAGAGCAGGATAGCAAAAATCAAATCACCCGATCGCCAATGCGCGATGAATCAATTTGCGCGTTCGAATTGGACACATCAAGTCATCGCGACTGTTTCGGCTGGGGCAAAGATTAGCAATTGCTGGCCGATCCTCCGCTTTCTATCGCCGGATGGCAGTGTTCATTTTTACCTATGCCCGAATCAGTATCGAATCTTATTCAAATTTGCCTGTCACGAATCATTTAAGCGAAGGGAGAATTATTTTGATAGAGGCCATTCATTTAACCAAGCGCTATAATGGGCTGGTCGCTGTGGATGACTTAAACCTCCAGATTCACAAGGAGCTTTTTGTATTCCTTGGCCCCAATGGAGCGGGAAAAACGACCACCATTAAGATGATGACTGGGCTTCTGCGTCCTAATTCGGGTACAATTCGGATTGAGGGGTATGACTTGTTGGAGCAACCCATTGAAGCGAAGAAAATGTTCGGATTGGTGCCCGATACCCCGGTACTCTATGAGAAACTCACGCTGAAAGAATTTTTACAATTCATTGCCCGGCTATATGAAGTCGAACCAACCACCTTCCATCGGCGATTTGCCAATCTGGTGGAGCTATTTGAGCTCGAGGATAGAATCGATGAATTGATCCAAAACTTCTCGCATGGCATGAAGCAGAAGGCAATTCTGGCGGCAGCGCTGATCCATGATCCAAAGGTGTTATTTTTAGATGAGCCGACGGTTGGGCTGGACCCCAAGAGCGCCCGAAAACTGAAGGACCTGTTGCGCGGCCTGATCGACAAAGGCGTTACGATATTCATGTCCACTCATATCCTCGAAATCGCCGAGGCCATGTGCGATCGTGTGGGGATTATCAATAAAGGCAAATTGATCGCCTGTGGCACCATGCAGGAATTGCGCTTGCACTCCAAGCAGCACGACTCCAGCCTGGAGTCCATTTTTTTGGAGCTTACTGGTGGCAGCGAATACGATGAAGTGCTCAAATATTTGGAAGAGAAATAATCATGAATGTTCATCAGCTTGCATTATTGTTAAAGGTCAGATTGCAGATCTTGCTCAATAGCTTGCGCCGCGGCTCTGGCAAGAAACGAACCCGGAGCTGGTTAGCCTTGCTCGGAGGCGGTGTGTTGTGCTGGTTCATCTTTCGCTGGACGTTTGAAATGTTTTCATCGCTGCAAACAGTCACCGCTCCGGGCAGTAGCTTGATCGACAACTTCCTCATGTTCGCTTTGCTCGGTTTTTTTCTCTTTATATTCGTAAGCGGGAGCACGGTGACGATCCACTATTTGTTCATTGCCAGCGATCTGCCATTATTGATGACCTCGCCGATTTCCAGCCGTACGATCTTTGCGTCGAAGCTGATTGAGGCCATGTTTGCCAATTCATCGTTCTTTCTGTTGATGGGAATTTCAGTCTGTATTGCGTTTGGCGTGATCAATTCTGCCCAATGGTACTATTATCTCATGCTGATCGTGATCGCCGTGCTGTTTCTTGCTGTACCAATCGGCCTCGCTTTTCTGGTTGCGCTGTTGATCGTAAAAATTATCTCCCCCAATCGCGCTCGCGATTTGTTGGGAATCATATTGGGAATTACATCGCTCCTTTTTTGGTTAGCATTGCAACTGGTACGCGCTTCCAGTTTCGATCGGAATTCCCCAGATTTCAACCCAGCCGCGGTGAAAACCTTAGAGCAGGCCTCCCACTATGCGGCGTTTAACCTGCTGCCATCCAGTTTGGCCAGCCGATCATTAATCGGCCTTGCCAACGCTGACTTTCAATCCTTCATCTTAAACTTATCGCTATTAACCTTAATAGCTGCTTGCTTGATCTTTCTCTGCATTCAGCTCAGCCAACATGTTTTTCGGGAGGGGTTCATCACGGGCGCCACAACCGTGAAGTCTAAAAAGAAGGTATTGAGTAGTCCTCTATCCACTGCGTCTGCTCAAGAACGCCGAGCTTTATTATCTGGTGTCATCAGCGCCGTTTTGATCCGTGACCTTCGGTTGCTCTTCCGGGACACCCGGCATTTTATCAGTATTGCGATGCTGGGGGCAATGATGGTGATTATCTCCCTGCTCCAGCAACACCGCGAAACCGATTCTGAGATCGCATTGTACAGCACCTACATTTTTATTTTGTTATTCAGCGGCATCCTTGCTGGGCATATCAGCTCGCGACTCATTCCGATTGAAGGGAGATCGTTCTGGATCACCAGATTGGCGCCGCAGCCGAGTCTGAAAATCATATTGGGCAAGTTCTTCCTGGCCTGGTTGCTGAGCACTGGCATCACCTGGACGGCATTGATTTTTCTCGGTGTCTATACCCATCAAACTGGTCAGCTTTTTCGAGCTGCATTATTGCTTACTTCGTGTATCACCGCTGCCTGTTGCTCTTTGGGGCTTTACATCAGCAGCCACTCCGCCCGATTCGATTGGGACCACCCGAAACGGATGCTCGGCGCTGCCGGCGGTCTATTTTTATCAATCGCGCCGATTGGCCTCATCGCATTGGTGGTGGCGGTTTATGCTCTGGGGGTTCAATTGCAGCTTTCGTCCGATCTCCTTCTTTGGGGCGTTGTCAGCATTACGTTACTTGTTTGTTCCGTCATCGTCGTGCTGGCGCAACTCGGAGCCGCTAAAAAAATTCATAAAATGGAATGGGAGTATTAGCAGAACATATTAGAGTTCTCGCATCGAATAGGAGCAACAGCCATGATTTGAACTCTGGGTTCAGCTTGTGAGTATAAAAGTCAGTTTTTTGGAAATACAAAATGAGAAATGATCGATTAGAATAAGCAGAGGAAAAGATGTTGGAGAAAAAGAAGGCAAATTCTACAGGGTTCATTCAATCTTTACTGCAATGGTATCGAAAACGTCAGGAAGAAAAGCATCGCCGCCGAGAAGCCAGCAAGAAGAGCAAGCTGCGAGAATATATTGAGGCCATTTTGGTGGCCTTTGTTGCAGCGATGATCTTGAGAATTCTGGTCGTTCAGGCGTTTCGCATTCCCACTGGTTCCATGAAAGATACCTTGCTGGTGGGAGATATGCTTTTGGTCAATAAATTCATTTATGGTGTCAGAACTCCAGAATTTATTCCCCTGGTGAACGTTCAGATCCCGCATACCCGTTTACCAGGATTCAAAGATCCCAAGCCGGGCGACATCGTGGTATTCAAATACCCGCTGGATAAAAAACTCGATTATATCAAACGATGCATTGCCATTGGAGGACAGACCATTGAAATGCGTAACGGCTTTGTCTATGTCGATGGGAAACCAGAAGGCCAATCGAGTTTTGTGAAGCGGGTGTACGATCCCGATGAGGGAGTGTATGTCCTCTACTATCGAATTGTTCGGGAGAATGGAAAAAAATACACGATCCGTCTTTATGAAAACGTTGGCTATGTCCCAGAAAATTTCGGTCCAATCACCAGCTCGAATGGCAAACTTGTTGAGATGCGCAACAGGGAGGTTTTTGTCGACAACCAACCCGGTGGGACTGCCAAGCTGCTCAATAAAGCCTATCAAGAGGCAAAGCAACAATATCAATTCCGTTATCTAATCACCGACAGCCAGGGAAATTCGTTTGAGCTGGATTATTATGAGCCAGCGCAACCGTTGACCAATCACAGCAGCTTTGGTCCATTGTGGATACCCAAGAAAGGGGCGAAGATCAAGATCGGTCAAGATAATTATCACCTCTACCAAAAAATTATTGAGGACTATGAGGGAAATGAAGTCACCTGGCGCCAGGGCAAGCTGTGGATCAATGGTTCGCCGACAGACGAGTATGTCTTTAAAGATGATTATCTTTTCATGATGGGCGACAATCGGGATAACAGCGCCGATAGCCGCAGTTGGGGCTTTTTGCCGCGCGACAATGTGGTAGGACAAGCGCTCATCATTTATTTCTCATGGGATCAACGATTGCCACTATATAAATTTTTCAACAAAGTCCGCTGGGCGAGAATTACCAATATCATTCGCTAAAAAAATTCATTCAGCGAACTGGAAACGACACCAACGGCATCGTTCATAAGCTGGGCCGAGTGGTCTATCTTCGCTGCCTTTTTCCGTTATGAAAGCAAGTTTATATATCCATGTGCCGTTCTGCCTGACGAAGTGCGATTATTGTGACTTCTATTCCAGGCGCGGCCTTCCCGAAGAAATCGACCGATATATTGTTGCGGCTCGGCAAGAGATGGCGTGGTATTCGACCCATCCAGTGTTTAGCACGGTTGAGTTTGAAACGCTCTATTTTGGGGGTGGCACCCCCTCGCTCCTGTCCCCAGAAGCGATCGAGCGGCTGGTCGCGCAGGCGCAGCAATGCTTTCGCTGGATCAGCGATCCTGAGATCACGCTGGAGGCAAATCCAGAGACCGTGTCGCTGGAGCGTCTGATCGCCTTTCGGTCGCTCGGCATCAATCGCCTCAGCCTCGGGATTCAATCATTTTCCAATGCCGAATTGCAGCGGCTGGGAAGAATTCATCGCGCGCATCAGGCTGAACAGAGTATTGCATGGGCATACCAGGCCGGATTCGACAATATCAGCCTCGATCTGATATTTGCCATCCCCAATCAATCCCTGAAACAGTGGCAGACAAATCTGCAGCGCGCGCTCTCGTTCAAACCAAAGCATCTTTCAATTTATGGTTTGACCATCGAGCCAGGAACACGGTTGCATCAGCGCATCGGCTCGGGGGAACTGCGAAGGCTCAGCGAAACCACCGAGCGCCGGATGTATCTCTGGAGCATCGAAGCGCTCACCCAGGCGAACTACCATCACTATGAGATTTCCAATTTTTCAGTGCCAGGGTTCGAATGTCGCCATAACATGAATTATTGGAACGGCCGTTACTATTTGGGGATCGGTCCAGCAGCGCATTCCTATTGGGGAAACCTGCGGCACTGGAACGTCAAGTCGCTAAGTGTTTATTTGGAGCGGCTGAATACAGGAGCATCGCCTGTGGGGGGAGAAGAACAACTGACGTCCCAGCAACAGATGCTCGAGTTTATCTATCTTAACCTTCGAACGAGCGCAGGAATTGATCTGAGCGAGTTTGAGGCGAAATTCAACGTGCCATTTCTTTCAAACTTTCAGAGTGTGCTGGATAAGCTGAAAGGGCATCGTGATGGCGATTTGTTTCAATTACAGCAGCATCATTTAATATTGACTCCAGCAGGAAAGGTATTATTTGATGAGATTTGCCAGCGTCTGACCGATGCGATCTAATCAACTTTCAAGATCACCCTGCAACAGGGAGGTATCGCAATGATCAACCCTTACAAACGATTGGACGTGTTCAAATGCAAGTCATCGGAACACGCCAAATTTGAGCACTATGTATCGGTTTATCATGTCATGCGGGTGAAAAACTGCTTTCCCCAGGGATGCCTCTCGTTTCGCTGGCGCTGTCAACTTCTCAACAAGGGCCAGAGCTGCTTTAAGGGATTGAATTACGTCGGTCGCAAATGCTTCGGCTGTCGACATTATTACGATGAGAAAATCCATAATCAGCCTTCGCTGCTATTGTCGCCAGATCATTATGCGCAATTCCTGGATGAATTGGATGATTTTGAGGATTGGTTAGAGGCTATCCAGAACCGGCAGTTGGAAATTCAGGGCACTATTGTCTCAGTGAAACCAGGCTTAACCAAGATCATCCATCAGCATGGTAGTCACCTGGAGCTATCCGGCTATTTCGTGCACTTTCATGAAGCCTTTATTGATACGATGCATTGGGAGGACCATTGCTACGCGCTTATTTTCCCGGACCAACAGGAGCGCTATCAATTGGCTGCTGGGGATAAGCTGGAATTTCGCGCGAAAGTCACGTTGAATGAAGGGCGCTTGCTATTCAAAAAGATAAGCGCAGTGGAGTTTTTGCATCGTTCCCATAAGCCGACATGGACGAACAGCCAGGCTCTGATAGCAAAACGGACCACCATCGCGTTCGACCAGCAACCGCGTAAATGCCTGCATTGCGACCAGGGGATGCTGGTCGATGTGATCGACAAATCGCGACCCCAGTGGGAACGAAGCCGGGAGTTATTTTGTTTAAGGGCATTTCCAAGCCCTGATGTCTGCTACTATCAGGTCGAGCAGAAGTTGATAGAATCCATCGATGAATGCCCAGCGCAGGTTTAAAGGGCGCGCATCCGATAGCTGGGTGACGATAAGCGGATCTGGCTGCTCTTTTTTGAGCGCAATTGCCGCTCCATATCAAATTTTTGCTTGACCGATGGATCAACAACAATGGTTAATGAGGAGGATGAATCAAGCACATGGCAAAAGGAATTACGAAACGTTCTGAGGACTATTCGCGCTGGTACACCGATGTGATCGCTGCTGGACAACTGGCCGACTATGCCCCGGTGAAGGGGTGTATGGTGATCAAGCCCAATGGCTATGCGTTATGGGAAAAGATGCAGGCAGCGCTGGACAAGATGTTCAAGGAAACTGGGCATGTGAACGCCTATTTTCCATTGTTCATTCCTGAGAGCTTTATGCAGAAAGAGGCGGAACACGTAGAGGGTTTCGCGCCCGAATGCGCCGTGGTTACGCATGGCGGTGGCAAGAAGCTGGAAGAGCCGCTTTACATTCGACCGACTTCTGAGACCATTATTTGGAGCATGTATAAAAACTGGATCCAGTCATACCGCGATCTTCCCATTCTCATCAATCAATGGGCCAATGTGGTCCGCTGGGAAATGCGGACGCGGCTGTTCCTCCGCACCACGGAATTTCTCTGGCAAGAAGGGCATACCGCCCATGCGACGGCGGAAGAAGCCGAGGAAGAGACGCTGAAAATCCTTCGGATCTACACCAAATTCGCCGAAGATTATATGGCCATCCCAGTAATTCAAGGGATCAAAACAGAGAAAGAACGATTCGCTGGCGCCGTCCGAACCTATTGTATCGAAGCCATGATGCAGGATAAGCGCGCGCTCCAGGCAGGCACTTCCCACAACCTGGGGCAAAATTTTGCCAAAGCGTTCGATGTCACTTTTCAAGATAAAAATGGCGAGGTCAAATATGTTTACGCTACCAGTTGGGGCGTTTCCACCCGATTGATCGGTGCCATTATTATGACGCATGGCGACGATAACGGCATTATTATGCCCCCGAGGCTGGCACCAACCCAGCTCATTATCATCCCAATCACCAAAGGGGAACAGGAGCGCAATCAAATTCTCGAATACATCGAGAAAATTACCATCTCCTGGAACGGCAAATTCAGCTTCAAAGTGGACGATCGAGAAGGTTATCGGCCAGGCTGGAAATTCAACGAAGGCGAACAGCTTGGCATTCCTATTCGCCTCGAAATTGGGCCGAAAGAGCTGGAACATTCCCAGGTGGTGCTGGTCAGGCGCGATACTGGCGAAAAGATGGCGGTTTCTCTGGATCATCTCACCGCCACTATCGAGAAGACGCTCGATCAAATGCATCACCAGCTTTATAAACGCGCTCTGAAATATCGCGAGGACAATAGCTTTCTGATCGACGATTATGAGGAGTTCAAAATAAAAATTGAAGAGCCAGGCGGCTTTTTCTGGATGCATTGGTGCGGCAATACCAGTTGCGAGGATCGCCTGCAAGAAGAGACCAAAGCCACGATCCGGTGTATTCCTCTGGATAATCCGTATCGTGAACCAGGCAAATGTCTGTTATGCGGAGCGCCATCCCGCGAGCGTGTGCTGGCGGCCAAAGCGTATTGATTTTAAATCAGCCGTAATGGAGATTCCAAGCCATCGGCTCAATTGGAAAGAAGAGAGTTTTTGCAGTCAAAAGGGATAGATACAATGGAGAATCAACAGTCTGGAACAGCCCCGCGCGCTGCCATGAGCTCGAATTTCAAAGCTGGCTATGTGGCGCTGATTGGTCGGCCTAATGTGGGCAAATCGACTTTAATGAATGCGTTACTGGGCCAAAAACTGTCGATTGTGACGCCCAAACCCCAGACCACGCGCCATCGTGTGCTTGGGATACTCACAGGATCGGATCATCAAATCATTTTTCTCGATACTCCAGGGCTGTTGATTCCCCGCTATAAGTTGCAGGAGAAGATGGTCAAGGCCGCAAAAACCGCCATTAATGAGGCCGATGTGCTTTTGGCGATGATCGAACCTGATGAAACGATCTCCGAGGCCAATCATGCCATGCTCTCTGAGCTGCTTCAAACCAAAAAAACCATTATCCTGGCGATCAATAAAATTGATCTGATTGAGAAAGATAAGCTGTTGCCGATGATCGCTGCGTATGCTCAGGCCTTTCGCCTGGATGAAATTATCCCTATCTCAGCCCTCAAAGCCGATGGTCTGGATCGGTTGCAGCAATTGTTGCTCAAATATTTGCCGTATGGACTCCCCTTTTATCCCGAAGACATGATCACCGATCAGCCCGAGCGATTTTTCGTGGCCGAGCTGATTCGAGAAAAGATTTTTGAAAAATACGGTGAGGAAATCCCCTATTCCACGGCTGTCGCCATCGAAGAATTCAAAGAGCGCGAGCAAGGTAAGGATTATATTCGGGCCGTTATTTACGTGGAACGGGATTCTCAAAAGGCTATCGTCATCGGCAGACAGGGGATGGCGCTGAAACAGGTGGGGCAAATCGCACGACAGGAAATCGAGATGTTCCTGGGCCGGCCTGTGTACCTTGAATTGTTCGTGAAGGTCAAGGAAAAATGGCGCCAAAAAGAAACAGCCCTGAGAGAATTGGGTTTCAGTTGATGGGGGCAAATCGTGGCGCTGACAATATAGCCCAATAAAACGCTAACGGCACATTCATTCAACAATCCGTTCGCTGTCGAGATGGCTTCATTGGTTTCGATAATTCTACTCCATCATAGCTCCTCGAGCTCGCACTCAGGAAACTCAGCAACAATCGCCTTGAGCAACTTCTGGGTACTGGCGAGCGCATGGAGCAGTTGATCTTGTTCCTCCTCGCTATAGTTGTTTCGCTGTCTCCATACATTCTTGAGGTTCTCATAAATTAACGCGGTTTTTTTCATCAGCAGTGCCCCCATTTCCTGGCGCGATGGCTTTCGGCTCTTCAACATCACACGGGGTCCCATAAAAAAGCCCGCCGACTCCAAATCATCTAGCTGGTCATGGCTTAATTCCGTCTCTGCCTCTTCAAATATTTCAAACCGCTGATCAGCACGCAACATCATCGAAAAGCTCTCGAACGCCACATCATCCAACTTGCCCATCAAGCTCAACATCAGCCAGATCTTCTTCACCGGAACGATAAAATCTGTCTCCTTTTGTAACAACTGTTCGGTTAAATCGAAAATTTGAGAATCCATATTTATCTCCTGAAGCGGTGACGACACTAACAATCCAACTCATAAAGCGGCGAAATCAACGGATCAATATACCAAGCTCCTCTTAAATTTCCAACAGATTTTTACACGATTTAAATAAAATGAGCCCTTGAATATTTGCCTTTAACCAAATTGTAATAGCATGACGAGAAACAGGTGCTCAAGCTCATGCTGCTCCTGATTCAATACAAATATTATTCCAGGCTTGCTTTTTAGTAATAAAAAGATCGCTTATGACTAAATTTAAATATCTGCTTCAGAATTGCCATAGCAATGGCTGGGTATCAGAAAAAGTACTTGATTTTTACCAAAAATTTATTATTTTAAAACCGACCTGAAAATTAAAGCCGAAAAATTTGAGATCAAGATCAATCTCATATCGCTCAACATATAATCGAACGAGCGAGAGGTCAATCGTCTAAGGATTCTTTGTGCAGATTATCATGCAGCAAAACCAGCATGAGCAAGCTAATGCTCTACTTCCTATCGATAAAAAAACGCAACGCTTCGATGAATAGCTGCAAACCAAATAGGGCCTTTATCACGATAGTCGTGCTTTTTTCGATGATCAGCGTTGGTGCTGCTCAACTGCCGGATCGCTCTGCGCTATTGGTTTCCAACGCAAACGATAGTTCTGGCTCGATCATGACAGTATCTGAGGCCAATTTGGCCTCGCCAGCGCGTTTAATTGAGCGCGATCGTGGAGCCAGCATAAAGGCGAACTCAATTTCCAGCTCGGGAATTCACCGCCAGCGGCTGGTAGCCTCCAGCTTCGCAGTGATTGCGCTGAACTATGCCGCCTATCAGCCATTTAAGCAGGCCTGGTGGGAGAATGAACGGACGCGCTTCCATTTTTATCAGGGCTGGCGCAGAACCACTGGCTATTTGGATTTTGGCTGGCACGATACGCTTTATGGTCACATGGACAAGCTGGGGCACTATTTTTCGGCGCGTCTGCTCTCCGAACAGCTCTATTTGGTCAGCCGTTGGGTCGGCTTCGATGAATATACGAGCCAATGGATCGCCCCAATTCTGAGCTCATTGTTGATGTTAGAGATCGAAATTTACGACGGTTTTTTCAAGGACTGGGGCTTTAGCCTCGCCGATTTTGCGGCGAACGAGCTCGGCGCCTTTTCGCCGATGATCAAAGAAAAAATGCCCTGGTTGAATGTCATGCAACTCAAATTCAGCTATCATCCCTCGCATTTTCCCAACCACGAGCCGACCTTCATTAAGGATTATCCCGGCATGACCTTTTGGCTGGCGGTTCGCGTTCACGATTTGCTGCCAGCGGGGATGAAAAGTTATTATCCCGCCTGGTTATGCGTGTCATTAGGCTATAGCGTATCGAAACCAGCGCGCGGGGATATTGAACTGTTCCTCGCTCCTGATATCGACTGGCAGCGCTTGCCCTGGGGTGATTCACCGACGCTTCGATTTATTAAGCGAACATTGAACTACTTCCACTTCCCCGGTTTTGCTTTCAAGTTCCAGCCGAACCAGAAATTTTATCCGTTCTATTTTTAGCAGCATCGGTTCCTCGAACAAAACCTCCGGCGGATCTGGATTGAAAGTAATTTAATAGCAGCAATCATGAACAAGTTGTTCAGCAAATGACACATCAGTGATGGAGGAACCTCTTTATGAAAGTATCGATCAGCCTTTTTTGTTCAGCTTTGCTCGTGCTGATAGCATTGAATTTGCCACTGTTGGCGGAAAACCCAACTTCGGGCTATCATCATTATGCTGCGCTCAGCAGGGCATTGGCTGAACTGTCCAATCGTGCTCCGCAGATCGCTCAATTAACTTCTTTGGGCAAAACGCTAGGCAATAGAGAGATCTGGGCGTTACAAATTTCTGGCCGCAAAGGGAAAGCTGCCCAGGATAAGCCGGCGCTGCTGATCTGCGGCAATGCCGAGGGCGATCATGTGATCGGCAGCGAGGTGGCGTTGGGAATCGCTGAATATCTGATCACTCGCTACGGGACAGATTCGACAGTCACGCATCTGCTCGATCAGCGAACCTTCTATATTGTGCCACGACTCAATCCGGATGGGGCAGAGCTTTTTTTCAGCAAGCCTTTAAGGGAACATGAAGGAAATTTAAGGCCGCACGACGAAGATTTCGACTGGCAGGTCGATGAGGATGGCCCTGAGGATCTCAATGGCGACGGCATGATCACCCTGATGCGGGTAAAAGACAAAAAGGGCGATTGGGTCATCGACAAACAGGACGCCCGGCTTATGATCAAAAAACAGCCTGACACGCCGTTGGATAGCCTTTACCAGCTCTATCCAGAGGGGATTGACAATGATGGTGATGAGAAATATAATGAAGATGGTCCAGGTGGCTTCAATATCAATCGCAACTTCCCCCACAATTTTGGCTATCCTGCACAAGGTTACCAGGTATATCCTGCTTCAGAAATTGAAACCCGCGCGCTGATCGATTATATGAATCGTTATGATCCGGCAGCGAAGACCAAGCCGCGCCAGAACATCTGCGCGATCCTGTTGTTTTCCAAATACGATAATCTGGCGGCTGAACCTGGCATCGAATGTGGTCAGCCAGCTCCAGCCGTGAGCGCCAGCCAGGAGCAATTATCAGGCGCACAGACTTTTGTCTTTCGCCGGCGCGGTCAACCGTCTGGACCGCCTCAACCTCCCGCTCAGGACCCTCAGCCGCGCAAAACAGATGAGAAAGATCTGCCGTTGTTCAAGAAGGTGAGCCAGGAGTACAAAAAGATCACCGGGATCGAAAGCGCGGCGACAGAGAAGCCAGTGGGCTCGATCCTGGAATGGGGATATTTTCAATATGGGGTCCCCACCTTTTCAGCTAATCTTTGGTCTGTAAGAAAGGAATCAGGTGGGAAGGCGGATTCGCTCCAGCAAAAAACCAGCCCTCAGAACCAGCAATTGCCTGTCCCCCAGGAGGCAATGGCCTTTTCAATCCGCCAGGGTTCTGGCGAACGCGGACCATCTCGCGCCGGCAATAAGCAGCAATCCGCGACGACAGATCAGCAGTGGCTCAACTGGATCGACAAACAGAATCAAGGGCGCGGTTTTGTCAATTGGACGAAATTTCAGCATCCGCAGTTGGGCGAGATCGAGATCGGCGGATTCCAGCCCTATCTGCGCATCAATCCACCGGCCGACCAAATTAAGCGATTAATCGAGAGCCATGCCAAGTTTGCCCTTTATCTGGCCGAGCAATTTGCTGAGATCGAGTTGACAAAACCAGAATTCGAAAAACTCGGCAATAATTTGTTCAGGGTAAAAGTGAAAGTCATCAACAACGGCAAATTTCCGTATGCGACGGCAATGGGACAACAAAGCCGCAATGTCAATCCCATTATGGTGCAATTGAAATTTTCCGATGATAAAGCGATGAAGCTATTCGGCGGTTCCAAACGTTATGAGCTGCCGACGCTTGCGCCAGCAGAGGAAAAAGAATATAAATGGGTGATCATCTCGCCCCCTGGCAAAGAAGTGGACATTAGCCTGTGGGCGGCCAAAGGAGGCGGTCGGCAAAATCGAAAAATCAGTTTAAAGTAACATCAGCCGAAGCGATGTAATTAAGTCAAAACTTATGACATGAAATTGTCCGTTGTGCCAAAGGATGAATTTCCCCAATGCAGTTTTACTTTTTCAATACGAATGCGGCCAAATATGGCGCTGATGGGCAAATAACAGAGGACAACTGCTGGCAGCTCATCACAAATATAGTTCATCAGGAACATGGCTAAGCTAAAAAACACTGTGTGGAACGGATTCGTTCCAGTGACGCAAAAGTGTTGTTCTATTGTCAATTTATAAACCCGCGAATTATGAACCAGTCACATCGGCCTCAACACCTTCGGGAGTATTGAAGCATGGATCCAAGGTTGGGCAGGGCAACTGAGGCCGTTCTTGCGATGAAAGAGGAAAATATTATGAAACAGATAGTGCAACATCGGTATTGCTGGCTGATTGTGATCAGCCTGGTGCTGCTTTTGGGCGATACGATCGTCTCGGCCCAAAATTATCTACCTCGAAAATGGAACACGAGGAAAGTCAATTTGCAGTTCAATCGCTATTATGATTGGAGCGAAATGGAACAGGCGCTCCGCTTATTGGAAAAGGCCTATCCCAAATTTCTCAAGCTGAGGAGCATCGGCAAGTCGTTTCAAGGCCGGGAGATTTGGTACATGACCATCAATAATCCGGATACCGGGGATGAGCAGAATAAATGCGCCATGTACATCGACGCGAATATTCATGGCAACGAAGTACAGGGCGGCGAGGTGTGTTTATATACCATCTGGTATTTGATGGAGAACTACCCCTATAACGACTACGTGAGAAAAATTGTGGATGAGCGGGTCTTCTACATTTTTCCCTCGGTGAATCCAGATGGTCGCGATCTGTGGCTGCATCTTGGAGCTGCAGCGCGTTCTGGGCAGTTCCCTTATGACGAGGATATCGATGGCCTGTATGATGAAGATCCTCCCGAGGATTTGGACGGTGATGGCGAAGTGGGGATGATGTTCATCAAGGTGAAGCCGGGTGAGGGGACGCATCGACTTAGCGACAAAGGGGATCGATTGGTGCCAATCAAAAAGAACATCGAGGGCAAGCCAGATGAGATCGGCGAGTATAAATTTATCGCCACGGAGGGGATCGATAACGATGAAGACGGTCGCTATAATGAAGACGGTGGCGGAGGCTATGATCCGAATCGCGATTTCGGCTCCTACTGGCAGCCGAAGTCGATTCAGATGGGCTCAGGGGATTATCCATTCACCTGGATCGAATCGCGACATACCAGGGACTTTCTCTATCAGCATCCCAATATTGCTGGGGTTCAGGCGTTCCATAATTCTGGCGGCATGATCTTGCGCGGGCCTGGCATCCAGCAACATGGCGAATATCAGCAAGCCGACCTATCGGTCTATGATGAGATCGGCAAAAAGGGCGAGAAGATCATTGAAAACTACCGCTACATCGTGATCTGGAGCGATCTCTATGCGGTTTGGGGAGGCTTCATCGATTTTACCCACGATATGCTCGGCATTTATTCTTTCTCTAACGAGCTGTGGATGTCTCGGGCTGATTTCGATAAGGATGGCAGAACCAGTGATGAGGAGCAGGAGTTTTTTGATCGATATATCGACATGGAGAATACTGCCATTCCGCTCCATGAAATCGATCATCCCCAACTGGGCAAAGTGACCATTGATCGTGATCGGACGAAACTGAGCGGCCGCGTGCCGCCAAGCTGGCTTTTAGAAGAACTCTGTCATCGCAACATGGCCTTCTGTTTGTTGCACGCTTATGAAATGCCTTTGCCCGTTATCAAATCCTTTACCGCGGAACGGATTTCGGGGAATCTTTATCAACTAAAAGTGACGCTGTATAATGAGCGGCTCATGCCCACGATGTCGGCTGCGGCCGTGCAGAATAAAGTTCAGCGGCCCGATATCCTGTCCATTGATGGCAAAGTGAAGGTGTTGGCGGCAGGGATCAACAAAAATTCTAACTTGGCTGCGGTCCCTGAGAGATTTCGCCGCTATTTCTTGCAAGCACAAGATAGCGATGTTGATATCATCGACCAGAAGGATCTAAACAATCTCAAGCTCACGCACGGGATCCCTGGCAAGGCCGAGGTGCAATACGACTTTCTGGTTGAAGGAAGCGGCAAAATTACTGTAAAGCTTGATTGCCTCAAAGGCGGAAAGCATACGAAGGAAATTGTATTGAAATGACGCCGCTATTGTTCAAAATGGCCTTTTAACTCATCAACAAGAGAGGGGCTCAAGCGTTTATCTCGCGATTTCAATAACGAAATTTTGTATCGAGCCTGAATTTCTGATATGAATTGTTCAGTTTAATGAAATGATGAATCTATAGCCTGTCAATATCCCGCTTGTCCAGCTTTCAAATGGGAGAACGAAATTGGTCACACTTTGAAGCGACCCCATGAAAGAAGTACTCCTCAACTGGCGGGTAAGGAATTTAGAGGGATATCAAAATCAAATATGATTAATTAAGAGCATAATTAGTTGAAGGTTTCCAAATTAGCATTGCAATGGAGGTTGTCATTGCGAGGAGCGAAGCGACGAAGCAATCTTTGAATCATAAAGCGATTGCTCCGCTTCGCTCGCAATGACATTGTGTTGTAACAATAATTGAGAATCGTTCTACGATAATTCGATTCCTAAGACGTCCATTAAACAGACGAAAATGCATCGAAATATTTTTTTATCAGGTGAGATTTTCTGGCGAGCTGCGTATGGTGAGGTTAGGGCGTCGTTGTTTTTCTCTCCCCTGGTTCATTTTAGAAATCTAAGCTTAACCTGGAGCTCTTAATCGAAAATGATCCATAGGAATTAAAGGACCAATTTTTCTTCAAAAACTCATTTCCGTGTGAGTTCCAATTCCGTGTCCGAAATTTAAATGGTCACGGAAAAAGAACTGTCACGGAATGGCACGTCAAAATTGCAGCACGAGGAGGAGTTTGCCATCAATCTGGTAATAGATGGGCAAATCAAAGCTTTTGGCTGTGTTTCCCGCTCATAGCGTCTCTGAATTGCGCGAATCCCGGATGAGCAAAATCCGCATCATCAGGGCTATTTTGGTTCAAATGACAAAGGGCTTAAAAAATTGTGAAGGTCAATTTTGATTATCGTTCATCCAATTTAAGGAACATTCGGTATTGAATCGAACAACGATTGTCCAATCGATCTGCCTCGCTATCACAATCGGGATCGTGATAGCAGGATTTTCGGGCGGTTTGCAGGCGCAAATAGCCCCTTACCCAGACCAGCAATACATCATTCGCTCGGCGGATTCGCTGTTACTGAATGCCGAGTTGCTCAATAACATCACTGCGACAAGCGATGGCAAGGGGGTTCAGCTCATCGATGGAGCTCTGGTGGGTTATCTCATTTTGAACCCGCAGCGGTCGCTTTACCCATTCAATATTGGTTTGCCGTCGTGGAACGGCACAGCCCCCGGCGACAGTGGTGGGTTTCGTGTGCTCATTCGTGTGCCCTACCTCACTGGCTGGTCCCCCTGGTTGGATGTTGGCTACTGGAAGGCCAATCTCTGGCCCTCGAAAACCACCCGGTTCGCTGGCGGCTGGATCGATATCGATATTTTGGATTTGTACTACTATGCCGACCAATGGCAATTCGCTGTGGAGCTGAAGCGGAACGCCAGCTCGGTGACCTCCCCCACGCTCTCATTGCTCTCCCTATTTGTCAGTGATAGTCGCACGACCCAGAATATCGACTACTATGCGATTTTATCTGACAAGCCAGAGCCAATTTTCATTCCCACTACTTTTCTCGCCCAATATCGCTTGTCCAATGAGATCGGCGGAAGCATCTGTTCGCCTACCACGGTCTCGATGATATTATTGAGCTACAACATTTCGGTTGATCCGCTCCAGTTCGCATGGGATACTTATGATCCTTATTGGAAGATTTTCGGGGTCTGGCCACGGGTGGTGCAGAACGCGTCTGAATACGGCGTGGTTGGCACGGTAACGCGCTATCGGAACTGGAGCCAGGCGCGTGCAGTGCTGGCCAAAGGCGGACGCATCGGCATGTCCATCGGGAAACCGCTTTATGAAGGTCATCTGGTCATGCTCGCTGGGTTCACCTCTAACGGCGATCCCATCGTGCATGATCCAGCTCGCACCTACGATGGCTATGCCCATGTGTTCAATAAGAACGACCTCTCTCACGCCTGGTTCGATAAGGGAGGTGTTGCCTACACTTTCTTTCTGAAGGACAGCGCTACCACCAGCCCGGTACTGATCGCAAAACAATATCAGTCAGCAACGCCTTCATCATTCGACCTGTATCCCAATTTTCCCAACCCGTTCAACGCCAGCACCACGTTCCAATACCAATTGCACCAGCCTGGAGCAGTGGTGCTGTCCATTTTCAACTTGATCGGAGAACGCATGATTACTTTAGTGGATGGATTTCAGCCCACTGGTTTTCACGAGCTGCAATGGGATGGACGAGATGATTCAGGTCGACCATTGCCCAGCGGTGTGTATTTCTATCAGCTTCGATTTGAGGCGCAAACGAGTCGCTCAGGCCGGCTTCTGATCCTGCGATGAGCTGCTGGAGCAGGATAATGGCCCATCAGATCATCATCATAAAATTGAACCCGAAATTTTAAACTGGAGCTTCATATTTTTGGCCGCCCACGAAATGCACGAACAGCGCTAAAAGAATTTTTGCTTTTATTAATTTCGTGTCGTTCCGTGTATTCCATGGGCAAAGTATCTTGCAATTCCTTTGCAAAGCTCATTTCAGAATTGAATCGATCTTCTAAAATCCTTTTCCGTGGCAGTTCTTTTTCCGTGGCCCAAAAGCTTAGGCTAAAGAAGCTGAATTGACACAGAAAATGAAAACATAATTTGAAACTTATTTCCGTGGCAGTTCTTTTTCCGTGGCCCAAAAATTTAGGGCACAGAAGCGGAACTGACACGGAAAATTTTTTTGAGCACAGATTATTTTTTGATTTCGAATGCCGGTTCCCACATGAAAGACTTTCTTGCACGCTGAAACAATGCCCGAAATTCTAAAATGAAAAATTATATTTTTGGTCGCCCCCGAGGCCCCAAAAGCGGACCACCAGCACTTAAATGAAATGAACCGGCAGCGAATCGCCCTGCCGCCTGGAAACACAACTCCATTATCTCTCAAATCTGAGAGATTTTTCATAAAAAAAATGGAATAGCTCGCAGTCCTGATGGGCACTGCAAGGCTATTCCATGAATTTGACCCAAAGAAAATGGCTCGCCTGCTACGATCTTTTGATTTTATCCCCATTTTTCATAATAGACCATATCAGCCAGCGATTTGCGCCGCTTAGGCTTTGGCTCGTCAGCGGGATAGCCGAGGGGCGTAAAAGCGATTGGCTCGACATCGTTCGGCAAGGCCAGGATTTCACGTGCGACCTGCGGATTGAAAGCAGCCACCCAGCAGGTGCCCAACCCCAAGTCTGCTGCCGCCAGGATCAAATGATCCATAGCAATGGTGGCATCTACCTCAGCATAGTTTTTGCCATCCATCCGAGCCCACGCCTCAGGAGCAATTGCACAGATTCCGATTACCAACGGCGCCTGGCTGAACCAATCCCGATGATACAGCCGTTTTAACTCCGCCTCTTTGCCCTGTGTGTGAATGACAATCAATCGAAAAGGCTGTCGATTTGCTGCTGTCGGTGCCAGCACCGCGGCTTCAAGGACCTTTTGTAACTTGTCATCCTCTACAGGTTTGGATTGATATGCCCGGACTGAATAACGCCTCTGAATGAGTTCAAAGAATTCCATGGCTCGCTCCTTTTCTGTTACGGTTAAACCTCTTGATACATGATAAAACCAAATCTTCTCGAAAATGCTTCAAATGCATTGAAAATTCCAATTCCCGGACCTTTCAACTGCACGCGATTTTCATTGTCTCCCAACGCTTTTTGCATCATTGCAGGATCTTTTTTGAACCAGTTTTCATAAGGGTTCGCGCTGCTGATTTCTAACTTCGCGGCAAAGAACTTCATGCATTATCCCCGATTCCTACCCAGTCTCCGCCGATCGGCCACGCTAGCCAGCATATCGCCTAAATTTCTAAAATGAACCATGGCAGCGAAATGCAAAAGCATTTGCCCACGAAATACACGGAATGACGCAAAAGAAGAAAAATGATTTCAGCATACTTTCGTGTATTTAGTGGGTATCTTTTTCATTTTAGAGTTTCAGGTCATAATTTTTTGGGGCCACAGCATCGGAACTGACACAGAACTTAAGCCCCGAAAGGCTCTTTTTTCCGCTTAAATTCTATTTGAGCGTCCAATAAATCTGAGACCTTTCTTTTCTGAGATCAATAAGAAAACTCCTAAATTGACCCAAAGCAAAGGAACATAAGGATCTTTTACCCACGAAACACACGGAATGACGCAATAGAAGAAAAATGAAAAATGCTTTCAGTATATTTTTGTGCGTTCGGTCGGTGTCTTTTTCATCTTAGAATTCAGATATTACAGGATATGATTTGGATCGGCCAGGTAAAACCACCAATGGTGAAGAATGCCATTTTGCTGGCCTTTTGCCCGCGGAATATGCTTGAACCACCATTTATGATGAGCTCGCATATCCCCATTGCCCCACTCTTCGCAGTTCACCTCGCGCACAATGCCTTTGAAATTAGGAAAATTGTACCAATCATCGCAGTTGCTCAGCACAAATCGAGGGTTGCCCCAATCGTAGTCCTTTTCACTGTTGGGCGCAAAATGGACGTTGCCACAATTTGCCCTTCCTGGAGCGATTTTATCATACAGCGTGAACTGATCCCAATAATTTTGCTCCTTCGGCACATGACGAAATAAATGGCTCAACATCGATTCTGTGGCATGGCCAAAGTCCTCCAACATGCAGCCCACTTCACGTTCGTAATTGAAACCATAAGTGATAAACCGGCGGGAGCAATGCTCTGTGTTTGGGACTGGATCGGAATTGCAATAGAAGGCGCCTATGCCCGCCATCGTGGTCTCCCAAAATCCGCTATATGGGAACGAAAAACACCAGACCTCATCGATCTCCCCACGCTCAACCTTGGCAATGACATCGAACTGCTCGAAAATTGCATGATAATCTACGGCATCGGGCTGATGAAAGCCGCTTCGCTCCCGCCAACATTTCAAATAAGTCTCATCAGTATACCGAAAGCCATCCAGTTTGACAGGATATTCATCCACTTCGAAGCGCTCGACGATCCGATAATCCAGGAAGCCGTCACACACCTCCAGCAGATCAGCCCGATAGACCTGTGCAAGAGAATCGGGATCGTTCCATCCGAACACCTCGGTCAAACGACGATTACCCTCAGATTCAATGATCGGATTATAAATAATCATCAGCACCTTGCGCTCGATCTTCGAGGGCAGCTCTCGTTGCCCGGTATGACATGAGATAATGGTGACAGTCAGGAGCAGGATCGTAACGAATAAATGAGGTCCTCTTTTCATCTGAAACTTCCTTTCCCAATTGAATGATGGTTCGTTTGAATTGTGGCTTAGCGATTGAATGAAAACTATCTTTTTGGCCGATCCCGGTTAAAAGAGAAGGGGCCAGGGAATGAAACCCAAAATTCAAAGCCCGGAATGATCGCCTGGTCCAAAATTTGGATGCATTGGTTCAGTCAAGCGTGGAATGATCCTCACTTAACGATATAGCGCAATGACTTTACGGGCGAAGCGAAACGATCTGTTTCAAATTAGTTTCATCATAGAAAATCAGATTCACATAAGATTGCTTATTCCCGCGTATGCATGAATCAAGAATTATTTATAAGTTGATCCGACCACGTGCAATTTCATGAGATTAGTGGTCCCTTTGATGAAAATAGGCGATCCCATCAGAATGATGATGATGTCCCCATGCTTCGCCAATTTCTGATCCAACAAAATTTGCTCAGTGCGACCGATGATCTGGTCGGTGCTATTTAGATATTCCATCTGCAACGAGCAAATTCCCCACGACAGGCTCAACTGGCGCTGCACAATTTCCGAAGGGGAGAAGGCGATGATCTGGGTTTTGGGACGATATTTGGCGACCATTCGGGCGGTAAAGCCGGATTTGGTGAAGGCGACGATCGCTTTCACCTTGAGAAACTCGGCTGCCTCGCAGGCCGAATGGCTCACCGCATCGGCGATGGACAATGTTTTTTCCGCGGCTGACAGATGGTGTCCCATCCATGCCCCAGCATGTTCCGCCTCGGTGATAATTCGCGCCATCGTCCGCACCGTTTCTATCGGATATTTGCCAGTCGCTGTTTCAGCGGACAGCATCACCGCATCGGTGCCATCGAAAATGGCATTGGCCACATCGGAGACCTCTGCTCGCGTAGGTCGCGGATTGAACCGCATGGACTCGAGCATCTGCGTGGCAGTGATCACTGGTTTGCCCAGATGCGCCGCCTGCTGAATGATCCGCTTTTGTAGCACTGGCACTTTTTGGAGCGGCAGCTCGACGCCTAAATCACCTCGGGCTATCATCACGCCGTCAGCCGCAGCGAGAATCTCATCCAGATGCTCGATCGCCTCTGGCTTCTCCAACTTCGCCAGCACCAGGATCTCCTGTCCGCGAGATCGAATGAGCTCTTTCACAGCCAGAACATCTTCAGCGCTCCGAACGAACGAAATGGCCACCAAATCCACCCCTTGATCCATCCCGAACAACAAATCCTCGCGATCCTTCTCGGTAACAGAGGGTTGGCTAATGGTAACGCCAGGCAAATTGATCCCCTTGTGATCGGATAAAATCCCCCCGGTAATGACCTGACAGATCACCTCGTTGCCGCGGGATTCCTTCACCTTCAATTCAATGAGACCGTCGTCCAATAATATCGTATCACCTGGTCGCACATCCCTGGCCAAATGTCGATAGCTCGTTCCAATCCGCTGCTCGTCGCCAATGATTTCATCGGCAACGATAGTAATGATCTGGCCTTGCTTTAAAAGGATCGAACCGGCCTTCATTTTGCCAACCCGCAATTTCGGCCCCTGGAGATCCTGCAAAATAGCGATCGGTTTACCCGTATGAGCAGCGACCTTCCGGATAGTCGAGATCATCGACTGATGTTCCTGGTGCGTCCCATGGGAAAAATTCAATCTCACCACATTCATCCCAGCCTGGATCAACTGCTCGATCCGATGCTCTGAGTTCGTTGCCGGCCCAAGCGTACAGACAATTTTCGTTTTGCGCATAATACGCCTATCCCCGATTTTTATCTGATTTCAATTTCAAATTAACAGTCCAATTCAAAGAAATGTCCCATCGAATAACTCAAATAATGTCCCAACTACAATGATTTGTCATTTCAAAGAAAATCCACGACGCGAATCGAACAGATCATCAACGGATATAAATCCCGGGGCGCATAATGAAACGTGTTGAAATGTTGATTGTGATCTTCACAAAAAAGCTCTTTGCATCTTTATTGCATTCAATACCTCACCGGACGCGTTCCAATCGCACCCCATCGGTTCGGAACACCACTGCACCATTGAAGTCGGTGCGGATGGTTTTGACCCCGAATTGCTCGAATCGGCGGAGCACAGAGGGAGCCGGGAATTTGAACTTATTGTTTTTGCCAACAGAGATCACCGCGAATTCTGGCTGAACCAATCGCAACCAGGCTAAGCTGGAAGAGGTTCGGCTGCCATGATGCGCCACCTTCAACACATCTGCCTTAAGCAGTTGACCATAATGTAACAGTACACGCTCTGCCTCATGACCGATATCGCCAGTGAACAGAAAACTTCTGTGACCATAAGCCACTTTGGTCACAATTGAGCAGTTATTGATATCCTGGCTCCAGAGATTAACCCAACGCTCGCAAGGGTGAAGAAAATAGACAGCAGCGCTGTTAGATCCGAATAATGATTGACCAGCGCGGGCGACCTGGCGTTCTATCCCAGCTCGATCGATGATCGTTTGATACGTTGAACAAATGGCCGATTGACTGAGCAATCCATTATCAAAAATCCGATTTACTCTTACATTCCGAAGCACCGACGGGATGCCCCCGATATGGTCGTTATCGGCATGAGAGACAATCACAGCCTCCAGTCGATTGATTCGCTGGCGTTTCAAATATGGGATTATTACTGCCTCGCCGCTATCGAAATCTTCTTGCTTTGGTCCCCCATCAATTAGCAGTCCCTTGCCATTCGGGAAGCGAATCAGCGCTGCATCCCCCTGGCCGATATCGAAATAGATCACTTCGAGCCAGTCCTTCTGCCTCAAAATCGGCTGCCAAACGAGCAGCAAAACACAAGTGAGGGACACATAGACCAGCGCCTTGCGATAAATTGGACGACCGAAATTTGAAACGGACCATACCAGGCCGTAATAGATGGCGATGAAGACAAGGCTAATAGCACCGATTTCGATAGCTGAAAATTTCCACTTGCCCGCCCCATCGACGATCTGGATCAGTTTCTCTAAAAATAGCATATTGGCGTTAGCATAAAGTTGGGCAAGCGGCATCGAGAACAAAGCGGCAAACAGCGACGCCAGGCCCAACGCAATAACCATCCCCACCATCGGGATGACCAACAGGTTCAGCAGAAACCCAATGACCGAAACGCGGCCGAAATAATAAGCAGTGATCGGCAAAGTGCCGAGCTGGGCGGCCATACTCACTAACAGTAATGACCCCAGATAATCCCCTATTCGCGTGCGGGTCAATTTAACAAAAACTGGGATTTTATCAAAGAATTTTTTTAATCGCTGATAAAGAAAAACAATGGCAAGGGTGGCTGCAAAGGAGAGTTGAAACGATGCCTGAAAAAGATCCGTAGGACGAACCAGCAAAATTATGATCGCCGCCATCGAAATCACATTGAGCGCATCGCAGTCCCGCTGAAGCATGCGCCCCAAGAGGAAAATGCCCAACATTAACGAGGCGCGCACAATTGGCGGTTCAAAGCCGATAATCAGGTCATAGCAGAAGATGCTAATCAGCACAGCTATGATTTTGCCGGTAATATTTAACCGAAGCAGACCGAAAAGGACGAAAAAGATGATCGCTATATAGCCGACATGAAGCCCAGAGATCGCCAGGGCATGAATCACGCCGCAGCGTGAAAAGGCCTGGTTCAGTTCGGGATCGATTTCTCCGCGTTCCCCCAAGAGGAGTGCCTTGATCAATGCACCCGGCTGGCCTGGGTATAACTCATGGAGCAAGCGATAGAATTTGGTTTTGAGACCGGAAACAGTTTCAAAGATAGACCATGATCGATTGGTCGATAATATCGTCACAGCATCCGTTTTGGAGACATCGATAATCCCGAAAATACCGTTGTTGGCAAGGAATTTCTGATAATTGAAGTCCCCTGGATTGCGTTCGCCTCGTGGCGATTGCAGTTTGCCAGTGATTAACAAACGATCGCGGTAAACTGGAACCAGCTCCATGCGCCATAAGCGTAGCAATACTTTTCCGCGTACTTTCCGTAGGTCTCCTTGCCATTCGATCTGCTTGGCTGCCACTTCGCACTCAACGCGCCGGCCCTTATGATGTGGAAAAGAGGCCACTTCTCCCACAAGCGTCACAGGTTGTTCGCGATCAAGGAAATGGCAGATGTGATCGGCCGGCATCATACGGGTGGCCAATTCGTAGCGTAAGGCACTGCCCGCAATGGCAGCGAGAATGAGGCCAAAATTTAACAACCAAACCTTTCCGCAAAGCCCAAGGCTTGCAGCTATTAAAGCGGTGAATAGAATTAGCAATAAGACGGTTGGGGAAAGATCAAAATAATATCCAATGATCAATCCCGCAATCATCAGCATTGCCAATTTGAAAGCCGGTCGATTTTTCAGCGAGAAAATTAACGGTTTCATCGCACCATTGGGCAAGCAGATCGAACGAAATGGTCACTACGAACAGATTTATGGTCAACTTGAACGAGCGAGATCTTTCGACAGAAGCACCTGAACTGGCAATGAGCTTGATTGCAGCCATTTGTCCACATCAAACCATGGGATTGGAATTAGCTCAGAATATCCGGTTAACGCCGGCGGAAAACAACAGCGGTTGGTTTTTCGAGTGTCGCCACTGCCGTGCGGCAAACTGTACTGGCTTTCTCAGAAGCGATAAAATAGACGTTTCACCTCTCTTGGTTATTTAACCAATATAATAACCTACTAACTTCATGGTTCAATTCATCGAGCGGGCCGTCATTGTAAATCACAATGTCGGCCTGTTTTATTTTCCCGGCCAGCGGCATTTGCGCTGCAATCCGCTTTTTGATCTCTTGTTCCGTCAAACCATCTCGTTTCATCAGCCGTTGAATTACAGTTTGCTCCGAAGCCGCCACCACAACAATGACATCGAATTGCTGTTCCGCACCGGCCTCAAAAATCAGCGCGGCCTCTACCCCAGCAAATTTATATTGACCCGATCGCTCCAATTTTTCCAGCTCGTTCTTTTGATATTCGACCACGTGCGGATGGACGATTTGATTCACCCGTTGTTTAGCGCGCTCATCGTTAAAGATAATTTCGGCCATTCGCTTGCGGTTCAATTTGCCATCGGGAAGATAAACATCATCGCCAAAGGCCTGTTTCAGGGATGCACGAATCTCGGGATGATTTTCCATCATCTCTCGCGCCACAAGATCCGCGTGAATGATGGGAATCCCATTTTGCTCCAACAACTGACACACCGCTGATTTGCCACAACCGATGCCACCAGTAATCCCAATCTTTAACATGATGTCCAACTCCGGTTCCGCCTCGCTTTAAAACATAAAACAAAATGTGACTGTTCTCAATAATGATTCGACCTGTTTGAGCGCCTTAGCAGACGCTCTCCAAGAACCGTCCACGCCCAGCGCATTTCACCACAGTTACATGCCTTAACATCGACGATTATTTTTAAATATTGCTGTGCCTGAATCAATTTCAACGCATTCTCTCATTTTATTTTGAGAGATCAGACAAAGATAATAAATAATAATTCTCTTTTCAACAAGATTTTCCGCGGGATGAACATTTCGCTGAGAGCTGCGGAGCTGGTTCCATTTGCAAAAATCGAATCCTCATAAAACAGCACGATGACTGAATCCTCAGGCGTCCCTGTCTGTTTTTTCCATTTTGCAGCGAGAGCCAGTCAGCGCTTATTCCAAGAAATCGAAAACAAGCCCCTCTATCGCCCCTGAGGAGCATGATCGCTCAATTGGTTCCAGCGTCCGCACGGCCAGATCTGCTTGGCACGCAATTTATTTTTCCGATACGCATTGATGAACCTGAACGCGCTTTTCGATTAGAGAAGCTTCGCGACTCGAAAAGTCATTGCACTATTCCGTTTTCGGAGATCACAAAAGCGTGTCTCTTGATCATAACGCAAGGCAAAAATAGCTCGCTGCGCTTCTTGCTCGACTTTTCGCATGCCAGAAACAGCCCAATTTTCTTCACGCAGTTTGTTATCCAATAGCCATATCAGGGATTCTGTGAGAAGATTAGTTGGGAATCCCCTCGCTTGCTATCTTTCCTACGATATCAATAAAGCAGTCAAGCTCTTCCAGCCGAGTGTAAATATGTGGGGTGACACGGACGCCCCGAAATCGCTCGTGCACGATCGGCGTGGTATAGATCTTATATTTGTTCATCAGATGATCGCAGATTTTGCCGGGCTCTATGCCCTCGATGCTAAAAACGGCTAAGCCGCAGGACTGCTCTGGTTGCAGCGAAGTGATAACCTTCACATTGGGGAACTGGCTGACCCGCTCGGCCCAGTAGTTTTTGAGGAATCGCAAGCGTTCCTCTTTTCGTTTGCTCCCAATTCCATTGTGAAAATGGATCGCCTCACCGATCGCCAGCTCCGTTGGAAACGATCGGGTGCCCAGGGCCTCGAACTTGCGGATATCAGGGCTATGGGGGTCCTCTGGGGCAAACAATGGCCAAAGCTTTTCGATTTTGTCCCGTTTGACCCACAATATGCCAGTGCCGAACGGCGCACAGAGCCATTTGTGGAGGCTGGCCCCAAGATAATCACAATGCAAGTCCGGGATTTTGTAATCCAGATGAGCGAAAGAATGGGCGGCGTCCACGATGACCTCGATGCCACGGCTGTGCGCCAGATCGCAGATCTCGCGGACCGGTGTGATTTGTCCGGTCAAATAGATGATGTGGCTGATCATAATGACCCGCGTTTTAGAGGTGATTCCCTTTTCCACCGCCTCAGTGATCTGGCTGAGGTTTGAAGGTGGTGTTGGAATGCTTACAGCTTTGATCGCGATGCCATCGCGTTTTTGCCGCTGACGCCAGGCGCGCATCATGCTGGGATATTCCTGATCAGTGACCAACACCTCATCACCGCGCTTCAAATCAAGCCCGAAGATCACCGTCTCCAACGCTTCAGTGGTGTTTCGCACGATGGCGATTTCTTCTGGCGAAGCCCCGGCGAGCTCAGCCAGCATGGAACGAATGGTCTCGCGCCGTGGTCCGAGGATATTCCACATCGTGTACGCTGGCGCTTCATTGGAGAATTCATTATAACGCACCATCGCCTCCTGAACAATCTTCGGCTGCGGACTTACACCGCCATTATTCAAATTGATGATCCCTCGCGTCGTCGAAAACGCCTGTTGCACATGAAACCAAAAATCTTCTTGCTCAGCGGCGACTGCGGGAGACAAATGAGCAATTTTGCTCGCTGCTACCGCGAGCTGGTTTACAGCACTGCCATGAGAAAAAACACCAGCCAACAACGCCCCACCGGTGATACTGCCCATACGGTTGAGAAATGCCCTTCGAGATCCATTCATTGCCTTTTGCTCCTTACGTTTTTGAACCCATATTGACATGCGGGATTATCGACAACTTTGAGCGCAAAAAATCAGGAAACATATTCAGGAAGATGTCTGTTATTCATCTTGAGCTCCTGGATTGACGCTTTGCCGAATATAGTCAGCTCTATATTAAAAAGCAAGCAGGAAAATGATTGAACAGCCACTTTAGTGACCAATTTTGATACAATGGCGTTTTTTTGGTTCAAAATTAGACAGGTGATTACAATTCCGTCAGCACAAGTTGCCCACAAAAATATTGACTTATCCTGATTTGAGCTCTGTGGCATACATCTTGCCTGTTTTTTTATTAGCGATGCGAAATTCAGCGAGTGAATCGAAAAGGAACACGAAATGAAAAAACGGCATGTCACAATTTTGAGCCGCAAGGAAATTTCTGGGGCATTGAACCGCTATATCACTAACAAATTGTTTGAGTCTCGTATTACAGAGCTTCCTCAACAGGCGATGCAGCGGATGTCTTTATCTCCAGATGCACCGCTTTTGATTGAGAAGAAATAGTCAGCATGCAATAGGATCGCTTGTATCTCTGTTACCCTCCAACCCCTTGGACACCCCCCTGGTCTGAGGGGTTTTTTATTTTTCTCTGCCGCCGTGCTCGCAAAATGCTTTGCTCCATGTGCTTTATTGGATTACTACAAAACAGCAGAATCGCAGTCATTCCGAACGAAGCGAAGCAGGGTGAGGAACCTATATGTCTCATAGACATATTGATCTCAGTTTTTAATCAAAAGCCCTGTTCCATCATCATTCCGCCCGGTAACCTCTGGCACGGTTCAAGAAGTTCGATCGCATGAAGATTTTTTCGCTCCGAAACAATCATTCCATAGCCAAGCCCTAAGTGAACAGTTCAATTTTTGCGCATATTAACTTTTTGCTTGACTATTGCCGGCTTTATTGTTATTATTCAGCCATCTAATTCAAAACTCATTTCGTTTACAATTCATGCATCATAGGATAAAATATTTCTCGGAGGGAGTTTTTCATGGCTGTTACTAATCTAACAGAGATGTTTCTGGATACGGTGCAACGATTTGGCAAAAAGACCGCTTTAATGCACAAAGTCGCTGGGGCCTACCAGGCGATCAGTTACGATGAATTTGGAAGGATTGTGAAGGACCTGGCGCTGGGATTAGCTTCGTTGGGTGTGACCAAGGGCGATCGGGTAGCGCTGCTATCGGAAAATCGGCCGCAATGGGCATTTTCAGATTTTGCTATTTTATCACTGGGCGCCATCAATGTCCCAATCTATCCGTCGCTACTACCAAAACAAATCGAATATATTCTGAATGACTCCGAATCGAAGATCATCATTACATCCACGAGAAATCAGACCGAAAAGGTGATCCAGATTCTTGGAGATCTGCCAGTGCTCAAATACATCGTGTTCATGGATGACGATGGAATTTCCCACTCCAAAGCGCTATCGTTTCAACAAGTGATCGAACGTGGCAAAGAGTTTGGAGCACAACACCCAGACTATTATGAACGGGCGACCCAGGCGATTCATCCCGATGACCCGGCCGGCATCATCTATACATCGGGGACAACTGGTAGTCCCAAAGGTGCGGTGTTGACCCATAAGAACTTTTTATCGAACGTCCAGGGCGGGACAGCAACGCTCCATATCGGCCCGGAGGATACATTTTTATCTTTTCTGCCATTATGCCATGTGTTCGAGCGGATGGGCGGCCATTTCTGCCCGATATCGGTCGGCGCCACCATCGCCTATGCCGAGAGTATCGACACCGTATCGCAAAATCTGGTTGAAGTGAAGCCCACCATCATGACCAGCGTTCCGCGCCTATTCGAAAAAATGTATGCTCGGGTGTTGGATAACGCGCGGGCCGGCGGGCCGATCAAGCAGAAGATCTTCAATTGGGCTATTAAAACCGGGGAGAAATTCGTCAAGGCAAAAAGCAAAGGCAGGGTAGGACCAGCGTTGCAGGTCAAATACAACCTGGCCCACAAGCTGGTGTTCAGCAAGCTGCATCAGCGAGTTGGCGGACGGCTGCGCTTCTTTGTTTCTGGAGGCGCACCGTTGCCCAAGGAGATCGGTGAGTTCTTCCATTATGCTGGGATCAAAATTTTGGAAGGTTATGGTCTCACCGAAAGTTCGCCGGTCATCGCGCTGAATCTGGAGGATAAATTCAAGTTCGGTACCGTTGGGCCAGCACTGACCAAAGGCGGCGTTGAGATCAAAATTGCCGAGGACGGCGAAATCCTCACGCGGGGTCCCCACGTCATGAAAGGCTACTATAAAAAGCCGGCCGAAACCAGAGAGGCGATCGACCCCGATGGCTGGCTCCATACCGGCGATATCGGCTATCTTGATGAGGACGGGTATTTGACCATCACCGATCGCAAAAAGAACATCCTCGTCACTTCAGGAGGCAAGAACATCCCGCCGGCACCTATCGAGAATCTATTGCTCACCAGCCCGCTCATCGATCAGGTTTTGGTGATCGGCGATAAACGAAAATTCTTATCCGCGCTCATTGTCCCAAATTTTGAATTGATCCAGGCCTATGCGCGTGAACAAAATATCGCTTTTAACAGCAATGAGGATCTGGTCAACAATCCGCAGATTGTGCAATATCTTGGCAAGGAAGTCGAACGCCTGTGTGCCAACCTGGCGCGTTTTGAACAGATCAAAGCGTTTCGTCTCATGCCTCAGCCGTTCACCATCGAAGCCGGGGAATTGACCCCAACGCTGAAAATCAAACGAAAGGTCGTTGAAGAAAAATACGCGGATTTGATCGAATCGATGTATGCCTGATCGCCGAGCAGCCAATATTCTGGGATGAGAGCGAATCAATTCACCAGCGTCCATTCCAATAATTGATCCAAGGGTCGATCGGCTTCGAGGATTGGTTTGAATCAGCACTGCCTTTTTTGACCTCCCCTGGCCCTCTGTGAGAAGAAAAGGGGATATGAAATCCCCCTTATTCTGTCTAGCAAAAGGGCCAGGGGGTGAGGTCTGAAATATCAAGGCCTGAAATCATCGCCCTGGTTGAACATTTTTCTTTTCGTTCAGCCGCTAAATTCTAAAGATGATAGTTGATTTGATAGCCTTGACCTACGAATCGCTCGGTTCTCTCAAACGTCGTTTAATTAATTCAGGGTAAAATAGGCCGCTGGGCAATGATGGTTGAGCATGAAAAACCAGCTATCAATTTACATATTTTGATAAACCTGATAGATTTTCAAAATGGATGGGACATAGCGGTCGGTCTCATGGTGCAAAATTCCCTTAGCGCGGCCATTTCGGAGCCATAGCTCAGCGCGCCTCATACCGCCATTATAGGCGGCCAGGCCGCCATCCAGATGATAAGCCTCGATCAATTGGGACAAGTAGCGACACCCCAGTCGGATGTTAATGATCGGATCGAACAGCCAGCGCTCGATGCGATCAATTTCTAAGCCTTCCTCTTTAGCCAATACAATCCCGGTGGCAGGCATGATCTGCATTAAACCCATCGCATTGACTGGCGAAACAGCTCTCGGGTCCCAGGTGAGGCCAGTCTCATGGGTGATGGTCGCACAGATCAATTCGAGATCCAGATTGGAGTATTTCATTGTCATCTCGTAGATCTCGCGGGCGATCTGTCGTTTCAGCACCTCGGTCATCTTTGGGTTATAGAAATTGATAATCGTTGTGATTTTGTTCATCGTATATTGGCGCTGTTGGTCCACTCTGGCTATGGCAGTAGCTTGTGTCATTTCTGTACTGATGCGATCGAGCCAGGGCGTATGCTCGATCGCAGGCTGATGAGTCGTCAATCCCAGCGCGATGACGAAGCAGATAACCAGGGCTACAATTAGCACCAATTTGATGCGCTGAGAATTAAACCAGTGGCGCAGAGCAGCCCTCACCCACAACTGTTTAATCCGCCAGGCAAATAATAATCTTTTTGCCGCGTTCCAAGCGATCAGCTCATCAAGACGGTTAACCATATTGCAGACCGCTGGAGCCTGATTTGGGCAACTGGTAGCTGTCGCTTTGGTTTGTGGGTCATTAACTGCTATCGAATCGCGCTGCGGTTCATTCATCGCTGGAACCATAGTTGGGATCGCACCTGAATTTTCTGATGGTCGATTCATAACTGGTATGCTATCAGTTGGAGTCGGGGCTGATTGATCGCTGATTTGGCTCCATTTTGCAATCCACTTTACCCCGAGTTCCTGAAGCACCTCGGGCAGAGGTAATGCCAACGCCATCTGGCCATCGATGCTTCCAGCGAAATGCATCGCCACAGGTCGGCTGGTGGTTTGTTCGACCCATAAGGCACCAGAATCGCCATTGGCGCACAGTGCCTGGTGAGACGACTCAGCAGTAATATGGATGATTGGACCGATGATCCATTTTTTGTCGTCGAAACGCTGAATCGTATAGCCCATCACTCCGGTCACGATGCCAATGGTGGTTTGTTTACCAGGAGCACATTTCATGAGCCTCATCCCGAGCTGCGGTGAGAGGACTTCGTTTGGATCGCTTTGCAAATCGTATTCGGGCCGAACGCCTTCGCACCACGAAATTCGAGCGATTGCTGCATCCAAATTTGCTGCCATGGCATGGCGCACAATTGTTATCTGGCCTCGTAAATTTGTCTGGCTCGAACCGTTTGAAACCATAGGCGGGATATCAATACATTCGATATTAGAAATTTGGTTCAAAACATGCCAATTGCTCAGCAGCAAGAATTCCGATGTATTCAGATCCTGAACCCAGCCAGCCAGCAATGGGCGCTGGCCTTCAAGCGGTTGACCAGTTGCTGCTTCCTGAATGAAGCTTGGGGAACCCATACCATGAGCGCGAAATCTCCGGTGATGATTCAGGACATATCTGGCTCGGATGATGGCAATCGGAAATCCAGACAATTGAGCGTTGATTTTTCCCAGGCCTGATGGTCGATCGCCAGCACTGTCAGTTGTGTCAGGTTCGATAAATCCATGTATCCTGACATAAAGTTGAGCGCTCTGGTTAAATTTCGCGTTGGGCTTCCAGCACCAACCCAGATCAATTAGCGAAACCTTCGGATGTTTTAAATATAGCCAGACCGCTTGTTCGACCACTTGACGACCTTGATCTGACAAAGAGAAAATTTGGGGTTGTTTCAGATGATCGTCGTTCATATTTGGCATCCTAAAAAATCATTTGCATCTATGCAGAAAATTGTTTAATTTCTCATGCAATCTTTTCGAGCTAAACTTTCGGGAGCATAGGATTATGATGGAATTTCCGCACACACCTCACGAAGAATATGAGCGCCATATTTGCGAATCATATCGCCATGGCGATTGGATCGTACATCACTGCCCACTTTGTAACTACGAGCTGCGCGAGAATTGGCGTACGGGAGAGATCTCAGTTCGTAATCCCAAATTGAAGATCAAACATTCGGGCAGCTATTTCCCCACTGAATATCAGTCCATCTTCGAAAATTTAAATTGACATTTTCCTATCGCATCAACGCTTTCAGCGATGCTGATTTCGATGTGCCGCAATAGAGATTCCTGGGGAGAATAAATAATTCTTCTCGTTGCGAAATCTCAAAATTAGGGCAAACCCCTCTGGCCTCTGGCTGGTGACATGACAATTTTTTGCCTGAAATTCTAATATGAAAATTTAATCTTTAGGCTACCCACGGAACGCACCAAAATGCACTGAAAGCGATTTTCATTTCTCTTCTTCTACGTCCTTCCGTGTACTTCGTGGGCAAAAGGATTTTGCATTGCACGATCAGGTTTCATTTTCGAAATTTTGATATTGGTCTCGGAAACAAAAGGTCCCGGAATTGTTGGACACGGAAATAGAACTCACACGGAAAAAGCCCTTCGGAACTTTATTTCTGTGTCAGCTCCGATTCTGTGTCCCCAAAAATCTTTAGGCCGACCACTGAACACCTGAAAATATGCTAAAAGCATTTTTTATTTCTCTCCTTTTGGGTCATTCCGTATGTCTCGTGGGCAAAGGATCTTTTTCCTCAGCATTGGTTCATTTTAGAATTTTAGGTTTTATTTGAATCCGATTTTTGTACCGTAAATTACCTCGCATTGCTGCTTAAAAAAAAGCGGCCATCAGGTGGCAATTAACCAGTTCTGACAGCCGCATTTCATCTCCTCCTCGTTCATCTATCATCCTCCTGGTGCTGGAATCACAACCTGGTGGTGGCTGCGCTCAGCTCGAACGAGATCGCTTCATCAAACCCCGAAATCGGCAATCGTTTCGCGTTGTCCGGATCAGAACGATCCCAGAACTCCCAATTGATGATCAGGTTGTAAATACCGGGCTCGAGGTTGAAACCCTGCCAATCTACAGGGTTCAAAACACAATGAGCAGTATAGATCAATTCCTGCTCTTTCGCCGGGTCTTCCCAGTACCAGCGATTAGGAACCTTGTTCGGAGATGGGGCTAACGGCACTGGCCCAGAATTATAGATCAACTTCGGTCTGCCATCCCCATTAGTAAGGCCGACCACATACATTTTAACAATGGACACATAGCCGGGAATATGGGCGAACGATTTCACGAATGAACCGCTCAATCGGCCGGTATGATCAATAAAGGCGGCACGGTCGATATCGATGATCTGATCATGTCCATGAGGATCTTCCTGCTCCGGCACCACCTCCCCCATGCAGGGGAAACCTTGAAACCGCGCGGGGTTACCGAATTTTCCATAGACCGCCTCATGAGCCGGCACTTCTGATGTGGGTCGTTCTGGCGCACCGTACAGATCCACGTTCTTCCGACATCCTGGCGTATTGTACTCGCTTCGATTCGTCGCCAATGGGAAATCGAAACCGAGCCATTTCCGCAGGGAAATTCCAGGGACGGGATTCACAAAAGTATCCATAACAAACCTCCATGTGATAAAAAGTGATAATTATTTGGCTGCTCGAACAAGCGTGATGCGTGCTGGATCGCGCAACATCAGGGCTTGCTCACTAATCGTGATGCAGTGCTGCTGGTTTTTGATTTTAAAACTGATCCATTCCATCGCCAATTCGCTGCTTTCGCTGGTGACCACTGAATCAATTTCATTTCTGTTATTCTCAAATCGCATGCCAAAATTTTTTAACATCGTTCTTGCCTAAGATATCGGTCGGATTATCTGAAAGTTAACCATGCTTTCTCGACTCTGTAGATTTGATGGATCAATTTTGAGGAAAAGAGCAATTTCCAAAATTTCGAGCTATGCAAGTGCGCTATCCTTTTGGGCACATGAAAACCCATGAATTACCCGATCATGGATGAATTAAATTTTGAGGGTGAAACTTTTTGGAAATTGGGGACAAAGGGCATTTCTAAAAATTTCTATCAATGCATGCGGTGGATCGATCATTCGCGCTCATTTTCCTGACATGCCGATTCCATTGATTTAATAGGAGTGGAGATCGGAGGGCATAGGCTATGAGGATGAACAGAAAAGACGGAAGGAAACAGTATGGAAGGGACGAGTTTATCCCGCGCGACGCCAATTATCGATCTGTCGCCGGCTACGACCTAATAATCGCTCAATTTTGTCGTACAACTGGGACAGTTTATCAATTTTTTCTAAATGACACCAATGGAGCAGTTCTTCCTGCATTTGAACGATGGCCTGACGGACCAGCATCTCGCGTCGCGCTGGATCGAAGATAGAAGCGATTCCATTCACGAAGGCCGCCAGATACTCGTAGCAGTTCGCGCAAATCTTATGATTTGCCTGGAGCTCACTGGATTGCAGAAACGCTTCGATTTTGCCCTTTTTCAGGGCGGCTTTGCAGCCCAGCAGCAATCGCTTTTGCTCCTGTAGCACGAGCGATTCGATCTGATTCCACCAAGGCACTTCCTCAGATTCGAAAATCTCGCGATAAGCAGCCTGGATGTCATCGGAAAGGGCTGATAGCGGGATTTGGTCCCCCGAAGTAAGCACACAGGCTCTTTCAATCACATGCTCCAACTGCCTGATGTTGTTTGGCCAATCATAGCAGATCATGGCAATGATTGCCTCATTGGAGAACGATTTTGACTTTCCATGTTTGGAATTAAATTTGTTCAAAAAATACTGCACCAAAAACGGAATATCGTGTTTGCGCTCCCGAAGGGCTGGAATGTGAAGGTCAACAACCTGCAAACGCGAAAATAGATCTGGTCGGAATTGATGGGATTCAACCGCGGTTTTAAGATCGCGATTGGTGGCAGCAATAACCCGTACATTGACCTTAATGGTCTCGTTGGAGCCCACTTTTTGGAACTCTTTATTTTGAAGCACCCGTAGCAATTTGGCCTGAAGGTCTAATTTCAGTTCGCCGATCTCATCCAGAAAAATCGTTCCACCATCTGCATACTCAAAAGCGCCTTTATGATCATATTTCGCATCGGTGAACGAACCCTTCTTATGACCGAATAGCTCGCTCTCCATCAAATGCTCCGGCAAGGTTGCGCAATTGATCACCACCAATCGCTTATCCGCGCGACCGCTTTGTTCATGAATGGCGCGAGCAACAAGTTCTTTACCCACGCCCACTTCTCCAGTAATCAGCACTGTGCTGTCATAGCGACTCACCAGGGCAATTTTCTCGAGAACCTCGCCAATTGACGTGGCAACCTTTTGGTTCTTTTCATTTACCATTGCCGTCACAGCGATAAAACCAGGGATGGGTTGGGGCAGCGGAGCCCCTCTCTTCTGCTGGGATTGAAAATAGTGCCAAACTAACATTATCTGTTGTGCAATTTCCATTTTGTTTTTTTTCATCGGCTCACTTTTTTGCTGTGGCTTGTCAACCACACTCCCCTTTAAAATTCCTCGATAAATTGCTCGTTCATGTTCCAGCGCGTGCTTTTCCTGCGCAATGCGCTCTCGCTCCTGAGTGAGCTGCAGCATCTGCTCATCCAGATTCTGCTTCATTCGCTGGTACTGCGCAAAAAATTCGGGGAAAAACTTTTCCAATTCCGCTTCGGTATTCAATGGGGAGCCATTCATCGCCGATTGAAGTCCCTTCACAAAATACTCGATCGTTTTGTACTGCTCCTGTTGAGAATGAATTTGCTGGCTCAACTTTTCCAGCTCGCCATTTTTTCGCTCGATCTCCCGATTCAAATGCTCAATTTTAGCTGACAGGTCTTTGACTCGCACTATTTTTTCATAAAATACCATGGCCACAAACAGCACACCATAGCAGCCATTAATCTGGATTAGATGAAGCCAAATATCGAATGTTTTGAAGAGGATCAGATAAGCGAATAGATTAAAAAGGATCAAAATACCTATCGGAAAGATATAAAGCGCCCAAAAAGATCGAGAAATCTTTTGGTGATACAAAAAGCTACTCAATAGCAGCATTGCCAATAGGGCCCAGATCACAGCATTTCCGCGAGTTGATGCTTCGCGAATGAAATCGTCTTTCAGACAATTACTGATGAAAGTAGCATGAAACCCGACGCCAGGAAACTCAGCGGAAAATGGAGTTTCATATTTATCCATCCCCGTCTCGGTGTTACCAATGAGCGCAATTTTCCCTTCGAAAATTGGAAGCACTTCCGTGGCTGGTCTGCTCAAGTGAATCGCATCCACCAGGTTCTTCATCTGAAAAAGCGGAATGGGCTTAAACCGGTCGAAAATCCCGTAGAAATTGAGCAGCATCTGTCCCCGAGAGTCGATCGGGATGGTGATCGATCCATTGGGCGTTTCGATTACAGCGTTTCGCCCCCAAAACGAAGACTCAATTTTGACAGTTCGATCGACGACATGAAAATAATCGAATACGGCTGCTAATCCCATGGCGGGATAAACCCGATCATTGAACAAATAGAATAGAGGCATGCGCCGCGAACGTCCGTCGTAATCCCATTCCACAGCAATGTGACCAGCTTGATGAAAAGTTTCGATGAATCTCGGATGGGGAAATACCGCATCGCGGGCGGATAATAAGTCCAGACCTGACTGATCCAGCAGAGCAATGGCGTATTTCTCATAACTTTTATTTTGAAACAGGGTCGAATCGGGCGTTTGATCGGAAAATTTGAAACAATGCACAACGTGATATACCGAATCGCTCAGGGCTGCCAATCGAGCATCGCTTTCTGGAATCTCCTCATCGATGAATAAGAGATCGAAGACAATGGTCTGGACTCCCAGGGCAGGCAATTTCTGGATCAGCGTCGCATAATTACTCCTGGGAACTGGCTTGCCCAACTGCCGCACGCTTTCATCGTCGATTTCGATGACCAGCAAGCGTTGATCAGGCTGTCGATCGTCCGCATGGACCATCACCTGGTCGAGCAACAGATCGTTTAGACCATTGAAAAATCCAATGGCACCAAAAAACAAAAAGGTGGTCGTCGCTATCCCACACCAGATGATCGAAAGCCTAAATAATTGATGTTGACCAAGTGGAAATTTCATACGATTGTCTCCGAGCAATTGGGCTGGTGTTAAACCTGACATTCAAAAATGAACTCATCAATTTTTAAAATATTTTCTTGGACACGGAGATCACAGGTCAAGGGATTCGAATATATCGCTCAGGGAACTCGGTGATGCTCTTTGATCTCTTTGTTCAAGAGCATATCGAATTTGACAAATATCATAGGCCATTTCGGAATAATACGCTTTAAAAATTTAGATTGAAAAATATCATCAGAATGCCCAATAAAATATATTGTCGACCTGCTCCTGTGGCAAAGTGCCTTTCGTACCGATCGTTTTTTTGGATTCCCGTTTCAGGGGTGTTGCCTTTGCTGTTTTTGCGCTGGCTTTGTTGATCAATTGCTTCACTACAATTTTGTCGACTTTTTTCGAAGGTTTAAGATCCGCCGCCTTTGCGAGTTCATCCTCTTCAATTGAAATGCCCAATAAGTTGGCAACGCGCTGACAATCGTTGCCATGCTGGATCACCTGGGCAAAGAGGTCGATCGCAGCCGAATCGTCGTCTGCGGCGCTATGGAGCAATGCCATATTGAGCAGGATACCATCAGCCAACTCGCCACCTGCATCCTTCAAGGCTTGTTCGTAGTAAACCATTGCCGAATCCAGTAGCCCCCGCATCATAAAAAGATTGGCGAGATTGTTTGAGACAGCCGCATGAAGTTTCCCATCAATAAGCAAATAGCGAAAATGTCGCTCCGCCTGGTCAAACGCTTTTAATCCAGCATAAATGACGGCTAATTTATTTCGCAGTGAGGCGCTATCGGGGAACTGCGCCAGCTCCTGTTCGAGCTGATCGAGATAATGCTGTTGCATCAATTTTAAACTATCGAGGGTTTGAACCAGGTGTTGCTCTAAAACTCCTGGCGTTGCTTTGAGCAAAACACCGGCCTCTGCGATCGGCTGATAGATGCCCCAGGCTTCCCGCACGACGACAATTTCCATCTGTTCGCAATATTTTTTTAAATTATCAGCGCCAACCCGCCAGGCATAACAAAAGCCATGGCCAACCCGCGTGGTCTCCAGTGGAATCCAAAGACGATCCTGGAATTCGATGAAACAATCCTCGGCGCAGCAACACTGAAACGCTCGTCTCGGATGAATGCCACTATCGAACAACAGAAAAATATGTCCTGGAACGCTCACCAAGGCTGCAGGAATATCTTGATTTTCGAGCAGTGAGGCAAATAGAACCGTCAAATCATCACAATCGCCACGCTTCTGAACCAAAAGTTGGGCTGGATAAAGGATGTTATCTAACGACCGACAGGAGACCCGATAGGGCGTATAAGCATCGGGTTCATAGCGAATGCCAAGATTTGAAGCTGCTTCGAACAATTGGATCGCCCGAGTTATCCCTTCGCTGAGAGCGCTCTGCCGCTTCAGAGAGTTTTCATTTCGTAGCGCCAGGCGATTGAAGTGCGTCACGCTCGGGTCCTCTGGCGTGATAAACGCTGCAGCCTGGGCGACTCCATATTGCCAATCGATCCGATTGCGCCGGTAAAGCGTAAATGTTTGACTCACCGCCTCCTGTTTGGGCCGATCGCCGCTGAGATAAGAAATGCTAACATCTGCCACCAGCGGAATATCATCAAACTCATTGACGATCGAGTCGGCAAAGGCAGCCATTATGTTCACTTTTTGAACGTTCTTCACATTCGGATTCGCAGGCAATACGATATTCTTTCTCATCTCCCGGCCATATTTGTTCAGCCCAACAGTGATGGTGCACTCCAGATCGGTCTTTCCCTTATATTCCACCTCAAGCTCGCCCACGGGATATTGGTTATGAAACTTGTACAAAGAAGCATAAATCGGCTTCAGTTCAACCCGTCTAATGGCGACCAGGCGAGGGAACAGATCGATCAGAATCGCGAGTGAAGTTCGATGCGTCGGTGGCAGCGTTGGTGAATGGGTAAAAGCATAATCGAATTGCACCCGCTGTCCCCAAATGGGGAGATCCAAACCGAACCCTGCCGATAGAATCGGCGTCTCATGCGTGTAAAAATCTTTTTGCACTCCAGCGCGCAGGCAAAAATTTTGTTTGAACGGCCGCCATTCTACCCCGCAATGAAAACGATCATCAATATCAGTTGCCATTAGCAAATGGTTCGCGAATTGATATGATGCGCCAAGCCTTATGCTTCGACGATAAACAGGTTGATCGATTCCATCGAAACGGGTGTCAGTCACGTCATGCATCGTCATCCCAAATTTCAATCGATTCGTAAGCCAATACAGTACGCCGAAATCCAGTCCCCACCCATGAAATGCACCTTGCGAGAGTTGATCGAGCGCCGCGCTAAATTGCATATATTTTACATTCACTCCCAACGACAGGCGATCGATCGGCTGATATCCAAAAGAAAAATTGAGTTTGTTTTTTCGGAAATCAAGTTCATCATCGCCATAGCCGATGTTCAGCCAATCGACCGCCAGCCCTGTTCGATGGGGACCAGGCAGCGCCAGCGATAAGTAATTCAAAGCAATGCCGCTTTGAAACAGATTGCTGTGCATGCTGTTAAATCCGATCGCATGAATGCTGGGCAGCCCAGCAGGATTCCAGTTGACGCTATTGATATCATCAGCGATCGCTACAAAGGTCTCGCCCAGCGCCATTGGTCGGCCCCCCACGAACTCCTGATTAGGGATCTTATTGATCAAACCCTGCCCGAAAGTCCTGCAAGATTGAGCCACGAGTAGCCATATATTGATCCACGCCCAAATGATCCATATCAGGCGATTTATCTGTATCCGCATCATGTCACCCTTTTTTTTGACTGAACCGCTGCCTTCGGCTTAAGCCTTCTCACCTTTCTTTTCGCATAAAAATAGGCGGCCGTCAGCAAGGAAGCGATGGCCAAACCGATCCATTTTAAGTAGTCCATCAATTCCATCGGCTTTGGGACAACCTGGAAAATCACTCCGACATAACCTACCACGGACATGCGGTTATAAACCCGACCACCAAGCTGGTACTCTCGTACTTTACGAGTTACCTTGATTATCAAACCGTAGATTGGGGAACCATCTTCACTGAATGGTAAATCCCGAACCGAATCAAATGCTTCGGATGACGAACGAGTGGACCGATCGCTCTGCGCAACAGACTTGTGTTTAAAAATGTTTTTCACCCATTGCCAGAAACAGCAACAAGAAGGGGGTTGCTTTTGCATAAAATAACTATAGTCTGGCGCTGTGAAATGAACGAGAAACTTTTTGCTCGTTTTCGATGTCGTGGGTCCGAACCAGACGCTATCCCGGTCGCTCAGATACACCAGCGAATCCATTTTTGTTACATTGATTGATGTAGCGAATTTTATATGCCATAGACTATCTGGCACGGAGGGATCCAACGCGCTCCGATCCAGAAACAAATAGAGATAGTTGTCCGCCCCTCCGATTTGCGGCTCGAAATCTAAAGCTGAAACTGGAACGGATGAGACATATAGATTTGAAAACGAGCTGAGGCTAAATTCATCATCGGCATTCTGAAGCGTAAAAATCACATCGACGGCTTTATTTTCCTCGACCTTTAAATATTGCAAGGTCCGTCGGGTCGAATTATTGCAGAGAATAGGATCATCGGTCAAAAGCAGTGCTGCACGCAAGCTCACGGTATCTGGCTGAGTATCATTTCCATTGGGTGCTTGCCAGCGAATTGTTCGTTCGCTGGAGCTATTCGCGGGAAGATCAAATTCTTCGGGCTTGGGATTGATTATCACAAAGCTCCCCAATCCAAAATCACGATAATAAAGCTGCAATGGTATTTTTTGGACAAATCCATTGCCAGTTTGGTTCGGGACATATCGGTTGTTTACGGTCACTTTTAAAATATTCCAACTGCCAGGTTTAATCGTCAAGTCATTCTGATTTGTCGTTCGAAGATGTTTGTAACGATGATCGAAGAAAATATCAGGCTGGGTATCGGTTGTGGGGAGGACTAAAATGCCATTCGCCCAGCGATCAGCGTTTGGAAGGCTTAAATCGATTGTGTCAGGCGCAGGCGCGTCTTTCGGCCACCAGTAAGGAACATAATGCCAATCATCAATCCAATCGACGAACAAAAAATATAAGCCAAAAAAATTACCACCCAAATCGGTTCTGATTTGGCGGTATTGAATCACCAATTCGATCTCGGCGTATTGCTTACTGGTATTTTGATAGGTCTTCACCTGCCTTTGACCATCAAGATAGGTCGGTTTCGATTGATATTGCCAGTTACTGCGTCGATAATCCCAGGTCGAAAAGATCTGAACAGAATTTTTGATCATAATATCGTATCGCAGCAGAGGCATGGTATTTATAAAACCACCAGAATTGTAAGGATCGATGCAGATCGTCAATTTATCCTGGTCATGGAGTCGCTCGAAGTCGATCCGGAATGCCAGAAATAAGGAATCATTTTTGTACCGGCTAAATACTGTTATTTCCGGATTCCCTTCAGTGCCAAACGAAAACCAGTTGGCGTTCTCCCACTCTGGGGCATTAATAGAGCCATCAAACTGAAAATGAGGATCTGCGATCTCTGGAATATAAAACCGCTCGGAGCGCGATGGCGCATAAGCGGCAGTGTCCGTTATAATTCCACTTAAGACAACCAACCCCAAGATGGAATATAGGGTGAACCCATGCAATCGACGAACGGAATCACTGCTCGACTTTTTTGTACTTTTCATCTCATTCCCTCCCATTATAATTTGATGCTTCCAAAAACTCCTTTGGAAAACAATAACAGTTGAGTATGAATTAGCGCACAATATGATTTAAATCTGACAACCTATTCAGCAATTTTTCGGATCATGGCTGGTTCATTTGTTCAATATGACCACGGTTTTGGTCTTCAACTCCCGTTCGCTCTCGAAAACGATCAAGTACAAATCGCTGGGGCAGAAATTGCCATTAAAGTCACGGCCATCCCATTGGATCGAGTTCCGACCAGCGCGTTGCTGAGAGCGCGTCATCAGCGTATACACCAATCGCCCGGCTGGATTATAGATTTTGATGCTCATCGGCGAGTCTGCAGTTAATTCGAACGAGATGGTCGCAGTCATGGCATAGCTTGTCCCCTGCGGCGAAAAAATTCTTGGCTGACAATCGATATCGATCAGTCGCGCACTTCCAGAAATGGAGCGATTGTCCTGAATCAAGACATATACACCAAACTGTTTGATCGTTGTCTCGATGCAATGTCGCTCTAAATCAACACCCCCCCCTAAAATGGCTGCTTCATTAATATGATCAATTTTCTTCAATGACAGATGTTCGAGATCAATTCCTTCCTGGTTGGGATCCAAATACATAAAAGCTAAGCGACTCTCCACCAAATTTAAAATATCCTCGGGTCGATAAGAACAGCTCAACGTTGCCGGTTTGGTTAGCTTCAGTGTGGTTGGGGCTAAAACATAAGCCAGAGATGAAACCTGGATGTCCTGAACCGGAGGTATGAGATCCCCTGCGACCTCAAGAGGATTGCAGTAAATTTGTTGATCTGTTCCAATCGCTCCTGGTGGGATATATAGGGTCAACCGGTCGGCAACGGCCATGGTGCCTCCGCGTTCGCGCAATACGGTTTGCTGCCCAGCTACGACTTTTACTTTGATAATATAGTAACTGACATGCTGCAGGGTATCCTCTGCCGCCAATCGCAACCAATAGTCACCATTTAATCCCGCTGTGTCCCAGATAATCAGCGTGTCATTGATGACCGGCCTGGCAAAAAATATGTTCTGGTGAGATGGGATGGTCGCTGCTGTTGCAATGGGTTGCCAATCATTTTCAGCCACATCCTGGAACCTGGAACCGACAGCATACGAGAGCCAATAGCATTTAAAATCTTTAACGATGGACAATGAATCAAAAGCAGTGCCGATGACAGCGACCTTGCCGTTTATTATCTCATTGTTGCTCGGATGAATAATAAACGCATGCGGAGGGGCAGTATCTACAATGAAGCAAACGGAATCGGGGAACGATTCATTGCCAGATTCGTCCCGCGATTTGACTGAAAAAGTGTAATAGCTATTGGTTGGAAAAGCGAGCTCACAATAGTTCTGAGGATGAAAATCTGACCAGATGCCGCTACTGCCTGCTCGGTCATCCCTTAATCGCCATGAATAGAGCAATCTTTCGATTGGGGTTTCCACATCCCGACCACTAAAATAGAACAGGGCTGATCCGACTCCAATAATTCCCTTGGGTGCAATGGTAAGAAAAGCCTGGGGACGGGATTTGTCAGGAAAATATTTCAATAGCCCACTACTGGTACAAATCCAATAATTGCCCTGGGAGTCTTGAAGGATTCGGTTGACATCATTATCCTCAATTTGGTCGCTATAATCCACCCAGAACTGGCCATCGAACCGATTGAGGCCTCCTGCCCGAGTTCCGATCCAGAGATTGTTATTTCGATCCACAAGAAAGCATTTGACATAATTATTCACCAACCCGCTGTTTTCAACCGTGAAATAATCCCAGGCAGCACCGTCAAAACGGGCGATGCCAGCATCTGTGCCAAACCAGTAAACAAGATTCTCATCCTGAACGATCACTGACACAAGATTACTGGGCAAGCCATTGGCTCGATCGTAAACAGCAATGAGAGAATCATCCGCCAAAACGCCGACGCCAGCATTGGCAGTACCGAACCAGATCAACCCCCGATGATCCTCAAAGATCGTCGTAATGATCGCATCGGATAGCACAAAACGGTAGTCATAAGTCCTCCAGATCACCCCATCATAACAGCTCAACCCGCCCCGGGTTGCGAACCAATACCTTCCCGATCGATCCTGAAGGATATCGCAAACGAATTTCGATGGTAGCGAATCAACATAGGAAATCCAATGATGAGATTTTCCATCGAAACCATGGACACCATATTCGGTGGCACACCAGAGCCAATTGTTCCGATCCATTAGGATCCTGTGCACTGCATTCGCCCCATAAAAACTGCCATTCACTTTCATGGTATCGAATTTAACCCCATCGAATCGTGCCAGACCGCTGCTCGCGGTAGCGATCCAGAGCGTGCCATCAGCCGTTTCAACAATATCTGTAATGACCGGATCTACCAGTCCAGAATTATTCGGATTGAACGAGTACCAGTTAAGCAGCAATCGAAAGCACCCAGCGCCCTCAGTTGTAAGCCATAAATTGCCATCATGATCTCTGCACATAGATCGGATCGGGATATCCCCCAGGCCTGAGATCGCAACAGGTTCACAGCCATTGCTGGCGCAGCGATACAGCCCATGGTTCTGCGTTCCGAACCATAAATTCCCTGACCGATCCTCAGCGATGGAGAGCACATTGGGCACAGCAGCTACCAATTCCCATGATGAATCGTCCTCTTTTTTAAAAATCCCTCTATTGGTACCGAACCATAAAATGTTGTTTTGATCTCTGAAAATGACATGAATTTTGTCACCAAGAAATCCTAATTGTTCGGGGAAGCCGATCCATTGAGATAGACCATCGAATTTACAGACCCCCGCATGCATGCTGCCGATCCAAATATTCCCAGAGGCATCTTCATTGATCGCCGATATCTCATCGCTGACGATCTTTGAATTTCCAGTGTCGTAGGGGATCCACTCGAGGTCACCAAGTCGATTGCGGAAACATTTCGTTATCCCCCCACCTTTGGTGCCAATCCAGATTTGATGTCGGCTATCGAGGAACAGACAGGTAATTTTTCTGGCACGAAGATACGCAGGCATTTGGTCGTGAGAGTAGCTCTCCCATCGATCGTTGCGGAACAAGTTGATCCCATTATCCGAGCCGAACCATAGATAGCCATTTGCGTCCTGCAAAATAGCGTTCACTTGATAATGGATCAGCGGACTATTATATGGCGTAAATTTCTGCCATTCGTTGGTCCGCGGGAGCCATCGCCCCAATCCCTCTACGGTACCGAACCAAAAATTGAATTCACGATCTTCACAGATCGATAGCACGATATTGTTGATTAGACCATCGGATGTGGTGAATCGGGTGAATGTCTGAGATTTTGCCTCAGTCGCAGCAATAAAAAGGGCCCCCATCAATCCGATGATGATTGCGTGGCTTGCTTTCATAACACGATCGGCTCTATTTCTTCTTTATGCTTTTTGGATTCGGAACCACGACCTAACGACGTTGTGTCAGTTCAGTCGCGATCCCGATTGATTTATGAGAGCTGTGATTATTGATGAGATCATGGAAATGATTTGTTGCGTACGACCCAGAATAACGAATGGCGCTAATCCCAGTCCGATGCAGATCAGTTTGCAAGCTAATCAGTTGTGAGAAGGTCAAAGATGTCGGATGAAAAAATATCAGTTCAATTATAAGAAACTTAAGCACAAGAGTCAAGCAATTTTTTTAGACATGATCATAGATATTTATCATCCCGATAGAGTTAACGGACTGTGGGATTGGGCTTACTATCTTTCAATCAACCGTTCGATGCTTCTTCCGCCTCTCTTTTTTACTAGCGATTGCTTCCTGGCGCCTCGTTAGGAATAGCTTACGCCAAAAGTCGTGCCAATAAAATTCGATTATTTTGTAGAGCAATTAACTGGCTATTATCTCATGAAGATAATGAAGCGAAAAATTGAAGTTCAATAAATGTGGCCAATCATTGTTTGGCGCCCAATTTCTAAGCTATGATTTCGGAAAATACTGGACCATGGCAAGATCATAAGAAAATGGCCTTATTTTCGGGTTCAGATTGCTGGCAGGGCATACGCAAGCCGAAATTTGGAAATTTTCGAAACTGACCGTTTCCAAATTTTTCATTACAGCCATCTCGCGAATATTCGGCTTGCTGAATCTTTTGCTAAGTTGGTTCATCCAAATGTCAGGCGCAAAATGATAGTTGAAAGATTCCTATCGCAAAACGGAGAAACCGAACAGTTGAAGCTATCAACTCAATCCCATCATCGTCATGAAAGGAATTGTTTATGCCGATCACCAAGGACACCACAATTGCCGAGATTGTCTTTCATTACCCGGAACTAATCGAGCCGTTGCACGAAATCGGGCTATATTGTTTTTCCTGAGGCGGGTCCCCAGCCTGGGGAACGCTTGCGTTGCAAGCGCGCTTAAACGGAATTCGCGATATCGATGCTATTGTGGAACAGCTCAACGAAATATTGGCTGAGCATCAGGACTCGCGAGCCGATGAATTGCAGCAGAATTGAGAGCCCAATCGATGTCCAAAGAAAAGCTGCTATAAACTAAAAAACCACCTCATTATTGATTTGAGGTGGTTTTTCTTTTTTCGATCAACTCGCCCAAAGCAGCAATGGGAATGCACAACCTGTCCCGCTGCTGCTTGAGTCTTGTCCGTCAATTATCAATGATCATAGATAACGAAATCCGACCCGTCTCGGGTTTTACTGACAGTACCTTTACTTTGACGTTCTGGCCGACACTAACCACATCTGTCGGCTGCTTGACGAACCGTTTCGCCATCTGGCTCTTATGCACCAGTCCGTCCTGCTTCACACCAATATCGACAAAAGCGCCGAAGTCTACAACATTGCGGACTGTTCCCTCCAATATCATCCCCTCCTTGAGGTCTTCGATTTTGAGCACATCACGTCGGAAGATCGGCTTCGGCAGCTCGTCCCGCGGATCGCGATTCGGTTTGGCCAGACTTTCGATGATATCCTGCATGGTAGGTACACCAGTCCCGCAGATCTCAGCCAATTGTTGAACGGTCAATTTTTTCAACCGCATCCTTTGTTGCAGCAGATCACCCCGGCCGCGAACAGCCGTGCTATCCAGTTCCAGCTCCTGTAATAACTTTTCAGCGGCCTGATAGGATTCGGGGTGAACCGCGGTCATGTCAAAAAAGTTTTCTGCATTGGGAATCCTCAAAAATCCAGCGCATTGGGTAAACGCCATTTCTCCCATTCCTTTCACTTCGAGCAATTGTCTCCGACTCTTAAATTCGCCATGCTCGTTTCTCGCGGCCACGATGTTCTCGGCCAGCCGACTGTTGATCCCTGCTACATATCTCAGCAGTGCTTTGGAGGCAGTATTGAGATTGACCCCCACAAAATTCACGCACGACTCCACCACCTGATCCAGCATCTGGCTGAGTTTCGCCTGATTTACGTCATGCTGGTACAGACCTACACCGATGGACTTCGGATCGATCTTCACCAATTCGGATAGCGGATCCAGCAAACGCCGGGCGATCGATACAGCACCGCGCATGGCGACATCCAGATCTGGGAATTCCTCCTTGGCCAGTGGCGATGCGGAGTAAACGGAAGCCCCTGCTTCATTGACGATAATATAGGCCAGGTCTCCATCATACGCCTCAATCGTCTCGATCGCCAGACTCTCTGTCTCCCGAGAAGCAGTGCCGTTGCCGATGGCAATGATCTGAACATGATGCTTCTTGACCAATTCTAACAATTGATCTCGCGACTGTTGCCACTGGCGCTGCGGTTCGTGCGGGTAAATGGTCGCCCCTTCGAGAAATTTGCCAGTCGGATCGATAATGGCCACTTTGCAGCCTGTCCGATAGCCGGGATCGATCCCCATAATGGTCGCCCCATGCACTGGTGGCTGCATGAGCAAGTTTCGGAGATTCTTGGCAAAGACCTCGATTGCATGGGCGTCGGCCTTCTCGGTCAGCTCGCTGCGGATCTCTCGCTCGATTGAGGGCGCAATCAAGCGATCATAGCTATCAACGATCGCTGCTTTCAGATCTGGCACAAATGGAGAGGTCGTATTGGTCAAATAGGCTTGCTCAATGCTCGCGATGCATTCGGACACAGGCACTTCGATTTTGACCCTCAAATATCCTTCCTTTTCGCCACGATTAATGGCCAGGGTCTGATAGGGCTGAATCGTTTTGACTGGATGGGAAAATTCAGCATAGACCTCATAGTTGCCCACATCTTCTTTGTTTTTCGCTTCGGAAACGATCACGCCTTTAGATTGAAAGATAGCACGAATGGCCTTGCGCACCTCTGCATCATCGGAGATTGCCTCTGCGCAAATATCTCGAGCGCCCGCCAGGGCCTCGTCTACGCTGCTAACGCCTTTCTCCTCATTCACAAATGAGGCCAGCAATCCAGCGTAATCTGCGATATCCGTAGCCAACTTCAACATCAATTCTGCCAGCGGCTCCAAACCCTTCTCCTTTGCCACCGTGGCGCGGGTCCGCTTCTTTGGTTTATATGGCAAATAGAGGTCTTCCACTTCCTGCAATTTCGTCGCATCAAGAATTTTTTGCTTCAATTCTGGGGTCAGCTTGCCCTGCTTTTCAATTGAATTCAGAACGGTTTCTTTTCGCGCATCCAATACCCGCAATGACCGCATTCGATCTTCAATAGCCCGAATCTGCTCCTCGTTCAGGTTTCCAGTCATTTCTTTCCGATATCGGGCAATGAAGGGAACAGTGTTTTCATTATCCAGCAATTCAACGGTTTTTTGTACCTGCCAGACCTTCAGCTTCAGCTCTGACGCAATGGTTTGAAAATGCTTTTCTCCATCCATATTGAATTCCCATTAAAAATACGATGTACCTTGCAAACATATCCTCCGGCTTTGACATTAGCGATGGTTTCAAATCAATCAGGCTCATCAACAAAATAGAAATTTTATCCACCACAAGAGCTCTGTTTTTTCCGATAACCAGAAATTTGAGTCAAAGCCGCTCGCTTCTGACAAAAGACAAGATCACCAAGATCTCGTGGTCAATTCGTTAAAACGCGATCAGCAAATATAAAATTTTTTGGCTAAGTTGCAAGGATTTTGTTGAGATTTTTCGAGGGTTTTTTTACAAAGAAAAGCCCTTTCCAGATTGGTTTATGCTGGAAAGGGCGATGTGAATCTGGCGATTCGAATATAACCAATGAATGCGGTCTCATCTTCCCATGAAAAACGAGCCGTAGCTACTTCCCCCCTCATTGGATTCAAATCTAACCAATTTCACCAGCGAATTTGAAATCTACTTGCTGTTTGATGAGAGAGCTAAACCAGCTTCGCTCAATTGTCATCCTTCAGATGAGACGGTTCAATTTGTTGAGCTATCAGCGACCGCAGCATCGCGGAGGATTAAGAGCAACCGCTGGTAGAGCCGCAGGAAAGACACTTATAGCAAGCCCCATTCCTCACCATGATCGATCCGCACTCAAAGCAGGGCGGTGCATCGGATTGGGTCTGAAAGATATGTTTCTCATAAATCTCTTTGGCGTCAATTCCAGTGGCCGCCTTTGGCGCAATGAAATTGTCGGTCTCAGAGTTCCTGGGTCGCTCCTCTTCTGGGAGGAATTTCAATGCCAGCCAGCGGAAAATATAATCGAGCACGGACTTGGCAATCGGGATATCTTTATTGCCGGTGAAACCCGATGGTTCAAACCGAACATGGCTGAATTTGTCGACCAATACTTTCAACGGCACGCCGTATTGCAGCGTCATCGAAATGGCCGTGGCAAAAGCATCCATTAAGCCAGAGATGATGGAGCCCTCTTTTGCCATGACGATGAAAATCTCTCCTGGGGTGCCGTCCTCGAACATACCGACGGTAATGTAACCTTCATGCCCCGCGATGCTGAATTTATGCGTAATGGCTGGCCGTTCGTCGGGCAACCGCCGGCGATACGGCTTGGGCGGTTCCTGCTTTAGCATTCCCTCTTTGGAGATGCTCTCTTTGGAGGTGGATAATGGCTGGGTGCGTTTGGAACCATCGCGATAGATGGCGATCGCTTTCAACCCCAACCTCCAAGCCTGGATATAGGCTTCGCGGACATCATCGACCGTCGACTGGTTCGGCATGTTCACCGTTTTCGAGATGGCGCCTGAAATGAACGGCTGAACTGCGGCCATCATTCGGATATGGCCCATGTAGTGAATGCTCCGTTGGCCCCTGGCAGGTTTGAAAGCACAATCAAATACTGGCAAGTGCTGTTCAGATAGATGCGGAGCGCCCTCAATCGTGTCGTTTTTGTGTAAATAATCGAGGATTTCCTGCCGCTGGGCTTCGCTATAGCCCAGAGTCTTCAGAGCTGCTGGTATAGTGGAATTGACCAGCTTCATTACCCCCCCACCGACCAGATTTTTGTATTTCAAAAGGGCGATATCTGGCTCAATGCCAGTCGTGTCGCAATCCATCATGAAACCAATTGTCCCAGTCGGTGCCAAAACGGTCACCTGCGCATTGCGAAAGCCATGTTTTTGGCCGTTGCTGAGCGCCTGCTCCCAGATGCGCCTGGCATGAGGGATTAAATCGGCAGCCGGTTGAAGCGGCTGAATGACATCGACATGTTGAAGGTGCTTTTCGATGACGCGCAACATCGGCTTTCTATTGCGCTGGAATTGCGGGAACGGCCCAAGTTTGCTGGCAATCTCAGCCGATGTCAGATACGCCTGCCCGGTCATGACCGCAGTGATTGCAGCAGCATAGGCGCGACCCGCTTCACTATCGTACGGCAGACCACTCGCCATCAGCAATGCGCCGAGATTCGCGTATCCCAGCCCCAGAGTTCGGAAGAGATGGCTATTTCTGGTGATCGCCTTTGTGGGATAAGCGGCATTATGAACCAAAATGTCCTGCGCAATGATCATGATGCGCACTGCGTGGCGGAAGGCAGCAACATCAAACTCACCAGCTTCGTTTCGAAACTTCATCAGGTTCAATGATGCCAGATTGCATGCCGTGTCGTCAATAAACATGTATTCGCTACAAGGATTGGAGGCGTTGATGCGAGCGCTATTGGGACAGGTATGCCAGTCATTGATCGTCGTGTCGAATTGGAGCCCGGGATCGCCGCAGAGATGAGCCGCTGCTGCAATTTGATCGAGTAAATCCTTAGCCTGATAGGTGTCCATGATCTCACCGGTGGTCACTGCCCGTGTCTGCCACGGTTTATTTTCGAGCGCCGCACGCATAAAATCATCCGTGACCCGAACACTATGATTGGCATTCTGGAAGAATATCGAGCTATAAGCCTCGCCATTGAACGAGCCATCATAACCAGCATCGATCAGCGCCCATGCCTTTTTCTCCTCATTCGCTTTGCAATTGATGAATTCGACGATATCGGGATGATCGATATTCAAAATGACCATTTTGGCCGCTCGCCGCGTCTTGCCTCCCGATTTGATCGCACCCGCAAAGCTATCGAAACCTTTCATAAATGAAACCGGTCCTGATGACTCCCCCCCTGTGGAAAGCTTCTCTTTTGATGAACGAAGGGGCGAGAGATTAGTGCCGGTTCCAGACCCCCATTTGAACAGCATCCCTTCGGTCTTCGCCAATGTGAGGATCGATTCCATGCTGTCCTGCACCGAATTGATAAAGCAGGCCGAAACCTGCGGCCGCGGCTCGATCCCACAATTGAACCAAACTGGACTGTTAAACGACGCCATCTGATTGACCAAAAGATAGGTCAACTCACGATAGAAATTATCCGCATCAGCTTCGCTGGCAAAATACCCATCGGCGTAACCCCAATTGCGGATCGTTTTCGCCACGCGATCGATCAATTGCTTTACGCTGGTCTCGCGCTTGGGTGTGCCCAGTTTGCCATGGAAATACTTGGACGCCACCACGTTGACCGCTGTCTGCGACCAGCTTTCAGGAAATTCAACATCCTTTTGCTCAAAAATAGTTGCGCCTTTATCGTTACAGATCGAAGCCGTGCGACGAACCCATTTCACTTTTTCGAACGGATGAATTAGATCTGTCGTAAACAGCGGGTCGATCGACAAGCCTTTCAGCTTGCCATTATTATTATCAGAATCCTCGAAATGCAATTCCCCGGATGATGAACGCAGGCTATCATCTGAATGCTGGGAGTTGGTTGTTGTTGATTCACTGAGGGGCATAACATGTCCTCCCATTTGATTGTGAGATTAGGTGGATTTGGTGAATTGAGATATGATACGATTTAAGCGTTAGATTGCGGCTGGCTCAGACAATCCGATAAACCCCATCCCGCTCGATCTCACCTCCAACAATTGCTCGGTTCGATTGATTTGGATTTTTGGATTTAACCTTTTAGATGAATACTTACAACCTGAAGCCACTCTCAAATCGCGGCCACAATATAATATTCTTTATTGAAAATGTCAAGGGAAAATTTTACTATATTTTGTGGATTTGAATTGCAAATAATACTAAATATGGTAGATTGGAATCTTCCCTCAAAGCCCGCATCACATGATACTTATTGACATCAAAATCATGACCACTAATTTGGTATTCAATAGTATTCACAAATTGTGAAGCTGGTTTACGCTTAACGAACCAAATATGAGCGCCGTCAACTGGACGGTTCTTCCCAATTTGATCACCGCAACCCAAATTGCTAAAATTAACAGTGTCGATGAAAACCAAAATACTTTGCCCAGAGAATACAAGGATTGCCTCGAAATCTTAAAAGATAAGAATCCATTTTCATGTGTTTCGTAGGAGGCTTAAAATATAATCCAAGCCTCTAAAATGAAAGTTGCCCAACGAAATCCATAAAAGCACCTGAGAGGAACCGTTTGATGTTAGTGCCGATTTTGAATTTCAAGTGATAGATCTTCCTCATTTGCTCGGCTTATTTTGTGCTTGATCCATTCTCAAGAGAATTTATTTATTCGCTCCATCGCGGGGTGTGCCATGGAATCATTGCATTGATGAACCAGTGAGAGGGGACAATCGTTTAATGTGCAGTTGTTCGATGCTTGAATCCAGAGAGAAAGGATATTTCGCCTTACAAATTCGAACAAATCCATGAGGCAAAAAATCGGAAATAGTCATGCCTGCTCATGCAGGCGTCTCTATTCTTATTTTGATTTTGGTTTTAAATTGCGAGGAGATTTCCCCATTCGCACGCATAACATTTTCGATTTGGTTTCAATTTTTGTTGCAAGAACAATCTTACGATAGCTGAAAATGAGCTCGAATCGCAATCGGATATGGCGCTTAGGATCTAACCGTCGATTTGGGCATTTGTCTCTCGTCTTGACGAAATAAGAGAGGCGAGAGATCGCAATTTCAGAGCGATTAACCCGCTGCGAGTTCGGGCGCTCAAAATATCGGCTTCGACGGCTCTAAAAAAACAATTCACTCAAGACTAAATCACAAAACAGGAGGGAAAGTATGAGATCAAAAATGTTCTTGCTGGTTCTAATGGCCTTGCTGTTGATCCCCATCGAGCGGGCACTTTGTCAATCCGCTTTTTCCGATCGCTTAGTACACACCTATTCGATCGTGGCCCGTGATGCAAAGACAGGAGAGCTGGGAGTTGCCGTTCAATCTCATTGGTTCTCAGTGGGATCGATCGTATCCTGGGCGGAAGCTGGGGTTGGTGCCATTGCTACGCAATCGTTCGTGAATGTTTCCTTTGGGCCGAGAGGTCTGGAGCTATTGAAGGAAGGCAAAACCGCGTCCGAAGCGTTGAAAATTCTCATCGATTCTGATGAGGGACGCGACGTGCGCCAGTTAGCCATTATAGACGCGAATGGCAATGTTGCTGCCTTCACAGGGAAAAATTGTATTCCGGCTGCCGGACATTTCATCGGCGATAATTATTCCGTCCAGGCCAATCTCATGTTGAACGATCAGGTTTGGCCTGCAATGGCCCGGGCTTTTGAGGAAAGCACAGGTCCCTTGGCAGAACGAATGCTCGCTGCTCTTGAGGCTGGTCAACGGGTCGGTGGAGATATTCGAGGAAAACAGTCCGCCGCCATTCTGGTCGTCCGAGGGCAATCCACTGGGAAAGTATGGGAGGACCGCCTCATTGATCTACGGGTAGAGGACCACCCGGAGCCGATCCAGGAGATACAACGGCTATTGAAGCTATATCGCGCTTACGAGTACATGAATGCTGGCGATCTGGCGATTGAGCAAAACGACATTGCAGGCGCACTCAAAGCCTATGGCACAGCCGAGGCCATGTTCCCCGACAATCTTGAGATGAAATATTGGCACGCCGTCTCCCTGGTCAATGTTGGCAGGTTGCATGAATCGCTGCCCATTTTCAAAGCCATTTTCGAGCAGGACAAAAATTGGCTTGAGCTTACACGCCGGCTTCCAGCGGTTGGACTGCTCAAGGTGAGCGATGCAGAGCTACAACGTATCATTGGGGGGAAATAAGAGGCCCAATATTGAGCGAATAATTTTTTGATTTGTTCAAGCTATGTTAAAAACCTATTAATTTTTTATTGACTTTTAGATTATAATTTATTATATTGGCCGCCACAGAAAATGAGCTAACACTTTGCTAAGCCCTTTGCGCTTCGAGAAAACATCGATAGCCGTTGATTTTCTCGATCGAAAAAATCGCCTTTGGTTGCAGCGGCGATAAAAAATACCACACTTGGAGGGAATGCAAGTGCCCAATTCATTTTCGAAGGAAAATTATTGCGTTCTCATCGCCTATAACAATATTATGGCCAGAGCACTAACAAATCATTCGCCGCCCTCGCTACTGGTGGCTCGAAAGCTAAATTCAGTTTTGACGTATTCACAAGGAAAGATTTTCAGATAGTCTGAACTCAGGTTTTTCAAACAAATTCCAAATTGAAGGAGGATCCGTATGGTACGTAATTATTTTATTCTCGCATTAAGTGTGGTCTTGATGGTTGTGTTGGTTAGTGGTTGTGCTAAGGCTCCGCAACAAGAACTGGATGCTGCCAAAGCGGCGCTGGAAGCAGCGCGACAGGCAGAAGCAAATGTTTATCTGGCTGACGAATTCAAAGCAGCTCAGGATTCGCTCAATGCTGCTCTGACCGAAATTGAGACCCAGAACTCCAAATTCGCATTAACGCGCAATTACAACAAGGCGAAGAATCTGCTGGCCGCCGCAACCAATATTGCTAATGACCTTGCTTCCAAAGTTGAAGCGAAAAAAGAAGAGGTAAAAGCTCAAGCGGAACAGCTCATGACCGATTTGCAAACCAAATTGGCTGATGCCAAAGCTTTACTGAAAAAAGCTCCAAAAGGTAAAGAGGGCAAAGTCGTGTTAGATGCCATCCAGAGCGAGCTCAACGCGGTAGAAACCTCTCTAACCGATGCCACCAACCTGCTGAACAACGGCAGTTACATGGCAGCTAAGGACAAACTGTCGGCAGCCTTGCAAAAGGTCAATCAAATTATCGAAGAGCTGAATCAGGCGATTGCGAAGAAAAAAGGCAAGTAAGTGGCCAGCTTGGCGAGAGCAAAGATTTGGCGAAAATATTTATAGGCATTGAGAAAAACCTCGGTTAACATACCATCGTTAACCGAGGTTTTGTTTATTGAAAAAATTTTGTAGCAGAAAGTGCCATTATATTCGCTCGCGCATAGGAGAAGATACCAGAAGATGTTTCAGTCACTACAGCGTATTTACATGTTAGGGATCGGCATCTTGGTTGTGATTATCGTTCTGGTAATCATTTCAATTTTGCATCCAAAACCTCCCGTTTACCAAATTCATCTCAGCCGCAAAGCCTTGGCGAGGGCTAATAAGGCCGATGCCAAATACTACGCATCCGATACCTTTCAGGCAGCTCAACAGAATTGGCAAAAGCTCTTGACCCGGTGGCGTCAGGAAAATCAGAAAGCGTTCTATCGACGCAATTACGCGCCGCTGAAACAATTAGCCAAAAGAACTCAACAATTGGCTGAGCAATCCGAGCGCCAGGCTATTCGGGCTCGCGATTCGTTGAAGAATGTTGCCCGAATCGAACTGACGCTGCTGATGGATCGATTGGGCGAGTACAAAGCACAATTTGATCAAATGCCCATTGATGAAGCTTTGCGCAAAAATGCGATTAAAGGCGAGATGTTAGTATTAGAAGGCAAAGCCGCTCTTGAGCGGGGCCAAATTAAGCAGGCATTGCATCAATTTAAAATGGCAGAGAAACTCATCGGTCAATCGGGCAAAAACACCAAAGAAATGCTCGATAATTATCTGTCCAATCTCCCAATGTGGCGCCGATGGGCTCAGGAAACCATTGCTGAATCCAAGAGCAACCAAAGCACTGCGCTCATTGTGGACAAATTCAATCGCACGCTTTACGTGTATGATCGAGGAGAGCTAATCCACAAATATTCGATTGAACTGGGCAAAAATTGGATGGGACATAAACGGCAACGTGGAGATAACGCCACCCCAGAAGGTCACTATCTCATTATAAGGAAAATTGGCAAAGGAAATAGCAAGTATCACAAAGCTTTGGTTCTGAACTACCCGAACCAAAGAGATCTTCAGGAATTTTTGAATGCGAAAAAGACTGGGCAACTGCCCAAAAACGCGCAAATAGGTGGGTCGATAGAAATTCATGGTGATGGCGGCAAGGGCATCAATTGGACGCAGGGCTGTATTGCTTTAACCAATAATGACATCGATGAGCTCTTTGATCGCGTAGAACTGAATACGCCGGTCACCATTGTCGGCGCGTTGAATGGATTAAACAATAAATCGGATAACACGCAAAGAAATGTGCACCGATAGGCTAAAGACTACCCAACTCGGGGATGATCAGCCGTTCATGGGATCAAAAGCATGGAAGATAAAAAATTCTTTTGGTGCATTTTAATATGTTTTGGGGCGTCTTTTTAAATCAACTTTCATTTTAGGAATTCAAGCTGAATTGTAATTGGACAAACTTTCAGATTCGGCTTTTTATCTGGCATGGTTTCCAGAATAGCATCTTAACAATTGAAACGATCATTTCTCGTTTTTCGCAGTCGTTATGGCAAATGACGTGAATCAAAATACTCGACCGGAGGGACCTGAGCGTCCAATGCGGCCATTTCCATTGGGTTCGCAACCGCAACGGCCGCTGATGAGTCGTGGCAAAATAATTCGTCGCGCTTTGCTCCGTGGTTTAATCATCGGTGCATTATCGGCATGGCTGTTCATCAGCTTAGCGCCTCTGATCCGAGAAGGGGTGCTATATCTGATTCCACCGCCCAAAACCCTTTATCTGGGACAGCCGCTGATCGATCGCAAAGCAGAAGAACGACTGGTGACCAAGGAGACAGTCGCGCCAGATTCAAAACCGGTTGCCGCGAGCTGGGATAGTGTTGAATTGAAATTGCGGCTGAAACGGCTGCAACGCACAGTGGCCAGTTTGCAGCAACGGTTCGATCGACTGACCCCCAGCGAGCCCTATTTGATCATCGATACCTCCGACAATCTGATCTTTTTAATGAAAGGGAAACGATTGCTTCATCGGGGAATTTGTTCAACCGGGAGCTATGTGATGCTAAAATCCGCCGATGGGGGTGAGAAATGGATTTTCAAAACGCCGCGCGGGATGAGGAGAATTCAGGCTAAGATTGAAAACCCAGTATGGCGAATGCCAGACTGGGCGTTCATCGAAGAGGGGCTACCAGTGCCTGCACCTTTTGCAAGGGAACGCTATGAGCCAGGCGTGCTGGGCGATTACGCACTAAGTCTGGGAGATGGTTATCTCATTCACGGCACCCTCTATCAGCGCTTCTTGGGTCTACCGGTAACCCATGGATGCGTCCGGCTCGGAGATAAAGAGCTCGAGATCGTCTATCGTCATCTTCAGGTTGGCTCGAAAGTTTTCATTTATTGAGGTCGAAACGATGAAATTTTTGCAGTGGCTGCTCAAATTGCCTCTGGCACTCAAACGAAAATGGCAGCACTGGTTTGCTTTTCTCCACGATTTCAAGTCCAGCCGCTGGCTTTTCTGGCCAGTGGTCCTTATTCCAACCATTGCCTCGTTGGTGCTGGTGATTATCCTGCCACTATTTCACTTTAAACGAGAATTAAATCGTACTCAACCTGGTGTCATCCATCAGTTTTTACCAGCTCACCAGAATTCACCCGAGCTATCGGAATTCGCCGGTCTCTCTTCTCAGCTTCTACAATTGAAGCTTGAGGAGCTATTTCTAAATTCTCAGTTGATCATGGCCAAGAGCGACTCCATTGGTTTGCTGGTAAATCTGGCTGATAGCACGATCTCGTTATATCTGCGCGGGGTCAACCTCCGATCTTGTCCAATTTCATGCTATACCATCAGCCATGCTTTTAAGCATTTAAAAAGCAAGCCTGAGATTTTTCATTGGCTGTCTCGGCCTTTCCTCTTAAAAGCCCATTGGGCAACCGTGCCTAAGGTCCCGATCACGGTTCGGAAAGCACCGCGCGATACGATTGAAGCCCAGAAATACAAATTCGAACCCGCTGCTCCCGCCCGGCCTGATGTTCTTTTCTCGTTGCAATTTGACAGAAATTTGCTCGTTACGGTTCGTCAAATCGAACCAATTTCGTTTCGTGGACTGCCAAGAATTGGTCTTTATTATCTTGAGAGCTATGCCAGGCGGATCGCCGATACCTTTGTTCAGCTCTATCATTTAAAATTGCCAGAGCATCGTTATTCGATTGAAATTGCCATCCCGAAAAACGATGCTATTGCGATCTATCGGGCATTGCCAATGCGCACAGAGCTGGTGCCGCGTCTGCCGATCGACCATTAAGAGATACCCAAGAATGATTCGGATACTGCAATCTTGGGCACAAAGTCCCAATGATTAAGATGTTTTTCATTTTATCGATAGATGAATTGGTTTAAAAAAATGGATGGAACAACATCGCCATCAGCGTGGTCTAATCAGCACAAGTTCCTTGTGAAATTGCGAATTGTCTTATTGAAAAAAAAACACGATTGGGTTCTCAACAGATCGTTCTTGGTTTTGAAAATTTGTCAGGTTTCGGTGTAGCGTCAGATGTTGCTATTCGTCCTATATTGACAGAATGGCGTTTCATATAGTAAGGGATCTCCCGTGATGGGAGCTGATTTCGCTGGGCGATCCTGCATGAACTACCCATGAGACATTTTTGATGAAATGAATTTAGTTGATTTTTGAGAAAGACGAGTGATGAATGAGCGCGTGCAGAATTCATGGTTGATTGTGGTCTTTACTTTATTATGCATCACTGCCTGTACAAAGAAAGCTCCGCAGCAGGAGATCAACCTGGCTGAGGCCGCAATCGATTCGGCCATGAGCGCAAAAGCGAATTATTTTGCACCCAAGGAATTCGAGCTCGCCCGCGATGCCTATCTTACCGCCCGCAAATACATCGACCAAAAGAAATTCGACAAAGCCCGGCAATCCGCCCTCCTGGCCATCAAATTGGCTGACTCCTCGATTGTCATCAGCAAAAGGAAAAAGATCATCACTGAAATTGAAATCGAACAACTCATCTCTTACTTGCGGCACAAAATTGACGTGTTTGAAACGGTCATTTCGAAGGCAGAAAATTATGGCATTTCATCCGCTCGAATTGACTCGGCACGCAACGAGTTGGATGCGTTGAATAGGATATTGGTGATGATGATCATAAAAAATGATGAAGAGGATTATGAGACCATCCGGCATGAGTGTAATATCGCCATTGAACGGGCCAGTCTGGCCACGTATCAACTCATTAAGATCATCAGCAACACCAAGATGATCGAGCCTGGTATGGAGCTCAATTCGCCTGCAAAGCAGCAATTTCATTAGCTGGACATCTTCAATGGACGGACATCCTTGTCGCGCAAGCTCAAATCTGAACAAATAGCCGAGAAAAGGAACAAGTGGGTGAGTATCTCATAATGAATTTTTGATCAATATCGAATATGGATTTCCGCAGATCACCGAGGCATCACGGTGCGGTGGTGTACCATCCACGTAGCGAGCATCACGTTTTGGACAAACGTTTGAACATTCACAAAGTCGGGACAAATTGCAAAATTGGCAGGATGAATGAACAAGGATGGAGTTACGATGAGCGAACCGAAACAACGGGCGACTCGGGAGTATTGGGCAACGCGGATCGGGCTGATTCTGGCGATGGCCGGGAACGCGATCGGCCTGGGAAATTTCTTGCGTTTTCCGGTAAAAGCGGCTCAGAACGGTGGCGGAGCTTTTATGATCCCCTATTTCGCCGCGCTCCTGTTGCTGGGTGTCCCCCTGATGTGGGTCGAATGGAGCATCGGCCGCTATAGCGGTCAATTCGGCTACGGCACCACGGCGGGGGCGTTCGGTCTATTGACCCATTCGAAACGCTGGGCGAAAGTGGTTAATTTCTTGGGCGCGCTGGGAATCACGGTCCCTTTGCTATTTGTGATCTATTATCTCTATATCGAGTCCTGGACCCTGGCCTACAGCTTTTTCTCTCTTAGCGGCAAATATTTTGGAATTCTCGATTACGACACCATGTCCCGGTTCCTCGCAAGCTTTCAGGGCAAGGTGCACAGCGAACATTTTGCCGGGTTCGCGACCGCCTTATTTTTCTTCTTCATCACATTGGCGATCAATATCTATGTGCTATCGCGCGGCATTGCCAGCGGCATTGAAAAATTGGCGAAAATCGCACTACCCACGCTATTCGTCTTCGCGCTCATTCTATTCATTCGGGTATGGACCCTGGGCACACCAGATCCGACCAAGCCGGAAAATAGCATTATCAACGGATTTGCTTATGTCTGGAACCCGCAATTCAGCCACATTACGCAAAGCAAAACCTGGATGGCTGCCGCTGGGCAGATCTTTTTCACTTTAAGCATTGGCAATGGATCGATCATCACTTATGCCAGCTATTTGAAACGCCGCAGCGACATTGCACTCACTGGATTGAGCACATCGATCACCAACGAATTTGTCGAGGTGATCTTCGGTGGGTCAATTGCAATCCCGGTGGCGGTCGCCTTCTTCGGCCTGACGCAGACGATCCAGATCGCAGAGGGCGGTGCATTCGATCTGGGCTTTGTGGCGCTTCCGATCATATTCCAAAAGCTGCCATTGGGACAACTCTTCGGTATGATATGGTTTTTGCTTTTGTTCTTTGCAGGGATCACTTCGTCGGTCGCTTTGTGTTCTCCAGCTATTGCTTTTTTGCAGCGGCAATTAAACCTCACACGCAAGCAAGCAGTCTTTTGGGTAGGTCTTATTCTGCTGGGTTGCGGATTGCCCGTGGTGTTTTTTCTCAAATATGGCTTCCTCGATGAAATGGACTTCTGGGCTGGAACCTTTGGGCTGGTGGTAGTTGCGATGATTGAAGTGGTTCTATTCGCATGGGTCTTTGGGATGAACAAAGGCTGGAACGAAATCACTCGGGGCGCTGATATCAAAATCCCGATCATCTTTAAGTACATCATCAAATTCATTACGCCGATCTATCTCATCGCACTCTTGATATTCTGGAGCTATCAGGATGGCTATCGGGTGCTCTTCATGGTGGATCGAAGCGCCACAGATATCCCTTACCTTTGGGGCGCCCGCGCCATGATGCTGGGAGTGGCTGCTTTGTTTTTCATCCTCGTGCTCGTCGCTTATCGCATCGGTACAATTCGAAACTATCCTGGGGATTTACAGCACAGCAAATCAACACCGTAATTCGATGGGGTAACCGCTAATGGCTAACGGATTAACCACGGCCGGGCTGATATTCGTCATCATTGCCTGGTCATCAATTTTGATCGTAACAATTTTCTGTTTCTGGAAGGTCTTGGTTTCAAAGCGAGAGCAATGGGATCAAACCAATTCACCTGAAAACGATGACGATCAGTAAAATTTTTAGCCAGGAGCATTTCAATCAACCGATGTTCAAGCCCATTTCTCATCGGCATTGGTCAGATCGCCAGAGCGCTTCATTGAAACGGGAAGCCTCAGCATTTCCGTGTTTTGGTTTAATCTGATACATTTGCTCCATTTATTCTTTCACGGTATTTTCCTGCAAAATAGCGAAGTCTGTAGGTGCAAACGAAGCAAGGAATTTCATGATTATTTCAACACAAATAACTGCTTCGTCGCTTCGCTCGTCGAAATGACCCGTCTTTTGCTATTTTGCACTACTGTATTTCTTACAAAGGAACGTGACTTGCGATGGGCTATAAAATCGTGCTGACCTGCGACCGAACCATGGCCAGCCAATATCATCATAATATGTTCTTCGGATTCAGCGCTTGCTTGCCGCAGGGGGTACTGCCGGATTGGTTTTATTATCCGGTCTTCTGCCCCAGTGGATCAGCCGATGAACGCGGTGCGCTGCTGTTCGCCAACTATGGTATGCGCAAAATCGAAGCGGCACTGCTGGCGAATGGATTTCGCCGGGATGAAGTCATCCTCGCTCATCCGGATCATCTGGATAAAGTGATTTCAGAAGAGACGAAGATCGTTTCGATCAGTGCCAATGATCCGCTGGGCATTGGTCCGGCGACCTCGACGTTTGTGGAACTGTGGGGCGGAGAAGGCCGGATGGCCGTCAAATTGCGTGAGCTGCTTCAGCACCGTGCGATCAAAAAGCATCGGCCAATCATTGTGCTGGGAGGACCTGGGGCGTGGCAATTGGCGATTCATCCGGAAAAGCGGAAGGAGTTGGGGATTCATTGTGTCGTGGTGGGCGAGGGCGAAGTGACGGCACCGCGGCTGTTCAGACAGATTATCGAAAACCCGACCAATGTGCCGGAGGTCGTCCAGGGCGAAGTCGTACCAGATGATCAGATTGCCAATATTGTTGGAGGCTCCATTTGCGGTATTATCGAAGCGACACGGGGTTGCGCCCGAAGCTGCGCGTTCTGTGTCCCTTCGCTTAAAAAGGTCCGATCCCGGCCATTGGAAAATATTTTGGCCGAGGTGGCCGTCAATGTCCGATTGGGAAATCGCGGCGTTATTTTGCACGGCGAGGATATTTTGCTCTATCAATCCGATGGCCTCAAAGTCAATTCCAGAGCTGTGGTCGAGCTGTTCGATAGGGTTTATCATGTGCCTGGCGTCAAATGGGTCACTGCCAGTCATGCGTCGCTTTCGTCCGCTTACAGTTCGCCTGAGACAGTCGAGCAGATCTCTCGCGTATTGGAGCTGGGAACGGAAAAGCATCCCACCAAGGCGTTTCAGGTCGGCATCGAGACCGGTAGCCCCAAATTGATCAAGAAGCACATGCGGGGCAAGGTCTATCCTTTTCGACCAGAGCAGTGGCCCGAAGTGGTACAGGGAGCGTTCCGTTTATTCCACGAAAACCACATCGTCTGTTGCTCGACTCTGATCCTGGGATTACCGGGCGAAGATCAGGACGATGTTCAGATCACCATTGATCTCGTGAGATCGCTGAAGCCGTATCAAAGCATTATCGTGCCCCTGCTATTCACTCCCATGGAAACCACCCGGCTGGAATACGCTCGGCCTTTTCTCAAAAAGGATCTTACCCCCAAACACTACGAGCTGCTCACCGCATGTTGGGATCACAATCTGGATTGGTTCCCAGCTCTGTGGAAAAACTATGGCCGCGATAACAATCCCATCATCAAGACCATTATCAACCTGCTGATTCGATTCGGCACTGAGCCGCTGCGTCGCCGCATTCATCGCAATGCCAGAAAGCACGGCGCCAGCCTGAAATAGTCCAGATTCCCAGAGAGAATCTTTTTAACCAAATGATAGTACGCTAAAAGCCGGCGATTTAGCTATCCAGCGATTTTGGGGATTCCCAAATTCGCCAGCCAGCAAATCACATCAATTCGCTTGAGCTGGCGAAGTTTACTACCAAGACCTCTTTGGTGGGGACTCTGCTATAGACTCTTCAGCGTATCATTTGGCGTCATCTGGGTTCGCATGAAATCCTTGTCATTGCTGGCTTCTGAGCAAGCGCTGATCCGGTAGCGAAATCTAACACAAAAATATAGCGAAAGCAGCTCAAAAATGCCCAGCCGATCGATCTCAATAATCCAATGTCAGGATCCTGCCTTTGGTAAAATTGAAGAATGCATCTTTATTGGCGATCATGACGCCGGGCATGACATCAGCTTCGGTTTTGCCCGCGGCCTTGAGGCAACCAGGACAAACAGAAATGGGAACGCCTTTCTGCAACAAATTGGAAATTTGCGTGAGCGATGAAGGGAAATGGCTGTAAGTGAGATCTGGGGCATCCTTCAAAACGACTTCGATACCCTTGATATCAAAATAGACCAACACATCCCGATCCTGGGACATAATGTTGGCCATATTGAGCGCCATCAGCACCCGGTGGGGATCATTGCTGCCATTGCTGATATGAATGAACACGCCATCCTTCTGAGACGCCATTCGAGATGAAGTCTGTTGCTGGCAGCCATTTAGCGCCATCATCACACAGAGCACGATAATTATTCCATAGACCAAAGTTCCAGTTCGCATCGCTTTTCTCCCTCGATTTGAGCTAATTGTTGAGCGAGCCTGCAAAGCATCTGCGGAATGCCAGGAAGACCGCATATTTCTATGACTTCATTTGCCACGCTTTAAAACTTTTTTCTCTCAACAGGTGAACGGATTAGGGGATATCTCAAAAAAAGAGAAAATCATTTCAGGGTGACAGATCTAATCCTCTCATAAAGGCATTATTTAACCGGGCGGCCAATAGAATCGGCGTCCTGCCAATAGATGTAAATGGATGTGGTAGATCTCCTGGCCTGAATCGCGGTTGCAATTGAACACTGTTCGATAGCCGGTTTCAGCCACGCCGAATTTCTGGGCTAATTCTTTGGCGATCAAAAATATTTCTCCGATCACCGCCTGATGCGATGGCGTGAGGTCATTCAGCGTTGGGATATGTTCGCGAGGAATAATCAGGATGTGGACAGGCGCCTGAGGGCGAATATCTTTGAAGGCCACCACATTTTCTGTCTGATGAACGATCGCTGCCGCACGCCGGCCCTGAACAATTTCACAGAAAATGCAATTGTGCGTTTCCATCATTTCTCCTTACTCTCTAAAATAATGGTGACTGGTCCATCGTTATGTATTTCCACTAACATCATCGCGCCGAATTCGCCAGTGGCGACTTTGAGGCCACTTTGTCTCAGATAATCCACAAACCGCTGGTAGAGCGGCTCGGATAGCGCGGGTGGGGCCGCATCGACAAAGCTTGGCCGACGCCCCTTTCGGGTATCGCCATATAATGTGAATTGCGAAATCACCAGCAACTCTCCCCCTACTTCCAAGGCCGATAAATTGAATTTCCCTTCCTCATCAGCAAAAATGCGGAGATTGACACATTTGTCAGCTAAAAACCTGGCGTCGGAGTCATCATCACCGTTCCTCACCCCCACAAGGATCACCAATCCGCGATTGATCTGACCCACAATTTTTCCATCGATCGATACCGATGCCCTGGCTACCCGTTGAACCACAGCTCGCATAATAAAAAACCCCTCTTTTCCTCTCACCTTGTTCAATCGCTGAAAGCAAGCGACAATTGCCTGATCTTTTCGTGAACGAATAAAATTTGGGCCATAATATAGCACAAAAAATCGACCTTTTCAAGCAAAGAATTCAAGAGCGGAGCGATCCAAAATGTTACTTCTCCCCTTTCCATTTCAATCAAAACTGAAAAAGGATTAGGGGCCATCTAAAACGAGCTTATGATGATGGCTGAGAGGCCTTTTTGATCGCATCTCAATGCCGCAAATGGGAGGCAATTGGTTTGGAGAGGCCATACTGATTTCCTTTTAAATTTATCAATCAAGGTGAATTCAAAAAGCAACTTTCAAGATCGAGTGCCGTAGAATGAGCTGCATTCATTAAACAATTAAGGAGACTTGAACGATGAAACGATCATATTCTCTCGCTGCTTTTGTGCTGGCAATCCTTATGGTTGCCATCGCAGGGATCCTGGACCATGTCTTTGCCAGGGATATTGAGGAGACGGAGACCAAAAGCTTTACAGTCAAACGGGGGCAATTGTTTTCTCTCAAAGCAGATCTGGGATCGGTGGAAGTGACCAGTTGGTCGCAAAATGAACTGAAGGTAACTGTCGTCAAGCGTGCCGATACCAATAGTAAAAATCGTGCGCGAGAGATCTTCGAAGACTTAGAGCTATCTTTTGACCAGGACGAAAATGGTGTGCGCGTTGTGGCCCGCTATCATGGTCCAAAGGGCTGGTTGGGTGAGGGACGCCGGCTTCGGTTGCGATTCGAAGTCACTGTGCCCCGGGAATTCAATCTGGACGTGAATACTGCTGGCGGCAGCATCCAGGTCACGGATCTGGCTGGCAATGCCGAGCTGCGCACCTCTGGGGGCTCGATCACGGCTGGTAAGATTGAGGGTTCGGTACAGGCGAAGACCTCAGGCGGAAGCATCAAAATACAGCAAGCCAATGGCTCTATTCTCGCGAATACCTCAGGAGGCAGCATTTCCATCGGCGAGGCCGCTGGCACAGTGGAAGCCAGGACGTCTGGGGGTGGGATCAGCATGGACCGAGTCACCGGCGATACCCAGGCCCACACCTCAGGGGGAAGTTTGAATCTGAAGAACTTGTCCGGGAATGTTACCGCCAGTACCTCAGGCGGAAGCATCTATGCCGAATTGGTCGGGAAGATCGACCGCGACTGCTCGCTCAAGACTTCAGGAGGAAGTATTCGCGTGTTTCTGCCTGCGAATAGCTCCATTGATCTGGATGCTCATACATCTGGCGGTCGAGTGGAAACCGATCTGCCTATCACGGTGCAGGGAACTCTCAAAAGCAATTCAATCAAAGGTCGGATCAATAATGGGGGACCGTTGCTGACACTGCGAACTTCTGGAGGAAGTATTTATATCAAAGCATTATCCCCTAAAAAATAACTCTCATTAAACTCCTCCTTCCGTCAACCTGGCCAGAATTGTTTTGGCCGGGTTGTTTTATTTTAAAATGATGAACCGATGGGTCACCGATCGCTCATTTCGGCTGTTATCAACTGCCCATACCGAAATCGTATGCTCTCCAGGTGACAGATGTTCATCTGGCTCATATTTCACCGTCCGCTCATCAGGATCGTACTCTGAGATCACCAGCTCGCCATCCACCCGCATCACAATAGAGCGCTCATTCGCAATGCCCGAAAGCGCATCGTGCACTCGCGCCAGAAATTTCGGAGTTCTATCCTGCAATTGAGATCGGTCCTGGGGATAGATAATTTCAACTTCGGGTGGGACGACATCGCGAATCACCGTAACGACGCCCAAATTGGAGAGCGCACCGCTCACCGTCCCTTGGGTTCTATCCAACGTATTACCTCGAAACTTCGGCTTGTTCTGCTCGATTTGATAGACCCCGAGTTTTTCCGGGAATGGATCGTTGCTCGGGTATTTGATGATCACGGTGCCACTTTTTTTAAGCGGGATGTCCTGGGGAAACAATTGATAGCTGGGGGTGACCATCTCGTAAGCGGAATCCATGGGCGATTGCCAGTCTTCAATACGAAGATAGAGTTTCTGATAAACAGAACCGGGGCCGAAAACCAGCCGACAGCGCCCATCGCTGGATCGAATGGTCCCGCCACGCTCTGGCGTAACCGTCCGAATATCGATTTGCTCTGAATAGCTCAGCTCGCGATGGTTCAGATCCATAGCCGTGGCCTCGATCGTCATCTGGCCATCTTTTCCAGGGACCAATGGATAAACCCCTAACCACTCATTGAACCGTATCGGCCATAGCGAAACCGATGTGCCAGCCAGCCCAACCTGCTGAACAACCAGCATCGGTGCGGAATCGATCCATCCATTCGTTGTAAGACGAAAACGGATATAATCATCATAAAAGTCCTTCTCCAGCTTCAACGCATTGGCAGAATAGGCCCCCTGGCTGGAATCCCGGAGGAGATAATAGAGCGGAAGCGACTCGATCCCTTCGGCGTTGATCGAGCTCACTTTTATCACGGTCCCCGGTCTGATAGAGGACAGCAAATAGCGGATCGGCTGAGGATTCTCCCCTGTCGCATCGGCTCGCTCTATTTTGGGCTGAAGCTTTTGCCAGGAAATGCCGCGATCTCGGGATGCATAAAACGACGGATTTTGAACCGCGACACCGTTTTGATCCTGTATTGATGTAATCATTAACCGATCGGGCGGTTGCCACTCAAAATCAGCAACCAGTGACTGTTGTTCCGTTACTATGAAATCTCCAGACACAACCGATGCATTGCCGAAGAAATCCGAAACTTCGATGGTGAATTGATGATAGCCCGGGCCGAGGAAATTCGGACTGGAGGAATCCCATAGCGCTGTGGGGTCACAATAGAGCACGCCAGCTTCGGCGACCGCTGGTTCATAGAATGGAAGCAAATTATTGGGGTCTCGATATAGCTTTTGGAATTGCCCTTTGCCCCGGCGCAATAGTCGGTAATCCCGATCCAGATCGATCATGTTGCTGACGCTATAGGAAAATTTGTCATATCTAGCAGAGAATCGCAGCACATCATCCACATAGAGACGGAGCTGATAGACGGCGAACTTATGATCAACACCATCGGCTTGATCGAAACAATCCACAGCTAATCCGATTTTGCCGGAGACAAATGGCTGGCTGGCAAGCGTATATCGGCGATGACCAGCGATCACTGGTTTTTCAATCAAAGGCATGACGTCGCCATTGACGCGAGAGCGGCTATTCAGCGGAGTGATGCTGATCGCTGAAACAGTAGGTGCAATCGTATCGGCAATCCGATAGCCGCGCAACAGCGGGTTGAACGGGTTATTATTCGCATCGCGCAGTTCGAAATGAAGGTGGGGGCTACCAATGCCCGTGGCGCCAGTATAGCCGATGACCTCCCCGCGGCGCACGCGAAATTGCTGAGCATCCAATTGCGTGTCGAAACGATAAGCCATCCTGTGTCGCTGCTGTTGCTTCATAAATCGGTGCAATTCGGCGTTGAACCGATCCAGATGTGCGTAAACCACGATGTCCCCAGCATCCAATTTTTGGTACAACACCTTGCCATAGCCAAAGGGAGAAACGGCCATGCGCATGATATAGCCATCCGCAATAGCAAACACCTGATAGCCGATTTTGCCCCAGGTTTTGATATCGATGCCGGCATGAAGATGCCCGGGGCGATATTCGGCGAACGATGACGTCAAAATATGGCTGGCGTCGGTAGGCCAAAGGTACTGCTGGGCCAGGCCCATCCTCTGCCAACACAGCAAGATTACAAGCCATATAATATGTTTGTTCATTGGTTCTAAGTTCATACTCCCTAAAAGTGAACTCCCAGATCCTCTTTCACCTCATCGATCTGTTCCATTCAGCAGAATCCGCCCAATATCATGCAAAAATTTCTGCGGTGGCGTTTTCGTCGCAGTCGTTTTCGGTCCTTTTCTTTTCATCCCTGATATGGGCGCTGATATTCCCTGAAATCCCCGAAAATTTCTCTTCAAAATTAGTCTCATAACCTTTGTGAACGAAAAATTAAAACAGTCTGCCAACAGAGTGAATTCATAGATTGACACAAAATTGAATGCCCATAAAAACGTTTTTAGTGAACTTTCATTTTAGAATTTTCAGGTTGCTTTCAAAATTTCCCTCCGAAGCCACCAATCCGAAGAGAGCATTTCCTGTTTCTTTAATTTGGCTTTCTTCTCCCTATGTCATTGCCTTAGTATTACAAATGTTCATCGCCCGGCTTATTTTAAAATTTCGGGCATTGAAAAAAATCCGATATTTTCATTCGATTGATCTCGCTTCTATTATTGCCCCTTTGATTAGAGAAAAAGCCAATTCCTGATGCCGTAAAAATCGCCTCAAGTCATCAGGGTATCATTCCTTCGAAAATGTATTCTGGCTCTGAGCGACATCAGAAAGAAGCTGCGCCAACTGGCCGGTGAGATTGCGCCGATCGAATTGGGGCACGGACAGCGCTGGATCTATTTTCAATGTGCCCTGGCGCCAGGCATTCACATATTCTAAGATCGTCTCCCCAATTCTGGAAATATTGTCTGGATGAACGACCGTTCCCCGGCCCAATGACCGGATGATGCGGGCGACCTCCCCCTCCGAGGAGATCAGCAAGATCGGCTTGCCAGAGCCGAGATATTCGAACAACTTCCCAGTAATGATTTCCTCTTTGGTCCTTTTGATGATGGTCAACAACAATAAATGAGACCGCATCACCGCTAATAGGGCTTCGCGATGAGGCAAATACTGGGCAGGCGAAACAACCTGCTCCAATCCCAACCCACGAATAAGCTCCGGCAGCCGGCCGAACAGATCGGTGCCAAAAAATTGGATCTTGATCCGATCGCTTAACTCTGGATGCTGAAGCAGAACGGACTGAACAGCGCGCAAAAACGGCTCTGGATCGCTGACGCGACTGATCGAGCCGGCGTGACTTATGGTAAAGCGATCGTTCAGCGGCTGTTGTTCCAGCCCAATGAAATCCTCCCGATCATAGCCGTTCATGATCGTCACAAATCTGGTCGGCGATGAATATCCAGCCTTGGAACGCAAGCTGTTCACCAGATGCTCGCACATCCCGATGATCCGATCGCTGGACTTCAGTACCCATTTTTCCATCAACCGGTTGATGAAGCGATGGAGCAGAGTGGGACAGGGTTGGCTCTCGCCGCCGCTCCAGTCGTCCCGGAAATCGGCCACCCAGGGACGGCGCGTGATGAGCTTCAGGATCAATCCTCCAATATGTGCAGAGTGAGGCGGTGAGGTGATAAAAATGACAGCAATACGCTGAGACCGAATGAGTTCAATGGCTGTTTTCAACGCAAATGGGAGCCAGAGCAGCTTGCTGTCTGGAACCAAAAGCCAGCCTCCGATAATTCGATTCAACCAGTTCAACCAGCGCGACTTTTTTTTGAGCGATGAAATTGATGTGCCACCTGGCGGCTGGGAAGATGGGGCCGAAAACCAAGCTACCACCCGTAATGGATCAAGGGATTCCGTTCGGTAGATTGTTCGGCCACGAACGTCATCGAGGAGGGAGGCATCATGGGCATAATAATGGACGTCCTTCACGGTCACCACAATGGGTTCCCAGCCGAACTCAGGCAGGTACTTCGCGAATTTCGCCGATCGCTGAGTGCCCCCCATGCCCATGGGCGGGAAATAATAGCTTAAAAAAAGGACTTTGTTCACCCGAAATGATCTTTGAATTGGTTAATTAATAAGCCAGAACCGTTACTGACCCATGACGACGGTATCCAGCTCGCTCCCAGCATGGTCCTTCGCTGATCAACAAGGAGATTCAACAAGAGCGCACTCACAAATCAACGCCAAAGAGTTCTCGCTAAACCAATTCCACTCGGCTCTGGTCGCCAATAATGAACCGGTGAGCTGCTGGCTTTGGGGACGATTTGGTGAGTTGCACATCGCTCCCTAACAGGCTGCTTTCGATGCGAACCCCGATATCCAGGATCTGACAGTCGTTCAGAATGATACTGAATTCGATTTCACTGTTTCGGATATAGCAATTGTTGTAGATCGAAGTGAACGGCCCGATGTAACTGTTTTCGATGACGCTGTTTTGGCCGATGATGACTGGACCGCGGATGTGGCTGTTCTTGATTCGGGCATTTTTTTCGATGATCACATTGCCGGTAGTATAAGATGCCTTATCGACCTCCCCCTCGACGCGGGGCTGCAAATGCTCCAACACCAGCCGATTGGCTTCGAGCAGGTCAATGGGTTTTCCGGTGTCCTTCCACCAGCCAGTGATCTCAGAAAAGCCGATCTGATAGCCATGATCGATCAAATATTGATGCGCATCGGAAATTTCCAGTTCGCCACGCTGACTGGGTTTAATATTGTTCACGGCTTCAAAAATGTGATGATCGTAGATATAAATCCCAGCAACGGCGAACTCGCTTTTGGGGACCTTGGGCTTTTCTTCGATGGAGACAATGCGGTTGTTTCGGATCTCTGGGACCCCGAATCGCTCAGGATCTTTCACCCGCGACAATGTCAAATAACAGTTGACATGGTCCTTTTCGAATTCCTGAACAAAACGACGAACTCCCCCGACCACCATATTGTCGCCCAGGTAAAATATAAACGGCTCTTTGCCAATGAAGTCCTCTGAAATTTTCACGACGTGCGCCAGACCCAATGGCGCTTCCTGCGGGATGTAAGTGATATGAACCCCCCATCGTCCACCATCGCCGATCGCATCCTGCACTTCAGTAGAATCAGCATTGGTGACAATACCGATCTCAGTAATCCCGGCCTCGGCCACGGTTTCGATCGCATAGTGTAGGATGGGTTTGTTCGCAATTGGAATAAGATGTTTGTTCTGGGTATGAGTCAAGGGGCGCAGCCGCGTTCCTTTGCCGCCACTGGTGATGAGCGCTTTCATTCGTATTCGCCTTCCTCTGTTAGTTCCTTGATGCCATTGTCCTTCGTGATGCGCAGATTGAGCCAGCGAATCGCAATAAGCGGTCAGGCGAGCTTCACCTTCCGCGCCTAACTGCGGATGTTGCCAGTCAATTTTGGCTATTATTATAAAAAAAATCCAGCAAAAATGCAATGACTATTTTTGCTCTATCTGATCAATTTTGAGATATTCACATACCCCATCTGCCTTAATTTATCGGCCTCTTTATTGAGAAAGTTCACGATCATATCCCCGGTGATCCCAAAGGTGACGCCGTAATTGATCATCTTCAATTCCTTCAAATACACGTCATCCTTGTAAGGTGCGAATCGGTAATTCTCGAAATTTTGGACTGAATCTGCCGGGCTCAGCGTCATTTCGGAATCGTAAGCCGTCGCATTGGCCATTCCGGCATAATAATATTCACCCGTCCGGTCATCGAACGCAACGATGATGCCTCCAGAAAAACCGCGATTGAACGCAGCATCGATAAGGAATTTGTCTTTTGTTTTCGTTGGACTGGCAAGCCCCCGCGTGACCATCAAATAGCCTTTAGGAAATCCCATCAAATATACCTCCTGGCCCAGCTTGAGATTGGCCTTGCGTCGAAAACTGCCCTGAAACGGCGTCTCGGAAAGCAGGTTCGAAATCGCTTCGGTCTCGATCAATGCCACGTCATTGCCCTCATCCTTCGAAATAATTCTCGCCTGGCTGATCGCCCCATTTTTATGCGTGACATAGATCGTCTGTCCAAATTTCTTAGCTAACGACTGCAAATATCGCGTCGTCTTTTTATCTTGATCAATATAAAAAGTCTTGATCGTATCGGCAAAATCAAATAGATGATAACATGTCAGCACCAGTATGCGATTGGCAGATTGGCTCAACAGCAAGCCTGTTCCAGCGACGGAATTGGTGGTATATCTTTTTATCGCTAATAATGACTGTTGAGAAACTGTGGCATCTTTGAAATCGGCGGGGGGATTATAGTAATAGTTTTCATAGAAGGCAGAACACGTGATCTTAACGACCGATCGCTCTAATTCCTCAAAGGTTTTGAGCTTCGATCGCTCGAATTCGGATAAAAAAACATTGCCAGATTGATTCACGCCAGCACAGGACATCAACAAGCCGATGGTGAGACTTATCAGCAAAAAATGGCTCTTCATATTTTGTTCCTCGGAATTAAAATAGATGAAGCACCTTCCAACGAGGGCCTTGGGGTGCTCCGACATGTCTTGAATTGAGCACAATTGTTAGACTCATTTCAAGACAAAGGGTTTCACTTCCCAGCCGAGGAGCCTGCACAAGCGTTATTTGAGACCACTGATGATGCTTATTTTCGAACTATGTCCTGAAGTCATCGCCATTTGAACTGCATCAGGCATCATTTTCGTAGCGATTCAAACCCTAAATTCATCATCACATCGAAAGTTTGACCCTCGCTTAAGAATCAGATTGATCCTGCTCAGTCCATCCTCCATCATCCGCAACAGAGAAAATCGCCTGGCTGATTTTCATCTCCCATGAAACGATGGACCTGCCCTACAATGGATTACTATCGCTGGGTTGAATCCAATAGGCTATCGACAAAGAATTTGTATTTGTTCCAATTGATCGAATCGATCTCCTTGATTGAGATTGATAAAGCCTCCAGTTTTTTTAATTCTTCCAGTGATTTCAGCGCGTCTAAACTTTCCAACGATCCCAGCGCCGGCAATTTTTTAAGGTTGTCCAGACTTCTTAGCGCTTCGAGGGCTTTGAGCCGTTCGAGCTGCTGCAATTGGTTCAGGCGCTCCAGCGATTCCATTTCCTTCCGTCGTAGCTCCATATCTCGCATAATTTTTTGGTGCAGATCTTTTTGCCAGACGATGACGCGCTGTCTCTCCAATTCATGGAGATGCTTTTGCATTTCTCGAAACTTGCGCTGATCGAAGTGCTGCTTCATGGTGCTATCGATGGCGATTCGCAAACCATCTTCGACATGAAACAGATATTGAAATTGCGGATCGACCCCAGCTTCACGATATTGTTTCATCGCCTTTTGGTACTCGTCATTGAACCGATTGGCCGATCGAATCCGCTCTCCGATCATCCGCCATTGCTCAGGGGGGATGTCTGCTCTTCGGAAAGGCCGCGATGGCGCTGGGACCGATGGTGAATGACCATTGGTATCGGGAGCGACTTCCTTCAGCTCCACTGGTTCAGCCAGCGACCACCGAATGACCAACTCCGCCTCTTGGGGCGAAATCACTGTATCGAGTTTGCTCAGGTTCAATATGTTGGCTGCTACCAATTCAATCTTCTCTGGCGGAATCTCCTTATTCTTCGCGCGGGCCATGAAATCATCATATAAAGTAGCCACTGGTTGGGTATTGGACGTATCCGGCATCATGGCCATCAGCTTTTTGCCAAGCATATTCAATGAATATTCCAGCACGTCCTGTTTCGAGCCGCTATCGACAAAAAACAGCCAGTAAAGCACAGCCGTCAAGGCAACCGTAACCATCAGGTAGCCGACTTTCTTCAATGTCTTGCTCATGATTTTTTTCTCCATCATTGGTATTGCGATTTGGGTCTACTATTTAGACGCCAATTGTCCATAAAAATTCCTGTCATTCTCGATATTATTTTTTAGCCTATAATAAGATGAACGCATCATTTCCAAAATATTTTTCCTGGACACAGACATCATCAAGAGATCACCAAGAAAGGGATTAGAATTTGTCACTCAGTGAAATCGGCGATTCTTTAAGGTCTCTGTGTCCAAAAGCCGATAGAATTTAACAACCAACATTAGGAATTTTGCCATAAATTCGACTTAGAAATTTAGATTTAATATGAATGACCAGTTGAACAGGTGATATTCCGCCTTTGAGTAGCAGCAGAATGATCGAAGCGTTAGGTCATTCATCAATATTTCACCTAAATTTCTAAACTGAACTCTGGCATTGAAATGTAAAAGCCCTTTGCCCAAGAAACACAGGGAATGCAGTGATAAAAGAAAAACGAAAAATGCTCTTGGTGTATTTCAGTGAGTTCGATGGGTATCTTAAAATTGAATTTTCATTTTAGAATTTCAGATGATAAAAATTTTTAAGGCCGCAGAATTGGAATTGACACATAAATGAAGTTCCGAAAAGCTCCTTCCCGTGTGAGTTCTATTTCCGTGTCCAAAAATTCTGAGACCTTTTGTTTCCGAGACCAAGCACAAAATTTCCAAAATGAACCAAGAAAAAGGAATACAAAGATCTTTTGCCCACGAATCCCACGGAATGACGCGAACAAAAAAAATGCAAAATGCTTTCAATGCGTTTTCGTGTGTTCGGTGGGCGTTTTAAAGATCAAGTTTTCATTTTAAAATTTCAGGTTTTATCTCTAACAGAACGAGGTTCTGGTATTAATTGATTGCAGAAGCTGGCCAATCATCCTACCTTCAATGATTGGGGCTTAAATTGCTTTGGTATGGACTTCATAAATACCCTGAAGTCCCTTTAGCGACGAAATGTCTAACTAATGTCTGGGCGAATACTCATAAATTTGAATTCAACGGTCCTTGCGAGGAGCAAAACGACAAGCCAATCCCTCTTTACTTAGAATGATTGCATCGGCGAAAAATGCCTCGCAATGACTGGTAGATCGCAATTCCAGTAGTTTTCGCCCAAGTCTCAATCGGTCCATGCCGCAAATACCAGAAATTGGCCTTAGGATCAGGCCTGTGCATTCGGGCATCTCGCTATCTGGCAACTGGTGGAGAAGCGATCTCTACCAACCACCATAAATCGAAGTTGCTATGCTTCGCGCTCAACGGTATCAATAATAAATTCTCGGCGTTTTCTTTTCAGCAGTAGAGGCCTTATCTCAAATACTATCATTCTCTGCGATGAATTACCAGGGGCTGAAAGGTTATTGACTGGACTTCATCCAGGAACTTTTGAAATGCGCTATACTGATCCGGTGGCACAGAATCGCCGTTGAAACGATGAACGATGTTGACTTGCAGCGCGCTGTCCTGTGATGAAATATGCCAGGAAGCCGAACCGAACCGACTTTTCACTGAGTCCTGAAGCAAAGGGGAATTCACCACCCACTGCCGAGGAATTTCAATGGACAAATTCAATTTTTCAACAGAGCCATAGCGGAATTGAATGGGATATTGCCGCTTTGGAGATCGGAAATAGTCTGCTAAGTCAAAGCCCAGAATTTTCCCTGGGAAGAGTTGCAACGCTTTATCCTGGCGCTGTGCAAAATTGATCGAGCGAAAGTGGTAGTGGATCGCAAGGGGATCTTGAATTGGGTTCAGACCAGCGATTCGGAACGAATCCAGTTTCACGCCAGGGCAACGGACCGCCAGATAGGTCTCCAACCATTGTTGTATTTCGAGCCGAGACGATCGAGACAGGGCCTCGCGCAATTCCGCAGCCATGGCACCGCGATATTCGGTTCTGCCATGCACCAGTCCATGCCCATTTGAACGCAGTGTGACATGCCAATCGAACTCAGTTCGATTGCTATCGGCAGGATCTTTCACAGTAGTTATGATTTTGCCTTTGCCGTCTTTGCCGATAACCAGCACTGGCAGTCCCTGATCGTACCATGGCAGCGAACCGAACGGGCAGCCCTTTTGAGTGGCATCCAACCAGATACTGCTTTCGCTTCCTATTTGACAATAGGCAATCGCATGATTGAACTGATAGGGCGAGGGCAAGGTTGTATCTGGTACCCCATTTTGCCAGGTGCTGATCAGGACTGGATATGCCTCAATGCCAGCAGCACGCGCCAGGGCGCATATTAATGTCACCATGTCCTTGCAATCGCCATAACGGTTGGCCAACACTTCGCCAGCCGGATGGGGCTGGTAACTGCCAATGCCAATGGCGACGGCAATATATCGGATGTGATCGCGGACCCATTCATAGATCTGTTGTAGCCGAACGATATCGTCATCGCAGTGCTGAGTTAAACTGTCGGCCAACGCTTTCACGCCTTTGGCCGATTTGATCTGCGGTTCGGCGAGATCATAATACCAGCGAGCGACGTCGTTCCAGTTTTTCATGCCAACTGGCGCAATTTCGATTCGGGCCAGACATTCGCTCAACGCGGGCATACCAAATTCCGTTTGAACCGCTGGAATATTTTTCGCCTGCCAGGTGTAGCTGGATTTGAAGCCCGCTGGTGCCTTCGCAATGGTCGGTTCAATGTCAATGAAATACTTTCTGTAATTCAATTCCCATTCCGCTGGGGTCTCCACCGTAAAGCGCGAGGCCAACACCGGAATATCATCCTGAAAATACCATGACGGCCAAACGCGATGGCCGCTGATTCGAAGTTGATAGCGGTATTCGATGATCGCCCCAGGTTCAATGCCCGGCAAAGTAAAAATTTTGGCCCGCTGATCGGAGTAGAACACGAACCGGGGATATAAGGTGACATCATAGATTTGCCTCTTATTCAAATTTCGAATGGTGCCGCTGGGGAGAATGGTCCTGGCCTGAATGTTTTCGACCCAGCTTTGTGGCGTATATGGGATTGTGACATTGGCATGGTGCCAGCCGCGCGGATTAAAAATTTTAACGATCCGATGGCGCTCGAACTGAGTCTGTGGCAATTCGCTGCTGCCAATGACCTGCATCCTTCCTTCATCCAAAATCACCACAGCCCCGGCATCCCAATACGTCTCTTCATTGGGGATGCGAAACAAAGCCATCTCATCGGGACTGATCCGCTTTATTCCATCAGGCTCGTGGGCGCAGCGAAATAGAATGAACAACATCAAGATGCATGCGCCCTCAGCCAATCCTCGAAACCTTCGTTTCCTAAAAGCAATCATAAGATATAATCTCTCTCCATTGATGCCATCGCATTAGCTCTGCATATTCTTTCGATTGATGTTATGTTAGTCAGCACATATCTATTCAGGTCAACTATCGATGGAAGCCAACTTCCAGCCGATTTCTCGCCAAAAACCCATTTCATCTGAATGGACCACGGTCAATATATCAAAGCAGAACTTAATTGTCAAATGCTTTTTCAGGCTGAACGAATAATTCCCACTTCCCTCTGCAACTCATAATGCCACCACGCCGCCGATGCGTTGATCGAGCAAGGACGTTCTAATCTGAGACACGCTTTTAGGCAAACGCTGCTTGTTTCGTTTCATCGAACCTTCGCTGCATACGCAGCAAAAATGATAGTAGAATGATTCCGAATTATTGTTGCCTCTAAAATTCTAAAATCAGCCAAGGCCAAAGATTCTCTGCCCCCGAAACACATGGAATGATGCGAGAGAAGAGAAATAAGAAGTGCTCTCAGTTTATTTTCATGTGTTCACCGGGCGCCTTAAAGGTTAAGTTTTCATTTCAGAATTTCAAGTGATAAAAATTTTTCAGCAAACAGAATTAGAACTGACACAGAAATGAAGTTCCAAAGGGCTTTTTCCGTGTGAGTTCTGTTTCCGTGACCAAAAATTCTGAGACGTTTCGTTGCTGAAACCAATATCGAAATCTCTAAAATAAGCCATGGCAGTGAAGTACAAAAACCCTTGTCGCTTCGCTCCTCGCAATGACAGCATGCATTGCAATCTGAATTTAAATACGCTCTGTTAAAAAAGCTGTTGAATCATGCCGGCATTTTGGTTTGATATTGCTTTCGGCATCTCCCCTGAACTTTATATCGGTCGATCAGTTTAACAGCAATGCTAAAAGCATATAGCGACAGATCAGTCTCATTTGGTACCATAACTCAATGCACCAGCTTAATAGTGGTCGTTTTAATGAAAAAAACATCTACGAATAATTGACATGCTTTTTCTGAATAATATCATATCGGCGATCTATCGGCGCTGGGATGCACAAGACGGCTATCGCGATGTATTGAAGCTGGCGTTTCCTTTGATTTTGAGTACGTCCTCGACCACGATCCAACAATTTGTCGATCGGATGTTTTTGACGTGGCACTCACCTGCGGCGATCGCCAGCGCGGCAACGGCAGGGATCGTTTCGTTTACGCTGCAAACCGTGTTTATCGGAACCTGCGCTTACGTCAATACCTTTGTGGCTCAATATTACGGGGCCAAACAGTATGATCGGATTGCCAGCGCGGTCTGGCAGGGTATTTATTTTGCTTTCATGGCTGGGATTTTGATGTTGGGGCTGATCCCGCTGGCCCAGCCGATCTTTGATCTGGCCGGTCATGCGCCAGCAATGAAAGCCTTAGAGATCGAGTATTTCACCATCCTCTGCTTTGTTGCGCTGCCAGCATTTATCCTCGCCAGCGTATCTGGCTTCTTCGGCGGCCGCGGCGAAACGAGGGTCATCATGTGGGCAAACGTGATGGCAACTGTGATCAATATCATCTTCGATTATCTGCTGATTTTTGGGCATTGGGGATTTCCCACGCTTGGGATCAAGGGCGCGGGAATCGCGACAGTTCTGGCTGCTTACGGCGCTGCGATCGTTATCGTGGTTTATATGTTCAAAGCACGCTATCGCCAGCAATATTCGACCCTCAAGAATTTTCGATTCGATTGGCTACTCTTCAAACGGCTGATGCGATTCGGGCTGCCCAATGGCTTTCATTTCATGCTCGATTTGTTGGGATTTACGCTTTTTGTGCTGCTGGTCGGCCGATTGGGGACGTTGGAGCTGGCAGCAACCAGCATCACTTTTAACATCAACCATATCGCCTTCATGCCGATGATCGGTATCGGCATGGCAGTGGAGATCATCGTGGGGCAGCGCCTCGGCGAAGATCAACCCCAGCAAGCCCGGTTTGGCACTTACTCAGCCCTCCATCTCACCTTTCTTTACATGATCACCATCGCACTCACCTATGTGCTGTTCCCGAAAATCTATCTATTGCCATTTGCTGCACAATCCGATCCAGCACAATTCGCGATCATTCAGCAAATGGCCATCGTGTTGCTCCATTTCGTAGCGTTCTATTGCATATTTGACACGCTCAATATCATCTTTGCCAGTGCCCTCAAAGGCGCCGGGGACACGCGATGGGTGATGGTCACCTCGGTCTTGTTGTCCTGGACAACCCTGGTGGTACCGACCTTTTTTGCCTGCGTGGTTTATCGCTGGGGATTATATCTCGCATGGAGTTTCGTCACGCTTTATATCATGGTGCTCGGGATCGCCTTCACAATCAGATTTATGGGTGGAAAATGGGAATCCATGCGGGTCATCGAATATCACAACCCACCGAACAATAATAGTGACCCGTGATCTCACCATCGCTTGGGATTGAGCAAGGTTTGCGGGCAATTAGATGCACCCAGAGGCCAAAAAAGCCCATCTTTTTCCCACGAAACACAGGGTCCTACCCAAAATCCAATCAACCATCGGCCCAGAATTGGATTCAAAGTCCTTTGGTAGATTCTGGTGTTCGATTATTGGATGAAATCACAGGTCGCGCTGAATCTCTTCAATATGCCGTCTGGTTATTTCAAATGAGCGGACTTCATCGGACCTCATTGAATAGCTTTCTGAAAGATGGTGTAAGTCTTCGATGGGGTTCCCTGCATCATCTCGACCATTTTGATGACGGACAAATTGTCCTCCAAAACCCAACCAATGTCGCAATACTCATAGCCTTTCTTCTGCGCGTAGATTTTTTGTTGCCATAGCATCACGACCGCCAGCCCCATTCGCTGGAACTTTCTTTTCACACCAAGATAGCCCAGTCGAAAGCCTTTGGCTCCACCTTTTGTGAGCAACATTTTCGCGGCTCGCAATAGCTCACATTTTCGACACCAGGAAATCGGTTTCATTTTTTCGATGATATTGGGAACCCCCCCAAAGAACCCGGCCGGTTCTCCCTGAACATACACGATGACAAACAAGCTCTTGTCCATAATGAGCTGCATATCATCGACGATCACATTGAACTCCTCTTCGGTGAACGGCACAAAACCGAAGTTATCGTTCCACGCATCATTATAGATCTCTAACATCTCTTTTTTTCGAATCGCCAGCGGCCGTTGATCCCAGGTTTCTATGGCCAGGTTATATTTTTCGATCGCTTCTTTTGCCATATTTCCCAGGATCTCATATCGGGGATCCATGACCGGGACTTCCCATGAGAGCACTCGTCTGACTGGTTCGAAGCCCGCTTTTTTCAGCAAGTCAGCATAATAGGGTTTGTTGTACATATAATAGATCACGGGACGGGAATTGAAGCCCTCGGTCATCACACCTGGCGTGGCTTCGTTGACGGGCAGATTTTGTGGCCCACGGATAGTATCCATGCCTCTGGATTTCAGCCAGTCCGCCGCCGCTTGCAGCAGTTGATTTGCCACGACTTGATCCTCGATGGATTCAAATTGACCAAAAAATCCCACTTTGTCGTTCCAATGCTTATTGTGATTGTGATTGACAAAGGCATTGCAGCGGCCCACCACTTCATCGCCTTTCATGGCCAGAAAGAATTTCATCTCGGCATGTTTGAAGAACAAATTGTTCGGCTCAAAGAAGCCATGAATCCCGATCAGCTTGAAGCCGAGATATTCGTAATTTAACAGCGGAATGAATTGGGGATCGTTTTGGTAATGTTGCCAGTGGAAGCTGATGAATTTTTTGAGGAGTTTTTTGTCTTCTGAGGATTGGTTTGAAAAAGAGATGATCTTTACAGCATTTCCGGTAGCATTTGGTGTTGACATTTCCTTCCTCCAGGTTATGAGATGTGACCGTCATCCGCCAATTTGCAGGAAATGGTCACTTTCTAGTTAAATAGCCAAAAGTATCATGCGTACAAAACTTAGAAATTCCCGAATTGCGATCTGGGGCGCAGGATTTAGTTTACTTTCGATCACTTCTGTGTCGGACTTGAAATGAAAATGTTGTGGAAAAGAAGAAATATGCTGCCATTTTTGATGAGGTGCATTATCATGGCGATAAATTGTCCCATCGACGTGGCGACGTTCCCAGTGATGCGCAAATCTTCCAGGAAATTTGTGCGACCACCAGAAGTCAATATAGGAATTGTCGATGATGAAGACTCTGAGTTTGTCATCAAAAATAGAAGTGAGGGTCACAATATCTGAGAATTCGACCTCAGCGATCGTACGCAATAGATTAAGATTGACCATTCCCGTTGAGTTCCTTAATCCATTGAGAAATTTCCTCGATCCGATGCGTCAGATAATCGGCTCGTTGAAAACCTTCGAGCAGATCGCTTTCTTTATCAGGATTGTCGATGATAAATTGGTTGAATTCCTCAAGCGTTTGGACATTATGATGTGCCAGTATTTTGCGTCGCTCGACTTCAAACAGATGCAGTTGATCAAGCAGAAAGGCTTTAATGCTTTTTTGAAGCAACTCCTCTTGGGTAAGCGAAAACTTTGACGCCAGATTTTTAACCAGCGTATCAGTCATTATTGCTCCATCTAATTCGGTTCAGTTTTTTTGTCACGTTAAGAAGTACCCTTTAATCTCACGGCTTAATTTAAAAAATTGTTTTGCAAAAATCAATAAAATATTCCATCGCCTGCAATAGGAGTTCAGCCGTTAGGCTTTTAATTTGGGGGACAATGAACCAATAAAAGCCTGACGGCTTAACTCCCCACCCAAAAATTTTCGTGCGCACCAACTCCACCCCTAAATGATCAAATCACCTATGGAGATGATTGTGACCACGGGTGGTTGCTCTACCATTTCAAGCTGACCGCTGTATGCTTTCTTTCGCCTATACTTCAGAGGGGAACAAGTCATCTCCTGCAAAAATCATTAAGGACGCTGGGTATTAAGCATATCACGCTGGCATTTTGATTCCTAAATCCGCCAGTAAATATGCCCTCTCGTCCTACAACAACAGGAACATCGAAATAATCACCTGTGCCAGAATAATTTTGGCCACCATAGCCGCGGGATAAACGGTGGCGTACCAGACATTGGGCAGCTCGTTTTGCACCTGCTGGTTGGCGTAAGCCAGGCAGGCTGGCTGCGTTTGCACGCCCGACATGATGCCCATCACCGCCGACATCGGCAATTTAAAATACTTGTAGCCGACGAAGAGGGTGAAAAGCGTAACAGTCGATGTAATTATCGCCCCAGCAATGATGAATCCCCAGCCCCCGGTTTGAAACGTGACCGCGAAACCATGCCCCGCCTTGGTGCCAATGGCAGCCAGAAAGAAGATCAATCCGATCTGGCGCAGTAGCAGATTAGCGCTGTAAGGCAGGCTCCAGGTGATTGGGCCAGTGCGTTCCAGTCGACCGAGAATCAAAGCGACGATCAACGGTCCCCCGGCAAAGCCGAATTTAAAGGTCATGCCATTCGGCAGGGGAACAGGAATAGTACCCACGAACACCCCCAGCACAATACCCAGCGACAGAGAAAGAAAATCGGTTTCAGAAATAGCCCGAAGGGAATCCCCGAAGAACTTGGTCACCTGATCCAGATTTTGGCGGAGGGTGACCACGCGAATGCGATCCCCTAACTCCAAAACCGTGTCGGCGGACGGAACGAAATCAACATCGCCGCGGCGCAATCGGGTAATGGTCGCATTGAATCGTTTTTGCAATTGTAGTTCCCCAATCCGCTTACCAACCACTTCACGGCTGGAGACAAAAATGCGGCGATAGCTATATTGTCCTGGCTCCTCGGCAATATCGAGGTGTTTTTTCGCTAACTCGCCAAATAGCACCCGCGCCCGCTCCAATGCAGTGGCGTTGCCAACAGCAACAATAAGGTCGTTCTGCTCCAGAATTGTGTCTGGAGCCACAATCAAAATTTCCTGGCCCTTCTGAATGCGACTGAGCACAAAGCCCGGGCGCTCATAAAAGCCCAATGCTTCGTTCACCGTCTTCCCAATGACCCCGGGATTGGTGACGCGAAAGGTGCGCGTGAAAATCACATCCGATTCCACGGATTGAGCTTCTTTGTTGAAATCCACCTTCATAAATCGGGCAAACAGAAAGAACCAAAGGATCACGCCCAAAACCCCAAATGGGTAAGCCAAGCCATAGGTCACTACCGGACTGTTCAAATAGAAACGAAGCATCTCTGGGGATAAATCTTTTGCCGTGTTTTTGATCGTTTCTATTGTAGCGGCCAATGCTGGGGTATTTGTCAGCGCGCCGCAGTACAGCCCTACCATACTGGGAACCGAAACGCCAAGGATTTTCCATAATACCATCGCCACCACTGCGCCAAAACTGAGAATGAGCACGACCATCACATTAATTCTAAAGCCCCGTTTCTGAAATGAGGCGAAAAATCCTGGGCCAGCATGAAGTCCAATGGCGTACACGAACAGCACCAGACCAATGACGTAAATGTACTCTGGCAGATCCAGGCGATCATCGAACGCCCCGAAAGCCATGCCAACAAACAGTACAGCCGCAACTCCCAGATTCAATCCCCCAATTTTGATGCTACCCAGTAGATACCCTAATCCAATAATCGTGAATAGCAACACAATTTGATTTTCGATCAGAAAATTTAGCATAAATTCTATTCGACCTCGTCAGCTCATCAATTAATACGAATCATAAATTCTGGCATCGAACATCACTTGCCATCTAAAAATAGAAAATATTTCATTCTAAATCAAGATAAAAATATCAGCTCAGTTATCTTCAGCCCATTCCACTGAGGCAATTTTCTTCGCAAACGTTTTGACCAAAGAAATAAAATGGCAAAAGTTTTCGTTGCGAAAAAAACGATGGGCTATTCAATTCATGACCATCTCCTTTTGAAGGCTCTCCCATGTTCCATCATCTTTGTTTTTTCCGGATCTTCTTTTCATTTTTGTTCGAAATCAGGGAAGTAGATGGAATTCACCAACCGTGCGATTGCTCAACAATTGCGCGGTTTTATCATTAAGTAAGCTATCGCTTTCTTCGCAGGAAGTTTGCTCCAGCTATCAACATCAAAATCCAGCACCACCCCACTGGCTGGAGGGATTGTTTCGATCGAGCTGGGACAAAAGCTATTTGCTAATGAGGTGAGATGGGGATTGTGACCGATCAACATCAGCACATCAATTGAATCATCGACATAAGATATGAAATCGAGGAGTGCTTCGACGCTGCTGCCATAGATTACATCGCACAGCTCGATCTTCTGTTCTTCAAGACCAATGGTCTGAGCGATGATCTGCGCGGTTTGTACCGCCCGTCGCGCCGGGCTTGAAATGATTAAATCCACCGGTTCAGGGTGATGATCGTGAAAAGCCACACCTAAAAGTCGTGCGTCAAGCTCTCCATCACGGCTCAACGGACGTTCACGATCTGAAATTTTCTGATCGCCCCATGCGGCTTGGGCATGTCGAATCAGCACCAATCGTTTCATTTTGCCTCGCTTATTTCTAATCATAATTCCTGGCCAATTTGCAAAATATTTGTTGTAGTTTCATGACAACTTCACCCAACCTGATCATGCGGACTCTGATGATCTGCTGAAGGTAGATAATTTTTTAGCGCCCAATAAATTTTGAGTAAGGATCTGGTTCTAAAATCTGATAGGTTCTGTTTCGATAAGATGCCCCATTCAAATTTGAAAACTCGCTCTTAACTTTTTAATTGCCAGTCTATCAAATATTCATTTTGAACACGAATAGCGCATATCCAATCGGCTATCCTCCTCTCTGCCGCTGGGCTATAAATCCCTCTCAAAAGATGAATGCCGAATAATAGCGAATATTTTATTGTTTGTCAACAAAAACAATTACGAGCTTGTATCCATAGGCTGAATCGCCATTCATTCGCTTGAGCTGGTTCGCAAAAACCACTTGACTCTAACAAAAAAAAGCTCTATATTAGCCGTTCAAATTTCATAATTAGCGCAAAGAAAATCGTTCCGTTGCAGACAAGCGCTTTGAAAAAAAGCAAACTTGATTTTTTTGATGCTCATCAAACCAGATGATCCAAAGGTAGCCTATTTTAGGACACAAAAATTCGTTAAATAACCAGGAGGAAGGACTAAATCAGGAGAGTTGCTATGGCCAAATACCGCATAGCTTGGTTGCCAGGCGATGGCATTGGAAAAGACGTGATGGATTGTGCCAAGATCGTTTTGGATGCGATAAAATTCGATGCAGAATATATTCATGGCGATATTGGTTGGGAGTTTTGGTGTAATGAGGGCGATCCCTTGCCAAAGCGAACGATCGATATGTTGAAAACTACTCATTGCGCCCTGTTTGGAGCCATCACATCGAAGCCCAAAGAGGAAGCCGCAAAGGAATTGCGGCCTGAGCTTCAGGACAAAGGCTATGTGTATTCGAGCCCGATTGTTCGGTTGCGCCAGGAGTTCAACCTGCGAACGAATTTGCGGCCGTGTAAGGCCTATCCCGGAAATCCGCTCAACTATCGCGAGGGGATCGATTTGGTGGTCTTTCGCGAGAACACCGAAGATCTCTATGCCGGGGTGGAATTCCATCCGGTGCCGCAGGAGGTCATGGATACCCTGGTTCGAAATCACCCCAAGATGAAGAGTTTTGCCTCAAATCCACTGGAAGACGTAGCGATCTCATTGCGCATCATCACGCGGAAGGCCGCACAGAACATTGTCCGAGATGCGTTCGAGTATGCCAGGAAGTATCATTATAAAAGCGTGACGATCGTTGAGAAACCGAATGTGATCCGAGAGACCAGCGGGCTCATGATCCGCGAAGCGCGGAAAATCGCCAAAGATTATCCAGACATTCCGCTGTGGGAGACGAATATCGATGCCATGTGCATGTGGCTGATCAAAAATCCACTGGATTATGGCGTATTGGTCACTTCAAATATGTTCGGCGACATTATCTCCGACCTGTGCGCTCAGTTGGTTGGCGGGTTAGGCTTCGCCTCGAGCGGTAATATCGGCGACCACTATGCAGTATTCGAGCCCACCCATGGTTCAGCACCAAAATATGCTGGTCAATATAAGGTGAATCCAATCGCAATGCTGCTGACCGTGAAATTGATGTTCGACTGGTTGGGGGAATCCGAGAATGCCCACCGCCTGGAAAGTGCCATTGCTGCGGTGATCAAGGAGGGTAAAGTTCGAACCTACGATATGGGCGGAACCTCCAGCTCGCTCGAGGTCGCAGAGGAAGTCGCTCGGAAATTATAATGAGAGCGCATATTCGGATATTCGACCCGTCGTCCCCAACGACTGTGACAATAGGTTCCGACCCGGCTTGCCACCTCGACCGCTAATTAATTTTTCTCCGCCTCCATTTGGCGGGGGAGCTTTTCGATAATTTTGTCTCAGACAAATTCGCTTTGTAGCTTGAAGTCGTTAGGAATCGATATGGCGAAAAAAACATTCATGATGAAAAATGATGGAAGGGAATGTGAAGAAGATCAAATTTGCAATAGGAATTCACAATCATCAGCCGATTGGAAATTTCGATTTCGTTTTTGAAGAGGCTTATCACAAAGCATATCTGCCTTTTCTCGAGGTATTATCCCGGCATCCGAAGATCAAGCTTGCCATGCATTATTCAGGCTATCTGTTCGATTGGCTGCTGAAACGGGATCAGAAACTTGCACAGCAGCTTCGACGCCTGGTCGAAAGCGGGCAGGTCGAAATGATGACCGGTGGTTATTACGAGCCCATTCTGGTCAATATCCCGGATGCCGACAAAATCGGTCAAATTCAAAAGTTGAATCAATTCATCAAGCAGCATACCGGGTATGATCCAGTTGGGTTGTGGCTAGCCGAACGGATCTGGGAGCCGCAATTGCCCAAGCCTCTCGCCCAAGCAGGGGTTCGGTACGTTGTGATCGATGATTCTCATTTCAAATCTGCTGGATTGGAAGAGCGAGATCTATACGGCTACTATGTGACCGAGGAAACGGGTTGTGTGGTCAATATTTTTCCTATCAGCGAGCGGTTGCGTTATACGATGCCGTTTCAGCCACCCGAAGTGACGATCGATTATCTGCGCTCCATCGCTGATGAGAACAGCGACCGTCTCATCGTGTTCGCTGATGATGGGGAAAAATTCGGTATTTGGCCTGGGACGTACGAGCATTGTTACCAAAATCAATGGCTCGAACGGTTCTTTTCGCTCTTGGAGGCTAATCTCGATTGGATCGAGATCGTCCATTTTTCAGAAGCCTTGGACAAATTGCTGCCGCTTGGCAAAGTCTACTTGCCGACCGCGTCATATCGAGAGATGATGGAATGGGCACTGCCCGCGGCTACCATTGAGCGCTATGAACAATTCGAGCAGCAACTCAAGGCGCATGGATTGTTTGATGAATACAAAGTGTTCGTCCGCGGCGGTTTCTGGAGAAACTTCTTAGCCAAATACCCAGAGTCGAATAATCTGCATAAAAAGTCCTTATGGGTTAGCTCCAAAATTCAGCGGCTAAAGGACACACCAAAATATGATCAGCGCCTGGTGAACGAAGCTCAGGACCATCTATGGGCAGGCCAGACGAATTGTCCGTATTGGCACGGCGTATTCGGTGGGCTGTATCTGAACAATCTTCGATTTGCGGTCTACCATCACATGATTCAAGCGGAAAACATCATCGACCGGGCGACTCGCTCGCAGCAGGAACGGGACCAGGGCTGGATCGATGTCAATGCTGTGGATTTCGATGCCGATGGCCGCAAAGAGCTAATAGTTGAGACACCGGCTCTGAATCTCTATCTGGCGCCAGAGCTGGGTGGAACCTTATTCGAGATGGATTACAAGCCCAAAGCGATTAATCTGCTGGACACCATGACCCGGCGCAAAGAGGCCTATCACAATAAGCTGTTAGCCCTGGATCATCAGCAAACGGAACAGACCAAAAACGGTGTGGCCAGCATTCACGACCTTGTCATCGCTAAAGAGCCAGACCTGGCGAAGAAACTAAAATATGATCGCTATCGCCGCACAGCGCTCATCGATCATTTCTTGGCGCCAAATACTAATTTAAAACAACTGGCTGACTGCGATTATATTGAGCAAGGTGATTTCATCGCGTCGCCATACCAATGTGAAACCGAATGGCTCGACAATTGTTTAAGTATTAGCATGCGTCGCCTCGGATGGGTAACAGGTGAGGGCCAAAATTATCAGGTAAATCTTACAAAGGTCTTGATCATCGATCCTAAACGCTCGATCTTAACCATCAGATATCGCATCCGCAATCAAGCTAATGTCGCAGCGGAGCTTTGGTTCGCCCCAGAGCTCAATTACGCATTGCTTGCTGGAAATAGCAATGATCGCTATTTTTATTTCGATCGAGAATTAAATGAGAGTCGACATCTGGCCAGCAGTGGTGAGGTGATCGGGGTGAAACAAATGGGGTTAAAGGACGAGTGGCTGAAAATCGATGTTCAACTACAATTCGATCGAGCGGCCACCATCTGGCGTTTTCCCATTGAGACAATATCGCAATCTGAAGCTGGGTTCGAGCGGGTTTATCAGAGCTCAGCAGTGGTACCAAACTGGAAAATTCGGCTCGAACCGCAAGCAGAATGGTCTGTCGAAATCAATCAGCGAATTGTTGACTTATAAGAATAATGTGAGTAGCGTCATGACAAAAAATAATAAAAAAGTGATTCGGTGGCTGGTTTTGTCCTTGGTTTTCTCCCTGGTTTTGATCGGGGCAGCGCAGCGATTCCTGATCTCGGGGGATAACCCATTTGAACAATTCCGGCGATTTTGGGATGTGTTTGAAATTGTTCGATCCTATTATGTCGATGAAGTTGATGGCCAGAAGCTGATTACCGGGGCGATCGAAGGGATGCTGGAACAATTAGACCCGCATTCTGTGTACATCGAGCCAGCAAAGCTCAAAGAAGTGAACGAGCAGTTTCAGGGCACTTACGAAGGGATCGGCATCGAATTTATTATTCAGAATAAGATACTCACCGTTGTTGCTCCCATTGCCGGCTCACCCTCAGAAGCCATGGGGCTACGGCCAGGCGATCAAATCATTAAAATCGAGGGAAAAAGTGCGTATGGCATATCCGAGCAAGAGGTGCAGGCGAAGCTAAAGGGGCCCAAGGGCACACGCGTCACCATCACGGTGCGTCGCCCTGGGATCGACGAACCGTTCGACATTACCATCACGCGCGACAAAATTCCGATTTATAGCGTCATGGCTCGATTTCTGATCAAGGACAAAATCGGTTATATTCATGTTGGCCGTTTCGCTCAAACCACAGCGGATGAGTTCGAGCGAGCCTTGCGAGAGCTGGAAAGCCAGGGAATGAATGCGCTGCTGCTCGATCTGCGCGGCAATACCGGCGGATACCTCGATCAGGCCGTAAAATTGGTGGACAAATTCATCGAGGGCAACAAAGTGATCGTCTATACCAAGGGTCGTATCCCTGAATCCAATGATGAGTTTCGTTCCACGGAAAGCGCCACCCATGCCAAATATCCGATCATTGTATTGATCAACAAGGGCTCGGCCAGCGCTTCGGAGATCGTGGCTGGTGCTATTCAAGACTGGGATCGCGGATTGATCGTGGGAGAAACGAGCTTTGGCAAGGGCTTGGTGCAAACCCAGCTCAATCTCAAAGATGGGTCCGCAATCCGCATTACCACCGCACGATATTATACTCCCAGCGGTCGCCTCATCCAACGATCGTATGAAAATGGACTTTACGAATACTATGTTTCCGGCTATGAAGAGACTGTTGAAGAGGAGCCCACCAGCACGAAGGAAAAGCCGGTATTCTATACGAACGCAGGGCGAAAAGTGTACGGCGGCGGTGGGATCACCCCCGATGTCGAAATCCGCGCCAAACGCATCTCCAAGTTAGTCAGTGAACTGAATTTCAAACGGATGTTCTTTGAATTCGCCTCGATCTATGGGGCTGCTCATGCTGAGTTGAAAAACGATTTTAATCAATTCAAGAATAGCTTCCAGATCGATGACAAGATCTTAAACGAATTTCGGCAGTTTGTTCAAACCAAAAACATCAGCATCAATGAGAAGGAATTCAATGAGGACACAGAATACATTCAGTTGCTGATCAAAAGTGAACTGGCGCAGTTTTTCTGGGATCGGGAACATTATTATCAAATTCGGTTATTGGGAGACAATCAGGTACAGGAGGCGCTGAAGCTGTTCGATCGTGCAGCAAAGTTGGCTGGATTAGCGCCGATCAAGCCATTTTAAGGCTGGTCAGGCTGGGGAACAAACTGAAAAAAAATGTTGACTTTTATAAAAAAATTAATTATAATGAGCGCACAGATAGTCTCAAAAGAAAATAATAAGCTATAAGTAATCATTAACTAACTTATGGAGGGATCCTAAAAATGATAGATTATTTTGTTAAGGGTGGTTTTTTCATGTGGCCGATTCTGGTATTCTTCATTTTTGGTCTGGCGGTGAGCATCGAACGGATCTGGTCGTTGACTCGAGCCTCCATCAATACCAAAAGGTTTCTTACTAAAATTCAAACGGCATTGCGTGAAGGTGGTGTGGATGCGGCAAAAGAGATCTGCGAAAATACTCGAGGCCCTATTGCTTCGATTTTCCATGCTGGTCTATCTCGATTTGATAAAGGCATCGACCAGGTAGAGAAATCAATTGTCAGCGCAGGATCCATTGAGATGGCATTCTTGGAACGCGGCCTGGTGTGGTTGTCGCTGGTGATTAGCGTTGCACCCATGTTAGGATTCCTGGGAACCGTAGCAGGAATGATCCGAGCTTTTGAAGATATTGCTGCTGCCAATGATATTTCACCATCGATTGTTGCCAACGGTATTTCCATCGCACTATTAACCACCTTGTTCGGCCTTGTGGTTGCAATCATTATCCAGTTCTTCTATAATTTCTTCGTATCGCGGATCGATAAATTGATCATCGATATGGAAGAAAGTTCGGTCGAATTGGTGGATAATCTGATTGATTTAGAGAAACGTTAACCAACTGATGGTTTAGTCTGGGGAGCAAAAAAATGATAAGCCTAAAAAAGAAATCTCGAAAGCCCGAGATTCCCCAAGCATCTTTAGCAGACATTGCATTCTTGCTGCTCATCTTTTTTATATGTACCACGACAATTGACGTGGACAAAGGCATTGGTCTGGTATTGCCACCAAAAGGCGAGACCAAGGAAGTGCCGAAAAAGAACATCACGAACTTACTGATCAACGCGGAAGGAACTGTGATGCTGGATGAGAACGTTGTGGATGTTCGGGACATTCGCATGATCATTCAGCGGAAACTCATGGAGAACCCCAATTTGATCGTGTCAGTGAAAACCGATCCTAATACTTTATATATGGATTATATTCGGGTATTGGACCAATTAAAGCAAGCGAATGCAACCAGAATTTCGCTGGCTGAAGCTGAGAAATGATGCTTGGCAAGCGAAACTTTAACAGTGAACGAGGAGAAATAAAGCAGTGAAATTCGCGAGAAAAACCAAAGTCGATGCCGGTATCCCCACGGCATCATTGCCGGATGTCGTGTTTCTGCTGCTGTTATTCTTCATGGTATCGTCGGTATTTCAGCAATACAGAGGAATTCCGGTGCGTCTTCCTGCGGCGAAGAAAATCGAAAAATTGCCAGGAAAGCGGAATGTCGCCAATATTTGGGCGGATGATAAGGGCCGGATATCGATCGATGATAAATTTGTCGACGTGAAAGAGATATCCAATATCATTTATGTAAAAGTAACGGATCCTTTGAATCCCTTGCGCGTTATATCATTGAAGATTGATGAGCGAGCGAAAATGGGCTTCATCACTTCAATCCATGAAGAATTAAGAGAAACTGGGGGAGCAGCGCTAAATGTAAACTACTCAACCAAAACGGCAACTTACTGAGGTGTTGAGCCATGGCAATCAGAAAAAACCCTAAAATCGATTTGCGGCTAAAATACCGGAAGCTCATTGAAATGAGCCTGGTTATCGCGCTGGCGATTTGCATTGTGCTGTTTCAGGCATTCAAGCGGTTTGAACGTCGCGAAACAGTCAAGAAGTATGAGGTGGCCAAAATCGAAACCATCGAAGTGCCGCAAACGCAGCAGGAAAAAATCGCACCTCCTCCCTCGAGGCCGGCGATCCCCATCGAAAGCGAGAGCGAGGACATTCCGGACGATGTGACTATAGATGCTACCGACATCAATTTCGAAGAGATTCCTCCGCCACCGCCACCGCCACCAGTCGAAGATGAGGCTGCAACATTTTTCGTTGCTTACGATGAGCCGCCCATGCCTATCGGAGGTTTTGAGGCCATCCAGAAGAAATTGGTCTACCCTGAAATTGCCAGAAAGGCAGGGATTGAGGGACAGGTGACCGTCTATGCCCATATTAATGAAAAGGGTGAAGTCATTGACACCAAGATCCTGGTTCCGTTAGGCAATAGCGGATGCAATGAAGCGGCTGTGGCTGCCATTAAGGCGGTCCGCTGGAAACCAGCCAAGCAGAGGGACAAACCAGTAGCGGTTTGGGTGAGCATTCCGGTCAGGTTCAAGTTAAAATAACCGAAATCGGTCGCATCCTTGCAGCTAACAAAGATCATTGCTGTATATAATAAATAAAGGGCAATGAGAGGGAGAAGCTACATCCAAAATTGGCTTAAATCGATAAACAAAGCGGTACATCTAAATATGTACCGCTTTTTCTTTGTAATCATGAGACGAAGATCCATGCTACGGAAAATTATTTTGATCTGGTTGATGGTGCTTGGCTGCTTCAATCCATTCGCCCCGAAATTAGAACAAGCCGAGCGCACGGATTTGATCATCACCGATCAATTAACCCCAGACCAGGCACTGCAAAATTTCCAATACAGCTATGTTTTTAAGGACTCCATTCTTTACGCCCAACTGTTAGACAGTTCATTTGTGTTCATCTATTTTGATCCGAACCAAGAGCCCTCGGGGCGATTTGTGAGCTGGGGACGTGACGTTGATTTACGCACTACAGGTCGGCTATTTCGGAATTTCAATATCATCGATCTGGTTTGGAATAGCACAATTTTAGATACCAGCTATGAGAGCAATGGTGAATGGCGGGCAGAAAGCATGAGAAGCTTCAATCTATCGCTAATTCAGGCTGGCGAGACCATCAATATCAACGGCATTGCTATTTTTAATTTGAAAAAATCGCCTTTCGACAATAAGTGGCGCATTACCCTCTGGAAAGATGAATCTGATTTATAAGTAAAAATGGCAGGACATACGCTGCCTGCCACAGATTCGGCGAAACCCGATCTTGATCCTCCACCGAGCATCCCCATCCCAAACATTGAGATCGAGTGTTTGCGGTCCACTTTGCCCAATGGATAGCGATTTCGATTTTGGTACCCAAGCAAATAATTTAGTCGCCAATTAATTGATCTTCGAAAATACAAACGGGAACACAGTCGTCACGTTTCCAGTCGGAATTGGCTCAAATTTCAACCGTTTGACAATTGACAACAATTCTCGTTCGAATTCGGGATTATCAATGGTTGATTCAATGATGTGGGCATCTGTGACGAATCCATTCGCAGCAATCGTGAACTCGATTGTAATCTTGCCTCGGAGATTGGGATTGCGCTTCAAATATTTTTCATAAACATAGCGGATTGTGCCCTGACGCGCTGAGACAACATTCCAGATCGATTCCTCGGTTCGATGCCCCATCGCCTCTTTGCTACCGGTAATTTTACTGGGCTTTACCAGATCGACTTTGGCCTGTTTCTTTAATTCGACCTGAGGCACATTATCTTCGAGAGCCGACAGGAAATTATCGATGCCGCCCGAACCTCCGGTTCCAATAAGTTGATCTAACGGATCGATAGCATCTTTATTGTTCCCGCCGCTGGTCACCTTCAAATTGGTACCGCCACCGACAATTTTATTGAGATCGGCAACCAGCCCTTTGTCCACCAGCGCATCGACTATCGAGCTGGATTTTCCGCCGGGACCTGTTCCTGCGATCAAGCCCAACAAACCAGCAGATGCTGCAGGATTACCCCGAGCCTTCCCTCCTCCCTGACCTCCCCCGCTACCGCGCTGATTCGATTGTTGCTTATTCTGATTTTCCGATTTTTGACCCTGTTCCGCTCCGGTGGTTCCCGCGCTGCTGAGCATCTTCGAACTCAGGTCAGCGGTGATCTCAGGTGGTTTTACAATAAATTTAGCGAGCCGTTCCGGCATCTTTTCGATATCGAACTTCTCCTGCACAGTAACCACATAATCCTTGAACGCATAAACAACAAGCATGTGAAGGGCTAATAAAATCAGAAAAATCGCTTTGAATGTCAGATCAGAAACGAGCCCCTTCATGACCGCTTTTTGCCATGAGAATACGCTGGTGTCATAAGAAACTGGAACCTTCACCTCCACAGTTCGAAATTCGAATTCGATTCGTGCATCCCCAACAGTGAAAAAACCACGATTAGCAGGGTTTAATTTCAATACCAGATCTTGACCAGTTCGGGGGATAATGTCATGGTGGAGCAGGTCCTTGATATGAAGCGTCGAATCATTTGTTGATATGCGGCCGTCGACGAACGGCCGAATATTCACCAAATAGGTCCCATTCTTCTGGTAGATCAGAGTATGTCTTTTCGGATAATTTTGACCAAACAGGATCAGATCGTTATCGCCATGTTGGCCAACAGTAAAGGCCCGATTGGGTCTCACAATAAATTGTTGTGCTTTACCTGGTTGCACAACATTCAGCACAAGTTGTTTATAACTGGTTGCCATGCTTTCTGTCAATTTTTAAATAGGTCTCTATTAGTGGCTCTAGCCGCTGCTGCATATTTTTTTAGCCATCAAAGTCATCGCACCAAACCATTTGTGTTCCAATCTGAAGTATCGACCATTCATACATTGGTCCACCTCGGTATTAAGCTCAAAAGTGCTAATGCGCAAAGTCAGAAAGCTGGGGCTACAAATCCGAATGCCGACCCTGCCTTACTGATTGGACCATTTATGCTTGCCGAATCGTTTGATGAGCCATTTTACCAGAGCCCATTTGCTAATCTGGCTTCGAAACCGCCAACATCATCTCGTTAAAGCCGACCTGGCCACAAGTAAACATGATTTTTTTGATCACAAGATATGGCAATTCTCGATCTCCCTGGATCGATATTTTGCCAGTAAACGCCATCTGCGAATGAATCTCCCCAATCTTCTCGCTTAATTTCCGCTTCTTCTGCAATTCACTCATCAGTTCCGGGATCAGTAATTTATCTGAAGCCACCACCTCATTGATCCTGGCAATGCGTTTCCCATCCAATAAGACGAAATCATTGGTCACTGCAATGATCGATGCTGTTTCTGGTGGCTTTTGGGCCGTAGATTCCGGCAGCCGCAAATCTGGAGCTACCGACATGATTTGGCCTTCGGCTGAAAAATTTTTTAATAAGAATACCAGCAATATGGTGAACATATCGATCATTGAAGTCAATTTTAGGGCAAAGTGCGTATTTCTTTTTCGCCCTTTAATTGACAATGGCTGAAAGCTGAAACTGTTATTCTGATGCGTTTCCATTCCTGTGTTCTATTTGCCTTTTATATTTGAGTCTACTCGAAAATAGTCGTAATTATCTGAATTTTGTGATAGCCACTCATTGCAAGGCGATTTTTGCTGAGCCATCTCAACTGGCAGAACGCCTTGTGCACTGAATAGCATGTGCTCGACCTCGCTCCTTTTTGCTCCGCTCGCAATATCAACTATCAAAATTGGGTTTTTAGAATGAACCTATATCTTTCAACCGCTAACCGGATAGCGACACATTGGAAAATCCGGTTTCACGACACCGATCCATCACTTTGATAATGATGTCATATTTCACATTGTTTTCGGCAGAGATAAAGATATCCTCTGCGTATGGATGTTGTTGTTTGATTTGTTTCAATTGTTCCACCAGGTTCGCATAATCATATTGATTCCCATTTTTGTACAGCGGATCGAACACAAAGCCCTGTGCCTTCAGTTGAAATCCGGTTTCCTTCACGGCTAAGATAACCAGCACCAGTTCCTGAGGGTTCTCGATTTGCTGGGTGCTTTGACCTCGATTTAAGGACGGCAACGAAAGCTCAATAATGGCTAAATGAACAAATTCCGCTGTGAGCAAAAGAAATGGGATCAACAATAAAAAGATATTCATGACTGGGATGATATTCACATCGACATCCCGATTTCTGCGATCCTTGCCGATGGCTTGTTTTAGATTCATCTCAGCGTCCCTTAACAGCAATTAATCGTTTATAGACCCTGGCCACATTCTGATTGATCTCATCAATTAATTCGTTGGTCTTTTCCTGAATGATCGAATAGCCAATCATGCAGGGGATTGCAACGATCAACCCGAATGCAGTGGTGTTCATCGCCTGAGAAATACCGCCAGAAAGTAACGAGGCCTTCATCGAGGCATCGGCTGTGGCCACTGCTTCGAACGACGAGATCAGACCGAAAATCGTCCCCAACAACCCTAACAGAGTAGCGATATTGGCGATGGTAGATAAATATTGAGTGCGCTTCTCGAGTTTGGGGATTTCACGCATTGCCGCCAGTTCGAAGGCATTTTGTATTTCGGCTGGCGATTTGCCCGCCTCCTCCAGTCCCGCTCGTGTAATGCGCGGCAGTATCGCCTGAGACATGCTGCAAAATTCGATGGCACTTCTAATATTATCGCGCTGCACAAAGTCTAATACGCGATTGATGAATGCTGTTGTATCAATTCGATTGGTAACTAAAATGTAGATCGCTCGCTCAATCATTATCGCCATGCCGGTGATCAAAACCAGCAGGATCGGCCACATCACAAAGCCCCCATTCCTGAAAAAATTCACGACAAAATCCAAAGCTGTAACCTCCTAGTTGAGTGAATAAACATTTTTGATGATTTGAAAAACACTATACAGATATATTTCCTTCTGAAAACAAATGGCACAAGACAACCAGCTCTGAGGCCGCAGACCCGATGCCATAAACATGATCTGGAAATCATTTTAAAGACCCCAGGGCTTTTTTCGCAGAGCTATATTTCCCGTATGGTCGTTGAAATCAGTGTCGTTCAGATCCGATTAGATTACATCAAAAATCTTGGATGAACGAATATTTCACAAATTATTCAGCTATCAACTTGCATGTTAAAAACCACGGGCGATCCGATCAATCATTGAGAAACGATTTTTAGCAGAACAGTCAAGAGACGAACTTTATTATGCCATTCTTTTTGTCATTCCAATTGCTTCAATCAGCCGTCATGAAACTTCGAAACGATGCATCTCATGTTAACCTTTCCACGAACATGGTGAATTTTCAGCCTTCCCAAATCAGATTCGAACCAGTAGCTGATCAGAGCTATTCCACTTCTAATCAGCTAATCGAATCCGATCATGATAATCTCTCATTGATTTTCAAGGTTGAAATAATGGAAGATACAGAGAAAACGCCAGGTCCTAAACTCCCCCATCCCAATTTTTCTACCAAAGAATATGATCCTTATCTTTTCCCTGTTTAGCTTGAATACGCTTTAGCGTGCTTTTCTCAACTGGTCGGAAAATATGAGAGAAGAAGTGCCTATCGATCCGGAGTCCATCCACCCGTGGATCGGTCCCCGGGATGATAAACACCGTTTGCGGCTTAGCAATTTGTCCATAAATTTCAATTTGCTTGATCCATAATTTCTCATCTTCTTTCGAAATCGACCTCTCACTCTGGCTGCTATTTTGCTGATTCTGTGGTTGTTCGGCAACTTTGGGGGTCTCCGGTTGCTCTGCCGTTAAATTGATCGGATGTATAAAAATACTTAACATCACGGTCATAACCAGCAATCTCAAAATAGCTCGTTTGCTATTGAAAAACGTTGTACTCTCCATGGTCAATTCCCCTTTACCTGGCTCGTTGGTATAATCTGCTGATCTGTTGTCTGTTGGGACTGATTAGTCTTGGTTCCAAGCCCTAAATCAATGATCAATTTTTCCATGCGCTGCTTGCTCTGTTCGACCCATTCGTTTTGGATGTTGCTCCGCTGCGCATTGGTGACATTGGCTTTATATACCTCCAGCGCTTTCTGTCGAAATGGCAATGCTTGTTGCTGAAGACCATTGATATATTCCTGCTTTTCCTCGGGAGAAAGCTCTGGTGGCACCGGCGAATTGACAAACGCATCGGCCCAATCTTCGAACGTCAAACCGGTCTTATAAAGCGAAGCCGTGGTCCATTCAGCTACCTGAAATTTGCCAGCGGTGACATATTCCTGAAGAACGATTTGCAGCAAATCTTTTTTCTTTTTCAATGTGACATTCAGCGGCGGCACCAATTTGACCTGTTGATACTTGTCAAAATTGATCTCACCGATCATAAATTGCGCCTTGGCCGGCAGGTATTCCTCAACTGAAATATTCTTGCGATTCAACTCGTTATAAACCTGCACCGTTCTGGCAAATTCCTTCAGAGCAGCATCCTCATCCTTCATGTTCAAGGACATCTCACCGATCTTGTAGCAACTCTCGATGTAATCATCTGGATTTATGCTGGCATAATTGTTGGCGTACTGCTGATAAATTTGTTTCGCTTTGCTCCAGAGTTTAAGCTGCTCAAAACAATTCCCAGCGTTCAGCAGGGCTCTGGGGGCAAATTTTGATTCAGGGCGAATCGCTACCAGTTTGAGATAATTATCAGAAGCCCGGAGCCAGTTATCCTGTTTCTCATATAGCAACCCGAGCTTCACATAGACTTCATCGATGAACGAAATATTGGGTTGTTCATTAATCATTCGCTCATAGGCTTTGATCGCCCGATTCAGATCACCACTCTTTTCGAATTGCGTTGCTGCTTCCACCAGCGCTGCGCGGGCAATATCGACATCTTTGGTGCTGAACGCCAGTGTCAGAAATTTCAAAGCAGATTGGGAAAGATCGCCACTTTCTTTCAATTTCTCGGCCACCTTAAAATTCGCCGAGGAAATCATCTTGCGCGCTTTCTCCACGTACTGGGTTGAATCGGGAAACGCTTCCGCAAGCCTTTGAAACCAGGATTCTGCTTTTTGATATTCACCAAGCTTAAAATAGCTTTGAGCAATCATATTGATGGCCTGCCCATAATAGGGCGAGCTTTTATATTGATCAACCACCGCCCGCTGATAAGCCCGAGCAGCCAGTTCCCAGTACCCTAATTCATACAAGGTTTCACCATACTTCATCACCACTTCTAACAAATTGCTGCTCGTAGGCAATAGCTTGATGTAATCGTTGCAGGCTTTCAGCAGATCCACCTGATAGGGATGAGCTGCCTTAATTGGGATGAGATTTCCCCCTTCGCCGAGGAAATCCTCTAAATAAAAAGTTGTCGAATCGATTTTGCGATTGCTTTTCAGAAGCTGATAGTAAGACAAAATTCGGTTATATGCCGCCGCGTCCTTGAATTCATTATCCCCATACAGCGACATGACCTTGAAATATTCGTCAGCCGCCTTATCAAATTGATTGATGGCATAATAGCATTCTGCAAGATAGTAATTCACCTTGGCAGCTTTGTCGCTGTCCCTAAATTTCTGAATGTAGTCCTCATATTTCTCGATCGCCAATCGATATTCCCGGGCGCGGTTTTTCTCTTGCGCTTGCGCTTGATAATATGTCCCTAATGAAAAAAGCATTTCCTGGGAGAGCGCTATAGCATCGTTGCGCACCTTGCCTTCGGGATATTGGCTGAGCCATTGGCTATTGGGACCATATTTTTTTACAAACACATCTTTCGCCTGAATCGCTTTTTCCTCTTCCATATCCTGCTCGTAGCATTCAATGATTTCCTTCTGCACTAATGGTGCATTGGGATAAAGAGGAAAAAGTTGCAACAGAGCTTCATAGCTGGCGATGGCATCCGCATAAAAATTTCGCTTCTTATAAATTTCCCCCATTCTGAGAAACACATCAATGGCAAAGCTCTCGGTTTCTTTGGTGCTGAGCAACTGTTTGGCCGTCGCAGCACCGCCATATTCGGTCAGCGAATGCGCAATATAATCAATTGCCTCATTCTTCACATCCGCTTTGGTCTTACCCAGCGACTCCGTATTCATGGTCTCCAGCAGATGTATATCGCTAATCAGATAAATATAGGTGCTAATCGCATTCGGGTAATCATTAATGTTGAAATACGTCCAGCCCAACTTGTAAAGCGCCATATTGAAATAGGGATCGTCCCAGCTTTCTAACAAATATTTGTATTGCTCAATCGCTTTGTGAAACTCGCGACGATCGAAATAATATTCTCCTAATCGGAAATGTGACTCAGAAACTTTCTGGCTCTGGGGGGTCTCGAAAATAAGGCGCTGAAAATATTCCTTGGCCCGGTCGAAGTTGCCTTCATCAAGATGACAAATCGCCAGACGATAGAGCACTTTATCTTTAAAAGGGATATCAGGAAACTTCTCAAATAACTTGTAACACAATTCAATTGTGCTCTTATAATTAATCCGTGGCAACACTGGCTCTATGGCGATCTCCCCTTTTTCAAATTTCTTCATCGCCTCATCATATTGCTTCATCTTCTGCTTAAATTCCCATTGCGAATAGCTCGCATACGACTCGGCCAGCTCGAACATCATATTCGGGATGAACGGCTCATTCGGATACTTGGCAATAATCATCTCGTGATGTTTAATGGTCTTTTCCAATAACTCTGGATTAATGCTATCAGTCGTATCCGCCAATTCGTATCGCTGGGGCGGTCGCTTCGCTTTCGATCGTTTTGCCTCCTGGCCAGTGGCTACTGAGCTGGTGATTATTGCGGCAGATATCAGCATGAATGCCACGACCACGCTGATCCAGCCCGACTGTATGTCAAAGAATTTCCTGCTACTCATATCCACTCTCATTGAAAAGTATTACCACTCAATTCCCTCGCACGGTTTTCATATTTTTCAGAAATAGTGCCCGTGAAATGCCATATTCAGCGTAGCCTTTCCAATCCTTACGACGTTCCCTTCGCTCGGCAAGTTGTTTCAGTTGATAAATACTGTCTTGCAAGTAGAGAAGATTATCCCGCTCGCTGATTAATGAACTAATAAGTTTCTCGCGATATTCCTTCAACTTCTTTTTCTCAGCCACGATATGTTTGGGCAAATCCTTCCCATAACCATCTAAAGAAATCGCGTCAAGCAGCTTTGTCTCCTCTACCAGAACCCTCACCTTGAGCTTCTCAATACGCTCTTGTTCCTGCTCTAAACTCGTATTGACTTTGCTGATCAAATTAGGCAAATGAACCTTATCCTGATAGATATCCACTATGGTCTGATAAGATTGAATGGCGCTATCATAGTCGCCTAGCGCAATATAGGACTGTCCTAATAGGAAATAGGCCTCTTCAGCGTTTTCTCCATCCGGAAATAGCTTAATAAGCTTTTTGAGATATTTGATAACGTTTTGATGATCTTCTAACTTTAAATAACACCACCCCAGCGCTAACAGCGCGTCTTGAAAGTATTGATGCTTTTCAGAGATTTCACTCAGCAATTTTACTGCGGCATTATAGGATTTCAGCTCATAATATATGTAACCCAACGTCAATCGAGCGTTATCCACAACATCCCTGCGCTCCCCACTGGTGATAGGCAGCGCAACGATTTTGCGAAAGAAATCGACCGCTGTGGCTACGTTCGATTTCTTGAGATAGGCCAGGGCCGTGGTATAAAGCGCATTGTCATAGAAGTTGCTGCGATCATCTATTTTCTTTAAAACGTTGATCGCCATATCGTAATTTTGTAAATTAAAGTGACTCAACCCAGCGTAATAACACGCTTCATTCAGCAGTTCACGATCTGGCGTCGTCTGTTTCAAAATGGCGAAATAAATTGACAACGCCAGCTTATAATTTTTTTGATTATAATATGTCTTTTCCAGCCCCAACAAGGCTGCTGGCACCAATGGGCTCTTTGGATACTTCTTGATTAAATGCTTGAACATCCGGATCGCTGAAGTCGACAGGTCCTCTTCAAACAAGCACTGGGCTAAATAATAAATTACTTCATCGAGCCGATCAAATTCGGGATAGTAATCCATCAAAATAATCAATTCCCGCGCGCTCTTCCAATAGGCCTTTTCATTATAAAGCTCGATGCTTCCACGCAATATTTGGTTCGCCGCCCTCACCACTTCATGGTCTATATCAGTAGATTGCTGATTAGATCTATTGGTCTGGGCTGCATTCCTTGTTTGCAAAGCCAATGCGTTGGTCGGATGCAGCATCTCGACCAAAAAGAGAAACATCCAGACCAAAATCATGTAATGGCGAACTTCGATTCTTATTTTTTTATAGCTGATCATGATTGAAAAACTGAGTTTAATTTTCGTTGGACTTTTTCTTATCTAAAATTTTTTTCATCCGTTCCATATCTTGATTGGCCTTCTCGCGTTTCTTCCTGATTTCCTCGAGCTTTCTCATCTCTTCCTGTTGCTTTTGCCGTTCCAGCTTGGCAGATTTATCGAAATATTTGAACACAGAAAAACGATGGGTGACGCCCACCGTGAATTTCCAGCCGAAATATTCCTTGTGAAAGCTCTTATCGGTATTTTTTAGCGAATCATAACTTGTAAGCGTGAAATCGAGAGCGACATCGATGGTGTTTCGCCACGGGCCCATAAATCGAACGCCCGGCGAAATTCGCATGGAATTTTGATTAAATTTGACTGCCGGATTATTGATGAATAGCTCCCCCGAATATTCTAAGAACATCTGCATCGAACGAACCGAGAACTTCATCCCCGCACCAATCAGAAGCTGGTCATATTTCGCTTTGAAATACTGGTCATAGATATTATGATCAATATAGCCCACATTTAGGTCCAGCTTAACAGGATTATTTGGCATTACGTCGATCAAATCGATAGTGAATAATGCGCTTGCGCTCCAAGCCGGTTTGTCAGTCGAGAAAATTTCGTAAGGCACATTCGGCCATACTGCCGTCGGAAACTTATAAAATCCCATCAACCCAAACTTGAAAACCGAAGTGCTTAACGGTGTACGATATTTCAATCCAACTCTTGTGTCTCCGAATCTTCCAAAGATATGATAAAGGTCATCTTGGTATGGAACAACATTGACAATTGCTTCAAGATAACTGGCAAGCCCAACAGTGGCATTCAAATTAATATTGTAATATTTCGCAAGGTTTTCTGGACCAGTTTTTTCCATAAAGGCTGAAAATGTGCCATTCACAAAAATATCTGTGGCATTGACTGGTTCGGCAGATTGAACTCGATACATCCCCTTGCCGCCATGCATTGTAACCTGAGCACTGCCCCCTGTATGGAACCCCAATGTAACGAAACTAGCCAGCAAAATTGTTCGGATCAAAATTTTCTTTGTCATAATTGATATGATTTGGATTGTTTGTACGGAAACTGGTTGATTTGACTGGTGAATTAATCAGCAAGCCCCCCACAGAACGTAATTTAAAATTTAGTGCATTATTGATTTCATTGCAAGCACAATATATGATGTTATCAATTATTAATGTCCTCTTTCAAAACCACATGTTTGGATCAAATAAATAAAGCAATTTATCCAGCATCCTGGTCATCTTGCTCCACAAGATCAGACGCTCAACTCATCTTGCAAATTGCCCTAATAACATCAATTATTATGCCATAATGAAATTTTGGCTGCTAATTTCGATGGCAGTATAGTCCTTTGATAATTCGCAAGATAAAAGATCGATTCAGATAATTAAAAAAAATTTCAGATTGTTATCTCTAAAAAATCTGGTTCAAAATGATACAATGGATGGCGATTGCTAATTTTTGACCGAAAAATTGCCACCCAAATTTCGACAATGAGTTGGAAATCTCGACCATCCACGCGATAAGGATTGCATGCAATGAGTGTCCATTATGAGACTATGGATGGATACAAATTTGTAATTAGCATTTGGAAACGATCTGGCTTTTTCCTAACAAATTTTTTAATTAAGGCAGGCTTTAGTCTATGATCGAATAATCTGAATGGTCATGCTCCAACCCGATCTGCTTTTCATATAATACCTTCAATGGTCCTTGCTTGAGCACAGACCTAAATCGATGAACAGGAGCTGATCATTTGAAATTTCCCTTTGGCCGGTTCTATTTTTCGAAGCACGTTTAGTTCTCAGCTCATGAAGATCTTAATGAATTAGAAGTATCTGCCCATATTAGCCACTCATCTAATAATTCAACAAAAAGCTCAGCAATCACAAGAAGTAACTCTACGGTAAAGCGCAGATGAAAAGCATTAATTCAAGATCTGCACTCTTAGCTCATTTTGCTTGCAGTTCGCAAACCAAATATTCAATGAAAGCTTTTTTTGGAATCGTTCGCACTGCCCCCCAAAAGTCATTTTGATCGATTTTATTAAGCAACGCAAAAGAACTTTTCACTGGGTTAACAAGTTAATATATCAACTCAAATTTATTACATCTAACTTGAATTTGCAGCGTCGATAAATAAAAGGCCAAATGCTTTGCTTTTATCCAGCCCTATATTGCTGCAAGATGCGAGCATCGTTTTACTGGTGCAGTTGTAGACGGGGAACAACGATAGCGTTGCATAAAAAATCTTATGAGAGAAAAAGTATCAGTATGGACAATTAATGGTTTGGGCGATCATGCGCATTTATTAGACCCAATCACTTTCACGATCATTCTTTTTTGCGAATGGAGGGATAATGGCAAATAAGATAATTGTCGCTGGTGGCACTGGCTACATAGGCCGGGCGTTATGTCAACAACTTCTTGATGCTGGGTATGATATTATAGTTTTAACCAGAGATGTGGATCGATCTCGCGGGCTATTTTCGCAGAAGGTTATGCTGGCCCAATGGGATGGTCGAAGCGTTGAAGGCTGGTACCAACATGTCGATGGCGCCAAGGCAATCATCAATTTGACTGGTGAAAATATCGGTGCAGGGAAATGGACCGAAAAACGAAAACAGCAAATCAGGGATAGCCGGATTCTGTCGGGAAAAGCCTTGATTGCCGCCATGAACAAAGTGGCGCATAAACCAAATGTATTCATTCAAGCATCGGGGATTGGTATCTACGGGGATCGCCGAGACACTGTTTTGGATGAATCTTCATCTGCCGGTGATGGTTTCATGGCAGATCTGGCTGTCCAGTGGGAACAATCGGTCAATCCAGCGAGAGAACTCGGCGCTCGAGTTGTTTATTTAAGAACCGGAGTTGTGCTTGGTCCTGGTTCCGCTTTTCTGAAGCGAGTGACCCTACCATTTCGGTGGTTCGTTGGGGGTCATCTTGGCAGCGGAAACCAATGGATTTCCTGGATTCATCTCGATGATGAAGTCGCTGCGATTTTATTTCTTTTGAATCGAGACGATTTAGAGGGACCATTTAATTTGTCAGCTCCTAATCCCTTGCCTGCCAAAAGTTTTTTCAAAATCATCGGCAAAGTGATGAAGCGCCCTTGCTGGTTGCATGTACCGGGTTTCGTGTTGAAGCTGATGCTCGGCGAAATGGCAAAAGAGCTGGTGCTCTCAGGACAGCGGGCGACACCTGCCAGGCTATTAAAAGCTGGATTTGGCTTCCGATTTCCTGAATTGGAAATGGCACTCACCGACATTTTTTCGAGGCGAGAAGACTAATTGTTGAAGACAACTGAATAGAAGCGAGATTATGGGAATAGGATTGAATTTTATTGCCCAGCGGATCGATCGGGACCAAATTCGCGCTTTCGTGATAAGGAGTTGGTCGGTAAGCTGGCCAATGACGTTAATTATGTTTTTTGAGTTCATGATCAGCCTGGCCGATGTTTTTATTGCTGGAAAAATCAGCAAAGAAGTACAAGCTGCCTATGGTTTCGTTGTGCAGATCTATTTTATCTTCACGGTCATCGGCAATGCCCTGACAGTTGGAACTGTATCGGTTATCTCGCGGCTTTGTCAGGCTATGAAAGACGAGAGCTACGCCAAAGCCGTCTTTTCGACCGTAGCGATGACCAGCCTTACTGGCCTTGTTTTGGGCATAGCAGGAATTTTCTTAACACCGATCATCTTCGATTGGCTCAATGTCCCTGAAGTAATCAAGCAATATGGAAAGCCCTTAGCCTCAATCTATGCGGCTGGGCTTATTTTCCATTATCTGCTTATCAATACCAATGGAATTCTCCGAGCCTGCAAAGGCATTCAGAAATCGTTGCGAACCATGGCGCTTGCCTGCGTGCTGAACATCAGCCTCAATTTTTTGCTCGTGTTTTTCACACCGTTGGGCTTTAAGGGCATCGCTCTCTCAACCGCGATTAGCGTGGCGATCGGCAGCATCTGGAATCTTTGGTTGATCAAAGACTTTCTAAATCGCGTGAGACAGATCGCTCTTGACGTTGTAAAAAATGTGACCCGAATTGGTTGGCCTTCGGGAATGCTGCAAATCATCTGGCAGTTGGCCTCGATGGTGCTGTTTATCATTTTAAGCTCTCTTCCCCAACATAATATCGAAGTTATCGCGGCCTTTACCAATGGCCTGCGGATCGAAGCAGCGATATTTTTACCCGCATTTGCGTTTAATATGTCCAATGCCGTAATTGTGGGCAATTTGTTGGGCGAGAAGAAAAGTCACCAGGCATTTCAAGCGGGGTTAGTTACAGCCGTGATTGGGGTGGCCATTATTATTTTACTCTCCTTTGTGGTATTTTTCAATGCACGATCGATAGCTGGGTTGCTTTCGAACAACGAAATCGTAATTCGAGAGACAGTGAAATATCTTTATATTTGTCTGATGAGCGAACCATTTATGGCATGGGGCGTAATTCTCAGTGGTGCTCTGAATGGGGCGGGTGATACAAAATCGGTTATGATTCGCGTGGCGCTCAGCGTTTGGCTGTTCAGAATTCCCCTCAGCTATTTATTTGGCATCTTATTAGGCTATGGCGCCATTGCGGTATGGTTGTCAATGAATACATCATTGCTCGTGCAAGCTATTCTTATCTCAAAGCGGTATCTCAGCAAAGATTGGTTGCCTCAGGCTCAATTGTTATAAATATGAATGGCCAGTTAAAAATATTTTATAACTCCTCATCTCCCCTTCAAACAGAGGTGAATCAGGAGGATGTGAGAAGGCATAAAAAACATGGCTATTAAGCCTCGCCAGCGAATAAAGTTAACAGTCCAAAAGACCCATTTCAAATGCACATTCATATTATGAATTCAACCAGAAATTAATTCTTAGAGCATTTCTTGCTCTGGGAATAACAGAGCCATAATAAAAAATGGAACTGTAATTGCAATCGGGCTCAATGACCGTTCTCATCCAGCAAGCGAAAATATAAGTCATTATTCATCGCTGAACGAAAATATGCAAGTTGTCAAGCAGGGTGATCATTTCAGGCTTAGCTGATATGGACTTTTCGCCCTGCCCTCTTCTCTGAATGGGAAATGAAAGACTTCACATCGGCATTTCCTCCCAGAACAGAGCTGGGGGGAAGTTACAATCGACAGTTTCTCGCAAGCACTGGTTAACGCTTTTAACAAAGACAATTTTAAGTTTTAATCAGACAATATTTTGAACAATTACGCTTATTCAACTATGGATTCAGCCTCTATCAAGCAAGTGAACATCAGCCAGATCGACATTGACGATCGGAGCTATGTATTCAGTTTCGAAGCACCACTTTCGCAGCTCATCCTTTCGATCAAAAAGGTGGGGATGCTTCATCCGCCGATTCTTGAATGGACATCGGAGCATCGCTATCGGATTGTCTCGGGTTTGCGACGAATTTTAGCCGCCCTGCATTTGAAAATGAATGAAGTTCGTGCTGAAGTCTATGAGACCCATCACAGCCAACCATGCCTGGAGCTTTTCTTGATCAGTTTCTATGAGAATCTTGGGACACGGAAACTGAACGAGATCGAAAAGGCTCTGGTGATCTGGAAGCTAATAAATTTGTTCCATGTTTCAAACGATGAGGTCATTTCGCACTATCTGCCTTTGATGGATCTTGGTTCAAGCCAGATCGTTTTACAGCGATATTTAAGATTGGTCCAATTAGAAGATTATCTGCGAAGCGCTATTGTAGAGGATCTGATCTCTTCGGAGACGGCAATAGCTATGCTTAACTTATCCCCACAAGAGCGGCTGGTCATTTTTAATCTATTTCAGGATACAAAAGCCGGCAAAAACAATCAAAAAGAGTTGCTGCAATTGATGCAACAGCTCTCCGTCATTAAAAATCAGTCTATCGACCAGCTTTTGGAGTTCCTGACGATTAACCCCATTTTGACTAACACTCGTTTGACCGCTGCTCAAAAGTTGGATAAGGTCAAACAAGTATTGAAGGAGGCGCGCTATCCGAAGTTCACTGAGCTCGCCAATCGGTTCCAGCAGTTAAAAAAGGAACTCAAATTGCCCTCTAATATCATTCTGCGAGCGCCGGCGTTCTTTGAGGGATCGGAGTACAGTATCGAGATACGATTTAATAATCAGAAGGAGTTCAACGAATCAGCAAAAATTATAGCTAAGCTTGCTGATGAGAGTAAATTAATCGGATTAGAAAAAATCATCTGAGACCATGGCTTTCCAACCATATTTTCCATCAAAGGTCGCTATTGAGCGCCGAATACTGCATCATGGGACAACGAAACGTATTCTTTCCCGACTGGGGGAAATACCGATCGAGGTCTTTGATGACCTGACAAAGTTCATTGCATCTCCGGATAGTGCGACTGAATTCTATCCGAATTTTATGACCTTGGTACTGGCATATCAAAAAAGTCAGTTCTTAAAACCATGCCCGGGGACCAGAAATTACATTTGTTGCGGTTATCAAATTCTGAACCTGGTCAACAATTGTGAACTCAATTGCAGCTATTGTATTTTGCAGGGATATCTGAATCGTCCTTACATTATCGTCTACGTCAACATCGAAGATTTATTGGCTGAATTGACGAAGAAACTGGATCAACATCCGAATCGAGTCTTTCGTATCGGCACTGGGGAGTTGGCAGATAGCCTTAGCACAGACCACCTGACCCATTATAGTGCGACTTTGGTTCCTTTTTTTGCTAATCGGAGTAATGCGATCATCGAACTGAAGACAAAAACCACCCTGATTGATAATTTCATCCATTTGGATCATAATGGTCGCACGGTGGTGGCATGGTCGCTCAACACCCCAAAAGTCATCTCCGAACAAGAGCCGCAAGCGCCGACTCTGGAGCAAAGGTTGGAGGCAGCCGAGCGATGCATGCAGCACGGATTTCGGCTGGCTTTTCATTTCGACCCGATGATTTACTACGAGGAATGGGAGCAAGATTATCGTCAAGTCATCCAGCAATTATTCACTCGCATTGATCCTGACCAGATCATCTGGATCAGCCTTGGGGCGCTTCGTTATCCTCCGCACATGCAATCTATCATTCAACGCAATCATCCATCCAGCAAAATCATTTATGGCGAGCTATTCCCGGGAAAAGATGGCAAGCTTCGCTACTTGAAACCGCTGCGGATCGAGATGTTCCGCCGAATGGCTCATTGGATCAAAGATCTGGCGCCCTCGGTATTCGTTTATCTTTGTATGGAGAGCTCTGAAGTATGGGAAAAATCGTTAGGATGGACACCAAGAACCAGTGCTGGTCTGAAAAGGCGAATGGATCAACTAGTCCTCAACAAATGAATCGATTTTCTAAATATTTCTTGCCGCAAAATATTTGAAACAAGTCCTTTTGTCATGCCCGCGCTTGCAGGGATCTCATGTCTTAATTTGAAAATGCCATTTTCCTATGAGATTTCTGCCAGTTATATGCAGGACAGGAACACCGCGGTTTTATCTGAATTCGCTTGATAGAATATTAATAGACCGACGACCTATCCTCTCGATTGATTATGCTGATAACGCAACGGATGATATCAGATGCAGGTCCAGTATAACGCGAGCATCTTTCAGACCAGCGGGCGAGCCACTGAAGTGGAACCGATACCTTCAAAATGCTCAAATCATTTATCAACAAAAAATTTTCCCCCATTACGCTGATATTGCACTTAGTCGTCTGCGTATTGCCTTATAAAATAAAAAAGGAAATCGGAGCTCAAAGATGCCAGCCCTGGTTGCAGTGCTCCGATTTCCCATATTCAGCCGAAACGGCTTAGATGATAAAACTTATGTTGTCTGATGGGATAGGCTGTCCATTTCGATAATAAGACGCGAGTCCAATCAGCTCAACCTTCCCGCTTTGAGATGCGCTGAAGCTTAATTTTTCTCCTTCTCCTTCGTTTCTTTGATCTCCAATGCTTTGCGGAGCCGATTTAAGATCTCATCCATTTTCTTCCGTTCTTCTCGAATTCTCCTGAGTTCTTCCTCAGCATTCTCGATCTCTTTTCGTTCCTCTGAGATCTGTTGGATAACGCTCTTTTTTGCTGGCGTGCTCTTAATTGCCTGATCGCGTTCCTTAGACTCAAAACGGCCCTTCCATTTCGACACAGGGTTCATGCGAAAGCTCAAGTTGACGCGCCAGGTCGGATAGGTCGGCAATAATGTGGCAGAGAAGCTTTGCAGCCAGTAGCTTTTGCTCGATTGATGTGGCGAAAGTCGGAAATCGAAGCTGCATGCCACCGAAAGCCAATAGGAAGAATTATAGCTGACCCCGGGACTGATATAAAAATAGTTATGTCGGCTGAAAGCTGCCTGGGGCGGTTTAGTGATATGATAGTTACCATAGAGCTCTATCGAGAAATCGAAACTGCTGATAGGATAAATAGCCGCCAGACCACCATAGAGCTCTCGAGAATTTCTCTGATTCACATAAGGAATTCTTGTGTCTGTGAATTTTTTGCCACGATCATTATGATCTATGAAACCGAGGTTAAGATGCGCATTAAAACCATCCTCAGGGTACAGCGGGTTTTTGGAATAAGAAGCCGCACTTAAAAGGCCAAATTCAACTCGTCCAGCAGAGTAGGGCTCCAAATGGACATTGTGATATTTCGCCAGAGGGACCCTCGTTGTAATTACTGCCCCAAGTTTATAAGGCGTAGCTGATTTTGGAAATGATGCTGCTTTGAACTTCAAAAACAGGTCGTCTGGAAAATTGTAACCTTTCCCCGGTTTATGGTTATCTTGGTACAAGATCTGTGCGATGCTGAGCTGATAATGCTCGTTGATCCCGTATGAAAAATTGAGTCCGCCTTGGATATCCCAGAAAGTTACAGCGTTGGGCAAATCGTTAGCTGTGCCAAACGTCTTGTTGTTGAAATAAAAGCGGGTGTTCGCCTGAAAAACCAGATCACCTTTGGTCAAATTCCAGGCTGTTGATAGATACAAAGGACCTCGATTTCCTTGTTCTGATGCTGCAACAGCAAAACCGAACTGAAGATTGATTAATGCAATGATCACAAAGATGTGCTCAAATTTTTTCATCACTAAAACCCATCAGTTTTTTTGAATAAATCGAATCCTTTGTCTTCTCAAGTTGGGTTGTTCGTAAGCGACAATCTGAACATGAGGGGCTATTACAATTTCTATGCCAGCAAGATTGAATTTAGCCACCGAAGCAATTTCATTTCTCATTTAAAACAATCATCCTCCTATCATGCGGCCGCTAAAGCTTTATAATTTCGGGGGACATGACTGGATGAATCAGGCCAGGCATTGCGCTTTTGTGCTTTGACTGGGTTATGATCATTCCGACATCCCACTGGGTAATGTTCTACTCTGAAACATTATAAAAAAATCCGCTGTCTCATGCTGATTCCTGGTTAAGAGATATTCTGATATCCTGGTGGCATTATGCAGCAGAGGCGTCCATGAGTGAAGCTGCAAGCGACAAGCCTCTATTGTGCTTTGAAACAGATTATACGCTTCTGCTCCATGAAATAGCTGGATCACATTCATTTCCTATTTTGGCCGAGTTGCTTTGCAATTATCCCAAGACGAAAAGCATGTTTTGAGATAAATTTTTATTAATATCTCAAAATTGGCTTGACAAATTACCAATTATTGTTTAGCTTCATCCCAAATGGCCAATTGCTATTTAGACAGACGGGAAAGAGGAGGCGGCAGGTGATGAGATCGAGGTTAATATTCTGGGTTATTGTGGCGATGATGCTGGTTTGGGCACAAGAAACTCATGCCCAAATTTTTCGCCCGCGTTATGGTGTGGAATTAATGGGGGCAGCCATCAAAATGGTTGGGGGAGCAATAGACCGCTCGACCATTGACCAGTGGGCAGGGCTGCGATTCAATTATGTTTTTGCACCCCAACTTGCCTTTTGTCTCAGCAGCGCTTATGGATGGGTGTATCCCCGCGATCCAAACGGTTCGCAATTCAAGGCAGTGGGCAATTATAAAACGGAGCTCATTCCGTTGGGCCTTAATTTTCGTTACACATCGGAATTACCTGGACCGCTCCATCCATTTGCAGAATTCGGTGGGACGATCGTAATCTGGGAAATCAGGCAGTTGTCCGGCAATATTTCAACATTTTCCCGCGGCAAGAGTGTTAATGGTGCGAAACGCCATGCCAGCTTGACTGGCGGTATTGGACTGGAGGCAATCATCAGTCCCAATATCAGTGCCAGATTGAGTTGCCACTATTATCGCCTATTAAAAGGCCAGGAGGATACCATCGGCTATGGAGATGACGCGAATAATGGTATTGTTGCAGGCCAATTAGGTGTCATATTTTATTTTGGCGGCTTCAAAGATCGTGACCAAGATGGCATTGAAGATCGATTTGATCGCGATCCGTTTCATCCCGAAGATTTCGATGGTTTTCAAGACGAGGATGGTGTTCCAGATCCAGATAACGATAACGATGGGATTCCCGATGTTCGGGACAAAGCGCCCAATCAGCCGGAAGATTTTGATGGATTTCAGGATGATGACGGCGTACCGGATCCAGATAACGATGGCGATGGAATCCGAGATGACGTTGATCAATGCCCCAATGAACCAGAGGATCGCGATGGATTTGAGGATTTCGATGGCTGCCCCGAACTTGATAACGATGGCGATTTGATCCCAGATAGCCTGGATCAATGTCCCAATTGGCCAGAGGATTATAATGGTTATCTGGATGAAGATGGCTGTCCTGACGAGAAACCAGAGCCGATTGTCGAATCTAAACCAGCCTTACCGAGCACTCCAGTGATTCTAAAAGGTGTGTATTTTGAGTCGGGAAGCGCTCGATTAAATGCGGCATCCTATCAGCCGCTGGAGCAAGTATTCAAAACGCTAATTGAAAACCCCTCACTCATCGTCGAAATTCGGGGACATACAGATAATACTGGTAGCTTTGCCGCAAACATGAGGCTTTCTGAGCAACGGGCATTAGCGGTGAAATACTACCTGGTAGCCCGTGGTATAGCGGAGCATCGCATACGAGCGGTTGGCTATGGACCGAAACAACCGATTGCCAGCAACGCGACAGCAACAGGTCGCGCGGCGAACCGAAGGATCGAGCTCGTTTGGATCGACCAGCCTAATCCTTAGATCAAAAGCAGAATAATCGCTTCAAAATAGCGCTCGATGGGATTCAAATGCTTCCAGCGCCTGCCAATCAAGAGTGTTCATTAAACATAGTTCACCCGAGTTCACTATTTTTAAAAAAGTGAATTTTTCTATTGATTAAAAGTTCTGAGTTGCTTATTTTTGCTTCCATTTCAAAATGGGGGCCAAGAGGATCAAAGATCATTTCCAGCGGATTATGGGGCATTGGTCAATAAAAAAGGCCAAAGAGAGGGTATATTTTAATGCAACGCTTAGGATTGAATTGAACCCTGTAATTGCAGACATCGCAGAGCAAGCAAAATCGGTGCGCTCATTGGTTATGGAGGCAAAAGTTGGGATCGTCAAATCAATACTCTTACTTGATCTGCACGACAAATTTTATCATGGCATAGCAATTCAAGCCATGTCCCTACTCCGAGATTTTTTGGTCTCAGGGGAATAAAATTAAGTCTGACAATAATCGTGAAAATCAGTGATTTGAAAGAATGAAATGGTCACATTATTTTGGACCTGGAGTTGGAATAACAAAAGAAACCAAAGGATGAAAGGATATGAGCATGAATTATTTCGTTGATCAACTGGTGATTGAGAACACGACTAAGATCATATTATTGGTGCTGGACGGTGTTGGTGGTCTGGCGATGCCCGGTAAGGCGGGAACGGAATTGCAGGTAGCGCATAAACCAAATCTGGATCGGCTGGCGGCTGAGTCGGAATGCGGTTTATTGGATCCGATTCTGCCAGGGATAACACCTGGTAGTGGCCCAGCCCATTTCGGACTGTTTGGATATGATCCCATTGAAGCGAATATCGGTCGCGGCGTGCTGGAGGCGGCTGGAGTGAACCTGCCGCTCACCGACCGCGATGTGGCAATTCGCATCAATTTTGCCACGTCCGATGCCAATGGGAATATTATCGATCGACGGGCGGGACGGCTGGACACCGAGAGCAATCAGCGCGTCTGCCAGAAAATCCGGGATCATGTATCTTTGGCGCCAGAAGCAGAATTTATCATTGAAACTGTAAAAGAGCATCGAGCGGCGCTTGTTTTCCGTGGCGATAATCTCGGCGGGGACCTGATCGATACCGACCCGCAAAAAATCGGCGTCCCGCCGCTGGAACCTCGGGCTCTGAATCCTGAAAGCGAAAAAACAGCTCTATTGACGAAACGATTTCTGGAGCAAGCCCATCGGGCGATCGCTGACGAACCAAAGGCCAATACAATCTTGCTGCGCGGCTTCGCGAAGCATCGTCCCTACAAATCAATGATGGAACGGTTTAAGCTGCGATGCCTGGCCATCGCCAATTATCCCATGTACCGCGGGGTGGCGTTTCTGTTGAATATGGATCTACACCCTGTGGTGCCAGATGTGAAAGCTCAGTTTGAAGCCGTTGCAGCCAATTACGATAAATATGACTTTTTCTTTGTGCATGTCAAAGCGACTGATGCCCGCGGTGAAGATGGCAATTTCGATGAAAAGGTCAAAGTGATCGAACAGGTGGATGCACTATTGCCCATCCTCACTGATTTGAAACCAGATGTGCTCGTTGTCACAGCCGATCACTCAACCCCGGCATTAATGAAATCCCATAGCTGGCATCCAGTGCCTGTTTTGTTGCACTCGGCTTTTTGCCGGCGCGACTCGGTGACGAAATTCGATGAGATCTCGTGCCTCTTTGGCGCATTGGGCCGGCAACCGAGTATGAACCTGATGCCGCTGATGCTGGCAAATGCGATGCGCCTGACAAAATTTGGTGCATAACGCTTCTTTGGCGCTAACCAACCTGGACTCGATCGCAATGGCCAGGGATTCATCGAATAATTTGATTAGAAAAATTGCAATCGCTGGTGGCAAGATGAATCCCTGGACTTTCGGCAATTTAACGGCGGTTCTATTCAGCGCGGAGGAGCAGATCATTCGGATCGAATTGGAATTTCCAGAGGTTCATCCCTGCTCACGTTCAATTTTGATGTGATAGAAGAGATTGATTTGAATTTTTAAATAGCACCCGAAGCGAGGGAATCATCTTCGGCTTGACCAGGGAATGGTTTGTTTTAGCACTTGATTCCCCCACATTGTTCAATTTCGAACCGAACGTAACAGTGCCGATGTCTTCGCATCTCGGTTGTCCAGCCGTTCTGATCTAATCCAGCAGGACGGTCATTTAATCCATCTCAATAGATTGGTGAAAATATGAAACGATTTTGGGCAGCTCTATTCATTTTCGCGATCACCGCACAGGGTTACAGCGAAAATTATTTATTGAATGGCGGACAGGAGTCGAAAATCCAATACCGGATGGTCCAAACGGTAACGCCAAAACCAGGCATCCAGACGCTCTATTTGAGCTTCGTTGTCCCAGCTTCCTATCAATCTCCCACCTACCAGCAGCAAATCGCACAAGTGAATTTCGATTACACGCCACGTCCAGACGGCAAAGAGGAATTTATCGATAAGCGTGGGAACAAAGTCCTTAAGCTAAGCTGGCAGAAGCCCAATAGCGTGATTACGACCACTATTGATCTGACTGCCTTGAATAAAACGCTATTAGCTCCCCTGAAAACCAACGCAGGATTTCCTCCCCAGCAATTGCCAGCCGACACGCATCCCTATTTGAACGCCACTGACCAGGTGCCGAGCACGCATCCGTCCATTATGGCAAAAGCAAAAGAACTGACCGCCGGGGCAAAGACTGAATTCGACGCCGTTCAACGGATTTTAGCCTGGGTAATCGATCACATGACCTATGTGCTGACACCGCCGGAATATGGGGCGCTTTATTCGTTTCAGTCAGGAAAGGGCAACTGCCAGAACTACTCGCACCTTGCGGCTGCGCTGATGCGCGCTGTGGGAATCCCGGTTCGGATTGTCAACGGTGTCACGCTAAAACAGCCGTATACGATCAATCTTGGCAATCGCAGCATGACACTCAAGATGGCCGAAGGTCGGCATTCCTGGATTGAGGTCTTCTTCCCGGACCTGGGTTGGACTCCCTTCGACCCCCAGCAGACCCAATTGTTCGTCAGCAACCGCTTTATCCGGGTGGAAGTTGGGCTGGATAATGATGAGACCTCTCAGGATGGGCTAATTCGCTGGACGCAACTCAAGGGCGAACTGGTGTCACCTCAGTTCGAAGAGACAATTCAGGCGTCATTGGCATCGGACCAGGTTCAATTAACTGGACGTCCCGATAAATATGGACCCAAAAAATTATTATTAACCCCAGCCGTTGAGGCCACCTTCCAACCGGTGATCGTTGCGATGAAAGAGCCAGAACCAGCTCCAAAAATTCCAGCAGAGCAGTTGGACCGGCTGGTTTATTCGAAACCATACCTGTTCGGCAATATAGAATTTCCCAAAGGAGTGGACTTTTTAGCGGTTCGAGGGCCAGCTCAAAAGACATCAGGCAACGATTTCGAGATGCGGAAGAACTTTTTGGTGGAAACTGCCGAATATGTGACCGAGCAGGCGCAATACGCTCAGATCTTTGTACTGACCAGGCCCATGGAAGTGCGCAAGATCGGATTAGTGCTTCATAAATTTGGAGGGACCGGTTATTTGTGGCTCGAATTGATAAAGGACAAAGACGGCCTCCCAGATGAAACGATCGCCACCAGTGATATGATTTCCGTCGATGCGATGAAGTTCACGCCTGGCTATGATTGGGTCGATTTCGATTTTAGCAGTGATGCGCCGAAACTGCTCCCCGGCCGCTATTGGATCGCGCTGGGATTTAGCGGGCGCCCCATTGTAAACTGGTTCTACTCTTATGGGAAACCTGTCGGTCCAATCGAAGGAACCCGGTTCAAAACCATTCTCGATACAGAGTGGAGCAATAGCCTCAATTTTGAGTTCAATTATCGGGTGATCGGATTCACCACACCGTAAATTTGGGGCCCGTTCTACTTTCGATTAAAAGCAATCGTGTTCATGAGATTCTAACATGAAGGCAATTATGTCGCCTGGTCAGATTTCGATAGGCCGACTAATCGCTGATCGCCTCCCTTCTATGATCATTGGCGATGAAATGAACCGACTCCCAGCATGAGAAAGAAATAACCCAGGTTGCTGTGGCATCAAATGAGCCATACAGGATCGAGTGGAGGTGGATAGCGCTTGAAAGAAAACGCCAAATTTTCGTCCCACTGGTCATTGCGAGCCGAGCAGAGCAATCTCTTGGTTCATGGTGATTTTTAGGGATTGCTTGGGCAAAAGACGCCTCGCCATGACATCGAAACCAGCAATTGCTGATCCTTTGTTCGAGCCTGATGCAGGTTTCAGTATCACGAATCTTGTGAACGATTGAGCGGTAAATAAGGGGGGATTTGGATCATTTAATTTCGACAATCAATGGAGCGGAGCGATACAGATTTAATGCTGCTGATTAAAAGCGGAGATGATCAGGCATTCCGAGAGCTTGTTGAACGCCATAAGCTTTCGGTTTTGAATTTGTGTCTCCGCTTTGTAGGCAATAAACAAGACGCCGAGGATTTAGCACAAGAGGCATTCATTCGGGTGTTTCAGGCAGCGCCTAATTACGAAGTGAAGGCGGCGTTCACCACCTGGCTGTATCGCATTACGGTGAATTTATGTCTGAACCACCAGCGCCATAAGAAAATTTTGCGCTTTTTCTCATTAGACCAAACAAAAGCCCACCAGCACGCGTCCCAGTTTCGAATCCCAGATCTCCCGGATAAACGCCGCCCAGATATTGAATTCGAAAAAAAAGAAATACAGTCCATCGTTCAACAAGCGATCCAATCCCTGCCCGAAAACCAACGTAGCGTGCTGATATTGCATCGCTATCAGGATCTTTCATACAAGGAAATTGCGGAGGTTTTGGACACCTCGGTCTCGGCTGTTGAATCAAGGTTGCACCGCGCTAAGGAGAATTTAAAGAAACGATTGAGGTCGCTGATTGAATAATGGATCCGACGTTCATCTTTCATGGTTCGAAGTCGAACCAGAGTTTGCTCTGCGGAGGGCAACAAAACAATATGGGAGTTGCAAGATTGAGCCGCAAGTTTATTCTGCCGGCCGTGTTAAATAGAATGACAGAGGTGAGAAGCTATGGATTGTCGAGAAATCAAAAGAAAATTATCCGCCTATCAGGATGGCGAACTGGCCGATTCGCAACGCGCCCAAGTTGAGCTGCATTTGAAAGGCTGTCCCGATTGCGCGGCGGCGCTGCAGCAATTGAATCAGCTTTGGGAGTTCATGGGTAATGTGGAGACAATCGAGTCCGCTCCTTATTTCTGGACCAGATTCGCGCAGCGGTGGCAAGAGCGCACCCAGCCAAAACCGAGCTGGCGACCAATTTTTATCCCGTTCCAAAAGCTTTCGTTCTCGGTGCTGGTTATCGGTTTACTCGTATTGGGGCTCGCCATCGGCATGTTTTTGGGCCAGAACATCTATCATCATTCCCAAGTAGCTTCCACCGTTTCAGCGGAGCAGGAATTGGACCAGGTTTTTCCCATGACTTCGTTTGATGATTTTCCTGAGCAGTCCGTGGCTCAGGCTTATGTCACCATGATCTCAGAAAATAATCATTGATAGGATATATCGCGATGAGCAAGAAAACACTCACCTGGTTGTTCGTTTTTTCGGTAATTATCAACATATCCGCTTTGGCAACCATTGGCTATCATCGCTGGTTTGAATCGAAGCGACCGCGATTTGAACGGGGCCGCGCCAGCCATCAGGAATTTTTGGTCCGGGAATTGGGTTTAACGGAACAGCAGTCAGAGCAAATTCAGAAACTGCGATCTGAGCTATGGCAAAAGATCAAACCGTTGAGGAACCAATTAGACGAAGAACGTCGCATTTTCTTCCAGATCCAGAATCAGGATAGCGTTGACATCGAGAAAGTGTACCAAAGTATTGACCGAATTTCTGAGCTGCAAAGGCAGATGCAACGGATCACAGCAGAAAATATGCTGGCGCATCAATCGATTCTAACGCCCGAACAGCGCAAAAAATTCTTTTCCCTCATGGCCAATAGAATGAAAATGGGGGAGTCAAGATGGAGACATCCACCAAAATTAAATGAGCAAAGCAACAATAAAGACCAATGTAAGGAGCCACAACCATGAAACACCAAAAATCCCTATGCTTGTTTGTCGCGGCATTGCTGCTATTGGTAGTAGTGACCGCTTCATCTGCGCAGCCGCGATTCGGACGTTCAGGGAAGCCAGGCTTCCGTCACGAATTCGGAATGGCAGGCTTAAATTTAACCGAGGAACAGAAGGCTAAAATGGCTGATCTTCGGTTAGCTCTGCAAAAAGAGCTGTTGCCGCTTCGAACGGAGCTACAGGGCAAAACGGCCGAATTGCAACTGCTCAAAACCGAATCTGCTCCCAATTTGAATAAGATCGATCAGGTGATCGACCAAATTGAGAAAATTCGGAGCAAGATTCAAAAGGCACGCGTGCGGCATCAAATGGCGATCCGGAATATTCTCACGCCAGAACAACAGAAACTCTGGGATAGCCGCATGCTCAATCAAGCTGGCCATCGAATGATGGGCAGAAAATTCGACTGTCCAGCAGAACCATTTTAAACAACAAACCCTTTCAAAGGCCCCACCTTTGAAAGGGTTTTTCATTTATAGCTTCAAAGCTTTAGCGTTCTATTCGCCTTTCTGCTCAGCTTCTTTCACCTCAGCCATTTTGGCTTCAAGCCCTTCGATCTCAGCCTCCAACTTTTTAACCTTCTCGATATTGGCTAAAATTTCGGGATTCGATGCAATATTGGGATCGTTGTTCTTCGTCAGTTCATAGACTTTTCCACCGATCTCGGCAAATAGATTCGAGACCTCCCGGTTCAAATTGTAATGTTTGACCTTTAATTGCCCCAATGTTACCAGCTCCTGGGCCTTATCTCCAATACTCTCGGCAAGTCCCTTGCCTTTCTCCACCAAGGCCGAAGCTATTCCTGGTGCCTTCTCAACAACGCTCTTAGCAACCCCTTCTGCCCCATCTTTTACAGTTTTGGCCCCCTCTTCAATCGCCTGTTTTACTTTGTCCCACAAGCTCATCGTTAGCCCTCCTATTAAAAAATGCACTGATTTGATCTGTGATCTACTTCTCAAGTTAACAGCAATTTCAACCCGGCTTTGAATTTTTAGCCCTTAACACCAGCGATCCATACCGACACGGATCTCATCGAATGATAGGTTTGAGTCAGAGGGGGATTGAGATGAAAATCTTATCCCCACTGTGCCCCGAATAAAGGTTCTCCCTGCCATTCTTAAAATAAAATGCTTTCTGATCAATTTAATCATGGCTGCAAGTCATCATGGCAAACTGCTTTATGTTGATGTCGCACACCCTGCTTATTAATGCCATGAATTTCAGGATGACCAATCAGCGATCAGATTTCTTGACGAAATATATTAGCCCGCTTCGTTCCTTTTGACGACGATCCCCATGACCGCGCCATGAAAAAGCATTCCCCCATTATAAAACTACCAACCCCATACTCGGTGCAATTACAGCTTCGGGTGCAAAATGACTTCGATGCGCCGGTTCTTTTCCCTGCCTTCTTTGGTCTCGTTAGTGGCGATAGGTCGGCTCTCACCATAGCCAACAGCATTGATGCGCGAAGGATCCAATCCCATATTAGCTTGAAAATACTTGCTAACTGCATCAGCCCGCTCCTGGGAGAGTTGCATGTTTTTCTCGTCACTGCCATGGGAATCGGTATGGCCCTCGATAGTAATTTCGCAACCAGGAAAGAGATTGATCGCCTGTTGGACTTTGGTCAAAAGCTGGAAATTTTGTGGTTCGATGATCGATTTACCCACGGGAAATGTCAAGCCGACCAGCCGAAGGATAATATCGTTACCCTTCCGAAGCACCGTGGCTTCCTCGCGGTCGAACATTTGTTCCACAGCGGCGAACTGCGCTCGAATTTTGGCCTGGACTTCCATTTGCCGGGCTAATTCGCTTTTCTCTTGCTGGATGCCGCCCAGCTTCTGCTCCAGTTCGTCGATTCGCGCATTCAGCATATCCACCTGCTGATCGCGCTCTGAAAGAGACTGTTCCAGCTTCCTCGCGCGTTCCTGAAGCGACCGAATATATTTGATCACCTCATTCGTTGTTTTATCATACCCATTTTCAAAAGAAGCCACCAGATCAATCGCTGAAGCAATCCGTTCCAATGGCCGCTCATTTTCAAGCAGAAATTCCTCAGCATAATTCTTGTTTTCCCGCAACTCCTTAATGATCTTTGAGAGATAGATGGCATGTTCGGCTTCATATTTTGCCTGTCGTGCCAAAGATCGAGCCACATCGGTATCATAGCGATTTTCGTTGAGCTCTTTCTCTGCCTGAGCCGCTAAGGTTTGGGCGCGTTTCAACGTAGCTGGCGCGTATTTCTTGACCTCCATCTTGTCGGCCTGTTTCAACAGGTTCCAGGTGTCATTGAGATAATTCGCCTTGATGGCTTCCAGCTCGATCTGCCGATATAGCGCCTCAGCCTCACCCGCTCGCTTTTTCGCATCCCCGACATCTCCGGCCTCCAGCTTGCGCGCTGCTTCGCTCAATTTAAGTTCAGCCTCGCTCCAGGCCTTGGCCGAGTGCCGTGCGGCTCCAGCCTGCTCCGCAGCCGATTGTGCCTTCAAAGTATTGGCCAACATGGTTTGCGCCGTTTGGGCAACTTCTGTCGCCTTCTTAAAATAAGCCACGCTGGCGCGAAGCCGCTGACGAACGTCTTCAAGATTTTTTCCCTTCTGAAAATCGCTATCTGCGTCCTGATAATACTTGAGCGCCTCGGCAAAATTCTTCGGCGAAAGCAGATCCGCTCTCGCAGCTTTCGCCTCTTCAAGCGCCTTGTCCGCCTCACTAAATAGCGATGCCTTGATATCCTGTTGTTTCAAATTAGCCCTTGCTTCCAGCCCAGGAAAAACCAAAATCCCAATTCCCATTATCCCAGCGACCAGAATCTTCACTATCTGAAGCTGACGCATCCTGAATACCATTGGACTCCTCCTTGGATTTGTTTTGAGAGCGCGAGATTCGTTTTATTGTAAGACTGCTCTTGAAAGGTTGGATTGCTCTGAATTTTCTGATAGCCAATCATGACGAAACGTGTCTATGCCCTGGTTTGCGGTCGAGCCGCCGATCGCCAGGGTTAATTGTTTATCCTTTCCTTTTCGATGAGCCTTTTGATTTTTTTCACCTCAGCCAGCGCTAAGGCGCATTCGGCCAGGCTGATCGCATCGGACAAGCGAATACTTCGGATAACTCGTTTCACCTGGGGAATGAAAAACGAGCTCATGCTCAATTGGTTATATCCCAAGCCAATTAACAGCTTGGTATACCGCACATCTCCTGCCATCTCGCCACAAATGCTGACCTCTTTGCCAGCTTGCTTGGCCGCGTCGGCGATGAGCTTTAATAATTGCAGCACGGCTGGATGCAACGGCTCATACAGATCGCTCACCTGAGCATTGCCACGATCCACCGCCAGCGTGTATTGGATCAGGTCATTGGTGCCGACACTGATAAAATCCACCTCTTTGAGAATCGCGCGGATTGCCAGCGCAGCCGAAGGGATCTCGATCATTGCGCCGATTTCCAGATGCGCATCGTAAGCCAGCTCGCGCTGATCCAATTCCCGCATCGCCTGCTTGATCAACCGTTTGACCTGAACAATTTCTTCGATGCTGGCAATCATGGGCAAGAGGATTTTGACCTTGCCAAAAGCACTGGCGCGAAGTACGGCTCGCAACTGCTGTTTGAAAATCTCTGGTTGTCGCAGCGATAATCGGATCGCTCGGAGCCCTAAATAAGGGTTGCGCTCGCGAAAGCGATGGTTGCCATTGAAATAAGGGCTAAACTTATCACCCCCCAAATCCATGGTCCGAATCGTGACTGGAAAAGGCGCCATCTTCGCCACGATCGACCGGTAATGGTCGAACTGTTCCTGTTCCGAAGGATAGTCGGTGCGATCGATAAAATGGATTTCAGTCCGATAGAGACCAATCCCCTCTGCATGGAACATTTGAGCTAATTCGATATCTTCTTCGGTCCTGATATTGGCCAACAGTTGGACTTTATGCCCGTCCGAAGTGATCGCCGGCAGCCCAATGATTTTTTTCTCGCGTTTCTTTTGCGCTTCCAGGACCTTGACCATCTCCCGATAATTTTCAATTTGCCTGGCTGAGGGATTGATGATCACTTCCCCAGTGGTACCATTTAACAGGATCGAGCTGGAAACTTCGATGTATCGCGTCAGGTTTGGAATGCCAGACACCAATGGGATGCCCAGAGACCGGGCTAAAATGGCGGCGTGCGAAGTCGGGCCGCCCTTTTCAGTGATCAGCCCTTTGATCTGGCTGGTATTTAATCCGGCCGCCTGCGAGGGAGTGATCTCTGGGGCAACAATGATGAGATCCGATTCCTCGCCAATCAGACATTCCTGAGTGTAGCCGATCAAATTGTCCAAAATTCTTCGGCCAACGTCTCGGATATCTTGAATGCGTTCTTTGAGATAATTGTCCTGAGTCGACGAAAAGGTAGCCACAGACTCCTGAATGACCGCATCCACTGCAGCTTCAACATTGATCCGCTGCTCTACCAATTTCTTTTGAATCTGAGCTAAAAAAACTGGATCGTTCAGGAATAATAAATAGGCATCGAAAATATTCGCATCGCTGCCGGATACGCGGCCGCTGATGCGCTCCTTCAATTCCTCCAATTGTCGGCGCGACATCTCCATTGCCTGCGAAAGCCGCGACAGTTCTCGCGCCACCTGCCCGACTCGAATCTTTCTCGGGATGATTTTTGGAGGCGTGCCAAAAATGCAGGCTCTTCCCCAGGCAATCCCCGGTGATATCCCTATCCCTCGTAATTTCGTTTGCTGTTTGACCATGGAAGCATATCCCTCTATTTCATCACAAAGAAAAATTAAATCGCTCTGTACCTGCTAAAACTCATTCTACACCAGACTGGACAAAACCGGATTTGCGCTTAGTCGTGAGCGAGATAGCCAACATTTTTTATTCTAAGCTCTCTGTCACTAAAGATCATTTCAACATCTTAGATTGAAGTCAAATTTCTTCGGTAATCGACAGCGATTTTTCAAGCTGACCAAAACGCGATCCATTTGGGAGAAGAATTATTACCGAATGAGAGCCAATTTTCTTGACAGGTCTGCTGATTGAGTGAACAAACGATAGATATAAACGCCAGACGCGACTGGCATCCCCGAATGATCGCGTCCGTCCCAGTTCAGCTCATATTGGCCTGGCGTTTGGAACCCATCCACCAGCGTAATCACGTGCTGGCCTCGCAAATTATAAATACTGAGCACCACACGCCCTGGTTCTGCAATTTGGTATCGGATTCGCGTCATGGGATTAAACGGATTTGGGTAGTTTTGTTCCAATCCGAATCGCTGGGGGACTTGCTCGTCTCGATATCCCTCCAGCCCAGTGGCCCCGGATAGCCAGTTGATCATTCTGCTTAACAATCGCCCCGCAGTATCCTGATATGGTCCAGAAATACCCTCGATACCGAAACCGAGATAGATCAATCGATAGCCGGTACGGTCATCCATATAACGAATCGCAGCGCTCAGGTTCTGCGGAATATATTTCAGAAATGATTGGGCACCGTCGCGCGGGCCAATGGCACTCGGCGATCGCTGGTTGCTGGCATATCCCGGCTTGTTCTGAATATAAACGAAACCACCCTGACCGATCGGATCGCCCGGCTCACCACGAATCATGATCGAGGCCACCGAATCGGATAACAATTCGGCGTGGAGATAGTTGGTGAAAAAAAGTGAATCCTGGGCCGAACCATCGACCATGAGATCATAGCCGATATTTTGGCCAGTAAGGATCAGCCAACCACCGTGATCCAGAAATCGGGCGATTGCCTTCTGCTCTTCAGAAGTAAGGCTGGTATAGCGATCGTCTCCCGTGAACCAGATAACTGTTCGATATTTTTGCAGCACTTTATCATAGCCCGGCACGCCCTGGGTTTGCACATTCCAGGAATCGTAATAAATTTTGGCAAGCGAAGCGGCTGGCCAGAAATATCGCTCATAATCCGCCCCATCATCGTCATCGATCAAAATCACTGTGGGGGTACCGATCTTTACGTCGAAGCTATCGACCGCGGAATATCGATCATCCGCCTCAAGATGAAGCTTGAAATTCGCCAGATGTCCCTCTGTGCCAGGGTCAACGAAAAAGGAAAATCGAAATGTCAGGTCGTTCGAGATCAATCGATAATCGACATTGAAAGCGCTCCACGTCACTTTTCCATCAGAGAGCTTAATCGCTGGATCGGCACAGCTCAACCATGCGGTGATATTTCGCGAGATCAGCCCATCATTGGTGATGCTTACCAGCAGTTTTACTGTTTCTCCTGGTTCGGGCAGGCCATTGTTGTTGCCAGTGCTATCGACCACTTGATGGCTGACATAACGCAACAGAGGCGCGGTGATGCGCTGCGCGCTCTTCAGCACCCAATCGTCCGGATCGAACCGAACGTCCAGGATGGAATCGCGCAGAGCGAATGCGAAGGTCTCGCGACGATCCGCCACCATGACCGTCAGGGTCGTCTCGGACGTCGCGGTGGTAATTGCCAGGTCGATGGGCATGGTGAATAGCGGAGCATCGGTTTGATCCTGACGCACCATCAGATATAATTGATGCGCCGTGCCTTGTTTCTCTTGGTGAACCCCCCATCGATATTGCGGGTAATTCGGCTCATAAACCCATTGTTTGAAGAACCAATCCAACGAATAGCCGACCACTTGCTCGAAGGCATGTTGCAAGTCTTCTGTTGTGGCAGATCCGTACTCGAATTTCCCACGAAAGCCTTTCAAGCCGGCCCAGAAATTTTGCTCCCCCACGACATGTCGTAGCATGTGCAGCACCCAGGCGCCCTTGTAATAAACGATGCCAGCATAGACCTGATTGGGATCAGCGATGTCATGCCGATACATGATGCCCTTGTAGCTTCGGGCATTATTTTCTGTCGTCATATAGGATCGATAGCGGGCTGGTCCCTGAAGATGACCGTAATACAGCGCCTCCGAGAACGTGGCGAATCCCTCGCTGATCCAGCTATGATGAAAATCCCTGGGCGTGATACAATCACCCCACCATTGGTGGGCTAACTCATGGACCAATAACGCGTCGTACTGATGATTACCTGTAATATAAAACGGCTGGATGCATACCAGGGTTTGATATTCCATCCCGCCCCAATAACCAACGTATTGCGCTACGCCGAACTTTTCGTGATAAAACGGATAGCGACCATAATAGGATTCCAACACCTGGAGCATCTGATTGATATTGATCAAATCCTTTAGCGCTCTATCATAATATTCGGGATAAATGAAATGCATGATGGACAAAGTATCGCCGTCAGGATAAACGTACTGGTCGCGAATCACTTTGTAATTGGAGATCGTTATCGCCACCAGGTAAGTGGCAATGGGATGGCGCACCTGCCAGTGATGCGTCCTTGTCCCGTCTCCATTGTCTTTGACTTCGATCAGAACGCCATTGGATGCAACGGTCAAATTGTCCGGCACCCGGATTTTGATGTCCATCGAGTCCGGCTTATCATCTGGTCGATCTTTGCAGGGCCACCAGAATCGAGCGTAATAGGGACAGCTTTCAGACGAAATCGTCACGACGCCCCGACTTCGATCAAAGGTCATGGGATTGAACCCTGGCTGAATGGATGGCTTTCCATGATAAAAAATTGTGATCCCCACCGGTTCGCCAATCCCATAAGTCCGGTCAAGATCAATTTGCAGCACATCATTGGCATGACGGTATTGTACTGCATTGCCCGAAACCGCCGTTACTACCAGACGCGACGAAAGATCAAGCTCTAGCCGAGCAAGTGTCGAGGTCAAACTGATCGCTCGGATGGAAACCGATCCTTCAATACTCTCCTGCTGGGGATCGATGGCAATGTCGATTTCATAATAATGCACATCGAAATCGTCTTGATCTCCCGCAACCGAGACAGCAGGTATAAAAAACAGAATGGCAGCCGCAGATAATAATCGCAGCAAACCGCAGCAAATTTTTGGCGCAATCCTCATTTTCTATCCCTCGCCGTTTTTTAGCACCGCGTAATATAAACAAAAATTCTTATTATGTCAAGCAAAGAAAATTTTTTGTCGATACGGTCACCAGGAGGATCAATATAGCAAAAGAATCTTTGAAGGCAATTTGGTTTTTGGGTGGCTGCTATGAAAAATGATGGCGATAACCATTTTGCTTGATCGGCAAAGTCCATCCGCCTTCAAAATGCGTATGCGCCAGTCGTCCAAATCACACTGCCAATAAATTGTGCGTCACATTTTATCATCACGAAGCATCTTTTGCCCCAGCAATTCTAAACGTATCGCTATTGAGATCAGGAATAGCCTCTTTCTCATCACTTAATGGAGGCTCAGTGCTCCATTTGAAAAATCATTATAGAATATGAAAACGGCCTATTATGAAAATTAATCTCTCGTTCTATAGCAGTCATTACTGGGTCGCTCAAATAATTCCATCTGGGTGGATGGATTTAAAGCGAGCGCCGATGCTTTAATCAGGCTCCTATAAAACAAATGGTGCACCGAAGTCAATATGAGCTGATCAATCTATCTGGCTGAAGAAACATTATTGGCTTTAGTAACAAAGCTAACCCAGGACAACCAGAACCTTATTAGCTTATCAGCCATGATACTCAACTCAAAAATGAGCGAATAAGGTTCAGTACTGATGGATCATAGATGGTTATTAGGGAGAATAGAGCGAGGAGAAAGGAAGCACATTATTTTGCATGGCAGCCAAACAGGCAAAAAAATTCCATCTGCCAGGCTCAGCAGATGGAATTTGAGTTGAACCGTTCATTCGATAATGAAAACTCTTGGCCCTTGGAGCGCATGGAGGGACATAGAATTCAAAAAACGAAGAGGGCTTTTGCTGTGCTTTCGCGCTTTTCAAGGGCATCTTAAAAGCGGGCTACCAGGCATCGCCGAATCAAAACTTGCTCAACATGTTTGATGGACTTTCCCAAATGTTTCAGAGAATTTTATGGAAAGGCAATCATAATGCTTTCATTGAGCCAATAGATTGTAGTAGCCCCTCCGCAGAACTCATTTCCTGACAGCTTCCCCTCTTTGCGCTTGTTCCAAGATGCCTAAAAGTGATAGCTAAACTTCAAGAAGCCGCCTCGAGATGGCAATGAGAACAGCACCTCCCTGCCGGCATCATATAGGTCGCTGTCCAGCAAATTGACCAGCCGCAACGTGACATCCAGCCCTTTGACGAAATTGGGATAATACGCCGCAAAATCCAGGGTGATATACGCCGGCGCTGTTGTCGTTGGATCACTGGCAACCTGCCATGGGGCGCCAGGTTCATTGAATTTCAGCACGGGAAGATAGCGTGTCCCAGTATAGCGACCTTGAAGGGTCAGATAGACTCGATTGGCAGCAAAGAACCTTACGCCAGCACGGCCTTGTTTATCCGCAGTGTAAAATAAGCGCGAAGTAGCGAGAACATCCTCGGCTTTGCGATAGGTGACATCCCCATAGCACATCAGTTGTTTGCTTAGGTTCAGCTTAACTTCTCCCTCTACCCCTTGCGATCTCCATTGGCCGATATTGGCCTGCTGATTATAATCCTTGGTGCCATCGGGTCGCTGAGATTCAGGAAAGGCATCAGCGCCAATGAGCGGTTGGGTTTTCAATCGTTTCTGATAGGCAATAATATCATCGATATCGATCATAAAGGCACTGGTGCTCACTTCGAAGAGATTGCCCAATGCATAGCCGAGCTGCAATTCCAGGGTTTGGTTGGTTTCTGGCTTTATATTGGGATTTCCATAGTAAGCATTTTTGCGGAAATAGTATAGCTCATGGATCGATGGCGCTTTAAAAGCAGTTCCAAACAGAGCCTTGACATAAAGATTTTTCAATGGCGTCAATACAAGTGCCAGACGTTCATTGAGCACGTCTTTGAAAACAGAATGCACGTCGTAGCGCAAGCCACCCGTGACCTTGAGCCAATCAAATGGAATCACCTCGCCCTGCAAATATGTCGCTTTGATATCAGTCTTGAATTTTGGAACCGCCAATCGATCAGCTTCCCAGACTTCTGGATAATACCATCGGATCACATCATTGCCCTCATAATCGACTCCCAATATCAGTGAGACCCGCGAGGCTGGTCTGAAATTGATCTGCCCCTGTAACCCAATGACATTATCGCGGCCGTCCATTTGTCGAACGAAATGCCCGCTGGCCGCTGTTGCTGGATCCACCATCGCACCAGCGAACGGATTGTTCTCATATTGCGCCCCTTTGCCCCAATTATAATAATCGAGGTAACCAGCAACTTTGATCACCAAATTGGGCTCGAATCTATGCTCCCAATTCGCGATGAAATATTTTTTATCCATGACAAATCGGGTTAAATGTGCCCCAACGCTGAACGAGGAGATCGATTGGAACGCATCCGCTCGGCTTAAGTGACCGATGAATGAAAAATCGTTATAATGGAAATTGAAATAGATGTTGCTATTCACGCGATCGTTGGAGTTGAGGATCACATCCGATCCAGCGATATCGGACCATTCTTTGACCTTTTTGGGTAGATTGTCTCGGTGTAAGGTGCTGAAGAACGCCAGACCACCCTTTCCTTCGAATTTCTTCCGAATTTGCAAATTGCCCAGGTAGCTATCGAAGCTGCCCCGCATAAAGCTGGCCTCGTTGCCCTCATTTTGTAACGGCGATTTGGTGATGATGTTGATGGTTCCCAAAAACGCATTTGCTCCCCACAAAGCCGACGATGGCCCCCGAACAATTTCAATCCGATCGATCGCATCCAGAGAGATCCAGGCGGTTGAAATATGGTTGCGATAGAACTGCTTCCATCCCATATCATGGCCATCCAGCAACATTTGGAAATGTTTTCCCATCGACATACGATCATTCACGCCTCGCATCCCGACGTCCAACTGCCCTTGCCCGGGATCGTTCACGTCAATCCCAATGACATCGCGCAATAGCTCCACAAAGTCGCTGTAGCCCATCTTTTTGATCTCATCCGCGGTGATCACGGTGATGTTCGCAGGTGATTCCTTTAATTTCTGTTCTTGCTTAGCGGCTGACACGACCACCATCTCGCCAAACGTGAATTCTTCCTCAGCCAATTGGGTTGCTGAGGGCTTTAGCGGCCCCATCTCGCTGAATGGCGCTGGCGTCGTGGTTGCCGGGGCTGTGACCGTTTCACTTGGCAGTATCGCCGGTGGGGTGTAATCGAGCTCATTTCCTTCTGTAATTTCGATGCGGCGTCCATTGACGATAATGCTCTGCGCCTGACAATCGGCGACAATGATCTGCCGCAATGTCGGGTTAGCGGTACCAGCAATGATCACCCGATCGCAATACCGGATAATGGCATATTCGATCCGACTGGTATTCTGGCTGGATGCAGCAAATTCGATCCCAACCCAGTCCTGATTTCCAGGCAAATTCAGGGTGGTCGGTCCGGTGACCCCAAATTCCTTATCATGAATCGAAGTAAAAATGATCCGTTTGCCCATGATCCCTTCCGCGATCAGGGTTCCCTGAACCAGAAGCCGATAATTGCTGTTGAACTTGACAACGACCCCGGGCTCGATTCGCAGCGTAGCATTCGCTGGAACAATGACGTCTCCAGTTACAATATACGGGCTCCCTTCGATGCGCCATACACCGCTTTGCGGGCCGCTGACCTCAGCCGCCAACGCCCATCCTGCTAAGAGAAGAATTCCCCCGAATAAACTGCACCATGCTGTTGCTGAAATACATTTTTGGTTCATAATGCGATCCCCTTTGATGTTAAGTGAAGTGCATGGTATAATACATGCACAGGTTCAGATCTGCCGAAATTAGCGCTATATTAAGCAATTGCGCTGGGATCTTCCGTAATCGCATTGGCATTGCTCCGCGCCAGCATCAATGCCGATGAAAAAACCTCCATTATCTAAATCTAAAAATCCTTGCAAAATGGTGAAATTTGCCACTTCGGGTGAAGCGAGGACTCTTGCATTTTTTAAAGCAATAAAAGATTGTCTCGTCGCTTCGCTCCTCGCAATGACTCGCTTTCTGTTATTTTCCTTGAAACGTCTGATTCCAAATTTGCCTATCGTTGAATAGATTCAGGCTTCGTCAAATTGACACCTGGCTCGCACGATTTAGCAAAAAACTGTTTTCCAATTTTATGCAAATTGCCTCGCTGACCTGTATATTTAGAAGCATTCTCTTGTCGATTATGGCGCTTTGTCCAATTTATCATTTTATGCAATCAGGAGATGCCCGAACTCGCCCAGGCAACGTTCTATTAAGGTCGTCCTGATGCGATACCTGCCAAGCGATATAAGAGAATTTTTTATGCTCGTTACCAGCAAATTTGTTGTTTTGCATAATGAAAATCTGAGAACAAATATCACCTAAATTTCTGAAATGAACAAAGCCAGTGAAATGAAAAAACCTTTTGCCCACGAAACACATGAAATGATGCGAAAGAAGAAAAATAAAAATCGCTTTCAGTGCGTTTTCGTGTGTCCCGCGAACATCTTAAAGATTAAATTTTCATTTCAGATTTTCAGGGAATAGAAATTTTTGAGGACACAGAATTAGAACTGACACAGAAATGTAGTTCCGCAGGCCTTTTTTTATGTGAGTTCTGTTTGCGTATCTAACAATTCTGTGACCATTCGTTTCCGAGAGCAATAGCAGACTTTCTATAATGAAACCTGACAGTGAAATGAAAAAAGCTTTTGCCCACGAAACACATGAAATGATGCGAAAGAAGAAAAATAAAAATCGCTTTCAGTGCATTTTCGTGTGTTCCGTGGGCAAGTTAAAAAAATAGATTTTCATTTTAGAATTTCGGATGTCAATTCAAATATTCGCTGCCGATTTTTTTCGCTTGATAGACGAGAATAAGGCTAAAACTGAATTGAATAATTTGCCGGTAATGATCCCGATGCTTCTTCGAAAAGCGTTTTTAATCAGACAATCAGAAGGGTGGGCAATATGAACAGAAGAACAAACATTACAACCATTGGAATTGCCATTTTTTTTATTGTGATGAGTAACTGTTCTGGTCTATGGGCGCAGGACGATGCCGTCGCCTGGTTCAATCGCGGCGCTTCTGCCACAGACCCCAAAGAGAAAATTACATGCTACATCCAGGCGATCAGATTGGATCCCAAATTCATCGCCGCTTACTATAATCTGGGATACGTGTATAAAAACATGGGCGATTTTGCCAATGCAGAGCAATCGTTTCGCCAGGCATTGGCTTGCGATCCAGCGGGGCTCAAAGCTGACGATCGGCTCAGAATCAATTATGAATTGGGCATGACGCTAAAGCGGCTCAATCGCACAACGGAGGCCATCTCAGCCCTCCAGATTGCTAAGGGATTAGCCCGGCAGGTCGATACGCGCGCCGCTGTGCTCTATGAGCTTGGCCGCACGAAAGTAGAGGTAGGAGACTTCGATGGGGCGATGAATGAGTTCAATGAGGGATTGGCGCTGAATAGCAATCGCCAGGCAGCGTTCGAGTCCGCAATACAAAACATCCGAACGATACGGGAACTTGAGACCAAATATGCCCAGGGGATCAGACTATTGAACAATGGCCAGTACGATGAAGCAATCACGGTGTTGACCCAGGTCATTAATGCCAATCCTGATTACAAAGATGCCCGACAACGATTGGCTGAAGCGCAGCGTCAGCGCGAAGCACGACCGAAGACCGATAGCCTGGCCGATGCCTATGCCCGCGGCATTGGATATATGCAGCGAAGCGATTGGTCCAACGCGCTGGCAGCGTTGAAACAAGTTGAAAGAGCGAATCCAAATTATAAGGATGTCAAAGCCAAATTAGCAGAAGCGCAAACCAGACTGGATGAATCCCTCCAGCAAGAGGTCTATGATAAAATTTATAACGATGCGATGAACGAGTATCGCAAGGGCAATTACGTCAGCGCGGTGATGATGCTTGAGAAGGTTCGGGAATGGAATCCCAATTATAAGAACACCGATCGCACCTATCGCGACGCCCAGAGCAAATTGAATCGCGAAGGCGAAGAATCAGTAAAAAATCGCTATTATACTCAGGGAAAAACTTATATGAAGGCTGGCGATTGGGGGTCGGCGGTCGCCGTACTTCGACAATTAAAAAGCCTCGATCAAAATTATCGCGACGTTCAATTTCTGCTGCAACAGGCGCAGGACAGTTTAGCTTATCAAACGAAAATGACCCAGCTTGGCAGCTTATACGCCGAAGCAATGAATCACTTCAATCAGGGCAATTGGTTGGATGCTTTGATCGTATTCGAAAAGGTCCAGGAGATCGATTCCAATTATCTGGATATTGCCGAAAAAATCGTTTCAGTGCAAAGCATGTTGAACCAAACGAGCTCGGCATCTGCCAAAAAGCGAGCCGAAAGCCATGAAGGACAACGCTCAAGGCCGAAATGGATCTGGATTGGCGCTGTGCTATTCGCCTTGGTGGTTCCAGTAGCCGTCGCCTTTACCACGGTCCCAACCGCGCGCGCCAGATGGTTGCTGCTGCAAGGCAATTACCTCAAAGCCGCAACGATTTATGAATCGATCCTGATGCGAAAACCAGATAAGGTTAAGCTCTATCCACAACTGGCCAATATTTATCTCATGCTCAACCGCGCTGATGAGACCGCCTACAAGGTATATGATACAGCCCTAAAATTGGACATCAGCCCCCAACTGCGCCGGCGATTGACCGAAGCAATCAACAACCGAACCATTACCGACAATGCTGCGAAAACGCCCAGCAGCCTTGAGGAAAAGCTCATGCAAGAATTGTTGAATCTGAAAAAGGGGCAAATCTAAGCCCATTCATTCATCACCAATATGATAAGGCTCAGTCATCTCTTCCCATGACTGAGCTTTTTTATTGCTCTCACCGACAAAACCATTGACTGCTACGTTTTTTTTTATTAAATTTCACCCGCCAAATCGAAGGTTAGGACATTGCATACGAACAGTCCTTCCATGGGACAACTTGTCAAGTGAAGAGGATGGAATGGAGTCAAATCTTAAATTAGAACGCCCGTTAGTATTTTTTGACCTCGAAACCACTCATCTGGATATCAGCCTTGCCCGAATCATCGAAATTGCAATGATCAAATTGTACCCAGACGCAACCACAGAATCTTTTCTCACCCGTGTCAACCCCGGAATCCCAATTCCTGCCGAAGCCACTCGAATTCATGGCATCACCAATTTCGATGTCATGGATAAGCCCAGCTTTCGCGACATTGCCAGGGACATTTATGCAGTGATCGAGCATTGTGATTTGGCTGGATATAATTTAATCGCCTACGATCTGCCGATTCTGGTCAATGAATTCAAGCGGGCTGGGATCGACTTCAGCACCGATGGCATTGCGATCATCGATGTGATGGAGATCTTCAAGAAGAAAGAGCGGCGCAATCTGGCGGCTGCGTATCAGTTTTATTGTGAGAAGCAGCTCAATGACGCCCATAGCGCGCTCAAGGATACTCAGGCGACATTGGAGATCTTTCAGGCGCAACTCAAGCGCTATGCTGATTTGCCCACCCGTGTTCAGGAACTGCACGAGTTCTGCGCGCAGCGGAACGATCGATTTGTTGATAGTGACAAAAAGTTTTTCTGGCAGAACGGCGAGGCGTGTTTCGCCTTTGGCAAATACAAAGGCATGACGCTCAAACAGGTCGCGAAGTCCGATCCGGATTATCTCAAATGGATGTTGACCTCAGATTTCTCCGACGAGGTCAGAAAGATCCTTCGAGCAGCGCTCAACGGCCAATTCCCCACAAAGGTGCAATCCTACTCCAATTCCAATGGCGATTAGGAGCCTGCGTTTAAATGCACATCCCACCTAAATGTCCAAATCGAATTTATTGCAAGACTGCTCATGACGTTTGTTAAATTCAATATGCTTTTTAAGAGAGAAAGCTTGGAGAATCACTGAGTTCACTGGGTGATAAATTCTCTCCGCCTTGCTCAGTGATCGCTGTAATAATTTGGTGAGCTCTGTTTCCAACAAAAATCGCTGAAAACTGATGTGTTCATTTTAAAATTTCAAGCTTGATTCCATGAGGCAGTTATTTACTGACCACCCCGTTCATCGGCGCGATCTTTATCATCGATGTCGTATTAAATTATTCACCGAAGACGCTTGATGACTATCAGTTCGAAAGAAGGGCAATAAGCGGGATGTTCAGGAGTGAGAGCAAGGACAGGCATAATGCCTGATCTGATCAACATGCATTAAAACTCATCCTGTTTGATAGAACGAAACGCCTACCTGTCGGCTGCAGTGGGAACTGCGACCTGGGAGATCGCGTCCCTTTGTTGGAGGCGGCAGATAGGCGTTCGATCGATTAAATTAGGGTTCAATACGTTGAAAAACCCCGTGAATGTGGCTTGAATTGATATTCAAGTAGCGCCGAACTTTTTGTGTTGTGAAGCTGATGACCTGACGATCATCTCAGCCCAATCGATCACATCATAGAAATGTATAAACTATCCCCAGCGCAAAAGCCTGCTTAATTTGACGCATCTTTGAAATATCCCGATCATAGAACAATTTGAAATTGAAATTCACATTGAAGTATTTTGAAATTTTGGTGGTCAGAATATTGTCCCAGTTCACATCGGTGGTATTCAGCGCCTTGAGCGTGGAGAAGAGTTCCAGCTTTGAGGTGAACAGGGTATTCTGAGAGATCTTCCAGTTCAGATCGGTCACCGATTCAGCACCGACCTCATTTTTGAATTTTTCAATTTTTTCTGTCTTGGGATCATCGGCATAAGGCTGTGGAAAGTCGCTGGTGATCGTTTGCTTGAGCGATACGCCGAGACGGGTTTTAATGGTTTCGTTCGGCTTGATACCAATGCCAGCGCTTTCGCGGACATAAGCCGGGTCCATAAACGCTGAGACCTGGGTTTTGGGCGTGGTACCATAATTATAGCCCGGTGCAAATTGGGTTTCCCCGGTCACCGCAGCAAATGGATTGATGAGCACGCCCAATTTGTAGGTGAACACGCTCTCCAGCTTTATCTCGTCCACCGATTTGCGCATCTGCTGGTCACCGGTCTTGGTAGAACCGTAAGTTAACTTGCCAGAATTGGCCCAATTGGTTTTCGCCTGATCATTGGTGAAATTGAAATTCAAATTGACCTGCCAGGCGTAGGAGTTTTCGCCGCCCTGTTTCCAGTTATCGAAGCTGGTTTGGGTCAAATTAAGACCGCCAACCATCGATTTCTGCCAACCATATTTCGGCGCCTCGGCTGGTTGATCCTGCCCGAAACATAGACTGCCAACAAAGATCACCAGCAACATGAGTGGAAAACCTGTTTTCAGATTCATTTTTTCCTCCTGATATTGATTTTGTAATTCGATCCTCGACTCCCAAATTCAGCCTTGATCCACCACCGGCAAAATAGGCTTTCGAGCTTGCCCATTGATGTCATCCCATTGGGTTCAATTTGGGAGTCGAATTTTGTTCATTATTTCAATTGAATACCGCAATGAGCGCAACGAACAGCCTTAATGGGAATAACCGAAAGACACTCTGGACATTCCTTGGTGGTCGGTGCTGCTGGCGGCGGTGGGACCTCTTTTCGTTTTAATCTATTCATTCCCTTCACCACCAGAAAAATCGCAAAAGCCACAATGATAAAATCCAGCACAGTGTTAATGAAAAGGCCGTATTTGATGGCCACGTTCTCCTTGAGCGTGATCATTAGATCGCTGAAGTCCACGCCGCCCAATAATAAGCCGATTGGTGGCATCAAGACATCGTTCACAAAGGAACTGACGATTTTGCCGAAGGCTGCGCCGATAATGATACCGACCGCCATATCGACCACGTTCCCGCGCATGGCAAATTCTTTGAACTCTTTAAACATCTCTCTCCTCCGTTGTTTAATTGATCGCTTAATGAATTATTGAGCATCTAATGCTGACATAAGACTGAAGACAATAAACGTCACTGATCGAGAACTAATCTGGTTAAAAATAACCAACCCTCGTTTCTCAGCCAGACAAATCGTACCATAAGGCCGCGATAATAGTTTTTTGCCTGATCATGAATCCCAAATCAGTGCGAGAATTCAGCGTTTGCGGACTAAAGGCCACTTAATCTCTCGATTTGGGGCGGCCGTTTGCTAACTCTGCTGAATGAAGATCCGCTTTGGAATTGGGGCTGCAATCCCTTCTTTATCGAACGCCATTTTCACCTTTTCTTTGGTGTCGAAATAGACATTCCAGTAATCATCGGTTTTGCACCAGAGTCGCACCTCGAAATTCACGGCGCTTTCGCTGAGGTCCGACACCAGAACTTCTGGAGCTGGACTTTTGAGAATGCGATGATCGCTGGCCGCGATCTTGTTGAAAATCTCCTTTGCCTTTTGGATATCGGCGCTATAATTGACGCCAAATGAGAGATCGACGCGGCGTTGGGATTCAGTTGTGAAATTGATGATGCTCCCATTGGAAAGTGGGCCGTTGGGAATGATGACGGTTTTATTGTCTGGTGTTTTTAAGATCGTATTAAAAATCTGAATCTCATGCACAGTCCCGGCATGGCCTTGGGCATTGATAAAATCGCCGACCTTGAACGGTTTGAACAACAAAATGAGCACTCCGCCAGCGAAATTGGCCAGGCTGCCCTGCAATGCCAGCCCAACTGCCAGGCCAGCAGCACCAAGGATCGCGATAAATGAAGTGGTCGCAATCCCGATCATAGACGCCACGCTGATCAGCAACAGCGCTTTTAACAGCACGTTTACTAAGCTCATCAGGAATTTCTGCAGAGAACTATCCGTGCCAGATCGCTCCATGAGCCGTTTCAGCGCTCGCAGGACGATTTTGATCACCCAAAGACCGATGAGCAGGACAACAATTGCCAGCAGCAGTTTCGGCACGTAGCCCATGATGAGCTTCACCGCATCCGCTGCATACGCTTCAAATTTTCCCATGATATTACCCTCCTGATAACTGGAATTGGTGGTGAACAATTAAAATACGCTCCAATTAGAATTAGAACTCTGGTTAACCGTTGAGATCTCTTTTCAATTTTCACCTAAAATTTTAAAATAAACCGGCGCAAAGGAATAAAAAAAACCCTTTGCCCACTAAATATACGGTATGACGCGAAAGCAGAAAAATGAAAATCGCTTTTAATGAATTTTCGCATGTTCCGTGGGCCGCTTAAAAATAAATTTCATTTTAGAATTTCAGGTTTCAAACCAAACTCAGCCGCCTTCCAAACAAAAAATTCATCCCAGATCGACTCAATTGGACCCACAAGCTACCGCAGCTAAAAAGGCCTCCGCATCTGTCGAGGCTCACGAGGATTGATCTTGTTCAATATGGATTGAAGATTCTCTCCAAGGATATTCCGAATGTCCTGATCCCCGTAGCCTTTTTGATGCAGCGCAATGGTCAAATTCAGCATCTGGTCCAATGATGAAATATCTAATTCCGTTTTTGGGGAAGGATACAAGCCGATCAACGTCAATTCTGGCCGCGAGCTCGGCAAGCGATAAGGCATCGACACTGGTCCTGCCATTGTGGTTTGGATGGGCAAGCCGCTGACCCTTGCTTTGAATGCTTCGATCTGTTCCACCAGTTTGTCGATTTTGCTGGGGCAGAAGGACAAAGCAATCAGCCCACCATTTTTAGCCAGCCTTTGAACCAGGCTATCCGATAGCGCGCTGATATCGCTCACCCCTGCAATGACAATCGGATGGCGTGAGAGCTCCGATGCCTGAATGATGGCAGATTCTGGTAACGCTTTCATCACGATCAACATTTTCTGATCATTTAATGTCGTGATCGCCTTTTTGCCCTCGCTGGTCAATCCTTCTTCTTCGGTCACCCATTGACCATCGACCCCATCGAAGATGAAAAATTTAGCGCCAAGCCTACCTGCGATGCGCAGATTGGTTGGATCACCATTGACACTGGCCACGCCCTGAAGCCCAACTATTGAATTGGTCTTATCGCCACGCGCTCTGAACATGCGCTCCATGCCCCCCAACATGCGAGAAATATCCGATTCCTCCTGGCTGGCCGCATCAAGAGAGCGGATCAGTTCGGCAAGCCGACACGATGGTGCTTGCAATGAATCCAATGAAACGGTCACAAATTGCACATCGATCCATTTGCGCTGGAGTGAATCTAACAGTGACAGGCCCGGCTCGTAGGCAATGGGATGAAGGTTTACGATGCTTGCTGATTTATGGATGTAACGCGGCAAGCGGTTCTCCACGATAAGGTTGCCATCCGCGTTGGCGACAAGTAATGCGACGTCGCACACGAACTGTGCCACCTTGCCCAGCAGCTCAGCGCTGATCTTTTCCACATCGTCACCAGGTTGATGATAATCCGTATGAGCATTCCACGGCGCGGTCATGAGCGCGAAGGCAGGAACCCCTCGCGTGATGAACGGCGTATGATCACTCCCGCCGGGGCCGCCGCGGCTCGGCTCCAGAAATTCCAAGGTCTCTGCGGGCATGTTCTCTTGAATTAGCGCCCAAATTTCCGGCGCATAATAAATGCCTGGAAATCCCAGCTTATTCCCCTGTCCCACCATATCCAGATTGAGATTCAGCACAGTTTTTTCTATGGGAATGGCGGGATGCGTGGCATAATAACTTGAGCCCAGCAACCCACGCTCTTCGCCTCCCCAGCAAGCAAATATAATACTACGCTTCGGCTGAATGTTGTTTGCCATCATCACGCGGGCCACCTCCAACACCACGGAGGCGCCACTGGCATTATCCTCAGCGCCGTTATAAACCTGGCCATATTGCACCCCCACGTGATCCAGATGACCACCAATGACCACCGCTTCATTGCCAACTAACGGATCCGTCCCTTTAATCATGCCCAGCACGTTCTTGCCAATCCGCTTGGGATCATACTCGACCTTTACCGCCAGTGTGGCTTTTTTCCCAGTCGAATGGGAAATGGGCTGAAGTTCCTTGTTCAGCCGATCAAATTGCTCGCGCAGCCTTCGAGCAAATCCTTGATTGGTCTCATCCTTCCTTCTCAGCAACGATTTGACCACGCGTTCGTCCACACCGAATGCAATAAAGTTGGGACGAAAGTTGCCGGGACGCAATGCCCAGGAGCCCAGGCTTCGATCCTCGGCTCCGAAATCGGCACATAACAACATCCCAATCGCTCCTCGCTGTTGCGCAACGGCAGCTTTGGCGCTGTCACTATGAACCCCCTGCCATTTTTTCTGATCGTTCTGAGGACAACCGTGCATCACCAGCACGATCTTATTCTTAACATCCACCCCAGCATACTCATCCAGGCCGCGATCTGGCGCACTGATGCCGAATCCAACGAACACGACTTCGGCACGCACCTTCCCACCACCGGAGTAGCGCAGCACGCTGAAATCGCGATCCTCAAAATCAAACGTTCGTTTGCCAATAATTAGTTTCGGAACCTCGAACTCATATTTCAGATAGCTAAAGGGAAATGACTGGAAGTAGCTCCCATTATTCCCGGCTGGTGTAATTCCCCAGTTCCGAAACATCTCAGCGGCCCAATTGGCAGCTTTTTCAAATCCACGGGTGCCAGTATCCCGGCCTTCCAGCGCATCACTGGCAAGGTAGGCGACGTAAGACTTTGCCGCTTCGCCGCTCGGTCGCTGTTGTCCGGTGACAAGCATTGGCAAACAGCAAACGAACAGAACGATGACCAAAAGCCGATAAAAATTATTCTTTATTTTCACGATTCCTCCTGATTTTTGACCAATGGAAATAGCGAACCATTAAACGGAACCCTTTGCCCCCAACGATAGCTCCATTTTTTAATTTGCTCTGCCATAACAAAACTCCTTAGATCCGCTCCTGCAACGATTCACCCCAACCACCCTCTTTCACCGATGCCTGATGAAATTCAAAATGCGGCTTGAGGCTTGAATTCGCCCTCTACAAATTCATTCTGCCCAAAGGACAATCAACCATCACATAGATCATCGCAATATGCTTTTTATCATCGAATGTATTCAAAGATCCACCAATTGCGGCTTGTCCATTTGGCGGATTGCCAGTCTGAAATGCAACAAAATCTCACTCGACTTAGATTAATCCGGAAATCGGGCAAAAAGCATTTTGACCATGGGCGCGTGATTTGATTCTCGATGCATCGCATATTTGGGAGAGCAGAGTTAAGCTATTCAATGCATCAAAAAAGATCTTCGTATTCAGCCACTCAAGCGATTTGAGAGCTTAGGAGATTCAGCATCATTATCGCAGCATGACGGGCAGCATCATCACGAATTTCGGATCGAGAACCTTTAAATTGAAAATGCTCGACAATGATTTGATTACCCAGCGCCACACCGATATAAACCGTCCCAACTGGTTTTTCAGGCGTTCCCCCGGTCGGTCCTGCGATTCCACTCACGGCGATCGCGCAATCCGCACCAGTCGTCTTGAGAATTCCATCGAGCAATTCAACAACTGTAGCGCGACTTACCGCGCCGTGCTGCTCCAGGGTCCCTTGCTTCACCCCCAGCCATTTCATCTTCATTTCATTGCTATAACAAACTACCCCGCCGACAAACACTTGGGATGAGCCAGCGACATCGGTAATCAGTTTGGCGATCAACCCACCGGTGCAGGACTCGGCTGTTGCAATGGTGAGCTTTTGCTCTTTCAGCGCTGAGACTAATTTGATGTAAATATCCATGGTTAGATTCGACCCGAGACCGATTTTTAAATTGCCTGAATATATGACATCTTCGTTAAAAAATCAAGCTTATAAATTAAAAAAATCATCAAAGTCTCATTTCATCACCATGAGCAATAATTGTTCAATCAAATTCGAGTTGCAATTGGCAAAACAAATCAACCCATTAATTGGCATCGGAAAGATAATTTGGCCGAGCTGCCGCTTGCCTAACCGCGCTTCTTATTGATCATTCATTTTCCCACAAAAAAGGCTTGAATTCAATTGTAAAATTCATTATTTTGCGTTCGAAAAAAATGGAGATCCACATGATCAAGGAATTCAAATTAACATACGCAGTCGCCATCATTGGTGTGCTTATGGTCGCGATGATGGTGCTCTATGTATTAGTGATTCACCGCGAGCCAGGTTTAACCGAGCGACTTACCAGGGCGGAGCGACAACGCTTTGCAGATTATCCTGGTATTCCGGTATTTGTAGTGGGCATTGACTCCACTCACGCCGATAGCCTGTTACTCCGTTTCTATCGCGAGCGTGACTTTAAACCGGCCTGGATCGATGACCATGGATTGAAAGATATCGCCGATAGCCTTATAGATGCGATTCGCGATGCAGCAGCCGATGGGCTTCATCCGAGAGATTATCATATCGAGGCGATCGATTCGTTGCTAACCAGATTGCAGCCCATTTTGAAAGTCAGAGCCCCAATAGAGATCGAACCGCTGCTCAATCTGGAAATTTTGCTCACGGATGGATTTTTGCTCTACGCCAATCATCTGCTCTCTGGCCGGCTGAACCCAGAGACCACTGATCGGGAGTGGCTCACCGCTCGGCCTGAAGCGGATGTGGTGGCAATTCTTAAAGATGCTTTGAAGGAGGGACGGATCCGCGAGAAGCTTTTCAGCCTGATGCCACGAATCCCCTGCTATGCGCAGATGCGCCAAGAGCTGGTTCGTTACCGGTCTCTGGCACTGCGTGGTGGCTGGCCAATGGTGCCGCCTGGACCACCGCTGAAAAAGGGCGATCGGGGCATGCGCGTGGCAGCGTTAAGCGCCCGGCTCATGGCCTCAGGCGATCTAAAACAGCGCCCCTCCATTTTGACCCAGATCTTCGATGATACCCTGGAACAGGCTGTGAAAAGTTTTCAACAGCGCTATGGAATCGTTGCAGATGGCACTGTCGGCACAGCGACCTTCGCTGCCCTTAATGTGCCAGCGTTGGAATACTTCCGCAAGATCGCTGTGAACATGGAGCGCTGGCGATGGTTACCAAGGGAATTAGGGAATCGGTACATTATGGTCAACATTGCCTCCTTCATGCTCGAAGCTGTGGAAAATGGAACGACTGTACTTCAGATGCCTGTCGTGGTCGGCAAGGACTACCGCCGAACCCCAGTATTCAGCTCGAAAATGACCTATTTGGTGCTCAATCCCTATTGGAATGTCCCAGAAACTATTGCCAAAGAAGATATTTTGAGAGAGGCGAAACGAGATCCGAACTATTTGGTCAAGCGAAATATCGTGGTATTGAGAGGCTGGAACGACGACACCCCAATCGATCCATTTCAGGTGAACTGGGCAGCGATTACGAAAGAAAATCTGCCCTATCGTTTCCGCCAGGCTCCAGGCCCGCTCAATGCGTTAGGCCGAATCAAATTCATGTTCCCCAACAAGTACGATGTCTATATCCACGACACACCGACCCGGGCAGATTTTCAGCGCGCGCAGCGAGCCATGAGCTCCGGTTGCATTCGCGTGGAAGATCCAATCCAATTGGCCGCATACGTCCTGCGCGGCAACCCCAACTGGACAAGAGAAAAGATCGAAGCGGGTCTGGCGAAACTCACCAATTACACCATCTCGCTCCCAGAGCCGATCCCTGTGCACATCTTCTATTGCACCGCCTGGATCGATAGCCAGGGACGTGTTCAGTTTCGGGAGGACATTTATGACCGCGATAGACTGGTGCTGGAAGGATTGCGGGCTGAGCAGATGCTCATCGATTGATTCGATTATGTTTTTTTCGAGCTTTCGCTGGGATAAATCAAACAGATCGCCTCGACAAGTCTGACAGCGCTGTTTTGCCGATAATTTTCTCGATGCACGCAAGATAGGAGTTGCGTAATTGATGCATTAGAGAGGATAAATCTTTACGGGCCCAATCCAGTCACGATTGAAACAAACGATTGTGTCAAATCAAAAGCCCGGGGAATGCAATTCAGTTGCTTCGCTTCAACCCTCCATGCAAGACCAATTTAAGAGGATTGAGGCTGATTGCTAACGGTGAAGAATAGATTGCTTTGCATTATCTGGGCTGAAATGTTAGCGATTGGGATCGATCCAGCGCTCCCAATCAGGGTCGCTTAGTTCGCCGCGCGCCGTTGAATGGACCAGCTCCAAATTGCCGAACCCTTGTTTATCCACGAACACAAAAATAACCCCGCCCTGGATCGAAAAATATTTCCAAATGTGATGCTCTTTATGCTCCATATTGAGCGGAAAGCGCTCGATCTCATCTGGAACGCCATACACCAACAGCACCCGTCCCCGATCACTTTTATATCCTTTTTTGAAGCCAGAAAATTCTTTATTGGCTGTATTCACCAATTTCAAATAATCCTCGCGGAATTCGTTCTCAGGTGTCTCGGGCGATCTATCGCGCTTGCGCCAGAACTCCATCAAGAACGCCTGCTTGCCCTGAACATCCAGCGTCTTGTAAATCTCCTTTTCTTCGCGAGTAGCAATATAATTTGCCGCGTCAAATTCTTCATCCAATGTTTGGACGGACATGTTTTTGTAGATCCGCTCCATCGCTGCCTGAAATTTCTGCTCGGCACGTTGTTTCGCCACACTATCGCTCACAGCTAAATCCCCTTCACGATAGATGAAGAACTTCTTCCGTTTTGCGATCACCGCACCAGTGAATATATCCCTGGCTTCGATCTCAAAAAAATAGGTCCCAGAATGAAATGAGATGATGTTCATCCCACTCACTTCAACTGCGGACTCCCCCGGACTTTTCTTCAATCTGGCAGGAAACTCGCGCACCACCTGGCCATCGCCATCGATGATCCGATATTGAACAGAATAATTCCCAGAATCGCCTTCGCTCGGCCGAGCGAGATTATAAATCTCAGTGTAGAACATCAACATCGGCATTCCTGTGCCATAAAATTGATCCGGATTGGGAATGACCTGGTATCCGTTTTTATAGAACAATTTCCCTTCTACCTCAGGACGAATTTGAGTTGCCAATTCAATATCACTGAGATTCAGCTTGCCGGTGTCGAAGGACTCAATAGTGAGCGGCAATTGTTTCTCGCGCTGGAGTTTCGAATTGTCATCGCGCAAACGGACTTTCAGAAGATAATTCCCGGGTTTTACCGCAAAATAGCCCAGGCCAAACAATTTCTGGCTGGAACTCAGCTCAGACAAGCTATCTATTTGGGTGACGCCCTGCCAGAGGTCCGATGCTAATAGCGAATCCCGTTGCCAGATCTCCGCCTCGAACGAAAATTCAGCCTTCCAGGTATTCCCATCAGGGACGAACTTGAGGTAATCGCGATAGACTGAATAATAAAGCTCCAGCAACACAAAATCATCCTGAGCTCTGAAACGTCCAATATCGAACCCAAAATTGAACCGTTCAGCATTGTGCGCAGGCTCTCCCAGCGACTGACAAAGCGCAGTGCCCGAGAATGCCATTGATGCGATCACAACAAGAAATAATATTGCTGGCACCTTGAAATGACTCATTTTCATCCCTCCAAAACCATCATTCTAATTTGACCGATACAATTTTTGAAACACCGCTTTCCTCCATGGTGACGCCATAGAGACAATCTGCCGATTTCATGGTCAATTTATTATGAGTGACGATAATGAATTGGGTTGTGCTGGCAAATTGTCGAATCGCATGAATGAATCTGATAACATTGTTGTCATCCAATGGGGCATCTACTTCATCCAAAATGCAAATTGGACTGGGTTTGACCAGGTAGATTCCGAACAGCAATGAGATGGCGGTCAACGCCTTTTCCCCGGTGGATAGCAAGGTAAGCGATTCCATCCGCTTGCTTTTCGGATTGGCTTTTATCTCGATTGAGGCCTCCAATGGATCCTCATCCGGGGCGATAATCAGATCGGCATCACCCTCTGGAAAAAATTGGCGAAATACCTTGATGAAGTTGGCCCGAATTTCCTGAAATACGGTATTGAATTTTTGTTGGGCGGTTTCATTGATGTGAGCAATGGTTTCCTTCAGGTTTTGCTCCGCAGCAATCAAATCTTCATGTTGCTTTTGCAGGAAATCCAGCCGATTCTTCTCTTCTTCATACTCTTTCAGCGCCAGTAAGTTCACTGGCCCAAGGCTTTTAATCTTCTCACGAAGCGCATTCACCTGAGTTTCATCAACGGTAACGTCATAGCTCGGATCAATCGGCGCCCTTTTCAACTCCACATCATATTCTTCCATGATGCGATGATATAAATTATCGGCATTGATCCGCAGCTCAGACTTTCTCAGTTCAATTTGATGCAGTTGCTCGGCGACAGTTTCCCGCTCCTTTCGAAGCTGGCTGATCGCGCGCGCTTTCTCATCGACATTATCGCGGAGCGCACGGTAGCGGCTTTCTATCTCAGTCACCTTAGCTTCTTCGGATTCCTTTTCAGCATAATCCTGTGTTACCAATTCGCTCAACTCTTCGATTCGACCCTCCAACTGCGCTCGCTGATTCGCAATATCGGCCAGCTCTTGCTCATGACGCTGGATAGTCTTTGTGTATTCATCGATCAAAAGCTGGGCTTGGTCATATTCGCGGTTCAGGTTTCGCTCATTTCCCGTGAGTTCCACTACGGTCAAATTCAACTGGTTGACTTTTGCTGACTGTTGATTCCGCAATTCCAAAATTTGGTCGATCTCTTGACGATGCCCCTGAAATTGCTGGTTCAAAAGCTCATAATGCTCTTGGCGAGCAACATGCGTTTGCGATAATTGTTGATGCTGTTGCTCATGCTGTTCCATTTCGGCTTCGATTTGACGCTGCTGATGCAGACAAAAATCGTGTCGCTCGTTCGCCTGGCCAATTTGATATTGCACCTGAGCGCGTTTCAGCTCTGTGTCTGAAAGCTGCTGTTGAACCCGTTTGACCTGATTTGCCAATTCGCTCCTTCGGCGCTGCAATTCCACTCGTTGCGCCTCGTGCGATCGCAATGTTCGCTCCAATGAACTCAACCGCTGCTGCATTTCATCGATCTGCTGTTGAAGCTTTCTGATTTGGTCATAACGGCCTATGATGCTCTCCGACTCCGATTGTTTCTGCCCTCCTTTGATCCCGCCCCAATTGAAGATCAATTCCCCAGACAGCGTGACAAAATGGATGTCCTTCCCAGATTCGGACTGAAGCAATCGATCGGCAACGGAACGATCGGAGACGATCAGGTAGCGACCGAGCATCAATTGGATCGCTGGTCTAAATTGGGATGGACAACTCACCAGATCCGCTGCCCACCCTATTACGCCAGCATCCGACGGGAGTGGTTTTGTTGAAGTATTTTCAGCCAGGCGCTCCAGCGGAACAAAGGTTACGATGCCTTGCTGATGTTCTCGCAACTCATTTATGCCCAGATAAGCGGCGTGATCATCAGCAACCAAAACGTAGGTCGCCTGTTCTCCCAGGGCCAATTCGATCGCCCTGCGGTAATTGTCATCAACGGTAATCGCTTCGGCCAACGTCGTGTAGATTCCTTTCGCCTGCCCCAATCGATCCATCAAATACTTGATCCCCGGTGGATACCCGGCGTATTTCTCCAGCAGTTCCTTAATGAACACGACCCGCTGCTGAAGGCGCCCAATTTCAGCATTCGTTTTTAGAATTTCATCTTTGGCCCGATCGATCTGCTCCTGAACCTGCTCCGCTTCTCCCTCCAACTGAGCCTGTGTCTCCACCAATTCGTCCAGATCCGCCCTCAGCCGTTCTTCCTCTGCAGCGAGCTGCTTCCGTTGCTGTTCCAATTGCTCGATTTTACCCGCCAGTTGCTGTTGTTCGCTAACCAAACTGGCCTTCTGTGCTTTCAGATGATCCAGTTGCGAAGCCAGTCGTTCGATGGATCGCTGCTGTTCCGAAAGCGATTGCATCTGTTGCCGCAATTGCTGTTCAGCCTGCTGATTCTTTTTTTTCTGTTCTGCGATCTGTTCATCCAGCGATTTGAGTGCCGCCTGCGCCTGCTCGAACGCCTGACGAGCGGTGTGCAGCGTTTCTGCCAATTTAGCAAGCTGCTGCTCAATTTCAATCCTCTGCTTCTGATGATTGTCGATGCGGGTCTTAAGCGACTCAACCTCTGACTCAATCCTGACCTTGTTGTTCGCCAGTGATTTTAACCGTTCACGGCTCAGCAAAATCTCCTCTTCTCGCTTGCGGATCGTATCGAGCTTCTGATTCAAACTATTTTGAGCCTGTCGAAGCTGCTCTTCCAATTGCAATAAATCGGTTTGAAACGCCTCGACCTCAGCTTCCTTGAATGAAATCTGCGAGGTCAGGCTCTCTCGATTGCGAGAGAGCGATTCGTAGCTCTGACTCAATGGTCCAAGCTCGTCATAGATCCGATTGAAATGGAATGTCGCCACCCGAAGCTCAGTTTCTTTCAATTCCTGAGCCAGCTCCTGGTAACGCTGGGCTCGCCGGACCTGGCGATGCAATGAATTAACCTTGCTCTGGACTTCAGTGATAATATCTGCCAGCCGCACAAGGTCTTGCTCTGTGGCATCCAGTTTGCGCAATGTGAGCTTGCGACGCTGTTTATACTTGGAAATTCCAACCGCCTCTTCAAAGATGCGCCGGCGATCCTCTGGCTTGCCGTTCAAAATAGATTCCACCATGCTCAACTCGATCACCGAATAGGCATCTGGCGTGAGGCCAGTATCCATCAATAAATCGGTGATATCCTTCAAGCGGCAGGGATTGTTGTTGATCAGATATTGGCTTTCCCCGGAACGGAACAGGCGACGAGTGATCATCACCTCGGAGTATTCCACTGGCAATACCTTCTGGGTATTATGGATCACCAATGACACCTCAGCCATGCCCAGCGGCTTGAGATTTTTTGAACCGTTGAAAATCACATTCTCCATTCGATCGCTCCGCAGCATGCCAGCCCGCTGCTCCCCTAACACCCAGCGAATTGCATCCACCACATTGCTCTTGCCGCAACCATTGGGCCCGACCACTCCGGTTATGCCTGGCATAAAATCGAGCACTACTTTCTTTGCAAAAGATTTGAAACCGAAAATATTCAACCTTTGAATATACACAACATCCTCACCGCGATAATTCCGTTAAAGACCCTCATGAATTTTGTCATGATTCGAAAATCAATCTTCCAATTTTAACATAATAATCATTAAAAGTCAAGTTTTTTTTCTCCCGAAGCTGCCTTGCGATCCATTTCACGCGATGCTGGTCAAGTCCCGGTAAAGGAAAAACTGATCATCCCAAATATCCGACAAGCAGCTCCCATTGCAAAAATCAGATATCATGAAACATTTCTCATTGGCGACAGATGTATCTGAAGCGCAGATCGGTTGACATCGCATCGAACCAAAGAACCAATAGAAAAATACGGAACTGGTTGTTTGAGCCCAGAGAAAAAGCACGAACTCGGTTCAGCAACCATTTCTGATCAAGCGGCGAAATAAAGCTTGATTTTCTGCTACGATTTTGTTATTTTCTGGCCGCTAAATAAATAGCTAAAATTTGGGACGAACGAAGTGAACCATCGACAATCGGCTCGATTCTGGACGATTCCGAATCTACTCTCTATCTTTCGTATCTTGTTCGTTGTTCCTATTGCTTATTTTGTCTGGAAAGATCAGTTGCGACCGGTGATCGTTTTGGCGCTGCTCTCAATCGCCAGCGATTATCTGGATGGCATTATTGCCCGGCGTTTCCATCAAATTTCTGAGTGGGGCAAATTATTGGACCCATTAGCAGACAAGCTGGCGGTCGCGGTCATTTTGATCGTGCTTTATCTCAAGCAAGATGTTCCGCTGTGGCTTGTCATCATCGTCATTGGTCGGGATCTCGCCATCGCAGCACTTGGCCTATTTCTCGCCAGCAAATATAAATTTGTCTCCTCCTCAAACATGATCGGCAAGGTCACCGCCAATGTGCTTGCCGTTATGGTTGTTGCTTATATTTTTCACTTGCACTTTTTTGAGAAAATTTTCACAGTCGCCGCGATCATGATGATCATCCTCTCGAGCTTCTCATATCTAAAATACTTTATCACAGTATTAAGACAATCGCCAAAAAGCAATTGAGCGGGAAAGTGGTCCATTTTTAGGAGGCTCAAATTGGGGCAATGATGCGCTTCCCAGGAATGTGAAAGTGCTGCTCGGCGAATTCTATTGGGTTAAAGATATTGCTCATTTCACGACATGCGAATACGAACCAAATTCGCTTGTAGATGGCTTTAGCGAAGCAATTTTCCTGAATCAATCGATTTGTGTGGCACCAGAAAATATATACCCTGCGCTCCGCACGCTTTTGATATAGATGGGGTGGGATGGATTCGGTTCAAAATACTTTCTAAGCCGCGCGACAAAATTGTCGACCGTCCGGGTCTCAAGGTCAGGGCTTAGCCCCCAAACATTTTTAAGCAGTTCATTACGCGACACAATTTTCCCCTGATGATCGATGAGATACTTGAGCACCATGGCCTCTCGTTTGGTTAATCGAAATTCATGGTCGCCAGCGCGGCAGGTAAGATCTTCGAAATTGACCTGATTGTCCCCAAAGCGAACAATTGGCTGTTCCGAAATTACCTGCCGATACCACTTTTTTCGGCGCAGCATCCGCTTCACTCTCAATAGCAGTTCTTTCAAATGGAACGGCTTTGTTAAATAATCATCGGCGCCAAGCTCTAATCCCCGAATTATATCCTCCGCAGAATTTCTGGCAGTGAGCATCAGGATCGGAATCTGAGGCGACTTCGCACGGATTTGACTGGCCACCTCAAAACCATCGTCATGATAGGCGAGCATAATATCCAGGATAATGAGATCAAACTCGATCTCATTGAATAATTTCAGTGCCTCTGCTGCATCGCGTGCAATGGTCACCTCATAGCCCTCTTCGATCAAATTATACTCAAGGCCAACTGCCATTGATGGTTCATCCTCAACAAGCAGGATCTTGCTCCGAGGCGCTAACAGTGGTTCACCTGTGTCATGCCGCTTGTTCAAACCGCTTCTTCCTTTTAATAGTCTCTTTTAATAATCGGTTGATATAACGTTTATTGGTTTGCTTATAGATGGGCAGTTCCAATTGAATGATCGTTCCCACTCCATCCTCTGGGCTCAGCACCTTTACTTTTCCCCCATGATATTTAATGATCTCCCGAGTGATATACAGCCCCAAACCGGTACCGCTAATATTGGGTTGTTGTTTACTCATCACGCGATAGAATTTCCCAAAAACCCGTTTCCGTTCACTGACGGGAATACCAACTCCGCGATCGATGAATTGCATGCGGAAGTAATTATCGGTCCGAATGCTTTTAACCTGCAGACTAAAATGCCCACCAGAATATTTCACTGCATTATCGACCAGATTGTTGAATACTAGTTTCAGCGAGTTCTTGTCGATCACGCAGCGACAACGTGGCGGTGATTCAAAAGAAATTCTGTTAGCTATTTCATTTGAGTATCGGGCAATTACCTCATTGAAAATTTTCGGGATCACCTTGGCGGTATTGTAGACTTTAAACTCAAATGCCAGGCGCTTCTGATCGATGCTAATGGCGCCTAAAATCCCATCAATAACCCCCTGCAACCGATAGACGTCCCGCATCATCAATTGAATAAATTCGCGCAGCTTTTGTTCAGGTACTGGCCGCGCTTCGATCGTCTCAAGACACAATTGGATCGAAGCTAACGGCGATTTCAGTTCATGTGTGATCGTCGTGATGAACTGATCCTGAACCCGATTGAGCATCAGTTGTCGGTTGAGATAGATGTAGATGAAATAGAACCCGGCTTGCAGTAGCACCAATAAAATGCATCCAAAGATCAGCACCAAAACATGATAGCTCCCTGGCCGCAGCGCTGGAGCCAACTGGTCGCCTACATTCTTAATGATAATATGGTTCGAGATATAGAAATGGATCCATAATCCAGCCAAACACAACCAGACAAACTGGACCGCAATTAATACGACCACGGGACGAATGAGTCGCGGTAGTTTTTTTTTCATCATGCTCACAATTGGGATATTTCCGTTATTTCGTGTTTAAATCATCTGTCTGATGGGCGATCAAATTTATAAAAAAATTCTTTCCAATACAAGCAGAAAATTAGCCCTGATTTGAGATGCTCGAAATTTTAATGCCAGTCATCGTGATCTCTTGTCTTTCGAAGTTTCCGCAGCGCCCCTGGACATTCGGCTTAGATATCCGATCGGCACTTTCGATAATCAAAATTTAATGCGCTGAGAGAAGACCAAAGCGAATGGAAGATTTTTTTCAGCCATCAGACATGTTTGAGAAAGGCAATTTTGTCTAAAAATCTCGCTTATTTCTAAGCAGCAGTCCAACACTCTAAAATTTATTTCCAGGTGAGCGCCAATTCCATGTCCAATATTCTTGATCACGGGAAAAGAACTGTCACGCAATATTGCAATTTTATTAGACTGATTTGGCAAGAGCGATCCAAAGCAATTTCTAATTACATTATGTTCGGGATAGCTCGATGGCCATGCACGATTCGCATCAAAAGATCATTCCATAATTTGGGACGTGCTCGATGGAAGATTAAAGTGGAGCTAACAACTTTCATGAAGCTCTTTTGTTATTTCCATAACCTTGAGATCTCGATTCCTTGCGAGGGAGGAAAATGATTTTGTGAGCGGCAAATGATTTGCCATCTTTGTTGCAATCCGGCACAGATTGTTTCTGATTTGAACACCTTAATTTCGAAATAGTATCTGCACAAAGTCAAAATACCGTTATTATACAGTCATTAATAACCTTTCCTGGGGCATCTAAACATCCATTTTCTCGTGGCATGTTTTTTGTCTCAAATGAACCATAACCAATGATCCTTGTTCCGGCTTCAGGTCTTTTGGTTGCTATCGCGCTAAACCATCATTTCAAATAGCAAACTCGGAAGAAAAATCGCCTGGGGCATCTATGCAGCTATTTTCTTCACATGATAATTTTGATCGGTTATTGGAACAGAAGCTCAGCAGCAATTCTATAGTTGCAGGCTTGCAATTTCCGAAGGAATTCAAACGAGGCTGGCTCAGCCGATATGAGCCTCGTTTCGTTGCGATTCTTCTGGGTACCTTCGTGCTTCAGGTGAGCTTGTTATGGTACCTGGTAGCTCGAATCGAGCGGCAACCGAACGAATCGGACTTCCGCACAATTCAGCAGCGCTATGCACATCTGTTGATGGAACGGCAAGGCGAAATGGACTTCATATCAAAAATCTCTAAGAAGCAGGAGACTTTTTTCTATACCATTAGCGAAACGAATGAGTTCTTATCCAATTCAAAAGCTATATCGGCGTCAGAGACGAGGAGCGCTAGCGAACTATCTGGTAGACCGGATGGATCAGACCGAGCAGTTTCAAGTGAGGCGGGGCGATGGGTTTCAGGTGCGTCACAAGGATCGGGCAAGGGAAGCTCTGGTCGCTCCGAGGTAAATGCGGTTTCGCCTGGTGGGAGCGCCATAGGCATTCTGGCCTATGTCTCGGACGCCCCTCATAGCCCAAGTGCAGAGCTCAGGGATGTACTCGGCTTTCACGGAGCTGGAAATGGAGGGGATGTTGGCTCATTAGGATCGGCAAATTACTCCCGTTTTGTCTCTGCGGCCGGCCAGGGAACTGGCTCAGGTAATGGCAGCGGCACCATCAGCGGACTAAGAGGGCCCAAAACTGTTATCATAGATCAGGATGGCGTAGCATTAGCTCCCTTGGATAGGGCAGGCATTAAAACGATTGCGAAAAATACTGAGCTCGAAACCTCCCAGGAATTGCTGTTAAAACAAAAAGCCCATAAGGCCATTGCCCGCAAACCCGAACAAATTACCCAGGTGGTCATGCAACATAATCGTTCCATCCAGGATTGCTACAAACAAGCCCTGCGACACCAACCAGGCCTGAAGGGCAAAGTCGTGGTTCGTTTTTTCGTCGCTCCTGATGGAACGGTCGAAAATGTTGAGCTAATTAGCAGCACGATTGATTACGAACCGATGATCCAATGCATCCTCTACCGCATCAGACGCTGGAATGATTTTGGTGAGTGTGATATTTCATTAGGCACGGTGGGTTACCGGCAAACCTATGTGTTCGGTTACTAACCCCTCTATGATAGGCTGTTATGTGATCATGTGAGGGGTTTTCTTTAAGCTACTCCCAAAATTGCTCTGCCATCTTTTGACTTCGAACTATGGTTCAAAAGCAGTTTTGATCCTGCGATCCAATTCAATCGACTCAGGCGTTACTACGGCGCGATAAGCCAGCACTTCAACACCATTCTGATACGCCTGATGTAATTTCGCGCTATAGACTGGATCAATGTGACTGGCGGGGCCGAAATATTGCCCGTCAGCTCGCTGAATAATAAATAAGATGACAGCCCGATGCCCCTGGCGCTTCAGTTCCATCAATTCCATAAGATGCTTGCTCCCGCGAGCAGTCACCGCATCTGGGAATAACGCCAATCCATTTTCCACCAATGTGACATTTTTGATCTCGACAAAACATTGTCTGTCTCTCGATTTCAATAGCAAATCCAAACGCGTGTTTCGTCCGATTTTGGGTTCTCGAATCACCTCGTGGTATTCATTGAATTCTGGCAATCGTCTCGCAACAATGGCTTGATGTACCAGACGATTGGGCACCATGGTATTGATACCCACCCAAATAGAATTGATCTTTATCATTTCCCAGGTAAAAGGATATTTTCTGCGGGGATTTTGATGGTAGGACAAACGGACCTCATTGCCCGGCACAAGGCAGGACAACATACTGCCGGAATTTGGGCAATGGGCGGTGACGATCGAGCCGTCGTTCAATTCAACATCTGCCAGAAACCGCTGATATCTTCGGATCAGGCGGCCGGGGATCAATGAGTGGTCGAACTTCATGATTCGTCTTTGGCCTTAAAGGCATTGAACCAGGCGATTTCGTCCAGATTATATCTTTTTCGCTGTCGGGTTGGCTGTCTTTCTGGATAGCCCATACTGATCAGCGCGACGATTTTATAGGATCGAGGGATATTGAAAAATTTTCTGATCTTTCTGCCGTTGAACCAGCCGATCCAGCAGGTTCCCAACCCCAGTTCCTGGGCCTGAAGCACCAAATGCTCCCCGGCAATGCCAATATCCAATAAATAGAAATTGACACCTTGAATTTGGCTGCCGATGCGATTGGCCAATATATCCAATTTGGCAAGGATGATGATAATGACCGGGGCTTTGGCCGCAAATCTGGTCGGGGCATAGATTCCTGAAAATGCCTCCCTGGAAAACTGCTGAATCACGGCAGGGTCATCCAAGACCAGGAAACGCCACGGCTGCACATTTTCGGCAGAGGGCGCCAGCCGAGCCGCCTCCAGACACTGAACGATCTTTTCTCGCTCAACCGCTTTTTGTTGATAGCTACGAATGCTGCGGCGCGATCTAATTAATTGTAGAAGTGAGTTCGAATTCATCAGATAGATCTCTGCTTGGTCGCTTATGACAAAAAAGGAGATTTTATTGCTATAAAATCTCCTTATTCAGTTTTCAATCGAATTAACCAAAATCGCCGATCAGACTATTCACTGGCCGAGCAATTTAGATTTCCATTATCTCCTGCTCTTTGACCTTGAGGATCTCATCGACCTTTTTGATATAATTATCGGTCATCTCTTGGATTTTCTCCTGAGCTCGATGCGAATCGTCTTCAGAGATATCGCCATCTTTCTCCCCTTTTTTGAGGGCTTCATTGGCATCGCGCCGGGCATTGCGGATCGAAACTTTAACCTCTTCGCCCAATCGCTTGGTCTGCTTCACCAAATTCAGCCGTCGTTCCTCGGTGAGTTGCGGGATCGGCAATCGAATAATATGACCATCGCTCATAGGTGTCAGCCCAAGATCCGATTTTTGAATCGCTTTTTCGATCTCATTGATCATACTCTTGTCCCATGGCTGCACAGTGATCAGCCGAACTTCGGGCACGGATATGTTGGCGACCTGTTTCAAGGGAACGACAGAGCCATAATAATTGACCTTGATGCCATCCAGGATTGCTGGAGACGCCTTGCCAGTTCGAACTTTATTCAATTCGTAACGGAGACTTTCAATGGCCTTTTTCATTCGCTCTTCAGTTTGATTTTGGATTTCTCTAACCATTTTGCTCCTCGCAAACTTTAGTTCCGATAGAATCGCCCAGAATTAATCGTTTCAAGTTCTCTTTTACGGTCAAATTGAAGACAATGATGGGCAGATGATTATCCATGCACAACGTAACCGCCGTAGTGTCCATGACCTTTAACCGTTTTTTGACGACATCGAGATAGCTGAGCTGATCGAACTTCTTTGCATTGGGATTGAGCTTGGGATCGTCATCGTAAACGCCATCGACTTTGGTGCCTTTGATGATGGCATCTGCCTCAATTTCAATTGCCCGCAATGCAGCAGCAGTATCGGTGGTAAAATATGGATTACCAGTTCCGCCAGCGAAAATCACCAGTCGTCCCTTCTCCAAATGGCGTATCGCGCGCCGGCGAATAAATGGCTCAGCCAATTGCTCCATTTTGATTGCTGTTAACACCCTGGTTTGAACACCATAACGCTCCAAATAATCCTGAAGCGCCAGGGCATTGATCACCGTGGCCAGCATCCCCATGTAATCAGCGGTCACTCGATCCATCCCTCGGGCACTGGCGGATAATCCGCGAAAGATATTCCCTCCGCCGATAACGACCCCTATCTCGACCCCGAGCTCCTTCACCTCTTTCAATTCAAGGGCAATTTCATTAACAACCTGCGGGTCAATCCCAAGGCCTTGTTTGCCCATCAGGGCTTCGCCGCTTAGTTTCAGAAGAACACGCTTGTAAATTGGTTCAGGCATTGGTCCCTTTCGGTTACAGAGCACCCAATTGAAATCGAGCAAACCGTTTGATTGACACTTCACTGCCAATTTTGCCAATCAGGTCTTTTAGCAGCGCTTGAATGGTGATATTGGGATCTTTAATGTAACTCTGCTCTAACAAACAGACTTCCTGGTAATATTTTTCCATTTTCCCTTGAGCAATTTTTTCCGCAATATGCTCGGGTTTCTTTTGTTCTATCACCTGGGATTTATAGATGTTCATCTCTCGCTGCACAATTTCAGGAGAAAGGTCATTTCGGTGCACAACCAGCGGGTTGCTCGCAGCAATCTGCATCGCAATATCATGAACAAAGTTCCGAAATTCGCTACGCCCCATCACATCATGGCTATTACTACTAATTTCAACCAGAACGCCCAATTTGCTTCCAGGATGAATGTAACTGTCGATCATCCCGTCCGTCGACTCGTAGCATTCAAACCGTTTGATTGAAATATTTTCACCGATCTTGCCAATCAGGCTTTTCTGGACTTCTTCAACCGTCTTCCCTGGATCGTTCAAAAAAGTTTGCTGCAATAAAGTTGCTGTGTCGGCTGGCTTTTTTGTTCCGATGTGTAGCGCCAATTGATTGACGAAATTTTTGAAATCATCGGTTTTTGCAACAAAGTCAGTCTCACAATTGACCTCCACCAACACGCCGAGCCGATGATCTGGCTGGATATAGGTGGCAATCAATCCATCCTTAGTTTCGCGGCTGATCTTCTTCTCAGCCTTGGCAATGCCTTTTTTCCTTAAAATCTCGATCGCTTTTTCTATATCTCCATTGCTTTCGGCCAACGCGCGTTTGCAATCCATTATCCCAGCACCAGTCGTTTCGCGCAGCCGTTTTACATCATCTGCTGTAATTGACATCATCTGCTCCTATTCAATTTCTTCCAATTCAACCGTCTTTTTCTCTTCAATCAATTCCTCTTCAACCTGCTCATACACCTGTCCCTGTCGCGCTTCGATAATTGTATCTGCTATGGCACGGGTGATGATATTGATCGACTTGAAGGCATCATCGTTGCCTGGGATCGGGAAATCGATCAAATCTGGGTCCGAGTTCGTATCGACCAATCCAATGATCGGAATATTCAGCCGATGTGCTTCTTGAACTGCGATGGCTTCTTTTTTGACATCGACAATGTAAACAGCGCCGGGCAATTTGTTCATCTCCTTGATCCCACCCAGCACCTTCTGTAATTTCTCTTTTTCGCGCTCGATGCGCAAAACTTCCTTCTTGGTTAGACGCTCATAACTGCCATCGGTGGCCATTTTTTCAAGGTTCTTCAAGCGCTTAATGCTTTTCTTCACTGTTACGAAATTCGTGAGTGTGCCGCCTAACCATCGTTCGTTCACATAAAATTGGCCACAGCGCTCCGCTTCAATTCGAATAATATCCTTGGCCTGTTTCTTGGTGCCGACAAATAGCACGCGTTCACCGGAGCGCACAATATTCGCCACCTCTGCGCAGGCACGCTCCAACATGGCAAGCGTCTTTTTAATATCGATAATGTAGATATCGTTTTTTTCCATGAAGATGAATTTCTTCATCTTCGGATTCCAGCGTCTCGTCAAATGGCCGAAATGCGTCCCAGCCATTAGTAGGTCTTGCAATGTTACATTCATGAATTTTCTCCTTACGTATTGGGTTAATCCTCCACAGTTGCTGGCCTATTCGTCCTGCCCGATGCTACGCGGCATCGAAAGCAAATGCTCGTGGGATTTGCCGCTCGACGCAGGAAACATCTTGAGCGAAAGACCCGGTCAGAACCATCACTGGCACCCATGACCATCGGCAACCGTGTGCGTTGTAATAAAGAAATGAATTACCGTTTCGAAAATTGGAAGCGCTTTCTGGCGCCGGCCATACCATATTTTTTCCGTTCAGTTTCGCGAGGATCTCTGGTTAAAAATCCATTGGCGCGAAGGATTGGCCGCAAATCCTCGTTGTATTTGAGCAATGCCCGCGAAATGCCCAATCGGAGGGCACCTGCCTGGCCCGAAAGCCCACCACCATAAACATCGGCAACGATATCAAATTTACCGAGCGTTTCGGTTTGCGCCAAAGGCTGCTCAATGATCATCTTTAAAGTCTCACGCTTAAAATAATCGAGCAGCGATTTGTTATTGACCAGAATTGTTCCAGTCCCTGGTTTAATTCGCACGCGAGCAGTGGAACGTTTTCTGCGACCGGTGGCCCAATATTCTAATTCCTTCATAAGTTTCCTCAAAATGATCTCTTATAAATTCTCGTCAATTAGAAAACCAATTGTTCAGGCTGTTGGGCGGTATGTGGATGCTGGTCTCCCGCATAGATCCGCACCTTGGTAAGCATTTTTCTGCCCAGTCGATTTTTGGGCAACATGCCCCGAATGGCATGTTCCAGAACGCGCTCTGGCCGCGTTGCAATCAAGTGCTCAAATGAGGTCTCCCGCAACCCGCCTGGATAGCCAGTATAGCGTCGGTATCGCTTCAAATGCGCCTTCTTGCCAGTCAAGCGGACCTTTGACGCATTAATGATGATCACATGATCCCCCATATCCATGTGCGGCGCAAACATCGGCTTGTGCTTGCCCCTGAGAATCCCGGCTACCCGACTTGCCAATCGACCCAAAACTTGATTCGTGGCATCGACCAAATACCAGCGCCGTTCAATATCTCGCTCACTTGGTGAATATGTTTTCAACTTCAGCTCTCCTAACTTATTTGATTCCTATCGATGAATTGTACACAACAGTTCATTTTAAAAGTCCAAAAGATAAGCAAATTTAATCTAATAAGCAAGAAATTTTTCATGCAAATTTCATTTTAATTGCTTGACTATTTGATCGAACTCGATTAATTTGCCTTTATTCTCGACGATCTCTTGCAGCGTCCTCTCAGAGTCCTGAGGACTTACACCTTTAATGGCATCAATCAGCACGTTGACTTTAAAACCTTGCTTTAGCGCATCCAAAACAGTCGTTCGCACACAGTAGTCCGTGGCGATACCAGCAACGTACAATTCTTTGATCTTGCGTTCCTTTAACAGCTCCAAAAAAAATTTTTGATCGCTATCCTGCGCATCGAATACCGAATACCCGTCCCGCGATGGATCGGTGCCCTTGGATAAGATGATGGCCGACTCTGGCAAGCGAAAATCAGGGTGAAATTCCGCACCAGGGGTATTCTGAACGCAATGCACAGGCCAAGGACCACCAAATGCTTTAAAATGCGTTGTCTCAGATGGATGCCAATCCCGGGAGGCAAATATGGGAAGCTGATGTTTCGAAAAAAGCTCCACATATTTATTGATCGTGGGAATAATTTTATCGCCATCAGCCACGCCCAAAGCGCCTCCAGGGCAAAAGTCAACCTGAAGATCGACCACAACCAATGCTTTATTTTTCTTCATACCAAAAACCTCGCTATTTCTAACCAGTGCCATAGCGCGCCACATCCTGCCATACCCGCTGCCCCTATCCTCCCTTCGAACTCAGTGGATGAATTCACGCATAGAATGGTCTAATCGGCGAAATAAGTGATATCGTTGTCCGGCTGATGTCCGCGGCTGTGCTGGCATTTGCAGCCCAGGATTTGCGCATGACTCACGGGACCAAAAACTACAAATTATAGTGAAAATAAATGAAAAATGCAATTACAATTTTCTGGTTTAAAGCTGATTTGATGCAAAAGTTCCAGGGACCAGAGTTGAACCAGGTGGTTGAATCCTCAATGACCGGTTTAATGATCCCCAATTACCTTCTCAACACAACGTCATTGCGATCGAAGCGAAGCAATCTTTTCATAAACGATCGCTTCGCAATGACCGCATATATTGCAATATTCATTTGAAACCTAAAATTCTAAAATGAACCAAGCCAGTGGAATATATAGGGACCTTTCGCCCGCGAAACAAACGGAATGACGCGAAAGAAGATAAATAAAAAATGCTTTCAGTGCGTTTTCGTGTGTTCGGTCGAGGTCTTAAAGATTAAATTTTCATTTTAGGATTTCAAGGCATGAAAATTTTTCAGCACACAAAATTGGAACCGACACAGAAATGAGGTCCCGAAGGGCTTTACAGCGTGAGTTCTGTTTCCGTGTCCAGCGATTATCAGACCTTTTGTTTCTGAGACCAATATCGAAATTTCTAAATTGAACCACGGCGGAGGAATACCTGTATCCACGAAACAGAGGGAAAGACGCGAAAGAAGAGAAATAAAAAATGCTTTCAGTAAATTTTTGTATGTTCCGTGGGCAACTTAAAGGTTAAATTTTCATTTCAGAATTTCCGGTGGAAACTCAATAGAAGCTATTGGATTTTTCAATAGCTTTTTTAGCTGTGGCATAAACCTGTGAACCGCTGCGTGAAGTGGAAAATTTGACAATTCGTCAAAACTGATCCAGCGATATTCAGCAGGACCGTCGAGCGAGATCACTCCAGATTGGGTATGGCATTCGTAGACATCCATCGTGATTTTGAAATGCGTGTAAGCATGATGGACTCTGGCGATGAATCGATCTAAGGAAACCTCAAGGTTTGTTTTTTCTTTAATCGTTCGCCGACAGGCCTGCTCGGGGGATTCGCCAGGTTTCAGTCGGCCCCCCGGAAATTCCCATAGTCCCCCTAACAGACCGTCCAGTGGCCGGCGCGTGATCAATATACGACCATCGTGAAAAATCACACCGACGGCAATATGATAAGTCGGCGTTTCACGGATGGGCAGCGATCTGGGATAGCGATCTTGCTGACCCGTTTGATAGGCCAGGCAGAACATCTTCACCGGACACTCCGAACACCGAGGTTGATCTGGTCGACACACCAGAGCCCCTAACTCCATCATCGCTTGATTGAAAGCACCGGGCTGTCCATGATCCAGCAATTCATTCATCTGTTCCTGAAACACCCGAGCGCCCGCCGACGAGTTCACCGGATGCTCTACCAAGAATAGCCGCGACAATACGCGCTTCACGTTTCCATCGACAACCGCGTAAGGGGACTGGAATGCCTGGCTGAGCACTGCTGCGGTGATATAATTGCCTGCCCCAGGCAGCTTTTTAAATTCCTTAAATTCAGTTGGAATTTTGCCTCCATAATTTTCCATCACAATTCGCGCTGCTCGATGAAGATTCCTCGCCCGCGCGTAATATCCCAGTCCTTCCCACGCTTTCAACACTTGCTGAAGCGATGCCTGAGACAAGGTTACGACGTCAGGAAATTGAGCGATAAAACGATCATAGTACTCCAGGACTTTTTTCACCTGGGTTTGCTGGAGCATCACTTCGGCGACCCAAATTCTGTATGGATCTTTGGTCGTTCGCCAGGGAAGCGGGCGCTGATGAACCTGGAACCAATCGAGGAGCTTTAATCGGAATTCGGTCAATTGATGTTCGGTCATATCTTTCTCAATAGCGAACAAGACCCTCTAATTTTCATCTGAAAGGTTATTTTGGCTGTGGCTATATGTATCGAATGCTCTGCTGAATTCGTTATCAAGCAGTGGCTCTATTTCTACCAGGCTCAATTGATTGGGCAGCCAGTTTTCACTGTCATGGCAAAAAGTTACTTATGGCTGGAAAAGACGTCTGGCAGGATAAGCGGCTAAGGGAATAATTTTGATTTGAGTTGTTTTTTAAGCATCTCTCGCGCCCGAAAAATACGAGCCTTAACCGTACCTAAAGGGATGTTCAGAATTTGGCTGATTTCCTCGTAGGACTTCTCTTCGGTATGGCGCAGGATAATCGAGATCCGATATTTCTCCGGCAGGTTCTGAATGGCCTGTTCAATCAATTGCGTTTTTTCTTTCGACAGCAATGTATTTTCTGGCTGATAGGTAACATCTGGGAGCTCGCGCCGAATTTCTCCATCCCTGGCATCAATAGGCTTATCCAATGAAAAGGTCTTGAGTCGCTTCTTTCGAAAATGATCGATGCAATTATTGATAGCGATTTTAAACAGCCAGGTCGAAAAAGCATATTCGTCATTGAATGTTGCCAGGGCACCAAATGCCTTGATAAACGCCTCCTGGACGAGATCCTCAGCCTCCATTTTATTATGAACCATTCGAAACAGCAAATTGTATAATGGGGCGCGATAGCGTTTTAAAATTTCTCGATAACCTTGCTGATCGCCAGCCAACGCCTGTCTGATGAGATCAATGTCAGGTATTTCATCTATCATGTGCCAACAACACCTTCATCAATCATGTCTATGTTCAAGCCCTGGGACAGCAAGATCGAGTGCCTTCCGACCCTTTTTTAGCGTGCCACAAATTACGGGAAAAAATCTAAACTGTCAAGGAGAAAATTGTTGAATATGAAAAAAAATAGTGCTACTTTAGGGCGCATCTATCAATTGAACGCGATGGTTTCTATTATTGCTCTGGAAAGACTCCGGGCTTCAACCCATTGGCCTATTTAATACAATTGAGCGATCGTTTTTTTATTCACAATGAAGATGGTAAAATTTCTCATCTACCAATCTCTTGGTAGCGAGTTTGAGCTTAAATGAATTGATGGAGATCAACCGATGCAATTCGTGTTTAATGCTGCTGAAATGGCGTCAGTCGATCGGACGACAATTGATGAATACCAAATTCCTGGCGTGGTGCTCATGGAGAACGCAGGTCGAGCGGTCTTTGCCGAGATCGAAAAATTTCTGGGTACCATTGCTGGCAAACATATTGTGATCTTCTGCGGCAAAGGCAATAATGGAGGAGATGGCTATGTGATCGCGCGACATCTGGCAAACCATCATGCGCGCGTCTCCCTGTTTCTGGCAGGGGCCAAAAGCCAGGTGAAGGGGGATGCCAAGATCAATTTAAATATTCTGGACAAAATGGCAATCCCAGTGCATGAGATTACGTCCCTGGATCAGATTCCGCCGCTTGGTGCAATCGATCTGATCGTCGATGCTTTATTAGGGACTGGCGTGACTGGCCCGGTGTCGGGTTTCCTCGGCCAATTGATCGATTTCATCAATCAGCTCGATGCGCCTATTGTTTCAGTTGATCTGCCTTCGGGAATGGAGACGGATACCGGGGCGATCGCTGGTGCTGCCATTCGTGCAACCATAACAGTAACCATGGGTCACCTAAAGACCGGACTGCTGTTCTCTCCCGGGCGCGACTTTGCGGGAAAAATCATCGTTGCGGACATCAGTGTGCCGTTGGAGGTCAGCCGGCGGTTGGACAGCCATCGTTACTTCGTTCAGCCTGAGGATATCCGCCAGCGACTCCCAATGCGAGCTTCAGATGCGCATAAAACCAGTTGCGGCAAGGTGGTCGTTATTGCAGGGTCGATCGGCATGACCGGCGCGGCGACATTAGCCTCGCTGGCATCGCTAAAAATCGGCACGGGATTGACCAAGCTGGCCATTCCAGCCAGCTTAAACGCGATCATGGAACAGAAATTAACCGAAGTCATGACCGTCCCCGTGCCGGAAACATCGAGCCATTCGATTAGTTTAAAGGCACAAGCTCAAATCTCCGAGCTATTGGAGTGGGCGGATGTGCTGGCTGTCGGCCCAGGGCTCTCCATTCATCCAGATACGGTGGCGCTGGTACATTGGTTATTGCGCTCACAAAGCAAACCCATGGTGCTGGACGCTGATGGCTTGAACGCGCTCGCCAATATGCCAGATTTAATTAAAAATTATCCCGGGGATTTGATTATCACCCCGCATCCTGGCGAATTCGCCCGATTGATCGCTGCCAATCTCACTGAATTGCAATCCAATCGCTTGAACCTGCTGCGCCATTATGCCAGCGATTGGCAAAAGGTGATCGTATTCAAAGGCGGGCCCACGGTGATCGCTGCACCAAATAGAGATTTGTACATCAATTCGACGGGAAATGCTGGCATGGCGACCGGCGGTTCTGGCGATGTGCTGACCGGGATGATCGCCGGATTGCTGGCACAAAAATTGTCGCCACTGGACGCAGCCCTGGTGGGGGTTTACTTGCATGGTTTGGCCGGGGACCTCGCTGCTGAAAAATTCTCTCAAATGGGGATGATTGCCGGCGATATTTGCGATCATATTCCCGCAGCGATCAAACAGCTATCTCGAGCAGAACTCTGATCAATAGCTTCGCCTGCCGATTGCCTAACCATGCGCTCCATCTTTTATTTATCGTTCGCGCGGTTCATCCAACCAGAAATACTGTTCGGCAGTCGCGACATTTGACCGCTGGGCATTTATTTGGTTCAAAAATCAACTCGTTTCCATTGAAATGATTCAATCGACATCTTAGGACAGACAGCATGAGCAAATTAAAACAGTTCCTTTGGTTTCAGGGGCCAGCGATTGCCTGGGCCCTGGCGATTTTCATCCAATCATCAATCTCATATATCGAAGTGCCAAACCTTGGCTTCGATTGGCAGGATAAATTTTATCACGCCATCGAATATGGTATTTTGGCCTTTTTCATTCGACGGGCGTTGATATATCAGCCCAATCTGATGGTTCAACGCTATGCCAATTGGCTAACGATCGTGATCGCCTCAATCTATGCGGTTTCTGATGAAATTCATCAATATTTCGTCCCAGGACGATCCGCTGATCTGAGCGACGCAGTAGCCGATATTATAGGCGCCACGCTGGTGGTTTCATTGTACCTGTTGGCTCGACAATTACGTCAGCGAGAAGTTACTCAATAGCGCGAGACATTCGGATTCTGCTGGGCAATTTGATCGTCAAGTCTCAATCACGACTTTTGTCATCATAAAGTCGCTTTTCGATCGGAATGGTGTGAATTTTAATCACACAGAATGCATTAATCAGCAATTTGGAGGGAACAGCGTGAAGGTCCAAACTCGCACAAAGATAATTCTGCTAATCTGGCTCATGATTTTTACTGGCAAAGCGGAAGGACAGGACTTCTTTTGGCGAGCCCCAACTATAATCCTCGGCGGATCTGCTGGCTATTATCGAGCATCTCTGGAAAATTTTTCGCGCTATTATGATAGTCGCTGGGGAGGCTATTTTTCAGCACAAACCAGCCTCCGCGTCTATCGCATGAATTATTTATCCCTTCAATATGCAAATTTTCATAAGAACAAATCGATTGCCCCGACGGGCCTGGCGGAATGGGACCAACAATTTATTAATTTGGGCGTCCGCTGGTATTATGAAGGCCGCAGGCGGTGGCGCTCTTATGCTGGATTTGGCTTTACATTTGTGACGATTCAAGAAAAGCCGGGATTTTCGTTGCTGCGACCGAATGTTTCTGGTCAGGCATCGACCCATGGAAGCGGATTTTTCCTGGAAATCGGCTGGGACTATCTGATCCTATCTCCGCTGGCGCTTAACTTAGAATTGGAAATCAGCTCGGCAGGCGAGGGAGGAAATCCAGGGATTGCTGGATCGAGCCTTGGCGGCTATGCCATTTTGGCAGGGTTCAATGTTCATCTATAAATAGAGCTCCGCCAGATAGGAAAAAAACGAGTCATTGCAAGAGCGAAACGACGAAGCAATCCTTTATGCTTCAAAATAAATTATGAGATTCCCTGGTTCGCTCGGGATGATAGATTTTGCCATTTTCCAGAATTCTTCATCTTAAAAATTGGGGCGAAGGATCTTCAAGTTGCATAAATGGCTTCAGCGAAATTGAGCGCATAAAATTTTTTGTGGGGATACTTCAACATTGACTTTCGGGATATGCGGTGATCGGTGCTGAGAAGGATTCACGCCAATTTTAGATTGTGATTTTTTGTATGCTTTAAATTCGCTCGACCAAATTGTTGTGTGATCTTGTGGCGATGCGATCGCTATCGTTCGAAATTATCCCATAAGCGATTCAAGTAAAAATCAGAACCATTGTCTTTCCCAATAGGTTTTGGTTAATCAAAACGGCGATGTTTTCGTGGTTATCAATCGTATGTTGGAAATGGAAATCATAAGCGGTGAAAATAAATCAGGCCAATGACTGAATCGGAGCTTTTAAAACAAATCGGTGCAATTGCGGATAAAAAGCATATTGCCGTATGGGCGGTGGGCGGCTTTGTTCGGGACAAGCTGTTGAACAAGACCGTCAAGGACATTGATTTTGCCGTTGTGGGGGACGCGCCACGCTTTGCCCGGTCCGTAGCCAAATCGCTCGGCAGTAATGAGGTGGTCACCTTCCCCAAGTTTGGTACCGCAATGGTCAATTTTGCAGATTATCGGCTGGAATTTGTCACCGCCCGAAGCGAGAGCTATTTAGACGATTCTCGCAAGCCGATTGTCACTCGTTCTGATCTGGATGCCGATCTATTGCGCCGGGATTTTACGATCAATTGCATCGCTTATGGTCTGAACGGCCACAACTTTGGTCAGCTCTATGATCCGCTCGGAGGCCAACAGGATCTTCAGGCCAAAATTATTCGCACGCCATTAGATCCCCTGGTTACCTTTAAAGATGATCCGCTTCGCATCATGCGAGCGATCCGCTTTGCCGCGCAGTTGGGATTCGAGATAGAGCCCATGACATTCGCCGCATTGAAACAGATGCGCCAGCGACTGGAGATTGTCTCCCAGGAGCGCATCACCGACGAATTCAAAAAGATCATCATGGCGCCTCGGCCTTCGATCGGCTTCTATCTGCTCGATGACGCAGGACTGTTGGAACTCCTCTTCCCTGAATTGCTGGCAATGAAAGGGGTGGAGCAACGGGAAGGCTATCACCATAAGGACGCGTTCTACCATACCTTAATGGTGGTCGATAATGTCGCTCAGGTGAGCGAAAAATTTGAGCTGCGGTTTGCCGCATTGGTGCACGACATCGCCAAACCAGTCACCAAAAAGTTCATTCCTGGCACTGGCTGGACCTTTCATGGTCATGATGAAATCGGCGCCAGGATGCTGCCCAAGATCTGCCAGCGATTGAAACTGCCGAACGCCACCATGGAGTATGCACAAAAATTGACCCGACTGCATCTGCGGCCGATCCATCTCTCTGAGGAGGGGGTCACCGACTCGGCAATGCGTCGGTTATTATTCCAGGCGGGCGAGCATCTGGAGGATCTTTTGACCTTGTGCCGCGCCGATATCACCTCCGGCAATCCCCAACGAGTGAAACAACATCTCGCCAACTTCGATCATGTGGTAGAGCGCCTCAACGAGGTGGAAGCCAAGGACCGCATGCGCGCCTTTCAATCCCCGGTCCGCGGCGATGAGATCATGGCCGTCTGTGGCATTCCGCCAGGTCCGATGGTCGGAAAATTAAAATCCATGATCGAAGAGGCCATCCTCGACGCCAAAATCCCCAACGAACATGATGCTGCATTGCAATATTTATTGCAGATCAAAGATGCAGTTCTTGGCTCTGGCGAAAAATCTCAAGACTTCTCGAAAGAATGATCAATTTTCAGCGATAATAGCTTCTCAAAATTGAAACTGCCTTCCATCTGCAGGATTCGATCCGTTGTAGAAAATAACCGAGGATGGCTGTTTTCGGCCTGTTAGTAGAGAAGTTGATTGGATTCAGCGGATTCTAATTTTATTGGGGTAACTTGGTCGGGGCGCCGAGATTTGAACTCGGGACTTCCTGCTCCCAAAGCAGGCGCGCTAGCCGGACTGCGCTACGCCCCGATTAACCTGACCAAATATAGCGTATTTCAATTTAAAAAGCAAGATTTTTTTTGAGCGATATTAATGGACTGATGAATGTTTCTGTTCAAGCAATTGCTGCAGAACGCCTCGGGCGCGTTTTAAAGCCTGGCCGCGATGGCTGATCTGATTCTTAAGCGATAGTGGCATCTCTGCGAAGGTCTGATTGTATTCGGGCACGTAGAAAACTGGATCGTACCCAAAGCCCTCACTGCCACGTTTTTCGGCAGTAATCAACCCCTCACAGCTTCCCTCTATCAGCCGCTCGATGTCAGGCCCTACCAGTGCAATAATGCATCGAAACCTGGCAGTCCGAAGCGCTTCAGGCACCCCGTCCATCAATGCCAACAGCTTATTACAGTTGTCATCGTAGCTCGCTCCCTCGCCAGCGAATCGACTGGAATAAACCCCAGGTAGCCCGTTCAAAAAATCCACCTCTAATCCCGTGTCATCCGCTAATGCTAACAATTGGGTAGCTTGAAATATGGCCCTCGCTTTTTTGAGCGCATTCTCCGCCAGGGTTGCTCCATCTTCTACCACCTCAGGAACCTGAGGAAATCGATCTAACGTCACAAGCTCGATGTCCAATCCTTGAAGCGCTTGCGCAATTTCTCTGATCTTGTCCTTATTTCGTGTCGCTAATACGATTTTCAATTTGAGCTCTTGTCAATTTTATCCCCCATTGCAAAATTATCATCGCCTGGCCCAAACATTCCCCTATCGCTCTCACCCAATCCGAAACGCTCGAAGCGATTTCAGTCTGCCCAAGGTCAGGCCAGGATCTGAAGGCTGATTGGCTGGGGAGCATTACCGTGATAACAAGGCCCTGCTAAGCATAGACCTCTTTTTCATTGCATTTGCAAACCGCCACAAATTTCTCTTTAAATCGCCATGTCCCTAAATCCTGCTTCTTTTCTGATGTGACCAATTTGACCATATTGATCACTTCCCCGCATTTTGGACATTGCTTGGCCTTCAATGCTTCTTTTGCGCCTTTGGCCACTTTAGCTGCAAAACTTCGATCTTTTGCCATGATGATTCTCCTCATTTGTCTATCAAAAATCTCGAATATGAATTTCAAAATTTGAGCCCTATAATTTATCAAAAAATTCGACAAAGTCAAGAAAAAGCTTTTTCTCAGAGAAAAATAATGCTTGTTTTTTTGGGGGAATTTAATTAAGTTAACCACAAAATCGCATTGACAGTTTTCGATCAAAAGTGCGTGGGTGAATTTGTTTCAGGGATTTTCTCAAGCCTCAAATTGGATTTCATCCAAAGTATGATTGGGATGAAGATCATATTTATAGCTTGATCTTTTGGTTCATAATTGCTTGAGCGAAAGATTTCCAACCAAATCGACATTTTCATTGTGAAATTTAAATAGGAGCTGCCATGTATCAACGGATCAAATATGATTTCAAACAAGAGCTGATCAAAATCAAAGAGTCCGGGCTTTTTAAAGAAGAACGGATCATTCTGTCCGATCAGAAGCCCAAAATCAATGTATCGTTTCCGGCTGGAGCCGCCCCGAAAGAAGTGTTGAATTTCTGCGCTAACAATTATCTCGGGCTTGCCAATCATCCGCGACTCATCAAGGCGGCCCATGACACGCTGGGTAAGTATGGGTATGGGTTGGCATCGGTCCGCTTTATCTGTGGCACGCAGGATCTGCACAAACAATTAGAGCGGCGAATCTCAGAGTTCTACGAGACTGAGGATACCATCCTCTATTCCTCCTGCTGGGATGCGAATGGCGGCCTGTTCGAAAGCCTGCTGGGCGCAGAGGATGCCATTATCACCGATTCGCTCAACCACGCCAGTATTATCGATGGCATTCGATTATGCAAGGCGAAACGGTTCATCTATGAGCATTCTAATATGAACTCGCTTGAGGAAATGCTCAAAAAAGCGCGCGAGGGTATGGATATCTGGGATGGCCCAGGTCTGGGAAGAGAGCCTGTTCCAGCACGAAATATTATCATCGCCACGGACGGGGTGTTCTCGATGGATGGTGATATCGCCAACCTGCAGGAGATCGTTCGACTGGCCAACGAGTACGACGCGCTGGTCATGGTCGATGATTCTCACGCTACTGGTTTCTTTGGTAAGACCGGTCGCGGTTCTATTGAATACTGTGGCGTCTTGGGCAAAGTGGACATCATCACCTCCACGCTGGGGAAGGCGATGGGCGGCGCGACTGGCGGATTTACGACTGGAAGAAAGGAGATCATCGAAATTCTCCGTCAGAAATCTCGGCCATATCTTTTCTCTAACACAGTTGCACCAGTCATCATCGGCGCCTCGCTGGCCGCTTTCGACCTGCTGTCCGAAAGCGACGATCTGCGGCTGCGGTTAATGGAAAACACGGCCTATTTTAGACAGCAAATGACCGCATTGGGGTTCGATATCAACCCCGGCGTGCATCCGATAGTGCCGATCCTGCTGCGCAAATTTGAAAACGATGCCCAGCTCTCCCAGTTGATGGCTAAAGACCTTTATGAAGAGGGAATCTATGTCATTGGCTTTTTCTTCCCGGTAGTACCGAAAGGTCAATCCCGTATCCGCGTACAGATCTCCGCAGCCCATACGCGCGAGCAGATCGATCAGGCGATCGCCGCATTTGAGAAAGTGGGGAAAAAACATGGGGTGATTTAGTTTGGCGCATCAGCCAGGTATCAACGTGCAGTGATGAGACTTTATGCCAATAGCGGTTCCTGAATTTCCAGTTTTTCGGTTCGATTTGAAAGCAGTAGGGAGCGATATGAAACCACAGTTGTTTGCATTATTCACGGCCATTGCCTGGGGCGTTGGCGGATATTTTGAAAAGAAGGGCCTTCATCTGGGAAATCTTTCTCCGCAAGTCGGGATTACAATTCGGACGTTTGTGGCGCTTATTATTTTATCGCTGGTCAGCTATACCGACTGGAAAATGATCCCTCAGGCCGGACCAAAAGCCCTCCTGTACATGATTTTTGGCGGCGGCGTGGTCGCAGGTTCAATGGGAATGTTGTTTTTTTACATGGCCATCAAAGGGGCGCCGCTTAGCCGCGTCATGCCCATCGCGTTCACCTCGCCGCTTTTTGGCGCGTTGATGGGCATTGCGCTGGCCGGCGAGCCGGTTACGCTAAGATCTGCCCTCGGCATGATCATGACAGTGGGCGGAATTATTTTATTAACCATCGGGTGATGAGATGATCATCTTTGAGCAAAAAAAATTAGGCATCTTTTGCACCATCGCGTTAGTTCTGGTGACAATGGCCCAATTGTTCTATTATCATCCCTTATTGCCAGACCGAATCGCATCGCATTTCAATTTAATGATGCAACCAGATCGATGGTCTCCTAAAAATGCGGTGATGTTGCTTGATCTGAGCCTGATACTCGCTTTTGCCGGGTTGTTTCACCTCATCGCCTGGGTTATCGGCAAATTTCCAACGTCATGGATCAATCTGCCGAATAAGGACTATTGGATGCGCCCAGAACGAAAGGGGCAAACCCTCAATCAATTGGCAACATTCTTCATCTGGCTCGGAAATGTCACCTTGCTATTTATTGTCGTCACTTTTAATTTAACGTATCAAGCAAATTTGTCACCGGGTCAAAAAGCCCACAATTTTTGGGTGGCGCTAGGCCTTTTTCTGATTACCTTAGCTTTTATGATTTACCATCTATTCAAACGGTTTAGCACAATTCCTAAATCGACATAAAAGTATCATCAGATAAAAACTGGCGTGAGCCGTCATTTTCGTCAGCGAGTAGAGTCGAATAACCATGCATCTGGTTCATTCAACGGAGAGAGGATAGTTCATGAAAATTCTTATCAGGTTAACCGAGCTTGAACAAAGCCATGCGGGGCGCATTCGAGCATCTGCCCCAAAGGAATTCCATATTTCCCGCGATGCAAGGGACAAATACCAGTTTGATGAATCGATCTTCACCTTATCGGGGAATGTCATATTTGCCAATTTTCATGCGGCACGGAAGTTCGCCCAGAAAATGAACGCGAAACGCGACCTCATCAATTTCCCAGAGCAGGCTGTTCGTGCCGGTCAGCTCAACGCCATGGGCCTGATCGATGAAATTCTGCATTATGTGGTGGAACTATACCGACAGCAAGCGCAGCCTCAGGTGATGAAACAGGCGCTGGAATGGCTCAGCACTCAGATGGGGCGAACAGAGCTGGAACGAACGTTGCGAAAGTTCGCCGAGGAATTCCCTGTTGTTACGGTGTATCAGCGGAAGATAAACCTGGACGACTATTTGAGTGGCGAAACCAACGGGGTCCCTAATCTCGAGATCGTCCTGGAGGAATTGATCTTATTATGGCTGGCCAACCAAAACCTGGCCTTTGCCCCATTTACGGAATTGTTCATTGATGAAAAATTGGTCCAGCAGACCAACTATCTGAAATTGATCGATCACCTCAAAGCATTTTTCGAGCACCAGCCCCACTTCGGCCCGGATAACCAAAATCTGATCGATATGTTGCGCAGCCCGGCCATTGCTGTCCCTTATTCGCTTTCAGGCCAGCTCCAGTACATACTGGAAAAATGGGGGGGACTGTTGGGCAAGTACCTCTATCGGCTGCTCAGCAGTCTGGATTTTATCAAAGAAGAGGAAAAGCTGCGGTTCGCCTTTGGGCCAGGACCTTCCTACGTGTACGAGTTTCGTGGTGCGGAATTAGAGCCAGAGCGGTTCAGTACCGATCGGGATTGGATGCCCCGATTGGTGCTGATCGCTAAAAGCACGTTGGTATGGCTGGACCAGCTTTCGAAAAAATATCGGCGTTCCATCACGCGGCTGGACCAGATTCCAGATGAAGAGCTGGATCAACTGGCGCGCTGGGGATTTACTGGCTTGTGGCTGATTGGTATCTGGGAGCGCAGCAAGGCCTCGCAGCGGATCAAACGGCTCTGTGGCAATCCCGAGGCTGAGGCGTCGGCCTACTCGCTGCACGATTACGTGGTGGCTGCCGAGATCGGCGGCGATGCGGCGTTCTTCAATCTCAAAGAACGCTGCTGGCAGCGCGGCATCCGGCTGGCAAGCGATATGGTCCCCAATCATACCGGCATTACTTCAAAATGGGTCATGGAACATCCAGATTGGTTTATCTCGCTGGACTATAGCCCGTTTCCGTCCTATTCCTTCAACGGCCCCAACTTGTCTGAGGATCAGCGGGTCGGCATCTACATTGAAGATCATTATTACAATCGGACTGACGCCGCCGTCGTCTTCAAGCGCGTCGATTTCTGGACCGGAGATGCCAAATACATCTATCATGGCAATGATGGCACCAGTATGCCGTGGAACGATACCGCCCAATTGAACTACCTGAAGCCCGAGGTGCGCGAGGCTGTCATCCAGACCATCCTCTATGTAGCCCGACGTACGCCCATAATTCGGTTCGATGCCGCCATGACGCTGACCAAACGGCATTATCAACGGCTTTGGTTTCCAGAGCCCGGGACAGGGGGGGACATCCCCAGCCGCGCCGAACATGGCCTTACAAAGGCCCAATTCGATCAGCTCATGCCAAACGAATTTTGGCGGGAAGTGGTGGATCGCGTCGCCCAGGAAGCGCCCGATACGTTGCTTTTGGCCGAGGCCTTTTGGCTGATGGAAGGCTATTTCGTGCGCACGCTGGGCATGCATCGCGTCTACAATAGCGCCTTCATGAACATGCTCAAAAATGAGGACAACGCCAAATATCGCAGCGTGATCAAAAACACCATGGAGTTCAATCCCGAAATTTTGAAGCGCTTTGTCAACTTCATGAACAACCCCGATGAACAGACCGCAGTGGCGCAATTCGGAAAGGACGATAAATATTTTGGTGTCTGCACCATGATGGTCACCATGCCAGGCCTGCCCATGTTCGGCCACGGCCAGATCGAGGGCTTCACCGAAAAATATGGGATGGAATATCGTCGCGCGTATTGGGACGAGCAGCCAGATTGGAATTTGATCCAGCGCCACGAACGAGAGATCTTTCCGTTGATGAAAAAGCGCTATTTGTTTGCTGAGGTCAAAAATTTCCTTCTCTACGATTTTTATGCCCCAGAGGGCTTTGTCAATGAGAACGTGTTTGCCTATTCCAATCGCTTTGGCGATGAACGGGCTCTGGTAGTTTATAACAACAAATTCGAATATGCCCGGGGTTGGATCAAGACCTCGACCGCTTATGCCGAAAAAATTACTGGCAGCGAAGAAGTGAAATTGGTACAAAAAAGCCTGGCCGAGGGCCTGGCACTCACGAATCACGCCGACTATTTCGCCATCTTTCGGGATCATGTGAGTGGGCTGGAGTACATTCGCAGCAGCAAGGCGATCTGGGATCAGGGGTTATATGTCGAGCTTGGCGCGTTCAAATATCATGTGTTCCTCGATTTCCGTGAGGTTCAGGATAACGAATGGCATCATTACGCGCAACTGAATGCCTATCTGGACGGCCGCGGAGTTCCCAGCATCGAGGACACCCTAAGGGAATTGTTCCTGCGACCGCTCCATTTGAAATTCACCGCGCTGATGAACGCTCAGACCATTCACCAACTTTTCGACCAAACTTCACCACCGAATACCGAGCTATTCCAAGAGCTCAAAGCGAAATATCTTGAGTTCCTCAACGAGGTGAACAATTACACAGGGTCTAACCGCGATGTTCAGCCCATTGCCGATGATTTTGGCAACGACTTAATTTCGATTGTGCGATTGAAACAAGTGATGACCGAATTGGGGCGTTCACGCTCTCGGATGGCGAAAGCCGCGGTTCAATATCTGAAACAATCGCTGCCTCGCGATCTATTCCACTGCTCCGTGCTTTTCGGATGGAGCCTGGTTCGCCATTTGGGCCGCGTGCTGGTGGAACAAGATTACGAAGCGCAGAGTCGCAGTTGGATCGATGAATGGCTCTTGGGAAAGATCTTCGCCATTGTGGGCAAGGAACTGGGTTTCAATGATCAGCAGGCATGGCAGGCAATCGCATTGATTAAAATCTTGACCAGTCATCAAAATTGGTATGAGTCGGATGGTCACATGCCGGGTCGAGCGTATCGCATTTTCACGCGATTTATGGAGGATCAAGAGGTGCAACATTTCCTCCAGATCAATCGCTACCAGGATATTCTCTGGTTCAATAAGGAATCGTTCGAAAGCTTCATCGCCTGGCTGTTTGAAATCGCCATTGTCGATATCCAGACTGATGAGACAATAGATCGGCAAGCCCAGGTTTCTCAGCTTATCGACTGTTTCGAAATCATCGAACAATGGCGCAAGGCCGAAGAGCAATCTGGCTTTCAGGTCGAAAAATTAATCCAGGGACTGAAAAATTTTTAGTGCCATTGAAGTTTTATAATGAATCTCTTCTGAACAGGTCGGAATTCTCAGATTTTTTGATACGCAGTCATTGCGACACGCTCTTTGTCGAAGCAATCTCAATTTAGGAGCGGAAATGGTATTCTCAAATGAATCTGATATGGCCGCCATTTGTCTATCATTTGGCGGATCCTAATGACAACGAATAAAAATTGGTTCCTCATGGGAACTCAAAAGTAATTCGGTCAATTGGTCGAAGCATTGGCCATGATTTCATCATCTATCAACTCTGAAATTCACCCGTGCATTGGACCTTTGATCGGAATTTTTATCAACGATTGCATCGAAAGAAATGTTTATCGATGGAACTGGCAACCCATTGTAATGCGGTACAAGCTTTTGTCCCTGAAGCAAAGAAATTTTTAATGGTGGTTTGTCATGATAAACCTTTTCACAAAACGCCGACGAGCAAAATTGATGCAGAAGCAGTTCCCCAGTCGCTGGCTTTCGATTTTGCATCGGAACGTCCCCTACTATAGCTGCCTTTCGGAAGAAGAACAGAAAGAGCTCCAGGGCCTGATTCAGATTTTTATCGCGGAAAAGCAGTTCGAGGGCTGCGGCGGGCTGCGGATAACCGATGAGATCAAAGTGACCATTGCGGCTCAGGCCTGCATGTTGCTGTTGGGCCGGGAAACGGATTTTTATCCCGCCCTCCGGTCGATCTTAGTTTACCCGCGGGCTTATATTGCCCCGACAAAATATGTCGAGGGAGAGATGTTGGTTACAGAGGCATTGGAGGCTCGGGCTGGGGAATCCTGGTCCCATGGCTACGTGATTCTGTCCTGGGACGATGTGCTGAAGGGTGCTTCGGACATCCATGATGGCCACAATCTGGTATTTCACGAATTTGCCCATCAACTGGATGAGGAGACTGGGGCGGCCAACGGCGCGCCGATTTTGCCCCATCGCTCGATGTATATCGCCTGGGCGCGCGTCCTGAGCCGAGAATACGAGGAATTGATCAGAAGCATTCAGTTGAATCGGCCGACTTTTTTGAACCAATATGGCGCCTCCAATCCAGCCGAGTTCTTCGCTGTTGCAACAGAGTTTTTCTTCGAAAAGCCAAGGGAGCTCAAGCAGAATCATCCAGAGCTTTATGAGCAATTGAAGCTATTTTATCGCCAGGACCCAGCCAGTCGGAAACCAGTTTGTTAGGGGCGTTATCCTGAACTTCGTCGCCTGGCTAATTGATCCGGACTTCTTTCATGCGATAGACCACGATCCCATCGCAAACTGGAGTCAGGCTGCCCTTCTTTCGCTTTTTCGAATAGTGTAAAAAATCCTCCTGTTTTAATCGGCCAACATCCCTTGAAGCGTGGAAGAAATCTTTTTGGTTGAACAACACCCCCTCATGGGCAATTGCAATCCCTTTTGCGAATAGCTCTTTTTGAATGACCCCAATTCCACAAACAGCGGGAAATCTGCTCAGCAACTCCGAGGTAATGAATTGCCGCGGAATGTAGGGCAGCACGATCTCTTTTTCCCAATTAATAGGCAGAAAATGTGTCCCATCGCTCTGCCGGTTTAAAACCAGGCGAACCGTGTCCATTTGCTCGGCCGGCGCCAATTGAGTGGTGATCAGCTCAAAATACGGAGAAGTCAATAATCGATCGGAAGTGAAGTGTATCCGATTATCATAGGAAACTGGATATTTGCCATTACCTTGTGGATAGTAATTCAGATAGGTCATCAGCGATTCGGCCTGCGAATAGCTCATGGCGCTGGCTAATGCCATATTGGTCAATACAAAAGCAGTGCAATTGGTTTTATCGATTCGAAAGATCGGCTTCGGCTCAAAACCACTTCCATCACCGATCGCTTTGAAATCGTATGGAATGTTGAGTCGCAATTGGGCGAGCACATACAATCGGGTCTGAAAATCCGGAAATTGATGATGAAGCTGAGGCAATAACACATCGACCTCAGCAGGAGTCAACTGAAAAAATTTCTTTGCACGGGGCAACAAATTTTCCGCTGCGTTCATCGGGACAAGCAATATCAAAATCAATACCAATCTTAGCATCGAGGGATAATGAAAGTTTCTGCACGAATCAATGTTGTCTAAAATAAAGGACTATTCCGTTGCTCTTGCTTTTCCATCGCCACTAACAGAATTGACACCCACAAGAAAATGAATCCTTGAGGGATCATCAATTTCTTCAGCCTTTATGAATGGATCATTTTTGGTCGAATACTTCAACCTGAAATTCTAAAATGAAAATTTATGCTTTGAGTCGCCCACGAGACAAATTAAAATGCACTGAAAGAATTTTTTGTCAGGGAAGATTTCGTGGCAATCCTTTTATTTCATGAGCAGGCCGCTTTTAATTTTCACTGCCATGGTTCATATTAGAAATCCAGGCTTGATTCAAAAAGAGGAAGCCCCGTTTTTTATCGAGTAAAATTAATTTATGCGTTTTGGCGCTCGATTCATCAAGCATCCATTTTCCACTTTGGAATGCTCAAGCAAAGTCATCAGGGACAGTCGCGATTGAATGATCAAAACTGAGATCAAAACTGATAAGAGAAAGTGGCGCGATTCAAATAGCCGATCGCTCCGAACGAGGCAACGCCATAATCGAATGACATCTGTTTCCATTGAACGCCTAATCCCAGCGATAGCCCGGCAAATTTATCATCATTGGTCCCAATTTTCATGTTGCGTCCCAATGAGTTATAACCCAACCGAAAGAAAACGCCCTCGGCCAGGGTGAATTCACCTCCTACACTGAACTGAATATCATCATCCACATATTTATTCGCAGCGATGCAATACATGAGCGGCAGATGGGCTAATTTTTTAGAGAAGCCCACCACCAGGTTCAACGGCAAACGATCCTTATGATCCATGAAAGCATCGATGGTCGTGCCCAAATTGAAAATTCCAATCCCGACGTTCATATCCTCAATGAAGGGCAATTGATAGATCAGTCCGAGATCCAGCGCAATGCCGGTAGCTGCATATTGTTCGATGGAAGAATAGATCAATTTGGCTGAGCCGCCAACCATCAGATTTTGTCCAATGGAGCGTCCCAGCCCGGATTGCACAACCAGACTGCCAGCACTGAAATCGCCGATCTGATTGCCAAGCTCGTCGGTCCGCTCAAAATTGCCGTAGTTCATGTAACTGATGCCGACCCCCAGTTGCCCCAGACCTTTGATCGGTTGAGTATAGCCAAGGAAACCCGAGTTGAAGTCCAGCACATGGTTGAGATAGGTGGCAGTGGCCAATCGACTGGCGATTGGAGCCAGCCCGGCTGGATTGAAATAGAGCGAATGAATGTCGCCTGGGATCGAAATAAACGAACCAGCCATGGCACTGGGACGTGCGCCAGGAGGCGTTCTCAGAAACTCAAAACCTGCTGTGCCTGTCGCTGAAAGGGCCAGTGGCACACCACATAACACGAGCAAAACCGCACTGATGATTGAACCATACCACCTTCGTCTCATAGCCTGCTCCATGAAAAGCTCACAAAATCTTTGCGCTCAAATTTCCCCGACTGGCTGCATTTTTTAATAACGACTCTAGCGCGACCATTTGCAGGGATATCGGGCGAAATTTTTCTATGCCTATTTAACTTTGTTGCTATGGTTTTGTTCACATCCGAAATTGCTCAATCAGACATGAATCGATCGATATTTTGGGCTGATCACCCTATTGTTGTCGATAACGCTGTTTCGCTTGCTCGATGATCTGAATCGCCTGTTCTCGGCTGCCCCAGCCGTCAATTCCCGTCTTTTTCTCTTCGAGGTCTTTATAAACTGAAAAGAAATGTTCGATCTCTTTCAATAAATGCGGCGGTAAATCGTCCAGCGTTTCGATGCGATTCCAGTAAGGATCACCGACAGGCACGCAGACGATTTTCTCATCCGGCCCTTTCTCATCCCACATTTTGAATAAGCCGATCGGCTTGGACTCGATGAGACAACCTGGGAAGGTGGGTTCTGTGACCAGCACCAATGCATCCAGCGGATCTCCGTCCTCGCCCAGGGTATCTTGAATGTATCCATAATCGCTGGGATAATGAACTGCGGAAAACAGCATCCGATCCAATTTGATCGCCTTTTTCACCGAGTCATATTCGTATTTATTGCGACTGCCCTTGGGGATTTCGACCCGCACATCGATGGTAAAGGCATGATAAGGATGATTCATGGGTAATTTCCAAATCGAATTAAATTGGAACGTTTACCAAACCTGACCGATTTGGTAAACGTTTCCACTTGAAGGTTAATTGCCAATTTGCAAGGCCAGATAATTCTCCGCGCCCATTTGATCGATCTGATCTAATTGGGCTTCGAGCTCATCGGCATGGCCCTCTTCATCCTGCAACAGGTTGACCAACACTTCACGAGTGCCCGCATCGCCGACCTCGTTGCAGACCTTAATGTACTCCTGATAATTTTTAATCGCTTCGATTTCAGAGGCTAAATCGTTTTTAAATTGCTCGGGCACGGTTTTGCCGATATGAATCGGATTCAACACCGTTACAATCGGAATTCCCTCTAAAAATAAAATCCTTCCAATGAGTTTTTCAGCATGTTTCATCTCAGTGATCGCCCGTTTTTCGACCTTTTCATGAAGGATTTTATAGCCCCAATTATCGCACATCTCACTGTGAACCATATACTGGTTAATGGCCGTTAATTCGTCAGCCAGAGCTTTATTCAAAGCTTCGATGACTTTTGGATTCCCTTTCATCTCGTCCTCCGAATTGGTTTTGGTTCAGTTTTCTGCATGAATTTTGACTTTAAACGTCACGACATGAGCCTTGGTTCGATTGTACTATTTTTTGAGAGCGAAAAATTCCCGCACCCTGGCAGCCATTTGACCATCAGTCATTTTGTCGGCCACCTCGACCGCGGCAATTTTGGGCGCCAACTGCTTTGATTTTTTTATCTCTTTTTCGAGCTCGATCTTGGCATTCCCCGGGCCAAAGATGTAAATTTTTTGGGCATCCTTGATCTCATCGATGATGCGAAGATAATATTTGTGAAGATGCTGTTTTCGTCGTTCCGTCAGCTTTCGCTCAGTAGCCACTTCCTGAGGTCCATACGGAGTTGCGCTCCGCGACCCCCCAAGGGTCTTGATATGGCTTTCAACCCCAGACTCAATCTTGCTGATCTTTTCCTGCCCATCGATCAAAGAAACGATGAACGCCTTCTCATGATCGATCCACATTCCAACGTTTTTTGTCATAGCACCCTCCATTTTTAAAATTAGGAATAGGGATCTAAAAAATATTCGAAAACGAGTCATTGCCAACACGAACCGACGAGACAATCTGTTAAGAAAGGAATTTCTGCGCTTCGCTCGCGATGACATCGTTTTGGAACGATAGCTGAGAATCATCCTGATAGCACAATCTGGTTAAAAATAGTACCAGATCGTTTTATAATCATTCAAGTCTTCTCCGCGCCGTTTCAACTCTTCGAGATAATCATAAATTGGCACATCGATATCGATATATGTGTCCACCAGCGATAAATTTTTCTCCCAGGGATGAAATTCATAGACCGCTCTGCCATCTGGCAAAATGGTAAGGAGTGAATGATGTTGCTGCGCACGGAGATAATTTTTGCCCAGCCGGGGCACATTATACACCGGCTCGTCAGTTCGAACCAATCCTGGAGCCAACCTGGCCTCCTCTTTGATCTCTTGCTGAAGCCGCGCAATGGGCACTCGATATTTCCTTGTCTCCTCTTTACCTTTGGTGCTGAAGGTATAGTAACTATCTACGCCGATCAAACGCAGGATGCGCCGCAACGCTACCAATTCAAACCGTCGGCTATTCTCGATGGTGTAAACCGCCTGGTTGTAAACCGAAAGACCTGCGCGCCGGAATTTTTGCACAGCCTCCATCGATTCAGGAGTGACTTCATAAGGATGCTCAAAGTGTGTCACGACTGCGACTTCGCGTCGTCCAGGCTCGTGATATTTTTGCAGGACGCCAATGAGATCATCGGTGATCCGCTGCGGAAGCACCACCGGGGTGCGAGATCCGATCCTGATGCGCTCAATATGATTTATCGATGCCAACTGAGATAAGATGCCATCGAGACGGTTATCGCCCAGAATCAGCGGATCGCCACCGGTCACCAGCACTTCAGTGACCATCGGATGATGGTGAAACCATTTGATGGCTTCCGCTAAGGTCTCTTTTTTTGCCATCGCACCGGGAGATAACACATCTTCGATTTCCCAATTCCGCTGACAATAGACACAAATCTGGGCACAGGTATTATATGGCTTCAGGATTGCAATTCTGGGGTACCGCCGCGTCACCAGGTCGATCGGCGATGTATCCGATTCGAGCATAAAATCGGCCGAATGCTCATGCTGTTTCTTATGTTTTGCCATGAGTTCCACATAATCGATTGGCGGAATGACTTGCGCTCGAACGGCATGATCAAATTTCCGATGCGGCTTGTAGTCCATCAATGAAACATAATACGGCGTGATCCCAAAAGGAAGCCGCTCGGCTCGCGCTCGATCGATGGCTGTTTTCTCTTCCCGTGTGAGTCGCACCAATTTCTCCAGCGTATTGCTCTCTCGAATCAGATGCGCCAGATGCCAATGATAATCTTGCCACTCCTCCGCGCTGGCTTGAAAATATTTTAAAATTCTCAAGCGATTTTCCAAGCGCCGCCTTTGCACCTTGGGATTCAGCCCAGACGGATAGCGATCAATATATGCAGTGATTTTTTTAGCAATGGCATCGAGGTTTTTTGAGCGCGCGGTTGCAGCTTCGCGACCCCGCATCGTCAAGAACGCGGGAAACTCCAGCCCCTCATAAATGCCGGATTTGCCAGCGACACCCAGAAAGATATGATAAATGTGCTCGAAAAAAGCATCACGCAGGTTATCTGGCAGGGATTCTAGATTTTCATGGGCCAGATTCCAGAGCAGTTCTATGATACTGAAATTCGTTAAATGCTCGCTTCGCTTCGAGATGATCCCTCGCAGGACATTGATACAATCGATTTGAACATAAAACTCCAGAGGTAATCTCTTTTCTGGATTTTGGTAGAGTGTGCGCATCAGCTCTGCCAGATAGCTGTGCAGGTGATTTCTGGCAATCTCATGATTTTCGCTATCCCGCAACAGATTAAAGATGATTGGATTAGCAGACCATAAGCGGTGCAATTTCTTTTTATCAACCATCGGTAACCTCCAAATCGTTTTCGCACCGTTTCGATCCCTTTTATCCCTGCACGATCTACTCAATTGAACCAAATGGCACGTCCATTCGCGCCACGCGATCCAATTTTATGCATCAATCAGAGGCATCGTTTGAATTGCCATTGTGGCCTGATCTTTCTCTCTTTCGCCTCCTGTTTTTGCCGTGAACAATAAAAAGCATCGATAACAGAACGGATAAAATAGGTACAATCAACATCTCTGCTTATTGACAATCTCCTTCGGCCAGTGACAGGAACAATAAATCTTGCCGGAACCTTTGTTCGGTTGGCGCACGGGAAAATTAGCATCGCCACGCTGACTTCATAATTTCCTAGCATGAATGGAATGGTCGAAATGCCTTTCTCTGGTCCTCAAACGAAAACTACGCGCGTATCAGGTTCATTCGAAAATTCCATCGATCGAGCAGCAGAGAAGTTTTTGCACCTTTTGAACGTTTCTTATTGAATTCCGTTCCCCAGCGCAAAGCTCTCCGCAGTCATAGCCCAAGATGGCTCACTCACCCCAGGTTGCGACATATCCGCGGACATCGACATGGATGAACGGTCCATGCGACGCATTCGCTTTATAGCATCCCATCCCGCCAAGAAATTTATGATATTCGGGCTGTGCATGAATTTGCTCGATGATCTGCTGAATTATTTTTGCATCCCGAATATCAATGCTGCCATCTCCATTGAGATCGTCCATTATCCCATCTTTGGGGTTTTCATCGATAAAAATATCGGCTGCTGACCCCCAACAGTGTCGGCTATATTGGACATTGCCAATGGCTTTATTGTAGTGCGGCGTTCGATAGCCGCTCATAATGTGAAATGTCTCGCAAGGGTATCCTTGCTCATTCACCTTTTCAAGGATCAATTCCAATTTTAAAATCAAGCGCTCATCGAGCACGACATATTTGGCATCCTGACAATCTTGTTTGCAGAGAAATTGGTGCAATTTGAAATGGGGAGAAATGGCAGTTTGCTCTACTTGACGATTCACCTCAATAAACCCCCGGGGCGGTTGATAGATCTGTTTGCCTCTCAAGGGCTTGGTTGGATATTTGCCGATGCGATAATGGTTCAAATATTCGCCCTTAAGTTCCTCAAAAGGGATCATCACAAACACGTTCAAAGTAATCGAGTCAGGATTGGTTCGGCGATGGATCTTAAGCGGATAGAGCCCTTTTGTGTCGGGCGCCTGCCATTGCCAACTGGTACCCGTTGTATGCAGCAACTTGCCGTTCGAAATGTGCATCTCATATTTTTGATCGCTGGGTGAATCCTGAACGCTTATCAGAATCACCTCTTTCGGCAGCACAAACACTCCGGTCACGCGATACGGCGTAATTTCATCCTTAAAAGCCACGCTGAAACCGGCCCTTTGGGACGAAAATTTTTTGAGATTGCCACCCATTAAATCCTCTTCAGCAGCGGCCAATAGGGTCATCACCACTACCAAATATAATCTGATGTGCCATTTTTGGGGAAATCGATTTCGGATCATGCTGGAATTACCTGATTGGGAAAATGAGTTGGATCATCAGACAAAACCAGGTGAACTTTACACCGTGGACCGAATATGCCGCGTCGCAAAGCGGCAATAGCTGTGGCGATCACCCGGTTTGTCCTTCCACCTATTATTTTTGTCAAGCCGATCTTCTAAAATGACAATTTGTAATATGAATGATCGGTTGAAGCTTTACGCGAGTTAGCGCTCGAGCCAAAAATATTCGAATTGCGATTTGCCAGTCATTACGAGGCGTTCTCTGCCGAAGCAATCTTTCTAACAAATGAGGATTGCTTTTTCGCTTCGCTCTGCGCAGTGACCGCTGAATTCTAAAATGATCTTTTGATTTTATACCTGCGATCAAGGGCATGAAAATGTGCCGGGCTTTCTTGTCGCCCTGAATATCATGTGCTACTCAGAATATGAGTTGAACCAATTGCCTTCCTTTTCTTGCGGTCTGATTCATGTTAGTAATTCTGGGACAAGAAAGTCGTTCGGTTCAAGCATCGACGTGCAAGGCAGCGAACTCTTGCAGCCAAAGATTCAACATATAACAAGAGTTCGCTGTCGTTGTGCCTCATGAGGCGCTAAAGCAATTGTTTGAGCTTGTTCAAAGATGCGTCCTGGACCTCCTTGTGCAGGGAATTGCCATGAGAATCCATCGTGACCACGGCAGGAAAGCCTTCGACTTTCATCTCCCAAACAGCTTCTGGGCTGCCGAACTGTTCCAGGTAAACGTTGGGGATCTTTTTGACGCATTGGGCATAGATCTGGGCAGCACCGCCGATAGCATGGAGATAGACCGCGCCATAATTTTGGCATGCGCTGAGCGTTTTGGCGCCCATCCCGCCTTTGCCAATAACCGCTTTGATGCCAAATTTGCTGATAATCTCCCCCTGATACGGTTCTTCTCGGATCGATGTGGTCGGGCCAGCCGCCATGGTCTTGTATTCGCCGTTCTGTTTGAGAATCACCGGGCCGCAATGGTAGATAATGCCGTTCCTGATCTGATCTAACTGCCCTCCCTCATAGAGATATTTATGCACCGCATCGCGCCCTGTGAATATCGTCCCATTGAGCACCACGATGTCCCCGACCTTCAATGACCTGATTTCTTGTTCACTGATAGGAGTATTGAGCGTTTTTATTTCGCCAGCGGGAATTTTGAATGTGGATGGCAGGTCCATTGGCTTCTCGAACTCGTCGGCCGGCTGATAGAGCCATTCCACCACATCGCCATCCTGGTTCAATACAAAGCCCATGCGCCGATACGCCCAGCACATATAAGCGATAGTCACAAAGAACGAGGCTGGCAGGCGATTGCGCAATCCGATCTTGCAGCATCCAATGGTCATCTTGCCGCCGAATCCCATCGGACCAATTTCTAATTTATTAGCTTCTTCCATGATTCGCGCCTCCAGGGCAACTAACTCAGCAACCGGGTTAGTATCATCCACTTCTCGAAGCAGTTGATATTTGGCCCAGTCATAACCACTGGCGCGATCGCCACCGATGCACACCCCAAGAAAACCGGGACTGCACCCCTTCCCCTGAGCTTGATAGACTGCGTCCAGAATACAGGCGCGGACCCCCTCAAGGTCTCGCCCAAATTTTTTGCCGTTAAACTCCCCGGGGAGCTTGTATTGCGCGCTCATGTTCTCGCAGCCACCCCCCTTTTGAATCAGCCGAATATCGATGTGCTTATCGTAAGTCTGGACAAATTTAAAACTCGGGCTGCCCGGTCCGAGATTGGTGCCCGAATTTTTCCCCGTTAAACTATCCACCGAGTTCTGTCGCAGATAACCCTTGGCCGTTGCTTGCGCCACAGCATCCTCAATAGCTGCTTGAAGCGCAATTTGATCGAATCCCACGGGACATTTAACATAAAAAGTCAATAGCCCAGTATCCTGACAAATTGGCAATGAATTCCGTTTCGCCAATCCAATATTTTGCATCACCAGGTCCAATGCAAAATCGGCTTTTGAGCCTGGAGCTTCGAGCTTCTTTTTTAGACTTAATACTTGTTCCACATCCTGAGGCAAAAAAGCAGAGGTCCTTCGAATAAGCTCGATGATTTGTTCAGTAAATTTCGCCTTATCCATCTATCCTCCTATCGCTATGGTGGGAAATATATCGAAGTAACCGATCTGAAGCTGCTCGTCTTGATGCTTGTTCACTCAATTGAATCTACTAAAAAAAATTTTATTGGTCAAGCTAAAAAATAATTGATTGGATTTTGGTGCAAATTTCTCCCGCCTTTCAGCCCGCCATCATTAGCAAATTCAACGAATCATTCGGAATGTGACAATTCTTTCCTCCTCAATATGCCAAAATTAATTTACTATGACATTTTTTCTGGGTTAGAGCAAGGCTTTTGTTAAAAACATTTGATCGGTTAATAAGCTGAATTCAAGGGAGTTAATGGGTCGACATCTCCATGGCATATTATTTGCCAAAAATTGTGTTGCGATTTGTTGACCTGATCTTCCTCAATGCATAAGGAAAAAGGATTGAACTTTTGTGATTTTCGGATGTTATTTTATTAGCGCTGTACTTCGAAAAAAAGCATGTTTTGCGCACCCTATCCAGTGCCTTTTTAATCAATGCTATTGAAGTATCTATTCGGTGGCTGGAATCACAGAAGTCGAATCCGAAGTTCATTGAATGATGACTTCGGTGAAACATAGGATGATTTTCAATCTCAGCCGATTTTAGCATTGGTGGGGTGCAAGAGAGAAAATCTGTTTTCATTTTGAATCTGATTCATCAATGATGTTCTCATATCAATTTTAATTTATCGAGACTCATAATAAAAATCTAAATAATAGAGGAAACGAACTATGAGTGAATATAAAAGGGATTTCTCGCCTCGCATACCGACCGTTCTCCCGATCATTCCGTTGCGGAACGAAGTGCTGTTTCCACAGCAACTCCTGCCGATCACCATTGCGCGAGAGCGGTCTTTGAAGTTGATCGAAGAGAGCGGTAAGGATGATAACTTGATTGCGATTTTGACTCAGAAGGAACAGACGATTGAAAATCCCACGACGGACGAGCTGTATCATGTTGGGACTGCCGCTCGAATTATGCGCACCATCGATATGCCCGATGGGAGCAAGACGATTTTGATTCAAGGAGTCTATCGGATCAAGCTGATCACTTTTATACAAGATACGCCTTATTTCAAAGCGATCTTTGAACCACTGCGCGACCAGATCAATGAAAAAGATCGCCCAGAGATCGACGCATTGGCAGCGAATCTGAGAAATATCTTCAAACGCGTGGTTGATTTGTCCAGCGAAATCACCTACGAGCAACTGGTCATGATTTCTAACATCCGAGAGCCTGGGGTTCTTGCGGATATGACTTTGGCATTTGCCAATGTATCGATCGAAGATAAGCAGGACGTGCTGGGCACGGTAGATGTAAAAGAGCGCCTCAATAAGGCCAATATCATTATCAATAAGAAGCTCCAAACCCTGGAATTGGGAGAGAAGATCCAGTCCGATATCCAGAGCAAATTCAGCAAAACCCAGCGCGAGATGTATTTGCGGGAACAATTGAAGGCAATCCAGAAGGAACTGGGCGAAGATGCGGACACTTCCGAAATCAAGGAGCTGAAGCAAAAAATTAAAAAAGCGAAGATGCCTGAGGAGGCGAAAAAGGTCGCAGAAAAAGAACTTGAACGTCTGTCACAAATGCATCCCTCTTCGGCTGAATACACCGTGTCGCGCACTTATCTGGACTGGCTGATCGAATTACCGTGGAGCGTTAGCACCAAGGACAATCTGGACATAAAAGCGGTTCAGCAGAAATTGGACGCTGACCATTACAATCTCGATAAAGTGAAGAAACGGATTCTTGAATACCTTGCGGTTAGAAAGTTGAAAGACGACATGAAAGGCCCTATTCTGTGTTTCGTCGGCCCGCCAGGAGTCGGCAAAACGTCTCTGGGTCGTTCCATCGCCGAAGCCATAGGCCGAAAATTTGTAAGAATTTCGCTGGGCGGCATTCATGATGAGGCCGAGATTCGGGGCCATCGTCGTACCTATATTGGTGCGCTGCCAGGAAGGATCATTCAGGGGATCAAAAAGGCTGGCTCCAATAATCCAGTGTTCATGCTCGATGAAATCGATAAAGTCGGTCATGATTTCCGCGGGGATCCTTCTTCCGCATTACTGGAAGTGCTCGATCCAGAACAAAACTTCTCCTTCAGCGACCATTATCTGGAGGTTTCCTTTGATCTCTCCAAAGTGATGTTCATCGCCACAGCCAATATGTCCGATCCGATCTTGCCAGCATTGAAGGATCGCATGGAGATCATCGAAATCCCCAGCTACGTGGAAGAGGACAAGGTCCACATTGCATTCGATTTCCTCATCCCCAAGCAAATTAAAGAGCATGGTCTGACCAATGATCTAATTGAATTCACCGAAGCAGCAGTCAAGACCATCATCAATTCTTATACTCGGGAAGCTGGGGTGAGGAATCTGGAGCGGCAGATCGCTTCGATTTGTCGTGGCGTGGCCAAAGACGTAGCCCAGATTGATGACATCAAGAAGGCATCGAAGCGGGTTATTACAGAGAAAGAGGTCGAAGAATACCTTGGGCCCAAGAAGTTTTTCCCTGAAACCGCGGAGCGCATCAATGAGACCGGGATTGCCATCGGCTTAGCCTGGACGCCGGTGGGCGGTGATATCCTGTTCATTGAGGCATCGAAGATGAAGGGGAAGGGCAACCTCAAGCTTACCGGTCAACTCGGCGACGTGATGAAAGAATCGGCGCAAGCGGCATTATCCTATATCCGCGCCAAAGCCGATGAGTTGAATATCGATGATAATTTCCATGAGAACTACGATATTCATATTCATATCCCGGCCGGGGCTATTCCCAAGGACGGTCCATCGGCTGGCATCACGCTATATACAGCGCTGTTATCCTTATTGACTGGAAGAAAAGTCAGAAGCGACATTGCGCTGACTGGCGAGATCACATTGCGGGGTCTGGTGCTGCCGGTGGGTGGAATTAAAGAAAAGGTGTTAGCCGCCCATCGCGCTGGGATCCGCACTGTGGCGTTACCCAAGAAGAACGAAAAAGACCTGGTCGAAATTCCTGACCAGATCCGAAAGGAAATGAATTTCCTCTTCATCGAAAAGATGAGCGAGGTTGAGGAGCTCATGTTGGAGAAAGAGGAGCAACCAAAAATGGCGCTCAGCGCCGCCGGATAGAACTTTCTCTGACGACTGGCATGTCTGTTAAGAAAAAAGCTATCTGAATAGAATTTGTATTTATCCAAGAACATTGGCAGCCTACCTCATCAGCCCAATAGCATTTTTTGAGTATCACACAACAATGGGCAGGCTGCCAATGCTTTTTTCTATTATGGCATGATTCGATTTTAGCCCATCATTTGCATTCGATATGGCCTGCAAATTTTGTTATCCAAAAGAAGCCATATTCCCAGAATGAGAGAAAAATCTGGCCTGCTCGTTTCATCAGATAATTTTTTTTGCCCCTGCACAAATGAGATTTACTTCCACTGAGAACCAATATGACGCCATCTTATTCCGATCCGCTTCATATTGGCGAGCTGTGATCCACTCCTCTGGCTTCTTCTGAATTTTTGTTACAATCGGTCTACGAAAAGTTCAGGCGGATCTGCGTTCCAGCAGGACCACCACCTCACAATGAGCCGTGTGGGGGAACATATCGATCGGCTGGACCTTGCGGATCTGATATTCGCCATTCACCATGGCTTTCAGATCGCGGGCTAGTGAGGCAGGATTGCACGAGACATAGATCATTGTCAAGGGCTGCAAGCGAAGGATATTGGCTGGCAATTTGGGATGCATCCCGGAACGCGGCGGATCGATGATCACCGTGGTCGGACGACCATACGCCTTGATGATTCCCTCAGGATCGGCAAATTGGTCCTTTAGATCTCCCTGAATAAAATCACAGTTGTCCACCGAATTTAGCTGGCAATTGATCACTGCATCCTGGATCGCCTGAGGGACCAATTCCACGCCTACCACGCGATGGACTTGCGGCGCGATAAAGATGGCGATGCCGCCACTGCCGCAATATAAATCATAAACGATTTGTTGATTGTCGAACTGACCCCAATCGGCGATGAGCTGATACATTCGCTCGGCCTGCCGAGAATTAGTCTGAAAAAACGAATTGGCTGATATCCGGTAGCGCTTATCTCCCAGCCACTCTTCGATGTATCCCGGGCCATAAATGATATGCTCTTCATCACCGAATGCTATCTGCGCTTTTTTACGGCTGATATTATGAACCACAGTGATAATGAATGGAAACGATCGGCGGAGTTCTTCGGCTAATTGCTCAATCAGCCGACTGCCATCTGGATGATCTGCTGTAACCAGATTCACCATCATGTGCCCAGTCCGTTTCGACTGACGAACAACCAGAAACCGCCAGAAACCGCTATGATCCTCAGTGCTATAGGCGCGCAATCCACTTGCGCGGGCAAACGCTTTCACCGTGCTTAACACCTGATTGCCCTGCTCAGATAATAATAAGCAATTATCAATGTCCAGCACCTTATCGTAATATCTCGGCACATGAAGGCCTAATGCGAAATCCCTGTCGATTGGTTGCTGAGATTGGATTTCCTCCTGGGTAAGCCAGCGTTGACGAGCAAATGAAAACTCCATTTTATTTCGATAATAGTAAACATCGGGAGAAGGTAAGATGGGCAAGACATCAAGATTGGTAAATCCGCCGATATGAGTCAGGCTATCCACGACCTGTCGATATTTTTGGGCTAATTGCTCCTGATAATCCAGGTTCTGGAACTGACAGCCACCGCAAACCCCAAAATGCTGGCAGGGAGCTGGCACTTCGAATGGCGAATGCGATAGGATGTTCAGTATTCGGGCTTCGGCATAATTTTTTTTCTGACGGACGATCTGGGCCTGGACACGTTGCCCAGGCAAACCGCGATCCACAAAGATAGTATACCCATCATGGTGAGCAACCGCCTGACCGCCAAAGGCGATAGATTCGATTTGCAATTCAACAATCGTTCGTCTTTTCAAGTCTGTCATCTAAAATTAATTTGTTTTAACATGAGACATTGTATTAAACTGACACAACCATTCGCGTCAATCTTTGATTCTTCCACTTCAATATTAGCAGCGATAACTAAAGGACAAATCAGAGTTAACCTCCACCCTTCAAAACGCCAAAAATTGATCGATCCCCTGGCACATGATTTGTAATAATCGAGTTGTCAAATCACCAATTCGATGCTCTGAATCGTTCCAATGAAGTTAGGGTATTATACGCAGGAGGTAACCCGATTTAAAAAATCCAACCTAAAACAGCACATTTGACCCGAATACTGCTGTTCCGCAATACGACAATGGGTTCTCAGCAAACAGATATGCCACATTCCTTCCTTGTTTTTGAGAACCCATTTTTTTATCTATACCAGCCGATTCAGCAACGCAATCAACTCACACGCTGATCAAGTGTTTACCTTCAAATGGAGTTCAGCAAGAACCTCCCACTTTTTATTGAGGCATACCTGGATCAACGAGCAATCACTAATTTTCCGATATACTCATTTTTCAAGACACGATCACCACTCTGAGCTGTCGCTGCTATTTGATAGAGATAAACCCCGTTGGCCAATTGATCGCCGTCCCGATCCCGACCATCCCAGAACACCTGATTGAGCCCCGCATCGCAGGAGAGATTCGAAAGCGTTTGAATAAGCCGACCTGCGACGGTATAAATTTTTATCCGACACTGAGAGGGATGACTCAATGAGAAAATAAAGGTCGTGTTCGTGGTGAATGGATTAGGATAATTATAGACACTCGAGATCTTCAAGGCATCATCGGCCATCACGGTAAAGCTTGCGGAAGCGATGGAAGAATTGTTGAAATTATCCCAGGCTTTGACGCGGACCGTATGTTCCCCTGGCTCAAGGCCAACGCGTTCGACAAGGTTGTTATTCTGATCGTACGAGACAGTTTTATAGTTGGCAAGGGGATAACGAACCATTCCCGCCTTGAAATTGTCCTCATAATAATTGAACTGATCCGTTAGAATGATCTCGTTGTCCTCACGATCATCGAACACCATGGTGATATGATGCCCGATGTCACCGGCGATATTAACGCCACTTATGCTATCGGCAATCTCAATTTCGAGGATCGCGTGCGCAGAGATATAGCTTCCAGGGGCCAGGCTTCCGCCAGCCAAGCCGATTTTAATGATCGGACCTTCTTGATCATGTAATAGCGTTGTTCCGCCGACGATGATGTTGTCACGATAGGCAGCACCATGCTGTTGTTCATTGGCGAAATAAAGGCTGATCCTCCCGTTTGTTCCCCCATAGGAAATATCCTTCGGCACCATGAAACGAGCCTGCAAATCGCCTTGATTAACGTTTATAATGCCTCGGAAAATAGTTCGACCTGGAGCGATATAAGAGATCTGGCTGCCAAATGGGGTTTCGTAAATTTTGGGATTTTGAGAATCGAAAATTTTCAGCAGCGCCTTCCCATTGAACTTTTGTTGCGAGGGTTTAGGCACGGTAGCTTGACCACGGATGGTGATCTCGCTCAACGCTTTCAGCGTATCGGGTTTCATTGAGGCAATATTGCCGATGAGCACCGGCTTCGCCAGGCGCATTGTGGGATCACCATATAGATGATATTTCTGATCATTAATCGTGCTATAATTGTTGATCTTGGCCCGGATCAATGCTAAGCCCAATCGCTCGGTAGGGCCATTTGGATTGATGAATAACTGCTGATAGAACTTTTTGTTGAGCTCGGTGTTGTCGGTCGCATAAGCCAGCCGCGCGGACGTCATGAACGCGATCCCCCCTCTTCCTTTAGCTACAAACAGCTTTTCAGCCGTCCCTCGCTCCATGGGATCATCGAACCGGCCAAAATCGCAGGTGGCTGCCACCCAGAGCGGCAACCTGTCGTGGTTCTGAATGAGCTCGAAATCGCGATTATCTAATAATACTCGTTCATCGGCCCAAATGGTCGGAGCGCCATGGCCGACATAGTTCAAAATCAACGTCCCCTTATTAATGCGATCTAATAACGCGGCAGTGGCCGCTGGCTTGCGAAAACCAGAGAACGCTGGCTCTCGGATCGCAGGATATTCGATCAGATAGATCTTTTCTTTGTTCAATGATCTGGGAATGGTGGTCTCCATGATGGTCTCTGCATCCCGCGTGTGCATGACTTCGTTCTGGCTGAGCGAATTATGATATTCATCATCCGCTACCATGGTCACCAGATTTCGCCAGTCCTCTACTGGAACGTCCTGATCCGGTTGCCAGTACGGCAATGTTTCATAGCGAATGATCTTCTCGACCACATTTTGAGTTTCCTCGACCGATTGGACTGGAAAACGCCCAATCGCCAGGTCAGGTTGGCTGTCATCTCCACTCACCAGCACAAAAAATTCGTCCATGGTTCGATTGGTGTTTTCATCGAGCTCGGCGGTCTGATAAGTCGGAATCCAGTTCCGGTCCAGATTGCTCTTGATGTTTTTATAATCATAATCACCATCACCGCACAGCAGAACAAAGCGAGGTGACGGGGTCCAATGATCATAAGCATATTTAATAAAATCCCTGATGGCAATGGGGTCAAACAATCCCCAGGAAAACTCATTGTAGATATCGGAGATTTTGATCACCGCTGTTTTCAGGCTATCGAAAGCCTCTCGGTGGTGTTTCAGTGGAGGCACGGCATCATAAAAATCATCATAAACAATGATGATAAAATCGGCCCCTGGGATCGAACTTCTCAGGTTCGCTGGGATAACGGACTGAATTTTGACTGGTTGCAACCACGCTTCTGGCGTCGCTGCAAAATATTCTCGACGCGGGAGGCCAGTAGTTGTGTCACCAAAGGACACAGTGCCAAAAGCAATTGCTGCGTCAGCGATCATTTGAACGTTGAATGGATCCGTGATGTCATAAACCTCAATTTGATTGTTTTTGAAATTTGAAATCTGATAAAATTGGGGGCCATCCCCGATCTGATTAAACTGAAGCGAATTGTCCGTGGCAATGAACTGCCTTTTATATTGAACCTCAAACCAGTCAATATAGCTCTGGCTTGCGGCTGATCCACCAGCGTAAGTGATCTTCAGCGTATTGACTCCATTGGCTGCCAAAGCGATTGTTGTCTGGGTCTCAAAAGTTCGGAGCATGTACCCGCCATAGAATGAAAAATTGCCCAGCAATTGGTTATTGAGCGTAACGCTAAAGCTGTGATTCCCAGGGGTTACACCGAGCAATTGGATTTTGAAATAGACGTTGTTTTCGCTGTTGGACGGATCGGGCAAGAACACGCTATAGCTTTGCTGGGCATTCTGGCCGATCATTTGACGACCAAACCAATGGATCCCAGATTTGAGATAATTGACTGACTCATCTTCATTGAAAAACCGTCCAGTAAAATAGGGAGCGGGAGTCATTCCCGATCGAGTAACAGATGGTTTCATCTCCATCCGTTTCCCAGACCGGCCTCCCCAGCTCAGCCAATAGATATTCTCCGAAGCATAATGGTTGATATAATGCTGATAGAAACCGGGCTTATCATCGAGTCTGTTCCAGCCATTCACTGCCTTGCCATAGAACAAAATATAATCGGCATTATCGAATTTGCCATTGCCGTTCAGATCGACCACCCGAATCGCATGTTCGATTAAACTATCGGGCCGCCATTCCTTGAGGCTTTGGGGCAGTTCGCGCCCTCCGTTATTGAATATTTTAATCGTCTCTGGTTGAATGGCGCTGATATTGACCCCCTGGCTCGCCAAATAATCCCCAGTGATCTTATACAGCCCCTCCTGTCGGATAGTGATTTTGTATAGATTCTCTGTCGGAAAATCGGTTTTAGGGCGCTTAACCTGAGGTACATGCGGCTTGAACCATTTTCGCGACTGATCATAATTGACGATAACTCCGCGGTAAAACTCCTCGTCCCCAGTTCGAATAATTCTCGGACCGATTCCTCCATCGTTCCCAATAAAATCCACACGGACGATCATTTTTTGATGATACAAAATCTTATTCGCTCCGCCCTGCATTTGTAGAGCAGCCACTCGAAGCGTAGCCACCCGCTGATCCCGAATAAACCCAGGCCGATCAAAAGCGATTACCTCTTGTGGGAATGGCTGCGATGATGCGTAAAATTCTGGACGAGGATTGTACTCGTAATTCGCTGCCCCATCAATAATGGGAACAGGGAGCAATTTGCCTTCGATGGGTTGGCTTTCCAAATCAAGTATTCTAACGCTAAACTCTGCACTCAATGGGATGCCGACATTTACGATTCTCACAGGAATTGCTGGCTCGCCCGGTTGACCGACAAAGGTCCCGTTGACCAGGCGAATGCTCAAAAAAACTTCTTGATTCATGCGAACCGTGTCAATTCGTTCGATAGTTGGAGACAATTCGAGAGTGACGCCCGAATCAGTAGCTTCGAGGACCTTCACATCTTCATCGATAGCATAAACGATCGCCGAGCTGAATATATTGAGCAGCATTGCCGCCATTATCAAATTTAGATTGATTTTGTTCTTTGCTGGTTGGTTGATCATGAATTTCTGCTCCAAATAAAAATTGCATAATTGACCCGTCTGATCTTCAGCGGCTTCGAATATAGATTCACCCAAAATTATAATACCAAAATTTGCATTTCAAATTGCCCATGAAACACACGAAAATGCACAGAAAAATTTTTTATCTTCGAAGATTTTTGGGCACCCAAAGTCCTGGTAGTCAAAGTGCCGTTTTATTTCGCTCCCACGGTTCATTTTAAAATTTTAGGTTTGATGTCAAAAACCTTTGTCAGGGGGAAGCAATTCCATCATGAATCGTAGAGATAATGGAAATGCAAACTGAGGATCTTCAATTTGCCGCGCCATGGTAGCCCATATTGCTCCATTAATTTGAATGACTCAAGCAACACGATATGTCCCTGCAGCCTCTGGACCCGCTGCTCATCCATTTGGGTTAAGGTAGAGGAACACTATCGCTTTTCAATTAAATCGGAGTTCCCCTGCAACTGACCCGCACATCTTTGATGGTAGTGATTAAACCACAGAATTCAGTTCAAAGATTCACCGCATCAGCACGCATTTTTGAATTTGCTCCGCCAGGAGCAATTGGCCATTATGACTCGTTTTGGCAGTGAGCTTATAGATATATACACCGTTCGCCAAGGGATCCCCATCTTCATCCCGACCATCCCAGTAAAAGTGGTTGAAACCCATTTGAGCAGGGAATCGATCCAGTTTGGCTATCAATCGCCCGGTCACTGTGTAAATCTTAATTGCAACTTCACAGTCCTGGCTGACCCAAAAAGTGAACTCGGTGCTATGGGAGAACGGATTCGGGTAGTTCAAAACGTCCCGAAGCACCAATCGTTCGTTTGCGACAACGACAAAATCGGCCACGGCTATCGAGGAATTATTGCAATTATCCCAGGCTTTAACGCGCACCTGATGGGGTCCCTCAGCCAGTCGCATCATTGGGTATCGGATCTGACCAGCTTGATAGCTATCGCGGTCATATTGAAAAAAATCGGTCAGGTCGATCGAATTCGCCTCATCATTATCGCAAGTCAGAACAATCCTGTGCCCCAAATCGCCAGCAATGTTCACACCGCTCAGACTATCCCTTAGCGTGATGATCAAAATTGGCTCTGGCGGGACGAAGCCCGAGGGTAGAAAGTTCAGCCCTTCGAAACCGATATGGATCTCTGGTCCCTCTCGGTCATTTAGCTCGACATAGCTGCCGCTGATCGCGATGCTGTCGACAGCGCTGGCACCGAAGCGATCATCCGAAAAATAGTTGATACTGAGCCGGCCTGTCTTTGCGCCATAGCTAATATCTTTTGGCACGATAAATTGGCTGGTGAATTGTCCTCTAATTAATGATGCCTCACCTCGAAACAAGACATTTCCGGGCAAAACATATTGATAGGTCTTCCATTGGTTGACACGATATTCTCGTTCTCGCACCGCATCGAAAGCCTTGAGAACAATTCGACCTTGAAATACCATGGTCGTATCTGTTTCAAATGGCACCGCGCCGTTTACAGTCATTTTGCTCAAAGCAACCATTGAATCTGGATGGAGATCCTGAATGAAGACCTCACACTGCGGCATGATCACGCGCAACGTTGGATCACCCAAGAGATGAAAAAGTTGATCATTGGGACCATTTCCGGTCGAATTTTTAGCCAGCATCAGCACGTCTCCCAATCGAACCGGCTTCAGTGACTGATCAAATAAAAATCTATAAAGGGCTCGGTTCAAACTGACATTTGCAAACGGCTCTGCCAGACGAGCTGTCGAGATAACAGCAATCGCTCCTCCGCGGGGCATCACCAGCAACCGTTCAGCAAAGCTCTGGCTTAGTGGATGATCGAACCGCGCAAAATTGCAGGTCGCAGCGATCCAAACCGCCTGACGTCCATCATTTTCGATGCTTGAAAGATCATTTGCGGAAGAAAGAACCCGTTCATGCGTCCAAACTTGCTCATTTCCGTGACCAATGAAATTGATAATCAGGTTCCCGGAATTGATCTGTTGCAACAGCTCATTCCGGGCCGCTGGTTTACGCAAACCTGAAACCACAGCACCTTCGCTACTCGGATATTCAGTGAGATAGATCTTCCTGATCTCGTATCGGGTCGGGATCAATTGCTTAGCAATCCCCTCCATATCGGGAATATGCTCAATGGGATCATATTGACCGCCGGCCCCAAATTCATCATCAGCCACCAGCGTTATGGCGTTGCACCATTCACCGATCGGGGGAGAATTTTCATAATTGATGATTTTCTGTACGACTCCCATGGCCTCATCGGGATTACGGACAGGAAGGCGCCCAATGGCAAGATCCATCAGATCATCATTGCCATCCACGCAGACATACCAATCGTCCCGTGTCCGAGATGCCAACTCCCGCAGATCCTCGGTCTCAAACGCGGGGATCCAATTGGGGGCATGTGGCGACAGTCGATTCTTGTAATCAAAATCACCATCCCCAAGCAACAGGACGTAATGCGGTGGCACCTGCCAGTGCAAATAGGCATAGCGGATGAAATCTCGGATGGCTGTTGGATCGGACAAACCCCACGCGAATTCGTCATATACATCACTGATCTTGACCACGGCTGTGACGAGGCTGTCGCAATTTTCCCGCAAGCTCTTGAGTGCCAGACCAGCATCATAAAAATCGTCATGGCAGATGATAATGAAGTCGGCAATATGCGTAGAATCCCGCCAATTCGAACTGAGATCCCGTTCTATCTTTGAAGGAGACTTATAAGCGCTGGGTGTTACCGCCACGTATCGCTTCGGCAAGCCATTCGCATTTGCATCATAAAAATAGGCCGCACCTCCCCCAAGGCGAAAAGCTTGTACTCTTTTCACATCCGAAAATTCAGTGACATCATAGACCTGAATATCACCTGACGCAAAAGAATCGAGCAGATACTTATAGCTGCCCGAAGAATCTGGTCCATAGAAGATCAACTGATCGTTCATCGCCTTGAGCTTTCGCTGAACCATCAGTTCGACCCAATCCAGATAGGCCAGACTCGTGGAGCTCTTCGGATGGTATCGCAACATAAGCTGGTTATACCCATCTCGAACCCTGGCTCGAAATCGATGGGCGAATTGCTGCAAGCTGATATTGAGATATTGAGCGCCGCTCGAATAAAACGGTGGGAACTGTGTGATTAGTTCATTATTGAAATAAGCCGAGAAATGTTGTTCACCACCACTGACCCCTGCCAGGTTAATTTTCAACAATATCTCCTGCTCGTCCAAAGCATTGGCAAGGTTAAAAATGAAGCTTCTCTCGATGACATCAGCCGAAAATGCAGTTCCAAGCCAGAGCATGCCCGAATTTAAAATATTCTGCTGCTCATCTTCAATGAAATGCAGATCACGAAACGAATCGATCGTGATATTTCCCCCGAGCGAATCTATTGCTGCTTGCCGCATTCTTCGTCCTGGTTCGGGACTCTGCCAGCTCAGCCAATAGACATTGTCCAAACAATATGGATGCAAATGGTGGGAAAATGTTCTGGTTTGTGAGTCATAGTTCCACCCGTTCACTGCCTTTCCATAGAAGAGAATAAGATCGTGGGGGTCAAAGCGGCCGTCATTTCCATCATCCACCCAAATTGCATTCTCAATCAGACGATTGGCTCGGTGGAGATCGAGGGCACGTGGCAATACTTCCCCGCCATTATTGTAGATTTTAATCTGATCAGGCCGAATCGTCCGAAGATCAATCCCAAGCTGCTGAAGATCAGTTCCACGGATCTGATAGATACCCTCTTCGCGAACCCAGATCTTATAAAATTCGACCATCTGCGGCCTGTCATTCCCTTTCGATTTGGGCAAAATAGCTGGCGTTGGATGAATTTTGGTGTCAGGGTTAATCAGCAGACGATTCGCAATCCCACTTCTGCCTTTCTTGTCCGGTGGTTGGGCGCTCGGTTGCAAACTGAAGTTGATCCTTACCGCAATACGCTTAAATAGGACAATTTGATCTCGATCGGGATGGAATTGCACGGGGAAGAACTTGAGGACAACTACCGAACGTGCCCCCAATTGCGCTGGAGTGATCATATCAATGAGTTGCTGAGGATAGAGCGCTGAGCTTTGATAGATTGCGTTGGCCTCCAGGAATTGGACCGCTGTGTCAAGCTTTCCCAGCGACCCAGGGCAGGGCAAAATTTTTCCGTCTAATGTTCGTTGCTCGTCAGCCTGCAATAATTGGGCAGATGCGACCGCCTGCTCTGGAACGGCCAGGATTACCACGCGCTCAGGGATCAACGGTTCGCCCATCGAGCGATTGTAATGACAATGATCAAATTGAATATGATAATATTCTCCATTCGGAGTGCGATGCGGAATGATATTCCAGTTTGTCGGCATGAATTCCACAATGACTGCTGTTTCGGATTGCGAAGCAACAGAAATATCTCCCTCCGTCAGTCCGATTTTAGGCGAGGCAAGCCCAATGATCAGCGCGACAATAATGATCTTTGCCGCTCGAGAACAATCTATGGAACTGCTGGCCGTCTGAAAAATTATCAATTTTGGATCGTAATGCCTCAAATGAACTCTGCCCATTATATGATTATGTGATGGTTGTTTCTCATCAAAGCACGCGGCTGATGTAGGCAGTCACTGACTGAGAACGACCAATAAGTCGGTCATAAGCGGCAATGCCCAAAAAGGATAATAGCATCATTCCCAAGCTGCCAATAATTCCGGCCGCTTCCTGCGACCATCCCAAAATGGTCAACCATGAGCTTCCCAAAAAATAGCCTATAATTAGCGCCAGCACCGGCAACAAAAATACGATGGCCGAGTATTTCACTACTTGCTTGGGGTTAATCTCAACCTCAACATTGTCCCCAGGCCGAGCCCCTAAGGAATTTGCGGCTACAATTTCAAAGCGCCCTTCGCCGAATGACTTGCAGGCTGTGCAACCAGCACATTGTTCGCCTTTCGTCATCATAACCCAGGCCAGATCGCGTTCGACTTTTATGACGATACCATTTTCTACCATGATCTATCCAATGACTCCTGTTTTTCATTTCTAAGCGTTCTTGCAACAATCATTAAGGGCTGAACGAAAACGTCTCGATTTTCAACCAGGGGTTCATCTCGGGCTTTGCTATTTCAGATCTCATCCCCTGATTGCTTCGCTCACCCAGTGATAGGGAGTTACTTATCTCCCTTGCCCCAAAAAGACATAGGGAGGTCAAAAAGGATAGTTTTCATTCAGACACTAATCGAAAGCTCGCTCTGAAGCTGATCTGCATCAATAATGTAGCCCTGTCCCCTCTTCCCGAGCAGCTTCTATTAGCTTTCAATGTTTGCTGCAAAGTTTTTCATTAATGAGTTTTTATTTTTAAACGACCGACGTGCGTCTGAGTTCAGCCTCAAACAAAAAAGCCCTTAGTTAATTCACTAAGGGCCTGGTTATTAGTCTATGAAAATTATCCGAGATATTTTCTCAATGGTTCCAATCGAGAACGATGGCGCAATCGGCGAAGAGCTTTTTCTTTGATCTGTCGTACCCGTTCTCTTGTCAGACGAAAATGCTCGCCGATCTCTTCCAACGTTAAGGGACGATCGCCCTCAAGACCAAAGTAAAGCCGAATAATCTCAGCTTCCCTTGGTTTCAAAGTCGACAAAATTTTATCGATTTCGACCTGCAACGATTCTTTCATCAGCGTACTATCGGGCGGGCTGTATCGGTCGCTTTCGATGACATCCAACAAACTGTTGCCATCTTCCTCTTTAAATGGCTCGTCCAGCGAAAGATGTCGCGCAGAGGTTTTGAGCACGTCTGCCACTTCGAAAGTGGACATCTCCATCTTCATGGCGACTTCATCCATGCTGGGCTCGCGGCCAAAGGCTTTTTCCAATGATTCGAGGGCACGACCGATTTTATTGATTGCCCCCACCCGGTTCAAGGGCAACCGAACCACGCGAGACTGTTCCGCTAATGCCTGCAAGATGGACTGCCGGATCCACCATACAGCGTAGGAAATGAATTTGAACCCACGCGTCTCATCAAAGCGCTGCGCTGCTTTGATAAGCCCCAGGTTCCCTTCGCTGATCAGGTCCTGCAAGGGCAAGCCCTGCCCCTGATATTCTTTAGCCACGCTGATGACAAAGCGCAAATTGGCTTTCACCAGCTTATCTAAAGCCTCTTCATCACCTCGCCGAATTCTCCTGGCCAGCTCGATTTCTTCCTCTGGCCGCAATGGCGAGAAGCCCCCGATTTCCTCGAGATATTTTTCGATAGATTGTTTCGTTCGTGATCCTACCACTTTTTTCTTCTTAGCCATACAACTACCAACAAATTCAAATCTTAGTTTCAATACAATACAGACTAACAAACCCCATTACAGAAAAAGTTACACAATAAAATTGTCATCTCAATGAATTGTCAAAATCCTTCTTACTCAAAATCAAAAGAAAAAAAACGGACGGATCGTTGAGGGAAACGAATGAAGCATAGTATCAGATTTAGAGCAACCACCCTGAGTGGCTTTTTCGCCACATCGGGTGACACACCGCTAATTGTCCCCATTTGTCAAGTCTTGTTTGAAATCTTTTTTATCCGCCGAATCGCCTTATCATGTTTTAAGCGTTTCCGTTGACTCGGCTTCAGAAAATAGCTGTTCTTTCTGTAATCCCGCAAAACACCAGCCTGTTGGCATTTCTTCTTAAAGCGAGTTATGGCGCGATCTATGGGTTCTTTTTCACCAACGATCACTTTGATCATATCAGATCACATCCTTTCTCTCCTTCGCTTTTTTTCAATACTTGTAAATTTACATTCGGGATTTATACTAAAGCTCAGTTTTAAAGTTCCTCCCCTTTTAAAATATTTTTATAATAACTGGCCTTTTTGAACAAATTTTCTTGTCCTTGACATTTGTGAAATAATCAAGAGCACATTGCTCGAATCAATCAGATTGATTATTGTTTTAGTCACCTGACCATCGAAAACCGAATCCAGCTATTTTTTGAAGCGCCCGCTTATGAATTTCCGATTCACGCTCAGTGTTGTTCCCAAAATTAATATACTAAATTAATCTCCAGAAGTCAAGCGATTGATTCGAATTTTTTCTTTTTTCCCAGAATTTTTAAGCCTTTTTTTTGACCTTAGGCAAAAATACTGAAAAGGTGGAGCCAACATTTACTTTGCTTTGGACCTCAATGCGGCCGCCATGTTCTTCTACAATCTGCTGCGCGATCGACAATCCCAGGCCAGTTCCAGTCGGCTTGGTCGAAAAATAGAAATCGAAAATCTGCCCTAATAGCTCTTTCGGAATGCCTTTGCCGGTATCATGAAATTTGATCACCAGCCATTCCAATTGCTCATCTGGCTCTTTGGTAACCTGAGATTGCAGCTCTACTGTGATCCCTCCTCCCCCTGGCATTGCCTGGATCGCGTTCACCAATATATTTAAAAACACCTGTCGCATCTTTTGTTCATCGATGAACAACTCCGTGTCATCGGTGCGATATTGGCGATTAATCCGAATCCCGCTCTGAAGTGCCTCAGCTTGCAGCGATATGATGATTTCATCGAGCAATTGATCCACTCGCACCATCTTCCGATCGAGTTTCCTGGTTTTCGAGATCATCAAGAAGCTGTTCACCAGGTCATCTACCCGCTGGATTTCGCTGGCGACGATGCAAAGATAATGTCGCAGTTTGGATAATTTTGGCTCTGGTCGATTGAGCTCGCGCTCCATGACCTGCATATTCACCACCATGGCGTTCAATGGATTGCGAATCTCATGGGATAGCACAGATGCCAGCCGGCTAAGTGTTTCGAGTCGTTCACTGCGCTTCAATCGTTCCTGGAACAACGTTAATTTCTCTGCCATCTCGTTGAAGCGATCCGCCAACATCGAAATTTCGTCTGCACCAAGCGGTGGAATTCGGTATTTGAGCTCCCCTGCCGAAAACTTATCGATCCCAGAGACGAGTTGCTTGACTGGCGTTACAACACGGCGCGTGAAAATATAAGCGATCGCCATTGAAAGAACCACACTGATGCCCATAAACCATAGAATTTGAAGTCTCATCTTGTCGGCAACAGCAAAGGCCTCTCGGAGCGGCTGCTGGATCACAACTCCCCAGCCTAACTCGGGCAGCGCCTCATAAGCCGCAATCATCCTTACCCCGTCCCTGTTGATATAGATCCGCTGCCCAGATTTGTTATTATTAATATCCGCGAGAATATCCACCTCGCGAAAGCTCTCTTTTAAATAGACATTTCGGGGGTCTGAATGCGCAATAAAGCGCCCGTTCTTCTCAAATACAAAGGCCTGTCCATATTTGCCCACGGCACTACTATCCACCACGTCCCACATATCTTTCAAATTGACCTGGGCCAACAAAATCATATCCTTTTCATCGTAAAAACGAATCAGCTCTGCCATGTCCATAACTGGCAACTGATATTCCGTGAGATATACTTCCGATCTATAACCGTGGCCCTGTTTTACCTGGCGAACAAAATCGTCATTGCAGTATCGGAGTGAATCATCAATGGGAATGGTCGAAATTAGAATCCTACCAGTATCATCGAGAATCTTAATGTTACTGAATAGCGGAAAATTTGCGACCATTTCATTGATCAATAAATCTTGGGCGAAGCGAGTTTTTAAATTGTTCAACACATTAAACGCATTGAACTCAAGGTTCTTTTTCGCATTCTCAATTCGCGTCCTGGTGATGCGTGCAAAATTGCGCGCCAGCTCTGTGTTTCGTTCCCGCACTGTCGTCTCAACCGCATTTTGTACCGTGTGAATCAATACCAATCCAGTAAAAAGTAGCGGAACCGAGGCTACCAGAATATGAGAAATTAACAGCTTGGTGATAAACTTATGCTTGATTTTGATGCGCAGTTGTGGCATATTGACGCTTTTAAGACCCGCCAAATCCGTGGCTTTTTCCGCTACTCTTATTGGTTAGATGATCGCGGTACCGCTTTTTTCTGTTGATACTGGTATAGAAGCACTGACCAGAACAACAGCCGCAAATGGATCGCTCATCTGTTTTATTCATCGGATACTTCTGGGACGACAAGAAACCGCTTTGAATCGATTTATCTTCGAAACTCCCATTCAGTGAACGGAAGCAGCTTACCTTTGGATTGAAAATTGGTGAATTTATGCCGGTTCACAAAGTACCGATCCAACCACAAGAAGAATAAAAAGGCGCCGGGCTGGTCGGAATTTATCTGTTTCAATATCGCCTGCAACAACAATTTTCGCGCATTCTGATCAGGTTGAATTCGATACAACGAAACCAAATGATCGATCTTTCGATTGCGATACCCAAAAATATTGTCATTGCCCCTGGAACTGAAATAGGTCTCGATGCTCTCAATCGTCTCGTCAAATATCAACGTTGTCAGCATGACATCGTAATTCCTCTCTGCCAAACTCTTCTTGATTTCGCTCTTGACCATGGGTTTCCGAATCACTTCGATCCCGATCTTGTTCCAGGCAAGCTTGATACGTGTAGCCAGTTGCTCTTCGAGCGCTACCCCTCTTTCATAACCTAGCGTAATTCGAAATGGCATGCCGTTCTTGTCCAAAATGTCATCGCCATCCGTGTCGAACCAATTCTCCGATTGCAGCAACTGAATTGCTTTTTTCGGGTTGAATTTGTATTCTTCCAGATCAGAAAGATGGAGTGGCGATTCACGCGACAGCGGTCCATCTGCTAAATCCGCGGTTCGATTGAGAATCTTTTCAATAATAGCATGACGATCGATCAGATATGTCAGTGCTTGCCTGACCGTCGCGCTCTTTAAGATAGCATTCTGGTTATTGAAAACCAGCGTCTTTACTTCATTGGGCCTTTTGTAACGAAAATGAATGGCATAGGCTGTGCTCGATTTATGGACTTCCTCGGCCGTACTGTAACTCTCAGTAATGGCAAAATCAATTTCCTCTTTTATTATCGCACCAAGTAAACTATTCTCCGACTCATAAAATTGAAAAATCACGCGACTCGGATGATTCGAGCCCCCTCCACCAACATAATGGATCTGAAATATCGCGCCCTGATCTGTTTCAGCGATTTTTTCAATTTCATGAGCGCTATTGGGAGCAAGCACTGGATAGTAATTGTTCAGGATATATTGTTCCAAATCCGCGGGATCAACCTTACCGAACAATTCTCCAACCACCAGATCCTGAGGCCCAACCTGAAATTGATTTTGGGAGAACACCGTTCGATGGCTAATATTTAGCCAGCAGCAAAGGATGATTGCCAAACGGAGGAGACAAGCGGTCAATTTAGCTTTTGACTTGTTCAAAATTATCGATTACCTTTCTTTGATCAGAGCTTGCGACTATCATCCGACCCAGGTTTGTTGCTAAACACGATTCCGCCGAGGTTTATTGTGATATCAGCAAGCTTCTTGGTTCTCACAACATTGAATTTCTACCAATGAAATCAGCAAAATTGTGACCATTTCATTAAGGCATCAATAATAGCTGGACTTCGATGCCAAAGCCCTTCGAAGAATGACAAGCAATCGGTAGTTGCGATTGAAATTTTCTTGACATCAGCAAGCGGACAAATTCAATCAATTCCCTTTCGCTGCGATATCTGCTTGCCTGCTGAACATTTATTTTAGCATTTTTATTTCAAAATAGCAAGCAAAAATTTAAAATCCTTCACGCCTTGCAAAATTATTTTTGGAGACGATAGAAGGGATCTGAAAAAAATCTTGACATTCATCAAAAATATTTGTTAATTACACCAGAACAAAAAGGACACACAAACAAGCTGGGGAGAGCTTCCGATGGGTGTCTGCCGTCATATCACATTGCTTATGGCGTTTCTCGTGCTGGTTGTTTTGAACTGTACCGAGGAACAGCCTTTTTTCCCTCAAAATTTGCCAGGAAGAATTGTTGGAAGAGTAATGCCCCTCGGCATCAATGCCATAATTGAACTTTATCAAGGGCAATTGATCAGGACCACCGTTTGCGATTCCTCTGGCTTTTTTGCATTGGATAGTCTGGCTCCAGGCATATATAATCTCGAAATCTTCGCACAACGCTATGGCCGACAGGTGATCAACCAACTGGCAGTTCATCCTGGTCAAACCACCACCATCGCAGATGTCCAGCTTCAACCTTATCCCGAGCAGATATTATCGTTTATTCCAGTGAATGGCGCGAAAAATTTTTCGTTAGCCGCCTCCATACAGATCCAATTTGCGACCTTGATGGATCATCATTCTGTCGAGCGAAGCTTTACGCTCACACCCCAAACCACTGGCCTTTTTAGCTGGCAGATTATCAATGGGAGAAGCCACCTGGCTTTTTCTCCAGATGACCAATATCGCTCAGAAACCGCCTACACCTTCGGCCTTACTACTGAGGCGCGTACCAGTGATGGAAAAAACTTGCCATTCGATTTCACTAGTAATTTCACCACAGAAGGAGTGAGAGTCATAACAACTATCCCAGAGAATGACGCCTCCTTCGTTTCCCCGCAAACCGACATATTCATCAATTTCAATTCCAGAATGGACCGGTCCAGCGTGGAGCAGAACTTTGTTATTCAACCGACCAAAATTGGCAATTTCAAATGGCTGGATTCGCGCCGGTTTATTTTTCAACCCGGGAGCTATCTGGCAAGCAGTACACGATATACCGTTCTTGTTGGAAGTGAAGCGAAAGATATATTTGGAAATTTTTTACAACCGCAAGCGACGATCGTTTTCCAGACCGAACCTTTGAGAATTAATTACAATTTTCCGGAAAATGGATCGACAGGAGTCAGCCGCTCTGGCCCAATTGTCATCTCGTTCAATACATTGGTGGACCAACAGTCGGTTCAACAGGCTTTTACTTTATCTCCATCAATTGATGGGTGGGATTTTCAATGGAGCGATTTAACGCGATTTCAATACACGGGCACCACGCGATTGCAAGCGAATACATTTTACATGGTGACAATCGATACAACGTGCAGCGACGCATGGAGAAATCGTTTGCCATCGAATTACAGCTTTGTTTTTAAGACAGGAAGCTAAAACTGCACATGCTCTCGATATATATTAGCCCGTTCTGGATCGAGCTTAATCAATTTCTCAAATATCTCAGTTTCCTCGGATGCTTTGAACAGTTCAACAATTTCGATATGGTGCGCTTCTAAAAATTTATTGCATCTCTTATATTTCGGATCTTCGACCTTTTGGATTTCTTCGATCATATTAATTGCTTCCCGAATATAGGTTCTGGCTTTGGCAGGATCTTCTTTGGAGAAATATAGTCCATAAAAATAGAAATCTTTCATCTCACGATACTTTTTTGTCTTATCATTCATCAGATCGCTGATCAACTCCACACGAAGGTCCCAGCCCTCGATAAATTGTCCCAGACCAAATCGGGCTTGCTCAGCAATTAACTTCGCTCTTTCTAAATAAGGAGTGCCCAAAAGATGACCAAATTTATCCATCTCCTCGGCAATGATGATGTTCATATAAAAATCTAATAAGCTGGTCAACGAATCCCAATGATTATCCGAATGGACGGGAATTTCGCCCTTTTGATAAGCAAAACGACAGCGTCGATCAGCATACTGGACATCGCTGTTGTTGCTGACCAAGATTTGTGCTTTGTATCGATCCTGATAGCTGACACTGATATCTTGCAAAACCAAAGACCAATTGATCTTCAATTCTCCGATAAATTCGTCTTTGGTCCATTTGTAATTGTTGAGATAATCTTCCAATACTTGCTTGAAGTTTTGCAGCTTGATCCGATTTTCATCGGGAAGCGCGTTCAATTCCAAATCGACTGTGACGATAATGCGCTGAGGAAATACTTTGAAAGGAAAAAACGAAATGAAAAACAAAAGGCTGATCGCAAGGTAAATAGATTTTAATGTCCAATTAGCGCTCTTTGATTTGAGATCGAATTGTCGTTTTGTGAAAATATTCATAAATGGGTTCCTCCCAATTGCTCTTATGTTCGGGAATAAGCATTCCGATCTGTTCGTGTAGTTACAGATCGGATCGATTGCTATGGATCATCAATCTCTATCGATTATGAAAGTCAAGCAAAGATTCTTTAACTCATGGCATAAAAAAGCGTTGTTCATCTGCCTTTGCTGTCTGGCCTTGTGTTGTCATCCAAGCTATGCCAGCTTTGAATTAAGGGGTAGCAGTGCCAGGGTTCAAGCGCTTGGGTTGGCTTACGTTGGTCTCGCAAACACGCCCGAGGCGATCTTCATCAATAGCAGCGGGCTGGCGCAATCACAGGGATTTTCTTCATCCATCTATTATACGCGGCCATTCGGTATCAAAGAGTTAAACTATGGCTCTCTTGTTGCGATGACTAGTACCCCATTAGCTAATGTCGCTGCTGGCTGCATTAATTTCGGGAATGAGTTGTACAGCGAAATTTCTCTCATCCTGGCGGTTGCGCGTCCGCTCGGACAAAACTTCTACTATGGGATCAATTTGCATTACATGAAACTACAAATCGATGGCTATGGTTCAGATTTTTCTTTAGCGATTGATAGCGGATTTCTGGTGAGACTGAACGAGCATCTTAATTGGGGCTTTTTCGCGACCAATATAACTCGGGCGAGTATTGCAAATAGCAGCGATCATTTACCTCAAACTTTCAGTTCCGGCATCAGCTATAAACCACGAAACGACCTGCTCGTGAATTTGGATCTTCATAAAGATGTGGTCTTCCCGCTTGAGTTCAGAATTGGCATAGAATATATGCCGCTAAACCGCCTCGCGCTGCGAACCGGGATCGTCAGCGAGCCGACCCAATTTGCTTTTGGGATCGGATTCATTTTTTCTCACGTGACAGTCGACTATGCGATGACCACTCATCAAATATTAGGTATTAGCCACCATTTATCAGTGCAACTGCAAATTAAAACCCAACAACCCTCGGTAACCATGCCCGAAGCGTTGAAGCCTGACGTCCCACGCCCGGTTACGCTCATGATAAACATTAACACAGCAGATGAACTGTCGTTGCAACAGATCCCTGGAATCGGGCCCACACTGGCCCGACGAATAATCGAATATCGTCATCAGATAGGGAGATTTAATAGCATCGAGGAATTATGTCAGGTCAAAGGCATAGGCAAAGCCAAACTGGAGCGGATCAAGCCCTATCTTACGCTGGATCAAAATTGAAATGCATCGTCGCTAAAAAATTCTTGTCCTGGGTCTGCCTGGTTTGTCTTAGCATTCCGCTCTCATCTCATGCTCAGGAGATATCGCTCGAACCCTGGCTGGAAAGCAACTCAGCCTACTCCGATCCTTCCGAATTGCTTGAGTTGCTGAGAGAGTTTGAGAAGCATCCACTGAATTTGAATGAGGCCACTGAAGAGCAACTTGCTAAGTTTCCGTTGCTGAACCCGCTTCAAGCGCGGGCGATCATTGGGCTTCGGCAAAAAATCGGCTCGTTCCATTCTCTGTCCGAACTCTCCCAGATCGATCTCATCGACCCAGCACTGTTGCCAATCTTGATGAACTATTTCACTGTGCAACCAATGAAAAAAAGCCAGCAGTGGACAATCAGCTCGAGAAGTCGATTGAGCCGAAAATTTAATAAATCTCATGGTTCTTTAGACAGCGCAACAGCCGCAGCACCGACAAAGACCTACCATCGGATGGATGTCAGCTTTGGGGATAAGCTGCGCGCTGGCCTACTGTTGGAAAAAGATCGTGGCGAACGACGTTTCGATGATTTGATGATTTATTTTTTCAGCTATCATAATCGAACGACTGGCAATAAGTTGATCCTGGGCAATTACCGCCTGGAATTTGCTCAGGGGCTGGTTTTTGGAGATCCTTATGGCTACTATAAAGGTAGCGCTGCAAACCATTGGGCAATACGCCGCAGCCGTGAATTGCTGGAATATACGATAGTGGACGAAAACGCTTCACTTTATGGTGTTTCAGCGAAACTTTGTTTTAAAATTTACCAGTTGTTTTTGTTTCTATCACATAATAAGTTAGACGCAAGCTTGAATAGTGAGGGAAAAATTAAAAATTTTTATGATTCGGGCCTTTATCGGACACCCAGCGAATTAGCGAAGAAAGATCGGCTATTGGAGCAACTTGGCGGAACGCGAGTGGTGATCAAGCCAACGGCCTCGCTCTCATTGGGAGTGACCTATTATCGCTCCCTTTATTCCCCCTCGATCTCGATGCAGGACGATAATTTGTATCGTTTCGCCATGAATGGAAAATCCAATTTCGTCATCGGAACGGATTTTCAACTGACTTCAAGGGCCTTGCATTGGTTTGGTGAATTTGCGCGCTCCCAAAGTCGCACGCCTTCGTTCATCACTGGGGTATTACTGCACACTCGACCTTTCGAATTGGTTATATCATATCGCAACTATTCCAAGCAGTATATTAATCCCCATGGTTACAGTTTCAGTGAGCGGGGCGAACATCCGCAAAACGAGCGAGGCATCTTTTGGGGGATGCAATTAGCCCCATCATCACGCCTTAAATTTACTTTCTATTTTGATCAATTCGCCTTTCCCTGGAGAACTTATTTTATCGCCATGCCCGCGAGTGGCAGAGACGCTATGTTACAAGCCGAGTATCGGCCAATGAAAAATGTAAGACTGACAATGCAATATCATTTTGAGCAAAAAGACCGTCAAATCAGTGAAATTCACCAGATCGTTCCCAGGATAGATCACCGTGGCAGATCTCAAATCGAGGTAAAAATCGATGATCATATCACTCTGCGCAGCCGCATTGAAAAAAAATGGGTAAGTTATCGCTATTTTCGCCCCAATTTGTCTAACCCTCGCCAGCAATTCACCGGTTTGCTCCTCTATCAGGACGTCATGGTTCGCCTTCGCGACCGTTTCCATCTGGCACTGCGGCTTGGCTGTTTCGACACGGATGATTACGAGAGCCGACTTTATCAGTTCGAACATGATGTCGCTGGGATATTGACCAACCAGATGCTCTATGGCACAGGAACCAGGCACTATCTGCGCTTGCTGTGGCAACCATTTCAATTTTTGCAGCTTTCGATGAAGTTGGCAACAACTGAGTCTATCCGTCAACCTGGCAGCGGCTCAAAATTTGCTCAAAATTCCCCCATGTTGGACAACAATTTAAATTTCCAAATGGAAATTCGATGGTAATCCCAATATGCATGCGATGCATAACTCTCGTTCAATTGTTAAAATGATCCGCTATGTCAAAATTTAAACCTTGACTTATTAGGATTATTATTTTATATTGTCAGTTCAAAAAATTAAATATGAACCTCTAAAATAATTCCTGTATGCAACTATGGAAAAACTCGCAATTGCATTTTTGAAAATGACCACCCGGTTTAGCAAGAACCGGCCGGTCATCGACATCTTTGGCACTCTTGCTGAGGCGAAATCGGTACTCGTATTTATGCCCAAAAAGCTGGAGGACTTCGGCATAGCCCGAAAATTGATGAGCAAATTGGTCGAGGATTTTGCGCCAGCCCGCCTCATTTTTGTCATGAAACCCCAGTATCGCAGCTTGCTGAACGGGGAACAGAACTATGGCATAATATTTGTATCAGAGAGAGACGTAAATTTCTGGGGGCTCCCTAAAAAAGAAATCAGAAAAAAGGTGTTAGCAACAGCCAGCGACATAGCGATCGACTTGAATAACGATTTTGATCTACCAAGCACGTATCTATGTCTCATAAGCAGAGCTCCATTGAAAATCTGTTTTGATCATGAACAGCGCGAACCATTCTATAATTTCTATTTCAGAACCCCGGCCGATATCAGCCTGAACAGCAAATACAAAAAGCTTATTCATTACCTAAAAAGTAAATCAACGGCCGAAACGATGGAAGCATGATCTAACAGTGAAGTTCTGCGGTGGCTGTTGTTCTTTTCTAATGGTTGGACATCATGCCATTGGTAAACATGGAGAGTAGGGTTTCATGGCAGAAACTTTTGACAGCTTAAAAAACCAGCTCGCAGAACTTCAACAGAAATGTGCTGAATTGTCATCTTCGAATCAGGATCTAAAAAATCGGTTGGCAGAGCTCAATTCCCTCTATTTGATCAGCTTGACACTTACCCGGACTTTGGATCTGCCCGAAATTTTAAAGTCAATTCGAAGTCTTTTCCAAAAAAAGATCAAAGTCGATTATTTTGGGATTTTTATTCTCGATGAAAATTTGAGCAGCTTAAGCCTTCAGTCGCATTTCGGGCTTCCAAAAAGTGTTGAACAATTGCCAGCGTTGAAATTTGGAGAGGACATCTTCGGCGAGGCATTGGCGTTAGAGCAGGTCATCTATATCCCCGATATAACCCAAGCGCACCAGTACCAGTTTTTCAAAGTGGTCCCCATGTCTGGTTCATTTTTGGTCATTCCGATCTTGCTCCGAAAAAATCATCCGCTGGGTGTTCTTAGCTTGCAGCGCCGTAAAATTGATGCTTTCAATGAAGAAGAGCGTGAATTCTTTAAAAGGATTGCATTGGAGCTGGCGAAAGTATTCGACAAATCGCTGCTGTTTCAGCATACCAAGGAATTATCGATCACCGATGATCTGACCGGGCTGTACAATCGGCGCTATTTCAATCAGCGGTTCGAACGAGAGGTATTGCGGGCCAAACGTTATCGAAGACCATTATCGATTTTGTTGGTGGACATCGATTATTTTAAAAACTATAATGACATCAATGGCCATCTTTTAGGGGATGACGTGTTGAAAAAGGTTGCCTATTTGATTGAGTCCAATCTCCGCAAGGCCGATATTGTAGCCCGTTATGGTGGGGAGGAATTCGTTGTTTTGCTCCCGGAGATCGATAAAGTCCACGCAGATCAAGTGGCAGAAAAGCTGCGGCGAACGGTGGAATTGCGCCACTTCCCAAAGGAACAGTATCAGCCGAATAAAAATCTCACCATCTCGATCGGACTGGCTACCCTGCCAGATGACTCCACCAATCCTCGCGAACTGCTCGAATTTGCCGATCGAGCGCTCTATCGCGCCAAGGAGGAGGGCCGCAATCGAGTGGTGGCTTACCACGCTGCGATGATGCCATACAACACATCAAACATCTTGCATTTGGAGCCAAAAAGCATGGCAATCGCAAAATAGCGTCCCGCAGGTCACATCACGACTTTTCGAAGGCGCTTCGTACGCGATTTTAACCAAGCAATGAGTACTCAATTAAACCCGAGTATTCCATAAAAAGATGATCGGTCTCATTGCTCATTCTTTGGCTATTTTCAATGCTTGATCGCATCAATCGTATCGCCTTATTGCGTAGGCCAAAATTGGGAGACATTCCTTTCATCTCTCGTCATGATCCCAAAATTTTCATCCGAGTTTTTGATTGGTTGAAATCAATGAAATTTGTGCGATATCTTTTTCAGGTGAAACTTCTTATTGCATTTTTAATAAGCCTGATATTGACAGCCTCTGTCTCCGCTGATTATCGTCCTTCGTTTAAAAGAAACTATGATACTCAGCATATTCAGTTAGTGCTCAAAATCGATCATCGCCAGCGGTCACTGTTTGGTCAAGCGAATATTACCGTTGTCCCGCTGATTGACCAAATCTCCTCTTTGGTTTTCCACGCTTGTGATATGGAAATTCAGTCTGTTTCATTGGCCAGGCAGACCGCTCTAGCATTCACCTCGGATTCTGAAACCGTTGCGATCGCCCTACCTCATCCATTTGGAAGGCAAGATACGCTGGTCATCACGATCGACTATTTTACCCGACCAGTCAAAGGGCTATATTTCAACGCACCATCAGTAATAGATCCAAAGATGCCGGTTCAGATCTATTCGCATTCGGAACCCATTGATGCGCGGTATTGGTTCCCCTGTTATGATGAACCCGATGACAAATTGACCAGCGAAGTGATCGCCACAGTGTCCGATAGCTTTTTTGTCCTCTCAAATGGAAAACTCCTGAACGTTACACATCACCGCCAGGACCGTACGAAGACCTATCATTGGTTACAAAACAAGCCCCATGTAACTTATTTGATCTCGATCGTAGCGGGGATTTACCGTGAGCTCCGAGACGATTACAAGCAGCTTCCACTTTTATTTTATGTTTATCCTGGGCAAGAAGGCATGGCGCCAAATTGCTTTGGGAAGACCAAAAAGATGATCGAGTTTTTTGAGAGCAAATTTGGTGTTGCCTATCCATGGGATAAATATGCTCAAATTATCATCACCAACTATGCAGCGGCTGGGATGGAACATACCAGTGCCACATCGCTCTATGACCGCATTATTCATGACGATCGCGCCCACCTGGACGACCATAACGATGATCTAATTGCGCATGAACTGGCCCATCAGTGGTTCGGCAACCTTGTGACATGTCACGACTGGTCTCATCTATGGTTGAATGAAGGCATGACCACCTACGCAGAGATACTGTTCAAAGAGTTCGATTTAGGCAGCGATGAAGCCGATTTTGCTTTGTATAACGATCAACAATTTTATCTTGAGATGGTCGATAAGAAATTTCACCAACCAATTGTGTTTGATGCCTATCTTCAGCCAGAAGAGATGTTCAATTATATCGAATACCAAAAAGCTGGTTTGGTGCTGCACATGTTGCGCTATATCATCGGCGATTCTTCGTTCTTTTTAAGCTTGAAAAGCTATTTGAATGATTTTAAATTTCAAACTGCCGTCACTGCAGATTTTCAACGCGTGGTTGAACGCGTAACCAATCAAAAGCTGGATTGGTTTTTCGATCAATGGTTTTACCGAGGCGGCCATCCCCAATTGAAGATCAGCAGCACCTGGTTTCCGAAAGAGAAGCAGCTTCAGCTCTATGTGCAACAGGTGCAATCCGATTCATTGGGCCTCATCCCATTGGTCTTCCAGGCCCCAGTTGATGTGGAAATTATCGGCGCGACAACAAGGCAATCGCACCGCATTTTCCTCCAGGCACGCCAGGATACCTTTACTTTTTCCTTTCGTGAACCACCGGAGCTGGTCCGATTCGATACAGCCAATTATCTGCTAAAAGAAATGACCTTTATTAAATCTCAGGATGAATGGATCTATCAGCTGCTCCATGATCGTCACGTCGCTAATCGGTTGAATGCCCTGAAAGCTTTAGAGCGATTGACCATCGATACGTTACAGACCATTGCAGCGGTGGAACATTGCCTGCTTCATGATCCATTTTGGGGGGTGAGAAAACAGGCAGCCTATTTCCTGATTGATCATATCAAACCGCATGGTTCCCGATTCGAAGCGGCGCTCAGAGCTGCCTGCACCGATGCGCATCCACAGGTGCGCACGGCTGCTGTTGCCGCATTAGGATTCTATTATGACCCAGGCCTGAATCCGTTGCTCCGTAGCATCGCTTATCAGGATCCCAGCTACAAGGTAGTGGCAGAGGCCATCTACTCGCTCTCAAATACGCCCGATGATAGTAGCTTTTTTGTCTTCAGCAAATTTACCGACATGGACTCCCATAATAACATCGTTCGCAGCGCCGCCTTGCACGCATTGCGTCAGCTAAAAGATGAACGCGCAGTTCCAATCGCCGTTCGCTTCGCAGGCGATCGCAATCAGGATGGTGATATCCGTTTCTCGGCCATTAATATTTTAAAAGAGATCGGCAATAATGATCCTGAAGCAGAAGCCATATTGATCCAATTACTGAGAGATCCAAATAATTTCATCAGAAAAAAGGCCGTCGATGCTTTGGGGCAATTTCGCTCGCCCAAAGCTCTTGAGGCATTGAAACAATTATCGGATGAGCCATTAACTGATGATATGCGCCGTCGCCTGAAAATTTCCATCGAAAAAATCGAACGCCACTTGGGAAACTAAATGGCTTGCAGCTTGTTCGTTTTGCCAACCACCACCATCGATCCATTGGGAATTGCCCTGCGCCCAAAGGCACCTCCTGACCCCCTAAGCTAAAACCAATTCTTCGTTGCAATATCAGGTCAAAATCCTGCCATTTAAAAGAAGGACCGCCTTGTTATCGGTAGGCTATTCATCCATTGATCAAATAAATCCTCATAGGTTCCCAATCCGAAAGTATGAAGTGCTCTGTTCCGAGTGAATAGCAAGAAAAACGATTTGATTAAAAAATTAAATTGTTGATGGAAGAATTGGAGAGCGATGCTGCTGAGCTTGCCAGCTACTTCACCACAAACGTTACCTCGGAAGAACGACCTTCATCATCCACACATATCAAATGGTGATTGCCGATTTTAGGAGTGATGAATATTTTTTGGGCTGGCGGGCCATGAAAGACCAGCCTGCCGTCCAAGAACCAGAAAATCTTTTGGCTGGAATTGGAAACTGAGGCGTCCAACAAGATTTTTTGATATTTCAGGCTCACGGAAGGTCGGATTTTAAACTCGGCATTGTCTGATGGCGAACGAATGATAGGTCGATCGCCGGAAGCTAATTTGGAACAGCCGGGAAAGTGCTCTGGGAGTTTTTCGATGGGAAAGCCGTTGCGTTCCATCCAGGTGGCGATTTCTGCTGGCCATTGTTCAACGATCCGTTGCTCATATTGCCGGCCAATACGACAATGGGAGCACAATCGCGTGCCGGTTTTCTTATCGATCAGAATGCTCTGATGGATATCGCAGGGCAGATTGGGCGAGATACCGGGGAGGTAGAGCTCGCTGCTGGCGACTGCGCAGTTTTCAGTGAGCGGCCTTCCACTCACCGCGCAGACCTGGCGTTGAGCCACCGATGCGGGTTGGATAAACCAGCGGGACTCGGATTTCTGTTCCAGCGCCGTGAACAGGGCAAATAAAATCGGTGCCGCCACTTCAGCGCCGACCAGCGCTGGAGCACCCTTGCCATCAAAGTTGCCGATCCAAACGCCAATCGTATATTGAGGCGTATAGCCGATGCTCCAGGCATCGCGATGCCCGTAAGATGTCCCAGTTTTCCAGGCTACTTTAGGCAAATTCATCGAAAATTCCCAAGAAGCCGGCAAGTCTGGCCGGCGCAATTGGCTGATCAGCTCGGAAATGATGTAACAAGTCCCTTCGCTCAACAATTGTTTGCCAGGCATCTCCGGTTGGTTTTTGAGCAAGCGATAGGGACGGAATATGCCACCGTTCGCCAATCCCGCGTAAAGGTTCGTCAGCTCCAGCAGGGTGACCTCACATCCGCCCAGGATCAAGGACAGCCCGTAATGCTGCCGTTCGCGCTTGAGCGTCGTCACTCCTGCGTTCTTCAAAAAAGTGTAGATGCCATCTTCACCCAAAGCGGCGGAGAGGTTGACGGCCGGTACGTTCAGAGAACGGGTTAGCGCCTCAGTGACGGAAACCATACCATGAAAGGTATTGTCGTAATTCTCCGGTTGATAGCCACCGTATTCGACTGGGATATCGTAAAGCCGGCTCTGGGGGGAAATCAGGCCATGTTCGATTCCTAAAGCATAAATGAATGGCTTCAAGGCCGAGCCAGGGGAGCGCGGCGCCATGGCGCCATTCACCTGTCCCTGATTGGCTGCATCGAAAAAATCAGCGGAGCCCACGAAGGCTAATACCTGCTGGGTCTTATTTTCGATGATCACCACCGAGCCATTGGTGATCCCCTGCCGGCGCCAGGGCTGGAGATGAGCCTCTAGAATCGCCTCAGCCAATTGCTGAGCTTTCACGTCAATCGTTGTCTCCAACCGAGACGAACTCGGGTAATTTTGAACGAGATAAGTGCAGAGATGCGGCGCGAGAAACGGCAGATCCGCTCGTCTTTCAGGGATCGGTTCGGCCAAAGCCTCTTCCAATTGCTGGCTCGAGATTTTTCCAGCTCGATGCATCAGACGAAGGACCTTGTCCCGAGCTTTTTGGGTTGCAGTTCTATCGACATCTGGCCGCAATTGGGTTGGAGAATTGGGAATGGCGGCCAGAAGCGCACACTCGCCCAGGCTGAGCTGATCTGGACGCTTATTGAAATAGAGTTGGGCGGCTGCGACAACGCCCACGATGTTTCCCCCATAGGGAGCAAGGTTAAAATAAAAATTCAATATCTGTTCTTTCGAGTAGCGCGCTTCAAGCTGAAGCGCCCGAAACATCTCAATCAATTTATTGCGGATGTTCCTTGGCTTGGGCTCCATCATCCGAGCCACCTGCATGGTCAATGTGGAACCCCCCTGAACGATCCGTCCAGCCTTCAGATTGGCCTTCGCAGCGCGAACCAAGGCGATCGGATTGATGCCCAAATGCCAATTGAAATATTTATCCTCATAACAGATGACAGCCTGTCTTAATTGGGGAGTAATGTTCGTACCAGTCACTGGAATATGCCACATCTGATCCGATGAGATGAATACCCGCAGCATCGCTCCTTGCCGATCCACAACCGCGGTGGAAGGCTTTGGGATAAGCTTTTCCCGCGGGAAAGGTACGATCCACAACGACCCCACTAAAATCATCGCTGACAATATCAATAGCAATGATCTTTTTGATAACGATGGCAATTTTGAAGCTGCAATTGTTAAGATATTTCTCATGTGCGCCTGGACGATCTTAAAGCGTTCATCGATACGAGTAATGCTCGCATTCATCGAGTTGACAATCGGTAGCACCTGAAAAGCTGAATGAATTTATCACCCGGAAATACCCTTCCACGAGATCATCATGTTGGCTACGATTGCATTATGACATCATAAATGAGCATCCCCCATCATGCTTTATCTTTTTTATTCCACGCGCTGACCTCGGTCAGCTTAATATGCTCAATGCACTAAATCGCTCTACATCAAGGCCGGCCGATAGTGATTTTACCACTGGATGCCACCGAGGCTTTCATTGGCGCATACATGGCTTCGGCCTGAACTGGCGGCAAAATAAAGGTTCCTTCGCTCACCGCGCGCAGCCCGTAATAGAAAGTCACCTCACGACCGTAAGGGACATCGCCATAAAGGATCAATCGATCATCGCGGATATCGATGTATTTGGGTTGCCAGGACCGCTCGCCGATCCAGTCCACACCCCGGCGCGATTGCAATCGCGGATTTTCGATTTCGAGGCCAGCCGACAACATATCGACAATGGCGACATTCTCCAGCGCTTCGGTCATTGCTTTGATGGTGATTTTGCCGACAATCAGCTCGCCCTGTTTAAAGTTGCTGTAATCGGCAGGAATGCCCTGTTCGTTCAAATAATGGCGCCGCACCATCAGATCATGATCGAATTCATCGATATTCAGCCGCGATGGGATTCCCTCGGCCCGCCAGGCATAGTAGCAGGTGCCTTGCCCCTGGATTTCGATCTTCACCCGTTTGCCAGCCCAATTTTTATCACTGAAATTATAGTTCTGGGCATTAAACTTTGTATAAAGCGTGCCATTGATTGTAGCGGTTCCAGTATAATTGACGTCCGTTTGCTTTTTGAGGATTTTTCCGAGGGCGAGAAACGCCCAGGCATTTTCCTGGGTGGTATACCATCGGCCACTTGTCAGTCCAGTTTGCGTCAGGTTCTGAACCAAAACAGGCACATTCGGATTGGAAGGATCGACTTCTGCTAAAATATCCAGCATAATAGCCTGGGACCGTGAAGTCGAGTTGAAGTTGGCGCCACTCTCCCATTGCTGAGACTGAGGCCGAGCAGGAAGCACGGTCCTGGGCAACAATGCGCGACCAGTCTGCAAATCTCCAGACAATGCATAAGCACCAGCCAACTGAAAGCGGGAATAATCGGCCAGTAGATCCAGCAGATTGTTTTTGAAATAGAGCATGCTGCTTCTGTCGGGATTGCCAGATAGCGCCAGCACATAGAGGGCATAGACAGACGCCTGGAGACCATAAGCATCTTCGCGCTGGTAATCACGCACCTGAGAGCGAAGCGCCTTCAACATGCGGTTATAAACCCGATCCGATACGACATAGCCTGCTTTCCGGGCTTCCACCAGAAAATGAGCGGCGTAAATGGAGCTCCAGTTATTGATATAATCGCCCTGTGGCCAAAACGAGAACGCTCCAGATGGCTGCTGCAAGTTCTCGATTTTCGCAATTCCCTCTGTGATGAAATAATCAACGCTGGTGGCCTTGAATAGGGCGGGCTCGGCGATCCGCGCCAGCTCATTGAAATAGAGCAGCGGAAAGACCTTGGAGGTTGTTTGCTCGATACAACCATGGGGATAAGTCAACAAATATTGGAGACTGCCAGTAAATTGCACCGCAGGGAACGAAGAGAGCATTAGCGAAAAATTAGTGGTGCCAGCGATCCAATCCGCTGGAAAAGTGAAGCTGACCGGTTTGTCAGCAGTAACGGATCCCTGGCCGGCCTGAGTGATGAACGGTACTGGCGGCCGCAATGGCACATCTTCGGTGAGGCTGGCTGATTCACCAGCGCCTTTGGCAGATATTTTGAACTGCAACTGCCCCATGCTTGGCTCAGCTTCTAGTTGAAAATAAACCGCTCGCTCCTTGCCAGCTTCAACGGTAAGGGTTTTGGTGGCATGATCAACCAACTGGACTGGACCAGTGGCCTGGAACGTTAGTTCGAAATTGGCCGTTTTGCCAGTGGCATTATAAAGGCTCACGGGCACGACAAATCGGTCACCGCTTGCCACGAAGCGCGGGAAGGTGGGCGTTAGCACAATTGGCTCGCGCACGAACATTTTCTTCTCAATATTGCCGAACTTATTCCCGCTAAATGCAACGGCCATGATGCGCAACGTCCCATTAAACTGTGGCACGTCGAAGCTAATGCCCTTTCGACCGCCTGCATCAGCGCGTAGCAGCCCGGACCAAAACGCCACCGGTTTCACTCGCGTGACGCTGACTGGGGTGATTCGGCGCTTTCTGGCCGCTTCGATATCCCCTGAAGCAGACGATTTGGCGCCTTTGATCTCCGGCAGAATTGCGCCATAAATGTCATGTGTCTCCACGCCAAGACGTTTTTTCGAAAAGAAGTACGCATGGGCATCCGGGCTCTGAAAATCGGTCAATTGCAAGATCCCTTCATCCACAGCGGCGATCGTGAGATAGATTGGTCCACTGGTCTGGCCAATCACCTCACAATCCACCGGCAATTTCGAGTTGGGACGAATTTCATCAGGACAGCGCAATTTCACCTCAAGCCGATTGGCCCGATTATCCACCAGCAGCGGGATAACACCGAACGCCCGTGATGGCATATCCCGTTCCAGCGACTCTGTGGATCGGATCAAATGGACGGAGACATAGACGTTCGGTTTGTAGCTTTCGAGTACTGGGAGATCAATAGTGGCAGTGTTTTCAGGCAAATTGACAACTTGCGAGCTGAGGATTTTCTCGCGCTCCACAGTGAGCAGCAATTTCCCAGGAAACGGGGCGCGGACCTGAATCTGTGCTTTTTCCCCAGGTACATAGCGCTCTTTATCCAAATCGAGTTGAATGCGATCTGGATGGTCCATGGCCCAGGGGGCATAACCCCAGCCGCTGGCATAAAACTCCAACGAAGCGGTCGCTCCAGAACCCAACTCTTTGACAACAACGCGGTAGCGTCCATAATCGCGCGGCAGCACAGTAAAGCTGCTGACGTTCGCCTCCGATGAGACCGTAAACTTATCAACTTGCTCTTCGACCTGCTGGGAAACATAACGATAGCGGCCAGACGAGTCCTCTTTTTTAAGAATTGAATGCCAGACGATTCGATAAAACGTCACTTCCACCGTCCTTCCTGGGAGCAACCTGCCGTCGCTATCCACCACCACAAATTCAATCGGCATTTTCTGATTGGGCTCGGCGTAGCCAGAACGAGCCTGACGTAACCCGACGTACGAGGCGTATCGATGAATGATAATCCCTTTATAAGCGCTCACCCCTCGGCCGCCCGGCTCCAATACCGTGGTGCTGATGATCCCGCGCAGCGCTGCCGGTGGATCCAATTCTAATGGGATCTGATAGCGATAGCGATAACGTCCCTGATCATCCAACACGCCACTGCCCAGATCGGTCCGCATTCTGCTGAAGCTCTTTTGTTCATCGTGAAAAGAAAACGACTTCCATTGGTCGGGCGAGAAAGGAAACGATTCGATCTCAATATCTGCTTCAACACGCCGGCCTGCGGCTGGAGGTCCAAATAGGGTGACTGCTTCCACATCAATGGCAACCGTCTCCCCGGCACGGTACACATCCCTCTCTGTGGTCAGAGTCACTTTCATGCGGTCTGGGATAAATTCCTCCACGCCGAACTGGGTGCGACCGATCTCCTCGTTCTCCCCGATCAACAGCCGCGCCGTATATTGGCCAGTCATCGCATAATTGGGAATTGGAACGGAGAATTCCGCCCCGCCCTGCGGATTTAGAGTCGCCCGCTGCTCATGAATGATCTTCTCATCGGGTCCGTTTACCTGAAAGAGCACTGGAAAAGGAGCTGGCAATGATAGATTTTCGCCCCGAACGATCGCCGCCAGATGCGCGGTTTCCCCAGGGCGATAAACTCCGCGTTCATTGTACAAATAAGCATCATATCCATGCTCCAGATGAGCTGCCCCTCCCACATCGAAATCGGCCGTGGCAATTTGACGCCGAGTCAACTCCAAAAATGAAAAGTCGTCCCCAGCACTCACCGTCACGAGGTACGGTGGCAAGCCTTCAGATTCAGAACGACGATAAGAAGGAATAACCGCAATACCCTGGACATTGGTGTTCACCGTCATCAAAATTTGATTGTTTCTGCTAATCAATTTGACCTCAGCGTTTTGAATAGGGGCCAGCGAGGTCAGCGAATTCACCCATACCCAAAGATCATCCCCTGCTTTCTTGGCGATAATCCCCAGATCGGTCGCCAATACCCACTTGGATGCCTGCTGCCAGCGACGCTCACTGTGGCGCGCTGTAATATTAAAAATGCCAATCCGTTCTTCTTTCAAAAATTCTTTAATGTTGATTGGCGTGATAACTTCTTCGTTATGGACCTTTTGAATGATCAGATCAGATTGATGAACCGATTTGCCGAGGGCATTGGTATCATACCAATAATAATCATAACCGCTGCCCAGATCGTTTTGATTGAGCAAATAGACCAAATTGTTGGCATAGATTTTATCAATCTCAATGCTCACTTTGTCCACATTTATTGTGGCCAATCCGATATTCAAATTTCCGCTTTTCGTGAGATAGAAGCCCTGGCCAACGAAATCCAGTTGGGGCGGGATGTCTTCGCTGCGGAACACTACCGTGCTGGAAAAATCTTTTTGGAGCTGGGAGCCATCGATGGCGCGGAGCCCCTTGCGCAATGTGAGCTGATAACTGGATCCAATTTTAAAGTCGCCCCGCAACTCGAGGTAGGTATGAAAAGCGCTGAGTTGATATCTCACCGCAGGTTCGATGGCAATATATTGACCTGCGCTCTCCACGTGGATCGGAAGATTAAACTGGATTTGAAGATAACCGGATCGAGGAGAATCCCAGCGCACCAGAGCGCTTTCCACCTTAAGGTCCTGTTGCCGTGGGAGTACGATGGGCTTGATAAATTCCTGTTCCAATCCCAACTTTCCCGCGATGGGAACCAGGCCAGCTCGGATCTTTAGTTGGATTTCCTTCTCCTTTTCGCCGCGCGCTACATGCTCTGCGATGAGCTCGATGATTTTTCCCGGCTGCGTGGTCATTAGCTTAAACGGGATCAATTCCCCGTTTCTATATTGAATCGTGATATGCCGCACCACAGCCTCTGGATCGACGTCGTAATTGAACTCGATGGTGGCTTTTACATTGGCGGCTCTATCGTTATCGGGAATAAAATCGAACGCCAGGGCGGCGCTATTGACGCGAAATCGCTGCGTATGAAATTTGAACTGCCGATTTCCTTTGAGCGACAGGCCAAATTGCGACACCAGTCGCGGCGAAAGCTCAGCCGTGTACTGGGTGGATGGCAGCAGCGGGGCTTCTGGATAGAAGCGGATCTTGTTCCGCTCGATCCACTGAAATTTTCCAGGGATCGCTGGATTAAAATGAATCGGCACCTTGGGCAACCAGACATTCACCAACGAGTCGTCCGCCACGTCTCTTGAAAACGCAATGGTAAAATTGGTGGTCTGAGGAACTTCGTCCTGGGGCAAAAACGACTCGACAACCACCGATTCCTTAGCACCGGCAACCAGGAAATAAATCAAAAATAGCAAAATAATGACAACTAAAACGCCGATGATGATGTACAATTTGGTGACTGATTTCTTCTCACCGGAGGATTGATCGCCCGAAGGGTGATCGGCATGGGTGTTCTGGGGCTTGTTCATGTATTGACCTCATGGCTAATGGGTTAAATTTGGGCCAGAGAAATGAAATTAATGATCGTTTGGGGCGCAATGTGGTCATTTAATGATCGAATCTTTGTTTTTTCATTCCCAAGAAACTATCTGGCAAATCATTCAATCAGCTGCCTCTACTGGGGAATTTCGGCCAACAAATATAGTGAAATATTTCCGAAAAGTCAAGCAGCAATTCCGGCCTCTCAACCGACCAGAAGATTAACAGCAGGCAATTCACCAATGATGCGAAAGTTAGAGATTTTATACCAATCGCGATCCGTCAATGGATGGCCTGGCCAAATTTCGCAATCTGGAAAGGAGCCTCCGTTTCAGCTTCGGCGTTCATTTCATCGAGATGATGCCGATTTAAAACTTTTCTCATTCAGGTTTCGTCTAACCATTAGAACTTATCGAATCCAAACGCTGGCGAGGGGTCATGACTGATAGCGAATTAATAGCGAGCATTTTGAATGGCGATCGCTCTCGATTCAATACGCTGATCTGGCGGTGGGAAAAACCGATCTATAATTTCACGCTGCGCTATCTGGGGAACAAAGAATCGGCCAGAGATGTGACCCAGAAGGTGTTTATTCGAACATTTAAAAATCTAAGAAAATTGAGGGACCCCGCAAAGTTCTCGTCATGGATCTATCAAATTGCCGCCAATTTGTGCAAAGACGAAATCAAAAAGCGGGGGCACCGCGATTTTATTTCGCTGGATTTCCTCAATGAAAACAGCGAAAATAACGGCTACAAACTGCCTGGTGAATTGCTCGAATCGGAGCGCCAGCAACCCGATGCCCATGTGAACCGGAAACAATTGAGCCAGTTGCTTCAGAAAGCGCTGCATCAGTTGCCAGAGGAGCAGCGCATCGTAATCATTATGAAGGAATACCAGGGTCTAAAATTTAAGGAGATCGCCGAAGCCCTGAACCAGCCACTCAATACCATAAAATCTCGAATGTACTATGGCCTGAATGGCTTGCGAAAGATCTTACAGCAATGGCAGATCACGGAGGAGGTGTTGAATGATGAAATGTGACCAATTGCGATCGTTAATGATGGACTATCTATATGACGAGCTATCGGACGAAGATCGTCAGCGGTTGGAATCGCATGTCATGACCTGCGCGGCCTGTCGACAGCGTTTAGCTGCATTCCAACAAACGTCGGCGATGCTGCAACAATGGGATGATGTCGATCCTGATTTTCATGTGGTCATGGTCGCGCCAAAACCATCTCTGCTCGATCGGGCAAAGCAGTGGCTCGCCGCCCCAACGTTCAATTTCCCTCGATTGGCGCAGGGAGTTGCCGCGGCGATCGCGGTCGCTTTCCTCATTTTAGCTATTGCCAATACCGAAATTTCGTATCGGTCTGGTGAATTCTCGTTCCGTGTCGGTTTCTTGCCTCGGCCGAAGCAACTTCCCGCAGCAGATCCGATGCTGACCCAGCAAACGATCGAACGCCTGCAACAGGAAAATTATTATTTGATGACAACTCTAATCCAACAAAGCGAAGCCCGGCAACGCCAGGAGCTCGCCGCCAATTTGCTGAAGCTCAGGAAAGATCTCGAACGGCAGCGGCTGGAAGACCTGCACCTGGTGGGGCTCGGTTTGGATAACATCGAACAAAAGACGGTCAAAAAAATCGAACGGACTGATCGATCATTAAATGAATTCATTCGATTGATCAGCAGTCAACCAAAATAGCGAAACGGCTTTTTAAATAGCTATCTTTTGTCAATCACCATCGGGCAGATTTGAAGGATGATCAAAATCTGCTGATTGTGATTCATTTCCGTGATCATAGAGGTCGGGTCACGAAACTGAGGGATCATCATGAAATGTCGGAAATAAAAAATTATTTCCGTGCGGTCTCGTGTGTTTCGCGGGCATCGTAAGAGAGATTTGTTTTGCATCATTTCGGGTAAGAATAAATTGGAGCGAAATATGAAGACGATGATTCGAATCAAACCGCTGTTGATGATCGTTGGCCTTATTTGGGCATTGCAGCCGATGATACTAACGGCTCAATCGACTTTCCCGGGCGAGCAATTGATCAAAGACATCGAGATCAGCGCTTCGGTGTTGGACCGAATGATTGCTCCTAAGGGGGAGCGATTTGCACCATTTGGAAGGCCTAATACGAGGGGATATTATGTGAACAATTATGGGGTGATTTTCAATACTAAATATTCGCTCTCTGTTAGGGCCATATTGCCGGCGGAATTGGAATTGCTCTATGAATTGAAAGATAGCAACGATTTCGATTTTGAATTCCAATCGAAATCTGAAAACGCGCAACGCAAATTGGAAACTGAATTGGAGCAATTGAAGACGACGGTCATCAAATTTTTGAGCACCTGGACCAGTGCCCTAATCGGAAAAGGTGCCGATGAAAAAATCACCGTCATCATCGACATCAATGATTCGTTCTTCAATTGGCCTGGGATTGCCGAGCAGCGATTACGCCGGATCATCGCATCGGTAGCGATGAGTGACATCAGGGCATTCCGAAAGGACAGCATCAACGAGGCGGAGTTTTCACGACGCGTCAAATTCGAACGGATCGAGTCCAGCGATGAGGAGACGTTCATCCTGTCCAATATCATCGAAACGGCATTGGCACGTGAAAATCAGATTTCTCCGAATGTAGTGGGGCACCATCTGAAGGGCTATGGCGCTATCTTTTTCGCTGATATCCCTTTTGGAGCGATCAGCTATAAAAATTTAAATGTGCTTTATCGTCGCGCAGCAGAACAATATAAAACCAGTAGAAGGGAGATCCCGTTGCGCAGCGAAATGAAAGATGATAAAGACGACCCAGGTAAAACCATCGAAAAGATTGAGCAGAAGCTCATTCAAATCCTGTCGAACTACGGTTACAACCTCAAGCAGCTCCGGCCTGATGAATGGGTGGAAATTTTTTTAGATTACCGGGATAATGTCATCAGAGGTCAATATTCTAAAAGCATTATCAGGGTGCAGAAACAGGAAATTGATGCGTTCAATCGAGAGAAAATCAATTTCGATGAGTTCAAAAAGCGGGTGCTTGTCAGTTATTATTGATCACAATTTCTGTTTCATCTGATCGATCTTTTGCTGCAATCGGGTCGTGGTTAGCCGAAGCTGCCGATAGTGCTTGATATAGTCGTAGATCAATCGTTTCAGATCCGAGTCATTTTGCAATTCAATAATGATCTCCTCAAGTTGACTATCAAGCTCGAGGTCTTTGATGGAGAGCCCCTGTTTCTCCACTGTGGTTGAATAATTGATGGGAGAAAGGAACATGCTCCCCTTGCCTGTGAGCAACCAGTTGATGTTCACGTCGTACCGTTCCACCAACTTGATCAAATTCTCCCAAGTTGGCACGGTTTCGCCGCGCTCGTATTTGCTGACATGCTGGGATTGAATCCCCAATTTCTCGCCGACTTCTGCCTGAGTGATCCCTAACCGTTCCCGAATCGCTCTCAGCCTTTTTCCGATCTCCTGTCGCATTGTAATAATAAGCTATTTTTTGACAAAAAATATCTTGACAATTTAATAATTTTTTATTATATTTCTCCCCGCACCGCGCGCACTTCGATTGACTGTCTATAATAACATTTTTCTCACTCTTTGTCAACAACTATTTTCGAGCTGGGAGAAAAAAATGGAGAATTACATCGCTCAACGTCTTGCCGAGATCGCCAAGCTGCTGAACATCATCAATGAAAAATTGGAACTTCTTCAGCAATCGATTATTCTCAGTATCCGCATCAATGGAAAATTGCATGGGGTTGATTTCAAAAATCTCCCGACCGATATGGATGAAAGCCTTTTGAACAAAAAATAGCGCGCTGCGGATCCGAAACAGGCCGATCCGCTCAACTGGTCATGTTTCAACTCTGCCCCTAGCAATAGATGTTCGATCTTGCCATTTAGCAGGGACAGCATCAAATCCAAAAGACCGAGTCGGAAACGACGTTCTATAACTTACATCACGGCGAAAATCTGCAAGTAGGCGGAGACGAAACGATGCGTGCATATCAATGCAATCCCAGAGATCACATCTCTGTCCATCAGGCGAGCGAGGGATCGCAATGACCTCGTGCTGGTACGATAATTTAGAATGGGTCAACTAAATTGTTCTGCTGGGAAAATCAAAACTGAATAAAGAGACGTTGTTCCTGCCTGTCAACAGGCGGATAGGGGACTCTATGGCACCCAATATTTAGATCAAGCAAGAATAGAGATGCCGTTCGACAGCGGCCTGATAGTCCCGACAATAGGGTCTATTGAGGCTTTGCGCAACAATAATCTCACCATGTCCTAATTTCTTTCTCTGTGCCAACGATTAATCGAGCGAATGGGTGACCTTTAAATTTTCAGTGCAACAATTCTAATTCATTCATCCTCTGTTATTGTCGCCAAAATTCCCAAAAAGTTCTTGCTATTTCCTTTCGATTTAGTTATTTTTAGCCTCGAATTCTGGCATGAACACCCGAATCAAAATGGTCTTCATTGGTTCATGCCATGCGAAATCGCCCTAAAAACAGCGATCGTCTTTCATTGTTACGATCAGTATGATGAAAAAATTTTTGGACTAAAGATCATGCGAAAGACCATATATCGAAATGTTTTGCTGGCTGGCATGCTATTATGGATTGGCTGTGCGAAGCAAATGCCACCACCTGGAGGACCGGTCGATAATATTCCCCCTGAAATCGTGCGCAGCGTTCCAGCTCCGGGGGAAACCAATGTGCCAACCCACGCGAAGATTGAAATCATTTTCAGCGAGGCCATGAACCACAAATCGGTCGAAAATGCGATCTTTATTTCCCCCTGGCCATCGGAGCGCGTGTGGTTCCGATGGTCCCGAAAAAAATTAAAAATCGCGTTTGGCGACACGCTGAAGCTGAATCGAACTTATGTGGTGACTGTTGGCGCGCGAGCCAGTGATCTGCGCAATAATCAGATGAAAAGCTCTTTTTCGCTGGCGTTTTCAACTGGCGAGCAAATTGATATTGGACAGATCTCCGGCACGGTCTATGGCCCGACTGGCGCCGAGGGCACGCTGGTATGCGCTTACGCGCGGCAAGATTCCACAGATGTCGATCCGGCCAGGCTACTGGCCGATTACTACACGCAGACCGGCCAAAATGGCCAGTATCAATTGCGCCATATTGCTCCTGGCAAATATCGCTTGTTCGCCATTCGGGACCGCGACGGCAATCGAAAGTATACGCGAGGGATCGATGGATTGGGCATCGCCACAGGGGACGTGGAATTGACCGCAGAACGAACTGCGCTCAGCGATGTCAATTTCCAAATTTTCGTTGAGGACACGATTCCACCAGCAGTAAAATCGGTCTATGCAGTCAATCATACCGCTATTGTGGTGCGCTTCAGCGAGGCATTGAATGATTTCGATGAAAGCCAACCTGAAAACTACTTCACGCTGACTCTTGCCAAAGACACCATCCAGCAATTGGGGATTCGTTCGTGCTATAAAAATCGCCTGGACGCTGCAACCGTATTTTTATCCACTGAGCCACAGCGGGCAGAAAATTACCGGCTGTCGGCTCGTAATCTGATCGATCTCTCAGGCCAACCTTTAGATAGCCGGCAAGCCCAGGCCGAATTCATAGGAAACACTGCTCCAGACACGGTTCGGCCCACCATCGTATTTCGGTCGATTACGGATCAGGCAAAGGGCATCCAATTGAAGCCCGATATTCAATTCGGGTTCTCCGAGCCGATGGATACGGTGACGTTCAGCCGTTCGTTCTCACTAAGAGACCGCGATAGCCTCCTGGTTGCTGGAAAGTTCCAATGGAACAGTCCAGCAGACGTCGCCTTTGTGGTTGAGCGGACATTGCGGAGCGCTTGGGATTATTTTATTCATCTTGATATCGATTCGATCAAGGATCTGGCAGGGAATCGGTTGGCCGATACTTTGGCCGTAGTTCGATTTCGTACGATCAATCAGGATACCCTGTCTGCTATCGCTGGGGCTGTGATCGATGAACACCCTGAGGCGACTGGCAAAATTTACATGACCGCCAAAAGCGAGCAAAACAGCTATAATCTGATGCTTGATGGGCCTGGCGAGTATCGGTTCGACGACATCCTGCCTGGCATTTATATCATCCACGGGTTTCGCGATGCCGATGGCAATGGCAGTTATAGCTATGGTCAGGCGGTCCCCTTCCAGCCCGCTGAACGCTTTTTTTATTATCCCGATTCCATCAAGGTTCGTTCCCGATGGCCCAACGAGGGCAATGACATTTTATTTAAATAATTCCCGAACTGGCGATGTAACCCAAAAACGGCCGATACGAACGAGGCGATCGCTGTTACAGACCACTGTTACAGTTCTTCTTGCTGGTCATTAACCGTTTAGACAAACGAACGAGCAGATGAAATTTATGTCAGAACTTCTTTAGAATTCATGTAACACATTTGAACTAAAACAGGAGCAGAAATGAAACGATTTGCTTATTGGGATCAGGAGCTTTATTGCGAGGACCTGAGCATTTTAAAGTTGGCGGAAAAATATGGGACGCCTTTCTATCTTTATAGTAAGAACACAATCATTGAGAATTATCAGGCGATGGACCGAGCGTTTGCCTCGGTGCCACATACGGTTTGTTATGCCATGAAGGCCAATTCCAATTTTCGCATTTTGAAATTATTGGCATCGCTTGGCAGTGGAGGAGATGTCGTTTCTGGGGGCGAACTGCAATTAGCACTGCGTGCTGGCATCCCGGCCGAGAAGATCGTTTATGCTGGAGTAGGAAAAACCGATGCTGAAATTGAATACGCTCTTGATGAAGGGATTTTGGCCATCAACGTTGAATCCGAACCAGAGCTGGAAGTGGTCAATCAAATTGCGCTGCGCATGGGCCAACTGGCTCCGGTGGCCATCCGCATCAACCCGGATGTTGACATTCATGGTCATCCATATATTTCAACTGGAAAGGCGATCAATAAATTTGGAATCGACATCGCAGAGGCATATCGAGTATTCCTGCGCGCAAAGGATATGGATGGCATCGATATCGTGGGTGTGCATTGCCATATTGGGTCACAAATTTTGGATCTGGAGTACTATGTGGCAGTGGCTAAAAAGCTGTTTGACCTGGTCGTTGCATTGCGCCAGGCAGGGATCGAGATTCAGCATGTCGATATCGGCGGAGGGTTAGGCGTACATTATCCCGACATGATCCCTGACTATGCTGAACAGCCCGTTGAAAGAGTTCCGACGCCGGCTGAATTGGCAGAAAAGGTGCTTTCGATATTAAAACCGCTCGGCTGCGAAATTCTGGTCGAGCCAGGCCGCTTCATCATTGGCGAGGCCGGTGCCCTGATCTGCAAGGTGCTTTACATCAAAAAATCGCGCGAAAAGACCTTCGCTATCGTTGATGCAGGAATGAACGATTTGATCCGCCCCAGTCTCTATAATGCCTATCATCAGATCGTGCCGCTTCGCAAGCGCGGCAATGAATGGGAACAATATGATGTCGTTGGTCCCATCTGTGAGACCGGCGATTTTTTGGCCAAGGATCGAAAACTTCCGCGGCTGGAACGAGGTGATTATCTCGCCATTATGACTGCTGGTGCTTATGGATATTCGCTGGCGAGCAATTACAATTCCAGGCCTCGGCCGCTGGAAGTATGGGTCGATCGGCATCATGATGAAGTGATTCGCAACAGGGAAAACGTAGAAGCCTGGATTTCAGATTAAATCTGGCGCGATGGTCCATGAATTTCTAATAGCTCATCGCGCAAGAGTGGCAAGTACAAATACGCTGGGCAGTCGCAGCGACTGAGCTCATGCTTTTGATTTCGTGCGAGAACAACGGGATGTGCGCCAATTGCCATCAGTTGTAGAAATCCTGACTGATGGTGATTGGCGCCTGTGATGAATAGATTTGAAAACATGTTTTTAGCTTTTTGTGAGGATGATAGCGTGATCAAATTTACCAAGCTTTCGGCCACCGGCAATGATTTCATTTTATTCGATAATCAGGATGGCAGATTTCGAGGTGATGAGCACGCGTTTTTTCGTGACATTTGCCAACGCCGCATTTCTGTGGGGGCTGATGGGGTTCTGTTGTTAGAATCCAGTCCGCGAAATGATTTTTCCCTGCGCTATTATAACTCAGATGGGTCTCTCGGTGAGATGTGCGGCAATGGAGCGCGGGCCGCAGCTTATTATGCCTGGTATCATCAAATTGCTGGTCCTACCATGACATTCGACGTGCTCGGCGTCGTGTATGAAGCGAGGATCCAGGAAAATTGGGTCAGCCTGGTTATGCCTCCACCGGTCTCTATTCAGGAGTTTCCCGGCGTGGCGGACGAGGCCGATGGAAAAGAAGGAGGCTATCTCAATGTGGGAGTGCCACACTTTGTGCTCTTTGTGGATGACGTGGAAACGATCGATGTGGAGGCGATTGGCAGAAAATATCGCTATCATCCTGCATTTCAGCCCTGGGGGACGAATACCAACTTCGTTCAAGTGCTGGATCCCAGCAATTTGAAAATTCGAACCTATGAACGTGGCGTTGAGGCAGAAACCCTGGCCTGTGGAACTGGAACCATTTCAGCAGCCATCCTCGCCAGCCGGCAGAGAGCGATTCAACTCCCGGTGACAGTGCATGCGCGCGGCGGTCAACTGCGAGTATTTTTTGAAACCGATATGACGAAAATTTTACTTGAAGGTCAGGCTAAAATTGTGTATTATGGTCAGTTATTTGATCATTAAAGGAGCACCAAGCTCACAATGCTGGTCAGCTTATCCTACCCGGCATTGATCTTCGGCCGTTCGGCGCATCTATCACATTGCAATTGCCATTCGAAATACTCAAAAGCCTTACGATGCTGGCATAAAATCCCCGCGATGGCTGCTTCTGGCGCGGTGCTCCGCTGCTGAGGGGTTACGATACACGGGACGATGCTTCATGAAAACCAAGACGCTGCGAGCTTTTTACATCGGGAATTTGATCGGGTTGGCAACAGCAGCAGTTATCATTTTGATCACCGCAGGGCTATTTCCCGGGCTGTTCGATGGTTTCGAAGCGAAAACACTGGACCTTCGCTATGCCTCCAAAATTCGAAAACTGGAAGCAACGCGGGCCGGCCAGACCATCGATGATATTGTGATCATCGATATCGATAATCGAAGCCTCAATCAATTCGGACGGTTTCAGCAATGGCCACGAGATTACTATACCGATGTCCTCCATTTTTTGGCAGAGTCAGGTGCGCTGGTGATCGGTTTCGATGTGCTCTTTATGGAGCCGGACATCGATCGGGTGGCAGATCAACAATTGGTCGAAGCGACCGCCAAGGCAGGGAATGTTTGTCACGCCTTTTCTTTTTCGCGAGCCGAGCCAGATGCATTTCTTTATAAGATGGATGCCTTGCCGGAGGCACTGGACCAATCTGGTTTCAGTTTTATTTTTGCTGAGTCGATCGTCAAACGATTTCCAGCAGCCGATCGTTTCGATGGGAAATTTTATAGTCTTTACAATGCGGCCAGGCGGATCGGCTTTGTCAATTTTTTGCCCGATAACGACAGCGTGATCCGAAAAATGCCGCTGTTCATGAACTTCGGTGGCGAGCTCTACCCCTCTCTCGCCATGGCCGTGGTGCTCTATCTGTACGATATTCACAACAATCAGATTGAAATCAAACCGGGGAAATATATCCGGCTGTCGGTGGTCACGCCGAAAAAGCAGCAACGGATTACCATACCGATCGACAAGCAGGGGCAGATGCTGATCAATTACATGGGGAGTTTCCAGACGTTTCGTTACGTCTCCTTTTATGACGTATGGGCCAATCGCGTGCCAGCAGAATTTTTCAACGATAAAGTTGTGTTGATCGGCGCTTCGGCCGCTGGTCTGTTTGATTTGCGACCGGTGCCATTTCAAAATGCATTGCCCGGGGTAGAGATCCATGCCAATATCATCTGTAACATCCTTACCCAGAACTTCATTCATCGCGTCCCAACTGTGGTAAATTGGCTGATTTTGGCGCTGCTGTGCATGGTAATCAGCACCATTGCAATATCATTCCGAATAAAAGCCACGATCCCGATGATCCTGGTGCTATCCATTGGTTTCGTGTTCATGACTTTCTGGACGTTCAACAATTATAATATCTGGATTGAGAACGTTCGCCCCATGCTGGGCATTCTGTTCAGCCACATTGGAGTACTGACTTATCGATATCTGCATGAAAGCAAAGATAAGCGAAAAATCAAGTTCATGTTTCAGCATTATCTCTCCAGCACAGTGGTCAATGAACTTTTGAAGAATCCCAGCATGTTGAAACTGGGTGGCGAGCGTAAAATTGCCACCGCCTTTTTTTCAGATATCAAAGATTTCAGCACGATCGCCGAAAACCTGGAACCAGAACAATTGGTTTCGGTGTTAAATGAATACCTTTCGGCAATGACTGATGTGGTGTTGCGGTACGAAGGCTATCTGGACAAATATGTGGGCGATGCGATTGTAGCTATTTTTGGGATCCCAGTGGAACAGTCAGATCATGCGATTCGGGCTTGCAATGCGGCGCTGGATATGCGAAAAGAGCTGATTATTCTTCGCCAAATGTGGAAGCGACAGGGCAAACCCGGCTTTGAGGTGCGAATTGGGATCAACTCCGGACCCATGATTGCGGGAAATATTGGCGGGACCAATCGCTTTGATTATACAGTGATCGGCGATAGCGTCAATTTGGCAGCACGGCTCGAAAGCGCCAACAAAATTTATGGAACTTCCATCATCATCAGCGAGGAAACCTTTGCCCACGTCCATAGTAATTTTTGGTGCCGCGAGTTAGATGCAATTCGGGTGAAAGGGAAAAGCAAACCCGTGCGCATCTATGAACTGATCGGCCGCAAGAGCGAGGAGATCGACCCGGTCCGCGCCAGCAGCCTGGAATATTTTTTGAAGGGACTGGAGATTTATCGCCAGCGGGACTGGATCCATGCGTTCGATCTATTTCAAAAAGCATTGATCCTGAACCCTCATGATGGGCCGTCACGAGAATTTATCCGACGCTGCAAATTTTATATCGAGAATCCCAATTCGGCTAATTGGGACGGGGTGTTCGAGATGAAAGAAAAATAATTCGAGCCAATGAACCCACAATATTTGATTGATGGCTATAATCTAATTCATCTTGTCGCTGACCTGAGTCGCTTTCTAGAGAGCGGATTAGAATCAGCCCGCAATTCTTTGATCACGCTCTTGCATAGCTACGCAGCGACCCATCGGGTCCTTATTACGGTGGTATTCGACGGCGAAGCAGTTGGCCAATTTGAAACTTCCGTTCCCAACTTCCATCGTTTGAAAGTTATCTATTCTCATCCCCCAGAAAAAGCTGATCCCGTGATCAAACGCATAATTGATAAAACCGAAAATCGGCGTGGGATGACTTTAGTCTCTGCCGATCAGGAATTGATCTATTATGCCCGACGGTCTGGAGTTCAAATTCTCTCCCCCCAACAATTTTATGACCGCCTCCGCCAACCTGCAAATCAGCAGCAGATGGACCAGAAATTTAATTCACAACTTTCAGAAGCCGAGCTGGCCGATTGGTTGAAACTTTTTGGAGCGCCAGATAAATGACCCCGAAAAGCACGACAGAAGCAAAGCTGCTTTCGAAACAAAAATACTATATTCGTTCTCTCATCTTCATCACTGTTATTGTACTGTTTGGCCTAAATCTGGGGAGCTGGCTATTTCTCAGACGAATGGATCGCTATTTAGAAGTTGAGCTGGAAAAACGACTCACCTCGATTGCTCGCCTGGCAGATCGGCTGATACTGAAACAATATATCGATGATCTGCTCAGCGATCTCGAACCGGCATTCGCCTCGTTTTATATCAAACAAGATTTGAATAAACTGGTCGACCAGCAGGAGCTTCAGGCAGCCTACATTATCGATCGCGATTTCCAGGTTTTGGTGGCAGCGGGTGGAACATTATCGGATGAACCGCGACGGACCTATTTACGTCAAGATAGCGCGGCGATTGCCCTGGCCTGGCAGGGGACCATCGCCGCTGCTCCGCTCCATATCGTCGCTGGCAATCGGTTCAAAAATGTCTATGCACCGTTGCGAGATGTGTCGCTTGAGGTCGTCGCGCTGCTGGTATTAGAGGCCAATGCCGACTTCTTTGACGTATTAGGCGTATTCCAACGAGGTCTCATCATTGCCGGTCTGATCAGCTTTGGGTTGATCGTTTTATTCGCGTTTTTTGTTTCATGGATGATCACCTTGCTGATCCGCAATCAGGAATCTCTGCAGCGGACCGAAAAATTAGCCGCAATGGGTCGCATGGCTGCTTCCATGGCCCACGAAATCCGCAATCCCTTGGGGATTATCAAAAGCACCGCAGATGTGCTCAAGGAAAAATATGCCCAGGCGCAACCGCCCGATGAGTTATTCGACTATATCTCTGATGAAGTGAAACGGCTCAATTTGTTGGTGAACAATTTCCTTTCATTTGCAAGAGAACCGAAGCTAAACCCTCGAATCGCAGATCTCAACCTTGCCGCCAATCGCGCGGTCGCTGCTATTCAGCGCGAAATAGTCAACAACGACATCCAAATTCGTGTTCAACCTTGCCAATTGCTCAAGCCATTCTATTTCGATGAAGATGCAATTCATCAAGTGCTGATCAATATATTGCTCAACGCGGTTCAGGCGATCGAGTCCCATGGCACGATCGAAATTGTAGTGAGCACAACGACACTGAAGAACCAACCCTATGCCATCTTGACTGTGATCGACAATGGCTGTGGAATTGAGGGCGATATTTCTCAGATTTTTGAGCCATTTTATTCAAGCAAACCTTCGGGTAGTGGCCTGGGGCTTACGATCAGCCAGCAACTGGTCCGGCAACACGGAGGCTGGATCGAAGCAGAATCCAGCCCAGGGCATGGCGCTGCTTTTAAAATTTTTCTGCCAATGAAGGTATAAATTGCCGGTCATGGCATCCTGTTGTTTTCCAATGTTGTCTTTTTCGGTTGGCGTTACGCTCTCGAGCGATTTGACTGGAATTGACTGATCGAGCGAGCTATTTGAAGAACTCTATTAATTGAGGGGCACATAAGATGACTGGAGAAATTTTGATTATTGACAATGAGAAGCGGATGTGCGGGGTTTTGAAAGCAGCACTGGAATTGGACCATCATCACGTTGAGGTCGCTTATGATGGTGAGAGCGGCCTGGAAAAATTTAAGCGGGGAGACTTCGATGTGGTGATCACAGATCTAAAGATGCCTGGCAAAGACGGGATCGCCGTGTTAGAGGAAGTGAAGAAGTTGTCCCCTGGCACCGAGGTGATCCTCATGACCGCTTATGCCACAGCGCAGACAGCAGTCGAAGCCATGCGCAAAGGGGCCTATGACTATTTGATCAAGCCGTTCGAGATGGTCGAGATGAAGCTGAAAGTCAAGCAGATCCTTGAGAAGAAGCAGTTGGCCATCGAGAATCTCGATCTGAAAAGCAAACTGCGAGACAAATACTCACTGCGCAATATTGTCGGTCAAAGTGAGGCCATGCAGCAGGTTTATCGTATGGTCGAAAAGGTGGCGCCGCGAGACGCTACGGTGCTGATCCGCGGCGAGAGCGGGACTGGGAAGGAGTTGATCGCCCAGGCAATCCATCAAATGAGTCAAAGATCCGCAGGGCCATTTGTTGCGGTGAACTGCGCGGCGCTGCCCGAGACCTTGTTGGAGAGCGAACTGTTCGGTCATGAGAAAGGCGCTTTTACCGGTGCTGAAAAACAAAAGCGAGGACGCTTCGAACTGGCCTCTGGGGGAACGATCTTTCTTGATGAAATCGGGGACATTTCTCCTGCGATTCAGGCGAAATTGCTCAGAGTGCTTCAGAACAAAGAGATCACGCGATTAGGCGGCGAACAGCCAATCTCCGTCGATGTCCGCACCATTGCCGCGACCAACCGGAACCTGGAGGAACTGATGAAACAGGGATTGTTTCGGGAGGACCTGTACTATCGGCTGAATGTGTTCCCAATTGTGCTGCCAGCGCTCCGCGATCGGCGCGAAGACATTCCAGACCTGGTAATGCATTTCTTGATCAAATACGACCAACCAGCCAATAAAATCCACCCATCTGCAATGAAAGCGCTAATGAATTATCATTGGCCTGGGAATGTCCGAGAATTGGAGAATATCATCGAGCGAATGATCATCCTGGCCGGCGACGATCCCATCACCCCCGAATTGCTTCCCCCTCAGATCAAGGGATTTCTGGAATCCCCAGATTCGCCGATCATCGATATCCCAGAGACTGGCATTTCCATCGATGCGGTCGAAAAGCAATTGATCGCTCAGGCTCTAAAAAAATCTGGCGGCAACAAGACCAGGGCAGCGAAATTACTTGGCATCACCAGACGTCGCCTCTACTCGATGATGGAACGATTGAATCGATCATAAAATTCTCGCTGGGGTACATCGCTCATTCAAATCGATAATGCTTTCGGACGTCCTTCAGGATCTGCCAGGTACAGCGCATCCCCTTCGGAAAAGTAACGAGATCCCCTTTGCCGATTTTCACAGGATCACCATTATCTGGGGTAACAATCACTTCTCCATCAAGAAAATAGCACACTTCGGTCTCATCATATTCCCAGGGAAATTGGGATACCTCTTTGGTCCAAATTGGCCAGGATGAAACACCTAAGGACTTCAACCGATCCTGCCCAGGATTTTGTTCGATCGTTATGTCCTTCATTTGAAATTGCTCCCTTGCTCTCTCCGAATAGTTCTTTCGTTACATGAAATTTGTATTTTATTTCTGAACACTCCTATGATCCTTATGCACCAGGCGATTCGTCCCAAGCTCGTTCGATAAATCGAACGTCTGCTGGCTTTCGGCAGACTCCAGTGCTTTTAAAATGACCCGCAAATCTTGATATGCCTCTGCAAATGAGCTCTTCACTGGTTTGCCAGTTTGAATCGCCTGGTAAAAATCCTCAAATTGTCCCTGATAGCCGCCATCGTCATCGAGCGTCTCACTGCGCCCATCTCGCCCTTGCCATTTAATGTTGATCTCATTGCCCTGGACCACCAGGCTCCCTTTTGTCCCCAGAACGATGATGCGATTTTCAGCGTAACCATTAGCGCTGAAGAACACATTGAATACCCCTTGGACGCCCTGTGTAGTAGCGAATTGAAAACTCATCGTGTCCAATTCCCCGATGGCAGGGTTAATGCACCTGGTAAAAGCCCGGCCAGAGACAATTTCTCCGAACAGGTCACGGATCACCGCAATATTATGGACTCCTCCATCAGTAATAAAGCCACCAGGATATTGATGGTGAATCCGCCATTGGGTTTGTGCATATTTGTTATGACGATCCACATAATAAAACACATTCCAGAACATCGCATAAGGCTCACCGATCTCGCCCAGAGCTAATATTTCTTTCACCCGCGCAAAAGTGGCTCGATAGCGAAAGTTCTCCGCCACCATTTTGACTGGCGCAAAGCGCGTCTCAAACGTCAACATGTCCTTGGCTTGAACGAGATTGGCAGCCAGCGGCTTTTCGAGGATGACATGTTTTCCAGCTAATAATGCATCCTTGGTGACCTGATAGTTCAAATGAATGGGAAGCACAATGTCGACTGCATCGATATCGGTCTGGAGGAGCAGATCGTGGTAATCTAAAACATAGGGTACGCCGCCAACGAGCTCGGCAAAGCTCTTCGCCTTGGGTTCTGTATGGTTGCAGACGGCGACGATTTGAAATTTTTCCCGCAACTTTTGCAAGGCTGGCCAATGCAACTCTCGTGCGGCAATGCCACAACCGATTATCCCTAACCGAATTGGTCTCATATTGCCTCTCGCACATTTTGAAATAGGATTATTGGGTTGGAAAACCTGAATCGGCTGGCATCTGTTTAGTCAGCACACGAGCAACCCGATAGTTCGAAATCACTTTTTTAATGAGCGGCGCAATGGCGATCATTATCAACGCAATAAAAAGCATCGCTAATAAATAATCAGGAATTTGAAATGCGTGTCCCAACAGAGCCAGCAGATAGAAACGGGGGGCACGGGATAAGAAAACTGCCAGCAGATATTTATGCACCGGGTAATGGGCCAATACCACTAAAAAACGGAGAGGATAGAATGGGATCGGCGTAAATCCGGCCACCCAAAGGCAAAGAAACGGAACCCGATTGAAATTCTCGATGAGCTTTTGAACTAATCCACTGGACCGAATACGATGAAAACTTCTCAAGTCGACGATAAATTGAAACGTCGAATAGTTCAGCCATTCGGTCAGCACCGTGCTGGATACTGATACAATCGTCACTAATAACGGTGCATAGAACTTGCTGAAATAAAGATAGACTGGCTCGTGGGGCACGGTGGCAATCAGAAACTGCGAGGGAAAGCTGTACAGAAACAGAATCCATAAACTGCGGCTTTGCCGCATAGCATCTGATGCCAGCCAGAAAGTGAGTAGCACTGCGACCAGAGCGATTTCTGCGATGAAAATCATCACCCGGGTTTTCGATAGCTGATTTATAGCAGGAGTGATCATCTTGGGCGCCGGTATTGGATCAGACATTTTGAAATCCATCGCTATGGTTTGTCCCAAAAATTGAAATTATATCGACTCGATTCAAAGGATCGGCCACATCTTCCTCCATTGGATCGTCCCACATCCAACCATCCCATACGACCTTGATCCGCTCGGAGCTACGACTAAATTGAACGGAGATTATCTTTGATCAAATACTTCACCGGCTTTTCGCAGTTGGATCGGATACTGGTGTTGCAGGCGGTGCAAGTATTGGTCTTGAGAAATTTTTCGTTGATTTCACTTTGCGTTTTGTATCTTGTAATAATGAGGCCGCAGGGCGAAAAAGTGCCATCTGGGTTAACGATAAAAAATTTTTCTCCAGCCTTGCAATTTGGAATGCCGCCTCGTTCATAAAATTCAATCATCCGATCAAATGTATACTCGGACGCAAAGAAATTTCGGTATCTGGTTCTCAATGCCAGCAACTGTTTCACAATGTCCCGAAATTCAACCAGATCATCCTGGCTTAACATATAGTTCATATCATTGGTTCGCAGCCAGGTATAAGTGCTGAAGTTCACCGATACGCCCCATCGTTCAGAGAGCTCCGCGATTTTAATGAGATCGCGGAAATTATCCTTTTGCACCACACAGCTCAAGGTGATAGCCTTGCCGTTGCCAGTGTTCAGCTCTCTGACGAGATTTTCGATGCGGCGAAACAAACCTTTCACTCCGCGAAAGTCATCGTGCCGTTCATCTGGATAATCCAGCGAGACCGAAAATTGATCGACTCCAGCTTGCCGTAGCGACTGGTAGCGCTTTTTGGTGAGCATCAGGGCATTGGTCGTTACCACGATATAGGGTGCTCGATTGGGGCGCTTCATATTGCGAACGATCTGCTCCAGGTCCTTTCGAAGTAATGGCTCGCCCCCAGATATCTGCGCCACGACCGGCTGAATTTGGCGACAAAGCTCTCCAAACCGTTCCGGACTTGCTAATTGCTCGCCTTTTATCATCCCGCCGAGATGACAATGTTTGCAGTGCGCATTGCAGCTATAAGTGACTTCAAAAGAAACAGTCAGCGGTCGCTTGCTGAAAAAATTTCTCACGCCTCGTTTGGCTAGCGACAGAGCACGAAACACGTCAGCCATAAACTGCCTTCCCTCTGGTTAAATTTGTTGCAAACGATATAATCGGTAAACGGAATATGATTTGATGATGATCAGACCAACAGCGTAGAGGCTCACAATAACGCTGAGCTGCGGTAACAGGATGAGAGTGAGGGTAACCACGCTCGAATTGGAGAATTTTCCTCCAGGGCTGTAATTCAATAAATAGACGATTCGATCCACCTTGTAAAAATAGTTCGGCGAAATAATATCATACTTGATGAATTGATAGCTGAGATAAAAATCGACGAATGCATAATCGATCAGATATAGTGTTGCTGGTAAATACAAGTTAGGCCGAAAGTGAAGAAACACCACGTAGAAAAAAATGATCTCCAGCCGATCCGCAATGATATCGATCTCCGCGCCCAGAATAGTCTCCTGTTTCAGCGATCGAGCATAAAAGCCATCGATAAAATCGCCCAGCCAATGAACAAAAAAGCCAACCAGGCAGTAGGTGAAGCTTTGTTCCTGGATTGCGAGAATGAAGCACCATAGAGAAACGATGAGTCGCACGAGTGTTAGAATGTTAGCCTCGCTATAAAAGCTGTGAGGCGCTAATGGCCTTCCGAATGAAAATTTCAAAGGTCAGATTTCCCATTGAATTCGTTTTTCATGTGGATCAATGCTACATCGCTTTACAAATTGGCTAACAAATTACACAAATTTAATGAGAATGTCAAGCGATTTATCAATTACTTTTTTGGGGCACGATTTGGACCCCTTTGGTTCTTTTCAGGACCAAACCGATAGTGATGGGAATGGCAATCAGCAATATGAGCAGGATGATCAAATATTCGTTGGGAATTTGGAATGATTCCCCTAATTGGGCGAGCAGATAATAGCGGAACCATTTGCCAATCAATATGGCTGCCAAATATTTGGGCAGTGGATAACGGATAATGATCGCGGTTAAGTAGAATGGATCGAGCGGAAGCGGCGAAAAGCTGGTGAACATCAGGATCAAGAAGGCTGCTCGTTGGAATGCGGCTGCAAGGCGCTGAAACAAACGGTTGCTTTCGATTTTTTTCTGCAACTCGGTCCTGGAGATAAACCAGGTCAGAAGATAGTATTCCATAAGTGAAGCAATCGTATTCCCCATCGAGCCGAGGAGGGCGACCAACCAGGGATCGAACATCTTGCCCATGCCAATCACGTATGGAGGGGTCGGCAACGGAATAATGGTACAGGCAAAGCTCATATAGAAGAAATAACTTGCTAATTTGCCAATCTGGCTGCCATTGAAATAAGCATAGCTCACGAACACCGTCGCCATAATACCAGCTATGCGGACGGCGGCCAATTTGATCTTCCTCCCCATCGTGACAGCGCAAATCATCTGACCTTCCCGAAGCTTTCGTTCATGATGGATAGTCGGAATGATTATTTCCGTTTATCTAAATCCTAATCACTCTGACCGATCCTCAACCGAGATATTTGAATATTTTTCGATTCAGCACCTCTATTATCCAAGTGGTAAATAGAGGCAACGTTAAAAAATTGAGCATTTTTATTCAAGAATACTATTGAATCATGCGCAAAATTTTTAAGGGGCTAATCATCAATTTGAGGGCTGTCAGTTTCGAAATGGGGCTTTTTGATGCTGCGATTCCGACATCCGTCGCCAGCACCCCCCTCTCTTCCAAAGAGAGGGGGCCGGGGGGTGAGTTCAGAACACAATTCCAATCGAACTCATCACCCGAATCCCCTTCTCTTGACAAGAGAAGGGGGCTTTTTGATGCTGCGATTCCGACATCCGTCGCCAGCAAAAACCTTCCCCTTTCTTCCCAAGAGAGGGGGCCGGGGGGTGAGTTCAGAACACAATTCCAATCGAACTCATCACCCGAATCCCCTTCTCTTGAGAAGAGAAAGGGGCTTTTTGATGCAGCGATTTCTGACATCCGTCGCCAGCAAAAACCTCCCCCTTTCTTCCCAAGAGAGGGGGCCAGGGGGTGAGTTCAGAACAAAACTACTATCGAAATCATCCCCCAAACGCTCTTTTCTTTTGAAGGGGCGGGGGCTTCTTAACGCGCCGATTTTGACCTCAGTCGCTGGCAAAAACCTCCCCCTCTCTTCCAAAGAGAGGGGGCCGTGGGGTGAGTTCAAAACACAATTCCAATCGAACTCATCCCCCAAACCCCCTTCTCTTGACAAGAGAAGGGGGCTTTTTGATGCTGCGATTCCGACATCCGTCGCCAGCAAAAACCTCCCCCTCTCTTCGCAAGAGAGGGGGCCGGGGGGTGAGTTCAGAGTTAAACACGCTAACCCCCTACACGCTCTTCCCAAGATAAGAGGCCGCGGAGCGAAATCAAATAAGACAATTTTTCTTGAAACGTTAATTGATTTTTTTGGCACATCTTCGAATTTTTCACCACAACTCGCCGTGTTCAGTTGTAAACATCGGATCAGAGATGGAAACCAGCGCGATCGTATTGCCGCTAAGCTTCATCTGGTTCATCCTATGACGTTTTTATCAAAAATTGATCACGAGGATGGATAGAAGCGAAATAGTGCTTTCGATTTGCAGGCGATTATTGTCGCGTAGAAAAGTAAGGAGCTAGATTAATTGATTTGATTTGATAACCGAGGACATGAAGATATTCATCAAATCTCTGCAAGGGGTTGCCATCGCCCCCCCACCATTGTTTGCTGTTTAAATAGAGTATCTGATTCCCACTACAACGTTTCTCCCGGGCGAATAAACCCCAGAGCCATGCTCTTTATAAGTTTCATCAAACACGTTTTCTAATATCAGATTGATCATCAGACGCGGGATCAATTCGCCACTGCAACGAACGTTCAACGTTTTCCATGCAGGTGTCCCACCATACGGTATGCGATTGTCATCCTTATCGCGGCTGGAGAGACGATCTTGTTTGGCAGCAGCGCGGACAAAGGCCTCGATAAATATTTTCGTATTGAACTGATATCGGATGCCAGCCAAGCCCATTAGCGGCGGAATTCGGCTCAACGGCTCATCAAAACTCAAGTCCTGACCATAGGTCCAAAACGCCCAACCTCGTATGTTCCACCGCCGGGACAATTCAATCGCGCTCTCTAATTCCCACCCCGTTATATAACCTTTTGCGACATTTCGCTTCTGAAAAATCTCAGGCTCTCCCGCATCACGGCTGCCATTGCCATTTTCATCATAGAAATCCAGCCCCTGATAGGTGCCACGATACCGATCGATCAGATCCATCAGGCAATTATAAAACACAAATAGCGAACCATTCCATCGTGCCTGATGCCATTTCGCCCCAATTTCAAAATTATGACTTTTTTCTGGGGATAATCCAGGACTAGGGGCATCGACTCCAGCATTAGAAACCTTGAGCACCACTGTATCATTGAAATTCGGAGCACGAAAACCTTTGGCATATCGGGTGATCAGATTCAACCAAACGGTCGGCTTGTAACTGATGCCAATTGTACCTGTCCAATCGTGATAACTGTCTTCAAACATACCAAATGGCGCTTCCAAATTCGCGGATAATGCCGCATAACTCCATCTCAGCCCAACATTGATATCCAACTGAGGACTGAACACCACATTGTCATTGAGAAACAAACCCATTGAATGATATTGCGACCCGTTGGGATAGTCGCCGCGCAACAATAGAATGCTCCCGTCTTTTTCCTGGGTCCGCTGGCTTTTCAGCTTGTCCCAGTAGATCTCGTAGCCATAACTTAACACATGACGGTTCCGCCACAGCGAGTTCAGTTGAAGATAAGTACCAAAAGTGGCGAGGTCATTGCGATTTCGAGTGATCGTGGCACTGCCGACCTTTTGCTCCACTGTGCCCTCTTTTTCTAATTGATAGGACCAATTCCATTTTATGGCACTGAGCCACTTTGATCTGATCGGCCGGGATCGCAATGTCAGCCCCATTAAATATCGGTCCTGAGGATCATATAAGTAGGTTTGATATTCGCCGGGGAGAAATTCTTTAGTGACATATTTATCGAATCTCGGTACACGATCCTGCTTCACAGCGAGCACATTAAGCTCCATCATGGTCACCGAATCAATAAACCAGCCCAATGCGACATTCCCATCCCATTCCCGATAGCCAGTAGGCTGTTGTTGGCCAATTTTGCTCCCAGCCGTTAAATCACCGAACTTTTTCGCGCCCAATCCAACCGCCAATGCCAGCTTATCCCGACGCGTTTTCCACTCCGCATAGAGCAACCTGGATTGATCGGCTGAACCATAGCGGCTGGAGATCAGGAAATCTGATCCCTCCGAGCTATCTGGATCAAATGAGAGCTCGGAAATCATATTAACCACACCACCGATAGCATCAGAACCGTACATCACCGATCCAGGGCCTTTGGTGACCTCAATCCGCTCCAGCGATTCCACATTAATGGTGTTCATATATTGATTAGCGCCGAATCGAAAGGTTGGCTTGTTCAAGCGAATGCCATTATATAGCAGCAGGACATCTTTGCCGATCATCCCTCGGATAATGGGAGCGCCATGACCAGCCGTGGTTTTCTGGACCAATACCCCGGGAATTTCCCGCAGCGCGTCAGCCGTGTTGGGCGCGGTTCGAGCCGCAATTCGTTCGCGATGCGCAATCGCGACATGCATTTGACTCTTGAAAACCGTCTCCACATGCCGACTGGCTGTGGTCGTCACTTGGGCCAGGTCAATCACCCTTGGAATCAATAAAATATTCAGCTTCTTGACTTCACCAGCTTTCAACTTGAGCGATATGATTTTTGGATGATAGCCGATATGGCGGACCATCAACCTCTGCTGCCCGGCTGGCGCTTTCTCAATGGCGAAACGGCCAAGCTGATCCGAGCTGGTCCCAATGTCGCTGGATTCAAAATAGAGATTAGCATTGGCAACAGGCAATTGCGACGTTTCATCGATCACCCAGCCGATCACCTGACAATGCTCGGTTTCCAGCGCAGCGCCCCGTACCTGATTCAGAGCGCCACCGATGACCTCCACCGCTATTAGCAGATACATACTTGCCCATCGAAATTTTTTTCCTATCTTTAGCACCATCCTCTGCTCCCCGTTGTGACCTTCGTCTTGGTTGATATCGCCATTTGCTTCAAAGCACTTCAATTACTATTGAGCCGTCTTGATCATCATCGCGATCGCTTGTCATATCACCACATTCTTTTTTGGTTGATTTTTCAAAATGCGATTCAATTTTGCTCCCTGATATCAGCGAGAAATTTACAATCATCCGGTTGTGAGTTGGAGAAAATGTTTCTATGTTATTTCCGTCATCCTAAAATTCAATTCAAGCCCAGCGATCAATATTGGATTCGCAGCCTGGCTTTTTCATCCACAATCCATAGATCCCATCTGCGCTTCAAGAGATATAATTGCCATCTTAGGACGCTTATGATATTATGGTCGATTGTGAACGCGATGGATCTTTCGATTCAAATCGGGCAACAGCGAGCTATCATGCCTGGCTGCCTCCAGACGTTTAAGATTTACAATGGATGAGTCCCGCTTGAATAAATAATTATGGGCATCGATGAAAGACCGCATCAATTCGCGGTCGACTAAAGCGCGATATTCATAAACGCGGTTGCGTCGGTTCTGCGGACTCATTTCGATCAGCACCCCGAACGCATTGAACTCGTTTCTTGGCGAGACGATCTTGCGGCTCACCAACCCTTTACGAGTCATCCCCTCCAATAATTGATTTAGATCCATCATGGTGATGCTTAACACCGTATCCAGGCAAGAGTAAATCGTCGTGTCCTGCACATCCTGTTTCGCCCAAAGGATCTCCAACACTTCCATCTCTGCCCGGGTTGGTAAAAAATAATTGCGAAACGGTAGCGGTTTTGGCTGGGGGTCTTGAGGATTTAGCGGTGTTAAAGGAACAAGCATGGCCGAGGGCTCGTGTTGCAAAGGATACTCGTATCGATCTGGTGGCTTATTGAAGGCATCATAGTTGGTCCATTCTTCTGGCCGGGCCGATCGATAATGGCGCCGGACATCGAGATAGGTGCGTTGTTTGTCCTCCTTCATTCGCGGCAATTGCGGCAATGTTAATGAGGGCAATTCAGCTTTCTTTCTTAATATGATCGGGATCTGGGTGGTATCCGCTCGTAACGTATCAGACTGAGATTTAGCAGGATCGACAGATTGACTTCGAGCCAAAGAGATCAGCAAAGAGTGAACAAGCAGCGCAAAAATGATTTTTTTCATATCGTACTTGATCCGTCGTTATGCACCTATATCAACAGACGAAGCATCTCACTAAAATTATTCAAGTGCTTTTTCTTTAAAACAAGCATTCATCAAAATCGCGCATTCATTCTGAACGCCTCACTCCCAATGTCCGAGTTCTGATCCGGAAGCCCATTGAGATCCATGAGATGGTTGAAATGAGCGACCGTTTCTTCTTGCACCTTTTAGTCCAAATTTTCATCTAATTTTTAAACCAAAATCATAATCGATAGTTCAAAGTATAAATAAAAAATTTGAAAGGATCATTTATGGAAATGGAGATAGTTTTTCCTGGTGGCAAAAAGGTCGATGCGATATTTAATGGTTTTCGGATTAAAACAGATCAACCCAAGATGAGCGGCGGTGATGGTTCTGCCCCGGCGCCGTTTGATCTTTTTTTGGCCTCGATTGGAACTTGTGCTGGGATCTACGTTTTGGGCTTTTGCCAACAGCGTGGCCTGCCGACTGAGGGATTGAAAATCGTTCAAAGCATGGAGTACGACCCCATGAAACGCGGCATCGGTGCGATCAATCTTGAAATCCAGCTCCCGCCAAATTTTCCCGAGCAATACAAAGAGGCGGTCATTCGCTCCGCAGAATTATGTGCAGTGAAGAAACATATCCAGGACCCGCCCGCGTTTCATATTTCCACGAAAACCGCGACCGAATGATAGTTGATCACACGAGAACACGGTGAGGATAGTGAGGATGGGTTAGCGCAGAACTCGATTCTCCCTCCCATCCTCGAAAAATTTTATCAGCGAAAAATCGAACATTAAGGTTATCTATCACCGCGAATCTCGACGCGCATTAATTCATAGACAGGCGATCCATCGGAACTCAACCGATTCAAAAATTTGGAGGCAATTTTGAAATTACAGGCAGTCTTACTTGATCTGGACAACACCCTCATCTTATTCGAAGAACAGGTATTTTTCAGGCATTACACCAAAGAACTGTATGCTTCATTTGCTGATCTCATGACCCCCCAAGAATTTTCTGAGCGGTTGATCCGCTCCACTCAAATGATGATCCATAATGATGGAACAATGACCAACGCTGAATTTTTCATCAAGGATTTTGCCAATGGGACTGGCGCTGACCAGAAGGATCTGTGGCAGCGGTTCGCTGATTTTTATGAGCAAAAATTCGAACAGTTTCAGCCACTGATGCAAGTCCATCCAGATGCCCGAGACGTCGTGCGATTTATCAAAAATAGAGGCCTGAAATTGGTCATCGCTTCAAATCCCATGTTTCCGACCAACGTCCAGTTGGCACGATTGCGTTGGGCTGGATTAGGGGATATCGATTTCGATTTGATCACCAGCGCCGATAATACGACCTATGTAAAGCCCCGGCTCGAATACTATCAGCAAATTTGTAGCGCGATCCAGGTGGCCGCACCATACTGCCTCATGGTCGGTAACGATCCATTTAATGATATGATCGCGGCAAAGATCGGCATGAAAACCTATCTGACAACGGATACAAACCACCTGTCGATCGAGCTCAGCCGAGAATTAGCTAAAAATGCCAATTTAGAGATGCCCCAACCCGATTTCAGTGGACCACTGGCTGGGCTAACCGAAGCGATCGAACAATTGTCTCAAGCATGAAGGGATGAATCTAATCCAAAGGTCAGCATTCCTCTCTTGAATCGTTAGAGGGACCCTAAGAACGAGCATCCTCGAACGCAACTTGAAAAGCTGAAAATTCGCTCGCTGTTATCTTTGCCTGCCCGATTTTTTTCTCATCATTTTTTCTGAAATATTTAAGTGTACCAAGCGATCCTCATTTTCCAGTCATGGCCAATTTTCCCGATAACCAAGGCGCTGTTCCTGCATGCCAGCCAAATGTGAACCAAAAATAAGCCATGCTTATAATCGGTACCCCCTATTTTAGTTCAAAAACCAATACCCGATCGCTGTCGAGCACAAAAACCTGGTGTTGGAATGCCGCCACATCGATCGGCTGCTGAAATGAGCCAATGCAATCCGATATTTTCGACCAGAGGAACAGCAAGTCGCCATCATTTTTGAACACCACAACGCGTTTGTTTCCCGTATCCGCCACCAATAAGCGATTCAGTGGATCGTAAAAAATCCCCTGGGGTTCCTTCAAAAAATCAGTGCCTAACTCGGTCAAGTAATTGCCGAAATAATCGAACACCATTACTTTATTCGCCCGACTGTCTGAGACATAGATGCGATCATCGCGGCTGATCGCAAGCTGGATCGGCTGCAACAATCGGCCTTTGCCTTCTGCTAACCCTCCAAAGCTGATCTCCGGCAGGCCAAAGGAATTTAGCTTGAGTAGACGGATATTTTCAGCATCGATGATAAAGAGCTCGCCATGGATCGAACTGGCGATGCTTTTCGGATATCCGAACTGCAAATGGCTCTCCCAATTCTGATTCGAGTAGAACGAAGAAATATAGTTCAAATCCTTATCGTAGCGCTCGATGCGATGATTATTATAATCCGCCACGAAAATATCGAGTACAGCGCTGGCATGGATATCGTATGGTGAATAGAACTGCTCTTTTCCCCAGCCAAAGCCGCCAACGCTTCGCACCAAACGGCCATCTCGATCGAATTTCAAAATGCGATTGTTACCAGTATCTGCGATGTAGATCGCTCCAGCCAGGTCCACCGAGAGCCCTCTGGCCTGTTTCAATTGGATGCTTGAGGTGCTATCGCCCACCAGGGTGTAAAGGTAAATTGCCTGGCTGATCTGCGTCGATTGAGCCGGCAATTTCTGATAAAGAAAACCCCCAACAGCAACGATCAGAAATAGCAATGTCTTGCTCTTCATATTCATGACAAAAATTCCTCTTTATTCCTGAGCTTGTTTGAAGCCTCAGAGATGCTCGAATGGCCCTCCATGCCACAAAATACATTTTTCTGCCAAAAGAAGCAATAATTAATTTTGAACGATTCAAAATGATATCGTTTGGAACAATAACTTTTTCACCTCGGGACAAATGTTGATCCAGCATTATGACGGCATTAACGGTCACTTCAATTGAATTCATCACAAGATTACTGACGTTGTTTGTTAAATTCGATATGCTTCTGGACACAGAGCCACCCACCAGAGAATCACCGAGTTCACTGAGCGATAAATTCTAATCCATTTCTCGGCGATCTCGGTGGGCCTGAAAAATATTTTAGCCAAAATCCTATAATGAACCATGGCTGTGAAACTTGAAAAACCGTTTGCCCACGAACCACATGGAATGACGCAAAAGAAAGGAAATAAGAAATGCTTTCAATGTTTGCGGGTGTTCCGTGGGCGTCTTAGTGCTCTACTCCAAAAATCATTATAGAGTTTGAAAACAGTCTATTATTAAAATTGATATCTCGCCCAATAGCGATCATTACTGGATTCCTCAAATAATTCCATCTGGATGGATGGATGGATTTAAAGAAAGTATTGATGCTCAAATTATGCTACCAAAAAAGGAAATAAAATGCAGAGATCAATATGCTCGAATCAAACCATCTTTTTGAAAAAAACATGATTAACCTTCGTAACAAGCGTGCCCCAGTACTGCCAGAACCTTATTACCTTATCAGGATTCATACTCAAATCAAAAATAAGCTAATAAGGTTCAGCGCTGGTTGATCATAAATGGTTACTAATGTGAATAAGGTTCCATGGGTTTATTCCAATAAATCGGACTTTTATCGCTGAAAGAATCGGAATCAACATCGTGTTAAATGAAATTGATTGATGATCGTTCTAAATATTTAAGCGTAGTGTGCACTGTTTTTCAACCATGCGAGAAATTATGAAATGATGTATTTAAACATTAAATTTTGATCTTAGAACTTCAGGTTTTAATAAACCATGAGTGCCTTTGTGGATTTCAGGTGCCATCATAATGAGCTTGATTGCTCTTTTTATCAGGCCATAATTTCCATCGCTGCTCAATGAGTAACATGGCGCTCTCTTAGAAGAATAATTCCCAAATTTCTAAATTGAATTTATCTAATTTTTATGATTGTTAATTGAATACCTTGCTGGACTCAGAGGCACAGCGAATCACTGAGTTCTCAGAAATAAGCTCGAATCATTTGCTTTGTGAACTCAGTGTTTGCTTGGTGTTCTCTGTGTCCAAAGAAAGTTTTTTAATAAAAGATAATTTCATTTTCGAATTTTAGATACTATTTTAAAACTGGGTCTTGGAAATAGAACATTCTTTCAACCTTTTCATACCAACCTGCCTCGTTTTATGATGGCTCGATTTTCGCTTAAGAAAAAACTCTGGGTACCTGTCATTTTTCAGAGCGATTTTTCAATTCCACATATCCATTTGATTCGGCTTTTATGAGAAAAAAGCACATTCCCCTATGGAACTAAACAGCGTTAAGGAATCAAGGGCCAAAAATAAAAGCCACAGCATAATAATAGTTTCCTGGAACTGAGAATGATCCAGCGGAACTTGTGGGACGGATCGCAGAGTATAATGGGACGAAAAAATAAAAAATCCCATAATTCCTGGCCTTATGATTTCCAAACGACTCCACTTTACTGGAAGCCTGGGTTATAAACTTAGCGCACTGTTAGATCTCCCGGACCACGGAGCGCCATTGGCCTACGCGGTCTTTGCTCATTGCTTTACCTGCAACAAAAATTATAAGATCCTCAATCATGTGAACCAAGCGTTGACCGATAACAATATCGGGGTGCTCCGATTTGATTTTACAGGCCTAGGATCCAGTCAGGGCAGTTTTGCTGATACTAATTTTTCGTCCAATGTGGGCGATATTTTAGCGGCTGCTGAATTTTTAGATTTGAATTATCATTCTCCCCAATTGCTCATCGGCCATTCTTTCGGTGGCGCCGCAGTGATCCATGCAGCCCCCAAAATTGACTCATGTGCCGCTGTTGTGACCATCGCCACCCCGGTTGATGCGTCCTCCATGCGGGCAATGCTGCTGAGCAAAAAGGCCGAGTTGGAGCAAAACGGAATGGCCGTGTTCAATATCTCTGGCCGGGATTATCTGATCAAGCGGCAATTTTTAGTTGATCTGGAGCAAATCGATTTCGCCAGGGCGATTCGAAGATTAAACAAACCGATTTTGATCTGTCATTCTCCTCAGGATCAATTGGTCAATATTGAAGAAGCACATCGGTTGTTTCAAATGGCCAATCACCCTAAAAGTTTGCTGTCGCTCGACCGAGCCGATCATTTGGTCTCGAACCAACAGGATGGCAGTTACCTCGGGACCGTTATCGCTGCCTGGGCACGAAAATACCTTAATCCGCATTCATCACTTAAATAGAAAGGATTCATTATGAAAAAAGTCATATCGCTCTATGGATTTTCTTTGGTGTTGCTGGGATTGATGATATTATCAGGCGTTGCATTTCGATGCGCCACCCTGCAACAGTTCGCCAATATCCAGCAGCCTATGGTTGACATCCAGAATGTTCGACTCACCGGTATGAGCTTCGAGGCGCTCGATCTGGCGTTCGACCTGAAAATCACCAATCCCAATCCTATTTCTGCCACGCTGGCTGGTTTCGATTACGATTTTCAAATTGGCGATGCTTCTTTTTTGAAGGGCAACCAGGAAAAACAGCTCACGCTCCAGGCTAAGGGCGAAAGCATGCTGGAGATCCCACTTACGCTTAACTTCAAAGACCTTTATAGCACCTTTCAGACGCTCAAAAATCAAGATAGCTCTGCCTACAAATTGATCTGCGGCCTATCGTTCAATCTGCCGGTGCTGGGACCCACGCGCATCCCGGTCAGCAAATCGGGCAGCCTGCCCAATCTCAAATTGCCCGATATTTCCATCGGTTCGCTCAAGCTGAACAAAATATCGCTGACCTCAGCCGACCTGGAGCTAAAGCTGAACCTGAAAAACGCCAACACGTTCAGCTTGCTGTTGAACCAATTGAATTACGACTTCGCAGTCAACGGCAAAACCTGGGTGAAAGGGCTTACCCAGAAACAGATGGAAGTCAAGGAGAAAGGCGAGAGCAGCATCGCCATTCCCATTTCGCTCAATTTTTTGGAAATGGGGTCAGCCATTTATCAGATGATCACCGGGAATCAGAAACTGAATTATCAATTGAAGGGCAATGTGGATTTGAAATCATCGTTGCAATTGCTGGGCCAGGTAAGCTTGCCGCTGGATCATGTCGGCGAGATCAATATTTCCCGATAAAATGGCGAACGAATGGCCTGGTCGCCACTCATTCGGGGCTTGTCCTGAATATGCCGCCAGAGATCCCAGCTACAATAGCTGGCTGGAATTGAGCGAATCATTCAAGAATAGATCTCTTTTTCAATTCCCCCGACAATTATCGGGGGAATTTTTATTGATCCGACCTTTTCAAGCTGAATATATGCTTTGCTGCGTTGGGGGGCTGTTTCAATGAAACAGCGGATTTTTTCGAGCAGGGTTTATTTGAGCGATTCTTCGGAGCGCTCAGTCTTGCCTAATTTATCCCATAGAATTCCTTATCCTGACTTTTATGCATCACTTCTTTTTTTGAAGCACTATTTGAGCATCGTCATCAACTTGAATCCATTTTTCCGCTGTCATCAGCCTTCTATCTGATACTCTCACAGATCAAATTGATTCTAACCAACAATTAACTGGAAAAAGTGCTACTACGCCCAATCCACCCATTCAATAGAACTCATTCTGAATCAGGTTCGAGTGAGCGATGCGACCAGTAGGCCGATCACGAGGGTCACGCCGCAGCCGAGAAACACATACCATGGCCAGAAGAAATGCAGCGGTTCAACGAAGCGGATCAATGAAACGAAACCGATCAGCAGGACCGCAAGGATGATTTGCTCACGTCGGTCGTTCAATTTCATAAAGATCCAGATGAACGCCATCACCAGAACAGCAAGGATGGCATATTTTGGGATGCCAGTAAAATTTCTGGCTGAGATAATAATCCAGGACATGAAAAAGATGGCACTCCATTGGGCAATGAGCGCGGCGTTCTCACGAACGTATTTGAACAGCACCCCCAGCAGAAACGTACCCAACAAACCACCATAGGTGAATGAAGCGATCTCCAGCCCCAGTTCCACCACAGGATTAGTTTTGTCTTTAAACAACATTGCACCGCCGATAAAGACAATGCCCCAAACCGCAGTGATCAGCCGCGAAACGAACAAGTCCTTCCCCGGCGTATTTTCCCTGCCAAAGCGTGTTTTGTAGATATCCAGCACTGAGGAAGAGGCCAGGGAGTTAATCGAGCCGCTCAAGGTGGACATGGCCGCGGCAAAAATCCCAGCGATGATGAGGCCAGACAGACCTGATGGTAATGCTTCAACAATGAATTTGGGAAAGATCTCATCGGAACTGGTGACAAAGCCGCTGCCTTCTCCCACTGGTTGGCCTTGATAAAATGCGTAGAGCATGAGGCCGATGGTGAGGAATATGGCAAATTGGGCCATTACCAGCACGCCGCTGGTGACAAGCGCCTTCTGGCTGCTCTTCAGATCGTTGCAGGTTAACAGTCGTTGTACGATGAGCTGATCTGTGCCGTGAGAGGCCATGGAGAGGAACATGCCGCCAATGAGGCTGGTGACGAAATGGTAACCGCCCTGAAAGAGCGTATGCCAATTACCATCCCAGGTGAAATTGAATAGCTTAAATTTGTTCTCTGGCCGCGCCGCAGCGACCACATCCTGCCAGCCGTTTGGAAGATGGTGCAACAGAAATATGCCCGCCACAATCGCTCCGCCGAGGTAAATGACCATCTGAATCACATCGATCCAGACCACCGCGCGGATGCCGCCCAGATAAGTGTATATCACCGTCAGCAGCCCAATCACAGCAATGGATACCGGATAGCTCCAGCCAGTGATAACCGACAGTGGGATCGCCGTAGCAAACAAGCGGACACCATCGGCTAATAGTCGAGTCATCTGAAAGATGACCGAAGAAAAGTTTCGCATTCGCAGTCCAAAACGTCTGCCCAGGAATTCATAAGCTGTGGCAAGTTCGCCTTTATAATAAGCGGGCAGAAAAAGGAAACTGACGATAATGCGACCAAGTAGATAGCCAAATGTGAGCTGAAGAAAATTCAAATTGCTTATATAAGCAATGCCAGGGATACTGATAAAAGTCAACGTGCTGGTTTCCGTTGCGACCACCGAAAAGCATACCGCCCACCAGGGCAAGTTCCGATTGCCCAGAAAATAATCACGCGTGTCCCTTTGATATTTGCCGAACCATGATCCCAGAATTGTCACACCAATTAAATAGAAAATCAGAATTCCGTAATCCAGCGGGGTAAATGCCATGTTCACTCCTCGTTCACGTTTGAAATTGGATGCGTGATTGAAAATCGGGACAACGACGATTCGCTGTCCAATATAACACAATTTAGAAAAAGCTTTCTGACAAATTTCAGTTGATATTCGTGAATGAACTAATCAAATCAGGATCAATCACTGAACGAGACATCTTGTCAAAATCTCTTCTGAAATTGTTCAAAAGCTGATTCTGTTCTCTGCGGCACATTGGTAGCAAAGATTGATCAATGCAGATCATCAAATTTCATCCTGGCCGCCGATTTTGAACCTATAAAGATAAAAATAAAACGCCAAAAAGCAAGAGGAATTTATCATGATCGAGCGAGAAGAGCAATGGGGATGATTGAAAATTTTATGAAACATACAAAAAAGATATTGACAAAATCTGCGAAAAGCATTATATTTCACTCCCAAAATTGATACCGCATGGAGTAATGATTCGACCGACGTTCCCCCTACTGATTGTTTGCCGACCTGCGGATTGATCAGCGAACCAAGGCTGAGATGATCATGGATGATGGATTGATTCAGATAGAACTATGTTGAAAGTAGTGAGAGTAATACAAAGAATCAATATTGAAATGGAGTGAGCAATTATGACAACAATTGACAGAAAAAAAGGGATCATTGCAATTCTTACGGGCGGCGGGGATGTCCCCGGACTGAACCCGGCGATCCGAGCGATCACGATTCGGGCGTTACGTGAGGGCTTTCAGGTCATTGGCATTCGCCGAGGCTGGGCTGGGATGATCGATATTATTCCAGATAAGGATGCCGACAATAGTGAAAATTTTATGATATTGACTGAGGAAATGGTCAATAAAGTGGGACGAACTGGCGGTACTTTTCTCCACACGTCTCGAACCAGGCCCAGCCATGTCCCAGCAGAAGCAGTTCCTGCGCACCTCAAAGATAAGTACAAGGATAAGGTGAATGATTTGACCCCAGAGGTGCTAAAGAACCTGGATTTTCTTGGAGTGGACTATCTGATCCCGATCGGTGGTGATGATACATTAAGCTACGGTGTGCGGTTGCATGACGAGGGCGTGAAAGTGATCGCCATTCCCAAAACCATGGATAATGATGTGCCCGGTACGGATTATTGCATCGGCTTCAGCACCTGCGTGACGCGGACCATAGAGATGACGCATCGGCTGAGGACCTCGGCTGGCTCACATGAGCGAATTCTGGTCATCGAGGTGTTCGGCCGCTATGCTGGTTTTACCGCCCTTCTGCCCACAATGGCCGGGGCTGCCAACCGCTGTGTCATTCCAGAATATGAATTCGATATCGAACGATTGACCGAACTGTTGGTCGCCGATCGGTTCACGAACCCCAGCCACTATTCCGTGGTGCTGGTATCCGAAGGGGCGAAGTTTAAAGGCATCAATGAAATGATCTATCAAAGCCATGAAACCGACGCCTATGGTCATAAAAAGCTCGGCGGCATTGGCGATATTATCTCCGAGAAGATCAAAGAACTCTCGCCCAAATTTAACAACGGCAAACGCATCAATGTGATCAACCAGCGACTGGGATACCTGGTGCGCTGCGGCGATCCAGATGCGCTGGACTCGATTGTCCCGATGGCCTATGGCAATCTCGCTCTGGACCTGATCCTGGATGGCGCTCACGGTCGCGTGACAATTTTGAACAACGGCCGCTATGATAATGCCCCAATCGGTGTGGTCACGAGCTTCAAAAAAGTCGTCGACGTCGAGAAGTACTATAATACCGATCGATTGCGACCCCATTACAAACGGTTCGAATCTAAACCGCTGTTCATCATGGCCAGCGATTAAATTTCAAATCTCGTTCAAGAAAGAAAACCCGATGCCAGTTTTTCGGCATCGGGTTTTTTGTTGACCATAACTTTGGAACAACTTGAGAAATGGCACAAAAAATCCTGCATTCTTCTGTGGACCTGGGTCTCCTCAGGTGTCCTACATTTTTTGACCATGGAAATAGAACAACCTGTGAAATATGAACTCAAAAAAATTGACAACTCTTGTTTGGAATTGCGGCTCCTCCGATGCACTCTTTTTTTGAACACAGAAATGGGACAACCATCGAAACGAATATCCGAAAAGTTGCCAAATTCCTCCTCTGATCTGGATCGCCCGTTGTGTGCCCTCTTTTTTTGATAATAGAAACGGGACAACCTAAGAAACGTGAATTCAAAAAAACTAACAATTCATTATCGGAACGGAGTCTCCTGCTTTTTTGGGCCATCGCAATAGAACAACCATTGAAAAGAGTACAAAAATCAAACTTACTCTTTCGCTTGAGTTCAATATCTGTGACGATTATTGTGCAAGGCGAAATGGATTCATTTTCCTTCGCTGGCACGCCATATTAATCTCTTGACATTTATCAGCCAATTTCGTATTTTCCACCTTCTTTTTTTGAGATGGGCAAAGGAATTTGAGGGAATGATGCTGAAGCCATTGGAAGAGACACGACCGGAGGATTACGCGGCATTGGGGTTGAAGGCTGGGCTGGAGATCCACCAGCAGTTGAGCACGGAGAAAAAACTATTTTGCCGCTGTCCGGCTGGGCGTTATAGTGAAAAATATGATGCAGAGATTTTGCGGCACATGCGGCCAACGCTATCAGAGCTGGGTGAATACGACGGCACAGCATTGATGGAGTTCAAAACCAAAAAGGAGATCGTGTATCAGCTCAATAAGGACACGGTTTGCACCTATGAGATGGACGATGCGCCGCCATTCGAGCTGAACCAGCAGGCATTGGATATCGCCTTGGAGATTACGCTATTGCTCAATTGCAATGTAGTGAGTGAATTGCACATCGCGCGAAAACAGTATTTGGATGGCAGCATTCCGACCGGCTTTCAGCGGACCACGATTCTGGGGATCGATGGCTGGATCCCTTATAAAGGTCGCAAAATCGGCATCATTCAATTGGGATTGGAGGAGGACGCCTGTCGCGAGGTGAGCGATATCGGCCACGTGCGCACCTATAAGACCGATCGGCTCAGTATGCCGCTGATCGAGGTCGTGACGTACCCGCACATGCGGACGCCGCACGAGGTGGCAGATGTGGCTCACTTGATCCGAAAATTGACTCGCAGCACGGGCAAGGTGAATCGTGGGATCGGAGCCACGCGGCAGGACGTCAACGTGAGCATCGAAGGTGGCACGCGGGTGGAGATCAAAGGCGTGCCGCGCATTCCGTTGATCCCGCGCCTGGTGCATAACGAAGCAGGCCGTCAGAAAGCGCTTCTGGAGATCCGAGACCAGCTTCGGCAACGTGGCCTGACTCCCGAAAATTTCGCCCCCGAGTCATTCGACGTAACAGAAATCCTGAAGGACACCAGCTATTTGCCCATCAAAACTTTCGGCAATTCTCCAATTCGGATCAAATGTATTCGGCTGCCATTGTTTCAGGGGATCTTGCGGTATCCCACCCAGCCTGGGACCAACTTCGCGAAGGAAATTTCAGATCGCGTGCGCGTAATCGCCTGTCTGGACAAAATTCCGAACATCATCCATTCGGACAGTGATGATGAGACCATCGGCAGTGCCAACTGGATGAAGGTCAAAAAACTATGTCGTAGCGACGCGATGGATGCGCTGGTGATCGTCTGGGGCGAAGCACGAGATGTTGAGACAGCCAGCCAGGAGATCGCTATTCGGGCGCGGGAGGCCATCATCGGTGTGCCCAACGAGACGCGACAAGCATTACCCGACGGGACCACCGGGTTCGAGCGCATCCTCCCTGGGCCAGATCGGATGTATCCAGATACCGATTTACCACCCATCGCCATTTCGAGCGAGCGCATTGCGCGCATTCAAGCAAACCTGCCCGCCAGACCCTGGGAGCGGCAACAGCGGTACGCTGAGGCAGGATTACCCGATTTTATCATCGAGCAATTATTGCTCTCCGGTAAAGCGAGTCTGTTTGATCGCTTGATGGATCAATTGAACGTCCCCCCAATGTTCGCTGCCATTTTCATTACCCAACAGCTTAAACATTTTCGAAGAAGGGGACTGCCGATTGCTCGCTTAACCGATCAAATCGTCATCACACTATTCGAGGCGCTCCAACATCAAAAAATTGTGCGCGAAGCGATCCCCATGATTCTCGAACAATGGCTGTCCCATAATTCTCCGCCTGTCGAATCGCTGATGGAACAATATCGGATCATGAACGATGAAGAATTGCACCTCAGGCTGCAACAGGTCATCGATCAATATGGAGATCAGCCATTTGAAAATATCGATAAAAAATTCTCCTTTCTCATGGGCAAAGCCATGGACCAGCTTCGCGGCCGCGCAAGTGGAAAAATGGTCGCGCAACTGTTGCGGAAGCAACTTGGCCTGTTAGCATGAATGAGTCACTGAAAACCCAAATTTGCTATCATAATTCGATCATCTGGTTTTCATGACAATTTCGATAGCCATTTATTGCCGGAAAATGCTTCTTCGCTGAGTAAGCGAAACAGCAAGAAGCAGCATCGTGCTGATATGCTTATCGAATAGCGGGTCGAATGATGTCGAACTTGAAATTGAGGCGCTTTGGTAATAATTATCCATGAGAAAAAATTAAGCGGCCAATTTTTCATCAAAAGTCCATTTCCATGTGAGTTCTAATTCCGTGTCCAAAATTTTCTTGCCATGGAAAAAGAATTTTCCGCGGGTAGATCTTTTAATTGGCTGATTCGCCCTATGGGGACTTTCGCGGAATAGCGCTTTAAAACTTGTCTCCTTGTTCTGGACAACCGGGCACTTCAAATAAATTTTATGATAGGCAGTCGATTTCAGGTGCGGTTTAGAATCATGGTCGAACAATTCTCAATTATCGTTACAACACAATGTCATTGCGAGCGAAGCGAAGCAATCTCTTTGTAATAAACAGATTGCTTCGTCGCCTCGCTCCTTGCAATGACAACATCCATTGCAATGTTAATTTGGTAGATTTTGATTCAGTTGATCAACGGAGCATTTTTTTTGAGAAATAATCATCAATGAAATTCATTGCCGATCTACATATTCACTCCCATTACTCTCGTGCCACGAGCAGCGAGCTCAATATCGAGCCGCTGTATGAATGGGCGCAGCGCAAGGGCATTCAGGTGGTAGCGACAGGGGATATTACGCATCCTGGGTGGTTGGAGGAGCTCAAAGCTAAACTGGTGCCGGCGGAGCCAGGCTTTTTTCGATTGAAGGACGATTTAGCACGCCCCATCGATTTGCGCGTGCCAGGCGCATGCAGGAACCAGGTTCGCTTCATGCTCTCAGGAGAAATCAGCAATATCTATAAAAAAGCCGACCAGGTCCGCAAGGTGCACAATGTCGTCTATTTTCCCAGCATCGAAGTGGCCAAGCGATTCCAGGCACGATTGGAACGGATCGGGAACATTCGCTCCGATGGTCGACCCATCTTGGGGCTCGATGCCCGTGATCTTTTGGAATTGGTGTTAGAGTCCGACCCGCAGGCTTTCCTCATCCCGGCGCATATCTGGACGCCATGGTTTTCGGTTCTCGGTTCTAAATCTGGATTTGATTCGATCGAAGAATGTTTCGAGGACTTGACGCCGCACATATTCGCGCTGGAAACTGGCCTTTCCTCTGACCCAGCGATGAACTGGATGCTTTCCAAATTGGATCGCTTCGCATTAGTTTCCAATTCGGATGCCCATTCGCCTGCCAAATTGGGCCGCGAGGCCAATCTATTCGATGCCGAGTTTTCCTATACAGGCATCCTCAATGCCCTGAAGGGGGAAGGATCTGATCGTTTGTTGGGGACGATCGAGTTTTTTCCTGAAGAGGGCAAATATCATCTCGATGGACATCGCAAATGTAATCAGCGGATGACCCCTGCTGAGACCATCGCCAATAAGGGGCTGTGTCCGGTCTGCGGCAAAAAGGTCACGGTGGGGGTGCTTTATCGCGTCGAGCAATTGGCGGATCGACCAGCAGGAAGCAGTCACCCGAACGCTCGACCCTACCATAGCCTGATCCCGTTGACCGAGGTGCTGGCGGAAATTCTCTCGGTCGGCGAAGGAAGCAAGGCGGTCAACAAAAAATTTGAGTTACTCATCGACCATCTGGGTTCTGAGCTCACCATTTTGATGGAGAGGCCGCTGACTGAAATCGAGCGTTGGGGAGGGCCGATGCTGGCTGAAGCCATTCTTCGCATGAGAGCCAAGCAGGTGCAAATCGCCGCTGGCTATGATGGAGAATTTGGGAAGGTACGACTGTTTTCCGATGAAGAACTGCGCCGCTTCCAGACTCAATATCTATTTGTTCCTGAGGAATATTTGCCAGCGCCGTCAACAGCTATCCCTGCCGAATCGCCGACCGTAGTTCGGGATCAGCAGATGTCCTTTTCCCCAGCCCCGGATGCCGAGGCACGAGCAGGGGATATGGCGATCGATGATGAAGAGGACGAAACGGGTCTTAATCGTCAGCAACGAGAGGCCGTGCATTGCTGTGACCGGCATCTATTAATTGTCGCAGGCCCGGGCACTGGTAAAACCCGAACGTTAACGCATCGCATCGCCTATTTGGTCCAACATCACAATGTTTCCCCTGAGCAGATCCTGGCCATTACTTTCACCAATCGCGCCGCCGAGGAGATGCGAGAACGACTCAATCAACTGCTTCGACCAGAAATCACTAACCAGCTCACGATCAAAACGTTCCATGCCTTTGGCGCTTCCATTTTGCGCCAGGAGGCATCGCTGCTCGGCTATCAAAGCAATTTTTCGATTTATAGCGAGGAGGACCGGCGCCAGTTGCTCAAACGGATCGCCGCCTCGTTATCATCCAAAGAATTGGAGAGCTATTCTGAACAAATCTCGGTCATCAAAAACCAATTGCATCCAGTGATGACTGACGCAAAGGCCCAGGTTCCCGAGTATGATGCCCAGTTTCTTCAATTGTTCCACAAATATCAGCAAGTGTTAAAGGATCACCAAGCGTTCGATTTCGATGATCTCATTGTTCAACCTATCCTTCTATTGAAAAATAATCCGCGCTTGCTCAAGCGATATCAGGATCGTTATCGCTGGATTTCGGTGGATGAATATCAGGACATCAATTTCGCCCAGTATCAATTGCTCCGCTTGCTCACGGGCTCCCACACAAATCTATGTGCCATCGGCGATCCAGATCAGGCGATTTACGGTTTTCGCGGGGCTGACCGAAAATTTTTCCTGCAATTCGAGCAGGATTTTGCTGGCTGCCAGGTTATTCGCCTGGAGAAAAACTACCGCTCATCGGCAACGATCGTTCAGGCAGCGACCCAGGTGATTCGCCAAAATCCCGATCACCAGGCGCTCAATCTCTGGTCACCCCACGTGGACAAATTAAAAGTGGATATATTCGAAGTGCCCACCGAAAAAGCAGAGGCAGAAACCATCGTTCATCAAATCGAACGGATGATGGGTGCGACCAGTTTCTTTTCGGTGGACTCTGGCCGCGCGGGTGAAGCTGAGTTGGAGACTTGCTCCAGCTTTGGCGACATTGCCGTGCTCTATCGTCTCTCGGCGCAGTTGCCCGCCCTTGAGCCAGCTTTCATTCGATCGGGCATCCCTTATCAAACAATGGGCGAGGTTCCTTTTTATGAGATCCCAGAGGTGAAAGAAATCATCACAATTTTGAAGGTGATATATAATCCGAACGCTGAGCCAGAGCTCATGCGCGTCCTTCAAATGCCTCCCCGATCGCTTTCAGAACAAACTTTGAAACTGCTGATCAATTATAAACTGAGCAACGAATTCTCGCTCTGGCAGGCCATGCAAAAAAGCCGTCAAATTGCCTGGCTTAGTCCCACACAAAAGCAGCCAATCGAATTGTGGGTGGATACCATCCAAGCCTCCCAACGCTTCGCTCAGACGGAAAAGCTGCAAACTACGATTCAGCATGTCATCGAGGCGTTTGGATTGGCCAGCTATTTCAAGAACGACCGGAAGCGTCAGCATTATTGGAAGCAATTGCTGGAGCGGACGGTTGATTTTGACGGCAGCCTTGGCGATTTTCTCGAGCGAATTGCACTGCAAAAAGAGACCGATATTTATGCGCCGACAGCAGAGAAAGTCACATTAATGACGCTGCATGCGGCCAAGGGATTGGAATTTCCAGTGGTGTTCATTGCGGGTTGCGAAGAGGGACTGCTTCCCTATCGTCGCGCTGGCTCACCAATCGAACCTATCGAGGAGGAGCGCAGGCTATTCTATGTTGGGATGACGCGCGCTAAACAGCGGCTCATCTTGCTTCATGCCAAAAGCCGATTCTTGTTCGGCGAACGAACGACCAATCGGCCATCTCGTTTTCTGAACGAAATCGATGCCGCATTAAAGGCAAAACAGCAAGCAGAATTGAAAGAGAAAAAAGTTTCTAAGGAGGGGATATCCGAGCAGGCGCAATTGAGTTTATTTTGATTCGGATGGGGCCTAAGCATCTGGTCACAACTTTTCATGGTGCAGGAGAAAAAGGGCAGCCGCAATAGAATGCTTGCAGCCGCCCCGAGCAGTACCTGGCATGTGACGACTCAATGATGGGATGACTTTCCGTCAGGCTATCGCTGCTGTTTGAGGCGCTTAACGAAATCTGTCCAGACAATCCACATATCTCGATACCATTGAGGCTCATTTTCGGTGTGATAGACCCTCATCATGTATTGGGTATGCAGTTCGTCGCCCCCCAACGATGTTGAGTCTTAGCGATTGCCAAAATTTCTCGAAGAATAGTTTTTGTTCCGTTGCTATGATGGTTCGTCGCAACCAGGGTTTTAGCAAGATACACCAGGACAGTTTCAGTCATCGGGCTCAGGGTCGGCATTGGGGGATATTATCTCGAATAAGCAGCGGGATCGTCAGCAATTTTCAATTTTCCGGGCTCCCTGGTGCGCAATTTTCAAATTGAACTGTCGATTGAAGATTCAACTATCATCGACCGCAGACACTCGAATCGGCGAACCTCATGACCAGATTTTCGGCGGAGGTGGCGGTGGCGGCGTTGGAGGCAATGGTGTCGGATCGCCATCCCCTATCACCCATGAATGTCGCTGGTATCTCACCATGAAAAAATGATTCAAAGATGCAAGCGGAGCAAGTTCGGCAAACAGCCAGGAACCGATATTGAAACTCATTAAGCTGTTCATAACACCCCCTGTTGCTTGTGAATGAGGAAGGAATTAGGAATTGCAGATTAACAAATTGCAATCCTTATACCAGAATTGTCATTTCGAAGATCACAGGATAAGTGGTTGTTTTTAACAGTTGATTTTTGCAATCGCCATTCGGGTGCAGATCTAACTGCTGCGTTTTTGACACAAAACAGCTAAAATCTGTTGCATGGATGCGACAGAATTGAAAGCTCGCTACCACGCGGGATCATCGATCAATTAAGTTTCATCATAAAAATGAACCAGAATAGCAAAATATAAATACACATTGCCCACAATATAAACGGATCGGTACAAGATATTCAAGCATAAAAATTCTCTCAGTGCATTTCCGTGCGTTTTGTGGGCCAATTATAAAAAATAAAACTTGATTTTTAAAACTCCGCTTTCAATATGAAACAAACGATCAAAACCATAAATCGAATGAGCTGGCGCGACTATCGGATGTTAAAACGTCGGCTTTATGATCATGTTCATAAGCTCGCTTGCGAATTTGGCCCTCGCAATCTGGAACATCTTTCTGGACTCCATCGGGCAGGCGAGTATATTGTTCAACAGATGGCGCATTATAACAGAAATTTATCGACGCAGAATTATCATGTTACCCATAACCTGATCCAGAATTTAATTGCAGAACAAACTGGACATCAAAATCCAGATGAAATTATCATTATCGGGGCACATTATGATACTGTACAAGACTCTCCTGGTGCCGATGACAATGCCTCAGGAGTGGCTGGCCTATTAGAATTGATCCGATTGTTGCAATTTTACGACAATCGAAGGACGTTGCGCTTCATCGCCTTCAACCTTGAGGAACCCCCATATTTCGGCACGGATCAAATGGGGAGCCATCAATATGCAAACTACTGTAAGGAGAATAATGAAAATATCATTGCAATGATCGCTTTGGAGATGCTTGGATTTTATACTGAAAAACGCGGGAGTCAAAGATATCCGCTGGCAGGCACGACTGATCGAAATGACACCCGAGGAAATTTTGTAGCTGTGATTGGGAACACCCAATCAAGAGCATTGGGCAATTTTGCTGCACAGAAACTAAATGAGATGGCCCTCATCAAGACCAAGGCAATGATCCCTCCGACCCCGGTCTATGGAAATGATCTGTCGGATCACTCCTCATTCTGGAAGCACAATTATCCAGCCATAATGATTACCGATACTGCGTTCTATCGCAATCCCCATTATCATGAGACCAGCGATACAATCGATACACTCAATTTTCGTTATTTCACCCGGCTGGTCTATTCCCTTGCCTATTTGGTTCAGCAATTAGATATTGAAAAATCCCTTGAAAAATAAAAAGAGCCACCGGGCGGATTCGAACCGTCGACCGTCTGATTACGAATCAGATGCTCTACCTGCTGAGCTACGGTGGCTAAAGATATTTAATTTTATTTTTTGAACTACCAACTATCATCCGACCATGGACACACGCGCTTTGTTCGCGGTTCAAAATCAATCCTCTTGAATTGCTGCATCGCAGAAGAAATCAAATTCATGTCAGCGAATCTATTGATCGAGCCTTGATTTTGACGGCGATAATATAATAAATGGAATGCTAAAAGTCAACAACTTTCATTGATCAAATTGAAGCGAGAATGAATGGAAATTTTATGGGGGTATGAGTTTTCTGTCTGCCGGGGATAAGGACTTGGTAGGAGCGCGCAGGCCGTCCAGAATGAAAGCCCATCCTGAAGGCCTGCTCTTTGTGATCAGATTATGCACATCGCCAGCTCTTGGTGCAAAATGCCAGAAATAGACTGTATGGTCATGCCCGCGCATTTCTGCATTCGTGGGAATGACCTTCTCGATCTCTGCAACAGAAACCAGCTAATTTAATTGTTAGCGGCATTGTCCTGCTTTTCTGTGGCCTTTTTGTAAATACGCTTGGCGACAAAATAATAAACAACCAATCCGATCCCCGCAAAAAAGAACAATCCACCAATGGTGACCTCTTCGGCATTTCTGAGAGGCACCATCTGTCCCAGGAAAATCGCCAGCCCAATACCGATGAGCACGAATCCCCATTTCAATGAGGTAGGGACTCTGCCCTCAAAATGGCCGCCAAAAAGATACTTTATATTTTCATTGAGCAAGCCTTTCTCAATCGCCAGCCGGCGAATTTTATTGTCGGAGAGGATCTTTATCACATAAGCGACCACCAGAAAAAACGTCACCGGAACCAGATCATCAAACATAACATCCTCCTCATGTCTCAGTGAGATCCTAATGAATGGGAGCGAACCCTATTGGTTCTGTTAAATCAGACAAGTCAACTGAAAAAATGTTGCATTTTTCGACCATCATTCCATCATCGCGCACATTTTGAAGGATGAAATTTTCACGCAATGAATAAAATAGCTTGATTTTTAGATAAAATGCTCATAACTTAGCGGTCAAAAAAAGAGGAGTTCTGGATGTTGACCTGGACACAGACTTACACCCCGGTATTGAATCATCTGGCGCTTTCTGCTCTGGTGGCGGCATTGCCCGTGGTTGTGCTATTAGGATTGTTGGCTTTTTTTCGGGCGAAAGCCTATTTTGCTGCTCTGCTTGGGCTCGTGAGTTCCCTTTTGATTGCCTTGATCATCTATGAAATGCCTGCTCCTCTGGCACTCATGGCTGCTGCCAATGGAGCGGCGTATGGCCTTTTCCCCATCGGCTGGATCGTGCTCTGTGCCATTTTTGTCTATGATATTAGCGTGGCGACAGGGAAATTCGAGATCGTCAAACGCTCGATCGCAGGATTGGCCATCGACCGGCGCATTCAATTGCTGCTGGTCGCGTTCAGCTTCGGCGCCTTCATTGAAGGAGCAGCCGGGTTTGGTACCCCAGTCGCCATCTCCGCCGCGATGCTGATTGGTCTGGGCTTTCAACCACTCCCCGCGGCTGGTCTGGCGTTATTGGGCAACACAGCTCCGGTCGCCTTCGGCGCGCTGGGGACACCGATCATCGCCCTATCGGCGGTCACTGGGCTGCCGCTAGAGTCGCTCAGCGCCGCAGTTGGCCGACAATTGCCATTCTTCGCCCTGATTGTACCCTTCTGGCTGGTCTGGGCCATGGCGGGCTTTAGAGCCATGCGGGAGGTCTGGCCCGCCTGCCTCACGTCAGGCCTGAGTTTCGCAATCGTGCAATTCTTGGTCAGCAACTATCATGGCCCATGGGTGGTGGACATCGCCGGGGCCATTGTCTCCATGGCCGCTATGGCGGTGCTGCTCCGTTTCTGGCAGCCCAAATCCATTTGGCGATTCCACCATGAAAGCACGACAGAACCAACGCTGGCACCGGCACATCATGGGGCTAAACAAAGCTCTCTAAAAATAAGCCAGAGCCCCGCCAGCCATGAGACCTTCATGGCCTGGCTGCCCTGGATTTTACTCTCTATTTTCGTGTTCCTGTGGGGTCTCCCTCAGGTGAAAGCCCTGCTGAATCGTTTCGTCGGCGTCACTTTTTTCAAATTTCAAGTCCCACTGCTGCATCAGGCTGTATTTCGGACCGCTCCGGTCGTGATGCAGCCAAAAGCCGAGGACGCCATTTTCACTTTCAATTGGCTCTCTGCAACCGGGACGAGCTTATTGCTCAGTGGCATCCTCTCCGGCCTGCTGTTGGGGCTCCGGCCAAAAAGGTTGCTCCAAATATTCTGGGGCACCATGAAACGCGTGAAGCTCTCGCTGCTCACTATCGCTACCATGCTGGCTCTTAGCTTCACCACACGGTACGCCGGATTAGATGCCACCATGGGACTGGCTTTCGCCAGCAGTGGCTTTTTGTTTCCATTCTTTTCGCCGTTATTAGGCTGGTTAGGCGTAGCGCTGACCGGCAGCGACACATCTTCCAATGTGCTGTTTGGAAACCTTCAGCAGATCACGGCGCAGCAACTTGGCTTATCTCCGATACTGGCGACGTCAGCCAATAGCTCCGGCGGCGTCATGGGTAAAATGATCGATGCCCAGAGCATTGTCGTTGCCGGGGTCGCTACCGGTCAACAGGGTGAAGAAGGCACCATCCTTCGTTTCGTGTTTTTCCACAGCCTCATGCTGGCGATCCTGGTAGGAATATTAATCTTATTGCAAGCATACGTCGTTCCCAACATGCTGCCAACCGGCATCAAATGACGTTGCCATGAAACGATCGATAGCCAGGCGATTTATCGGATAGATGCAGTGAGACGTATCATACTTCAATTCTTAAAATGCCAATCCCCTGCAGGCTGTGCTGGGCCGAATTAGCTCATCATCAACACTAATTGGGTGACGCATCGCTGCTGCGATGTCGGCTCGATTAAATTCGCTCATCCTGCTCTGATTGACAATTCGCATCGATCAACTTGGCCTTTGATTAGTTTTTTGCCGCAACATTTTTAAGCCAAATCTGTCCATTTAAGTGATGAATGACCCAAACGGCCTGATAAAAAAAATTCTAGCTGGCGACTCGAATGCATTTCGGCTGCTGATCGAACACTATCAGCGGCTGGTGAGCCATATTGTTTTTCGGCTGATTCCTCAACCGAAAGACCGGGAAGATCTCTGTCAAGATGTGTTCCTCCAGGTCTATCAAAATCTGGGGTCGTTCAAATTTGAATCGAAGCTCTCGACATGGATCGGGCGCATTGCTTATAATCGCTGTCTCAATTATTTGGAGAAGAAGCGGACGCCGCTCTATGACGATCTTTCTGGATCTGAATCATCGTTAGAAACATTACCAGCGAATGTGATTCAGCCTGATGAGGCGATTGCAGCGGGCGATCTTTCGGTCCGGTTACAACGCGAAATCGAACATCTGCCTATCCAGTTTCGAACGGTCATCACGCTCTATCACATCGAACAGATGAAATATCAGGAAATCGCTGAGATAATGCAGCTCCCTGAAGGCACCGTAAAGAGCTACCTGTTCCGCGCCAGACAATTGTTGAAACAGCGATTGATGGATAAATATGCGATCGAGGAATTGATTTAGATGAAAAATGACAGAATTTGGCATGGTGGTTCATGTAGGAAAAAACTTCGACCGAAAAGATCAGGCCGGTGATTTTGCTTCCAGAACCTCATCTTTTCGCATGTCACGCAACTCGCTCCTCATGCCAATGCGAACAGTCCAACATGCGAAACTTATAAGCAGCGGGATAACGATTGGATGCTCATTTGAGTGAGGTTCTTCTGCAAAGCGAATGGATTAGGATTAGTCCATACTGCAAACTATCAGAAACAGGCTATGCCTGCGTATGCGGGCATCCCAATTCCTGCCTATCATAAATGGCGAGTTCATTGGAGATTTCTGTATACATGGAAACGACACGGTCTTATTTAAATTCGTTTTTTGCAGCAGAAACGAATTAGCGATTGAACAAATCAGCGGGGGATTAACTGTATTTCCTATGATTTTTCCAACGCTGCTGTGCGAAAAAGAATCGCATCAGCGGAATTTATCTATTCGAGGGAAAACATTTCCGTGCTCATCTATTCAGCCAGTCCCAGCCGAGCGAAGGCCATGGTCATTGGAGAAATGAATTTTTGATATTATCGCAGGGCGAAACTCATTAGGAGGAACTATGGCAAACGACCATTTGACGGATCAACAATTGCAAGACTATCTGGATGGTGTTGTTGCGCCGCAACACCTGAGCAGTTTAGAGGGACATCTGCGTCATTGCCATTTGTGTCAAGCAGAGTTGCGAAACTATCGACTACTCTACGATGAGCTCGGAGCCAGCCTTCCGGTGGAATTAGCTCCAGGTTTTTCTGCCCGCGTGATGAAGCTCATTCGCATTCAGAAAAAGAAAGCGCTATTCGCCCGCATCTGGGAGGTATTGTGGCCAGTCGGCTGCCTGGCAGGAGCAATCGCCATGATGAGCCGTTACGTTGACCTCAAATCGATCGCTACGGTTTTCATCGAAAGCCTAAATCCAGCCCGATATTTCGACAGCACCGTTATCACCAATCTCAAGGTGATTCTATTAGAAAGATACAACATCAGGGTAGACCTGATTGTGTTTGCCGGGTTGACGCTGATCGTGATATTTCTGATCGATCAGTTCATTTCGAAACATCAATCCAAAAATTTTTCTCATCTTAACATACTGCCACTCTTTTAGCTTGCGCTCGTTGCAGAGTACCAGAAGCAGGTCGCATTATCATGCCTATCCGGCCGCTGGTAGTAAATCGTAACATGGTTTTGGCTGAATCCGCCTTTTCTAACCCAAATACCCCACCGGGTGAAAATGAAAACGCTTTACCCATGAAATAAGCACAAAAAGCATTTTTGGGGCAAGTTCGTGTGTTTCACAGAATAATTGCAGTCCTTTTCATTTTAGATTATCAGGTGTCATCTTAGCTTTTAACAAGGGCTTGCAAGCGCGACCGGGTATTCGAAATCAAGAATTGCTTTTTTCTCAAATAAAAATTTCCTTGGCAGTTCCGCCTCTGGGTTCTGAATTTTTCAGGCCACGGAAGAAGAACTACCACGGAAAAGGATGTGAAAACATCAACTGAATTTTCAAAAGAACCACGGCAGTGATAGATCAAGACTCTCTGCTCTAAGAATCGAAGGAATGCCTCAATTTCTCAGAGGGGAAAATTTATTTTGGCGCGCTTTCGTTTGTTTCGCAGGCGACTTAAAACATGAAATTCAATCTTACTATTTCTGGGGGAACAGCATTTCAGCAGCGTGCCAATCGAAATCCGTTAGAATCCCAGATGAAAAAATCGAATGCAATCGAAAAAATCATCGCATTTCAGCATCACCGTGAAATCCCCTTTGCGCTGCGCACCTGGGTACCAGGCGGCTCGATTGGCAACATCCTTCTTCTTAAAATCGACTTCGATGATGTAGGGTGGATCGTACTTCAATGGTTGGAAAGTGCTGAGCCGCTGCAAGGCACAGCTCACCCCCGCTTTGATCAATTGCTGCGATTTTTTAGGATGCAGATTCAAGCTGGCTTCCCCCAGCCCGCGTTTCACTGCCACGGTTTCGATCCCGGGAATTAGCTTTTGGGCCTGATCGCAGATCGCCTGGTCGCCAGAGACAAAAATCACCGGCACATTGAAATAGCCAGCGATCAACGCGTTCCAGCCAAATTCCGGCAGAGAGACATTATTGACACGCAGGTCGAAGATCGCGCCTGTCATGGTATGCGCAAGGGTTCCGTCTGGGGTCATTGCTTTGGCATGGTAGCCGATACAGCAGACAGCGCTAAAACTCTGATCCAGGCCTCCATCATGGCGAAGGGCCCTTTGGACCACTCCCGAATTAATAATGCGCTCTCATGTAGCTTATCCGGAATTAGATTTCTCGCAGAACTATGGGCATCGCGGACAACGATTTCGGTTGCACCCTGCTCCAAAGCGCCTTCTATGGCCGCATTCACCTCATTGGTCATGATCTGCCGAAAATATTGGTAATCCGGATGATTGCCACTGGTCTCATCCCAATGGATGACCCCAGTAATCCCTTCCATGTCTGCTGAGATATAGATTTTTTTATCTGGCATCACCGTCATCCCGTGGCTCATGGTGCGTGCTCCTCATTGATTTAGACTCCGTCAAATTCAAAATGAGAAAGGAAGGATTTGTCGTGGTCCAGACAGGCAGATCCGCCTATCGAAAAGAGCATTGAGCATCATCAAAAACATCTCATTTCAATGCGATGATAATGATCCACTCCCCCGATAAAAGGAAACGATCCGCTCCACAACCTCCTCTGCCGTGTCGGCAATTTGGAATAGCGAAAGATCTTCTTCAGATATTTTTCCCTGCGCCAATAAGGTTCCTTTCAGCCAATCGACAAACCCTTTCCAAAAGCTGCTATTCACCAGGATCACAGGAAATTTACCGATCTTTTGTGTTTGGATCAGCGTCAAGGCCTCACACAGCTCGTCGAGCGTTCCAAATCCGCCTGGCAGGATGACGAATCCTTTGGCATATTTGACGAACATGACCTTGCGCACAAAAAAGTAACGGAAATCCAGTTGGATGTTCGCATAGGGATTGGGCTTTTGCTCGAATGGAATATCGATATTGAGACCCACAGAAACGCCGCCGGCCTCGGCCGCACCGCGATTGCCAGCTTCCATGATGCCAGGGCCTCCCCCGGTGATGACGCCATACCCGGCTTGCACCAATAACCGGGCAATTTGCCGGGCCAGTTCATAGTCGGTGTCTCCAGGCTTGGAACGAGCAGAGCCAAACATGGTCACCCAATCTCCCACCTGTGAAAGCTCTTCGAATCCCTCCACAAATTCCGAAATGATCCGAAATACTCGCCAGCTATCTTCAATAAATAACTTCTCGATCTGTCCATTAATCGGCTTATTCAATCGTTTTTTCAACATACTCGTCCCTCATCAGCTTCATCATTAGTCGTCCCAGGCTCAGATGATGATGCAATTCATCGGTCAACAGTTCTCCTCTTATAATCCACCAGCGACCCGTTTTTTATTTTGTTCGGATCACCCAATTGGCTCATCGGGCTTCAAGAAAGGGCTAAATTTACGATGAATAGTTTTGAAAAGCAACACATTTTTTGGTTGTTTCATTGATCAGGGATTATTATATTCTCCCTGACGAATTTGCAATTCGATTTCAGAAGAAAAGGATTGCCATTCACTCTTGTTATCAACCAAATCGTTGCAGAACTGGTCGTGCAAAAATGAGCCGCAAATTTTCCTGGCTTCAAAATCCAGGAGCTGCAATTTTGAGGGGACCATTCTATCGAACAAGAGCTTTTTCACATCAAAGCCAGATTCCAAGTCGAAATTGATTTTTGTATGAGTTCTGGTTCTGTGTCCAAAACTTTACTGGTCACGGAAAAAAACTGTCACAGACGATTACTTCAAAACTAACGTTACTATTCTGGACAACAGCAATTGTCAAAATACTTAGAACAAGCAAGGAGCGCGATGACCGATAATCAGCCAAAATCAATTCGGTTGGACAAATGGCTGAAGATTGCACGGATCATCAAAACGCGCAATCAAGCAGCAGCAGCCTGTGACGAGGGCCGGGTGAAGGTCAATGATCAGATCGCTAAGCCCGCTAAACTCATCAAGGTCGGCGATGTGATTTCGATTAAATTCAAATGGCGGACCCGGACCTTCGATGTTTTAGATGTGGTGCAAAAAAGCGTCAAAGCGGAACAGGCACGGCTGCTTTACCATGAACATGAATTGACGCCTGAAGAGAAGGAGCAGGAGGAACTTCGGAGTCTATTTTATCAGGCTGCGAAATCGCAGCGGCCCAAATTTAAAGGACGCCCAACCAAAAAGGAACGTCGCGAATTGGAGAAATTTCGAGGCAGGTGGCATCACCTTGACGAATAAAATGACCTCGTACAAAAATGTAATCGCCAGGTTCTTTCTGCACGCTGTATGGATCAAACCATCTCAATAAAATTTGCCACGCCGGCATTCCTCACGCCGATGACAATGTTATGATAATTTTACTTGCCAAAAACAGCAATTTTTACTATTATTGCACAACCAATCCTTGGACTATTCGGAGGGAGGACCGATAGTCCACCTGGTCTTTTGTCTGATGCTCGGAGCTCAGATCAATCGGTGGTTTGAGCTTTTTTTATTCCTGAAATTCTAAAATGAACCAAGGCAGAGCGATGTAAAGACCTATGGCCCACGAAACACACGGAATGACGCGAAAGAAGAGAAATTAAAGGTGCTTTTAAGGTATTTCCGGGTTTTCCGTGGGCGTCTCGAAGATTAAATTTTCAGTTCAGAATTTCAAGGGACAAAAATTTTTTAGGACACAGAATTGGAACTGACACAGAAATGAAGTTCTAAAGGGCTTTTTTCTATGTGAGTCCTGTTCCCATGTCCAACAATTCTGAAGCCTTTCGTGCCTAAGACCAATAGCGGATTTCAAGAGATAATAATTTTTGGTGACCCGGAACTGGAACTGAAACAGAAATGAAGTTCCAAAGGGCTTTTTTCTGTGTGAGTTCTACTTTCGTGTCCAAAAATTCTGAGGCCTTTCTTTTCTGGGACCCATATCAAAATTTCTAAAATAAACTCTGGTCGTGACATACAAGAGCGATTTGCCCACGAGACAGGTGAATGAAGCGAAAGAAGAGAAATTAATAGTGCTTTTGGCGTACTTTCGTGTGTTCTATGGGCGTCCTAAAGATTAGATTTTCATTTCAGAACTCAGGTTATTTATGAAGCGATGAAATTCTGTTTGTCGCTTGGGCTCTGGACCGATATCTTCTCCGGCAATGGCTTTAGCTTCAATAAAATGAGTGATGCAATGACTGCGCGATCTCCTTTGAGCGAAGATCACGTCAAATCTGAGAACCAGCTATGATGAATGTGTTAAACATCGTCTTGATACTTTTCAATATAACAGCAGCGATTGTTTTGTTTGCAGTGGCCAAAAGAATCAACGCCAAGAAGTTTAAGCTTGAAGTCCTGGATACGAAGGTCAAAGCCATCCAGAAGCGGCTGGACAGCGAACGCCAGGATTTGGATGAATTAAAGCAGACGCTCCAAGAACAAAAGATGGTTCTCAATCAGAAATGGGATCAAATCCAGGAGGCCAGTCAGCTACTTGATGCGCGCGCGATGAAATTAGATGAAGAGCGCCAGGGATTAGCAGCGGAACAAGAAAATGTGACGGCCAAAAAAATAGAGATCGAGCAACAGGAGATCAAGCTGGAACAAACGATGCTGCAACTCAAGGAGAAGTGGCAGCAACATCGCAACGAGATCAGAGCTGAGCGCGAGCAATTGGTCAAGGAGTTCGAGCGAATCAATGAGGCGATTCAATATCTGGAGTCGCTTGAAAACAAAGTCAAGATCGAGAATCAGAAGGCGGATAAAGAGAAGAGTTATCTGGCCGAGCAGTTCAGAGCGTTGGAGGCGACCAGGCGTGAATTGGAACAGAAAAGCCTTCAATTGCAGGAGAAGGAACGGCAACTTAACGAAATGGCCCAGCAGCAGCGCGAAGGCTGGGAACGGCTTGAATCGGAGCGAGAAAAGCTCAAACACCTTCGCCAGTCTATGGTGCAGCAGCCCGCAGAGCTCATCGCTTCAAATGGTTCCAATGCGAGCCAGCAGCAAAAAAGCGAACAGGCCCGACCTGCGGGGCAGCGGCGTCAAACTCCATCATCAGCACCAAATATTGCGGTTCCAAATCCCAATGAAATTTTGGAAAAAAACATTGCCGAACGATGGCACTGGGTGGGAAATCTGCTTCGCGATGACGGCCGACCGGATGAGTTGTTATTTGGCAAAACGCTCCCTCGCATTATCGATCCGCAGCGCTGGAACGACGTCGAGGGGATTGTGGTCGGTGAGCACGCCGATGGCTCAGATCAACTGCTGTGGCAATTGAAACCAGAGCCCGGAGCCTCTGAGTTGGATCTCAATGCGTTGGAACAACAGCAGAAAACAAACATCCTTGCGCAAAGCCATAATACCCGTTTTTTCCTGGCGGCTTACAATAACGAACAACGCCTCATCGGATTTCAAACGTTTCGATTCATGCCCCAGCTTCATGATATCGAAATCGAGCATCCTCCGATGTTGCCCAACCCAGATGGGCATCGGCCCACGCAGATTCGGTTCGCACACGATCCTAACTGCGATATCCATCCTATTGGCTTTCAGCAAAATGAGATCATCATTCGGAAAGAGCCAGAAGCGACCATTGCCGTCATTCCGGCTGATCCGAAATTAGAAGCGACCATTTGGGAAATCATGGATGGCCTTGGACGAAAACTGCAGGTCACCATTCATATTCATCGAATTTGGTGGAGCCTGGTCGCCGATCAGGATTTGGCATCGCAAGCCCAGCTATCCAGTAAGCCGCTGGAGATTTCATGGGAGCAAATTCATTCGGGCGCAGTAAATGGCATCAGCCTCTGGCTGCCTTTGGAGCACGGCCTTCAACAACTTTATATCGGATTGACCAAGCAGAAACGGAAGGCATTCCAGCTCAAACCGAACGATCGACAGGTTTTCGTCTCATTGGACGGCTGGATCAATCCCAAGGAGATCGCGCAGCTTTCGGAACGGATCGCTATTCAACTATGGCTGGACAAGCGAACGAATGAATCAACCGAATTAGCATTCATTTTACCAGCACCATGGCAGTGCAAAACACCTGATTGTCATTTTCGGGCGTTCGATAAAACCGCCTTTTATGACCATATTAAAGACCATCATTTCGACCAATTTTTTCGGCAAGCCGACTATGATGAGATTCGAAAGCAACATGATCAAAATTTGCCCGCGCAGATCTATCAATGCGGCTATTGCCACCAGTATATTGCCGCAGATAATAATGAACCCAATCCTGCCAATGTCATTATTCAACACATTTTCCAATGCACTGAGGCCAGACAGCACGAAGGGGCGCCTTTCATTCAATTTCGAATTGTCAAGGATAGCGATGAAATTCGCCACAACATGATCCCAAATTTGCCTGTTTTTTTGAAATGCAAATTGTGCCAGCAGCTCTTTCAGGCCCATGAAAGGACTCTAATGTTAGAACATCTATTTTCCGCTCATGAAACTGCGATAATTGAGAGGAGCGATCGATCAAACGGCCAATCCAGTGCTTCCAAATCAAATGTACAACCCGCGGATATTGGAGCTTGATCCGAGAATTCTGATCATTTGTTTTATCCCAATCGATCTATGGGGAAAGCTATTTCATGCTAATTATCGCCCACCTGGTTCCTTTTCCTATCCAAGCCAATCTTCAGCCTAATTATAATAAGATTTCAAGACAACGACAATCGATTGGGTCTAGTATTCGCGATGATTAGTTTCATGGCTAATTTCGATGCAAAAAACGGTTCGTTGATTCCAGCCCATTCTTGTTCAAAAGATATTTTTTGCCAGGCTTTCTGTGAATTTCAAAGGATCATGCTTCGCTGTCCGTCACGCGATCGCAGCAGTGCACATCACCTGAGCGCCCACCGTTCTTTCGGTGGATTATAATAGCCAAATCGAACCCAAGGAGCTTTGGCTTGAATCGCTTGCTGCCATTTCAAAATGCCAATCGGTCGCGTCACCTGCTGATCCAGCTTCAATGTCCGGATATACCAATCAGGATCGATATTCAAATTGCGCATCTGAATCAAATCGACCTGATAATCATTGACAATTTTGATTAGCTGCTCCATTTCAACTGGATCGTCCGTCAAACCAGGAAAGATGAAATAGTTCAACGAAATCCATTTATTGTAGCGCCGCAAGATAGCCATGGATTCCAGGACGGATTCGAAAGTATAATCCTTAGGCTGATAATAGCGGGTGTACAACTCCGGCTGGGCGCTGTTCAAACTGACGCGAACGCTCTCCAATCCAGCACGACACAACTGCTCGATGACATGCGGATAGCCAGCGTTGGTATTCAAATGAATGGTGCCGCGATCAGTGAGACGCCGAATGCTACGGATGGCCTCCACCAGCAGGTCACCTTGTAACAACGGTTCGCCCTCGCACCCCTGTCCAAAGCTGATCATCGCAGCCTCTGCACGCTCGAGATGTGGAACGGTGTATTCCACAATCTCATCGATACTGGGGACAAAATCGATCCTGTCCTGTGTGGCGGTCACCCCTTCCTGGGGCTGTTTGGAAATGCAGCCCAGACATCGGGCATTGCAAGAAGGACTGACGGGAACGGGACACTCCCACCGCTCCAGAACGAAATTCTGGGCATTAGGACAAAGATAGCGCTGTACGCAATTATGGATTAGATGGGCCACCAGTCGATTATTCGGAAAACGAGCCAACATCTGCTGGCAGCCCTGTTCAATCAATTGCTGATCGAATTGCAGGGGGTCATGGCGAATATCCTCGTCCACGCGGATCGCAGGCACCCAGAACTGATCCCTTCGCCAGCCGACCGGTGTATAAGCGAACAGCGGCAATTTCACAGCATGCTGTTTAGGTTGATATGCCGCGCAATACAATTGGGTATACGCCGGGGCCAAAAAGGCCGCGGCAGCGATGACCGGTTGCCCCCGATACCTTTTAATCGTCACCATTCGACCTTTTGTCCGATCGTAGCCTACGGGATATCGGTCAGGCAATTCTAATAGAACACTGCCAGGTGGAATAGGGATCAATTCATATGGCCCGGGCAAAAGCGTCTCTCCCAGCCGTCGTGCCACCATTTCGATCCCGGGGATCTCAAACAGACTGCCCTGGCCGTCGCTCACCACCAGCCAGGGAAGATGATTACCTTTCCATTTTCCCATCATCATCGAGACACCATGATCAGTTCATTTTTCGCGCGGACAATATATGCAATTCTTTTTTGAAAACCAAAAGGAATTTCTTTGATCCCATTTTCAATTATCGCTGGTATTGTGGCGAAATCCGGCACCATCCTCGAACTGGAATCTCGTTTGGCAGCTATTCTTATTTGCGATCGACAGGCGCTTCAAATCTGTGCTTGACATGGAGGCGATTTTTTTATAAATTCAATTAACGATACAACAAAAAACGTGCGTGAGAAGGATTTTGCCCATTGAATTTTCGGCCCATTCTTTGGGATTATAGATTTTTGTTTCGAACCGCTCTGATCCATGGTGATGAAATGATAGAGTCCTGCAAAATAGCAAAAAGGAATTCTTTGCGTGCAGCGGAGCGAAGAGGCAGTGCTTTTTTGCTTGAGGAAATATGAGATTCCTCGGTTCGCTCGGCATGACCATGCTTTGTATTTTTCATAGCTCTATTTGACGATTCAAGCAAGCGAAAGGGAGCGCTATGATCAAAATTGGCTGCTGCGGCTTCCCCGAAGCCAGGTCGAAATATTTTAGCGAATTTGTGGTCGTAGAGGTTCAACAAACATTCTATCAGCCGCCTCGATTTGAAACGCTCGCACAATGGCGCCAGCAAGCGCCAGAAGCGTTCGAGTTCACACTAAAGGCCTGGCAACTCATTACGCACCTCCCAACCAGTCCAACCTATCGCCGGCTAAAAGATCTGAATTCATTTTCCAATCTATCGAACTACGGCTTTTTCAAGCCTACTGATGAAATTTTTGCAGCATGGGAACATACGCGACAATGCGCCGATATCCTGAAAGCCGATAAGATCGTGTTTCAATGTCCAGCCAGCTTCAAACCGACTGATGAGAATATCAAGAACATGGAAAATTTTTTCACACAGATCGAGCGGAAAGGAATGACGCTTTGCTGGGAACCTCGAGGCCCGTGGGAGAATAAAATAATCGCGTCCATCTGTGAGCGACTTGATCTGGTGCATTGTGTTGATCCATTCGTGAATGAACCGGTGGCTGGGACGATTCGATATTTTCGACTGCACGGGATCGGCGGTTATCGCTATCGCTTTTCGAAGCAAGATTTCGAGCGCCTGGCTTGCTATCTTCATTCGAACGAGACAACTTATTTCATGTTCAATAACGTTGCTATGCTGGACGATGCCATGGCTTTTATTCAATTTCTTGAACATCATTCTGCGGATGTTCGAAACGCAGGACTGCAATAACAACGACTCAACGTGACCATCATTGATCTAATCAAAGGCCATTTTAATCATAGCTATTCGTGAGATGTCGGCCGTGATTGGTAGTAAGGAAAGACGATCCATCGTTTTGAAATAAATTGTGGTGAAGTCAACTTGATCAATGAGGAGGATATGTTATGCCAGCGTATGAGTACCGATGTTCAGATTGCACCAAGACGTTCGTAGTGGTGACAACCGTAGCGGAACATGAAAAAAATCCAAAACCGAATTGCAGCCATTGCGGAAGCAGTAACGTGGAACAACAGTTCACCAGCGTCTCAGTCATCACGTCGAAGAAAAGCTGATTAGCTGGTGAGCAGACCAATCCCGAAGACCAGCTACGCCTGGCAGTTGGTCTTCGGGACTGAATGACTTTAAGGATGGGGAATAAATCCGAACCGCAGCAAGCGCTGTTGGATCGCAGGATAGAGCAACAATTGCTCGGTTTCGACTTCTGCGAGAGCAGGGTCGATCTGCTGCAAGCGATGGCGCAATTGTTCGAGCCCATCTGAGGAAGAAAATTGATGCATCACTGCGGGATGGCAGCTTACCCCAGCGTTGATCAAATTTTGCAGCGCCTGCAATTGCAGGGCGAAACCATGCCCATCCATTCCTGTCAATCTTTCAAACTCCGCCTCATTGCAGCCTTTCAAGCTCACGCGCACATGAAGGTTGGGAAATTGTGCGAGTTCCTCACAATAACCAGGATCATCCCCCAGCAAAATGCCGTTGGTCTCCAGGATGAATCGTAACTGGGGCGGAATCCGTTTTAATACTGCGATCAAGTGATCGCGATGTAAAGTGGGTTCATTGCCGCTGATGCGCACGCGTCGATAACCATGGCGTCGGGCAATGGCAACGAGTTGATGGGCGACTTCCTCTGGTGAGTAAAATTTTCCAACAGTCTCCGGGCGACAAACAATATTCCACGACCAGCAGAAAATACAACTAAGACAGCACCCGACACAATCGCCGGTGGCGATCCCACCATAAAACGGTGCACTCCGAAAACGATAATATTTTCGCTTTTCGCCCTGCGAGACAATCGCTGTTATTTTTTTAGCCTGATATAACGGGTCCATAACAATTTTGATGATGGAGAAACACAACCAAATTGCGATCCGATTAGAGTTTCCCCCATCCAGGTTTTATCATCAGCAGCGAATCGCATCAAACGGTTGGCGATCAAAACGCTTGTTGAAACCGATCTTTTTCCCAGTATGCGATCGCGCCTTGAACCATTAGTCTCGAGCATAACAGGAAAAACCTGCTTGTCGGATCAGTTCGACCGCCTGTTGCCGGTCTGCATCGGTTTCGAACGATAGCCGAATGGTGCCGCCCTCACCCTCTCGGACCTTAAGTACCTCGATGTCCTTGATGTTAATCTGATGCTCCGCCAGCACCGCTGTGAATTTTGCGATAACGCCAGGTTGGTCCTCTACTGCGATGGAGACATCGTAGAGCGGCCGAATAAAACCGCGGGTATCCTTGGGGATTGCCAATCGCGTAATTGCCGCTTGATTGAAATAAGATTCCAGGGCGTCATTATTCAACAATTGTTTGATGCGTTGCAGCTCTGCGATGTACTCGTCGATGAAAACAGCGATCGGCTCCTTATTGGTACGACAAATATCTCTCCAGACCGAAAAAGGACTGGAGGCAATGCGCGTCATATCGCGGAAACCACCGGCCGCCAGTTTCAAATAATTAGGGTCTTCTTGATGAAATCTGGCGATCAAGTTGACCATCGATACGGCGGCAAACTGCGGCAAATGGCTCACGGCCGCCACAATTCGATCGTGCATGCGAGGCGTCAGCATCAAAATCCTGGCCCCAAGGCCTTCCAAAATCAAACCGACTCGGCGCGTAATTCGTTCCGGAATACGGTGCCCTGGCGTCATAACCCAGATCGCGTTCTCAAACAGAAATGGGTCCGCCGATTCAATGCCGCGGGACTCCGCCCCGGCCATGGGATGAGTTCCGAGAAAATACTTGTTCTCTGGGAAGTGACGATTCGCTTCTTCCACAATAAATTCCTTGCTGCTCCCAACATCGCAGACCAGAGCGTGTTCATCCGCCAATTTGGCAACGATGGGAATTAATTCGAGGATCTGCTGCACAGGGGTACACAGGAAAATGATCTCCGCCCCTTTGATCGCTTTTTCCAGGTCAGTTCGATTATAGCCTTCATCAATGGCGCCGCGTTCCAGTGCCCGATGGATGATCGAGAATTCATCGACCCCAATTACATTTTCGCACAGCTTCTTTCGTTTTAAGGTCAGCCCAATTGAGCCGCCAATCAATCCCATCCCAATGATGGTAATGCGACAGTAGTTTTCCATGACCCGTCCCTTTCAATTTGATTCCCAGTGATCTTCTTATTAATGATGTACACCGCGACTCGAAATTTCGAACTCAATTTCCAACCAACTCTGTCAAATTTTGCCTGAATCGACACAAACCGTTTGAAGAACCGTCATGGCATGGGAACAATTGAGCCCATCTGAGCATTTGCTGGGCTTGATCTCAGAGCAAATCGGCCGCAATTAGAGCTCAAATTGTTCCGTTTACCAGGTGAAAATCTTCAAATGCCCGTCATGCCATCCCTGCCATTTAAACCGTTCGCCCAATTGCCCAGGCGATCACCTTCAATTCTTCCATCAGCCGCTGAAATTGATCTGGCAGCAGCGATTGCGGCCCATCGGACATCGCCTTCTCCGGCTGGTGATGTACTTCGATAATCAGCCCATCGGCCCCTGACGCGATCGCTGCCCGTGCCATTGGAGCAACAAACTCGCGTTTACCTGTCCCATGGCTCGGATCGGCAATAATTGGGAGGTGGCTCAGCTTCTTCACGATGGGAATGGCCGAGATATCCAACGTGTTGCGCGTATATTTCTCAAAGGTCCGAATGCCGCGCTCGCACAGGATCACCTGGTAATTTCCACCAGACATAATATATTCGGCTGCCATGAGAAACTCCTCGATGGTGGCGGCCATGCCACGTTTGAGCAGTACTGGTTTATCGATGGTGCTCAATGCCTTGAGCAGCGCGAAATTCTGCATGTTGCGCGCCCCGACTTGATAGATATCCACATACTCGTACATCGGATCGATTTGGCTTGGTTCGAGGATTTCGGAGACAATTTGCATATCAAACGCATCCGCTGCCTGACGCATGATTTTCAATCCCTCGATCCCCATGCCCTGATAAGCATACGGTGACGTCCGCGGCTTAAACGCACCTCCTCGCAAGATCGTCGCCCCAGCTCTGGCTACCTGCTCGGCAATCGTGTAGATCTGCTCTTTGCTTTCTATGGAGCATGGTCCGGCCATGACCACGATCCGATCTCCACCTAGCTCGATCCCATTGAATTTGATGATCGAATTCTCTGGATGAAAGGTCCGGCTGCATAGCTTATAGGGCTCAACAATCCGCACCACATTGAACACCCCTTCCATATTCTCAAATTCCTGAGTGTCCACACTCGATGCGTCTCCAATAGCGCCCAGAATAGTACGCAACGCTCCATCAACACGATGAACGTTTAGATTCAAAGATCGAATCTTCTGTTCCACGGCCTCAATCTGCTCCGGCGTGGCATTATTCTTCATGACGATTACCATATTCTTTCCCTTTCCTCGTTTGTTGAATCGTTCGACATGTTTCAATGATAAGCATAAAAATCGACCTCAATTCCTCCGCACCCAATGGTCCCTGATTATGCTCCTGAATATGAACCAATACCTGATGTTCTCGCTCCGCATCACAGATCGGGAGGCCCAAACGAAGTTTCTCTTGCAAAATCTCTAAGCAGAGCAGAGCCCGGCGATTTAGCAACTCAACGATTTGCTCATCGATCAGAGTTACCTGTGCACGTAAGCCCTCCAAATCCATATTCGCTCCTGTTTAAAAAAAAACCCACTGCTCGTTTCGAAGCAGTGGGTAAGGTTCAACCGATTTTAAAACATTTAAAGGAACACGACAGCCCCACTGCTTCTGATAGAAAAGAAGCCATAATAAAAGTAATAAAAAAATGTCGCAGTGAAGCTATTCATCATTCCCACCATTTAGTCATTTAAGCGTTTGGATTATCATAGCAATTTGGCATTCCCTCAACCAGACCGAAAGGCTGGGTGGCCTTGCCAGACCGTTCCTCAGATGCGACCGGGAATCCAATTTTTGGTAAGACTCTCAACAATTATCAATGCAATTCAAAAACGATGGCATAATTTAAAATTATTTTTGAAACAGTCAAGTAAAATTTAATTGCTATCAATGCGACGTCTGCTCAAGTCGAAATCACCGTAGAGATTCTCTTCCCATGACAAAACACCTGAGGATTTCGCCACAAAACCAAAAGGTCACATTAAAAAGTTGCTAAATAATAGCTGCGAACGTTTATCGTTGCGGAATATTTTTTTTGGAGTGCCTGGTATTCTATGAATCGATTCTGATCGGAACATGAAAATGTGCCTCACCCGTAACATCGGCATATTCTCATAGGATTCTGATACAAATTTTTAGACATCCAAATCCTTGATGAACTAAATCACTTTGGTAATGGCTTCGCCTTCGACCTTTTCCGCCAGTTCGGCCAGCAGCTCCAGAATCATAAACAGCTTCTTGCTATCGATAATCTTGCCGTGTTGCTCGTAACTCAACGTATTGCCATCAAGGATCATGAGAATCTCGCCCAATTCGATAATTTTCGCCCGAATATCTGGGGAGATCATCCATTTGACCTGAGCCTCATTGCTGCCTTCGATGATATACTTTTTATCAAAGGCACGATCATTAAAAATGATATCCTGTGTGCCAAATAGCTTAGTCAATTTCTGGATAATGCCCTCCCGGTAGATCTTCAACTTCAGACCGATCTTATTATCCAGCGTGATCTCTAAATGAGTGAGAAACAAATTTACCTTGGGCGCTGCCTGAATGAATATGATCTTCAACAGAAAGGGATACTTTCCGTAGGTACCGGTTACTTCGGAAGTCCCTTCCTCGCTCAGTCGGTATTTGCCGCCGACCTCCCTGGCAAAGGATTGCCAGGGATTCTCAGTATCCTGATACATCTTTGCCCCCAGAGAAAAGTAATGGGTTAATCACACATCATCCTGCACTATGTTCACCTCTTATGATCAAGCACTCTTAAAACGGTTTGATACCATCATCTCGGAATTGCCTGGCTAACGATGCAATTCATTTTTAATCATTTCAGCGAATCGTCTGATCCCTTCATCAATTTCTTCTGGGGTGACCATGCTGAAGCTGGCCCGCATGAAGTTCTTGCATCCGTTCTGCGATGAAAACGCGTCCCCAGGAACCAGCAGCACCTTGAGTTCCTCACATTGCTCTTCAATCATGCGCCGGGCGTTGCACTGCTTAGGCATCTCGAACCAGATGAACATCCCAGCATCTGGTATGTTATATTTGACCTCTCGCAATAAATGCTTTCGGGCTGCTGCCACCATCGCATCCCGATTCACGCGATACGATTCGCAATTCTTCTTGATGAGCTCTCGAAATTGCTCGAATCCCGCTGCCTGCAGATAGCGCAATAATATGACCTGTATGAACGTGCTGGTATGCAGATTGGCCGACTGCTTGAATAAAACAAACTGTCGCATCACCTCTGCTGGCCCAGAGACGTATCCGATACGCAGCCCCGGAGCAAATATTTTAGAGAAACTATCCAATCGGATCACCCGGTTATTCTTATCCAGCGATTGCAGCGTCGGCAAAGGCGGCTTATGATCCAATCGCAGCAACTGATATGGATCATCTTCCAACACGAACAAGTCATATTGATCGGCAATGTCGAGCAGTTGCTTGCGTCGATCCAGCGACATTGAAACCCCGGCCGGGTTATGGCCATTGGGAACAGTGTAAATGAACTTGGGCAATGGTTCGCCCGTCATCTCTATCTTCTCTAAAGCTTCGGCCAAAACTTCGGTTTGCATCCCATGTGCGTCCACCGGAATCGCTAAAAAATTTTTGGTGAACGACCGAAACGCCGCCAGCGTGCCAGGATATATCGGTTCTTCAATGACGATCCGGTCATAGTGATTGGCAAACAGATACGCCATAATGAACAGCCCTTCCTGACATCCATTGAGCACCACAATCTGATCATCCTTCAGCTCGACCCCATCTTTATGCTTATGCCAGGCTTGCAATTGCTTTTTTAAATTGGCATTGGCGTCTGAGGGACCGTATTGCGAAGCTGAGATTAGCTCCTCGCCATCGATCTCGATGACCTTTCCGCCTTTAAATTCTATCTTCACGCGTTCAAACACAAAGGTATCCGGGTTGGGATACCCCCCGCCGAGCGATATCATCCCCTCGATGTTCATATACTTGATGAGTTCTCGGATTGCAGAAGGTGCTTTGTTCTTCGCCCGATCTGCCAGACGATCCTGAATATTCATAGCTATTCCCTGTCTTATAACTGCAATTCATGTTTCAGCACCGATGAACCTGAAGCCATAATGGCTAGCAAGTACCAATTCTATTCAATCTCAATCTTTGCCTTCATTTCGCGCTGGCAATATAGTAAAAATATCTCAAAGAAGCAATAGCTTATTTGGCCCGAATCACATATCTGAAATACGATTCGTGTAATTCAAGCTGGATGTAAATCAGATCTGGTGACATGAAATAGATGTCAACTCCATTAATCACAAGCCAGAAATTCACCCTCACTCGCGTTGGTACGCGCTTTGCCTGAATCTCGAAATGTTTATTGACAGATTTATCGGGGTGAGAAAAACGATATGAGATTATGGCGAAGAAATTTCCTTTTGCTCTATTTGAATATTTGGATGCTCTTTTTTTGGACCGCACTATCCAATGGGCAGTCGAATTTAACAACGTTTGAGCAACGACGACAGGCATGGTTGGCCCGTGATGGTGCCGATCTCTTTGGAGAATTCGACGATCGGGTGTTCTATGGTCGGCCGTATTTGTTCGCCTGGTTGGAGAAGAGCATCTATATCACCGATCGTCATCCAACCCTGGGCAGTTTTCACGATCAATTGGTCGAATTATATGACAAACGCGGAAATGCTGGCTGCCGCACCGGGATCCACCTATCTCGGATCTTTTATCAATATGCCCATAAACTGAAGGACCCAAGCTATCCCTATCCGAACGATTGGAACGATATCAAAAATCTGCTCAGCTTCGATGCGCAAGATGATCATCACATCGACACCCGAAGTTGGAGAAAATCCACGCAGATGGAACGAACCGTGACGGTCTTTTTGTACACATTGGAATTCGATCGCGAGGCCAGGGTCACCTGGCCGACCGGCACATTCGATGACATTCAATTCTACTCCGATTACAGCAATAGACTTTATGTTCCTGGGAATTCCTATAAGACCTATGAGCTGTCCCGGGATTGGATTTTGTATGCGATGGATACCTGGGCAAAACAGGGAAGCGGTGAATTGGATGGCAATTACAGCGGCCTGGCGCTGCATTCATTGCTGATGCTTTACGATTTTGCAGCGCGCCCTTTGGCGCGATTAGGGGGGCAGCCTGACCCAGACGGCGTAGAGATGAAAAAACGCGCCAAAATGATGCTGGACCTATTGGTATTGGATCATATCATGGATTTTTCGGCCAACCACCATGGCGGGAGTTTTGGTCGAACCTATCGCTATAACATCACTCATGCCCAAATGAAATCGTTCTATCACGCCTATTTTGGCGTCGATAAAGGGGACACCAACGACGACGGAGATGCCTATGTCAGCAGCTATCGCGTTCCCGGGCTGATCGAGGATCTTGGCACCTTATGGGATGAGTCATCCGAATACTGGCACATTCATCTGGAAAACAATCTGGTGGGGTCTGAACCCGCTTACGGCAAATGGACCTTTGTCACCAAATACTTCAACCTCGGCGGCGCAGGCAGTGATGGCGGAGGCTGGCAGTTAGCCATTTATTCCACGGACACTGAAGGCTCGCGACAAGGACAGCCATTTCGCCTCTGGATCGATAGCAACCAGAGCAGCGCAGATCCAGACGAAAGTTTGAATGAATACACCACCATGGGCAGCGGTCGGATGTATCAATTCCGCAACGCCGCCCTGTTCAAATTCTGGGCCGAACCCCATGTTCACCTCTGCCAGGATGGCAATCGCTTCGATGTGGGACAGGAACAGCTTCATCCTGCCAGCTCCTATGCCCAGGACTATTACATCGATCGAGGATGGAATTTCTTTTTGGAAAGAAAGGTCGCGATTGCCCTGCGGATCGATGACGATCGCACTGGCGCGATGGAAGTGGCGATCATCGATCCAAATGCCGTCGCCGACCATTGCTATTCCTCGTTCGCTGCTTTCAAAGACGCCGTGCAAAATCACGCCCTTCTAACGGCCGATTACTTTCGCACCAGCCGTGGTCATGTCATCGAGGCCAGCGACCCGGGCGGCAAAATAAACGGCCAGTCGATCTGGAACTTCCCGTTCCCTCGCATGGAAACTATTGATTATCGCGGCAAAAAACTGATCTCCTGGCGCAACAACATCATGACGGTGGCCAGGGATCAGCAATCCATCGTCTATGATTTCAATAAATGGAGCTATACTTCGAAAAATGTCCTCGACGCCGAAGCACCAAAGCCACCGGCAAATCTTTTGGTCACGCCATCGAATCGTCCATGAGCTGATGAGCGATGATGCTTTGATAGATCATTTTTGCGCGGCTTGATTTCTACAATCAGGTTGTTCGTATCGCAAAATGCCAAATACAGGGCGCATCATCATACCTGCGGATAGGAGCATTGCAATTTTTTTTTGACGCAAGTGGAGAATCCCGAAGAAACTCCAACCTTCGCAGGGAAGACACGGTTGTATCGAATCCGGCGATTGAACGAGCAATAAGGCACGGTAAGATCTATCACGGCAAAGCGCTTCATTTGGGAATTTCCAGATAAGGTTTGAAGCTCAAAAAAGGATCAAATTTGATGGAGTAAATGCTGATCAAGATCAGTGGCCCACTGGAGGCATACCGTCTTGAGGCATTTTTCGAAAAAATTTCTTCGAGCTAATGTATCAAATGCTGAGAATTACGTTATTGTTCTGGGCCTGGATGATTGAGGCATTCATCCGAAAATATGTCAGATGCATTAACCCTAAAAATTAAGCTCGCGTTGCGGCCCTCCTGTAATATTCTTGGATACGAACTTTCGATAGTCTTCAATGTGGAGGATCTTGTGCGAAATTTTCGATGGATCATCCTTGTCTGGTATTTCCTCGACCCACAGCCTTTTTGGTTGTCGCCGATAATGCCGGCCAGAGACATTATCAATAATTAGCCAGACCAACTGTTCTTCCAAGATGGGCTCTTTGCGCTCCATGGCCGCCTGGAACGATTGATCAAAGAAGTCATCGACATTTGGGTAATGGGACAGCTTAATGCGGTAATCGGCATTGGCCAATAAGGCGGTATTGGCAGCGCTGATGTCTGGCTGGAGTACATCTTCAACGCCGATCCCAACGGCCGCCAGAGCATAAACATTGAATAGATCCAGCAGTGTCGGAATAAACAAGGGCTCGTTCTTCAACAAAGGATAGCCAGTGCACAATTCAGCCGTGTTATTGATCAATACCGAAGTAAATGGATCACCAGCCTTTTTTGCTGCTCCGATCTCCTTTTCAATTACATCGAAACATTCCTCTGGAGCGAGCTGCCCAATTCTGAAAGCTATAACCGTAATAATTGGGTGTCTATCTGGCTCTATTCCATAGTAGAGCCGTGAGAACTTCGACCAGCCGCCAATGAATTGCTCAGATATTTTTTTGAGCATTCGCCATTGTTTATTGAACTCGGTCCAAGCGATGCCGCTAAAACCGAACTCCGATAGATTGCCGAAATTGATAATTAAGAGGTGAGGCTGGGGTCGCTCGACCAAATGGCCCAAACCCAAATTAAGGGCCAGGGCTAATTTATGGCTCCCGTTGGGACCAATGATTGCGGTGAACGAACAAGATTTGATCCTCGGACTGTTGAAGACAAGCGCGTAATCCTGATCCCGTCCCGTTTCAAAATCGATCTGAAACTTAGGTTCTCCCTGATTGCTTATTCGATCCTGCGCACGAACCTTGCTGAGCATATAATGGATCGATCGATATACCAATATCCCGAACTGGCCTGGACCTGGATGTTCAATAAATTGGGATTGAGTGCGAAATTTATAGAGATGTGTTCCCAACACATGGCGTCCGACGCGCGATTTGATGATTTCAAGATAATGTTGCAAATAACCGCAAGGATGTTCTTTGGTCAGGCTGATCACCACATCAGCCAGAAAACGGGTGCATTCGAACGTGACCTGTTCCGATTGCGGTGGCTCGTCCGAATAACGCTCCAGCGTAATCAGACTGGGAATATGGTAATTTCTCAGCAGCGTGAACAATCGGTAAATTTCGTTTCGTTGCAAGGGCCGACCAGCCAACGCAGTAATGCTGTCCAGCACCACTAAGATCAATGCGTCGGGCGCTGTCTGGCTGGACACGACATCTAACAGATGATCCAACTCCGAAATGCGTTGTTCAAAAATATCGCTCTCTTCTGCTCCCAAAAATGGCCGCGGGGAGAATTGACAAAAATAAATTCGGTTAGCGCCCGGATCAATTGGGAATTCGATGTGCGTTTCACTGAGATCGATAAAATCCACCTGAGGATCATCAGGATTCTTCTTAAAAAATCCGAAAGACTGAGACACGTTATAAAGCGACTGGACGGTTTGCTCCAGGCTATAATAGAACACGATCCAGCGAGGATTTCGCGCTGTGGTGTGGGCAACTTGAAGCGCAAGAGTAGTCTTACCCGTGCCTGTCGTCCCCTCGATCACGATGATCGGGGTTTCCAGTTGCTTTCGCTGAAGGCCAGCTTCGATATGATCGTCATGTCCGAGCCGCTTGATTTTCGCAATCAAAATGCCCCCGCTCATTGCCTGATCCTCCCGATCAGGGGAAAGCAAATCATCCAAATTGTCATTCCCCGTCGACAGGTAAATCACTTGTTCATCTTTCATTGCCATTTCCCCTTGTATTGACATCCCAAATCTTGGTACAATTCGCCGATATGCTTAGCATCTAATTGAATCTTCAACTGTTCTGGTGAGGAAAAAGTGATATAAAGGTACCTGGATGCATAGTTCATTCGCTCCACCATCCATTTTTCTCGTGCCGTCAGGGCCTGCCCGATCTTCGCTTCGATTGTCTGCCAGCTAAATGTCTCATGTCCCAGGCTTCCCAATGACAGGCTGACGATGGCATCGAGGAGGTTCTGCAAATTTGGCCGTCGATCAGATTCTGGTTGGGCTAACACGTCAGCAAGGGTCTGCCTGGCGATTTCGAGGTTTTCACTCAGACCGAGCTGTTTTAACAACAGATTTTTGAATTCATAGAATGCCCGGCGATATGCGATGTGATGCTCTTCTAATAGTGGAGACCATTTGGTTAAGACCCAATCGGTGCTCTCCTTGAGCCGGCTCAACCGTTCAAACTCTTCTCGGGTTAATTCGAATTTATAGCTTTGCTGCGATTCGAATCGAGATTCACCTGAATTTTCGCCATCATTACGGGTAGGAGGTTCATCGGCTTTTTCGATAATTTGAAACTCTGGCAAATGAAAGATGATGCATTCACCCCGCAGACAGAATTCGACATCCTCGATCATTCGTCGCACCCCCTTGATCATCGAGTGGGGGCTGGCACGCTTAATACGTTCATACAAGTACTGTTGGAGCGAGCGCGTCCAACTGGCTTCGGTCTCATCCGCGATCCTCAGAATGGCCGCGTTAAAGGGGATCATCAGGTAGCCATAGGGATCGAGCGCCGTCAGATTGTAGCTGCGGATGTCTTCCAATCCCTCAAGTGGATCATCGACGCAATGATAATAGGCAAGCTTACCGATGTATCGGGCGATCCGTTCATCTGGCAACCCCAATTCCGCCCAATAGCGCGCAATGATCTCGTGGCTATGGATGTGATGAAGCTTGATTCTTTTTCCTAACCTAGCTTGTTCTTCTTCAATCGAAGCAGCCGTCACCTTGCCAATATCGTGCAGAAAGATCCCAGCCAACAGTAGAAATATCTGCCCAGCACTCATTTCTTGCTTTATCACATCGGGAACCATCTTATCGGCATTTCGCTCGACGTTGATCAGATGTGGATAGCCGCTATGCGAGCCACGATCAAAATTTAACAGCGGCACCCATTCCACCAACGCCTTCTGTTTGATCAATTCCAAACGATCATAGAGCGCCGCGCTTTTCTGTCTGAGGATGTCAGCAAATCTCAGCTCTGTGCTAAATTGCCGGTCCATGACTTCACTCTTCGTTTGATTATGTGACTTCCGCAAAATTGCATAAATTCGGTTCTCCCGATCGAAGCGAGAAATCTCATCATTCTTTAAGCAAAGAGGATTGCTTCGACACTTCGCTCCTCGCAATGACTCGTTCTTTGCTATTTTGCGGAACGCTTCTTTTGATTATCAGAATAGCATCACGTTAAAAACTAATCTCGAAAATTTCTAATTTACGGTGTCTTGAAACTGGCAAATCTTAAGCTCGAAATCGGAGGGCAGCAAGATTTCTGTATAAGAGAAGTGAGCAAGATTTGACATTCGAAAATCGGTAGGGCAAGCAGCAGTTAAAATAAAGGCTAAATTTTGGAGTCAGGCTTAGCGGTTAAATTTTTGGCGATTGTTTTGCCGGAGAAGCTACCGCTTCCATGCGCAGGCGCAATTTTATTTAACGACAGATTAGATTCAGCCAGGATCCTTTCATCTCTCCGGTTCTGATTCGGCAAATCGAATGGGGTTCAAAACAACAAGTATCGAAACCCAGCGCTCATCATCATCCCAGAATTGTTCACAACTGGGGCAGCCTTTTTCCAATAGGCAGATATTTCCATGTCATCTTCGCTGTATTGCCAATTATCGTTACTTATTCCCAGGCGATAGCCGAGTTGCAGGGTGAAATCAATCCTTTTGGTGACCAACCATTCCCCAATCACGCTGAAGGTCGAAGAGAATAGAATAATATTCACTGAATTTCCCAGATCATCCCGTTTGAAGGGGAAATCGAGGTCGAGGTTAATTCTTGCCCTGCAGTCGATCTTCGGGCTATTGATGAATCTCCAGATGCCAAACCCGGCCAGGCCAAAGCCGTAATCATCCTCCTGATATGAATCGGTGATTTTGATGACCTGGATAGCCAGTCCGAGATCGTATCTGCTCATTGGTGCAACATGAAAGCAGAGGCTGAAATTGACATAGGATCCGATAGTCGTGGGAGAGAAATTGATGCTCAGGCCATAAATCGGCTTGATTCGTTCCACGGCCCATGCCTCTGGATAGATATCGCGCCATTGCCTCAGGATTTTGACGCTACTGGTATCAGCAGATGTATCGCTGACCGCGGCGATCGCCGCGATTCCTCCTGGCACCAGCCATTCCTCGCCATCAGACTCCCAAATTCGATCCGGTTCGACCAATTCGAATGTTGCACCTCTGCCTACTCCTGCCAGAGTTCCCACCGCAATGGCATTGTTTCCCCCTTTGTTCAACGTCAATTCGCTGGATAGCCAATAAAGCCGTCTCAGTTCCAAAATCGCATTCTCCTTGAGGCGCTTCATGGCATTGTCTCTCGCTTTTTTCGCGGAACGGCCTGTCGCCCAGATATCCAGCATGAGCGGAGCTAATGGCTCTCCGGTGACGACGTCAACGATTTGTGCATTAACCGAAAGTCGCGTCTGAATTGCGCTCTGCCTTTCTGCTTTCGATCCAGTCCTTATGCTTTTTCCAATGGAAAAGTAATTCGGTTCTGGGCTCACGGGGATGGCATCTTGGGATAGTGAGGCAGTTTTGATGACAATGGCCTGACTGGCGGCAACGAGCTGCTCCAGCTCAAGGACATCAAATTTCGATGCCCCTGAAACGCTTTTCATGCTCGATGAGTCCGCCAGGATACCGACCATCAGACCATAGAGTCCTAATCGATGTTTAGCTTCCAGCAATGTTAGCGCCACTTGATCTTCGATAGCCAAGTTCTTCGTGCAGTCGGGGATGGATACATGCTGGGGCAACCGAATATAGCGAATTGGAATGGTCGCCGAGAGGCTGTCTCTTTGTTGAGAGGCCACTTCGGCTGGGACCCAAAAGATGAGGGTCAAGAGAATAACGATGATTTGGGTGATGATCGGCATAAATCAGTTCTCTAATGAGCGGGAATTATTTTTGGCATCCTGCTATTCAATTAAAGAATCAGCGCGAATACGCTGCATGTTTGACGATCAATCAAAGTTCTGGCGTTAGATTGGGTTCCAGCCAAGCTCGCGCGCTGTCCCATTGGGCAGATACTTTCGTCCCACGCCGAAGGCAGCATGCTAAAAATTCATCTGAAATTTAAGGCCTGGCATCCAATGACCCCGCTGTTGTGGATGTTGCAGCAAAGCAAATTGCGGGACGAAGGGAAATTGAAATCGTGCGCCTTGATGGCGCTGAGTGGAGTTTAATTGATCGTCAATCACAGAAGCGAATTCTCTATTGCGATCGAAATCTTTGGTCAATTGCTTGCCAGCGACCAGTCCGGCCACGCTGCCCAATCCAGCGATCGCAAATCCAGTCGATGCATCCTTAATTTCCACCAACAAATCGATTCCAAATCCGATGAATGTCCCAACTACGCCAGCGAGATTGATGATCCGAACCCGGGCTTTGCTCATTTGGACATCTCTGGCGGCGAGCCCGGCGGTCAGCACCAGAAAATTACTCCCAATCAACATATCTCTCAGGACCTCGTCGTCGGAATGGTCCATTAGCGCAGCGGCCACGGCACCAAACCAGGCCCCCCACGGCAGCCCGGCGCTGGTAAGGCTGGCATGACCGGTTGAGAATTCCGTTTTGCTGGTCAACCATGTCGCCATACCGATGCCGGCAAGACCGGCCAGTTGGCCGATCCCAATCACTTCATTGCCATTTAAATCGGCATAGGCAGCCCACCCGAGCCCCTGCCAGGTGCCGAAATGTCCCCCCAGCGAGATCATCGTGGCGCGGGCATCGCTGATACTGGCCTGTTTTGTCAAATAATTTGTCGTGACAAGCGAGACCGGCGCCCCTAATAGCAAACCCGCTGCTACGGCCTGGGATGATCTCGCCTTCAGCGCAATCGGCGTGGCAATTCCCAGCCACAGCCCGTAATAGCCACTGAAAATCATCAGATCCGTGCGGCCACTCTGATCTAATAAAGCCCCTTCGACAAATAAGGCCGTTCTGGTGCGACTGAGTCGCTCCACAATGTCGTGGAACTGCTGACATTCAACCGCAGCAGAACTGGTGGGATAATCCGCGACCAAATCCTTCCATAGTTGACTCGCCAAATCATACCGGCCGAGAGCAGCATATTTTAATCCCAGCAAGTACAGGAACTGCGCCTCAGTTGCTGGTTCGCCCGGCTGGTGAAGCCTCAAATATCGATACTGCTGACTGAACCGAATATGATGCTTAGTCAAATCCAGCGCATCGGCAGACACTGGAATCGTCCGCAGACGAACCCCTTCATGGGCTTCAACCGCGTACTGAAGTCGGTATCTCCCATTGGGCAACATGAAAATCCGCGCTGACTGGAACCCCTCGACCCCAGGAAAAAGCTGATATTGTGCCCGTTCTGCTGAATCGATCTCGACGCCGATGGAATCGTCTATGGCAACGAGCTGTCCTTGTGGCCTCTGAGATTGCGCTGCTGCCAAGGGCATCAACAAGAAGATCACGCTGACCACGATTTGCATTTTCAACATGGGCGCTCCTATAAGTTTGTCTTTAATTTTTTAGTAGCAATCTCGTGAGTTAAGCCCGAACCCAAAGCACATCATCTGGCATCGCCCACATATCTTCTTAAAAGAGAATATCAGCACCACAATCCCCTTTCTCGCCCCCGATGAAGCTATTATTTGCTTTCCTGCAAAACAGCGAAATTTCTCATTGCGAGCGAAGCGAGGAATCTTATTTTTTTCTCCAGGCAACAAAGGATTACTCCATCGCTTCGCTCCCTACATTGACTCTCTTTCTGCTATCTTGCGAAACTAAAAATTGTTGCTGGGCAAGGAACGGCCTCCAGGCGAACTCGGCATTCATCATTGCTGAAATCTCCACCATGATGAAAAAATTTGATGCATTCGTCGGGATGTTAGCTAAATTTGGCATCGTTTAATTCAGTTGTGGTAGCCGATCCATTCCATACTTCTTTGCATCATTCATCATGATTTGAGATAATTCTTTGACAATGGATGCTGGCAGTTCTGGGACTGTCGGCTGTTGCAGCAACTGGATCACTCTTTGATGGGCACGTTCCCCGGCCGATCGGCCATCCGCGCTCAACCAGGTCTGATAGTTTGCTCGATCGATCGCCTCTGATGGATAATAAAATTCCTCTTTGAGCCATTGCAGCGTATGTGGCGAGGTCAGAAAATGTTCGCCATCATAGATATCGCCGAACAAGTCATCGCTCATGCCTGGTCTGAGCGCAATGCCTTTGACCAGGCGCAAAGCCATGCCGCAGATGTCATTATCGATCACCAATTTTTCCAGCGATTGGCAGCTTTCGAAATCCAGCATGCCAGGGCCAGAGATCACATTGATCCCGCTGAGGGCTGCGATCACAGCGCCCATGCCGGTCTCCAAACCGGCCTGGGCATCGAGCAGCTTGGCATCGCTGAGCGCCATATAGGCATGGGTTGGCAGTCCCAGGTGCTTACCGATTTTCGCATAGGCCGCATCGATCATCATGGTCTCGATGGCGCCCATGGGTGTCGTCCCATGTCGCATATCAAACGCAGCGGGAGAACCGCCCCAAATGATCGGCGCCCCAGCATGGGCCAATTGGTGAATCACCACGCCGCTGAGACTCTCCGCCGCGTGCTGGACCAGCGCCCCAGCCAGGGTTCCCGGCGATGTCGCCCCAGTCAATGGCATGGACACCAGCTCGGCCGGGATACCCGACCGGGCACAATCGATCAAATTCTGGCAGGTTAAATTGCTCCATTTCAGCGGTGGAGAGGGACAGCAATCGAAAATTGCCAGCGGCTTGTCGCGCAACCGTTGTTCACTGCCACGGACAGCGATCAGCATTGCCTTCATGCTGTCGAATGCATCCAGCGCAAAAGTGCCAGTGACCACCGGTTTGATACTAAATTGTAGCGCAATGTAAAGCCGATAGCGATCCGCAATCTCCTGGGGAACATCTGAAGAGATGAGGCCAGTGGACTGCGCCGCCAAATAATTAAGCTGCTGCGTCAGTCGGCTGAGATTCACCAGGTCCTGGGTCACCGGCTTTCTCTGACGTTGCGTCTCCCAATCCAGAATGGTTAACGCCGCCGAACCAGGATCGAAATGAATATTATTCCCCTCCAACAACAGAGCGGGTTGCTCGTTTCGATCATAAACCGTAATACTGCTGGGCGCAGAATTCACGCACTGATCGATGAGCCTTGCCGGAAAATAGGCTTTGCGAGTCGCGAGATCCACTCGGACACCAGCCGCCTCTAACAGCTTGAGCGCCTCTTCGTTCTCAATTAATACGCCCACTTTTTCTAATACCGAATATGCCTCTACTAAAATTCGCTCCACCTGCGGGTCTTCGATCATCTCTAACATGGGACGATACATGGGAAATTCCTCCTCGTTGATAGTTCATGTTGCTCAGATCATAGCGATTTAATCTTGGAAATTTTCGTGATGAACAAGCTGGCTCGATCAGTGCTATTTGCAATGCTAAAGGCTTTCAGCTTCTCTTCAAAATGAATGGTGATGCCGCCGAAAATGGCAGCGCTCAGAAGATACCTGCTCTCGATTGAAAAGCTTCCAGGTCAATTTCTCTCAACAATACAAGACACCAGTTGGAAAAATGCCTGCAATCTATTTTCGGATCATCGATAAATGATGATGACCCTCGCGTCGATCATTTTCTGGCTGAATATAGCGAATCTTAAGCGGTTTGTCAAGCAGAAAAATTTTCCATAGGCTGAAGAAAGAGTGCTTGTGTACGATCAAACAAACGCGAACCTTTTGGGGCACGATAGAAGGAGATAATATGTTGGATGGACCCGCCGTCCAAGCTATCGGCTGCTGAGGCGAAGCGAATTTGATTTTTGTTTTTACTTTTGAAGCATTCCAGAGAGGCTGGAAGGCTTTCAGTCCCGAAGCAATCGACTGAGGGGGAAAACTGATTCACCATTTTCCCACCTCAAAAACATGAGCAATTGGCGAAACGTCATTTCCATGGCGAATTTTCTGATGGATCAAGATTAAAAATTTCTTGTTGTGAAGCAGCCGTGTCCGAGCAGCTTTTTAGTAGGACATCTTTGAAGAATTGTATATGTGCACAAAGCTATTTATCGCCGAAAGTCAGCAAATCAATCAATTCCTCTCGATCGAAACTTTTGATGATGCTGGCGTCGTCCTCTTTCACCAGATCGTCCATCAATTTCCTTTTCTTTTGAATTAATCGGTCGATTTTTTCTTCCAGCGTGCCTTCGGTGACCAATTTCAGGACCTGCACGCCTCGGGTCTGCCCTATTCGGTAAACCCGATCGGTCGCTTGATCCTCTCGCGCCGCATTCCACCAGCGATCGTAATGGATCACCACCGAACCACCCGTAAGATTAATCCCCAATCCCGACGCCCGCAAGCTCCCTGTAAACACCTTGCAATTGGGGTCATTATTGAAGCGGTCGATCATTTCTTTTCGGTTTTTGGTCGCCCCTTTGATCGTAGCAAACTCAATATGGTTGTCCTTCAAATAGGCCTCGATGAGCCCCAACATGTTCAAATACTGGCTGAAAACCACCACCTTAAAGCCGCTGTTCAAGCTTTCTTCCAATAATTCACAGAACAGGTCCCATTTGCCAGAAGGATATTTGTTATAATCCAGGCAACCATCTTCCAATTGAGCAGGGTGATTGCAGATCTGCTTGAGATAGTTCAAAACCGCGAAGATGTGAATATACGGGATGTTCTCTGTTTTATTATACAACTGAGCCAATAGCATCTGCGCCCTCGTATTGAGGACCTCCTGATAGCGTTTCACCTGCTCGGCGCTCAATTCGCATTTACGAACCTCTTCAATTTTGGGTGGCAACTCTTCCAGCACCTGGTATTTGGTCCGTCTTAGCATAAAGGGTTTGATTATTCGCTGCAATTGTTCGCTCTTTGTTTTATCCTCTTGCCGCTCTATGGGACCAATATAGTTCTTCCGAAAAGTGGCATCCGTGCCCAGATAATCCGGCAAGATAATGTCGAACAGGGCCTTCAGCTCGCTCAAATTGTTTTCAATCGGCGTGCCAGTCAGGCCGATCCTCATCTTGCTGTTCAATTTATTCACTGCGGCATTTGTCAGACTTGCTTTGTTTTTCGCCGTCTGAATTTCGTCAAATATCGCCACTTCAAATGGGATTTCAGCCAACTTCTCGAGATCGTTTCTCAGCACGCCATAAGAAGTCAGCACCACATTATGCTTTACCCGTCCGCTGCGGATCAGCCGGCGGTCGCCGCCATAATACAGGATCAAATTTACCTTCTTTTTCAGTTCGCCCAACTTCTCATGCCAGTGTGGCAAAACTGAGGTCGGACAGACAATGAGAAAATTCCGAGGCTGCTGGTTGTGCATCAGGATCCCATCGATCAGCGCAATGGATTGATAGGTTTTGCCGAGCCCCATATCATCACAAAGCAATCCAGAGAGCTGATTTTCGTACAAAAACCAGAGCCATTCATAGCCGTTCTTTTGATAATCCCGAAGCTGATACTTCCGGCCTTTCAATGTCGGTGCCGGGGTAATTGGCTTGAGCGCGATTAATCGATTCAAAATATCGATAAGCGTCTGATGGCTGTCGAGTTTTCCCTTGGGAGGCAATTGCGCGTTCAATCGGAGGAAGTTCAATTTATTGACCATCAGCCGTGTCTCCTTGGGGCCTCGGCTGATAAACTCTATCCCCTGCTGTTCAATCAAACTTTGCAGCCACGAGAAATCAGCGGTGTATAAATCGATCCAGTACTCTTTAGTGATCAAATACCGCTTTCCTTTTCGGAGAGCAAGATAAATCTCATAAAGCGGAATCGTCTCGCTCGCCGTTCGATACTTCACCGAGAGATAAAGCCAATCATTTTGAATTTCGTCAACAAATAGATCGATGCTCTTGATGTTTTGGATCACCTTTCGCTTTTTAAGCGACGGACTGACGGAATAAAATTCATCTGCATCGATGAATCTCCCGTATTCATGCACAAATTTCACAATGTCATCGTTGGGGATGATCACTTCCTGGAGGCCGAACTTGCTGCTCTCATAATATTTGATTTTTCGATCGAATTTAAAGAAACCCCGATCCTGGATATAAAGATAATCGCCGAATTGAAGCAAGCGTATCCCACTCGCCTCATCGCAGAGATGCGGAGTTGGATCATCGGGCAGAACAATAACTGGAGTGATTTGTAAGTCATGATCATCGGTAAGGGTCAATGAATAATTCAGGATTGCTGGCCTCTCCGCAATCGACAGCGTATGTCGGATCGCCGGATTCTGAGCTAATTTTTTGATGATGGATGGAATCATTGCGCTTTGCAGGTAAAAGGCAAAGCTGCCATCGACCGAAAAGATTTTTATGGCCTGGTTTTCCTCTGAAAACTCCACAGAATAACCAAGCTCATCAAATTCCAAAAACCATGCCTTGCTGAAATCGAACCAATAGCTCTCTTCAAATTTTTGCTGCCAGGATTTGTACCCCGACATGTTCATGCGGATCTCGAGCTCGGTTTTATCAGCCTCAAGATATTCCAATTGGCTCGCATCGGCCTTGTGCACCAGAGCGGTATCGAGTAACTCAGAAAAAAATTCAGTTCGATATTTTTGGATGATCCGATCCGACGCTGGTTCGCTCAAGACGAAGTTCACGACCTCGCGATCGGCCTCATCTTTGCCTATCAAACGAATGGCGCGATATCCGTAGGACTGTTCCAGATTTGCCCTGATGCGTAGCTTGTCATTTCCGAAATACTCAAAATATAACTTGGCGAGCTGCAGCCATAAGCTCTGTTCATAACGCCGATACAATGTCTGTTCGATATCAGCCGTTTCCGGATTTTTTGAATAGATAATGAAAAACAATGCGGCGACATGAGGACAGCTCATGTTGCGCATAAAAACGCCACACGAACAGGTAGTCTGATAAATATGCCGATCTGGTTTTTTCCGGACAGTTGCCCAATAGTTGTTTGTTCGACCTGGAAATTGAGCAGTGTAAGCGTTGCGGACGAAATCCAAATATTGGTACTGATTTTCACAAAAAATTTTCCAGCCGAGCTCCAGAAACTGTTTTGGCAGTTGATTTTTTATGACGCTGGGAAGCTTATTCATTACTTAGAACAAATCGATGATGATAAAACATTTTTCCGATGATCAAAATCGCTCTCTTAACGACCCAATATCAAATCACGATACAATAAAAAGTCATCGCCCGATACAATCATTTCATGTCATCTCTGGTTACAACGGCTCCTTTAAAGCAGGCTGCTGCATCACATAATGGTCTATGTGAAAATCCCACTCAAAAATTGGGTAATCATGAAATGAAATGCATCGAACAAAATATCGCTTTAGTGATCGTTCGTTATTTTGCTATCCATAATCGAATAGCCGAATAGATCAAAAACAGGGCGAAAATCCGCTTGACATAAAGCGCAGGGACATGTTCAATAATCGAAGCGCCCAGCACAGCCCCGATGATCCCGCCAAGACCAGCCCAAATTACAATGGGAAAATGGACATTATCCAATGTGTAATGCCTCAGTGCTCCCGCAATGGAGATCGGTATCACGACCATTAATGAAGTCCCAATAGCCGTATGGATGGGTTGTTTGAGCAACAATAAAAAAGCAGGCACCATCACAATCCCTCCGCCGATGCCGAATGCACCGCCCAAAAGACCTGCCACTGCGCCAATAGCGATATAAATAAAAATTGTCATCATTCAGCTCCGTCTCCTCAGAATTTTAGGTACTCAGATCCTCTCCCTGTCCAGCCGCGAACAATGATGCTTGCCCCTTTTGTTCACCACTGGTCTCAGCAATTTTCCTCAAAAATGGATAGCTTTCCACAAGTGAAGCCGGGATTTCACGGCGTTTCCCATCCAATAAAAACATGGTTTGCAGCGCATTGGCAATAGCCTGACCCCGAAAATGGTTGTTGAAAATGATATAGCTTTTAGGGCTTTGTTCGATCAATTGCTCGATCACATCCCTGATGCGCAGCAACTCTTGTTCACTGTAAAGATAATTATAGCGGCTGGCCACATCAGCATCGCTGGCGAACCAATTTTTATAATTGCGCCCATGCAGTCGCAGGTAAGCGAACCGTGTTGCTCCCTTGGCAGTAAGACCTATGGAATTCCCAATTACAGGCTGATCGATATTGGCAAAGCCAGCACCGACATCATTTAAATAATCCAACAGCGTTGGGGTATTCCATGAACCGTGGCGAACCTCGACCACGGGAAAATAGTCGCGAAATTTATCCACGACCTGTCGAAGCCGATCAAAATTTTCGGGCGTGTTTTTGAACGACCATGGAAATTGAATCAGCACCGCGCCAAGTCGCTGATGTGCTAAAAGCTCATCCAATCCCGATTTCACCAATTTTTCTTCATGGGGGCCAGGCAGATCTGCGCGCTCGTGGGTATAGGCCTGCCACATTTTATAAGTAAACTGAAAATCTGGTCGATTTTTCACCCGATCTACCCAACTTTTCACCGTATGCAATGCAGGCGGTCGGTAGAAAGAACTGTTGATCTCAATGACATCGAACATTTGGGCCAGAAAGGACAGCCGATCAAAACTCCTCGAAAACGCCGCCGGATAGACAATGCCCTCCCAGTCTTGATAACTCCAACCCGCTGGTCCAATGTATATTTTGCGTCGATCTTCCAAACAAATCACCATAATTTTTGGGGCACATTATCAATAACGAAACTTGAATATACAAATTTATTTATTTTTAGTCAAGCAATTCTTTGGTAAGATCGCATGCAATTCAGGAAATGTTCAGCCCGTTAGAGGAAACTGATCGACGAACAGAGGAAAGGAATGTTGCTTATTCAATCGGTCATTCATATTAGTCATGGCAGGTTGATTTATTGGCGATGACCGTTGCAATGAGCACTGGCTGCATAAGCCGATAGACAGGGAACTGATTCAATTGCCTTCCCCATTGGCTGGCATAGAGGTAACGGTCAAAAAAATTCCACTTGACCAACCCGCCATCGCTCTCTGGTTCTAATAAATAGGCGATCAAGTTGGCCAATGGCTGATCCATTCGCACCAGGTAGCTTCCGGCAGGGAATGCTTGTTCGATTGTCTGATAACGACCTTTTATATGCGTCCACCGATGCCCTTGCATCAATTGCTGATCACTTTGGATAGACTCAATTTGAAATGCCTGAACACGCAGCGTGTCCGATTTGGTAATCTGCTCCACCCTGATTCCATGGCGCATCAATATTTCCGCGATCTCTTTGAGGTTCGAGGAAAATAGATATCCTTTGGGAAGCGTAACGCTTTTGGTTATGGTAAAGTCCTCGAAGAAAGGTACAGTATAATCTCGAAGCCGATCGGTCTTTCTCACTCTGGTTCGACCGTTCGCATCCACATAGGACTCGAACTCATAGCTGCGAATCAGCAATGGCTGCTTGAGCGGTCGGGCAACAATCTCGATGCCAAATTGGGCCGATGTGTCAGGACTCTGCCCGCGGGCGATCGTTTTTTGATCCACCTCACGGATCAGCTTCATCATCTCAGCCCCATGGCGATGCGTAAATTCTAAAATCAATTCGACGAAATGATAACAAGCCCTAATCCGGGTCTGATAATCGGCATAAGCATAGTTTTCATTAAGAATCGAAAATCGATTTCGTAGCCCCCAGTAGTTGGTGCTGTAATACGGCTGATGATCAAAGCTTTGCCAGCCTTTCTCTGGATTCAGATCGTCCACGAAATCCCCATAAGGCAGGCTCAAAATTTGATATTTGTTATTGAGCTGCCTGGCCACCTCTGGGAACAATTTCGTTCGAACATAATCGATCAGCGAACCATCCCCATTAGGATTATGCGCGGTGGCATAGGTGAGAGGCTCCTGATGATATGAACCATTGGTGGTGTGCAGGTCGATCATCAGCATAGGGTCCCATCGGTTCAACACCTGCTCGATGGCCGCGCGATTTTCGGGTGTTTCCAATTTAATATAATCACGATTCAAATCCAGATTTTGGCCGTTATAGCGCACTCCGACTCCCTGCGTCGGCCCAAGCTGGTTGCGTCGATTATTGGGACTGATCCGCTCGTTGCCGTCAGGGTTGAAATTTGGGACGATCAATAATACCTGATGATCGAGCAAATGGACAAGTGGACCGAGCAAAATATCTCGCATCAGCATCAGCATCGCCTCCTTCCCTTCCACCTCTCCAGCATGGATATTGGCCTGAATGTAAATCGCCGGCTTATGCATGATGAATAATTGACTCGGGCTTGTCGGCACGGGTCGGCCCAAAATCGCGAGCAGAATTTCCCGGCCCTCCGTCGAGCGGCCAATCGATGTGACCCGAATATCTGGACTGCGCCGCTGAAGCTGCTCAAGCCAGGCAACCACATCCTCATAGCGACTGGTCTCTGTGAAATTGCTCCCTTCGGCTCGGGTTAATAAGCGCTGGGCCTGTAATTCAGCGAATGGATAAATATGAGAGATGAAGATGAGCGCAAATACAAAACAGATTTTCCTCATAAAACTTGTTCCTTCTTTTGTTTTCAATAAACCGATACCGAATGGACCGCATTGCAGAACAATTGCTGACATATAAATTGGCAATCAACTCTAAAAATCAATGGCCCTATCGATTTTTTTGATCTACACCAACAGCGCTTCATAGGAAGATATGATCAATCAATGAATCGCCTTTCAATTAGTTTTGAACGAATTGACAAATTGACTCCCTTCGAGTTCAGCCTTTGAAATTCGCCCGATGATCTTGTTGCCTTAATAACTGAATCATGACAATTTTGTTTCAACCAAAAATCTGTGATGAAAGTGATCTTTAGAAAGAAATTGAGTGGCTGAGGACAATTAGATGAAAATTTGACTGGGGTCACATACATTTTTTTTAAAAAAAATTATATTTTGTCTGGAAAAAATAAATAGCGCCATTGACAGCTAAAAGGACGTGACCCAAAACATTTTTGGTGATTACCAAGGAAAAAGGAACTTGAAGTCAACAGTATCGTTTAACAGCTCGATTGTTTCAAAACAATTTATTTTTCGTAAAGATTGAGTTTTTTAAAAATGACATCAACAACTAAAATGGAGAACAGGACCATGAGAAAAGAAGATAGTCTTTATCGACACATTCGGATGCCGCTAAAAATCATCATGATCCTATTTTTATCGATCACTGTCATCGGTTTCACCTATAAATATTTCGATACGACCGATGAAACGAAACAAAAGATGAGAGAGCTTGAGCGATCACTTCAAGATCTCAGAGCGGCGATGAGTGTGGATAGTGTCCGACAGTTCAATATCCAGAAAATCATGACCATTATTGATACCTACAACAAAGAACTTTCATCCCTGGAAAAGTACGATATTGCCAATGAGATTTATTCACTCAGTTTGAAATACACCAATCTGGATGTTGACCTGATTTGCGCTACAATTACCCATGAGTCCGCTGGAACCTGGAATCCCAAAATTGTGTCGCGGGCGGGAGCGATTGGTCTTATGCAGATCATGCCAGCCACTGGTATGTTCCTGGCTGAGTATGAGGGCATCACCTGGACCAATGAGCAGGAAGTGCTGACCAATCCTATTTACAATATTCGAATGGGAACCCGTTATCTTTCCACGCTCATTTCGTACTACGGAATTGACGGAGGCTTGGCTGCTTACAATGGTGGCGAAAAATACGCCGCCCTCTGGGTGAAAAGCAATAAGGCTGACGGCATCCTTCTGAACGAAACTAAAAATTATATTCCAGCGGTTATGAAATTGTGGGATCGATACAGAGAAAAAAGCCTGTAGTGATCTGATCCTACACAGCGCATAATAGCAAAGGCTACTGATATCAGTAGCCTTTGTTATTTTCGCCTGTCAATTAACAAGCTTCCGAAAAAAGTCGATTAAGATATTGCCGCAAATGCCTGGCGCAATGACCAAAATTCAACTTTGCACGGTCACTTGTTCCAGGATATTGATATCGCGCTTCTTCAATTCATCCATGAACCGCTGATAAATTGGGCCTTTGATGCAATCCTCTGGCGGGACGATCCCTTTTTCCGCTATGGCTCCTTCGCAAAGCAATTTCGCTGTAATCGCAACCGGGAAACCGGTCACCCGCATCATCGATGATATGCCGTGTTTCACATCGGCCTCGTCCCACATGAAATATTCGATGGTCGTCTTCTTGCCATTTTTTACACCAGTTACGGTGTTGTACATCACGCAGACATCCGTATCGCCTTCCTGGGCTCTCAAGCGCGGGGTGATCAGCGACAGCAGAAATTCTCGAGGCACGATCTTCATGCCCTTAAAATCATGTGGGTCAAGGTCCAACAAGCCACATTCCTTCAACGTGTCAATAGCCTCCCAATGTCCCGGCCAACGGACGGTTTTTTCAGCGAATTCCTTGAGCCACGGTCGGGTGAAAATAAAGCTCGGCATTCCTGGGGTAACAGCACAGACCAATTCCTCATCCTTGCCAAATTTGTTGAAGCGAAACCGCTCTCGATCGCCAATAGCAGGCACTTCGATCACTTTGCCGTCTTTGATGACGTTGAGCCTGATCATATACTCGCGCAAGACATGCTCAAATGCCCAGGTGATCATGTATTTCAATGGATGGCGCTGAGCGCTTTGCTTGGATGGAATGCCGCCCACGCGGGCAATAGCGGTCTCGGCCACGTCCAATTTTCTGATCGCCTCCCCAACGGTCACATTGCTGATCCCTGGCGCAAAGCCCATGCCATCTACAAATGTAACTCCGTTAGCTATTGCCGTTTCATGAAGCCAATCGCCGTATTCATTTAGTGTCATACCAGGAGGCAATTCCAGACCTTCTGTTTCATACGCATCTGGCCGACGATGATACTCCTCCAACATATCAACAATATTCAACCCCGCTTCGACCGCATAGTGAACGATCTTATAGCTGGTTCTCCGATCCGGGAGCGCGATGGCACCGACATCATAGCTTTTCATCAATTTGATCGCGCTATCCCTGTCAGCTACATCCAACGTATGGGGGATGATTTTCTCGCTCTGGATCCAGGCCTTGGTTTGCTCTAACGCTTCAATCCGTCTTCCAGTAATCCCGATCGCCTCGATGTCATGATCTTTAGCCAAATCCCAAGCAACTGCTGAACCGATCTTTCCTGATCCACCGAACACCAGTACTTTCATGGGAGTCCCTCCTCGTTTCAGTTCGCCTATCAAATTCGTTCGATTAATTCATCAACTTAGATTAACAGCGCAAATAGCATCTAATTTTCTTCTATGCGCCAAAAGCCGCAGCAGCAAGGCATTCAAAAAATATGGCCAAGTACGGACACTGCAGATATTAGGAAGCCAATGATGAAGACCGGATTCACCATAATTTTGAACCAGGGAGAAATAAACCACAAGAGTAAATAAGCAATTTGAGTAATGAAAGCAATGCATAGATAGGAGTGATGGGTGTTCTGATAAGTTAGATTTTGCATTCATCGTTCCATTTGCTCAACAGTTCCAACAAAAATTGTACGGTTCAAGCAAATCGCGCGAAACAAGCGTCGCTCCTCATTCTCGATCAATCATCCATTCTCAAGGTTCGAATAAAAAAAGACGCGCCACTTGGACTTAATCCTTCGTTTGGAAATTAGATCGATGGACGCTTCAAAAAATCGAAATTCTTAGTAACAATATTTTGCCAGTTCTGCGCTTTCAGATCACCTCCTCTGAATTTGATCCCCTTTGTTGCAGGGTGCTGAAAATGAGCAAGGGCACCTCCGATTCATCGTTCAATAACAATTTTGGTCAGGTCAAAATAAGTCGATTGCTTTCTATTCCTGATGAAATTGAGTATTCCAGCAGGGCGCGGATTCCAAATCATGGCCTGGCAAAAGCTTGTTTAATGCTAAAAAAATCCCCGATCCACTTGGCAGCAAACAGGATCGGCTCGCCGTGAAGCGTTAGGGCAGAATAGACATGAATGCGGATCATCTCCCAATTGAATTGATTGTGCCAGGTCTGTGGATCATTCAGCACCTTGCGCTGAAAATACTGCATGGCATTGGCGAATTGGCCCTGATCGACCCTGGTCAAATCGATGAGCAAGACTTCATCTTTCTCAAATTCCTCGGGCAATTTGGTGAGGGGATAATGATAAGAAACGATGAACGGCCCTGGTGTTCTGATGCCCTGGATATGCCCCAAAATGAGCTCAGCACGGAGGTAATCATAATTGTCAACAAAAAAGGCATCCGAAGTATTGGAATTTTCCAGGCTATCGCGGGCAACCAAATCGCTATGGTCTATTTGTACTGGCCAATAGCTAATATTGATGTTCTCAGGCTTGATCAAACTATCGAGAACCCCGGCCTGAATATCTATCAATCGGCTCAAATTTCGAAACGCACGGTGGAGGGCGATATATCGCTCGCGTTCCTTTGAAGTCGCGGGCTTTCGAGATAGCAGGATATAAGAATAAAGCCCATAATCGGGCAGCTCGGCGCTGCTTCGAGCCAGATAGTCGCGAAGCGTAACTTTGATCTCCGAAGGTCGCGCGGCTTCCTCCTGTTTAGAACCGGGTTCTGGCGCTTTCTCCAAATTTCCGCACCCAAAAATGAAGATCTGTACGGCAAACAGTACAACAACCGAGATGATCAAAGTGGCGATCGATGCATTGGCTGGCCGACCGCTATTGGTGATTCTGGTTTGATGGTTCATGATGCGATTTTCTCCCTTTGATCCAGGTTATGATTCCGTAGGTTAATGAGTAGAATACCAAGAAGATGATCACATAAACGTAATTTGGTGGTGTATCTGGAGGAATAAAGAAAAAGTAAGCGGCGATCAAAGTACAAATTAAGCCGACGAAAAACGAGATGATCGCTTTCATGGGAAGCTCCGATAAATATGCATGACTTTTGGTCAAATATACAAAATTTTGTACCATGAACCAAATGAAAATAATTTAATTTATGTTTGTGACCAGTTGTGGCCAAAATGAGTTTCTGATGAATGGAGAATAGCACGGCTTAAAATGATTTTTAATTTCAATAGCCAGGCCTTTCTATTCGCGTTGAAGCCTTCCATTAAACCTAAATTTCTAATATGAACCATGGGAGAGAAATATAAAAACCCATTGCCCACGAAACACACGTAACGACGCGAAAGGAGAGAGATAAAAAGTGCTATCCGAATTTTTTCAAGTTTTCGGAGGGAATCTGAATAAGAAATTTTCATTTTAGAATTTCATCTAAAAGAATTTTTAAGGCCACAGAATTGGAACTGACACAGAAATAAAGTTCCAAAGGGCCTTTTATGTGTTAGTTCTGTTTCTTTGCCCAACAATTCTGAGACCTTTCATTTCTGAGACTAATAGCGAAATTTCTATCATGAACCAGGGCAGAGGAAGACAAAGACGATTTGCCCACGGAACACATAGAATGACGCGAAAGAAGAAAAATAAGAAGTGCTTTTAGTGTAGTTTCGTGTGTTCTGTGGGCGTATTAGAATTAAATTTTCATTTTAGAGATTCAAGTTAAAAAAGATCTATTAGCAAAAATCAAGAGAGAGATTCATCTTTAAAAAGTCATTTCCATGGGAGTCCTGATTCTGCATCCAAAATTTTACTGAATACGGAAAAAGAGCTATCCCAGAACCTTGCCCTAAAAATTATTTCATTTTTTTGTACAAAAGAAATACCCCAGTATTTGCCAGCCGCATAACAGGGTGAAGCATTCACGAATTCATTTGTGATAGGAAGATATATCTTGGATGAAAAAATTATAAATCTGTACGAGTAGAACTCCATGTGTCTACTCTGCAAGCGCTTCAGAATTGACCATTGCAATAGGACAATCCAACCCATCCCAAAACATTGCCCTGAATCTGGATATCAAATAAACGAGAACGATGCGATGCATTCCACGGGATCGGCACAGCAGCGAACGGGTTTAAATTCTGAAAACAAATCGCATGAAATCCCCCCGCTGCTGTGCCGCGAATTCAAATTTTTCCCAGATAACGTGAATGATGAGATATGATAATCATCGCGAAGCATCGCTCTCTTATTCGCCTGCCAATGGATCTCCCAGCTTGATCTCAATAATTTTGCCCAATTGATCCAGGGTCCCGGGATGCTTTTCATCCCCAGCCTTGCATTTTTCGATGTCGCCAACGACAAAAATCGACATTTCACCAGGCTTGATATATTTTTTAGCCACTCTCAAAATGTCTTGTTTGGTGACAGCCTGATATTTGTCCCGATAGGTGTCATAATAATCCATGGGGAAGCCATCGTATTCTAAACTGGCGAACGAAATCATGGTGCCGATCGCAGAGGAGAAGCGATCAGGGAAACTGTCCAGATAATAATTTTTCGCTGTTTCCAATTCCTGATCAGAAACCAGTTCTCTTTGGATGCGCTTGAACTCATCCAGGATCAATGACACCGCATAGTAAACGGTTGCCGATTTGGTCTGTACATAACCGTAAAATGTCCCAGGAAAATCATGTTCGGTCGCAAAGCGCGAACCAGTGTTATAGGCTAACCCCTCATCGGACCGAACCTTTGAGGTGATGCGACTGGTAAAACTGCCGCCACCAAGGATGAAATTCATCAAGTTGATGGCAAAAATATCTGGGTTCGTATCGCTGACACCAAAATGACCTACATTCACGTATCCTTGATTGATGTCTTTCTGAATCATGAATACCCCGGGCCGATTTTTCGCGACCACTGGGCTAATCTTGGGGAATTTGATTTCCTTTTTAGACCAGCCAGCGAAAGCATCCTCGATTTTTTTCAGCATTTCCGCGCGACTGAAATCGCCAGCCACAGCCAGAATGATGTTGTTGGGCGCAAAATATCTGCTGTGGAAATCGATCAGGTCAGCTCGGCTGATCCGTTCAATGCTGGCTTTGGTCTCTTCCCAGACCAGGGGGTGATCGCCATAGAGCAACTTGTTGAATTCCCGCTCGAGCACGGTTCGGGGATTGTCATTTTTATTTTTGATCGCATCGATCGTCTGGTCTTTGTATAGCTTAATTTTTTGCTCCTCAAAAGCTGGATGCATCAGTACATCGGCAAACAGTCGCAATCCTTGGTCAATATCTCGGGCGAGACATGATAGGCTCACTCTACCCGAAGTTTTGCCAATAAACGAATTGATCGAAGCACCCAAAAAATCCAATTGTTCATCCAGATCATCACCACTGATATTTTTCGTTCCGCCAGTGCGGAGCACCGTGCCTGTCATGGCCGCTAAGCCGATTTTGTCCCTGGGATCATAAATTGTCCCAGTGCGAATGATGGCTGTCATATCAAAAGTAGGTAGGGTATGATCTTCTTTGATGTAGACCACCATGCCGTTGCTCAGCTCCACGCGATAATCGGCTGGTTTCGGAGGCTCATACTTCAGAGACTGATAGCTGAGCTTTGAAGGGTGATCGGGGATCTGGCCGCTCAATTGACCAACCAGCGCCACGCCGATGAGCAATATCATATACAGCAGAAATGTTTTCTTCGCCATGTTTGAATCCTCCTGAACGTGATTTATCGATCGATTGTTCAACGTGCCTTGCGGTGACTCATCACCAGTGAGAACGATTGGTATCGCTTATTTCCGTTCTTTCCGGACCAAAATGCCCACGGTACGGTTTTCTTTGACAAAATAGGTTTTGGCCACGCGCATGACATCGTCCGCGGTGACTGCTTTCAATCGTTCGAGCGACTGCTGGATATCTCGCCATCCGAGGCCCAATTCGCTCCGGCCCAGCCGTGACGCCAGACCATAGTTCGAGCTTAAAGATCGAATAAAGCTGGCTTCCGCTCGGTTTTTGACTTTTTGCAGCTCATAATCGGATATCGCCTCATTTTTGAGCAATTCGATCTCATCATAAATTGCCTGTTCCAACTCCTCCGGTGCATGCCCAGCCGCCACTTTCGGTCGGCCGCCAAACGTAAACTGTCCCACATAGGCCATGCCACCACCGTAACCATAAGCATCGATAGCAATGCCTCTTTCTTTGACCAGCTTCTTGTATAATCGACCACTATTGCCATTCATGATTCCGCTAATGACATCGAAAATCGCATCATCAGGATGACCAGCAGCCGGCACATGATACTTGATCGTCACCGAAGGGGGTGCTTCGGCTTCGCCATAGAGTCGTTTCTCACAATTTTGTTTCGGTTCAACCGTGCGCACTGGCTCCGGATCCGGGCCACGCGGAATGCGACTAAAATAGAGTTTCGCCAGGGCGATAATCTCCTCGGGGTTGATATCTCCCACATAAACGGCAACGGCATTATTGGGGACGTAATATTTTCGATTATAATCGATCATATCCTGTTTGGTCAATTTTTGCAAATCAACATCCCAACCAATCACGCTCCACGAATAGGGCGACGCCGCAAAAAAACTGGCGTTCAATTGCTCATTAAAAAGATAACCAGGCCGGTTTTCACTGAGCCGGCGCTCCTCCCGAACCACTTCCTTCTCTGAATAAAACTCTCGAAAATATGGATTCATCATCCGATCCGATTCCAGCCACATTTGCAACGCGACTTTATTGGCGGGCAGCGTCACATAATACCCGGTGATCTCCTGGCCGGTAGAGGCGTTCAGACCTGTGCCCCCATTTTTCATGTAAGTCTCCCAGAGATCATCTTTGACGATATATTGCTTTTCTGCTTTCATCAGGCTGTCGGCCTTGGCCTCCCAAACCTTGACCATTTCCATGTCGCCGTTCTTTTTCCAGTACTTCTCGCGATAGATTTTCGCCATCAGTTCATCGATCTGGCGGTTGATTTCATCATCCTTCTCGAAATCCGTTACGCCCATCACACGAGTACCCTTGAACATCATGTGTTCGTGAAAATGGGAGATCCCGGTGATCCCGGGTCGCTCATAGACGCTCCCCACACGGTAATATATGTGGCAGACAACGCGGGGCACTTCATGCCGCTCCACCATCAGCAGCTTCAACCCATTGTCCAGCGTGTACTCGATCACCTGATCCTCCAGGTTGAGCGTTTGTGAAAAAATATTCAGTGGCAAACAAAACCACGCCATCAAAATGAATGCGGCGATGCTACGTTTCATAACTCACCTCCGATTAAGTGAATAAGTTCAACCGAACAATAAATGCACAACCGTTTCCGATATAATTTCTGTTACAGAATTTGGATTTGGTTGAAAAAGTATTATTGCTATCCATTCGCTGTTACGCGGGATGACTGCATGCGCTGATATGACATGCTGGCATTTTTCGACGACTACTTTTGCTGCTCAGTCAGAACAACGAATTGGATAATTTCCGATCCGTCCATATCCCTCCTGGTCTTCGGCCAAATGGCATAAGGAACGAAAGCAATCTCCCCTTCTTTGAAGCTTGAGCCCGACAGCTTTTAGATTCAGGTTGATTTCAAAATTGCATCTGATTAGCTTGAGCCAATCACTGGGTGAACAATTTCATCGAGCAAGATGCGGCTCAAGTTTAGCGGATCAAAAATTTGATATGCTGCCATCGATCATTTTTTTTAATAGATCAGATGCCTTTCTCTGATCTTTTTAAATTCTTCCAACTGAAGCTGCCACGAGCGAATAATCGCTTCAGCCGAATCGCCTCGAATAATTGCTTTTCTCACCTCGTCCGTCCCAAATGCCTTGTCGAAGTTCGAAATTCTTGGTGTATCGAATATATTTTTCTCTGGAAAAAGCCTTTTGATCGCAGCTAAAATATGCACCTGGACCGCTGCGGGTTCAAATTTTCCTTTGTCCAGAATGTGGATTTGGACCCCGGAACATTGTTCTTTGATGAACCGCAAGTAGAGCGGTCGGAAATAAGTGGGACGAAAATAGACGCCGGGCAGTTTTTTCGCATTCAATTCCTCGGCCAACTTATCGCCGTCCATCCAGGGCGCGCCGATGAATTCAAATGGAGAAGGGGTGCCCACCCCCTCTGAAATCGTGCCCAATTCGCCAATGCAGCCAATAGCGGCGACCAGATACGCTGTTTCTGGATGCGGCACATGCGGGGAGGTCGGCACCCAGAGCAGCCCTGTGTCCTCAAAGGTCATGTCGCGCCTCCAGCCCTCCAGGGGAACGACCGTCAAATCGCAATTGATATTGAACTCCTTATTGAACAACTGCGCCAACTCGCCCACGGTCATGCCATAGATATACGGAATGGGATACAGGCCGATGAACGATTTGAATTTCGGATCGAGCACATTGCCTTCGATTCGATTGCCGCCCAATGGATTCGGTCGGTCTAAAACGATAAACGGGATTTTTGCTTCTTTAGCTGCTTCCATGGAATAAGCCATGGTATAAATATAGGTGTAAGCCCGGGATCCGATGTCCTGAATATCGTAAAGCAGCGCGTCAATGCCTTTCAACATTTCAGGTGTCGGTTTGTACGTCTCCCCGTAAAGGCTGTAAACCGTAATCCCGGTCTTTTTGTCCTGATAGGTTCCCACTCGCTCGCCGCCTGGGATGTCACCACGGACGCCGTGTTCCGGACCGAAGAGCGCAACCAGTTTCACATCCGGCAATTCATTTAACGCATCGATAGTGGATTTGAATTGGCGAGTGATCCCAGTGGGATTGGTGATCAGCCCCAATCGTTTGCCTGCAATCAGGTGACGTTGCTTTTCGATGAGTACATCAATGCCAGGTTTGACCAGCGGAGGAATGTCATTTTTTGCCCTGCTCAGAAGCCCTGTTCCCCCAAAACAAAATTGTGTGGAAGAGAAAAATAAAGTTAGCAGCATTTGAAAAGCGATTATTTTCTTCATTGAGCCCTCTTCGAATGAATGGTTATAATCTCCCTGTTGCTACAAGCGTCATGCTCGCATAGATAAGATGTTTTCATCAACCAGCATGGTCAGCGGCATCGCAGTGAAATTCTTAGTCAATGCCGATTCACTATCCCTGGGATAAACCATCCGGGGATGACTCAACTGCAAATCGTGATACGTGATTTGCATGGATTTGCTCGAGATGGGTGCAGCAGATAAATTAAATTGGATGCCCCATTTTTTGCCAGCCGATTGCAACAATAAATCGAACTCCGAGCCAATATGCGTTTGCCAGAGAAATAAAGCAGAGGTCTCTTTTTTGAGCACATTGGCAACGCGTTCCAGGGCATTCCGCTTCCCTGAAGGTCCCAGTTTAGAATGCGACAATAATTGATCCTCAGTTTCTATCATCTGAAGATAATGAAAGAATCCCGAGTCGGTTAAATATATTTTGGGACGCCTCACCATTCGTTTGCGAATATTTTCAAATCATAGGGTGAGCACGCGGACCCTGAAAGTGGCCTCTAAAATATCGATGTAGTTTCGTATTGTCATATTGGAAATGCCAAAAGAGCGGCCCAGTTCGGCATGATTTCATACCAGACCGTAATATTGACTGGGCAATCTCCAGAATCGATGGCGCGTCCGCGCGTGGATCTGAATGCCAGGTTGCGGAATATCGCGTCCCCAAAAGGTGCGAAAGTAATTTTCGCGCCAGATCCAGTTTGCCTGGTCGATTCGGTTAAAAACATTCATAGCAGGCATCTGCAAATCTATAATGTGCGCTAATTTTCCACACCTCAATCAAATCAACCAAAACCGCTCGGTTGATAATATCCGATTCTGCCGGCTAAAGACTCAGAGCCAGCGCGATGGATTTGAATTTTCTTACAAGTGCTTCGAGCAATTTTTCAATGGCTTGCTGGCATACGAATGTCTCATAGAGGCTTTCGAACATTGCTTCGGCTGTCACCCGATCATAATCAGCGTGCTCGCTCCATTATGCTATTTCTTTTTCCATCGCTCAAAATACAAAAAATCATTCTTACAATGTCAATGAAAGTAATCGGCACTTTTCTATGATGAAATGATCTTGAAGCTCAATTCACTCGCCAATGCTTTTCTCATAGCGCCAGAAGACCCGCGTCAATTTCGCATTAGCATAATGCAAATAGAACGGAATTGGTCCCACCCAGGGGATGATGGAAATTTTGTGGCCCTGCTTTTTCATATCATCGAGGCATCGCTTTAACAAAATTCCGCCAATGCCCTTGCCTCGCAAAATAGGATTGGTGCCCATTCGGCCGAACCATCCTGTGTTCAAATTATTGGCATCGTAAGCAGAAAACGCTTCAATTTTTCCCAGGTATTCGGCGATATGAAGGCTAATAGGATTATTTTTGTAGGTGGTTTGAATCTCTGGCAACCAGGCTTTGAAGTGGTTCAGAATCAGTTCCTCCACAGACGGCCAATCGTCCTGAGTGGCGCGCCGGATGAAAATGTGCTCTCGGGCAAGCTGCTGCTCTTCCTTGCTGGTGTCGAAATCTTGATTTTGCAATTCAACTTCTATATTGGCGGTGTCGGCGAATCGCTTAAACCCATTCCGCTCCGCAAAAGCGATCGCTTCGGTGTATCGGGGATCGATGCCTGGCTGGAGAAAATTGGGATTGCAGTCCATTAGCCGAAGCGTGGGCACGCTACTCAATCGCATCTTACCTTCAATCTCTTTCAACAGCATCGTGGCGATGCCCTGGCGCCGATACTGCTGATCCGTAGCAAATAATTTGATATACCCCCTTTGCAAATTTTGGTCTATCCTTCGGATCACTCCCTGCATAAAGCCGACAATCTTCTCATCTTTGCGGGCAATCAGTGTCAGCTCTGGGACGAATTGAGCATCACCAAAAGTTTTTTCGAACAGGATATGCGGGGGCATTGCATCGTAGATTACATTTCGATTCCAAAAATCGAGGAGTTCTGGGAGTTGATTCGGGGATTGAAGGGTCTCAAGTTTGATCATCAGTTGCCTCCATGATAAGCAAGAAAAAGATTATCGGATGATACCTTAAAAAAAATTGCAGGCGCTGATGCCTGCAACAATTTCATCGTTAATCCAAGTTTGCGATTCGCGTGGCTACTTTGTCTCTGCTTGCTTTGCTTTTCGAGCAATTTTCAAGCGATTAATCGCCCGATACCAGGCATCCTTTGCGCGCTCCAGATCAGTGCCGGGGACACGTTCGGTCATGCGCCGTCGGGCGCGATCTTTGGCGTAAATTGCGCGCTCAACGTCGATCTGCGATGCTTCTTCAGCAGTTTCCACCAGCACCGTGGTCTTATGGGGCAGGACCTCTACAACGCCACCACTGGTGGCAAAATACTTGGTATCGTGCTCCAAATCCACTTTGATCTCGCCAATCACCAGACTGGTGACAAAGGGCGCATGTCCTGCCATGATCCCGAAATAGCCATCTACCCCGGGGAGCCGAATATGCCTCACCTGCTGCTGGTAAATAATCTTCTGAGGCGTTATGATTTCCAAATTAAAAAATTTCGATTCCATGATTTTATTGTGTCTTGTATCGGTATATTTCAGCGGTCAGCCACCCATTCCCATCGCGCGCGTCGAATATTCGAAGGCTGACAATCGGCTGATCAAAATAGTTTAGCGAGCAATACTGATGCTTCCACTATTATCGATTCGCTTGCCGCTTCAATCAATCAGCAACATCGGAAATTTACAGATTCTTCGCCTTCTCAATGGCCTCCTCGATCGTCCCAACCATGTAAAATGCCTGTTCTGGCAGATGGTCATATTCGCCTTCGACCAATCCTTTGAAGCCCTTAATGGTATCTTCCAGATGAACATATCGCCCTTCTCGGCCGGTGAATTCAGTGGCGACGAAGAACGGTTGGGAGAGGAATCTCTGGATGCGACGGGCGCGACCGACGATCGTCTTATCTTCGTCCGAAAGTTCCTCCATGCCAAGGATATTAATGATGTCCTGCAATTCTTTGTACTTCTGCAGGATCTCTTTCACAGCGCGCGCGGTGCGATAATGCTCTTCGCCAATAATTTTGGGATCGAGAATCACGGAAGTGGATTCTAATGGATCGACAGCAGGGTAGATCCCCAATTCGGTCAATTTTCGAGAGAGCACCGTGGTCGCGTCCAAATGCGAGAACGTGGTCGCGGGCGCTGGGTCAGTCAGGTCATCCGCTGGGACATAGATCGCCTGGACCGAGGTGATCGATCCTTTACGGGTTGAAGTGATGCGTTCCTGAAGCTCGCCCATCTCCGTTGCCAGCGTGGGTTGATAGCCGACGGCCGAGGGCATGCGGCCCAAAAGGGCCGAGACTTCGGACCCTGCCTGAGTGAAACGGAAAATATTGTCGATGAACAGCAACACATCCCGGCCTTCGTCGTCGCGGAAATATTCGGCAACAGTCAAGGCGGAAAGGCCGACCCGCAATCGCGCCCCAGGCGGCTCGTTCATTTGGCCGAAGATCATGCTGGTCTTATCGATCACACCAGAACCTTTCATCTCCAGCCAGAGATCATTGCCCTCACGAGTTCGTTCGCCGACGCCAGCAAATACCGAATAGCCCCCATGCTCTTTGGCGATATTATGGATCAATTCCATGATCACCACGGTTTTGCCAACTCCGGCTCCACCGAACAGCCCGGTCTTCCCGCCGCGCGTGTACGGCTCCAATAAGTCGATCACTTTGATCCCCGTTTCGAACACACCCTCTGAAATGCTCAATTCCTCAAATGTTAAGGGTGGACGATGAATCGGATCGCGACGGATTGCCTGAATTGGCCCCAGTTCATCGATCGGCTCACCAATGAGATTCATCAGGCGACCCAGCGTCCCCGGTCCCACTGGCATGGTGATCGGTTTTCCAGTATCGATCACCTTGGTACCGCGCACCAGACCGTCGGTGGAATCCATGGCCACACAGCGAACTGTGTTCTCGCCAAGATGTTGCTGCACCTCCAAAACCAGCCGGGAGCCATCGTTTCGTTCGATCTCTAAAGCGTTATAAATCGCGGGCAATTCCCCACTCTCAAAGCGTACATCAACTACTGCACTGATAATCTGAACAACTTTTCCTTCGTTCATCTATGCGAACCTCTCATTTGATGTCATTGTCCATTGGCGCGGAACTCCAATCACTCAGGCCTTCAACGCCTCACTGCCGCTGATGATCTCTAAAATCTCCTTGGTAATTCCCTCCTGCCGTTTCTTATTGAACTGCATTTGCAACTCGCCGATCAGTTTATTGGCATTTTCGGTCGCGTATTCCATCGCAGTCATCCTGGCCCCCATTTCCGAAGCGAAAGACTCTAACAGGACTCGCCAGATTTGAACATTCAAATTTTTGGGACACAAGGTGTTCAAAATCGTGATCGGGTCTGGCTCGAAAATGAAGTCCGCCAGATATTTTTCGTCTGCTGGGACAACAGGAATGATCGGCAGAAGTTGTTCGACTACGACTCGCTGCTGGGCAGCCGACTTGAATTCATTGTAAACAAGATAGATTCTGTCCAACTCCTTTTCGATATAGCGATCACGAATTAGGGTGGCGATGTCCACCGCTTGAGAAAATTGGAGATTTTTGAAGAACTGGACGTATTCGCCAATGACTTTATAGTTTCGGCGTGAGAAATAGTCGCGACCTTTGCGTCCAATCAAGATCAGATCGACGGCCTGTTTATCCGGATACTGCGCCAGCTCGGCATCAGCCCTTCGGATAATATTCTGATTGAATGATCCGCAAAGCCCCTGATCGGCAGTGACAATCACATAACACACCCGATTGGGCTCCCGTACCGCCAACAGCGGATGCAGGCTATGATCGACTTTGCTGGCGATATGTCCCATCATCTCGGCCAAATGCAATGCATAGGGCCTTGCCTGAACGATGGCCTGCTGTGCCCGCCTCAGCTTGACGGCTGCAACCATCTTCAGGGCTCGGGTGATCGTTTGGGTCTTTTGAACACCAAAGATACGTTGTTTGATGTCTCGGAGCGTTGGCATATTAATGCGATAATCTCGTTATCTGAATTTTCAATTATTCTGGCCTCTAACTCTGGCCGCTTTTGACACAAGCTAAGCGCGGAAATTCCCAATAAAATCCTGACACGCCGCAGTCAGCGCCGTCTGCAACTCATCATCCAGATTCTTCTTGTCCGCAATGCCCTTTAAGATATGGGGGTATTTTGTATCCATAAATTGGTAGAACTCTTGTTCCAATCTTCGGATAGCAGCGACTGGGATGGGATCGAGGAACCCCTGGGTGGCCAGAAAGATGACTGCAATTTGCTTTTCAACTGGCAAAGTTTTGTTCTGATCCTGCTTCAAAATTTCGACCATGCGTTGGCCTCGCGCCAATTGCGCCTGGGTTGCTTTATCCAATTCCGAGCTGAACTTGGCAAATGCCTCTAATTCGCGATATTGCGCCATATCCAGCCGCAACTTACCAGCGACCTGTTTCATGGCTTTGATCTGCGCATTGCCCCCGACTCGCGACACCGAAATTCCCACATTGATCGCTGGTCGAACACCGCCATAAAATAGCGATGGCTCCAGATAAATTTGGCCATCGGTAATGGAAATCACATTCGTGGGGATATAAGCGGAATAATCGCCGGCCTGGGTCTCGACAATCGGCAAAGCGGTTAGCGAGCCCCCACCCAACTCATCGCTGAGCTTGGCCGCTCGCTCCAATAATCGAGAATGAAGATAAAAAATATCCCCAGGGTACGCCTCACGTCCTGGAGGACGACGCAGCAGCAATGAAACCTGCCGATAAGCCCAGGCATGTTTCGATAGGTCATCGTACACGCAGAGCGCATGCATCTTATTATCGCGAAAATATTCCCCCATCGCGGCGCCACTATAAGGAGCGATATACAACATCGGAGCGGGATCATTGGCTGTGGACATGATCACAGTGGTATATTCCATAGCTCCGTGCTCTTCGAAAGTCTTCACCACCTTTGAAATGGTCGAACCCTTTTGGCCGATGGCCACATAGATGCAATAAACGCCCTGCCCTTTTTGGTTCAAAATGGTATCGATGGCAATCGTGCTCTTGCCAATTTGCCGATCGCCGATGATCAATTCCCGCTGACCTCTCCCAATCGGGATCATGGAATCGATGGCCTTGATGCCGGTCTGCAACGGTTCTTTGACTGGCTGGCGATAGACGACGCCCAGCGCTTTGCGCTCGATGGGCGAAAACTGCTTCGCTTGAATCGGGCCTTTGCCATCCAAAGGTTGGCCCAGCGGATTGACCACCCGGCCCACCAGTTCCATCCCCACTGGCACGGACATGACCCTTCCCGTTCGCTTCACAGGATCGCCCTCTTTGAGGTATTTTTCACTGCCGAACAGGATGCAGCCCACATTGTCCTCCTCCAGATTCAGCGCCATCCCGAAAACTCCATGGGGAAACTCCACCAACTCGCTGGACATCACATTGGTCAACCCATAGACACGGGCAATCCCATCGCCAACCTGAATGATCTCTCCTACTTCCTCAAATTCTGTGGTAATTGCAGTCTGCTCGATCTGTCGCTTCAATACGGTCGAAATTTCTTTTGCCTTGATTTCCATATCTCGCTATTTCTGATTTTGAATTAATTGAGATTTCAGTTTTTTGAATTGCGTCAACAGGCTGGCATCATAAACTCTATCGTCGAGCCGAAGGATGATCCCGCCAAGGATCGTATGATCGACGCGGTTCTCAAGGCGAACTTCTGCCTTCATGGCACTGGCGATCGTACGATTCAATTCAGCCAGCTTATCGTCAGGGAGCGGAATAGCGGTGATTGCCTCGACGCTGATGCGATTGTACAATTGATCGACCTGCCGCTCGTATTCAGCCAAGATTTGATCGATCAAGTTGAATCGCTTATTTCTTAAAACCAGCATTAAAAAATTAATCAGCAAGTCGTCAAACCGATCTCTGAACAATTCGATTATTAATTTTTCCCGCTTCGGATCCAGAGGCATCGCCAAAAATGCGCGTAGCTCCGAGCTTTGCCGGATCAATTCCACAAGATTTTTGAAATCTTGATGAACCCGATCGATGAGATGCTGCTCCTGTGCCACTTCAAACAGCGCTCTGGCATATCGTTTTGCGTTCGCCGTTATCATCATTATGCCTGAACAAATTCTTTCACGTATTTGTCGACCAATTTCAAATGTTGTTCTTTGGATAGCGTTTCTCCCACCACCTTTTGGGCTGCCAAAATCGCAATTTCTGTGGCGTATTGTTTGATCTCCTGAATGGCCGCGTCCTTACTGAGGTCGATCTCTTGTCGGGCCCGCTCCAAAATCCGATCGGCTTCGATCCGAGCCTGCTCGATGAGCTCTTTACGGGAAGCCTCGGCGTTTTTCCTGCTCTCGTTCATTAGCTCAATCGAGTCCCGATGCGCTTTCTCCAGCAAGGCCCGCTGCTCCTCCAGCAACCTGGCCGCCTCTTTCTGATCATGTTCGGCCTGGTACAAGGCCACTTTGATCTTGTTCTCCCGATCCTCCAACATCTTCAGCATCGGTTTCCAGGCATATTTCTTCAGGATCAATAATAAGAGAATAAAAGTCAGCACCGTCCAAAAAATGGTGCCACTATCCGGGCTTAGTAAATCCATTGGATTTTCTTCCTGAATTTTTTAAAAACGATTCCTACTTGAAGTTGCAGGCAAAACGAACTTCTATTTGAAGCTCAATAGAAAGCAGATCACCAGAGCGATCAGCGCCACTCCTTCGATCATGGCGGCGGTGATAATCATCACGCCTCGAATATCATTGGCCGCCTCGGGCTGTCGCGCAATGCTTTCCACCGACGCTTTCGCGATTCGACTAATTCCAAACGCACCGCCAAACGCTGACCCAATTGCACCAACTCCAGCAGAAATGTAAGCCCATGCAGAAGTATCCATTTTTCCTCCTCATGTTTTGCGTTCAATATGTTTCAAATGAATTAAAAATCTATCACTCGCTTTTCTATAATCAGTAATCAGTGATCAGTAATACTTGTTCTGAATACTGAATACTGATTACTGATTACTGATCACTGGTCACTGATCACTGGTCACTGATCACTGATCACTCTCGACTAATGATGTGGATGAATTGCTGCGCCAATGAACACCGCAGACAAAATGGTGAATATATAAGCTTGAATCAAAGCGATCAAAATTTCCAGCAGACTGACAAATAAAATCCCAAAAATTGGGAACGGTGAAATCAATAGATTCTTAAACAAAAATATCAATCCCAATAGCGTGAAAATCACTAAATGCCCTGCCAGCATATTGGCGAACAGTCGCATGGCTAAGGCGAAGTGCTTGGTGAGCATTCCCATGATCTCAACGATAAAAATGACAGGGACCACAAAGCCTGGGAGACCGGGTGGGACGAAACTTTTGATGTAGCCGCCAAAACCATGTTTTCGAATACTGGAAATCTGAACCAGCACCAGGGTCATCAATGCCATGGCAGCAGTAACTGAGATATTGCCCGTGGCCGTGGACGCCATCGGCACCAGCCCAAGCAAGTTGAGCGTGATCACGAAGAAAAAAGCTGTCAATAAATAGGGTGCATATTTATAGCCATCCTCTCCCAGGTAGGGATCGATGACCGCATCTTTTAAAAAGACGACGATCCATTCGACGAAATTGACGGGACCTTTTGGGGCTAACGCGCGGCTGCGAATGATGAGCGGCAATATGATCGCCAAAATCCCTGCGGCAATCCAAATCATGAGCACATGCTTTGTAATCGACAAGTCGATGCCCCAGAGATTGATCTTATAAATGACATGATCCTGAACATGATGCAAAATAAATTCATTGATTCCGCCTCCAGACGAATCCGCATGGGCACCATGTTCTTCTACCTTATCCAAAAAAGAAGCTAAGAGCGACCCTTGAGCACTTCCAGCCATTTCTTCCCTTTTGAAAGCTTCACATGAATGAATCGAATTTCAAAAATCTGATAGATCAAATAAAAAACAAAAAAAGCCAGGATAAAAGACAATACATGAATTTGAGTGAACCGCATGAACAGAAAAAGGGCAGCCCCGATCAACACAAATCGGAAGAACATCCCTCCCAAAACGACCGCCATGAAAGTCTTCAATGATCGATTGAACGCCCAATTGATAGAAACAAACCCTAATAGAAATATGGCCAGGCTGATCACACATCCCAGCACAATCTCTTGGATGCGATCTGGTTCAAATATAAAGTGTACCGCCAGCAATATGAGAACTAATACAACAATGGTAATTCCGAGAAGTTCCAGAAAGAATTTTTTCAGATCCAATTTCATCAATTCCAGTTAGACAAAATAAAATTCATAATCTGAGGTTTGGGCTCCTTTGGCTCGAAACGCATGAAACACCAACACGCGGCTGCTGTAGTTCGTGACCAATTTCATCAACTGATGCTTTGAGGCACGAAATTTCTGGCTGTTTAGCGCGGTCAGCAGTTGCTCAGCATGCTCGCATCGGCCTTCAAAAAACATGTGGGGTGACTCACCGATCAACACCTTCCACTCACCAGCCACGCGGATCCCTATCGCCTCCATCGCTGGATAAAATTCGTTCTTTACAAATAGATCGTATTCATTTTCCTTCCCAGGGATGATATCCCAATACTGGCTGAACTTCACCGTCCCCTTTTCAGAGACCCGTGGCAATTGCGGAAACCGACCCGTGGGAACCATCACCTTGCTTCTGTAATCCGTGACATAATGCAGCAATTGCGAAGCAGTTCGCTCGTAGTCATCGCTTTTCAGTGCATTCTCGATCTGATCCAGATTCTCCGCGATCCCCTCAGAAATGATCTGGGGACTGCCACCGATCAGGACGCACCACATCGCCACGACATTGATTCCCAGCCGATTTAGCGTCGGAATGCGAGACCGTTTCATAAAATCGACATATTCATTGGCGCTGGCCGGAACAATATTCCAGTACTCGTTGAATTTTACCGCCATGGCAGGCCCTCCTCTTCATTGTTGAAAATCGATTTTTCGATGGCTTAAAATATAAATAATTTTAAAAGAAAGCAAGAACTTTTTTGATACATTATCAATTCATCCCAGAAAAAAAAGAACCCTTGCAAGCGCTATTCAACTCCACAAGGGTTCTCATCAAATTTGCAACAGAGGGCGTCGCGATTACCGCATCATCACCATTTTTTTCGTCGCTCTAAAAGTGCCAGCTTGAATAGTATAAAAATAGATCCCAGACGCCACCAATTGACCGTTCATGTCGGTCCCATCCCAGATCACACGATAAACCCCCGGTGCTTGATGCTGCTCCACCAGCACTTTGATCAACCGGCCCAATGCATCGTAGATCTTCAAAGTTACAAAATAATTCTCCGCTCCGCCAGGAAGCCGATAGCTGATGGTCGTAGTCGGATTGAATGGATTGGGATAGTTCTGATCCAGCGCGAAATCGGTTGGTTTTACTACCGGCCTGGTCTCGTTCACCTTGGTTGGGTCCGCATAAAAAGCTGTGTAACGCGTCAATACGCCGAATCGAATGCTCAAATCAATGACCTGGTTGACCAACTCGGGAACCTCTCCATAAATTTCGATCTGCTCCAATAGGAATTGAATTTTGGCCTGGGCCCAGAGCCGCGGCACGGCGCGATGACCGCCGGCTAAGTCCAGAAAGGCGATGGATTGTTTCAATTCAATCGAATTTTGAAATGCTCTGGCGTTTAATTTCACCTCGAAAATGCCACTGTTGGAATATAATCCGAATAGCAAGGCCTGGCTGCCCCAAAATAAATCGGGAATCAGTTTGGGATAGCGATCCCATTCTTTTAAGCCTCCAAAATCAATCTGAATATGTGATAGCACCGGCTGGGTCATGCGTTTGAAATGGTTGGTAACGACTGTGGCAATACTATCATCTGCGGTAATGAAAACTGGATAGCCATGATTTTGACGGGCGAGTTGAATGAGCAACGGTTTGCTGATGGTTTCGCCGATGCCAAATGTGAAGATACGGGTATCTTTTTTATTCATTGCCTTTGATGAATCGATGAGCGCATCGATGCGGGTTTCGCCCCAGGTGGGCAGACCATCGGTTAGAAAAATCAGATTATTCGATGTCTGGTTGCCAAACGATTGGCTCAGCGAGGCTCGCAACGCCCCTTCGATGTTGGTCAATCCCAGCGCGTACATTTGATAGACAAACGCATGGCCGGCATAAACATTATCGAAGGTGGCGGGCACCAGATCGGGTTGAAACTTGGTCACGTGTGTGCCAAACGTGATGATATTAAAGCGGTCATCGGGCGACAGCAAGTCCAAAAATTTATTCAGTGCCTCTTTCAATTGCGCAATCCGTACGCCCTCCATACTGGACGAGACATCCGCCGTGAACACGATGTCTTTGGGAATCGGCTGCAAGTTGGCGAACGAATCTGGCGGGGTAATCCATAGCGCATAAAAGCTATCCTTCCCAAAGGAATCGGCTGGGACTGGCGTATATGTCAGGACATGGAAATCGACATCGGAGCGAATGGTTTCAAACTCCACCACAAAATCCCTGTCAGGATAAAACCTTTCATCACCGAAAACGACATTATAATGATAATCCGAAACCTTGGTGATCAGCGTGGCGGTCGAATTCTGATGGGATGGCGATCTGAAATATTTGAACGGCTTGTTGGATTGGGCATTGATGGTCAGCATTACGGTCTCCAACGGCTTGGGCGATAGCTCCAGGGTGTTGAGCAAATATTTATAGCTCACCTTGCCAAAATCGTAGCTCAGCAACTCCATGTACGTGATTTCGAACCGCACTTCGCTATTTGGGTTAATAGGCGCGATGCTCAGGCGAAACAAATTATTCCCCAGGTACTCCAATAATGCCGGGTCGAGATATTGGCGAAGCTTATTATTATAGTCCCTCACCGCTTGCTGGCGCTCGCGAATCTCAGCTTTGTACTGTTTGCCATTGAACCAGTAGTAAAGCTCGGTGATCATGGCGCCTTCGGGCAATGGGAAAACAAAAATGGACTCCACCAGCATCCCTGTCTCATTGAAAAACCGTTGATCCGTGTGGGTGACGGCGATCTGGCCCAGAATCTCCGTGGTCGTTCCCACGGACTTGATCGCCATTTTTTTATATTCCACGTTCCAGCCGACGCGCCGGCAGAACAGCACCCCCACGGCTGAGGCGGGCTCAGCCCAGAATAACTGCAACAGAACAATTGCAGTCATGACGAGTAGCAAATACTTTTTCATGGTTGCCTCCTTCATTGTGGTTAGGTTTTTATCGAAGCAAGATTAATTTGTTTGTCATGCTAAGATTTTTAGCCCTCAATTGATAGAGATAGACCCCGCTTGTTACGAGTTGTTTGAAATCATCGGTCCCATCCCAATTGATCGAATATGAGCCTGGCATTTGAAATTGATCCACCAACGTCCGAAGACGCTGACCGAGTAAGTTGTAGATATCCAGCTTGACCGATGTGGCTTCTGGCAGTTGATATTTGATGGTCGTGCTGGAATTGAAGGGGTTGGGATAATTCTGATATAATTCAAAATGCTGTGGCAGTTCATTTTCCGCATTGTCCACCAACGTCGCTCCGTATTTGATAAAAAATCCCCAATCCTGCTGCTTACTCCACAGGCTATCGCCGGCCAGGTTTTTGGCTAACACTTTCCAGAAATAGGTCTTGCCAGCAGCTAAAGAATCGATGGTGTAGGTGGTGTCTTGGATGTTTCTGATTATCTGGGGATGTGGGAAATTTGAGTCGGTATCGATGTATAAATCAAAAGTAATTTCCCAGGGAATGAACTCTTTGATATTAGAAGGCTGCGTCCAGCAAAAAAGCACGCGTGTGGTATTTAAAGTAGCATCGTTGGCAGGATCGACTAATGAAAATTGTTGTAATTGGTGAATTATGGGTTCAGCAGGAAAGTATTTGCCGAAGATGCCTCTATCGAAACCATCCTGGTTTTCACTTGACCAAATCGCTATGAAGTAATGATTCAAAAATTTCTTTACTACGGGTCCATATTGATCCCCAGAGGTATAATCGTTCACCCTAAATTCATGGCTAATTTTAGAACCTGTTCTATCGAATAATTGACCGTAAATACCCCATTTAGAACCATCTTGACCTCTGCTTGCCCAAAGTACCGCAACGCTTCCATTAATCTGGCTAGCAACTTTTGGCACCCACTGAGCATCGTTGAGATAAGTGTTGACTTGAATTTCATCTCCTCGCTTTTTGCCCATTGCGTCAAAAAACTGACAAAAGATATCAAAATTATTTTCATCCGTAGTATAGCTTTCCCAACATACGACAAAGCCGCCGTCTTCTAATGCAACGATATGTGGACTATTCAACAACCTTTTTGTCAAGGTATTTACTCTAAAATAATTTCCGGATTTTTCTCCCGAAGGCTCAAAGATTTGACCATAGATATTATAATCATCAAAAATTTCATTGTCCCCTTTCCAACAAACAACAAATCTCCCCCCTTTTAATTCACAGACAGATAGATAGCGTTGAGAGTTACCCTGAATTTTAGATTCAGGCCCTATTTTTTTCCCTTTTTCATCAAAGATTTGGACACAAATAATACTTTTTGAACTCCGCGGTATAGAAGATTCCCAACAAACCACAAATCCACCGTTAACTAACCCAGCGATTGCAAGATTATGTTGGGAGCCTTCAGCTTGGGCATTTACTTGGAATTCGTCTCCAACTTTAGCTCCTGAAGAATCGAAAATTTGTCCATAAAGACCCCAGCCATCTCCGTCTTGCCCGTCGCTTTGCCAGCATACCACAAAGCCATTATCAGCTAATTTGGCGATTTCTTGATTGATCTGAGAGCTCGTTGAATAGGTGTTTACTTGGAATTCATCTCCAAGCTTCAAGCACAAAGAATCAAAAATTTGTCCATAAATATCATAACCTTCATCTGGTACCCAACAACACCAACATACAATAAAATTGCCATTTGATAGTGTTTCAACTGATGGAGCAACCTGATGACCAATAGAATAAGTATTCACCTGAAACTCCTGCCCATACGGAATGCCCTGGCTAAAAAGATTAGAGGTGAGAACTAAAATCGAAATGAGATTGATAACAACGATTTTCATATTGTGACTCCCATTTGATCAGAAAATTAAGCCTGCGGGAAGCTGCCAGCCACCCGCAGGTTAACGATTTATTTCACCAGACTAATCCGAATGGTACTCATCTCTTTTCCCACGACCAACTGGCAGATATAAATTCCAGACGGCAATTCATTGCCCCAATTATCCCGGCCATCAAATTTGATGGTATGCATCCCCGGTCCCAAATGGCTGATATCGATCACCGCCACCAATTGTCCCAGCAGGTTGTAGATCCTCAGGAATTTGTATTTGATCCCAATAGCGTCTTTATCCAGATAGATCGTGATAACAGTTGAACTGTTGAATGGATTGGGATAGTTGCCGATCAGGTACGATTTGGGCAGCGCAATGTTCTCCCTTTCGGCGATGATCCCGGTTTTGGCCGTGGTTTTATAATCCGCGATGTAGGCGGTATACTTGCAGCGAATATTGTATTTCAGGCTCAGTTCGATGTCCAAATTTTTCAGCGAATCGCTCTCTCCGAACACAGCGATCTGCCGCTCGATCTCATCGATCATCTCTTTGGCCCACAGGCTTTCGGCAAATTTATTTTGATTTGTCGCCGCTGCAAAATCCAGCAAGAAATCGTACGCCTGCAAGCCCTGGGTCGATAAGCCAGCGATGGAGAAGGCCGATCGACCTGGATTTCTATACCGGCCGGTAATAAAAAACCGATTGCCCTGATAAACTGAAGGATATTTTTGGGGCAGAATCTGGTAAGCATCGCACAAGCCGAACTCAAATCTGGTATTCATCAGCACCGGACGATTGATCTGCTGAAAAACGCGAGTAATACCAGCGATCAGGTTTTCGGTCGCTGCAAAATAGGTGACGAATCCATAATTGCGCAGCGAGAGCATCTCCAATTTCGCCCGATCCAGCTCATCGCCGATACCGATGCAGAAAATGCCAGCCTGCTTGGTATTTCGATTTTCAATATCAACCGGGTTGATGGGAGCAAATCCATCGGTGAACAGGAGAATCGAATTGCATAAATTTTTATCGGGGAACATCGGCAGGCTCTGTTGCAAGGCAGCAGATAGATTGGAACCTGAGTAAACCGTGCGGATCGATGTCAAATAGCTTTTCGCCAATTCCACATTGGACCGGGTGGCTGGCAGAAGCTGGTTCTCCCATTGGCTCACGTAAGAATCAAAAACAACAATGTTAAAATAATCCTGAGGTCGCAGCATATCCAGGCATTGGGCAATTGCCGCTTTGCTCTGATCCAGCTTATAACCGAACATGCTCGATGATTTATCCAGCACAAAAACAACCCGCTGTTTCAGAATTTTCGTCGGATCGATCGTCTCGTCGGGGTTGATCATGAGGACGAAGTGGCCATCCATCGTGTCATTCGCCACCGAAAAGAAATCGACAGTCAACGCATTGTTGGGAATGGTATAGCGGAATTCCAGATTTTTGTTCAAATAGGTTTTGGATTGATTCAATTCAATGACCACATGTTTCGGATCATTTTGAATGACATTCCAGCCGGGATGACTGACCAGATCGTAGGATTGGATGGGGCTATTGGCGCTCAAATCGATCTGGACCGATAACAAATCCAGCGGATATTTAATAAATTCCTGGGTATCCAGCGGGAATTGATAGACGATCTCGCCCTGATAATAGGAACAGAGACTGATATAATATAGCTCGACCTTTTGAATACCGCCCGGTGGAATATCCTTCAATCGAACCTTAATCCCGTTGCGACCGATATATTTATTGACCAGCGCGGCCACGCCTCCCTCGCCGGTGCCAGGATTGACCGCCTGCTCTTTCACTTTCAAGACTGCCTTGTAACAGACGTCTTTGTACCAGTAGAAAAAAGCTGTGGCGCGGGCGTCCGGCGGCAGTGGAAAGGAATAAACCGCATCGGTCTTTTTGTGCCATTCATTGACGAATTCTTGATGGACAACTGTTTCCGCAATCTGGCCGTTCAGTCGCACATAAATTTTGGTCATTCGATTTTGCAGCAGATCTTTGGGATAATTTTGATCCACCGGAAGCATGACGCCATCGGCCAGGGCATGAGTCCCCCAGCAACAAATCAAACATAAAATGGTAGCAATTGTTTTTCGATACATGGTTCTCCTCCTTGTTTCACTTCAAGTAAAGGATTTTAGAGTATTCATGGCCGAGCAATTTGCCAGCCGAATCATAAATCGCCAATCGAACTAAATAGGTACCAACGCCCACCAAATGATCGAACTCGTCCCGGGCATCCCATAGAACTGCTTTGCTACCGAGGCTATTGTCCTTCAATTGGTACTGTTTAACGCGTTGACCCAGGATATTGAAAATGTCAATCGTACCCTCGCCGTTTTGTGGCAGGCTGACGGTTATCTGCACGGTGGGATTGAAGGGATTGGGATAGCACGATAACGCTTTTGCCATTTGGTTTCCATTGCCGCCATGCTGATAATAAGCGATGGCTGTCCCACCAAGACCGGCAAAATGAACTTTGACCTGGATCTGATTCGCTCCTGAAAACGCGCCGGGAGAACGATAGGCAATTAAATAGCGACTGATGCTTTGGATCCGACTGATGTCGAGCAAAATATCCCGGAAATTGCCATTGATATCATAAAAGCTGCCACCAGTTGGCTCAATAATCGGATTATAATATTCTGTCTGGTACGTACTGGCTCCAATGCAATAAACCGTCACATCCTTGAGCAAAAGCTGATCGATGACTTCTTTTCTATTGCGGGGAGTAACCCGATCCATTTCGTGATAATTAGCATCGGTGATCCAGATGAAAACCCGTTTCGATGAATTTCGAAAAGGAAATTCAGTTGCTCGATATAGGGCATCTAATGAGTTCTCTGGAGTATCGCCCCCACCATGAGCATATTGGGCAGCGACATAGCTTTTAAAGAGCTGGGGATCCCTGGTGAAGTTGTAAACTTTTTCAATGACATCAAGGAACGTAACCATGCCTAGTTGAAAATCAATCTGGCGAGCTTTGAGACTATCACAGAACTCTATAATATTTTGTTTGACACCGTTAATTTCTTCACTCATACTCCCAGTTACATCCAGAACAAAAACGATGTCTAACATCGTCACTCCGCCAGTGGTATCTTTACCCATGGTGAATTGACGAACGCGAGTGTTGTTTTCATAGAGAAAAATATTTTCAGCGGATAAATTGAACAGCCGCTGGCCGGTGGCTTCCACTTCTGCCCTCAGAGTAAATTTTATCTCTGGATAACCAGAAATGATCACGGTATCAATGGTGCAGACCAACCCCGTATCGGATAAAGGCACGGCTGGAATAAAGACATGGCGCAGCATCGAATCCTCGATACGGTTATTATTTTCCAATGTCACCACCAGATCGACAATCTTGTCCTCGTAAATTTCATTGGATTGCATTTTCACTTGCTGGTAAATCGTTTCTCTGGCTGGAACAGCGCACTGGTAACTGGTAGTGTTGCTGAATAGATCTTTGGGGAATTGAAATATGATCCGCGCATTGGGCGCAGTGACAAAGGTCAGGTTGCTAATTTCTAAATACGAATTGAACGTTCGGGGAAATAGCAAGTTGTTCTCCAGCGATAGGAATCCTGGCAGATCCCAACGCATGAAGAGTGGTGTGTTGAAATCTGGTTGCTGCAGATCAAGAATGATGGATCGAGACAACACGCCGCCTACTGGGATCGATTGCTCATTCCAGATGATCTTTATTGTGAGATCATAAATCTTTCTCAATTCTGAAGGAGAAAATGTCGGGCTGTGATTTTCATAAATGTCCTTCCAATTGGCGAGGATCAATTTCCCCGGCAAAGTCGGGAACTGGAGCGCCACCTTCATTCCAGCGACCAGGCCATTGCGCTCATTGATCAGCAATTGGCTTGGGATCGCGCTGCCAAACAGCAAGGTGTCTCTCAACACAATTTGATCGCCGAGCACGGCCCATCCATCGCCCTTTTTGCCCAGCGCCGAATCAAAGACCAATCCGATTCCGAAAACATGCGACCTGGTATCGGAATTTTTCAAGGAAGTGGTGATGGTAATTTGTTTGCCAGTTACATCAGGCTTCAGGCTAAAATTGAATTGAACCATGCCGTCGATGGAATAGCTGAGCAATAGGCTATCGCCCTGGAACTTAGGTCGAGAATCATAGAGATTGAAAAACGATTCGGGCTTGCCCCAGCTTCCATCGATGGAGAAAATCGGATATGAGGTGAGCGCATAGGGATGACCAAAGGTGATCCCACAGTGGTCGTCGAGCGTGGTTGAGGCGAGTCCTTGATTGGTGCCGATAGTGAAATAGCTGGCCTGGATCAACGTCATTTCGCTCATCGATTTTCGGAGTTCCTGACCCTCATATCCCAGGCTTGTGGCTTTCTTAAGCGAATTGGGCCCATCATCCGTTATGATGTCGAATTTTAATTTGTCCCAACTCCAGGCAGGGAAGCTGATCAGAAGGATCAGCGACAAAAACAGTAGTTTTTTCATCATGAAGCCTCCTTTGGCTGGTTAATTGGCTGGTGAATTACAATATGGTAATTCGCAAATTTGAGACCAATATTTTTGAAGCCAATAATCGCTTTCTCCGCGCGGGGTAATATTTATATTTTTAATTGGTTCGATTTCCATCAAAATGGAAGTGGTCACTATGAGCTCTTGCTCAAACATGTGCAAATTTTTCACATCAAAAAGATTTTTGCATAATCAACAGAACTGGTCCAGGCATTTCCGAAACAATTTGAGGAGGTATTTCAATAACTCTGGTCACGTTTTCATTCGCCGGTGAGCACCGAGACAGGGCATGCGCAGAAAGCATGAGAAGTACTACTCAGTGGCAGGGCTAAATTTGTAGTTCAGGCTTTTTTCAAATCAGCTGAAGGAAGCAGAAAGACCGAAGGAATTCATCAGGCTCAAAGGCTCTATTTGAGCTCGACAATAGCAATAAGCGGATCAATCATCTTAAAAAGAAAGCTGTGCATAAATACGAGGCGTATTGCTCATTCGAATGGTAACTGTCACTGGGCTTCTCTTTGGTTCTATCAACAGGGCGTCGAAAAATGAATAGAGCCAGACAGATGCATAAGCCAGCGCCGCGTTGTTACGGAGCTTGAAGAACAGGTTATATCGATCATATTTGTCTTGAATGGTTCGCTCATCGATCGTGTGCAAGTATTGATCATGGGCATCCTGTTGCAGAAAATGAAAAGTCGCGGTAGATAATATCAGCAGACTCGAAGCACCCAGGAGAAAATAGCCTTTGCGCCGATCATTTTTGTGCAATTGTCCCCATCCAGGAAAAACCATGGAGCGCAGCGTTGCCATTGGTCGCGGATCAGGCTGGATCAAATATCTATAATACACTGATCCTTCTCTTTCAGCCGTCATCTGAGTCGCATTGTATTTCTGCTTCAACTCTTCAAAAAATTGGATAATCTTGGGGGACACATAAACAGAGTCCAATGTCGCGGTTCGATCAATCGATAGCGCCTGTTCGAATTGGGCATTGGCCTCAGCGATTCGTCCGTCGTGATAGGCGATCACGCCGAGGATTTTGTGTGCCTCAAGCAATTCCAGCGGAGAATATTTTCTAAAGTCACCAATGATCTGCGTTCCGATTTTCTGAGCCGTGCCATAGTCCAACTGTCGAAATGCCTGATTCATCTGCTGGAACAGCGACTGCTGTACCTGGGCCCTGAGCGGGACAAAGCTTAGAATTAAAAGAACTAAGATGAGATAATTTTTTTTGATTGAATCGAACATTCGGTTTTTATTCTTCCAGTTGAATTTATTGTTCAGGCTATCGCGGAAGACAGGCGCTTTGCGATGGCCAATTTCTTGGTTGAGCGAGAACGCCATTTTTTTGTAAATTGGTATTGCGAGCGGATCGAGACAATCCTTCAACCGATGGATATTCAGAAAGATTGCTTCATCGCCAATTGCCGGATCGCAATGATATCAAAACCAAGAATTGATGATTTTTAGTTCAAGCGTGAATAATAGAGCTATTTTATATAGGACATTTTCAGTATCGGACCGAATTGCCGATCTGAGCGCAATTGGGCCAGATATATACCCGATTCCACCAACCGGCCTTGATCGTCGCAGCCATCCCACTCGATGTGATGAATCCCTGGCGAATAGTTATTCAGCCAGTAAGTGCGGATCCTTTCGCCGATCACGTTGAAAATAACCAGTTGCAGGGGCCCATCTGGTTTGGCCAGCTCGAAAGCAATTGTAGTAGCTGAATTGAAAGGATTCGGATAATTTCGGAGCAATAGATGCGATGCAGGCAACCGCGCAATTTCCCGTTTTGTGATGGGCGAGGTCATTGTATCGACTTTAGTTGGGATGCCAGAGAGAACTTCCGCCGCGCTACTGACTTTCAGGTTCAGATCCATGCCACCAAATACATAAATGCTATTGTTGTAGCTCACCGCACTCAGGCCGGCACGAGGTTGCTTCATAAAGACATCCAGCGTGTACCATTTATTAGAATTTGTCGCGTAATATTCAATGGTATCGGTAATCGCATCGAAATCCCCCCAGCGAATGCCACCTAATACATAGATGAGTTTTTCAACCGCGACGGCAGCGAAATAAAATCTGGGGATGGTGAATGGAGGGCGAGATTCCGGCCCGGTCTGGTCCCCAAATCGTTCAACCACATTAAGCTGACCATCGATAAAGCGACCGCCCAATACATAAATAAAACTATCGATCACCACCGATTGCATGAGCGCTCGCGGCTTCTGCAATTTCCACTTCGAGGACTCCTGCCAGCTTTGTGTGGTTTCATCCCAGAACTCGATGATATCGGTCGGCGTGGGGAAAAATCCTTTGCTCCGAATGCCGCCGATGACGTAAAGCACGCTATCGAAGACCAGCGCATTTGCGCCCTCTCGAGGAAACGGCAAAGGAGTCCAATCTTTCCATTCTCTTTTTTCTGAATCATAATATTCCACTGAGTTCAGGATTTGCCGATCATTTTGGCCTCCGATCACGAAAATTTTATCCCGATATACCGCTGCCGCCGCATTATATCTGGGGTGTCTAAGCTCGGAAGATTCAGATTCCCATTGGCCGGTTTTCAAATTAAAACAATCCACCTTGCTGATTGAAATGCCAAATTGGTTCTTCCCACCGATCATCCACACGCGGTCCTGATAAATAACAGCACAATGCCCGAACCGGGCGCGCGGCATTTCGGGCAAGGATTGCCATTTCGGCTGTTGGGAAAAGATCGGCTGCACTAAGATGATCATCAGACCAAAAATCTGTAATGCTCTCATTCTCATATTTACGCTCTATCCCTATGGTGTGAACCCGAGTGTTTCATCCCTTGCCAATCGTTGGTCTGGAGGTTGAAAATATCAGAATCATTTTCAACTTCCTTTTGACACAAACTTTTTTTATCCATTATTGCTGTTTGAAAGATTGAGCCCCTAATTATAAATTTGTCAGATTGATCTCTGAATATTTGGCTGTCTTGCTTCATGATGGCTCGAGATCATATTAAATCACAAAAAGCATACCATTCTTATGGTAGCCGATGCAACTGGATCGATTTTTTCAGCGTTTCGCCCATCGCAATATAAAACGGCTCAGTGATGCCTTTCAATGTTGGATGACGCACCATAAGCTTATGATTTCCAGGAGCCAAAATTATAGGGCGATTGAGTGGCGTCACATCCACCGAGTCCCCATCGATCCAGATCACTCCCCAGGGAATAATGTCGATCTCAAAATAGCCCACCTCTTTCCAGAGATTGATGTGAATATTTTGCACATCGGGTGGGGTGATATTCACAATCTTATGAATCGCAGGAAATCCTGGAGAACGAAATTCTAATTCCAATTTTTCATCTCTGCGATCCACAGCGATTTTAAGCGGGGCAATGCCCAATGACACACCCTGGCGATAAATAAAGGCTCGTGGATCTGTTGTAATTATCACCGTGTCGGCCGAAAATTCGTTTTTCCAAACAGATTTATTTGTATCGGCGCTGCGAATCTCTCCTGCAGGTGTCGTTTCACCTTCACCAAAGTTTTTTTGGGGTCGTTCCGTCCCTTTTTTCTGATGGTCCAAAGCAACTGAGATACTATCCGCTTGCTTCGGCATTTTCTGCATTTCTGATTGAGCGACTCGAGTAGTATCGCTTGCTGCAGGTGATAAATGGTGAGCCTTGTTCCAATTCTTGGCTATCAAAAATAGAACGGCCATCACGATGATTGTGGCGATCGCCAGCGCCGGCAGTCGATAATGCTTCGGTTTTGGAGGGGACAAGGGCAGTGACTGCTTTGGACTGTTCGACGCTGGCCGATACTGCTCTGGATTCTCAATAAACCTGATCAGGCATTCTTGCGCAATATGAATGCCCTTGTCATTTCTCCATTGCTCAATCGATTGAATGAGGTCGTGGGTCGTTTGAAACCGTTCCTCTGGCTGCCGGGCCATCATTTTGGCGATCAATTGTGAAAGATCATCTGGCACATCGGGTTTCACTTTGTGAATGGTCATGGGCTTTAAATTGACGATGCGATTCAAAATCACGCCCATGCTCTCGCCAGCAAAGGGGTTCTGACCCGTCAACATCTCGTAGGCGACCAAACCAAGTGAATAAATGTCGCTGCGGAAATCGACCGGTTCACCGATTACAATTTCTGGTGCCAGATAGGCGGGGGTTCCCTGGATCGATTCCTCCACGGACTGCAGCGGGGCCGAAAACCCTAAATCACCGAGCTTGACATCCCCTTCATTAGAGATAAAAATATTGTCAGGCTTAATATCGCGATGAACGATATTTTGATGATGGATGGCCATCAGTCCGTGGGCAAGTTGCTCCGTGATATAGAGCCCAATGTCCCACGGCAATCCGCCACACCGTTGAATCAGCTCGGCCAGGGTCGATCCCTCGATGAACTCCGTTACCAAAAATGGAACACCATCCTCAAAGCCGAAATCGAAAACCGTGATGACATGCGGCGAATTGATCTGAGCCAGGATTAAGCCTTCTTGTCGGAAGCGTTCGACCAGTTCCTCATCGGCAATCCGATCTGGGTTTAATTGCTTAACCAGCACAGGGCGCTGCAATTCGAGTTGAAAGGCTTTATAGACGCGCGTGATCGGGCCATGCTGAAGCTCAAAAAAGATCTGGTATTTACTGATCTTCTTCATGCTCCCACTCCTTGATCCGATAATGGAGCCAACGCCGCGATACGCCAAGCTGCTCAGCGGTTCGAGAAATATTATTGTCGTTTTCTGCAAGCGTTTTTTGAACGATCTGCCGTTCAAAATCTCTGAGCGACATCTTGTCTGGCAACTTAAATTCTGGTTCTGGCAAATGCAGGTTCTCTGGCTGAATGAAGATATCTTTGCACAACAGCAGCGCCCGTTCGACCGTATTTTCCAGCTCCCGCACATTGCCTGGCCAAGGGTAATTCATCAAACGCTTCATCGCCTCGGGAGAAAATCCCTGCACTTGCTTTCGGGTTTTGGCTGCATGTTTGTTCAAAAAATAATTCGCCAATAATGGGATGTCACCTTCTCGCTTCCGCAATGGCGGCAATTCAATCTTGATTACATTAAGCCGGTAATAGAGGTCCTCTCGAAATAGGCCAGCCTGGACCAATTTCTCTAAGTTCTTATTGGTCGCAGCGATGATTCGCACATTAACCAGCCGCACCTGATTTTCGCCCACCCGCTTGATCTCCCCCTCTTGAATAACGCGGAGCAATTCGGTTTGAATTTTTGGTGAAAGATCGCCGATCTCATCCAGAAAAAATGAACCGCCGTCCGCAGCTTCAAACAGGCCCTTTTTATCGCTGGTGGCGCCAGTGAACGCGCCTTTTTTATGGCCGAAAAGCTCACTCTCCAACAAATTCTCCGGCAAGGCGCCGCAAAATAGCGCTAAAAACGGCTTGTCTTTTCGGGGACCATTATAGTGGAGCGCTCGGGCCACTAACTCTTTGCCAGTGCCGCTTTCACCGGAAATCAGCACCGTGACATCAGAATCAATGACGCTCTCCATCAGTTCAAACACTTGCTTCATGGCTGGGCTGCGGCCGACGATCTCCTTAAACGAGTGGGCTTGTTGGAGTTGTTTTTTCAGGAGACGATTTTCCTCCCGGAGCGCTGCGTACAATTGGGCATTTTCGATGGCAATAGCCGCCTGATGAGCGAATGCTGTGATGAATGGCAGGCTTTCGGCTCGAAATCCTGCCCGGCGCTGGATGCTATCCAGATAAATAGCGCCAATCGGCCTTGTTTTGATCGCAAGTGGCACCGCCGCAATCGATTGAATGCGCTGAATCTGGATGCTCTGCGCACCTCGGAAACGATCATCCGCCAGGGCATCGAAACAGATCACCGGCTCCCCAGTTTCCATCACCTGCTGCAACACACTTTGCGACACCTGGCTCAAATCTGAAGCCTGCGCATCAGAAAGGTTCTGGGCAATTCGCAACGTCAATTGCTGGCGTTCATCCAGCATCAGAACAAAGCCCCGCTCAGCACCAATCACTTCCATCGCGATCCGCAAAATGGTTTTTAGCAACGGGTCAATCTCTTGCAGCGTATTAATCTCCTGACTGATCCGCGATAATGCCTCCAGCGGCTGCATCAAATTTTCACTCAATGCCCCCATTTGCTTATCCTCCAACCTGAAACGTCGCTGGCTTGGAACGACTCCAATTGCCCCATTGATCCACAATCGAAACGACCCAAAGATACAGGCTGGCGGGTAAAACTGTCGCTACGCGCAATTCAGTCGTCTCTGCTGGTAATTTCGAAAAACTATACAACGCTGGATATAAAATCTGACTCTCCCGGATCGCATATATCTCCACTTTAAAAGTGAAGGGAAATGGTAATTGCACTGGATTCCACTTCAGCGTTGGCTGAAACCCCACCGTGACCGAACCTTTCGGTGACACGACCACTGGTTCTTCATCGATCACCCGAAACAAATACTTTGGACCATACCGGCACGTCTGTCCGACTTTATCGGTCACTTCGATGAAAATCGGATGGCCTACAAGCTCAGCAATGTTTTTTACTGGCATTTCGCGCTCGTCGATCTTTTGCTGAAAAATGCCAACCGTAGTCGTAAAGCCAAGCGTATCCCTAAAATTGATCACAGGGATGATCACAACAACGGATGCCACATCGGCCTGCCCATCGGGATCATTGACAGTCGCTGTTATGTCAATCATTCGCACTGGCTCAAATGGATAATGTTCATGTTGATAGCCGGAATTCAACACCAATGTGTCCAAGCTGGGCAAGCCATCCAGGTGCAACTGAACGGTCGCAATTCGATTGGGCTGAACTTCAACCTGGACTGTATCGGGCGCATATCGCGGATAATTGGCCACTACCCTGTAATTGCCTGGCGCAATGCTAATGAAACTAAACTCGCCTCTTGAATTGGTGATCGTGGTTTGATTGTCCGGCATTAAAGTGATCAATGCGGAGGCAAGAGGCTGATATGGGGCATAATACGTGTAAACGGTACCGGTCAGACTGCCAAAATTTTCGTACCCGCCAGAACGCGGGTCCAATGGATTATCGCGCTCAGCGTTTTTTGTGCACGAAATCAGCAGCAACAGCAGCAAAATCTGACACGGTTTGAGTAGTGAGAGCTTCATAATGGCGATGTATTCATATATGATTGAGTTCTCGATATCCCAGCCCGATGTAACGCTACGCCCATAAATATAGGAGGAATTAAATAAAAGTCAAGAGAAATTAAGTTAATTGACCGACAATAGAAATAAATTCGCGCAACAAATCCAGTCACTATTGTCCTGTGATCTCTGTTTATGATTTGTGGAAGCTCTGTCCCAATCCCCCAACAGTCGGGCAATAAGTGATCATCTTAGTTCGAAATTTCAGATGAAAACAATCCACCCAAAACTCTCAAGCATAGAAATTGAAACATTTTGATTGCCGCCTCATTTAAGAATTCGGATTCAGTCAGCGAAATCATTGCTATTTCTTATGGAATCCTGAGTTTCACCTTCGACGGCAAAGAGCCATGCAAATGAATTTGATGCCCCATTCTTTTATTGCGGTGAGATATGACAGCATTATCTTCAATTGACCGTTTCATCAGAGCGAATAAGTACGGAGAAATTGGGATGGAATTTTTCGAGGTTATTCGAAAGCGAAAGAGTGTCCGCAAATACGCCCCGAAACCAGTTGAGCCCGAGAAGCTGGAACAAATTCTTCGCGCTGCGCAATTAGCGCCGTCGTGGCGTAATGGGCAGTGCTGGAAGTTCATTGTCGTGACCGATTCGGCAAAGAAGCAGGCATTGATCCGCTGCACCACGCTGTTCAATCAAACCTGGATGGGCAGCGAATATGCGATCATTGTGGCCTGTGGGGATCCAAAGCACAGCGGTTCTCGCAATCAACAACCCTATTACATGGTCGATGTGGCGATTGCGATGGAACATCTTGTTCTGGCAGCAACGGATTTGGGATTGGGCACTTGCTGGATCGGCGGATTTGAGGAGCCAAAGGTCAAGGAGCTATTAGGAATTCCCAGCGAAATTCGTGTGGTAGCAATGACACCGCTTGGCTATCCCGCGGAATCGCATGGGATAGTGGACAAAATCACGAAAAGCTTCGTGGGCAGCTCGAACCGAAAACCGTTGTCGTCGATCTATTCAATGAATCAATGGGAGTGAACCATGGTCAAGCGAGACGAGCTAATTGGCTACATCAATGAATTGCTAAATATCAGCGAATTCACTGATGATAGCATCAATGGATTACAGGTTGAAGGCAAAGCAGAAATTGAGCGGGTGATATTGGGCGTCAGTGTAAGCGAACGGCTATTTCGCGCGGCCGTGGAACGCGAGGCGGATTTGGTGCTGGTTCATCATGGGCTGTTTTGGCGCAACGCGCCAGCTCCATATCTGTTGACCGGCCTGTTTCGGAATCGAGTCGCATTATTAATTAAAAACGACATCAATCTGGCAGCCTACCATTTGCCATTGGACGCCCACGCTGAACTGGGCAACAACGCGCAGATTCTCAAACGGCTTTCGATTGAACCGATTAAACCGGTCGAGGTTGGCTATTTGGGTAGATTGAGGAATCCAATTTCACTGGATAAATGGGTGAAGGTTATCAACAAGGAGCTTCAGACCACAGCGCAGGTATTCGCTTTTGGCCCAAAGGATGTCCATCGAATACTGGTCATTAGCGGGGGCAGTTCGCGATTTTATCAATTAGCCCTGGACAACGATGCTGATACCTTTATCGGTGGCGACATGCGCGAGAATGTGGTCAGAGAATTGGAGGAAGTGGGACTGAATTTCATTCATGCTGGCCATTATAATACAGAAAAATTTGGGATTCAAGCGCTGGGCGAGAAATTAAAACAGGAGTTCGCCATAGGGTGCGAGTTTATCGATATTCCGAATCCAGTTTGAAAAGGGAATATTAAGAACTACGGCCCAATTTGGAACCGCCATTGGCTCACTGTCTGCCACCAATTATTGCAAGTCGACTCGGTTTAGGGTTGTTCAACAAAGGCAAATATGCAGGTTTGAACAAAAATTTTACTTGACTTTAAACGAATATTTTGTTTAATTAAAGCTGAATCATTTATCTTACCGAATAGGTGGCACTCCATGAACGAAGTTCGACTTCTACTGGCAGATAAAAATTTGTCCTATCTTGAAATCGCAAGAAAGATGTTGCGATTTCATGATGAGGCCTATCAAGTCGATGTGGCGATGACCGGGGAAGAGTGTCTGGAGAAGCTGAAACAAAACCATTACGATCTTCTTCTTTTGGATTATGACATTGATGATAAGAAAGGCCTGGACGTTCTCTCGCGCATCATTGACCACAAAATTGATGTGCCTGTTGTCTTGTTGGTTGATGAAGGCCGCGAGGAAATCGCTTTTAAAGCCTTGGAAAAAGGTGCTTATGATTACATAATGAAAGTTCGTGGATATCTCACAGCACTCCCATATACCGTAGGAAAAGTCTTAGAAAAAAAGCGCCAGCGAATCGTCACACCAGTATTAGAAGAGCAGCCAGTCGCGCCTGAACCGGATCTTGAATACGCAACTGCTCCAGATAATCTCATTGACACAGAGGCATTGCCAGATTTGGAAACGGAAGATCGTGATGCATATTTTATTTTAGATCACAAGGGCCGGTTCATTACGACCAACCCAAAATTGGAAGAAATGCTTAAATACTCCGAACAGGAACTTTTAGAGTTGAACCTATCCGATCTGATTCCAACCCAGAAGGAAAATGAATATTATCGCTGGCTGGCAAAAGTCGATCTCAGCTCAGAAGAACAGAGTTTTCGGACGGAGCTGGTGGGCAAATATGGGGATCAACAATTGGCTGATATCATCCTATCGCCAATGCGCGATCGCGACAATGAAGTGATCAGCTATAAGGGTCGAATAAAGATCGTTGTTCCAGACAATGGTTCCGCATATCCCACCGCCGGTCATTTCGACCAAGCAAAAATGATCAATGAAATGGTCCAACTGATTCATGATAGCTATAATCTTTCGTTCAATCATCTGATCGAGCGGATAACCCAATTGGTTTGCCAGCTATTTCAATTCAAGCGTGCCACGCTGGCGTTACTCGATCGACGTCGCAAGACCTTTGTCAAGCAGATCATGATCGGTTACTCCAATGGCAAATCGGAAAACGAACGGATTTTGGAGGTTCCCCAGGAGGTCATCGATCAAATTTTTGTTAATCAATCCAGGGTCAAGGTGATTTACCACGACCATGAAGCAGGGAATCATCATGCATTGAGCACTGTGGCCTCGGAACGCCGTACACAGCCACGTCGTGCATCGAACCAATGGCATCCACAGGACCTCATCATTTTTAATTTGGTCGATCACCAGAATCGGACTTTTGGCTACATATCACTCGATGAGCCTCTTTATCCTGTTGTACCTCCCCATGAGTTTTTTTACAATATGGAGCTGTTTTCCAGCCTGACCTCCTTGGCCATCGAGAACTTTTATAATTTTGCCGCCCTTGAAAAGCGCAATCGTCGACTCAAACAACTGCTCTTAAGCAGCAATCTATTTCGGCTGCATCTCAGCATTTCAGAAATGATCCATGAAATTGTCTGGGCCATTAAATTTTCGATGAATTATAACCTGGTGCTACTGGGCTTTATCAATCGCAATTCGAAACAATTTGAGATCAAATCCGTCGCTTGCGATGATCGCATCAAAACGTTGCAGCTCAAAGAAATCACAATTCCGATTCAGGAATTGCAATCTTTGCTTAAAAATGAATATCGTCGCGGCAAGTCTTATCTCATCACTCGGTCAGAGCCTGCTCTGCGACGCCTCAAAGCGCTTTACTACGACCGCAAGATCGATGTAAATAGCCATCGCTATTGGAACTGGTACATCATGCTAATTATTCCGATTTATGGAAGCAATGGAAAGATGATCGGCTATATCATGGTGGATGATCCGATGGATTGCATGCTTCCTCCGGCCGAAGATATTCATACTCTGGAAATATTAGCCAATCAGGTGTCAGTAGCAATTGAAAATCGCCTCAGCTACGTCCGTTTACGGGACCAGGTGATTGCCTCAAGAGGACAGAAACCTAAGGTTCCTGATTCCAAAGAGAAAGCAGAAGGTGGGATCAAGAAGTTGGTGGACCGTTTTTTTAAATAAAAAGCGGAATCATGTTGGTTCAGTGTGCACGCGCTGGGGCGCGCGGTGAATTTTTTTCTTGATTCCTATGGATTATTTCTTTATATTCTGCGGTAAGATGACGCGCCCGTAGCTCAATAGGATAGAGCAACGGACTTCTAATCCGTAGGTTGTGCGTTCGATTCGCACCGGGCGTACCAAGCTTCTTTCATGATCGCTGGATGCATGTAACGATGGTTTCAACTTCATCAAGTAATATGGAATCATAATTCGATGACCATTGCATACTGCCGGCTCATAATTTGAATTCAAAGTCAATGCAAAAAAGCCAAAAAAGTACTTGACAAAATAATTTTTTTTTTGTATAATCCATTCGGACAGATTGAAAATTTCAACAAGCATTGCCCCAACAACTCCCCCAAGAATATTATTGCGCAACATTTGATTAGAGACGTGCATAAGAAGTTTTTTGATAGAGAATGATGCACTTTTTTTTGATATTATGCGTGTACGTTAACGCAACGGAATAAAAAAGCAAGAACAACAATTGCAGCGCTCCTTTATGAATTATTCTATTTAAAATTATCGATTGTAGTTCTTCTCAGCACCAACCGCGATGATTTTGATTTAATAGAATGCTCTTTGTAAATCAATCAGAGTAACTTTAAAAACGGGAGCATTTTTTTTGAAGTTGTGCGTGCACGTTAACGCAACCCAATTAACACAATCAATAATTGATTTCTCCGCATCAGATTCAATGACCAATCAATTTGATAAGGTTCAAATTCCTTAACGGAAGAACTAAATGGTCACGATCAAAGAAATCGCTAAGCGGGCGGGAGTTTCGGTTGGTACCGTCGATCGCGTCATCCATAAAAGAGGGCGCGTTTCCGATGCTACCACGCGACGTGTCAGAAAAATTATCAAAGAACTCAACTACAAGCCCAATATCTTAGCCAGAAGCCTCTCCAGTGCAAAAACATTTCAATTCGGCGTGTTAATGCCGCAAGTCTCCCCCGACAATCAATATTGGGAACTCGCCATCCAGGGCATCGAAAAAGCCCACCAGGAACTGAAAATCCACAAAATCAATATCTCGTATTTTCCATTCGACGGCTATTCTGAAGCTTCGTTTATTGATGCCAGCAATCGGGTGCTGCGAGCAAAATTAGACGGCTTGTTAATGGCGCCCACCATTTACAAAACTTTCGATGATGAATTTGTCAAAAAGATCCCCAAGAATTTGCCGTATGTCTTTTTTAATTCCACCATTCCCAATTCGAATAATATTTCCTATATTGGACAAGATTCCTACCAGAGCGGTGCACTCGCAGGGAGTTTGATGTTGATGACCACTCCCCCGCGTGGTAGTTTGGTTGTACTCACGATGCTGCACGACGATTATCACATTAGCAAGCGACAACAAGGATTCGAAGACTATGTTAGAAGAAATTCTAACATGTCTATTAAGGTCTATGGGGCGATGCGAACCGAAGATCGGGAAACGTTTCAATCCGTTTTGGATCGGATCTTCTCCGAGAACGATGATGTCCAGGGCATTTACGTCACTACGGCGCTAACCTATCATGTCGCCGAATATTTGCAGAATCACCATGCCATTCCTAAAATTAGAGTTATTGGACATGACTTGACAAATGAAAATGTGAGATATTTAAAGCGAGGACTTATCCATTTTTTAATTGGCCAAAGACCAGAATTACAGGGCTATCAGGGCATTTATCTATTGTATCGGCATGTAGTCGCCCAAGAAAAAGTTCCATCAAATATTATGATGCCTCTTGATATTGTCACTCAGGAGAACATTGATTACTATTGGCCCCACTTTATCGAAATCGTTTAAGCTAAAGCGGAGAGGACATCAAGTTGATAAATCATGCATGAAAATGCAATCAAAAATCTTTTACAATTATGAATCGGAGGGTATATGAGAATGAGTCGTATTATTATGATGTGCTGGCTGACGGTCATAATGCTGTTCTGCTGGCACGCATTTGCAATGGCCCAGCGAGGCCAGATCACGGGACGGGTGACTGACAGCGAGACGGGGAAAGCGCTACCTGGAGCGAACATACTTCTCAAGGGGACAAGTATCGGGGCCGCTTCTG